>PVML01016941.1_pt1 | contig 1493043 bp, 1209 predicted proteins | sample 1853371 | NCBI WGS metagenome assembly PVML01 (sample SAMN08533508, study PRJNA380276) | Human gut metagenome, whole genome shotgun sequencing project. | isolation source: participant 1, chromium library | host: Homo sapiens | collected 2017
TGAGTTGGAACAGTATTTCCACTTACATGCGTACTTTGCGGGCGGTATTCAACCGCATCTTTCCTGTGGGCAGTTCCGGCTATATTCCCGGGCTTTTCAATGATGTGTATACGAAGGTGGAATCCCGTACTAAACGTGCGTTGACGCAGAAACAGATGCGCCTGCTTCTGGGGGCTGATATAAGCTTATTGCCTGAGGACATGGGACGCACGCTTGCTTATTTCCTGCTGATGTTCCTTTTCCGCGGGATGCCTTTCATTGACCTTGCCCATTTGCGTAAACGTGACGTTCAGGGTAATGTGATTGTTTATTGCCGTCATAAGACGGGTCGTCAAATGACAGTTCGTATTCCTAAGGAAGCTGTACCTCTGATGAAGAAGTTTGCAGACAAACGTCCGAATTCTATTTACCTGTTCCCCATTCTGGATAGCAGTTTGGGTAACGGTGCGGTCCTTCACCGCTGCTATCTGGATGCCTTGCGCAGCTTTAACGGTCGTTTGATGAAAGTCGCTTCGGTGCTCTTGCCCGGTGTAAAGTTGAGTTCTTACACCGCACGGCATACGTGGGCTACCTTGTCTTATCATTTGGGTACTCCTGTCGGGATCATCAGTGAAGCGTTGGGGCATTCTTCCGTTCGTGTCACTGAAACTTACCTTAAGCCTTTTGCCGGGGAACGGATAGACAGAGCGAATTATAAACTTATTACTTCAGTCGTAAGGAGGGATTTTTCTAAAAATGCAGTTTGTAAGATACTGTATTCCAGCGAATAAATAGATATATTACTTACCAATTAATGGTTTGTTTCCGGCGACAAAGTTGAAAATATTTTTTCATTAAACCAAATAAAACGCTAATTTTTATGTCAACACATTAAAAAATCTTCATAAACCGAGACACAAACCCTGAAAAAACAATATTGCCCACTGCTGCCACTAAAAAAAGTGCATAAAGCCTACTATCCATCTTTGACTCTTCAAAAACGGATTACACTTTTATTTACCTAATGCATAAGTAAAATGTCTTTTTTAATCAATAATCACTTGGAAAACGCCTTTTCCCACTGTTTTAAAAGGTTACTCTCCATTACTTGGTAAGTAATTCAGGCGGATATCTCCGTTACTTGGTAAGTAACGGTTAACAAAACAAACGCAGATGCTATCTATATGTACCCAAACAGCCATCTCTGTACTGCATGACATTGCTTTAGGCAATGCCCTGCAATCAGTCAATTACCTTCTTTCCGCGGAAGAATGGAAAGACTTGTTCGACAAATTAGAAAAAGGCCATCTTATCCGGTGTCTGCCGGACAAAGAGCCGGGGAATCTCTCTTCGTATGCCTTATGGCATCCTCTGTCGGAAATCTCCCTGTTGGATGTGCTCCAGGCATTGAATGAACCCATCCGTTGCAATATGCCCACTCCGGAAGAATTTTATATCTATCATAGTCAAATCGCCAATAAGATCGGTATTTTCAATCAAGTGGCACGTACCTTTCTGGCAGATATTAAAATAGCCGACTGGTAACCCCTCAATCAGCCCCAATATGAATTACTTACCTATTATAAATGTAAAACGCATTGCCTTCGGCTTCGGACTATTTTTCGGGCTGCTGACGGGTGTGCATTCACAGGAGAGCGTTCACAGACCGGATCTTTCCGGGCAACCGATGCTACTCTATTTCCGTTTAGGCAAGGCGTTAGTGGATAACGGATACATGGACAATGCCCGTACCCTCCGCCATCTGGATGAAGTGCTTTCCGATCGTAGCCTGACGGGGCGGATCGACTCGATCAATATCCTTTCTTTCGCCTCTCCTGACGGTAACCGGAAGTATAACGAACGTCTGGCACGGCAACGCTCCACAGCCGTAAAGGGATATCTGGTATGGAAATACCCGTACCTCGACCAATACCGGATCCATCCCCGGCCACAGGGTGAGAACTGGCAGGAACTACGCCGGTTGATAGCCGGTGACGAGCACCTTCCCAACCGGGAAAAAGTGCTGCAAATCATTGATCACACTTCGGACAGCGACCATTGCAAATCATTGCTCAGGAAGTTGGACGGCGGGAGTTCTTACCGCTACATCAGAGAGAGGATGTTGCAATACCTGCGCAATGCCGCCGTGTGCCTGGTGTGGGTAAAACCGGACAGCCTGCCCGCATTGCCCCGTCCCGTATCTCCCGATACAGAGTCCCTGAATAAACCGTGCGAACTGCTGTATCCGGGGATGAAAAGCATCCGGAAACAAGCACAGGCAACGTTTCGGAATGCACAAACCAAAGAAAAGCGTCCACTGTTCGCCTTGAAAACGAACCTGCTGTTCGATGCCGCCCTGATGCCTAATGTAGAAATCGAATTACCTGTGGGCAAGCACAACCGCTATTCGCTCAACGGTGAACTGATGTTCCCCTGGTGGCTGATGGACGGTGATAAATATTGCCTTCAAATCCTCATGGGTGGTCTGGAAGGCCGCTACTGGCTGGGCAACAGCAAAAAGCGGCAAACAAAAGAAGTACTTACCGGCCATTTCCTCGGACTGTATGCCGGAGGCGGCAAGTACGACCTGCAATGGCAGGATAACGGTTATCAGGGCGAGTTTTTTATCGCCGCAGGTATTAGCTACGGGTATGCCCACCGGATAGGGCGTAACCTGCGGATGGAATATAATATCGGTATCGGGCTGTTACGTACCAACTACGAATACTACCATACCCTCGACAATTATCAAACCCTGCTGTGGCAGAACAACGGCCGCTATACGTGGCTGGGGCCTACCAAACTGAAAATCTCTCTTGTGTGGCTGTTTGGCCGCAAGTCGAAATTACAGAAAGGAGGTATAAAATGAATATACTTAACCGCTGCCTGGTCTCCTTATTCACTTGTGCCCTTGTCACTTGCTCCATCACCTTTACGAGCTGCGACCGCCGTGACATCACTTACTACATGGAGTCCGAGATCAATGTCATAGCAGATTGGAGCAATTCCGGATTGGATGACGAGGAAGCCGCCCACGGTGCTACCACCCTTTTCTATCGGGCGGAGGATGGCACCCATCACAAGACCCTTCCCATGAACATGCGCGATTGGGAAGACGTGCGTCTGCCGGAAGGATGCTACCATGCTGTAATTTTCAATCGTTCAGTCACCGGCTTCTCCAGTATCACCTTCCGGGGAGACACTTACGAAACGCTGGAGGCCTGCGCGCGACAGGTAGAGACACGTACCGACCCAGAGACACGCACCATAACCCGCGTCATCGTCTCCACTCCCGAAGACCTTGCCGTAGATGTATCCGAGGGATTTACTGTGACCGAAACCATGCTGGGTAACTACAGTACCGAAGAATACCTTAACCAGAAGCGCGAAGCCATGAAACTTGTCATTGATAGCCGGGCGGCAGGCCACACCCGTGCCGAAGAAACCGATCCCGACCGTTATCGGGTGAACTTTATCCCCCACATACTGACGCAGCGGATACGTGTAAAGGCGGTGGTAAAAGGCGTAAACAACATCCGTTCCGCTGTGGGGTTGCTGGATGGCGTGTCCGAGGGAGTCCGCCTCAGTACCGGGCTGCCTACATCGGGTACCGTGACGCAGCAGTTTACGATGGATGATATAACCTATGACGAAGGTTCTCCTTTCAATGGAACCCTCTCAGGCATATTTAATGCTTTTGGTTTTGACAGCGAACAGTCCCACACGCTCACGCTGAAAATCCTGCTGGTGGACAACAAGACCGTGGTGGAGCAAACTTTTAATGTCTTTGCCCGCAACGAAACGGACGAGGACGGCACGCTGACTTTCTACATCGAAATCGTCACCGACCGCCTGCCCGACGTGAAGCCCGAAGGCGATCCCGACTCCGGTTTCGATGCCACGGTAGACGAATGGGGCGACCCCATAGACAGCGAAGTACCGATGAATTAAGAGTTTAAATTACAGATAATCCAAAAATAATTAACGTATTTAAAAAATGAAAAGTATGAAAAAGAGTCTTTTGCATGTAGCATTTGCAGCCCTGCTATTGGTGGGCTGTGCACAGAATGAGATTACGGACATCAGTCCCGACGCCGCACCGCCGGTAGGGTTCAAAGTATTTACAGACGCACAGACACGCGGGCTTATAACGAATGGCGGCGCCTCCTCCGTCAATGCGACGGGCATCCAGACCACCGGTTTCGGCGTGTTTGCCTACTACACCGGGCAGAGCACGTGGGCTTCGGCGGCTGCAAACACCGCACCTAATTTCATGTACAACCAGAAGGTGGCGTACAGTGCCAGCGAATGGGGCTATACCCCCGTGAAGTACTGGCCGAACACCGAAGGGGACAAAATCAGCTTCTTCGCCTATGCGCCTCACAGCACCACGACAAAAAGCGGCATCGACATCACCCCCACCACGACAAGTACAAAGGGGGCACCCACCATGCGTTTCACGTTGCAGACCGCACCTGCCGACATGGTGGACCTCGTGGCAACCAATGCCACACAGACCGGTGATGACAAAACCATCGATGTGGAGAAAAAGACCTCTAAGGTGAGCTTCAAGTTGAAGCACGTGCTTACCCGCGCGTCGTTCAAGGCGAAACTGGACGCAAGCCTGACTGCTACTGCACAGACGCACGTAATTGTCACCGGTATACGCATTCTGGGAACAGAGAAACGCGATGCCACCAACACCGGAAATAGCGTGGCGGCAAACGCTGCTTCCAAGTTCTACAGCGCTGCCACCTACCAGTGGAGTGACGGGACATGGGCTTCTGTACCGGCTCCCACAGTGCAGGCTGCTCCCTACGAGCTGAAGGCCATCATGCCGCTGGCATCAAAGACTGACATCAGCGCGAAATATACCACCCAAGGCATCGAGCTGCCGCAGGCAGGCACCGAAATTGCCCTGCTTAACACCAACCAGTACCTCTTCCTGATTCCACCCCATGATGCCACCACTCCTACGGGCATCACAGCGCCTACGGACGTGAGGATGCAGATAGACTATGACATCCTGACTGTGGATGCAAGTCTCGCAGAAGGGCACTCCGTCACCTCCGCCACCGCCACTGTGTCCTTGCCCAACGGTACGCTGAAACGTGCCAGCGCCTACAACTTCACCTTCACCGTAGGATTGGAGAAAGTACAAGTAAGCGCATCGGTTGAAGACTGGGCTACAGAGACGGGGGTGTATGTGCCGAGTGCCGACGCTACCAACGTTGCAACCATCATTACTGCCATCGGCACCTTGAACACCGCTAAGGGTAACGATAAAAACTGCAATTACTTCGTGATAAACTGTACCGGCGGTTCTTACGGTTCAATAAATTTGGCTTCGGCAACCGTCACTAACTTCAAGAGCGGCGACCGGATAGAACTCAACTTTACTTCAGCCCCTGGCATATCGGGCATCACCCTGCCGACGGGATGGAAGGCGGACAAGACCACCTTGTCGGTCGTAGGTAAGATTATATTAAAGAAAGACTAAGAGCCTGTTTTTGATTTTATCCTAAAGTAAGTATCTCAAGAAGAAAGTTATCTTTAGGATGACGGCAGAAGAATAAACAGCCCGGGCGGGGTTGAATGTCCCCGCCCGGGCACGAACAAGAAAAGAACAAGAAAAACCAAAAAGCAATGAAAAGGATCTTTCCACTCACCGCAGTCAGTTTGTGCGCAATCGCCTGTCTCACGCTTGTCGCCGTCATCTCATGCGACGGCAATGAGGGCATCCTTTCGCCCCAACAACCCGAAGACGGAGCACGGGTTCCGGTAGGTTTCAGCACAAGCGTGGGAGAGCCTACCATGAGCCGTGCACTGACCACCGACAACCTCACCTCGATGGGAGTGTTCGCCTCGTACACGGGGCAGGACGACTGGAACGCCACCACCTCGAAGCTGAACTTCATGTACAACCAGCAGGTGAGCCGGGCAAACAACTCAAGCCCGTGGACGTACACCCCCGTGAAATACTGGCCCAACACGACGACTGACAAATTGAGCTTCTTCGCCTATGCTCCCTACGTAGACGAATCGGCGGCGGGAGGCAGCAACCCCTCTTTTCAAGGCAATACCGTGGCGGGTTTCCCAAAGCTGACCTATACCGTGCCTACAACCGAAGCCGATCAGATAGACCTGCTCGCCTCCGTCCCGTTGATGAACCGGACTTACGAAACGACAAGTGGCAGTGTGAGTTTCCTGCTGAAACATGCTTTGACAAAAGTAAGCGTTTATATCAAGAGCGGTGATAACGTGGTCGGAAAGAAAGTGACTGCCTTTTCCATCACCTCGGCAAAAAGCGGAACGCTTACCTACCACGCACCCGATGCAGGCAATGCTGATGATTCCGGAACGGGATGGACGTACTCCACTCCGGCGGAGACGGAAACATTTCCGGCAGCGGCAGCCACCGCTACCCCCGGCTTTGCCGTGCCGGACACCAAAGCAGCGGAAAAGAAGCTGCTCTCCACCTTCTTCCTGCTGCCTCGAGGAGAGGGCAGCACGTTCAGCATCACTTATACCGCCCCCGGTAAACTAAGCACCGGAGCAACTATTACACAGACCATCAGCCTGGCCGGACAGCCGCTACCTTCGCTCGACCAATGGACACAGGGAGCTTTCATCACCTATACCATCGGCATCGAAAAGAAGCAAATCACCGTGACCGCCGCCACGCAGCCCACATGGACGGACAGCGGTAAGGAAACCGTTACGGGCAGCTACACCATCACCTACGCTACCGGCCCCGCCGACTCCGGCTGGAGCAATGGCGGAACGGGTACGGTAGACGGGCAGCCCGTGACCACGCACACCGTCTCCCGATGGGGAGGGAGTGCCGAATGGGAAGAAGGAACCGATGAGAGCGTAGACGGTGAAGTCTGGTAATCCCATATCCGCCTCGCGCCTTCTTCAACGAATAAAAGAAACCAACGAATAAAGACAGATATAAAAGCTATGCGCACCAATCAATTTCTAACCTCCTTCAGCCTTTGTGCCTTCCTGCTCGCCATGGCAGGATGCACCGACGAAAGCCAACTGACCGGTACCGATGCCGGAGAAACGGACACTCCCGTCTCCCTTACCATCCGCACCACAATGACCGATTTCGCGGGCCTGCCCGAGCCGGACGTAAGCTCCCCGGCCTCCACCCGCGCCACGAACAACGGCAACACCACCACCTTCGTGCCCGGTGACAAAATCGGAATCTACGCCGTGAGAGAGGAGAACGGTGAGATATTCGGCAATATAGAAAACATCTGCCTCACCTACGAAGTGGGCAGCGACGGCATCACAGGCCAATGGAAAGCCCCCGACGGAGTGGAGTTCTACTATCTCCCCAAAGTCATGTACTTTGCCTATTACCCTTACGAAGAGAAGCTTTCCCCCTCAGCTGTAACGCTAAACCCGGACAAGCCGGAGGCTTTCGGTACCGAATTGGCAGCATCTGCCAGATTCACCCCGAAATTAGACCAAAGCGCCTCGGGCTATTATGCCCGATACGACTTGATGACAGCCTACAGCAGACCCACCACCGGAGCCAACCCGGCGGAGAGGGTGCTCGACTTGGATTTCCGGCATCAGCATGCCGTGTTTGTATTCATACCGACTACGGGGATGTTCTGTCTTCCTCCCGATGGAGACGAAGACGCTTACACATATATTGGAGATGTAAGAGTGTCCGTTACAGATACCAAGGTGACATCTGTAAGTGTGTACGACTATGGATGGGGCGAAGTACCAAAACCTTGCAAGATGGACGATGGAAGTTACCGACTGCTTATATCCATTGCAAAGCTGGGCAGTGCTACTATTACCCCAATTGGAACATACACTACCACAAATGATGCCGGTGAAAGTAAAGGGATAAAATGGTCAGGAACCCCTATAAAGAATTTTGAGGCAGGCAAAAGCTACGTCCTGAGGGTAGCCAACGGGCAGAGCGCCCTTGCCAGCCAGCCACTGAAGCGCCGGGTGGCTCCGGGCGATTATGTCTATTTCGATGTTAATTGGAATATTATTGTGCTGCCCGGCAACTGCAGGAATGTCGATTATTCCAAAGCCATGGGCATTGTGGTTTCTTCGGACCCCGCTCGGATGACGGATGAACTGTTCATCGAAAATAGATGGACACATGCCTGTGTAATGCCTATCATGCCTCCTCGAGATTTGTTCGAGGTGACATGGGACGATTATGGAAATGAACGGCTGCCCGATCTGACAACTTACAACGACGTGAGAAATGACATAAACGGATATACATCAACAGAAACGATGACGGACGGTAGTAATTGGGGTGGTTCTGGTGGCTACGAGTTTCTTTGGAGATTGGAGCAGATACGCAATTACGACAGCCAGGCATCCCAATATCCGCGGATATCGTCAGAATCTTATATCGGAAAAACAAATTGCAGCCGTTGGTTCGTCCCTACCACCGGGCAATGGCGTGATATGATAACCAATCTCGGAGGAATCCCACTCGACAAGTTATTGGACGGGCCGTCCAGCAATAACTCGTTGAATGATGAAGAGGGCTGGGTGTATCGCGGATATCCGGCAGAAGCGGCATTCGAGAAAATAAGCGCTCGGCTAAAAAAGATCCGTGAGGATGCAGTGTTACCGGATCAACCGCTCATGTTTATGTGCTGTTCGGAGGCAGACGAGCACCATTACTGGAGCGCTGTCATAGGAAGAGGATACGCCGGGTTTCAGAAAAGAATCAAGGGAGTAAACAGCGAGGAAGACCAAAGGGCTTATTTCCTGCCATTCTTTGCCTTTTAGCCCCGCCACGGACACGGCTTTTCCCCCTTAACCCTATTATCCGCCTTTGAACTATTTTTAATCAATTACTTAAAAAAGAGAACGAAAGATATGAAACAACCCAAACAACACTTCACCCTCACGAGCCTTTGTGTCGTCTTGCTCGCCACCCTTTCCGTGGTAGGCGGATGCAGCACAGAAAGCATTGATCCCGGCGCAGGCACGGACGACGGCACTCCCATGCCCCTCACCATCTGCGCCACAGCAAGCAGCTTCGACGAGGCACTCACCGTCCCGGCGGATAGGTTATCCTTCTCCGTCACCCGCACCCCCACGCAAGACGGCAACACCGCCACCTTCAACACCGGCGATGCCATCGGCATCTTCATCGTCAAAGACGGAGCTATCATAGACGGAGTGAACAATATGAAGTTCACCTATCAAGCTGCCACTGCTGATGTCGAAGCCCGTTGGACACCCCCTGCCGGCAGCCAGATTTACTACTACGCCGGAGCCACATACATCGCCTACTTCCCCTATACAAACGGCGTCACGATAGACCCCTCGCAGTCCACCGCCGACATCATCGTCTCCCTGAGCAATAACGCCCTGCTGCAACCCGCCGCCGACCAGAGCACTGCCGCCAGTTACGCCGCCAGCGACCTCATGACCGCCTCCGGCACCCCCGTAACAGGAAGTACCGACGCTGAAACCATCCTCACCCTGAACTTTACCCACAGCTACTGCCAATTGACGGTGGTTCCGCGCATCGCCAAAGGATGCATTGCTCCCGTCGGCGGAGGATTCACCTATCGCGCCGGGTCCAAAGCCCCCGTGCCCGATGTCAACGTAAGAGACGTGGTGATAAACGGCGTGCCCGCATACCGCGTGACGGCCGACGAAAGCTACCGCGTTATCGTGAAGCCCACCTCTGCCTCGTCGCAGATGCAAGGGAGCTACACCAGCGAAGAAGCAGCCATGGTCTTCACAAGTGATGTTTACGCCGACGGCTTTGCTGCCGGCAATAGTTACCGGGTGAATTCGGACAGCCCCTTCGCCGTTGAAGGTCAAGACGGCACGCGCCCGCTGGCTCCGGGCGACTTCGTGTTTCACGGAACAAACGGGATAGAGGTATATCCAGGTAACGGAGTGCTAGAAGGCGGAAAGATACCCGGTTACACTCAAGCCATAGGCATTGTAGTGACTTGTGACCCGGAGAGAATGAAGGACCAAAAACTTGTAAAAGACGGTGGTTGGAATCATGCGTATGTGATGGGACTGGAGAATTGTGGCAGTAACCTGAATTGGGGACCGTATCCGTTTGTGGATGAAAGCGTTCTTCCCAATATGACGCTTGATAACGGTGCTGAAAATAACATGAATGGCTATACCGAAACGGAAGCGATGCTCGCGGAGCGTGCAAGTAAAGGCGACCTGGGCAATTACGAAGCTTTCAATGCGATTAATGATTACCGGACAAGTAATCCCGTGCCATCCGGTTTGAGCGGCAAACGCAGTCCGTGGTTTGTTCCGAGCGTAGGACAATGGTTTGACGTGATGGCGAATCTATGCGGGCAGTCTCCCAAAACATTTAGGGGTTATATCGGCGGTGGTTGGATTGATGAGAGTTACGGAACCGAGATGTGGAATAAGATAAATGATCAGTTAAATAAGGTGGATAAACCGTTAACCCTCATTATTTCCAATACTGGTGTCTTTTTCGTGTGCAGTTCCGAGTTTAGGGAGGACCTCTGTTGGAACGTCCTTTGGGTCAAGCCCCAAATTTCGCTGATGACCTTTAATAAGCAGAGTGGGTTGAGCTACCGGGCAGTAGTCCGTCCCTTTTTCGCCTTTTAATCATCCGCATAGAACAATATAATGAAATTCATGAAAGAATATCTTACCGGCATCAGCCTTTGCGCCGCCCTGCTCCTTGCAGGCGGTTGCAGTAATGAGAATGATATGACAAACAGCAACGGCAATCCCGTCCCTTTGACCGTCCGTGCCACGGCAGGGAGTTTCGAGGAAGTACCCGAAACGGGAAAAAGCGATGCTCCGGCTACCCGTACCCCGACGGAAGACGGGAATACCACCACATTCGCCACTGGCGACGCCATCGGTATCTTCGCCATCAAGGACGGGGCGATTGTGGACGGCATCAGCAATAGCAAGCTCACCTACAGTGAGGGTGCGGACGGTGCCGCAGGCAGTTGGAACCCGGAAGAGGGCACTGCGCTTTATTGGTACGAAGGAGTGAGCTACGTGGCCTATTACCCCTACACAGACGGAATCACAATAAACGCCACCAAGACCACGGACGAAATCATCGCCTCTCTGGGCGGGAACGGAAAACTGCAACCAGCCGCTGATCAAAGCGCGGCGGACGGCTCTGCCTATACCGCCAGCGACCTGATGACTGCCAGTGCCACATCGGCAGATATTACCACCAACACCTCCGGTGAGCGGTTCCTCAGCCTGAAATTCACCCACCGCTTCAGCCTGCTGGTGTTAGTGCCCCGAATCAGTGAATACATCGCCCCGGCAGGAGCCACCTATACCTATTGGGGAACAACGGCAGACAACCATGCCAACAGCGTTACGCTGAACGGCATCATCCCTTACCGGATGGCGGACGGCTCGTTTCGCGCCATTGTGCCTCCGACTACAACTGCCAGCACCCTGCACGGCAACTACAAAGATGAAGCAGGCAGGATGGTGAACTTCCGGAGTACTCCGTATAGCAGCGGATTTACCAGCGGAGGGTGCTATACGCTGACGGTGACAAGGTCGCAACCCGGAGTGACTCCCGAACGTAAGGTAGCCGTGGGTGACTTCTATATGCAGAACGGAATGATAGTGGCAGGAAGCAAGGAGACGTTGACTGCCGAAGAAAAGGTGAATTGCATTGGTATCGTGTTTAAGGTAGGGACAGGAAATCAGGACAAAGTATCGCACTACGACGGTAAACTGACCGCCATACAGGGATATGCAGTGTCGCTCGGCCAAACAAGCGAGTCATGGGGAGCTGCCTCAAGGAGATGGACCGGCACTTCTTGGGCTGAGTACTTTGGATATATATATACAAAAAACATGTTGGCAGCTATGGCCGAAGGATACTCGTTCCCCGCTTGCAAATGGTGCGTAGAGTACACTCCAAAGCCTACGGGAGTGACCAGCGGCTGGCATTTTCCTTCCAACATGCCGGTAGCGGACTTTACGAGTAATGCGGCAACTTTGAATACCTACTTAAACAAAGTAGGCGGCACTATAATTTCGGGCTGGTATATAACCTCTACAGAAGCTACTTCAGAAGGAGAAAACTACTGTACTCTGAAACAACCGAATGATGGCACCACTTACAAGATTGGAAAAGGAGAACGCAGGAATGTTCGTGCCATCCTCACTTTCTGATGGATTCAATGATTGAGTGAATCCATATTAGTGTACATTCAAGAATCTAAAAAATATACGTATATTGCCTGTGAAGGTCATCTATTGTTTGTGTTGTGCACCTTTTTTTTCTGGAGTGGGAAAGGAGGTGCACTTTACATATAGCTTTTTATTTAAAGGACAGGTCCATCAATTTAATCCTGTTTGACAAATTAAATGTCTTAATTCAATTTGAGCAAGGAAAATATAGTGAGTACAAAACAGTCCGTTCTTCGTCTTTTCTATAAGTAAAAATATAGATTAGAATGAAAAGCCGACTGAAACAACAAATATTTGCAATCTCATTATTGGTATGTACTGCTATATCTCCTGCCAATGCTCTGCAAACACATTCACTTCGCGAACAATTCCAAAATCCGTCTGACGAAGCAAAGCCTTGGACTTTTTGGTACTGGATGTTTGGCGCCGTATCCAAAGAAGGGATTACGGCTGATTTGGAAGCAATGAAACATGCCGGACTGGGAGGCACTTATCTGATGCCTATCAAAGGTATCAAAGAAGGGCCACAATACAATGGGAAGGCGCAACAACTAACTCCCGAATGGTGGGAAATGGTTCGTTTCAGCATGGAAGAAGCCGACCGCCTGGGATTAAAGTTAGGAATGCATATTTGTGATGGTTTTGCATTGGCTGGTGGTCCGTGGATGACTCCGAAAGAATCGATGCAAAAAGTAGTCTGGAGTGATACAATCGTTGATGGTGGCAATATCAAAGGACTATACTTGCCGCAACCGGAGACATATGAAGGTTTTTATGAAGATATATCTTTATTTGCCCTGCCTGTAAAAGAGGAAGCGGCAGACATTATGCCGGCTAAAATAACCTGTGCCAATATAGCCACAGGAAATCATATTGACATCAAGAAGACTGTGAACATGGATGATGGCGGAGTAATCCGTTCATCATATCCCTGCTATATCCAATATGAATACGAACAGCCTTTCACCTGCCGCAATATTGAAATCATTCTGAGTGGCAATAATTATCAGGCACACCGCTTGAAAGTGATGGCAAGTGATGATGGAGTTAATTACCGTTTGGTGAAACAGCTCGTCCCTGCACGTCAGGGATGGCAGAATACAGATGAAAATTCCACTCATGCAATTCCTGCTACAACTGCCCGCTATTTCCGCTTCTACTGGACCCCCGAAGGCAGTGAACCGGGAAGTGAAGATATGGATGCCGCAAAATGGAAACCTAATCTGAAAATAAAAGAATTGCGCCTGCACCGGGAAGCCCGACTGGATCAGTGGGAAGGCAAAGCCGGACTGGTATGGCGTGTAGCTTCCTCCACGAAGAAAGAGGAAATAGGGGAGCAAGATTGCTATACCCTTTCACAGATTATCAACCTGACAGATCCCTTTAAAAATAGTCCGAGCGACAATTTTAAAGAGAGAACACTGACGACTACTCTCCCCAAAGGAAAGTGGAAACTACTCCGCATGGGACATACCGCCACCGGACATACTAACGCAACTGCCGGAGGAGGAAAAGGACTGGAATGTGATAAATTTAATCCAAAAGCTGTCCGCAAGCAGTTCGACAACTGGTTTGCGCAGGCATTTGTAAAGACAAACCCGGACGTTGCACGCCGCGTATTAAAATATATGCACGTGGATAGTTGGGAATGCGGAAGCCAGAACTGGAGCGATACTTTTGCCGCAGAATTCCAGAAACGCCGTGGATACGACCTGATGCCTTATTTACCATTGTTGGCAGGTATTCCGATGGAGAGTGCCGAACGAAGTGAAAAGATTCTGCGTGATGTCCGCACAACGATAGGTGAACTGGTCGTCGACGTTTTCTATCAAGTCTTGGCCGACTGTGCCAAAGAATATGATTGCCAGTTCTCAGCCGAATGCGTAGCGCCTACCATGGTAAGTGACGGATTACTGCATTATCAGAAAGTAGACCTTCCCATGGGAGAATTCTGGCTGAACAGCCCAACTCACGACAAACCGAATGATATGCTGGATGCTATCAGCGGAGCGCATATCTACGGCAAGAATATCATCCAGGCAGAAGGTTTCACAGAAGTACGCGGAACATGGGACGAACATCCGGGAATGTTGAAAGCCTTACTGGACCGCAACTATGCTTTAGGCATCAACCGCCTTTTCTTCCATGTATATGTCCATAATCCTTGGCTGGACCGCAAACCGGGAATGACTCTGGATGGTATCGGCCTTTTCTTCCAGCGTGACCAGACGTGGTGGAATAAGGGTGCAAAGGCTTTCTGTGAATACATCACCCGTTGCCAGTCATTGCTGCAATACGGGCATCCAGTGGTAGATATTGCAGTTTTTACAGGAGAAGAGATGCCAAGACGTTCGATATTGCCGGAACGTTTAGTTCCTTCTTTACCGGGCATCTTCGGTACAGAGCGGGTGGAAAGCGAACGAATCCGCTTGGCAAACGAAGGACAACCCTTACGTGTGCGTCCTGTAGGCGTAACACATTCTGCCAATATGGCCGATCCTGAAAAGTGGGTAAATCCACTTCGAGGATATGCCTATGACAGCTTTAACAAAGACGCGTTACTCCGTTGGGCGAAAGCTGAAAATGGTAGGATGACATTACCGGGTGGAGCCAGTTACAAAGTATTAGTATTGCCACTTCCACGTCCGATGAATCCAGACCCCACAGAACTATCTCCGGAAGTAAAACAAAAGATAAATGAACTGAAAGAAGCAGGCATACTGATTCCTTCTCTTCCATATAATGAAGATGATTTCTCCTCATACGGTCTGGAACGTGATCTGATCGTACCGGAAGACATTGCATGGACACATCGGCAAGGAGAACAGGGGGACATTTATTTTATCGCCAACCAACAGGAGGAAACACGTACATTTACCGCCAGTATGCGCATCGACGGCAGAAAGCCGGAATGCTGGAATCCGGTGACGGGTGAGATTACCGCCGACATTCCTTACGAACAAAAAAGCTATCGTACGGAAATCACTTTAACGTTAGCTCCGAATGAGTCTGTCTTCATCGTATACCCTGCAGAAGAAGATTATAAAGAAACTTCGGAAAAAGGCCGCAAGGAAAAGAAGGATTCAGTAAAAGAACCTTCGGAGACAGGCTTGGAAGCTACAGAATATACCGTGACTTTTACAGCAAACGGTAAGACTATCCAAAGACAGGAACTCTTTGACTGGAGCAAAGAAGAAGATGAGCAAATACGCTATTACTCCGGAACAGTAGTGTATAAAACAACATTCCGCTGGAAAAGTAAAGTGAAAGAAGCCCAACAAGTATATCTGAATCTGGGAAAAGTATGCGATCTGGCTACTGTCCGTGTAAACGGCATAGATTGCGGAACGATATGGACAGCTCCTTATCGGGCTGATATTACGGCAGCCTTAAAGAAAGGTGTAAATGAACTGGAAATCGAAGTGACCAATACTTGGGCGAATGCACTCAAAGGAGCCGATGAAGGAAAAACTCCTTTCGATGGAATATGGACGAATGCCAAATACCGGAAAGCAGAAAACACCCTGCTTCCTGCAGGATTGCTCGGACCTTTGAATTTTGAAGTAGCGAATAAAAACAAATAAGAATGAAAAGCTCAGGAATTAAAACAAGCACAGTATTAGCAAGCTTTCTGCTCGCTGCCTGTCTGTCAATGCATGCGGAAGTGAAACTGCCTGCTATTTTCTCTGACGGCATGGTGATGCAGCAACAAACCAATGCCAACCTTTGGGGAATGGCAACTCCGAACAAAAAAGTAACAGTCACTACCGGCTGGAACGGAAAACAATATGCAGTAACAGCAGACAAAAACGGCTCATGGAAACTTTCAGTCTCCACTCCGGAAGCCGGCGGACCGTATACCATCACTTTCGACGATGGAACCCCAAAGACACTGAATAATATTCTGATAGGTGAATTATGGCTGTGCTCCGGTCAGAGCAATATGGAAATGCCGATGAAAGGATTCAAGAACCAACCTGTAGAGAATGCCAATATGGATATTCTTCGCAGCAAAAATCCTCATATCCGCCTGTTTACGGTAAAACGTACTTCTACCATTACCCCACAGAACGACGTAGTCGGTTCATGGAAAGAAGCGGCTCCGGTTAGTGTCCGTGATTTCAGTGCAACAGCCTATTATTTCGGAAGACTGGTCAATGAAATATTAGAAGTTCCGGTAGGACTCGTAGTAGCGGCATGGGGCGGTTCTGCCTGCGAGGCATGGATGACTGCTGATTGGCTGAAAGCATTTCCGGATGCAAAGATACCTCAATCGGAAGCTGATATCAAATCGAAAAACCGTACTCCAACCGTACTCTATAATGGTATGTTGCATCCATTGATCGGCATGACTATGAAAGGCGTGATCTGGTATCAGGGAGAAGATAACTGGAATCGTGCCCATACCTATGCGGATATGTTTGCCACATTGATTAACGGCTGGCGTGCCGAATGGAAACAAGGTGATTTTCCTTTCTACTATTGCCAGATAGCTCCCTATGACTATGGTATTATCACTGAAAAAGGTAAAGAAGTGATTAATTCAGCCTATCTGCGGGAAGCACAGGCAAAGGTAGAACATCGTGTGTCTAACAGCGGCATGGCTGTACTGCTGGATGCAGGAATGGAAAAGGGTATTCATCCCGCAAAGAAACAGGCTGCCGGAGAGCGTCTGGCACTCCTTGCACTAACAAAGACGTACGGAGTAGAGGGGGTGAACGGAGAAAGTCCCTATTACAAAAGTATTGAAATCAAGAATGACACTATCGTCGTCAGCTTTGAACGTGCGAATATGTGGATCAGCGGTAAAAACTGTTTCGAATCGAAAAACTTTCAGGTGGCAGGTGAAGACAAAGTATTCTATCCGGCGAAAGCATGGATCGAACGCAGCAAAATGCTAGTAAAAAGTGATAAAGTTCCGCATCCGGTAGCTGTCCGTTATGGATTTGAGAATTATGTGGAAGGAGATGTATATTGTGATGGTCTGCCGTTGGGGTCTTTCCGTTCGGACAACTGGTAATTTGAGAATATGAAGAGATTTTATCTGGCTATAGCAATGATATTCGTTGGCGTGTCGGTTCTTTGGAGCCAGCATGCCAATGTCGTCTGGGATACTCCCAGCCGGAACTCCTCCGAATCGATGCCATGCGGCGGGGGAGATATCGGCATGAACATATGGGTAGAAGAGGGGGATATACTGTTTTATCTGAGCAGGAGCGGTACGTTCGATGAAAACAACTGCCAGTTGAAGCTGGGACGTTTTCGCCTCCGGTTATCTCCCAATCCTTTTGAAGACGCAAAGGATTTCCGGCAGGAATTAAAGCTGATCGACGGCTATGTTGAAATCTCCGCCGGAGGAACGCAAGTACAACTCTGGGCGGATGTTTTTCATCCGGTTGTACACATTGAAGTGGTTAATGACCGGCTTTTGCAGACGGAAATATTTTATGAAAACTGGAGATACCAGGATCGGTTGATCAGAAAAGGAGAGGGGCAACAATGTTCTTATAAGTGGGCTCCTCCGAAAGGTACGGTGACATATGCCGACTTCATTTCATTAGGGAATTTATCCGAAAAGGACAGCAAACGCCTTTTGTTTTATCATCGTAATGCGGAAGAGACAGTATTTGACATAGCAGTTGCCCAACAAGGGATGAATGAAGTGAAGTCGCAGATGATGAATCCTCTTAAAAATCTGACTTTCGGAGGGTATCTGTCAGGAGAGAATCTGGAATATACAGGCACTTCAGACAGTGTATATGCCGGAACCGATTACCGCACTTGGGGATTTCGTTCTTTGAAAGCTTCTAAAAAGCATCATTTCTCAGTTGTGTTACACACAGAACAGACGGAAACCGTCACCCAATGGGAGCAAGGTCTGAAAACAGCCTGGCAACGAATTGCCCCACAAGGAAAGATATCGTCTAAAGTGGTATCACAGGATAAAAAACAAACCCGCCTATGGTGGAATGCTTTCTGGCAACGGAGTTTTATCGAAACGATCGGTGAAACCGAAAACAAGGAGAACAGCAAAGTAGAAAAAGAAACCGGAAATAAAGAAAAGAGCGACGCGAAAGATGCATTGAAAGAAATCACCCGAAACTACACTCTTTTCCGCTATATGCTGGGCTGCAATGCTTATGGCAGTGTCCCTACCAAATTCAACGGTGGTTTATTCACCTTCGATCCCTGCCACATAGACGAGAAGCAGGCATTCACTCCTGACTACCGAAAGTGGGGAGGAGGAACGATGACTGCACAGAATCAGCGTCTTGTCTACTGGCCAATGCTGAAAAGCGGTGACTTCGACATGATGCCTTCCCAATTCAATTTCTATAACCGGATGTTGAAGAATGCGGAACTCCGCAGCCGTGTATATTGGCAACACGAGGGAGCCTGCTTCTGTGAACAGATAGAAAACTTCGGCTTACCCAATCCCGCAGAATATGGTTTCAAACGTCCGGCTTGGTTTGACAAAGGACTGGAATACAATGCGTGGCTGGAATATGAATGGGATACTATTCTTGAATTTTGCCAGATGATTCTGGAAACGAAGAATTATGCCGGTGCCGACATAACTCCGTATTTGCCTTTGATTGAAAGTTCGCTGACCTTTTTCGACGAACATTATCAGCTACTCGCTTCCCGTCGGGGACGCAAAGCACTGGATGGTGACGGACACCTGATACTGTTCCCCGGCTCTGCCTGCGAAACTTACAAGATGACCAACAACGCCAGCAGCACCATCGCCGCACTGCGAACTGTATTGGAGACTTACATCAAGGTTTGCAACAACGAAAAGTGGCAAAAGATACTGGAAACAATTCCTCCGGTTCCATTACGCTATATCGAAGTCAAGGATTCTCTTAATCGTCAGACTTCTACCATGATTCCAGTATGGAAACAAACGATTTCTCCCGCCAAAAGCTGGGAACGAATCAACAATATAGAGACACCACAACTCTACCCGGTATTTCCCTGGCGCATCTACGGAGTAGGCAAGGAAAATCTGGAAATAGCTCGTGATACCTATTTCTATGATCCTGACGCACTCAAATTCCGCTCCCACACCGGATGGAAGCAAGACAACATCTGGGCGGCCTGTCTGGGACTGACCGAAGAAGCCAAAAGCCTTTCTCTGGCAAAGCTATCGGATGGTCCCCACCGTTTTCCTGCCTTCTGGGGACCGGGATATGACTGGACACCCGACCACAACTGGGGAGGTAGCGGCATGATAGGACTTCAGGAGATGCTCTTACAAACGAATGGAGCACAAATACTTCTGTTCCCCGCCTGGCCCAAAGAATGGAACGTCCATTTCAAGCTCCACGCTCCGGGTAATACGACGGTAGAAGCAACTTTAAAAGACGGGAAAGTGACAGACCTAAAGGTATCACCGGAAAACAGAAAGAAAGACATTATTATAATGATAGAAAAATAGAAAAAATAAGCACAAATTACATAAATGAAAAAACTATGAATAAAAGACCGTTTTTAATTTTGTTCCTATTTCTGCTGCTATTCTCCTTCGGTGGGCAGGCAGCAGATACTTACCGTCCCGAAACATCGGTTGCCGGATTTATTCCGCTTCCCGATTGCGGGCGACAAGTATATAACTTCAATCCGGGATGGCGATTCTGCAAAGGCGATATCCGGGGGGCGGAAGCTGTAAATTTTGACGATCGTTCCTGGGAGGTCGTTTCTACTCCTCACACAGTAGAGTTGATGCCTGCCGAAGGTAGTGGTTGCCGCAATTATCAGGGCCCTGCGTGGTATCGCAAGTATTTCGTAGTTCCCACCGCAACGAAAGGACAGCGTGTACTCCTTCATTTTGAAGCGGCAATGGGAAAGCAAGTACTTTACCTGAACGGCAAACGTGTTCAGGAACATCTCGGAGGTTATCTGCCTTTCACGCTGGACTTGACGGCAAACGGCGTACAAGCCGGAGACTCCTGCCTCCTTGCCGTCTATACCGACAACAGCAACGATAAATCATACCCTCCCGGAAAGCCACAATACACATTGGATTTTGCTTATCATGGAGGTATCTATCGTGATGTATGGATGATTGCCAAGTCTCCGGTCGCCATTACCGATGCCATCGACTCCCGGACAGTTGGCGGTGGCGGCGTATTTGTTCACTTCGACAAGATCAGCGAAAAGAGCGCACAAGTATACGTAGAAACAGAGATTCAGAACAATAATACTCGTTCGGAATCCGTCACAGTAGAAACGACCCTTACAGATGCCGAAGGCAAGGTTATCAAACGTACGTCTAGCAAACTCTCTTTGAACTCCGGAGAAAAGAAATCAATCCGCCAGCAGATGGATGTGAGGAATCCGAAACTTTGGTCACCGGATGCACCATATCTATACAGAGTACAATCCCGTATAAAGAAAGGAAACCGTTCCATCGACGGAGGAACTACCCGTATCGGTATCCGCCTGGCGGAATTTCGTGGCAAAGAGGGCTTTTGGCTGAATGGAAAACCTTTCGGACAATTAGTTGGAGCCAATCGTCATCAGGATTTCGCATACGTAGGCAATGCTCTTCCCAATTCACAGCAATGGCGTGACGCAAAACGCCTGCGTGATGCAGGATGTACCATCATCCGTGTAGCGCATTATCCACAGGACCCATCCTTTATGGATGCCTGTGACGAACTCGGCATGTTTGTCATCGTCGCTACTCCGGGCTGGCAATACTGGAACAAAGACCCGAAATTCGGAGAACTGGTTCATCAGAATACCCGTGAAATGATTCGTCGTGATCGCAATCATCCTTCCGTGCTGATGTGGGAGCCTATTCTGAATGAGACCCGTTATCCACTCGACTTTGCACTGAAGGCACTTGAAATAACGAAGGAAGAATATCCATATCCGGGACGTCCGATAGCCGCTGCCGATGTGCATTCTGCCGGTGTAAAGGAACATTACGATGTAGTCTACGGCTGGCCGGGTGATGACGAAAAGGAGGACAAACCGGAACAATGCATCTTCACCCGTGAATTCGGAGAAAACGTAGATGACTGGTATGCCCACAACAACAATAATCGTGCAAGCCGCAGTTGGGGTGAACGTCCGTTGCTGATACAGGCACTTTCTCTGGCTACAAGTTATGATGAGATGTATCGCACTACCGGTCAGTTTATCGGTGGCAGACAGTGGCATCCGTTCGATCACCAGCGTGGTTATCACCCCGATCCATACTGGGGAGGTATTTATGACGCTTTCCGTCAGAAAAAGTATGCGTATGAAATGTTCCGCAGCCAATCTCCGGCAAGCCTCCAACATCCGTTGGCAGAATGCGGACCGATGATATTCCTTGCTCATGAAATGTCACAATTCTCCGATAAGGATGTAGTGGTATTCAGTAACTGTGACTCCATCCGCCTTTCTATCTATGATGGGACAAAAACATGGACCAAACCTGTGGTACATGCCAAAGGTCACCTGCCGAACGCACCTGTTGTCTTTGAAAATGTATGGGATTTTTGGGAAGCACGCGGATACAGTTATACTCAAAAGAACTGGCAGAAGGTAAATATGGTTGCCGAAGGTATTATCGATGGGAAAGTAGTATGTACACAAAAGAAAATGCCTTCCCGCCGGTCTACCAAACTTCGCTTGTATGCAGATACTCAAAAAGTAAATCTGGTAGCGGATGGGTCGGATTTCATAGTGGTAGTTGCCGAAGTAACGGATGATAGCGGAAATGTACGTCGTCTAGCAAAGGAAAATATCGTATTCACGGTAGAAGGTGAAGGAGAAATCATTGGCGATGCAAGGATTGGCGCCAATCCCCGTGCCGTAGAATTCGGATCGGCTCCTCTACTGATCCGTTCCACACGAAAAGCCGGGAAGATTAGAGTGAAAGCCCACGTGCAATTTGAAGGAACTCAGGCTCCGACTGCAACTGAAATGGAATTTGAAAGTGTTCCTGCGGAACTTCCTTTCTGTTATGACGAGAAGTACTGTATTGGTCAGAAAACATCCTCATTAACTGTAAAAGTCGGTTCGTCCGAGAGTGCAACTGAAGGCAAAGTGCAACTGACGGAAGAAGAACGGCAACGGGTGTTGGATGAAGTGGAACGGCAACAGACTGAATTTGGAATAGAAAAGTAAATTTGAAAAACTTGACCGCAGATTTGTGCATGGCAAAACAAGGTTACCAATCTGGATTTATTATCTGCTAATTTGAATTTTACCCGAAAAATAGTATCTTTGATGCAAGATTCATTTCCACTAATATAATATACAATGAAGAAACACTTCTTTTTGATATTTATGTTTCTCTTGATAACGAGAATCTGTGCTTTTGCCTACCCTAACATGATCGTTGAACATTATACGGCTGAACGAGGCTTACCCAATAACATTGTCAATTGTACACTGAAAGGGCAGGACGGATTTGTATGGTTCGGCACCTGGTACGGACTATGCAGTTTCGACGGTACCAAATTCCGTTCCTATGATAATCATGACGGATTTTACTCAGCAGATATTCCTCCCCGTAAGATTCAGCGTATTGTAGAAGACCGGAACGGATACCTTTGGATCAAGACTATCGACCGCAAACTCTATCTATTTGATAAGAAACATGAAAGTTTCCACGCAGTGTATGACGATGTAAAAGAGTACTCTGAAAATATTCAGATTATCAAGATACAGACGACAGATGACGGAGACGTACTGCTGCTGACCAAAGATAAAAGCCTGCTGCGTGCAAATACAGACCAGAACGGTAAAATCACCATGAAGCAACTGCACGATTCGCGTCCCAATGTCAACGTCTATGATTTGCGTCTAAAGCATAATGTGTTTTGTGAAACTGCCGAGTTTATCAATTGGATCGGTATGGACTATCAGATTCTTTCATTAAGAAAAGGAGAGGCTTTGAAAGATAAACCTGTCGATTTCATTCAAAAGAAGGTTTCTGCCGATCCGGACCAGTTCACTTGTGCTTCCTACAGTTCCAAATTCTTATGGCTGGGAGATAAGAACGGACATATTTATAGCGTCGATCCGCAAAATGGAGTAGTCAACCGTTACGAAATACCGGAAATTGATCAACCGATTTCCAATATACTGGTCACTGAATCAGGATTAATGTATATCACCACCGTTGATGGTGCGTATGAATATAACATCGGCTACAAACAACTGACCAAACTACCGTTCTCCATCGCAGGGAAAAAAGTAGGAATGATATTCAATGACAAGTATGACAAAATTTGGTTTCAGGAAGGTAATGAAGCATTGACGTACTATGATCCTCTGAACAAAAGCAATCATCGCTTTCCTTTCCCCAAACAAAATGCCATCGGTAACTTTGAAAAGCAGGATGCCGGTGAACAGGGTATGTTTTTCCTCACCCCCGGTGGAGAAATTCTGCTCTTCGACAGGGAGAAACTGGAAATGACCCGTATCAATCAACTGAAACCTTTTTCCGACGACCTTCCCGATCAGCTCTTCTTTCATCTGCTGCTGGATAAAGACGGTATTCTTTGGCTGGCATCTACAGGCAGCGGAGTATACAAAGTCAACTTTCCAAAGAAGCAATTTCAACTGCTGACAGAAGTTTCTCCTGTCCCTGTAGACACAGAAAGAGCGACCTCTTGGAATCAGGGGATACGTGCACTGTATCAGGCTAAGAATGGAGACATCTGGGTCGGTACCCGTTGGCAGGCACTTTATCGTCTGGATAGCAACGGACAGATAAAGCAGGTTTTTACGGATCAGAATTATCTGATAGGCGCCGTATATCATATCATGGAAGATAAAGAAGGAAACTTATGGTTTTCCACTAAGGGAAACGGACTTGTCAAAGCCGAACCGGATATGAACTCACCGCACGGTCTGCGCTTTACCCGTTATAAAAATGATCCTAAGAATCCGAATACTATCAGTAACAATGATGTATATTTCACATATCAGGATAGTCAGGAGCGTATCTGGGTCGGTCTGTTGGGCGGCGGGCTGAACTTGATTTCCGAAGAAAATGGAACGCTTGTATTCAAGCATAAGTACAACGGACTGAAACAGTATCCCGCTTATGGTCTGTATATGGAAGTCCGCACAATGACGGAAGATGAAGATGGGCGTATCTGGGTAGGAACGATGGATGGTCTGATGTCTTTTGACGGACATTTTACGACTCCCGAACAGATTCAGTTTGAGACGTACCGACAAATCAGCGATCGTTCCAATGTGGCGGACAATGATATTTATGTATTATATAAAGACAGTAATTCACAAATTTGGGTGAGTGTATTCGGTGGAGGTCTGAATAAACTGGTCCGCTATGACAAAGAAAAACGTGAACCGATATTCAAGTCATATGGCATACGTGAAGGAATGAATAACGATGTGGTCAAGTCCATCGTGGAAGATAAAAACGGAAATTTGTGGTTTACTACCGAGATTGGTCTGTCCTGCTTTAATAAGGCGACAGAGCAGTTCCGTAACTACGACAAATACGATGGTTTCCTGAATGTTGAACTGGAAGAAGGCAGTGCGTTGCGTGCATTGAACGGAGATTTATGGCTTGGTTCGCGACAGGGGATTCTGACATTCTCTCCTGATAAACTGGAGACACAACATACCAACTATGACACCCGTATCGTAGACTTTAAAGTATCCAATCGTAATCTGCGAAGTTTGAACGACTGTCCGATTCAGGAGTCTATCACATACACCGATGCACTTCAATTGAAGTATAATCAGTCTATGTTCACAATCGAATTTGCTGCATTAAATTTCTACAATCAGAATCGCGTATCTTATCGTTACATACTCGAAGGGTATGAGAAGGAATGGCACTATAACGGCAAAAACCGTATTGCTTCTTATACCAATGTTCCTCCCGGAGACTACGTATTCCGTGTAGAAACGATGGATGAAGCTAATCCGGAACTTGTATCCACATGTACATTGGCTGTCACCATTCTCCCACCGTGGTGGCTGAGTTGGTGGGCTACTCTTATCTATGTAATCCTTGGCATCGCGGCCCTCTATTTCGGTCTGCGCCTGGCCTTCTTCATGATTAAGATGAAGAACGACATTTATATCGAGCAGAAAGTCTCGGAAATGAAAATCAAGTTCTTCACCAATATTTCTCATGAGCTTCGTACTCCTCTGACACTGATAAAAGGTCCGATACAGGAACTGAAGGAGCGGGAAGAACTGTCTCCGAAAGGATTGCAATATGTGGACCTGATGGAAAAAAATACAAATCAAATGTTACAACTGGTCAATCAGATTCTTGATTTCCGGAAGATTCAGAATGGCAAGATGCGCCTGCATGTATCATTGATCGATTTCAATGAAATGATAGCCTCCTTCCAAAAAGAATTCCGTGTACTTTCGGAGGAAAATGAAATCAGTTTCACCTTCCAGCTACCGGACGAACCGATTATGGTATGGGCAGATAAGGACAAATTGAGCATTGTTATCCGCAACGTCATATCGAATGCGTTCAAATTTACCCCTTCCGGTGGAAGTATTTATGTAACTACCGGATTGACGGATGACGGAAAATCCTGCTATGTACGAGTAGAAGACAACGGTGTCGGCATTCCGCAAAATAAGCTGAGTGAGATTTTCGAGCGTTTCTCACAAGGAGAGAATGCGAATAATCCACATTATCAGGGTACAGGCATCGGGTTGGCACTTTCCAAAGAAATAGTAAATCTGCATCACGGTATCATCCGTGCCGAAAGTCCGGAAGGGCAGGGGGCCGTGTTTATTGTAGAGCTATTATTGGGCAAGGATCATTATCGTCCGTCGGAAGTAGATTTCTATGTCAGCGATACGGAAACTGCTCCTGCCGCTACAGACAAGAAGATGGTTATCGATTCCGAAAAGGAACCGGAGGAGGAACTGGAAATTGACGCTTCATTACCGACTCTTCTGCTGGTAGAGGATAATAAAGACCTTTGCCAGTTAATAAAACTGCAATTGGAAGATAAATTCAACATCCATATAGCCAATAACGGCGTAGAAGGTCTGAAGAAAGTGCATCTGTATCACCCGGACATCGTAGTGACCGATCAGATGATGCCGGAAATGGATGGACTGGAAATGCTGCAATCTATCCGGAAGGATTTTCAGATCAGCCATATCCCTGTCATTATTCTGACAGCCAAGAACGACGAAGGTGCCAAGACCAAAGCGATCACTCTGGGGGCGAATGCATATATAACCAAGCCATTCAGCAAAGAGTATCTGTTGGCACGAATCGATCAGTTGCTTGGCGAACGGAAACTGTTCCGCGAACGTATCCGCCAGCAGATGGAGAACCAGACGACAACGGAAGAAGACAGCTACGAACAATATCTGGTAAAGAAAGATGTGCAGTTTCTTGAAAAGATACATCAGGTGATCGAGGAAAACATGGACGACAGTGATTTCAATATTGATACGATCGCATCCGGCATCGGACTGAGCCGTTCGGCATTCTTCAAAAAGCTGAAAAGCCTTACCGGACTAGCACCTGTCGATCTGGTAAAGGAGATTCGCCTGAATAAATCGATCGAACTGATTAAAAATACGGATTTGAGTGTTTCGGAAGTGGCGTTTGCTGTCGGATTCAAAGATTCAGGCTACTATAGCAAGTGTTTCCGCAAGAAATATAATCAGACTCCCCGTGAATATATGAATGAATGGCGGAAAGGATAGAAAGACCGATTACAAAATACTTTCTTAATCGTCTTTTTTAAAAACCTATTAAGATTCGGAAGAATGAACAAGATTAAGAAAGTATTATCAGTATGGATGTTGGTTGCCTGTGTACTACCTGTGGCAGCCCAATATCCGGTGATCCCCGACTCGGTAAAAGAAAGAGGAGCAAAACAAGAAGCAGAGTTCGAACAGAAATCCAATGCGGCATGGGAAAAAGCCTTGCCAACAGTTTTGGAAGAAGCAAAGTTAGGAAGACCTTACAAACCTTGGGCTTCCAAACCGGAGGATTTGATCAAAAGTAATATTCCGGCCTTCCCCGGTGCGGAAGGCGGTGGTATGTACACTCCCGGTGGTCGTGGAGGCAAAGTGATTGTGGTTACTTCCCTGGAAGATTCCGGTCCCGGCACATTCCGCGAAGCCTGTGAAACCGGTGGCGCACGTGTTATTGTATTTAATGTGTCAGGTATTATTCGCCTGAAAAGCCCGATCAGTGTACGTGCCCCTTATGTAACGATTGCCGGACAGACAGCACCGGGAGACGGTATCTGCGTGACCGGGCATTCTTTTCTGATCGATACTCATGATGTAGTGATTCGTCATATGCGTTTCCGTCGGGGGGCACAGGATGTTGCTTTCCGGGATGATGCAGTGGGAGGAAATGCAGTCGGCAATATTATAATAGACCACTGTTCGGCAAGCTGGGGACTGGATGAAAATATGTCTATCTATCGCCACGTCTACAACAGGGATGAAACCGGGCACGGCCTGAAGTTGCCTACTGTGAACATTACCATTCAGAATTCGATGTTCTCGGAAGCATTGGATACTTATAATCACGCGTTTGGCGCCACTATCGGAGGACATAATAGTATGTTCTGCCGTAATCTTTTCGCTTCCAATATCAGTCGTAACAGTTCGGTGGGTATGGACGGAGACTTTAACTTCGTAAACAATGTGGTTTTCAACTGGTGGAACCGTTCTATCGATGGAGGAGACAACAAGAGTTTTTATAATATAATCAATAACTATTTTAAGCCCGGTCCTATCACCCCGCTGGATAAACCTATTTCCTATCGTATATTGAAACCGGAAGCCGGACGCGATAAAAGCAAACCGATGTCCTTCGGAAAGGCTTATGTAAACGGTAACATCGTTCACGGAAATGCTAAAGTGACAAAAGATAACTGGAATGGCGGAGTTCAGCTTGCCAGTGAAGTGGATGAGGGAAAGTTCTTACCGCAAATCAGAGTGGACAAAGCATTCAAAATGTCGCCTGTAACGATTATGGATACCCAAAAAGCTTATAACTTTGTATTGGATAATGTAGGTGCTACTCTCCCGAAACGGGATGCGGTAGACGCTCGCGTCATCAAGACTGTACAAACAGGAAAAGCGATTTATGCGAAAGATGCTCCGGAATTTATCTCTCCTTACGTGAAAAGACGCTTGCCGGCAGACTCCTACAAACAAGGTATCATCACCGATATCCGTCAAGTGGGCGGACTTCCTGAATACAAAGGAGAAGCATATCTTGATTCGGATGGTGACGGTATGCCGGACGCATGGGAAATTGCCAACGGACTGAATCCGAACGATCCGACTGATGCAAAGGAGGACTGTAATGGAGACGGCTATACCAATATCGAGAAATATATCAATGGGTTGGATACAAAGAAGAAAGTAGACTGGACAGATCTGAAGAACAACTACGATACCTTGTCCAAACGGAAAAGTCTGTTTTAATCGTATGATTTGCTTATGGTCAAATGATCTTTCAGGATTGAATAATTAGAAAACAACGTTTATTGTAATGAATATACAATTAAGAACTATCCTTTTAGGATTATTGAGCATAGGGTTTGCGCAGGGATATGCGCAAACCTTTGCTTTACAGGTTAAGGATGACCGGATCACTTACTTGAATGACGAACAGGGAAACCGGATTCTTGATTTCTCGTACTGTGGCTACAAGGGCTCCGAACAGGATATTCCTTCTGTCCGCAATGCCGTGTTTGTACCTTGGACAGCAGGAGATAATACATCACGTATTCAACGCGCCATTGACTATGTCGCCTCATTAGTACCTGATGCTTCCGGTTTCAGAGGAGCCGTGTTATTGGATCAGGGAGAATTTTCTTTATCCGGAAGCCTTCGTATAAATGCCTCCGGCATCGTACTGCGCGGAGTGGATAAAGAGAAAACGATACTTCTAAAAAAAGGAGTAGACAGAGGTGCCCTTATCTACATGGAAGGGACAGACGATCTGAAGATACAGGATACATTGCAGGTACTCTCGAAATATGTTCCGGTAAATGCGAGGACATTGGAAGTTGCTTCAGGTACTTCGTTGAGAAAGGGAGATCGGATACTGGTGAACCGTCCGTCCGGCAAAGAATGGATTGCTTCGTTAGGATGTGATATCTTTGGAGGAGGAATCAGTGCACTAGGCTGGAAAGAAGGAGATATGGATCTTACCTGGGATAGAACCGTGACAGAAGTAAACGGTAATCAGATAACGTTGGACGCTCCGCTGACAGTGGCGCTGGATGCCAAATACGGTACTTCTTCCGTGATTACTTATCAGTGGAACGGGCGCATCCGGGAGTGCGGAGTAGAAAATATGACTCTGATTTCCGACTATGACAAACGGTACCCTAAAGATGAAGATCATTGCTGGACAGGTATTTCTATCGAAGATGCGGAAGATTGCTGGGTACGCAGGGTGAGCTTTAAACACTTTGCAGGAAGTGCAATCCTTGTTCAGCGTACCGGTTCCCAAATCACGGTTGAGGACTGTATCTCACGGGAACCTGTTTCTGAAATCGGAGGAATGCGCCGCTGTACTTTCTATACCTTAGGACAACAGACACTTTTCCAGCGCTGCTATTCGGAACAGGGTATTCATGACTTTGCAGCCGGATATTGTGCTGCCGGACCGAATGCTTTCGTACAATGTGATTCGTATGAATCTTTAGGTTTCAGCGGATCTATTGATGCTTGGGCATGTGGCCTATTGTTTGACGTGGTTAATATAGACGGGCATAATCTGAGTTTCAAGAATCTGGGACAGGACAAGAACGGAGCGGGATGGAATACGGCAAATAGTCTGTTCTGGCAATGTACCGCTGCCGAAATAGAGTGTTATGCTCCGGCAAAGGATGCCATGAACCGTGCGTACGGATGCTGGGCACAGTTCTCCGGTGACGGCGAATGGGCACAATCAAACAATCATGTGCAGCCCCGAAGCATTTTCTATGCTCAATTAGAAGATCGTTTGCAGAAGAAATGTGCAGAACGTGCCCGTATCCTGCCAAGAAATACAAGCGCCACCAGCAGTCCGACCGTTGAAGTTGCTATGGAACTGGCCAAAGAGGCTTACAATCCCCGCCTGACATTGGAACACTGGATTGAACAAGGAGCCTTTGCTCCTTCAATAGCTATGTCCGGAGTAAAATCAATCGATGATATTAAAGAAAAGAAGATAACTCCGAACAAGACATCGGCAAAACCGGAAGTAACTATTGCAAACGGACGTATCCAGATGAACAGTACTTTGTTGGTAGGAAGTAGCCATACCACCCCTTGGTGGAATGGAAAACTTAAAACCAACTTTTTGAAAAAAGCAAGCCCTGCCATCACCCGCTTTGTTCCCGGACGTGAAGGATTAGGACTGACAGATCGCATCGATTCCGTAATCGGCTATATGAAACAAAAGAACATATTGGTATTTGACCAAAACTACGGACTTTGGTATGATCGCCGCCGGGATGATCATGAACGAGTGCGCCGTCGTGACGGAGATGTATGGGGGCCTTTCTACGAACAACCTTTCGGACGTAGCGGTCAGGGTACTGCCTGGGAAGGACTGAGCAAATATGATCTGAATCGCCCTAATGCATGGTATTGGTCGCGATTGAAAGAGTTTGCCGAAAAAGGAAATAAAGACGGACTATTGCTATTCCATGAGAACTATTTCCAGCACAATATCCTGGAAGCAGGTGCGCACTGGGTAGATTGTCCGTGGAGAAGCACCAACAATATCAACCAGACCGGATTTCCGGAACCTGCTCCGTTTGCAGGAGACAAACGAATCTTTGTTGCAGATATGTTTTATGACATCACTCATCCGGTTCGCCGTGAGTTACACAGACAATACATCCGCCAGTGTCTGAACAACTTTGCAGATAACCCGAATGTCATTCAGCTGACAAGTGCCGAATTTACAGGTCCACTACATTTTGTACAGTTTTGGCTGGATGTGATTGCCGAATGGGAAACTGAAACCGGAAAGAAGGCCAAAGTAGCATTAAGTACCACAAAAGATGTACAGGACGCCATCCTTGCCGATCCGAAGCGTGCAGCTGTGGTGGATATTATTGATATCCGCTACTGGCACTATAAAACAGATGGAGTCTTTGCACCGGAAGGAGGGAAGAATATGGCTCCCCGCCAACACATGCGTAAGATGAAAGTCGGAAAGGTTACTTTCACCGAAGCCTACAAGGCTGTCCACGAATATCGTCAGAAGTTCCCGGAGAAAGCCGTAACCTTCTACGCACAGAATTATCCGGCTATGGGATGGGCTGTATTCATGGCCGGCGGTTCATGTCCTGTAATTCCGTGCACAGATAAAGCATTCCTGAAGGATGCAGCGGCTATGGAAGTGGAAGAAACCGATACCGACAACTATAAGAAAATGGTAAAATCTGATATCGGCAGTATCATTTATTCCAAGTCCGGAACAGAAATTCCTGTTCAATTATCGTCCGGAAAGTATATCTTAAAGTACATCCATCCCGGTTCAGGGAAGATGACTATTATAGATAAATCATTGAAAAATAATGGAGTATACAAATTAAAGGTACCGGATAAGAAAGAAGGTATTTATTGGTTCCATAAACTCTGAAACAAAAAATCCCGCTGATAACTGATCAGCGGGATTTTTCCATTTTATAGGTAATTTCTAACAAAAGAGTGTTATAAAACATGATACTTATTTTTTCAACCTACAAACCAGATTTTACCGGTGGTTGAGGTCAGTTCTGCTTAGCTTTGCAACATCAAATCAATCGAATTAATGCTATGATGGAACAGACTAATAATTCAACCGACACTTTACTCGCTTCTTTTCAAGCGGGAAATATGGCAGCTTTTTCGCAGCTATATGATTTGCACATCAACATTCTTTTTAATTACGGATTGAAGTTGACCATTGATAAAGAGTTACTGAAAGATTGCATCCACGATATTTTCGTTAAGCTCTACACTAAAAAGGATGAATTAGGAACTATTGATAATTTGAAGTCTTATTTGTTCATCTCATTAAAGAACAAACTCTGCGATGAACTCCGCAAACGTATGTATATGTCTGATACAGCCATAGAAGATGTAAATGCAGTAGCCCCCACAGACGTAGAAGATGACTATATGGAAGAAGAGCAACGCAAAAATGAGTTCTCGCTGGTGAAACGTTTACTGGACCAGCTTTCTCCCCGGCAGCGTGAAGCACTTACATTATATTATATAGAAGAAAAGAAATACGAGGATATTTGTGAGATTATGAATATGAACTATCAGTCTGTACGCAACCTGATGCACCGTGGATTGACAAAATTGCGTAGTCTGGCAAGTTAATTTTAGTAAAAAGGATATTTGGTTGAGTACATACACAGAGTAACGGCGTCCTATCTATGTAAACGCTTAAAAAGGATGCGATATGTGCTCTAAGGTAAAGGATTTTTTGACAGATGATGATTTCATCAATTATGCACTGGGTGTAACTCCGGAAGCAGCCTCCCAATGGGAAACTTATTTCAGGGAACACCCGGAACAGATAGCAGATGCAGAAGAAGCTAAGGCCGTATTACTGGCTCCGGCAGATGTTGCCTGCGACTTTTCACTGGTTGAAAACCAAGATTTAAAGGATAGAATTGTTAGTAGTATAAAAGATTTTTCGAACATTTTGTAGTTAGATTAGATAGAAGTTAGGTTAGTTAAGGTTAGTAAAAAGATTGACGCAGTCTTTCACAGACGCTTGAGTGATCAAGTACTGTGAGAGACTGTGTTTTATATATCTACAGTTTGTTTTCTTCCCGAATATCGAATGCTTTGCAGAAACTGACGATAAGTACGATACAACCTCCCAATATACCTGTAATCATGTAAGCAATACGAATATCAAATGCCTGTGTAATAGCGCCTATTAGCAAAGGAGCGATCAGCGAACCAATAAAACTGATACTCGACAGGATAGTGAGCGCAATGCTGACGGGCGTCTTTGACTTGGCCCCTACAAAGCTATATAAAGTAGGTACGATACATGAGATACCTAGTCCGACCAGCATAAAGCCTAAGGAATTGATGATCACTTTCATTCCCAGTGAGTCAAACGCATTGCCCAACAATGCGGAAATGAAGAAGCCGATACAAATAAGGCTGCCTGCCAGTTGCAGTACTTTTTTCTTTCCCCAAAGCTGGTATGCATAATTCGTCAGGAATCGTCCCGTAGCCATCATGACCATAAATACAAGGAAGCCGATTTGCAATGATTTAGGCACATGGACAACCGATTCAAAATAAACAGCACTCCAGTCGAACATAGCACTCTCTACGATGAGCGCGAATAATCCGACTAAACCTAATTGTAAAAGGAGTATTTCCGGCTTTTGAAATAACAGACGGAATCCATTCGGAGCTTTATCAGCCGCTTTGTCTGTTGTCTCAAGGCTTGGCTTCGGATGTTCGCCTATAGGAAGCGTTGTTTCTTGCAGATATTTTCGTCCTGCCAATACTATGATAAGGATAATAGCGGCTATTAGCATATAATGCCAGACAGGAGAGGTGCCCGTCAGAATCATCACGAAGCCGATAAGTGCTCCGGTACAGGCTCCCAAGCTCCATCCTCCATGAAAAGTTGCCATGATTGTCTTACCATACAAACGCTCCACTTCGATCCCTTGCGTATTGAACGATATATCGCACAAGTTCCAGAACACTCCGAAACAAAAAAGCAGGAATCCCAGCAAATAGACTTCATGAGCCAATCCGACACAAAGTAAGGACATGGCATATCCCAAAATGCTGACCTGTACCATTGTGCGACTCCCTAATTTAGATACAAGATAACCCGCCAAAGGAATTGCTACAAACTTGCCGACTGGTATCATAAATAAAATCAGACCCCAATAAAATGCATAATTGGCAGCAAATACATCTTTGAAATCTGGGATACGGCTTGCCCAGCTTGCCATACAGAGTCCTTGGGCAAAGAAGAAAGTCAGGATGGCAAAACGTATTTTCTCTTTCGGATATGTAAATTGGTTGTTCATGAGTCATTCTTTTTATGCAGGCAAAGGTATTTATTTTTTGTGTTTTACCTTTCCTGCTATTACTCTTTTTTGTACTTTTGCAGCCGATTTAAAAATATCACATACATGAAGACAAGCGAATCTTTATTATCTATAGGTAAATTCATAGCCGAATATTCAGCCCATCTAATGGGAGCGGGGGTACATACCTCCCGTGTTGTACGCAATTCCAAACGTATCGGAGAAGCTTTTGGCTTAGATGTCAAACTGGGCGTATTTCATAAAAATATCATTCTTACTATCATCGATAAGGAGACAAACGAAGCCTGCAACGAGGTTATAGATATTCCTGCACATCCCATCAGTTTTGAGCATAACTCCGAACTAAGCGCTTTGAGTTGGGAAGCAGTAGACAAACAGTTATCGTTGGAAGAACTGAAAGAGAAATACAAAAAGATAGTCTCTGCTCCGATGATACATCCTCTGTTCGTTTTGATATTGGTAGGCTTTGCCAATGCGTCATTCTGCAAACTGTTTGGCGGTGACTTAATCTCAATGGGAATCGTTTTCTCCGCCACTATTACAGGATTATACCTGAAACAGCAGATGCAAAAGAAGAAAATGAATCATTATATTATATTCATTGTTTCGGCCTTCGTCGCGTCGCTCTGTGCTTCTACCGCCTTGATTTTCGACACAACTTCCGAAATCGCACTGGCAACCAGCGTTCTATATCTTGTACCCGGTGTTCCTTTGATTAATGGAGTGATTGATGTTGTCGAAGGATACGTTTTGACAGGATTTGCCCGTTTGACAGAAGCCTCTTTGCTGATTGTCAGCATTGCCATCGGCCTTTCCTTTACATTATTAATGGTAAAAAACAGTTTAATTTGATATGGTAGCACTTGATATTCTTTCTGATGGTTTCTTTGCAGCGATAGCAGGTATCGGATTTGGAGCAATTTCCGATCCTCCGTTGCGTGCATTTAAAATGATTGCAATATTGGCGGCATTGGGACATGCGTGCCGTTTCTGTCTGATGACTTACTTGGGTGTAGATATTGCTACGGCTTCTTTATTCGGTGGATTAGTGATCGGCTTCGGTAGCTTATGGCTCGGAAAACGGGTATATTGCCCGATGACAGTGCTGTATATTCCTGCGTTGCTCCCGATGATTCCGGGAAAGTTTGCGTACAACATGGTATTCTCTCTTATTATGTGCTTGCAGACAGCGAATAAACCGGAACTGCATGATAAGTATATAAAGATGCAGGAGATGTTCTTCTCCAACACTTTGGTGGCAAGTACAGTAATTTTTATGCTTGCGGTCGGAGCTACATTTCCGATGTTCCTGTTCCCGCACAGAGCCTTTTCTTTAACAAGACATTAATTAAACTACTTTTATGGAGATTTTTTGGAGAACAATTGCGTATTATAATTCAGCCACCTGGCTTTTGCAGATTATTGTCATTCTGATCGGTATTGTGCTGACCGCATTGCTGATCAGCAAACCACGTCCGTGGGTGAAGATGGGAATGAAGATTTATATGATAGGTCTTTATTCGTGGATTTCCATTGTCTATTACTTTATCTACTGCGAAGAACGCAGCTATAACGGGGTGATGGCGATGTTTTGGGGAGTGATGGCTATTATCTGGATATGGGATGCGATTACCGGATATACGACTTTCGAACGTACACACAAATATGATCTGCTATCTTATGTGTTGCTGGCCATGCCTTTCATTTATCCTATGGTGTCGTTGGCACGCGGGCTATCTTTCCCGGAAATGACTTCTCCAGTGATGCCTTGTTCTGTAGTGGTATTTACCATCGGACTGCTGTTGCTGTTTGCACACAAGGTAAATATGTTTCTGGTATTGTTCCTTTGCCACTGGTCATTGATCGGATTATCCAAGACTTACTTCTTCCAGATTCCGGAAGACTTCCTTTTGGCAAGTGCGACTATTCCGGGACTCTATCTCTTCTTCAGAGAATACTTCCTGAATAATCTGCACGCAGATACCAAGCCCAAAGCTAAATATATCAACTGGTTATTAATAACAGTCTGCATCGGGCTGGCTATATTATTGACGACTACTATGTTTCTGGAATTAGTTCCGAAGAACTGATTGCCGTACTATTACACGCTATTAGTTTCACGCCTTGAAACGATTAGTTTCATTGCTTGAAACAAAAAGTTTCAACCGTTGAAACCAACAGTTTCAAGGCATGAAACTTTTTTTATCTGATAGCATAAAATATTCGGAGAGCATATTGCATCATATTATCCGGCAGCCAGCTCTTGCTTTTAGCAAACAGAACTTGCACCAACGGACCTACTTTAGTCCGGAAAGGAGGATTTTTACGCGCTACTATTTTACAGATTGCAGCACCCAGCTTGCGGGGATGGCATCCGTTACGCTCTTCTTTTTCAATAATCTTTAATGATCTCAGAAAACTGTCTGCATAATCTTCATTTTGTCCGGTCAGTTCAGAGATGTTCCGGTTGTCGGTAAATCCGGTATTAAAATCCCCTGGCTGCACCAGACAGACTTTGATATGAAACGGATGAACTTCCAGCGCCAAGGCCTCGCTATATCCTTCTACTGCAAACTTGGATGCAGAATAAAATCCCTGATAGGGGATACCCATCACTCCACCAATAGAGCTGATATTGATAATCTTTCCCCGACGTGCCTTGCGCATATAAGGGAGCACTGCTTTGCACATATTGACCACGCCAAAGAAATTTGTATTCATCTGCATGCTCACTTCTTCTTCGGTAGCCAGCTCCAATGCTCCGCCAATTCCCATACCGGCATTATTAATCAATACATCCATCCGTCCCTGCTCGGATATTATTTGTTCTACAGCCTGACGAACAGAAATACTATTCGTTACATCAACGACAAGCATTCGGACCTTACCTATATTCTCCGAAGGTTTCCGGCTCGTACCGTAAACGATATGACCTTGTTCTGATAACATTTGCGCAGTGATCTTTCCAAATCCGGAAGAAGCTCCGGTTATGAGTATGATTTGTGGTTGCATATTCTTTTATTTGCGGCAAAGATAAAGAGAATATCCGAAAATTCTGTTTTTGCCGAATAGTATTCTGATTAGACGGTTTCAGAAGCTTCCTCCTGCAAAACTTGGTTTTCTGCAAAAGATATCCTATCTTCGGGAAAAATAACGATATGAAAAGAATACTTATATTCAGCATAGTATGTCTGACTTCAATTATAGTGTCGCTGGGACAGTCAGTGGAAAGCACCATTCTTCCTCCTACGGGCTACACTCGTGAAGTATGCGATGAACATTCATTTGCCGCCTATCTGCGTCAACTCCCATTATTGCCCAAAGGGAGTAAGGTTTTACTTTACAACGGACAGGAGAAAAGGAATCAGGCAGCCGCATTCGCCGTAGTAGATATGGAAATAGGCAATCGTGATTTACAGCAATGTGCGGACGCAGTCATGCGCTTGCGGGCAGAATACCTATGGGCACAGAAAAGATACGGAGAAATCAAATTTAACTTTACCAATGGCTTTCCGGCAGAATATAAAAAATGGGCGGAAGGAAACCGTATCAAAGTAACCGGAAATAAGGTAGAATGGTATGCTGCAGGAGGCAAAGACTATTCATATAAGACTTTTCGTAAATACTTGAATATGGTATTTATGTATGCCGGCACTGCTTCTCTTTCAAAAGAGCTTCGTACGGTTCCTTATACTTCACTGCAAGCAGGAGATGTGTTTATCAAAGGAGGTTCACCGGGCCATGCCGTGATAGTAGTAGATGTGGCAATTCACCCGAAAACAAAAAAGAAAGTTTTTTTATTGGCGCAAAGTTATATGCCCGCCCAGCAAATACATATCCTCGTCAATCCTGCCAACCGAAATCTGTCACCTTGGTATGAACTGACAGATACAGACAGTGACAGATTGTATACACCGGAGTGGACATTTGAAAAGAAAGAGCTGAAAAGGTTTTAGAAATTGCTTACCTGGCACCTTTCCTTCCGGGGTCCCCTCCTGTAGGTGGGAGGAGCATAAAGATACCTCTTCTCAACTATTTAGTATAACGGTCAACACTTGCCGCCAATCAGCACCGTTTTCTGGTTGGAAGGTTTCGAAGCCAAGTTCTTTGCCTATGTGGATATTCGAACTTCCATCGTCAACGAAGAGCGTTTCGGAAGGTATGACATGACTGTCTTTTATCATAAAGTCGAATATTTCGGGAGCCGGTTTGGTATGTCCCAACTGGTAAGATAAATATAGTTTGTCGCAATAATCGTTCAGCGGTTTCCCTTCGGATGAAAACTCCGGACTGCATGCCCATGACATAACAAAAGGATTGGTATTACTCAAGAGATACACATGATATGATTTACGAAGTCCCAATATATAATCGAGCTTTCGCAAGTCCACTTCATTGAAAAAGCCTAACCACGCCTGTTTGGTTTCTTCCATCGTCAGTTCGCGACCGCACAGATCTCCTAATTGCTTCCGAAATTCATCGGCACTCAACTTTCCTTCTTCCAGTTCCTGGAAGATTCCGGTCTGGTGGTATTTGTCCAAACGAGTATCGGCATCCGCCAATCCCAGTTTGATAAACGCCTGAACAGCTTTATCGCGATCAATGTCTACAATCACTCCGCCAAAATCAAATACAATGTTCTTAATCATGATATATACAATTTTTATTTGTTACAAAGATACGGCTAATCTTCTTAATAAACAGCCCGTCATCGCTTGATCTTTGTCAAAAAAAACATGAGGGCAATCTGCGATATGCATAATAATAGGAGGATAAATAATATAGTGACACTATCCTACCGTGATGGTGTAACTATGATCACAGTATAGTGTCACTATGGGAGGAGCATAGTGTCACTATGAGAAGAGGATAGTGACACCATTTTTTGTATGGTTTATAGAGGTGTATGTATCATATTATTTTTTATATTTGCAAATCCAATCGTTTGTATACAAAGATAAAAGCAGAGTTATGAATAATCTTCGAATCTTATTATACGTGGTTGTCCTTTCACTGGCTGCATGCCATCCGGAAGGGACTAATGTAAAGCAGGGATTAGACAAAGCCGCGCAGCTAATGGGACAGGACCCGGATACGGCATCTATTATTCTCGAAAATATCCAGATCAACCAGATGAACGAAGCACAGCTGGCAGAATATAATCTGTTGTGTACCCAGCTGAATGAAGATAAAAATATCGCCCATACGTCTGATAAGCAAATCCGTCAGGCGGTTTCATACTTTGACCAACACGGCGATGAACTTCAGAAATCAAAGGCTTATTTTTATCTGGCATGCGTAGAGAGTGATCTTGACCAGAAAAAGGAAGCGGAGACCCACTTCAAAGAAGCAATAAAGCTTGCTGCTCTTACAGAGAAATACGATTATGTAGCCAAGGTGTGTAGACGTTGCAGCCTTTATTATCAGAAATATGGTCATTTTGACGAAGCACTGGAAATGGAAAGAAAAGCCTATGCCAGCCAGTTAATGCAGAACGATCAGGCAGGCGATTCGAAAATCATACTTTCTTCTGCGTTAGGAGTATTTGGTGTGATGTCCCTGTTGCTTGGTCTTCTTTGGAAGAAAAATAAGTTTGTATATTCTCAGCTGAATACTTTTAAAGATGAAATGCTGCAAAAAGAGGCAGAGTCAGATAAATTATTGTTGCAATGTAATTATCTGGAAGAAAAATATCAGTCACTTCAACAGCATATTTATGAAAGTTCTCCGGTAGTATCAAAAGTCCGCCAAATAAAAGAACGGTCTGTTTCCCCTTCCAAGGTTGTTTCTTTTTCAGAGAAAGACTGGAGTGAATTATTAAGACTACAGGAAGGAGTATATGGACTTGTTTCCAAATTGAAAGAGATAAGTCCTAAACTTACAGAAGAAGATTTGAGAGTATGTGCTTTCCTGCGCGAAGGTATCCAGCCTGCCTGCTTTGCAGATCTAATGAAACTGACAGTAGAAACACTTACCCGAAGAATCTCCAGAATAAAAACGGAGAAACTTATGCTTGTAAGTTCCAAAGAATCACTGGAAGACTACATCAAATCATTGTAGTCCGTATTTGTCCGGAATCACCTGACAAAAAGCTTTGTTTTTCAACATCTTACAGAAATGGGATGTCCGTATCCGTCCGGCTAAAAATGCCTGTTTTATATCACTGTTCTATAACTTTGCAAACAAAAAAGTTACAGAACTATGAACTACTTATTATTTAAAAGATGGAATGATTTCAGTGGTTGGCTTGTCTTCCTGATAGCAGCTTTCGTATATGGAATGACAATCGAACCTACTGCCAGTTTTTGGGATTGTCCCGAGTTTATTTCATGCGCCGAGAAGTTACAGGTCGGACATCCGCCCGGTGCACCTTTTTATATGCTGGTAGGTAATCTGTTTACACAGTTTGCTTCCGATCCCTCTCAGGTTTCACGTACGGTCAACTTTCTGAATGCACTGCTAAGTGCGGGATGTATCCTCTTTCTTTTTTGGAGTATCACTCGTCTGGTCAGATCTCTTCTGAAGGAAGAAAAAGAGAATCTGTCAGTAACCGACGTGATTATCATTCTCGGCTCCGGATTGGTAGGAGCTTTGGCATATACTTTTAGTGATACTTTCTGGTTCAGCGCAGTAGAGGGAGAAGTATATGCTTTCTCTTCTTTTCTTACTGCCTTGGTTTTCTGGATGATTCTGCGCTGGCAGGATGAGTCGGACACCGTTTATGGTGACCGATGGATTATTCTGATTGCCTATATAATCGGACTCTCCATCGGAGTACATCTGCTCAATCTGCTTTGTATTCCGGCGATTGTACTGGTTTTCTATTATCAGAAATATCAAACGATTTCGCTTAAAGGAGCTATTGCGGCGATTGCTTTATCCGGTCTGCTTATTGTATTGATACTTTTTGTGTACATTCCCGGAATGGCGGATATTGGAGGATGGTTCGAACTACTCTTTGTCAATGTATTGGGATTTCCTTTCCAAACAGGACTGATTGTCTTTCTAGCTATCACATTTTTCCTGCTCATAGCCGGTATCTATCGTTTCAAAAAGCGATTGATCAATACAGCTTTATGGTGCACACTTATGCTTACCGTAGGTTATACCACCTATGCAGTGATATTGATTCGTGCCAATGCCAATACACCGCTCAATGAAAATGCTCCGGATAATATTTTCGCACTCAAAAGCTATTTGAACCGGGAGCAATACGAAAGCGCCCCTTTACTTTATGGCAAAACGTATGCCTCCGAACCGGAGTATGTGCCCGAAGGAGATTATTACAAAGTAAAAATGAAAACGGGTGGTGCTGTCTACAGACCGAATAAAGAAGAGGGAAAATACAAGGTGATTCGCAATAAAGAGGAAGTATGCTATACTCAAAATATGTTGTTTTCACGAATGTGGAATGATCGCATGGCTTCCTCCTACAAAAGCTGGTCGGGAGGAACGGACGGAGGAGCTCCCACTCAAAAAGAGAATCTTACCTACTTCTTCACTTATCAGCTCAATTATATGTATTGGCGCTATTTTCTCTGGAATTTTGTCGGGCGTCAAAACGATATCCAGGGACACGGTGAACCGGAGCATGGGAACTGGATCACGGGTATTCCTCTGTTAGATAATCTAAGGCTTGGTGATCAGGAACTTTTACCCGAATCTCTGCGTCAGAATAAAGGGCATAACGTATTTTACGCTTTGCCGCTATTATTGGGATTAATCGGGATTTACTGGCAGTGGATGCGGGGAAAGAAGGGGATGCAACAGTTAAGCGTCGTGTTTTTCCTTTTCTTCATGACAGGTCTGGCTATTGTGCTATATTTGAACCAGACTCCCGGTCAGCCCCGTGAACGGGATTATGCATACGCAGGTTCATTCTATGCTTTTGCTATTTGGATAGGAATGGGAGCTGCCGGATTGTGTGACGCACTTCGAAAAAAGAAGTCATCAGTACTTCATGTCGGCCTGTTAATGTTTCTCTGCCTGCTGATTCCGGTTCAGATGGCTAGTCAGACATGGGATGATCATGACCGGAGTAACCGTTTCACCTGCCGTGATTTTGGAGCCAATTATCTGATGACACTCCCCGACAAAGGAAATCCTATCATTTTCAGTAATGGAGATAATGATACTTTTCCCTTGTGGTATAATCAAGACACGGAAGGAGTACGCAGGGATGCCCGCATCTGCAATTTGAGTTATGCGCAAACAGATTGGTATATTTATCAGCAGCAATGCCCGTTGTATGATGCACCCGGATTACCCATTACCTGGAGTAAAGACCAATATCAGGAAGGAAAAAACGAATATGTAGCCATCCGACCGGAACTGAAAAAACAGATAGAAGAGCTTTATCAGAAACATCCGGAAGAAGCCCGTGATAGTTTCGGCAATGATCCGTTTGAGGTAAAAAACATCTTGAAGTACTGGGCATTATCGGAGAAACAGGACTTCCACGTAATCCCTACCGATACGATCAGTATCAGCATTGATAAAGATGCAGTACTCCGATCAGGCATTATGCTTCCCGACTCCATCCGTCATCTGAAAGGTGAAGATCTGAAAAATGCGATACCGGATAAGATCTATATTTCTCTGAAAGATATGCGTATTCTAACCAAGGTAGATATGCTGATGCTGGAAATGCTTGCCAACTGCAATTGGGAACGCCCATTGTACATGGCAATATCCGTCGGTGAGGTCAGCAAGCTGAAGTTTGATCATTATTTCGTTCAGGAAGGATTAGCTTTCCGTTTCACGCCTTTTGATTATAAAAAATGGGGAAATGTCAAAGGAGATAATAACTATGCGATAGATGTAGAGAGATTGTATGAAAATGTAATGAACAGATATAAGTATGGCGGACTGGACACTCCTGGACTCTATCTGGATGAAACCACCCTGCGAACCTGCTATTATCATCGAAGGCTTTTCGCCCAACTGGCAAAGGAACTGATCAGGCAGGGCGACAATACCCGAGCCAGAAAGGTACTTGCCTATGCAGAACAAGCTGTTCCGGCGTACAATGTCCCCGAGATCTATGAAAGCGGGTCATTCGACATAGCCAAAGCCTATGCTGCCCTAGGAGAAAAGACGAAAGCAATGCCTCTGTTAAAGTATCTGACAGCCGAATCGGAAGATTACATCAACTGGGCATTCTCATTAGGAGACAACAGGATCAATATGGTTCAGAGAGATTGCCTGTATAAGTTCTGGCAATGGAATCAGTATAATGAACTTGTAAAAGAGATTGATGAAGAGGAATACAGGCTAAGTAATCAGCGCTTTGAGGAGAAATATGCTTTATTCTCTCAAATCGTGGGACTTAGAAACTAAAATCCGGAAATATAAACTTGAAAACAATAAAACTATCAGAAGTATGAGAAATGCATTGAGTAAAATAAATTATATTATTCTATCGATTGGTTCGATATTGATTATCACAGGATATGTATTAATGAGCGGCGAGGGGAGTACCCCTGCCGCATATAATCCTGATATCTTCAGCAGACTTCGTATATGTTTTGCACCCATTATTTGTTTACTCGGTTATTTGCTGAATGTGGTTGGCATTATTTATATTACAAAAAAGAATAATTAGCAGGGATACATCTTAAATATTTTCAAAAGAATGCGTTTTTAAGCCAAATAATTACTTCTTTTGTCCTCACTAATAAAAATGAAAGTCGGACAACATGAGTAATAACATTGACATAAAAACGCTTGAAGCCTTCCAGGATGGAAATCACAAGGCTTTTGAAACAGTTTTTATAGCCTATTACAATAAAACAAAGGCTTTCATCGACGGATATATAAAATCGGAATCGGATGCCGAAGAATTGACAGAAGACCTTTTTGTCAACCTTTGGATCAATCATGATTCAATTGATGCATCCAAGTCTTTTAGTTCTTATCTGCATACAATTGCCCGTAATTCGGCCATAAATTTCTTGAAACATAAGTATGTACATGACACTTATCTAAATAGTAGTCAGGAGATCGAATATAGTTCTACCTCCGAAGAAGATCTTATTGCTAAAGAGTTAGGCTTATTAATAGATGACATTGTCGGAAAAATGCCGGAACAGCGGAAAATGATCTATACATTAAGCCGTCAGGAAGGGTTGAGCAATGCTGAGATAGCAATACAGCTCAACACCACTAAAAGAAATGTCGAAAGTCAGTTAAGCCTCGCATTAAAGGAGATACGGAAAGCTATCTCGTGCTTTTTATTATCTTTTTTATAAAAACATCCACTTTTTCATTGAGCTTTTTGCCATCAGACTGTATATATAGTAAATACAGCAAAAATGGAAAAGAGTAATATTCTCACCAGAATCATCAAAAAGTTCCTTTCCGGACGTTTTTCTGTTGAAACGGAAGAAAAGGTACAGCGATGGATTATGAAGGAAGAAAACGCGGAGGAGAAAGAAAAAGCCTCATTAGAGTATTGGAACGAACTGGATACGGAAGCCGATTCAAAAACATATAGTGCTTTAGAGCGGGTCAATTTAAGAACCGGATACAACAAAGAACATCTTGAAAATATTGTTTTATATCATAAGTTTGTCCGCATTGTAGCCGTCGTTATTCCCATATGCTTATTGGCAGGAGGATTGCTTTATTATATCCCTTCCGAAAACGAGCAGATAGAAATATCCACAGCCTATGGCGAACAAAAGCGCTTGGTTCTGCCAGATAGTTCCGAAGTATGGCTGAACGCTGGAAGTACAATTACCTATCCGAAAACTTTTACCAAAGAGAATCGTGTCGTGACCCTTGATGGTGAAGCCTATTTCTCAGTCAGAAAAGATGATGCAAAACCTTTCATAGTAGAAACATCGCAACTATCCGTCAAGGTACTTGGAACGAAGTTCAATGTAAAGGCATATGCTAATGATGCGAATATTACCACAACGTTGACTAGTGGAAAAGTGGAAGTGAGTACGCAATCCCGTCCTCCTCAAACTCTCAAGCCCAACGAACAACTCACCTATGATAAATCGACATCAGATATTGAGATATCGACAGTAGACACTGTTGACACGAACAGTTGGGTAAAAGGGAAAATAATCTTCACCAATGCTACTGCCGAAGAAATATTCAGAACGCTGGAACGACGTTATGATACTGTTATCGATCATTCTACCGATTTTTCTGCCTCTAGACGGTACACTGTCAAATTCCTGAAAGATGAGAATCTGGATGAAATGCTGAATATATTAGGAGATATAATCGGCTTTAGCTATCGGCAGAGTGGAAACAAAATAATAATAACCAAATAAAAAAAATAGCCTATGAACAAAAAGAACCGGGAAGCAGCTTGAGACCCTCTTCCCAGTTCTGAAATGTCTATCCTCATTTAAACCGCGAAGTAAAAACGAAGTATCAACGTACAAATATAAAATAATGAATCGAATTAATGCGAATAAAAAGCCAGATAAGATGATCATTCTTTTGTTTTTTTCTATTCTGTCATTGACGGCAATTTCCCAAAATGCAGAAAAGAAAATTACAATTCAAAATAAAAATATCTCTTTAAAAGAAGCCTTTGAGCAAATAGAACTACAAACAGACTATAGCATAGCTTACGAACAGTCAAACCTGAACCTGAAAAAGAGGCAAGCATTGTCGCTAAAGTCCGCAAGCATTGAGAAGGCACTAACACAAATATTGAAAGGTACCGGATACATATACAAAATAAAGGGATATCATATTATTATCTCTCTGCCGACACCAAAAACAGAAACAATCGGCGAAAAGACACAAAAACTAACGCAAACCATAAGAGGAATTGTAGTCGATTCCAAAACTAATGCTCCAATAGAGTATGCCTCTGTCTATGTCTTAGAGGAACCTTCCTTGAATAGCTCCACAGATAGTCTGGGAAACTTCAGAATCAGCAATGTTCCTATTGGACGCTACAATATTCAAGCGTCTTTTACGGGATATCACATAAGCATAATCAGTGAGGTATCCGTAACTTCATCCAAAGAAGTATATGTAGAAATTCCGATGGACGAGAATATCCAATATCTGGCAGAAGTCCTCGTGAAGCCGGAAATAAAGAAAAACCGGACGATCAATCCTATGGCTATCACAGGCGGCCGTATGATCAGCATGGAAGAAGCCGGCAGATTTGCCAACGGCTTCGATGACCCTGCACGATTAAGTGCCGCTTTCGCAGGAGTAGCGGGAGACATCGGCACCAATGCCGTAGCCATTCGCGGAAACTCCCCGCAATTCACGCAATGGAGGCTGGAAGGAATTGAGATACCCAATCCGACTCATTTTGCCGATTTGTCGGGATTGGGCGGAGGTTTCCTGTCAGCTCTGAGTACACAGGTGATCGGAAATTCGGATTTTTACAACGGAGCTTTTCCCGCAGAATATAACAATGTATTATCGGGTGTTTTCGATATGCACCTGCGCAATGGAAATAATCAAAAGTACGAACACGCTTTTCAAGTCGGACTAATGGGTATCGATCTGTCATCAGAGGGACCAATCAGTAAAAAACGAGGAAGTTCTTATCTCGTTAACTATCGTTTTTCGACTACATCACTGGCTACCGGCAATGACCTGAATCTTAAATATCAGGATTTAGCATTCAAGCTAAACTTTCCGACCTCCAAAGCCGGCACCTTTTCTATTTGGGGATTAGGATTGATTGACAGAAACAAAGCTCCAATAGAAGAGCGTTCCAAATGGGAAACTCTAGGAGACCGGCAAGCGGGAGAAAACAGACTCGAAAAAATGGTGGGAGGACTTGCACACAAGTATGTGATAAATGAAAACACGTATATCCGCTCTTCCCTGTCTGCTACTTATTCCAAAGATCATACAGTGGTAGATCAACAAGCAGATGACAAACTAATCAGAGTAGGAGATATCCGGAACAGCAGGTGGGACTTCGTTTTTAATTCTTATCTGAATACGAAGTTCAGTCCGAGACATACTAACAGAACGGGGGTTACGATTACAAACCTTCACTATGATCTTGATTATCAGGTCAGCCGTTATTTCGGATTAAACAGACCTATGAAACAGATTTCAAAAGGTGATGGTGAAAGCACAGTCTTTTCGGCCTATAGCAGTTCGGTTATCAATCTGAATAATAACTGGGACACTAGCTTAGGAGTAACAGCCCAATATTTTACTTTGAACAATAACTTATCCATCGAACCGCGGGTTGCCCTAAAATGGAAAATAAATCCGAAACATTCTTTGGCGTTGGCCTATGGATTACATAGTCGCAGGGAAAAGCTGGATTATTATTTTGTAGAAAAGGTCGTCAACGGCAAGAACCAGTCAAATCGATATCTGGATTTTTCCCGGGCACATCATGTCGGGATGACATACGACTGGAATATCAATCAAAACCTGCATTTAAAGATAGAGCCTTATTTCCAATATTTATTTCGTATACCGGTTGAAAAGAACTCCTCCTTCTCGGTCATTAACCATGAGGAATTTTATTTGGACAGAATCTTGACCAACACCGGTCAAGGCAGAAATTATGGAATAGACATCACGCTGGAACAATATATGAAAAATGGCTTCTACTATATGATTACAGGTTCTTTGTTTAAATCGAAATATAGGGGAGGAGATAACGTTTGGCGTAATACAAGACTGGATAAGAACTATCTGCTGAACTTACTTGCCGGAAAAGAATGGATGGTCGGCAAACTTAAACAAAACGTACTGAGTCTCAACGGACGTTTATTCTTTCAGGGAGGGGAACGCTACACCCCCGTAAACGAAGAAAGAAGTCAGACAGAGCATGACATCGTTTTTGATGAAACGAAAGCATACAGCAAAAGATTCAATCCTTCCATAAACGGTGATGTTTCTGTCAGCTTCCGGATAAATAAGAAAAGAGTATCTCATGAGTTCTCATTGAAGATTCTGAATGTAGGTATGCGCACCGGAATGCACTTTTACCAATACAATGAAAAGACCTTTGAAATTGAAGAAAAAGAAGGAACAGGGTTAATTCCCAATATAAGTTATAAGATTTATTTCTAGACAAACTAAAATCCTAAATGTCTTAAAGTAATCATTATGCTCTGTCATTCAGACCTCCCGTTACCAAGGGAAATGTTCTGAATGACAGAAACTCTTATGTACAATGACTTTCGGTAATTATGATATAACAATCCAGAATTAAAAAAAATCCTAATCAGTAATATTGGTATAACTTTCTGTAATTTATATACTGCAAAAATCAATCACTCTGCTTAAATTTGCATCGGTTAAAAAGCATAAGATTCGATTCTGATGAAATTGAAAATAATTAAGATATAACTACTATAAATTGAAAATCTAATAAATTTATGTTGCGTACTATCAGACTTACAGCCGCAATCGTGTGTTTCACACTTATTACTCTGCTGTTCCTTGATTTCACAGGGACATTGCACACATGGTTCGGATGGCTGGCGAAAATTCAGTTTCTGCCGGCAGTATTAGCCTTGAACATAGGTGTCGTGCTATTCCTTATTGTGCTCACATTACTATTCGGGCGTATTTATTGTTCGGTCATTTGCCCGTTAGGAGTATTTCAGGATGCTGTTTCATGGTTCTCCGGCAAACAGAAAAAGAACCGCTTCCGTTATTCTCCGGCTTTAAAATGGCTGAGATATGGTGTATTGGCTGTATTCATCCTTGCCTTGGTTGCCGGACTGAATGCTTTTGTCGTTCTACTGGCACCTTACAGTGCATACGGCCGGATGGTTTCCAGTCTGCTGGCTCCGGTATGGCAATGGGGAAATAATCTCTTGGCATATTTTGCCGAACGGGCAGAAAGCTATGCTTTCTATGAAGTGGATGTCTGGATGAAAAGTCTTTCAACACTGATCATTGCTGTGATTACCCTTATTGTGCTTTTTGTTTTGGCATGGCGTAACGGACGTACTTATTGCAATACCATTTGTCCTGTTGGCACCGTATTGGGATTCATATCACGATACTCCATCTTCAAGCCTGTGATCGATACTTCCAAATGTAATAGCTGCGGATTGTGCGCACGTAATTGTAAAGCATCCTGTATTAATGCCAAAGCCCATGAAATTGATTATAGCCGTTGTGTCGCTTGTATGGATTGCCTGGAAAAATGTAAGCAAGGAGCTATTAAATATACCAGACGTATTCAAAAGAAAGAAGGGGGTAATACGGAAACGGTTAAAATAAAATCCGTGACCTCGGAACAGATTGACAATGCCCGTCGTAGTTTTCTTTCGGCATCGACTATTTTCGCTACTTCTACCATACTGAAAGCACAGGAGAAAAAGGTAGACGGAGGATTGGCAGCCATTGAAGACAAGAAGATTCCCAACCGGGAGAATCCGATTTATCCTCCCGGATCATTAAATGCACGCAACTTTGCCCAACATTGTACTGCCTGTCAGCTATGTGTCTCTGTTTGTCCTACTCAGGTATTACGTCCATCCGGTAATCTCGCAACTCTCATGCAGCCGGAAATGTCCTACGAGCGTGGTTATTGCCGTCCGGAGTGTGCCAAATGTGCGGAAGTATGCCCTACAGATGCCATTCATCTGACCAGCCTGGCAGAGAAATCCGCTATCCAAATCGGGCATGCTGTATGGATCAAGGAGAACTGCGTACCGCTGACTGATGGAATGGAATGCGGCAACTGTGCCCGCCATTGTCCGGCAGCCGCTATTCAGATGGTAGCTTCCGATCCCGAAATAGCGGACTCACCGAAGATTCCGGCAATCAATGTCGAACGGTGTATTGGTTGCGGTGCTTGCGAGAATCTTTGTCCATCCCGTCCTTTCAGTGCCATTTACGTGACTGGACATCAGATGCACAGAATTGTATGATTTAAATCAGAACAAGATTATGGAAGAAAAAAATAAGAAAGACATAAACAGAAGAGATTTTATCAAAATCGTAGGTATCAGTGCAGCTACATCGACAGCGATACTATACGGATGCTCGTCAAAAGGCACTTCTTCATCAAGCAGTGCATCGGCAGAAGGGGAAATTCCTACCGACAAAATGACTTACCGCACGTCTCCAACAACAGGCGACCGCGTGTCGCTTTTAGGATACGGCTGTATGCGCTGGCCTCTCAAACCGTCTCCCGACGGTAAGGGTGAAGTGATCGATCAGGATGCAGTGAACGGATTAATCGATTACGCCATCGCTCATGGAGTAAACTATTTCGATACATCTCCGGCCTACGTACAAGGTTTTTCTGAGAAATCCACAGGAATTGCACTAAGCCGTTATCCACGTGATAAATACTTCATTGCTACCAAACTATCCAATTTCTCTCCGGATACATGGTCACGCGAAGCTTCCCTCAAAATGTATCATAAATCTTTTGCAGACCTTCAGGTGGACTATATCGATTATATGCTGCTTCATGGCATCGGTATGGGGGGAATGGACGCCCTTAAAGGACGATATCTGGATAATGGAATGCTTGACTTTTTGATAAAAGAACGTGAAGCAGGTCGCATTCGCAATCTCGGATTCTCCTATCATGGCGACATCGAAGTATATGATTATCTGCTTTCCCGACACGATGAGATAAAGTGGGATTTCGTACAAATACAGCTTAACTATGTGGACTGGAAGCACGCGAAAGAGACAAATACCCGGAATACCGATGCCGAATATCTGTATGGTGAGCTACATAAAAGGGGGATTCCATCCATTATCATGGAACCGCTTTTGGGAGGTCGTTTGTCTAAACTGAATGACAATCTGGTGGCACGTCTCAAACAACGCCGTCCGGAAAGCAGCGTAGCTTCATGGGCTTTCCGCTTTGCCGGAACATTCCCCGATATATTGACTGTATTAAGCGGTATGACGTATATGGAACATTTGCAGGATAACCTGCGCACTTATTGTCCATTGGAACCGCTGACTGACGAAGAGATGGATTTTCTGGAAGACACGGCACAGTTAATGCTGAAGTATCCTACCATCCCTTGCAATGACTGCAAATATTGTATGCCATGTCCGTATGGTCTGGATATTCCGGCTGTCTTATTACATTATAACCGTTGTGTCAATGAAGGCAATGTTCCTAAAAACGGACAGGATGAGAATTATGTCAAAGCCCGCCGGGCATTTCTTGTAGGATATGACCGCAGTGTACCTAAACTCCGTCAGGCCAGTCATTGCATCGGATGTAATCAATGCGTACCTCACTGTCCTCAAAACATAGATATACCCAAAGAACTGCACCGGATAGACCAATTTGTAGAACAACTGAAACAAGGGACCTTATAATGGAAGAATTAATCAACTTATTACACTCGGGAGGATATTCCTGTGTGATTGCCAATGGAGACAACATACGTACCTTTACCCAACGTGGCGTAGCAGATTTATATGATTTGCTGACACAGGAACCGGATTTTCTGAAAGGAGCTTCGATAGCCGACAAAGTAGTAGGGAAGGGGGCTGCCGCCCTCATGATTTTGGGAGGTATCCGGGAACTGCATACAGACATCATCAGTTCGAAAGCGTTGGATTTATTACGAAGCTCGGATATAAAAGTCCATTTCGTACAAGAAGTACCTTTTATATGGAATCGTGATCACACAGGCTGGTGTCCAGTAGAAACGATGTGTAGCGAAGAAGAATCAGCAGAAGCCATATTGCCGCTGATTCATGATTTCCTCGAAAAAATAAGAAGTGGTAAAAAGTTGCAGGAGAAATAAAAGCGCGAAACAGAATATGAAAACAAATACAGTTTGTTTGTTTTTGTTCGGCAGCCTGCTTTCCATTTCAGGAATGGCACAACCCGGAAAAGACAGCACACAAGTCAAAAGAAACTATACTATTGACGAAGTCGTAGTTACCGGAACACGGAACGAGACGGATATTCGTCACCTTCCCATGACTATTTCAGTAGTAGGAAGGCAACAAATAGAGAAAAGATATGAACCTTCACTTTTGCCGCTATTGACGGAACAGGTTCCCGGATTCTTTACTACCAGCCGTGGTATCATGGGATATGGTGTATCCACAGGTGCGGCAGGTGGCATGAGTCTGCGTGGTATCGGAGGCAGCCCGACAGCAGGTTTATTGGTTTTGATCGATGGACATCCGCAATATATGGGATTGATGGGACATCCGATTGCGGATGCATATCAGTCTATGTTGACAGAGAAAGTGGAAGTCTTGCGCGGCCCTGCCTCTGTACTCTATGGCTCGAATGCAATGGGCGGAGTAATCAATATAGTCACCCGCAAACAGCAAGATGAGGGAGTAAGAACGAATATGCAGGTAGGGTATGGCTCATACAACACTTTGCAGACGGAATTTTCCAACCGTGTAAAGAAAGGACGTTTCAGCAGTATCGTTACCGGTTCTTACAATCGTACGGACGGACACCGCCCCGATATGGAGTTTGAATAATATGGAGGATACGCAAAATTAGGATATGATTTCAGCTCTTCCTGGAAATTCTGGGGAGATGTAAATGTAACCCATTTCAATGCTTCCAATCCGGGAACGATACAAGTTCCACTTATCGACAATGATTCGCGTATTACACGTGGTATGACCTCGCTTGCCTTGGAAAACCATTATGAGAAGACATCAGGAGCTTTGAGCTTTTTCTATAATTGGGGACGGCATAAAATCAATGACGGATATAAAACAGGAGAACAGCCGCAAACATCACACTTTAATTCTAAAGACAAGATGTTCGGCATTTCCTGGTATCAGAGCGCTACGTTCTTCACAGGCAATCATTTGACGATAGGATTTGACTATCAGCACTTCGGAGGCAAATCATGGAACAAAATCTTGGCTACCGGAGAGCGGAAACTGGGAGTAGACAAGCAAATGGATGAATTTGCAGGATATGTCGATTTCCGCCAAGATATAAATAGCTGGTTGTCATTGGATGCGGGTGTTCGTGTAGATCATCACTCTCATGTAGGTACTGAATGGATTCCACAGGGAGGACTGGCTTTTCATCTTCCCAAAAACGCAGAACTCAAAGCGATGATGAGCAAAGGATATCGCAACCCTACCATTCGGGAGATGTATATGTTTGCTCCTGCCAATCCGGAACTGAACCCGGAGAAACTGGTCAGTTATGAACTTTCCTATTCTCAACAATTATTGGAAGGAGCCTTATATTACGGACTGAACCTGTATTATATTAACGGTGACAATATTATTATGAGCAATGGCTTGATACCTCCGCTGAACGTCAATTCCGGAGAAATAGAAAACTGGGGAATTGAAGCGAATATCGGTTATCGGTTTAATTCTCATTGGAATGTGAATGCCAACTATAGTTGGTTGCACATGGAAAACCCGGTTCTCGCCGCTCCTGAACACAAATTGTATGTCGGAGCAGACTATACCGCAGGTCGCTGGACTGTATCGACAGGAATGCAATATATTAAAGGACTTTACACTTCTGTAATCGTTAATAATAAAGGCACCGAGCAACAGGATAGTTTTGTTTTATGGAATCTGCGAGGAAGTTATCGTATTTGTAATTTTGCCAACATCTTTGTGAAAGGTGAAAACCTGTTGGCACAACGTTACGAAATAAATACAGGGTATCCCATGCCCAAGGCAACATTTATGGGTGGTATTAATTTGAATTTCTAAAAGAATAAAGATATGGAAACAACAGTAAAACTCTATTCACTGAATTACAGTAATGTGAAGACCTATTTAGCAACCTCGTTATTCATCGTTGGCAATATCCTTTTTCCCAGACTCTTTCATCTCATTCCACTAGGTGGATTAACCTGGCTGCCTATTTATTTCTTCACTCTGATCGGTGCTTACAAATATGGCTGGAAGGTCGGTTTGCTAACTGCTATCTTGTCTCCAGTCATAAATTCTTTGCTCTTTGGTATGCCAGTGCCCGCAGTATTGCCTGCCATTCTATTGAAATCCGTATTATTAGCAATCGCCGCCGGATGGGCTGCGCAACGCTTCGGACGCATTTCTATCCCTGTATTAGCAGGAGTAGTCTTGTTTTATCAGATCATCGGCACATTGGGAGAGTGGATGTATATAGGAAATTTCTACAAAACTGTTCAGGATTTCCGCATCGGTATTCCCGGAATGTGCCTGCAAGTATTAGGAGGTTATTTGTTTATTAAATACTTGATATGCAAATAATATTCCTATTTATTGAATAGATAAGAGGTAGCTTCTTCTACAAGGGAAAAGCTACCTCTTATCTATACTTATTTTATTTATCCGAATCGTCCTGAGAGGTATCATCTTCAATAATAGCGGAAGAAGTACCATATTCCTTAGCATACTGGCTTGGACTCATTTTATATTCTTTCTTGAATACTTGTCGGAAATATTTGGACTCTGAAAATCCACATAGTTCTGAAACTTCAGTAATATTATGCTTGCCTTCTTTTAGCAACTGTACAGCACGTTTCAAACGGACTGATTTTATAAGCTCTTGGGGAGAGAGATCTGTCAGTGCTTTCAGTTTACAATAAAAGCTGGTGCGACTCATACCATGCAAATCATTGAGCACTTCAACGGAAAAAGCGGCATTATCAATATTATCCTCAATACTCTTCTTCACATCCGATATAAATTTCCAATCAAGGCTATTCATTCCATTCGCCAATGGTGTCATGACTTTGGTATCTTCTATTTCCAGATTGGCATATCTGCTACGCAACAGTGCACGGTTTGCCAATAAATTAGCAACACTTGCTTTCAGAATTCTTACGCTGAATGGTTTTATAATATATTCATCAGCGCCAATATGAAGCCCATCCAATATATTCTGCTCTTCTCCTAAAGCAGTGAGTAACAATACCGGAATATGAGATGTTTCTATATCATTTTTAATGGCAATACACAGTTCATCACCCCGCATTTCCGGCATCATAATGTCGGAAAGAATAAGCTCTGGCCAAAATTCTTTTGCAATGATCAATGCTTCCTTACCATTACCGCAAGCCTGCACATTATACATTGGTGATAATGAATTGACCAGATAAGCGCGTAGTTCATCATTATCCTCAACAATAAGAATACGTTGCAGATTCTCATCGTTTGTCTTTACAGCCGCTTCGGATATAATTGGAGCATCCAATACTACTTCCTGTCTGCCGGGTTTCTCCGGATCTATCAGATTCGAATGACGGAAATGCTTATTACCCTTCGGGAAAACAATAGTGATAGTGGTACCTTGTTGTTCAATGCTCTCTATATTTATCTTACCACTATGAAGACTCACTAATTTTCCAACTAGTTTTAGTCCGATTCCACTACCGGTTATCTTTGCGTTAATAGCATTCGTACCCCGAAAGTGCATCTTAAGTAATTTGTTCTGTTCGTTTGCCGGAATGCCTATTCCCGTATCTTTGACTTCCAGCCTCCAGGATTCTTTAGTCTCAGAAACAAATATGCTGACCATTCCATTTTCAGGTGTATATTTCAACGCGTTGGATACCAGATTCTTTAAGATAGAATCCATCTTATCTTTATCGAACCATACATTCAGATAATTAAAGTCACTTTTGTATGTAAAGTCAATATGCTTGATGTTAGCATACGAACAAAAACTATTATAGATTTCATTCATATACGTATTCAGTTCATATTCGGAAATATGCAATTCAGAAGAATAAACATCAGCCCGCTCGAAATTAATTAAGTTAGTACTCAGCCGTAAAAGGGCATTTACATTTCTCAATGCCGTGTTTATACGCTGCGAACCGATCTCTGTCAATGTTTCCTCCTCAACAAATTCTTCTAAAGGAGCCTTTATCAAAGTAAGAGGAGTACGGATATCATGAGCAGTGTTTATAAAGAAATGTGTCTTTTCATCTGATATCTTTTTCTGCTTTTTCAGAATCATAATCCGGAAAGCAATACCGAATAGAAACGCAATCACAAGTATATAAATGAATATAGCCCATCCGCTAAACCATACAGGCTGCGCTATTATTATTTCGACCTGCCGTTCTTCGAAAACAATACTAGGCTCTTCTTTGGATATAGCACGCACATAAAGTTTATAGTTGCCAGGGCTTAAATTGGTGAAACGAATCAGACTATTACTGTTCAATTGCACCCATTCATTATATGAAGAACCTTCCAGTCTCCAATAATATACAGAATGGGAAGGAAAATCATAATTGATAGAAGAAACCCGGAATGAAAAGGTATTCTGACCGTATTTCAGCTTCAATACATCTGTTTTGTCAATATCTTTCTCCAGAGGAGAGTCCTTATCCCCCGGATAAATAGGCTGATAAGAAATATGAAAATCGCTGAATATCATTTTTGAGTATTCATAATCCGGTAACTTGATGCCTGCGGGAAATTCAACAGCACCATCAACGCTTCCGAAAACAAAACTTTTATTTTTGCGTAAAACGCCGGAAGTAGCGTTGAAACAGGCCGACATCATTCCTTGCTCTCGACTCCAGTTGTGGAATGATCTTTTCTCCGTAGAAAAGCTGGTGATTCCGCTTTCCGTACTCATCATTATCTGTCCATCCATTTCCGGAAGAATAGTATAGATATTATTGGAAACAAGTGCCGAATTATCGGCATAATAGTGTTCGAAACTCCTATTTTTAGGATTATATATAAGTACTCCCGAACCATTTGTACCGATGTACAGTGATCCATCATTTGCCTGATAAAGCGTATTGATGTAAGTCGACTCCACAGGCATTAAAATATACTGATACTCACCAGAGTTTCGATCAAGCAGAAATAGTCCTGTGGCAGTTCCCACCCACATAGAATTGATATCCTTTTCCTCAATAGCTGTAACAGTATTTACTCCAGGATACAGACGGACAGTATTCTTTCTCGGATCAATACACTTTAGATTGTAATATCCTCCCGACCATATATACCCTTTTGAATCTTTAATCATATCCCGTATATATTTATCTGGTCGTATGTTGACAGAACTAAGCAGGAAAGGCGAGAAATACTCTACAGCCAATGTCTTCTTATTAATCTTATAAATGCCCGACGTATATCCTCCTGCCCAGATAATGCCCGGCGAAACTTCACACAAAGTGATGAAAATATGATTTTTGTCTTTCAGTTGCTTATCAAAAGAACTTAAGAAAGAATGCCATTGACCTGTTTTGGAATCATGGAAACTGATCCCATTGCTTGTTCCAAACCATAAGTCACCTTCACTATCTTCAATGACCGCATGAACCTGATCATTGACAATAGACTGTTTATTACCGATAGAATGTTTTATCCAATGATAATTCTTATAACGGGGATCGACTACCGTAATCCCTGCCGGATAATTGGCAAGCCAGATTCGTTTTTCTTTATCAATATAAATATCCGTAATGTTATTTCCATTCATTTCATTATAACTTTCATAGTTTGCTACAATGTATGGAGAAGTTTTACAGGTATTTACATCTATTTTGTGTACTCCCATTCCCTCTGTGGCAACTAAAAGTTCCTTTTCATTCAGCGGTCTGATATGAGTGATACTTACATCACCCAAAGCAGTATCTGGCTTGATAATTTGTTGAGTTGACATATCATAAGCAAAAGTACCATCACTGAAAGTACCAATAAAGAGCCTTTGAAGTTGTCGGTGATAATAAAGCCCGTTTATTTGCGTATAGACATTATCAAGCGTTTCAAAAGGAATAATATGCAAAGCTCCTTTATTTAACTGAGTATACCGGACCCCCATTTCTGTTGCCACAAAGAAATGAGTATCATCCGCCTGTTCTACTACTGTGATATTCTCATCCAATACATTAGGAAACTGTAAAGTCTGTGCTGTTTCCGTATTATACAACAAGATAGAATCATTGCTGCACAACCAAATATTACTGTTACGATCCAAATAACCGTAGCTGATAACATCAGTGGCTTCCGGCAATTTGTAAATCATCTTAAAACGGTCATATTTCTCTTCATACTGAAAGATACGTCCTTTTCTTCCAATCACCCATATTCCCCCTTTTTTATCTGCATACAGCCATCCGAGATCTATGTCCGAATTTAGCTCCCTGTTTGCTTCAATTAATTTATAGTGTTTTATATCCTGACCGTTGTATCGGTCCATACCTTCGTTGGTGAGAAACCACATATATCCCTGACGATCTTTCTGAATATTGTATATTCTCCGGTTACTTAAACCATCCTCTACTCCAATATATTTGTATGTTTGTCCATATGCCATCAACGGCAACAAAAATAAAAATAGTATAATATTCCTCATATAGATGTTTACATTTAAAGTAGTACTATAGCCTATCTCCAAATAATAGTTAACAAAATAAATAAAAAAGGACGAGATAATCAAGTAAAATGTTCAACAAAAAACATTTTATTTCCATAGTTAATTATTCGTTGGCTGAAATATTATAGTTTTGAGTAATTATTGTTTAAAATCTGCAACTAAAAGTATATCTGTCAACTGAGTTTTCGTTTATAAACCCATATACTTAATGCAAAATAAACAATCACCTGAATCCATAAAGTAATGTATTCAAGTTGGATATCAGCCATACTTGCCCCCATTGAGTTCAACTTCACAAAGGCAAGTGTAGCAGGTGCTGCCGGAAAAATATAATGAGCAGCTTTCCAATACCAAGGCATTAGCTCCATCGGATAGGAAACACCGGAAAGAAAAATCAGTCCTACCGAGAAAAATGCAATCATAAGCAATGGTGCTTCCGAATCAGTGAAATATCGGGAGGCTGCCAGCCCCAGAAAAGAAGTCGCCAGCAAGTAGGGGATCATCATCAATACAATATACAATCCGTTTCCAATATTGGGAATACTAAAGAAATGAGGAAGCAACCCTAATAGAAAGAATGAAAAAACAGCATACAAACTACAGTAGACAAACGTTTTCCCTGCTACAATACGTATAGCGACTGCCCAGCTTTTTCCGAAAGGAGTATAGGCAAGGATACCTTTTGTCATATGTTCTTCTCCGGTCAGCATACCTATGACCATCAGTAATGTCTGAAAAATAATAATGACCATAACGGCCGGAATCAGATAAGACCCATATCCTTCCGTATAGTTATAGAGTGCAGTTCCCGCTACATTTACAGGCTTTGCCATAGCTACCGCCAATAATCCCTGAGGAGGCAGAAAGACTGCTCCGTCCGGACGATATTTGTCATTGATAGCCAGCATCACACGTGAAGAAGCTCCTTGTAAGGCTTCAAAATAGAGAAAAGCATCGGTAGTGGCATACAGAGAAAACACAGCTTCATCTCCACGAAATACCCGTTCCTCAAAATCATGAGGGAGATATAAAATACCTTGTACTTTTCCAGCTTTCATCCATTCCTTAGCTTCGTGATAATCCATAGCCTGATCATAAATTTCCGCTTGAGGCGTAGCATCCAGCCAGCGGATGAAATTACGGCTCAACTCGCTATGTGAGTTATCGACTACGGCAACCGGAACATCCGTTACAATATTGGGGGCATACATATAATTATAGAGTAATCCGTACACGAAGATTCCACCCATCAGTACCAGTAATACAGCATAGCTGGTACTGATAGCCCAATATTCACGTCGGATGATGAACGATAACTGTTGTAACTTATTTAATTTTTTCATATTTATGACTTTCTATGGCACGTTTCAGATGAGGAAGCAACACAAAAGCCAGCAACGGAAAGATACATAGTATCACAACCGATGGCCAAAGGTAGATAAAACCACTCCCTCCGTAGAGCATATTTTGCATCATTTCTGTAAAATGCCGGACAGGAAAAAGATAGGAGGCATCTCGTACCAAAGGATACATATTGGTCACCGGAAAAGTGACACCGGATAAAGTAGCTCCCAAAGAGCCGACCATGGAAACAATACTTATGATGAGAGAGATAGCCGGAAATAGCGAAAACAGGAATAATCCCAAGGCCTGCGTTGCCACGACAAAAAGCGCTGTCAGCATATTCATCAATAACCAGCTTCCTTGAAAAGGAATATGCAGAATGCCAAACATCACATAATTTGCCAGCCATCCTATCAGAATAAAGATAATAGTGTAGGGGAGTAGTTTTCCCAAAACAGCCGTTACCATATTTCCTTTGGCAACAAACAGCCATTCATCGGCAGTGCGAAATTTAATCTCAATTCCGACTGCATATACAGTAATGAGTAAAATCAATACCTGAAACAAGACGAAGAAAAACGGTTGGCTCAGATAAACCGAATAATCCAGACTTGGATTGTATATAGGGTGATTGCTGGCTTGTACGGGCAACAGGAATGTAGTGATCTTGTCTTGTTCCACTCCGAGAGCGACAGCTTGCATCACAATGGGAGAGAGCGACACAGGAGCCAGCGACGTTTCGAAAGCAGCCATCAATTCGCCGCCTACCGAAAGCAACGCATAATGATAATAATAGGAGAGAGTCGCATTCTTTCCCGAAATAGCATCTTGCTCAAATTTTGGAGGAATGGAGAGATAGCCATAAATTTCCTTCTTCTGTACGGCCTTTCGGGCAGCTTCCTCATTCACAAAATGCCTTGTCACTTTAAATGTTGGCACAGCAGATATATTTCGGGCGATTGCTCGTGAAGAGGCAGTATTGTCCTGATCGACAATACCGATGGGAATGTTTTCCATCTGCCCGTTGCCGAAGATAGTTGCCATGAAGAAAAGGGTAAATAGCGGCAGGATGATACACACACCAAAATAAAGGCGTCGTGAAGTCATCCGTCGCCACTCCCTGAGCAGCACGGAACGAAAAGGAGAATATGTTTGTGATGAACTCATTCTATCATTCATTTAATGTCAGTAATATGGACATACCGGGGCGCAGGTCATCAACTTTCTGAGTGGGACGGGCATGAATCTCGAAGGTTCGTAAGTCATAACTTCCGGTCTGCTTCGTTGATTTCCAAGTAGCAAAACTTCCTAACGGACTGATATAATAGATTTTAAACTCAATACCTTTTTTATTAATAGCAGGCACATCCGCAACAAAGGTGCCCTCCATCTTAAATTGTGGCATCAAATCCTCACGTACATTGAGTACTACATGGATATCGTCCATGACAACCAGGTTCATAATAGGAGTTCCCGGCGCAACCAATTCCCCACGTTTAGGAAAGATGGTAGCTATCTGACCGTTTTCAGGTGCTGTCAGCCGGGCGTCGACCAATAGTGCCGAAACTTCTTCCACCGTACTTCTGGCAGCATTCACCATACTGGCGGCAGATTCTTTATCTTCTTTCTGTGCACCGTCTACTGCCATCTGATATTGTTCATAGGCTGCCCGTTCGGCTGCAACAGCAGCTTTATACATAGCTTCCACTTCATCTTTCCGCTGAGAAGTGACAACACTGTCTTTATATAAGGTAAGAATACGGTTATAAGTTGTTTTAGCCAGTGTAAGATCACTTTTTGTTTTGTTCCATAGTTGCAACGCGGTAGCAACAATCTGTCGACGGGTACCGGCATCTATTTTCTTATTCTGCTGTACGGCTACTTGCTCCAATGCATTCACCTGCTGATACTTGGCATGTATTTCGGGGCTGTTGATTACAACGAGAGTATCTCCTTGGCGTACCCAGTCACCTTCCTGAACCAAAAAGGTATCGATACGTCCAGGAAGTTTCCCGCTAATACGGATTTCTGTCGCTTCTGCCTGCCCTTGCAGGACGAGCGGTTGTTTGTGCATCAAGATTATTCCCAGAGCAGTAAAAATACCGACTGCCAGCATAATAATGACGAATGCCCATGAAAGGGTTCTACTAGTTGGTTTCATTGTTTGTTACGGTTTAGGTTGATAGTTTACAAATTGTTCCGGTGTGCCGCAGAGTGAAAGAAGATTCATCAATGCCACATCATATTCATAATATGCTGCCAGACGAGCCACTTTTACGTTGGCAAGCATGGTTTCAGCATCAATCACTTCGGTAGAAGTTGCCATCCCTTCAGTAAAGGATTTCTTTCGGATACGTACCAGTTCTTCACTTAGTTCGATGGTCGCATTCAGTGCTTTTACGTTATCCTGAGCTTTCTCCAATTGTGTATAGAGTTTATCCACTCCGACAGCAAGATCATCGCGTGCTTTCATTTTCCCTAAAGCCAGCGTTTGCTGGGTTAGTTTTGATTGCCGGATCTTCTTTTCCCGATCCAATCCGTCAAAGAGATTCCATGTAAAGCCAATTCCCACCATGGTACGCGGCAGTAAATTGCTTTGAATGCCATGCGAATAGAGGGTCTGTTTTCCAAAAAGGGCTATATTCGGCAAGTATCCGCTTTGGGCAATCCGTACTTCCTGTTTAGCGATATGTTCTTGCAGCTGCAGTTGATTAAGCATATAGTTTCCGCTGTTGACCGACATATCAAAAAGCATTTTGGGTGGTAACGAATCATTCATGAAAAGGGGAGAAGTAGGAACGATATTCTCATCCGTATCTTTTTTATTCAACAAAACTTTCAAGGCACTCTGCACCACAGTTTCTTCCTTTCGTGCAGCTTCCAATGCCCGTTTTGCTTCATCCATATTCACTTGTGCAAACAGTCGTCCTGCTTTGTCTATCATTCCGGCAGCTTCCAGTTTCAAAGCATTTTCATAATGCTTCTGCAGACCTTTATATGTTTCTTCACGTACCGCTATGACCTGTTGTGCCAACCGCAGACCATAATAACTTTCTGCCAACAGGTTTTGCTGGCTTGCAGCAGTCTGTGCACGATTCTCTCGCGCCAGATCCACCATTGTCCGACCAATATTTGTTGCACGAAATCTTTTTCCTCCGGAAAAGAGCACCCATTCTGCCGACAGATCAACAGTCGTCAAGTTTCTCGGAGTTAGTGGAAAGACAAGAGTATTGGCTCCTATTTTATCCAGAACAGCTGAGATTATCTGGTCATCCGGAATAATTGAATGTACAAAGTCTTTTGCCGGATCAGTAAACTGAGACAATGGCTGCTTCACTTCTATCTTCTCGGACATATGCACAAATGCACCTGTAGACTGCAAGGTAGGATACCAAAAAGCATTGAGCTTATCACGTTCTGCCTTGGCAATCTCTATCCCCTTATCAGCTATCTTCAAGCTCTGATTTCCCTGATTAAGCAGGTGCAACGATTCTTCGAAACTTAGCGGTGTCTGTGCATTTGTCTGAATGACGAAAAAACACAAAGCCCATAGTACAAAAAGTATCTTATTTTTTTTCATGCTGGTTAGGTTAAATCTAAAATTGAGACTTTCTAACAGATGAGAGGACGGGTTTGTTCACTTTGGCAAACAGAGAAAGAATCTTAAAAAAATGTTCTATATTTAATATTACACAAAGAATAGCCCCATACGTATTTCATCAAACAGCAGAAATTATGCATAAATACGCATAATAATATACAGAATTTCAATATATTTTTGCATATATATTATCAGATTATACAGAAAAAGAACGTTATTTGAGCTATTTCCTTTTTAAAGGAACGATTACTTGGTTTTAAACCAACGGGACGTTGGTCGGTGAGGAACGTTCTGCTCCTTTAAAAGGAACGAATAAAACACAAGTAAAACAGGTCATTTGTTTTGGATACGACTAATATCTCAATCATTTTAATCTTTCAGATTGAATCAGTTAGTAGCCATTCTATTAACTTATTGTTAGTATAGACAGATAAAATCACGCATATTGATAAGAATTAAATCCAATAATATTAAGTTTTGAAAATATCTGATTAGAAATCCAGAGGATTTTATCGAATCATTTTATTTCTATCTGTATATTTTAAATTGTACAGCAATCGAATATACGATTTTTCATATCCGATTCTTTTTTTCATCTGGAATAGAAATTATATTATAGATTTTCCTCTGCTAAAATTTGAAGAAATTTATTTGAGATATAAAAATTATGTTTACCTTTGCATCAACATTTCATAAGGCTTTTATGAAAGATACAAGTTGCGGTAGTAGCTCAGTTGGTAGAGCATTAGCTTCCCAAGCTAAGGGTCACGAGTTCGAGTCTCGCTTACCGCTCCATTATAAAACAGGTAGTCAGACAATGACTATCTGTTTTTATATTTTTACAAGAGTTCTTTTAACTCATTTTCTTGATATTTTATGTATCAGATAAATACGATAAAGTCCTAGAAAAGTGACTATAATAGTAACTATAAATAGGTAAATCAGTCACATAAGGCGGTATAAAGAAAATAATGCAAGAAGAATAGGGCAGTTCGTTCCTTTTTCGTATTTTTGCACCCTGTTTTAACATCCAAGAAAACTTAAATAGAAAAATATAATGGCAAAAGAACTGAAAGACCTTACCAAACGTAGCGAAAACTACTCACAGTGGTATAACGATTTGGTGGTAAAAGCTGATTTGGCAGAACAGTCTGCCGTACGCGGATGTATGGTGATTAAGCCTTACGGATACGCAATTTGGGAAAAGATGCAACGTCAACTGGACGATATGTTCAAGGAAACAGGACACGTGAATGCTTATTTCCCGTTATTAATTCCAAAATCATTCCTGAGCCGCGAAGCAGAACACGTAGAAGGTTTCGCTAAAGAATGTGCCGTAGTGACTCATTACCGTTTGAAAAATGCAGAAGACGGCTCTGGCGTAGTAGTAGACCCTGCTGCCAAATTGGAAGAGGAACTGATTATTCGCCCTACATCAGAAACAATCATCTGGAATACATATAAAAACTGGATTCAGTCTTATCGTGACCTGCCTATTCTTTGTAATCAGTGGGCAAACGTTTTCCGTTGGGAAATGCGTACCCGTCTTTTCCTGCGTACTGCCGAATTCCTGTGGCAGGAAGGACACACCGCTCATGCCACACGCGAAGAAGCAGAGGAAGAAGCGATTAGAATGCTGAATGTATACAGCGAATTTGCTGAGAAATACATGGCTGTTCCGGTAGTGAAAGGTGTAAAATCCGCTAACGAACGTTTTGCCGGTGCACTTGATACCTATACCATCGAAGCTATGATGCAGGATGGAAAAGCATTGCAAAGCGGTACATCTCATTTCCTTGGACAGAACTTTGCCAAGGCATTTGATGTTCAGTTTGTGAATAAGGAAAATAAGATGGAATATGTATGGGCAACTTCATGGGGTGTTTCTACCCGTTTGATGGGTGCTCTGATTATGACTCACTCCGATGATAACGGTCTGGTATTACCTCCACATCTGGCTCCGATTCAGGTAGTAATCGTTCCTATCTATAAGAACGACGAACAACTGAAACAAATCGACGCGAAAGTGGAAGGCATTGTTGCCAAACTGAAAGCACTAGGCATTTCTGTGAAATATGACAATGCGGACAACAAACGTCCGGGCTTCAAATTCGCAGATTATGAATTGAAAGGTGTCCCTGTTCGTCTGGTGATGGGAGGACGTGACCTCGAAAACAATACAATGGAAGTAATGCGCCGTGATACACTGGAAAAAGAAACTGTGACTTGCGATGGCATCGAAACATACGTTCAAAAACTGCTCGAAGAAATTCAGGCAAATATCTACAAAAAAGCATTGGATTACCGCAATTCTAAAATCACGACAGTAGATACTTACGAAGAATTTAAAGAGAAAATCGAAGAAGGCGGCTTTATCCTGGCTCATTGGGACGGAACAACCGAGACTGAAGAAAAGATTAAAGAGGATACAAAAGCAACGATTCGTTGTATCCCATTCGATTCGTACGTTGAAGGTGATAAAGAACCGGGAAAATGTATGGTAACGGGCAAACCTTCTGCCTGCCGCGTCGTTTTTGCACGTTCTTATTAAAAACACATATCTATTTCAATAGTAAAAGAGTCAGATTTTCAAAATTGAGAATCTGACTCTTTTACTATCCATTTCAGTTTTATTTCAGAAATATCCCTTTTCTTTGTAGACAGTAATAAAGAAAGGAGAAGATTTTATGAAGATATTAATTGTAGAAGATGAACCCTCTTTAAGAGAATTGATCCAACGTTCGTTGGAAAAAGAACGTTATGTCGTAGAAACGGCTGGAGACTTCAACAGTGCATTATACAAAATAGAAGATTACGACTATGATTGTGTCTTACTGGATATTATGCTGCCGGACGGGAGCGGTCTTGACCTTCTCGAACGTTTGAAAGCTCTCCACAAACGGGAAAATGTGATTATTATCTCTGCCAAAGATTCGCTGGAAGACAAAGTACTGGGACTGGAATTAGGAGCTGACGATTATTTGCCGAAACCATTTCATCTGGCAGAATTAAATGCACGGATCAAAAGTGTGATCCGTCGGAATCAACATGATGGAGAAATCTATATCCGTCAGGGAAATGTAAGGATAGAACCCGACAAATACCGGGTGTTTGTCAACGAACAGGAGCTGGAACTGAACAGAAAAGAATATGATATCCTGCTTTATTTCATAAATCGTCCCGGCCGTCTGGTCAATAAAAACACACTCGCAGAATCGGTATGGGGAGACCACATCGATCAAGTGGATAACTTTGACTTCATTTATGCACAAATCAAAAATCTTCGCAAAAAATTGAAGGATGCAGAAGCAAATATTGAAATCAAGGCCGTTTATGGATTCGGCTATAAACTGATTGTAGAATAATCGAAACCAGAAAGGATCATCCATGAAACTTATATATTATATCATTTTTCGCATCACCCTCGCCCTGACTCTTATCCTGACTGTCTGGGCAGTCTTTTTCTATGTTACGATGATTGACGAAGTCAACGATGAAGTGGATGATTCACTGGAAGACTATTCGGAAACAATCATTATCCGCGCATTGGCAGGAGAGGAGCTTCCCTCCAAAAATAATGGTTCCAATAATCAATATTATCTGAAAGAAATAACCAAAGAATATGCAAAGAGCCGGGAAGATATCCAATATAAAGACTCCATGGTATACATTGTAGAAAAAGAGGAAACAGAACCGGCACGTATCCTGACCACTATCTTTAAAGATGACGAAGACCGTTATTACGAATTGACCGTATCCACTCCCAGCATCGAAAAAGATGATTTGAAAAGTGCGATTCAAGTCTGGATTATTTTCCTGTATGTAGCTCTGTTACTTTGTATCATCATCATATCCGTATGGGTATTTTATCGTAATATGCGACCGCTGTATATACTACTTCATTGGTTGGACAGCTATCAGACCGGAAAGAAAAACAAACCTCTGAAAAACGATACACGGATCACGGAATTCCGCAAACTGAATGATGCGGCCACCCGTTACGTAGAGCGGACAGAACAAATGTTCGAACAGCAGAAGCAATTCATTGGAAACGCCTCACATGAAATTCAGACACCGCTTGCCATCTGCCGCAATCGGTTGGAAATGCTGATGGAAGACGATTCTTTGTCCGAGAAACAGCTTGAAGAGTTGATGAAAACCCATCAGACACTGGAATATATCACCAAACTAAACAAATCCCTGTTGCTACTATCAAAAATAGATAACGGTCAGTTCACTGACACCAAAGAGGTAGACTTAAACGTACTCCTCAGGCAATATCTGGAAGACTATAAAGAAGTCTACAGCTACAAGAACATAGAAGTAAGTATAACAGAACAGGCTAATTTCCATATAACCATGAACGAATCTCTGGCTATTGCTTTACTAACAAACCTGTTAAAGAACGCGTTTGTACATAACGTAGACGAAGGACATATCCGGATTATCATAACCAAACATAGCATCACCTTCCGAAATTCCGGAGAGAAGCAACCACTAGATGAGACTCACATCTTTGAACGTTTCTATCAAGGACACAAAAAAGAAGGATCTACTGGATTAGGACTGGCAATAACCGATTCCATCTGCCGTCTGCAACAGTTGAACTTGCGATATTACTTCGAACAAGGAGAACATTGTTTCGAAATCTCCAACAAGAACTAGAAGTAAAACAATTAATAAAACATCTGCCATCCAGAGCAAGACAATGTGCTGGATGGCAGAATTAATATGGTACTACCTAAGATTACACCTTATGACAATACCTGATTTGGACTCCGCATATATGATTATCGGGATCGGATTTCCCTTCTCATAAACATAATATATGAGATTGCAAAACAGATAACAGTCGCTGCAATCAGCCCCGTGAGCTGTGGCCAAACAACAAGCAGACTCTGTCCCAACGGCAGCGGACTCGGAATAGCCCCTTGTACCTGTTCCATCGTAAGCGGTCCGATACTTCTGACAGAAGGCATCAGCAGCGTTGTAGTAGCTTCATTAAACAATTCACTGGGTGCCAGACGCATTAATCCAAGAATAAATTTCTGATAACTGATAATCTGATAAGGAGACGCCATCTGCGACGGACTTAATCCTTTTGCCACCAAATTGACAATCATCGTATAGAATACGCTGAAAAACAGCCAAACAGCTACGGAAGCCAGCGCAGAAGTAGCAGCCTGACGGAAACGGAGTGAGAATAAAATGGCCAGGTTCAACCAAAAGGCTACATAAAAGATACTCGTTATAAGAAAGAAAACGATTCTCCAGAATTCTTCAGCCGTAGGAGGAATGCCAATAGCAATCAATCCGAATCCCATCACCAAAAAGCCTAGTACAAACAGCATAATACCTATCACGATCAAAGCAGCCACAAACTTCGCATTAATGATACAATCACGATGAATGGGCTGAGACAGCATACGGCTCAATGTCCCCTTATTCTGCTCCGAATTGACAGCATCGAATCCCAAAGCAATTCCCAACAAAGGACCTAAAAAGTTAATAAACAGCACAAAAGAGGGGAGAGTCCCGTCCGAAGCTGTAAATAACTTCAAGAAGAGGAACGAACTGTCCGGATCATCCGGTTTGATAGCCGCACCGATATTAGTAAGCGCCGTGTATAACGATCCCATACAAGTAAGTGCTATGATACCGATCAGAATAAGAAAACGCCAGCTTTTGACATGATCGGATATTTCCTTATGTACGATAACCCAAAAAGGATGATTGACTTTACTCATGCCCTTCGCCTCCTTCCTCAAAATAATGGTTATAAATATCAGACAATTCCTGTTTCTTTTCTTTCAGCTCTGCCATATCAATCAGAGCAAGTATTTTGCCGTTACTGAACAATCCTACTCTGTCACATACTTTCTGTGCCTGGTCCAGATGGTGGGAAGAAAACAAAACCGTCAGCCCTTCCTCTTTGCTCAGCCAGCGAATCAGTTCAATAAACTCCTGAACACCCGCAGGGTCAATTCCCGAAGTCGGCTCATCTAGAATAATGATTTCGGGATTCTTAATAAGCACATCGGCCAGACCAAGACGTTGTCTCATACCGCGGGAATACTTTCCGGTTTTCTTTTTCAGCTGATCTTCAAGCCCTACGCGCTTCATCAGCTCCAGTGCTTTTACTTTCGCCTCCTTGTCAGGGATACCGTTCAGCCGTGCCGTATACATCAGATTTTCCAGACCTGTCATGTCATCATAGAATCCCACATCTTCGGGCAGATAGCCGATTTTCCTTTTCACTTCAATAGGATGAGTGGTAGAATTAATTCCACAAATCTCGACAATTCCCGATGTGGGCTCCGTTAATCCCAGCATCATCAAAATAGTAGTTGACTTTCCGGCACCGTTCGGACCCAGCAAACCGAAGATTTCTCCTTTCCGGATACTCAGGCGAATATGATCTACAGCAGTAAATTTACCGTATTGTTTGGTTAATTCGGTAAGTACGATCACTTGTTCGCCCATAATTTACCTCCTTCCATATTTACGGAACAGATAGTAGACAACACCGATAGTAGCCAGAATAATCAGAACACCTACCCATCCCCAAATCATCGGAGTCTTTACGGCAATTCTGAATTGTGCATCTGCATTCACTTCCGGAGTTTTGGCCATCATCGTAGTTACATAATCACCCGGAAGCGCTTTCTTAGATGCTTTCAAGATGGCTACAACAGTAGCCGTTTCTCCGGCTTTCAGCATTTCTATCTTTGACGGTTCGAAAGCTACATCCCAGTCAACCGGCTTGTTGGCAGACAGTTGGATATCTTTCAATAAAGAAGAACCTGTATTTTTAATTTCCAGTTCGATTTGTTTGGTATCACCGGCAGTCACATCAGAACTTAATAATCCTCTCGGGGTGGTCAGTTCCATCTGATAAGAACCGGTGACAACTACTTCCAGTTCCAGTTCGGCCGAAGTATTGCCTGTAGCGGCACGTACGGGAATTTTATAACTGCCAGCTTCCACATTGGCAGGAGGAGTGATGTCTATACTTACATTCTGGCTACTGTTGGCTTCTACTTGTGCGGAAGTTGCCTGCTTATAATTAGGTTTGAAAATAACATTCCAGCCTCTGGGTGCTTTAGCCATCAACGCATATAGTTGCTGATCGGCAGTCTGATTCTTCAATGTGGCATTAAAAGTGAAAGTTGATTTGGAATTTCCCTGCATATTGGGCTGGTCGGTGGTAAACTCCGTCTGATAAGTACCTTGTTGTGCCACAACGACATTCAAAGGGAGTTGCGTTTCTCCGGCAGACACTACAAAATGGTAGCTGCCTCTGCTTACTTTTAAAGGAACATCTACTTTTAAATTAAAAGTCTTCTTTTCTTTAGGGAGTACGGCCAACTGACTGAGATTCCAACCACCGGATTTCATTTCATGTTTCCAGCTGCTTGATAGGCCACTGACGGAAAGATTGGCATTCACCAACTTGTCTGTGTTGTTAATCAGGTCGATGCTGTAGTCAATAGACGCCCCCGGTGAAACGGAGATTTTAGTGTAAGGTGTGTACAAAATCACGCTTTTAGGTATAGAGTCGTTAGCGTGTGTGTTACTCATGGGGAGTATTCCCAGCAAAACAGTTAATAATAAAAAACAATTTGTTCTCATAGTCATACGAAAGTTCTTATGGTTGATTTAATATGAATATTGTCAAATTTGTGCCTGCAAAAATAAGCGATGAATTTATTAGTTGCTGTTAAAAGAAACAAAAGAATACAATAAGAAAGATTTCCTTTGTTTTTTTCGGATTTTGCCCAAAATTCCCAAATCTTTTCAGATTCTCCTCTCATCTTTGCATTATAAATTAAATGATAACAGTAAAACCAATTAAAAAAACAATGATTATGAAAAAGTTAGTATTCTTATTAGTATGCTTGTTCACTTTACAGACAGTAGCACGTGCAGATGACGATAAACCTATCCAGGTGACTCAAATGCCACAATTAGCACAACAGTTTATCAAACAGCATTTCTCTGACAGCAAAGTGGCACTGGCAAAAATGGAAAGTGACTTCCTTTACAAAAGCTATGAAGTGATTTTTACGAATGGTAACAAAGTGGAATTTGACAAGAAGGGAAACTGGGAGGAAGTAGATTGCAAGCACACCTCCGTACCTGTTGCCATTATTCCTGCCGCCATCCAGAAATATGTAACAACTAATTATCCGGATGCAAAAGTGCTGAAGATAGAACGTGATAAAAAAGATTACGAAGTAAAACTATCCAACCGTACAGAACTGAAATTTGACCTGAAGTTTAATCTGATTGATATTGATAATTAACTTTCTTAAAATCTATGACAACAATGAAACTCAAAATTTATACACTACTGATAGCATTCTGTGCAGCATGGAGCCTGCACAGCTGCGATAACGATGACGATGAATCAATCGCTGTTCCTACCGCATTGCAAGAAGCATTCTCGACCAAGTATCCTAACGTCAAGAACGTAAAGTGGGAAACAAAGGCAGGATATTATGTAGCGGACTTCTATGATGGATATGAGGCATCCGCATGGTTCACAACAGATGGCAACTGGCATATGACTGAAACGGATATCCCGTACACCGCATTGCCCGATCCGGTAAAGAGTGCATTCGAAGCAAGTGACTATAAGACATGGAGAAGAGACGATGTGGATAAACTCGAGCGGCAAGGCATCGAAACAGTCTACGTTATTGAGGTGGAAAACCAGAATCAGGAAGTCGATCTGTATTATTCTGTTGATGGAGTGCTGATTAAAAGCATTGCAGACACAGACGATCATGAAAACGAGCACCTTCCGACCACTCAACTGCCCGCTGCCATGAAGACTTTCATTGATGGGAAATATGCAGGAGCAAGAATCGTGGAAGTAGACGTGGAAGATGACAAAAACGACTGGGATTTTGGATTTACGGAAGTAGATATCATCCATTTCGACAGTGGCCTGAACCGCAACGTTTCAAAAGAAGTACTATTTGATAAAGGCGGAGAGTGGTATTCTACCTCATGGGAGGTACGGAGAAACGAACTGCCCGCCGCAGTGACCAATACCATCAGCGTTGAGTATGCAGGGTATCAGATGGATGATGCCGAATACTTTGAGATGGCAACAGGAACATCCTATTATCAAATTGAACTGGAAGGAAATAATTCTCCGGATATAGATATTAAAGTAACCACAGACGGTACGATTCTCAAATAAAATAAAATAGTGACACTATCGGTTATGGTATAGTGTCACTATTTATTTTTATTCCTGTGCCCGCTTTCTCTTTAGCTCCGACTTAGCTTTGTCATCGGCAATGCTGTCTGTCTGCTGCTGTTGCACCTTTTCGGCTTCTTCACGTTTCCGCTTGCTGCGCAGTTTCCATTTATTCCAGAAGAAAAGGTCACTCCATTTATTGAAATCCTTCTTATACATGATACCGACTCCCTGCGTAGTAAGGTTTGTCTTTGTGTAGTAACGGTCATTTGTTTCATTATAAGCCTTCAGACGAATATCTCCCGAACGGTTGATCAGCCATTCAGCTTCGAAGTCGCCTATAAAGTTGGTATTCGCCATCGGATTGTCCCGATAGCCGAAATTACCATTAACCAACAGGCGGTTGTTCAGCAACTGACCGGACAGGATACCTTCTACTTCCATATCCGTCCATCCTTTATCACCCGTGCTCAGATTGGTACCGATATTCCAGTTATTAGTCTCAAAAACCTGAGACAAGGCATTATTCAACTGACCGGATAGGGTAGAAGAGAGTACTGATGACATCACGTTCGAGTTCTGATTGTTCCGTGCAGCATCTTCCGTATAGAACTTACCGATACCCAGCAGATAAAGAATCTGCATATTCATCTGCTCTTCCGTACTGATATAATTGCGCACCAATGTCTGAATTTCATCTCTTTCATTCGGAAGCTCGATACCCAGCTTAATGGTCGGCCGCAGTAAAATTCCGCTCAGATTCATGATACAGTTTACCCGTACATTAGTCTGCTGGGCAATGGAGGAAACATCCGGATTCAAGTCGTTCAATGAAGCGGAATTCACCGTGTATGAAGCCTGAATATCCATATTCGCATCCAAAGGAGCACCGTTGAAAGTAATCGTACTTCCATCTTTGATGATAAAATCTTTGCGAATCACTTCCTGCAAACTGAACTTATATATTCCCTGACTGATCCGGTAATTACCGAACATCTTCACATCCCCTTTATTATAAAACTCCGTGCGTATGTTTCCTGTTCCCTTCGCACTGATGTAGTCTCCGGCTATAGGGTCCATAATAATTTTCATGGTGGCATCGGGTGTAGCATCTACTAGAATATTCAAACGAATATCTGTCTGATGCTCTTCTTCGTCCGCCTGACGCTTCTGTTGCATCTGCTCAAAATAGGAATTTACCCGAATGGAATCCTGAATGTTTCGACGGGGCGTTTTATCTACAAACTTTATAAACTGGGTGCTGGCAGCCGACGCCACATTTCCGTTGATATAGGTGAATACCGTATTCCGGTTGGTCGTCATGGCGAGATTTACGTCCAGTCCCTGTATCGCATTCCCTGCAAGCAACGCATTTCCCGTAGCATATACCGTTCCAAAGAATGGCATATCCGTCGATTCCTTCGTATTCATCAAGAGCATATTATTAGCCTGTATCTCAAAACGGTAATTTATATTCTTGAAATGCTGGAAACGCAGATACCCGTTCAAGGTTCCCGAATGCCCTTCCATATCGGCAATATGCATATTATTGAATTTCAATCCGGTAGGAGCCAAATGAATCGTATCTCTAACGGCAAAGTGGGTATTCAGAATATCAAACTTCATGGAAGCATCCGTCATAACAGCCCCATCCAGATTCAATCCCTTGAACTTTCCGTAAAAATGTACTTTTCCCGTTCCCCGTCCTTTTATATCCTGCGCTATCGATTTCATATAAAATTCGAGAAACTTCAAGTTCAGTTCATGGGCATCGATATTCAGATCAAGTCCGCTTTCCGGTTTCAACGGGTAGATCATACCGGTGACTCGCGATGGTGACGGTGATATATCCTGAATAGACGCATCCAGATAGATTCCTCTTTTCTCATTATCCCAGGCACCATATACGTTCAAATCACCTAAACGGCCTTGATTGAGCGAGAAGTTCTTGACAAAGAGGCGGGTATTCATCACAGGTTTCTTGAACACGCCACTGGCATAAGCTGTTCCCGTAGCATCTCCTTCAAAATTTACGTCATCGGATATGTTTGCAATATCAAATACGTATCCCATATTAATGTCTTTCAAGTCCACTTTTACGGTATCCGCCGGATTGTCGGAAAGCCGCCCGTTGATACGCACATAACGGTCATGATGACTGAAATAGAAATTATTCACATCCACCTTGCCCGAGTCTACCACTACCTGCGAAGGATGTATCTGCCAAAGCGTATCATTCAAGATAACGTCGGTCTGTTTCACATCCACCATCGCTTTCAGCAAAGGCTTTTCGCCTGTTGTACGCAGAAATTGTGCAACAGCCGCCAACTTTCCGCTATAAGTCGCTATGGCATTATTTCCCCAGTTCAGAGTCGTGCTGACTTTATCTTCTTTTGCCTGTGCTTCCAGAGAAAGATTCACGGCTCCATTCTTTTTCAGACTGGTCAGACGCACTTTCGCACTGATATGGTCCGAAGGATTCTCGCACAGAATCATACCCGACTCGATAAAGTTGTTTTTATATTGCAGGCGGGGGAAGTAGCCTTCCACACGTAGCCGCTGCAAGGCATCATTAAAATACCCTTTCAACGTAGAATGTGTATATACAGTCAACGGAACATCAAATATCGTAGATAAAATGTCCGTATTATATATATGTACATCAAACGCAAAATTATTGTTCGTCTCTATCGGTTTCTTCGGAGGCAATATCAAAGACGGCACATACCGACGCATGATATTGAAAATACTTGCCGGTAAAGTATGGTACTGGAATTTTCCCGCTATGTTTGCCGTCAGAAATTCAGAAGTCAGTTTAAGCTGATTTTCATTATCCTGCCGGGTAGCCCGTACATTCATGTTCTTCATGAAATATTCCTTGTCCGGTGCCCTGAACTCCAGACTGTCCACATTGATTTCTCCAATCATCTCGTCAATGGAACCTCCGGTAAAATTAGCTTTTACCTTCAGAGAGAACTCCGCATCCTGGTAATCAGGTGTAAGATTTAAATCATTAGGACGGAACTTGTCGACAACGGCAAGGAAATTGAAAGTAGGAACCTTGGATGTCACATTCACATCTCCGTTCAGATAAATAGACCCATTCGGATCATCCAGCGCTATCTTTCCGTTAAATCCGCCTTGCTTGTATTCGCCGTCCAGCGTAATATTCTCATATTTATATCTGCTATATTCCACAGATGCGATCAATCCCTTCAACTCTACAGCAGGAAGCTGTTTTTCGATATGCCGTCCATGTACATCAAGATTAAAGGTGATTTCCCCAAATTTCTCATTATTCAATAACTTGCCCAGTTCAAACTCTTCTGTTTTGACAGCACCGGAATAAGCAAACAGCCCCTTAGCCTTATCGGAACTTAACTTTAAGTCGGTTTTTACATTACCAAGCCCGGTACGAAGCTGTCCGTAAGTAACTAGATCGGTGAAGTATCCGGAAATCTCTCCACGGAAATCAATATCCCCCAAACGTTCCAGAAGGGGAGGTACACCATTGTAATTGCTGCTCAGATTACGCACCAAAAAACCGACACCACGATTGTTGGCGGAAAGTTCGGAAAGCTTCCCGTACACATACGCATCCTGCGGACTCGATAGTTCCTGAAGCGATACATCCCCCGATAGCCGGAACTGGCGGTCGTCGGCCGTAATCTCCAGATGAGAGCAGGTAAGCTGGTCGACCGTTCCTTTTACCTGCATATCCAGCGTTATCGGTTCCTTGAAATGCGCCAATACAGGTACAAAAGGGGAAATATCTTTCAGAGTAATCTGCGAGGGTAACGTACGGAAAGAAAAGTGGACCTTCTCCGAGAACTGATCAAAAGCCTTCAGACTGTCATACACCAAATGAATAGTATCCATCTTCAGTGAAGTTTCGGGCAGCTCAATGGCAAAATTCTCTATATTAGTCCGTTTATCATTGGCAACCAATTTCAGACTCATCTTCTTTAAAGAGAATCCGGAAGCCTTTTCATCGAAGCTCAGACGCTTGATACCAAGATTCAAAGAATCCCTGTTCATCGCCTTCAATGAAATATTGGCTATAATATTCTGAAGCTGGACATGCTTGGCATTAAACTTTCCGGGAGTCTTTTCCTCTGACAATACATGATAAGCCATCCTTCCCCGACGAATCAAAACGGAATTGATACGCAAATCCAGCGAACTTTCCTTTTTTACAGTGTCCTTGGAAGCAAAAGCATCCAATACGAACTTAAAATTCGGAGGAGAGTCGGGAGTCTCTTTATTCAGATTGATGGTAAAGCCGAATAACTGGACACTGCTAATGGAAATCTTTCCCTTAAAGAAAGGAAGGATATCAAACTTAGCCGATAAGCGGGTTACTTTGAGCATTTCCTTGCCGCTCTGGTCGTCAAGCAGCACATCATCAATGATAATACGGTTTAATAGACCGATATTTATTTTGCCGATAGTCAGGCGTGTATTCAGCACCTCGGACAATTCCTTGGCGATAAACACACTCATTGCTCGCTGAACATTTGGAATATTCAGTAAAACAATAGTTCCGATATATACTCCCAGTACAATACCAACTACCCAGCGTACAGTCTTTTTCAGCGTTCTGATAAGCGATAACTTTTATTTAGCGAACAAAAATATAAAATAGTTCGTTATGAATCGTAGTTTTATCATTACTTTTGCACCGTTTAATAGTTTAAAAACATATGAGTGCAATAATATTAGGAATTGAATCCTCCTGTGATGATACGTCGGCAGCCGTAATCAAGGATGGTTATCTGCTGTCAAATGTGGTATCAAGTCAAGCCGTACATGAAGCATACGGCGGAGTAGTACCCGAATTAGCTTCACGGGCACATCAACAAAATATCGTTCCGGTGGTACACGAAGCACTGAAACGGGCAGGGGTTACCAAAGAAGAACTGAGCGCGGTAGCTTTCACACGTGGACCGGGATTGATGGGATCTTTACTTGTAGGCGTCTCTTTCGCCAAAGGATTCGCACGTTCACTCGGTATTCCTTTGATAGATGTTAATCATCTGACAGGGCATGTCTTAGCTCATTTTATTAAAGCAGAAGGAGAAGAAAATATCCAACCGAAATTCCCGTTCCTTTGCCTGTTGGTATCCGGAGGAAACTCACAGATTATATTGGTAAAAGCCTATAATGATATGGAAATTCTCGGTCAGACGATTGATGACGCTGCCGGAGAAGCAATCGATAAATGTTCTAAAGTGATGGGTCTCGGATATCCGGGCGGACCGATCATTGACAAACTGGCACGTCAAGGCAATCCGAAAGCGTATACTTTCAGCAAACCGCATATTCCGGGGCTGGACTACAGTTTCAGCGGACTGAAAACTTCTTTCCTATACTCCTTGCGTGACTGGATGAAAGACGATCCCGATTTCATCGAGCATCATAAAGTGGATTTGGCCGCCTCTCTGGAAGCAACTGTTGTAGACATTCTGATGGACAAACTGCGGAAAGCTGCCAAAGAATATAAAATAAAAGAAGTAGCCGTAGCCGGAGGAGTCTCTGCCAATAACGGATTGCGTAACTCTTTCCGAGAACACGCTGAAAAGTATGGCTGGAATATTTTTATTCCTAAATTCAGCTATACGACCGACAATGCAGCCATGATTGCCATTACCGGATACTTCAAGTATCTGGATAAAGACTTCTGCTCCATTGATCTTCCGGCTTATTCCCGTGTCACATTATAAAACAGTTTTTTTACGTCATCGTCACTTTATATAATAAACTATTGTCATAGAATAATTTAAGTAGTGACGATTAAAGTGACGGCAATAACAATAGTGACGGCAAACGCCGAAAAAATGTCACCGACCCAATAGGCGGTGGCATAAAGAAGCCTTGCTGAAAACAAAATGCACCTATATATAATAGGGAGACAAAGGAGGATTAATGATATAAGAAGCCTTCATTAAGAATCTTTGTTTATAGCATTCCTTCGTTCCACGTGCGTAAGCCGTCCAGTTCACATACGTGATCCATTCGGCTCACGCACATGAACCGAATGGATCACGTATATGGAACGAAAAAATGAAGTAAACCTAATGACTTAACATAGCGTATATACCTTATTAATATAGGTAGCATATTCTATTAACTAACGCAGGAAAAAGATGTTTGCTGAAGTTATTACCATTGGTGACGAGCTGCTGATAGGGCAGGTAGTCGATACAAATTCTGCCTGGATGGGGCAGGAATTAAATAAGATAGGTATCGAAGTTCTACGCATTGTTTCGATCCGTGATCGGGAAGAAGAGATCATGGAAGCAGTAGATAATGCGATGAAAAGGGTGAATATCGTTCTGGTAACCGGAGGACTCGGTCCCACAAAAGACGATATCACCAAACAAACTCTCTGTAAATACTTCCATACCGAACTGATATTCAGCGAAGAAGTATTTGAGAACATAAAGCGGGTGCTTGCCGGGAAAATACCGATGAATGCGCTGAATAAGAGTCAGGCAATGGTTCCCAAAGATTGCACGGTCATCAACAATCCGGTAGGAAGCGCTTCTGTCAGCTGGTTTGAGAAAGACAATAAAGTACTCGTATCCATGCCGGGTGTTCCGCAGGAAATGACTGCCGTTATGACTGAGTCCGTATTGCCCAAGCTACGTGAGAAGTTTCAGACGGATGTAATCATGCACCGGACCTTTCTAGTACAACATTACCCCGAATCCATACTCGCTGAAAAGCTGGAACCGTGGGAGACAGCCTTGCCGGAAAGCATCAAATTGGCATATCTGCCCAAACTTGGAATCATCCGCCTGCGACTAACCGGACGGGGACAGAACAAGATAGAAGTGGAAAGCGCACTGAACGACGAGCAGGCTAAGCTGGAAGCGATACTGGGCGATGATATTTTCAGCGAAGAAGATATCCCACTGGAGGTAATCGTAGGCGAACTGCTGAAAAAGAAGAATTTAACCGTTTCCACCGCAGAAAGTTGCACCGGAGGAAGTATTGCGGCACGTCTGACGTCCATTGCCGGAAGTTCGGAATACTTTAATGGAGGAATAGTGGCATATTCTAACGAAGTGAAGATGAATCTGCTCCATGTTTCACCGGAAACACTGGAAGTGTATGGCGCTGTCAGTGAGCAGACTGTGATCGAAATGGTAAAAGGAGCGATGAAAGCGCTGAAAACCGACTGCGCTGTCGCAACTTCAGGAATTGCCGGTCCCGGAGGTGGAACACCGGAGAAACCGGTAGGCACTGTCTGGATCGCTGCTGGTTATAAAAATGAAATTCGTACTTACAGGCAGGAAACGAACCGCGGAAGAGCCATGAATATTGAAAGAGCGGGAAATAATGCGCTATTAATTCTTCGTGATTTGCTCAAATAAGGAAAAATTGGTGTCTGGAAGTGAATTATTTTAAGAAATCCTTGTTTTATACGGATAAAAGTGCTTACTTTGCGTCCTGTTTGAAATAAGTATAGATATAAAACTATAAAAATAAGATAGAAATGTCGAAGATTTGTCAAATTACCGGAAAGAAAGCCATGATTGGCAACAATGTTTCACACTCAAAGAGAAGAACAAAAAGAACCTTTGATTTGAACTTGTTTAACAAAAAGTTCTATTATGTAGAACAAGACTGTTGGATCAGCCTTAGCCTTTGTGCTAACGGTCTGCGTATCATCAACAAAAAAGGACTGGACGCTGCACTGAACGATGCAGTAGCTAAAGGTTTCTGTGATTGGAAAAGCATTAAAGTAATCGGCTAAACGTAGAGGAGAAAACTTACAATGGCAAAGAAAGCAAAAGGTAACAGAGTACAGGTGATTCTGGAATGTACAGAACACAAAGAGAGTGGAATGCCGGGAACATCTCGCTATATCACAACTAAAAACAGAAAGAATACAACTGAAAGACTTGAGTTGAAGAAATACAACCCGATTCTGAAGAGAGTAACAGTACATAAGGAAATTAAATAATAATAGTATAACCCATGGCAAAGAAAACAGTAGCAAGTTTGCACGAAGGTTCTAAAGAAGGTCGTGCTTACACCAAGGTTATCAAAATGGTGAAATCTCCGAAAACTGGAGCTTACGTTTTTGATGAACAAATGGTTGCAAACGAAAAAGTACAAGACTTTTTCAAAAAATAATCAGAATAGCATAAAACGCTATAAACACAAAATCCCCTCATTGGCAAACAGTGAGGGGATTTTTTATTGCTTCTTTTTTTTACTTTTCCAATCCTTTGTTATATCTTTGTAGCATAATGTATTATACAAATAACTGTAGATATGGGATTTTTTAGTTTTTTTTCAAAGGAAAAGAAGGAAACTTTAGATAAAGGATTATCTAAAACCAAAGAGAGCGTATTCAGTAAAATCGCTCGTGCCGTGGCTGGTAAGTCGAAAGTAGACGACGAAGTATTGGATAATCTGGAAGAAGTTTTGATCACATCTGACGTGGGGGTAGAGACAACTTTGAATATTATCAAACGTATCGAAAAACGGGCCGCTGCAGACAAATATGTGAATACTCAAGAGTTGAATCACATACTGCGTGATGAAATTGCTGCCCTTTTGACCGAGAATAATTCGGATGACGTAGCAGACTTTGATGTACCTATCAAGAAAAAGCCTTATGTAATGATGGTAGTGGGAGTAAACGGGGTAGGTAAAACAACAACAATCGGGAAATTAGCTTATCAATTCAAGAAAGCGGGCAAATCTGTTTATTTGGGTGCCGCCGATACATTCCGTGCAGCTGCCGTAGAGCAGTTGATGATCTGGGGTGAACGCGTAGGTGTGCCTGTTGTAAAACAGAAAATGGGTGCGGACCCTGCATCTGTCGCTTTCGATACACTGAGTTCTGCTGTTGCCAACAATGCGGATGTAGTGATTATCGATACGGCCGGCCGCTTACACAATAAAGTAGGCTTGATGAATGAGCTTACCAAGATAAAGAACGTCATGAAGAAGGTAGTACCCAATGCACCGGATGAAGTCCTGCTGGTATTGGATGGTTCTACCGGACAGAATGCTTTCGAGCAAGCCAAGCAATTTACATTGGCTACGGAGGTGACTGCAATGGCTATCACCAAGTTGGACGGAACCGCCAAAGGCGGAGTAGTGATCGGCATCTCCGACCAGTTCAAGATTCCTGTAAAATACATTGGATTGGGTGAAGGCATGGAAGATTTGCAAGTCTTCCGCAAAAATGAATTTGTTGATTCCCTGTTTGGAGAGAATGCATGAAAAGAAAGAGAATAGATATTATAACTTTAGGTTGTTCTAAAAATTTAGTAGACTCGGAGCAGTTGATGCGTCAGCTGGAAGAAGCAGGATACAGCGTAACTCATGATACAGAAAATCCGGAAGGGGAGATAGCGGTGATCAACACCTGCGGTTTCATTGGTGACGCGAAAGAAGAGTCTATCAATATGATTCTGGAATTTGCAGAAAGAAAAGAAGAAGGCGACTTGAAGAAACTGTTTGTAATGGGCTGTCTTTCCGAGCGTTATTTACAAGAACTGGCCATTGAAATACCACAGGTAGACAAGTTCTACGGCAAATTCAACTGGAAAGAACTCTTGCAGGACTTGGGAAAAACGTACCATGAGGAATTGTATATTGAGCGTACTTTGACCACTCCCAAGCATTATGCTTATCTGAAGATTTCAGAAGGATGTGACCGCAAGTGCTCTTATTGTGCTATTCCCATTATTACAGGACGCCATATATCCAAGTCGATGGAAGAAATACTGGATGAAGTCCGGTATCTGGTATCGCAAGGGGTAAAGGAGTTTCAGGTGATCGCTCAGGAATTGACGTATTACGGAGTCGATCTGTATAAAAAGCAAATGCTGCCCGAATTGATCGAACGTATCTCGGAAATTCCGGGTGTAGAGTGGATTCGTCTGCATTATGCGTATCCGGCACATTTTCCAACGGATTTATTTCGGGTGATGCGGGAACGCGATAATGTCTGCAAATATATGGATATAGCCTTGCAGCATATCAGTGACAACATGTTGAAACTGATGCGTCGGCAAGTAAGCAAAGAAGATACGTACAAGCTGATCGAACAGTTCCGTAAAGAAGTACCGGGTATCCATCTGCGCACTACGCTGATGGTAGGACATCCCGGAGAAACGGAAGAAGACTTTGAAGAGCTGAAAGAATTTGTACGCAAGGCGCGTTTCGACAGGATGGGGGCTTTCGCTTATTCTGAAGAAGAGGGTACTTATGCTGCCCAGCAATATGAAGACTCTATACCACAGGAGGTTAAACAAGCCCGACTGGACGAGCTAATGGATATCCAGCAAGGTATTTCAGCAGAATTGAGCGCTGCAAAAATTGGTCAGCAGATGAAAGTCATCATCGACCGGATCGAGGGAGATTATTATATCGGACGTACGGAATTTGATTCACCGGAGGTAGACCCGGAAGTATTGATCAGTGTTTCCGGAGAAGAACTTGAAGTCGGACAATTCTATCAGGTAGAAGTAACCGATGCGGACGATTTTGATTTATATGCAAAGATATTAAACAAGTATGAATAATAAGGAATTTACATCGGAACTGGCAGACAGACTGGGGTATACTATCAAAGACACTTCTGAACTGATAAGTTCTTTATTGTCTGACATGACACAGGAACTGGAAGACGGGAATGCGATTGCAATACAGGGCTTTGGTTCTTTTGAAGTGAAGAAAAAAGCGGAGCGCATTTCGATCAATCCGTCCACGAAGCAACGTATGCTGGTTCCTCCTAAATTAGTATTGACGTACAGACCCAGCAATACACTGAAAGACAAGTTTAAATAATATATATTTCCCATTATGAATGAAAGACTGACAATTCAAGACCTTATCGACTTATTGGCGGCTAAACATAGCATGACCAAGAAGGATGCCGAAGCATTCGTCAAAGAGTTTTTTCTCTTGATAGAACAAGCCCTGGAGAATGAGAAGACTGTGAAAATCAAAGGATTGGGGACTTTCAAACTTGTGGATGTAGATAGTCGGGAAAGCGTTAATGTCAACACAGGGGAACGTTTCCAGATAAAAGGTCATACCAAAGTATCGTTTACTCCGGACACCAATCTGAGAGATACGATAAATAAGCCTTTTGCACATTTTGAAACGGTAGTATTAAATGAAGGTACGGTATTGGAAGATACCCCTATGGAAGAATCCGATGAGGAGGAAGGTGCGGTTTCTGATACAGAGACTGAAATGATCGACTCTGAAATAGCAGGAAATGAAAATGCCGGTGGAGATATTCAGGAAGAAATACAACTGGAAGAACCTGTAATCGAAGAGCAGCCGACTGCTGAAGCAGTAGCTGTGGCTGAAGTTCCTGAAACTGACGCGAATAAAACCGGTCAACCTGAAACAGAACCGGAACTAATTGCAACAGAAGAACCAGAAGCTGAAGAATTGCCGGAAGTGAAAATTGAACCGAAACCGGAATCTGTATCTGAGGAAGCCCCAGAAGAAGAGCCTGTAGAGGAATCTTCGGAAACTGTTTTGGAACCTGACTTCAGTCCGGTGACAGAGGAACCTGCTAAGGAACAATCGGAAGAAACAATTATAGAAGAGCAGAAACCAGAGACTGAAACAACAGAAGAGGAGGAAGAGAAAACGGTTATTACAGAAAAAGCGGAAGTTACCGCAGAGCAAATTATAGCCCAGGAGCTTCATAAAGCAAATATGGAGCCTGTAACTCCCCAAGAACAGCCGGAAATAGAACAACCGAAGGCCACCTATACTGATAAAGACAGTGATAAAAAGGAAAAATCAGCTATTCCTTATTTAATAGCAACTATTATTATAGTCTTACTACTGTGCGGAGGAGCTATCCTGTTTATTTATTATCCGGATTTGTTCTCATCTTCGTCTGATAAGAATGTGGTTGATATACCGGAAGTTACTCAACCTGTGCAGCCGGAAGCACAGCTTTCAGATACAATTGCACACAAGGATACTGTGGTGGAAGCAGTCCAACCGCAACCTGTTGTCAAGAAGGAACCGACAGCGGAACCTGTCAAAGCAGAAAGTAAACCTGCCCAACAACAACCAGCTGCTTCGGCATATTCGGATTCCGCATCCTACAAGATAACCGGTACCAAAACAAAATACACAATTAAAGAAGGAGAGACTTTAACGAAAGTTTCATTACGCTTTTACGGTACAAAAGCCATGTGGCCATATATCGTAAAACATAACCCGAAAGTAATCAAGAACCCCGATAACGTACCATACGGTACGACAATCGAGATACCGGAACTTACAAAAGAATAAAAACAAAAAACACCTATTCACCCGGCTCATACAGCAATGTATAGCCGGGTGAAATGTTACGTAAGTACAAAAGCGTATGAAAGTACCTTAATCTAAAGATTTCGCATTGTTTTTTAATAAAAATTAGTTGCAATCGTTAATTATATGGCGTACTTTTGGGAGCGAATTTAGAAGCCTTACACACTGGTAAGTCTTACACCTTAATTAATGAGAATTAAATAATAAAATATTAAGTATTTATGGCTGAATCAATTGATATCCGCGAACTGAATGAGCGGATTGAAAGACAAAGTGCTTTCGTTACCAATCTTACGACAGGTATGGACCAAATCATTGTTGGTCAGAAACATTTGGTTGAATCACTGCTTATCGGATTGCTTTCCGACGGACATGTTCTTTTAGAAGGTGTACCCGGTCTGGCAAAAACTTTGGCTATCAAAACACTCGCTTCCCTGATCGACGCGAAATATAGCCGTATTCAGTTCACTCCCGACTTATTGCCGGCCGATGTTATTGGTACAATGGTTTACAGTCAGAAAGATGAATCTTTCAAAGTACAAAGAGGACCTATCTTTGCCAACTTCGTATTGGCGGATGAAATAAACCGTGCTCCGGCCAAAGTACAGAGTGCCTTGCTGGAAGCCATGCAAGAACGTCAGGTTACTATTGGTAAGGAAACATTCATGTTGCCGGAACCTTTCTTAGTATTGGCCACTCAGAACCCGATTGAACAAGAAGGTACTTACCCGCTTCCTGAAGCACAGGTAGACCGTTTCATGCTGAAAGTAGTGATTGACTATCCGAAGCTGGAAGAAGAAAAACTGATTATCCGTCAGAATATCAACGGTGAGAAGTTCAATGTGAAACCTATCCTGAAAGCAGAAGAAATTATCGAAGCCCGCAAGGTGGTTCGCCAGGTTTATCTGGATGAGAAAATAGAACGTTATATTGTAGATATTGTATTTGCTACTCGTTTCCCCGAGAAATACGATCTCAAAGAACTGAAAGACATGATCGGATTTGGTGGCTCACCGCGTGCTTCTATCAATCTGGCGCTAGCTGCCCGCACATACGCTTTCATCAAACGCCGCGGCTATGTAATCCCGGAAGATGTACGTGCTGTTGCGCATGATGTTCTTCGTCACCGTATTGGACTGACATACGAGGCGGAAGCCAACAACATGACTTCGGACGAAATCATCAGCAAGATTCTGAACAAGGTTGAAGTGCCCTAATCTGCCGTAATATTACAATGCAGTAAAAGGTAGTCAAGTGTATTTTACTTAACTACCTGACTACTTACTACTTTAACTACTGTATAAATGGAAACAAGTGAAATATTAAAAAAAGTTCGTCAGATTGAAATCAAGACACGAGGACTGTCTAACAATATCTTTGCAGGCCAATACCATTCGGCTTTCAAAGGTAGAGGTATGTCGTTCTCTGAAGTCCGTGAGTATCAGTTCGGCGACGATATACGCGACATCGACTGGAATGTGACGGCACGATTCAACAAACCTTATGTGAAGGTGTTTGAAGAAGAGCGCGAACTGACAGTGATGTTGATGGTCGATGTTTCCGGAAGTTTGGAATTTGGTACGGTTAAACAACTGAAGAAGGATATGGTAACGGAAATTGCAGCTACTCTTGCATTTTCTGCTATACAAAACAACGATAAAATTGGTGTGATCTTCTTTTCAGACCGGATAGAAAAGTTTATTCCTCCTAAAAAGGGACGTAAACACATTCTATATATTATCCGCGAACTGATTGACTTCCAACCGGAAAGCCGTCGTACCAATATTCGTCTCGCATTGGAGTATCTGACTAATGTAATGAAAAGACGTTGTACAGCGTTTATTCTATCTGACTTCATCGATCAGGATAACTTTAAAAACGCTCTGACTATTGCCAACCGAAAGCATGACGTAGTGGCATTGCAGGTTTACGATAGGAGAGTGAGTGATCTTCCTCCGGTGGGACTGATGCGAATAAAAGATGCGGAAACCGGCCATGAACAATGGATCGATACTTCTTCCAAAGCTGTACGCCGGGCACACCGTGACTGGTGGATAAACAAACAGACCGAACTGAACGACACATTTACCAAAAGTAATGTTGACTCCGTATCTGTGAGAACCGACCAGGATTACGTAAAGGCATTGCTGAATTTATTTGCCAAACGAAATTAATGGAATCAAAGATGAATAGAAATATTATTCTGATAGCATTGTTATGTCTGCTTTCTATAGGTAGAACTGTGGCACAGTCTGTTACAGTGGAAGCTAAGATAGATTCGTTGCAGATATTAATTGGCGAACAGGCGAAAGTACAATTACAAGTAGCGATGGACGCCAAACAACGTGCTGTTTTTCCTGCTTATACCGATACACTGGTGCGAGGGGTAGAAATTATAGAAACCGCCAAACCGGATACACAATTTCTGAATGATCGCCAACGAATGCTGATTACTCAGGAATACATTGTTACCTCGTTTGACTCAGCTCTCTATTATCTTCCGCCGATGCCTGTCACTGTGGATGGCAAAGAATATAGCTCGAAAGCTCTGGCATTGAAAGTATATTCTATGCCAGTTGACACATTGCATCCAGACCAGTTCTTCGGACAGAAAACGGTGATGAAAGCGCCTTTCGCATGGGAAGACTGGTATGGGCTGATCGGTTGCTCATTCCTTGCATTGCCTTTACTCGGCTTATTGATCTATCTGATCATTCGTATACGTGATAACAAACCGATTATCCGTAAGATAAAAGTAGAACCTAAGTTGCCGCCACATCAGGCTGCTATGAAGGAAATCGAACGTATCAAGAATGAGAAAGTATGGCAGAAAGGACAGCCGAAGGCATATTATACGGAATTGACAGATACTCTTCGTACTTATATTAAAGATCGTTTCGGATTCAATGCACTAGAGATGACTTCTTCTGAAATCATCGATAAGTTATTGGAAATGAATGATAAAGAGGCAATATCAGATTTGAAGGAACTCTTCCAGACAGCTGATTTAGTAAAATTTGCCAAGCATGATCCGCAAATGAATGAAAATGATGCGAATTTGATTAATGCAATCGACTTTATCAACGAAACAAAGCAACCGGAAGAGGAGAATCAGAAACCGCAACCAACGGAAATCACAATTATCGAGAAACGTTCTCTGCGTACTAAAATATTATTAATCTGCGGTATTGTATTCTTGTCAGCAGCATTAATAGGTACTTTTGTATATATAGGTATGCAGCTTTATGATCTCTTTGCATAATGTGGTGTGAATACTAAATAGTAAACTGTTAAATCGAAAATAAAATGGTTTTTGCCAATATTGAATATCTGTTTTTGCTATTATTGCTTATACCTTATATTGTATGGTATATCTTGAAGCGAAAGAAAACTGAAGCTGCCCTTCAGATTTCAGATGCACGGGTATACGCGCATACTCCTAAAAGTTATAAGAATTATTTGCTACATGCTCCATTTATACTGCGCGTCATTGCATTGGCTTTGATTATTGTGGTATTAGCGCGTCCGCAAAGCACTAATAAGTGGCAAAACAGCGAAATAGAGGGAATTGATATTATGCTGGCTATCGACGTGTCTACCAGTATGCTGGCGGAAGACTTGAAGCCAAACAGACTGGAAGCTGCTAAAGATGTAGCAGCCGAATTTATTAACGGACGCCCGAATGATAATATTGGTATCACTCTGTTTGCCGGAGAAACATTCACTCAATGCCCGCTGACTGTGGACCATGCTGTATTGCTGGATATGATTCATAATATCAAATGTGGCCTTATTGAAGATGGTACAGCTGTTGGTATGGGAGTTGCAAATGCTGTAACCCGCCTGAAAGACAGTAAAGCGAAATCAAAAGTTATCATCTTATTGACGGATGGTACCAATAATAAAGGAGATATTTCGCCATTGACAGCCGCTGAGATTGCCAAAAGTTTCGGTATCCGTGTGTATACCATCGGAGTGGGTACGAATGGAATGGCTCCATATCCTTATCCGGTCGGTAATACAGTACAGTATATCAATATGCCGGTGGAAATCGATGAGAAAACACTGACTCAGATTGCCGGTACTACCGACGGTAACTATTTCAGAGCTACGAGCAACTCGAAACTGAAAGAGGTATATGAAGAAATTGACAAGTTGGAGAAAACAAAATTGAATGTAAAAGAGTATAGCAAACGGGAAGAAGACTATCGCTGGTTTGCACTGGCTGCTTTCCTTTGTGTACTACTGGAAGTTTTATTGCGTAATTCAATACTCAAGAAAATCCCGTAGGAATGTTTCGTCAATCGTGATTTGTAACATAAAATAGGAAGAAGATGTTTCGATTTGAAGAACCTGCATATTTATATTTATTGCTGCTATTACCGTTTTTAGCAGCTTTCTACTTGTATTCCAATTACAGGAGACGGAGAAATATCCGGCGTTTTGGAGATCCGGAATTGTTAGCACAATTAATGCCGGATGTATCTAAATATCGACCGGATGTGAAATTTTGGCTCATCTTTGCCGCTATCGGCTTATTCTCAGTATTGCTGGCTCGTCCGCAATTTGGTTCCAAGCAGGAAACGGTGAAACGTAAAGGGGTGGAAGTGATTATAGCTCTGGATATATCTAATTCTATGCTGGCGCAGGATGTGCAGCCCAGCCGTTTGGAAAAAGCCAAGAGATTAATATCCAGATTGGTAGATGAATTAGATAACGACAAAGTCGGTATGATCGTATTTGCCGGAGATGCTTTTACCCAGCTACCGATCACGAGCGATTATATTTCCGCCAAAATGTTTTTGGAATCTATCAGCCCATCGCTGATTTCCAAGCAGGGTACAGCAATCGGAGAGGCAATCAACCTGGCAACCCGCAGTTTTACTCCGCAAGAAGGAGTGGGACGTGCTATCATTGTCATCACGGATGGTGAGAATCATGAAGGTGGCGCTGTAGAAGCTGCTAAAGCTGCTGCCGAAAAAGGGATTCAGGTAAGTGTGCTGGGAGTAGGTATGCCCGAAGGTGCTCCTATTCCTGTAGAAGGTACCAATGATTATCGCCGTGACCGCGAAGGTAATGTAATTGTAACCCGTCTGAATGAGGGCATGTGTCAAGAAATAGCCAAAGACGGAAAGGGTATCTATGTACGGGTAGATAATTCTAATTCTGCTCAAAAGGCTATCAGTCAGGAAATAAGTAAGATGGCTAAGTCTGATGTGGAATCGAAAATATATACGGATTTCAACGAACAGTTTCAGGCTATTGCATGGATCATTTTACTATTGTTACTAGCTGAGATGTTAATTTTGGATCGTAAGAATCCATTATTCAAAAACGTTCATCTTTTCTCTAATAAGAAGTAAGCTATGCGTATGTTAAAAATGAAATATATCCTGTTCGCTGCTTTTCTGTTATTGGCTGTTGGTGTTTCGGCACAGAAAGCAGAGCGTGACTATATCCGCAAAGGAAATCGTCTGTTCAATGATAGTGTATTCGTAGATGCAGAGGTTAATTACCGCAAGGCTTTGGAAGTTAATCCTAAATCTGCTGTATCCATGTACAATTTGGGAAATACGCTCTCACAGCAACAAAAGTTTCAGGAAGCCATGGAGCAATATGATTCTGCCAGCAAAATAGAAAAGGATAAAATGAAATTGGCACACATTTACCATAATATGGGGGTGCTTTTTCAAGCTGGTAAAGATTATGCAAAAGCTGTGGATGCCTACAAAATGTCGTTGCGCAACAATCCTGCAGATCATGAAACACGGTATAACCTGGCACTCGCTCAAAAGATGCTGAAAGACCAACAGAATCAGCAGGATCAAGATCAAAATCAGGATCAGAATAAAGATCAGCAGCAGAAACAAGACCAGAAACAGGACCAAAACAAAGATAAACAGAACGATCAGAAGAAAGACGATCAAAAGGATCAGCAACAACCGCCGAAGCCTGAAAAACAAGATAATCAGATGTCAAAGGAAAATGCTGAGCAGTTACTTAATTCTGTAATGCAAGATGAGAAAGACGTACAGGACAAAGTGAAGAAACAACAGAAGGTTATTCAGGGCGGTCGTCTAGAAAAAGATTGGTAATAATAAAAAGTTGATGATATAAATTTCATAAGCAATGAAAAAACTGATTGTTATATTGATGGCATTGATAGCATATAGCACCCAAGCGCTTGCCGACAAGGTGTCATTCACTGCTTCCGCTCCCGATGTAGTGGTGGTAGGGGATCAATTCAGGCTATCTTATACAGTAACCACACAAAAAGTTAAAGACTTTCAGGCACCGTCTATCAAAGGATTCGACGTCCTGATGGGGCCAAGCCGTTCTCAGCAAAGCAGTACACAGATAATGAATGGTAATGTCACCTCTACAAGTAGTATTACATTCACTTATATATTGATGGCAAATACTGCCGGTGAATATACAATCCCCGGAGCTTCTATTGTAGCTGATGGCAACCAGATGGTTTCAAACTCCGTAAAGGTGAAGGTTTTGCCACAAGACCAGGCTGGTAATGGAGGACAAAATGACGGTAGCTCATCTGCACGCTCTTCATCTGGTACAAGTGTATCTAATCAGGATTTGTTTATTACGGCAACTGCCAGTAAAACGAATGTATACGAGCAGGAAGCATTTGTCCTGACCTATAAAATATACACCAGAGAGCATGACTTGCAATTAAATAATGCCAAACTGCCTGACTTTAAAGGATTTCATTCTCAAGAAATTGAAATGAATGCAAATGCAAGATGGACACAGGAGCATTATAAAGGACGTAACTATAATACGACAATCTATCGCCAATTTGTATTATTTCCCCAGCAACCGGGTAAGTTATTTATAGAACCGGCACAGTTCCAGATGACGGTAGGTAAAGCTGTACAATCTGACGATCCTTTTGATGCATTTTTCAATGGTGGAAGCAATGTAGTTAAAGTACCGAAATCTATCGTTACTCCTAAAATAGCAATTAATGTCAATCCGCTTCCTGCTAGTAAACCTGCAAACTTTTCAGGTGGAGTGGGAGAGTTCAACATTTCTTCTTCCATCAATAGCAAGGAGCTGAAAACTAATGATGCTATCACTATCAAGTTAGTCATCTCCGGAACTGGGAACCTGAAACTGATTTCTAATCCGGAAATTAAATTTCCAGATGACTTTGAAGTATATGATCCAAAGGTGGACAACCAAGTCAGATTAACTCAGGAAGGTCTAACAGGAAATAAAGTTATTGAGTATCTGGCTATTCCAAGACATGCTGGCAATTATAAAATCCCGGGGGTATCTTTCAGCTATTTCGATATCCGTTCAAAATCTTACAAAACGTTGAAAACGGAAGACTATGTAATCAATGTTGAGAAAGGTGCAGGAAATGCTGATCAGGTGATTGCCAATTTCACCAATAAAGAAGACTTGAAAGTATTGGGTGAAGATATCCGTTACATTAAGCAAAATGAAGTTACTCTCCAACCTAAGGGTAGCTTCTTCTATGGCTCAATGACCTATTGGCTATTCTATATCATTCCTGCTCTAGCCTTCATCATCTTCTTTATCATCTACCGCAAACAAGCCGCTGCAAATGCCAATGTTGCTAAGATGAAAACAAAGAAAGCTAATAAGGTAGCAACCAAACGCATGAAACTAGCCGGTAAGTTGCTCTCTGAAAACAAGAAAGATGCCTTCTATGATGAAGTACTGAAAGCATTGTGGGGATATATCAGTGACAAACTTAGTATTCCGGTTTCCCGTTTGTCGAAAGACAATATTGAAGAGAAGCTGAGAAACCATGGAGTAAGTGAAGAACTAATTAAAGAATTCCTGAATGCATTGAATGATTGTGAATTTGCCCGTTTCGCTCCAGGTGATGAAAATCAGGCAATGGATAAAGTTTATTCTTCTTCAATAGAAGTGATAAGCAGAATGGAAAATTCAATAAAACATTAACCCAGAAGAGATTGTGTCATGAAAAAAATATTGTTTTTTATATTATTATCAATGTCAGTCACTTGTTTCGGACAAGGAACTCAAAGCATTGATTCTATACAAACAACCGAAGCTGATTCTATCCATGCGGGTTCACATACATTTTCTGATACGAAATTGGAAGATGTAACAAAAGCCGAAGGAGATTCCGCATATATAAAAGATGATTATGCAACTGCTATCCAAATATATGAATCCTTATTAAAAAATGGGGAATCTGCAGATGTGTACTATAATTTAGGAAACAGTTACTACAAAGCTGGAGAAATAGCAAAAGCCGTACTCAACTACGAACGTGCTTTGCTTATGAAACCAGGAAACAGCGACATCCGTGCCAATCTGGAAGTAGCACGCGCTAAAACAATAGATAAAGTAGAACCTGTTCCGGAAGTTTTCTTTGTATCATGGGCCAAAGCCTTGATAAACAGTATGAGTGTAGACGCATGGGCTACATGGGGAATTGTCTCCTTTATTCTATTTATCATCGCTCTTTACTTCTTTATTTTCTCCAAGCAGATTATACTGAAAAAAGGAGGATTTATATCAGGTATCGTTTTCTTAATTGTTGTAATATGCTCTAATCTTTTTGCTTCAGAGCAAAAAGAACGTTTAGTAAATAGAAGCGAAGCGATCGTCATGAATCCTAGTGTAACAGTTCGCAGCACTCCGAGTGAAAGTGGAACAAGTTTGTTCATCCTTCATGAGGGACGTAAGATCAGTATCAAAGATAACTCAATGAAAGAATGGAAAGAAATTCGCTTGGAAGACGGCAAAGTAGGATGGGTGCCGGCTTCCGCTATTGAAGTGATATAAAATTCGTAAACAGAATTTAGGAATTTAGGAAAAAAGATAAGCAAATAATTTGTTTTATCTTTTTTTTTGCTTAAGTTTATAGCGTGATAAAAAATTAAATACAATATAGTATTAACCATTAAATTTATGAGACATGAGAACAATAACATTTAATGAACTTCGCAAGATTAAAGATTCATTGCCTAGCGGTAGCATGCATAGAATAGCAGACGAACTTGGTTTGCACGTAGATACAGTGCGCAACTTCTTCGGAGGCCACAATTTCAAGGAAGGAAAAAGTGTCGGAATACATCTTGAGCCCGGTCCGGATGGCGGGCTTGTAATGCTGGATGACACAACTGTTCTCGACCGGGCTCTAAAAATTTTAGATGAAATAAACATGAGTATGCAAAAAGAACAAGCTACCGAACCTATGCAAATTTAAAATATAAAACAAGAATCCCAATTGCCCAAACAATTGGGATTTCTTATTTGTTCACCTTCAAAAACTGATTATTATGGAAGATAAATTAGTAACCTTAGCTATTCTGACTTATACAAAAGCTCAGATTCTAAAGAATGTCCTCGAAAATGAAGGAATAGAAACATACATTCATAACGTAAATCAAATACAACCTGTTGTATCTTCAGGAGTACGTCTACGAATTAAAGAAAGTGATCTACCACGTGCATTAAAAATAACGGAAAGTTCTACCTGGCTATCTGAAAGTATAGTGGGAGAGAAGACACCTAAGGTAGATAATAAATCGAACAAAATTTTAATACCTGTCGACTTCTCCAGTTATTCGATGAAAGCGTGTGAATTTGGCTTTAATTTGGCTAAAACTGAGAATTCTGAAGTGATTCTATTACATGTTTACTTTACACCGATATACGCTTCGTCATTACCATATGGCGATGTATTCAATTATCAGATCGGAGATGAAGAATCTGTTAAAACAATCATCCAACAGGTCCATTCAGATCTCAACGCACTATCTGATAAGATAAAGGAAAAAGTTGCATCTGGAGAATTTCCGGATATCAAATATAGTTGCATTTTGCGAGAAGGAATTCCAGAAGAAGAAATTTTAAGATATGCCAAGGAGCAGCGTCCTAAGGTTATCATTATGGGAACGCGTGGAAAAAGCCAGAAAGACATTGACTTAATTGGCAGTGTAACAGCTGAAATTATTGATCGAAGCCGCACAGCAGTATTAGCAATTCCGGAAAATACTCCATTCAAAGAATTCAATGAAGTAAAACGTATTGCTTTCTTAACCAATTTTGATCAGAGAGACTTGATTGCTTTTGAAGCATTTTTCAACACTTGGAAATCTTTCCATTTTTCAGTCTCATTAATACATCTGGCTGAATCCAAAGATACTTGGAATGAAATTAAACTTGCAGGTATCAAAGACTATTTCCAAAAACAATATCCCGGGCTTGAAATTCATTATGATGTGGTAATGAATGATAATCTATTAAAAGGACTTGATCAATATATCAAAGATAATCAAATTGATATAATAACATTAACTTCCTATAAGAGAAATATATTTGCACGATTATTTAACCCAAGTATCGCTCGTAAGATGATTTTCCATTCCGATACGCCATTGCTTGTTATTAACGGATGATGGAGAAAGAACGAAAATAAACTGTTTACGTTCAGGGAATAATTATCATTATGTTTAATAGAAAAATAGATAATACTTATAACTAATTTCTCTCTCTTCTCTCTCTAAAACCAAAAGAGGCATTCCAAATGAATTGGTATAGCCTCTTTTTCATTTTCTCACAAAAAGAAATTCATCATTATATATTTTGATAAAAAAAAATCAGAATCATCATTCAAGCTTCTTTATTTGTAAAAACAAAAAAGACTATCCTAATTTAAATTTTGGGATAGTCTTTTTATAAAAACTGAATATAATTATTTCATCATCTTATCGATTTCTTCAAATTCAGGACCCATGTTCAGATTATAGTAAACACGGTAAAGACCCTGTAACCACAAATCTTTCTGATCAGGTTTCAAAGCTCTGGCTTTTTCGTAGAATGGCTTAGCTTCTTCATAGAATTTCTTCACTGTAGCTTGTGCCTCTGCATATTTCGGATCATTGATATCTGTTGTAGCTTTATCAGCATAATCCTGAGCCTTCATCAAATACACTAATCCTACATTAGAATATGCCTCTGCATATTCAGGATCTGCAGCAATAGCTTTCTTGTAGAACTCAATAGCTTTATCATATTCTTTCATATTATGATAAAGATACGCTTTCACATAAAGATACAACTTGTTATTAGCATCAGTAGACAACATTCTATCAGCAAATTCCATTGCTTTAGAAGCTTGGTTAGAGCTAGTATAGTAATCTACCAAATTCGCAAAGAAATAATCATTTCCAGGGAATTTTAAAATACCTTCTTCCAATGATTTAACCCATGCTGCAGTATCACCTTTAGCTTTATATGCATCTGCCATCAATTGCATTGCAAACTTACCGCCATCTTTGTCATCCAAAGCAGCAGGAGCATATTTAATAATTGCATCTTTATCTCCTACTCTGTCAGCAGCCAATGTTGCGTAATATGCTATTTGTGCCAAAAGAGTATCTGTTTTAGCCAAATTTTGCTCTGCCAACATAGGATAAGAAGCTGATTCTACGTATGTTGCAAAGAATTGCAAAGCTTCCTTATTCTTATCAAGGTTAAAGAATTGAATACCACCGTTAATTAAGTTAGGACGTTCAACCAATATAGTTGAAGCATTTGCTTTTCTATATTTGTTTTTAATTTTACCTTTTTCATTAGGTACTTGAGCTAGATCATCACATTTAGTATAATACTCAAACATTTTTAAAATGCTGTTGTATGCCTTCAATGTGTCAAACGGCTGTTTCAGAACACCTTTCTTATCACGTTCTTCTTCAATAAAACGTTTCTGAATAAATCCAGCAACGTCCCATGTGTCAGGAAGATCCTTGGTCTCAGGGTTCTTAATGGCTTCATTAATCAGCTTTTCAGCTTGATTAAAATTCGGTTTTACATCACTGGCAATGCTTTTGGCTTCTTTTACATTCTTCATTTGAGCGAATGATAAGCTTACGGCCATCAATAAAACCATTGAAAATAATACTCTTTTCATGATTGTTGTTTGATTAATTATTAATATTATGTCTATTCCTCAATTTCGTTGTTATTTTCATTAACATCTGTAGCAGTATCTGCATTGTCAACATCCTGATCAGTAGTCAGATCACTGACAATAGTACCTTCTGCTTCTTCTGCGGGAACTTCATCCTCAAGACTTTCTGTCATTACTTTACATACAGAACCAATCTGATCGTTACGTTTTTCAAGATTAATCAGACGAACACCTTGAGTAGCACGTCCCATAATACGGACATCAGCAACTTTCAGACGGATAGTTATTCCGGATTTATTGATAATCATTAAGTCGTTCTCATCAGTCACTGACTTAATTGTTACCAACTTACCTGTTTTTTCAGTAATATTCATGGTCTTTACACCCTTACCACCGCGATTAGTCTTACGATAATCTTCAATTTCAGAGCGTTTACCATATCCCTGTTCAGAAACAACCATTACGGATTCTGTTTCCAAATCTTTTATACATATCATTCCTATTACTTCATCCTGACCATCATTATCCAATGTAATACCACGTACACCTGTAGCCGTACGTCCCATTACACGAACTGCAGCTTCATGGAAACGAATAGCCCGACCATTACGATTAGCAATAATGATTTCATTATTACCATTCGTCATTCGAACTTCAATTACACTGTCATCCTCACGAATTGTAATAGCATTTACACCATTCTGACGCGGGCGTGAATATTGTTCAAGCAATGTCTTCTTGATAACACCTTTCTTCGTACAGAATAATACGTAATGACTATTGATATATTCAGTGTCATCCAGGCTCTTAACACGCAAATATGCAGTAACACTGTCATCAGAGTCAATATTTAACAGGTTTTGTATAGCACGTCCTTTGGAATTCTTCGTTCCTTCCGGTATCTCATAAACTTTCAGCCAATAACATTTACCTTTTTGTGTAAAGAACATCATGGTATTGTGCATAGTAGCCGGATATATATGCTCTACAAAGTCCGCATCACGAGTTTCTGTTCCCTTAGAGCCTACCCCACCACGATTCTGCGCACGGAATTCTGTTAATGGCGTACGTTTGATATATCCCATATGAGATATTGTGATAATCATCTGATCATCAGCATAGAAGTCCTCCGGATTAAACTCTTCGGAAGAATAAACGATTTCAGAACGACGTTCGTCACCATATTTCGCTTTAACTTCCAATAATTCATCTTTCATCACCTTACGACATACCTCATCATCAGCCAAAATGCTTTCCAAATAAGCAATCTGTTTCATGATTTCTTCGTATTCAGCATGAAGCTGATCCTGCATCAGACCAGTCAACTGACGCAAACGCATCTCTACAATTGCACGTGACTGTATTTCTGTCAGATTAAAACGTTCTATCAAACCTGCAATAGCATCATTTGGAGTCTTAGCTGCACGAATAATACGAATAACTTCATCAATATTATCAGAAGCAATGATTAAACCTTCAAGGATATGTGCACGTTCCTTTGCTTTACGCAGATCGAACTGAGTACGGCGGATAACTACTTCGTGCCTGTGCTCTACGAAGTATTTAATCATATCTCTCAGATTCAATGTCTTAGGACGTCCGTGAACCAATGCAACATTATTCACACCGAAGGAAGTCTGTAAGGCTGTCATCTTATACAGCTTATTCAGCACTACACTTGCATTAGCATCACGTTTTACATCGATAACGATACGCATACCGTCACGGTCAGACTCGTCGTTTGCATTCGAGATACCTTCTATTCTCTTATCGTTAACAAGATCAGCAATATATTTGATCAGTTCAGCCTTATTAACATTATAAGGGATCTCAGTCACTACGATTTTATCATGTGTCTGTCCGGTTTCAATTTCCGCTTTTGCACGCATTACTACACGTCCACGACCTGTCAGATATCCTTCACGTACTCCGCTGATACCATATATATAACCACCTGTAGGGAAATCCGGAGCTTTGACATAAGTCATCAGTTCCTCTACTGTGATTTCCTGATTATCAATATATGCTTCACAAGCATCAATTACTTCCGAAAGATTATGAGGAGGCATATTAGTTGCCATACCTACCGCAATACCGGAAGCACCATTAACCAAAAGATTAGGAATACGGGTCGGCATCACCTTCGGCTCTGTCAACGTATTATCAAAGTTAGGTTCGAAGTCTACAGTTTCCTTATACAGGTCATCCATCATCGCTTCACCTAACTTGTTTAGACGAGCCTCCGTATAACGCATGGCAGCGGGGCTATCACCATCTACAGAACCAAAGTTACCTTGGCCATCTACTAAAGGATAACGCATTGCCCATTCCTGAGCCATACGCACCATAGCATAATAAACTGAAGAGTCTCCATGCGGATGGTACTTACCCAGTACTTCACCCACAATTCTTGCAGATTTTTTATAAGGTTTGTCTGAAGTATTACCCAATTCCATCATTCCGTATAAAATTCTACGGTGAACGGGCTTAAATCCATCTCTAACATCCGGAAGGGCACGTGAAACAATGACCGACATGGAGTAGTCAATGTACGATGACTTCATTTCCTCCTCGATGTTAATCTTTATAATTCTGTCTTGTTCAAGCATTTAAAATGATTATTAATTATACATTGTATGGTCTGTGAAAAACCACGCTAAAGTACTACTTTTCCACGATATACGAAAGTTTTTCCGAAGAAAGTTTTTTTCTGCTTGAAGGACAGTCTGTTTGTCTATATTTAGTTATTAAAATTAAAAATTTCAAGGAACGGATTGACTTCTAACCATTAATATTAGAAAAAGAAATGAGAAAAAGAATAAATACTACCATTAAGGAGACTATATCTGTGAAAAACAGGGAGTGGTATTTGTTATACCTTATATATATAATACAAAGCATTGTTTTTATGGCACGCCATTTGTAGATATAAGAAATAAAGCAAATATGCAATACAAACTTGATTAAATGCGTATATTTGCCAGTAAATAACCCCTTAGAAGAAAAGGAAAAAGTATGAATAATCAATTCTCACAAAGAGTTTCCGACATTATCGTCTATAGCAAGGAAGAAGCTAACCGGTTGAGGAGTAGGCATATCGGACCTGAGCACCTACTTCTGGGATTGCTTCGTGACGGTGAAGGAAAAGCTATCGAGATATTGTCAAAACTCAACACCAATTTAGCTGCAGTAAAGCAGCAGATTGAAGCTCGGCTGAAGACAGAAGCTGATGATATGCTATTGCCTGATGCAGAGATACCGTTGTCTAATGACGCGGCAAAAATATTAAAAATGTGTATTTTAGAAGCACGTGGAATGAGAAGTAATATAGCTGATACAGAGCATGTTTTGTTAGCGATCCTAAGAGAAAGAAACAATATGGCTGCTTCCGTGCTCGAAGCTAATGACGTTAATTACGTGAAAGTGTTGGAACAAGCCACATTGCAACCGGATGTAAATTCCGGCATGGGATTCCCGGAAGACGATGATGATGAAGAAATGTCATCTCCCCGATCTGGTGGAAGCGGTTCTGAAGAACGCCAGCAACAGGCGCAAACAGCTTCAAAAAAACCGGCTAATGACACGCCTGTACTTGACAATTTCGGTACAGATATGACAAAAGCGGCAGAAGAAGGACGTTTGGACCCTGTAGTAGGCAGAGAAAAGGAAATTGAACGCTTGGCTCAAATCCTGAGTCGCCGTAAAAAGAACAATCCGATTCTGATCGGTGAACCTGGTGTAGGAAAATCAGCAATCGTTGAAGGACTTGCTTTGAGAATTATTCAAAAGAAAGTCTCACGCATCTTGTTTGATAAGCGAGTAGTAGCTCTTGACATGACCGCAGTTGTGGCAGGAACAAAATATCGTGGTCAGTTTGAAGAGCGTATTCGTTCCATTCTCAACGAGTTACAAAGGAATCCGAATGTAATCCTGTTCATTGATGAGATCCATACAATTGTAGGTGCAGGTTCTGCAGCCGGTTCAATGGATGCAGCCAATATGCTGAAACCTGCATTGGCACGCGGTGAAATACAATGTATTGGTGCTACTACCCTTGATGAATACCGTAAGAATATAGAAAAAGACGGCGCTTTGGAACGTCGTTTCCAAAAAGTTATGGTGGAACCCACTACTGCTGCCGAAACTCTTCAGATTCTGCGTAACATCAAGGATAAATACGAAGATCATCATAACGTGAGCTATACAGATGAAGCATTGGAAGCTTGTGTCAAGTTGACAGACCGTTATATTACGGACCGTAACTTCCCCGATAAAGCTATTGACGCTTTGGATGAAGCAGGATCACGTGTACATCTGACCAACGTCAATGTACCCAAGGAAATCGAAGAGCAGGAAAAACTCATCGAAGAAGCTAAAAGCAAGAAAAATGAAGCTGTGAAATCGCAGAATTTTGAACTCGCTGCCAGTTTCCGAGATAAGGAAAAAGAGCTCACGCTTCAGTTGGACGAAATGAAACGAGAATGGGAAAACAGTCTGAAAGAGAATAGACAGACTGTTGATGCAGAGGAAATTGCCAATGTTATTTCTATGATGTCCGGCATTCCGGTACAGCGTATGGCACAAGCCGAAGGAATCAAGCTAGCTGGCATGAAGGAGGATCTGCAATCGAAAGTAATCGCACAGGATCCGGCGATAGAGAAACTGGTCAAGGCTATTTTAAGAAGCCGTGTGGGATTGAAGGATCCCAATAAGCCCATTGGAACCTTTATGTTCTTAGGTCCGACTGGTGTAGGTAAAACCCATTTAGCCAAAGAATTGGCAAAATATATGTTCGGGTCTTCCGATGCACTGATTCGTATAGACATGAGCGAATTTATGGAAAAATTCACTGTCTCACGTCTGGTTGGAGCTCCTCCGGGATATGTAGGATATGAAGAAGGCGGACAATTAACTGAAAAAGTACGTCGCAAACCTTATTCTATCGTCTTGCTTGATGAGATCGAAAAAGCACATCCGGATGTGTTCAATCTCCTTCTTCAAGTGATGGACGAAGGCCGTCTGACTGACAGTTATGGCAGAATGGTTGATTTTAAAAATACAGTTGTTATCATGACTTCCAATATTGGTACCCGCCAGTTAAAGGAGTTTGGACGTGGTGTAGGCTTTGCTACACAAAGCCGTCTGGATGACAAAGAGTTCTCGCGAAGTGTTATACAAAAAGCATTAAATAAATCATTCGCGCCCGAATTTATCAACCGTGTCGATGAAATCATAACATTTGACCAACTCTCTTTGGAAGCTATCACGAAAATCATTGATATTGAGCTAAAGGGACTATATGATCGTATTGAATCTATTGGATATAAGCTAGTTATTGATGATGAAGCTAAAAGATTCGTGGCCGAAAAAGGATACGATGTGCAATTCGGAGCCCGCCCTTTAAAACGAGCTATTCAAACCCATTTGGAGGATGGACTGTCAGAACTCATTATAACTTCTTCTCTGAAAGAAAAAGATGTCATTCAAGTCTCTCTGAATAAAGAGAAAGGTGAATTGGAGATGAAAGTTATTGCATCTTGAAAGAAGATTACTTAAATAAGATAAGTCATAAAATATGCCAGAATGTCAGACCTTAGGGTCTGGCATTTTTTTTGTCTCTATCTGAACAAATATCAATTAAAAACATTCTAATAAATAAACCAAAAAAATATACGTTATTATGCAAAAAGGTAATATTGGGGTTACAACAGAGAACATTTTCCCTATCATCAAAAAGTTCTTGTACAGTGACCATGAAATTTTTCTTCGCGAATTAGTGTCTAATGCAGTAGATGCCACTCAGAAACTAAATACCCTTGCTTCCATTGGGGAGTTTAAAGGTGAACTGGGCGATCTGACAATTCACGTTGAATTAGGTAAAGACACTATTACTATCTCCGACCGTGGTATTGGCCTGACTGCAGAAGAAATAGAAAAGTACATCAATCAGATTGCATTTTCAGGAGCGAATGATTTTCTGGAAAAATACAAAGATGATGCAAATGCAATCATCGGACATTTCGGTTTAGGCTTCTATTCTGCCTTTATGGTTGCAAAAAAGGTTGAAATTATCACCAAATCCTACAGAGACGAAGCACAAGCTATAAAATGGACTTGCGATGGTAGCCCTGAATTCACTATTGAAGAAGTAGATAAGGCAGATCGTGGTTCAGATATCATCTTATATATCGATGACGATTGCAAAGAATTCCTCGAAGAAGCACGTGTTTCTGAGCTTCTGAAGAAATATTGCAGCTTCCTTCCTGTCCCCATTGCATTCGGGAAGAAGAAAGAATGGAAAGATGGAAAACAGGTAGAAACCACTGAAGACAATATTATTAACGACACTACTCCTTTGTGGACTCGTAAGCCGAGCGAACTGTCGGACGAGGATTATAAGTCGTTCTATACCAAGTTGTACCCGATGTCAGACGAGCCATTATTTTGGATTCATCTGAATGTGGATTATCCGTTCCATCTGACTGGTATCCTCTACTTCCCGAAAGTAAAGAGCAATATTGAGCTGAATAAAAATAAGATTCAGTTATATTGCAACCAAGTATATGTAACGGATTCCGTAGAAGGAATTGTACCGGACTTCCTGACTTTATTACATGGAGTTATTGATTCCCCGGATATTCCATTGAATGTATCCCGTTCTTATTTGCAAAGCGACTCGAATGTGAAGAAGATTTCTACCTATATCACGAAGAAAGTTTCCGACCGCCTGCAATCGATTTTCAAGAACGACCGCAAACAGTTTGAAGAGAAGTGGAATGATTTGAAAATATTTATCAATTACGGCATGCTTACTCAAGAGGATTTCTATGAGAAAGCGCAAAAATTCGCCCTTTTCACCGATACAGATAACAAACATTATACATTTGAAGAGTATCAGACCCTTATTAAAGATAATCAGACAGACAAAGATGGAAATCTGATCTATTTGTATGCTAATAATAAAGATGAACAATTCAGTTATATCGAGGCTGCCACCAACAAGGGATACAATGTTCTGCTTATGGATGGTCAATTAGATGTAGCTATGGTAAGTATGCTGGAACAGAAGTTTGAGAAATCTCGCTTCACCCGTGTAGACAGCGATGTGATCGACAACCTTATCATCAAAGAAGACAAGAAAAACGAGACACTGGAAGGAGAAAAGCAAGAAGCTATCACAACTGCTTTCAAGAGCCAGTTACCCAAAATGGATAAAGTTGAGTTCAATGTAATGACACAGGCATTGGGAGACATTTCAGCTCCGGTGATGATTACTCAAAGCGAGTATATGCGTCGTATGAAGGAAATGGCAAATATTCAGGCCGGAATGAGCTTCTATGGGGAGATGCCGGATATGTTCAATCTGGTTCTGAACTCCGACCATAAGCTTATCAAGCAAGTGCTTGACGAAGAAGAAGCAGCTTGTCACCCTGAAGTAGCTCCTATACAAACAGAGATGAATAGTGTCAGCAAGCGTCGCAACGAACTAAAAGACAGCCAAAAGGACAAGAAGGAAGAAGATATTCCTACTGCGGAGAAAGATGAACTGAATGAGCTGGATAAAAAATGGGATGAACTGAAAAATAAAAAAGAAGGCATCTTTGCAGGATATGCCAGCAACAACAAGGTAATCCGCCAACTCATCGACCTGGCTTTATTGCAGAACAATATGCTAAAAGGTGAAGCTCTGAACAACTTCGTGAAGCGCAGTATTGAGCTGATTTAATACCGCCCCTTTATTTATAACATAAATCAATGAAAGAGCATTCAACACTAAAACGTGTTGCAATGCTCTTTTTTCATCATAAAACGAACGCTAAAATATCGATAAATTGGAAAGTATTGCATATATTTGAACACTAAATGATAAATACTTCAATTGTTTGATTTGGGTTATGAGAAAAATACTTTTAGTGTTAATTGCTATATGGTTATTCATGCCGACTGTCTGCGCCCAAAAAGTAGGTCTTGTCTTAAGTGGTGGCGGTGCCAAAGGATTGACACACATCGGCATCATTCGCGCCTTAGAAGAAAATAACATTCCTATCGATTATATTACAGGAACTTCCATGGGGGCCATTATCGGCTCTCTTTATGCGATGGGGTATTCTCCTGATGATATGGAAGAATTATTGAAGTCAGAGGACTTTAAAAGATGGTATTCAGGACAAATAGAAGAGAAATACGTATACCACTTCAAGAAAAATGTCCCGACACCGGAGTTTTTTAATATCCGTTTCTCATTCAAAGACTCATTAAAAAACTTCAAACCACAATTTCTGCCCACAAGCGTAGTAAATCCCATACAGATGAATCTGGTTTTTGTAGATTTGTATGCACGCGCTACAGCTTCGTGTAAAGGCGATTTCGACAAGTTATTCGTTCCTTTCCGATGCATAGCTTCTGATGTCTACAATAAAAAGCAACTCGTAATGAGAAACGGAGATTTGGGAGATGCCGTCCGAGCTTCCATGAGCTTTCCCTTTATGTTTAAGCCTATAGAGATTGACAATGTGCTGGCATATGACGGAGGAATCTACAATAATTTCCCAACAGACGTTATGAGAGACGATTTTCATCCGGATATTATAATTGGAAGTGTGGTATCTACAAACCCCACCAAACCCAAGGAAAATGACCTCATGAGCCAGATAGAAAACATGGTCATGCAAAAAACCGATTATTCTATTCCGGATTCAATGGGTATTCTGATGACATTCAAATATGACAATGTCAGCTTGATGGATTTCCAGCGAATAGATGAATTGCATGATATCGGATATAACCGAACCATAAGCATGATGGATTCTATAAAAAGCCGTATACAAAGGAGGGTTAATTTGGATAATATACGTTTGAGAAGAATGGTATACCGAAGCAACTATCCGGAATTACGCTTTAAAAACATCATTATTGATGGAGCCAATCCCCAACAACAGGCATATATTAAAAAAGAATTTCATAGCTCTGACAATAAGGAATTCACTTACGAAAACTTGAAAGAAGGCTATTTCCGGCTGCTTTCAGACAACATGATTTCCGAGATCATCCCGCATGCCGTATACAATCCGGAGGATGAAACATATGACCTGCATTTAAAAGTCAAACTGGAGAATAATTTTGCCGTACGATTAGGTGGGAATATTTCCACATCCAACTCGAACCAAATTTATCTCGGTCTCAGCTATCAGGATTTAAATTACTATGCGAAAGAATTTCTTTTTGACGGTCAACTCGGGAAAGTCTATAATAATGCGCAATTCATGGCTAAGATCGACTTTTCTACTGCGATCCCGACCTCTTACCGCTTTATCGCATCTATTACTACTTTCGACTATTTTAAGAAAGACAAGTTATTTTCCAGGAATGACAAGCCAGCATTTAATCAGAAAGACGAACGCTTCCTTAAACTTCAGGTCGGACTACCTTTTCTTTTAAGCAAACGAGCTGAGTTTGGAATAGGGATCGCCAGAATAGAAGACAAATATTTCCAGAGAAATATCATCGATTTTGAGAAAGACAGATTCGACAGAAGCCGTTATGATTTATTCGGCGGCTCTATCAGCTTCAATGGAAGTACGCTTAATTCACGGCAATACCCGACACAAGGCTACAAAGAAGCTCTTGTTGCACAGATATTCATGGGACGGGAAAGATTCTATCCCGGTGAAGAGACCAAAGGAGTTCAAATAAATAAAGAACACCATTCCTGGCTGCAATTATCATATATGAAAGAAAAATACCATACAATGAGCGAACACTGGGTTTTGGGATGGTATTTAAAAGCTTTGTACGCTTCCAAGAACTTTTCCGAGAATTATACGGCGACTATGATGCAAGCAGGTGAGTTTTCACCTACTCTACATAGCAAACTCACCTATAATGAAGCTTTCCGCGCCAATCAATTTGTGGGAGCCGGCATTCGTCCCATCTATCGCCTCAATCAAATGTTCCATCTGCGAGGTGAATTTTATGGTTTTATGCCTATATATCCGATTGAAAGAAACTCATTAAATAAGGCATATTATGGAAAAGCCTTCTCTAAATTCGAATATTTAGGAGAAATTTCTGTTGTGTGTCAATTACCGTTCGGAGACATCTCTGCTTATGTAAATCATTATAGCTCACCGAGAAGGGAGTGGAATGTCGGGTTAAGTATCGGTTTCCAACTGTTTAATTACCGTTTCATCGAATAATTTTCTACAAAAAAAAGTCGCCGAATGCTTGCTAATTCGGGAAAAGTACGTATCTTTGCACCCGTTAAAACGAAACAATGGTCGCGTAGCTCAACTGAATAGAGTAGCTGACTACGGATCAGCCGGTTACAGGTTTGAATCCTGTCGCGATCACTTTTTCGGAAAAACAGAATGGCCGCGTAGCTCAACTGAATAGAGTAGCTGACTACGGATCAGCCGGTTACAGGTTTGAATCCTGTCGCGGTCACTTCTACCAACATTTAACAAGGTCGCGTAGCTCAACTGAATAGAGTAGCTGACTACGGATCAGCCGGTTACAGGTTTGAATCCTGTCGCGATCACCAAAATCCTCTGCATTTTTTGTGGAGGATTTTGTTTTTTACCCCATTCCATCGAAGAAATCCGGCATCACGAGAAAGAAAATTAAACGGTCGTTTTACCACAAATGACTGCAACTTTTGCATAAATCAAGCGGTTGTGTTATCTAAATCGAGCGGTCATTTCGGCCCAGTCCGATATTTTAAATCAAACGACCGTATAATTATGTACAATCAATAGGATGTTTTATAAAAACACTTTAATAGTTATTTTCAAACATCAAGAAGTTTATTTTCAAACATTGGGAAGTTTAAAGAGTGCATGGCAACATATGTTGAAACATGCACTTTCATCTTCACCTTTTGCTCGAAAGCACTATAAACAAGTGGATACAGGATGAAGGAAAAGCGTTTCACTTTTATACTACATTAGGTTATCAAATATGCTATTAGGTTATCGGATTTTGCTATTAGCTAATCAAATTATGCTAATAGCAAAAAAATAGAAAGAACTAAAAAATCCCCCTTCACCTTGTATCTGCCTGTTCATGGGAGACATGACAAAAAGGTGAAGGAGGAATACCTATTTATAAAATGTATGGAGAATCGATACTTCTCAGTATATCAGATCAGCATTTAATATTCAGTTCGTTCAAGACTTTACGTATTGCCTCAAATGTCGTAATTCGAGTCGGAACCAACGGCAATCGAAGTTTATTTTCAATCATCCCCATTGCATTCAGCATAGATTTTACTCCTGCCGGATTTCCATCCACAAACAAAAGATCAAATAGCTCAGTAAATCGATGATGAATAGTGAGTGCATTAGCAAAATCACCTTGAAGCGCCAAACGTGTCATACGACTGAATTCACGCGGGAAAGCATTGCCGATTACAGAGATCACTCCAACAGCTCCCAAGGTTATTAATGGAAAAGTAATACCGTCATCACCGGAAATAACATTGAAATTATCCGGTTTATTCTTGATAATGTCATCCATTTGAGTAATATTACCGGAAGCTTCTTTAATAGCGATTACATTACTAAAATTACGGGCAATGCGCAAGGTTGTCTCAGCAGTCATATTTACTCCTGTACGCCCCGGCACATTATATAGCACGATAGGAAGTTCCGTAGCTTCCGATATGGCTTTATAATGCTGATAAATTCCCTCTTGCGATGGCTTATTATAATATGGCACTACAGACAATATAGCGTCAACTCCTGTAAAATCGTCATTTTTCAATGTTTCTACTATTGCGCGTGTATTGTTACCGCCTACACCCAGCAAAATAGGAATTCTTCCGTTAACGCGGTCAATCACCATCTTTTTGATGGTTTTCTTCTCTTCCTCGGTAAGAGTCGGTGTTTCGGCTGTAGTCCCCAGCACACACAAGAAATCCGCATTATTCTGCAATAGATAGTCTACCAAACGCATCAACGCATCATAATCAACGCTTTCATCCTCTTTGAAAGGAGTAATCAGTGCTACCCCCATTCCTTTCAATTTAGTCTGTATCATGAGTTTTAATTATAATCTCTAATTTTATTAGGCGCAAAAGTACGAATATTTTTCATATCTTACGATATAAGTTTCAGAAATTCGTCCTCGCTTAGTATGGTTACTCCAAGTTTTTTTGCTTTTTCCAGTTTGGCTGGCCCCATATTGTCACCGGCAAGGATAAAACTGGTCTTAGCAGAGATACTTCCCACATTCTTACCGCCATTTTTCTCAATAAGGTCTTTATATTCGTCCCGTGAATGATGCGTAAATACGCCGCTGATCACAATAGACTGACCGGCTAATTTATCCGTATATCCACTCATATCTTCTTCTGTACGATAGAGCTGTAACCCAGCCTCTTTTAACCTGCCAACTAACTCTCGGTTAGACTCATTTGAGAAATACAGAAGAATGCTTCGCGCTATTTTTTCCCCGATTTCATCGATACTTATCAGCTTTTCAAGGTCAGCCTGTTGCAGCTCGTCAATGTCTCCGAACGACTTGGCTATTTTCTTTGCTACCGTCTCGCCAACAAACCGAATTCCCAAAGCAAAGATGACGCGTTCAAAAGGAACTGTCTTACTCTGCTCAATCCCCGTAATAATATTCTCAGCAGATTTTTCTCCCATACGATCCAACCCTTTGATATCATCGGCTTTCAATTCATACAAATCCGCCGTATTATGAATCAACCCCAAACGATAGAACATATCCACCGTTTCAGGACCCAACCCATCAATATTCATGGCTTTCCGACTAATAAAATGCTCTATTCTACCTTTAATCTGAGGGGGACATGCAGTTTCATTAGGACAATAATGGGCAGCTTCGCCTTCATATCTAATTAATTTGCTGCCACATTCGGGGCAATTGGTAATAAACCTGACCTTCTCACCAAGCATAAAGCTACGGGCATCTTTATCCACTCCTGTAATTTTAGGAATGATCTCGCCACCTTTTTCTACATAAACCATATCTCCGATATGCAAATCAAGCCCTTCAATAATATCTGCATTATGCAATGAAGCACGTTTGACAATCGTTCCGGATAGCTGAACAGCATCTAAGTTGGCAACAGGAGTTACAGCGCCTGTTCTGCCTACCTGATAAGTTACCATATTCAATCGTGTCAATGCACGTTCTGCCTGAAATTTATAGGCAATTGCCCATCTGGGTGATTTCGCCGTAAAACCAAGATTCTTTTGTTGTCTCAGACTATTTACCTTCAAGACGATTCCATCAGTAGCTACAGGCAGATTCTTTCGTTCTACATCCCAATAATTGATAAATTCAAAAACCTCTTCCAACGTCTGGCATTTACGCGTCAAATCAGAGATTTTAAATCCCCATTTTGCGGCTTCCTGAAGATTTTCATAATGTCCGTCACAAGGCAGATTATCTCCCAAAAGATAATATAAATACGCATCCAGCTTGCGAGAAGCTACAATAGAAGAATTCTGAAGCTTCAATGTTCCTGAGGCTGCATTTCTCGGATTAGCGAAAAGCGGCTCCTCACGTGCTTCTTTTTCGCGGTTCAACTCCTCAAATACTTCCCAGGGCATAAGAATTTCCCCACGAATCTCAAAAGAAGAAGGATAATTGTCACCATGGAGCACAAGTGGAATAGAACGGATTGTCTTTACATTATCTGTCACATCATCGCCCTTTTCTCCATCTCCGCGTGTAACGGCACGAACCAGTTTTCCATCTTCGTAGGTCAGAGAAATGGAAGTACCATCATATTTCATCTCACAGCAAATCTCAAAATCCTCATTCAACGCTTTTCGTACACGCTCATAAAAATCTGTAACTTCGCTTTCAGAGTACGTATTTGCCAAAGACAACATAGGGTATTTATGCGCAACCTGCGTGAAATTCTTGCTAATGTCACTGCCGACACGCATAGTGGGCGAATTTTCATCTTTATATTCCGGATGTGCCAGCTCCAGATCCTGGAGTTCACGCATCTTATCATCAAACTCCTTATCTGAAATTTCGGGAGCATTCAAAACGTAATAATTATAGTTATGCCGATGAAGTTCAGCACGCAATTCCTCTATTTTTTCCTTTATATCCATATTTCTTCGATTGTTTAAGGCAAAAATACAGGTTTATCTTTGAATATTTGTACTTTTGCGAAAAATTATAAAGATTATGCGTATTGACATTATAACAGTTTTACCCGAGATGATTGAAGGCTTCTTCAATTGTTCCATCATGAAACGAGCTCAGGATAAGGGACTTGCAGAAATACATATCCACAATCTGCGCGATTATACCGAAGACAAATATCGTCGTGTCGATGATTATCCTTTTGGCGGATTCGCCGGCATGGTCATGAAGATAGAGCCTATCGAACGCTGCATTAACGCTCTGAAGGCTGAACGCGACTATGATGAAGTGATTTTTACGACCCCCGACGGAGAACAGTTCAATCAGCCAATGGCCAACAGCCTTTCTTTGGCCCAAAACCTGATTATCCTTTGCGGACATTTCAAAGGTATTGATTATCGTATCCGTGAACACCTGATCACCAAAGAAATCAGTATCGGAGATTATGTGCTGACAGGAGGCGAACTGGCAGCAGCAGTCATGGCGGACGCAATTGTCCGTATCATCCCCGGAGTGATTTCAGATGAACAGTCGGCACTTTCTGATTCTTTTCAGGATAATCTGTTGGCGGCACCTGTATATACTCGTCCTGCCGACTATAAAGGCTGGAAAGTACCCGATATTTTGTTATCCGGGCATGAAGCAAAAATAAAAGAATGGGAGCTACAGCAATCTTTAGAACGAACCAAAAAACTTCGCCCTGACTTACTGGAAGACTAAAAATATATGTAAATAAAAACGACGGTGAAAAATATGAGAATTTTCACCGTCGTTTTTATTTATGTTCTATAAGAAAGACAAATCTGTTATTTTACTCTTCGCACTGGGAATCTCTTTTCATCTATCATTCCGGTACTGATTTTATTCAATATACTTAAAAAGTAAAATAGCATTTTTCTTTCGTATTATATGCGAAGGGTTATTGTATGTTTTCAATTATACCTCAAGCGCACCAATAATTTCTTTTACTGACTTACATCCGTGTCTTTCCAAGTAATTATTTATACCATCTTCAACTTTAATTGTAACAGCCGGATCTATAAAATTTGCCGTACCAATCTGGATCGCAGAAGCACCGGCAAGCATGAACTCAACAGCATCTTTCCAGTTCATAATACCTCCCAAGCCTATGACAGGAATATTTACCACCTTTGCAACTTGCCAAACCATACGCAAGGCAATCGGTTTCACAGCAGCACCGGACATTCCTCCTGTCACAGTTGACAGAATAGGACGTTTACGTTCCGCATCAATAGCCATTCCCAGCAATGTATTGATTAATGATACACTATCCGCACCACTTTCTTCTGCTGCACGGGCAATTTCTGTGATATCAGTAACGTTCGGAGAGAGTTTAACTATAAGTGTCTTTTTGTAAGCTGCACGTACCGCTTTTACTACTTCAGAAGCACCTTTTGCTGACACACCAAAAGCCATACCTCCTTGCTTTACATTAGGGCACGAGATATTTAGTTCTATAGCAGGAATTTTGTCAAGTTCATTAATGATCTCTGCAGTTTTCACATAATCCTCAATAGCAGACCCTGACACGTTTACAATCATATTCGTTTGAATGTCTCTTATACGAGGATATATCTGTTCCACAAAGTAGTCAACTCCCTTATTTTGCAGTCCTACAGCGTTTAACATACCGGAAGGAGTCTCTGCCATACGAGGATATGGATTACCTTCACGTTTGTGAAGAGTAGTTCCTTTTACAATAATACCGCCTATTCGCGCTATATCAATGAAATCCGAGAACTCTTCACCATATCCAAATGTACCAGATGCAGTCATCACCGGGTTCTTCATCTGCAATTCACCAATGTTTACACTTAAATCTGCCATAGTAGTTTATTTATATTAAAAACAGGACCTTCTTTACATACACACAAATGTCCTTCTGTCGTATTTTCCACACAACAGAGACATGCTCCAATTCCACAAGCCATTGTATTTTCCAAAGAAACTTCACATTCTATCTGATTACTTTTGGCATATTTTGCCACAGCCATCATCATCGGTTTAGGACCACAAGTATAAATCTGCTCAAAATGTACCTGATTTAATATAGAATGCTGGGTGACGTATCCTTTTTCTCCGTGACTTCCGTCTTCTGTAGTAGTATATACCTCTCCATATTTAACAAATTCTTCCAGCTGCAACAAGTCTTTATTGCTACGAGCCCCTAAAAGGAAGGTAGGTTTATGACCATTTTTCGCCAATTGTTCACCTAAATATAACATAGGGGCTGTTCCGACACCTCCGCCCACAAGCAAAAGCTTATCAGAAGGCTTTTGAGGCATTGTATAGCCATTCCCCAAAGGAAGTACTACGTTGATCACATCGCCCGAATTTACTTCTGCTAAACGTCTTGTTCCGTCTCCAATCAACTGAATAAGGAACCACACTTCGTTTTGTCGCTTGTCTACAAAATTAATAGAAATAGGACGGCGTAAAAATGTAGTAGATGAACCGTCCACCCGAAGTTCGGCAAACTGCCCCGGCAACATCTCGGGCAGCAATGACTGAGATGTCAATTTCAGCAATACATAGTTTGCATTCAATCTGATATTCTCAGTAACTGTCAGATCTAAAATAAATTTCTTCATGTATGGATATAAAAGTATAAATTCGTATTCCGGTGCAAAGATACAGGAATTTGCTCAAACCACCGATTTTACCTCTCATTTTTCAGGTCGAAAGGTTTCATAAGTATTATCATCAAAGAATATTCTTATTTCAGTGATTTTTCTGGCAGGCTTTTCTATGTACCTAATCTCCTGTTTTACAATCTCTTTAGGTGCATTTTCGGCTGTTCTTAATGCCATTTCCTTGCGATTTTCCGGATTAATCGTCTCTTTGGACGGATTTACAGGATTCTCATCAAACAAAGAAGGCTGATAATCTCCATTGGAAGAAACTGCAGAAGCATCTTCTGCAGATGCTATCATTTCGCCTTTACCATAAAGCAACCATTCAAGATTTACATAATTATAGGTCTGATGTACCTTCATTACAACCTCCAAGCTTGGTTTATTCCGATCATTCAAAATATGCGAGAGAGTAGATTGCTGGACTCCAATTGTCTCAGCAAAAACTCTTGGAGGAACTTTTTCTCTCTCCATTATCATTCTAATTCTGTCTTTTATCTCCATACAGCTTCTTTCTTGTTACAATTGTATGTATTAAACGTTGGTTTCACAAAAATACTAATAACCACTACGGATATACAAAGGTAAATATTACAAATCACAAATGCAAATTACAAGTATAAAAAATAACAATATTACAAATGTGTGATCATTATCACAATTAGACTAATATGTTTGTAAAACACAAAATAAAACATAAAATACAATGATATTTTAGATTTAACAAAACAATATATTGTATTGATTTACAACATTATATATACAGATAAGAAATAAGTAAATACAATATTCACAAAAATATGCTTCACTCAAACAGTAATTTTAGAGCTATAATTCAATATTAGAGTATATTTATATGGTATACAATGATATAACATATAAAAAACAAATTGTTAACCACTCTCCTATTACATTTATAAACTGTATATTACTACCGTAAAACAATCAGTATACTTTTGTGATTCAGCTAGATCGATCACATTCGTAATCTATTCACAGATATAAACTTCACAAACAAACAGGCATGATTACACAAACGTAAATATCAATAGTTGCAAAAACAATAAATCAAGGAATAAAATGCATTATTTACTTATGTATATTGAGAACTCTTCAAATCTTCTTTTACATTTTCTTCTGAAGTACCTCGCAAATCGTAAATCCTTGCCATATTTTCGCACATTCAGTCGATCAATTGTTTTTTTTCAATTCTAGAAGCTCTAAAATTGAATTAAACACCTGTATTATAATAAATTACACCTATTTTATCAATACCCAAATTAAGATCAACTAGAAAAATAACAGCAAAATATCCCAATTATCCCACAAATTATCAAAATGACATTTTATCAATTCAGGAAAAGAAAGATGATCCTTCCAATTTATGCAAAACCATTTATGCTAATACGATTTGCCATTCTATATTTATAGTCTGAATTAAATCAGATTTTTTCAATTTTGAAAATGAATATAACATAACCTCAAAAACTAGAAAAGAGAGAAATTACCAAAATCGAACTTAAAGAAGAGAAGCAGAAGATCTTCAAATTCCTTTCCATTCATAAAAGTCAGGAAAAAGAGAACAACAGATCCATTGTAAAATATTCGTCTATAAAAGAAGATTTGGTTATGAGTCTGACACAACTAATTTGCAGTATATAAAGAAGGCATATACTTAATCTGTTTTACAGTAAAAGTATATGCCTTTTTTTATTTAGAGTATTCAGTTTTCCTAATGCAAAATTTTAAACACTAATTCACGAAGAATATCTCCGTCAGACATTGAACTATTTTTCACTCCTTTTGATTTTGCATCGGCATATCGTATTTCACCAACAATCTGCATTGTCTTTACTCCACTATATTTGCGCATCGCAATTGAGTAATCCCGAGCTTGCCAAGTAGTTCTTAGCCCTAGCATATTAGCAATACCCTGCTCCGATTTATCAGGCGCATAATATGCTAACATCAAGTTTGAATAAAAGCTGAACAACAAAGACAATGTCATTTGAATTGGATTCGTTTTGGGATTTTCCTCAAAGTATTTTATTATTTTATTTGCTTTCAGAATGTCTTTTTCAACCAGAGCACTCCGCAATTCAAAGTTATTATAATCTTTGCTTATGCCTATGTTCTTCTCAATTTGTTCGGGAGTTACACGTTTCTGTCCCGTAGGCAAAGTGATAATCAGCTTTTCTAATTCACCTGTCAAACGACTTAAATCCGAGCCGACAAAATCAGCCAGCATAGCTGTTGCCTTAGGTTCCATATCTATTCCTTTTCTCTTCATGTAGGAAGCAATAAAGGCCGGAAGCTGGGCATCTTTTATCTTCTTAGACTCGAACAAAACACCAGTCTTTTCTACTTCAGCTGCCAACTTTTTCCTACGATCCAATGTTCCATGCTTATGGCATATCACCAAAATAGTGGAATGAAGCGGTTTCTGAAGATAGTACGATAATTCTTCGATGTTCCGGACCGCTTGCGCTTCTTTGACTACCACCACTTGGTGTTCGGACATCATAGGATAGCGTTTGGCAGCATTTATGATTGTCGCTACATCCACATCAGCACCGTACACTACAGTCAGGTTGAACTCTTTTTCCGTTTCGTTCAAGACATTATCAGTAATGTAATCGGCAATCAAATCGATATAATACGATTCTTCTCCCATCAAATAGTAGATGGGACGATACTGCTTTGCCCTCAGTTCTTTGAGGATGTCATCACAGGTCAGCTCTTGTTTTGCCATATATATTTTTTAGAAAGACCGGCAGTTACCAGTCGAATTTCAAGTGTTTTACAGTTTTCTTTGCATCAATAATCATACGCAGAGAAGCGATACCAATCTCAACATGCTCTTCTACATAGTTCTTGGTAACCAGATTATCGCTTTTATCAGTTTTCACTCCATCCGGAGTCATAGGCTGGTCAGATACCAATAACAATGCTCCTGTCGGAATATGATTGGCAAAGCCACAGCTGAACAAAGTGGCCGTTTCCATATCAACCGCCATCGCACGTGTCTTTTTCAGATACTCCTTGAATGCTTCGTCATGCTCCCAAATACGGCGATTGGTGGTATAGACAGTACCCGTCCAATAATCACGGCCATAGTCACGAATGGACGAAGAAACAGCACGCTGCAACATAAATGCAGGCAAAGCGGGAACTTCAGGTGGAAAATAATCATTGGATGTTCCTTCACCACGAATAGCGGCAATAGGAAGGATTAAATCGCCAATTTGATTTTTCTTGTCGATACCACCACATTTACCTAAAAATAAGCAGGCTTTCGGATGAATAGCTCCTAATAAATCCATGATAATAGCGGCATTAGGGCTTCCCATACCGAAATTGATCATTGTAATGCCTTCGGCTGTAGCGGAAATCATATTGGCATCTCTACCCAAAATAGGAACATCAAACTGATTTGCGAAAATCTCTACGTACTTGTTGAAGTTAGTCAACAGAATATACTCTCCAAAATCTTCCAGGTTACGTTTTGTGTAACGGGGCAGCCAATTAGCTACGATTTCTTCTTTCGTTTTCATAATTATCTATTAAATTTGTGGTTCCAATAATGGAAACCGTTATTTAACTTACAAAAATAATAAATGTTATCGTTAAACCTACCAGTATTCGACACTAAAATAAACGTACGAAACGGAAAAAATGTAATTTTCGACGTGATTCGCAAACGATATGTCGCACTTACCCCGGAAGAATGGGTACGGCAACACTTTGTTCACTTTCTTATTGCGCACAAAGGATATCCGAACGCACTCCTTGCTAACGAAGTAATGGTTAAGCTGAACGGCACAACTAAAAGATGTGATACAGTACTTTACCGGAGAGACCTTTCAGCACGAATGATCGTAGAATACAAAGCTCCGCACATCGAGATCACACAAGCGGTATTCGATCAGATAACCCGCTATAATATGGTATTGAAAGTTGACTATCTGATAGTAAGTAATGGAATGCAGCATTATTGTTGCCGGATGGATTACGCCCATCAGAGCTATACCTTTCTTCAGGATATTCCCGATTATAACGCGCTATAAAGATAGTGTCACTATAAGGTCAGGATACTTACACTATACCACACACATAGTGTAAGTATCCCAAGCACATAGTGACACCATCTTTTTCTTGTCTCCGAAAGCTTTTCAATCGATATTCTATTTTTACATATCCGTATTTTTTTTCACATCATCATTTTTCTTCCTGCTAAACTTCTCTTGCAGTTTCTGCATCAATTCATAGAAATTAGGAATATAGACTGTCGCTAATAAAGTATTCATCGCCATACCGAAAACAACCGCAGTACCCAACGCTATACGGCTCTGCGCACCAGCCCCAGTAGCAAACAGCAAAGGCATTACTCCCAATACAAAAGCAAAAGAAGTCATCAAGATCGGACGTAAGCGGACATGTCCTGCTTCGTATGCAGCCTCACGAATTGAGTTTCCTTCAGCACGGAAATCACGGGCAAACTCTACAATCAGAATACCATTCTTTGCCGAAAGTGCAACAAGCAGAATAATACCAATTTGTGTATATACACTGACCGGAGTTCCCATTATCATACATCCTATCATTGCTCCCAACAAGGCCACCGGCAAACCTATCACGGCAGCCACCGGACTGGTCCAGCTTTCATATTGCGCAGCCAAAACAAGGAATGCTACAATCAAGGCCATGACCAGAACAATGGTGGTCGTATTTCCCGCCTGTGTTTCCTGATAGGCAACTGACGTCCATTCATAGCCAAATTCATCTCCCAGCTGTTCTTTAAACAAAGTTTCCATTTCTTGAATAGCCTGTCCGGAACTGCTTCCGGGCGCTACATTACAAGTCAAGGCAGCTGTTGAATACATATTGTAACGATTGATCTGATCCTGTCCCAACTGCTCTTCCACTTTGGTGAAAGAAGAAAGGGGGACCATCTCTCCTGCCGAATTAGCCACACTGAGTTTTAAGACATCATCAATGACGCGTTGTGCCTGATCACGCGCTTCGATCTTCACCTGATAAATATGACCGAATTCAACGAAATCATTAACGTATGCCGCCCCCATATAATAGCTTAATGTAGAAAATACATCATTCAGAGCAATGCCCATAAATTGCACCTTATCACGATCGATATTCAGAAAATATTGAGGGACATTTGCCTGATACTGACTGGATACAGAAGCTAAGGCCGGTTTGGAATGAGAAGAAGCAAGCAATGCGTCAATAGCCTGCTGCATTTCTGTCGGTCCCAGATTCCTCCGGTCTTCCAATTGAAGTTGCAAGCCACCGGAAGCACCCAATCCTGGAATAGCCGGAGGAACCATAGCAAATGCTTGTCCTGCCTGTATCTCCATATACGCTTCGCCATTAAAACGGTCGACAACGGCAGCAGCCGTATGCTCCTTCCCTTTCCTTTCGTCCCAGTTTTTCAGGACAACAAAATAGGTCGCGGAGTTACTTTGCTCACCTCCGCCCATCACGGAGAAACCAGTGATTCCAATGTAATTCTCCACTTCCGGATAAGAATCCAAAATAGCATTGATTTTATCCCCGACAGCTTGTGTACGTTCCAAGCTGGCTGCTGGAGGAAGCTGAACAACAGCAATAAAATAACCATCATCTTCATCCGGAATAAATGTCGACGGCCAACGCATAAAGAGTATTATGGCAATCACTGTCAGAATAGCAAAAGATACAAAAGAGATAAGCGGACGTTGAAGCAACCATTTCACCGTACTATCGTAGACTCCCTGTGTCTTATCATACGCTTTATTAAATCCTTTGTATATAAAGAAGTTAGACGGTTTGCTCTTTTCGAGGAATAGAGCACAAAGAGCAGGCGTCAGTGTCAGTGAGTTAAAACCGCTTAATACGGTAGAAGCAGCAATTGTCAGTGCAAACTGCTTATACAACTCCCCCGAAATACCGCTGATCATCATCGTCGGAATAAACACGGCAAGCAAAACAAGCACCACTCCGACAATCGGCCCCGTAATTTCCCCCATAGCTTTTGTGACTGCTTCACGAGTTGAATATTGTCCGGTCTCCAGCAATCTTGAAGCATTCTCAACCACCACAATAGCATCATCCACTACAATGGCAACTGCCAGAATCAATCCGAACAGAGTCAGCGTATTGATCGAAAAACCAAATGCCGCCATAACTGCCAATGTACCGATCAGCGATACAGGAATTGTGATACAAGGAATAATAACCGCTCTCCAGTTCTGCAAAAACAGGAAAATAACCAGTACTACCAGCAGCGTTGTCTCAAAAAATGTCACCATTACTTCATCAATAGAAGCATGAATTACATCCGTTGTATCCAAAGTTACGTTATAGGCTACTCCTGTAGGAAAACTGGTCGCCAGTTCCTCCATCTTAGCCTTCACTCCTTTTGAAACGTCCAGCGAATTGGAGCCCGGCTGCTGATAGATAGCAATCGCTGCGGTAGGCATCCCCTTCAATCGTGATACTACACTATAAGAAGCAGACCCCAAATCTATTCGCGCAATATCTTTCAGGCGAAGCATTGCCCCATCCTGTTCCCGACGAATGATAATATTCCCGAATTGCTCCGGAGAAGTAAGTCGCCCCTGTACATTAAGTGTATATTGAAAGGCATTTTTATTGTCCTGTCCGATCGGTTGACCGATATAGCCGGCGGACACTTCCATATTCTGAGACTGAATGGACTGATATACTTGTGCCGGAGAAATGTTCCGGATACGCATGGCTTCAGGATCCAGCCAGATACGCATGGAATAATCACCTGCTCCCATGACATTAACAGCTCCTACGCCAGGCACACGTGATAACTGATCGACCAAATTCAATTTGGCATAGTTAGTCAGATAGAGACTGTTGTATACAGAGTCTTTCGAAGTCATTGTCAGGAACATGACAATGTTCGAAGACTGTTTCTGCACAGTCACCCCCTGTACCACTACCGGTTCCGGCAAGGATGATTGAGCAACACTTACCCTGTTCTGGACTTGTACAGTAGCCATATCGATATCTGTACCGACAGCAAATGTAATTGTCAGAGAATATGCTCCCGAAGAGGAAGAATTTGAAGACATATAGAGCATACCGTCCACCCCATTCACCTGCTGTTCGATGGGGAGTCCTACCGTTTGGGCTACAGTTTCAGCATTCGCACCGGGATAGACAGCCGATACCTGAACCGTCGGAGGTGTAATCTCCGGAAATTGCGCCACAGGCAATATATTAAGTGCGACCAAACCGGCTACCACAATGAGCAGGGCAAGTACGGTAGCAAAAATTGGTCGGTTAATGAAAAACTTAGAAAACATAATATATAAGTTTACGATTAATATTTATATAAGGACAAACAGTTACCTGCATCGTCTGAAGATAACCAACAAGCCGACCGCATCAGGGTATCGGCTTTATCTTCATTCCATCTCTGACCTTCATCAGAGCTTCTGTAACATATCGTTCCTGTGGTGAGAGTCCTCCCAACACCTGCCGTAAGGTATCATTAATCAGTTGTCCTATTTCAATATGCCGATAGTGTACTATGTCCGAATCATTGACGGCATACAGGAATTTACCGAGCTGATCGGTTCCGATGGAAGCCTCTTTCACAAGAATTGCATGATCGGCCTCTCCATAAGGTAAGGTAATGCTGACGTACAATCCACTCTTCAGTACTCCCTGCGGATTATCAAAATTGGCACGTACCATCAGAGTTCCTGTATTCAAGTCTACGTTCGGTGACAGATAATCCAGTGTTGCCGGATAGGATTCGGTACCTTCTTTCCCCAGCTGAACCATGATCTTTTTCGGAAGATCCTTCGTTGGCTGCTGATTGTTCATCGACATCTCCAGCCATTGATTATCAGCAACATTAAAATACGCATACATCTGATCGTCCTTATAAATAGTAGCCAGCGTAACCGGCTGCAAAGAACCGCCGACATAACTGCCGATATCCACTGTCGACTTGCTGATTGTCCCGTCAAAAGGGGCACGAACATAACAATATCCTAAATTTGTACGCGCTGTACTCAAAGCAGCTTCCGCATTGCTGACAGCTGCTACTCCTTCTGTCACAGACGATTCCGACTGCAACACCTGTATCTGACTCACAGCATCACTTTTCACAGCCTCCTTCATACGGCTATAATTATTACGGGCATATTCCAATTGTGCCTGAGCAGTTTTCAGTTCAGCTTCCGCTTGTGCCACCTTATCATTATATAAGGTAGGTTCTATTACAAACAGCAACTGCCCTTTTTTTACCCGTCCGCCCGGTGCGTAAGAGACAGACTGTAATGTTCCGTTCACTCTGGCCACAAGATTTACAGTTTTCTCCGTTGTCAGATAGCCCGGATAATCTTTCGTCAAAGTGATGTCCTTCACTATAGGTTTCGCTACGCTAATTGCCAGAGTCGGCATTCCCTTCATTGCTCCGGCGTCTTTTTTCTCCTTGCAACCAGTCAATACCGACAACACAAGAAAAATATACATTAGTTTTTTCATATCCGTTAGGTTATATTTTATTTATAGATTCTTTTATTCTCTCCAACCGCCTCCCAGCGCTTTATAAAGACTTATCAGTTGCAGTAACGAGCTACCCTGCGCCTGTACCAGTTGATTCTCATAAGATAACAAAGACCGTTGTGCATCAAGCACATTCTGAAAAGGAGAAAGCCCTTGTTTATAAAGTTCCAGTGAAAGTTTCAGAGTTTCGACACCTTGATTACGCACTTCCCTCAAAGCTACAATCTGCTTGATCGAGTTCCGGTAGGAGTTCATGGCGTTATCCGTTTCCTGTACCGCAGTCAGAACTGTCTGATTAAATTGATTGATAGATTCATCCAACTGTGCCTTAGCCAGTCTTGTTGCATTCACTAATTGTCCTCCACTAAAAATAGTCCAACTCAATGACGGAGCAATCTCATAGGTCATACTTTTACTTTTCACCAGATCATTCAAATCACGGGCTGCATAGCCAAACGAACCTTTCAGAAAGATCTTCGGCAGCCAATCGGACTTGGAAGCGCCAAGTAATGCAGCTTGGGCATTCACACTTCTCTCCGCACTTCGTACATCCGGTCTTCTCAGTAATAAATCAACCGGCATACCTACTCCGATCGGTTCCATATAATCAGGTAATGTTCCAGTAGTTTCCAATACAGGACGTATTTCTTGCGGATACATACCCAGCAAAACAGCCAGTGTCGTAATATATTGATTGATACCTGCCTCTAATTGTGGTATAGAGGCTTTAGTACTGTATAAAACGGATTTGGCCTGTGCCACATCCAGCTTGGCAACAAGTCCGGTATTATACCGTACTTCCGTGATTTTCAAAACTTCTTCCTGAGAAGCTACATTCTTATTTACCACTTCAAGTTCCTGCTGCAATTCCCGCAGGTTAATATAAGCTGAGGCTACCTCTGATGCCAGAGAAACCATAACCGCCGCATATTCCTCTTTGCTGGCGGCAAAGTTTTCTTTCTGCGCCTTTACCCGTTTACGGATACTGCCGAAGACATCGATTTCCCAACTCATACTGAGTGCAGCATCGTAATAATGATCTGTAGACTGAGGTAAGGTACTGGTATTTCCACTGGTTTCCTGTCGGGTCCATCCGGCATTCAGTCCGATAGATGGAAAGAAATTTCCACGTTCTGCCCAAAGATTGGCACGTGCAGCAGCTATACGATTAATTGCCATCGCTACGGAATAATTGCGATCTACTGCCAAAGCAATCAAAGAGTCCAGTCTGGTGTCCTGAAAAGACTTCCACCAGTGGTCGTCCACCGGAAGAGTCTGTTGAAACACTTCTCCACTCTCTTCCCATTCTTTAGGAAGAGGAGTATTCAAATAGCGGTTCACTGTCTGTCCAACCGCAGTTACAGTTGAAAGAAACAAAAGGAGCGATACGCTCCACGCTCGTACATTCATATTCGGTTCAGGTTTTTATGAAATGAAAAGATAACAATTCAAGGTTAGGTTTGTTTAAAGGGGTAGTAAAGTTAGAAGAAATAAAAAAAGCCCCGCAATAATGCGAGGCTTTCGAATACATATTCAAATATGGTACCTTATTCAGCAGTTTTTCTTCTGATTGCTCTTTTGGTAGTAGTAGCCGGAGCTTCCTCTACTTTATGCTCAATTTGTACACCAGCCAATTCCGGGTCGATCATAATACGTCCGCAATATTCGCAAACGATCACTTTCTTACGGGAACGGATGTCCAACTGTCTCTGAGGCGGAATCTTGTTAAAGCAACCACCGCACGCGTCACGTTGTACATATACAACGCCCAATCCATTGCGGGAGTTCTTACGGATACGTTTGAATGACTGCAACAAACGCGGTTCAATCTTAGTTTCCAGATCTTTGGCTTTATCTCTTAGCTTCTCTTCTTCCTGTTTAGTTTCAGAGATAATTTCATCTAGTTCGCCCTTCTTCTGTTCGAGGTCTTTTTGTCTTTCGCTGAGTATTTGTTCATTCTTTACTACTTCAGCTTCTTTTTCTTCTCTGTCCGCACTGAATTCTTTGATTCTTTTTTCGCAAAGTTCGATTTCCAGACTCTGGAATTCAATTTCCTTCGTCAAGAAATCATATTCACGGTTGTTGCGGACGTTGTCTTGTTGTGACTTATATTTTTCTACTGAAGCTTTTGCCGTTTCAATTTCTACTCTCTTACCTGCAATAGCAGATTTCAGTTCATCCACTTCAGCTTTGATCTTGTCGATACGGGTACTCAAACCAGCGATTTCATCTTCAAGGTCCTGCACTTCCAATGGAAGTTCACCTCTCAATGTCTTGATTTCATCAATCTTAGACAACATAGTTTGCAGCTGGAACAGTGTTTTCAACTTCTGTTCCACCGTCAACTCATTCGGATCTTTTTTTGCTTCTCTAGCCATTTTACTTACAAATATTTTATGGGATTCGTATTTATTTTACTCAATTGGAGCGCAAAATTAGGAAATAAATCCCGGATTATGGAATAAAAAATTTCTTTTGTATATTGTTCGCTTTCGTAATGACCGATTTCTGCCATCAGGATATCTCCTTCGTGACCAAAATAATCATGATACTTAATCTCACCTGTAATAAAAACATCGGCTCCCGACCGGATTGCCTGTGGAAGCAAAAATGCTCCGGCACCTCCGCACAATGCCACTGTCTGTATTTCTCTCCCTATCAGTTTGTTATGACGCAGACACTCTACTTCAAACGTTTTCTTTATACGTTTCAAGAATTCCATCTCCGTTTCCGGCTCTTCCAGTTCGCCAACGATTCCCGATCCTGCCTGTGCCCACTCATTTTGTAGCGGATACAAGTCGAATGCAGGTTCCTCATAAGGATGAACAGACAATAGTGCCCTGACTACTTCCGACTTTTTGAATGCAGGAAGAATTGTTTCAATTCTCACCTCTCCTTCCCGGTGGAGTTCTCCAATCACTCCACAGAAAGGATGTGTTCCTTCTTTGGCACGGAATGTCCCTTCCCCTTCCAGATTGTAACTACATGAATCATAGTTACCAATATTACCGCAACCGGCAGCAAAAAGTGCGTTCCTTACAATATCCGCCTGAGCAATGGGGACAAAAGTCACCAGCTTCATCAGGCTATTTTCTTTTGGTTCAAGCACTTTCAGATGTTTCAATCCGATTTTTTCGGCTATCTTATAATTTACCCCTCCCTGTGCATTATCAAGATTAGTGTGTGCTGAATAGATCACAATATCATTTTTTATTGCTTTCAGCATACAGCGTTCCACATAATCTTTGCCAGTAATGGATTTATAACCTTTAAATATCAAAGGATGATGCGATATGACGAGGTTATACCCCAACGCGATAGCTTCATCTAAGATAGCTTCAGTAACGTCAAGACACAACAAAGCCCCTGTTGCTTCCGCATCTGTCAATCCGATTTGCAGGCCGGCATTATCAAATCCGTCTTGCAATGGCAGAGGCGCGAATCGTTCAAGGGCGCTTACTATTTCCTTAATTTTCATTATTTAGAGAAAATTTGGTTGCAAATATAGCAAATAAAATAGAAATAAGCTCCCATCTTATCGTTTTTTTAGTAAATTTGTCGCATATCCTTAAAATTAGAACACGATGAAAACAATTCTATCCTGCTGTTTAGTAATTATTCTGGCTGTTTCCTGCCAAATGAAACAGAATCAGAATTCCGATGAGTCAATCGATGAAAACATGAGCGTTGATAATACAGAAACTTGTATGGTAGATACCGTAAAAGCTACAGCTATCTTTTGGATAGATAAAGCAGAAGCCAAACATTGCAAAGATTCGGGGCTCCGTACGATTAAAGCGAAAGTATTTATTCACGAAAATGGAAAGGTTGACTTCCTGTCTTTCACCAAAAAGCAATCATCAGGTGTGGAAAAGTACATACTCCATCATCTTGATAAATTCCAAATTTCAAAACGAATGTTGGAAGGCGGGTATATACAAACAGGAGAACAATTCGTTCAGCTTCGCTGTATGAGGGAGAAACTGCAAGCTATGCAATAACTCACCGGATCTCTTTCCTGAATGGAAGAAATATTTATTTGTGAAACTTCATCTGCACCTTATTCTTTAGTGCATACCGTTCATCTACCACTTTGTCTGTAGGAAAGAAAGTGAAAAAAAGACGCCACCCTCCTTCTGTATAGACAAATTTGCGTCCGTTTGCGCCATGAAGAATAGCTTGATATTTTTCCAAAACGAAAGATTCGATATGTTCCGGCATTTCATTTCCCATTACCGAGAACTCTACAGTAATGAAAAAATTCGGAACAGACAGTTCCGCCACATTTTGGAATATCCGGTCGGTAACAGTCATTTCTTCGTTTCTTTCGTTACTTCCAATAACTTCCCGTATGCATCAAATGATCTTCGGGAAGCCAGTGAAATAGTAATCATCAGTGACAGCATGGAAGCCGTGAAGGTAATAACCATAATCATCATCTGATATTTGATTGCCACATTCGGACTGCTTCCTCCCAAAATTTGTCCGATCATCGTACCCGGCAGAGCCACCAATCCCATCACTGCAATATTCGCAATCAAAGGACTGAATGACTTGATGATGGCCTGTTTTATAAATGGTGCCTGAGCTTCCTGGCGTGTAGCTCCATTTCCTAATAAATAACGGTATAATTGTTGTTCCCGCTTCAGTCCGCTATAATAAGTATTCAATGCAATCACGTTACTTGAAAGCATATTCCCCATTAAAATACCGAATATTGGAATAAAATACTGAGCACTGAAAATGTTATCTAACTGGAGGACAACACCGATAAAGTACAATCCAACCACTACTACACTGCACAAAAAACCTATAGAAATCGGTATCAGCAAGATGCTCCGTTTCAGTTGAGTACGTACCAACGCTGTTTGTCCAGCAACAAATATCATGATAATCACCCAAAGGAAATTAATCCAGGGATTATTCCACAAGAAAAGATACTTCAGATATATACCGATAAAAAATAGCTGGATAATCATTCGAAGCGTACCTATCACGGCAGGTTTCAGCAAACCCGTCTTGAACTTCCAAAGATAAAAGAACGGAATGGCAAGCAATAGCAAGCCAATAAATAAATTATAATATGAAATATCGATGGTTCCCAAAATAAATTCCCTTTATGCTAGTATTAAATATCGTTTATAGTTCTATTAAATAATGACAGCCCGAAGCAAAGTCTTTATCATGTGATACAGCTAACACAGCCGCCCCTTTCTCTGCCTGCCGCCTGAAGAAAGCCAGCACTTTGTCTGTTGACCCGGCATCCAACGCTGATGTCGGTTCATCAATAATGATCAAAGGTTTGTTGAGCATCGCAGCCACTGCCAGCATGATACGCTGACGTTGTCCGCCTGAGACTTCATTCACCCTTTTAGTATACAAATCATGTTCCAGCCCCAGATCATCAAAATATTCATAGAGCCTTTCTTCCGAAAAAGGAACGGAACGATTTACTTTCAGATCAAACGGAAGAGCCACCATTTCCTTTACCCATTCAAAAGGCAAGGCCAGTTCTTGTGGAATCCATGCAATTTGCCGCCGGATTATATCTATAGTTGATTTATCCAACAAGGTATCTCCTACTTTTATGGTCCCCTCCTTTAACGGCACAAAGCCCATCACCGCATTTAGCAATGAGGTCTTTCCACAGCCGGACTGCCCTACAATACAGGCGGTTTTCCCCCTCTCCAGATTCAGATTTAATCCGGAAAAAAGTACTTCTGTCCCAAAAGCGATACAAGCATTGTTGATATGTAGCATGGCGTTTTCAATTCTTTCTTTCCGGCAAAGGTAGTATTTTCTTGAAAAACGTTATCTTTGCCTCACTAATTAATTCGAGAAAAGTTATGATACTGAACGAAAGAGATGCCCGTCATGAGCATATATTACAGGTAGCACGCCAAATGATGACCGCCGCACGCACTGCTCCGAAAGGAAAAGGGATTGATATCATTGAAGTGGCCTTGATTACCGATGAAGATATTAAACTGTTGTCGGACAAAATGATAGCTATGGTAGAAGAACACGGAATGAAGTTTTTCCTTCGGGATGCCGACAACATCTTGAGTGCCGAATGTGTTGTATTGATAGGAACACGCGAACAGGCACAAGGTTTGAATTGCGGACATTGCGGATTTGCGACATGTGCCGGACGCACGGAAGACGTCCCCTGTGCATTGAACAGTATTGACGTTGGCATCGCCATCGGCTCCGCTTGTGCCACAGCAGCCGATATGCGTGTAGATACCCGTGTCATGTTCTCTGCCGGATTGGCAGCACAACGCCTCAATTGGCTGAAAAACTGCAAAATGGTTATGGCTATTCCGGTGAGCGCCTCTTCAAAGAATCCATTCTTTGACCGGAAGCCGAAACAGGAAACCAAAGCATAAGGTATGTGTCAAAAGACTGGTACCTGCTCATTTTATAAACTGATTTTATAACTAAATATAATATAATCTGATGGGAATCATGGTTGGACTTCCCAGCCCCAGTGGCTCGGAAAAAGATTTGCAATTGAACTTTGGAAAGAATATGACTGTACAGGTAGAAATGAGAGCTCCTCACCTGCCTGCCGAATGGGATCTGCAAAGCGGCATACAGTTGACATGGCCGCATGCCGGTACAGATTGGGCATATATGCTGAAAGAAGTACAAGAATGTTTTGTCAATATAGCCAGAGAAATAGCCAAACGTGAGTTATTATTAATCGTGACTCCCGAGCCCGAAGAAGTAAAAAAACAGATAGTGGCTACCGTAAACATGGACAATGTCCGCTTTCTGAGATGTGAGACAAACGATACATGGGCACGCGACCACGGAGCTATCACCATGATAGATACCGGCAACCCTTCCCTGCTCGACTTCACATTCAACGGCTGGGGATTGAAGTTCGCCTCCGAACTGGATAATCTGATTACCGGACAGGCTGTAAAAGCCGGAGCGCTGAAAGGCCAGTATATAGACTGTCTTGACTTCGTTCTCGAAGGAGGTTCCATCGAAAGCGACGGTATGGGGACACTGCTTACCACCACCGAATGCCTGCTCTCCCCCCACCGGAACGGGAAACTGAATCAAGTAGAAATAGAAGAATATCTCAAATCAACTTTCCACCTGCAGAAAGTCCTCTGGCTGGATCACGGTTATCTGGCCGGCGATGATACCGACAGTCATATCGACACCTTGGCACGCTTCTGTTCCACCGACACCATTGCCTACGTGAAATGCGACAATACCGAAGACGAACATTATGAAGCACTGCATGCCATGGAGGAACAATTAAAAACATTCCGCACATTGGCAGGAGAGCCCTATCGCCTGCTGGCTTTGCCAATGGCAGACAAGGTAGAAGAAGACGGTGAACGACTGCCTGCTACCTATGCCAATTTTCTGATTATGAATGATGCAATTCTTTACCCCACCTATCAACAGCCGGATAATGACCGGAAAGCGGGAGAAGTATTGCAACAAGCATTTCCTAAACATCAGGTCATCGGTATTGATTGCCGGGCATTAATCAAGCAACACGGTTCTCTGCATTGCGTCACCATGCAGTATCCGTCAGGTGTTATCCAATAACGGACATTTCAGTAGCATATTAAATAATTATTCATCATGAGAAAGATAAAAGTAGGATTAATCCAACAATCCAATACCGCAGATATTCGGGTCAACCTGATGAACCTCGCTAAAAGCATTGAAGCCTGTGCTGCTCACGGAGCACAACTGATCGTGCTGCAGGAGTTGCACAATTCACTTTATTTCTGCCAGACAGAAAATACGAATCTGTTTGACCTTGCCGAGCCTATCCCAGGACCATCTACAGGTTTCTACTCCGAACTGGCAGCGGCTAATAAGGTAGTGCTTGTTGCTTCACTCTTTGAAAAACGCGCACCGGGCCTATATCATAACACAGCTGTCGTTTTCGACCGCGACGGAAGTATTGCCGGAAAATATCGGAAAATGCACATTCCCGATGATCCTGCCTATTACGAAAAGTTTTATTTCACCCCCGGAGATATCGGTTTCGAACCGATCCAGACATCCTTAGGCAAACTGGGAGTACTGGTATGCTGGGATCAATGGTACCCGGAAGCTGCCCGTCTGATGGCTCTGAAAGGGGCTGAACTTCTAATTTATCCTACCGCCATCGGCTGGGAAAGCAGCGATACGGACGACGAAAAAGCCCGTCAGCTCAATGCGTGGATAATCTCCCAACGTGCTCATGCAGTGGCAAACGGTCTTCCGGTTATCTCTGTCAACCGTGTAGGGCACGAGCCCGACCCTTCCGGTCAAACGAACGGCATACAGTTTTGGGGAAATAGTTTCGTAGCCGGACCGCAAGGAGAGTTTCTGGCACAGGCAAGCAACGATCATCCTGAAAACATGGTAGTTGAAATAGACATGGAACGTTCGGAGAACGTCCGCCGCTGGTGGCCCTTTCTCCGTGACCGTCGAATTGATGAATATGACGGACTCACCAAACGTTTTTTGGATTAGCGAGCAGAATCACAATTGATCACCGATAGAAATAATACAAGAGGTCCACAAGAGAAAAGCCTGAATAGCAACTCTTGTGGCCCCCCCGTATTATATCCTTTTTTATTGGAAAGTAATCTTCTTATTAGCAATAAAGTTGGCAGCTCCGTAAATAAACAATCCAAGGAACTGGGCCAGATATTCATTGACATCCAGACCTTCTACCAACAAAATAAGGAATAAAAACTGCGCAGTGTAAGCAACCCCGAAAGCAGAACAGAAGAATAGTATCTGTTTCCAGACATTGTTCTTTCTTTTTTCTACGGGGAATATCCAATACTTGCACCAGATAAAGTTATGAATCTGGGCTATAATATACGCAGTTACATTAGCCACCATATAGTCACCTTCGAATGACATTTCTCTCATCATCAGCCACACAACAAGGGCCATGATCAAAGCATTCATCGTTCCGATTACTATAAAGCGAAATATGCGCACTGATTCTTTCATTTCACAACAAGTTCGTCGTTATTCATTCGTATCATGTACTGCTGAATGATTGCTTTCAGTTCATCTTCCATCGACTGTTGCACATCAATCTGACCCAGAAGATTATGTTCCAGCAACTTATCCGTTTTAAACGCATACATGGCTACAGCGTTCCGGCCATCAAACTGCAATAAATAGTCACCTTTAAAGAATTGATATATTCCATTGATATAATTTACGGCATACGTATCCTCAGCAGGCGTATTCAATAAATCACACCCAAAGGAAACAAATGGTTTGTCATACCCTAAATACCCCAATACAGTAGGCATAATATCAATTTGTTGTGCTATCACATCTTTACGGAAACCTTTCAAATTACTTCCCGGCTGATAAAACACTACAGGAACAGAGAACAACCCGCTTTCCGTCTCATACTCCGGACGTTCCGGCGAGTTGGTATGATCTGCTGTAAATACGAACAGCGTATTTTTATACCACGGTTCTTTCGAAACCTTTTCAAAGAACAACTTCAAAGCATGATCCGTGTATCCGATGCACTGACGAATAGCTTTATTCCCTTTCGGAAAAACGCCTTCGTATTCTGCTGGAACTGCAAACGGATGGTGGGAAGAAAGGCTGAACAACGCAGCTGCAAAAGGCTGCTGAAAACCGGATAAAGTATTGCCAAAGAACTGGAAGAATTTCTCATCCCAAATTCCCCAATGCCCATCAAAATCCTTGTTACCCGGATTAGCCTCATTATATTCCGTACGACCAAAGTAATTGGTGTACCCTGCCGTACGTGCAAAAGCTTCAAATCCCATAGAGCCATTGTCCGCCCCGTGGAAGAAAGCGGTGTAATATCCTTTTTTGCCCAACTCCCCGCCTATACTGGATACCGTGTTCAAAGAAGATGGTGTCAGAAAGAACGGTTCTATAAACATCGGGATACCCGACAATACGGAAGGCATTCCGTCGATACTCTTCATACCATTAGAGAATGAATATTTAAAAGTCAGACCTTCAGCCATCAACGAATCAAGGAAAGGCATATATCCCTTATAGGTTCCATTGTCCAATTCTTCATTCAGAAAGCCGCTATTCTCTTTGCTAAAGCTCTCCAGAATAAAAACAACCACATTCAACGGCCTGAATTGCACACTATCCGCAGGCATATGCACCGGCGTGTACAAAGCTTCCATCTTCTCTTTATCGAAATACTGAGGTATGGCAAATGAGGTCTTTCCAAACGTGCGGAAGATAGAAAAAGGGGTATTCAGTACGATCCCCGTCTCCATCGGCCGGTCTACATACTTATTGGCGTTGCTGATTGTGATTGGACGCACCATGCCGGTAAATCCGCCACGCATTCCGCCGATACACAAGTACACTCCAAGCCCCAAAGTAAGCAAATGAACCGTATAATAAACTGGCATACGCTCTACCTTTACCGGCTTCGGCTTACGATACAACTTAAATAAAGCATAACCAAAAGCAATGGCAAACAACGTCAGATACCAGTGATTCAATAATTCTGTCCCTATAATACCTCCCAGATTCCCTTCATTCTTAAATTCGCTGAATACGGACGCAGTCGTTCTTCGATGGGTATATTGGAAATAAACCGTATCCATCAGGTTCATAATAATGACAATCAGGTTGGTTGTCACAAAAATCCCCTTTGTAATCTTCTGATATATTACATTTTCCTTATAATGAAGCGGAATCAGCATTAGGAAAATATACAGAAGATTCGTATAAAGAATGGCAGAAGTATCAAAAAGGAATCCTCCCTCGAACATTCTCCAGATTCGTCCGGCTGAAAGATCGGAAAAAGCCTTCAAATTTTCTATCAGAAAGATGACACGACAGAGAATAAAGCACCCCATCACTAATAATAAATTAATTATGAGTGACAGGGTGGTATTATAAAGAGAACGATATTTGTTCATCGTTTACTTATTTTCTTTGATATCAACGATCAGGTTGAGTTCGTCAAGTTGAGTCTGATCAATTTCAGACGGTGCATCCAACATTACATCGCGCCCTGAGTTATTTTTGGGGAATGCGATACAGTCACGGATAGAATCCAGACCGGCGAAAAGAGACACCCAACGGTCAAGACCGTATGCCAAACCACCGTGAGGAGGTGCACCATACTTGAAGGCATTCATCAGGAAGCCAAACTGAGCCTGTGCCTTCTCCGGTGTGAAACCAAGGATTTCGAACATTCTGGCTTGCAACTGGGCATCGTGAATACGGATAGATCCTCCACCGACTTCCACGCCGTTGACAACCATATCATAAGCATCGGCACGCACAGCAGCCGGGTCAGTATCCAGCAATGGAATATCTTCTTCTTTCGGATGCGTAAACGGATGATGCATAGCCATCAGACGGCCTTCTTCCTCACTCCATTCGAACATTGGGAAGTCAATCACCCAAAGGCAAACAAACTTATTCTTATCACGCAATCCCAATTGGGAACCCATTTCCAAACGGAGTTCACAAAGTTGCTTACGTGTTTTCATCACGTCGTCGCCGGAAAGAATCAGAATCAAATCACCCGGTTTAGCGCCAAATGCTTCCTTCATCTGTTGCAGCACTTCCTGTGTATAGAATTTGTCTACACTTGATTTCACCGTACCGTCTGCTTCTACACGAGCATACACCATACCTTTCGCACCAATCTGCGGTTTCTTGACGAATTCAGTCAAGGCATCGAGTTGTTTACGGGTATAAGTTGCAGCCCCTTCCGCACAGATACCGCCAACGTATGCGGCATTATCGAATACAGAGAAACCATAACCTTTCATGATATCCATCAGTTCAACGAACTTCATGCCGAAACGCAAATCCGGTTTGTCGCTGCCATAATATTTCATGGCATCAGCCCAAGGCATACGCTGGAACGGTTCGGTCAATTCAACACCCCGAAGAGTCTTGAACAGATGTTTGGCCATTCCTTCGAAAGTAGAAATGATGTCTTCCTGTTCTACGAAACTCATTTCACAGTCAATCTGTGTAAATTCCGGTTGACGGTCGGCACGCAAGTCTTCGTCACGGAAACATTTTGCAATCTGGAAATAACGGTCGAAACCGGAAACCATCAGTAACTGTTTCAGTGTCTGCGGAGATTGCGGAAGTGCATAGAATTGTCCCAGATTCATGCGTGAAGGTACCACGAAGTCACGTGCACCTTCCGGAGTAGAACCGATCAGTACAGGAGTTTCTACCTCTATAAAGCCCAAGCTATCAAGATACTTGCGTACTTCGATTGTCATCTTATGACGTAATTCCAAATTAGAGCGTACGGCATTACGACGCAAATCCAGATAACGGTATTTCATACGGATATCATCACCACCGTCTGTATTATCCTCGATCGTAAACGGAGGAGTCATGGCAGTGTTCAGAACGTTCAGTTCGGAAACGATAATTTCAATATCTCCGGTAGGGATGTTTGCGTTCTTGCTGAAACGTTCATTCACTGTTCCTGTGATCTGAATCACGAATTCACGACCCAGTTTATTGGCACGGTCGCAAAGTTCAGCATTAATTTCTTCATTAAAAACCAACTGGGTAATACCGTAACGGTCGCGAAGATCAATGAAAGTCATACCTCCCATTTTACGGCTGCGCTGTACCCATCCAGACAGCGTGATTTGTTTATTTACATCGGAGATTCTCAGTTCTCCACATGTGTGCGTTCTGAACATATTTTCTAATATTTATGATATTTTTCGTTAAGTAGCTTGCAAAAGTACACAATAAATCAGAAATCGGCATTTATTTCAGACTTTCTTTGTCAGCTTTTTCAATATTTTCTTGTTTTTATCTGTTATATTGTCCACAATCGCCTCGTTAATCAGTTTTATTCCGTTCACATATTCCTGTGCTCTTTGAAGAACGTTGGCCGCATCTTTTTCTTCTGTCTTCGGCACAACTACGCGCAATCCGCTTTTAATAAGTTCGATATTTACATCCGCCTCCGTCTCCATCGGGTCACCGTCAAAATGCACGACTCCCGGCACAGCCCGTCGAATACACAACTTCTTACAACGGAATGTCTTGATCCGGCTGTTCTGATCAATAGTTTTATTAAATAACTGGAAAGCAAGAGAGGGTACATCCAAAACGGTAAAAGGCTCGAGGATGGTCACATCCAGCAAACCATCCGTCAATGTGGCTTGCGGAGCTATATATGCATTGTTTCCATATTGCGACGCATTTCCGCAGGCAATAAGGAAAGCTTTATACTTGCTGACTCCGTTTTCCGTTTCCAGTTCATATGTTTCGGGCTGATATTTAAGACTTTCCTGCAGCGTCTTTTCGAGATAAGTCAATAGTCCGCGCTTTCCGGCATGAGCAAATTTCAAACTGACAAATGCATCAAACCCTACTCCACAGGTACAGAAAAAGTCCGTACCATTAATCTTACCATAATCTATGGTATCCAGGCATCCCTCATTGAGCACTTCCAGTGCTTTCTTAGGTTCCATAGGTATATGCAGATGCCGCGCCAGTCCATTCCCCGATCCGCAGGGAATAATTCCCAATGCGGTATCAGTATGTACCAGCGAACGAGCTATTTCATTAATTGTTCCGTCCCCCCCGATAGCCACAACGATGTCAGCTTTCTCTTCCGCAGCTTTGGCAGCTATCTCTACTGCATGACCGGCTCTTTCCGTATACACTACTTCCCAAGTGTATCTCGCCTTATCAATTTTTTCATCCAGCAAGTTAAGAATCAATTCTTTACTTTGTGTTCCCGAAATAGGATTGACGACGAATTTTATTTTTTTCATTCTTTCGTTCATGCTATTCTTGTCGATTGTAGACGACAAAAGTAATATAAATATCTTAAATTTTAATCTATTAGAGGTTTCTAATCATACGAGAGCAACTTTTTTCTCTTAAAAAGAACAGATAAAAGCAAATTTTGTTATCTTTGCCCCCTGTTTTTAAACACTTGTTAAGATAAAAGGATGTAAGATCGTCAGCGAACGATCTGAGTATGAGTATAATAAATTATAATTCATGGGATTATTACAAGAGAAGTTAGCTAAGTACGACCTGCCACAAAAGTTTATGGCACAGGGCGTTTACCCATATTTCCGTGAGATAGAAGGAAAGCAGGGTACAGAGGTAGAAATGGGCGGACACGAAGTGTTGATGTTCGGTTCTAATGCATACACTGGCCTTACGGGAGATGAAAGAGTGATTGAAGCAGGTATCAAAGCCATGCGCAAATACGGTTCCGGTTGTGCCGGTTCACGTTTTCTGAATGGTACGCTCGATCTTCATGTTCAACTTGAAAAAGAACTGGCTGCCTTTGTTGGCAAGGATGAAGCACTTTGCTTCTCTACCGGTTTTACGGTTAATTCCGGAGTTATCTCATGCCTGACCGACCGAAATGATTATATAATATGTGATGACCGTGACCATGCCTCTATCGTAGATGGCCGTCGTCTCTCCTTCTCACAGCAATTAAAATATAAGCACAACGATATGGCGGATCTGGAAAAGCAACTTCAGAAGTGCAATCCGGATTCAGTGAAACTGATCATAGTAGACGGTGTATTCTCTATGGAAGGTGACTTGGCAAACCTACCCGAAATCGTTCGCCTGAAACATAAATACAATGCTACTATCATGGTAGACGAAGCTCACGGTTTGGGTGTATTCGGAAAACAGGGACGTGGTGTATGCGACCATTTCGGTCTGACACACGAAGTAGACTTGATCATGGGTACTTTCAGTAAGTCGCTGGCCTCTATCGGCGGTTTTATCGCTGCTGATTCTTCTATCATCAACTGGCTGCGACACAATGCACGTACTTATATCTTTAGTGCATCCAACACTCCGGCTGCAACAGCAGCTGCTTTGGAAGCTCTTCATATCATCCAGAACGAACCGGAAAGACTGAACGCTCTGTGGGAAGCAACCAACTATGCTCTGAAACGTTTCCGTGAAGCAGGCTTCGAGATCGGTGCTACTGAGTCTCCTATCATTCCTCTTTATGTACGCGATACGGAGAAGACTTTCATGGTTACTAAGTTAGCTTTCGACGAAGGTGTATTCATCAATCCGGTTATTCCGCCGGCATGTGCTCCGCAAGACACATTGGTACGCGTGGCATTGATGGCTACTCACACCAAAGAACAAATAGACAGTGCTGTAGAAAAGTTAGTGAAAGCTTTCAAAGCTTTAGACCTTTTGTAAGCTGCATCTCTGAAAAGCTATAAAAAAGCTACTTTCCGAAAGACAAATCATCAGGAAAGTAGCTTTTTTAATTCTACAGCAAACAAATTACTTCTGCTTTGCGTAACGAATTTCCATTCCTTGGTTATCCAGAACCAAAGAATCAGCCGTCAGTCTCTTGATATCCATCGTATCCACAAATTCAATCGTCTGGCCATTACCGATACTTTTTCCTGTCAGAATCAGTTTAGTTCCTTCCTGTTTCCAGCTTTCATAAACCAAAGTAGCCATATTGACAGAAGAAGCAACGCCTCCTTCTTCCATCTTAATACCTTGTACTTGTCCTTCCAGTCCCGGCACAGGTTCTACCCATGAGCCAACAATTGAGGCAGAGTTACCTCCACATGCAGCCAATAAACCCATCAACAGAGTTGCTGCCAACATTTTCTTTTTCATTCTGTAGTTCTGATTAGATTATTAATTAGTCATTAGTCCGGTCCGCCTTCTTCCCTACTACAATCACTTTCTTTGCAGTTGGTATCGTATTCGATCCCGGCTCTTCCTCTTCTTCTATGTAATTCACCTGTACGGTGTCTCCCAGTTCGAAGCCACCGACTTCACTCGGTTCCTGATCCATCGTACTGACGAACACTGTATCTCCTTTCGAAGTAACCAACATAAAATTATTCATCGAAGCATCTTCTACTACCCCGAAGATTGTTTTCTCATCTTCTGTAGGAGCAACAGCCAAACTATCATCCATAGTATCCTGCTCTTGTCCCGCAGTCTGTCCGCTCTTTGATTGACAAGCACTTATCACACCAACCAAAACAGCAAACAATAAAAAAACTCTCATTTTGTTCATATGCTTTTTATTTGAGATAAAACTTAGAATATTGCAAAGGTAATTTTTAAAATTGTTTTTCCCATGAACCTGCTTAAAATTAATTGAAATAAGGCATTAAAAGTTTTTCTATACCGGCACACGCTCATTACAAAATAATGATACATATATAATTATACAAAACGTAAAATAAGGATAAGACAGACAAAACAGGAATATGTTAAATACTATTTTAGCTCATTCCGATCAAACATACAATATATTAATAATCAGATAAATAATAGATAAATTAAGGATATATTCAGATAAGTTCATGGAGAACTTGGTAGCAGATTTTAGAAAAATAAGCTTTCATCTTTTGAAAATTTAAGGTTTACAAATATTGAATGATTTTCTTTGCTTTGTTGGCGACAAAAATAGTTATATTTTTCAGAAGTACGCTATAAATTGATGTTTTTTTTAAAAAGTTATTTCTTCGTTTACCCTATCTTTTCCTTTTATAATTCTGATAAAGTAATATTTCAGAAGGTATTTGAAATTAATATGTACTCATAATACTCATTCCACCAAGTTCTCCATGAACTTATACCGCCTTAGAGTTTACTAAATTCTATATTTCACAACCTAATTTTTAATCAAAAATCAACACACAATCAATGCCTATGGAAATATTACAGTATTATGATTTACCATCTCTATCGTTTACAAACAAAACCAGTAAACTAGTTATTATTTTAAAATCAAAATTATGAAAAACATTTTATTTACTTCAAACAAAGTGCACACAACCGCGCGAATCGGTGTTCTGTTCTTTTCTTTATGTTTTTCTCCACTCATAAATGCCGGCAATGCAGAAAAGCCGATGAATGGCATAGAGAGTTCAGAAACAACGCAACAAAATAAGATTAAAATAACAGGTGTAGTAACAGACAGCAAAGGAGAATCTATCATCGGAGCCAATGTTGTAGTAAAAGGACAATCAAACGTCGGAGCAATAACCGATGTGGAAGGACGTTATCAGATTATGGTTCCTTCCGACAATGCAATTTTGCAAGTATCATATCTTGGATACGTAACCGAAGAAATAAAAGTAAAAGGGCGCCGCAACATCAATGTGATGCTGAACGAAGACTCCAAAGCGCTGGACGAAGTTGTAGTAGTCGGCTACGGACAGCAGAAAAAGGAAAGCGTAGTCGTTTCTATGAGTTCCATCAAACCAAAGGATATAGTTGTCCCTTCGCGAAGCCTGAATAACAGTCTTGCCGGACAAGTCGCCGGTTTGATTGCAGTACAACGTTCGGGTGAACCCGGATATGATAACGCAGAGTTTTGGATTCGAGGTGTAAGTACCTTTGCGGGTGGTACATCTCCGCTGGTACTTGTGGACGGTGTACCCAGAAGCATGAGTGATATTGAACCCGACGAAATCGAAACGTTTTCGGTTTTGAAGGATGCCGCTGCAACAGCCATTTATGGTGCCGAGGGAGCCAATGGTGTAGTACTTGTCACTACCAAACGCGGACGTGTAGAGAAGGCAAAGATTTCATTCAAGACAGAACACACCATTTCTTCCCCCACCCGTCTTCCCGAGTTCGTTGGTTCGGCCGACTATCTGGACCTGTTCAACGAAGCACTCCATAATGATGGGGAATTACCGCAGTTTTCGGATGACTTAATTGCACATTACCGGAACAATGACGATCCGGACCTATATCCAAATACCAACTGGATCGACAAAATGTTACGTAAAAACACATTCACACACAGATATACCTTGAATGTACGTGGAGGTACAGAAAAAGCAAAATACTTTGTTTCGGCAGCATATTACAACGAAAGTGGTATTTTCAAAGGAAGTCCTACCAAACAATATAATACAAACATCGGCATCGACCGTATCAATCTTCGTTCAAATATTGATATGAACGTATCAAGCACTACAACTGTAGGAGTTGACCTCGCACTTCAGTATCTGGTTAATAATTATCCGGGAACAGGAACTGCCAATATATTCCGTTCCATGCTGATTACTCCTCCTTATACATTTCCGGCTGTGTACAGTGATGGTACTGTTTCAACCTACTCACAGGAACGTGACGCTAACATGCGCAACCCGTACAACTTATTGATGAACTCCGGATACGCCAAAGAATACCGTACTGCCATTCAATCCAAAGTTTATGTAGACCAGAAACTGGATTTTATCACCAAAGGTTTGTCTGTACGCCTGAACGCAAGTTATGACTATGATAGTGAAATGATCGTTCGCCGTGAATATAATCCGACAAGATATCATGCTACGGGACGCGATGAAAACGGCAATCTATTATTTGCCACAGTCGTATCCGGAAACCCTGAATTGCAGGACCCTAAGAATAGTGCGACAAGCGCAACCAAGAAGATTTACATAGATGCTGCCATCAACTATAAACGTACGTTCGACCAGCACGAAGTGGGTGCCATGCTATTGTACATGCAAAAGGAAACCCAATATCACAATGTAGCACTTCCCTATCGTAAGCAAGGTCTGGTAGGACGTTTAACTTACGGTTACGGCGGACGCTATTTCATTGAAGGCAACTTCGGATACACCGGTTCAGAAGCATTTGCTTCGGGCAACCGTTTCGGTTTCTTCCCGGCAGTAGGTCTCGCCTACTACATTTCCAATGAGTCTTTCTACCCGGAAGTGATCAAAAAGTATGTCCCCAAACTCAAATTAAGAGCCTCTGTCGGACGTGCCGGTAACGACAATACAGGAGGAACCCGTTTCTTGTACCGTCCGACCTACAAAATGGATGCCGGAGGTTTTACACAAGGTTACAATGATACCGGAGGCGGTCTGAACGGTATCGGCAACGGTATCATAGAAGGACGTTTTGCAGCTCCTTACTTGGGATGGGAAGTAGAAGACAAACAAAACTACGGTTTCGATATCGGCTTGTTTGACAACCGTCTTGAAGTTATCTTTGATTACTTCGATTCTACCAGAAGCCAGATTCTGCTGCAACGTCAGACTGTTCCCCAGCTTGGCGGTCTGAGAGACGATCCGTGGCAAAACTTCGGTAAGGTTCGCAACAGAGGTGTTGACATGTCTGTGAACGCTCATCAAAATATAGGCAAGGTAAAACTTAGCGCAAGAGGTACATTCACATTCACCCGCAATAAAATTCTGGAATATGATGAACTTCCTCCAAAGTATGATTACCAGGCTATTACGGGCAAACGTGTCAGTGATAAAGATAACCTCTATTACATTGCAGAACGACTTTATACCGAAGACGACTTTACCGTAAGCACTAACGCTAACGGTCTGAAGACTTATAAACTCCGTTCGGAAATTCCACAACCAACCTTAGGCGGACTCCTTGGTCCCGGTGACATCAAATATACCGACGTCAATGGAGACGGAATCATCGACTCTTATGACCGTGTAAGAGGAATCGGTCATCCGGAAACTCCGGAAATTATCTACGGATTCGGTTTAAATGCCGAATATAAAGGAATCTACGCCAGCATCTTCTTTCAGGGAGCAGGAAACACTTCTGTATTATTGGGTGGAAAGACTTCCGAAGGATGGTATCCGTTCTCATGGGGTGTCGACCAGTCCAACTATCGTACCTTTGCATTAAACCGCTGGACAGAGAACAATCCGAGCCAGGATGTAATTATTCCCCGTCTGCACAAGAGCAATGCGAACAATGCTAATAACCGCGTTGCCAGTACATGGTGGCTGCGCGATGGCTCTTTCCTCCGATTGAAGAATATAGAAATCGGCTATCAGATACCTAAGAAATTTTTAAGCAAGATCGGCTTCGAAGCTGCCCGTATCTATCTGATGGGATATAACCTGGCAGTATGGGATCATATCAAATATTTCGATCCGGAAGCCGGAAATGCGAATGCCGGACTTAACTATCCGCTGCCGCGAACCTATACAATCGGTCTTGATTTCACATTCTAAAAACCATAAAAGATAAAAATATGAAAAGTAAAAGTCACAGATATATGTTGCTGATGGGATTATTCTTCTCCGTCAGTTCATGTGATTATCTGGCTGTTTCGGACCAGATGTCAGGAGGCTTGCAAAATACAGATCAAATATTTGAAAACGTAGCCTATACCAAACGATGGTATGCCAATGTCTTTGCAGGAATCCCCGATTATTCGGGAATAAACAGCCTGAATGTAGGAGCCTTTAAAAATCCGTGGGCTGCAATCTGCGATGAACTAGTAGTAGGTTATGGAAATGCTGCCAAGGCCAACAACTCGGACAAGAATGCAGCGACCGCTAGTTTTCACCGCTATGGCGACTGCTATAAATACATCCGGCAGGCTAACATTTTTCTAGAGAAAGCTCATGTGATTACAACCAGCGGTACGCAAGGCGACAGACTGGAAGAAGACGAACTGAATGAGATGCGTGCCAACGTACGCTTCATGCGTGCATTTTACAATTATCTGCTATTGGAACAATACGGTCCTATTATCCTCGTAAAAGATAAGGTATACGAGGCGACAGAGACTCAGGATGTTCCCAGAAATACGGTAGATGAAGTTATCACGTATATTGATCAGGAGCTACGTGAAGTAGCTAATGAACTGCCACAGGAACCGATGCACGAAAATGAATCTTACCGCGCATGGCCAACCAAAGGTGTCGCTTTGGCCGTACGTGCCAAATTGTGGCTATATGCAGCCAGCCCCCTTCTCAACGGGGGATACAGAGAAGCGCTGTCTCTGACCAACCCAGACGGTACAAGACTCTTCCCGGATCGTGATGACAACAAATGGAATACTGCATTAAACGCCTGCAAAGATTTCATCGATTACGCAGAAACCGGAAACCGCTACGAGTTATACAAAGAATATACAACAAGCAGCACCGGTGAACAGATTCTAGACGTAGATGCCTCCGTTTACAACCTCTTTCAGAAATACAATAAAGAAATCATCTGGGGCACCGCCAACAACGACTGGGGAGGACTTGACGGTGACGCATTCGACCGAAGAATCGTTCCTCGCTGCGAAAAGAACGGTTTGGGTTCGACCGGAGTAACGCAAGAACTCGTAGACGCCTTCTATATGAACGACGGACTTCCTATCAAGGAAACCGACTATCTGCCGAAATCAACACTTTATAAAGAAGATGGTTACGGAACTTACAAGGACAAGAATGACGGAAAATACTCTAAGAACTACACCAACGTAACAGTCAGTAACCGCTATCTGAATCGTGAAGCACGTTTCTACAACACTGTCTTCTTCAACGGACGCCAATGGCCTGTCACCTGCAAACAAGTCCAGTTCTACAATGGAGGTAATGCAGGCGTTCAGGAAGGACAAGCCACTACAACCGGATATATGCTTTTCAAGCGCTTCAACCGATCAATCAGCAAAACCAGTCCGGGTGTAGCTAGTCAGAACCGTCCTTCCATAATCTTCCGTCTGGCGGATTTCTATCTGATATATGCAGAAGTTGCCAACGAAGTAAATCCGAGCGACTCACGCGTACTGACTTATCTGAACCTCGTACGCGAACGGGCAGGCTTGCCGAAAGTAGAAATACTGAATCCCGGTATCGTAGGTAATAAAGAATTGCAAAGAGCAGCCATTCAGCGCGAACGCCAGATTGAACTGGCAACGGAAGGTCAACGTTATTTCGATGTACGCCGCTGGATGATTGCCGACAAAGACGGTGAAGGACGCCAGAACGGATATGCACACGGTATGAATGTTCGGGGAACTATCAATGATACCGAAGAGTTCAACCGCGTAGTGGAAACTGAAAAAATTGTATTCAACAGAAAGATGTACTTACAGCCAATACCGGATCACGAAATGAGAAAGACACAAAACCTCGTCCAGAATCCGGGATGGTAATTGTATAAGCACAATAAATCAATGAGCATTATGAGAAAAATAAGTTATATACTAATATCAGGTTGCATCACTCTCTCTATTATCGGTTGTGATGAAACCTTTGATACGAGCAATACATCCGAAGGGATTTTGTCATTGTCTGAAAACGGACTGACTATTCTGCAATCGTATAATGTAGGAGAAAAATACAATGCTGACTTATGGATACAACACGGAGGACTGGAACTGAATAACAGTACCGTCACCTTCACCGTAGACAAAAGCCTGCTCGACTCACTCAATACTGCCGACGGAACCAGTTACCAGATACTTCCGGAAGATTGTTATCAAATGACTAACACAACGGTTAACGTATCTGCCGGTGACAGACTGGCAAAAGGCACTATCGTATACGACCCGACAAAGATTCATGCGTTGTGCGGCTATGACAATGTTCAATACATTCTCCCACTCAAAGCAAGCACTACAGGAGAGAAGTTGAACCCCGACCGTTCCACCCTCCTACTGGGATTTAAAGTTTCCGAACCCATTGTAACTATCATAAACGATGGTATACAGGAAATCAATGTCGACAATGTAAAAGAGTTGCCGATTACCATTGGAGTACCTTTTAGCAATAAATGGAACATCAACTGTACTTTAGTCAACAACCAGTCGGTAGTAGATACATACAACAGTGCCAATCAGACTTATTTCAGTCTTCTGCCGGCAGAGTGCTATACCAAACCCGAATCCCCGTCATTGTCTCAGGGAGTTGATCAGACCACAGTCAGTTACAAGCTGAAAGATAACATTCTTCCGGGAAATTATATGCTTCCTGTGCAAATAGGCGAAGTTACTTCCGATGCCACTATCCGTGCGGATAAAGACACCTACACAGGATTCTGCATCATAAAAGAAGGAACGAAAATATCAAAGAGCGGCTGGGAAGTTCTGTCCTTTACGACACAGGAAGCTTCGGGAGAAGGAGCCGGCAATGGATTAGCCAAATGTCTGATAGACGGAGACACTGAAACATTCTGGCATGCCAAATGGCAAGGTGGAAGCGACCCGCTACCGTATGATATTGTGATAGATATGAAGCAAAACATACAAATAGCACAGGTGGAATTGCTTCCGCGCGGCAGAGGTTCAAACAATCCTATCAAAGTGGTCGAGTTTGCAGCTAGTGAAGATAACGTGAACTGGACTCCTATCGGCAGATTCGGATTCACGAATCAGGATGCCGCCCTGGAATATTATGTAAAATCGATCAAAGCACGTTACATCAGACTCACGATTCCCGATGACGGAGGAAACAGTACTGTCGCTGCTATCAGAGAACTAGATGTCAAGGGCACTATTATTAACTGACACATGAGCATTCGATAGGTATTTTATAGCAAGTGCACTCTATAGTGCATCTTGAAGTTAAGCTACTCTCTTCCCCCCAAAGAGAGTAGCTTTTTATTTTGTCCGATGCCACCTTTCCTGTTTTTCCAACGGTTGATTAGCTTCAAAGTCGACGGCAAAGGAAGAACGTTTTATCTTCTTAGAAACTGGATACTGAAGAACTACATATTCATAGTGATCATTCCGTTTTAATAGTCTCAGCCGGATTACTTAATGCCGTATGATATCCGTTAAGGACAACTGTGACAAAAGTTACAAGCATTAATAAAACGACAGGTACTATAAATACTTCTATTCCCCAATTCGCAGGATACACAAACTGTTCCCTCCACCGTTTCATCAAGACATATACGATAGGGACAGCGATCACGTCGGCTATCAGAATATAATAGAAGAACGGACGGTTCAACAACAATAGAATTTGGCGGGAAGAGGCACCGTGTACTTTACGAATCGCAATTTCTCTTTTTCGTTGTTCTACCGCATACCATGTAATTCCAAAGATACCAAAAAGGGTCAGGAACAAACTGATTATAGCATAAGCCAGTAATAATCGGGAGAAATTCACCATATCTGTATTGTTGGATATATATTGCTGATAGGCGTCTATGTAAACAAAAGAATGTCCCGGCTCGTGTTTCTCCCACAGCAACCGGAGATTTTTTACTATCTCATTGCGTCTGCTCTCATCTATACGACAAGACAGGTAGGTTGCCTGATCAACCGGAATCTCTTGAAGAATGATCTGCATCGGAGTAATGGCAGAGTTGAAAGAAGTCAGTCTGAAATCTTTGCATACACCAATAATAGTTCCTTCACCGGCGTTGTCCTGCGCATATTTGCTTAAGGCCTGCCCCACCGGGTCTTCTCCTGCCGGCACAAAAAACTGCACAAAGGCTTCATTAACAACTACCGGATGGGCTACCTTGGAAAATAAATCCTTCGTTCGTTCCGGTTCGAGAAGTTCTATGTTGAATAAGTCCAGCAGTTCATAGTTCTCGGTCAATAAAACTTTATTTACCATTACTTCCTGCCCGTTCCTGTTTAGTGGAATGATGATATTAAAAGGACTCGTTATCCGCCCTTTGGATAACAGGGCAGTTTGGATACCGGGCAGGTTTTTAATGTCATTATACAAAGGGACGGTCAGGGCAGTCCCCTCATTACCTAAGATTAAAATTCCTTTAAAGCGTTCACCCTGCTCTTCTATGGTTGAAAGTTGCGTACGTATCATCATAAAGGCAGTCATCAATCCGATGGAGATAACCATTTGCACGCCTACAAGGGTCGCTACCAGTCTTCTTCTTTTTCTCCCTTGAAAAAATTGCCGATATCCGCTGATAGAAATGCGGTTCAGTTTCTTCGTCATATAGGTGGCCGGTATAATGGCCAAAAGAGAAACAAACAGAAGAATAAATGGAAAGACTTTCCATGAAAGAATGAAACCGAAAGTCAGACGGGCATCAAAGAAATAATTGAAAAGAGAAAGTATGTCCCCCATTACAAGAATGGAAAGGATGAAAGCAATAAATACGGTAAGGAATGTATCAATAAAAAGTTGCCGGCAAATATATGAATGGGAAGCTCCCATCAATGTCTCTACATGAATCATGTTTACTTGTTTCAGCAGGCGCGAAAAGCTTAGGTTTACGTAATTGAAGCAAGCGATGAATAAGACAAGAAAAGCTGATAATAAACCGATACTCAACAAAGCGATCTGCCGATGACTGAATGTTTTCACGGAATCAGCCAGTTTTGTGTCAAAGTAGGATTCTTGTAATGTCTGGAGTTTATAATAACCGGGACCTGTCACTGTAGGCAGTTCTGTTGACTCAAAACGCTCGCAAAAGGCTGACACGTCAGTCTTTTCTTTGAGAAGAATCATACAGGAAGTTCCTTCTTCCTGCAGGTTCTGAGAATTACCAAGCAAATCAATACGGAGTGCTGACTGCGCATAAAACTTATATATGGCAGATACCTTTTTCATTTCAACTTTATCTCCATATACCACAGAAAGTTCTCGCCCGATACAATCGAACTTCCCGAAGTATTGCATGGCCTTTTCTTCACTCAAAGCAATACAGTCCGGCTTGGTCAAGGCTTCTTTCATATTGCCGGACAATATCTGGTACGGGAAAAAACGGCAGAAAGAACTGTCGGCCTCAACAATGACCTGTTGAGGAAAGCGCTGGTTCTCAATTTCAATATGAGTTGCCTCCTTCTCGGTCAGCCGGAGATAAGATTCAATCTCCGGAAACGGAGCTATCATTCCGGCAACCGATCCTCCATAGACAAATGATACTTGTCCGGTGCTCTGCATGGATGGCAGTCGCTGAGTCAGGCGCAGGATACGGTCCTTCTTTGGATTTTCCCCTTCTATCGTATATTCATGGATGACAAACGAGATCAGAAGATTGGTACAGGAAATACCGACCACAAGACTGACCAAAGAGATGACCGCAAAAAGTCTATTGCGCCACCAGTTTCTGAATATAAGTTTTAATAGTACGAGGTTTTCCATAGCAGTTCGTTCCATTCGTTGTAATCTTAGTCGTTTTTAATCTTATTCGTTCTTCATGATCAATGCCGGATTGATGCGGACAGCTTTGCATACCTGCCAGAGTAATGTACCCAGTGAGATAAGCAAGGTAAGGATGAAGCCTGTCACAAAAATCCCTGCTCCTATCGGAGTTTTCACCGCAAAGTCTTTGGTATAGTCATTAATAATATAATAGACCAAAGGAATAGCGACAGCAAAGGCGGCTCCCAAAATATAAAGATACTTCCTGACCAATAACAAAGCGATCTGTTTGCCGGTAGCTCCGTTCACTTTACGCAATGCAATCTCCCTGTAGCGCTGGCGAATGTCATACAATGACAGCCCGAACAATCCGAGGCAGGAAACGCAGATAGCCAGTCCGGCAAAGGTGACGTAGATGCGGGTTGTTCTCTTGTCATCATCGTACAGTTTTTCAACTTCATCTTCGACGAAGGAGTAATTGAACTCCCCCTCACCCATTACTTCGTTGTGTAGTTCCTTCAAGAATTGAATGGCTTCCTTGCGTTTACCTTCGGCTATTTTAGCCATTAAAGGTTCGGTAGGGTTTTCTCCTTCATCATACAGAATAACCAGTGGTGCATCCCCCATAGATAAGTGTCCGGTCCGGAAGTCTTCTATCACACCTACTACCTGATAAGCAGGATTTTTACTCTCATCTGTCCCCACACTCCACCATAGACGGGATTCGGTTTGCAGTGAAGCTTCATTAATATCTTTTATCCGGAAGAGCTTTCTGGCTGTTTCATTTATCATCATTTTATATTGGGCAAACTGGTCTTTATCATTCCACGTTCTTCCTTCTTTCAGCTTCAGGCCAAACATATTCATGTAATTATTATTAACATATATGATAGCCATTTTATGTTTCTCTCCGTTACTCTCCACATTGACGTATGGTTCCAGATTGATAGGTGCTTCCCCATATCCCCATGAAATGAATAAAGGGCATGCGTCCATCTTCTGTTTAATAACCTGTACCTTATGCCGCTCCAAGTCACGTTCTTTCTGCCATTCTTCATCATTTGCATATCTTCTGTTTTGTGTCTCGAATGACAGGAACTGGCATGAAATGATATTCTTTGCCTGATATCCTAAATCCGCATTCAGCATTGTGTACAACTGGCGAACAAAAAACAATGCGACTACTATCAGACTGAACGTAATGACATATTGAATAAACAAGAATATTGCACGGGAAACAATTGAATTTCCTCCGGCATTTACAGAACGCAAAGAAGTGATCGGAGAAGAATAGTTGTAACGTAAGAAAGGAAAGACAGACGTCACCAACGGCAATACGAATAATAAAATGAGAGACAGCGACAGATCAAAAATGATATCCGGTTTTACAGGAATTGCATATACCGAGGCGAATATCCCGGCTGAAGTTTCGATCAGCATCCAGATGATAAGCAAGGCGGCTGCCACCATATATATATTCTCTACATAAATCTGGATAAATATCTGAAAGCCGCTCGCACCATATACTTTTTTTACACCAAACTCACGTGCCCGCTTTAGAACGATAACCGTGTAGATATTGATAAAATTGAAGACTCCCACCAACAGCAGCATACAAGCCACTACAGTCAGAATCGTCACATGATTGATATTCCCCCGCAAAAAAGAAGCTGCCGAAGGTTCGACAATCTTATTGAAATACAATCCTTTCAAGGGAGTAAGCCCGTACTGTATGGGAGAATGACTGTAACATATTAATGACTGCGGCTTGGAAATCTTTTCATTATACTTTTTCAGGTCTGTTTCGTTTGCCAACCGGACCATGCAGAATCCCATCCGACTCCAGTCTGTATATTTCCCCTGATTCACCGGAGCTATCAGGTCGAATTGTAAAGAAGCCTTGGTACTCGGTTCATCCACAATGCCACGAATGGTAAGTACAGAACCTGACGATGAAGTTAATTGTTTCCCTATCGGGTCTTCGTCACCAAAAATATGCCGTGCATATTTCCGGGTAATAATTGCATCATCCGGTTTCTGAATAGTTTTAATTCCCAAAACTATCGGATAGTCCATCAACTGCAAAAGCAAGCTATCAGTTACCAAAACATTGGCCCGGTAACGGTGATTATCGACTACAATATAATCATCGTCAAAAGAAACACTATAAGAATATGCTTCTACTTCCGGATTCTTTAAAGGGTCTATAAAATTAGGATCATTATTCCTGTCTGTATTATCTGTGATTGAAATGCTGCCATTACTCCTTTGAATAGTCAGCAAGTACAATCGGTCCAGGTCCTTACAGAAATGGTCAACTGTTATCTCCTGATGGATATAGCGTACAATTATCAGTGTGGCAGCCACACTGACTGCAAGCCCGATAATATTGATCATCGTGTATGTTCTGAAACGGGATAAAGTCCTGATAGCAGATAATTGGTTCTTCATATTGCTTTTATTAAATAATAACGTTATTCACTTTTGATTACTTCTGCCGGGTTCTGTCGGGCAGCTTTCCATACTCTCCAGATGATGCTAAGGAATATTATAAGTAACATACCTGCAAATATGCCTCCATATATCCAAAAGTTTATCGGCGTCTGCTTTACATATCCTTCGAGCCAGTACTTCATGATGAGATAACTTAATGGAAAGGCCATGAATGACGCTATGACAAGTAAAATCAAGTACTCTTTAAAAAATAAGTTCAAAATGACCTTTACACTTGCACCGTTTACTTTCCGGATAGCAATCTCTTTCCGGCGCTGTTCACATGATAACGTCACTAAGGAGAATATGCCAAATACGGCAATCACGATGCAGATAAGAGAAACAACACTCAGTAACTTGCTTAATGTGTTTTCTGACTTCATGTATTCATTGTAGGTATCTTCCATATTTATCAAGTCCAATACCGCATCCATATTGTCCTTATGCGCCTCTTCCTGCAGTTTTTGGTATACTTTATTCCATGTACCTTCTTTAAATTTAAAAAGAAAAGGCCCTCTGTTTCCGTTGCCCGGATTATCCTTCGGCAAAAAGAATACAGCCGGAATCACTGGATAAATCGGGGCATTATAATATATATCTCTGATAACACCTTTCACTGTGCAAACTTCATTCAGATATATCTTTTTACCTATCGGTTGAGACCATCCGAAAGCTTTTACGGCAGCTTCATTGATTACCACTACTCCTTGTCCGTCTTTTTCATCCAACATATCACCTTCTATAACGTCTATCTGAAAGAAATCAACATAATCCTGATTGATTGTTTCATTCTCTAATTTGATTCGTTGTTCTTTATCAGTCTGTCCTTCCCATTCCCTCAATTCATAAGAAGAAAATGACGATTTAGGAATAGGACTGGAAAAACCACATAAACATTCTGTTACATCAGGCATCTGCTTTAGTATCTCTTTGAAAGGGGTATTTTCAAATCCATAAATAGAAAGAATGGCTCCCACATTATGTTTCTCCAATCCCAATTCTTTGGAATTCTGCAGAAAATTGAGTTGCTTCATCATGACCAAAGTGCAGAACACAAAACCGATACTTATAAAAAGCTGGAATAAAATGCTGCCTTTATAAAACCAGCCGGAAAGATGAAGATTTGATTTGTGATTGATACTATCGAGCAATGTCCGCTTGTTGACATAGCGCACAAGCATAGCTGCAAAACCCGTTGTTATCAGTAACAATAATAATATATATACAAACACTTCACTATAAAAGAATGAAGTACTCTCATCGATTTGCGACAACTCCTTAAAAACCGGCAGAATTAACTCTATCATCATGATTCCCAAGCCTAATGACAGCACAAGCAACAAGATCAATTCTGAAAGGAGTAATGAAAGAAGATTGCCATTGGAGGCTCCATTCACCTTTCGTAGTGCCAATTCGCGCTTGCGCATTCGGATACGGGTTACGAGCATTGTTAAATAGTTACATAATCCGCAAATAATAACCAAAGCTCCAATGCAAGCAAAAAGACGAACATGATTCAATTTGACATTGATATCCTCCCTCGGATGAGTACTCCTCAATGTTGATAACAGAGCTATAGGAGTAGATATAACTGGGCTATATGAGTCCAGTTGTATTTTATATTTCGCCAGTCTCTTCTCTACAGCTTCTACATCACTATTCGGATAGATACGGAAAAGAGTATGGCATTGCTGTCTTCCCCAATCCGGATCCCGATCTTTATATGGTAACAAAATATCAAAAGGATACATGGAATGTCCTTCCCATGATTTTACTACTGCGACAATCGTCATTTCAGCATTTCCTCTGTCAGGAAATAGCAATTGTTTGCCTATTGGGGATTCTTCTCCGAATATTTTTTTGGCGGTTTTATCCGTAATGGCAATTTGTTTATCCCCCAGTCTCAAACGATTATCGCCATCTGTCGCAATGATATTAAACATTGAAATAAAGTTAGAATCAACTTCCAACTGGTATGTATGATATACATTCTTCTCATGTTCAATGGGAGTTATACCTCCATTATATATATGGCAAGCATTCTCCACCTCCGGACAGTTTTTCTTTATATAATCAGCCAACAAACTGGATGAATAATAAGAAAATCCGTCTCCCTGCAAATCAAATTTATTACCTGCCAAGTAGATGCGTTCCGCCCCTTCATGAAACGTATCGTATGTCATTTCATAACGTATCCATAGGGCAGACAATGCAAAACAGGTGAAACCAATTGCCAAGCCGACTATACTTACAATACTCTGCGTCTTGTACTTGATCAGATTGCGAAAAGCTATTTTTAAATAATGATATATCATGACATTGTGTTTATGTTATTCACTCTTGATAATTTCTGCCGGATTCTGCCGGGCAGCTTTCCATACTCTCCAAATAATGCTAAGCAAAAGAATAATAGCTATCACAACAAAGATACTTATATATACCCAACCATCTATCGATGTTTGTCTCACGTAGCTGTCGATCCATCTCCTCATTACAACATATCCTGTGGGGAATGCAATAACGGCAGCTATGATCAATAACAATAAATATTCCCGGAAGAACATCTGCAGGATATGATGGATTTGCGCTCCGTTCACCTTACGTATAGCAATCTCTTTCTGACGCTGTTCACAAGACAGCGTTACCAATGAGAAAACTCCGAATACAGAAATAATGACGCAAACCAATGATACAAAACTCAATAATTTCATCAGTGCATCTTCGGAGCGGAGGTACTTGTTATATTCCTCTTCTTCATTAAACAATCGCATATACGCATTCGGAAATTCCTCTCTGTACAGTTTCTCTATGGTCGCACGGCATTCATTCCACGTGCCCTCTCTAAATTTAAACAGAATGCTGGCACGATTCAACAGATAATCTTGCGCTTTAGGATGCTGAAAAGCAATCAGTCCCGGTTCACTCGTAGGAGAACGATAGCTAAAGTTCCTGACTACTCCGACAACCTTATATAGGCTACGCTGACCATTATATTCATGATAGAAACTTTTGCCCAAAGCCCGTTTCCATCCAAATTTACGGCATGTATTTTCATCTATCACTACTTCATTTTCTTGATTCTTGTCCGATATAAACTCGCCTTCCAATAAATTCAATTTATAGAATTCAAAGAATTCTTCTTTAGCAGGCATCATACCAACTGTTAAAGGTTCTTCAACCGCTTTCGACGAATCATCCCAGTTGTTTATTTCGACATACATCATCGGTCCTGTAGGAATAATCGGGAAATACGAAGGGGGCAAAGTCTCTGTCACCATGGGCAAAGTAGCTATCTTCGCCGACCATTGCTTAATATCACCATTCCATAAGGCTACATTACCGACATTATGACGTTCCATTCCTAAGTCCGTATTTTTCAGAAAATAGAGTTGCTTCATCATAACAGCCGCACAGAAGATAAAAGCAAGACTGACAACTAACTGCATGATAATTCCTATCTTACGAAACAAATAAGGTCTGGTAGCTACCGCTTTTCCTTTTATCGCTTCCTGCAATGTCCGACGGCGAAAATAAGATAAAGGCATCTGTGCAAACAGGAAAGACAGAATGATTACAATCAAAAGATATGCAATGATCTCTCCATAATATACACTGGCCTCTATCTGTGTGAAGTTCAGGAAGCCGGACAGACTCACCTCTATCATCAACAGTCCGCATAACAGGGCGATACATAGAATCAACAACAGTTCAATGGCAAACTGCACCGATAAAGATGTATTACTTGCACCATTTACTTTACGAAGCGCCATTTCACTACTACGCATGCAAAGCCGACTGATATAAAGCGTCAAGTAATTGAATAAGGAACAAATAATGACCAATCCGCCTGCTAAAGAGAAATAGAAAATATAACTGAAGGAGATAACTACATCTACTTTAGAAACATAATCCGAATAACGCAAAGCCGAAATGGGCGTGATCAGAAGCTTCACAAGTTCGCTCTCTTTGGGAATATCCAAGATATCAATGTCTTCCATCTTCTTTTGAAAAGTATCCCTATCCACTCCTGCGCGAACACGGATAAACAGTTGTTCTCCCTTACTACTCCAGCGTGGATAGCGCCTTGCCGAACTCAATACACTATACGGTATATTGGAATGACGGGACCATCCGCTCACAATGGCGCCTATCTTACGGGGACGTCCGCTCAGTTCTACTTCTTTCCCCAAAGCATCCTCTTCACTGCCAAAAAGCTTTCGGGCAAACTCTTCCGTAATGGCGATTTCCGGATCATTTTCTTTCAGGAAGTTGACTGTTCCTTTCAGCAGCCGTATATTGAAAAAGTTCATGAAAACAGAATCTGCTGTAGCCATTACTACCTCCTGTTCATTATCTCCCATACGGAATTTCATATCCCGATATATGGAAGTGGAAGCAGTAGCTTCTATCTCCGGCATTTTCTCCTGTAAATAGTTTGCCAAAGGGTAAGGAGTAACATTGGATGTACTACCAGGGGAATCAGTATAATGCGCACGTACCATATAGATACGGTCGGCTCCGTTATGGAAAGTATCGTAAGTCATTTCATAACGAATCCATAAGACAGACAGCGCAAAACAAGTGAAACCAACAGCTAATCCAATGATACTGACAAGGCTCTGTGTCTTGTACTTTACCAAATTGCGAAAGGCTACTTTCAAATAGTGTTTAATCATGGTACTTTATGAATATATTACATACTGACTTCCGTTACTACCTGTCCGTCAAACAAATTAATGATACGGTCGGCATAACCGGCATCGTGCTGTGAATGTGTTACCATCACAATAGTGGTTCCTTCCTTATTTAGTTCACTCAATAGCCCCATCACTTCTTTACCGTTCTTTGAGTCCAGATTACCGGTAGGCTCATCGGCCAGGATCAACTTAGGATTGGCAACTACTGCACGGGCAATAGCAACACGCTGCTGCTGACCTCCGGAAAGTTGTTGCGGGAAGTGTTTGCTGCGATGTGTGATAGCCATTCGTTCCATAGCAGTCTCCACTCTCTTTTTACGTTCGGAAGCTGAGATACCCATGTAAAGCAAAGGCAATTCAATATTTTCATAAACATTCAATTCATCTATCAGATTGAAGCTTTGAAAGACGAAACCGATCACTCCTTTACGAAGGCTGGTACGCTGTGACTCTGTGTACTTGGAAACTTCTGTTCCATTGAGGTAATATTCCCCTCCTGTCGGATTGTCCAATAACCCAAGAATATTGAGCAATGTTGACTTTCCACAACCGGAAGGTCCCATAATGGCAACGAACTCTCCTTGCTTCACCTCGATACTTACATTATTCAATGCCCAAGTTTCCACTTCTTCGGTCTTGAAAATTTTCTGTAAATTAATTGTCTTGATCATAATTATGATATTTAAAAGTTATTGTGTTTATTCGTTTTTATGAGAAATAAATCGGTTCCTTAATAAATTACCAACCGTATTATCTTCATAATATAATATATTCCTTATTTCAATATCAACTCCTCTGCATCGCCAAAGGTATCATATCCTGTCGTAATTACCCAATCTCCCGTCTGTAAACCTTCCGTAATTTCATACTGCTGCGGATTCTGCCGCCCAATACTTAATGGTACACGGATTGCTTTTGTCTTCGAAGCATTCACTTTGTAAATCCATTGTCCTCCTGTAGACTGATAGAAATTACCCCGTGGAATAATAAGCGCCCGTTCCGGCTGACCTAATTCAATCTGTACACGGAAGCTTTTGCCGACTCTGACATTATCGGGCATATCGCCGGTAAAGACAAGATCGACATCAAACATACGGTCTTTTACTTCAGGGACGACTTTCGTTATTTTCAGCGGATATTTCTTTCCCTGATAATTGACGGTAGCAGGCAGTCCGGTAGTGATCCTGTCAATGTAATATTCGCTTAGCGAAGTATGTATCTTATACTGATCGAGTACCTTTATTTCGGCAATGCTTTCGCCGGAAGAAACCTGCTGCCCCGGAGTAACCCTGACAAAGCTTAGTTGCCCTTTTATAGGAGCCGTCACCACCAGGTTATTCAATCGCTCATGAGTACGTTCATATTTCTTGCGCTCCCGTTCACGGTCATTGCGAATCAGTTCTTTACGAATCATCGTAACGGCCGAATCATGTCGCAGGCTTTCTTGTTGCAATGCCGCGTTTTTTAGTTTGTAGTTATATTCATCTTCGGCTACTTGTAGTTGAGCCTTACTCTTTACTCCCATCTGAAACTCTTCCCGATCAAGGGCAATGCTCTTTTTCAGTCGTTCCAGTTCGTAATTATTCGTCAGAGCCTGCTGCTTCAGATTAAGACTTTTCTGTTCCATCTCAATCTCCTGTTCCTGATAGGTAATCATTTGCTTTTCCCATTCGTCACGCTGGTCTTCAATGCTGCGAAGCAGGTCTGGATTGGAAAGGACGATAATGGTATCCCCCTGATGGAGCAGACTCCCTTCCTCACCAACGATGCTTTCAACGCTTCCCGCTTCGCGGGTATTGATTTTGATAGTCAGTATAGGCTGAATCAGTCCCTCCACATCTACATATTCCATAAAATTATCCTCTTTCACTTCCGCTATCTGAATATTTTCGGCATCAATACGTAATTTTCGGGGGCCTAATGACAGAACAATTACATAAATCAGAAAGGCAGCAAACAAAAGTCCGCCTATCAGATAGTATCTGTATCGAATGTACCAAGGTTTCTTTTCTAATTTTATATCCATGACTTTATCAGGTATTTTATATTTTTATTTATTAAAGCTAAGTAAGTTGCTATTCTATAAGAAGATTGTAATCTTCTGTCAATAGCATATTCCGTTCAAAATCGTAAAGTGTCATACTTCGAAGTGTGTAATATAAGCTCCAATAATTGTACAAAGCCGATACGTAATTACGGCGGGCACTATCTTTCTCGGCAATGGAAGCATTCAGATCAAGGATAGTGGATTTTCCCAGTATATAAAGTTTGCGGGCAACTTCATTTCTTCGTTGAGCCGTTTCATCTGTACGGGCAGCGATACGTACCCGTTGTGTTTGCAGATTAAATTGTTTCACCAGTTTGCGGACATTCAATTCAAAATCCGTCCGATTTTGCTCCACTTGCGTATATACTAGATCACGATTGGAACGGGCTACCCGCACTTGTCCTTTCCCTCTTCCCCAATCTAAAATAGGAAGAGCGATACTCAGACTTACATATTGCTGGTCTAACAGATTTCGATAAGTATCCGGCAGCTTTTCGGCAGTCTGCGTCAGTCCGAAACGGAGATAAATATCCGCTTTCAGTCCCGCATTGGCACGGGCTCTTGCCACAGCACTCTCACTTTCCAGTTTTCTTCGTTTCATCGCCTGTATGTCCGGACTGTTTTCGTATGCCAATGCCAATGCTTCATCCAGATTGACACTGAAATCCGGTACTTGCGAGTTGATACGCACACGAAGTTCCCGATCTTCCTGAATGCCCAGATAAGAACGAAGTTCCTGCATGCAATTATCCATTTCTATACGGGCATTCATACGATTTGTTTCTTCGGTCAGACGATTCAATTCTAACTGCAGCATTTCATTCTCTGTGATCGTGCCTATATTGTAGCGCCCCTGAGCGTAACGATAGAGCGTGTCGGCATTTGCATAATTGAAAGAAGCAATATCGTAATTACTTTGAGCGGTAGCCAAAGCGAAGAATTTATTAATTGCATTGGCAGAAACAAGTTCCAGTGTTTCCACATAACTTTTCTTGGCTTCCTGATAGCGTACCGGTTCTATACGTTTATCCCATTTCAGACTATTATAACCAAAAAGCGACTGGCGATATCCTATCATGACAGGAGAAGTTTGCCATGAGTATTTATGTTCGCTGAACAAGTCCATGCGTTGTGCAGATGTTTCGAGAAAAAGGGAACCTCCGGTCCAGGGAATATTCTGCGACAGGTTTAAAGTCAGATCGGTATTCAACAGATTTTGCTCGACAAACTTGACGGAACCGTCCCCCATTGTAATCTTATTGATGGCACGATTCAAATTAGGATTGGATGACAAACTCAAAGATGGCAAATAGTTAGCCCGATAATATTTGTAGTTCCAGTAAGCGGAACGAAAGCTATGTCGTGCAGTTTGTGCATCGGGTGATTCCAAACGGGCTATTTTCACCACCTGCTCCAACGACATCTCCATTGTTTGATTTTGAGCAGCCAGCAGTTCAGTCGACAGGATTCCGAGTGTTATATAGAGTATTTTCAGATTCATTCTTAGATTTATTTGTTATTTACTGTTCAAAACTTGTGCCATTCTTATATTTCATTATAATTCAATTATTTACATTTACTTCACTATTGCAAGCAGCGTGCAAATACGCACAAATTTAGTGCGCAATCGCACATACAACACATGATTATTATCCATATCTTTGCCCTTGCATTAAAACTTTAGGATAAGTAACGAATCATATACCCCATACCCTATGGATGAAGTCAACAAACTAGGAAAGATACTCATTGTAGATGATAACGAAGATGTGCTCTTTGCCCTCAATCTACTACTCGAACCTTATACAGAAAAGATAAAGGTAGCTACCACTCCCGACCGGATTGAGCATTTTATGACTACCTTTCAGCCCGATCTTATCTTATTAGATATGAACTTCAGCCGTGATGCAATTAGCGGTCAGGAAGGTTTTGAAAGTCTGAAGCAGATTTTGCAGATTGATCCGCAAGCTATTGTCATCTTCATGACTGCATATGCGGATACAGATAAAGCTGTACGGGCCATTAAAGCCGGTGCAACAGATTTTATCCCCAAACCTTGGGAGAAGGAGAAATTGCTGGCTACTCTCACCTCCGGTATGCGTCTGCGCCAATCTCAACGGGAGGTAAACATCTTAAAAGAGCAAGTAGAAGCACTCAGCGGACAAAGTTCTCCGGAAGGGGACATTATCGGAGAATCTCCGGTCATGCAGGAAGTATTCGCAACCATAAACAAACTTAGCAGTACAGATGCCAACATTCTGATTTTGGGAGAAAACGGAACGGGAAAAGACGTGATTGCCCGACTGCTATACCGCTACTCCCCCCGATACGGCAAACCTTTTGTTACCATCGACCTGGGAAGTATCCCCGAACAACTTTTCGAAAGTGAACTGTTCGGCTTTGAAAAGGGAGCATTCACCGATGCAAAAAAGTCAAAAGCCGGACGGATGGAAGTTGCCACCAATGGTACTTTGTTCCTTGATGAAATCGGTAATCTTTCGCTTCCCATGCAATCGAAGCTGCTCACTGCGATCGAAAAACGGCAGATCAGCCGTTTAGGAAGCACACAGACCATGCCTATTGATGTTCGTCTGATTTGCGCAACGAATGCGGATATCCGCCACATGGTGGATAAAGGAAGTTTCCGTCAGGACTTACTATATCGTATTAATACAATTGAAATACATATCCCCCCGCTCCGCGAACGTGGGAATGATATCATTCTGCTTGCTGAATATTTTCTGGACCGTTATGCACGCAAATATAAAAAAGAAATGCGTGGCTTGACACGGGAAGCCAAAAATAAGTTGCTGAAATATACGTGGCCAGGTAATGTACGGGAGTTGCAACATACAATGGAACGTGTCGTAATACTGGGAGACGGTTCTTTATTAAAACCCGAAAACTTCCAGTTCCACGTCACCCCCAAGCAAAAAAAGGAAGAAGAAATTGTTTTGAACCTTGAACAACTGGAACGGCAAACCATTGAAAAAGCAATGAAACTTAGTGAAGGGAATATCTCACGTGCTGCTGACTATTTAGGTATTACCCGCTTTGCCTTATATCGCAAACTTGAAAAACTAGGCTTATGAAACGATTTGCATTCAGAGTAATTTTACATATTTTACTGATAGTATTGTTTTCTATCGGCAGCTACCTGCTATTTCAAAAGCAGTTATGGTTCAGTACTACCATCTGCCTTATATTACTGATAACCATTGGAATACATCTTTACCGTATGCAGTTCAAACAAATTGCTCTGTTGCGACGACTGACAGACGGCCTCCGCTATAATGACATGATGCAAACTTTCCATCCACCTTTCAATAACAAAATAATGAATGAATGGGCGGAAGAACTTTCGGATACTTTAAAAGATTTTCGGGGAAGATTGCTGACAGAAGAGATCAAGCACCAATACTACGAGAACTTATTGAACAAAGTTGATACAGCAGTGCTTGTTGCCGATAAAGCCGGACATATAGAATGGATGAATCAGGCGGCCGTTACCCACTTAGGACAAATATCACAATTGCCGGAAACATTGCTGAAAGCTTCTGTTGCCCATGACACCCCCGTCATCCGTATCGAACAAAATAGCACTGTGCTGGAAATGGCCATATCACGCACTACATTTGCCACCCAAGGTAGAGAACAGCAGTTAATCAGTTTAAAAAACATTCATTCTGTATTGGAACGCAATGAAATGGAAGCCTGGCAAAAGCTGATACGCGTGCTGACTCATGAAATCATGAACTCTATCACACCAATCATTTCTCTTTCGGAAACATTAAGCGAGAGAGGAATCCCCAGTCAACTGGGAGAAAAAGAATATTCTGTTATGCTGCAAGCCATGCAGACCATTCACAGAAGAAGCAAAGGATTACTGGAATTTGTAGAGAACTATCGCCGGCTCACACGAATCCCCGCTCCTATTCGTACACAGATTTCTATTGCGGAATTATTCACGGATTTAAAGAAGTTATTTCCGGAAGAAGAGTTTCAGTTTGAGGTTCCCCCACCCGAATTGAAATTAAATGCGGACCGGACACAAATAGAACAGATTCTTATCAATCTGCTGAAAAATGCCCGTGAAGCATGCAGTCGGAAATCAGATAAGAAGATTCAGGTAAAAGTAAGAAGACTTTCTGCCGGAAATACTACATTAACAATATCTGATAATGGAGAAGGTATTCTGCCCGATGTATTAGATAAAATATTTGTTCCTTTCTTTACCACCAAAACATCCGGTTCAGGTATCGGATTAAGTTTATGCAAACAAATCATGACTTTGCATGAAGGAAGTATTAATGTTAAGTCGGAAGTAGGTAAAGGAAGCAGTTTTATCCTTACTTTTCCTAAATAAGAGCCTTTGATATTTGCATCTTGATGTGCTATTCTTAAGATTACGTCGAAAAATTATTGTACCAAAAGCACCAAACCAGAAAATAAACTGCATAAATAAATGCAATAATATGCGAAAACGCAGCCTGATATTGCATAAAACGACATAATATATACATCTTTTCGTATATACAAAACACTTATTGGTTTAAAAGGAACACCTCGTTGGTTTTAAACCAACGCTACCTTGCTCACCGAGGAACCTATTTTTCATTAATGGGAAAGAGATAAAAAGGCGATTCGATGCTTATTTTCATATGATTTATTAGAATTATAAGCAAGGTAAGAAGTAGCATAATGATTATCATTAAGCCATTCATCCAGCTTAATGATTAGTAACAAGGGAAAGAGCAGTTCAAGTCGATCAGTATATCAAACAATTAATGAAATTATGTACTTTCCTATTTAAAAATGCAGGCGTTTATTGATTCTTAGCTTATGACAGATGTAATTATAGCCCTTCCTGCCTGTTTAAATATTCTTTTTTTCAGAATGATCGTTTTTTCACTAATCGAATAGACTAATCTGAGTCTGGTATAACCCGAATATTCATTAAGCCTGCTGATCGTCTACTTAAAATAGCAGAGGACTCAATCATCCTCTGCTACCCAAACTATTTGTATCAGGATTCAACTCCTTTATAGCATCTTTTACCGCTTTCTGGGTCGGTTTACGGTAAGTTTCCGCTTGTTGTACCGGAACAATCTCATTGACCATTCTTTCATATCCTTTTTGTTCTAACAAATGAACTTCCTTTTCATTCGTTTCTTTTTGTTTTTCCGTTTTCATATGGCTTTTTTATTTTTAGTTTTCTACTTTGAAAACAGAAAACAGCAAAAGATGGTTCATCCTATCTGATTTTATTTTCAGTTAATTCGTCCCAATAATCGCATAAATGCATATATTTGCCCATCTAATATGAACCTCATTGAAGTTATGAAAGAAAATAAATATGACGATGACCGCTTCTTCAGCCAATATGCTCAAATGTCACGCTCTGTAGAAGGATTGCAAGGTGCCGGAGAATGGCATATATTACAGAAAATGCTACCGGACTTTACAGACAAGAGAGTACTGGACTTAGGCTGCGGATTTGGCTGGCACTGTATCTATGCCATCGAACATGGAGCAAAGTGTGTTACAGGAATTGATATTTCCGGGAAGATGCTGGAAGAAGCTCAAAAAAGAAATTCTTCACCACTCATCGAATATAAATGTATGGCAATCGAGGATTTCGACTTTCAACCGGATACTTATGATATCGTAATCAGTTCCTTGACCTTTCATTATCTGGAATCTTTTATTAATATATGCCGTAAAGTCAACAGCTGCCTCACAGCAGGAGGTTCTTTTGTTTTTTCAGTAGAGCATCCGATATTCACAGCCTATGGTAATCAGGATTGGTATTACGACCAAGATGGAAAACGTGCTCACTGGCCTGTAGACCGCTACTTCAGTGAAGGCAAACGTACTGCTATTTTTTTAGGAGAAGAAGTCGTGAAGTATCATAAGACTTTAACTACATATATTAATAGTCTTCTTCAGACCGGATTTGAAATTTGTGAATTGATAGAGCCCCAACCGAGTGAAATGATGCTGGATACTATTCCGGAAATGCAAGACGAACTTCGGCGTCCAATGATGCTTCTTATTTCTGCCAAGAAAAAAAGTTGACTTGCAAACAGATGAATTTCAGTCGATTGTAATTTAATCAATAAAAAACATTCATTTAGTTATTGATAATTAAAAAATACTCCCTATCTTTGCACCGCTTTTGAAAAGAACAACCCTTTAAAAGTAGCGGGGTGTAGCGCAGTCCGGTTAGCGCACCTGCTTTGGGAGCAGGGGGTCGTGGGTTCGAATCCCGCTACCCCGACTACAAAGAAAAGAGGGATTTCAGTTAAAAGTTTTCGGGGTGTAGCGCAGTCCGGTTAGCGCACCTGCTTTGGGAGCAGGGGGTCGTGGGTTCGAATCCCGCTACCCCGACGAAAAAAAAGAGTTACATTAAGTAGCTCTTTTTTTGTTTATGCAAAAATACTATTTCAAATGCAAATAGTATTCACGAGTCAATTCTTTATACTCTTCACTATATTGATGACGGGCTACTTCAGTCAACAGTTCCTCCTTAATACATCCCTCATTATTAAACGTAAAAGTAATTAACGTCCGTTTAGGAGTTCCTCCCGGCTTGGTTATTACATTTAGCTGGCGAGTTGCATATAAATGATATTCGGAAGCTGCAGTCTTCACCCTGTCAGCCACATCTGTCGGTATTACGATTGTAAAAACACCCTCTTTCTTCAATAAATCAGCCACACCCTTCAATAACTTTTCATAAGTCAGAGAATCGTTATGTCGTGCCATGCTTCTCTGTTGGTCCGGACAACTAAGCGAATCCACAAAGTAAGGAGGATTGGAAACGATCACATCAAATTTATCCGAAGACTGATAGAACAGAAAATCTTGCTTCACCACTTCTATCCGATCCTTCCAGGGAGAACGGGCCACATTTTCCTTAGCCTGCCCGGCAGCGGCTTCGTCAATTTCCAGCGCCACAATATTTGCATCCGGCAGACTACGTTGAGCCAGCATCAAAGCAACCAACCCCGTCCCGGTTCCAATATCCAAAATTCGATGTGCCCCTTGAACAGAAGCCCACGCCCCTAAAAGTACCCCATCCGTACCTACCTTCATGGCACATTTGTCATGCCATACTGTAAACTGCTTAAACTGAAAGAAAGGATTCGCCATTTTATTAGCCATCTAAACCTGTTTTTTATTGATCTTTGCTGAAAACCGTCAAAAATAAATAATTATTATGGAATAAATCCATTACTGCCCGATATTTTGGCATTGTTTTTGTGTTTTTATTCCACACTGTGCTTTATTATTAAAGAGAATCAATTAACTTTGCAAACGATTTATGCATATTATGTATGACATAAACTAAATTAAAACGAAAAGATGAAAGAAAGATACTTATTGGAAGAAGAAGTTGGTGAGAACGGCTTCTCACTGATTACCGACTATGATGGCAATGACGAACATGTGTTTGATGTGAATATAAAATCCGGTGATATTCTTCCGGTTCTCCCCCTTCGTAATATGGTGTTGTTTCCCGGAGTATTTTTACCTATTACAGTAGGCAGAAAGGCTTCATTAAAGCTGGTTCGCGAAGCTGAAAAGAAACACAAAGATATTGCAGTGATTTGCCAGAGATCGGCACACACGGAAGACCCCAAACTGGAAGATTTGCACAATGTCGGCACTGTCGGACGAATTGTACGGGTACTGGAAATGCCTGACCAGACAACAACAGTCATCCTTCAGGGAATGAAACGTCTGCGTCTGAAAGATATTGTAGATACACACCCTTATCTGAAGGGCGAGGTCGAACTTTTGGAAGAAGATGTCCCAAACAAAGACGATAAAGAGTTTCAAGCCCTGGTTGAAACATGCAAGGACTTGACGATGCGTTATATCAAATCATCAGAAATGCATCAGGACTCGTCATTTGCTATAAAAAACATCAGTAATCCGATGTTCCTCATTAATTTCATTTGTGCCAACCTGCCATTCAAGAAAGATGAGAAGATGGATTTATTAAGTATCAACTCACTAAGAGAGCGTACTTATCATCTATTGGAAGTCTTGAATCGCGAAGTACAGCTGGCAGAAATCAAGGCATCCATCCAAATGCGTGCCCGTGAGGATATCGATCAGCAGCAGCGTGAATACTTCCTCCAGCAACAGATCAAAACGATCCAGGATGAACTGGGCGGCAGCGGTCAGGAGCAGGAAATTGAAGAAATGCGCCTGAAAGCAGTTAAAATGCACTGGAATGCAGAAGTAAGAGATACTTTCCTGAAGGAACTGGCGAAACTGGAACGTACACATCCGCAATCACCGGACTTCAGCGTACAGCTCAACTATCTGCAAACAATGCTCAACCTGCCTTGGGGAGTTTATACAACAGACAATCTGAATTTGAAAAATGCAGAAAAGACGTTGAATAAAGACCACTACGGACTGGAAAAAGTAAAAGAACGTATTCTGGAACACCTTGCCGTATTAAAACTGAAAGGCGATATGAAATCACCTATTATCTGTTTGTACGGCCCTCCGGGAGTTGGTAAAACATCCCTCGGAAAATCCATCGCATCGGCACTGAAACGAAAATATGTCCGTATGTCTTTGGGTGGTGTGCACGATGAAGCAGAAATTCGCGGTCACCGCAAAACTTATATTGGCGCTATGCCCGGACGAATCATCAAGAGTCTGATTAAGGCAGGAGCCTCTAATCCTGTATTTATACTGGATGAGATCGACAAAGTCAGTGCCGACCGTCAGGGCGATCCGTCATCAGCTTTGCTGGAAGTACTTGATCCGGAACAGAATACCTCTTTCCATGATAACTTCCTGGATGTAGATTATGACCTTTCCAAAGTACTGTTCATTGCAACCGCCAATAATCTGAATACGATCCCCGGCCCGTTGCTCGACCGTATGGAGCTGATTGAAGTCAGCGGATACATCACGGAAGAAAAAGTTGAAATTGCCCGTAAGCACCTGTTGCCGAAAGAACTGGAAGCAAACGGACTTAAAAAGACGGATATCAAGATTCCGAAAGATACTTTGGAAGCGATTATCGAATCATATACCCGTGAAAGCGGCGTCCGTGAACTGGAAAAGAAAATCGGCAAGATTCTCCGCAAATCTGCCCGTCAATATGCAACAGACGGTTATTTCGCCAAATCAGAAATTAAACCGACTGATTTGTATGAATTCCTGGGAGCACCGGAGTATACTCGTGACAAATATCAGGGAAATGACTATGCAGGCGTAGTCACCGGACTGGCATGGACTGCCGTCGGCGGTGAAATACTCTTTGTAGAAACGAGTCTGAGCCGTGGTAAAGGTGCGCGTCTTACACTAACAGGTAATTTGGGAGATGTAATGAAAGAATCAGCTATGCTGGCACTCGAATACATCAAAGCACATGCTTCCATCCTCGATCTGAATGAAGACATCTTTGACAACTGGAATATACATATCCATGTCCCCGAAGGTGCTATTCCGAAAGATGGACCGTCGGCAGGTATTACTATGGCTACTTCTTTAGCTTCTGCCCTCACCCAAAGAAAGGTAAAAGCAAACCTTGCCATGACGGGAGAAATCACTCTCCGTGGCAAAGTGCTTCCTGTAGGTGGCATCAAGGAGAAGATTCTTGCCGCCAAACGTGCCGGAATCAAAGAAATCATCATGAGTGCCGAAAATAAAAAGAACATAGATGAAATTCAGGACATATATTTAAAAGGACTGCAATTCCACTATGTAAACGACATAAAAGAAGTATTCGCAATTGCGCTGACAGACGAAAAAGTTGCGGATGCCATTGATTTATCTGTAAAGAAACCCAGCCAGGAATGACATTTGAGTTACAATATACAGACACTAAAAGTAATGCCCGTGCAGGTCTGATAACAACAGACCACGGGCAGATACAAACACCTATCTTCATGCCTGTGGGAACACTGGGCACTGTTAAAGGAGTACATGTAACAGAACTGAAAGAAGATATCCAGGCACAGATTATTCTGGGCAACACCTATCATTTATACTTGCGTCCGGGACTAGACGTAATTGAAAAGGCAGGCGGACTGCATCGCTTCAATGGTTTTGATCGTCCTATGCTGACCGATAGCGGTGGTTTTCAGGTATTCTCATTAGCAGGAATACGAAAACTTCGGGAAGAAGGAGCCGAATTCCGCTCGCACATTGATGGCAGCAAACATATCTTTACCCCGGAAAAGGTGATGGATATAGAACGTACCATTGGCGCTGATATCATGATGGCTTTTGACGAATGTCCTCCGGGAGATTCAGATTATGCATATGCCAAAAAGTCATTAGGGCTGACACACAGATGGCTTGATCGTTGTATTCAGCGTTTTAACGAAACTGAACCGAAATACGGCTACAACCAGTCTCTCTTCCCCATCGTGCAAGGATGTGTTTATCAGGATTTGCGTAAGCAATCCGCTGAATTCGTCGCCTCCAAAGGAGCGGATGGAAATGCAATCGGCGGACTGGCCGTAGGCGAACCGGTAGATAAGATGTACGAGATGATAGAGGTTGTCAACGAGATTCTTCCCAAAGACAAGCCCCGCTATCTGATGGGAGTCGGTACCCCCGTAAATATCCTTGAAGGCATTGAACGCGGAGTCGATATGTTCGACTGTGTTATGCCTACCCGAAACGGACGAAATGGCATGCTGTTTACCAAAGACGGTATCATCAATATGCGAAACAAGAAATGGGAAACAGACTTCTCTCCCATCGAGGCAGACGGTGCTTCTGCTGTAGACACGCTATACAGCAAAGCGTACTTGCGTCACCTTTTCCACGCACAAGAACTACTGGCAATGCAAATTGCTTCTATACACAATCTGGCATTTTACCTGTGGCTGGTAGGTGAAGCCCGGAAACATATCATTGCCGGAGATTTCTCTACCTGGAAGCCGATGATGGTAAAAAGAGTGTCAACAAGATTATAAAGAATGAAAAGCAATCGATTAATAAAACGGCTGGATTGGTATATCATCAAGAAATTCTTGGGGACATACGTATTTGCCATTGCATTGATTATCTCAATTGCGGTGGTATTCGACTTCAACGAGAAGATGGACAAGCTGATGGAGCATGAAGCCCCTTGGGACAAGATCATCTTTGAATACTACATGAACTTCATCCCCTACTTCTCCAATCTGTTCAGTCCGCTGTTCGTATTCATCGCCGTTATCTTCTTTACCTCCAAACTGGCGGAGAACTCTGAGATCATTGCCATGTTCTCCACCGGTATGAGTTTCAAAAGAATGATGCGCCCCTATATGATCTCTGCCGCCATCATTGCTGCGGCAACATTCATGATGAGTTCGTTCATCATTCCCAAAGGTAGTGTTACCCGTCTGAACTTTGAAGATAAATACATCAAACCCAAGAAAGTCAACTCGGTCCGAAACGTGCAGTTGGAAGTGGACAGTGGTGTCATAGCCTATATCGATAATTACAATGACGGAATGAAAACCGGCAACCGCTTTTCATTGGATAAGTTTGTCGACAAGAAACTTGTCTCCCACTTAACGGCACGCCGTATCACTTACGATACAACAACGGTCAATAAATGGACCATTCACGACTATATGGTACGTGAACTGGACGGACTAAAAGAAAAGATCACCAAAGGAGACCGGATCGACTCTATTATAAATATGGACCCATCGGACTTCCTGATCATGAAGAATCAACAGGAGATGCTGACCAGTCCGGAACTGAGCGAATATATAGAAAAGCAGAAACGACGGGGATTTGCCAATATCAAAGAGTTTGAAATTGAGTACCACAAACGAATTGCAATGTCATTTGCTTCGTTTATTCTGACAATCATCGGGGTTTCTCTTTCATCACGAAAAACGAAGGGTGGTATGGGACTTCATCTGGGTATTGGATTAGGGCTTAGCTTCTCTTATATCCTGTTCCAGACAATCACTTCTACCTTTGCCATAAACGGTAACGTGCCTCCTGCGATTGCAGTCTGGATTCCCAATATCCTCTATGCAGGCATCGCATTCTATCTGTATCAGAAAGCACCTAAATAAGGAAACATAAAACTTAGATCAAGGAGATCTAAAATAGAAGTTCCGCCTATTCTTGCCGAAAGCAAGTACAGGCGGAACTTTTTTGTTGTATCCATTTCCTCTTTTGTCTATTCTCCATTTTAATCACCAAATGGGTGATTCGGAAAATCCCTCTTTCTCCTTACTCTTTTCGAGATTGTCAACCAACCTCACTTACATAAGCAGAAAGATCTGCAGCAGAGATGTTTTTGGCTATAATCACACCATTTCCATCCAATAAATAGTTTGTGAACCCCCGATTCAAACGGTACTTTTTAAATAATCCGGAGTCCTCGCCTTCTGTTTCCACGAAACAAGTGGGCGTAACTATTTGGTCCTTACGAACGGTTTCCTTAAAGATTGACTGGTATTCGTCAAACGAAACAGAAACCATTTCCACATTACGGGAAGAACGAAGCACATTGCTCAAACTTACGTTTTGCATCCGGGATTGCGCGTCATAACTTGCCCAAAAACTAAGCAACACATATTTACCTTTCAAATTACCCAACTTAAAAGCCGGTTGCCCATTCGACGCAGATTCGATTTTAAAATCAGGGGCTACGTCACCCTCACTCAAACCTCCGGTAGGTTTGTCTTTCTCAACGAAAGCGGTCAAGGAACAAATCAGTAATACAACAAAAATCCATTTTACATAAGAATTCATGTAATGCGGTTTTAGTTAATACTATCCGGGACTGTCCTTAAACAGTGGTTTCTTCCCGAAACGTTGTCTTTTCAGGCATCAGGCGAAGAGGAATCCGCTGATTATCAGTGCCTTTAATTTTGAAACCGGGTGCAAAGGTAAGTAATTATTAAATTAACTTCCAAAAAAACAAGCCATTTTCTTACTTTTGGGGTATAACTTTTTATGTTATTTAGCATAAAAACGAACTTTTTTCCCTACTTTTGCAGCGTTAAAGTCTATTTTTTTATGCAACCATCAAATACTGAATTGATTCTGATTCGAGTTACCGGCGAAGATCGTCCGGGACTTACCGCTTCCGTAACTGAAATACTTGCCAAGTATGACGCTACTATCCTTGATATCGGACAGGCGGACATCCATAATACTTTGTCGTTAGGCATCCTTTTCAGAAGCGAAGAAAGGCATTCTGGATTCATTATGAAGGAGCTGCTGTTTAAGGCATCTTCATTGGGAGTAACCATTCGTTTCGAACCGATAGGAACCGATCAGTATGAGAACTGGGTAGGTATGCAGGGGAAAAACCGCTATATACTGACGGTATTGGGCCGCAAACTGTCCGCCCGCCAGATCTCTGCCGCTACCCGCGTACTAGCAGAACAAGACTTAAACATTGATGCCATCAAACGTCTGACGGGGCGTATTCCTTTGGATGAGGACAAAACAGATACCCGTACCCGTGCCTGTATCGAGTTCTCTGTACGCGGTACTCCGAAAGACCGTATCGCCATGCAGGAGCGACTGATGCAGCTGGCTAGCGAACAGGAGATGGACTTTTCTTTCCAGCAAGATAATATGTACCGCCGTATGCGTCGTCTGATCTGTTTCGATATGGATTCTACCTTGATCGAAACTGAGGTAATCGACGAGCTGGCTATCCGTGCAGGTGTAGGTGATGAAGTAAAGGCCATTACAGAAAGCGCCATGCGTGGAGAAATAGACTTTACAGAAAGCTTCACACGTCGTGTAGCCTTGTTAAAAGGACTGGATGAATCAGTCATGCAGGAAATAGCAGAAAGCCTTCCTATTACGGAAGGAGTAGACCGCCTGATGTATGTACTGAAAAAATATGGATACAAAATTGCTATTCTTTCCGGAGGATTCACCTATTTCGGTCAGTATCTGCAAAAGAAATACGGCATAGATTACGTATATGCGAACGAATTGGAAATTGTAGACGGCAAATTAACCGGACGCTATCTGGGAGACGTAGTAGACGGCAAACGAAAAGCCGAACTCCTCCGTCTGATCGCTCAGGTAGAGAAGGTTGATATTGCTCAGACGATAGCCGTTGGAGACGGTGCCAACGACCTTCCTATGCTGGGAATCGCCGGACTGGGAATCGCCTTCCACGCAAAGCCCAAAGTAGTGGCAAATGCCAAACAATCCATCAATACCATCGGGCTTGACGGAGTGCTCTATTTCCTGGGATTCAAAGATTCTTATTTGAATATGTAATTGAGACCAAAAATTATTTTATCTTTGTCGGCAAATAAAAAGAAGTAATGAAGTTTTCCGAACTAAAACTAAATGCAAATGTGCTTGATGCGCTTGACGCCATGCGATTTGACGAGTGCACGCCTATACAGGAACAAGCAATTCCAATCATACTAGAAGGTAAAGATTTGATAGCAGTTGCACAAACGGGCACTGGTAAAACAGCAGCATTCCTGCTGCCTATCCTGAATAAGTTATCCGAAGGAGGACATCCCGAAGATGCCATTAACTGTGTCATTATGTCCCCTACCCGGGAATTGGCACAGCAAATCGACCAGCAAATGGAAGGCTTCTCCTATTTTATGCCCGCATCGAGTGTTGCCGTATACGGTGGAAATGACGGAATCCTTTTCGAACAACAGAAGAAGGGACTTACGTTAGGTGCAGATGTAGTAATAGCTACTCCCGGACGGCTGATAGCCCATTTAAGCCTTGGATACGTAGATCTTTCCAAGGTTTCTTATTTTATACTGGACGAAGCAGACCGTATGCTTGATATGGGATTCTACGAAGATATCATGCAAATCGTGAAATATTTGCCGAAAGAACGACAGACAATCATGTTCTCGGCAACTATGCCTGCCAAAATACAGCAACTGGCAAAAACAATTCTGAATAATCCGGCGGAAATCAAACTTGCCGTTTCAAGACCGGCAGATAAAATCATCCAGGCAGCTTATGTATGTTACGAGAATCAGAAGCTAGGTATCATACGCAGCCTTTTTACTGACGAAGTACCCGAACGTGTGATTATTTTCGCTTCCTCCAAAATCAAGGTTAAAGAAGTAACAAAGGCTCTGAAAATGATGAAACTGAATGTAGGAGAAATGCATTCGGATCTTGAACAGGCACAACGTGAAGTGGTCATGCACGAATTTAAAGCCGGAAGAATCAATATTCTGGTTGCTACGGATATCGTTGCCCGTGGTATCGATATTGACGACATCCGATTGGTTATCAACTTTGATGTCCCCCATGACAGCGAGGATTATGTGCACCGTATCGGACGTACAGCACGTGCCAACAATGACGGAGTAGCACTCACCTTTATCAGCGAGAAAGAACAGAGCAACTTCAAATCCATCGAGAACTTTCTTGAAAAAGAAATATATAAAATTCCCGTTCCCGCCGAATTAGGAGAAGCACCGGAATACAAGCCCCGCTCTTACAACAATAAGAGAGGTGACAGTTCTAAAAGAAGAAGCTTCGGAGGAAAAAGGAATAACAACAATGGAAAAAAAGGCAATAACCGCCCCTCTTCTCCTGCAAGAAACTAAAAACACTTGGCTATTTCGTCGGAGTAATAGTCAACTTGCTGCTAAAGCTGACAGTCAAATTTGCTATACTGTAAATAGAACTTTCCGGAATGGATAAAACAGCCTGATAATGGAAACCATTCCGGTCTACCTTTACAAATTTAGTATCAGATAAAATTGCCTGCACCAGGAAATCCGCAGGAACCACACTTTCAAACATCTGCTTGGTAATATCACTGGCAAACAGGCTCTTCTTGCCTTCATACACACAAATGTGCATCACATTATCGTAGTACACATTATCCATACTAATACCGTCTTCAGTATATATCGTCTTGATCACCCTCATTTTGGATGGATTGATATACACATAAGCACGATAGCGGCTACCATTATAGTTCACAATACTATCGCGCTTCGTTACTTCCGTATAGGTGGGAATAATCATTTCCTGACCGACAAAAGATAACGAATCATTAGGATCTTCAGATTTATGCAATCTGATCATATTATCTGCAATCGAATGAAACCAGAAAATATGCTCCCCCTGCTTATCTATCTTATAATAGGTAGTATCATTGCCATAAGTATAAAGAGTATCCCGTATGATTTTGAATGTAATAGGAGCGCTCTGCGAATCTGCATAATAGATGGTATCCCCTTCTATACGCATCAACGGGCTCTCAGTCTCATCATCCAGCCAGATTCCTTGCAGCAGTTCTTTCGCACTCAAATCCTCCTCTTGTCCGGAGGAAGAGTGCGGATTCTTACTGCTGTTACATGCTGCGAGCAAGATCGCTACTAACGATATCGCTACATATTTCGTCATTTGTCTAAATTTTGTGTATAAAGATACTCTAATTATCTTATTTACCAATGCATGAATAAATAAATCCGAGCTCTTCCATTTCTTTTTTATCATAGATATTGCGTCCATCCAACACAATTTGCTGATTCATAGTCTTTTTGATGACAGCCCATGAAGGCAGACGGAATTCTTTCCATTCGGTAATTAACATCAGGACATCAGCATCAAGTACCGCATCATACATATCGCGGGCGTAATAAATAACATCACCGATACGACGTTTACACTCATTCATTGCAGCCGGATCATATGCGCGTATCTGACAACCTGCTTTCAGAAGTTTATCGATCAATACCAATCCCGGAGCCTCACGCATATCATCCGTTTCCGGTTTAAAAGCCAATCCCCACAAGGCGATGGTCTTACCTCTCAAATCACCATTAAACTGCTTCATCAGTTTTTCAAACAAGACTCCTTTCTGCGCCTCATTCACATCTTCCACCGCACGAAGTACACGCATAGTATACCCGTTTTGCTCGGCAGTCTTGATCAATGCTTTCACATCTTTAGGAAAACAAGAGCCACCATATCCGATACCTGGGTATAGGAACTTGCGTCCGATACGAGTATCAGAACCGATACCGCTACGTACCATATTTACGTCGGCACCTACCAGTTCACACAAGTTCGCGATGTCATTCATAAAGCTGATACGGGTTGCCAACATAGAGTTAGCCGCATATTTCGTCATTTCAGCCGATGGGATATCCATGAAAATAACACGGAAGTTATTCAATAAAAACGGCTTATAGAGTTTCGACATCAGTTTCTCCGCACGAACAGACTCCACTCCTACCACTACACGGTCCGGACTCATAAAGTCGCTGATAGCATTGCCCTCTTTCAGAAATTCCGGATTGGAAGCCACATCAAACTCAATGTTCACTCCTCTTTTATCCAGTTCTTCCTGTATAGCGGCACGAACTCTGCGCGCAGTACCTACAGGAACCGTGCTCTTCGTCACTACCAATTTATATTGATTCATATTACGACCGATGGTGCGGGCAACTTCCAGCACATAACTCAAATCAGCACTGCCATCTTCGTCCGGAGGCGTACCGACAGCACTAAATATAACCTCAACATCGTCCAGGCAACTCTCAAGCGAAGTCGTGAATTTCAGTCTTTTTGCCTTGACATTGCGAAGTACCATTTCTTCCAATCCATTCTCATAGATCGGAATCACTCCTTTCTGCAAAGATTCTATTTTCTCGCTATTCGTATCTACACAAGTTACATTTACGCCAATTTCAGCAAAACATGTTCCAGTTACCAAACCAACATAACCGGTTCCGACAATCGCTATTTTCATATCTATCGTTTGTTAGAGTTTATTCAAAATATACAGCATCTCTGAAAGCCATGCCCTCTTTATCCTTGGGCGACAAAAGCATCTGCGACTCCCCAAGCATCCAGTCGATGCCTAACGTTTCATCATTATATACTATAGACGCTTCCGCTTGCGGAGCATATTTATTGTCTACCTTATACATGAACACAGCTTCTTCGCTCAACACCACAAAGCCATGAGCAAAACCACGGGGAATAAAAAACTGCCTTTTATTTTCTTCACTGAGCAATGCGCTGACATGTTTTCCAAAAGTCGGTGACGACCGGCGCAAATCGACAGCAACATCCAGCACCTTTCCTTTCAGAACGCGAACTAACTTTGCCTGGCTGTATTCACCCTTCTGATAGTGCAGTCCCCGCAATACACCAAAGGACGATTTCGATTCATTATCCTGCACAAAGTCTACCGGACCGATCTTCGCTTCAAACTCCTCTTTCTTAAAGGCTTCCATAAAGTAGCCCCGTTCATCAGAATAAACATTGGGTTCTATCAGCCACACCCCATCTATTTCTGTCTGTATATAGTTCATCGTTAGTAGTAATAAGTAAAACGATGCAAAAGTAGTGATTTTTTCGAAGTTTTCTGGGATATATTCAATTAATCTCTTAATTTTGCACTATGATTGAATTAGCACAACACATAGAGGCTCTGTTGTTAGAGAACGATTGCGTAATCGTTCCTAATTTTGGCGGATTCGTAGCACACTACGCTCCCGCAACCTATGTAAAAGAAGAAAATCTTTTTTTACCTCCTACCCGTATCATCGGTTTCAATTCTCAGCTTAAACTGAATGACGGCGTGTTGGTACAGTCCTATATGTCTGCGCATGACACCAGTTTTGCCGATGCTACCCGTATGGTGGAGAAAGAGGTGAACGCATTCGTCGAGATTCTTCATGAAGAAGGTAAAGCCGATCTGGAAAACGTAGGTGAAATCCGTTATAACATTTACGGAAACTACGAATTCACTCCTTATGATCATAAGATAACGACTCCTTCATTATATGGACTGGATTCTTTTGAGATGCGTGAGCTCTCTGCGTTGCAGCGAAAAGAAAGAATACTGGTACCTGCCAGTCTGACGAAAGAAAAGAAAACGTATGAAATCAGCATCAGCCGTACCCTTCTTCGTAATGCTGCGGCAATGATTGCCGTTATCGTTATGTTCTTCGCATTCTCTACTCCTGTAGAAAATACGTATGTCGAGAAGAACAATTATGCCCAGCTGCTGCCTGCCGAGCTTTTTGAGCAAATAGAAAAACAATCAGTTGCAGTCACTCCTGTTTCTGTAGAGACAAAGCATAATCAAAAGAATGCGACTGGTCAGACGAAGAAAGTTACCGCAGATAAAGCCAGAACTTCAAGACCTATCGCTGTCAAAGAAGTCAAGGTTGCCAAGCAGGAAACAACACCGGCCGCACCGACAGCAACAATACCGACTACGACCGCAGTGACAACTCCGGTTGCACCCGCAGTTCAGCCACAGGCCAATCATCCCTTTCACATTATCGTAGCAGGAGGAATCGGTCTGAAAGATGCTGAAGCAATGGCAGAACAATTAAAGGCAAAAGGATTTGCCGAAGCGAAAGCCTTGAACAGCGATGGCAAAGTACGTGTCAGCATCCGTTCATTCGGAAATCGCGAAGAAGCTACCAAACAACTACTGGAGCTTAGAAAAAACGAAACTTATAAGAATGCCTGGTTACTGGCAAAATAAATCCCCTTTTGAAACATGAAACGAGTTCTTTGTCCTAAATGTGAGAATTACCTTTTTTTTGATGAAACCAAATACAGCGAAGGTCAATCGCTTGTATTCGAATGCGAACATTGTGGCAAACAATTCAGCATCCGTCTCGGAAAAAGCAAAGTAAAAGCCCTTAGAAAGGAAGAGAACCTGGAAGAAGAAGCGGAGGTTCATAAAGAAGAATTCGGTTATATTACGGTTATTGAAAACGTGTTTGGTTTCAAACAAGTACTTCCGTTGCAAGAAGGTGATAATGTGATAGGCCGTCGTTGCGTGGGTACCGTTATCAATACTCCGATCGAAAGCGGTGACATGAGTATGGACAGACGCCACTGCATCATTAATGTGAAGCGTAACAAACAGGGAAAGCTTGTCTACACATTACGGGACGCCCCCAGCCTCACAGGTACCTTTCTCATGAATGAGATTCTGGGAGATAAAGACCGCGTCCGCATGGAAGACGGAGCAATCGTAACTATCGGAGCTACCACATTCATTCTTCATACAGCTGAAGCTGAATAGAAAGAAAACTGTTTTTCTCCTTTCTATCAGAACTATCTTTGATATCATATATACACATAAAAACAGCGTCACCATTCACAACGAACAGTGACGCTGTTTTTATATGATATTACTTACTTAAAGGATACCCTTTACCGTTTCAAGCATACCTTTCTCCTGAATAGAATCCAGATCAGCCTTTACAGCTGCTGCCAGTCCCGGAATCTTATTCAAATCTTCGCCCCAGATAAACTCTGCTGCCAGTACACCTTCGGTAACCTTCTTCGTGCAACCGGTAGCCCAAAGCTCTTTCAGCAAGTTCATGATTTCAGGAGCATCGTTCGGTACAATTTCAGCCCCGTCTGCACGTACACCACCTTTATAATAAGTGATAATAGCAGCCAATCCGAGTACCAGTCCTTTCGGCAGTTCCCCTTTACGTTCCAGATAAGTCTTCAATCCCGGAAGATCACGAGTTTCATATTTCGGGAATGAGTTAAGCATAATGCTTGTTACCGCATGATCGACGAATGGATTGTTGAAACGTTCCAATACATCCTCTGCAAACTTCTTCAGTTCCTCTTTCGGAAGATTCAATGTCTCCATCAATTCATCAAACATCACTTTATGAATATACTTGCCGATTACCTCATGTTGGCAAGCATCACGCACGATATTCACACCCGACAAGTATGCTACCGGAGAAAGAACCGTGTGAGGACCATTGAGCAAAGTTACTTTGCGTTCGTGATAAGGAGCTTCCGACGGAACAAACAACACATTCAGCCCTGCCTTATCAGCCGGGAATTCTTTTGCCACTTCCTGCGGAGCTTCAATTACCCACAGGTGGAAGATTTCAGCCTGCACAACAAGGTTATCATCGTACTGTATCTTTTCCTTGATAGCAGCAATATCCTTGCGAGGGAATCCCGGAACGATACGGTCTACCAATGTCGCATATACTCCGCAAGCTTCCTCAAACCAAGTCTTGAATTCATTGCCAAGATTCCACAGGTCGATATACTGATAAATCGTTTCTTTCAGCTTGTGGCCATTCAGGAAGATCAGTTCGCAAGGGAAAATGATCAGACCTTTCGTCTTGTCACCGTTGAATGTTTTAAAACGATGATACAGCAATTGAGTCAGCTTGCCCGGATAAGATGAAGCGGGAGCATCTTCCAGTTTGCAAGTCGGATCAAAGGCGATTCCGGCTTCTGTAGTGTTCGAGATAACAAAGCGCATTTCCGGTTGTTCAGCCAGCTTCATAAACTCGTCATTCTGCGTATAAGGATTCAATGCGCGACTGATTACATCAATCATTGTCAAGCTGTTAACCACTTCTCCTTTATCCAATCCTTGAAGGTTAACATGATACAAATCATCTTGTGCATTCAGCATATCGACCATACCTTTATCAATCGGTTGAACCACTACCACACTGCTGTTGAAGTCAGTCTTCTGGTTCATGTTGTAAATAATCCAATCTACAAATGCACGTAAAAAGTTACCTTCGCCAAATTGGATAATGCGCTCCGGACGTTGTACTTTAGGAGCTGTTTCTTTGTTTAATGCTTTCATGTTAGTTGTAATTTATAAAGTTGATATTATACAAATTCGAAATAAAAATCAATATTTTCCTTTATCATAATGTCGATAGGCATGTACTTTACCGGTTCAACGGATTTCTTGAAAACGACGTGGTCGCAAAGAGCTTTTACGCCACAATATCCCTGCAGTCCCGGACGTTGCCCGATCAGATAATGCACATCACCGGATTTCAGCAATTCCACGTTTGCTTTCAGAAGGTCATATCCTATCAGCCCCTTCATGCTTCGTCCCGCACTACGGAGATATTCGCCCAGCTGATAAACTCTGGAATTGAATACGACACCCAACGTAGCTTTCGGATGCAGCCGGAAAAATTCATCCAATGTCTTTTGATTATTTTCCTGATTAGACTTGTTCAGCACCACTTCATGAATCACCAACTTTTCATACTCTTCGGTGATAAAGCTCATAAATCCTGCCAAACGCCGTTGCATCTGTATTTCTGCCGGACTGTTCTTATTATTACTCAAGAACAAAACCAGCTCCTGCCCCTCGCCGGCCTGATAGTTGCGCATTAATATTTTGGCGGCAATGTATCCGCTTTTATAAGAGTCCTGTCCGATATAGGTCAGTGCGTTCGCTTCCTCCATATTGAAGTCAATGAATGCATAAGCTATTTTTTTAGCTTGCAGATAGTCTGTCAAAGCCAATGTCTCATTTCTGAAGTTCGGAGCGATCAGTACAGCATCGACATTACTTTCTTCAACCCTGCGACACACTTCCTGATAACTCTCCTTGTCCCCTTGATGGTAGCAAAGATAATCCACACTCACATTGAAAGGACGCAATTCCTGACGTGCCCGCTCGATGCCTCCCACTACCGAATGCCAGTAGTCGTGCTCTATATAATAAGGTATCAGACAAACGAAAGAATATTTCTTCTTGGCAGCCAGTCCGATAGCAAATACATTAGGCTGGTAGTGAATTTCGTCCAATACCTTTTGTACTTTAGCCTTGCTTTGAGGAGATACGTCGCCGCGATTGTGCAGCACTCTGTCAACCGTTCCGGCGGAAACACCCGCCATACGGGCAATGTCTTTGATGGTATAGTTCTGGTCCTCCATAGTGCTAAAACTTAAATATTATAAATAATCGCTGCAAATATACGAATTATTTTGTTACTCCAAGTAAATTTTCTATTTTTGTGTTCGATAACGGTTAATAAAACTAAAACAAAGATTTACACCTATTAGCTTTAAAATCAATACTATATAGGTATAAATGCAGAAAGTAATAATTTTATATACTAAAAACACAGTAACAATGAAGAACTTCATGGATGAAAACTTCTTGCTGCAGACAGAAACTGCACAAAAGTTGTATCACGAGCATGCGGCTAAAATGCCGATTATTGACTACCACTGTCATTTAATCCCCCAAATGGTAGCTGACGACTACAAGTTTAAATCACTGACTGAAATCTGGTTGGGTGGCGACCATTACAAATGGCGTGCAATGCGTACAAATGGCGTAGACGAACGCTATTGTACAGGAAAAGATACCACAGACTGGGAAAAGTTCGAAAAATGGGCTGAAACCGTTCCTTATACCTTCCGCAATCCGTTGTATCATTGGACACACCTGGAATTGAAGACTGCTTTCGGCATCGACAAGATTTTAAGCCCGAAGACTGCACGCGAGATTTACGACGAGTGTAACGAGAAGCTGGCTCAGCCGGAATACTCAGCTCGCGGAATGATGCGTCGTTACCACGTGGAAGTAGTATGTACTACGGACGATCCGATTGATTCTCTGGAATATCATATCCAGACACGCGAAAGCGGTTTTGAAATCAAAATGTTGCCTACCTGGCGCCCAGACAAGGCAATGGCAGTAGAAGTTCCTGCCGACTTCCGCGCTTATGTAGAAAAACTGTCTGTAGTAAGCGGCGTGACAATCTCCAATTTCGACGATATGATTGCGGCTCTCCGCAAACGTCATGACTTCTTCGCCGAACAGGGTTGCCGCTTGTCCGACCACGGTATCGAAGAGTTCTATGCAGAAGATTACACCGACGCAGAAATCAAAGCTATATTTAATAAGGTATATGGCGGAGCTGAATTGACTAAAGAAGAAATTCTGAAATTCAAGTCTGCTATGTTGGTAATCTTCGGAGAAATGGACTGGGAAAAAGGATGGACCCAGCAGTTCCACTACGGTGCTATCCGTAACAACAATACGAAGATGTTCAAATTGTTAGGACCCGATACAGGCTTCGACTCTATCGGCGAATTTACAACAGCCAAGGCAATGTCTAAATTCCTCGACCGCCTGAACGTTAACGGCAAGTTGACCAAGACAATCCTTTATAACCTGAATCCTTGCGCCAATGAAGTGATTGCCACTATGCTGGGCAACTTCCAGGATGGCTCGATAGCCGGCAAGATTCAGTTCGGTTCCGGATGGTGGTTCCTCGACCAGAAAGATGGTATGGAAAAACAAATGAACGCGTTGTCAGTACTTGGACTTTTGAGCCGTTTCGTAGGTATGCTGACAGACTCCCGTTCATTCCTTTCCTATCCACGCCATGAATACTTCCGCCGTACATTATGTAATTTGGTAGGACGTGATGTGGAGAACGGAGAAATTCCGGTATCTGAAATGGATCGAGTAAATCAGATGATCGAAGACATCAGCTACAACAATGCCAAGAACTTCTTCAAATTCTAAAACAAGAATTACTAAATAGTAATACCGCTGTCGGGGCACGATGCTCCACAGCGGTATTTTTTTAAAATAACGCTCCTCTCCCTGTAGTTTCATATACGATTCTATTGTCACTTGTCACCTTTTATAGTTAAATAGTTAGTAATCAATAAAATAGTGGTGACAATAAGCGGTGATAATAAGGTGATAATAGAATTTATATGAATTCATTTATCACCTTCTATTATCACCCATATCTCCTACTACACTGATTACCAACATTTAAACAGGAACTAACTTCTTTTTCTTTTTATCACAGAGAACTGGATTTTCGACCCGAAAATTGTATTTTACCCCCTTTTTACCTTCTATAATTCCTATTAATCAATTATTTCTCCCCCCAGTCACAACAAAATTTTATTTGCTAAAGCATTAAACGATGCTTCTTTGGCCTCCTAAGACATTTTAGATGGCATGTATAATAGTTAAAGCCAGTATACTTAATACATCAACAAGCCTTGATTAATACATTTTGCAGGATATATGCTCTCGTTTTACGTACGTGAAACATTCAGACTACGCACGTGATCCCATCAGCCCACGTACATGAACCGATGGGATCACGTACCTGAAACTTGTTCTTATTGCTTTCAAAAGACATTAACTTAGCATACAAAAGGGATTAATCAACGAAGCATAGACTATTAAACCAGGCAGGTCTGATTAAATCGGCAAGCATCTTTCGGGCTAAGGAGCAACAAGTCCCGAAGAGTAGGCTCAAATTGAGTTGAAGAGTAGTCCTCACAAGATTTACAACTGATCCCTTACAAGGCAGTTCATATAAACAAAAAAAGAAGTAACTAAGTTACTTCTTCATTCTTTGTACACCCTCAGGGATTCGAACCCTGGACCCACTGATTAAGAGTCAGTTGCTCTACCAACTGAGCTAAGAGTGCTTATTTCCTCGTTTGCGGTTGCAAAAGTAGGTCTTTTATTTCATTTGACCAAACAATAATGCAGCTTTTTTACTATCTTTTTTTCGTTATTATTCGAACACATAAAGCTCAGAAGGCGTATTTCGCTTTAAAGCAAGTAGTTGCACATCTTTACCTACAATTACACCTTTGTTCTTTAATTTCCATTCTACCGTTTTATATGCCAGCTCCGGATGATTATTGTCTTTGCTCAGATGACACAACCAGATATAACGCAGGTGCTCGGTGATATTTTCTGCCAGGAATTCAGCAGTAGCAGAATTGCTCATGTGTCCGGTCCTGCTCATGATCCGTTCCTTCAGATATTGGGGATAAGGTCCCATTTTAAGCATTTCTTCGTCATAGTTCGCTTCCAGAATCAGATAGTTTGCCTTGCTGATATAATCTGCCGCCGTCGGAGTGATTTCCCCTAAGTCGGTTAAGAAAGAAAAGACTTTGCCGTCTATTTCTATACAATATCCTACATTATCCGTCCCGTCATGAGGAACTTCAAAAGATTCGATACGGAAATCTTCGAGCATCATAGGCACTTGCTTTTCAAGATAACGAACCGATGTGCTGAGCTTTTCCGTCATACAATAACTACGATTAATCCCCTCATGAATACGAGCCGTGGTGTAAACAGGTATATTCATCTTTTCCCCCAAATGCCCTACAGCCTTGATGTGATCCGCATGATCGTGCGTTACAAATACGGCACGTATACTTTCCATCAGAATATTGAAATCTTTCAGTGTTTTCTTGATGGTACGGATGCCGATACCGGCATCTATCAGTATTCCATAGGTATCAGTACCCAGATAATAGCAGTTCCCACTGCTGCCACTCGCCAGGCTTATAAATCTTACTTTCATGTTTTATCTTTCTTTATTAAAATGCAAAATGCCGTCAACTTTTACAGCAAAGTGACGGCAAATATACATAAAAAAGAAGATAATTACCGAGAAGATTTCTTCTTTTTGTCGATGGATTCGGTGATTTTTGCGAATAATAGCAAAGCTATAGCGGCAATCAGCCCGATAGCAGCGAAATAATACCAGATATAATGCGCATTCGCACTGGCGGCCTCCCATGCCGCACGAGTTTCAAACAAGGCAGGGTCCGGACAATATTTTGTCAACAGAATACCAGCCAGCCCGAAACCGAATATAGAAGAAAGGAATGAGTGCAGATGACTGAATCCTAAATACATACCTTCCTCTCCCTTAGGAGCCTGCAGAGAGAAATACTCCAGATACCGCGGCGAAATGAAACATTCGGCAAGCGCCTGTACAACAATACCAGCCACCATCATCAGAGTAATATTGCTCATTCCTGAGATAATATCATTTCCCAATATGTTTCCACAAGCCATCAGCAATGCAGAAACAGGAATTAGGAACATACCCACATTCATCGAAGTAATCGCACTGCGCTTTGCCATCAAACGAGTGATAAAGCTGACACAACATACCACCACAAAAGGATTAACGTTCGCGATCCATCCCGGTTTAGCTGTTTCGCCTGCGAGACGGATGACGTACTTAGGCATAGTGGCATAAAGTTGCTGTTGTACCATCCAGAAGCCTGTTACGATTAAAATGAGAATCAATAAACGCCAGTTAGTCATAATCCGCATAAAGCCCTGCCCTATCTCACGCAGACTTTTTCCTTCACCTGCCGTATGAGTCGATTTATATAGCAGGATCACTGCCAGCAAGGCAATCACCGTCATCGCCCCGGAGAAATAGTTAATGTAAATATAAGCTTGTTCGCCGATCACATTTCTCAAAGGGTCGATAATTGTCTTACCCGTAAAAGCACCGACATTGACCATCATATAAAAAATAGAATAACCACGGGCGCGGGTCGCTTCCGTTGTCTCCTTAGCCACAGATGCGGAAATAATAGACTTGATAAAAGAACCTCCTATCATAAGGATAAACAGGATAGGAACGATAATCCACCGGGAAGAACTGTCCGGCAAACCATTAAACCGGGTAGTCGCACCGTAACTCACCAACCCTGCCGCTTCGAGCAATGTAGGGAATACGCCCAGCCCCAAATAACCGATAGATAATAAAGAAAAGGCAATAATCATCGACTTCCGGAAACCTATCTTATCTGCATAAGCACCCGAAAATATAGGAAGCAGATATAATCCTCCGGAGAAAAGGCCGGAAATCATACTTGCTTCGAAATCATTAAAACCTAAAATACTGGATAAATAAATAGTGAGAACGATAAAAACAGCATAATATGCCATACGTTCAAACAGTTCGACTGTGTTACTCACCCAAAAGGCTCTTGTAAAACCTTTGGCGGCACGCTGAGGGGAATTGTTCATGTAATCTCTGTTTTTTTATTAAAATGTTAATTCAGCGCAAATATACGTTTTTTTAGCTTACAGTCCGTATCTTTGTCCTAAATTACGTATTCTAAATATATCATAATGACTATAGCTGTTGATTTTGACGGAACGATTGTAGAGCATCGTTATCCACGTATTGGTGAAGAAATTCCATTTGCAGTTGAAACGCTGAAATTGTTACAACAAGAAAAGCACCGTTTAATCTTGTGGAGTGTACGCGAGGGAGAACTTCTGGACGAAGCCATAGAATGGTGCAGAGCCAGAGGACTGGAGTTTTATGCAGCCAATAAAGACTATCCGGAAGAAGAAAGAGATCATCAGGGCTTTTCCCGAAAACTGAAAGCCGATCTGTTTATAGACGACCGGAATGTCGGCGGTATTCCCGACTGGGGAATTATCTATGAAATGATAAAAGAGAAAAAGACATTTGCCGATATATACAGCCAGCAAAGAGAAGAAAATACCAGTCAGAAGAAAAAAAGAAAATGGTTGCCGTTTTAATCTCCGACGCGAAAGATCAGACTTACATCCATTAATAAAAATGCATAATGCACTCCGGGCACATCGCTTCAGAGTGCATTATGCATTTTCTGAGGAGATCTGAAACTTACATTACTCCTTTTGACCTTCCCACTTTTCTCTATATTCCCACAGTTGCTCAATGGTAGGATGAAAAGTCGGATTTTCCCAGTTTTTGGAAATCATCGAAATTAAAGACTCCAGATAAAGTTTACCATCAATGATTGAAGTACACGCATTAACCTGATACTTTTCTGTCGGGTAATTCTTTGTTTCAAGCATCTTTTTCGCCCAGCCCAACAGCTCCTGGACCGATTCTTCATCATAAGTATGTTGTGCCATATTTTTATATTTTCCTACAAAGATAAAGATAAAAACGAGAATATGCAGACCCGGACAAGCACTTTTAGTATTTCACCTTATATAATATAGATTTCCCGAGAGTGAAAAGATGCCTTTCATGCTTTCCTGGCATTAATCAAAAGCAAAGTTGTCATTCACTTTTATTAGTGTTAATTTCTTTATTCCATATTTTTATTGTATGTTTGTGAGCATATAGCTTCTTGCAGCAATCAAGAAGTTGTATAAATTAATCAATAGCAAACAAATCAGAGCATCATACATAGACAAAAACAAAGGACAAATGAACCCAAGTGAAACAGAACCTACCCAAAATGTAATGTCATCTTCAGCACCAGAAACATTCCCTTTAATAAAAGATCAACTTCTATTTGCAGAAAGTATCTACGCTTGTCTGCCAATGAGTATTGAGATCTATGATACAAATGGTATCTTGCGCAGTATCAATGAACATGCATTGCAGATGTATGGAGTCACTGATAAAACGACTGTAGTTAATATCGTCAATCTTTTTAATAGTCCTTATGTGGACGAAACTCTCAAAAATCGCATTCAGAGAGGCGAAGATATTGTTCTGGAATTCGAATACGACTTTGACCGGATAAAAGACAACGCATACTTCTCTACCCAAAATAAGAACACGATCATTTATGAAGCAAAGGTCGTTCCCCTGCGAAGCAAGGAGGGAGAAATCATCGGGCATATATTGCTTTCCAACGATGTGACTGCCATAAAAGAAGCTGAATTCCGTACGGATGAAAGCAAAAAGAATCTGGAAATGGCAATGGAAGCGGCCTCTATGTCGTCTTGGGTATATGACGTGTATAAAAAAACATTCAATCCATTACATGGAGATCCTATAGCTAAAAAAAACACGACATTAGATCAGATTCTAAATATACTGCATCCACAAGATCATGAACCTTTAATACAACTTTTATCACAACTGACCAACAAAGAAATTCTGCAAGGAAACATCACCTTACGTTTCTATAATGAAGAAGAAAAGCAATACCGCTATTATGAAAGCATGATGCGGTTATCTTTCGAACATTTTGGGAAATTGCTGATTATAGGAACCCAACTGGATATAACGGAAAGGATGCAAATGGTAAAGAAGACGCAGGAATTAATCGCCAAGCGTGAACTGGCCATGAAAGTCAGCAATATCATTCATTGGGATTTCGATGTACGGACTCAAGAGTTCGAAGCCTATAATGACCCGATCAATGATTATGCCAGTGATAAACTGGTGAGCATCCAACGATACATGGATGTTATTCATCCTGAAGACCGTTCTTCATCCTATGATGCCATACAGTCTATGCTATCAGGCAAGGAACTCACCATTAACTTCACTTGCCGTATGCAAACGAAGTATGATGAATCCTGGCAATATTGTAATATCATAGGCGTTCCATTCGAGAAAGACGAATATGGCAACAACGTACGATATACCGGTTTCAGGCAAAATATCTCCAAGCTTCATCAGCTGAATGAAGAACTTGAAGAAAGAAACTACAAAATGCAGCTCACCTTCAAAACTGTAGGCATGTCTTACTGGGATTTTGAAGTAAAAAGCAAACAATTCAAAGCATTTAATGACCCCGTGAATGACTTCCATTCTGAAAATGTAATCACACCTGAAGACTATCTGCATGTCACCCATCCGGAAGACATCGAGCTGGTCCGCAACCATATTAATTATATGATTGGAGGAACAACTAAGGATCTCAACTTCAAATTCCGATCCAAAACTAAATGGGACAAAGAATGGCAGACTCTCATTGTTACCGGCATACCAGTGGAAAGAGACAAGAAAGGCAATGTAATTCGCTACACCGGTATTAAAGTCAACAATACGAAATGGGAGAAAATGGCACAGCAACTAAAGGAACTGAAAGACAAAGCCGAACTTTCCGACCGTCTGAAATCGGCTTTCCTTGCCAATATGAGTCACGAAATACGTACGCCTCTGAACGCCATCGTCGGCTTCTCCGAACTGATGGTATATTCTGAAGATCCGGCAGAAAAAGAAGAATACATGAGCATCATCCAATCCAATAATGAGTTGTTATTGCGATTGATTAATGATATCCTCGACCTTTCCAAGATTGAATCGGGAATTCTTGAACGCAAAAGAGAAACATTCAATTTAGCCAAAGTATGCAACGAGCTTTATACCATGATCCAGCCAAAGATAACCAATCCGGATGTTGAGTTTCAAATGGACAATTCCGGTCCGGACTGTTGGATTTTCCTGGATAGAAGCCGGCTCAAGCAAGTATGGATGAACTATCTTACAAACGCTGTCAAATGCACCAAATCCGGATATATAAAAATGGGATACAGCATCGAAAGAGAAGGAATCCGGATCTATGTGGAAGATTCCGGAGTCGATATCCCGGAAGAATTACAGGAACGAGTGTTTGGACGTTTCCAGAAGCTCAATGAGTTTGCCCAGGGCACCGGACTCGGACTGGCTATCTCAAGAGCTATCATTGAAGGAGCCGGAGGAGAAGTCGGATTTACTTCCACTCCCGGTATTGGATCGACTTTCTGGGCATGGATTCCTTGTGAAATCAGCACTCAGAAGGAACATACCCCAACTATTTCACTGCCATTGCAACACCAGCTTTCTTTGAACGAAATCGACAAGAAGGAACTGAAGATATTAATTGCCGAAGATAATGAAAGTAACTATTCGTTAGTGCAACATATTCTCAAAAGCTACCATCTAACCCATGTTCAAAATGGAGCGGAAGCAGTAAATAAAGTACGTGAGGAAGAGTTCGATCTTGTTCTCATGGATATGAAAATGCCTGTCATGGGAGGACTGGAAGCAACCCGCAAAATCCGTGAGTTTAATAATAGGATACCTATTATTGCACTTACAGCCAATGCTTTTGATGCTGACAGAATCAGCGCTCTTGACGCAGGATGCAATGAATTTCTTGCCAAACCATTGAAGAAAAGTCAGTTGCTTGAACTCTTCTCAAAGAAATGGTAAGTTATATGTTAATATAAGATTGTAATATTCGCCTTCATTGTCTGATAGTAATAACCGTTTATAAATTCATAAATTAAGTTGTTCCGTTCTTTTTATTGCCCGAATTCAACTTATTATTTATATCTTTACGGACTATAAACTTAATTAGATAAACTATTAAAATAACGATCATGAAAAAAATTATTATTCTGGCATGTTCCTGCTTTCTTCTGGCAGCATGCGGAAACAGTGCGAAAACAAACAATAGTACAGGCACAGACAGTACAGCAACCGGAGTAGTCGATATACATAATGCCGAAACATCGCTTGATTATGAAGGAACTTACAAAGGTGTATTACCTGCAGCCGACTGTCCGGGCATTGAAACAACATTGATATTAAATCCTGACAAGACGTTTACTCTTCACTCTGTATACATCGACCGGGACAGTTCATTTGATGAAAAAGGAACTTATACGCTGGAAGGTAATATCTTGACTTTAAAAGAAGAAGGCGGAGAAACAGCATATTATAAAGTTGAGGAAAATAAAGTTCGTCTACTAAATGCTGACAAACAAGAAATAACGGGAGCACTTGCCGAAAATTATATTCTAAATAAAGAATAGGCAAGGAAATTTTATTTGTACTAAAAGATACCGGAAATAAAGCGACTGGCCAGTCATTTTATTTCCGGTATCTTTTTTTTGTTTCTATGTTTCATCGTTTTCAGAGAACAATTTCAATATTTTTTATGTTTATATAAATAAAAAGCAAACTTATAAAAAGAACGACTTATGATTTATAATTTTTTATTCCCCACAAAGCCGAATACAACAAAAGTATCCTTGTTTTTATTGGCAGTCCGCATCATTTTCGGAATATTATTAATGAACCACGGTATACAGAAATGGAGTAATTTCCAGGAGTTATCCACGGCTTTTCCTGATCCGATCGGGCTGGGCAGTTCCATATCCCTCGGTTTAGCGATCTTTGGTGAGTTGGTATGTTCAATGGGCTTCATCTTCGGCTTTCTGTACCGCTTGGCAATGATCCCGATGATTTTTACTATGATAGTTGCCTTTTTTGTCATCCATGCTAATGACGTATTTGCAGTAAAAGAATTGGCATTCATCTACTTAGTAGTATTTGTATTAATGTACATTGCCGGACCCGGTAAATTTTCCATCGATTATTTCATTGGAAGCAAGTTGGCACACAACAAACGTAAATGATATAAAAACAAGAAATAATAACCTTGATTAATTTAAAAATGTTATATTTGCATCTATTAAAAAGAGAATTTATCAATATTTTATTAATCAAAAAGTAAAGTAAACATGAAAAGAAGCAAACTGACATTAGTAGCGGTTGTACTTAGTGGTAGCTTATTATTCAGTTCTTGTGTTGGATCATTCGGCTTATTCAACCGTTTAAGTTCCTGGAATCAAGGAGTCGGAAACAAATTTGTAAATGAGCTCGTATTTTTAGCTTTCAACATTGTTCCGGTTTATGGCGTAGCATACCTTGCTGATGCTTTAGTAATCAACTCTATCGAATTCTGGAGTGGTTCCAACCCGATGGCTAATGTAGGCGACGTGAAGAAGGTAAAAGGAGAAAACGGTAACTATATGGTTAAAACGCTTGAAAACGGTTATTCAATCACGAAGGAAGGCGAAACAGCTTCTATGGATTTGATCTACAACAAAGAAGCTAATACCTGGAATGTAGTTGCAAATGGCGAAAGCTCTGAGTTGCTAAAGATGAACAACGACGGCACTGCTGATCTGTTCTTACCAAACGGCGAAAAAATGAACGTTACATTGGACGCTCAAGGTATGATGGCTGCCCGTCAGGCTACTATGAGCAACCTGATGTTTGCCGCTCGTTAAAAGCATATACAATAAACAAAAAGGAGATGAAACCGTAGAATCAGTTTCATCTCCTTTTTTATTGGCAATGATTGGTCAGAAAGGATATCCTACTGCAAAATGGAAAGCAAAATCACGACTAAACTTAGGATGGATAATCGGATAACGATCTTTCCCCTTTTCATAAACAGGATTAAGCGCCTTCATACCTCCGTCAAAACGAAGAATGAAGAAATCCAGATCCAGACGAAGCCCTAATCCGTACGCTACTGCTATTTGCTTATAGAACTTATCGAATTTAAAGACTCCTCCCGGCTGATTGTCATAATCACGAATGGTCCATATATTACCGGCATCTACAAAGATGGCTCCCTGAAACTTCCAGAATAATTTGCTTCGATATTCAATACTGGCATCCAGCTTGATATCACCGGACTGATCCAGTAAATTGGTATTTTTATTTCCCACAAAAGAACCCGGTCCCAAGTCACGTACCGTCCACCCGCGAACACTGTTGGCCCCACCGGAAAAGTATTGTTTCTCAAACGGAATAGTCTTCGCATTCCCGTAGGGTACAGCAATTCCCATACCTATATGAAATGCAAATGAATTACGACGGTCTATTCTTATATTCTTAGAAAAGTCAAATTCCCCTTTCACATACTGCGCATACGGAATTCCTAAAATAGCATATTCCCCATCACTATTCTTACGGATATTGGTCGCCTTGGATAAAGCATACATGATATTTCCCGCCGATTCGAAATTAAAACGGATGGAATATGAATTGGAAGCAATCGTATTATTGATGATGGCACCACCTATACTGTTATAGTGATAGCTATATCCCATATTAATAATCAAACGGTCCTGATAATTATACTGAAGAATATGACTCTGACCTTTATTGATAAAATCGTTCTTAAATTTCTCCGATATTCTCGGCAAATAAAGAAAACCAATATTAATCAGATCAATACGATGTTGTATTTTCTGACGCTGAGTCCACTTATAACTCCATGAAGCCGATGCCATCGTGCGTAGAAATTCAGGACGCATCTGATAATTATACTGCAATCCGAATTCCGTAGTAGCTCTGATTTTACGCTTATAGTCCGAAGAGAGAAAAGGAAACAAAAAATTAGGAAAGTTGATACTTGTCTCCACCCCATACTCCGTATAATTATTGTTAGAATAGCCTGCCTGAAGTCCGGAAATCACTTCATAAGCACCACGAAACTTGATCATAAAAGTCTCCGAACCACGAAACAGATTCCTGTTTTGAAAAGAGACGGAAGCTGCTGCTCCCAAGTCACCGGCCGAGTTAGTTCCTTCCACCTCAAAAGCTACCGACTTGTGCTTACTCTTAGTCAACATCACGTAGCAGTCAAGCTTCGCCGTATCTCCTACCTGATTTTCAAGAAAACGGATATTGGTATACTTCAAGGCGGAAAGACGCCCGAAATTGGAATAAGTCTGCTGAACATCCTGCTCGTTATACAAATTGCCCGGAGCAAAGCGAAGATTATCAGTAAGCATCTTCGGGCGTAAATAGAGTTTATCTTTATAATAAATAGGGTACCCTTTAAAATGAAGAGAATCATTGATATCCATACTGTTCAGCGCAGAAGATTGCAGGACATCATAATCCGTAATAAAGTTAATCTTATTTATCCAATATTGTTGATGTGCCTTCACCGAATCACTCACATGCGCTCTGTAGGCGTGCAAATGCAAGGTCAAGTCTACCTGATAAGTACCCCGAACCGTATCTGCCGTATAGCCGACATAATCCTTATTGAACTTATAATAACCATTCCGAAGCAACTTGTCAGTAATTCGCTGACGCTCGGCATCCAGCACGTTCACATCAAATATCATCCCTTCTTTCAGCAGACTTTTGGCAGAATCCTGCTTCAGAAAATCTGCAATCTTAGGATCACGAATATCATACTTTAATGAATTGACAATATAAGGATCGCCGGCTGTCACCTCATAATACAACTTGATCTTTTTCTTCTTTATTTTAGTCGAACGCTTCACTGTGGCCGCCATATAGCCCATATTGCGCATTGCCTTTGTAATTTCATCCTGCGAGCGCTGCGCTTCAGTCTCACTGTAGATTACAGGAGCATCCCCGATTCTTCTCAGAAACTTATTTCCCCATTTAGTAGAGTCTCGTCCTGAAAGGTTGTAAACATAAAGCTGCGTTTTGATTAAACTGAACCATTTGGCATTAGGGTTCTGTCGCACATACATTCGTAAGGAAGAAGGACGGACATTTTTCTGATCTGTATGAATCTTGACTTCATCCAGCAGATAAGAGCCATCCGGCACATACTTAGTGGCAGTGCACGAAGCGAGCGACAGAATGATAACGGCAAAAGTAAATAAGTAAAGAAATCCTTTCCTCATACAGTATCTCTATAAAAGCGGAAGCAAATATATAGGGACAAAGATAGAGCATATTTTTCGTTCGGGGAAATTATCAAAACAATAATTAATGCGACAAAAGTTCTTTTCACCACGAATTATAGAAATTTGCAAAGTATGCTTCGCTAATACCTATATATTACTGACTATGTATCCTTGCAATTACTTCTATAAATCGTGGCGAATAAGATTCCTAATTTTGTTGATTTCTAAATACAATAGGAACTGTAAACTTCACAGATACAGGCTCCCCTTTTTGCATTCCCGGCTTCCATTGGGGCATCGAATTTATGACTCGAAGAGCTTCTTTATCCAAATCCGGATCAACACTACGTACTATTTTCGCATTAGAAATACTGCCATCTTTGTTAACTACAAACTGTACAATAACACGACCTTGAATTTTACTTTCTATCGCCTTTGTCGGATACTTGATATTGCGACTCAAAAAGCTCAGTAGTTCTTTCTGTCCCCCGGGGAAATCCGGCATCGTTTCCACTACTGAATAAATAGAATCACCCTTCGTCTCAGTGATTGCAACTTCAACCTGAGGCTCTGCTGTCTTATCCGGCTCAGCAGCTACTACAGTATCTGCTTTTTCTGTATCAGACTGGACTTTATCTGTTTTCTTATTAGCACAATTACTGAATAACAGCAATAATGCGGCTACTGGTATAAACATCAGATACTTACCTACCATGATGTTATGAGTTCTTTTTCTGTTTAGCATTTTAATTCGTTTTTTTAAGGGTAATACACTAAAGTTGTTATAGAAGTTTGCTGCAGCCAATGAGGTATGTTTAATTCCCAACAAATGATATTGATACGATTTCTTGTCATAGCCGGACGTCACTACTTGCTTGTCCGCCAGATACTCATGATTCATACGTATTTCACTGCGTATCAACCAGGAGAACGGATTAAACCAACATAATAATATAACCAGTTGAACCAGTATTATATCCAATGAATGCAACTCACGGACATGAGTTTGTTCATGTATCAATATCTCATCAATTTCCTTATCCGAATATTGCATCGGATTTATGAATATCCAATGAAAAAAGGAACAGGGCTCCCCTACGTCTTCTGACTGATAAACAGGTACACCTTTCAGAGAATAGCGCTGAGAGCAGGCTAAAGAGTGATGTATTTTACTAACTTCTAAAAGATTACGCAGTAACAACATACCTATTCCCAATCCATAAATAATCCATAACCAAGTACCGGCCTGCCAGGTTGTCCCTTCAACTTCAGTTGTAGCAACGGGTACAGCTGTAGTAACCAGCACTTCCGGTAACAGTTTATTGTAAACGGTAGTAATCGTTTCTCCTATTGCATACTCGTCCGTCCAGCCTGAAAAATCAATCAATGGATAAATCAGCGAAGTCACACATATCAGCAGCAACATGATCCGTCTCAGCCTGAAAAATGTATCCTTGCTGAAAGAGAGCTTATAGAATGCATATAATACAATCAAAGCTATATTTACTTTAATCAAATAGATTGCAAAAGATTCCATGCCTATCTTGATTTATGATTCTTCATCCTCAATAATATTGATTAAATCCTCGAGTTCTTTCTTGCTGATTTTACGATCGCGGACAAAAAAGGAAACCATTTCTTTGTACGAACCTGTAAAATAGTTACTTACTACTCCATTCATAAAGCTACGCTTATAGTCGCTTTCTTTCACCAGCACATGATACTGAATAGAATTCCCTAACTTGAAAGGAGACAAGAATTTCTTTTTCTCCAGATTACGGACTACAGAGGCAACACTTGTATATGGCGGTTTTGGTTCCGGCATTTCATTCACAATCTCCCGGATAAAACTCGGTCCCATTTTCCAAAAGTAAATCATCACTTCTTCCTCTTGTTGTGTCAATCTTTCCATATCGTTATCTTTTATACTGAATATCAAACTACTAATTTTAAGCAAAACTACTAAAATTAAGTAGATAATCAATTTTTATTCATACAAATATTGTTAATATGAGAAAGAATTATTTTCAAAAAACTTGTTCAACAGCCGATTTATTAAAAATATATTTATAGCTTTGCGGTAAATAAAGAAGTAAAAGAATAATGCTAAGCAAAAATAAAATAAAGTATATCCATTCACTGGAACTAAAGAAAACCCGTAAAGAGGAACAGGTATTCCTAGCCGAAGGTCCTAAATTAACAGGTGATTTACTAGGACATTTCCCTTGCCGTTTTCTGGCTGCAACTTCTTCATGGTTACAAGCGCATCCCGACATTCAAGCAAATGAAATTGCAGAAGTCTCTCAAGAAGAACTATCACGTGCCAGCCTGCTGAAAACACCACAGCAAGTACTTGCTGTTTTCGAGCAACCGCAATATACGTTAAGTCCGGATTTCGCACGCCAGTCTCTTTGCCTGGCACTGGATGATATTCAGGACCCGGGGAACCTGGGTACGATTATCCGGCTGGCGGACTGGTTTGGTATCGAACATATTATCTGCTCTCAGAACACGGTAGACGTATACAATCCCAAGACCATACAAGCCACTATGGGAGGAATCGCCCGTGTTAAGGTTCATTACACCTCTCTTCCCGAATTTATTCATTCACTCGGTGATGCTCCTGTATTCGGAACATTTTTGGATGGAGAAAACATGTACGAACAACCATTATCCACCAACGGACTGATCGTAATGGGAAATGAAGGTAACGGAATAGGAAAAGAAGTGGAAGCACTCATCAATCGGAAACTTTATATCCCCAATTATCCACAAGGAAAAGAAACCTCGGAATCTCTCAACGTAGCTATTGCTACCGCAGTAATCTGTGCCGAGTTCCGGCGACAGGCTGCATGGAAGTAAAATCAAAAGGATAAAATAAATAAGGAAACAGTACTTCTCCCCTCTTTGCAGACGCTGTAAGAGCCTCTTTAAAACATGGGAAAGTTTGTCCCGAAACTATTGGAAGATTAAATTGAAACACTGAGATGTTTTTGCTGAACATCTCAGTGTTTTTTATTTTATTCTCGGGAAGTAATGCTATCAGCCCGGGCATCCATTCAACAGACTCTATTTCTTCCGTCAACGGAAAAACATCCCGTACATATCCTTCATCAGCAATCTCTACTACTTGTTGTCTGATAAAGCCAACATCAGGCAGAAGCAAATAATGAGCGGCAAAGCGTTTCATAATATTAACGGGAAGGTGACTGACGTCTTTGCTGATTTCTACGCTGATTCAATTGCCGTTCCTTTCTTTGCTCAATCTTCTCCTGCTGGATATGTTGCTCTACTTCAATCTGTTCCGGCTTCTTTTCAGGAGTCACCGTACGACGGCGGTTCATTTCTTCCGGTGATATACGTTGATTATCCTTCAGTTCATCAACTTTTTGCAAAGAGTCTTTCGAAATCTTAGTATCCTTTTGATCAGATACTTTCTTTAAAGAATCTGTCTTCAGAGCTTCCAACTGATTAATCGAATCACGTTCGGCTACAGAAAGCGAGTCTGAACAATGATAACGGGTTAAAGAAAAACGATCAGCCAGTAATGCGCCGGCTTTCTCTCCCCGTACTCCCGGGTAATAGATAAAACCTTTTATTTCCTTCATCACACCCAATGTATCTGCAGACAAACGTAACTGGTACACACCCGGATCAGTGATTGTTTCCAGGCGATTTAATGTATCCTTTTCATATATAACCTGCATGGCCATCGTAACAGCTCTCAAAGAATCGGCTAGCATTGGTTCGAGGAAACGATAACGTACTTCCCAAACTAATGTATCACGATCTTTATAATTAGTATCGGCAGGTAATACAAAGGCATACTGGTCATTCATCATCTCACCCGTCAGACGTATCAGACGTTTCCAGGGCCAGACATCAATACTATCACCCGGTTCCGACATCTTCGGTTTATTGTCACGCAAAGCTATCAGATGATTAATTTCATTCTGCTGAGCTTTCAGGCGTTTGCTCACCTTTTCATAAATTTTCGATAATACCTCCGTGTTGCGTGTGTACCACACCAAAGACGAATCGAATGTGGCTTCTGTCGTACCATATTTCTTGAAAACGGCATCGAGATACAAAGCTTTCTTATAATTTTCACTATAAGGCAGATTATCTCCCATAGACTTTGCCAGATGATAATCATACAGCAAATTCTCCATCTTCGATTCTGAGATTACATCGTCAGGTCTTTTGACTTTACAGCCTGCTATCGCAAGCGCCAACATGCAAACACAACACAGATGAAACCGAAACCTACTCTTCATGACCTAAGCTTTCCTTTTTATTTTTATCCAGTGAATGGTAAGATTCATTCAAGTACTTGCTATAGAAAAGTAGCAAAGCAATGATACCACAACTGATAGCAGCATCTGCAAAGTTAAAGATCGGGCTGAAGAATATAAAATGTTCTCCACCTACGAAAGGCATCCATGTGGGCCAGTTTGTATCGATAATCGGGAAATAGAACATATCCACTACTTTGCCATAGAACCAGGTAGAATATCCACCGCCTTCGGGCATGAAGCTGGCAATCTGTGAATGAGTACTTTCATTGAAAAAGACGCCATAGAATACACTGTCTATAATATTCCCCAAAGCTCCGGTCAGGATGAGGGCCACACAGACGATATATCCGGTCTTGAAGCCTTTTTTTATAATCTTATAGAGATAGTAGCCTATCAGCCCTACTGCTACAATACGAAAAGTGGTCAGAAACAACTTTCCAAATATTTCCATACCGAAAGCCATACCGTTGTTTTCGGTGAAATAGATATAAAACCAGTCCGTCACACGTATGCTTTCATGCCAATACATGTGAGTCTTAATCCAGATTTTAATGATCTGGTCAATAATCAGTACGGAAAAGATAACAAGCAGGGCAATTCTACCCTTCGTGAATAGTTTCTTCATTTGTTCATCATAAATTAAACATAACGAGCTACAAGTTGCCGTGCGTAAACATTGCGCAGCTACTTGTAGCTCGTCATCCGTAGCTTGTAGCTATCTATTATTTTTTACCACTGTTCTTAGCCTCGATGCTGAGTGTAGCATGAGGAACAGCACGCAAGCGTTCTGCCGGAATCAACTTTCCAGTCTCACGGCAAATGCCATACGTTTTATTCTCAATACGTACCAAAGCAGCCTGCAATCCTTGGATAAACTTCAACTGGCGCTGTGCCAGACGTGTCGTTTCTTCCTTTGAAAGCGTATTAGCTCCTTCTTCCAACACTTTATAAGTAGGAGATGTATCGTCGGTATCATTACCATCCAATCCCATCAAGCTCATCTTCAACTGATCATAATCACGTTGAGCCAACTCCAACTTCTCCATAATAATGGCACGGAATTCCTCGAGTTCCGCATCCGAATATCTAGTCTTTTCTGCCATAACTTTACTAGTTTAAAAGGTTAATCAATATTAGTATTAGTCTTTTATCACATTGACAAACAATGAAAAATCGTCAAAATTAAGTTCTGTGCCGTCTTTCACTTCATCTGCCAAATCAAGGGATGTTCCTAAAACCTGGTTACAAATATAAGTATTATATTCGTTCACCGCATCATCTGTTTGCGTATTTTTGGAGATTGTGATCTTTATTTTGTCCGTAATCTCGAAACCGCTGGACTTACGTATATTTTGAATACGATTCACCAATTCGCGGGCTATACCCTCACGACGCAGTTCTTCGGTAACTGTAACTTCAAGAGCAACAGTCAGTTTACCTTCATTAGCAACCAGCCATCCCGGAATGTCTTCGCTGAAGATTTCGACATCCGCAGCTTCGATCACAGCTTCCGCTCCATCCAGATTCAATGTGTACTTTCCGTTCTTTTCGAGTTCAGCTATCGCTTCCTGAGACATTTCCGCTACAGCAGCAGCCACAGCCTTCATCTGTTTGCCGAATTTCGGGCCTAACTTCTTAAAGTCACATTTCACCTTCTTTACCAATACGCCGGCGTCACCATCCACAAACTTGATATCTTTTACATTCACCTCATTCATGATCAATGCTTTCACTGCTTCGATGTGAGCTTTCTGTTCTCCATCCACTACCGGAATCATGATACACTGAAGCGGTTGGCGAACTTTGATGTTCACTTTACGACGCAATGCCAATACCATAGAAGTTACGTCCTGTGCCATTTGCATACGGGCTTCCAGTTCCTTGTCTATCATTTCTTCCTGATACTTCGGGAATTCAGCCAAATGAATAGAAACCACATTATCACGTCCTGTAGCAGTGATCAAATCCGTATACAGACGATCGGCATAGAACGGAGAAATAGGCGCCATCAGCTTCGCAACTGTTTCAAGGCAAGTATACAATGTCTGATAAGCAGACAGTTTATCCTGAGTAAATTCACCGCCCCAGAAACGTTTACGGTTCAGACGAACATACCAGTTAGACAAATTGTCATTGACAAAGTCGGAGATCAAACGTCCTGCCTTAGTCGGTTCATATTCATTATAGCAAGTATCTACTTCCTTGATTAAGGTGTTCAATACTGACAAAATCCAACGGTCTATTTCCGGACGTTCTGCCATCGGAACATCTGCTTCTTTATATTCAAATCCGTCTACATTGGCATACAGCGCAAAGAACGAATATGTATTATATAAGGTACCGAAGAACTTACGGCGAACTTCTTCGATTCCTTCAACGTCGAATTTCAAATTATCCCATGGAGATGAGTTAGTAATCATGTACCAACGCAACGGATCAGAACCATACTTCTCAATCGTAGTAAACGGATCGACAGCATTGTTAAGACGCTTGGACATCTTATTACCGTTCTTGTCAAGCACCAGTCCATTAGAGATCACGGCTTTATACGACACACTATCAAATACCATAGTAGCGATAGCATGCAGTGTAAAGAACCATCCGCGTGTCTGATCCACACCTTCCGCGATAAAGTCAGCCGGATATACTTCACGGTTATCCAGAATATCTTTATTCTCGAATGGATAATGAATCTGCGCATAAGGCATAGCACCGGAATCAAACCAGACATCAATCAGGTCAGATTCGCGCTTCATCGGCTGGCCGTCTTCCGATACCAGAATGACATCGTCTACATACGGACGATGAAGATCTATCTTATCATAATTTTCTTCGGTATATTCACCAGGTACAAAACCTTTATCCTTGTACGGATTGGATTTCATAAATCCGGCAGCTACCGATTTTTCGATTTCATTATAAAGTTCTTCTACGGATTCGATACATATTTCGCTCGTTCCATCTTCTGTACGCCAGATAGGCAGTGGAGTACCCCAATAACGGGAACGGCTTAAGTTCCAGTCATTCAGATTTTCCAGCCATTTGCCGAAACGACCCGTTCCGGTAGACTCCGGTTTCCAGTTGATCGTCTTGTTCAGCTCCATCATACGTTCCTTGCAGGCTGTAGATCGGATAAACCAGCTATCCAACGGATAATAAAGTACCGGCTTGTCTGTACGCCAGCAATGAGGGTAGTTGTGTACATGCTTTTCGATTTTGAAAGCCTGATTGTTTGCTTTCATCATCATACAAAGAGCTACGTCCAAAGATTCGGCAGCCTGTGCTGCTTTCTCGTCATATTTGCCGTCTACCATAAACTGCGGATCATAGGCATTCTTTACCCATGCACCCTGATATTCTTTGTATTTATTTACATCCACACATTCTTTCACGAAGTTTTCATCCAGTTCGTCCAGTACATAGAACTTACCGGTAAGGTCTACCATCGGACGGGTTTCGCCCTTCTTGCTAATCATGAAAAGTGATGGTATACCTGCCGCACGAGCCACGTTCGCATCATCCGCACCAAACGTCGGTGCAATGTGAACGATACCTGTACCGTCTTCTGTCGTTACATAATCACCCGGGATTACACGGAAGCCTTTATCACTTACTTTCCAGCTACCGTCTTCCGATACTTCAACCGGTTTCACCCAGGGAATCAGTTGCTCATATTCCATACCAATAAGGTCAGCACCTTTGTATTCGGCAATTACTTTGAACGGTACGAGCTTATCTCCTGCCTTATAATCTTCCAGTTTCAGATCAGCAGCTTTCGGATTGAAATGAGTATTTAATAAAGCCTTAGCCAGAACAACTGTTATAGGTTCTCCTGTATAAGCATTATATGTCTGAACTGCAACATAATCAATCTTTGGTCCTACACAAAGCGCTGTGTTTGAAGGCAATGTCCAGGGAGTTGTTGTCCAAGCAATAAAGTAAGGAGTTCCCCACTCTGCCATTTCCGGTTTCGGATTCTTCATCTTAAACTGGGCAACAGCTGTCGTATCCTTTACGTCACGATAACAGCCCGGTTGGTTCAGCTCATGAGAACTCAGTCCTGTTCCGGCAGCCGGAGAATATGGTTGGATTGTGTATCCTTTATACAGCAAGCCTTTCTTATGCAGTTGCTTCAGCAGCCACCACAATGTTTCGATATAACGATTGTCATACGTGATATAAGGATGCTTCATATCCACCCAATATCCCATCTGATGAGTCAGGTCTTCCCATTCCTTGGTATATTTCATCACGTCCTTACGGCAAGCAGCGTTATAATCTGCTACAGAGATTTTCTTACCAATATCCTCTTTTGTGATACCTAATGCTTTTTCTACACTTAGTTCCACAGGCAGTCCGTGGGTATCCCATCCGGCTTTACGCTTTACCTGGTAACCTTTCATTGTTTTGTAACGACAGAAAATGTCCTTAATGGTACGAGCCATTACATGGTGAATACCCGGCATACCATTAGCCGAGGGAGGTCCTTCGAAAAACACGAACGAAGGACAACCATCACGTTCTGTCATACTCTTGGCGAAAACCTGGTTCTCGTCCCATTTCTTCAGCACATCTTTGTTCACCTGCGAAAGGTCAAACTGCGAATATTCAGTAAATCTCTTACCCATAGCTGTCTACGATTTTACTATTTACAATTTACAATTTGAGGGGTATCCCCATTTTTAAGGGTGCAAATTTACAAAAACATTTGTTTAGTTGAGCAAAAAGCAAGGACTTTTAATTGGAATCATGTGAAGTTATCGTTTATAAATGGATGTTACATTAAACAAAACCGATATCTCCTTGTTTTAGTGGGAAAATAAAAAGCACTTAAGTTATGAATTACGGTATTAGTATTTTATTCAGAGCAATCCCTTTGGCGATGGCGGTCTTTTGCTTCGGATACGGAGCATTCATTTACGGTTATGGTGATGCGGGAAACCGTCTGGTGGCAGGTCCTGTTGTATTTTCACTAGGTATGATATGCATTGCGCTGTTCTGTACGGCAGCCACAATAATACGGCAAATCATACATACCTATAATGAAGCGACAAAATACGTTTTACCTGTTGTGGGCTATCTGGCAGCTATCATAACAATTATCGGAGGTATATGCATTTTCAATAGTGCTACCACTACTTCAGCCTTCGTCGCAGGACATGTCATAACCGGTGTAGGATTTATCACAGCCTGTGTAGCCACCGCCGCTACCTCTTCCACCCGATTTTCTTTGATTCCGGCCAATGCCAAAGCTACCGGAAATGAAGTGCCGGAAGGAGCGTTCTCTATTGCCCAAAGACGGGCAATGATCTTTCTCGCAATCGTTATTTCCTGTATCGCATGGATATGGGCGTTCGTCCTGTTAAGCAACAGTCATTCCCATCCTGCTTATTTTGTAGCAGGGCATGTGATGGTAGGGCTCGCATGTATTTGTACCAGTCTGATTGCATTAGTAGCAACCATAGCCCGTCAGGTCCGGAACGACTATTCGGAAAGAGAACGTAACAAATGGCCGAAACTGGTTTTACTCATGGGATCAATCTCCTTTGTATGGGGCATATTCGTCATCCTTGCCGACTCTGGAAGTGCAAACGGCACTACCGGATACATCATGCTTGGCCTTGGCCTGGTATGTTACAGCATTTCCAGCAAAGTGATTCTGCTCGCTAAGATATGGAGACGGGAGTTCAAGCTGGCTAACCGAATCCCTATGATTCCGGTACTGACAGCATTAACATGTCTATTTCTGGCTGCCTTTGTATTCGAGCTTGCTACCGTAAACACTGATTATTTTATTCCGGCACGGGTTTTAGTAGGATTGGGAGCTATTTGCTTCACACTGTTTTCTATCGTCAGCATCCTCGAAAGCGGTACTTCCGGAAAGGGTTAAAAAACATTCCTTTTATTGGTTTTAAACCAAAGCCCTCTTGGTTTAAAAGGAAAGCCTCGTTGGTTTTAAACCAACGGGGTCTTGGTTTGAAACCAACCAAACAGTCTCCTTTTACTTCTTCAGCCGCACTTCATATACATCATTTCTACGATCCTTCAGATTGCGCACACTACCGTAAGTATGGAGTGCATTCAATAAATCCAGATCGACATCCGAAACCAGAATCATTTCCGTATTCGGAGTGGCTTCCGCCCGTTTTCCATCAGTCGGAAAAGCAAAATCACATGGAGTGAATACTCCCGACTGTGCATATTGAATATCCATATTATGAACACGGGGAAGATTTCCTACACAGCCTGCTATGACTACAAAGCATTCATTTTCAATCGCACGTGCCTGGGCACAGACACGAACACGGGAGTAAGCATTCTGTGTATCAGTCAGGAAAGGTACAAATAAGATTTGCATTCCCTGATCTGCCATCAAACGGGAAAGTTCCGGAAATTCCACATCATAACAAATCAGCACTCCGACCTTCGCACAATCTGTATCGAAAGTTTGCAACAGTTTGCCACCACTCAATCCCCAACTCTTGATTTCATCCGGAGTAACGTGCATTTTTTCATACATCTCATAAGTTCCGTCACGTCTGCAAAGGAAGCCTACATTATACAACAAACCATCTTCCTTTACATACGGCATACTTCCTGTGATAATATTGATATTATAACTGATTGCCAGATTTATAAAACGGTCTCTGATCTCATCGGTATACTTTGCCAATCCACGAATAGCCTGTGATTCTCCTTTATCATTAAACTTCGACATCAAAGGAGCGTTGAAATATTCCGGAAAAAGAACAAAATCACTTTTATAATCTGATACAGCATCTACAAAAAACTCCACTTGTTCGAAGAGGTCGTCCAATGTCTTGTAACTACGCATCTGCCACTGTACCAGTCCCACACGGACAGTCGTCTTTGGGTTGATATATTCCTGTGTAGGCGGCTGATAATAAATATTATCCCACTGCAACAAACAGGCATAATGCTTGGATTCCTCATCATTCGGCAAATAATTGGTCATTACCTTGCGAACATGGAAATCATTCGATAATTGGAAGGTAAGAACCGGATCATAAATTTCACGCTGGCGTACCCGTGCGATATATTCTTTTGGGCGCATCTTGTCGGCATATTTATGATAATTCGGAATACGACCACCGAACATGATAGCTTTCAAATTCAATGTTTCGCAGAGCTCCTTGCGATATTCATACATACGACGAGCCAAACGTAAACCACGGTATCCCGGATGAATAAACACCTCAATACCGTACAGGATGTTTCCTTCCGGATTATGAGTATTGAATGTTTCCTTACCCGTAACTTGTGCATACGTATGGTCGTTCTTTACCTTGTCATAGTCAACGATAATAGAAAGAGCACAACCTACGATCTTGTCGTCAACAACTGTAACAATCTGCCCCTCCGGAAAAATACTTATTAATTTCTTTATCTGGGCATGAGTCCAAAATACATCGCTACCATCAGAATAAACACGGGTAAACGATTGGGATAACTGTGCATAGTCTTCAATTTGAAGATTACGTATCTGTACTTTATTAATTTTAATTGGATGTTGTTCCATAACAATACATGTTTTATAAAAAGACAGTGCAAAGGTACAGCTAATCCTCGTACATTGTACTTTCATCACAAGAAAAAGGCACTTTTAAAATAGTGTCACTATCCGGTGAGGATGGTGTCACTATATCATACACATAGTGACACTATATGCATAGGATAGTGACACTATTTTTTCCACATAAAAAAGGTGACCTTTCTGAGAAACTGATCTCAAAGGGCCACCTTCCTTAATCAAACAATCACTAACCTAATATATCTTATTTGTTTTTCTTCCAAAGCTTACTCATGTCCTCCAGCGTCTTCCCTTTAGTCTCGGGTACCCAACGCCAGACAAAGATAGCGGCAGCGACACAGATTATTCCGTATAAGCTATACGCAAACATCGGACTGAAGTCATACAATGCCGGGAAAGTAGAAGATACGATGTAGTTGAATATCCATTGGAAAGCCACTGCAATAGCAACTGCTTTACCACGAATAGTATTCGGGAAAATTTCTGAAATCAATACCCAGCAAATCGGTCCCCATGACATCATGAAGAAAGCAGCGTATACGATGATGGAAAGTACCGGAAGGACACCTTTGATTGCCATGCTATCACACATTGCCACTGCAAATGCTCCTACAGCCATACCAATAGATCCGATAATCAGCAATGGTTTACGACCAAAGCGGTCTACCGTAAAGATAGCAACCAGCGTAAAGATAATGTTTACAATACCCATAATCACTGTCTGCATCATACCACCACCTTCGGCACCTGCATTTTCGAAAATACGCGGAGCATAGTAAAGTACTGCATTAATACCGATCGCCTGCTGGAATACGGACAGTAGGATACCGATCACAATCACTGTTACTCCATAAGTAAAGAGTTTTTCTGTTTTTTCCTGTGCAGTAGCCTTAATATCATTAAGAATTTCCTTAGCTTTATTCTTACCATTGATTTTCTCTAAAATAGAATAAGCCTTTTCTTCCTGCTGTACAAGAACTAGATAACGGGGAGTCTTAGGTACAAAGAACAAAAGCATACCAAACAAAGCAGCCGGGAAAGCTTCCGAACCAAACATATAACGCCACCCTTCCTGAACTGTCCACATATCGGACTCAGCACTTACTGACAGTACACCAGCGGCATCTTTCAGAATAATCGGATTCTGATGGTCACCCATAATCAGATAATTCACAAAGTACACAACCAACATACCAAAGATAATGGCAAACTGGTTGCACGAAACAAGGGTTCCACGAATATTGGAGGGAGCAATTTCAGCAATATACATCGGACATACCGCTGAAGCCAGTCCTACTCCGATACCTCCCAGAACACGATACAGATTGAATGCTATCAACAAATCCATATTCGGTTTTCCGTATTCGAAGAAAAGAACTTCCGGATAATAAGAGCCGAGTGCCGAGAGGAAAAATAACACAGCAGCAAGCCGCAATGAGTTACGACGTCCCAAACGCGAAGCAAAGATACCGGACAGAGCACCGCCAAGTACACAGCCAATTAATGCACTGGAAGAAGTAATGCCATGCATTACTTTATTATACTGAAAATCGGAAGCGGACAGAAAGAAGGCTTCGAGCCCTTTTTCCGCGCCGGATATAACCGCCGTATCATAACCGAAGAGCAAACCGCCCAAAATAGCAACAGAAGTAATCGAATACAAGTAGAGTTTACTTCCTTCGTTCGTTGTATTATTCATAGTTTTAAAAAGTGGATAAAGTAGTGTAGTAGTTGGATTAGAAAAAGTCAGGCGATAAAGCAGCAGCACTACCGCTGCTTTACCGCCTGTTTTAAATATTAATTAGCAATACATATTCAGAATTGCCTCATAAAGTTCTTGCTTGCCGCTAGTCTGTTTCGGTTCGCCTTTTGTTTTTGCATAAGCAACCACATCCTCCAGAGTCAGCTTGCCGTCTTCAAATTCTTTACCTTTGCCGCCATCGAATGAAGCATAACGGTCAGCCAGCATCTTCTTATAGGGAGATTCGTTAAGCAGAGCCGCTGCACTTTCGAGTGCACGGGCCATAGCGTCCATACCTGCAATGTGAGCGATAAAGATATCTTCCAGATCAGTAGAATTACGACGGGTTTTAGCATCAAAGTTCGTACCACCGGTACCGAGACCACCATTACGGATAATCTGCATCATAGCCTGAGTCAGTTCATAATTGTCGATCGGGAATTGGTCTGTATCCCAGCCATTCTGATAGTCACCACGATTGGCGTCAATTGAGCCCAACATACCATTGTCCACAGCAACAGCCAATTCGTGTTCGAAAGTGTGACCCGCCAAAGTTGCGTGATTCACTTCGATATTTACTTTGAAATCCTTATCCAGACCATGAGCTTTGAGGAAGCCGATTACAGTTTCCGTATCTACGTCATATTGATGTTTAGTCGGTTCCATCGGTTTCGGTTCGATCAGGAAAGTACCTTTGAAACCACGGGCACGGGCATAGTCACGAGCAATCGTCAACATCTGTGCAAGGTGTTCTTTTTCACGTTTCTGATCTGTGTTCAGAAGAGACATATAGCCTTCACGACCACCCCAGAATACATAATTCTCTCCGCCAAGCTCAATCGTTGCATCAATCGCATTCTTAATCTGAACAGCAGCACGAGCTACTACATCGAAGTCAGGATTGGTAGCTGCACCATTCATATAACGGGCATGACCGAACACATTAGCAGTACCCCACAGTAGTTTGATACCGGTTTCTGCCTGTTTCTGTTTTGCATAAGCTACGATTTCTTTCAGGTTAGCTTCGTACTCTTCTACGCTGGTACCTTCCGAAACCAAGTCTACATCATGGAAGCAATAGTATTCGATACCCATCTTCTGCATGAATTCAAATCCTGCATCCATCTTATCTTTTGCCGCCTGTATAGCATCTGCATTACTATTCCATGGGAATTGCTTTGTTCCGCCACCGAATTGGTCACCACCTTCAGCGCACAATGTGTGCCACCATGCCATTGCGAATCTCAGCCAATCCTTCATCTTTTTACCATTAATCACCTTCTCTGCATCGTAATAACGGAATGCCATCGGGTTCTTACTATCTTTACCTTCAAATTTAATCTTTTCAATTCCCGGAAAAAATTCTTTTGTTGCCATAATTCTTGTTATTTAAAAAGTTATTATATCGTTATTTATATTATATTTCCATCTGGCGTATGCGTCGGCATATTCCTGACGTTTAGCTATATTCGGTTCGATAACATCCAGTTTATCAAGAGTTGCAAATGCCTCATTATGATCTTTATAAATGCCTGCACCGATACCCGCGCCCTTCGCTGCTCCTACAGAACCGTCCGTATCATAAAGTTCGATAGTAGCTCCGGTCACTCCTGCCAATGTATCACGGAAGATGGAGCTAAGGAACATATTTGCATGTCCGGCATGAATCTTTTTGACCGGAATTCCCATTTGTTCCATGATGTCGATACCGTATTTAAAAGAAAATACAATTCCTTCCTGTGCAGCACGAATAATATGATGTTTGCCATGTGCATTGAAGTCTATCCCCCGAATGCTGCAACCTATCTCCTTATTATTCAGCATACGTTCCGCACCATTACCAAAAGGCAGGATGCTGATACCTGCGCTCCCGATCGGCGCCTTGGAAGCCAACACATTCATTTCATTGTACGAGATACCTTCGGGAGCTATATTTCTTTTTACCCATGAATTGAGAATCCCTGTTCCGTTGATGCAAAGTAACACTCCCAGACGCGTCTGTTCCGCCGTATGATTCACGTGCGCAAAGGTGTTGACACGGGATTGAGGATCATAATTCACTTCACCATTCACACCATAGACAACTCCCGATGTTCCTGCCGTAGAAGCGATCTCCCCCGGATTAAACACATTCAAAGAAAGCGCATTGTTTGGCTGGTCACCGGCACGGTAAGTAATCGGTGTTCCTTCCTTCAATCCCAGTTCTTTCGCAGCAACTGCATTCACATGCCCTTGTTCTGCAAAAGTCGGTTTGATATCCGCAATAAGTGAAGAGTCGAAGCCATAGTAATCCATCAGGAAATCGGCTATACGATTATTTTTGAAGTCCCAGAACATTCCTTCCGAAAGACCGGAAACAGTTGTGCAGATATCTCCGCTTAACTTCATGGCAATATAATCCCCTGGAAGCATGATCTTATATATCTGCTCATAGACAGCCGGTTCATTTTGTTTGATCCAAGCCAGTTTAGACGCTGTAAAGTTACCGGGCGAGTTCAGCAAATGAGAAAGGCATCTCTCCTCTCCGATTGTTTCAAATGCTTGCTGCCCAAAAGGTACTGCACGAGAATCACACCAGATAATAGCAGGACGTAATACTTGCTGATTCTTATCTACACATACCAGTCCGTGCATTTGATAGGAAATACCGATAGCTTTAATCTCAGCAGCACTCACTCCTGACTCCGCCATAATAACTTGCGTGGACAACTTCAGATTTTCCCACCAACTCTCAGGATCTTGTTCTGCCCATCCGGAATTAACTGCGATTATTTTCGCTTCTGTTTTCGGAAAAAACGCTGACGATACACATTTACCTGTTTCAGCATTGACCAGACTTGCTTTAACGGACGAGCTACCTATATCATAACCTAATAGAAACATGATGATTTTTAAAATTTTGAATTATATATTTGAACAGACAGCCTGTTCACTTATTACTTATTACCTACTACCGTCTCACCTTATTATATATCTTCTTATCAAATTTATAATAACGTGCTGCACGATGAGCTACCCCCTGCTGTTTTTCTTCCAAAGGAACTACATATTCCATCATCGCTATTTTCTTATGGAAATTGCGTACATCCACAGGCTTGTCATATACCAACTCAAAAAGAGTCCTCAACTGAGCAGCGGTAAATTTACGTGGAAGCAACTCAAACAGCATGGAAGGATTGAACTCCACAAACTGACGGATATAGGTCATTGCCTCTTTAATAATCAGATTATGGTCGAAAGCCAACGTCATCACATCTTTCAAGGCAATCCAACAGGCCTGATGATCATCCAGATTCTTGTCCAGTGCCCGATCTATTTTCACCATCGACAGATAAGCAATTGTCACGATACGTTCAACTTTTGACTGCATAGCCCGTTCCAGCCAACGTACATCCTTTGGATTACTGGTTCTGTTTTTAGAGCCGAATGCCTTGAATTGCATCAGGTTTACATTTCTGAGCCCCGTCAATTCATACAGTACACGTTGTGCTGCTTCATCCAAATCTTCATCCATATAGATAAGGCTACCGGGAAGTTTCATATCGTGATACACTTCACCATTATCTTCGCCCGCACGTTTTACAAGTAACACTTTGAGTTGTTCTCCGTCAAAACCAATCACTACACAGTCTACTGATATGTGATTGTTTGCCAAGGGTGCTTTTTTCTGTATACTTTGCATATCCTTTTCTTTAATACGGTGCAAATATAGAGGCACTTTATGATTCAAACAAGAACAAACAACATGCTATAAAACATTGTTTTTCATATATATACATATCATACAATCTACAATATGAATACTTAGTGTTATCTTCTGAATTACAATATGTATTTTACCCGTTCCGGCAACGAGTAATTGTATAAAGTACAAAAAGCGGAATGACTCTTTATTATCAGCACTTTTCATATTCACTCTTTGTCTTCTCCGGCAACGGACTTATTGTATTTCAAACGATATCCCATTTTGTATCTTGCCGTTTTTATTCTATCTTTGCCGGATAAATATTAAAAAATCTAAAATGGAACGTCATCCCGTCATTTTATCCATTGCCGGTTCCGATTGTTCGGGAGGAGCGGGCATTCAGGCAGATATCAAAACAATCTCGGCATTAGGAGGCTATGCGGCATCTGCTATCACCGCTGTCACTGTGCAAAACACTCTAGGGGTACGCGCCGTCCATGCAATACCACCCGAAATTGTTTGCGGACAAATCGAAGCGGTCATGGAGGACTTGCAACCTGTCGCTGTAAAAATAGGTATGGTTAACGATATTCAGATCGTTCATGTCATCGCCGACTGTATACGGAAATATTCACCAGAGCACATCATTTACGACCCGGTGATGGTATCTACCAGCGGCCGGAAGCTGATGACAGATGAAGCCATCGAAGAGATTAAGAAAAAACTTTTGCCGCTTGTCACATTAGTCACCCCCAATATCGATGAAGCAAAGGTGCTGACAGGCAAGAGCATCCAAAATACACAGGATATGCTGGAAGCTGCCAAACAACTCTCCGACAGTTATCAGACCCATATCCTGATCAAAGGCGGACATCTGGAAGGCGATCAAATGTGCGACCTCTTATATTCTTCGGATCACACCTATTATATATATGAAGAGAAAAAGATAGAAAGTAAAAACCTGCATGGGACCGGGTGTACCCTCTCCTCCGCTATTGCAAGCTATCTGGCAAAGGGATACTCGATGAAAGACTCCATCTGTCACGCTAAAGAATACATTACTCATGCCATCATTGCAGGCAAAAACCTGAATATAGGTCATGGCAACGGACCTCTGTGGCATTTTCCCGACTCCATTGCACAAATGTGTACATTTTGTGCGGTCGTATCATAAAAATACGTAACTTTGCACCCGCAATTAAAAATCAATTAAATAATAAAAATATGAAAGCATTTGTATTTCCCGGTCAAGGCGCTCAATTTGTAGGAATGGGTAAAGACCTGTATGAAAACTCAGCTTTAGCAAAAGAATTGTTTGAAAAAGCAAATGATATCCTCGGATATCGCATTACAGATATCATGTTCAATGGTACAGACGAAGATCTTCGTCAGACAAAGGTTACTCAACCTGCCGTATTCCTTCACTCTGTTATCTCTGCTCTTTGTATGGGCGATGATTTCAAACCGGAAATGACAGCCGGACACTCACTCGGTGAGTTCTCTGCATTGGTGGCTGCCGGTGCCCTGAGCTTTGAAGACGGATTGAAACTGGTTTATGCCCGTGCGATGGCTATGCAGAAAGCTTGCGAAGCAACTCCTTCTACGATGGCCGCTATCATTGCATTACCGGATGAAAAAGTAGAAGAAATCTGTGCATCTGTTAATGCAGAAGGTGAAGTTTGCGTACCTGCCAACTATAACTGCCCGGGACAAATCGTAATCTCCGGTTCTGTACCAGGCATCGAAAAAGCCTGTGAACTGATGAAAGCTGCCGGCGCAAAACGTGCTCTCCCATTAAAAGTAGGTGGTGCTTTCCACTCTCCGCTGATGGACCCGGCTAAAGTTGAACTGGAAGCTGCTATCAACGCAACAGAAATTCATACTCCCAAATGTCCGATATATCAGAATGTGGATGCACTTCCTCATACTGATCCCGCAGAAATCAAAAAGAATCTGGTTGCCCAGCTGACTGCTTCCGTACGTTGGACTCAGTCTGTTAAGAATATGGTTGCCGATGGTGCTACTGATTTTACAGAATGTGGACCAGGTGCAGTATTGCAGGGTTTGATCAAGAAAATAGATGGTACAGTAAACGCTCACGGCATTGCATAAGCATCCGTAGATATACTTTACCATTTCTCAACGATAGAGCGTGTCGGCTAATTTGCCGACACGTTTTTTTATGCTTATTAGTAAAACATGAGACAATTAATATGCTGTAAAACACACCATTAGTATTCTCTACGAGCAAACATTCCGAATCTATCATTTGTTTTCATTATAGGAATCATTTATTCAAATTCGCGGACCATGAAAATACATGAATATCAAGCAAAAGAAATTTTCTCCAAGTATGGGATCCCTGTTGAAAGGCATACCCTATGTCGAACGGCTGCCGGTGCAGTGGCCGCATACAGGAGAATGGGCTCGGACAGAGTGGTTATTAAAGCACAAGTGCTGACCGGCGGACGGGGAAAAGCCGGAGGTGTTAAACTGGTAGATAATACAGAAGATACCTATCAGGAAGCTAGAAACATTCTGGGTATGAGTATTAAAGGGCTTCCTGTCAATCAGATACTGGTCAGCGAGGCGGTTGATATTGCCGCAGAGTACTATGTCAGCTTTACCATTGACAGAAACACACGCTCGGTCATCCTTATGATGAGTGCGTCCGGTGGTATGGATATCGAAGAAGTGGCCCGGCAATCACCGGAAAAAATCATTCGCTATGCTATTGACCCATTCATCGGTTTGCCGGATTATCTGGCACGCCGTTTCGCATTCTCGCTCTTCCCTCACATGGAACAAGCCGGCAGAATGGCCGCTATTCTGCAAGCACTCTACAATATTTTCATGGAGAATGACGCATCACTGGTTGAAGTAAACCCATTGGCTCTTACCGCCAAAGGCATATTGATGGCTATTGACGCCAAAATTGTTTTTGACGATAATGCTCTTTACCGCCATCCGGATGTACTGAGTTTGTTTGATCCTACAGAAGAAGAAAAAGTAGAAGCGGATGCTAAAAACAAAGGATTCAGCTACGTTCACATGGATGGAAATATAGGCTGTATGGTAAATGGCGCCGGACTCGCTATGGCAACAATGGATATGATAAAACTTCATGGGGGAAACCCTGCCAACTTCCTTGATATTGGCGGTAGTTCGAACCCTGTCAAGGTGGTTGAAGCTATGAAACTTCTATTACAGGACGAGAAAGTAAAGGTCGTCCTGATAAACATTTTCGGAGGAATCACCCGTTGTGACGATGTAGCCATCGGTCTTATTCAGGCATTCGATCAGATTAAGAGTGATATACCTGTCATTGTCCGGCTCACAGGAACCAATGAGCATATCGGACGTGATCTTTTACGCAACCATAGCCGTTTTCAAATAGCTACAACTATGCAGGAAGCCGCTTTAATGGCTATCAAATCTTAAGATGAAATCACATAAAAATTGAAGGAACGATGAGTATATTAATAGATAAATCCACCCGTTTGATTGTACAAGGTATCACCGGTAGAGACGGGCTTTTTCATGCCAAGAAGATGAATGAATATGGAACGAATGTCGTTGGCGGCACTTCTCCGGGCAAAGGAGGTACGGAAGTAGACGGCATTCCGGTTTTCAATACGATGTATGAAGCTGTAGAACAGACACAGGCTAATACTTCCATCATCTTTGTGCCGGCCCGTTTTGCAGCAGATGCCATTATGGAGGCTGCGGATGCAGGCATCCGGCTAATAGTCTGTATCGCAGAAGGTATTCCGACTCTGGATGTCATCAAAGCATATCGGTTTGCCGAACAAAGAGGAGCAATGTTGGTTGGCCCCAACTGTCCGGGACTTATTTCTCCCGGAGAAAGTATGGTAGGAATCCTTCCGGGACAAGTCTTTCAGAAAGGAAATGTCGGTGTCATCAGCCGTAGCGGAACACTCACTTATGAAATAGTGTATCACTTAACGGCCAATGGTATGGGACAGTCTACTGCAATCGGCATCGGAGGAGATCCTGTGGTAGGTCTGCATTTCCTTAAGCTACTGGAAATGTTCCAGAATGATCCTGAAACGAAAGCAATTGTGTTAATCGGAGAAATCGGAGGAAACGCGGAAGAACAGGCCGCAGAATATATTCGCAGTCATGTAAATAAGCCTGTAGTAGCATTTATTGCCGGACAGTCTGCTCCTCCGGGAAAACAGATGGGCCACGCAGGAGCCATTGTTTCGGGAGGTTCCGGCTCGGCAAAAGACAAAATAGAGGCTTTAGAAGCTGCCGGTATACGAGTTGCACAAGAACCTTCGGATATTCCTAAGTTACTGAAAAGATAAACAGAACCACACGGAGAAATAAAAGCCTAAAACTCTATTTCTCCGTGTGGTTCTATTTTATGTACCAACATATCCCCGCGATGATAAAGTAATATCTGAAATTTACATTCCCTTTTTCACGCCTAACTTTATTAACAAAGCATTCATCGGATAAGCACAGAAAAATCCAAAAAGCATAGCCAGCTGCATCATAAACCAGAATATCCATGTGTCTTTAGGCAAAGGCTCATTGACAAATAAAACAAAATAAACGATTGCCATCCAGCCATACATTCCGATTTGCCAAGACAACAGAGAAAAGAAATCTGCTTTAAAAGCACGGGACAGTGCCTTTCCCGCCGATATCCTTTCCATCTCCCGTATAGCATAGAATTGAAAATAAACTCCGATGATCAACGCCAAAATAAAATCAAGTACCCAGTTTCCTATAAGCTGACTTCCTGCAACGGTTACCGGGATATAATTAGTGAACCACTCTCCTATTATATCGGCCAATGTGCAGCCTGCTCCACAATGTAAAGCCGATAAAGCCACAGACTGCCAATGAGGACGTTTCATAGACATATCTCCCATCGACATATCCATATTCATGTCTTTCATACCGGACATATCCATTTTCATTTCACCACCTCCCATCTTCATGGGAGCACCTTGTCCGAACTTATTATAAGCCCATAAAGCTAAGTAACTTCCCCACAATGCAGTTAATATCCATACTGCATTCATTATCTTCATTGATTGTGGACGATGTGTCAGATCGATTGCTATGTGAACTGCAATTCCGATACCTGAACAGACTAAAAACACGGCTAATAAATTGAGCATAATTGTATATTTAAAAAGATTTTAGACTACAACAGCCCTTATTTATAAATAGTTCATCCCGTCCATTTTTAAATTTATCCTATTGAACTATTCTCCTGGCAGTTTGTTTACAATTTTATTAATTAAATATTGAATTGTATGAGCAGACGTAGTCAATTAGAGCATGAAGTATCTGTTGCTCAGGAAAGAATCAAGAAGGCAGCCAAAGATACACCGAAAGATATCATAAAGTTATGGGAACAAGACTTGGTAGACTTGGAACTTGAACTCAATAACCTGGTAGATGATGAAGAAGATAACAATGAAGATTAAATAAAAGAGGGTGCCACCGTGTGAGTGCACCCTCTTTTATTTGTAGTATTTTTATAAGCAGAATGCTTTTATTGCTTATCCACAGTGAAAATACTTATGTACCAGTTCCAGCATTTCTTCCGGTTTGCCTTCCAGGTCGGCACGTAATGTTTTGTCCTCATAACTACGGAGCTTGCGTATAATACCGTCAATCATAGCCGGACTAAATACATTATATTGCTCGAAGACAGCACGTTGTCTTTGCAAACATTCGGCAGATGCCGCACAACTATCCGGCAATTGAGCCAATGCTTTCAGCTTATCCTCATTCTCTTTCTGATGGATGTTTACATTTACATACGTTCTCTTTGCAATGTCCAATGCCTGTTCTATCTCAAAACCATGACGGCAGGCAACAGCCAGTCCCGCAAGCAGCTGATACAAATCTGCCGAACCATCCGGAGAACGCATTTCTACCGTTTGTTTCTGGCTGGTATCAAAATGACTTTCGCTTTCCAATGGATTTGCCAAAGTACACATATCGGTCTTGGCAGCCCAGCCCAACGGCACACGCACTAATACAGAACGGTTGCGATCTCCCCAGCAAACATTGGTCGGTGCTTCCTGATGAGGAACCAAACGGAAGTAAGAAGTAGGATTGGTATTTCCGAAGGCTGTAATAGAAGGAGCAAGTTCCATCATTCCGGCGATTGCCTTACGGGCTGTTTCCGACAATACACCATCTTTCAGCATCTGATTTTGTCCGTCCTTTACAATACGCATGTGAACATGTAGACCTGACCCGGCTTTTCCAGCCGTAATCTTAGGCGCGAATGTCACATTATACCCATATCTGTATCCCAAGTTACGAATCACCCATTTGGCAATCATCAATTGATCTGCCGCATCTTCGGCACGAACAGGCAGGAACTCTATTTCATTCTGTTCATAAATCATGCCATCCAATGTAAAATTCCCAACCTCGGAATGACCATATTTTATCTGTCCACCCGTCTGAGCTATATACGACATACACTGTGTACGGAAATCGTTAAACTTAGCATACGGAGCAGATTCATGATAACCACGTTGATCTGTAGCCTGAAACATTCCTGTATCCGGCGAAATAACATAGTATTCCAGCTCACCCATCGCCTGAAACTCCATACCTGTGACATCAGTAAATGCTTTACACGCTTTATGCAAAGTATGTTCCGGAGAACTTTCCAATGGCTCTCCGTCTTTATTGAAGAAAGAACAAAGCATCGAAAGTGTCGGTATTTCTGCAAACGGATCGACAAAAGCTGTACGGAAACGAGGCACTACATACAGGTCGCTACTCCCCGCCTCTATAAAAGGAAACAGGCTGGAACCGTCCACCCGCTCTCCACAAGTAAGGATCGCATCCAAATAAGCCGCATTATTAATTACAAAATTCAATGTTTTCAGTCGCCCGTCAGCGGCAGGATACATGAAATTGACCATACGGATATTATTCTTCTGAATAAAAGAAATAATATCTGCCTTAGTAAACTCGGCGGCAGGCTTTTCCAAAGCAGCCACCAGACAGTTAGGATTCATTAAAAGTTCTTGATTCATCTTCTATCGGTTTGTTGTTAGTGAACCAAAGGTAAGAAAAAAATAACCGCAGACAATAAAAAGAGAGATAAATTCTTCGGGCTTTAAGAAATAGTCCGGCAGGATTTTCAGAAACGAAAGAAGGTGTGTTGGGATCACCAACACACCTTCTTTTTATATACTGATTGTTATTCAGTCAATTAGTTCCTCGGCAAAGCCTCTTTAACTACCATCGGACGGCCTACATATTCAGCACCGTTCAATTCTTTAATAGCGTTAGCTGCTTCTGTATCATCCGGCATTTCAATAAAAGCAAAGCCTTTTGATCTTCTTGTTTCACGATCTGTGATTAATTTAACTGAAGCAACTGCTCCATACTCTTCCATTACGTTTCTCAAGTCTGATTCCTTAACGTTATAGTTAAGATTTCCAATGTACAAATTCATAAAATACAAATATAAAAAATTAATAATTTCAATAACAAAGTTCTTTGGAAGTTCTTAATCAGAGATGGATATGCTCAATAAATGAGAAGATTCATGTGAAATAATCAAATCGAAATAAACCTTTTATTGTTTAATGATGCAAATAACGGCATTTTGCGGGAATAATACACTATGTTCCCTCCTTTTTCTTTTGCAAAATACCCTTTTTTATGAAATAAGACCAAAACTTAACGCATGGGCGTTCCTGCAAAAGTCTGTAATAAAGTCAGAAACCATATTGAATGCTTTGCGCAAACTCTATCCCAGTGATACCGGGCACCTGAATATCAAGGATATGATCAGAAATACCCCTATGACTTTTAATGCTGAATATAATGTTCGTTTCACTGACATAAGGCGATAAAGTGACTACTTTTTCAGAACTTATACTTCATTCCCATCGAAACATATACAGCCAGTTTGAAATAAGGGTCCGTATCTCTGGACATATCTTCGAAAAAGGTCTTCAGTGTACGTGTTGTGTAATAAACAATCTGGTTGCACGATAATCCTCCGGTAGCGGTTATGGCGAAAGAAGAACTAAGATTCAGTTCCAACTGTAATCCTACAATGATGTATTGCTGAGAGAACATGGCATCTTTCCCTTTCCACCAGTGCTAATGCGCCATTCATCTCTGCTACCAAACTTAGTTTCAGACATTTATTCAGATTCATTCTTGCCGATAGTTCCATCGCATTCATCATAGAAACTTTGATCTGATAGCGTCCCTCAGTGCTCCATTGCTCCGTATACCAAACGTATATTTTCGGACTTTATTCTTTGCTCCTTGCTTTTTTAGTTTAACTTTGTACGTAGATAAAATAACCAATTATGGAAATAAAAAAATTCATCGAAAACTATCGGGAAGCTTTTGGCGAATATGCTGAATTGCCTATCGTATTCTGGTACTCGGACATTCTTGAAAATGAAACGGGGAAAGTGAACGGATGCTTCTTTAAAAGCATGAGTAAAGTCAGGGAAGGTAATACCATCAGCCTGAATGCGGAAACAATTGGTTGCGGCGGCGGTAAGTTTTATACCGGATTCACCGATATGCCCGAGCACGTGCCGACGTTCGTATCTCTAAAGGAACGATATAAGCAGACGCCGGAAATGGTAAAAAGCTTTATTGAGCAACTGGGAGTACCAAGGGCAGAAAAGGAATATCTGCATTTTGCCCGTATAGATAAAGTGGAAACGTTCGATCATTTGGAAGGAATCCTTTTTCTGGCCAATCCCGATATATTATCCGGACTGACCACCTGGGCTTTCTTCGATAATAATAAGGAGGATACAGTGATTTCCACTTTCGGGTCGGGATGCAGTTCTGTGGTCACACAGACGATTCTGGAGAATCGTAAAGGCGGATACAGAACATTCATCGGATTCTTTGATCCTTCTGTACGCCCTTATTTTGAGGCTGATATACTGAGTTATACCATTCCGATGTCGAGATTTAAGGTGATGTATGAGACTATGCGCAGCAGTTGCCTGTTTGACACACACGCATGGGGAAAGATTCGGGAAAGAAACCATAATAGCTACAAAGAATAAGAATATGGATTTTATACTTCGTCCCTGGAAAGAATCTGATGCCAAAGCCTTGACAAGGCATCTGAATAATAAGAAGATATGGGATAACTGCCGTGACGGGCTGCCTTTTCCATATACAGAAACAGATGCTGATGCCTTCATTAAATACGCTTCGGAACAAGTGGAACAGAATGAATATTGCATCGAGGCGAATCATGAGGCAATCGGTAATATCGGATTCGTCCGCGGGACGGATGTCGAACGCTTCAATGCAGAAGTCGGTTACTGGATTTCGGAAACATACTGGAACAAGGGCCTTGCAACAGCTGCTTTAGAAAGAGCTATAGAACATTATTTTCAGCATACAGATGTAATACGCCTATACGCTACGGTATATGAACACAATGCTGCATCAATGCATGTGCTGGAGAAAGCAGGATTTCAGAAAACAGGAATACATCGTAAGGCTTGCTTCAAGAATGGCCAGTTCATTGATGCACATTATTATGAATTACTTAAAAATAAGTCGTAAGCCTCCTTGCTTTGTTACCGTATATATTACTGCCGACTATCTTTATACAGAACCTAATACATAGAACGAGAGGTCCCGATTCATCACGAACCGGAACCTCTCTATGAGTTATTACTTTCGAAGTTTTACTTTATCTCTTTAACTTCTTCTCCTTTTTCATTCAGAAGTACGGTTACTTCCTGGGCGTCTTTTGTAGTGATAATTACTTTATAAACCTTACCGGTTTCTTTTTCGGCAACATACGCTTCCTTAATGGTAGCATCTTCATAGCTTTTCGCTATTGCCTGTGTCACTGCTTCCGGCAAATCTTTCACTTCAATTTTTGTATACTCATCCTGTGGAGCTTGTGTCTGAGTTTCCACTGCCGGAGTGTTACTTACTTCCTGTGCGAATGCTACAGAACTACCTAATCCCAATACCAATGCTACTGCTACTAATACCTTTTTCATAATCGTAATTTTTTAAGTGTGAATGATAGAACTATTGTTTTTATTATCTCTTGTACTTAATATATGGCAAAGCAGATGCCAAACGTTTCACTCCGCCATATACAGCTGATAATCAAATATATAAATAGTAAACGAGATAAATATAACTGTGGAATTAGTGTGGAATTATGTGGAATCTGTTGATACATAATTGGGGAATTACTATTCAATACTCTTAACCTGGCAAGAACTGATTTCTTTATTCAACTGTTATATACCTATAACAACCTAATTATACAACAATGAAAAAAGAAGTCTTAAAAGAGCTTACAGCCAAACCGGGCAAAGAACATCATGTATCCGATTTCAATCCCTCATTTACTGCTGATATGTCCAAACAGGATGCCAAAGAACAATTAGTCCAAAATATAGAAAAGCTATCAGAACTGCAAAGTATGCTTTATGCACAAGACCGCTACTCAGTTCTGGTTATTTTTCAGGCGATGGACGCTGCCGGAAAAGACGGAACGATCAAGCACGTAATGTCCGGTATCAATCCGCAAGGGTGTCAGGTGTACTCCTTTAAGCAACCCTCTGCCGAAGAACTGGATCATGACTACTTATGGAGAATCAATCGTTCGCTCCCCGAACGGGGACGAATCGGAATCTTCAACCGTTCCCAATATGAAGATGTACTGATAGCCAAAGTGCATCCCGAAATCCTGTTATCCAGCAAGCTACCCGGAATACTAAAAGCGGAAGATATAGACAACGGATTCTGGAAACGCCGCTACCGGCAGATTAATGATTTTGAACGTTATCTGACTGAAAACGGGACGGTCATCATCAAATTCTTCCTGAACGTTTCGAAAGCCGAACAAAAGAAACGATTCATGGAGAGGCTGAACGATGAATCAAAGAACTGGAAATTCTCTTCTGCCGACGTCAAGGAACGGCAATATTGGGACAACTACATGAAAGCCTACTCGGATGTACTGACAGAAACTTCAACAGAGATTGCCCCGTGGTATGTGATTCCGGCAGACAACAAATGGTTCATGCGATATGCCGTCGGGCAAATTATCTGTGAACGCATGGAAAAACTGGACTTACATTATCCGCAGTTATCCAAGGAGGCGCTGGAAAGACTTGAAGAATGCAAGAAAAACGTATCCGATATTAATTTCTAAACAGGATACTTTCTCTGAGTTTAACGGGTTATTACTGTCGGGACTTGACAAAGCCTTTTTAATGTTGTATATTTGTATGCAGAAATAATAAACCTATAAAACCGTAACCAATGAAAAGAAGTCTGTCTTTCAACATACCTGCTGTAATGTATCACATGAACGGCAACATACAGTCAAGATTGATCAGTCCGTAAGGCGAGTACAATATTACAACAAGACATATCTATTTCCCTATAAAGAATAAGATATAAGTCATCGGTATATGAACTGAAGGCTGCGACTTCCATTGGAAGTCACAGCCTTTTTTGTTGCCAAATTTCAGCATAGCAAGCCATAAACGGGATTACATCGTTTATAATAAACTCAGATACCGTTTTACTAAAACTATCACAAAGTTTATTATAAACACAAACACCGATGATTCATAAATCATACATTTTTTTCATTGTTACCGGAAGGAGAAATCCACCGTTCCGATTCACGTACTTCAATGAATAAACAAAAAACGATAAAATAATACGTTTCATTGAAAATTTGCACTACTTTTGTAAACATCAAAGCCCAATCATGATTTGACCGGCTAAGAAATCATGAGACCGATTAAACTTTTTCGAACGAAAATAGTCTAATCTTTAAGATATCATCAATCTAAACATTAAAGTCATCAATGAAAATGGAAACATCCGCCAAACTCTATTCGCTGAATTACAGCAATGTGAAAACTTACCTGTTCGCCCTGTTATTCGTAGCAGGCAACATCGCACTTCCACAACTGTGCCACCTCGTTCCTTACGGTGGACCGACTTTATTACCAATTTACTTTTTCACCTTAATTGCCGCTTATAAGTACGGTTTTCAGGTAGGATTGCTGACAGCTGTTCTTTCTCCCGTCATCAATCATATCTTGTTTGCCATGCCATCCGAGGCCGTTCTCCCGATTATATTGATAAAATCAACCTTGCTTGCCGGTGCTTCCGCCCTTGCAGCACGTACCGTGAAAACCGTTTCTTTGTTGGCCATCCTTGGGGTAATACTCTCCTATCAACTCATAGGAACCGCTTTTGAATGGATGATCGAGGGAGATTTCTATATCGCAGTACAAGACTTCCGTATCGGCATTCCGGGTATGCTCATTCAATGGTTTGGCGGATACGCCCTGCTAAAGGCAATTGCAAAACTCTAAACTAAAAAAGAAAGATGGACAGAAGGGATTTTTTTAAGACAGTAGCTATTACTGGTGCCGCCATGACTATACAGCGTTCAGAGGCGATGGAAATACTGACTCAGACAATCAATAAGGCAAATGGTGACAAACCGGACCTGGTGGCCGTCATGGGCGGTGAACCGGAAGCCATGTTCCGTCGTGCTATCAGCGAGCTGGGTGGCATGAAGCAATTCATCAAACCCGGACAGAAAGTAGTGGTAAAGCCCAATATCGGATGGGATAAAGTGCCCGAACTGGCAGGAAACACGAATCCGAAACTGATCACGGAAATCATCAAACAATGTTTTGCCGCCGGAGCCAAAGAGGTCACCGTATTCGACCATACCTGCGACGATTGGCAGAAGTGCTACAAAAACAGCGGTATCGAAGCGGCCGCGAAAGAAGCCGGAGCCAAAGTTATGCCCGCCCACCTGGAATCTTACTACAAACCCGTTGATCTGCCAAAGGGACAAAAGATGAAGAAGGCGAAAATACATGAAGCCATCCTGAATTGTGATGTATGGATTAATGTCCCTATCCTGAAGAATCACGGAGGCGCCAACCTGACTATCTCCATGAAAAACCATATGGGTATCGTCTGGGACCGCGGCTTTTTCCACCAGAATGACTTGCAGCAGTGCATTGCGGACATCTGTACACTGGAAAAGAAAGCTGTGCTTAATGTCGTAGACGCCTACCGTATCATGAAGACCAACGGACCGCGAGGACGTTCCGCTTCGGACGTGGTGCTGGCAAAAGGTCTCTTTATCTCACCGGATATCGTAGCCGTAGATACAGCCGCAGCCAAATTCTTCAATCAAGTACGCGAAATGCCGCTGGACACCGTAGGTCACCTTGCCAAAGGAGAAGCACTGAAAGTAGGAACGATGGACATTGACAAACTGAATGTCAAGCGAATTAAGATGTAAACCACCATGTTAAGAAAGATACGTATCGGAATATCAGTCGTCCTTTTTACACTGATTACTTTTTATTTTCTCGATTTTGCTAATATTCTGCCGAACAGTTTTCATCGGTTGGCACATATACAGTTTGTCCCTGCCGTGCTATCTCTCAGCATAGGCATACTGATTGCGCTGATTGCGTTAACTCTGTTGTTCGGACGTATCTATTGCTCCACCATCTGTCCGATGGGAATATGGCAGGATGTTATAGCACGCATTTCAAAGTCTGTGGGAAAGAAGAAAAAAAGATATCGGTACAGTCCTGCAAAGAATATGCTGCGATGGATCGTGCTCGGAGTGACTGTGATTGCTTCCGTATGCAGTTTCTCAGTGGTATTGGGATTGCTAGACCCGTATAGCGCATACGGACGCATTGTAGTACATATCTTCAAACCGGTGTATATGCTGGGAAACAACCTGCTGGAATCCGTATTTTCCAGATTCGACAATTACACGTTTTATCAGGTAGATACCTCGGTATTAAGTATTTCTTCCCTTCTTATAGCGATACTGACCTTTGCCGCCATTCTTATATTGGCATGGAAACACGGACGCACGTGGTGCAATACCATTTGCCCAGTAGGTACGGTATTGGGATTTTTGAGCCGTTACTCTTTGTTCAAAGTCCGTATCGATACCGCAAAATGTAATAGTTGCGGACTTTGCGCTACCAAATGCAAAGCAGCCTGCATCCACAGCAAAGAACACGCTATTGACTATAGCCGCTGTGTAGACTGTTTCGACTGTCTCGGTGCCTGCAAACAGAAAGCGCTGGTTTACGCCCCTGCTTCAAAGGGACAACAACGTTCTTCCGCTACAGAAAAACAACCGGTGGCAACAGAGCCATCTTCCGTTGCTGCAGATTCTTCCAAACGTCGTTTTCTGCTTGCCGGACTGGCTACTGCCGGAGCAGCTCCCACGCTTCTTACGAAGGCGCAAGAGTCCATTGCGACGATGGAAGGCAAAAAGGCATACAAAAAAGAAAATCCTATTACTCCTCCGGGATCTGTCAGCCAGAAACGTTTCCAGCAACATTGTACATCATGCCATCTTTGTGTCAGCAAATGCCCGTCACATGTACTGAAACCCGCTTTCATGGAATACGGTCTGGGGGGTGTGATGCAGCCAACGGTCAGTTTCGAAAAAGGATTCTGTAATTTCGACTGTACCGTATGCAGCGATGTCTGTCCCAACGGTGCCATCCCTCCGTTGACGGTAGAGCAGAAACATCTCACTCAGATGGGGTATGTCGTCTTTATAGAAGAAAATTGCATTGTCCTCACTGACGGAACCAGTTGCGGAGCCTGTTCAGAGCATTGTCCTACGCAAGCCATTGCTATGGTACCCTACAAAGACGGACTGACTCTTCCCCACGTCAATACAGAGATCTGTGTCGGATGTGGCGGCTGCGAATACGTCTGCCCTGCCCGCCCGTTCCGTGCCGTATATATCGAAGGAAACCCTGTGCAGAAAGAAGCGAAACCTTTCAAAGAATCAGAAGAACATAAAGTTGAGATAGACGATTTCGGATTCTAGCAGCATCAGCCCCAAATATGGATAGCTTTCAGAGGATTGTATACAATTCAAAAAAACTATCCATTATATTCCTCCTACTTTCAATAAATTCACTAAATTCGTGGCGAACTAAAAAAAGAAAGTAACTCATGGAGGTATTCACAAATAACTGGAATAGCCGTAAATATCAGATAGGCTATGCTTTAAGCGGAGGATTTATTAAAGGATTTGCGCATTTGGGGGTGATGCAGGCTCTGCTGGAGCATGATATCAAACCGGACATTATCTCCGGAGTAAGTGCCGGCGCGCTTGCCGGAGTTTTTTATGCCGACGGAAATGAACCTCACAAAGTGCTTGATTACTTCTCCGGTCATAAGTTTCAGGACCTGACAAAGTTAGTGATCCCCAAGAAAGGATTATTTGACCTCTGTGAATTTATTGACTTTCTCCATACCAATCTGAAGGCCAAGAATCTGGAAGAGCTGCAAATCCCTTTAATCATCACGGCTACCGATCTCGACCACGGACGTATGGTTCATTTCCACCGTGGCTCCATAGCCGAACGTGTGGCTGCTTCCTGCTGTATGCCTGTCATGTTTGCTCCGGTCAATATCGACGGAACCAATTATGTAGATGGCGGATTAATGATGAACCTTCCGGTCTCCACCCTTCGCAGAATATGCGACAAGGTGGTAGCCGTCAACGTAAGTCCCATCATGGCGCAAGACTATAAAATGAATATCGTAAGCATCGCCATGCGCTCCTTCCACTTTATGTTCCGTGCCAACACTTTCCCCGAAAGAGAAAAATGTGACTTGCTGATCGAGCCATACAACCTCTATGGATATAGCAACACCGAACTGGAAAAAGCGGAAGAAATCTTCGGGCAAGGTTATAAGATAGCCAATGACTTACTAGACCAGACACTGGCGGAAAAAGGGAAAATATGGAAGTAATTCCTTACTTTCCCCGAAAACATTTATGATATGAAATAAAATCTACTCTATATGAACAACGAAAATAAAATGATTATCTATCAGGTGTTTACACGCCTGTTTGGAAACAATAACAACCATTGTGTCTACAATGGAGACATTACCACCAACGGATGTGGTAAAATGGCCGACTTCACCCTCAAAGCACTTGGAGAAATCAAGAAACTGGGTGCTACCCATATCTGGTATACAGGCATTATCGAGCATGCAACGGAGACGGATTACCGTCGCTACAACATACGTCCCGACCACCCCGCCATCGTAAAAGGTAAGGCGGGCTCTCCCTACGCCATCAAGGATTATTATGACGTAGATCCGGACTTGGCAAACGATGTGCCGGAACGAATGAAGGAGTTTGAGAATCTGGTACATCGCACTCACCGTTCCGGACTGAAAGTTATTATAGATTTTGTCCCCAACCACGTGGCACGCCAGTATCACTCGGATGCACAACCGGACGGCACTACCGAACTGGGAGCAAACGATGACCCGAACTACGCCTTCAGCCCGTACAATAATTTCTACTATATACCGCAGGCCGAGTTGCGTGCCCAGTTCGATATGAAAGAAGGTGCAGCAGAGCCTTACCACGAATATCCGGCCAAAGCCACAGGTAACAACCGTTTTGACGCTACACCGAACATCAACGACTGGTACGAAACCATCAAGCTGAACTATGGAGTAGACTATCTGAATGGCGGCACTTGCCATTTCTCGCCGACTCCGGATACCTGGATAAAGATGCTGGACATTCTTTTATTCTGGGCCTCAAAAGGTATCGACGGTTTCCGCTGCGATATGGCGGAAATGGTTCCTGTAGAATTTTGGGAATGGGCTATTCCACAAGTAAAGGAAGCGCATCCGGAAATTCTTTTCATTGCTGAGGTCTATAATCCTAACGAATACCGTAATTATCTGTTCCGTGGGAAATTTGACTATCTATATGATAAGGTCGGTTTATACGATACACTCCGCAATGTAGCTTGCGGCTACGAATCCGCGGCATCCATCACCCACTGCTGGCAAAGTCTGAACGGAATAGAAAAGCAAATGCTGAACTTCCTGGAGAACCACGACGAACAGCGTATCGCTTCCGATTTCTTTGCAGGAGATCCACGTAAAGGAATCCCTGCTCTGATCGTTTCTGCTTGTATGAACACCAATCCTATGATGATTTATTTTGGTCAGGAGTTTGGAGAACTGGGAATGGACAGCGAAGGTTTCAGCGGAAGAGACGGACGGACTACGATATTCGATTACTGGAGCGTGGATACTATTCGTCGCTGGCGCAACGGCGGTAAGTTTGACGGCAAAATGCTGACCGAAGAACATAAACGCCTGTACAGCATTTACCAAAGAGTACTGACGTTGTGTAATGAAGAGGCAGCCATTGCCAAAGGAGTATTCTTCGATCTGATGTACGCCAATAAAAACGGATGGCGTTTCGACGAACATAAGCAATATACTTTTATGCGAAAGTATAAGAATGAATTGTTGTTTATCATCGTCAATTTCGATAGCCAGCTGGTCGATGTAGCAATCAATGTGCCTTCTCACGCGTTTGATTTCTTACAGATACCACAAATGGAAAAATATCAGGCTACAGACTTATTGACCGGTGCCAAAGAGGAAATCTGTTTATTGCCTTATAAAGCCACTGAGGTTTCCGTAGGGGCCTATAACGGGAAGATTCTGAAGATTACATTCTGATGCCTGCTGCTCTGATTGGAGCCAGATAAGATTATAAAGTTCAGGCACGGATTACGCGGATAAATACGGTTTTTAGTTACTCAACTCTTTAAACCGTGAAATCCGTGTAATCCGTGCCTAAAAAGAATTATAAATTATACCTTTAGCTCATACTCAAACCTTTTACAAGTTAATTCCACCCACGCATTATACCTATTTATTTCCCTTAACTGATTTATTCCCCCCAACTGAAAACAAAAATTCTCAAAGGCTGTTTAGTTAGATAAATAATTTCCTAAACCAGAACCTTATGAAGAAAATTAGTTTTTTGGCAGTCATATTATTATTGTCTGTATCTGCCTTCGCAATCTTACCTCCCGGCAATATACAGGCTACCTTCAAAAAGATGTACCCCAAAGCCAACGGTGTAGCATGGTCGCAGGATGATGGCTACTATTGCGCTAACTTTGTCATGAATGGATTTACTAAAAACGTCTGGTTCAATACGCAGGCTCAATGGCAAATGACACAGACGGATCTTGTCAGTCTCGACCGGGTGACACCTACCGTATACAATGCCTTTGTATCCGGTCCTTATGCCAGTTGGGCAGTAAATGATGTAACCATGGTGGAGTTTCCTAAATGGCAGGCAATCATCGTCATTAAGGTAGGACAAGATAATGTAGATATCAAATACCAGCTCTTTTATTCCCCGCAAGGAATGTTGCTAAAAACCCGCAATGTCAGTTATATGTACGACATTCTCGGTCCGGGAACATTCTTATAGAAAAAAGCCCTTGCCAAACATCAAATGCTCGGCAAGGGCTTTCTTATTTTTTATTCCTTGAGTTATTTCTTCTTTCTCAAAACAACAGCTGTACGTGCAGGAATATAGAGTTTCAGCCACTCTTTCTTTTCCTTCTTATACAACGGATCGGCAATCGTGAAATGAACTACTGAATCATCTGCAAGACCATTTCCGCCAAATGCAACATTATCCGTATTCAAGATTACTTCATAAGCTCCCGGAGTAACAAGGAAACCATAATCCACAAAAGACTGTTTCGGATTGAAGTTAAATACAAATATCAGATCCTTACGTCCATAAGCCAATACCTGATCACCATCATTATGCCAGATCTCCTGAACCGGAGTCGCCTGAAAGTCTTTCACACTCTTAATCACTTTCAGCATCTCAGCATCAAAGTCTCCCATATAGTGATAAGCCAGATTCTTGTTATCTACCAGATCCCACTGACGACGGGCATACTTACAAGACCATCCATTACCTTCACGCGGGAAATCGATCCATTCGGGATGCCCGAACTCATTACCCATAAAGTTCAGATAACCGCCATTGATCGTCGAAGATGTCAGCAAGCGGATCATCTTATGTAAAGCGATTCCGCGATTGACTACATAATTCTCATCGCCTTTCTGCATATGCCAATACATATCGGCATCAATCAGACGGAAAATAATAGTCTTGTCTCCTACCAATGCCTGATCATGACTTTCCGCATAAGAGATCGTCTTTTCATCCTGACGACGGTTGGTTACTTCCCAGAACATACTGGAAGGTTTCCAGTCCTCATCAATCTTTTCCTTGATAGTCTTGATCCAGTAATCAGGGATGTTCATAGCCATACGGTAATCAAATCCGTAACCGCCATCCTCTACTTTGGCCGCAAGTCCCGGCATACCGGAAACTTCTTCAGCAATAGAGATAGCCTTCGGATTGACCTGATGAATCAACTCATTCGCCAATGTCAGGTAGCAAATGGCATTGCCGTCCTGATGACCATTGAAGTAATCTCCGTAATTACAAAATGCTTCTCCCAACCCATGGCTATAATACAACATAGACGTCACACCGTCAAAACGGAATCCGTCAAACTTATATTCTTCCAGCCAGTATTTACAGTTGGACAACAAGAAATGAATCACTTCATTCTTGCCATAGTCAAAGCAGAGTGAATCCCATGCCGGATGCTCACGGCGAGCGCCGGGATAGAAATACTGATTCGGATCACCGGCAAAGTTACCCAAACCTTCCACTTCGTTTTTCACCGCATGAGAATGGACAATGTCCATAATAACGGCAATACCCATCTCATGAGCAGCATCAATCAGCGCTTTCAGTTCGTCGGGCGTACCAAAGCGGGAAGAAGCAGCAAAGAAACTGGATACATGATAGCCAAAACTACCATAATAAGGATGCTCCTGAATGGCCATAATCTGAATACAGTTATAGCCTTCCTGTGCTATGCGTGGAAGTGTTTTTTCGCGGAATTCATTGTATGTGCCTACTTTTTCCTCCGGTTGCGCCATTCCGATATGGCATTCATAGATCAACAAAGGATTCGTAGCAGGCTTGAATGTCTTTTTCTTGAATTTATATGGCTTTTCCGGTGCCCAGACTTGCGCACTGAATATCTTGGTCTGTTCGTCCTGCACTACCCGTGTAGCCCATGCAGGAATGCGTTCACCTTGTCCGCCATCCCAATACACATTCAACTTATATAAGTCTCCGTGCTGAATGGCATCTGCCGGAAGATTGATTTCCCAATTACCGTTTTTCAGTTTTTTCAGCTTATAAGCAGCTTTCTCTTCCCAGTTGTTGAATGTACCTACCATATAAATATGAGTAGCATTCGGTGCCCATTCGCGGAACGTCCATCCTTTGGGAGTACGGTGCAGACCAAAATAAAGATAGCCTGATGCAAAGTCCGAAAGAGTTTGTTTTCCTTTATTGGTCAGCTCGGCTTCCTTGTTCAGTGCATACTGGTGACGACCGGTAATGGCATCTGCGAAAGGTTCCAGCCAGGGATCGTTTTTGATAATGTTGAGTGTCTCTTTCATATCAGAATTGAATTAGGTTTATGCTTTTACTTTTACGATCACTTTCTTCACTCCGTCGGGAGTAATGCCGGGAGCATGTCCGTCTTGCGGGAAGAAGATGGCAAACATTCCCGGTTTCACGGCTACGTATGTTTCTGCCAGTCCTTCAAAGAAAGTAATATCTTTTTCTGCATTGTAAGGAGCGTCAGCAGGCACACAATCTTTGGCAGCAGTATACCCCATCACTTCTGTTCCCGACAATGGGATCTGAATATCAATAAATTCATTATGCGTTTCCAGTTTCGCCTCTTCCTTAGTCTTAGGCTTTGTCTGTGCGATATTCACTAGCAGATCTTTTCCTTTCAGTTCAGTCTTGCCTATTTCCATGGCTTGAAGGTCATGAGATTTCAAGAACTCAATAGCTTGTGCAAACAAAGGATTCAAAGACGCGTATTTTTCCAGATTTTCTAAAGTATCTACTACCATATGAGTTTAATTTTTAAGTTTATATATTTAGGTATTATTTTATTCAAAATCATCAATTGTGTAATTGATGAAATCGGCAAATCTCTTAAACTGTCGGAATGCTTTCTCTATCTGCTCCATCATGTCCGCCCGAGTGAAAAAATCATCGGGAACAAGATAAGAACAGACAAACTGTCTGCACTTCAGATAATCAATATATTTAAAATCTTTCGGGAATCCCTTGGGAGCCGTCTTCATGAAGTCCTCTCCCACCACAGGGAAATATTTTTTGAATTCGGGATCTTCTACAATGGAGATATACTCTTCCACATTGTCATAAATGGCTTGGCGGACAGCTTTCAGTACGTTGGGAGGCAAACAGAGGCTTCCTCCGGCAAGCATACTTCCGTCAGGCTGCAGATGCACATAGTATCCGCAATGATCGGATTTCTTGCCTTTGGCATTGATATAGCCGCCAAAATGTATCTTATAGGGTGTCTTATCCGCAGAGAAGCGGGTATCCCGATAAATACGATAGGTACAATCTTTGGGCTGGATTCCTCGGATTGTTTCATCGAACAAAGAGATGCGGGCGATTACTGTTGCCAGAAAGTTATCAAACTCGGCACGGGCTACTTCATATTCTGACCGGTGCTCATTGAACCACTCACGATTATTATTCGCAGAAAGATCTTTTAAAAACTGAAAGATAACGGGTATGTTCATCTTCATCATTTTCTATTATTACCCTACAAACGTACAAATTTTATTTCATATAAACTACAAAACGCAACAAAAGGACATAAAAAAAGCATCGGCCTGGTAAAACCGATGCTCTAACACATTTATCAAAAAAACAGACTCTTCTGCTTCTGATGTACTCTAAGCTTTCACAAGTGAAGTACAATCTCTTTTAATTAATCTTTATCTAATACTATGAAAAACACATAAATATAACAGATAAAAAAGAGGCTTTGTTCAACGGTTCTGTATATAATTCCGTTAATTTTAGTTATAGAATAAAATGTTTTTCATTGACAGGTATGATGAGCCGCTTCCAGTCGATCATCGCATTGAACAACATGATATGGGAGTAATCGCCCAATTGCGCCTGCCGGATATCTTTCTCCACAATGAACCGATTATCCAGCAGTTCCGCACGTTTCGTCCCCTGAAGCAAGGGATGGGCCGGAGTATACCATGTATGTCCGTCATACAGCGCTATGTTGGCAATGGAGGTATCTGTCAGATATCCGTCTTTCACTATCAGAATATCGTCTGCCTTCCCTCTCCGGGCAAACAGTTCATTCAGTTCTCCCCGATTGGTACTCTTGTAACTATAATCAATAGTGTCCGAAACAACCGGACGCAAGGAAGAAACCATTCTCATTTGATAAGGAGCATATCCGACTTCTTCGATTTCCTTACCGTACACAATCCGGCACTTCCAGATGCCGGACAGAGACGGAGGAGATATAAAGCCGGACAAATCAATGGGAGCCGCTTCTTTCCAAAAGGCGGCACGAGTCCGGTTCATGCGTGCTGTGTGATACGACAGATTATACACCTGTCCGTCTTCTATGCGAATCGTTTCAATAAATTGGCACATATACTTTTTGTTTCATTTCATGATATTCACTTTCCACTTCACTGCGGCAGGTTATTCCGCCTCCGCTCTTAAAATACATTCTGTCGCCTTCCTGCTCCACAAAACGTATCATAACGGCACTATCAAGGCTGCTTCCATCGAAATACCCCATCACGCCCGTATAGAATCCTCTCTCGTACGTCTCGGCTTCACTGATAATCTGCATCGTCTTTTTCTTGGGAGCTCCGGTGATAGAACCGGCAGGCAAGAGCTTGAAAAGAATATTTCCCAGACTTTCCCGATAATTATCAGGCAAAGTTCCCTGTATCTCAGAACTCGTCTGAAGAATAGTTCCGCGATTCGTCTGCAACTTATCAATATACCTGTATCGGGACACAGATACCCGATCGGCCACTATGCTTAAATCATTGCGGATCAAATCTACGATAGTAGCATGTTCGGCAGCCTCTTTCGGATCATCCATCAGCTGCCGGACAGCCGAAGGCAATGATGCATCAAGAGTACCTTTCATCGGATAAGAACTGATTTTTCCCTGTTGGATTCTGACAAATATCTCGGGAGAGAAAACAGTGAACTGATCCCTGACCCACAATTTATACATTGCTTTTGAACGGAAGAAAATATCTTTCAGACTAAGGTTGGTCTCTATCGGCGTGCGGCATGTCAGATTGGTCAGAAAGCTGTTTCCGGCAAATATATTCCGTTGGACAATATCAAATGACCGGCGGTAACTATCGAAAGATTCGGGATAAGAATTCCAGTGGACAGGTTCTTCAAAACAAGAAAGCACATCCTTCGATGAAGATTGGTTGGTAAACCCATTCAGGTTATATACTACTTCAGAAGGGTCAACAGAGGCAACTTCTTCAATATAAGATGCATCCTGCAAATAATTAATAATAAAAATAAAAGGCCGGCAGGATTGCCCTAAATGGTTTATTTTCCGAATCGTTTCTTCTCTTGTATATAATTGCATAAAGTCTTTCTTTTTGGGAAAGCAAAAGTACGCAAAAAGTAGATCATTCAAAAAAAGAAGCAATAAAAAAGGGTTGCCAAAATGTTCCCCGGCAACCCTTTCTATCTGGAATTGGTAGTTTACTTCATAGCTGCCTGCACTTGAGAAAGCATAGTTTTAGACTTTGTATCTTCCGGAGAAACTTTGGTAGCTTCTTCCAAGTAACCTATAGCTTCTTTAAATCTGCCATCTGCCTTTTCCTTTTCTGCAGCATATTTGTCTGCATCAGAGTTTGCCAAAGGAGCAGCCTTTTTCAGGATATTCGCACCGTCGTTATAGCATAAAACGCCCAGGCTATACAAAGCATTGGTTTTATATGTTTTATGATCCAAAGGAATCACTTTCTTAAAGCATTCTTCTGCTTCTTCCGCTTTTCCGGCTTTCTGCGCAGCGATACCTGCTTTCAGGTAGTGGAGACCATAGTTCTTAATCATTGTTTTATTGTCCGGGTCTACTTTCAGACCTTCTTCCAAGGTAGCAACATACTCGTCAGTCTTCTTCATAGCATCCAGTGCCAGCGCTTTACGGGCATAAGCATTACCTATATTGAATTTCTTTTGAATAGCAATATCAAAGAAAGTCACAGCTTCTGCATACTTTTTCACTTCATCTGCAGCCATACCACAGTAATAAGCGATTGCAGAATCCTGGTTATTCGTTTGTTTCAGATACTCGCTGAATTTAGCATAAGCTACGGGATAGTTCTTGGCATTAAAAGCGTCGCTTCCTTCTTTTTTCAATTGGCTAGGGTCAGTTTGAGCGAAAATGTTAGTCACAGTAAGGCAAAATGCAAATAAAAAAATCAATTTCTTCATAACTTTATTGTGTTTTTTAGTTGTTAATCGTCCAAAAGTATAAGTAATAACAGAGAATCGCAACATCATTTTACCTTTTTTGAGCTTTTTGAAACCTATATAACGTTCGTTATTCTTCGTAAAAATAGATTTGCGAGTGTCCGGCAGGGAGGAAAAAAGACACTCCTTCCGCCTCAATAATTCAGCGAAAGGAGTGATATTCAAATAGTTTAGTTATTGGTCAGATAGCGTTTTTATTAGCATATTCGGAAAACTCACAGCCAAAAGTATCCACCAGATAATTATCCAGATCATCTGCCTTGAAAGCCAGATGGGTCAGATTCGTCTTGACATTTTCCGAATAATCGGAGAATATATCAGATATATGCACACGATAAGAAAGATAAATCTGATTTCCATCCAGTCCGAAACGATAAGGAGCAATCTCTGTCTGAAGTAAATAGGTCAGCACAGGTTCCAGATTCTTTTTTGGCAGAATATTCAGCGGAGAGGTGGCAAACAGATAAGAACGGTCGTACACAAACATACGTATCTCCGAACTTCCCTTATAGAATTTCCAGCCTTCGTATCCCACACGTGCCAATACCGGATTGATTCCCATCGCTTCAATGGCTTCTTCGCAGAATACAGCCAGATCGGTCAGTCCCCTCTCTTTAAAAATTTCTTCCGGCAACTTGTCACCGCAACAAGGGCAATATTCATCTTCTTCGGAAATGAATTCATCGCAACTATTACACTGCACATTGAAAACAGAGCGGTCCAGACTTTCTATATTCTCCAGTACCTTTTTCAGTGTATCCACAGGGATACCAAATCCCATATTATCCGCATCGGTGATCTTACTGGCGGTAATGGCGATCAATTCACCACGTTCATTGAACATGGGACCTCCGCTATTTCCCGGATTGACCGCAGCATCCGTCTGAATATAATAACTGTTGTTAATCAGCTGTCTGGGAGAAGAAACCGTACCTTCAGTCACTGTGAACGGCATACCAAACGGATAGCCGGCCACGTTTATCTTCTGTCCGATCGCGACTTCTTTCAACTCCGATAACCGGATATCCGGAAGAGCAGAAAAATCCCCTTCCACCGACAGCAAAGCAATATCCAATACGGAATTTACCATAACGACCCTGGCCAGAAACGAATTCTTATCATTATCCTGGATCGCTACCTGACGGAATCCCTCTACTACATGATAATTGGTAACAAACAGATCATATTGTTTCAGATAAAAACAACTGCCGCAGCCACCGGCATGATTCACTTTATAAATGGCATTGTATATATTCTGTTCCATAGTCTTGTTCTTTATTTGTTAGTGTCCTCTTCCGTATTGTTATTGTTGCCATACATACCGGCCATCATCTTTTGCATATTCTCCATAGCAAGTTGCTGCATCTTCTGTATTTGCTCCATATCAATATTCTGCATCGCCTGCTGCATCATTTCCTGTTGCATCTGTTGAAGCTGTGACGTATCGAAGCCCATTGTTTCTCCGTCTTCGTCACCACCTTCTTCGTCATCATCTACATCCAGTTCTCCTTCCATGATATTATCCATCGCTTCATATAATATCGGAGCAGCTTCTTCCCATGACATGGCAGAGGTAGCCTTCATTGCTTTCACAACTACCGCATTCACATCATTCTGCACATTATTATAATAGTACAATTCATAGAATTTATTAATAATAAGCAGGCAGCAAACGATGAAGTCACCTGATTCCAATGCCGAGCCGGCTTTCTCGTATGCATCTTCAAAGTTATCCTGAATGTTTTTCAGTACGGAACGGCGTCTGTCCGAAATGAAAGTTTCAACAAAGTAAAGATCGGCAGCCAGTTGCTCCTTCGTCATTTCCTGAAGGCGTGTGACAACAGATTTGGTACGGGATACGATCTCCGGCAACGGCATATCCTCCCGCCCATGATCTGTAATCGCTTTATCAAGATCATTCAGCAGTTGACCCTGCGGACAGACAAAATAGCATATTTTAAGAAGCGTACTGGATAATATATTCCAGGCATAACCATACTTTCGTTCTGTCTCAAAGTATTTTACAGCGTCCATACATTCCTGGCAGGTCTGCTGAAGAGCTTTGTATACGTTATCTACCGTTTCATCATCGTATGGAGTAATTTTGGGCTCATAAATACGCTCGGCCTTGAACTTAGTCACAAATTCATCATCATATTTATCACCTATCCGACAGATTTCTTCAAGCACATAGTATATCTTGTAAGGATTGCATAAAGCCACCGGACAATGAAAGTCAAAGAACAACTTATCATTCTGCAAAGAGATACATGCTAATGTCAGTTCTGTCAGATTCAAAGCTGCCACCTGGCGCAGCAAAGGAATCCTCCCCTTTTCCGGCAACAACAGAAATGGAGCTGTAATATTCAACTGGTCACCCTCCAGCCTCAGATAGACCATAATGGAACCATGAGGCACGGCAAACTCCGTTCCTTCGGCATTACCAAATTTGCTGCGTAACTCCGGATCAATATAATCCAGCAACAGATAAAAAGACTGTAAGCGCTCTCCCTTTTCAAAGGCATCTGTACTCTTCTCAAAAGCTTCTACATCCACCTTGCTCTGTGTAGAAGCAATGATCGGACTATGAAAACTCAGTGTTTGTTTCATAATTCTAATGTTTGGTTTAACAAATTATTTCATTCTCATTCTTAACCATTTAAAAGTCCCGAAGCACAGCCTCCAATGTCGTTTCCTGCGCTATCCCCATCTTTTCGGTACGAATTCTTTTCAGTCTTTTCTTCACCGAATCTTTCTCCAGATGCATGATCTTAGCAATATCAGTCTGCGAAAACTGCATTTTCACCATACAGCAATACCGCAAATCCTCCTCATTCAGTGCAGGATACTGATTCTTCAGACGTTCTGTAAAATTCAGGAAGATACTGTTGGCATTCTTGAATATAACTTTCCAGTCCTCATTCTTGAGCATTATATTCTGCTGGGTCTTTGGATTTTCAATCACAGGAATACAAGTTTCATTCAGGCGCTTAAAGAACTCAACCTTTAGTAAAGCCTCTTTTTCCCGAATCTGCGCTTCCCTTTCCTTAGCTTCCGACAAGTCTTTTTCTGCCTGTAGTTTTTCTATTTCACGGTACTTCAACAACTCCTGCTGATGGGCAATCTGTCCTTTCTGACGCAATACTTCCTGTTGTTTCCTTTTATATAAAAAGAAGTAGATGCATACCCCTAACAAAATCGCCAGGCAACAAACAATAGTCACAACGTACAGTTGCAGCTTCCTTTCTACCGCCTGTTGCCAAAGACGGGTATTGGCTTTTTTCAATTCATCATTGTGATAATTCCGGTGCAAAGTCAGTAAACCTTCCTTATCTCTCTCCTCTATGAGCCTATCCCGCAAGTCAGCATGTCGGTTCATATAATAATATGCCGAATCCATCTGCCCGGTAGCAGCATAAATTTCAGCCTTAGCCAAAGACTTTCGAGTTGTATATTGTATATCTGTTGTATCTTCCACCGCTTTATTAATGTAGTAGAAAGCAGAATCATACTGATGCAGTTCAGTCAGTGTGTTTGCCTTATTTATATAATGATCATAGATATATTCATTTTCCTCTCCGAAAAGTTCAAATAGAATAGCCAAATCTTTATCGCGATACATCAACGCCTGTTTATAGTCCTTCATTGCCATGCAAAGATGGGCATGCTGTGAATAAATATGTGATAATGTCCGGACCAGATTCTCTTTCTCAGCCAGCTGTATCGCTTGCACAGAATATTTATAGGCGCTATCCAGTTGATTTGTCTGCATAAATCCGTGAGTGATATATGGCAACAGTGCACAGATATACAAAGGATTACCAATCCGTTCGGCATAAGGTAACGCTGCCTTCCCCAACCGTAGTTCCTCGTCAGGAATCAGTCGCAAGTTGAAAAGACGACTCATTTTATACCTGACCATGAACTGAAGTTCATCGTTATCACTCTCTCCCAGCCAATCGATTGTCTTTAGGAAATTATGCAGGGAAGCTTCCGAATCTTCATTATCCATTGCTACCAGACCGGCATTATAATAAGCCAGTGCCGCATGAGCAGAGTCCTTCGTACCTTTATAATAATCGATTGCAACAGATATAAGTGAATCACTTTTATGCCCCTCATCAGATGACTGATTAATCACTTGCGTCATTAGCAGCGCATATAAAGCGCCATTTGAATCCGACAGCCTCTCCGGATACTGAATTTGGCGAAGCAAAGAAAGGGCGCTGTCCGGTTTCAGCCTGATTAATTGTTCGATAGATAACAATCGGTCGGCTGTATGACGACAAGCACTCAATAAGAACCCTAATAATATAAAAAGTAAAGTTTGTCGTAAATGCTTCATGAACAAAAGGTTTATGTTTCCCAACTAAAGAGACGAATCTCTGAATGCAAATGTAGGAATAATAATGAGAGTTGCTTTATAAAATAGGGGGTATAAATATATTCTTAATTAAATCAAATATTTGCCTGTTTATCAAATCAATATAGTATACAGTAAAGGGGGACATAGGGGGACATTTACTGTTTTATAGGGGATAATCGCAATATGAAACCACTCAGAATTCAATAAAATTGATGTACCCCAAACAAAAGAAAAACGTTGACTATTATTAAATAATCAACGTTTACATCAGTGATTCCGAAGCGATTCGAACGCTTGACCCACGCCTTAGAAGGGCGTTGCTCTATCCAGCTGAGCTACGGAACCATCCTTATTTGCGGATGCAAAGGTAGTGCTTTTTGCGAGAACTCAAAAACTTTTCGACACTTTTTTATTCATATTTTTCTTTATAGCTAGAAATCAGTAATTTATAAAAGTACTATTCAGAACCCTGTTCTAGGGTTGAATTATTTTTTCTTATCCCGATATCCCATATATCATATATCTTATTTATCTTTGTGCACCGTTAAATATAAAATCAAAAACTATGTTGAGTCGTATTATCGTATTGGTCATAGCCGGAGTTGCTGTCGTTTATATCGTCCGCTTTATAGATAACTTCTTGTCCCAGCACAGAAGAAAATATTAAATAAGATATATACCTATCAGGAGAAGTTCATTTAAAACTTCTCCTTACGTTCAAATTCACCTTCCTCGGTGTAATACTTCCATGTGCCTTTAGGCTGATTATTTGAATATTTCCCACGAAGCTTGAGCTTTCCATTTTCGTGATATTCACGATAACGTCCGTGACGTTTTCCTTCTTTCACTTCCGCTTCGCTTTTCAGTGCTCCTTCCGGATAGAACTCACGCAGAACATTTCCTTCAAACTTCTCAATATAGAAACGCTTTAACTCGCTCATCTGCTCCTTTTCGGTCACAGCCTCTTCGTCCATATCCTGATCTTCCTCATCGCTGACAACGGCAACTACCTCTTCCGGCTCGTATGGACGGTAATCCATCACATACTGCAGAGAAGCCAGATTGTTATCTCCGATCACCTGCATCGTCCAGTAAGGGAATGAATACAAGACATCTTTATTCGATTGTATTTCATTCCATGTAGCAGGATTCATCATAGGTTTCAATTGTGAGTAGAACTTGTGCATATCTGTATACAAGAAGATTGTGGAACTTGATTTCATATACGAATAAGCATCCTTAAATCCTGCATTATTCTTCAGTAAATTCTTCTGCTCATAGTCTTCTACAAAAGAAAGCAAGGAAGCAGCTTTATTACTGAAAACGACGTAATCATCCACATAAGTATAATATGGCTTCTCAAATTTATCAAACAGCTTTCCGAAGAACAGACGGAAGAAACCTTTCATTTCAACATAATTGATTTCAAAGTCCTTATAATTAACAGACTTTATCTTAACCGGAGACCGGCGTTTGATCTTCTTTTCAATAAACTCCATATTCTTACGGGCGTCTTTGATGCTTTTTGCCCGAATAGCCAGAATCACTTCAGGATCATGTCCTAATAACCCCGGTTCGGATTGCGTTATGGCAAACTCTCCGGACATCCAGCTCAGGAAGTTCTCTTCCAAAGAAATACCAAACAGGCTTTCTATCTTTTTCCGTGAACTCTGATAAGAGTCATACAACAGTTTATCATGAACAGACAGAGCGTTCTCCAGTTCCTTCACGAAAGTTACCGGACTATCAAAGCCGATATTTGTATAAAGAGCCGTTCGCCCGGACAAAATCTCGTGAGCTTTCATTTTATGCTTTCCCGAATTCAGCAAGGCAGTGATATAAGGATCCACCGAATCTTTCTTCAACGTATAACCTTTCACCTCCATCCGGTCTTTATCCATATTCAGGTAAAGGCCCGCAAAATTCATAGAATTACTGAACAGATCGACATATTCATTTCTCGCTCCCAAATAAATAGACATAAACTGAGGAATACGGGCATAGTTGATAAATACCCTGACAAGCCCTTTACCGGAAACTAATTTTTCCGTTTCAATAAAAGACTGGTCAAGTCCGATCTTAGGCTTATTACGGGAGTTGATGGCAGATTCAACGAGTCCGGAAGTATAAGAACCTACCAGGTGATTATCTACAAAAGCAGTATAAAAGACATCACGGGTATCCGGATCACGCATTTCAAGAATGTTAATTCCATTATGCATTCGATTAGTGACGGTAAAGCCGGACATTGCCAGCACTGTTTCGACCTGATCTTTCAATAAATCCATTTTAGAAGCTTTCTGCATATCTACTATAAGCAGAAAATCCCAATCGGTAGCGCGGGTCTTATGAAGTGAGATAAGCAGATCCCGCTGACCGACCAGTGATAACAGCACTTTATTGCTTTTGACAACCGAGTCAAGCTTTTCTACACTCTTCGCAACTTCTTCAAATGATTTCGCTTTTCTCAGACATTGCCAGGTTTCGCTTCCACTAAACTTTTCCCAGTCTTCAATCGGAGCAGATGACTGAATAATAAATGCCGCATCCTCCGGCACCAGATAGATCTGCTGAATATTACGGTCGGGCGAAATAAACAGATAAACGATGGAGTATACCATGTATACAGCCAAAGCTAGTCCTGCCGTAAGCAAAGTCCTTTTTACAATTTTTCGTGTATTATTTTTCTTCTCATTTTTCCCGGGTTCAACATATTGCCCTTGTTCCCCATTGTTTAATTCATCCATTATTTATTTGTTATTGAGTTGATTGGGCAAAATTACTAAAAAAAGATGGAAGTTGAAATTCACAGGTCGGTTTATACTTTAAATCTTCTCATCCATCTACATCCACCATAAATCAGAGCTATTCCCCCCAATATAAATATCCCTCTTTTCCACCTATTGACACGTTTCACAGAAACAGTTTTCTTCACCTCTTCACTCGTTCTGAACTCTACCCCGGACTCCAAAGACAGAGAATCTTCTTCCGCTGACATACTACCGGCAACCACCTGCTGCAGCTTCCCTGTCCTTCGGTCAAGAGAATTCTTCACGATCTTCACAGAAACCTGCGAAGCCGTATCCACAGGATATATGAAAACGATCTGTTCCAAATGCTCTTCCACTACTTCCGAATCACTTCTCGAAATGAAAGCCTGCTGAAGCAAACTGTTCCTGCGCCCGACCGTAGAACTCGAATCAACTTTAATCTCCCGGCTCTTACAGACAATCTCCTTCTTACCTCTGCACCCCAAGCACAAAAAAGGAATCATTAAAGCCACCAACCATACAAACAAGGCTTCCCTCCCACTTTTCAGAAACTCCTTCACATCAAAACAAGGACAAACCTTTACGTATTCATTAGCCTCAATTACCCCATCTCCATTCAAATCCGGCGAAGTGTCCCGATGTCCCAAAACCTGAAGGATACCATACTCTTTCTGCAAATCCATGATCAATTGATAAAGCACCCTTTTCTGAGCCTTCGTCCGAGTATCCGCAGGATGCCCGTTTACATCCAGCCCACCAATATAGCATATCCCGATACTATGCTCATTCCAGCCTTTGCAATGAGCCCCCGCCAAAGAAATATCCCGCCCTCTCTCCAATCTTCCGTCCAGACAGACAACATAGTGATACCCTATACCATTAAATCCACGTTCACGATGCCAACGGTCAATATCTGCTGCTGTAAAATCCTGCCCGACTTTTGTAGCCGAACAATGTATAATAATAGAATCTATTTTTCTCATGATATTCATATATTAGTCATTATTTAATAATCCGAAGGTGGCATTCTTTGGGTACATCCTCTGATCTCACACTTTTTCACTTCAGATTCCTTTTGAATCAGCTCCACTTCATGACACTTATGTATCCAGTTTATTTTCTCCTCCTGTTCCTTACGCAGTTCGATATAGAGGCCATCTATTTTTTCATCCCGCTGAGTCAGGCGATCTTCCAGCCAGTCCACCTTCTTACGTCGGTTTTCTTCTTCCAGATTACAGACCGAAGCTTCCTCTTTTCTGACATCCGTCTTACGACAGAAGATATATCGTACTATCCATTCACCGCTTCCAGACCGCCCATAGCAGTAATAAAAGCAAGGATTGTTGTTATTTGCATACTCTTATTTACTTGTAAATAAGTTGAAACTTTAATTAGCTTTCGAAAAGCTTATAAGAAAGAATGAGGCCGAAGCCCCATCCTTATAATCACCCTGTTATAATGAGCTACCTTACTTTTCACATTATACTGTCGGGTCCGGTGCTTCATCATCGTCACCCGATCCACCACCCGGATTCGGGTTTTCTCCATCATTCCCATCATCCGGATTTCCTCCGATAACATCCGATTTATTAATATGATCCAGATCCTTGAACTTCAAGCCATCCGAACGAGTTGATGTTCCGGTAGACAGACGAATATCCGAGTTGGCACGAAAACAGATGCGTAATCCTTGAATATCAGCTGAGGTAAAATCTTCCGCTTTCTCTGTCCCTTTGCTTTGGGCAGACAAGAAAAAGTAACCCAGTCCTTCGATATTTACTGAACGCCCCGCCAGTAATGTTTTTCTCAATAAAGTACGAAAGTCCTTTAAAACACTAATTGTTTCACCCTCACTTACTCCCGAATTGGAGGAAATTTCTTTTGCTATTTCTGTCAGAGTTGCACTCGTATCGTATTGATAAGAGATTACCGGATATACTTTCTTTCCTAATTCTTTGTTGGTAGGGTCACACAAACGAGACACTCTTCTAAATCTAATTGCCATAATTTTGGTCCTTTCTTTTTAAGATAAATACTAATGATTATTACTTCGCTAACGTTAACGATGCAAAGATGCGCCATCTTCATTAGGAATGAAAGGACAAGATTAAATCATGATTAAAGAGTACTGGGAAGAGATTTATAAGAAAGAAAAGCTAGTTAAGACGAAAAAAGGGACAGGAAGAGGAAACGGGAAGCTAAAATAATCAACCTTGGACAAGTTTTTTCTCCATATATATATAAAATTTGCGAAAACATGCCTGGCATATCTCCGCACTACAACAGCCATCGATCTATATTCCTTTTCTCCGCACTGAACTCCACTCCCACTTTCACCACTTCACGGTCGTCTGCCTGATAGGGAATTAAATAACCTTTCTCATCAATCTGCTGCAAAGCTTGTTCAGCGGTTCCATTCAGTTTAAATTCGAACACATAAATATATTTAGGCGTTTTCACCACTGCATCGGCACGTCCACGAGCACTACGGACCTCAACTTCGGTGAATTGCCCCATTAACTTGAACACTAAATAAAACACGACCTGATAATGACGTTCGGTCGAATCGCTCAACTCATAAGGAAAATCTGCGAAGAAAGCCTGAAGACGGGTAAGGAAGGCATCTACCTCTCCGGCACGTAATTCCTGAACGAATTTGCCTATATAGAAATTCTGTTCATCTTCATTGACCGGTGTATAATAAGGAACCAGAAAATTGAGAAAGCCATAACGCACTTCATCATTGGGGAAAGCCAGACGATAAAGTTGAAACTCTTTGTCATAGTCCTTGATAGTCAGATAACCACTCTGATAAATCAACGGAATCGGATTGTTGGCATCCACCCGATATTCCATAAATGAAGATGCACTGGCTTCTATCCCATCAATTAAAGTGCGCAGGTCATAATCACTCTCTTTGAGCAACTCGACAAGGAAAGTAGGTGTTCCGGTCTGAAACCAGTAACTACCAAACTCCTGTTTTGAAAATGAGTTGAGCACACTGAACGGATTAAACACACCCGCACCTTTCGGATGAAAATGATAACCATCATATCGTCGTGTCATCATTTCCATAACCGCTTCTGAAGTCATATCATTGACTGCCGCCTGTCGCTCCAGTTCAGGAACAAAAGTTGAGCCAAGTTCTTCCTTTGTAATCCCACACAATGTAGCATAAGCAAAATCCAGGCTAATATCATTCAACTGATTCAAATCACTGAACACACTGACTTGTGCAAACTTGGTCACACCTGTCAGAAATACAAAACGGAGATAACGGTCAGAACTCTTCAATACTCCATAAAAAGCCTTCAGAGTCCTACGGTAATCATCCAATAGAGAACCATTACCCAAAGCCTGCAACAGAGGTTTATCGTATTCATCTACCAATACCACTACTCCACAGCCTGCCTGTTCACTGGCGCGACGGATCACTCCTGCAAAACGTCCGGAAAGAGTTTCCTCATCCTCTCCTTTTCCATATTTCAACTCCCATTGCGTCAAATGCCGGCTAAGAATCTCAACCAAAGCTTGGGATGAATCATATTTTTCTGCATTCAAATCCAAATGAAACACCGGATACTTCTTCCATTCCTTCTCAAGTTCGGCAATAGCAAGTCCTTCAAACAATTCCTTCCTGCCTTCAAAGTATGCTTCGAAAGTGGAAAGAAGAAGACTTTTTCCAAAACGACGGGGGCGACTTAGGAAATAAGGAGTCTCTGTAGAAGCTATTTTCCATACAAAAGCCGTTTTATCTACATAAAGATATCCCCCTTCGCGGAGTTTCTCAAAAGTCTGTATCCCAATTGGAAGTTTACGCATTATGCCATCCATCATTATTCTTCATTTTTTGTGATTCAAAGATAATCATTATTTCTATATTCCATTACTATAACTTTCGATTTTTAATATCGTTCATTAATCAATGCTTATTATATATCTCTTCATCCACCTATATCCGCTACCGGCAACCACCTGCTGAAGCAAACTGTTCCTGCGCCCGACCGTAGAACTCGAATCAACTTTAATCTCCCGACTCCTGCAGACAATCTCTTTCTTACCTCTGCATCCCGAACATAAAAAAGAAATCATTAAAGCCATCAACCATACAAACAAGACTTTTATCATGATATTTCATTTATATTAGTCATTATTTAATAATCCGAAGGTGGCATTCTTTGGGTGCATCCTCTAATCTCACACTTTTTCACTTCAGATTCCTTTTTAATCAGCTCCACTTCATGACACTTATGTATCCAGTTTATTTTCTCCTCCTGTTCCTTACGCAGTTCGATATAGAGGCCATCTATTTTTTCATCCCGCTGAGTCAGGCGATCTTCCAGCCAGTCCACCTTCTTACGTCGGTTTTCTTCTTCCAGATTACAGACCGAAGCTTCCTCTTTTCTGACATCCGTCTTACGACAGAAGATATATCGTACTATCCATTCACCGCTTCCAGACCGCCCATAGCAGTAATAAAAGCAAGGATTGTTGTTATTTGCATACTCTTATTTACTTGTAAATAAGTTGAAACTTTAATTAGCTTTCGAAAAGCTTATAAGAAAGAATGAGGCCGAAGCCCCATCCTTATAATCACTCTGTTGTAATGAGCTACCTTACTTTCCCATTATACTGTCGAGTCCGATACTTCATCATCGTCACCCGATCCACCACCCGGATTCGGGGTTTCACCTTTACTTTGGGCAGACAGGAAAAAACACCCCAATCCTTCGATATTTACCGAACGAAGGTGCATATTTATCACCTTTTAATACATATAAGTACAATATAATATCAAATATTCATATTCATATTTTAAAACAAAAATCAGTCATTCCATCTTACATATAGAATTTCCAACATTTCATATACAATACATTTAGTATTAATCTAAATCTATTATACAACTTTCTGCTTCGATTAATCAATTAAATAAATAATTCTACAACAATTCGTCAAATCACACAAACAAAACTATTGTTTTTATGTTATTACAAGTTACATTTACATCGTAAATACAATTTCCTACTTTATCAGAAGGGGACAAATGTATTTTATTTGATATTAATTCATGATTGAGCACAAACAAACAGCTATTGAGACATCATGGTCCGATAGCATACTTAATATTAGACCACCTCCTCCCCTGATTATTCACCTGAGGCTAGTTTGCTACGCCTAATACAAATAAATGAAAATAATTATTGTTACTTGGGGGACATTGCTTTTTTATTGATAGTTCAAGACATTTAGAATCTGAATTCTCAATAAGCATAACTCATAACCAAATATTGACCTCCCCCAAAACAAACAAATTAGAGATCATATTATTTGAGTTTATGGATGTGCACAATTATGGAATCATAGTTGGCACATAATCTTTTATGTCTCTTGAATCAGAAAGAAAAAGCAAACTCCATCGAGTGACGTCATTTAAAATATAATAACATGATGTATTTAAAGACAATATCTATTGCTGCATCTTTCTTAATAGCAACAATATTTGAAAATCAATCATATTTAGTTTTATTGCTGATAATAGCAGGTTTCTTTCTCTACTGGCATTTATTTCATTATCTTTCCATACAAAAAGAAAGAAATTTCCTCAAAGAAGAGAACCAGTATTTTATAGATTCTTTCCAAAGTATTCGAAATCCAATTACATTAGTTCATGTTCCTTTACGAACGATCTGTAATGATAACTGTCCCGAGAACATAAAGAATGATTTGTCACTGGCTATTCGAAATATAGAATGTTTAAATGAGAATCTGGACAAATTGTCCGGATTAAAATATTTGCATAATCATCCCGAAGTCCTAAACATTACCGAACATGAATTAGGAAACTATTTAAGAAACAGAATTTGCTCCCTACAAGGTTATGCAACGAACAAACACATAAAATTAATAATCAAGACAGAATTCACTTATGCCAGTGTATGGTTTGACAAAAACAAAATCTCACCTATTATCGATAAATTCATAACGAACGCGATCGACTGTTCTGAGCCGGAGTCAAACATAACATTGCTAATTTCTATCAGTCAGGAACATTGGGAAATAAGTGTACCCGATTCAGGAAATGGTAAACTAACAAAGCTTTATAATCAGAATAAACACCGGATGATAAGACAGAAAGCAGAATTTGAATGCCATTTTTCCAAAAGCATATTATTGAAGAAACTAGCAGATTTGTGTAATGGCAAGATCTTAGTAAGCAATATAAATCATACAGTCACATTAAGATTTCCTGTGAAATGCTCTTGTGAAGACCAATCAAATCATTCGCCGCTGTGTTTCACCAATCATACTGAAATTGAAAAGATAGACCGTTTGCTCGTAAAGGCTCCCTGCAAAAGAAATTCCCACAAACCGACAGTCGTACTTGCCGACAGTAATGATGATTTCCGATCCTATCTGACAAGTTGTTTAACGGAAGAATTTACTATTAAAAGTTTCAGAGATGGCGTCGAAGCTATGACCTGCATAAAAAATGAATATCCTGATTTAGTGATTTGTGATACAGAACTTCATAACATGGATGGTGTCGAACTCTCGTCAAGATTGAAAACATCCTGCGAAACATCAATCATACCTATCATTCTTTATAGTTCGCATATAGATATTGACCAATACAATAGAAGAAAGACTTCTTTAGCTGATACATTCTTGCAACAGCCCTTTAGTATAGCAGATTTAAAGATTGAAATGTCAATCCATATCAAGAACAATCGTTTTCTTCGAAAATCATTTCTACAACGATTGTTTGGAGAAGAGTTTTTGGAGATAAAAGCGTCAGAAATATTGCAGGATGGTGAACACCCTTTGATAAGTAAAGTTACTAAAATCATTCTGGAGAATCTGGATAATGAAAAACTAACCATAGGCTCCATTGCCAAAGAGCTTGGAATTAGCAGGACCAGTCTTTACAACAAGTGGACGCAATTAACAGGTGAAGCACTTAACAAATTCATTCTCAAAATCCGCATGGAAAAAGCACATGAAATGTTAGAGAGTGGGAAATATCGCGTAAACGAAATACCAGAGAATATCGGAATGAAGGATATGGATCACTTCCGCGATAATTATAAGAAGCATTTCGGAAAAACACCTGCTCATACCATTAAAAATGTTTGAGATATTTACATTGAAAAACGGGTTTAAATAAAACAACCTGAGACCGATAGAAGAACTGTTGACGCAATCAACCAAACTTCTTTCTATCGGACTCAGGTTTATATTTACGATAACGACACATAGCTAGTCAGACATAACATTCCTTAACCATCGGTCTATATTCCTTTAAGGAAACCATAACGAACCTCATCATTTGGGAAAGCCAGACGATAAAGTTGAAACTCCTTGTCATAGTCCTTGATAGTATAGATTGCCAAATATCTACTTCTTCTTTTCTTGACCATACCCATAGCCGTACCCATAACGTTTACCATAACCGTAATGCTTACCATACTTGCCATAGCCATAGTAGTAGCCATATTTTCTCCTCTTCAGGTCTACACCATTAATGATAGTACAAAGATTAGGCAATTTCTTTTCGTGATACAATTCATTGATCAATGTGTATTCCGCTTTATGTGTATAATCAGTACGACATACGTATGCTGATAAATCCGCCACACGACCAATTAATAAGGTATCAGTCACCATACCAATAGGAGCAGTATCAAGAATGACATAATCAAAATTCTTCTTCAGAATCTCAATAGCCTTGTCCAATCCATCACGTGCCAATAGTTCGGTAGGATTGGGAGGAACGGTACCACCCGGAAGGATATACAGATTCTTATTCACATCGGACTGTTGTATCAAACTCATCAAATCCATTTCCGGATTGGCAAGATATTGAGTTATCCCTTTCTCCTTGCTCGAAAGATTAAATACTTTATTCAGTCCCGGCTTACGAATATCAAGACCTACAATCACCACCTTCTTTCCCAAAAGAGAAAGACTGATAGCCAAATTCGACGAAACGAATGATTTTCCTTCGCCACTGACAGTCGAAGTCACAAGAATCACCTTCTGATCATTATCGAGCATAAACTGAAGATTGGTCCGGATATTACGGAAGGTTTCACTCATCAGATTATTCTTGTTCTCGAAGACGGCGATAGAACCATTCTTATCATTCTTCTCATCTGTCAATGGAATATCACCGACAACAGGAACACTCGTTAGTTTCTCCACATCGGCACGACCTTCGATCTTGAATTTCGTCAGTTCAATCAAATAAATGATGCCAACCGGAATTCCAACACCAAGCATCAATGCAATCAAATAGATCATAGAGCGTTTGGGGGATACCGGAATATCGTCAGCTATCGCTTCATCAATGATCTTCGCATTATTCGCAGTGGCAGCAAGCGCAATAGCATTCTCTTCACGTTTCTGTAACAACATCAGATACAATCCTGCTTTGATTTCTTGCTGACGGGCAATACTTACATAAGCACGTTCCTGTCCCGGAGCGTTACTGATACGACGGGAATAGCGGCTCGCCTCACGGTCAAGGCTCTCTTTGGTGATCATCAACCCCTGCAAGGTTCCTTCAAGAGTAGCCTGTACATTAGCTTTCATAGCACGGATACTCGTATCCAAGTTAACAATAGCAGGGTTATTCTCTGTTGATGTACGCAGCAGGCGTTTACGCTCAATAAGCATTTCGTTGTAGCGTTCAATAGCTCCGATCAAGGCTGCATCCTGCAAACCTACATTACTTGGCAAGACTTCGTATTCATTGCCTCTCAGATACTTACGCAAGTCATTCACCAGACTGATTTGAGTACGGTTCTCTACGCTCTTTTTTTCATATTCAGCATTACCAGCCAAAGCGATCTGAGCTTCACTTGTCAAATCCGTGATACCTGCATCACGCTTGAAAGTCTCTAAATTAGCTTCTGTACTACCCAATTCTTTTGAGATAATGCCAATACGTTCATCGATAAATTCCGCCGTCTTCTGAGCGATTTCGTTTTTATCATTGTTCGTATTGCGATTATACATTTCAAGCAACTGGTTGATAAAATCCTGTCCACGCTGCAGACTGGAGTTCTTCAATGAAATCACAGCAACAGAAGTCGTTTTAGAAGTAGGAGCAATAGACAGACTGTTACAATAACCTCTTGCCACTCTCATCGGCTTGCTTATTGTCGCAGTTATATGACGTACATTCTTCTCTATCCGAGGAATTTTCGTTCCATCCTGCAAAGTAACCGAATCAACAGCCTGAAAGAAAGCCAAAGTACCTTCATCAGTCGGAAAAATAGCAGGTAACTTCTCAAAATGCTTCTGATAACCCTTCTCACCTACAGTCACATTCACATCCATACTACCTTCAGGCTGCAAAGTCATTTCCACCATCATCGGTGCATTCAGTTTTTCAGCCTCTTGAGGAGTTAGGCTCACCTGCACCGGAGATGTCTTATATAAACCTTTAGCAGGAAACTCATCCTCATCTTTATAAGTTATATACAATCCCAACTGATTCACAACCTCTTTTACAAGAGTTTTCGAACGCAGTACCTCCAGCTCGTTATCAATGTTTTTAGAAGAAGTCATCAGACCACTTAACCCCATATCTTCCAATTCCGAAGAAAGTCCTGCACCTCCACCCTTCTTCTCGTCTTTTATTAAGACGGTAGCGGAAATATTATAAATGGGTGTGGCCCAATGCAGATAAAACCATGCACCAACCAAACATAGCAAGACCGCACCTACAAACCAGGGCCAATGAATGATGTATTTAAAAAGCAGTGCCCGGAAATCAATCTGATCCTCAGTCATTTCAGGTCCTTTCCCATTTTTATTTTCTTCCTTCATAACTCTTTCTTTTTATTTCAAAATGTTAAACAATAAACTGGCAATAGAAACAAGGATCGAAGTAGCAGAGAACCATAAACTTGTACTGGTTCCGATATCCGAATTTCGAGCTTTCGCCTTATTCGGAGTTACGTAAATAATATCATTCTGTTGCAAATAATAATAAGGAGAAAGGATAGTCTCCGCCTTATTCAGATCCAACGGAATAATTTCCTGCTTGCCATTGGCATTCTCCCGTATCAGCTTAACATCATCACGAAGACCATATACGGTCATATCACCTGCCATAGCCAAAGCTTCCAAAATGTTCACTTTTTCATTGGAAATCGTGAATGTACCGGGACGGGCAACTTCTCCAATCACAGAAATCTTGTAATTTACCATACGTACTGTCACAATAGGTGTCTCCTTAATATAAGGTTTCAGCTTTTCCACAATCATTTGTTCAGTTGCTTTTTTTGTTAATCCGCCCACATGAAGTTCGCCCAATACCGGAAAGTTGATATTTCCCTCATTATCCACTAAGTATTGCTGTAGAGCAGGCTGAGTGGTGGTATAGTTCAAAGCCATATTACCTTGTGTAGCTACCGTCAGGTTGAAAGGCGCAGCCAGTTCAGGACTGGTACACGACACTACAATAGTCAACAAGTCTTTGGGCATAATCTTTGCATCATACAGTTGCTCATTCTGAGTACTATACAGTACCACTTCCGCATCCTGTAAATAAGGTACTTTTTTGTAAGACTGACAGGCAGCAAACATAAATGCCGCCAATACGCAATAGAATAATTGTTTCAATCGTTTCATATATTTCTTTCTTAATGGGGTTATACAATTCTTCGTAAGGCCGGGTACCCCATTTAGCACGGCCCTACGATATATGATTGGAATTCTCGGGTAAGTTATTTTTCTTTTATATCGTAATTGGATAAACAAACACAGGATATCTTTATTGTTCCTCCCGCTACTTCTTTCGCCCTCCGGTATGCCCGTCCATATCCCTCATCCCCTCTATGTCGAGGAACATCTTCAATTTCCACTCCTCCAGCGTACCCTGATTAATCTTACGGCGGACAAATTTTATCTTATTCAAAAGACGGGTATGCTTATTCGGGAAGTGACGTTTTTCCAGGACATACGCCCTTAACTCGCCACAGAAGGCAATAAAGTTCTGATCGTTCTTTCCGGACATTCATTCGATATTAATGGGATTCGTAATCTGACATCCGCTTGCCGGGTGGTTTGTTTCTGTTCCCTCCTCACGGGCTATGACCGCCTCCAGCCTTCGTGCAACATCAAAGAAAGACATGGGATCGTTATAGTCCAGATCAGAGAGGGCATTGTCAAAGTCATTGAGGGTATAGTGAACCCATTCAAAGGTGTCAGGGTCAACCTCTCCACCATCGAAACTGATGTTGCCGTAACTCTCCCCGAAACGCTCCAGGAACATATCACCCCATATATCACCCTTTATGATGAATTTATAAAATGCCCTGAACACTTTGACCTAGGAATTGTAGTGAAGGTTGCGGACAGACGTCACCAAATCCGATGCCATTGAGTATTTAGTCTTTTGGGGAAATTCAAGGTTGTCATCCGGTCCGTCAAGATCAGCAGCATCAAAGTAACCGTCAGTCAGCAGGTCATCATCCAGAATATGCTAGAGAATGCGTTGGAACATCTCCTCCGGAGCATTCCGTCAAAGTCATCGATCTCAGTTTTGGAAGGGTGGATGACCGGCATGTCCGGTTCTGCCACCAATTCCTTCGCCTTCTTCCGGGCTTTTTTCAGGACGGAACCAAGGTGGGGCAAACAATTCCCGCAGTTCATCGTCCATCAGCAGATTCTCCTTCCGCGTCTTCTTGTCATAACACACAGAGACCAGAAGAAGCATCTTCAGGGTGTCATAGGTCCGGCGGGGAACTTTTACCACGGGGGTATCGGGACCCGCCTTGACGAACTCCCGGAGCAGTTCCAGTTCCTTCACGCAAAGTTTTTCCAATACCTCTATCGGATTTGACTTGACGTAAGAGTCGATCTTCTCAATCATGGTAGGCTTACCCGCTGATTTACTGACGGGCACACCAAGGAAAGCAGCAATCCGGGAAAGTGACTCCTTATAGACAAGATTCAGATTGCTACGGTATGTAAACGATGTTATACTCATCGTCTTTTTATAGGAAATGTAGGAGAAATTCATAGTGGTTGATATTAGTAGACTTCTGTCAAACCGCAGGCATTAGCACTACTTGTGCTGACAGATAAACATTACTTCTTGATTGCTTCGAGAGCCTCGGCTGCATCTTCTTTTACAATCTGCATACAACGAGCGACATACTCCGCTGTCATGAGTTGTATAGAACCTGAACGCTGCTCCATTTCGACGAATTCAGTTACTCGCTTTTTCAATTCTTCTGTAATCATAATTTTCAAGTTTAAGGGATTTATCATTCGGTTGTACTCCAAGTTTTTTCATTGCCTTCTCAACATCCTCTAATGGAACATTGAGCATACGAGAGACGTACAGAGGGGAGATTGTATCCATGGAACCGGACTGGCGCTCCATGCCGATGAGATACTCGATGTTCTTCTTAAGGTCACCGAGGGTGTTCGAAAAACTTTCAGGTGAAGAGTCATGGGAAATTCTTCCTTTGAAATCTTCCAAAGTTTCGCTACCATCAGCTCCATACTTACCTGCTTTTGCCTCATACATAATAGTAGGCTCCATAACCTCTACGGTATGCCAAGCATTTGCAGATATGTCACATCCATACTGACCTACCGCTGGATCAAGAAGGATTCTTTCTATTTCCTGTGCATTGTCATCATATAAAACATACGCCATCTTACCACAAACAACAACGACATTCTTATTACTATGTGGATGTCGATGTATTGGCACTACAGTCCTAGACATTAGTGCAAGAAGCATACGTTGGCATCCCTCGTCCTTAGAGTTGCGTAAGTCATAGCCCTCGCGCAAACGAGGGTTGACCAATGCCTTGTCGAATAGTACCTGTATCAGTTCCTTATCTATCGCTATCATATCTCGTTTTATCAGTTTGTTGGGGCCACTACAAAAAGCATAAAAACCTCCATACTGCAATAAAACACACCTTCATTTCATAATTCACCATACCTCTTCACTCCAGTTTCGCCCACATTCTCATTGTTGGCGTTTGTTACAACCTTAAAGATTGTCATGAAGAAAATTTTGAGGTCGAGCCTCAAGCTCATGTGTTCTGCGTACCATACATTCAATTCAATACGCTCTGGCCAAGGCACTTCCTTTCGGCCGTTCACTTGTGCCCAACCTGTCACACCTGGGAGTACATCAAACATATGCTTCTGGTACTCGTCATATTGCGCGTATGGCCAAGGGTGGTAAGTCAATGTAGGACGAGGTCCAATCAAAGCCATATCGTCCTTTAGAATATTGACCAACTGAGGAAGCTCATCAATGCTGGTGGCACGGATGATCTTGCCCATCCGAGTAATACGACTATCACCCTTAAAAGAATAGACTCCTGTTCCTTGCTTCTCTGCACCTACGCACATTGAGCGGAACTTCCAAATCTTGAAAGGCACACCATTCTTGCCAAGACGATCCTGTTTAAAGATTACAGGACCTTTCGAGTCCAATTTTATAATGATAGCCACAATAATTAATGGCACAAAAAGAATGATTAACGCAACCAACGCTATCATGAAATCAATAAATCTCTTAATGTACTTATACATATTTCTTTTCAGTTTTATATTTCTTAATTCTATTTTGGGATAAAGAGAGAAAGGATTGCCAAATGCTCTCGTCATACACGATTCTGTACTTCCACCGATTTGTCCAAAGTCTTCTGGTCTTTATCCACCCATACGCTAGTTTGTTCTTTATAGGCGGTATCTCCTCATCAAACTCAGAATGAAGTATTTCCGTCAACACTCTATCGCGAAGTTTCCCATCTGCCTTTGAAACAGGGAACTTCTCCGAAGTATAGCCAAGAAAAGCTACACATATCCCATTGACAGCATCCAAGAATCGAATCATATTGGTTTCTCGTGCTATTTTCTGAACAAACGCCCAATCCACATCATTATTTTTGACGAATGTTACCCAATCCAGCACATGCCTTAACGTGGTCTTGACCGTAGCAAAGTCATTGACCATGTGGCGTAGCAAATGGATGGAGTTAAAGCGGACCGAAGGTAAGCATACGGCAACACCATCCACAATGTGCTCACGGTGTTCGGCAGCCCACTTCTCCAACAGCTCTTCCAGGTACCGACTGGACTTGTGTGCATTCACATCCAGCACAGTCCAATGGTTCTCTAAAGTATAGCCTTCGAACGATAGTATAGAGTGGTGTTCATTCCCATGGCTCACTTCCTTGGCTCCTGCTTTCACCAACTGTTGGTTTGAAAAATCCACCAATAATTGTGTGTACTCTCCTTTCTTATTGGTAACAAATATATCGATATCACCACAAGGGCGATGATTGGGGGACGGATAGTTTAGAGAATAACCATAGCCCTTCATCACTATAGCATTCACACCTTGCATCAAGAGCAATCTGCTGAAATGCAGCATTGACTGTTCGTACTTCTCATAAATGCTTTCGGAAAAGGAGACATGGCCAATCCAGCTCATCAAAGTATCAAAACTCGGACGAAGATTCGTAGGTAGTTCTTCCAAAGCATCAAAGGCAATAGAGAGTATACCTTGTTTTTCTGCCAAGGCTATTACTTTGTCCCAATCAACACCTGTAGGCAACGAATTATTTATTCCGTTGCCCATTGCTATGCGAAGTAAATCGAGAAGCGCCTTTTCTGTTGACGTCATGTCTGTCTACACTCCCATGATGGAGAGCATGTTCTTGTTGATAATCGAAATCTCGTATTTATTCTTGCAGAGTTCCAGACTAGCAGCACCCATCTCGGCTATATTCTCAGGATGCTCAATGAAGTAGGTCATCTTCTCTGCCACCTTCTCAGGATTGTGTGTAGGTACGAAGAAACCATTCACGCCATCGGTTACAGTCTCTTTACAGCCAGGAGTAAATGTAGTAATTACGGCACGGGCAGAAGCTAAAGCCTCAAGAATCACACGAGGAGTACCCTCACGATAGGCCGTTGGCAATACGAATACCGATGTCATGGCATAATACTGAGCAAGATTGTCAGTCTCAGGAAATAGTTCAACAGTTCCATCGTTCACGTATGGCATCAAGTCTTCTGCAGTAATGGCACCAGGCAGATTTTTCTCTAGCTTACCCAAGATCATAAAGCGAGCCTCTGGGTGCTCTGCTTTCACCATCTTGGCAGCCTTCACAAAGTCCATGCCTCCTTTGGCATTCACCAGTCTGCCGAGAAAAAAGAACGATGGAGTCTCAGGATATGCAGAAGGAGTATACCTGTTCATGTTCACGCCAGATCCATTTACAACATAGCACTTTTCTTTCTTCACCAGCTTGTGTTCTACAAACTCGTTTAGGTCATCAATATTCTGGAAAATAACCTTCTGAGCCGCACCCAAGCCCATTCTGTAAAGAATAAATGATATACGCTTGATAATTTGTGCCTTCACGCTCTTGCTGGCAAACAGGTAACCAGCACCCGTAACCATGGCTGTACGGTTCTTAACACATGCCAGCCAACCAGCCAAAGAACCATAAATTACAGGTTTAATGGTATAACCCATAATAGCATCAGCCTTCTCCTGTTTCATAATCTTACGGAGCTTAAGGCAATAGGCTATGTCAGCAAAAGGATTGAGACCATTCTTGTTTACTAGCACTTCGATAAACTTTGCTCCAAGTGCCTCAATCTTATCCACACCCTCCATGTTGGGACCAGTCACTACTACATCGTATCCCTTTGCCTGAATGTCTTTGATCAAATCTCCTCGAAAATTATATGCCGATCGGTTCTTCGGCGAAATAAGAATAAACTTCTTCATCACTTCTTATTTATAAAGTTCTTCAAATTTTGGAACATTACTTCAAACATACGTACATTGTTGCCATCGCTTGCGAATGAATTGTGCGGACTTATCGCCACATTTTCCAACTTCCATAATGGACTATCCTCAGCCAGAGGTTCTGTCTCGAACACATCCAATGCAACAAACAAATCTATGCGTTCCACCAGTACCTCACACATTGCTTGCTCGTCGATTAAGCCTCCTCGAGCAATATTTACCAATGTAGCATTTTGCTTCATAGCCATCAATACATCTCGACTAATCAAGCCACGAGTCGATGGAAGCAAAGGTGCAGTCACAACCACTACATCAAACTCTTCTACACGTTCCCGAAGGTTTTCAGTCAAAGCCATATGGTCGAAGCCAACAGTCTCGTTGGTATGAATGTCAAAACCTGTAGTTTCTGCTCCAAAGGCCTGAAAATGTTTTGCAACTATCTGTCCCACATTACCAGCACCAACGACTGCCACCTTGATTCCTGCCACTTCGCGTAAACCTCTGTGCTTTGTCCATCGGCCATTCTCTTGCTCCATACGGAAGAACCACCCTTGCTTGTAATGCTCCAACACACGGAACATTGCCCATTCCGCCATAGGTATGCTATACACACCACGGGCATTATTAAGTTCAATTCCGCGTGCCTTAATCTTCTCTACAGGCATACGATCAAACCCCGCACTTGTCAGTTGGATGAACTTCAAACGTGAGAATTCATCTATATCATGCGAAAGAAAGAGTCCATTGCATACTGTTGCGTCCACCTCCGACGCCTCCAACGGCAACGTCTCTTTTTCCTGCTGCATGAAATATATGTTGAAGCCCAACGAGCGCAATGTCTCCATCTGCTCGTTGGAATACTTGAAACATCCTGTTACTAATAGATTCATTTATTTTCTACTATCTGGTTAACACTATCTATGACGGCACTTCTATTGTTACTGAAATAAGTAGCAGCTTCTTGTGCTTCTTCCTCTAATCTGCGAATATCGGCTATACTTTCGTTGAAAATCGTCCTTACTTCATTAAGGTTTGTAGTAATATCGGTATTGCAAAAACTACGGCTAACGATAACCATTGAACTACCTAAACGATAGTGTTCCTTCAGCACCATACTTCCAGGCATCGCTCCACCTGTCAAAGTCGCAATACCACCAAAACCAAACGGAATGCCCTTTGCCTTTATCTTAGAACTCAGTCGATCCACCGTCCCATCTGCAAGCAATTCGAACATAAACTTCATACCAAGAGCAAGATGAAGGTCGTTCAATCCGAGGTGAATCATATCGATCCCCTTCAGTTCTAGAATCTCGTCAATCAAAAGAGCAGCCTCAGGAGTCTCCACAAGCAGGCAAGTCTTTGCTCTTCCATCTACTATGCTCAGAAACCTCTGAACTTCTGTTACCTTCTTGAAGAACGGCAGCATGATGATATCTGCACCAGCCTTGATGACAGACTCTATCTCATCTTGACTGGAAGGATAATCAGCCAAGGCCTCATGGATAGGGTTCACACGCACCAAAATTTTTGCTTTCTGAACAGCTGCCTTTACGTTGGCCACATCTTCTACCGTATGGTGGTTCTGAACAGTATCTAAACCTCCTTGCCGACTGTTTTTACCTATAAATTCCATATCAACAAATATCCAGTCCACGCCTGCCTCTTCAGCTATTTGGGCTATCTCCGGACGTTTTGTGATGTACATCAAGTTCAGCATATTGTTATTTTTTCAATGTATTTTTTTTATTAATCGTATTATTCCGAGTTACAGATCGTCCACATTTGATTATATTTAGCGGAGATTCATTGGTCGAGATAATTTTGTTATCTTTCAATGTAAGTTTATCTACACGAGTTGCATTGATAGCATCGTTTTCTCCAGAGTAAACTACACAATCTTTCATCTCTATTTCTTCTGCAAGTTCCAGAACAACAGCTCGTTTGGCTGTAGTTCCTTTTATAATACAATTCGAAATCTTGATTTTCCCAATTCTAGCATTCTTTGATTTCCAAGAAGTTATTCCTCCAACGCAATTAAGACATTGCACATTATTTATGATTACATTGTCAACCGTATCACCTTCATTCGGTTCTATGTCTATTCCATACTGAGGATCAGAACCTGCTATGTTTGTTATGATTGTATTTGAGATTTGTACATGGTTCGCTGAGGTTACCGAAACACCTTGTCTTCTTCCGTTATCAAGGCAACAATTGTCTATAAGAATACTCTCTGAATTTTCACCAACATATATGCAATCACCCCAACAGTCTTTGACTGAAAGATTCCTTATTGAGAAGTTCTTGGAATTATAAATATTGATTCCGTGACCCCATTGGCCATTATCTCCTTTGTGGGTATATTTATCACCATAGATGCATCCCTTGCCTTCAATTATTACATTTTGGCAACCATCTACAAAAATGACATAGCATCCTTGGTAATCATTCGGTATGAGCCTTAATGTTCCATCTATGATGATGTGACTATTACTTTTGGGATAGAGACCTCCAAGAAATGATTTAGCCGAAACAGAATATTCTCCAGGTCCAATATACACATTATTGTATATGCCCGAGTTCGACAGTGCCAAAACATCTGCCAAAGAATTTTCATATTCTAGGTTTTCAAACATTCGCGTAGATACTTCCTTAGCTATCCAGCTCCCGTGTATTTTAACATTCTCAAATAAGATACCAACACCCTTAATCTTTGTATCATTACCTACCAACGAACCATTCTTAAACACGCCTTTTCCAGGAATGAGTGTTATGTTTGAAAGCAGTTGTGCTACCTTCCCGCCTAAATCGATATCATTATTCAGTTTAATGAAGGATCCTTCAGCATAAGGTAAAATAGTGTCACAGTGTATTTCCTCTTGTGTCGTACTTGTCCTTTCAATAGAAGTCTTATTTTGCGTGACACAACTCGAACATGATAGCAGCATGGCAGAAATAAGGGACATAAAGAAAAAGAATCTAATCATTTCTTTCTTACTAATAACGCAGCGATCGAAATCTCTATATCGCTATGAATTATTATAAAAATTTTATGGGTTTACATGGATTTCCAACAGCAATGCAGTTATCTAGAATATCTTTTACAACAACAGAGCCTGCTCCTATTATCACATTGTTTCCAACATGTACAGGTCCTATTATTGTAACATTAGCACCTAGTGCAACATTATTGCCAATTGTTGGTCTACCTTTTTCTGTATTTCCAAGTGTAGTGCAATGAAGACACTGAAAGTTATCACCTATTTTGTCTGCTGCAAGAATTGTAGAATATGGATGTGCAAACCAAAATCCTTTACCTATCTTAGCAGCCTTTCCTATAGTGAAATACTTATCTCCTAGACGATACCAACCTATCAATGCAGACCAAATTGGACCTATTCGATGATAATACAAATTTCGATAATATCTGTTATTATGAAGTTGGTATAATAATTGTAGTCCAATAGGCATTTTGATTGATATCTGATTTGATATTGCCAACAAATCACTAATAATCAACATCTTTACCCCCATTATTACAAAAACAAGCAAATGGGGAACATATAACCAAGAGAAAAGGATTGATCTAAGCAATCTCTTACTTTTCGTTTATTCAGACTTTTTACTTCTTCCTTCTTTCAAGAATCTTTCTCATTGCTTTGGTCATGATATAGAACAACCAAACCTGCTCATTCTTTGCAGACCAAAAGAATAGTTTCCAATATAACGGGCAAGCAGGGTACTCAGCAAGCGACTCATGAATAGGATTCACGCGCACCAGTACCTTCGCCTTTCGAACAGTAGCCTTGATATTAGCCACATCCTTTACGGAATGATGGTTCTGTACGGTGTCTAGTCCACCTTGTCAACAATCCCTACCAATAAATTCCATATCTACAAAGATATAGCCCCCCTACCTCTTCGGCAATTCGTGCAATCTCCGGACGCTTTGTGATATAATTAAGTTAAGCATTCTTATTCTCTTCCTTTGATTTCACACCAGTCTCTCCCACATTCTCATTGTTAGCGTTGGTTACAACTTTAGCAATAGTCATAAAAAAAATCTTCAGATCCAGCCCAAGACTCATGTGTTGAGCATACCACACGTTCAGCTCAATACGCTCTAGCCAAGGCACTTCCTTACGACCATTCACCTGCGCCCAACCAGTCACACCAGGAAGTACGTCAAACATGTGCTTCTGGTGCTCGTTATACTGCTCATATGGCCAAGGGTGATAATTTAATGCAGGACGAGGACCGATGAGTGCCATATCGCCCTTGAGGATATTCACCAGCTGAGGTAACTCATCGATAGAGGTAGCCCGAATAATCTTACCTACACAAGTAATACGTTTATCACCTTTGTAAGAATACACACCCGTTCCTTGTTTTTCAGCATCTACACACATTGAGCGAAACTTCCAAATTTTGAATGGCGCACCATCCTTACCCAAGCGCTCCTGCTTGAAAATAACTGGACCTTTAGAATCCAACTTAATAATAATTGCAACAATAATCAGTGGCACAAAGAGGATAATCAAAGCCACCAAAGCGATCATAAAATCGCAAGTTCTTTTGAAGTACTTATACATAATGTTTTTTCTATTCACTTCGAAGCAGACAAATTGAACAGTATAATTCAATATTCAATACCTTGCAATTGTGACATTTAATACCGGTTCAATACTATAATCAATTGTTGTAAAAGGCGATAAATGAAAATCTAAATGCCAGGAATTTTCGCAATTGCAACATACTTTTCAAATTACAATCATTCACTATTTCAAAAATTGAAGGCGAATTATCTATACTACCATTATTTACAACGATTATTTCGATATCATCCAGTGTTTAGTTATTTAAACTCTCTAAACATCTACGTAAATACCTGCTGGTATTATATACAAGAACTATGATAATTTTATTGAATTAAAACCATCTATGAAATTGGATCATCATTTCTTCCTTAAGGCTAGAATTTTTCGCATACCCCAAGTTAATATTATAAACACATCAATCCATTGGTATTTGGCTGCAGTAAAAAAGATTCTCCAATGTAGAGCACATTGATGGTATTTAAAATATCTGTATGATTCTTTTAATGCAGTATTTCTCAGAAATGTCGCGCATTCATTACGTATCTCCCTGTATGTGTGCAATTTTAGAGCATTACCACCTAACGGTATTACACTACAGCACATGCGGCTGTAAAAAGCCTGCAAGCATGCTGCATCGAATGTCGCTACATAGTTTTCCTTCATGTATTCATACCACCATAGCCACTTAGATAAAAGATTGACTCTATATGGTTTTGTGACAGATTGTACGGTATTCCTCCGGTAGTGATATAATGGTCTGTTCAGGAAATATCCGCTCTTTGCAACACTTGTATACGCAAAATTAAATTGAAGACATTCTGATGGAAGCTTGTTTAAATCTATATATCGTATATTACTATTTTTAATTATATCCAGCCTGTATAATCTCGCCCATATAGGAGTATGACGATCCAACGAGGAAGGTTTCTTAAGCCAACGACCTATTAAACCAAGCGTATGTACTCTAATTTCCTCAAAATATCCCCCATTAAACATCATATCTGTATTATACATATGACGTGACGATGAACCTATAGTAGATTCGTTAAAATGGGCACATATAACCATATCAACGCTATTTTCACAAGCAGATTGATATAAATTCTCACACATATCATTCTCAAGCCAATCGTCACTATCAACAAAAATCACAAACTCGCTGTCTGCTTTATCAATCCCAAAGTTTCTTGATGCAGAAACCCCTTGATTCTGATTATGAAACACTTTGAATCTCTCATCACTTACAGCATATTCATCACAAATAGCAGGAGAAGAATCAGTACTTCCGTCATCCACTACAATTACCTCAATATCTTTTAATGTCTGGTTCTTAATGGAATTCAAACATTCACGAAGATATAAACTGGTGTTATACACCGGCACGATAATACTTACCTTTTTCATTTTCTTTCGATCAGTTGTTTAAGGTCATGGCAAGTTCTCTCTCACCACTGAGATTGGGAAATATTTCTTAGCATACTCGTTAGTCTGGTGAGCCATATTGAGAAGATTATCTTTGGTCGAAATAATCTCAGACAAAAAATTCTGTATATCCGCTTCCTCGGTTATTACAAAAGCTCCAAGAATCATTTTTGCCTCCTCTACAGATGCAATGTTTCGAGGGCCCACCACAAGAAGGGATGTTTGACTTTTTAAAGAATTAAGACATCTTCTTAAGTATAGACTTGTATTGTAAACAGGAACAATAATACTAATCTTAGGATTCATAATTGATACACTCGTTATAAAATTTTTGATATTTCGATACTGTTTCCTTGATATCATACTGAGCTGCTCTTTGCAAGCAGTTCTTAACAGTCAAATCATAATATTCCTTGTCAGATTCCAAATTCGACAAGATAGAAGCTAATTCATCTGCATTACCACATTCAAACATCAAACCAGCTCCTGAAACAACTTCGCGTAAACCATTCACATTGGATGAAATGAACGGTTTCCCTCCTGCCATTCCTTCAATTGACGAAAGCGACAAACCTTCATACTCAGAAGACATTATGATAGCATCTGATGTTTTCAAGATTCTTGGAACATCTGAGCGAACATAGAGAAAATGAACACGATCAGCTATTCCTAAAGAGTTTGCAAGTTCTACACACTTGATTGCATTAGGCTTTTTGGGGACTCCACCTGCAAATACTGCATGAAAATTCTTGGGCAGTTTTGCAATGGCCTCAATAATCGTATCTTGACGCTTGGGATAATCAAAGCGAGCAATCATGGTTACCATAAAGTCTTCTTCATTCATTGAGAATTCTGACTTTGGATATGATTCCGCATTCCAATATTTTGATGTATCTACACCATTAGGCACAAAACAACTGTCAAGAGTCGGATACTGCTTTTGGAATAACTCGAGAGCCTTATCTGCACATGCAATAATCTTATCATATCGATTATATACGAATCTGTCAACAAATCCCCAAAACTTACCGTTACGCCTTTTATTGTTGGTACTATGTTCCGTTGTCACAATATGCGCCTTACTGAACGATAATAATTTTGCAAAAGCCACCCAGTACTGGGCTGGAAACAAATGGACATGAATAATATCATACCCTTTCAAATATGGAATTATTGAAAATGTCACAAGAGGATTATAAACATTGCCTATTGGATGTAGGGTATGCATTACAACCCCAACGGCTGTAACTCTTTTTCTTAGGATATCATCAGGTGAGGGCATAAGCTCAAGAATAGATACTTCATCACCATTCATCATCTGACCAATAGCCAATTCTGCCACAAGACTTTGGGCTCCTCCTGTAGATAATTTATTTATGATATGTAGTATTTTCATTTAGAACCAGTTTTTGATTTTTGAATCAATGATACCTAAATAAATTTCATCATTATAATGGCTTTCAAATATACGATCCACATAGGACTTGTACTTGCTAAAGTCATTGGATACATTTTCAAAATCGATAATCTGTTTTGCTATTGATCTTGCATCCAGAGGATATTGTGCCTTGATTGTAAATTCTCCCAATTCAATATGACGATTGAAATCATCAACAGTATTGCTGAATATAGGAATGAGATAGTTAGAAAGATATGAGTTCATCTTAGTCGGAGTCGCAACGCGATTTACAATATGGTTATCTCGCAAGATGAAACCATATTTATACTGATGCAACTCGTCCTGCAACTCATCCATACTTACATATTTGATACCATAGTTCTTGATGCCGCGAGCAGCAATCTTTTCCTTAAACTCCTTCTCGTTCCTGCTCAAAAGCATGAGGCGTGCGTTCGGCAACTCATATTCTACCAAAGCATAAACATCCAGCATTAGGTCAACACCTTGCCATGCAGCCGCATTTCCTGCATACACAAAAGTTGGTGTATTATACTGATCTAAATTAAAATATGTAGAAGGAGGAAGATTATAGCAAGGCATAATGATTGTATTATTAAGATGACATAAATACATCGATCTGTAGTGCTTACGCATCTCCTCTGAAACGAGGAATATTACGTCAGCAAAATGCAATGCTACAAATGATAATGCGAAGCGACACATGTAACGATAATAGTTGTGGATCGTTTTCTCGTTCATTATTGCCTCTTCTGCAGCTACACCTTGCGACCAGAAAATGGTCTTTGCTTTTCTATTCTTGCACTTAGCCTTGAAGAAGGCTTTTACGGTTATTGTCATGACAATATCTGCATCAGCTAACTCTGATAAATCTTGTGTTTTAACAAGAGTGAGATTTTTATCTGCCAATGCTTTTTCTATTATGCCAACATAACAGTTGGTTGCATCATTCAAAGATGATTTCTCGCAGTAATATAAACAAGCTTTCATTTTCTTAAACCAAGTCTTTGTATAGTATTGTTGAAAAATACTTTGAAAGAAATGTGATATTTTTCAAAGCAACAAATGTAAAATCTTTTGAGTGATCAATAAATGTAACGATATCAGTCTTACACCCAAAGATATTCAAGACGATTGTAATCCATGATCGACCTGCTATAGTAACCATTGCTCTTGAACAAGCTTTACTTTTTCCTGTATTCAAGTCTGATTTCCTTGTATGAGTGCCATCAGATATTCTTTTCATGGTGTTCTTATGGATTTTCCCATATGCATGATCAAATATCTTGTACATAATTGTTCGATTATATGAAGCAATGGGCACCTCAATAAATTGTCCATTTGGGGCTTCTTTACATACATCATTTGAAAAACTGTATGTACCCCTAGATGGTATATTTCTAAAGTCGAAAGACGAATAACTGTTATCCGAATAAATACCACTGGCAGTTGAAGAATCTATCTTAATATTTGCAGCTTCAAAAGCTGCCTTAAAAAGTGAGAATGGTTGAATAGCCCACCCTCCAGCTCTGAAAGCAACTATCTTGTAACCTGATTGTACTCGTTGAGCAATAGACTCCAACACTTGACAACCTTCTCTAAACATATCAATAATTTCACTTTCTGAAAAAGTTGTAAGACTGTAATGACTGAAATCCGAAAAATCCCATACCCCCTGGCCTAAATACTTTGCATCAACCCAATGAGAATGAATATGCAGTTCTATTCTATGTCCATCTACTATCATCTGCTGAATCTGACCTTCAATAAGAGCTATGTCATTATTGGTATAGGCATCATTAACTTCTTTAAGTTTTTTAAGCATTAAATAGTCAATGAAAAAGTTTGCTCTCAAGTGCGTTTTGCGAAAGCTATCAAGCAGATGTTTGGTTGGTTCAATCAGCGTCTTTTGGACTGTTCCTGACTTATCGCCGAAGAACAGCTCATAATCATACGATAGAATTAGTTTTTTCATTTACGCATATTGTTTCGTTTTTGCTCAAAAGAATTACAAATGATAACGGATAGAGAAAGTTCATATTAAACAGAACTTGATCAGAAAACAGAATTCCTAAAAGAATTACAAAATATCCAGCATTTACCTTGCAGTTATATTGCTTGAAAGTTTTTGTCAGATAATTAACAAATACAACCCCACCGATTAGGCCATAGCACAACACCATATATATCACGGCATTAGCATAGTTCATATCCATTTCCTCATTGAACGCATTGACAAGAACGAATCCATGAGACCTCAAGAATGCGGCCATTTGATTGATTCCAATACCAAAAAGATATTGACTAAAATCATAATACTTGAAGTAGTTCAACGGGCCAAGCAATCTACTTCCGTCAGACTCTGTTGACTGCAACTTCTCCATATTTGAAAGAAGAATGTCTGGTGATAGATATGTTACTGCACCATAAAGAGCGGTTATCAACATACCACCAAAGATAATACTCTTGATGCTTTTCCCTTCTCGAATCAAACTGAACAGAAAAGCTACAAACAAAAGCAAAAAGCCTGTGGTTGAGCCACACACCAAAATTCCAATACCTATAACAAAAGACAACAAACGTTTTTTTTCTACCAAAGTAAGATAGAGCACTGGAAGCAAATAAATTGCTAAATGAGCGGGTTCTGTAAAGAAAGCTGATGGCCTACCGTACGAGAACATATCTAAATCGCGCTTCACCTCCAAACCTGCGATAAAGAAATTATTTAGATAAGAACCCGTAGCAATAAACTGCAATCTTTGGAATATGCAGATACATGCAGCAATGACACCCACAAAGCAGACAGTCTTCTTGAAAAGATTTATATTTACATTACTAGTACAGAATACCAATGCAATAAAGAAACTCACTATGGCGAACAAGTTGTTCACGTAAAGTTCAGTGCTATAAAATCCTTGGCCGGAGTTTAGTAAGAAGCTCAAGAATCCGAGCACAAGAATACATAGAAAGAAAGACAACTCAAGCCTTCTATTAAATAATGACCTCCTTGCTGCTAGAATATTAAGTCCTGCCACAACCCAAATCACGAAAAATGACATGGTAAGTCCTGCCAAACTATATACTGAGAGTACAGGTGCTAAAGCGAGCAGTAGAGCATTTAGATTACATAATTTGTTCAGCATAAAAAACTAGAATTTTGGCTCACGATTCATTACTGCATCAGAAATTCCTTGCAAAAAATACGAAGCATTTTCTCTACGAATCCTGCCATCTTTGTGGAATAGCGAGACCATCATGCTTATACAATAGTGACGTAGCCTATCCAAAGTAGTAAAACAGTACACTAAGATATTGCATCTCTTCTGAGCAATGTAGATGTGATTTCTACCCATAAAATAATAGGCAGATACTGAACGAGTAACTTTGTTTGGACTATAAATATGCTGATGCCATGATTTGATTGTCTTTGTTGTGGCAAATGTATATCCAAACTTGTGAGCATTGATAGACATATCTACCTCATCTGCATACATGCAAATACCCTCGTCTTGAAAGCCATACTTCACGTAACAATTCCTTTTTGCTAAAAAGACTCCGGCAGGAAGTCCCTTGCAAACTATAACATCTTCGTCCACACTTGATAATTTCATTCCTGAATACTTATGGGTATATGCAAGTGTCCATTTATTTATGTCAGCTCCATAGGAATCAATAATTTCACTATTTTTCATTAACAATACAGGACTAACCATAGCATAATTTTCTTTGCTATACAAGAAATCGTATAGCTTCCTCAAGCCCCCCTTCTCTAACCTAATATCATTACATATTTGCATGATAGCATTAATTTCTGGGTCTCTAAGTATTTCTGTAAGAGCCAGATTATACGATGCCATCATGTTATTAGTCTTAGATTCTATAACGAGAGAATTCGGAAAATTATCTTGCAATATCTTAGTATCATCAGAGCAACCATTATTCACAATAACATGTAAAGCAACATCATCCTTATATTCATTGTATAGTTCTTTCCAATTGTTCAATCTAAACTCCTCGTTACAGAAGATTGTAATAGTAGCAATTTTCATAATTGAATGTATATTTGTTGAATTGAAGCTGCTAGTGGTATCGCACCACATCATATAAACGACTACTTGAATAGCAGCTTTCTTATTATTTATCTCTTCTATAGAAAATTATTTGGTTTTTCCCATTGTTTTGATAATTTGTTGTATTGTTTGATTATTTTTGCAGGTGATCCTGCTAATACACAAAACGAAGGATAAATCCCTTCTCGCACTGTACTATTAGCACCAACAATTACGTGATCTCCTAGTTTTGCTCCAGGTAATATCACCGAGTTCATGCCAATGAGACAATCCTCACCTAAAAAAACAGGTTTTGTAATTAATGGTTCTACCCTAGGATTCTTGGAGATGTTTTCATGAGGATGGATAATATCAAAGATTCCACAATTCGCAGTTATAGAAGTGCCCTTGCCTATATGTACACTTTCTGCACAAGTACAATGAAAATTTTGATTAATAGATACACGATCCTCTATTACAATACTAGGACTAAAACGTTGGGATCCATGGGAATCTATGGCCTCAATTCTAACATGTGGACAAATATGTACAGCGTCCCCTATATATATATTTCGTACCTGTTAGCATAATATACCTTTTGCTAAATCTAGTGTAAGCCCCTATGTGGGCAAAGTGTTTTAGAGGACGATTAAGAAATGTGATTAACCTACCCCTGATCGTACGAATGATGCGTTTTATCATAATAACTGAAGGATGACTAACCTCAATTACAATCTGCTTGCAATAGCCTCAACCATTGCACCTACATTCTCCAGGGATGTAACCTCTGTTGATGTAAGTTTCACTCCGAACTCATTGCGAATCTCGCCAACTATCATAACCTGTGCGAGCGAATCCCACCCGTCTACATCTGTTGCTACAGTAGCATTTGTGATTTCAATATCTTCGTTATCTACAGTCTCACGAATGATGTCCTGCAACTTTGCCAAAATTTCGTTCTTTTTCATTTCTATATGTGATTTTTGATTTTACTTCTTTTCAATATAACATTCTCTACTCTGGTACTTCTCCACATCGAGCACCCACAGAGCGGTCTCCGTGCCCTCAATTACCTCAAAACCGAGGTTAGGATAATGTTCCTTCACCATTCCGTTCTTTGCGGTTGGGATGTACTCGCCTATGATCTTCTTGAAGCCATTCTCGCGAGCATACTCTACGAGAGTGTTGAGCGTGTAGTTCTCCATACCTCTCTTCAGTACGCGACAGCTCATGAACCAAGTGTCAATGAAAAGGGTTTCAGAATCCTTCTTCTCCATAATGATGACAGCTATCAGGCCGTTGTCACCAAACTTATCTTCGAGAGTGAAGCTGAAGGTGGCGTATTTGTCGCTTTGCTCGATAGCGGCAATCTGATCCTCGGCATAGCGAACAGTGCGGAGGTTGAACTGATTACTTCGCTGAGAGAGCTGAGCCACACGTGAGGTATTGAACTTGTCGAAGCCCTTTACCTCACTCACCATGTTGAGCGACTTGAGGAAGTCGGCCTCATTGGTGAAAGCCTTGGCTGCTGTCACACGCTTTGCCTCCACTTGATACTGCTTGGTGCGGTCTTTGTCGGCATTGCTATATGAAGCAGTCTCGAAGAGGTTCTGCGTGTAGAGGAACTCAAGGTAGTCTCCCGGATCTTCAGGAAGTTCAGGAACCGTTACTCCAGGAACATTCTCGCATACCATATTGCGCTCGAAAGGATTGTCATCGAGGAAGACCATCGAATCGAAACCAATGTTCAGGATGCTCTGAATGGTGCGGATGTTGTCGGCCTTGTTCTCCCAGTTGGCAATGAAGACCGAAATATCGTCGAGTTTCAAAACCATCTCTGGATTTTTCTCGAATGGTTCCTTGGCCTTGTCCTCATCATTCTTTGAGCATACGCATACGATGATGCCTCGGTTCTTCAGCTTCTTCACCCACTCCTGAAACTCGGTAAATGCCTTGCCGATTCCCAATCCATGGCCTACTTGAATGTTCTCCCATCCGTCATCGCCAACAACACCACCCCAGACGGTATTGTCTAGATCAAGGATTAAACACTTCTTGAACTTGCCCTCGATGGATTGGATGATGTCCATAGTGCGTGAAGCTACATAAGGAATGGCATCGATAGAGAGGAGCATCTCGGTGCTGACATAGACTGTAGAATCGAACATCATATCGCGACCGAACTTGTTCTGCAAGCCACAGAGGTCGCAGATAAAAAGGTTCTGACACTCCTGAGCCAGATTCATCAACTCGTAGTTGAGTTTACGAAGTTGATAGGTAAAGCTGGTCTGCACCTTATTGGCATACGAACCGAAGACCGTATCCTCAATCTCTGGATAGTTATAGTAAATGATATGTCCAGGAACCTGTGCACAAATGGTACGGATGAATTCAAGCCGTTCGTCCGCCATACGTGCCTGCTCGTCTGCAGATATCATCGAATACTTCTCCAGCAGTTTGTGAGTCGATTGGAACACAATGGTGTATTTCGCCTCATGCTGATAGAAGTCACTTGTCGGGTCAAACACCTGACGCTCCACCTGATTATATTCCGCTTCGAAAAGGTCAGTATTGTAACCTCTCTCAATGCCCATGCCCTTGATTCCGGTAGCAAGGAACTGAGTAGCCGAATCACCAAGGAGAGACACCTTGATGGTAGGGAGGTTAGATACGTCCTTCTTCAGGTTGCGTTTAAGTTCTTTGAATGATATCATAAGCGGTTGAATTCTTTTATCTCTTTAAGACGTTTCAGAAAATATTTCTCATAGTTTTTCTCAAGAAGTTCCAATGGCAAGCGGTCTTCCTCAGGATAGAGGGCTTTCTCATGCTCAATGATTTCCTCTGGTGTAAAAGTAAAGCCAATTACCTTTCCTGGATTTCCAGAAACTATTGAATAGGGTGGTACTTTCCCTCGAATAACAGTTCCAGCTCCTACATTTGAGCCTCTTCCAATCGTCACCCCTGGAAGCAAAGTCACATTTGTTCCAATCCAGACATCTTCTTCCACAACAACATTCTCAGAAATGTTGTCTTTATATTTATAAAACAGTTCCTCGTCCTTAAAAAGCTTACCTACTTTCCTTATATGACTGTCTGTAACAACAGTCAAGTTTTGTGCCGCGGCCGAACCTTGATGAAAAAAGAATTGTCCACGGTGACTAATAAATATAAATCCCGGTAAAATATTAGTATTATCGTATAAAAATACGTTATGCGGATTATGAATTCTTACAGTATTCAATGAAACATTTTTTCCGCAAAATCCTAGTTTAGATAGCACGCATTTATATTTATAATTGACATATTTCGATAAACATTTGTCAATTATCTTAATAAGAATTCCCATTATTCGTTCCAAATGCCAGAAGCACGTTTGTTTAACAATAGCCTAACTTGAATATTCTGTACTATAGCATAAAATGCATTAATAATAATCATTGAGGAAACGACACCATAAGTTCCAATGTAATGGCTTAATAAATATGATAATGGAATATGAAGAAACATTCCAACTAAGCAGATTCTGCTATTTAATTTCAACTTTCCCATGCCTACTATCAAAGTGCCATTTAATGAACTCCAGCAATAAATTGATACATATATTGCCACCATAAATGTCATCAAAAAAGGAATTTCAACTTTATTTCCCATCCAGATATCGTATATCCATGGTGACACCATTGTAACTAATCCGCAACCAAATATTGATAATAGAAGAATACGTTTCATTTTTCTCCACATATTCTGCATCCACAGATAATCTGCACGGACATATGCATCAGTATACGCTGGCCATAGAGGTGCAGTTATTAAACTATACAACATCATCGCCGCACTTAATAATTTATATGCTATATTATACGTAGTAACATCCTCTGGAGCAGAGACGTTTGAGATTAGTATATTCGTACTCTGAAATAATACAATTGATTGTATATTTATTATTAAAAATTTATAGCCCAATCCCCAAAGGTCTTTAATAAAGGACAAATTAATTGACCTAAAATTTGGAGAAACATCTTTAAATGTTCCACTATACAGGATAATCGAAGCAAATAATGTTACGATAATCGGCATTGCCGCTAATGACAGTGACAAGGAAACTAGCGAGGGAGGACATATTTTGGTTAATATATAGATAATTCCGAAAGATAATAAATTCCCAATTGGGACAAATGTATTTGACAATGCAACTTTCTGAAACGCAGCAACAACTGAAATTAACACATTGATTATCATCTGCATACATGCCATAGCTATGAGTATGCGCAAAGTAAGTGTTATCTCATCGACATAGTATGAGCTCACATTCAATAAAGAGCACCAATCAATAAATGGAACAAGAATCTCTAATAGAATACAGACTGGAGCAAAAATGAGTATCATCAAAAAATATGTAGTTGATACTAGGGATTTTCCTTTTCCCCAATCTGTCTGAGCAATTGCTTCTGCTAATTTATTCTTAAGTCCTTGAGAGAAACCTATATCTAAAAATGTTAACCAGGTTAGGATCGAAGATAGTGTTAGCCATACACCATACAAATCAGAAGAAACATAACCAATAGTAAGAGGTACTAGCATAAAAGAAATTATCATACTAACTCCTTTTATAATAATTGATCCTAGTACATTCTTTTTAACATTAATAGATCTTTTATCTCCTGATACTAGTATTGATGGTAGTTTCATTATTAATCAAGTAATGAACATTATTATACTTACTCTTTTACTACTTTATCAAAAAATGTATCTGGTCTATTGGAATCAAAGATTTCGTTACAATACATAACAGTAACCAAATTCTCTGTATCTGACAGATTGATGATATTATGGGTATAACCAGGCAGCATAATGACAGACTGTATCTTGTCTCCAGAAACCTCATAATTCAACACTTCATCGGTTCCCTCCTTACGCATCCGAATGAGCCCATGACCTGAAACCACTATGAACTGTTCCCACTTTGTATGGTGCCAGTGTTCTCCTTTAGTGATTCCAGGTTTACTGATATTGATGGAAACCTGACCACATTTGAGCGTATGGACTAGTTCGGTAAACGACCCTCTATTGTCGCAATTCATCTTAAGGTCAAAGATTGCGTTTTCTTTGGGCAAGTAGCTAAGGTATGTACTATAAAGGCGCTTTGCGAACGAGTCTGCTGGAATCTCTGGAATCATAAGGGTTCGAGGCATCTCCTCGAACCGATGAAGGAGATTTACAATTTCTCCTAATGTAGTCTTATGCGTTACGGGACAATAGCAATAACGGCCTACGGCAGAAGGTATAACCTCCAAGCCCTCAAATTCGCAATGATGTTCCTCTCCCTTGAGAACACAAATCATCTCCTCTACTAGATCATCAATATAGAGTAGCTCAAGCTCTACGGATGGATCATTTACAGTTATGGGAAGGTTATTTGCAATATTGTTACAGAAGGTTGCTACAGCAGAGTTGTAGTTGGGACGACACCATTTGCCATACAAGTTTGGAAAACGATATACGCATACCTTCACATCATTCTCTTTACCATAGTCGAGAAAGAGGTCTTCACCTGCCTTTTTACTACGACCGTACTCAGAGTTGCCAAAGCGTTCTGATAAAGAAGCCTGAGCAGAACTAGAAAGCATGACCGTAGCTTTGTTTCTATGCTTCTTAAGAGTATTCAGAAGTACTGATGCAAAGCCAAAATTTCCCTCCATGAAATCCTTAGGATCTTGAGGACGGTTTACTCCTGCAAGATTGAATACAAAGTCACAATCCTTACACCATTCATCCAACTGCTCAGGAGTAGAATCAAGGTCAAACTCGAAAACTTCTTCGATAACAAGATTTCCATAGCACTTAGCTTTACCCTCCTTTATATTTTTTAGTTGAGAACATAGGTTTTTGCCTACAAAACCTTTGGCTCCGGTAACCAATATCTTCATAATAATAGTAAAAATATATGTTAAACATAGAACTGGCAGGCAGTATTGAACTGCGAAATTTTATTCCACCTGTGCTGCCAGTTATTATCATGATTTATTCTGAACGAATCTCCTTAGCTTTAGCGCGAGCTTGGAGCCCAAGATCTTCACGGATGAAGGTTAGTTTATGAAGGAGTTTTTTCATGCCTAATACATCAAGACGAGCTGTATTGTGACTATGATATTCCTCCATCTTTTCAATATCAGGATTACCACGTTCAATCTTATCATAGTTTAGGTCGCGTGCGTCACAAGGAATACGATAGTAGTCACCGCAGTCGATAGCGCGAGCCATCTCCTCTCGGGTTACGAGAGTCTCATAGAGTTTTTCACCATGACGAGTACCAATAACCTTAACTTCAGTGTCGAGATACTTAGGATCAAGTTCTGCATATGTCTCTTTGAGTGCCTGAGCGAGGACATCAAGAGTTGCAGCAGGAGCCTTTTGAACAAAGAGGTCACCATTCTGACCATGTTCAAAAGCATAGATTACGAGATCCACAGCATCGTTTAAAGTCATCATGAAGCGGGTCATGTTGGGATCGGTAATAGTGATTGGCTTGCCATCCATCATTTGCTCTACCCAAAGGGGAATAACTGATCCACGACTTGCCATCACATTTCCATAACGAGTGCAACAAATAGTGGTTTGTGCATTCTGACCAAGTTGGCGACCTTTCGCAGTTGCGACCTTCTCCATCATTGCTTTTGAAATACCCATAGCATTAATAGGATATGCAGCCTTGTCCGTTGAAAGAACTACAATATTCTTTACTCCATGAGCAATTGCAGACTCCAGCACGTTATTTGTTCCATAAACGTTAGTTTCAACAGCTTGCATAGGGAAGAACTCACAAGAAGGAACCTGCTTGAGAGCAGCAGCAGAAAAGATATAATCTACGCCACCACGCATTACAATATCTACACTTTGGCGGTCACGAACATCGCCAATATAAAATTTCACCTTGTTAGCTATATTGGCAGGATATTGCTCCTGAAGATGGTGACGCATATCATCCTGCTTCTTTTCATCACGCGAGAAGATACGAATTTCTTTAATATCACTCTCGAGGAAACGCTTAAGCACCATATTACCAAACGAACCAGTACCACCTGTAATCAACAGGGTTTTGTCTTTGAAAATACTCATGTTACTATATATTATTAATTTATTGTTTATTAATTGTTTGGAGAAGACTCTATTCTTGTGGTTTTGAAGATATTTGTGGTTATTATAGAATCCCATATCACATGAGTTCTGGGTGTATAAGTCAAATAGTAAAGTTGCTATTGAAGTACGTGAGAGTATCGAACTCTAACTTTTGTCCACCTGTGCACGCACTTGAATTATTGTAATGTTAGTTCCTACTTCACATCATAACGATTCGTTTCCTTGTTAGCAAGCACATCAGCAATGCGGCGGCATGCCTGACCGTCACCATAAGGATTGACTGCTTTAGACATCTTATCGTATGCAACGGCATCATCAAGAAGAGTGCTGACTTCGTTCACAATCTTATCGTAATCGGTACCCACAAGATGAACCGTACCAAAGGCGAGAGCTTCCGGACGTTCAGTGGTATCGCGCATCACGAGTACTGGTTTGCCAAGTCCTGGGGCTTCCTCCTGAATGCCGCCAGAGTCAGTTAAAACAATAGTAGCCTTGCTCATAAGGTGTACAAACTCGAGGTACTGGAGAGGCTCGATGAAAAAGAAGTTAGGACGGGTGAGATCTTCACTAAAGACTTCGTGGATAGGTTTGCGCACGTTTGGATTGAGGTGCATTGGATATACGAAATCTACCTCTGGGTACTTCTCTGAGAGATCCTTCATAGCTGTCACCATACGGATAAAGCCATCACCAAAGTTTTCCCTTCTGTGGCCTGTGATGAGGACGAGCTTGCGGCCTTCGTTCAAGCGGGTGACATCGTAGCCTGCTTCGAGGAGGACTTTGTTCTGCTCCTCGGCAAGGGCGGCATCGGTCTTGAGCTTATCAACTACCATGTGGAGGGCATCGATAACAGTATTGCCGGTAACGTAGATGTTGCCGTGGGAATTCTCCTCCTGCAGGTTCTTCTCGGAGAGTGGGGTTGGCGAGAAGTTGTAAGTGGCGATGCGTCCGGTAATCTGACGGTTCATCTCCTCTGGCCATGGGCTGTAGATGTTGTGGGTGCGGAGGCCAGCCTCTACGTGACCGACAGGGATCTGTGCGTAGAAAGCGGCAAGGGCTGCTGCGGCAGAGGTGGTGGTGTCGCCATGAACGAGGACTACATCGGGGGTGCACTCCTTGAAGACATCGCACATACCAGTGAGGACGCAGGTAGTTACATCGGTGAGGTTCTGACCTTGTTTCATGATGTTGAGGTCGATATCGGGTGTTACCTCAAAGATTCGGAGTACCTGATCGAGCATCTCGCGATGCTGTCCGGTGACGCACACGATGGTTTCAAACTCTTTGGGGCGCTTCTGGAACTCTTTAACCAGTGGACACATTTTGATGGCTTCGGGACGGGTTCCGAAGACTAACATTACTTTTTTCTTTTCCATAAAATATATGTGGTGTTCTTTTTGTTTGCTAACTGTTAACTTGTTACCTTTTAATTCGCTTTATTTTGTAATGCGTGATGGTATCGAACCATAAGCCATAGGCTCCACCTGTGCACGCACTTGATCGTATTGCTTGGAGTTAGTGTAACCGCAACTCGTAACTGATATTATTTTGTGTCTTCGCAAATGCCATAATACTTGGCATACCACTGAGCGAAGGCTCGTAATCCGTCACGCAAAGGAGTGGATGGTCGGAAACCGAAGTCCTGCTCCAAAGGTGTGGTATCAGCAAAAGTAACAGGCACATCACCAGGCTGCATTGGAACAAGCTCCTTGTGTGCTTCAAATTCATAATCGACTGGAAGAATACCTGCACGTATTAATTCTCCCTGAAGGATGGTAACAAAATCAAGGAGGTTCTCTGGTGAGTTATTACCAATGTTATAAACCTTATATGGAGGTATTGGAAGGCCGTCTTCTCCGTTCTGCTTCTCTGGCGCATGCTGCATGATGCGAACAACTCCCTCTACGATGTCATCCACATAGGTGAAGTCGCGCTCGCAGTTGCCGTAATTGAAGATTTGGATGGTCTTGCCCTCACGAAGCTTGTTGGTGAAGCCAAAGTATGCCATATCAGGACGGCCGGCAGGACCATATACGGTGAAGAAGCGGAGGCCCGTGCTTGGGATGTTGTAGAGCTTGGAATAAGCATACGCCATAAGCTCGTTACTCTTCTTGGTGGCAGCATAGAGGCTGACGGGATTGTCGACCTTGTCATCTGTAGAATATGGCACCTTCTTATTTGAACCATAGACAGAACTTGAAGATGCATAGACCAAGTGTTCCACCTCATGATGGCGACAAGCTTCAAGTAGATTGTAGAAGCCAATCAAGTTGCTCTCGATGTAGGCATCTGGATTGGTGATAGAGTAACGTACGCCAGCCTGAGCTGCAAGATTGACAACGACTGAGATTTTGTTGTCAAAGAAGATTTTCTCAACTGCGGTCTTGTCAGCTATGCTTGCATGAACGAACTCCCAATCTCTATTGAGGTTTTCTATCTCTTTAAGACGTTCGTACTTGATATTTACATCGTAGTAGTCAGTAATTGAGTCAATGCCGATGACCTTAATATTCTTCACATCTTGAAAAAGACGCTTAACAAGGTTTGAACCGATGAAACCTGCTGCACCGGTAACGAGGACAATCTTGCCTTCGATATTTACATTATACTGTACCATGAGTTAGTCACGCTTAAAAATATCACGAGTATAGACCTTCTCAATTACGTCATCAAGGCATGAATCATAGCGGTTGGCAATAATGGCCTTTGACTTTTGCTTGAACTCATCGAGGTTGTTGACCACTTGAGAACCAAAAAATGAGGTTCCGTTTTCAAGAGTCGGCTCGTAGATGATGATTTCTGCGCCCTTTGCCTTGATTCGCTTCATGATGCCTTGGATAGCCGACTGGCGGAAGTTGTCTGAGTTACTTTTCATAGTCAAGCGATAAACGCCAATGACGCACTCATGCTCCTTGGAAGCATCCCATACTGCATTCTCGTTGTAGTAACCAGCCTTACGGAGGACAGCATCAGCGATGTAATCCTTGCGTGTGCGGTTTGACTCAACAATAGCAGTTATCATTTGTTGTGGTACTTCGTTATAATTTGCAAGAAGTTGCTTGGTGTCCTTAGGGAGACAATAACCTCCATATCCAAAGGATGGGTTGTTGTAGTGAGTACCGATTCGAGAATCAAGACCTATACCATTGATGATGGCTTGGGAATCAAGTCCCTTAACTTCGGCATAAGTATCAAGCTCATTAAAGTAGGATACACGAAGAGCAAGATAAGTGTTAGCAAACAGCTTAACGGCTTCTGCCTCCTTCATGCCCATAAAAAGAGTGTCAATATTTTCCTTAATGGCACCTTCCTGAAGAAGAGCAGCAAAGGTCTTTGCATATTCCTCTGCATTAGGATTGCCGATAGCTTCGATAGCGGCATTCTCTTCATCCCACTTTTTGTCCTGCTTTGCAGGAAGAATCTTTGGGTAGCCAACAATAATTCGGCTCGGGTACAGGTTATCTTCAAGCGCCTTGCTCTCACGAAGAAACTCCGGAGAAAAAAGCAGACGGAATTCACGGCGTCTGCCGTCGGAGAGCGGTCCCAACTCTGCGAACTTTTGTGCATACTTCACATAAAGGGAACGGCAGTAGCCAACAGGAATAGTAGACTTGATAACCATCGTTGCCTCCGGATTGACAGAGAGCACAAGGTCGATGACATCTTCAATATGGTGTGTATCGAAGAAGTTCCTGTCAGGATCATAGTTGGTAGGTGCAGCAATCACTACAAAGTCTGCATCCTTATAAGCTGATACGCCGTCAAGAGTGGCGGTAAGGTTCAAATCTTTCTCAACAAAGTACTTCTCAATATATTCGTCCTGAATCGGAGATATACGATTATTAATCTTTTCCACCTTTTCAGGAATCACATCAACGGCAGTCACCTTGTGGTGCTGTGACAACAAGGTAGCGATACTCAAACCAACATAGCCTGTACCTGCTACGGCTATCTGTAAATCTTCAAAGTTTCTCATATCTTATCTTTCTTTATACTTTTTGTTATTCGAATTACCGACGGAAGATTCCCGTAAAAAACGTTTCCAGTCCGAGATGACAAAAGGACAGCCATAGTCTTCGTACGCATCCATTTGTGCAATCTTATCCATCACTTCCGACAGATATTTCAGGTCTGATTCCGCCACAACCTCCTCCTTTACCTTCCTGACGATAACATCAAGCATGTCTCCGCAGGTATAGTCAGGACTGTACATATCATCAAAGTGGCAATAATGCTCATCCTTAACAAAATGGTACGACAGGCTTTCAAGGATCTCATAGAACAGCGTGAAAGCCTCATGATACTCCCCTTTATCCAACATTTCACCGATTTGAACCTTATACGGATAGAGCAAGCCCGCAATCCTGTCACAATCATCGTCAATGTTGCCCGGACTGAAGACTGCTTCAATCCCCTCCTTCAATGAAGTCGTCTCCACATCCGTGCACACCTGCCGTTCAGCTTCCATGCGTTGCAGCATATATCTCATTTTTTCGCCTGGCATAGTTGTAATATCCCTATTGATCAGTATTCCTGTCTCCTCAATATCCTTGCCAGGAAGTCCAGATTATCCTATGCTAACTTCCTCCCATGACGATAACCCGGTTGGAGTTGAGAGCGAAATCCGGCATGAGTAGTTTATGGGCTATTGCATAGCGGATGAACTCTCCTGGTATCCGGTCAAGGTCGACGACTAGAAAATATGTCTTCGACTTCTCCTGGTCGTACATGGGATTACCTGGGTGTTTGATATATTCTGCACAGTCCATAATGGTGCATAGTTTACATGGATTATCCTTCGGAATGTAGAGGATTATGCTCCTCACATTCTTTGGCAATACAGCTTTGCTTCCAACAGGAGTGTTGAGCTCTTCGGCAAGGTAACGCATATAGTCCGCATTGGTCCGGAAGAAGTGAATGCCGTATTGTGAATTTTTCTTTGAAGACATTGCATCGTTGTCAGTTCCTTCAACGCCTACTTGCTTCATAAGTTCCCGCTCTTCCCTGTACTTTGGTATAAGGCTGAGTATGTCACCCCATGAACTCATACCGTTCAGAAAACACTCTCCCTATAGCAAGCATACGAACCCACGCAACCGTTGCTATCCTGCAGGATGTGGTTCTGTACCATAAAATATCTGGTGCGTTATACACTGATGATGTTGTCTTCGATGTCTCACAAGGTGATTGACTCTTTGTTAAATTCTTCCAACAGGTATGGTTCTATGTCTCTGGCTTGGATGTCTATAATGTCTTTCGCCTTTGACTCCTGACCGTTGACAGTGAGCAGGCAGACAGCCATTCCTGCGATTTCATTGCCAGAGGTCCGATATGGTAACGGAATGCCAGGTCAGCTTCTGCTACCGATGTGCTACCTGCCGGTTGCCTTGGCACAACTCCAGTTGGTGATCACAGACTTCTTTGAAGGTAGAATCATAAATCTGCCGGAGGTGAGGTAGCAATCGAAAAAACACCACTTCAACACTTGACGCACTTCATAAAAGTTGTCTGTGAAACGCGCTTCGTGAAAGAAGCCGGATAAATCATTATTGATCAGGGGATCTTCGAAGAGCTCTGCAAGGTAGTCATATATCTGTGAGACTACCTTGGCAAGGGATTCGTTCTCCAGATTGACCAATGTCTCAAAGTCCTCGCCTGCAAGTGTGGCATCCCATAGGAGGAACTGTATATCCTCGAGTGGATCTCATCGGTGGTGTAGTCTTCACCAACACGGTAAAACGACAGGGGCTTGCGATAAAGGTTGCTGTGCCCTGCAACAAAACTGTGCCAAAGACCTACTTTTGAAACGATGTCTTCGAAATACAAGGTGAAGTTGACCGCCATAGCTTTCAACTCTTCCAGAATACGTTCAAATCCAAAGTCTGAGGTGTGGAGTAAGTACAATATCCTGTTGGCAATCCCGGCGTAGTCACGATTGGTCAATGATACTACAAACTGTGGATGTTCCTTGCGCAAATCCAATGCTGTTATTGTCATAGTCGTATTGAGAAAAATATGGAATTCAGGATGATCTGATGAGTGTTCACCTTCTATTTTTGTTCATACGTGTGAAACCAGGCACACCAGCTACCATTACCTGATGATGTTGCGACAAAAGCGTTGCTATGCTAAGACCAACATAGCCGGTACCTGCAACAGCAATCTTCAAATCTTTTGTATCCATTGTTGATTTATGTTAGTGTTATAGATTATTCTAGTTATTTATCCAAGACCTCAAATCTCGGTGAGTTCTTGGATTTAAATTCAGGTACTACTCTCTTCATTAGCTTGACTGTATCCATGATATTTACTGTACGGGATAACTTCTCGAACTCTCCATAAGTTTCGAGGATATTAGTATATTCATAATGACGTACCTTCGCTATCATTATCTTCTTATTCTCAGTAGGGATTGTGTTCTCTTTATCACTCAATACTTCTTCATAAAGCTTCTCACCCGGACGCAATCCCGTAAACTCTATCTCAATATCCTCACCCGGACGATAACCTGCAAGTTCAATCATACGAGTGGCCAGGTCAACAATCTTCACAGCCTTCCCCATCTCAAAGACAAAAATCTCATTACCTTCACCCATAATGGCAGCCTCCATTACCAGACGACAAGCTTCGGGAATAGTCATAAAGAAACGGATGATATCGGGATGAGTCACTGTGACAGGACCACCATTCTCTATCTGTTCTTTAAAACGGGGAATTACAGAACCATTACTACCCAATACATTACCAAAACGAGTAGTGATAAATTTGGTATGACCTTTTACTTTGCCCTCACGGATGGCATATCCCAAACTCTGTACATAGATCTCTGCCAGACGTTTCGAACATCCCATTACATTGGTAGGATTTACAGCCTTATCGGTAGAAACCATGATCATTTTCTCAGCTCCGTATTCCACTGCCATATCAGCAACCTGGCGAGAGCCGACAACATTGACCAGTACAGCTTCACAGGGATTTTCCTCCATCAATGGAACATGCTTGTAGGCAGCGGCATGAAAAATAATCTGAGGATGATAAGTCTCAAAAACCATACGGAGGCGTTCAATGACACGTACATCTCCAATGATGGGAACAAAGTCAAGATTCGGATATTTTTTTTCAAATTCAAGACGTACATTATGCAAAGGAGTTTCTGCCGAATCGAACATTATTAATTTGCGAATGCCCATTTGTGCCAACTGACGACACAGCTCACTCCCAATACTCCCGGCAGCACCCGTTACCATAATAACTTTATCCCGAAATTCTGCTGCAACTTCCTGTATATTGATACTGATTTCCGGACGCCCCAGCAAATCTTCTATCTTAATGGGACGTACCCATTGATGAAAGTTTCCATATTTATCAGCCTCACTAATAGAAGGAGCTATCAGTGTTCTGATTTTATTTTTTTTGCAATATTGAAGTAAACGGTTTTCCTCTTCTCTGGTATCTTCATAACGTGCAAATAAGATACTTTGGATGCAATGTTTGTGCATCTGTCTTTTGAAATCTTCTTCATTCTTAAAAGAATAAACCGGAAAACCAGCTACACGAAGGATCGAAGCACTTGTATCATAAACATAAAAACCGACAACTTTGAAATGTCTGCTATTCATCAGACGTACCTGCAATGCGACACTTTTATCATCTTTGCCATATATCAGAATACGCTCGTTTTTCTTATTCATCTGATTAAGAAGAAACTCGTAGATCAGTATCAGCTGAATACGAAATCCAGCCATTGCAATAAAGGTCAGCATACCATCAAATAATACAAAGATAATTCTCTGACTATTGGCCAGGCCTATTTGAGGTATGAAAATCCAGATAGCAATAACCATACAAATCGTCTTTAAAGACGCACTCCCCATCAGACGCCATAAATCCTTTAATTGTGAAAAACGTATGGTATTGCGATAAGTAAGGAATATGTATGAAGCGAGTATACTGGAAATAAAAGAAATTCCTATAATTTTCGCAAAAACATCTGTTCGTACAGAAATTCCCGTCATACTGTAGATACCAATGTAGGCTATCCATGTACAAAGAACAGCTATAGCTGTATCAATTCCCAATATAATCCAATAACTACAATAATTCTTCCGGAGGTATTTTAAAACACCTTCTAATGTCTGTTTCATAAATATTATTCCCCAATATCTTAATTTTAAACTTTATACACTCATATACTCTTTGCAAACAGTATATAAATCATTTTTTAAAGGTGAGGGAGGAAGAGTTGCAAGAAGTTCCAGAGAACGGGAAAGAATATGTTCCCTTTTCAAGTCATCCTCCAGACTGGCATACAGACTCACACTATAGCCCAACAGAAGAGCAAGACACAAGGAAGCGTCCTGTTCCGGAGTACTGCCATGCAGAGGATATAACTCATTCATTTCATTATGAATATCCTTATTCAGCTGAGCCAGGTCGTCAGCATACAAATAACTGCCGGAGCATTCGATATGAAGAAGGCGATGGGCCTGATTATGAAGATGAAAGATTTTATCCTGTAACTCCATTATACAGATCTAATTATCTTGTCAAACTACGGCTTTTATTGATTCCACATACCCGGCAGGCATATCCACACAGGCGCATCCCAGCATATTCAGACGGACAGCAATCTTACTCTTACCGTCAACACTGACGAGTTCGCCGACAAGCCCCGACAAAGGTCCCTTTATCACACGGACCTGTTCGCCACGGGCTAAAGGAGAACTGCTCATGCATACGGCTTCCTTGGAATAGTCGAGCATGAAACGGAAACGGGCCATCTGCTCATCAGGAATGACGGCAGGATTGCTTTCACCACGCATCACCATATAACGGCTCACTGTAGAAAGGCTCAAAACTTCCACCCGTTCTTTCGGGTCAGCATGTACAAAGACCATCATTGGAAGAAGGACGGATTCGATCAGCTTGCGGCGGTCACTCCACTGGTGCATCTCCTGTTGAAGAGGGATGAAATTCTCAATGCCCATCTTGTCCAGATACTCAGATACTTTCTTCTCGTGATGCATGCGAACCAAAGCAACATACCAGCGCTTTGAGTGTGCTACGCCTTCCCCTGTCCCAAAGCTAGGCCCAGCATTTACAGATTTCTTGTTTGTTAGAATCATCTTTTTTTACCCCATTTTTGTCCGTTACTTCTTAGGTAACGGAAAGACACACATTCAAGGACAAACGGAATGGAAGCAGTGAAAGACATCGACAAATACGTACTGGAAGGAGTTTGCAGCCTGCGAGAAGGGGTATATTCCTGTGGAAATATGGTATAACGGAAGCGGGACATGAAGATAATGTTTTTTCATGTTCAGAGACTTTTTTGCCTTATTTGCGGATAAAACTAAAAAAAAGGGGATTTTATTTGTTTTCTATTTGTGTTTTTGTCTATCTTTGCGTCGTTATTATTTCCGTTACCTAAGAAGTAACATACATACTTTAATACTGATTATTAACATTTTATATATTTACAACGCTTCCATCGAGCAGTTCTTTACGTAAGACAAATTCATTTTATTCACTTCCGTACGTTCCTTCAGTCCGAATCCCTTCAAATAGATCTGGGTTGTCTTGATGGACTTATGTCCCAGCGACTCGCTGATCATTTCAATAGGGACGCCACGATATTTGGCGGTAGTCGCCCATGAATGGCGGAGCGTATAGGAAGTCACCGGAGAAGTCAGACGCAAAGCTTTTGCCAATCCCTTCAAATGGTTATTGAACCGGCGAAGGGCGGACTGGTATTCACGGTAAGCACGTTCATCCTTACGCTTCTTGTCACCCGAAAGGATATCGAACAGATAGTCGGGACAATCCGGACGTGAAGGCTGATGATTCAGGAGCTGGCTGATCATCTCCTGCGCCGTATCAAGGATTTCCACACTCATCGGAGTCTTCGTCTTGATACGGCTGTAACGGAGAATATTCTGATCCAGGGCAGACTTCTCAAGATGTGCCAGATCGGCAAAGGACATCCCGCAGAACTGGAACATCAATCCGGCAATGGCCTGTGTACGTCGCAAACGGTCCGTCTTGGGATCCTCATACAGAAGCTTATGCAATTCCGGAACCGGCAACGCGCGTTTCTGCCGAATGTCCACTCCGGTATATACATCATGAAACAGTCGGGGGACATACGGAGCTCTCCCCGACTCCACTCCACGATTATAAACACTACGCAACATACGCATATAGGTAGAAACCGTATTCGGTTTCAAACCACAATCACTCAGATGCTGACCGTAACGGCGCAGACACTCACGGGTAACCTGACGGAACGACACGTTCTGCGTACCACAAAAGTTACTGAAAGAAAAAAGGGCATTCTTATAGACATGCGCTGTAGAAAAGCGCCCCTCTCTTTGTAAACGACCGATGTATAGTTCCCCACACCGGCTAAATCCATTCTTACTTTTCATCTTATATCACTAGTTATTTTATATACAAGTATAGGGCGAAAATATGAAAATTCCATCTTCGTCCGGCAGAGATTCTTAATTTTATTTAATTCAGGAAGAGTGGTAACGGCCGGACAGATGTTCCGGAGAGCAAGGGAGGCACGTAAAAAAAGAGAGGCAAAGGAAAAACGCCCGTTTGTAATAAACTTTGTTAAACGCTCAACCGCAAAAACCGTACTATTTATCAACATCACTTCCTGCGTATATACGCGCAATTTTAATTGGTAGCGGATAATTCTCATATCATTACACAGTAATATCAACCGGCATTTTCCTTATTTTGAAAAATACGAATATTCGTCCTAGCTTTGCACTTCGGTTTTAACCAATACCTCCGTTTCTCACCGAGAAACACCCTCTTGGTTTTAAAGAAACGGGACGTTGGTTTTAAAGGAACGGCCCGTTGGTTTTAAACCAAAAAGAGGCATTTGTAACTACTTGATTTTCAATTTCTTATAAAAGCAGAATTCCGTCCCCGTAACCTATGGGATTTTTCTCAACAAACAAAACGGAATTCATGACCCGAAGCGGTCTGATGCATATAAGATTTATTTACAATTAAGAATTGAAATCCCATGGTTACAGTTACGATTACCATCAAGCCGTATCTGGCAAGGTATATGTACGTACGTTACGCACAAAGTTTAGAACCCGAATCCGAAAGTCGCCCCTCACCTTCTTCGTCAGCCTCTCTCCGAAAACCGATTCCTATCCATCTCTCTCACATCACTCCCATCTATCATTTTCTCTATCAGTTATCCGTCCCGCATCCATCCAAAGTATCCTGGAAAGAAACAGGAAATATCACGTTTGTTCTGCCTAATCCAGCCTACGGAAAGAATCCGGAAGTATATAATTATATCGGGCAGGAAAGCGCATTAACCATAGAAAAGGAAATCGAAGTGGAAATGAGGGCGGAACTCTATGAATTTCTGCTGGAGAATAAATTCAAAAACGGAATCATGTTCAAACGCTCGATGGAGCTTTTTGTGGAACATTATAATATGGAAGGTACAGTGGAGGAAGATAGCCTGATGAGGGCTTTTAAGAGGTGGAGGAAGGCGATGAAAGATAATAGAAAATACTAATACATCTAAAAAAGGGGCTGTCCGATTTTGGACAGCCCCACACAAAAATAAGTCTTATATTTAGGCTGCACTAATAAAGCTACCTAAATCTTTATATATTTCCTCTATTTTAACAAACTACTATCAGGGAACTATCTGTCCGATTCATCATCTCTCCAATGTTCAGGTTTGTTCAACTCATCCGAACACCTGATCTTTCCTTTATCCACATCAAATCCCTTCGGACTGATTGCCTGAACCATCCAATAATCCGAGAACTGTTCCAGTATCGGGTAAGGAGCAGGATAACCCAGCCTGGCTGCATCCGGTATAAAACCATATTTTGGATAATATTCTTTATGCCCCAATACAAACACAAGGCACGAACCTTTTTCCTGCAACCTCTCTATACCTGCCCGTATCAGCATTCCGCCTATACCCTGCCGTTGATATTCCGGCTTGACAGCTAAAGGTGCAAGAATGTGCATCATCTGTTGTGCTCCCTGACCATCAAAATAGGCTCTGGTGAAGAGAATGTGTCCGACAGCCTCACCTTTGTAGAAAGCGAGCAACGAAACCATTGGTTTTGCAGTTTTGTCAGCCAGCAGATCGGCTACCAACTGTGCTTCTTTGTCATAGCCAAACGCTTGTTTTTCAACAGTCATTATGCTGTCGAAATCATCTGTATTGGTCTCTCTGATTTGTATATTAATTGTATTTAGAAGCGTAGAACAACCAAAAACAATCAGAAATATCCAAGCATAAACCTTTAATTATCAGTATATTCTAAAAATTAACACTTTTCGGCTGCTTTTTGATGCTTCCCAAATTTCCACATATTTTTGAGACGTATTTCTGACGTGGAGAATTTGCGGGGCTTGTTTTTTGTCACACCGTGCAGACAGTTGACAAGGGTTTACAACCGTTTACGACAAGCGACAATAACCGCCCCGATATGCGGAAACAGTCACACTGTGTAGAAAAGCGACAATGGTTGACTTCCGTTCACATCCGTTTACCATTTCAGAGATATAGGATTGAAGAAATGAACCATTAAACGATAAAACGGTATGAAAGCAACCAGAAAATGCAGTTTTTGCGGCAAGTCCTTTGTAACCCGAAGCGGTATGCAAAGATATTGCAGTGAGGCTTGTCAGGCAGAAGCCAAACGAGCCAGAGTGATGCAGAAGAACAACCTCTTCAAAGTCGCCCAACCCTTGATGGAGATACAGCATCAGGAGTATCTCACCTTTTCCAAAGCAGCCATCCTCATGGGCTGTTCCCGACAGTACATTTACAAACTTGTAGCCATCGGCAAGCTGAAAGCCTCACGCATCAGCAACCGCATGGCATTCATCCGCAGAGCCGACATCGAGCGGATGCTGGAGGGCAATCCCTACCACCGCATCCTGCCCGGCAGCACTTCCACACCGAAAAAATCCGCTTCAACTTCTTTCCCGACCAAAAAAGAAAAAAGGGAAAAGGAAGGCGATGAAATTTTGGACTTCTATTCCGGTGAAGAGGTGATGTCCCTTTATAAAGTCAAGCAGTCATGGCTCTATACCACCGCCAAACGCAACCGCATCCCCATCTGCCGTATCGCTGGAAAGAACTATTACAGCAAGAAGCATGTTGACGAGTTCTTTGGCGTTGCAGTTGATATGGAAAGTATCACCGACTGGCTCCTGACCGAAGAAGCGGAAGAGCAGTTCGGCATGAAGCCTGCCGCACTCCGGGCATACGCCTACCGGCACAGGATACCGACCAAAAAAGAATACGGCCGCACCTATTACTCCAAGTCCCATTTGGACGAACTCCGCAGGACTGACCTTGTGAACGACGAGCGTTATTACACCGTGGAACAGGTCCGGCAGATTTACGGGCTTTCCTCAGCCAACATCTGCCATATCGTCAAGGTTAAGCACATCGAAAAGATAAAGGTCGGTGTGAAGAACCTGCTTCTGCGCTCCGATGTGGAGCGTGTCATGGCTGAAAGGAACAAATAACCGCAAACAACCGCCATTACCGGAAAATTATTTCAAAATGATTGCCGTGGAGATATTCACGGCTGTTTCACGTTGTTCCTTTGCCACCGTGAACACGGAGACACCTCCGGAAATGTACAACCAGTTAAAACATCACCAATATGAGTAAATGCAAGACAGTAACCTTGCGCAAGCGCAAGATCAAGAACGGTACACAGTATTCGCTGTGTCTGGACTATTATCCCGGCTACCGTGACAACACCACCATGAAAGTGATAACACGTGAAGCTCTGGGTATTTACATTTTTGCCAAACCTGCCAACCAGCAGGAGCGTGATTTCAACGCACGCATGATGAAGAAGGCGGAGATACTCCGCAACAGGCGTTACGAAGCCATCTTCAACGAGAACAACGGTTTCTTTGACAAGGCCAGGATGAAAGGGGATTTCCTCGCCTACTTCAAGGAACTGGCAGACAGAAGGAATATCAAGTGGCAGCACGTCTACAAACACTTTGAACGGTTTGTAAATGGCAAATGCACCTTTGAAGAGGTGGATGTGGACCTGTGCCGCAAGTTCATGGAGTACCTGCTGAACGCTCCCCAGACCATACACACCAACCAAAAGCTGCATATCAATTCTGCGGCGGGCTACTGGTCGGCTTTCCGTGCCGTCCTGCATACGGCCTACCGTGACAGGAAGATAAAGGAGAATCCCAACGGCTTTCTGGACCGCATCGAGAGTATTCCCACCATGAGAGAGCATCTGAGCCAGGAGGAACTGATACGGCTTGCCGAAACGCCATGCGAGGAAGAGGTTCTAAAAAGGGCTTTCCTTTTCGCCTGCCTGACGGGATTGCGGAAGAGCGACATCAGGCAGCTTACCTGGCAGCAGATACAGCCGTACACCAACGGCAAGATGTTCGTCACCACCCGTATGCAGAAGACGAAGCAGATTGTTCACAACCCCATCAGTGATGAAGCCTACGGACTGCTCGGGGAACGGCATGAAGGGCTTATCTTCGAGGGCTTCAAGGACAAGATGCTGCAGGGGCCCCTGAAGCGTTGGTTGTCGGCGGCAGGCATAACCAAGAAGATAACCTTCCATTGCACCCGGCATTCATTCGGAAGCCTGCACGTGGAAATGGGTACGGACATGGCTGTCATACAAGCCTATCTGGGACACAAGAACATTACCACCACACAGATCTATTCCAAGATGGCAGCACAGCAGATGTGTGACGTGGTGGACAAGATAACCCTGAAACGCAAGGAGGCATAGGCCTTGTTTCAGGATATTCAGAGGGAGCGGTTATTGCGTGAAGGCTTTAACCGCTCCCTCTGTTTCTGATGGCACCATTCCTTAAAAAGTCATTATCGTATGATATTTTGGTATGATTCCGGACTTTTGGTGAAAAACATTGAAAAAGAAACCGCCAACCAAGGCTAATGAGCAATAATTGAAAGAATACCATTAAATTTGCAAAGACCTGACAGTTACAAGTAATAACCGAAAAAAACGATATGGAACCAACGATAAAGGACAAATACATCATTCTGGGATTCATCGGCGTTGCCATCTGCCTGATTTCCTTTTTTATCACACTGATTGTCTCCGCAAGTTTCAATCAGGACAATTTTGTAAGGCTGATAGTCTTTGTATGCAGCAACATTCTCGGGTGGCTGCTCTATCTCTCTTTCCAGACGGTCATTTTCGACTCATACGAGATCTGGAAACTCAAGTCCGGCAAGAAAAAGGCATCTGCCGGAATCATAAAGGCTCAGGAAGAACAGCCACAGGATGCGAATGAACCTGCAGCTCCGACACCGATGCCGACAGGCGGGGAAGCAACCCCGGATATAAAACCGGTAGAGATTGCCATTGCCCCGGAACTTCACGAAAAGAACCGTGCCAGCTATGAGGACAGACAGAAGCAGGAAGAGGCGGAACGGATCCGCATTGTCATGGAGTACATCCACTTCGTCATGCCCCGCATTGCCGACAAGGAGACCGTCAACCATATCTGTGCCGAGGTCAACAAGTGGATGTGCCTTCACAGCTACAAGCCCAAGCCGATAACAGGACGGCTGACCCGGGAGATTACCAACATTCCGCTCCGCCATTTCGTGTGGAACATCTCCGAGCGTTTCATGTACAAAAAATACTACAACGGGGACAACCGTGCCAATTTTATCAAGACCCTTTTTCCACGTGAGTTTGCCGACACGGATATAGCGACCATAAAGAACTTCAAGGTCGATCCGTCAAAGACGCTGATTCCCATTGACGAACCCGAAAACGACAGTCTGGACTTCCATTATCCCGAAGATTATGCACGGGAAGTGAACAGTTGACCGTTTCCCGGGGATATAACAGCAATAACGACAAGTATCAGGCAACACGTAACAGCCTGTATTCCATTATTTCCCGAATAACTTTGCCCGTCATTCACGGTTGGGCATCGTTATTCGGGAATTATTTTGCAATGACCTCCCGTGAAGATATTCACGGTCATATCATTGCGGTCCTTTGCGCCAAGCCTTACAAAAGAGGCGAGTACGCAAATGGAAAAAACAGTGATTACATTCAACGACCTTCCCGAGGTCGTAGCCCAGCTTCGGGACGAAGTGATGAGCTTGAGAAGCCTGCTTACCGAGCAGCGCAGTGTGAACAATGCAAAGACGGTGGACACCCATGTCCCCATGTCTGTGGATGAAGCGGCGGAATATCTCGGTATTCCCAAGGGAACGCTCTACATGAAACTGTCGGACGGAAGCATTCCGGCCACCAAGCCCGGCAAACGCTATTGCCTTTACCGTGACGAACTGGACAGATGGCTGGAATCCTCCCGCAAGAATCCCGTACCCCTGTCCGATGAGGAACTCAGCGAATCCATGTCCTCCTCCCACCGTCGCAAGCCCGGCCAACGTAACTGGTAAGAGCCATGGAAGAGGACAAGAACTATATCAGCATGATACATGGCGACCTGACGAGGGCAGCCCAGATGCAGAACGGTATGCCGGAAAATATCGGCGTGATGAGCATAAAGACCGCCAACCGGACTATACTCGAAGCATCGCAGCTGCCCACGCCCCGTGCGTTGTGGGACAGCTTCTGGTACGAGGGGGAACTGTCCTGCCTCTTTGCGGATTCCAACGTGGGGAAATCCATCCTTGCCGTCCAGATAGCCGACCGTATAGCCCGGACTGACAACGTGCTTTATCTGGACTTTGAACTGTCAGAAAAGCAGTTCCAGCTCCGCTATACCGACGAGTACGGAAAGCCTTACATTTTTCCCGAAAGGCTGTACCGGGTATCGCTTGACTGTGACGCCCTTCTGGATGCCGACTTTGAAGGGACAATCATCGGCAGCATTGAACAGATGGCACAGCAGACCCGCTGCAGGATCTTCATCGTTGACAACCTTACTTACCTGTGCTGTGCCATGGAGAAAGGCGATGCGGCGGGACGGCTGATGATACAGCTCAACAATCTCAAAAAAAGATACGGGCTTTCCATCCTTGTCCTGGCACACACACCCAAGCGTTCACTGGACTGTCCCATCACGTCCAATGACCTTGCCGGAAGCAAGCGGCTCTACAATTTCTTTGACAGCGTGTTTGTCATCGGGAAAAGCGCACTGGACGGGGGACTCCGCTATGTGAAGCAGCTCAAGGTCCGTTACGGGACATTCTCGTATGATGCCGACAATGTGATTGTCTATGAGATTGAGAAAACGGACGCCTTCCTGCAATTCGTGTTCAGGGGCTATTCAACCGAAAAGGAACACCTGAAGAAACCGGGTGACAACGAATCGGAACAAAGGGATTGCCTGATCCTGCAACTGTCCCAATCCGGGAAGTCAGTCCGGGAGATAGCCTCGCAGGTCAATTGCGGCAAGTCCACCGTCAGCCGGATAATCCAGCGCAGCAAGGAGGACAGGAACGCAGCCGTCCCGGGTGTCCCGCTGTCCCGTCCCAAGGAGAACGGGACAATGGGACAGGTGGGACAGCATGGGACAGATGGGACAAGCGGGACAGCTGGAGAAGCAAGGCAGGCGGAGCTGTTTGCAGGACATGAAAAGGAGGACAAACCATGAAAAAGCAGCCTGTACACGGCTGTATGCCAGCTGACCATATCATTTGCAGAGCATGTGAGCATACAAACCGGGTCCTGATTTTCCAGTGTGTCCCGGGGTGTCCCAAGTGTCCCACTGTCCCAGCCTTTAGGGGACGGGACAGTGGGACAGCGGGACAAACAGTAGAAAACCAATCATAAAAAAAAGTCATGAGCAACTATTCATTACAGAAATATAAAGGAATGTCAACACGGCATACCTGTCCGAATTGCGGGGACAGACGTTCCTTTGCCTACTACGTGGACGAAAGCGGTACGCCCCTTCACCCGTCAGTCGGCAGATGCAACCACGAAAGCGGCTGCGGGTATCATTATACGCCCAGACAGTATTTTCACGACCACCCCGAATGCCGGACTGCCGGTGATTTCTCTTCCGGCAGACAATGTATGGCGCAGAAGCCCAAGCAACCGCTGCAACAGACAGCCATCGGTTACATACCGCCACACTATGTGGAGAAATCGCAGAGCGTGCATAGCAACTTCTGCCGCTTCCTTTCAGCGCTGCTTGATTCCTATTACGGCTGCAAGGCAAAGGAAGTACTGAAAAGGTTAATGGAGGATTACCGTCTGGGAGCAACCCGTGACTGTGCGGTCATCTTCTGGCAGATTGACCGGGAGAACAAGGTGCGGACAGGCAAGGTGATGCAGTACAATCCCGGGGACGGACACCGTGTAAAGGACGGACAGACATCGGCAGTGAACTGGATACACAGCATACTGAAAAGGCAACGGGTATTGGCGGAGGAATGGCAGCTTTCCCAATGCCTTTTCGGGGAACACCTGCTGAATGTCTATCCTGACAAGGTGACGGTTCTGGTAGAATCCGAGAAGAGTGCCGTTATCGGATCCGCCCTCTTCCCCGGCTATGTATGGCTGGCGGCAGGAGGCAAAAGCCAGTTGCGGGAGGAAAAGCTCCGTGTGCTGACCGGGCGGACCGTGCTTCTCTTTCCGGATGCCGATGCCTATGCCGAATGGAAAGAGCGTGCCGACGGCATGACCTTCTGCAAGGTGATGGTGTCTGACCTCATAGAGAAGAACGCAACGCCGGAACAGAAGGCAGCCCATATCGACATAGCCGATTGGATAATCTTCCAGATACGGGAAAGCAGGATAAATTGTACAGCCGACCATCTGGTGGAGGCGGAAAGAATCCTGCAACGGATGATAGAAAAGAACCCCGCCCTTCAAAAGCTGATAGATGATCTGGGGCTTGTGCTGGTCGGTGCATCCTCAATCGGCAGCGGTGACGGAAACCCTCCTTAACGGAGGAGAGCGGAAACCGGGGGTTGTAGTGTACGGACAATGGCTTGCCATTGATATAGCCCACTATAACTACACGCTCCGCTTTCGTAGTTGTGGGCTCTCCCGAGGGGCTGGGCTTTGCCCCGTCCCACTTAGGACTTTGTCCTAAGAACCCACTCAGGGCGTTTCTCCCCTGAGAACCCAGAGCAAAGAGTGACCCTCTCTTTGCAATCTCCGCTTATGGGTTACACCCCTAAGAACCCTGTGCGGCTATGAGCGGACATCAGCTAACAACTTTAGTCAGACAACCAGAATCAAAATTTAAGAATATGGCAACAAAATCAAGCATACATATCAAGCCCTGCAGAGTCACATCAAGTGGGGCTCATAACCGGAGAACTGTCGAGTATATGCGCAATATCGGCAAGTCTCAAATCTACATCGTACCCGAACTGACTGCCGGTAACGAGCAGTGGATAAACCCGGGCTTCGGCAATCCCGACCTGCAGGCGCACTATGACTACATCAAGCGGATGGTCAAGGAAAAGACAGGACGTGCGATGCAGGAGAAGGAACGTGAACGAAAAGGCAAGAACGGGAAAATCACCAAGGTGGCTGGATGCTCGCCAATCCGTGAGGGCGTGTTGCTCATCAGACCGGACACGACACTGGCAGATGTATGCAAGTTTGGCGAGGAGTGCCGGAGACGCTGGGGCATCACTCCGCTCCAGATCTTCCTGCACAAGGACGAGGGACATTGGCTTAGCGGTCAGCCGGAAGCGGAAGACAGGGAGAGTTTCAAAGTCGGCGAAAGATGGTTCAAGCCGAATTACCATGCCCATATCGTTTTTGACTGGATGAACCATGACACAGGCAAGAGCCGCAAGCTCAATGACGAGGATATGACAGAAATGCAGAATCTGGCATCCGACATACTTCTGATGGAGCGTGGGCAGTCAAAGGCTGTTACAGGCAAGGAACATCAGGAACGTAACGACTTTATTATTGGGAAGCAGAAGGAGGAAATGAAGCGGCTTGATGCCACGAGGCAATACCGGGAACATCAGCTGGAAATGGCGAACAAAAAGATGCAGGAAACGGAAAGCATTACCAACGCCCTTATCGAAAAGGCAAATGAAAAGGAACGGCAGAGTGAAGATCTTGACAGGGCTATCAGCGAGAAACGCTCCAGACTGAACAAGGAAAAAGGAAGCGAGCTTCTGAACGCCGCTGTTGGCTGGGCTACCGGGAAATCGAAAGCCCTGAAAAATGAAATAGAGGATTTGCGCTGTGAGATTTCCACGCACAAGGAAACTATCGAGCAGTTGCAGGACAGAATCCAGACCATACAGAACGACCATAGCCGTGAACTGATGCAACTGGAGGCCAAACACCGGTCCGAACTGAACCGCAAGGAAACGGAACATGCACAGGAAACAACAAGACTCAAGAACCGGATTGCATGGCAAAATCATATTATCGGTTATCTCAGTTTCCTGCTGCTCAAAACGAGCGACATCTTCCGCAAGGCGGTACACAGTGTCATCCGTTTCGCCCGTGATTATTACAAGCCACGTTTTGATACGGAACAGGTATCTGACATCAAGAGTGCCCTTAACCTGTTCGGGGATGACAGACAATCACATCAGGCGGCAGGGGATTTCCTGTATTTCACTGCCAAGCAAAAAGGAAACTTGGATAGTCGTGAGCAGGTCAAAGTCCAGCGAGAGGTTAACAATGTGGTGGAGGGGCATTATGAGCACCAGCAAAAGCAAGGATTCTCTATGAGAAGATGACCAAATATCAGCTGATTAGACAAAAGAAACTAATCAGCTGATTATATTTTACAATATATCGTTAAAAATTTAAAAACTATATAATTTTCAATTACTTACAATTACAATAGTCCGCCAATGGGGTCTTGCGACACCAGCGGAGCGGCCAAAACAAAAGACTGAAAAAAGTGTTAAAAAACTAAGGAAATGACGCTTGAAAAATTTGGATAAGTGCTTGATAATCACTAAATTAGTGTTGCTACACAACCAATTTAGACCGATGATCATCAAGCCCCTTACCCAGCTTGCAGAGCTAATAGAAGACGCCCTATCAAGCGTGGCAAATTTAAGCAAATCTTTCCGTACATTCATCATAGAGACCATGGAACTTTATCTTACATCTTCAGGACGCATGAACTTCACCCAGATGTCGAGGTGTGGGCGCTCATGTGAGAGCAGGTTCCGCCAGAACTTCAAGAAGTCGTTTGACTGGATGACGTTCAACAAATACTTCGTGAGCACCATGTCCAAGGATCGCATTGCGATTGCCATTGATCCTTGCTTCGTTCCTAAATCGGGAAAGAAGACTCCAGGATTGGACTGGTTCTGGTCCGGTTGTGCATCTGCAATGAAGCGAGGATTGGAGTTCCTTGGGCTGTCAGTAATAGATGCTGATGCCAAGGATGTCGTCTTCCTCAAAGCCGAACAGACCTTCACTGAAAAATGCAGAGGCCGCAAGCCCAAATGTACTAAAGGCATGAAGGAACCGGATTCTCTCACAGGCTGGTACCTGAGGATATTGTCACGTAATGCAAAGCAGCTGTTGTCTATCTGTAATGTCATAGTAGCAGATGCATACTTCTCAAAAGAGAGCTTTGTGACCGGAGTTATATCTCTGGGATTCAATATTATAAGCCGCTTCCGCGATGATGTCAATCTCAAGTATATCTACCGTGGTCCAAAAACGGGTAAGAAAGGTCGTCCTCAAAAGTTTGCAGGTAAAGTCAACCTTGCAGAACTAGATATGAACATCTTTCGTGAAGAGACTTCAACTGACGGCAATCAGACTTACAGACTCTACACTGCTGATGTGTGGGCTGTCAGTCTTGGTCGTGAAGTACGCGTCGTCATTGTTGATTACATTGACACTGACAAGAAGCGTCAGACACGAAAGGTCTTCTTCTGCACGGACCTGACTAAGTCTGCAAATGACATCTTTGACATCTATAGAACAAGATTCCAGTTGGAATTTGTCTATAGAGACGGAAAGCAGTTCACAGGACTTACTCACTGTCAGGCCAGGAACAAGGAGGCCCTATCGTTTGCCTTCAATGCTTCGCTGTCATCGGTCAATGTCGCCAGAGCCTATGCACGTAAAGAAGGATACAATCTTTCTGTAGGTGCAACCAAAACACTGATGCACAATGCTGCAATGCTGGATCGATTTAATTCCATGTCCGCAAAACATGCGAACAGACGTTTAAATAACACTGATTTCAAAGAACTTTTATTCTACGGCGTTAGAACCGCTGTGTAAACTTTATAAAATTAACGAACTATTGATTTTACCAACCCAATTTTATACCTTTGTAGCAAAAAAGGTAACGATGAATTATTCAAACGGGAAATGGGTTCAGACCTATATACTTATTTGGTCGGGACAATTTATATCAATGCTTTCCAGTTATGCCGTTCAATTTGCAATCACTATTTGGCTTAGCTTGGAACATCAGTCGGCAGAAGTGCTTGCTTTTGCAGGAATGGCAGCCATACTTCCACAGGCTATCATAGGACCTTTTGCAGGAGTCCTTATTGACAGATGGAATCGTAAAACAGTTTTAATCGTATCGGATTTGTTCCTGGCTTTGTGCGCATTCGTGATGAGTATCCTTTTGAAATACGACAGTGGCAATCTTAACTGGATATATTTGATATTGGTGCTTCGCTCTGTTGGAAATGCGTTCCAAACACCAGCTGTGCAAACTATAGCTCCGCTTATTGTGCCGGAAAAGGAGCTGATTCGGGTGGCAGGAATTAATCAGGTACTACGGTCAATGTGTGGTATAGCCAGCCCTGCCATAGGAACATTAGCCATTACCTATATGTCTATTCATTCGGTGTTGTATTTAGACATATTGGGTGCTTTAGCTGCTATTCTCTCATTGGTATTTGTATTCATTCCCCATTACTCGACGGCAACAACTTCTCTATCGGCCAAACACGTTGTGAGCGATTTGAAAAAAGGTCTTGACTGCGTGTTGGCAAATAGAGGGATAGCGTTGCTATTCCTATGTGCCATGTCGGTGACATTTTGTATCATTCCAAGTTCCTTTATGTTCCCTCTACTCACGACACAATGTTATCACGGTGGGAAATGGAAAATCAGCACAATAGAAATCGGGTGGTCTGTAGGGATGCTGTTAGGTGGAACGGCTTTAGCTTTTTTCAAGCCGAAAACGAGAAAGATTGTCTTAGTCAATGCAATGTATGTGTCATTGGGAACTGCCTTTTTTCTCTGTGGCATCTTGCCGTCCAACTGTTTTGTGGGTTATGTATCGACTGTCATATTCGCAGGTATCTCATTGTCGGTATTCACAGCCTCGTTTATCACTATCCTGCAAACGGAAGTCCCATCCAATATACAGGGACGTGTATTCTCTTTGTATCATAGTTCTGCCGTTTTGCCTTCGATGATTGGTTTGCTGTGCACAGGAACATTGGCGGAAAACATAGGAATATCCAATTCGTTCTTGTTATCAGGTTCGATGGTAATGTTTATCGGTGTCGTTTCTTTCCTTTCACCCATACTAATGAATGTTGGAAACATGAAAAAGTGATACTCAAACTATAGAATTAACATCAAATATAAATGGAAATAAAAGAAATTCAAAAACTTGCCAAAGAATATGGTGTGTCTTTGACAGAGAAAATAAGATTCAATGAAATGGGTGTTGACTTTAGAGTCGGTTTTGCTACAGACACAAACGGAAAGGAATGGCTGATTCGTATTCCGCGCCGTGAGGATATGGGTGAGCAAATCAATAACGAGAGGAAAATTTTACAGCTTGTCGAGAAGCATTTGTCGGTCAAAGTGCCCGATTGGAAAATCGTATCTCCCCATCTGATAGCCTATCCTTTGATTGAAGAAAAGCCTGTGCTTATGATTGACACGGAAACTTACGATATGGTTTGGAATATGGACAAGGACTGTCCCGAATATGTGTCGTCACTGGCAAAAGTTTTGGTACAGTTGCACAATATTCCAGAAGAAGAGATTATCGAAAATGGGCTGAGAGTTATGAAGCCATCTGATTTGCGACCTGAGATTTTGAACCAATTGCAAGCTGTAAAGTCGGAAATAGGCATTAGTACCAAGCTTGAAATCCGATACAGGAAATGGCTGGACAATGATGCTTTATGGCCGGATTTTACAACATTCATTCATGGCGACTTGTATGCCGGGCACATACTTACATCGACAACAGGTGTTGTTGCCGGCATTATTGATTGGTCAACAGCCCATATTGGAGACCCAGCCAATGATTTTGCAGGACATCTCACCATTTTCGGAGAAAATAGCCTGCGAGATTTGATTACAGCTTATACAAAACAAGGAGGAAGAATATGGGATAAATTATACGAACACACTATAGAGAGAGCCGCAGCATCAGCCTTGGCATATGGATACTTCGCTCTAGAAACGAATGACAAAAACCATATTCAAGGAGCAAGAGCACAATTGGGTGTCATCTGATTAGTCAAGGTTGAGCATAACGTTTTTTTTATTATTCTTCAATCAAGATGACACCACAACACTCCCACAAATAGCGAAAATATATTCAGTCATTTATCCCTTATGTCGGGTGCAAAGGTAGCCAAGCCTCAATTGAATGTGAAAAGGTCAAGCGGTAAACCGTTTGAGGCAGTTTCTTCCTCCTTCGGAGAGTAAACAGCCCCAAAACCTTTCCCATTCATCGGCTTGACATAATGAAGCATCCGGCAATGGAGACAAACGACTGACGAAATAGTAGAAAATCAACTTAAACAATAGTTCTTGATTCGAGAACCGATTACACAAACCCTTGTTTTTTAGGGGGCTAATTTTAACAGGAACAAAAAAGCAAACGGAAGACTGCACTTCCTCCAAAATAATAGATTTTCTTTTCCTATTCCCTCACCTCCTTATGCGTAGTTGAGTTATTGATACATTGCGGCACGTAAACAGAATCTACAAATGATAATGGAGTGGATGAATATCCAATCAATTTCGCTATCTTTGCAGAGACTTAGGAGATAAGCTGAAATAGAAGTGGAATATCGGAAACAAATAACAAGAAAAAGAGAAGAAACGACCCGAGTTGATTTATTTTAGAGTTAATAATCAATAAAAGCGTTAAATCTTCACCCTTTAGAATGTACAATTAAAGACAACGACCATATTTCTGACTTATTACCTATAAAATATTGAGTAATAATCGGTTGTAAATACTATAATAGAATTTATCATTTCATTGTTTTTTTGAGCATGTATATCTTGCAGATAGTTATTATCCGCTTTATAGACATGCGATTATACTTATTATATAGAATATGAAAATAACTCTGGCAAGAATATGCCAGAGTATGAATTAAGGGATAACCTTGACAGACTGCCAAAGGTTATTTACTTCACGGACTCCTTCTTAGCTTTACACATAGACCGCAAAGGTAATGCTTTCTATTGCATTATGCTATAGTTTGCAGCGAAAACTATCCATCAATTTTACTTTTTTATTGATAGAAACTACTTTTATTTCATTCTCTCCCGGCTGCAACTCCACATTTTTCCATTCTAAAATAGCATACTGATCCGGCATTGCCTTACCATAGCTTTTTCCATTGACAAACAGTTCCGCCCCAGGCTGATTAGTGAATGCAGTAATCGTTTGCAGACGTCGGGAACGTACGGTGTTACGTTTTCCGGCCAGATAAAGCACAGGTTCTTCCTTGTTCCAGTTAGCCTTATAAAAGTAGAACGCGTCTTTACGTACTTTCCGGTCAAAGGTAACCAGCCCCTTATCATTAATTCCCGGACGATCGCCTTCCGTACGGTGAGCCGCACCGAAATCAAACATATTCCATACAAAGCTACCCCATATATAAGGACGGGAAGAAATCGCTTTCCAGTTCTCGATATGATAATAGGTCTGCCAATTCTCCGGATGCCACCAACTGTTTGGCACGGATTTTACCAACGAATCCTGCTGATGATAAATGCTGGCACCGGCACCATACTCACTGATAGCAATACGGATTTCCGGATGATCTCTATGCATACCGTCCAGCCAGCGTCCTAAATCAGCCGGGGTGCCTCCATACCATCCGTCGTACCGATTCCATGCGATGGCATCCGTTATGAAATTCAAGTCACCCATTTGATTACTTGCCGAAGTGGTAGGACGCGTAGTATCTTCCTGATGCGCCAGCTCATTTAATTCCTTGATATATTCCACCGGATTATCACCGGATTCAAGCAGTTCATTGAACAGCCCCCATATACAGATAGAAGGATGATTAAAATGTTGGCGGATCAGCTCCTTCAGCTGTTCTTTCCCATTGGCACGGAAAGAAGGCAGGTTGACAAATCCTTTATCATCATATCCTCCGGGACCGATAAAAGGTATTTCTGCCCAGACAATAATCCCATTCTTATCCATCAGATCATAGAAATAGGTAGCTTGCGGATAATGTGCCAGCCGAACCGCATTCACTCCCATTTCCAGCATCAGGGCTGCATCTTCTTCATGATGCTGAGGACGTAAAGCATTACCCACCTCACTCCTATCCTGATGCCGGCAAACACCGTGAAGAGGCAGATGCTTGCCATTCAAAAAGAATCCCTTATCCGGATCAATCCGATAATAACGAAGTCCTAAAGGCTGCGTCACACAATCTACCAGCTGCCCTCCTCTCGACAGAGAAACCTCCGCCTGATAAAGGAATGGGTCCTGACGGCCATTCCACAGATGAGGATTATTTATCTCAAATGTAAGTTCCTGCTGCAAAGCTGCATTCCCGGCAAGAGTAAGTGTCTGTTTCTGTTGCGCCACCACTTTCTGACCATCCAGCAAACGGACACCCAGTTCTACTTCCTGACCGGCATTATTACCATTTGCCAAATCAACGACCGCCCTTATTTTCGCATATTGATGACTGACACTATCCTGTATCAGACGAACTCCCGGAGATGCATAATTCAAAGGAGAAATACATGCCTCATCAGTGATCAGCAGATGCACATCCCTGTAAATACCGCCATAAAAATTAAAGTCACCCACCAAAGGCATCACGTCCAGTTGTTCTCCATTATTCACCCGCACTAATATAGAGTTCTCTTTTCCATAATTCACCTCTCCGGTTATTTCAAAGACAAAAGCTCCGTATCCTCCACGATGTTCACCGATATGACGGCGATTGATAAATACATCTGCTATACTGTTCGCCCCTTCGAAACGAAGGAAAAGACGCTTGCCTTGCCATTCGGGACGAATGAACAGTTTCTTTTCATAATTACCGATTCCCCGTTTATAGTCGATCTTTCCGGACAAAGCATCCTGTGTATTCCAGGTATGGGGCAGATCTACTCTTATTTCCGACCCTTTCTGCACCTGATGCGAGAATCGGAACTTCCAGTTGTCGTTTAATAAAATATCCTGCCGCTGAGCAAATAGCGGCATACTGCAAAACAGAAATAAAGCAACTGCCATCAAACGGCAGCATGACATAATTGGTGTTCTCATATTATTTTTTTAATGATGATTTCTTCACTTTGATAAAAGAAGAGAGTGATTCAACTTTACTCTTATATTTTTTCTCATTGACTCTATTTTTGTTTTCTTCTTTATCTATCCGATGATCGAACAGCATACTTGCTTTCTTCACGTCACCTTTCATCCATTCGGCATAACTAAAACGTTGATCAACCGCATTGTCTCCCCCTTCCCACTGAATATAGACTTCATCCTTCGTCTTAGCCTTCAGATTGCTGAAAACTTTTGCAAAACTCTGTCCATCCAACTGTTCTGCTGGTTGTGGTATCTGGCATAACTCGCACAAAGTAGGATACAAATCTACAAACTCAACCATCGACCGGGTCTTTCCTTTTTTCATTCCGGGCACACGGATAATCAACGGCACATGAGTAGAACGGTCCATCAGATTATGTTTACCCACAAAATCATGTTCGCCCAGATTCCAGCCATGATCTCCCAACAGTACCACAATCGTATTCTCCGCCAGGCCTAACTCATCCAGAGCATCCAGCACTTTTCCGATTTGTGCATCCACGTAGCTCAGGCAAGCATAATATCCATGCTTCACTTCCCGCTGAAAATCGGCATCCCCCGTATCAGTCACCCGTGCATAAGCATATATCTCACTCGAATTACGGACTTGTTCCGGCAAGCCTTCCGGTCTGAAACGGTTGGAAGCCAAAGGTATCTCTTCCCGCTTATACAAATCCCAATATTTCTTCGGAGCATTAAACGGCAAATGAGGTTTCCAAAATCCGCAAGCCAGGAAAAACGGCTTGTTCATTTCTTTCATACGCCGCAGGTCACGAATGGCACGTTCCGCCAATTTTCCGTCATCGTATGCCGTATCCGGAACATCCGCTGACTCGCAAAACGGTCCGCGCATAGTCTTGGGATTGATCGTCTTGCCCGATTCTGAGTTCATCCAAAGTTCCCATTTATTATATTCCGCCCAATAGACATCGTATCCATCCGGATGATTCCGGTAGGGAGGTTCGCTCCACGATGCGGCATGATCGCTCATGTGGTGAAAAACTTTGCCATCCGAAACTGTATGATAACCATTCTTTGTGAACCATCCGGAAAGAGGTATAGCCTCCGGACAATCCTTGCTGGCATAAGCCGAGAAATTCACAAAACGATCGGGATAGTGAGGATATACGCCTGTCAGAAGGCTGGCACGGGAAGCGCCACTCACCGGAACATTGCAATAAGCGTTCTGAAACAAGACTCCGCTCGATGCCAGACGATCCATATTCGGAGTCTTGACCGCCTCCACTCCGTAACAACCCAGTTCGGGACGCATATCGTCAGCCATCAGAAAAAGAACATTCATTCTGGAAACATCGGAGACATTGTGCCGCGCCTGCACAGCAGAGGCCATACAGCAAGCTGTCCCGCAAAGAAGGGTATATTTTACCGAAATAGCGTTCTTCATTTTATAGTTTAAATTTTCAAGACCTGCAATATACAAAATATTACAGGTCTTGCCTCTGTTTTTACTCAAAAAATTATTTAGTCCATACCGGATTCTGTTCCAGATTCGTATTCAGTGCCAGTTGCTTCAGAGGCAGCGGATACAGGTAATAATGTTCCTGCCATCCGAGCGGAGCGTCAAAGAAGTAAACATACCCTTCGTCATTACTCGGTCCGCCGGTTACTTTCAGATTTTTAGCCGAAGCTCCCGTCACATATACTCCCAACGGGCGTTTATTGACATAGTCTCCTTTTTTCCATCTGCGAAGGTCATCCAGACGGAATCCTTCCCCCATCAGTTCCACACGTCTCTCCCTGCGTACCTCCCACAGAAGAGCAGGAACGGAAGGATCACGGGCCGTATCAAAATCATCCGTAATGTCTTCGACCGTCATTTTCGCTACATGTCCGCGTGCACGAAGTTTATTAATGGATTTATCGGCAGCCGTCTGATCAAACTTACCTAATTCGCACATGGCTTCGGCATAATTCACCATTACCTCTCCTACACGGAACAAAGGCGCATCTGTCGTATTCACTCCATTGGCATTGGTAGCTACGGTATGCGTATTATAGTACTTCCATACCCAGAATCCCATTTGAGAAGCATTCCAGCCCTGTCCCCAGTTCTGATTCTTGAAGTGCGGCTGCCCCTGCACCGTGAATCCTTTGAAGTTGGAAGACGGCAAACGATGATAAGTCTCACCGGAGATTGTAGCAAGAAGATCTATAAACTCTCTGTCCTGCGCATGATCCGTATATTTCCAGTCGGCCGTGCTCGGACCATTTTCTTTCTTTACCATATAGGGAGGACATATCGTCAGATACAACCGGTAATCACGGTCGCGGAACTGTCCATAAATCTCCTTATCACCGCCATACCGACTGGTGGTAGTACTTACCGGACGACCATCCGTACACAGATAACTGTCTACCGCATCCTTTGTCGCCTCAATATAAGATTCACCGGTACGCACCATACGTGTCAGACCATGCATCAACTGACCGGTTTCATAGGCTTTATACAAGATAATGCCCGTCACCCCATCCAAAGACTCTGAATTGAAAAGCTCGTCATACTGTGGATGCACATTCGGATAAACCTTCAAAACTTCTTCCGACGCACGTACACACTCTTTCAAGTAAGTCTCGGCATCAGACAATCCATGATATTTCCGCCAAGTACCCTCGAACAAAGCAAAACGGGAAATAAGTGCCTGCACCACAGATATACCAATGGTGTTTTTGCCATCGTCCGCACCGATATGTGTCTCCGCATATTTCAGGTTGGACAGGATATTCGAAGCCACCAGATCGCGACTATCCCGTTTGCCATACAGTTCCGGACTGTCTTCTTTCAACGCATTCTCCACCCAAGGGATATCTCCAAAGCGGGAAAGCATCTGAAAGTATTTATATGAACGGAAGAAATAGCCGACACTGCGCCAGTGCTCCTTCTCCGTATCATTCATCTGCGAACCATCGATATTGTCCAGCATCAGATTTACCCGGCGGATATAGTCGTAATCCCATTCCTTGACTTCATCTGTTGCCTTCGCCTTCTGGTATGCCCACTGCCCTTCATATCCGGACAAACCTTTGATCATATTGTCCGACTCAAAATCTCCGCGGAATATTTCGTCCGTCTGCCCCGTATCATACGTATATCCGAAGAATACATTATATAATCCCCATGCATACGTTTTGAAGTTATCATAGGTAGTAAAGACTGTCGCTTCCGTCTGTTGTCCTTTCGGATAAACTTCCAGAAAAGAGTCATTCAAACAAGACGACATCAGCAAACAGAGACTAATGCCCGTACCCAGTATATATTTCTTCATAACAATTACTCTTTTAAATAGTGAAACAATCAGAATGAAAGGTTGATACCAAACGAATACTGCCGCATATACGGATAGGTAAAACCGCGTTGTCCCAAGTCATCCGTTACCGAACGTTCCGGATCGAGTCCTTTCGGCAAATGATCGAATGTATAAAGATTCTCACCGCTAAAGAAGACAGCCAGATTATTGACACCGATCTTAGTCATCCACTTGGACGGGAAATTATAAGATAAGGTGATGTTCCGGATACTCAGGTAGGAACCATCCTGCAGATAACGGGTCTGAATACGTGTATTGGCAGCTGTATTTCCGGCAGCTTTCTCATACAGACGGGGGAAATAGCTGTCTGTGCGCTCCGGCGTCCAGTAATTCAGTTGTGTGTCATATACCGTCGTCCATGCGTCATAGTGCGGATAGAACAAGTCATTCATAATCCACAAATCACGTTTGCCTACTCCTTGCAACAGGAAAGATAAAGAGAACCCCTTCCAGCTTGCACCACCGTGGATGCCATACTGATAACGACGGGTACTATTACCGATGATCTTACGGTCGCCCGGATCTTTTGTCGTACTTGTGCCTCCGTTGATAATATCGTTGTCATCCAGATCTTTATACAGGATATCACCCGGATTCGGATTGTAGCCTTCCACTTTTGGAATGCCTGCTTTCAGCTTGCCATCGGCATCGAAATCATCAACAGTATACAGGCGGTCGGTAACATACCCCCAGATTTCACCCAGTTCCATTCCTACACGGTAAGTATCTTTATCGTTCTTGTCCTTACCGAAGAGACCTGTCTCGTTATTATACTTGGTAATCTTGGTTTTAGCATCATAAAGGTTGAAGCCCAGATTGTATTTCACTTTTCCGATCTGATCATTCCAGTCTACAGTGATCTCCCATCCTTTGGAACGAAGATCGGCAGTATTCTGCAAAGGAGCACTTGCACCCAGCACAGCCGGTAATTCCGCTCCCGGAGCGAGCATACCTTTCGTATCACGACGATACCAGTCGAATACAAGATTCAGCCTGTTGTTCAATAAACCCAGATCAAAACCAACATCGACAGTCGTCACTTTCTCCCAGGTAAAACTGTTACTGACCAATGCGGCAGGTTTAAGGGTGGTTACCTTGATACCCGAAACGGTCCAGTAAGCCTGCTCGGCATCCATACCCGGAATATAAGCGTATGGAGTGATACTCTGATTGCCGATATTACCCCACGAAGCACGCAATTTTAAGTTAGACAATACGGATGTCAACGGTTTCATAAACGCTTCTTCGCTCACACGCCATCCGGCAGAGACAGAAGGAAAGAAACCGAAGCGACTGTCTTTCGGAAATTTGGAAGAGCCGTCATAGCGTCCGTTCGTTTCAATCAGATATTTGCCGGCAAAGGAGTAGTTGATACGATAGAATAATCCTCTTACTGTATAGCGTTCGAATTTATCTTTAGCGAAATAATCTCCTGTAGCCTGCGATATAGAAGGAAGGTCTTCGTTAATCATGTTCATACGCGACATTTCCGCATAGCGATAGTCACTGCTCTCCTGATTGAAACCTCCCATCACGGTGACTTCATGCTTGCCCCATGTGTTATTGTAGTTTCCGTAGAAGTTCAGGGCATTATAATCGGTAATGCCGTTGGAGTTTTCATACTTAGAGTTTGCCGTCGAAGTCTCTTTCACAAAGTTACCTCCGTGGGCATAATAGAACTTCTTTTCAAACTTGGTCTTTTCATTACTCAGATGGTTGTATGTATATTCACCCACCAGTTTGACGTTCTTCAAAGGAGTAATCGTCACCTTTCCGAAGATACGGATATTGTTTTTCTGGATAGTCGTCGGATAAGCAAGATTAATCAGATTCCGGGGAGTATTAATCGGTAGTTCTTCTCCGTCGATATTCATTGTTCCGGTAGGGAAATAAGACGGGAAGGCAACGGCTGCTCCCCAAATTCCATATCCTCCCGAAGTCTCTGGCAATTCTGATTTCGAGTTCGTGTATTTGATATCCAGTTCCGGAGTAATCCATGAGAATACGTCCGAACGGATATAAGAAGACACATTGTAACGTTTATACGCATCCTTGTCCGAGGCCAGTACTCCATTCTCATCGACCATACCGAAAGAGAAACGATAAGATATATCTTTCGTGCCGCCACCTACAGAAAGATTGTGCGTCTGCTGGAAACCGGTCTCCATCATATCATCAAACAGATTGGTTTCTGCCAGACTATAGCGCAATCCGTCCACCATTGCATACCCATCGGGATAAGCCGAAGGATTGGCATTGTATTCTTTCAATAAATCCAGCCACGTATCCACATTCTGTCCACTCTGATAGTTGATGGTTCCCATGTCTTTATAAGCCTGCACCGTCTGAAGCGGTGTTGCCTTACGAGGCATATTGGCAGGTCTGCTAAATGAGAAATTGTTAGAATAATTAATAGAAAGCCTGGTTGAATCCGATCCTTTCTTTGTCGTAATCAGAATGACGCCAAATGCGGCACGTGCCCCGTAGATAGCCGAAGAAGCAGCATCTTTCAAGACCGTTACTGATTCAATATCATTCGGATCGAGCATATTGATATCCATTTCTACGTTATCCACCAGAACCAACGGTTTGCCATTCTTATCCAGACTGTTGACACCACGGATATTGAAACTCATTTCCTCTCCTGGTCTACCGGAGTTACCCGTAATCTGCAAACCGGGCATCGCACCTTTCAAGGCATCGCTGACCGACACTACCGGACGGTCTCCCAATACTTCATCCATCTTCACGCTGCTTACCGCACCGGTCAGATTCGCTTTCTTCTGTACACCGTAGCCTACTACCACCACTTCGTCAATCAGACGGCTGTCTTCTTTCAGAGCAATGTGCAAAGGAGTCTGATTTTTGACAACGACTTCCTGCGTAGCATATCCGATATAAGACACGGATAATCGTGCATTCGGAGTCACCGACAGAGAAAAGTTTCCATCCATATCCGTAATCGTACCTTCCGTAGAATTCAGCACTTTCACATTGGCACCAATCACTCCTTCACCCGAAGGATCGGTCACTTTGCCTTTCAGGACAAACGCTTTTCCCTGTTCCTTTTCAGGCACTGCGGCATGGAATATGACCACCCGGTTTCCGTTCACTTCATAACTGATCCCCGTACCGGTCAGCAGTTGGGCCATCACGTCATTAATTGTACCCTTGTCCACGTTCACAGAGACTTTCTTATTCAGGTCAATGTCGTTATTGCGAATCAGAAAAGAATAATTTCCCTGCTTCCTGACTACTTCAATGGCTTCTTTCAAAGTAACGTTATCTGCTTTGACACTGAACTTCTTGTTTTGTTCCTGTGCTGAAAGTTGAAAACCTGTCAGGACATTACTTAGGGACAAAAGCAGAAACATCAATAATGTTTTTCTTATTATCAATCTCATTTTTATCACTATTAAAGGTTAACATATAGTTATTTATCGTAGCTGCGGACTGCCGATATATCTATCGGCTGTGTCCATTTTCTTTCTCCTTCCTTTTATCTTACCCCCTTTCTTTTATCGGTAATAAAGATGGTGTCACCACTGACTTTCCACGTGTATTGTTTCTCAACGTTGATTTCGTGTAATATATCATAAATATTCTGATTGCTGTCGAAGGAACCGGAGAAGTGTTCGGCCTTCAGACGTTCGCTTTCTATGCTGATCTTCACCTGGAATTTACGTTCCAGACGATGGGCAATATCAGCGAATGAAGCATTCTCGAAGGTCAACCCGCCATCCAGCCAATCGCAGGCTTTACTTGCATTGGTCTTCAGCTTTTCCATTCGTCCGGTGTTCTTGTTATACAGTGCCTGCTCATTCGGGAATAATTTCATCACAGAATTAGCAGACGCCGATAAATTCACCCTGCCTTCCAGCAGAGACACCATCACATAATTATCGTCATCATAAGCACGGACATTGAATACCGTGCCGACTACCTGCACCTGCACATCGTTCGTCTTCACGAAGAAGGGAACCTCTGCATTTTTCGCAACTTTAAAGTATCCTTCGCCATCCAACGTCACATTACGTTCGCGGATACCAAACCCACGGTGATAGCGCAATACAGAACCTGCATTCAGAGAAACCTCCGTCCCGTCAGGAAGAACGATATTCGTTCTCGATCCGGCAGGAACCTTGATTTCGTAAGGAGAATCGGCGTTGGTATATACTTCCGTCAGATTTTCCGTATACGTATACCAGAAATAGTTGCAGCCGATCAGCAGAATAACGGCGGCAGCCACTTTCAGCCAGACAGGCATCAGCTTCCGGACAGGCTTCGAAGAGGCAGGAACAGTCATTCTCTCCTTTATCCGCACTAAATTGGAGTTTTCTATTTCTGCAAACGACGGTACGGAAGAAAGTGCCCATACGGCAGACATTTCCCGGAAAGTCCGGGCAGCTGCTTCATTGGAAGCCAGAAAGGCAAGCAACGTTTCTTTTTCTTCATCGGTACTATTGCCCGACAAATAATTACTAATCTGTAATTCCAGTTCTTCTTTATCGTAATATTCTATCATAAACCGTTCTTTTTCTATGGTGTATATAACTAGATACGCAATAAAAAAAGAAACGTTTAAAAGAAAACCGATTTTTTTTAAAGAAACATCAAAATAGCTATCATATAGGGAGTACCAAGGGATTCGCGCAATTTAGTCAGCGCAATTTTCATCTGCACCCTGACGGTGGCGACATTAATATTCTGCTCTTCCGCAATTTCGCTGTACGATTTGCCTTCATACAGGCTCGCCTTAAAAACAGCACGGCATTTGGCAGGGAGTTCCTCTACTTTCCGCAGAATGATCTCGTTCATTTCACTGCTTTCCAATGCCTGCAATGGATTGTCGGAAGAAAGAATATGATTTTCTAGAAAAGCCCATATTTCCTCCATCTGTTCGGTCATTATGCGCTCATTAAAAGCGGAAGACCGCAAATAACTGATACTTGCATTCTGTATAGCCCGACGAAGATACGGAAGGGCAGGATAAGTGATATGGTGGCGATTCTGCCAGAAAGAGACGAAGACATCATTGACTATTTCACCGGCGACTCTCTTGTCATGTACATAGTAAACAGCTATCGCACACAGGTATAAATAGTACGTATGATAAATTTTATCAAATGCTTTGGTGCTACCGTGATTCAGTTGTTCGATTAGTTTTTCAGAGACTTCTGGTAAATTCATTCGTTCTTTTTCTTTAAGGGACGGGTGCAAATATAGCGATTAATTCAGAAACTCAAAATTCCGGTTATTAAAACCGGAACTTTGAATCGTGAATTATAACCCCATCGGTATCTTCAACAGATACCATACGATAAACAGCAATGTCCATGCTGCCAGAATGCACAAGGAGTACCTCCATGTATATTTCAGCAACGATCCGTATGTGATCTGTTTGTCATATTGCCGCATATACGTCAACACCAGCGGCATATAGAATAAGAAAGGAGTAATGGCATTCGTCGAACTGTCTCCGATACGAAAAGCACACTGCGTGACGTCCGGCGAAATCCCCATCTGCGCAAACATCGGGATGAAGATGAAAGACATAAATGCCCATTTGGAAGTGGCGGATACCATAATCAGATTGATAAATGCCGTAAACAGGATAAACAAGATGAGTGCGGACAAAGGAGCCGGCTCAAAAGAAGAAAGCAGGTCCGCTCCCATAATCGCAAGACACTTGTCCAGATGAGAATACTCGAAACAGGCAAACATCTGGGCAGCAAAGAAAGCAATAACGAAATACACACCCAGCAGTTTGATCGGCTGGGTAAGTCCTTCAATCACATCATTATCGCTGCGATAACGACCGGAACTGAACCCATAAGCCATCCCCGTAAAGCCTGCGCCCAAAGATAGCAGAAACAGGATACCGGCAATGAAGGGCGAGTGCATCAAACCTCCGTTAACGCCACGCAGGATACCATAGGAAGAGAAAGTAAGCCACAAAATAAGGGCAACGTATATCCCTGCCACTGTGACAGCCACCATCAACGCACGACGTTCTTTCCGTGACAAAGGGCGGTAGGCTTCGACTTTCACACTTCCCTCATATTTTCCTAAGTTCGGGAGAAGCCATTTCTGAGTCACCCAATAAACGATCCCTGTAATCACCACTGTCGAAGCGCTCATAAAGAAGTAGTTGCACAGCGGCTCCGTGTTTCCCTGATATCCCATCAGTGTGAGCGCGGCTTCCTGAGTGGTATGCGCCAAGAGCGGGTCCATCGTACTCAGTACGATATTGGCACTATATCCGCAGGCCACGGAAACGTAAGCCGTCACAATCCCCGCTATCGGATGAAGTCCCACCCACTGAAACAGCATGGCGGCAATGGGAAGCAGAATAATATAACCGCCGTCACCAATGACGTTCGACAGCAATCCGAGGACAATCACCCACAGGATAACTTTTCTTTTCTCTTTCCGGTTTCCCACTCCCAGACGGATGCACGCATCGATAAATCCGGAATGTTGGGCCACACCCAGTCCGAACATGGCGATAATCACCATGCCAAGCGGAGCAAAACCGGTAAAATTCTTGATAGCATTCCGCAACCACCAGCGAATTCCCTCAGGACTCAGCAGGCTTTGCACCCGAATATCCTCCCCTGATTGCGGCAGCGTTACTTTCAGTCCGTAGATATCACATATCCACGAAAGAAAGACCACCGCCATTGTCAGCAGCAGGAACATCGTAGCGGGATGCGGCATACGCCATTTACTCTTCATCAGCTTCCAGATTATCCAGATCGATAATGCGTAATTCCAATGCACGGACAGCCAGACGGGTCGCGTTCACTCCCACCCGTTCTCCATTCGGGAAGAGACGTCCGATCAGGTCATTCTGTCGTTTCTCCAGTGATTTCACGCCAAATGGCATCCCTTTCAGGTTGGCAATCATATCTTTGGTGTAGCCTAATGCCAGATGGCGAAGAAAACGCTCGTCATATTCATCAATATCATAGTTGATTACCGCTTCCTGACGCTTGGCATCATTCGCTACCGACTTTTTGAAACGATCTACGATCTTCTCCAGAATCGGATAGTTGAATACCAGCTTCTTGCCGTCCATCACAGCTTGTACGTCTGTCTTGGTCAGCAATTCTCCTGTTTTGAGAATAATGCCATCCGCTCCTGCATTCAGCACATCCACCCACAGTTTTTCATTCAGTATTTCCCCCGTAAAGATCAATACACGAACCCCCTTATAACGTTTGAAAATATTCCGGCAGATATCAACGCCAATCGTCGTAGAACCTCCCAGTCCCAAATCCAGCAAAACCAGATCGGGAAGCTGTGCTTCCATCAACGGCCAGAACTCGCTTTCTGTCATTGCCGTGCCGATCACTTCTGCGTTGGGTATCTCATGACGGAAAATTTCTTCTGTGCCTTTCAATTCCAGTTTTACGTCCTCTACAATAATAACTTTAAACTTCTGTTCTTCCATTTTATTTATCTAATAACTTTTATGTGTCTTCTTCTTTATCTGCGTGGGATGGTGAAGTAAACCGTAAATCCTCCCCCTTCTGCCGGTTCGGCATTGATACGGCATCCCCTGCGCCCCGCAAATTCATCATGGTCACGGATTATCTGCTTGCATATCAGATATTCCGTTCCACGCAATTCTCCTTTTTCACCGGAAGTCATACGAGCCAGGTTCGGATAGAACAACTGGTTCAGCTCCGTCACACTCTTCTCGCGTCTGGTATCCGTAAAAAGGAAACGGATATATTCGTTATCCTTACGAGCCTGCAAGCGTATCACTCCTTCTTCACGAACCGCCAATGCTTCATCAATCAGATTCTCAAACAGGAAACGCAACTGATTCACGTCACCGATCACTTTGGCGTCCATCGGTTCTATGATTAGTTCTACCTTTTCCGTCCGATTTTTCGTGACCTTCCTGAAGTATTTTCCAGCAGCATCAAAAAGCTCCTGTACCGGAATCGTATTCCGGCGGAAAGTAACCTCCTCCAGCTGTCGGGCAGCGCATGAACTCAGAATCGTAAAGATCCCTTTATAATATTCTATCAGTTCTGTAATCGTTTCCACAGCTTCCCGTTCATCCTTTTCCGGAAGGTTCTGCGTATTCAACCGACCAATAATCTGTTTAATCTTGTTTGGATAATAAATTGTCTCATGTTTAATCGTCGAAAGGCAGTTATCAAGCACCATGTTCTGCACATGAAGCATACTGTCTTCCCACGAAGCACGGCGTGTTTCCTCGTGTGCCGACTCGATATCCCGGTATTGCGTGGCAAGCTTTACCACTGCATTGAACACCACAATCGATACATAACGTGCTACCAGCTCAAAAAGAAGATGATCCGTTTCCTGTTGCGTTCCTTCCCTCCGTTCCAGATAAAGCACACCTACACATTGATGCTCACCTCCGGCTTCCACCATCAACGGAATCGCCTGCAAATTCTGTTCTGAGAGATATTCCCCTGTTTCAAAACATTGCTGCACCATTTCCGGCATTTCCTGCCCGGGACAGGAAGCATATTCCAGCCGATGCGTGGTTTCGTTATAAACTGCAATGCCCATCAGGCTGATTGTCAGCAACTCATTTACTGAGCCAAAAGCCTCATTCACGATGCGCTGCGGAATCTCTTTAAGTGTATTTTCCTCTCTCTGAAGCGCTTCCTCGTTCTCCTGAGTCTGAGGTCTGACCAAAGAGGCGGCAAAAACTTTCTGATTTATCTCAAGCACCTGTTCCAGGTTCAGACGGTTCTGCAACATCTTCCTCATATACAAGAGATAATAGCCGATCAGAGAAACGATCAGCAAGACGAAACAGAGGATGATACCAACCGTCTTATTCGTGTTGGATCGTTCCAACTGCCTGCAATACCCTTCCAAAGTCTGGTCTTCTCCCTGTACCTTATATAAATCTGTAAAAGCAGAATTATTATAACTGTAGGCATCAATTTGTTTCAAAGCAAGGAATGCTACCGCCGCTTCATTTCTGATATCCAAAATCACATGATAGTCTGAATCAAAAAGTTCATTCCACCAAAACAGTTCGGCAGGGGTTCCTTTTCCCACCAGTTTCATGTATCGATGCGGCTTCGGGGTACGCGTATATTTCTTATAATGCTCATTCAGCGACATCATTGCCGAATCTATATACTGCAATGCTATTTCGTAGTTCTCATCCACATTGGCAAAATAAGCGGCATTGGCATAATCAGAGGCTGCATCAAGCAGATCTTCATAAGTAGAATCTGTAGTAATCGCAATGGAGTCACTATCCTGCAATATCGACGGAAGGGGTTCATGCAGACAAGAAGCCATTCCCAACGGAAGCAACAGGCAGAGCAACACGCCAATCACTTTACGTACTCCTGAAGGCAAGCGGAAATAAAAACGGCTTCCCTTTCCCGGTTCGCTTTCTATATCGAATACGCATACTCGGAACAGTTCATTCGTTTTCTTATATTTCTCTATGATTCCCTTGCAGTTCATCAAGCCAAAACCGCTTCCCTTATTCTCTTTCAGTTCTTCCGGATCTGCCGCGTCTTTCATGCCGATAGCACGCGAATCATATACCTTTTCACCAATAATATGCGCGATATCTTCTGCTGAAAGCCCTCTCCCATTATCTTCTACGGAGATTTCCACGTACGCGTCGGTAGCATGCGCATATACTTTAACCGTTCCTCCCTCGGGCGTATACTTACGGGCATTTTCAGCCAGTGTATTAATCATAAACAAGGTCAATGCGCGATCGGCCTTTACCATCAGGGTGGTCGGTTCGATTTCCAGCTTTTGCTTTTTCATTTCAAAAGCACGCCGTCCTTTTCCCAGCAAATCAAACAGTTCATTCAGACTGAATGTCTCGATGTTCAGACTAAGCGTACCTTGCTTCATCTTGATCCAGAGTGCCAGAATATCATTGTATTCGTTGATGGTAGTCACCAGTTCATCAATGTACTGGTACTTCTCTTTCTTTATCTTGGCGTCATCAATATATCCTTTTTCCGTCAACTTATGTACTTCGTTCAGAATCCGGTCGATATAAGGATTAATCCCGTTGACGATGGCCATACAAGCCTTCTTTATCAGATTCTGACGTTTGTTTCCTGCAATATGCTGCTCGTAGATATACCGCTGTTTCTCCAGCTGATTTCGCTCGTCGCTCAACGTAGCCACCATTTGTTCATTTTCAGCAGCCCATACGATATAAGGTTCCACTACATGCACCAATGCCTTCTCGTCCCGGTTCAGTCGATGGGAAGAAGGTACCAGTGCAGCTTTTCCTTCTTCCGGAATTTCCAGCGTCAGACGTCCTTTCCCGAACAACTGGTCAATGCCTTGCTGAATCAGAGGTACGTTCATCGGTATGGAAGAAGTGATATCCCGACAAAGAGAGAGAATCCGTTGCAGACGCTCCACATCCACCTGATTCCTGATTTTGGAACGTTTGTTGAAGAACCACCAAAGGATAATCACCAGTACCAAGCCGACAATAACCAGAAAAAGAACGACCGTCATCTGTCGCGAACCTGCTTCCAAAGACAAATAACGGCTTTCCAACTCCTTATCCTGACGGGTAAAGTTCAAAATATCCAGATAGATATTCCGGTTATAATCAGAAGCATCCTTCATCCCCAGCCCGGCATATGAAACGCTTAACTGCTCCCTTATCCGTGAGATCCATTCGGGAACGGTCTTCACCTTCTCCTGTCCAATCCATGGAACTCCGGTATAAGTAGTATCTCCCTCAGCAAACGTATATAATTTATCAAGCGTATCCACTTCATTATGATAATAAAGCATGTGATGATGGTTTACGCAGTTCAATGCTTTTGATAATGTATCCAAAGCTTCCTGATAACGTCCGTGCGCATTCAGGTATTTGCCGATAGATACATAAGCTCCGGCAATCTGATACAAGTCATTATATTCGCGAAATTTCTCCAGTGCCAGTTGGGCCAAACGCAAAGGGAACAAAGAATCTACCGGAAAATCAAACTGATCCAACGCATGTGTACGCCTTGTCTTGAAAAACTCAAAATTAGACGGGGATGCCATCAGATTGGCAAGTCCCTGCATTCCATTCCCCTCAAAATACGGATGCTTGCTCTTCACGGCTGTCCGCCAAGTGAAATAAAGTTCGTCAAACTCGCGGAGTTTCCGTTCTTCCGGAGTATTCGCTGCGACCAAAGAAGCCGATCCTTTGAGATAATGATAATAAAGAAGCTGATTGGTATCGCTCAACGCTTCGTCTTCCTGAATATTATCGATAGAGATTATCGCTTCCTGCCGTTGCTGGAGATAATAATAGTAAATGGAGGAAACGAGAAAAAATTCGGTAAATGCGTAATCCAGCCGAAGCGCTTCGTGACGGTCGGCAAAGAGGTCGCTCTCTTCACGAATACGCTTCATCCGTCGGAGGGCACTGTTCCGGTAATCATAAAATTCTTTGTTGAGCGCTGTCCGCTGGCAGATTTTCATCAGTCCGATGTCTGCTATCAACAGTTCAAGCTCATTTTTAGTCAGCTTGTATACCTCTTTATGATACGCCTCGGCACGGTCGAAATCCATATTCATGAAAGCACAGAACCCCAGATTATTGGAAGCTTCCGCTTTCCCCGACTTATATAGGTTTACTTGCCGATATGCTTTATAGGCGTATTTGTAGGAAGAGTCCAGATTACGGTAACGATAAGCATACGCTTTTCCATTCAGCGAGTCGATAAGCCTCACTTCTTTTGTGGGCACCATGTCGGTACACGAAAAAAGGGAGGAAAGCAACAATACTCCTATTATATATAATGGAGAATGGAAAATGGAAAATGGAGAATAAAAAGACAGGCGATAACTATCTTTCATTCTTCGCTCTTCATTTTCTGTTTTTCGTCCATAATTCTTCATTCTTCATTCTCAGTTCTTCGTTCTTACTTGCAAATCTACAAATATTTCCGATAAGTTGGAGAGAAAATTATTTTTTCTACAATAAGTCTTTCTAAATAATAAGAGAAATTCCTACCTTTGCAGGCAAATTAACAAATAGGTAACATCTATTACAAAATGAGCGAAAAAGCACCCTTTATGGTATTCTCGGGAACTAACTCGAGATATCTTGCAGAGAAAATCTGCGCAAGTCTCAATTGTCCTCTGGGAAACATGAACATCACCCACTTTGCAGATGGTGAGTTTGCCGTTTCTTACGAAGAATCAATTCGTGGCGCACATGTATTCCTTGTGCAGTCTACTTTCCCTAACTCAGACAACTTAATGGAACTTCTCCTGATGATCGACGCCGCCAAACGTGCATCTGCAAAGAGCGTCGTAGCTGTTATCCCCTATTTCGGATGGGCACGTCAGGACAGAAAAGACAAACCTCGTGTATCTATCGGAGCTAAATTGGTAGCCGACCTGCTTTCAGTAGCAGGTATCGACCGACTGATTACCATGGATTTGCATGCAGACCAGATTCAGGGATTCTTCAATATCCCCGTAGATCACCTGTATGCATCAGCCGTATTCCTCCCCTATATCCAGTCATTGAAACTGGAAGACCTGGTGATTGCTACACCGGACGTAGGTGGTTCAAAACGCGCCAGCACTTTCTCCAAATACCTTGGTGTACCTTTGGTACTCTGCAACAAGTCACGTGAAAAAGCCAATGAAGTAGCTTCCATGCAAATCATCGGTGATGTGAAAGACAAAAACGTAGTATTGATCGATGACATCGTAGATACAGCAGGCACCATCACCAAAGCTGCCAATATCATGATGGAAGCCGGAGCCAAATCCGTACGCGCTATTGCCAGCCACTGTGTAATGTCTGACCCTGCTTCTTTCCGTGTGCAGGAATCCGGATTGACTGAAATGGTATTTACAGACAGTATCCCTTACGCTAAGAAATGTGCGAAAGTGAAACAGTTGAGCATCGCTGATATGTTTGCAGAAACAATCAAGCGGGTAATGAATAACGAGTCCATCAGTTCACAATATATCATCTAAATGAAGAATGATGAGTAAAGGATAAGATAAAGAAAGCCGGCTAAACTTGAATTTAGCCGGCTTTCTTATTTATCTATAATTCTTTCTTTTAAAGAAGTCTTCCCATTTTATAGGTTCCTTTTTTGATCACCTTTCCGTCTTTATCTGTTTCCACAAAAGGGCCATCTTTCTTTCCTTGTTTGAAGAAGCCTTCGAAGCGGTTACCGTCTTTGTCGATCTGAACGCCTTGTCCGTCTTCCAGTCCGTCTACGAAACCACCTTTATATTGCATACCGGCAACGGTTTTCAGAGAGCCCTGACCGTGAGGACGATTATTTTTCCAGTCTCCTTCGTAAACATCCCCGTTACTCCATTTATAGATACCTTTGCCTTCGCGTTTATTGTTTTTCCAGTCACCTTCATACACAGCACCGTTTGCCCACGTGAAGGTACCTTTTCCATCCTGCATACCGTCTTTGAAATTTCCTACATATTTATCGCCGTTGGCATGATAGTAAACGCCTTCTCCGGTACGTTCTCCCAAAAGATAAGAACCTTCGTAGCGATCTCCCGTATGGAAAAAATAAGTACCTTTTCCATGCTGGATATCATCTGCCCAGTCACCGTCATATTTGTCTCCGTTGGTATATTCGAATACGCCTTTTCCGTGACGTACATCATCTTTCCAGTCACCGTCGTACTTGCAGCCGTCGTCCCAGTTCATGGTACCTTTGCCGTTCTTCTTGTCATTCTTCCAGTGACCGCTGTATTTAGCACCGTTCGCCCACGTATAAGTACCTTCGCCTTCACGCTTGTCGTTCGCCCAGTTGCCCACGTATAAGTCGCCATTATGATAATACATCGTTCCGGCACCATGCTGATAATCCTGGAACCACATTCCGTCATAACGGTTATTATTCATAAAATAATAGATTCCTTTTCCGTGTTGCTGATCCTGGAACCACTGACCTTCGTACTTCTCTCCATCCGGAAAAGAATAGATTCCGTAGCCTTCACGTTTTCCTTTGATATATTCCCCTTCGTAGACATCCCCATTTTTAAAGACCGTTTTCCCTTTTCCGTTCGGTTTGCGTCCTTTCATCTCTCCTGTATAGACGCTACCATCTTTGAAAGTATAATTTCCGATTTTTATTTCTGTAGAGAATGTGTCTTTCAACTTTCCGAAGAACCCACCTTTGCTGGTATTGTTATCTTGTGCCATCACTCCTCCCTGTGCAAGAAGAGTCAAAAAAAGTGTAGTATATAGATATTTCCTCATTAGTTTTACTCGTTACTCATTAAAATTACAGTTTGGACAAAGATACAACTTCTCTCCCAAAAAGTGCCATACCGGAAAGCAAATTATGACAACTTTTTACCAGCAATGACCTCTTTTAATGTCTCTTTGCACAAATAGCGCTGTGCCAATTCCTGTATTTCCTGAGGTGTCACCTCATTTACAGCCTGCAAAGAACGGGAGAAATACTGGTCATCCAGCCCCGAAGTAGCAATAAAAATCCACGCATCCGCCAGCGAGAAAGGCGATTCATAGCTCCGGCACATTTCGCCCAGCATATAGTTGCGCACCATCGTCAGTTCTTCCATAGGAACAGGCTCCCGGTGTAGTTTGTCTATCTCATTATATACTTCCTGTATCAGCGGTTCCACGTATTCATTATCCGTTTCGGTCGAGATTCCCAGCAAACCGCTATCCGGATAGAACATAATTCCGGCAGAAATCCCATAAGTATATCCTTTCTCTTCACGGATATTAGACATCAGACGGCTGCCAAAGTATCCTCCGAACAGCGTCATCAGTACGCGTAATTTCAGATAGTCAGGATTCTGACGGGTAATGGTGGTACATCCCATCTTCACCGCACTTTGCAAAGCGTCTTCACGCTCTATGAATATTCGTTTTTCGGGAACGGCAACAAATGAAAATACCGGTTTTGATGCTCTCAGCTGATATTGTCCGAAAGAAGTCCCGAAAGCATCGGTCACCCGGCGGATGATATCTTCCGTCACCTTACCCGACAGGAAAATGGAACAGTTGCCCGAATGATAATGCCGTCCGTAGAAATCACGGAGTACTTCTGGTGTAATGGCATGATAATCCTCCTCCACTACAATTTGCCCGCATGGATGCTGTGTCCCGTAAAGCGCCTGTAACAGGCCACGGTGTGCAAGGAAGTCTACTTTAGAAGTATTGACCAGATATTGCTGGATATTCGTATCCAGGATGGTATGCAGTTCTTTCTCCGGAAACACAGGTTCCTTAATCATGGATTCCACGACTTCCAGCGTTTTTGCCAGATACTTGTTCAGCGAGTAGACAGTGATATAAGCATACTCCGACGAACTCGACAGTTCGAGCCATGAACCATAATAATCCAGTTTCTCTGCAATGGTTGCCGCTGTATACTTCTGCGTGCCTTCGCGTAGCATCCGGTTTGTAAACAGCGCCTGCAACTTCTGCGACTGTTGCCAGCGCCCTCCGGCAAAAAGAATATCCATACGGACCACCTCCTGTTCACCGGCATTGACAACCGTCAACGGGACACCGTTCGGCAAAGTAGTCCGGACGGGAGAAAGGATATGGAAATTTTTCAGGGCTTGTATTTCAGGTTGTATCGTACGATCCATAAATCAGCTTCTGTTCTTCAAAAATTCTTCTGCATGTTTCAGATCCTGCGGTGTGTCGATACCGATCGTTTCCACGTCACTGATGCCTACCTTTATTTTATATCCATTCTCCAGCCAGCGCAACTGTTCGAGTGATTCTGCCAACTCCAGAGAGGATTGCGGTAGAGCGGTGATCTCCTTCAATACTTCCGTACGATAAGCGTACAGACCGATATGTTTGTAGTAGGTATGTCCCTTCAGCCAGTCTTCCTTATCGGCATTGCGCTGAAAAGGTATGATGGAACGGCTGAAATAAAGTGCGTTCCAATTCTTGTTGAGCACCACTTTCGGGGAGTTGACATTCTCCAGTACGGCAAACGGTTCATCGGCTGTGAAAGGCTTCACCAACGTAGCAATCTGCGTGGTAGGGTCTTCGAAACAAGCCTTTACAGCATTCAGCTGGGAAGGCTGGATGAAAGGTTCGTCCCCCTGTATATTGACTACCACATCAAAGTCGCCCCCGATCTTTGTGCACGCCTCATAGCAGCGGTCGGTACCACTTTTATGATCAATGGAAGTCATGACAACTTTTCCTCCGAATGCTTTTACGGCAGCTTCAATACGTTCGTCATCGGTAGCCACATAAGCATCATCCAAGATGCCCGCTACTTGTTCGTATACACGCTGTATCACCGTCTTCCCCCCCAGCATAGCCAATGGTTTCGCAGGGAAACGAGTGGATGCGTAGCGGGCAGGTATTATTCCCAGAAATTTCATATCTGATTGTATTTTAATTCTTCTAATCCTTTCACAACATACTCTCTTTTCAGGTCTTCCGGCTTCAACACCCGGTCATCGAAAGAGAGCAAATCAATATCCAGACTGACTTTTTCTTCCTTCTTATCCTCCGGACGACGCCCGGCGGACTGCTCGATAGCTTTCAGCTCTTTGCGCACTCTTTCCTCCTCCGCTTCCGAGAAGAACATCGCCACCTGATTGGAGAACAATGCCGGACTTCTGAAAAACAAAGGGCGTGTCTCCTGTTCAGACGTAAAGCGGATGGTAGGAAACAAATCCACCAGTCTCCTGCGAGCCAGAAGAAGATTCTCTTTCCGGTTGTAGTTACTTCCGATACAAATGATACATTTATGCACGATGAGAGGTTTAATTAAACAAATCGTCCAGTCCCGTTTCTTCGAAGACTTCTCCGTCCGGTGTTTCCGAACCGGCACAAGGATCAAAACCTTCGGGCAGTTTGAACGTTTCCGTCTGGCTGTATCCCAAAGTCGGGTCATCGTAGACTTTCTTCATATAAGTTGCCCAAATAGGCAATGCGGCGGCAGCCCCTTGTCCATAAGTCATTGTACCAAAGTGGATGTCACGTTCATCACCTCCTACCCAGCAACCGGACACCAATGATGGAGTAAAGCCCATAAACCAGCTATCCGAGTTATCATTGGTCGTACCTGTTTTACCGCCCATATCGGCCGTAATTCCGTAACGGCGAACACGTCCGCCTGTTCCTTCATTGATAACAGAACGAAGCATTACCAACATCTTGTATGCGCTCGAAACACTGATAACTTCTTCCATCTGCGGTGCAAACGTAGAAAGCACATTGCCGTCACTATCTTCAATGCGGGTGACGAATAACGGAGCTACCCGAATCCCCTTATTGGCAAAAGCTGTATATGCGCTTACCATTTCACCGACAGAAATTTCGCAGGGACCCAGACAAAGTGAAACAACAGGGTCGATCGCCTTGTTTCGTACACCAAAACTATGAATCAGCCTTACAAGGTTATAAGGATTCAGTTTACCCATCAGGTAAGCCGAAATCCAGTTATCCGAATTGGCCAGTCCCCATTTCAGAGTCACCATTTCACCATAACGTTTATTATTGGCGTTTCGGGGAGTCCATGCCTCTCCTGTTTCGGTAATCAGCGTTTGTTCTACATGACGCACCTGATCACAAGGTGAAAATCCGTTCTCCATCGCCAGTGTATACAGATACGGCTTGATAGTAGAACCTACCTGACGGCGTCCCACCATTGCCATGTCATATTGGAAATATGTATAATTCGGTCCTCCAACATACGCCTTCACATATCCGGTCATCGGGTCCATCGACATGAATCCTGTACGCAGGAAGTGTTTGTAATAGCGAATAGAGTCCATCGGAGTCATAATCGTATCCTTCTCACCTGCCCAGGTGAAAACAGACATTTCCTGAGGAGTATCGAATGCTTTGCGAATCTCCTGTTCAGAAGCACCCGCTGACTTCATTACATTATAACGTTCGGTTTGTTTCATGGCTCTGGTCAGCAATTCTTCCACCCGCGCCTGCGGCAATGCCCTTGCATACGGGGCGTTCTTACTTCCTTGTTTTTCTTTAAAGAACAGAGGTTGCAAGAAGTCGCCTAAATGTTCTTTGATAGCATCCTCAGCGTATTGCTGCATATGCGAATTGATGGTGGTATAAATCTTCAGACCATCCGTGTAGATATTATAACTCGAGCCGTCTTTCTTTTTATTTTTGGCGCACCAGCCGTACAGCGGATTTGTTTCCCATGAAAGTGAATCTTCATAATACTTCTGCATCTGCCAGCCGCGGTACTCGCTCTTAACCGGTTTCTTGGCAGTCATCACACCACGAAGATATTCGCGGAAATAGGTTGCCAGACCTTCTTTATGGTCTACACGGGTATATGCAAGTTTCAGCGGAAGTGCCTGCAAAGAATCACATTCCGCATCCGAGATGTAACCGGCTTTTTCCATCTGACGCAGTACGACGTTACGACGTCCCAATGCATTCTCACGGATTTTCGGATTTCGGGATACCGGATTATAACGGGACGGATTCTGACACATTCCCACCAACATCGCTGCCTGCTCTATTTTCAAATCTTTGGGTTCACAGCCGAAATAAGTAGACGCGGCTGTCTTTATACCGACAGCATTATTCAGGAAGTCGAACTTATTAAGATACATTGTCAGAATCTCTTCTTTCGTATAGTAACGTTCCAATTTTACGGCAATCACCCATTCGATCGGTTTCTGCAACAGACGCTGCATAGTATTGCTTGCCACCTTTTCCGTAAACAACTGTTTTGCCAACTGTTGTGAGATCGTACTACCTCCACCCGCACTTTTCTGCAACAATAATCCACGCTTGACGATGGCACGGAAAAGTGCCTTCGCATCAATACCGGAATGTTCGGCAAAGCGAACATCCTCCGTCGCAATCAGCGCATGAATGATGTTGGGAGAAAGATCGGCATAGCTGCTGTATACACGATTGTTTTTTTCCATTGAGAAGGTACCCAGTACTTTCCCGTCTTCCGAGAATACCTCAGTTGCAAATTTATAATTGGGATTTTCCAGTTCTTCCACAGGAGGCATATAGCCTATCCAGCCCTTAGAGATAGACACAAAAACAACTACGATAGCTATTAAAGCAACTGCCAACAATACCCAAAGAGCGTTTATTATTTTTCGAATCATGTTTCTTCTAGCTTAAAAAAGATGCTTATAATTAAGCCGCAAAGGTAGATAAAATATAGCATACAGCAAACGAGTTTTTGATTTATTTGATATTTTAAAACCAACCGAAAAACGAAAAAAAAAAAAAAAAAAGTTTGTATTTTACATTTTCTTCGTACCTTTACACTCCGGTAAAACAAGTTCTATCCACATAAAAGATAACAAAATGGAAAACAGAAGTTTAGTAACCATTGCCGAACATTCTAAAGAAAAAATCCTCTACATGCTCGAAATGGCGAAGCAGTTTGAAATGAACCCCAACCGCCGGTTATTGCAAGGTAAGGTAGTAGCAACCCTGTTCTTCGAACCTTCCACCCGTACCCGTTTGAGTTTCGAAACAGCAGCCAATCGCCTCGGCGCACGCGTCATCGGATTTACTGATCCGAAAGCAACCAGCTCCTCAAAAGGAGAAACACTCAAAGACACGATCATGATGGTTAGTAGCTATGCGGATATCATCGTCATGCGACACTATCTCGAAGGAGCTGCCCGATATGCCAGCGAAGTAGCACCCGTACCCATCGTCAATGCAGGAGACGGAGCCAACCAGCACCCGTCACAAACGATGCTCGACCTCTACTCCATCTACAAAACTCAGGGAACACTGGAAAACCTGAACATCTTTCTGGTGGGAGACTTGAAATACGGACGCACCGTCCACTCACTACTGATGGCTATGCGTCACTTCAATCCTACATTCCACTTCATCGCCCCCGATGAACTGAAAATGCCGGAAGAATATAAGCTATACTGCAAAGAGCATCAGATCAAATACATTGAACATACCGAATTTACCGAAGAAATTATCGCTGACGCTGACATCCTGTACATGACCCGTGTGCAACGCGAACGCTTCACCGACCTGATGGAATACGAACGAGTGAAAAATGTATATATCCTGCGCAACAAGATGCTGGAGAACACCCGTCCGAACCTCCGCATCCTGCACCCGCTGCCCCGTGTCAACGAGATTGCTTACGACGTGGACAACAACCCGAAAGCATATTATTTCCAACAGGCGCAAAACGGTCTGTATGCCCGTGAAGCCATCCTTTGCGACGTATTAGGTATCACATTAGAGGACGTTAAAAACGATATTTTATTATGAGCGAAAATAAACAAGCATTGCAAGTAGCTGCCCTGAAAAACGGGACAGTGATTGACCATATCCCATCAGAAAAACTCTTTACTGTCGTACAGCTACTGGGCGTGGAGCAAATGAAATGTAACATCACCATCGGCTTCAACCTCGACAGCAAAAAGCTAGGGAAAAAAGGCATTATCAAAATCGCCGACAAGTTTTTCTGCGACGAAGAAATCAACCGCATATCGGTAGTAGCACCTTACGTAAAACTGAACATTATCCGCGACTATGAAGTCGTTGAAAAGAAAGAAGTCAGAATGCCGGACGAACTGCACGGCATCGTAAAATGCGCCAATCCGAAATGTATCACGAACAATGAACCTATGCCTACGTTATTTCATGTGATAGACAAGGATAATTGCATCGTGAAGTGCCATTATTGCGAGAAAGAACAGAAACGCGAGGAAATCACCATCCTCTAGTTTCTCCATTCCTCATTCTTAACTTTTTATTAAATTGAAACAAGACTGGAAACCGGGAACGATGATCTATCCGCTGCCTGCCGTATTGGTGAGTTGCGGAAAAGATGAAAGTGAATATAATATTATAACAGTAGCATGGACGGGTACGATTTGCACAAACCCGCCCATGTGCTATATATCCGTACGACCGGAACGACACTCCTACGACATCATCAAGAAAAATATGGAGTTCGTCATCAATCTGACAACTAAAGATATGGCGTTCCCCACCGACTGGTGCGGAGTACGTTCGGGACGGAATTATCGTAAATTCGAAGAGATGAAACTCACTCCGGGACGCTGCACCGTAGTCAGCGCACCGCTGATCGAAGAGTCTCCCCTCTGCATCGAATGTCGCGTGAAGGAAATTGTTTCGCTCGGTTCGCATGATATGTTTATCGCCGATGTGGTAAACGTCCGTGCAGACGACCGGAACCTGAATCCCGAAACCGGCAAGTTCGAACTGGCGGAAGCGAACCCGCTGGTATATGTGCACGGAGGATATTACGACCTGGGAGAAAAAATAGGGAAATTCGGCTGGAGTGTAGAAAAGAAGAAATAAAGAAAAAAGTACTGCCATGAATATACTGCGCAACATAATTCTTTTCGGTTGGATGGCGATAGCTTGCACAGCTTTCGCCCAAGATCGTAACGCAGATAAAGTGGAACGTCCCAACACGAAGAAAATCAACTTCGGTATCAAAGCCGGATTTAATTCTTCCATGTTTATGGTATCCGAATTGAAAATCAAAGACGTAACGATCGACGAAGTACAAAATAATTATAAAATCGGTTATTTCGGCGCGATCTTCATGCGCTTTAATATAAAGAAGCACTTCATTCAGCCGGAAGCATCCTATAATGTCAGCAAAGGCGAGATCACCTTTGACAAACTTGGTTCGCAGCACCCTGCCATCGAACCCGATTATGCTTCCGTACAATCCGTACTTCACAGTATCGACTTCCCTGTTCTCTACGGATATAATGTAGTGAAAAAAGGACCTTACGGAATGTCTATCTTTGCCGGTCCCAAACTCCGGTATCTATGGGGAAAGCAGAACGAAATCACTTTCACAAACTTCGACCAGAAAGGGATTCATGAAAAGCTGTATCCGCTCAATGTCAGCGTCGTGATCGGTGTCGGCGTCAATATCTCCCGCATCTTTTTCGACTTCCGCTACGAACAGGGGATAGGAAATATCTCCAAATCCATCGTTTATGACAATATCAATTCAGACGGCAGCACGGGAGTCAGCCCTATCATTTTCCGCCGCCGCGACAGCGCATTAAGTTTCTCGTTCGGATTCATTCTTTAAAGAACATCCGACAGCCGGCTGATGAACTTTTGATAGTCGGCAACCGGCAAAAACAGACACCTCCTATTCATTCCGTACGATAAATTATCCATTATCTATTAATTTCCTCCATTTACTAACATTTTTCTTATAGTTCCTTCGTTCTTTATTTATTTTCACTAACTTTGTGCGCTTAAAATAGGTATCTCGAATTAAAAATTTAATCTTACTTATAAAAAGAATGAAAAGAGACGACTTAATTTTCGACATCATCGAAAAAGAGCACCAACGTCAGCTGAAAGGTATCGAGCTGATTGCATCTGAAAACTTTGTAAGTGACCAGGTAATGCAGGCAATGGGTTCTTGCCTGACTAACAAGTACGCAGAAGGTTATCCGGGCAAACGTTACTACGGAGGTTGTGAAGTAGTTGACCAAAGCGAACAAATCGCTATCGACCGCCTGAAAGAAATCTTCGGTGCCGAATGGGCAAACGTACAACCGCATTCAGGAGCACAAGCCAATGCAGCCGTATTTCTGGCTGTTTTGAATCCAGGCGACAAGTTTATGGGATTAAACCTCGCACACGGCGGACACCTTTCTCACGGTTCATTAGTAAACACTTCCGGCATTATCTACACTCCTTGCGAATACAATCTGAATCAGGAAACCGGCCGTGTAGACTACGACCAGATGGAAGAAGTTGCTTTGCGCGAAAAGCCGAAAATGATTATCGGCGGTGGCTCTGCTTATTCCCGCGAATGGGACTACAAACGTATGCGTGAAATCGCAGATAAAGTAGGCGCTATCCTGATGATCGACATGGCTCACCCTGCGGGTCTGATCGCTGCCGGACTGTTGGAGAACCCGGTTAAATATGCACACATCGTCACTTCGACTACACATAAAACACTTCGCGGACCTCGTGGTGGGGTCATCATGATGGGAAAAGATTTCCCTAATCCTTGGGGAAAGAAAACTCCGAAGGGTGAAATCAAAATGATGTCTCAATTACTGGATTCAGCTGTATTCCCAGGTGTACAGGGCGGACCGTTGGAACACGTAATCGCTGCCAAAGCCGTAGCTTTCGGCGAAATCCTGCAACCGGAATACAAGGAATATGCAAAACAGGTTCAGAAGAATGCTGCTGTACTGGCACAGGCTTTGATAGACCGTGGTTTTACAATCGTTTCCGGTGGTACGGACAATCACTCCATGCTGGTTGACCTGCGTAGCAAATACCCTGATCTGACAGGTAAGGTAGCAGAAAAAGCATTAGTTTCTGCTGACATTACCGTAAATAAGAACATGGTTCCGTTTGACAGCCGTTCTGCTTTCCAAACTTCCGGTATCCGTCTGGGTACTCCTGCCATCACAACCCGTGGTGCGAAAGAAGACCTGATGATCGAAATTGCCGAAATGATCGAAACTGTTCTGTCTAACGTGGAAAATGAAGAGGTGATCGCACAAGTACGTGCACGTGTCAATGAGACAATGAAGAAATATCCTCTTTTTGCTGATTAAGATTTCTTTCTTTGAGTAACCAAATGCCGGTAATGTGAATTAGCAGCATTTGTGTTCAACATTTCATAAAGAATTTCTTTTGAATTTTATAAGCCTGCTTTCTGTGAAGAAAACAGGCTTTTCTTTTTTATTTATTAACAGAATCAGACAAACTATCTGCTCGAAAAGATGTTTTCTTACTACAAAAAGAGAAATTGAAATACGCACTATACTCTTCCGGAAAGCAGCGACTTCAATCGTACAGTGTATCAGACAAGGTCAACATACCGGTACACTGGACTCTATATACAATCATCCCCGTCTTCCCAAACTATCAGAAGTGGAAAGACGGGGATTTATATTGGATGATTGACAGTACAGAAATATACTAAATGAAATAGTAAAAATCAGCTCAGTCCTTCAATTTCACCATCTACAATGTCGATATGCAACGCTTGCGGTTCTTTGGGCAATCCCGGCATACGAAGGATTTCTCCTGCAATCGCTACAATCATTTCGGCACCGTTATTAATCACTATATCCTTGATATGGAACTCGAAATTATTCACGGCGCCATAAATCTTCGGATCGGCAGAAAAAGAGTATTGTGTCTTGGCAATACAAACCGGATAATGAGTGATTCCCATTTTCTCAATCAGCTTGATGCGGTTGCGGGCGATGCTGCTGTACGTAATGACGCTGGCTCCATAAAGGTTGGTAGCCACTTTCTCAATCTTCTGCTGTATGCTGTCTTCTTCTTTATACGTATAACGCAAAGGTTCGGACGGATTATTTTCTATCGTATCGACTACGAGGCGGGCCATATCTACCGCTCCATCACCACCTTCGCTGAACGCATTATTGATGGCGTAACCTACCCCCAACTGTTCGCAGTGCTCGCGCAGCATTTCCATTTCCTCGTCCGTGTCGGTGGCAAACTTATTGAAAGCAACCACTACCGTCTGTCCGAAGGAGCGAAGATTACGAATATGTTTATCCAGATTGCGCAATCCTTCTTTCAGTCCTTCCATGTTCGGTTCCTTGATGCGGTCGAGACTGACACCACCGTGCATCTTCAGTCCTTGCGCCGTAGCGACAATCACAGTCAGTTTGGGCTGGAGTCCGCTTTTGCGGCATTTGATGTTATAGAACTTTTCAGCACCGAGGTCTGCGCCGAATCCGGCTTCCGTGATCACATAGTCACCGAATGACATTGCCAGTTTGGTGGCAAGAATAGAGTTACAGCCATGAGCGATATTGGCAAACGGTCCGCCGTGTACGAAAGCGGCGGTACCTTCGGTCGTCTGCACCAGATTCGGATGGATGGCGTCTTTCAGCAATACCGTGATAGCTCCCGCCACTCCGAGATCTTTCACCGTAAAAGGCTGGTCATCATATGTAAAACCAAGCAGAATATTTTCAATGCGGCGGCGCAAGTCTTCCACATCTTTGGAAAGGCAGAGAATGGCCATAATTTCCGAAGCCGGAGTAATATCGAAGCCTGACTCCTGCGTGATGCCGTTCGACTTGGGTCCGAGTCCGACTACGATGCTGCGCAACGAACGGTCGTTCACGTCGAGCACCCGACGCCAGAGAATTTCTTTCAATCCGAAACCTTTCGCCTGATTCTGATAAAGATAATTATCGAGCAAAGCAGAAATCATGTTATGCGCGGAAGTAATCGCATGAAAGTCTCCCGTAAAATGAAGGTTGATCTTCTCCATCGGAAGCACCTGTGCATATCCCCCACCCGCTGCTCCTCCCTTCATACCGAAGCAAGGACCGAGAGACGGCTCGCGCAAAGCGACAATCGCCTTCTTTCCGATTTTGTTCAGTCCCAGGGCGAGACCGATAGATACTGTAGTTTTGCCGATACCCGCCTTTGTCGCTGTGATGGCAGTTACCAGGACAAGGTTACTTTTCTTCACTTTCTCCTCGTCGATCAGTTGTTCGGGAATCTTCGCGATGTAGCGACCATAATTTTCGACTTCTTCACGAGGGATTCCGATGCTTTCGGCAACTTGCTTGATCTTTTTCAACTCGACACTGCGAGCTATTTCTATGTCTGATTTCATACAGAATATGATTAGTTTTATTTGAAGTGACAAAAGTATAACAAAAAAGCGAAACTGAGAAATTTAAGACGCTCTCTCGTTTGCCCGGGACTTCCGCACAATTAATTTATATTTTTAGAAACTATGACGATAACGTACTTAACCCACTAAACTCTTTTTGCACAAGAACTGTTGTTATGAACATAACCTAAACAAGAACAACATATATGGAATGGATTATTAATCAACTCAGGGATCATCCCGAACTTGCCATTTTCCTCACTTTATTCGCCGGCTTCTGGCTGGGCAGATTCAAAATAGGAAAATTTTCGTTGGGAACAGTAACCAGCGTGCTACTGGTCGGAGTACTGGTGGGACAATTAAACATTAGTGTAGACGGCCCGATGAAAGCTGTCTTTTTCCTCCTGTTTTTATTCGCTGTGGGCTATAAGGTAGGTCCGCAATTCTTTCGCGGATTGAAGAAAGACGGATTGCCGCAAGTAGGATTTGCCGTCCTGATGTGCTTTGTCAGCCTCATCGCCCCATGGATACTTGCCAAAATCATGGGCTACCATGTAGGCGAGGCTGCCGGATTGCTGGCAGGCTCACAGACCATTTCCGCAGTAATCGGTGTGGCAAGCGACACGATCAATCAATTAAGCATCAGCGATACGCAGAAAGCGACATTTATCAATGCCATCCCCGTAGCATACGCTGTGACTTATATTTTCGGTACGGCAGGTTCCGCATGGATTCTGGCTTCACTCGGTCCCAAAATGCTGGGCGGACTGGAGAAGGTGAAAGCGGACTGCAAAGAGCTGGAAGCCAAAATGGGAACTTCCGAAGCAGATGAACCCGGATTTTACACCGCCCTCCGCCCCGTCGTATTCCGTGCTTATAAAATAGATAACGAATGGTTCGGCAAAGGAAAAACGGTCAGCGAACTGGAGAACTATCTGGTGGAAAACGATAAACGGCTGTTTGTAGAACGCGTACGGCAAAAGGGCGTCATAGAAGAAGTCACCCCGGATATGCTTCTACAACCGGGCGATGAAGTCGTATTAAGCGGCCGCCGTGAATATGCAATCGGCGAAGAAGACTGGATCGGTCCGGAAGTGATCGACGCCCAACTGCTCGACTTTCCGGCAGAGACGCTTCCGGTAATGGTCACCCACCGCACATTCGCAGGCGAAAAGGTCTCCACGATCCGTGCGCTGAAATTCATGCACGGAGTCAGTATCCGCAGTATCAAGCGAGCAGGCATCAATGTTCCGGTACTTGCTCAGACAGTGATCGACTCCGGTGATATTCTCGAACTGACCGGAACAAAACTCGAAGTAGAAACTGCCGCCAAACAGATGGGCTATATCGATCGCCCCACCAACCAGACAGATATGATCTTCGTGGGACTGGGTATCCTGCTCGGTGGTCTGGTCGGCGCACTTGCCATTCACCTGGGAGGTATCCCGATCAGCCTGTCCACCAGTGGAGGTGCCTTGATCGCAGGACTCGTATTCGGCTGGCTGCGCAGCAAACATCCGACCTTTGGCGGTATCCCCGAACCTTCGTTGTGGGTATTGAATAATGTGGGATTGAATATGTTTATCGCTGTTGTCGGCATCGCTGCCGGACCTAGTTTCGTGACCGGTTTCAAGGAAGTAGGATTCAGCCTGTTTATCGTCGGTGCACTGGCAACCGCCATCCCTCTTCTCAGCGGACTGCTGATGGGAAGATATCTGTTCAAGTTCCACCCTGCCCTCACACTGGGATGTACAGCCGGAGCACGTACCACAACCGCCGCACTGGGAGCTATTCAGGATGCATTGGGAAGCGACACTCCCGCGTTAGGATACACCGTGACGTATGCAGTCGGTAATACACTACTGATTATCTGGGGAGTAGCCATCGTATTGCTCATGTAAATGTCAGTATAATGAATGTATAGGAAATCAAAATTAAGTATCAAAACAATAAGAACCATTATGGAAAAGAAAACAACTGGCACAGCTATCACCAAGAACTTTGCCAAAAAGATGGAAACGATCAGCCCTTTCGAACTTAAAAACAAGCTCATCGAAATGGCTGACGAGAGTATCAAGAAAATGGCCCATACCATGCTGAACGCAGGACGAGGCAACCCGAACTGGATTGCGACCGAACCGCGTGAAGCATTCTTCCTGTTAGGAAAATTCGGACTTTGCGAATGTCGCCGTGTCCAATCCCTGGAAGAAGGAATTGCAGGCATCCCACAACAGGAAGGAATAGCCGCCCGCTTCGAGGCTTTCCTCAAAGAGAACGAGAAAGAATCCGGAGCCAGGTTACTGAAAGAAACCTATAATTATATGCTGATGGAGCACGCAGCCGATCCGGACAGACTGGTTCATGAATGGGCGGAATCGGTCATCGGCGACCAGTATCCTGTCCCCGACCGTATCCTGCACTTCACCGAACTGATCGTACAGGATTATCTGGCACAGGAAATGTGCGACCGCCGTCCCCCTAAAGGCACATTCGACCTTTTCGCTACCGAAGGCGGAACGGCTGCCATGTGCTATGTATTCGATTCATTGCAGGAAAACTTTCTGTTGAATCAAGGGGATTCCATCGCCTTGATGATTCCTGTCTTCACGCCCTACATCGAGATTCCGGAATTACGCCGCTATCAGTTCGATGTTACCGAAATATCTGCCGATCAGATGACACCGGACGGGCTGCACACCTGGCAATATAAAGATGAAGATATCGATAAGCTGAAGAATCCGCAGATAAAAGCGTTGTTCATCACCAATCCGAGCAATCCGTCCAGTTATGCGCTGAGTCCGGAGACTACCGCACGTATTGTCAACATCGTAAAGAATGACAATCCGAATCTGATGATCATTACGGACGATGTGTACGGAACATTCATACCTCACTTCCGTTCGTTGATGGCGGAGTTGCCGCATAATACACTCTGCGTCTATTCCTTCTCCAAGTATTTCGGAGCCACAGGATGGAGAAATGCAGTGATAGCCCTACACGAAGACAACATCTACGACAAAATGATTGCCCGCCTGTCGGAGGAGCAAACAGCAATCTTAAACAAGCGTTATGCAAGTCTCAGTTTACACCCCGAGAAGATGAAGTTTATTGACCGCATGGTAGCCGACAGCCGGCAGATTGCGCTGAACCATACCGCAGGACTCTCGCTGCCCCAGCAAATGCAGATGAGCCTGTTCGCCGCTTTCTCTCTTCTCGACAAGGAAGACCGGTACAAGGCAAAGATGCAGGAAATCATCCACCGTCGACTGCATGCACTCTGGGACAGCACCGGCTTCACGTTGATAGAAGACCCGCTGCGTGCCGGATATTATTCGGAAATCGACATGCTGGTATGGGCGAAGAAATTCTACGGTGACGAATTTGCAGACTATCTGCAAAAGACCTACAATCCGCTCGACGTTGTTTTCCGCCTTGCCAACGAGACTTCGCTCGTCCTGCTGAACGGCGGCGGATTTGCCGGACCGAAATGGAGTGTCCGTGTTTCGCTCGCCAATCTGAACGAAGCCGATTACGTAAAAATAGGACAAAGTATCAAGCGCGTACTGGATGAGTATGCAGAAAATAGGTAATACTTATTATTTAAAGCGGGAAGTATCCACCTCTTCCCGCTTTTTCTCCTTGTATCCTCCGAATTTGTAGTTGAAGGAAATACCGAAGGCACGGGTAGTCTTCATATAGTGATTCTTCACATTCTGTTGTCCGAAACGGACATTAGTCGAAATGGTGGAAGTATTAAATATGTCGTCGCATTTCAAGGTCAGTTGTGCTTTTCCCTTTGCGAAAGTATAGCGCAGGGCCGCATCCAGATTTCCCGAACGGGGAAGGTCGAAAATGCCTTGTATCGCTTTGTTCTGATAAAATCCGCTTAGGGTAAACTTCAAATCAGGTTTGGTGGAAAGAGTGAAGGTATTGTTCATGGTCAATACAAACGTATATAGTTTGCGGTCGAACGGGATATCCCAGAAATCACTGTCTTTCTGACGGTAACGGAAGCCGATTGCCGTGATGCGGGAGTCCAGCCATTTCTTCACTTTAAAGGGAACTACCATTACCAAGCCCGCCTGTTCCGAGAAGTCGAAGTTAAAGCATTTATAGATCTCGACCAGACGTTCCGGAGACTGGTAAAGCGTCTGCATTTCCTTGTTTTTCGTGCGGCTGTAATAGGCGGTCAGCACATATTTACCTTTTAATATATAGCTAATGTTAGCTTCGTAATTGGTTGCCGGTTTAAGGAAGGGATTTCCCTGAATCTCGGAATAAGCGCCCATGTAGGAAGTGGAGTTCTGCATACTCCAATATTCCGGATATTCCTTGTCGCTGCTCAATGAAAATTGCAGGATATGTCCCGGAGCAGGCAAATAAGTCAGGTTGGCAACCGGATACAGGCTCCATTCGTTCCACATATCCGTATGATATTGCTCGGCAGCCAGAGAGACGTCCGCCGAAAGTTTCTCACCGAAGCTCTTGCTGAGTCCGGCATAAAAGTTCAGCGTCTGCTCGCGACGACGGGATTGCATGTTGTTGTCCGGCAGTAAAGTTTCCGTTTCGGGATCGAAATACATTTGATAACTATTGTCCAATGCGGTCGTATAAGCAACACCATAATTCAATCCCCAGTCTGCGCCCAAAGTATGTTCTTGTCCGGCATAGAAACGCCATTGGTTGATCCGTTGGTTATCTTTGCTCAGGAAGTTCAGTGTTTCTTCTCCCAGTGTGCTGTAAAGCAGCTGACTGCCGGGAGCATGATAATAGGTAAATTCCGCTCCGGCTTTCAGTCCGAAAGGAGTCTGATAGTCGAGTTTGGCATTATGAAGCTGTCCTTCCGAGTGCGAATCGGTGACCGAGTTCTGCGCACCGGTGACTGTGGCGTAAGGTTTGACATCGGTGAAAGCAGTGGTATAAACCAAGCTCAGCAAATGCTTGTCGGTAAAGGCATAGTCCATCCCAAGGCGTATCTGGTGATTGTTGTGGCGGGAAGTAGTGATATCATACATATTCATCGGATGCACCGAACCGTCGGCGAGCGTGTGAAGCGCTTCCTTGTCTGTCTCCCTCCGTTCGCGGCTGTAAGAGTAAGAGTAGAGAAGATCAGCAGAAAATTTGCGTCCGGAGTATAGAAGGCTCGCACGCTCTGCCAGAGATTCGTAGTGTAATTGGCTGTAGGCAGTATATAGTTCTCCCTGAAGAGAAGGTTCTTTTCCCATGCCCGAAGTCAGTATCAAATTGATCATCGGTCCGCGCACCTGATAACGTGCCGGAGCGGAATACATCACTTCCGCCTTTTCAATCCGACTGACGGGCATTGATTTCAGCAGGGTGCTTAATTGCTCTACAGAGAGGGTGGTCACTTTTCCGTTGATAACCACAGTGACCGGTTGCCCTCCCAACATCAGGGCATCATTCATGGAGACAACTCCCGGCAGGTTCTTTACCGCATCATAGGCATTGTCTACCGGCAGGCTGCTGACCAGTCTCGGAACGTCGTATACCAGTTTCCCCTGTTCGGCTTTTACTACCGGACGTTCGCCGGTGATCATGACTTCGGGAAGTTCCCGATACAGGCTGTCTATATAGGCTACGTTTTTTACGCTGTCGGCAGGTTCCTGCGCTGTCTGTACCTGCTGTGCAGAAGCGTACATCCAATACATGAAAAGTAACAAAAGCAGTAAATAAGTTCGTTTCATATCGCATTTATTTTTGAGTATGCTGCAAAATACGGGAGAAAAAACGAAACTTTACGTTATCGCCGGCTTATCTAGTGTTATTTAGTCTTATCAAAGAGAAGAAAAATAACAGTTTCATACTATCTTTGTCCGTATGAAACTACCGTTGAAACATATCATTATCCTTGTCATCTGCTCGCTGACAGGCATCTTTGTTTACCAGACATATTGGCTGACAGGGCTTTACCGCACGATGAAGCAGGAAATGAACAATAATATCAAAGACGCCATGCGTACGAGCGACTTTAATGAAATCGTGCTTCGCGTCAACGAACTGCAAAAGGATAATGTGGAACATGGTTCGGTCACCGTTTCCGCCGGATATGGTGCGGACGGCAAGTCGCTGGTGACAAGCCAGACTGTCTCTTATACAGACAGTACCTACAAAGACACCCTGCATACACGCACGGAAACAGCAGTAGATACCCTGGCCGTCAATGACAATGATCCGGATGCCAGCGCCGTTGCCTCCAGCGAAAGCGGACTCGATGTATTATTAAAGAGACAGGACTCGATGAAAGAACTCATACTCAGCGTCCAACAGGGTATGCACTCCGGCGTGGACACCTACATCGACATCAACCTGCAAAAATATGACAGTCTACTGACCGATGTACTGAAAGCACACAACATAGATGTGCCTCACCGTACCTTATATATATACAGCGGAGCCACTCAGGATTCATCCCAGACATTCATAGATACACTGGGCATCGCAGGAGACAGCACCTATATCCCCAGCCCGAAAGCCATCCGCTACGATTACGAATTCAACAGGCACCACAGTCAACGCTACCAACTGATAATGGAACCCATCACCTCCCTGGTATGGAAACAAATGACCGGCATCCTGGTCACTTCATTTGTCATCTTCCTCATCCTCGGATTTTCCTTCTGGTTCCTCATCCGCACACTGCTGAAACAAAAGACGCTGGAAGAAATGAAGAGCAACTTTACGAACAACATCACGCATGAGTTAAAAACCCCGATTGCCGTGGCGTATGCCGCCAACGATGCACTGCTGAATTTCAACCAGGCGGAAGAAAAGAGCAAACGTGACCAATATCTGCGCATCAGCCAAGAACAGCTACAACGCTTGAGCGGACTCGTCGAACAGATTCTTTCCATGAGCATGGAAAGCCGCAAGACGTTCAGACTGCACCCCGAAGAGATTTGTCTGAAAGAACTGATTACTTCTTTAATAGAGCAGCACCAGCTAAAAGCGGATATCCCCGTACACATAACACTGGAAACAGAACCGGAAGCACTGACGATAGTAGCCGACCGCACTCATTTCAGCAATATCATCAGTAACCTGATAGACAATGCCGTGAAATATTCGAAACAAGAAGCAGAGATTATGATTCAGTGCCGCCAAACGGGGGAAACAGTGACTATCACCGTCTCCGATCATGGAATAGGTATCCCCCTGGATAAGCAGAAACATATATTCGACAAATTCTATCGTGTTCCGACCGGAAATCTTCATAACGTGAAAGGATACGGCTTAGGACTTTTCTATGTCAAAAGCATGGTCGAAAAACATGGAGGCACCATCACCGTCAAAAGTGAATCCGGCAAAGGAAGTACATTTACCATTACTATCTAAAACATCAAAACCATGAGCAAAAACGACATTACAGTATTGTTGGTGGAAGACGAACTGACACTCGCCATGATTATCAAAGATACGCTCGAGGAAAACGGTTTTACCATCCATACCGCCTCCGACGGCGAAGAAGGATTGCATCTTTTCTTTGAACTTCGGCCGGACGTGCTGGTGGCCGATGTGATGATGCCCAAAATGGACGGCTTCGAAATGGTACGCCGCATCCGGCAGACGGACAAGCAGACACCTGTACTGTTTCTGACTGCCCGTTCGGCCATCAACGATGTAGTAGAAGGATTCGAACTCGGAGCAAACGATTATCTGAAAAAGCCTTTCGGCATGCAGGAACTGATCATACGTATCAAGGCGCTGATGGGAAAAGCGTTCAGCTTCACGGAGACAAAGGTATCCAGCCGTTTTGAGATAGGAAGTTATCTATTCGATCCGGTCGCGCAGACATTGCTGCATGCCGGAGTGAGACAGGAACTCTCCCACCGCGAGTCGGAAATACTGAAACGGCTTTGTGAGAACCGGAATCAGGTGGTCAATACGCAGGACGTTCTGCTGGAACTTTGGGGAGATGACAGTTTCTTCAATTCCCGGAGTCTGCATGTGTTCATCACGAAACTGCGGCATAAGTTGTCGCAGGATGAGCAAATACGTATCGTCAATGTGCGGGGAATCGGCTATAAACTCATTGCAAACTAAGCTCTAAAATAGTGTCACTATCCTACTGGTATAGTGTCACTATCCCCACAGGATACTTACACTATCTTAGTGGGATAGTGACACCATCCCGACGAGACAGTGGCACACTCCTTTTTAAAGGATTTTTCTCTAAGAAAACATAACGGAAGCAGGCAGTCAGACTAAAAATCTCTATCTTTGTCATCAATCAACCTTTACGAAAATGAGAAAACTGATTCTATTTCTTTCGCTGATATTATCGGTCGGTTTTGCATCCGCACAGTCGGAAGTTCCTTCCGATAGTATTCGTCGTGCTCCGTCGAGCAATATAAAGGAATTCGGTGGCTTCCTGCTCGATATGGGATTAATGAATGTGGCCCCTCCCAAACTTCCAAAATTCAGTCTCGATGTACCGGATGTGAGTAAAGACTATAATCAGATATTCCGTCTGAATACAGACGCGACCTATACGCAGGGATTCACCGACGCATTTTCTTCCCCTTTCTCCGGTTTCGGATATGGGTATGGCTGGGGATTGTCGTCTTCACCGCAGTTCATGCAGATGAGTACCTTCAAACTGAAAAACGGATGGAAAATCAATACATACGGAGACTATGACAAAGACGGATGGAAAGTGCCCAACCGTAGTGCCATGCCTTGGGAGAAGAATAATTTCCGGGGAGCATTCGAACTGAAGTCCTCCAATGGTAATTTCGGTATCCGGATAGAGGTTCAGCAGGGACGGAACGGTCTTTATTAACTACGCTACTCATTATGATCGACTTGTTTCGGCTATTAGCATATCCTGATTAGCTATTAGCATAATCCGATTAGCTAATAGCTAATCAGGATATGCTAATAGGATATTTCAATCATCAATAACAAGATGAGCCACTTATTCAACTAACATTTATTCTGCTTCAAAAGCTCTGTCTGCCACAGCCATCGCGTCGGCTACACGGTCGCACCATGAATCGAACTCCGGATCAGGAGTCTGTGTTTCGGGGTGCGAAAGCATATATTGCACTGACTGCCTTAAACCATCTGCCATCGAAGTTGTACAGATAAAGTCCGGCACAAGGCGTTTTATTTTCGAATTATCAAAGACTACCGTTGCGGCTTTGTCCCCCAGCAGTTCGCCCCGAAAGTCATAGTTCCCGCCATGTCTCGCAAGAAAATCGGAAGCCACATGGAGTGCGTTCAAAGGTTTCCCCAGCGCATCGGCAATGGTTTGATAAATCTGATTCCAAGTCATACTCTCATCTGTGGTGATATGGAAGGCATTCCCGATGGCATGAGGGTTAGCCATCAGTCCTACGTATCCTTTGGCAAAATCTTTGGAATGTGTCAGTGTCCACAAGGAACTTCCGTCACCGGGGATAATAACCGGTTTCCCGTCAAGGATACGTTTAAGTATCTGCCAGTTCCCCTTATTTCCATGCAGGCTTACAGGAGGTTTCGTTCCATTATACGTATGGCTGGGACGGACAATCGTAATCGGGAAACCGGTGGTACGGTATGCTGTCATCAACACTTCTTCGGCGGCAATCTTATGCCGTGAATATTGCCAGTAAGGATTCACTAAAGGGGTACTTTCCGTAATACGGTAATCAGCCAACGGTTTTTGGTAGGCGGATGCACTGCTGATAAAAATATATTGTTTCGTCTTATTACGGAACAGACGGATATCACGTTCTACATCTTCTGCCGTGTAAGCGATGAACTGAGCTACGACATCATAACTTTCATCTGCAATAGCTTTCGCCACAGCTTCCTCATCGTGAATGTCGGCAATGATACTGCCCACACCTTCCGGCAGTTTTTTTGAGCCCCGGTTAAGCAATGTTATCTCCCACCCTCTCTGTTGAGCCAATTCTACTACATCGGTACTAATCGTACCGGTTCCTCCAATGAATAATGCTTTCATAAAACAAGTCTTTTTAAATTCGCAGGAACAAATATATTAATTCTACTATTCACATCCCTTGATTATCCCGTTTTTTTGTTTCCGACACGCTGATATTTAGCTGGAAAAAGTGAGTTTGCCTCCTACTGCCCGCCAGCATTGTATACAAATTACTGAATCTTATACCCAAATTACTGTTTTGCAAATCCGGAATGAGAAAGATACATTTAAAAGCTTTATCTTTGTGACAGATCAAAACTGTAAGCCGTATGGAAGAAATAACAAAAATTGAAAGCATTGACCAGTATGACCAACTGTTCGGACTAGAGACCTTGCACCCGCTGGTAAACGTGATCGACTTCTCGAAAGCGACAAAGACGGTAGACTACTATCGTATGAATATCGGATTCTACTCTCTGTTTCTGAAAGACGCAAAATGTGGCGATCTCAGATATGGACGGAAGTATTATGACTATCAGGAAGGAACCGTTGTCTGCATGGCTCCGGGACAGGTTATCGGGATAGATAACCGCAAGCAGACACCAATTCGTACAAAATCTATCGGTCTTTTATTTCATCCCGATTTAATCCGGGGAACTTCTTTAGGGCAGAATATCAAACACTATAGTTTCTTCTCTTACGAAGTGAATGAAGCACTGCATCTCTCCGAACAGGAAAGGGAAATCGTGACCGACTGTATCCACAAAATACAAATCGAACTGGAACATGCCATCGACAAACACAGCAAGCAGCTCATTGTCCGCAATATAGAACTATTGCTCGACTATTGCATGCGCTTCTACGAACGGCAATTCATCACCCGTAATCAGGCGAATAAAGATATCATCGTGAAGTTCGAACAGTTATTGGACGAGTATTTTCAGAATCAGACTGCACTTACCGAAGGACTTCCTTCTGTAAAATACTTTGCGGACAAAGTCTGCCTTTCTTCCAATTACTTCGGAGACCTGATCAAGAAAGAAACAGGAAAAACGGCACAGGAATATATCCAGCACCGGATCATAGAACTTGCCAAGGAACGGATATTAGAAGGTAGCCAGACGGTCAGCCAGATTGCGTATGAACTGGGGTTCCAGTATCCGCAGCATTTCAGCCGGTTGTTCAAGAAGAATGTCGGATGTACGCCAAACGAATATAAGCAACAGAACTAAAAACAGCTCCACTAATCAGGATATTAGTTACGTCATGGGAGATAAAGTACTTAAGATAGGAAGTGTGCATCAATGTAATTGCTGCATGGGGAGTAAGACGCTGCACCCTCTGGTCAGTGTCATCGACCTTTCAAAAGCCGATTTATCCTCCCATACGGATTTCAAATTCGGATTTTACACGATTCTGTTGAGCGAATGCAAATGTGAAGCCTACAGATACGGACATCAGTACTACGACTTCTCGGACGGGACACTTCTCTGTCTGACTCCCGGCGAGTCAATCAGTATGAAGGATAGTGACAACACATGTCCTTCCAAAGGATGGATACTGGCGTTTCATCCCGACTTGATCTGCGGCACTGTGCTTGGAGCGAACATTCGTGACTATACTTTCTTCTCTTATCGTCCCGAAGAAGCACTGCATGTTTCATTACGTGAAAAGCAGGTCATACTGGAACTTCTGGATAAAATAAATGAAGAATTGCAACGCTGCATCGACTGCTATAGTCAGAAGATCATTTCCAAATACATCGAACTACTGCTTGATTATTGCGAACGCTTCTACGAACGCCAGTTCATCACACGCAATGAGGCTAACAAAAAGATTATCGAACGGTTTGACCGTCTTTTGGATGATCATTTCAATACTATACAAAGTCAGTCCTACGATCTTCCCACTATTGAGGAGTGCGTCAGAGTACTTCGTCTTTCTCCCGCATATTTCAATGATTTGCTGGAATATGAAACGGGGAAATCGTACAAAGAATATCTTCAGTTCAAGCGTTTCGAAATAGCTAAAGAGTGGTTGATAAATACAGATAAAACACTCAGCCAGATAGCGCAGGAACTCGGTTTCCGGAATCCGCAATATTTCAGCCGCCTGTTTAAGAAGATCACCGGTTGTTTGCCGAATGATTTCAAGATGCCTAACTGACTTTTCTCTTAATAAAAATAGAATTGAGAATTCAAATTCTTAATCAATGTTATAAAACATACTATTTTTCTTGGATAATTTGCAAAGTTCACAGAAGTCCGTATCTTTGCAATGTGTTTTTCATAGTATTAGATTTAAGGTTAACAAAGGTTGGAGCAAGGCGTTGCTCCTTTTTTTATGTCCATACGTGAGCTATTGGACTTTCGTATATAGTAGAATTACGTTATTTTTCAGTAGATTTGCAGTAACACTTGAAAAGGATACATTCAGATTATATCCTGAATATATAAATCAAAAAGTGCTCTTTTTACGTTATATATCAAGAAGTAACTTTAATCCTGACAAAACAATGAAGACAGAGCGGAAATATCACCATTTGATTAAATCAGTTATCATCGTACTATTCCTTTCTTTTGGCATGACTTCGTGCGAAAAGGAAGAGCCAGTTCCGGTACCTACAGAACAAACGGTATTCATGTATCTCCCCTGGTCTGATAATCTCACATCCAATTTCTATCAGAACATCAGCGACCTTGAAAGTGTAGTTGAAAAGAATATCTTGAAGGATGAACGGATAATCATTTTCATGTGTACCACAGCAACGAAAGCCACTCTTTTTGAACTCGCTTATGAGAACGGCAAGAGTGTGCGTAAAACTCTAAAGAACTATACAGATCCTGCTTATACCACAGCAGAAGGTATCACATCCATTCTAAATGACGTGCAACGCTATTCTCCCACCAAACGCTATTCGATGGTCATCGGCTGTCATGGCATGGGATGGATACCCGTATCAAATTCAAAATCACGTAGCGGTCTTCGTACCAAAATGCACTGGGAATACGAAAATGTACCAATGACACGCTACTTCGGAGGATTAAATGCCCAATATCAGACTGATATAACCACACTTGCCAAAGGAATATCCAATGCCGGACTTAAAATGGAATATATACTCTTTGACGACTGCTATATGTCAAGCATTGAAGTAGCCTACGCTCTCAAAGATGTGACTGATTATCTGATAGGATCTACAAGTGAAGTGATGGCGTATGGTATGCCATACGCCGAAATAGGTCAGTATCTAATTGGGAAAGTAGATTATGCCGGTATCTGTGACGGTTTTTACTCTTTTTATTCCACTTATAGCACACCCTGCGGAACAATCGCTGTCACTGATTGCTCAGAACTTGATAACCTGGCAACTATTATGAAAGAAATTAATCATCGATATACTTTTGATCCTTCACTAACCAGTTCTTTACAGAGACTGGACGGATATTATCCGGTTATCTTCTTTGACTATGGTGACTATGTTTCAAAATTATGCCCTGATGAAACTCTAGTGGCACGATTCAACGAACAGCTCAATCGTACGGTGCCATTCAAAAGAAATACAGAATATTTCTATTCGATGAGCAGAGGAGAAGTGAAAATCAATACCTTCTCCGGTATTACAATCTCCGATCCAAGTACGCACTCGCTGGCCTCAAAAAAAGAAGAAACAGCATGGTATGCAGCTACTCACTAGGAACAAGAGATAAGATCAGAAAATCTCTTAATAAAAATAGAATCGAGAATTCAAATTCTTAATCAATGTTATAAAACATACTATTTTTCTTGGATAATTTGCAAAGTTCGCAGAAGTCCGTATCTTTGCAATGTGTTTTTCATAGTATTAGATTTAAGGTTAACAAAGGTTGGAGCAAGGCGTTGCTCCTTTTTTTATGTCCATACCTCATCTCGTCAGCTAATTTTATCCTTTGATCACCGCCATAGGCGCCAATTCCACCAAAGGCTTCACTAAATCCCGCTCATTAGCGATTACCCGCGCAATATCTTTGTAAGCTCCCGGTGCTTCATCCAATCCATCCGGCATGCGCATCGGACCTGATAATGATATGCTTAAATTCGCAAAAGAGCAAAATAAAAAGGGAACTACGAAATCTATTTGCGTAACTAAAATTATTTTCTACTTTTGTGAAAATAAATATAGAAAAGCCATATTTCTGAACCGAAACTCACTCATGTGACTGAAAAAACTCATATGACTGAAACAAACGACTATAAAACAGCCCATGAAGAATATAATGATTATCGGTGCCAATGGATTCACCGGACGCCAAATACTGAATGACCTGTCGAGCAAGGTACAATATAAGGTAACAGGATGTTCCCTGCATCCGGATATCCTTCCGAAGAATGGAGGCAACTATCATTTCACCACCACAGATATACGGGATGAAGCAGCTGTAAAGCAACTTTTCAAAGAGGTACAACCCGATGTGGTCATCAACAGTTCCGCCTTATCCGTCCCCGATTATTGCGAAACGCATCACGAAGAAGCCTGGCTAACAAATGTTACGGCAGTAGAACAATTGGCACATCTTTGCGAAAGTTACAAAAGCCGGTTCATTCATTTATCTACAGACTTTGTCTTTGACGGAAAGATAGACGAGAAGTCCGGACAGCTTTATACAGAAGAAACTCTCCCTGCTCCCGTCAACTATTACGGTTTCACCAAATGGAAAGGAGAAGAGAAAGTGGCTGAAATCTGTAGTAACTATGCTATTGCCCGCGTAGAGATTGTCTACGGAAAAGCATTGCCGGGACAACATGGAAACATCGTGCAACTGGTGATGAATCGTTTGAATGCAGGACAAGAAATCCGTGTCGTATCAGATCAATGGCGCACGCCCACCTATGTAGGTGACGTATCAGCCGGAGTGCAACACTTGGTAGAAAATGCCGCAAACGGAATTTTTCATATCTGTGGCGACGAATGCCTGACCATTGCAGAAATTGCTTTTCAGGTAGCAGACTACATGAAGCTGGACCGTTCGCTCGTTCACCCTGCCACAACAGAAGAAATGCAAGAAGCTACTCCCCGTCCCCGTTTCAGTGGGATGAGCATAGCAAAAGCCCGGACTATACTTGGTTACCAGCCACGAAAGCTGAAAGATATTCTCATGGAGTGGAAACATTAACCGACATATCCTATTAATCAGATTGTTTGCCCAAATGAAAGTATGTGCCCTATACAACATAACAATTTGGCTCAAGCATCGAACTGTCATAACCATATAAAATAATAATATAAGCACATATTATATAAAGGTTAAGGTCTACATTACTAACTTTTTACAACATTCCATTCCTTGTTTCAACAACCTTACCGATTTCAATTATTGCATATTTATTTTGAAAATATGCAATAAGTTCTTATCTTTGCACCCGAATTAAAGAACCAAAAGATGAATCAAACATTACAATTACATAACGCCCTTATATTTCATGCGGAAATTCCCAATTTCTGCACGTCATGTTGCGTGCATGTACATTGGTTCAGCGGATTCATCTAAATTCCCCTTACCCATTCTTATCCCCAACTGCCTGTTGACTTATTTCGTTACTCAACAGACAGTATTTTTACCTGATTGTCAATAAGATGTATATCTTTTTGGGGATTATCCATGCTATTTATAATTTGTTTAACCTAACCAACTAAAATATATTACAATATGTTCTCTATTATATCTACCATGTTTTTGGGAATCGGTATCGGATACGGATTACGTAACTGGAGTATCTTACAAAAGACAGAAAAGACAATTTCTCTTACAATATTCCTGTTGCTCTTTATTCTTGGAGTATCCATTGGCTCCAATAGCCTGATTGTGAATAATCTCGGTAAGTTTGGATGGCAGGCGATCATTCTTGCCGTATCCGGCGTATTAGGGAGCTTGTTGGCTGCCCGGCTTGTGTTACAACTATTTTTCAAGAAAGGAGGTAAATAATGAAAGGAAGTCTCATCGTTATCGTATTTTTCTGTGTAGGCTGTATCATGGGAGTTTTTAATAAATTCCAGTTCGACACACATACTGTTTCCATGTATATACTTTATGCGTTGATGCTGCAAGTAGGAATCAGTATCGGTTCCAATAAAAACCTGAAAGCGATCATCTCACATTTGCACCCGAAAATGCTGCTGATTCCGTTGGGTACCATTACCGGCACTTTGTTGTTTTCTGCCTTGGCAAGCATTTTGCTAAGTCAATGGAGTGTATTCGACTGTATGGCAGTAGGAAGCGGATTCGCCTATTATTCGCTATCTTCCATCCTGATCACTCAGTTCAAGGAACCGACCATCGGAATACAGTTGGCTACAGAGCTGGGTACCATTGCCCTGCTGACTAATATCTTCCGCGAAATGATGGCACTTCTAGGTACACCGCTTATCAAGAAGTATTTCGGAAAACTTGCTCCCATTTCGGCGGCAGGAGTCAACTCAATGGATGTATTATTACCTTCCATCAGCAGATATTCGGGAAAAGAAATGATTCCTATCGCTATTTTGCATGGTATTCTGATCGATATCAGCGTGCCTGTATTCGTTTCTTTCTTCTGTAACTTATAACCTAGCGCCCCACCGTCGCCAACACAAAACGAATATCAGCGTAAGAAACATCATCTCCCAATGCAGCTTTAATAGCTACTACTCCCATAAATTCATGGGTCTCCAGATAAGTCCGGACCTTCTTTATCTTGTCCGCTGTCACTACCTGTTCCAACTTTATTTTATCTTCACGGAGATAATGTTCCAGATGAGTAGCAATCGTTCCCGTCACCAAATCACGAGCTTTGGCTATCTCTTCTATCGTCATCCCCTGGCAAAACATTTCATAACTCACCAGCTTTGAATCTTTCTTCTTCTCTTTCTGCTTCTTCTTATCCTCATGATGCTGCGCGTCCAGCTTTTGTTCACGTACATCCTCTCCGCCCGAAACAGAAGTAAAGATCTCCGGTCGTTCCAGTTTGTTCTCCTTCATATATTTGCGCACAATGCCCAAAATTTCAAGTCCGTACTTCTCCACTCCTTTCGCACCGAAATAAGGTATCGCTTCCAAAGCTACTGGTGTATCCGGCAACAGATTCACAATACCCATCAATGCCTTTTGCTGCATGATCACATAAGCCGGCATATTCACTTCGCGCGTCTTTGCCGTTCTCCATTCCGACAGAGCACGATAAAGTTCCGGATGCAGAATATCCGTCGGAACTTCTATTTTCACCTTTCCTGAATTGCTGCGAGTGCGTTCTTTCCGTTCTTTTTTCTCCTTCGGAGCCTTGGTGGAAGAACCGGAAGAAGCAGTTTCGCCTTCGAGACTCAACATCACTTTCGCTTTCCGTTTCAGATAATCCGTTACCGTAAATTTCTCCGTCCGCATCGCATCCAACAAAGACTCTTTAATCCATAAAGCATCATCCAATGCCTGCAAACGTTCATTCAGTTGTTTCCGCAACTCTTTATTATCAAGAGGCATACTGGTCTTGTCAAACAGCACCCGAACAGGAAGCAATGCTTCACAGAAATAAGCAGCACCGGAATGAATCCTTTGCTGTAGCTCCTCATTTCCGGCATAATTTTCATTCTCGTTAATCAGACGCGTATATTGATTACGAAAGCGATTGGAAACTTCCACCACCTTCTCTTTGAGATGCGGAGCCAGTTCTTTATACTCGGCAAGCAACTTCGGATAAAGTTTATAAAGCTCTTCATCCATCATCCGGAGCAACCGCTTATAAGCCTGCTCAAGCGAATAGAAATTAAATAAATCATTCAACAGATCATAGAAATAAGCCTTTTGCATGTCGTTCAACTGCTTGCTCCCCGGTTTATTCTGTTCCACATCTTTTGTGAAATTATCTACAATGCTATCGCTGATTATCGCCTCCCTACGCAAAGGAGTCTCCAACACCATTCCTTCCAGAGTCTTGCAACGGCTCAATGCTACATACGTCTGCCCATGAGCAAAAGAGTTACGAGCATCGATAATCGCCCGCTCAAACGTCAGACCCTGACTCTTATGAATCGTGATAGCCCACGCCAGACGGATGGGATATTGCCGGAACACACCTTCTATTTCTTCCGTGATCTCCTTCGTTTCTTCGTTCAGCACATACTTATAATTCCCCCATTCTTCGGGCAACAACTGAAAGACATCACTACTGTCTTTTCCACATACGGACATTCCTTTTTCGTCAACACTCATCACTTCGCCTATCATGCCGTTATAGTAACGTTTTTCTGATGAAACGTCATTCTTAAGGAACATGATCTGTGCTCCTTCTTTGACTGTAAGCACTTCATCCGCAGGGTACGAGTACTCAGGAAAATTTCCCTCTATCTCCGCCCGAAAACTATAAGCCCGTCCAGACAGTGATGCCAGTTCACGGTCGTTCACCTGCTGGGCCTGATAGTTATGCGTTGTCAGTCGGATATACCCTTCTTCTTTCCGTGGACGAAAACCGGGCTGATAACGACGATTCAATTCGTTCAACACTTCATCATCTGCTTTATTTTCGCGTATCTTGTTCAGAAGAGAAAGAAAGAAAGTATCACTCTGACGGTAGACTTTCTTTAGTTCAATGGTCATATACACCGTTTCCTTCAGTGCACGGCTGGCAAAAAAATATGGAGTCTCGTAATGATTCTTCAGTAGCTCCCATTCATTGTCTTTTACCACAGGAGCCAACTGTTGCAAGTCGCCGATCATCAGCAACTGCACACCTCCGAAAGGTTTTTCACGGTCACGATAACGACGTAAAGCCGCGTCCACAGCGTCCAGCAAATCTGCACGTACCATACTGATTTCGTCGATAACAAGCAGATCCATGCTGCGGATAATATTCCGTTTCTCTTTGCTGAAACGGTAGTGCATCTTGGCAGAATTGAAAGTCGTTTCCGGCACAAACGGAGCAAAAGACAACTGAAAGAAAGAATGAATCGTCACCCCTCCGGCGTTGATAGCTGCGATTCCTGTTGGAGCCAATACGACCATGCGCTTGGGGGTATGTTCTCTCAATCGTTTTAGAAATGTAGTTTTTCCGGTTCCGGCTTTTCCGGTAAGAAACAGATGCGTGCCTGTATTTTCAATGAACTGCCAAGCTAGTTGTAGTTCAGGATTATTTTCCATGTTTCCTCTAATTTTCGGTAAAGGTACTGAATAGATTCCAACCACCGAAATTGAATGTAAGGAAAAGCAATAATCAAGCCGGTATTTTCATCATCATTTCTTTACTCCCGAAATATTTGTATACAAATAAACAAAAAAGGTCCCGGTTTCTTCTCGCTTGAAGTACACCGGGACCGGATCAAATCAGAACACAAAGTCGTGTCACAGTTATATATCGAAATTGTTTTTGTTTCTTAATTCTTGGGAGACTGATATCTCTTGTACCAATCTGTAGATTTTGATCCCCAAGAATCAGCCCAATTCTTGAAATAAGGATATTCCGTATCAATGTTATGCGTCTCCGTCACCGGAATGAAATTCAACATCGGAATATCGATGGCAAACGGATAAGCTCCGTCACGATCAATGTAATAGACATCCTTACTAGAACCTATCAGCGATTTGTCAGCATAAGATGTCGGTGAATATTTAGGCAGATGTACTTCCGTCCGGTTCTGTTGCCCTGCCGCATATTTTACTATAATGTACGGATTATATATCTTCAGATTCTCCTTATTAAAAGTGGCCTTTTCAAAGGTTCTGGTTATCGTACATGTACCCACTTTCCCCTTAACAGCTTGTTTTACACTTGGGAATACAATAATAGAAGACGTTTCGCTCTCCACTTTTATATCCTTATCTGAAGTCACTTTACCAAACTGTCCTCCATCTATCTGATAAGCAAATGCATTATCATACATCGCTCCGTCGTGTGTGGGCGTAAATGTATCCACAATCTTATTTATCATGTTTTCTGTGTTGAAATATATGGCACGATTATATTCTACGATCACGTCGTTCATGTCATAATCTCCCCCGTCAGGCCAAATATCTTCAAAAGCTAAAGTTCCCTTTAAGTTCTCCTGTGCATCCGGCTTTTCTATTGGTTTATCATCACTCGGGATATTGGGTCTGTTCGGATTATCAATAGAACTTTCCGGAGAAGCATCTACATAAAATAGTAGATCACAAAAACTTCTGTTTGCTCCATCTTCCACACCAATAATGGTTTTTCCACTCTTTTCATCTTTTACAGATACGAAACCACCATTAGAATACCCATTAGAAGTTATTAATGGTTTTGTAATGTCAATTTCATTCTCATTTTGATGATACCCATCTGCATATATAAACCATCCTACTGTATATCCTTTCGGAAATTTTTCACTTGGTTTACCATCCTCACCCCAAAAGAGCAGACGTACTTTATCTCCACACTTCAAAATAGATAAAGCTCCATTATATACGGAAAAAGCAACATTTGGAAATACGATATACTTCCTCATATTAGAGTTACTAACTCCATCACTTGTTTTATAATAATAATATCCAAATGAATTATTAAATGAAGCGTCCCTGTCAAGAAAGACCAAATCTAACGTAGTTCCCTCTTGTGTTACATTAATATTAGTGATTTCAGATCCCTTATACAAATAAGCGTTGTCAACAGAACCTCCGGATGGCTTGAAAAAAGAGTTTAAACGTTCTACAAGATTTCCAATCAATTCATTACCCACTTGTTTTTGAGGTGTTACATATCCATTATTAATAGGGTCTGGCTTTCCTGTTTGACTATTATAAATATAGGTGAGATTTCCTCCTTCTCCCCACTTACACAATGAATACAAATTAGCACCGGAATTGATAAGATACGGCACGCTACCTTTCGAAAAGTCATAAGAACGCGTTACCGCTTTAGTATTGGCAGTAGAAGAATCCTTTTTACTCATATCAAAACTAGCCATCCCATCTTTGATATCTAGTTTTACGCATCGGGGCACTCCCCAGCTTGATGTATACAAGTAAACAGTCTCTACAGAAGTCGGAATATTCATTTTCCCTTCATATTTTCCATTTCCATCCGTGAAAATTTTGAATAAAGCTTCAACCCCTTCTTTCTTTACCGGAACATTGTCCACTACTTCCATCGGGTCTTCATCATACACTTCAAGTAGAGCCACAAGTCCGGGGACATCATAGTTTACTGAGAGTTTCACGTCGCCACGTGTTTCAAATCCGAAATACTCGCTAGGGTCCGGAAGAGGTTCTTTTCCATAATTAGGATCGTACAGATCTTTTTCCATACATCCAGCCAACAGCCCACCAATCAATGCTGCCGTAGCAATAGCACCAGAAATGCCGAATAATCGCTTTTGTGTCATAATCTATATATTTGTTTTGTTAGTTATCAAGGCTTGTTTTGTTCCCATCAAAACAATCTCACCTCTCAAATAATTTTCAAATATATAGATTATTTAATTACCAGCCGGACAAAGCTTAAAAACGGAATACCGATTCACAAAATAGTGTTATCGTGCAATCTTTATTTACTGCATAGAGCCACCCACGATATCCAATAATTCGTTGGTAATAGCCTGCTGGCGACTCTTATTATATTGCTTCGTCAAATCCTGGATCAATTCGTTCGCATTGTCCGTAGCCACCTGCATCGCCAATGTGCGTGCCGCATGTTCCGAAGCGTTCGAATCCACGGCAGCCGTAAAAAGCTTCTGGCTCAATACCGTTGGGATCAGATTGGCGATCAGTTCCTCTGCAGAAGGTTCGATAATGTAATCATTCGCTATTTCACCTCCTTGTACTTCTTCTTCCTTTTGCTTCTCTTCCTCATCCACGACCCGTGTCAGGTCAATAGGCAGATAAGTTTCGCGAAGCAGAATCTGCACGCCCATTGATTTAAAATGATGATAGATCAGTTCTACCCGGTCTATTTCTCCGGATACGTACATTTCCATTAGGCGATGTGCCAGTTCGGAAGCCTCCTGATACGATGGTTTGTCGGAAAGCGTCGGTGAAGTCTCCTGCGGTTCGAATCCCAGGCGTTTCACTGCTTCATCCACCTTCTTCCCTACCGGGAATATCAGGATATTATCCTGTCCCAGTGTACGGAACTCGCCGACCGTTTGCAGCAGCATCTTAATCACATTTGCATTAAAAGCACCACAGAGCGACGTATTCGAAGAAAAGGCAACGATTGCCACACGCTTCACTTCCCTCGCCTTGATGTAAGGAGATTCAACAGGAAGGTCGGCACTCAGGAAGTTAGTCAGAATCTTGTTGAGCTTCCTTTCATAAGGCAGCATATTTTCAATGGCTCCTTGTGCCTTGTGTAACTTGGCAGAAGCCACCATCTTCATTGCTGAAGTGATTTTTCGGGTACTCTTTACCGAATTTATTCTGGTTTTTACTTCTTTCAGTGAAGCCATAACTATTTAAATTAAGAATTAAGAATGAGTGTGTGTCAAAAGTCAGTCCCAGTTCAGTTACTATTGACTTTTGACACAGCGTCTTCATTTTATAAATATTGTTTGGCAACCATAGCGGCAGTCTCTTCGATAGCCTTGGTCACGTTATCGTCTATCACACCGGTTCTCAGAACGTCCAGCACATCTTCCTGATGATTGAGTTGTAGAGATTCGATGAAGCTGCGTTCAAAATCCTGTACGTTTTCCAAGGGAACATCGTGGAGCAGACCGTGCGTGCCGCAATACAGAATAGCAATCTGTTGTTCTACCGGCATCGGACTATACTGAGGCTGAATCAGCAATTGTGCATTCTTACGTCCCTTGTCGATAGTCATCGCCGTAATGGGGTCCATATCACTGCTAAACTTGGAGAAGGCTTCCAGTTCACGATACTGTGCCTGGTCCATCTTCAAGGTTCCGGCCACTTTCTTCATCGCCTTAATCTGAGCGTTACCACCTACACGGGATACAGAAATACCGACATTGATAGCCGGACGGACACCTTGATTAAACAAGTCCGTTTCGAGGAATATCTGTCCGTCGGTAATAGAAATCACGTTCGTCGGGATATATGCCGAAACGTCTCCTGCCTGCGTCTCAATGATAGGCAGAGCTGTGAGTGAACCACCACCTTTCACGATACCTTTCAGGCTCTCCGGAAGGTCGTTCATTTCGCGTGCCACTTCTTCTTCCTTGATGATCTTTGCCGCACGTTCCAACAGACGTGAGTGCAGGTAAAAGATATCACCCGGATACGCCTCACGTCCGGACGGACGACGAAGAATCAACGATACTTCCCGATAAGCAACTGCCTGCTTGGAAAGGTCATCATAAACCACCAGCGCATGACGGCCGGTATCACGGAAATATTCACCGATGGCAGCTCCTGCAAACGGTGCATAATACTGCAACGCTGCCGGATCACCTGCCGTAGCGGCAACGACAATCGTGTAATCCATCGCTCCATACTCACGGAGCGTATTTACGATAGAAGCCACGGTAGAACCTTTCTGACCGATAGCCACATAAATACAGTACACCGGGTCACCTGCCAGAAAGTTATTGCGCTGATTGATAATCGTATCAATCGCAATGGAAGTTTTTCCTGTCTGACGGTCGCCGATAATCAGCTCACGCTGTCCGCGTCCGATAGGAATCATAGCGTCTACAGCTTTCAAGCCCGTCTGTAACGGTTGGTTTACCGGCTGGCGGTAGATAACTCCCGGCGCTTTGCGTTCCAACGGCATTTCATACAGTTCTCCACCGATCAGCCCTTTTCCGTCGAGCGGTTCGCCCAGCGGGTCGATGACACGTCCCAGCATGCTTTCACCTACACGAATTGAGGCGATACGCTTGGTACGTTTCACTATAAAGCCTTCCTTGATTCTGTCGGTAGGTCCCAGCAGAACGGCACCTACGTTGTCCTCTTCGAGGTTCATCACAATGGCTTTGATGCCGTTGTCAAACTCCAGCAATTCGTTGGCTTCGGCGTTCCGCAATCCGTAGATACGTACCACTCCGTCGCTTACCTGGAGCACCGTACCGATCTCGTCGAGCTGCACGTTGGTATTGATACCTTCGAGCTGCTTGCGCAATATATCGGATACTTCGCTTACTCTTATATTTTCAGACATTATACAATTCTCCTATTCTTATCAATAAACTGTTGTTTCACTCGTTTCAACTGCGTGGCAATGCTTGCATCGAGCCGATAATCATTGATATCGAAGATGAAGCCCCCCTCTATCGAGGGATCGATCACAGTATCCAGTTCCATTTGGGCATGCAGAATATGTGCTGCTGCGGAACGGATCCGGTTTTCTGTCTCCTTGTCCACCGGGACTGCCGTAATCAGTTTGCCTACTCCGATGTGTTTCAGTTTCCGGTAAAGATCGAGATACATCAGGCTGATGAACTGCAAATAGCCTTCGCGCCTGTTTCGCAGAACCAGCGTGATGAAACGGACAAACTCTCTGCTGGATTCACCGTTACCATCGGCAGCCGTACATATCAGCGCCAACTTGTCCTTTACCGACACCACAGGATTATCAAGCACTTCGCGCAGTCCCGGCTGGACACGAAAACTGTGAGACAATGTGAAGAATTCGTTGTAGAGTCTATCCTCCACACCTTTCTCCTGAGCGTATTCGATCATCGCTTTGGCATATCGCATTGAGAGTACTCCGACTTCCATCTTCCTTAGTTCTTATTAGGGGTTAATACTTCATCCAGCATACGATCGATCATTCCCATCTGGGATTCTTTGTCCTGAAGGTTCTTGCGGAGCACCTTCTCGGCGATATCGACAGAAAGCACAGCTACCTGGCGACGGATGTCGCGGATCGCTTCATCCTTCTCTATCTGGATTTGTTGTTTCACCGCATCCAGTTCTTTCTGTGCGGCTATCTCTGCTTGCTTACGGGCCTCGTGAACAATCTTGTCACGTTCTTCCATTGCCTCCTTCAAGATTCGTCCTTGTTCCTTGTTGGCAGCAGCCACAAGCGCCTCGCCCTCTTCCTTCAAATGAGCTAACTGGGCGTTGGCTTCTCTTGCCACCTCCAAGGACTGGTCGATATAGGTTTTACGGCCTTCCACCATCTTGATGATGATGGGGAAACCGTATTTCGCTAATATCACGAACACAACCCCGAATGCGACAAACATCCAGAACAACAGGCCACTATCAGGTAATAGTAATGACATATCTATTTAATATTACAGGAAGAATACCAGCAGACATACTACTACCGCCAACAGAGCCACACCTTCGATCAAGGCGGCGGCGATAATCATATTCATACGGATGTCACCCGAGGCTTCCGGCTGGCGTGCAATAGCTTCCATAGCCGAACCACCAATCTTACCAATACCCAAACCAGCTCCGATTACTGCAAGACCTGCACCGATAGCTGCACCTAATTTACTTACTCCTACTGCTGCTGCAGTGGCTTGTAACAATACTGATAGTAACATAATTTTCAGTTTTAAAATGGTTTATTTTCTCGTTTATTTATTTGCTCTCTCTTCGCGTTTATTCTGCTTTTACTTTTGCACCTTCCTGCGCCAGTCCGATAAATACGGCCGAAAGCATGGTGAATACATATGCCTGGATGAAAGCTACCAACAGTTCAAGCGCATTCATAAAAATGTTGAACAGTACGGAAGCTACCGTCAGTGTACCGTTGAGCGCAGGTCCCATGCTTGCCGAGATAAAGATCAGGCAAGTCAGTACCAGCATCGCCATGTGTCCCGCCAGCATATTGGCGAAAAGACGGATCATCAAGGCAAACGGTTTCGTAAAGATTCCGAAGAACTCGATGAAAGGCATCATCGGTACAGGCACTTTCAGCCACCAGGGCACATCCGGCCAAAAGATATCTTTCCAGTAATGTTTCGTTCCAAAGATGTTGACTGCAAGGAACGTACAGATTGCAAGCACCATAGTGATGGCAATGTTTCCCGTCACATTCGCACCACCGGGGAAGAAAGGAATCAGCCCCATGATGTTATTAATGAAAATGAAGAAAAACGCAGTCAGCAGATACGGTGCAAACTTCCGGTAGTTGGGTCCGACACAACTCTTGATGATATCATCGTTCACCATCATGATAAACATTTCCATGAATCCGATAAAACCACCCGGTGCCAATGCTCCCTGCGGACGCTTCCTGTACCATTGCGCCACACTCAGCACGATAACCAGCAGCAGCACACTGTTGAACAACAAAGCGAATGTCACCTTCGTAATGGAAATATCCCACGGACGAACCTGCTCTCCGGCTGCATTATACTCCACCAGTTTGCCTTCGTACTTACTTCCTTCGGGGGCGACGGAGAGCCCTTCATAAGTGCCTCCATTCTCAGCGAGACGGGAAGAAAGGAACGTATGCCAACCTGTAGTAGAACTATAAACAATGATAGGTAATGGTATAGTAATGTGCGTTTTACCCCACGTCGTAATATGCCATTCGTATGAGTCGCCGATATGCCCGAACACGATCTCCTTCACATCGACCGTATTCTCTTTCTGCTCCTGCGGAGTCACATCTTCCTGTGTCTGCGCGAAGACCGGCAGACCGGCTACCAACATCAGGCAGAGCAGAAATATCGGAGCTACTATGTTACGCAACTGTTTCATTTTTATTCTTATTTTTCTTTTTCCGTTTCAGGTTCACTTCAAAGGAGAAGAAGAACCACGTTTCATATATCAGATACAACAGATAGAACGAGATAAACGTCAGCAAGAAAGCCTTGGCTTCTTCGCGTACTGCCAGACAATAAATCAGCAGCAGAATCAGCGAGAGAATCATTTTTATCATCTTCATTGCCAGATACAGCAGCGACAACTTCTGCGGAGCATGCCGCCGACACGCATCGAACATATAAATACTAAACAAACCGAAGATATAGAAATATACCGGTATAAACGGATATCCTCCGAAATAATGCCCCGGCAAGGCTATGTGTAAAATCACTGCTCCCGCTGCTCCGCTTAGTATAGCAAACAGCGTATTCAGTGCGATAAAATTCCGTTTAGTCTTACTAATGTTCACCATGTCGTTGTGTTTTTCTGCTGTATATTATCCATCTCGTCTTCCTTACGAGACACACACCGAAGCTGTCCCGTCACTCATTTCAACAAAACCACCCTGAATATCCAATGTATGCTCCTCGCCGTCCATCGTGGTATAACCCAACGTTCCCGCTTTCAATGACGAGACGATCGGCGCGTGTCCCGGCAGGATAGAAAACGATCCTACCGTTCCCGGCAGTGTGACAATCTTCACTTCTCCGTCGAATACGCTCTTTTCGGGGGATACGATACTTAAATGCAATTCTTTCATCATGGAATGTTGTTTCGATTACTTTTTCGCTTGTTCCAGCAATTTCTTGCCTTTCTCTATCGCTTCTTCAATCGTGCCCACGTTCAGGAAAGCCTGTTCGGGGAGGTTGTCTACCTCACCGTCGAGAATCATTCTGAACCCTTTGATTGTATCCTCGATGCCTACCATCACGCCCGGAACGCCTGTAAACTGTTCGGCAACGGCAAACGGCTGCGAAAGGAAACGCTGCACACGGCGCGCACGGTTCACGACCAGTTTGTCTTCTTCCGAAAGTTCCTCCATACCAAGGATAGAGATGATGTCCTGCAATTCCTTGTTGCGCTGCAAAATCTGTTTCACGCGCTGTGCTACGTCATAATGTTCCTGTCCCACGATGTGCGGGTCAAGGATACGGGACGTAGAAGCCAGTGGATCGACAGCCGGATAGATACCCAATTCCGTAATCTTACGGTCGAGTACGGTCGTTGCATCCAGATGGCTGAAGGTTGTTGCCGGAGCAGGGTCCGTCAAGTCATCCGCAGGCACATATACTGCCTGTACGGAGGTGATAGAACCTTTCCGGGTGGAAGTGATACGTTCCTGCATCGCACCCATTTCCGTGGCAAGTGTCGGCTGATAACCAACGGCGGAAGGCATACGTCCCAGCAGAGCCGAGACTTCCGAACCCGCCTGCGTGAAACGGAAAATGTTATCGATAAAAAACAGGATATCACGTTTCTCACCTTCCTTGCCGGCATCACGGAAAGATTCCGCTACCGTCAGTCCAGACAATGCCACAGAGGCACGTGCGCCCGGAGGCTCGTTCATCTGTCCGAAAATCAAGGATACCTGCGACTTTTCCAGTTCATTATAGTCTACTTTCGAAAGGTCCCAGTCACCCTTCTCCATACTTTCCTTGAAAGCCTCGCCGTAGCGGATAACGCCCGACTCGATCATTTCACGCAGCAAGTCGTTACCTTCACGGGTACGCTCGCCGACTCCGGCAAATACGGAGAATCCGTTATGTTTCTTGGCAATATTATTGATCAGTTCCTGAATAAGTACGGTCTTTCCTACACCGGCACCGCCAAAGAGTCCGATCTTGCCACCTTTGGCATACGGCTCCAGCAGGTCGATTACTTTGATACCCGTGAAGAGTACCTCCTGCACAGTTGTCAAATCTTCAAACTTTGGGGGATCACGGTGGATGGAATATGCGCCTGTACGGTCGAGACTCTTCATACCGTCGATAGAGTCGCCCACTACGTTCATCAGTCGTCCTTTAATCTGTTCGCCTATCGGCATTGTGATCGGGCCTCCGGTGGGATACACCTTCATGCCTCGCTGAAGTCCGTCAGTGCTGTCCATAGCCACGGTACGAACCGTATTCTCGCCGATGTGTTGCTGAACTTCTACAACCAGTATTTTGCCGTTTGGCCTCTTTATCTCCAGTGCGTCGTGAATGCTTGGCAGCATTAACTCTGCGTCCGTACCTTCAAAGTACACGTCGACCACAGGGCCGATCACCTGTGAGATATGTCCGATAATCTGTGACATAAGCAATCTTTATTTATATTATTCTTTCTTTACCTATCGAATTTTAGTAGCATGACAAGGAACGTTTCGCGTTTTATCTACTTTAATCTACTATAGTAAACAGTTAAATTTAGCTTTTGTTCAATCATGCCCGATTTCTTTTTAACAAAATAGTTAAATAAACAACCGCGCAAATGTAGAAACAAATTAGCATCGTTGTTCTTCCTTTTTCATTATTTGTCGTTCAATAACACTTGTTAGGCCAACAAAGACTACAAACAGACCAATATCGGAACATTCCAATTACGATTGTATAGTAAAACAAGCCTGTTAGTTATAAAATATCATTAAAACTATGACTTAACATCAAGTTTTCCCATTCAACGGTAATATTCAAACACTTAAACGAGTGATAAAATAGTAGCATATGCAACTAGTTTTATATCCGGGCACGTACATCCTATTAAACACTCCCCATTTGCCTGAAGCGGAAAAGTTTTCGGCAAGAAAATTATAAATTCCTTAATTTTGCCACTTTGTTAAATGTCAGCAGAAAAAATAAGAAGCAAAAAACACTCTTCTGATAAAAAAAGAAGAAATTTGCTGCATTATTAATCCTAAAAATTATGGTAAAAAAAACCTTTTGGCTTTTGCCGAAAAAATCGGCAACTTTACGTTAAACGTAACAATGGTAGACAAAGCAGGCAATCCGTTGACAGTAGATGATATATCTCAATGTCACCTACCCGGATTCCCCATCTTATTTACTCAAAATGAATTACTTGAAATCCTTGCAAAAGAGATTTTCAAGCAACAGTTTCTTTGGAAATCCGTACAGGATAAAGACATCAAAGAGTGCAACAAAGAAGAACGGATCATCAAGCAGATACCGCTGATGCCACGCTGTCCGGATGTACTGAAAGGGCTGTTCCATTGCATCGAAATCCGCGACGAACGCTCTCCGAAGCATGCCATAGCCTATAAAAGCTGTCTGGGAAAACTGGAGGAGATGGTGAAAGACCAATGGGACGATTGGAACAGAAATCAGTCCTAATAATCGATTTGGTAAAAAAAGAGAAGTTCCTACCTTCGCAGCCGGAAGCCCGTGATAACTACACCACCCGCTTCCGGCAACTTATATATTATATTTCAAATGAGAAAGCACATGTACCAAGTGTCACTATTTATCAACACTTGGAGTAAAACTCCCACGACTATAACTTTTGAAGATTTTTTCGCAATGGTACGCAACGGACATTGGAAAGTGCCTACGGAAGGCCACCGCAGCTGTCTGGCAAAAGACCGCAAACACGACGCGCAAACCATCAAAGACAGCATGGCATGTGTCATCCCCGCAGGCATATGCAAGAATGGACACGCAAAAAACAACCTTACCTCCCTGTCACTCGCACTCTGCATCGACATCGACCATACGGATGAACAGACAAAGGATATTTTCGTACGTGCCTGCCTGCTCGAATACGTACTGGGAGCGTTTATCAGCATCTCCGGACGTGGTGTTAAGTTGTTCATTCGTATAGATATCGATGGAGTAAACGATTATCCTGCCATTTATGAAGCGACTGCAAAGCTCGTTTCCACCGTTCTCGGCGTAGAAAACGACGGGAAATGCAAGGATATCACCCATCCCTGCTTCGGATCATACGACCCGGACGCATACTACAACGGTGACGCAAAGGCCGTCAACGACTTTCTGCCGAACGGTGCACTCACTCCGCGCGTCACCTACGCTCCCGTCACTTCCGCTCCCCGTACCACCTGCACTCCCACCTCTTTCTCCAACGGACATCCGCCTGCGATGCCGGATAACCGGATTTCCGCCGCTCCCTTCGTACAGTCCTACCTCACCCTCTACCCTGCCGCAACGGGCGACCGGAACGGAACCGTTTTCCGGCTCAGCTGCGCTGCCTGCAAACGCGGCATCGACCGTAACGAACTGACCACCGAATTGGTTCGCACCTTGGAAGAAGACAACTTCCGTGAACCCGAAATCACACGTACTGTAAAATCAGCTTACCAGAATGTAATGACTGCGGCAGAGACGGAAAGCTTCGAAAATCCTCCTTCAAATTCCAGTAAAGTCCAAAAGTCCGTTATAGGATTTTCAGAAAACGAAAATCCGGCAGAAAAGGAGGATGAAATCATCGGAGAAGAGCTCAGAGAGCAGACTCCGACCTTTCCTGACGAAATTTACGATCTCATTCCCGCCATCTTCAAGGAGTGCGTCTCCATCGCAAGAGACGAGCGTGAAAGGGACGGACTCTTGTTGTCATGTATTACCACGATAAGCAGCATGCTCCCCAGTGTAAGCATCCGCTACAACCGACGGAATTATCAGCCCAATATCTACTGTATCGTCGTAGCTTCCTCCGGTGCCAACAAGAACCTCATCGGCTATGGCATACGCCTGCACAAGCACTATTGTGAGTATTGGGAGAAGCAGAGTCTGAAGATCGAAAAGGAATACAAGAAAGCACTCAGGGACTACACCCTCTCCTTGCAGGCGATACGCAAAAAGAATACTGCCGCCACCAACCTGCCGGACGAACCGGAGGAGCCGAAGCTGGCATTTCCGCTGATCCCTGCCGACATCAGCCGTGCACAGCTCATCACTCACCTCATCAACAACCAAAGTTGTTCTTCCTTGCTCACCAGTACCGAAGCCAGCAGCGTCAGCACAGCCCGCAACCAAGATTACGGACACTTCGACGATATCCTCTGCAAGGCATTCGAGCACGAACTGATCAGTTCGTCCTACAAGATCAACGGACGACATCCGCTGAAAGTGGAATATCCCTCCCTGTCGGCTTTTCTCACCGGCACTCCATCCAGCCTCATTTTATTCATCCCGACCATGGAGACAGGGCTGTACAACCGCTTTCTGATCAATACCTTCAGACTTCCGGCAGCATGGCAGGATGTGTTCGCGGAGGAAAAGGTGCGGGCGGACGATCTCTTCAACGAGTTGTCCATGCGCTTCGCACAGATGGCATTGTTTCTGAAAGATTCTCCTACGGAAGTAAAGCTGACAGATACACAGAAAAAAGAATTCAACCGGGTATTCACGCAACTGCTCAAAGATACGGACCAGTTAGGTAATGATGACCTGCTGGGGGTGGTGAAACGTTATGGAGTGATAACGGCACGCATCTGCTGCATTTTCTCCGCCATCGACAAGGGAACCATGAGAATGGAAACACCCGAAGTATACTGCTCGGACGCGCATTTCAAAGCAGCACTCGCCATCGTGCTGTGTTGCTTCGAACATAGCAAACTGGTCAGTACTTCGGTAAAAAGCTCTGCCGAAGATACGAAACCATTACAATCGCCCGATAATCTCTCGCGACTTCTGACGAAACTCAAAAAGAGTTTTTCAGCCAAAGAAGCATGTGCTTTGGGAGAGGAATTGAACCTCTCAAGAAGCACCGTTTACTACTTATTGAATAAAGGCATTAAAGCAGGGAGAATCAGCAAGTTAGGTCACGGTTCGTATATTCTGAAAATCTAATATGGACTTTCTGGACTTTACTGGACTTTGAAAGGGGAAATTCGTGACTTTTACTTCATTGTCACAAGAAAAAAACAATAAGTCTTATTAGCATATCGAAATTAGCTATTAGCAAAAACAAATTAGCTAATAGCTAATCGAAATATGCTAATAGCTAATTTCTTTTTCTTCCTTACAGACGGACGACTCATCGAAAAACAGATTCACGGCTCATCGAGAAACTTCACGATCAGCCTCACCTGTCTGCTGCTATAAGCATGATCGTTTTTTCCTTCTCCACCGCTATACATAGCGTCATAAAGTTCTTTATTATTTCTGATCCATCCCCGTAGTTTCTGCATGGCATAAATCAATGGCAAATGTGGATTGTACTTGTGAGCCAGCTCCGACTTCAAATACGGACGGATGACAAACGGTTCTTCTTCCGCTTCTTCTTTTTCTGTTTTCATATCGTTGTTTTTAAGTTCTTTCGTACTTCAAATATACTAAAACATATTTGCGCACACAAGCAAACAAGTAAAATAAAATCAATCAGAAAGAAAGTAAATACATTCTGAAAGAAAGTACGACGAAGTACGATAAAGTACGTATTCTCATGGCTTAAGAATAGGCTACCTTTGACACATCGAAAGAAAGAAACAGAGCTCATTCTCTCTCCCGACACTGATCGAGTGACAGCAATCAGTAATTATTAATTTATATTTTTCTAAATCTTTAATTTATCATCATGGCAATACCATTTAAAAGAATGGGTCGTAAAGACCCGCGAAAAATTGACGGGGTGCTGAAGTACCACCCCCAACTGGTGACGATGGGACAAAGTGTAGACCTTGACGGCATCGCCTACATCATGAAGGACAAGAGTTCCCTCTCCCTGGGCGACATCCAAAGCGTACTGACCAACTATGTGGAGGCAATGCGAGCGGCGCTCTTCGACGGAAAATCGGTCAATATCAGAGACTTCGGTGTATTCAGCCTATCCGCCCATACGCTGGGAGCAACCACGAAAGAAGAGTGTACGGTGAAGAATATCAAATCTATACAGATCAACTTCCGCCCTTCCAGCAGCGTCCGCCCCAACCTGACGTCTACCCGTGCCGGTGACAAGATCGAGTTTCTCGACCTCGAAGCCCCGAAAAAGAAGAAAGGCGACGGATCAGGAGAGGACAACAACCCCGGTGGCAGTGGAAACGAAGGCGGCGGAGGCGACGAGGAAGCTCCGGACCCGACAGTGTAAGAAGTGGAGAGTTGAGAGTTGGTAATCAATGTACGAGGGATTGATAGTTAGAATTAGTGGCTTTATGAGGAAGATTCATTTAATTGTGATTCACTGTTCTGCAACGCGGGCAGACAAGGAGTTGACGGCTTTTGATCTGGATACGATGCACCGCCGGCGGGGATTTAACGGGACAGGTTATCATTACTATATCCGCAAAGATGGAACAACGCTTATTACCCGTCCGGTGGAACGGATCGGGGCACATGCGAAAGGTTTTAATGCGGAGAGTATCGGAATTTGCTACGAAGGCGGTCTGGACTGCCGGGGACGCCCGGCGGACACACGGACACCGGAACAGCGGGCAGCGCTCCGGCTGCTGGTGCATCAGTTGCAAGAGAGATTCCCCGGTTGCCGGGTGTGCGGTCATCGCGACTTGTCACCGGATCGCAACGGTAATGGAGAGATTGAGCCGGAGGAGTGGATCAAGGCGTGCCCGTGCTTTGAGGTAAAGGAGGAAAGTTATCGGGAGTAATCGGTCATTCGGTAATGATTCACTTAGTAATCAATCATATAAAGAGTCGGAAAGGAGGTGTGTAGAGTTATGGCAGTCAAGAGATCCCTTTGGGATACCATTTTGAAAGTAGTCATCGCGGTGGCTTCGGCAGTGCTGGGTATTGTAGGCGGTAATGCGATGAGTCTGTAAGATCAGAGAAATAACAATGTCATAAACGTGAGAGAGAGGATGCAGGTTCAGACTTCTGTCCTCTCTCTTTATTTATAAATCTAAGTACAGTATAAACGTTGATATTCTTCCTAGAAAGAAGGAGTTATCATCAGAAGTAGTAGCGCAGCCCACCCAGCAGGTTAAAGCGGGTGATTCCACAACGTTCGTCTTCTTTCAGCAGCATCCAGTCCTGTTTGGGCATACTTCCACCGATCCCGTTCAGAGTCAAGCCGAGTCCCCAATTAGATGAAAGCATGTACTCAAATCCTAATGTGGCATGAAGGCCGAATCCGGCAGCATTGTAGAAAGGATCATGATAAAGGAAAACGCCGACACCAACGCCTGATTTTAAGATCCATCTGTCAAATTTTGTACGGCTTACCCACTCCGGAGCTATATAGGAGAACATCATGTCGCCACCGGAGAATGACTTCTTGAAACCAGCATATTGAAGTCCGATTCCCATCCCACCGTTCCAGACATGTTCGTAAGCGAGCTTCCATTCAACTCCTCCTTTCGAATCTAACGCCCTACCGTTGATATCATAAATCTTGCTAATCACCCATCCATATCCGAAGCTCGCTTCAAACGTGTTGGCAGGCGCTTTTCTGCTTTCTGCATAGTCTTTAGCAATAACCAGGTCGAGATCTATTACGTCTTGTACAGGATTTGTTTTCAGTGTATCCACACTTTTATCCGACAACCGCAGCATCAGTCCGGAAATCTGATGACAGGAACTTCCCCAAAAAGAAGGTTTCTGGTGATTAGTGATGGCGAGTCCATTGCCACCAATCTTTCCTGTAGCCTCTTGTGCAAGATGTAATACCTGATCATAACGGCAATTCGTAGAAGTACCCCGATCCACTACTGATACACGCCCGATAGTCTCGGCTGTATTGGGCACTTTTTCTCCCAAACCGATGACATAGACCGAATCTGCCGGAATAATATCCGGATAGGTTCTTACAATGTTAGTGACCACTTTAGGTGAACAGGAAGTCAGTAATAGCATAGCAGTAGCTGCCAATAGTTTAGTCTTTTTCATGTTTTTCATTATTAGTTATATAAGAGAAGATGATGAGAGAGAATCAAAAGCAATATTCACTATCCTTTTGCTTTTGACTCACTCTCATTCTTTTTATTTAGTATACCTCTACTTTCTCGGCGATTCGTTTCGCTTTATCACGCAACGCATCCAGATCGGAGTTCAGCGGTGCATAGCAAAGTACGACTCCCATGCGACGGTTGACGCGGGTAAACGGCTTGCCGAAGATGCGCAGATAAGTGTCTTCTTCTTTCGTCACTTCTTCCATGCCACGATATTGAGGACGTTCCTGACTCGCTATCGGAGAAAGGATAACGGCACTTGCACCGATCCGCTCCTGCTTGATGCCGGGGATGGGCAGACCGAGTACGGCACGCAGGTGAAGTTCGAACTCATTCAGATTCTGCGTTCCTGCCAATGTCACCATGCCCGTATCGTGCGGACGGGGAGAAAGCTCGGAGAAGTAGACTCCGTTTTCATGGCTCAGGAAGAATTCCACTCCCCAAAGTCCGGCACCAGTCAAGGCACGGGTTACTTTTTCCGCCATTTCTTCGGCTTCTTTCAAGTGTGCAGGGTCGATGTGTGCAGGCTGGAAACTCTCACGGTAGTCACCGCCTTTCTGTACGTGTCCGATAGGAGGACAGAACAGCGTAGGTCCGTTTTTCTGTGTAACGGTGAGCAGGGTGATTTCACTGTCGAACTTGATGAATTCTTCGATGATCAGTTCGCGGATATCGCCACGGCTGCCACTGCATCCATATTCCCAGGCATGTTCAAGCTCGTCGGCACTCTTGACGAGAGACTGTCCTTTGCCGGAAGAAGACATCAACGGTTTGACGACACAAGGGAAACCGATTTTGGCGGCTGCTTCCTTCAGTTCGTCCAGTGTCTTGGCATAAAAATAGTTGGCTGTTTTCAAGCCGAGTTCTTTGGCCGCAAGGTCACGGATCGCCTTACGGTTCATCGTGAAGTTGACGGCACGGGCACTGGGCACTACCTGAATTCCTTCTTTTTCAAAGTCATAGAGACGCTCTGTGCGGATGGCTTCTATCTCCGGAACGATGATGTCCGGATGATGTTTTTCTACAACGCGTTCCAATGCTTCACCGTCCAGCATGTCGAAGACTTCAAATTCATCGGCAACTTGCATAGCAGGTGCTCCGGCATAAGAATCACAAGCAATGACGTGTTGCCCCTTGCGCTGTGCAGAGATCACAAACTCTTTTCCTAATTCTCCGGAACCGAGTAACAGTATTTTCTTCATTATTTTGAGTGTTTTATGTTAGTGATGCAAAATTAGTATATTTCTTTTTATTAATGACGTACCTTAGGATATTTATTGTGGAAACGGAAACCGAGTCCGAGCATCAGATAGTTGGGCGTCTGGAAGTTCTGCAAATTGTATCCGATGTGAAGAAAGGAACTGCGGGTAACGGCTATTTTCAATGCAAGAATCTGGTAGAAGCCTCTCATATCGCCACGGCTGAGCACGTTGGCTCCCATGCCGACACCGATGGTAAAATAAGGCATCACATATTCCGCACGTCCCGAAAGTCCCAAGGCCAGTTGATGCTGAATGCCCGGTTTCAGGAACTCACGTTTAGAACTGCTGCTCCCATATTCCACAATTACATCTTCCCTATATACATTGGCACTGCCATCATAGACACCGTCCAGTGAAGCTCCCACGCGAAACTTATAACCCAGATTATACATCGGGGCAAAATTGAATCCGGCAACGGGATACGCATTGGGAGATGCGATCTGCTTCTCTCCTACCCACACTCCCTTTCGACGCCATGACCCGAACAGCACGACATCATAACTGATATGGCGGGGAAAACGGGTGGTGACAGGCTGATAGAGTGATTTCGAGAGGTCTTCTTCCGTACGATTGAAATTGTAGACGAGTCCGATCTTGGCTCCGGCAGTATTGATTCCGGCATTCGGGAATTTAGTGTTACCATTGGAGAAGTGCGTGAAATCGCCTCCGACAATCAGATCGAAGTAACGGGAAAACGCCCAGTTTATGTAAACTCCGGCATTGATATAAGCATTCATCCGTGAACCGACCGCACCATTATAGGAATTATAATAATTGTCGTATGGCTTCCATCCGGCGGACAAACCGAAATTCCACTCATAATTGAGCGAGACACGGGGAGAGAAACGGGCAATCCGTGCTCCTTGAAACACATAGAATGAGAAAGGATCGCCCAACTGTTTTTTATCACCAAAGGTGGTAAGGGATACGCCGATACCCTGATAAGCTCCACCGTAAATACGGTCGGCACAAGTATTGGGACGAAACTTGAACGAGTATTTCAAGTGGGCGGCAAACGATGTCTGAATCGGTTTCCAGCGTTCGTTCTCTCCTTGCAGGAAGGGGTTGGTAGGAAATACATATTGCGGACGGGCTTCCATTCCCAAACGATGGATAAAACCAGAATACTCCTGCCCTGCCAAAGGAGTCTTCGGCAGGCAAAACATGATGGAACAAAGAGCGATGGTTTTCCATCTCAGGGTCTTGTTTCTCATAGTGCCGTCATTGTTAGTCTCCAGATCCTGACGGTTTCATAAATCAAGGGTCTCAATAAACTTGGCAACATGATAACCATCCATCAGTCCGTGATGACAAGTGACGGAAATGGGGAGCATCAGCTTCTCTCCTTCCCGAAAGTATTTTCCGGTGGATATTTTGGGGACGCTATCGCCCGAACGCATGTTCGTAGGGTGTTTCATATCTGTAAAGGCCAGCCATGGGACAGCCGAATAGTGAATGGCGTTGGGATGGAAGGTTCCTCCTTTGTTCAGTCCGGTGGTGGCTTGCAGCCGCTCCATTTCGGTTTTCGCCTTACGGATAAAGGTGAGCTCATCGGGATCGTACTCAAAGGCGGCAAAAGAAAAAGTATGATCGGCACGCCCTACTGTCGCTTCGGGAAAAAGACTGTCATAGCAGACTACTTTGTCGCCCTCGATGCGGTAGCGGAATTCCTCGACTTTGCTTGCGGCAGTGATGATACGATGTAATAGTAAAAGAGAAAAGGAGACGCCTTTGTCTTTAGCCTCCTGATAAGAACGGGTACAGTCTACATGAACTGTCACTCCGAAAAAGGGATCATCGAATGCGCTGAAATGTTCAAAATGCTCTTTTCTGTTCCATGTTGCAATGTCAATGATCTTTTCTATCTGATTCATCCTAAATACTCTTTTTATTATAAGTAGTGACTAAAAAGTCGGTTGTATCTACACTAGGGCTGACTAAAAGTCGGCAGTATCTTAAATCTCCTCCTTCGGGAAGGAGGAGATTTAAGATAGTACTGACTTTTTAGTCAGCCTCTCAGATTTTGCTTTTACTTAATTAGTAATTATAATGATTGGGAGAGACATTTGTCTGTATCTGCCATTCGGACGACCGCGGAGGAGGAAGAATGACAGACTGGACCCAATCTTGTTTTAAATCCTACTGATGCTGTTCACGCAACAGATCGTTCACCGTTTTCACCGGATTGAAAGTGGTAAGAGGAACTTCTACGAATACTGTGTTCCAGTCGCTCATCGCACCATTCCATAAGCCGGGAAGTTCAAGCGCTTTCAGGTCTTTTCCGTTCTTTGATTTATAAGAAATGAAGCCGGTCGCCTTATCTACATATTTCACCAGGTCGAACTTGTGACCTTTATAATCGCGTACGGCACAAACCAAGTCTACCGGATTGAAGTGCGTACCCTTTTCGAACATTTCCTTTTTGGCAGGATCGTTCATGTCGATCTGAGAGCTTTCGAGGATTTGCAGTGAGATAGTTCCGTCACTGTTATAAGCAAGGAACGGACCGCCACCCGGCTCACCTACATTCTTCACCATACCGCATACACGCATCGGACGGTTCAATTTGTTCTTCAGGTAGATCACCAGTTCGGCATCTTCGAGGTTCTTCGTTTCGGGATTCTTGCAGAAAAGTTGTTTTTGCAGGAATTGGAGAATTTCCATGATTTGCTCGTGCGTATACTTTCCGCTGTCGAGCAGTTCGAGGTATTCGAATGCCTTTTTCTGCAAGGACACGAGTACGCCGGCAATCAGTTTTTTATAAGTAACGGTGTCGGCTTTCAGTTTATCGGGTACTACGTTGTCGATATTCTTGATGAAGATAATATCAGCGTCGAGATCGTTCAGGTTCTCGATCAGTGCACCGTGCCCACCCGGACGGAACAGGAGTTTACCATTGTCTCGGAACGGCTGGTTGTCCATATCGGCAGCGATGGTGTCGGTATTTGGTTTCTGTTCGGAGAAGGTGATGTAATAGTCTACTCCGTAACGTTTGCCGAATGCTTCGGCTTTCTCTTCCACCAGCTTCTTGAAGAGTTCGCGATGTTCGGTAGAGACAGTGAAGTGTACGTTGACTTTACCACTTTTTCCGGCTGCATACATAGCGCCTTCGGCAAGATGTTCTTCCAGTGGAGTACGTGAACCTTCGGGATATTTATGGAATTTGAGCAGACCTTTCGGAAGTGCTCCGTAGTTGAGTCCGGCAGTTTCGAGAAGGGCAGCTACTACAGCTTTGTAATTACCTTCTTCCATCAGCCCCGGAATATCTTTTCCGGCTGTACGCTGACAAGCTACATTCAAGTCGTCATAGAAAGCAAAATCCTTGATTCCGTCGAAGAATGCCTGCTCAAACTTTGTAGTAGGTTTGTCATACTCTGCGGACAGAAACTCGAACAGATTCTTGAACATACGACTGGCAGCGCCCGAAGCAGGAACAAACTTCACAATGATTTTATCCGTATTCTTATAAGCATCCCATGCAGCCAGATATGCTTTCTGATCTTCTGCGTCAGGAGCCAATATGCCTTTTTCTATGGAAGCGGCAGCGTCCAGTTTCAAATAAGGAAAACCCGTCTGGAAGCAAGCCAGCTGTTCTGCTATCTGCGCCTCCGTGATGCCTTTCTTGGCAAGCAACTCTTTGTCCTGTGTCGTTATCATAATATCTATTTTTATTAATTGATGCCCAAAAATACAAAATGTTATTTACTTCTTGCCGAATAACCGGGAAAAAAACTAATTTTACGTCGAATTAACAAGATTGAATATGGACGACTTTTTTACATCAGAGGAAAAGAAGGAGCTTTTTTCACTCTACAGGCATCTGTTGCAATCTGCCGGAGATACGATTTTCTGGAGGGATTGCCAAAAACTAAAGAAACATCTTATCAAAGCCGCCCAGTGTAACGGGCTGCAACGCAATAACTTCGGGATGAATCCCGTCATCAGAGATTTACAAACGGCAGTTATCGTAGCCGAAGAAATTGGCATGAAAGGTTCGTGTCTGGTCGGCATCATGCTTCACGAAATAGTGAAGGCACATATCCTGTCTATCGAAGAAGTGAATGCCGAATATGGCGAAGATGTGGGCAGTATCATCAAAGGCTTGGTGAAAACAAACGAACTGTACTCCAAAAGTCCGGCGATAGAATCGGAGAATTTCCGCAATCTCCTGCTCTCTTTTGCCGAAGATATGCGTGTCATCCTGATTATGATCGCAGACCGGGTGAACATCATGCGCCAAATCAAGGATACAGGCAACGAGGAAGACCGGGTGAAAGTAGCGAACGAAGCTGCTTACCTATATGCTCCGCTGGCCCACAAACTGGGACTTTACAAGCTGAAATCGGAGTTGGAAGACTTGTCGCTGAAATATACGCAGCGGGAAACCTACTACTTTATAAAGGAGAAGCTCAACGAGACGAAAGCATCCCGCGACAAGTATATCGCTTCTTTCATCGATCCTATCCAGAAGAAGGTAAAGGAAGCCGGACTGAAGTTCGACATCAAGGGACGTACCAAATCCATCCATTCCATCTGGAATAAGATTCAGAAGCAGAAGACTCCGTTTGAAGGTATCTATGACTTGTTCGCTATCCGTATCATTCTGGATTCCGAACCGGACCCGGCCAAAGAAAAGCAGGAATGCTGGCAGGTCTATTCTATCGTAACGGATATGTATCAGCCGAACCCGAAACGTCTGCGGGACTGGCTCTCGATTCCAAAGAGCAACGGTTATGAATCGTTGCACATTACCGTGATGGGCCCGGAAGGAAGATGGGTGGAAGTACAGATCCGTACCCGCCGGATGGACGAGATCGCTGAACGGGGACTCGCCGCACACTGGAGATACAAAGGTATCAAAGGGGAAACAGGACTGGACGAATGGCTGACTTCGGTACGTGAAGCGCTTGAAAATGCGGATAACGACTCACTGAAAGTGATGGATCAGTTCAAGATGGACCTTTACGAGGATGAGGTATTTGTATTCACGCCTAAAGGAGACTTATTCAAACTTGCCAAAGGAGCTACTGTGCTCGATTTCGCATTCCACATCCATAGCAAACTGGGATGCAAGTGTATCGGTGCGAAAGTAAACGGCAAGAATGTACAGCTCAAACAGAAACTGAACAGCGGTGATCAGGTAGAAATCATGACGTCGAATACCCAGACTCCCAAACAGGACTGGCTCAACATCGTGACGACTTCCAAAGCCCGCACCAAGATACGGCAGGCACTCAAAGAGATGGTAGCACGCCAGCACGATTTCGCCAAAGAGACACTGGAACGGAAGTTCAAGAACCGGAAGATGGAGTATGACGAAGCCACCATGATGCGCCTGATCAAGCGGCTGGGCTTTAAGAATGTGACAGAGTTTTATCAGAAGATTGCTGACGAGACATTGGATGTCAACGACATTCTGGACAAATACCTTGAACAGCAGAGACGGGACAATGACACGCACGATGAGATTGTGTATCGCAGTGCCGAAGGATATAATTTGCAGGCAACTCAGGAAGAACCTAGTTCAAAAGAGGATGTACTGGTCATTGATCAGAATCTGAAAGGACTGGAATTTAAACTGGCCAAATGCTGTAACCCGATCTATGGGGATGATGTATTCGGATTTGTAACCGTGAGCGGAGGTATCAAGATTCACCGGGCAGACTGTCCGAATGCCAATCAGATGCGCGAACGGTTCGGATACCGGATTGTTAAAGCGCGTTGGGCTGGCAAGTCAGTCGGTACGCAGTATCCTATTACGCTGCGCGTAGTAGGTCATGATGATATCGGCATTGTTACCAATATTACTTCCATCATTTCCAAAGAGAATGGAATCAGTCTGCGGTCCATCGGAATCAATTCTAACGACGGACTATTCTCCGGAACGCTTACGGTCATGGTGGGTGATACCGGACGACTGGAAGCGCTGATCAAAAAGCTGCGGACAGTGAAGGGAGTTAAACAGGTAAGCAGAAACTAAGCACTCTATGCTAACAACAAATCTGTTGACAGGTCTTCAATAAAAAGACTGGCATTATCTCCGTCAGGATAACGCCAGTCTTTTTATTTATGATAGACAATCATGTCACGGAAATAGTGCGAAACGATTTATCTCACTTTCTTTCTCTTATAATATGGATATGTAACCAGTATAAAGAAAATCAAAGCAATCACAGCTACCACCTGTCCTGTATAGAGCATCTTATCCGCTTCCCAATCGAAGTAACACGCAACGGCTATTCCGGATGCGAATCCGACTTCGCTGGCCAACAGATGAGTGGTATTTGCCGTACCCCGCTGACAATGATGTGACAGTTTCACGAACATGACCAGAAATTCCGGCATCACCAACCCCAGTCCCAAACCCAAGAGTATGGAAGGTACGCCTACCGGGAAACCGGAGGCCAGCAGAGTGATGGCTACAATCTCCAGTATGATGCCGACGAGCACCAGCCGCAGAGTTTTTTCTTTCAGAATAAACAGACGCGCCAGCAACAGGGAGGCAAGATATCCGATGCCTGTACCGACAAAGAACGGTATAGGGATTCCACTGCTTCCCCATACGGAATCGTTAAGGAAACGGTGTACAAGCGGAATCAACAACCCCGGAACGAAGGTGATCAGAATCATATTGATGGCAGGCACCCATCCCCGCAACAGCAAAAAGCGATCGAATGAATAAAGCCTGGTCACAATCGGTGCACGGAAAGGCACATATACTCCGGATACCATCAAAACACCTGCTGCTCCGGTAATCACCGATACGGACAATAGATTTTTAAAGGAATAGCTCTGATAAAGCCAGACACCCAGAACAATGCCTATAATCATCCCCAGACGTGCCATCCAGGAGAAACTGACATTTCCGGCACTGCGAAGTGTAGCGTTCGTTATGTCAATGGCAAGTGTGATTCCTGCGGTGGTAGCGATTCCGAAAGCCAGTCCCTGTACGGTGCTCAACAAGATAAGTTCCGTGATGTTCGTCACAAAGGCGTATCCTGCCGTTGCTGCCACCATCGTGGCAAAAGAGAACATACATACGTACTTACGCTTATAAGCATCTACGAGATAAGCATGGAACGGACCGATAAGGAACATTCCTAAAGTGAAAAAAAGAAAGATCACTCCTGTCTGTGCCACCGGTACTCCGAGACGGTGTTCTGCCATCTCAACGGAAAGTACCGGAAACAAGATATACAAGGAGATAAACAACAGCAAATTAGCTACGCATATCCGCATAAAATGAACTGTCCACAATTTAACTGCCATATACTGTTTTAATATTGTTCCTTCTCGTTAGGGAAGTCGCAATTCTTCACGTCGGATACGTAACGGCTGATAGCGTCAGTCATCACCGTATACAGGTCTGCATAACGACGTAAGAAGCGCGGACGGAATCCGTTGTTCATTCCAAGCATATCCTGAATGACCAATACTTGTCCGTCAACATGACCACCGGCACCAATACCTATAATAGGTATCGTCAGTTCGGAAGCCACACGTTCTGCAAGAGTAGCCGGTATCTTTTCGAGTACGATGGCAAAGCAGCCTGCCTCTTCGAGAAGATGAGCATCACGAATCAGCTTTTCAGCTTCGTTGTCATCTTTGGCACGTACCGTGTAAGTACCGTATTTATTAATAGACTGAGGCATCAGTCCCAAGTGTCCCATCACCGGAATACCCGCACTGATGATACGCTTCACCGTATCGATGATTTCTTCTCCACCTTCCAGTTTCAAAGCATCGGCATGGCTTTCCTTCATAATGCGGATGGCAGAAGCAAGACCTTCCATTTCGTTACCTTGATAGGAACCGAAAGGCATGTCTACTACGACCATAGCGCGTTTTACGCCACGTACTACTGATTTAGCGTGATAAATCATCTGATCGAGAGTAATAGGCAATGTAGTCACATTACCCGCCATCACGTTCGAAGCGGAGTCGCCTACCAAAATTACGTCCATTCCCGCACCATCTACGATCTGTGCCATTGTGTAATCATAAGAAGTAAGCATAGATATTCTTTCGCCTCTTTGCTTCATTTCAACCAGGCGATGAGTAGTCACCTTTCTTGTGTCATCTGATATATAACCAGCCATGTTTCTTAAATTTTAAATTAAAACTAGAAATTAAATAAGGCGTCAACGCCATCAAAAATTGCGGCAAAGTTATAACATTTCTTTCATAAGTGAGAAAGAAAAAGAAAAAATCCTTTCAAACACCTCCTCAAGTTAATGAGAAGGCGGCCAAAAAGACAAATTAAGAAGATAATAAGAAAGAACTAACGGTGCAAGGCCAATAAGTGTTCAAAGGTCATTTCCGAAAAGTCATCTATTATATAATGTGCTTTTCCGGTGATGGCCTCTCTTGTATTGGTAGTGGCAAGACCGATAACAGTGGCACCGGAAGTCATTCCGGCTTGCAGACCGTGGAAGGAGTCTTCGAACACGTACGAGTTTTCGGGAGTAGCACCGAATATTTCCATACCGAGCAGGAAACAGTCGGGAGCGGGTTTAGAACGGGCAAACATTTCTCCGGTCAGGATGCGGTCTACCATTCCTTTAAATTCGGGATGGGCGTTATAGACGTTTTGCATCTTCTCTTCGTTGGAGCTGGTTACAACGGCTATTTTTGCTCCGTGTTTACGAAGATCGGCAATAAAAGCTTCTACACCGGGGATGTACTCATAGGACATGCTTTTCTCATAAATATTGAGTCCGGCCGTAATCTCTTGTTGAGCTTCGGGGAGGTCCGAGAAATATTTCTCGTAAATCTGGGTCAGCGTCTGTCCCTTGATGCGACGGCCGAAGTCTTCTTCATTCAGATATTTACGTCCCTGTTCATCCCAGAAAACAGTGTACTGTGTTTCCGTATCCATGATGACACCATCAAAATCGAACAGTGCCGCAATTGTCTTTGTTGTATCCATACGTAATCTTTCTTTTTACCTAAAACGTTAAACCTTGTGTATTGAATTGTGCAAAGTTCCGAATAATCATCGAATCAGGCAAATAATTCGTACCTTTGCCCCACTTAAAAAAACGTAACATTCGTTTTCATCCAACAATCCATACGAGCGCATGAGCAAAAACGATCCGCACATATTAGGAAAAGAAAGCATCGGTAAGCTACTGTTGCAATACTCCATTCCCGCTATCATCGGGATGACAATCACGTCTATCTATAATATCATCGACAGCATCTTCATCGGTCACGGTGTGGGTGCGATGGCTATTGCCGGACTGGCGGTGAGCTTTCCTCTGATGAATCTGGTCGTTGCTTTCTGTACACTCGTTTCGGCGGGTGGTTCTACCATCGCTTCTATTCGCCTGGGACAGAAAGATATGAAAGGGGCTACGGAGATTCTGTCACATACGCTGATGCTCTGTATCACAAATTCTTTCTTTTTCGGTATCCTGTCTTTTATCTTTCTTGATGATATATTGACTTTCTTTGGTGCCAGTCCCGACACACTGCCTTATGCACGGAGTTTTATGCAGGTGATTTTATTGGGAACTCCCATCACATACACGATGATCGGCCTGAATAATGTGATGCGTGCCACCGGATATCCGAAGAAAGCGATGCTTACTTCTATGGTAACGGTAGTAGCAAATATCATCCTCGCTCCTATCTTTATCTTTCACTTTGAATGGGGAATGCGGGGAGCGGCTACAGCAACGGTTATCTCACAGCTGATCGGAATGGTATGGGTGGTGAGCCACTTCTGCAAGAAAGACAGTACGGTGCATTTTGAGGGAAAGGTCTGGAAAATGAAAGGAAGGATTGTAGAGAGTATTTTCGCTATCGGCATGTCTCCTTTCCTGATGAATGTCTGTGCTTGTGCCATCGTTATCGTGATTAATAATAGTTTGCAGGAACATGGAGGCGACATGGCTATCGGTGCTTACGGAATCATCAACCGATTGCTGACGCTTTATGTCATGATCGTATTGGGACTGACGATGGGCATGCAGCCGATTGTAGGCTACAACTTCGGAGCACAGAAGATAGACCGGGTGAAACAGACGCTAAAGCTGGGAATTATTTCCGGTGTAGTGATTACAAGCAGTGGCTTTCTGATTTGCGAGTTTTTCCCTCATGCAGTATCGGCAGTCTTCACGGATAGTGATGAGTTAATCGGACTTGCGGTGGACGGTCTTCGGTTGACTGTACTTATGTTCCCGTTTGTAGGAGCACAGATTGTAATCGGTAACTTCTTCCAAAGTATAGGCAAAGTAAAAATAAGTATTTTCCTTTCGTTGACGCGGCAGTTGCTTTATTTGCTGCCTTGCCTGTTGTTATTCCCGCATTGGTGGGGACTGAAGGGAATATGGATCAGTCTGCCGGTATCGGACTCTTTAGCATTTATTACGGCAGTTATCAGTCTGATGATTTATATAAAGAAAGTATCGAAAGAACATCCGATAGCAGATAAAGTGGCGGAATAAAGCAAAAAGGACGCTATGCTAAAAGATATATCAGTATGAAAAATATTTAGGCACGAATACACGGATTAAGATTACTTCTGCAATGAATGCATCTCATAAAAGCCGCGTTAATCCGTGCCTAAAAGATAATAATATTCTTATTCGCTCTTTATACTTTTCACCGGATTCTCATTGGCGATGTGCCACGCTTTCAACACAACGCAAACTACGATCAGCAATAAGACAAACAGCGCCGTACCCACAAACAATAACGGGTTCATATAAATCTGTTCGGCAAACTGGTCAAGCCATGCCTTTCCAACGAAATAGGAAACAATGGTACCAATCAATATGGAGGAAGCGGAGACATACAGAATCTCGCGTATCAACAGACGCAAAATATGAGAGGCTTCGGCTCCATTCACTTTCCGGATGGCTATTTCTTTGCTTCGACGTTGCGTTTCATCATTCACATATCCGATCAATCCCATTATTACAATCAGCAGAATAAAGCTTGAAGTGATCCAGACTGAATTACGGAAACGATATACACTCTTGTATATATCCTTTATCATACCGTCTACAGAACTGAAATGCAAGGCTACATTCGGAAATGTCTTATCGGCAAACTCGTTCAGACGTTTCAGATTTTCATCATACGGCTCTTTCAAACGGACATCAAATACATGATTGGCATTCTCCGATCCTATCAAGACAATAGGTGCCTGAGTTGAAAAGAAGCTATAGTTGCGGACATCCCGGAAGACACCGACAATCGTACCCTGTATATCATTCAGTTTCTTTCCTACCGCCCCATCTGTCCATTTCATCAGACGTACCAACTCTTCATTCACCAATAAATCGTCCTGTTTCTTAAGAGTGCTGCCTTCGATAATCTTTATTCCCATTACTTCGGGATAGTTATAACTGCAATAATTAAAGTTAAGTGTAGCGATTCTTTTACCGTCATTACTCATCAGTCCGCGTGTCCAGTACTGTCCGATTACTCCGCTTGTGGCAACAGCCACTCCCTCTACCATAGGCTGGCGACGCAGTTCATCGGTGACATGCTCTACCGTTTCTTTCGGCAACCAGGTTCCTGCCTGAACCAGTCCCGGAACGTTTATTCCCATATCGCGGCTCATCAGATGGTTGTATTGCAGGAGCGTTACCAGCAACAGCCCCAAAACAAAGGAGACACCTGTGAACTGTATAAACAACAACGAACGTTTCCAACCCGTTTTACCATCAGAGTAACGACGGAACACCTGCGTGACTGGTATACGCGAAAACAGCCGTCCCGGTATGCCACCTGCCAAAAGGAAAAGTATCACAATCGTAAGCAAAGGCACCCATAGTGTCTCCCACGCAAAAAGTGAGGACAGACGGACAGAAAGCAAATCTTCGATTATTTCATGTGCGTTGACTATCAGCAGAAGGCTAAGAAGTACGGAAAAGATAACAAGGATTCCTGTTTCTGCCAAAAACATGCCGAAGATATTTCCGGAACTGGCACCACTGCATTTATGTACTCCTACTCCTTTGGCACGACGGCTTAGGGTGGCAATAGATATCAGCATATAATTCATGATGGCCACAAAGAAGATAGCGAATCCCAGAAAGCCATATATGATCAAACGCTTCTGCACATCGGAAGATATCAAATGATACTTCACCAATGGGATGACACTGAAATTCATTTTCCAGTCATCATACTGGGCAGGAGTGTATTTCTCGATTACCCGTTGGATGTTGTCATTCACCTTGTCAATATCCGCAGCATTACGCAGGCGGAGAAACGTGTAAAAGACATCATTTCCTTTCCAGCCATATCCTCCCTGATATCCTCCATCCCGATGGATGGAAACAACAAAGTCGTGAGTGAGCACCGTATTCTCCGGCATATCCTTGTATACACCACGAATAGTAAAATCATTTTGCCTGTCTGCTTTAAGAATTTTACCGATAGGGTCCGCATCTCCAAACGTTTCACGGGCAAAATGCTCTGACACAAACACACTTCCCGGCATGATCATATCTTTCGGGTTCCCTTTTAAGACAGGGATACCAAAAGTCCGGAAGAAACAAGTATCAGCGTATATATAGTTAACGTCCGATAATAATTTGTCTTCGTAATATATACTCATCCCTTGTCCGGTAAGGACGCAACTGGCAAACTCTATTTCTTCGGGCATATCCTGCGCCAAAGTAGATGCAACCACATCAAAAAGTGTGTAATCATAATTGTTGCCGTCGTCTCCCATTGTCTCCCCCGTGCTAAGGTTAGTGGTCAGGCAACGTGCAATAGCCAGTCGTTCCGGTTCCGGATAACAATATTCATAACTCAATTCAAACGCAATCTGCGAAAAAAGCAAAATACCAATAGTAAGTCCCAGCGAAAGAGAAATTATCCTGATGATATTTGTGCCGCGTTCGCGCAGTAAGGTTCGGATGCTATAATAGATTTGTCTCATTGTCGTTCCGGTTTATGCCGTTACACTTGCCACTACACTACCGTCAAACAGATGTACGGTACGATGTGCGAAACTCGCATCGTGCTGTGAGTGCGTTACCATGATAATGGTGGTTCCCTCCTTGTTCAGTTCTGTCAGCAGGTTCATTACTTCCGCGCCATTCTTGGAGTCCAGATTACCGGTAGGCTCATCGGCAAGGATAAGCTTTGGATTAGTCACTACCGCACGGGCAATTGCCACACGTTGTTGCTGACCGCCGGAAAGTTGTTGCGGGAAGTGTTTGGCACGGTGGCTGATATTCATCCTTTTCAGGATGTCTTCTACCATGCGGCGGCGTTCGGAAGATTTGATACCAAGATAGGTCAGCGGAAGTTCTACATTCTCAAAGACATTCAGTTCGTCTATCAGGTTAAAACTCTGAAATACAAAGCCCAGTTTGCCCTTACGGACGCCGGTACGTTCCTTTTCTTTCAGTCCGGCAACTTCTTCTCCCAGTAATCGGTAAGAGCCTTCGGTAGGGTTATCCAATAAACCAAGAATATTCAGTAAGGTAGACTTGCCACAGCCCGAAGGTCCCATAATGGCTACAAACTCTCCTCCCTTTACTTCAAGGTTCACGTGATTTAATGCGACTGTCTCTACTTCGGTAGTACGGAATACTTTACTAATGTTTTCAATCTGTATCATCTTGTTCATTTATTATGTTGTTATACTTTTTATTTCTTCTTTATTCGCTCTTTATACTATTGACCGGGTTTTCATTGGCAATCTTCCATGATTTCCAAAGTACGCATGCCACAATGACTCCCAGATTTGCAATTGCTATCAGAAAATAGGCAGCCCAACTGAGCGGAACATGTTCGGCAAACAAATCCATCCACATACTATTGACGTACCATGCTGCTACCACTCCGATTAAAACTGCAACAACAGCTACATAAAGCACATCCTTCACCAGCAGTTCCAAAATTCCGGTTGCTTCGGAACCATTCACCTTGCGTATAGCTATCTCCTTGGAACGACGGCGAACCTCATCCGTAGTATAGCCTATCAATCCCATCAACATCACAAAAAACATTGTTATTGCCGCCAGCATCGTAGCATTACTGAAAACACGAACAGAGTTATAATTCTCTTTGATCATCTGCTGCATCGACCGAAATTCGATAGTCTTATCAGGAAATGCACTCTCCATCTCCTTATTCAGTTTGAGAAGATTCTCGGCAAAAGGTTCTTTCAACCGAATATGGATACAGTCACCAAACCTCTTGGTGTGCATAAGCAGCAACGGTTGTTGCGGGCTGGTAAAACTTCCGATGCGATAATCTTTCATCACGCCCACTACCTTACATACGTATCCCGAATTATAAACCGTACGATTCAGTATATTGTTTCCCCAATGCATCCACTCGGCAAAAGTCTCATTGACGACTGTCTCATCATCACCACGGGGCATACGCCCCTCCTTCAGAACCATCCCCATCATCTTCGGATAATCATCCAAAGTACTGCAATAACGGGATGAAAATAGTGACTGTCCGCTTTCATCATTAATAATCGTTCCACTATATCCGTAGACAGGATGATAAGTGGCACTGGACACGGATTCCACATAAGGCATATTCCGGAAAACATTCAAGGCATAATTTCCTTTTTCTTCCTCACCGAAGCTGGCATTGGCCACCACTACACGCTTTGGATTATAACCCAAATCTTTATTCAAGATATAATAATATTGCATCATCACCACATACATCAGTCCGCAAATAAATGCTACACCGGCAAACTGGATAAACAGCAACGGTCGTTTCCAGCCCTTTTTACCTTCCGTGTATCGGCGGAATACCTGAGTAACGGGTATCCTTGCAAACAGTCGTCCCGGCAATACCCCACCCACAACGAAAAGTACAGCTACCGTTAATAAAGGTACCCAAATACGATCCAAGCTGAACAAAGCGCTTAACTTGACAGCTGCCGTATCTTCAAAGAAATCCTGAAAATTCAATAAGATCAATCCCATCAGGATCAGGGCAAACAGAATGATAATCGCTGTTTCCCAAAGAAACATACTCAATATGGTCATGTTTCCTGCCCCATTGCATTTATGCACACCGACCGCTTTCGCCCGATAGGAAAGTGATGAAACGGAAATCAACACATAATTCAATGAAGCGATGAAAAGAATAGTAATACCCAGAATAGTCATGATGTTCCGCATCCGCCTTACATCTTTATTGTCACGGTATACATCACGGATGGGCTTTACAAAAGCGGTATATCCAACCACTTTTTGATCTTCCGCAGGACGATACTTCTGTATCATTGCGTCTATCCGGGCATTCACTACCGACTTATCGGCTCCGGGACGGAAACGGATGAACGCCAGCCAGCTGTCACCACCTCTCCATGAGTAATTTCCCCATTTGCGGCTCCATATCGACGGCAGAGAAATCACCGCTTCCGGTCTTACTGTCGCATTCTCCGGTATATCAGCGAAGGTGCCTTTTACCGTAAGTTCTATCTCCTTGCTGTATGAGATAACCTTACCTATCGGATTCTCCGTGTCGAACATCTTTCGTGCCAAACGGTCACTCAGGTAAACTACATCTTTTTGGGCTAAATCTTTCACCGGAGTTCCGCTTAAGACCTCGATTCCCATCGTCTGGAAAAAGAGGGAATCTGCCGCCAGCTTTCTGACTTCAAAACGGACACTACCATGATAGAGAGGATCATTCACCCAAAGGCAGTAACTGGTAGCCGCCTCCACTTCTTTGGGAAAGTTTTCAAGAATTGCACCCGCTACCGGTCCGCAATTTTGATCCTGCGGTTCGAGTTGTTCGCCATTCATCGTAAAGATGGAAAAGACTTGATATAAGTTTTCATAATCCTTAAAGCATTTATCAAAGCTCTGCTCAAAAGCCACGCGGGCAAATAATAAAATACTCATTGTCAGCCCAAGCCCTAAAGAAATGACCTTGACAACATTGGAACTACGCCCCCGCAGCAAAGTTCGAATGACATAATAGATTTGTCTCATGATTATATAATATATTCCTATTTTTCTTAATGATGCTATGCAGATAACGTGCCACAATAGTGAGGATACTCATTTTCAATCATTTATAGTTATCGGTCATATCATCTACTGTCTAATAATTAGACACATGCGTCTAATTATTAGACAAAGACAATCGTATTTCCTTTCTCAGTGGAAAGTATGCATTAATGCCTATTTATTGTTCCATTTTTCTTATTTCGCCCAAGCAATCGCCCATATCTCAACTGAAAACTCTATCTTCGCATCAAGTTTTCAATTAAATAAATTATTCTATTTATGGTAAACAAGAATTTATACACTCTCCTGGTCTGCCTGTTTCTGGCCGGATGCGATCTGATAGACTACCACCCCTACGATGTACGTATCAGTGGAGAGACAGACGTAAATGCTCATAACATTGAACAAATAGAAGCTAAGTGCAAAGGAAAGACAACCATCCGTTTTATCACGATGGGCGATTCACAGCGATGGTATGATGAGACAGAAGACTTTGTAAAAGAGGTCAATAAGAGAGATGATATCGATTTCGTCATTCACGGAGGAGATATGAGTGACTTCGGGCTGACCAAAGAATTTCTTTGGCAGCGGGACATCATGAACGGACTGAAGGTGCCTTATGTCGTCCTTATCGGGAATCATGACTGCCTGGGTACCGGAGCAGAAACTTATCAGGCTGTTTTCGGACCTACCAACTTCTCATTCATTGCGGGCAATGTGAAATTCGTCTGCCTTAATACCAATGCGTTGGAATATGATTATTCGGAGCCTATTCCCAATTTCGGTTTTATGGAACAGGAACTGACGGACAGGGCGGATGAGTTTGAAAAAACCGTAGTCAGCATGCATGCACATCCTTTTGCAGATGTGTTCAATGATAATGTGGCGAAGCCGTTCCAGTACTACATCACCCAATATCCGGAACTACAGTTCTGCACGGCCGCCCATAATCACGGATTCGATGACAGAATCCTTTTTGATGACGATGTGCATTATATTGTCAGCGACTGCATGAAAAGTCGCAGTTATCTGGTATTTACTATAACCCCGGAAAAATACGAATATGAACTGGTTGAATACTAAATATATGATCCGCGCAGGAGTACTGACTATGCTTCTACTCTTCCCCAGCCTGCTTTCGGCTACTTGCAGGACAGATACAATTATCAGGAACTATAAACCCGACTCGCTGAAACTGGTGATTAAGGCAGATTCTATCATAGCCTTTCATGAGGGTGATTCTGCGTTCACAATAGTCAAAGCAGACACAGTACTGCCTTATGTAGCCGAACCGGTTCTTCGCACCGGCTACGACAAACGTGTCCATCGCTTCCGCAAAAACTGGGAACGCATCATTCCGACCCACTCTAAAATACAATATGCCGGAAATATGGGATTACTCTCCTTCGGTACCGGATGGGATTACGGAAAACGAAATCAGTGGGAAACTGACCTGTTGCTCGGATTTATCCCGAAGTATTCGTCCAAGAAGGCAAAAGTGACCATGACACTGAAACAGAACTATATGCCCTGGAGCATCAACTTGGGGAAAGGATTCTCTACCGAACCGCTTTCCTGCGGACTGTATCTGAATACTGTATTCGGCAATCAGTTCTGGGTCAGCGAACCGGAACGGTATCCGAAAGGATACTATGGTTTTTCAAGCAAAGTGCGTATTCATGTTTTCATGGGACAACGGTTGACCTATGATATTGACCCTAACCGCAGATTTCTGGCAAAGTCCGTGACTTTCTTCTACGAGATAAGTACATGCGATCTTTATCTGATCAGTGGCGTAACGAATAGTTACCTCCGTCCCCGTGATTATCTGAGTTTATCATTCGGATTAAAGTTCCAATGGCTATAAATTCAAATCCGAATTTTGAATTATGAATTACTTTTTCGTAAGTTTGTAGCGTACAAACCAATTCGAACATGAGTAAATCAGGAACAATCATCATTGTAGACGATAATAAAGGGGTGCTGACTGCGGTACAAATCCTTTTAAAAAACTACTTTTCGAAAGTCATCACGCTGTCGTCACCGGTCACACTGGCCACTGCGATACGGGAGGAAACGCCGGAAGTAATACTATTGGATATGAATTTCACTTCGGGCATCAATACCGGCAATGAAGGATTGTTCTGGCTGCACGAAATAAAGAAAGTACGACGGGAGCTTCCTGTCGTACTTTTTACTGCTTATGCGGATATCGATCTCGCCATCCGGGGAATCAAAGAAGGTGCATCGGACTTTATCGTCAAGCCCTGGAACAATCAGAAACTGGTAGAAACACTACAGGCTGCCGCCTCATCCGCACAGCAAGAACGAAAGACGGGAAACAAAAAGGAACCGGTCAACACTCCGGCACTCTATTGGGGAGAAAGCAAGTCTATGCAACAACTCCGAATGCTGATCGAAAAGGTAGCCTCCACAGACGCCAATATCCTGATTACCGGTGAAAACGGAACAGGAAAAGAAATGCTTGCCCGTGAAATTCACGCTCTTTCCAACCGCAGGCAACAGGAAATGATTGCTGTGGACATGGGAGCAATCACCGAATCTTTATTTGAAAGCGAACTCTTCGGGCATGTGAAAGGTTCTTTTACCGATGCGCATACCGACCGGACAGGAAAATTTGAGGCTGCCGATCACAGCACATTGTTTCTGGATGAAATAGGAAACCTCCCCTATCACCTGCAAGCCAAACTATTGACGGCTATCCAACGAAGAAGTATCGTGCGAGTGGGAAGTAACACTCCGATTCCTATTGACATCCGTCTGATATGCGCCACCAACCGGAATTTGCAGGAAATGGCAGACCGGGAAGAGTTTCGGGAAGACTTACTCTACCGTATCAACACCATTCATATAGAAATCCCTCCTTTGAGGGAACGGAAAGAAGATATTGTCCCTCTTGCCGAAAGATTTATCATCCGCTTCTGCAAGCAATATGATAAGGAACCGATGAAATTCAGTCCGGCAGCGAAAGAAAAGCTTACCGCGCATCCCTGGTACGGCAATATCCGCGAATTGGAGCACGCAATCGAAAAGGTGGTCATCATTAACGACGGATCGCAAATCCCTGCGGAATTGTTCCAGTTATCCTCCCGAAAGACAGAAACATCCGAGAAGAATATTTCCACCTTGGAAGAGATGGAAGTACGAATGATACGGAAAGCGCTGGATGCCTGTGCAGGAAATCTTTCGGCAGTAGCTGCGCAACTGGGAATTACCCGTCAGACTCTCTATAACAAGATGAAAAAATTCGGATTATGAACCGGATTCTACAACAAGTAGCCAACCAATATTGGTTCAGGGTATCACTGACGGTCATTTGCTGTCTGGCAACCGTTTGGTTTGGTGTGTATCAGTCTTATGTCTGGTTCGGTGTCAGTGCCTGTCTGCTGATCTTAAGTATCATCTGGCAAGTCCGGCTTTATCGCCTGCACATCAAGCAGGTGCTCTTCATGATCGATGCGTTGGAAAATAACGACAGTGCCTTCCGTTTCCCCGAAGAGTCCGGTACTCCCGAGAGTAAACAGATCAATCGGGCACTCAATCGGGTGGGCCACATTTTATATAATGTAAAAGCAGAGACTGCCCAACAGGAAAAGTACTACGAACTGATTCTTGACTTTGTCAGCACGGGATTGCTGGTGCTCAATGATAACGGAGCGGTCTATCAGAAAAACAAAGAAGCACTCCGGCTTTTGGGACTGAATGTATTTACCCATGTCCGCCAGTTGAGTAAAGTAGATGCTACACTGATGGAGAAGATAGAAAATTGTTGTTCCGGAGATAAGCTGCAAGTGGTGTTTCACAATGAACGGGGAACAGTCAATCTGTCTATTCGCGTGTCAGAAATCAATGTACACAAAGAACATCTGCGCATCCTTGCACTGAATGATATTAATATTGAGCTGGACGAAAAGGAGATAGACTCATGGATTCGCCTGACCCGAGTACTGACTCATGAGATCATGAACTCCGTGACTCCCATCACTTCGCTCAGCGATACGCTTCTCTCGATGGTGGAGGACAAAGACGAAGAGATCAGCCACGGACTGCAAACCATCAGTGCCACGGGAAAAGGGCTGCTTGCTTTCGTAGAATCCTACCGCAAATTCACACGGATACCGACTCCGGAACCTTCATTGTTTTACTTGAAAGCATTCATCGAACGAATGGTGGAACTTGCCCGCCATCAGAATCCTTGTGACCACATCACGTTCCATACAAAGATCGATCCTGCCGACCTGATCCTGCATGCAGATGAAAATCTGATTTCGCAAGTAGTCATAAATCTTCTGAAAAATGCGATTCAGGCAATCGGTGATCAGCCGGACGGACAAATCGACATTCAGGTTTATTGCAACGAAACGGAAGAAGTGCTGATTGAGATTAAGAATAACGGTCCCGTCATTCCACCGGAAATAGTGGAGCACATTTTTATCCCTTTCTTCACTACCAAAGAAGGAGGCAGCGGAATCGGACTAAGTATTTCGCGTCAGATCATGCGGCTTTCGGGTGGAAGCCTCACGCTGTTACCGGACAACAAGGAAACGAAATTCATATTAAAATTCAAATAACAGACCAGCCTATGACACCTGCACTCACCAATAACCCATTATTCCGGGGGATTACTCCGGAGAAGTTATCCGCCAATCTGGAAGAGATCAGTTTCCACACCCGATCTTATAAAAAAGGAGAAATACTGGCACGACAGGGAGATGTGTGCAACCGTCTCGTGATACTGACCAAAGGAAGTGTCCGTGGCGAAATGATAGACTATTCCGGAAGACTCATCAAAGTAGAAGACATTGCCGCACCAAGGGCCCTTGCCCCTCTTTTCCTTTTCGGAGAAGAGAATCGCTTTCCGGTAGAAGTAACCGCCAACGAACCGACGGAAGTAATCGAAATCCCCAAAGCCAGCGTACTGGAGCTTTTTCGTAGGAACGAGCAGTTTTTGGAGAATTATATGAATCTATCCGCCAATTATGCCCGTACCCTATCGGATAAGCTTTTCTTTATGTCCTTCAAGACTATCCGGCAAAAGATAGCATCTTATCTGCTACGGTTATACAAACAGCAGCAACAGCTACAGATCACCCTCGACCGCTCGCAACAGGAACTGAGCGATTACTTCGGTGTCTCCCGTCCTTCTCTGGCACGTGAACTGTCGCACATGCAGGAAGACGGTATGATCATAGCCGACCGGAAACAGATTACTATCTTACAGAAAGAATGGCTGATCCGGCTGATTCAATGACCAAGAGTTCACTCCGGTTTCATTATAGCTAATCTTTTTTTCATTATAGCTAATCGGAATATGATTATAGCTAATTTAATTTAGCTCATAGCATCCATTTTTTTTTCGCCCAATGTAACATTGGTTACAAACTTACCTCAAACTTTCCCCCTACTTTTGCGTTCATAATCAAATAAGACTAATTAAAACGTAAAAGTTATGAGTATGTTCTGTTATCAATGTCAAGAGACCGCAATGGGTACAGGCTGTACCTTAAAAGGAGTATGCGGAAAAACATCCGAAGTGGCTAACCTGCAAGACCTGCTGCTCTTTGTAGTACGAGGAATCGCCGTGTACAACGAACATCTGCGCCGGGAAGGACATCCTTCTGAAGAAGCAGACAAATTTATCTACGATGCCCTGTTCGTCACCATCACTAACGCCAATTTTGACAAAGCGGCCATCATCAGAAAAATAAAAGAAGGATTACAACTGAAAAACGAACTCGCCAGCAAAGTAACCATTGCAAATGCTCCCGACGAATGTCTTTGGGATGGGAATGAAGATGAGTTTGAAGAGAAAGCCAGGACAGTAGGAGTACTTCGTACACCCGACGAAGATATCCGTTCGCTGAAAGAACTGGTACACTACGGACTGAAAGGTATGGCGGCTTACGTTGAGCATGCGCATAACCTTGGATACCAGTCGCCGGAAATCTTCGCCTTTATGCAAAGTGCACTGGCCGAGCTCACCCGCAATGATATTACGATGGAAGAATTGGTTCAGCTTACTCTGGCAACAGGCAAGCACGGAGTTTCCGCCATGGCACAACTGGATGCCGCCAATACAAACAGCTACGGAAATCCGGAAATATCGGAAGTGAATCTAGGTGTCCGCAATAATCCCGGTATCCTTATCAGCGGTCATGACCTGAAAGACCTCGAAGAATTGCTGGAACAGACCGAAGGAACAGGTATAGACATTTACACTCACAGTGAAATGCTCCCCGCACATTATTATCCCCAACTGAAAAAATACAAGCATCTGGCAGGAAACTACGGAAATGCCTGGTGGAAACAGAAAGAAGAGTTTGAATGTTTCAACGGACCGATCCTGTTTACCAGTAACTGCATCGTTCCTCCGCGTGCCAACGCTTCTTACAAAGACCGTATCTACATCACCGGAGCCTGCGGATTGGAGGGAGCACACTACATCCCCGAACGCAAAGACGGAAAACCGAAAGATTTCTCCACACTGATTGCACATGCTAAGCAATGTCAACCGCCGACGGCCATCGAAAGCGGAACGTTGATCGGAGGTTTTGCCCATGCACAGGTAGTGGCTTTGGCGGATAAGGTAGTAGAAGCCGTGAAAAGCGGAGCGATTCGCAAGTTCTTCGTTATGGCAGGATGTGACGGACGTATGAAGAGTCGTGAATATTATACCGAATTTGCCGAAAAACTTCCGAAAGATACAGTCATCCTGACTGCCGGTTGTGCTAAATACAGATACAACAAACTGGCTTTAGGTGACATTAACGGCATTCCCCGCGTATTGGATGCAGGACAATGTAACGACAGCTACTCACTGGCTGTCATCGCACTGAAACTGAAAGAAGTATTCGGATTGGACGACGTCAACAAACGTCCTATCGTATATAACATCGCATGGTACGAACAGAAAGCGGTGATCGTATTGCTGGCATTGCTGGCACTGGGAGTGAAGAATATTCATCTGGGACCTACTCTTCCGGCCTTCCTTTCACCAAACGTAAAAAACGTATTGATCGAACAATTCGGAATCGGTGGCATCAGTACCGCAGACGAAGATATTATGAAGTTCTTGTCATAAACACAAGACGTATATACATGCTAAGCCTTAACTATTAAATATAAAAAGGAGGGGTGTCAATAGTAACTAAACTGGGGCTGATTAAAAGTCGGTCCTAGTTTAGTTACTATTAACCTTGACACAGTCCTGACCATTTCAAGAACAGAGTCAATCGTCCTTCGGTAATATCAAATTAAGAAGTACTCCGACCAAAGCGGCCAGTCCGATGCCGGATAATGAAAAGTCTCCCCACGTGAGAACAGCTCCGCCAATGCCGACAGTCAATGTCAGAGAGACAATGATGATGTTTCTTGTACGGCTCAGATCAATACAGTTATTTACCAGATTACCTATTCCGGCACAAGCGATGGTTCCGAACAGCAAAAGCATAATTCCCCCCAATACCGCACTCGGAATGGATTTCAGCAACGCACTGATTTTACCGACAACGGAGAATAAGATAGCGGATATGGCAGCAATCCGGATGACTTGCGGATTGGTGATTTTCGTTAATGACATCGCACCCGTCACCTCCGAATAAGTCGTCACCGGAGGACCGCCGACCAATCCGGCAAAGCAGCAAGCCAGCCCATCGCCCAACAACGTACGATGCAGACCGGGATCTTTCACGAAGTCTTTTCCTGTAACTGTATTGACTACGTATACATCTCCGATATGCTCTATCACCGGAGCAATAGCTACCGGAATCATAAACAGTATCGGCTCCCATGAGAACTTGGGAAACACGAACTGCGGCAGCCCGATCCATGCCGCATCCCTCACACCGGACAAATCCAGATCATAGAAAAGCCATGCCGCCAGATAACCGACAATGATACCGCAAAAGATAGGAATCAACTTCAAAAGTCCTTTCGCTTTCATCGAGACAACGACTGCCGTAACCAGCGACAACAAGGCCAGCACCCAGTTCTCCTTCGCCATATTTACTCCTGTCCCCGCGAGTGACAAACCGATCAGAATAATAACCGGCCCAATAACCACCGGAGGAAACAGACGTTCAATCACCCTCACCCCTTGCCATTTGACCAACGCGCTCATTACAAAATAAACCAATGCGACGCCCACCATTCCGGACAGAGTGCCCGCTAATCCGTAAAGTTCTGTCGCTTTTATTATCGGAGCAATAAACGCAAAACTACTTCCTAAAAAGATAGGCACTTTCCCCCGGGTAACCGCATGAAAAATGAGTGTACCAATGCCGGCTGTGAACAAGGCGGTGGAAGGGTCAAGCCCCACTAAAAGCGGCACGAGTACCGTAGCTCCGAAAGCTACAAACAAGAATTGTACTCCTACCACTCCTTTCCGTAAAGGAGTAAGATTGTTTGAATCCATAAGTATGATGTAGATTAATTGAGTGCAAAATTAATCTTTTTAGACAATTTAACTACCTTTTTTCACAAAAATACATCCAAAAAGACTCTTTATTTGTTTTAAATAATGTGTAACTTCGCACGGTGAGACCTATTACGACACATTTAATAACTTAATAATATATTGCCTATGATATTTACAGCAGAAAACACCCTACTAATTGGTTCTATCTTACTTTTCGTAAGCATCGTTGTCGGAAAAACAGGATATCGCTTCGGAGTGCCCACCTTATTACTGTTCCTCGTAGTAGGAATGTTGTTCGGAAGTGACGGACTCGGACTCCAGTTTCATGACGCAAAAGATGCGCAATTCATCGGTATGGTTGCTTTAAGCATCATCCTGTTTTCGGGAGGTATGGATACGAAATTCAGAGAAATCAAACCCATTTTAGGTCCAGGTATCGTGCTTTCTACCGTCGGAGTTCTACTAACCGCTCTTTTCACCGGATTATTTATCTGGTGGCTGTCCGGAATGAGCTGGACGAATATCTATCTGCCTATCACCACGTCATTGCTACTGGCATCTACCATGTCCTCTACGGACTCGGCTTCGGTGTTCGCCATCCTACGTTCGCAGAAGATGAATCTGAAACACAACCTCCGCCCCATGCTGGAGCTGGAAAGTGGAAGTAACGACCCGATGGCATACATGCTCACCATTGTCCTGATACAGTTTATCCAATCGGCAGGTATGGGAGTCGGGGCTATCGCCGCTTCTTTCATCATTCAGTTTATAGTCGGCGCGGCTGCCGGATACGTGCTCGGAAAACTGGCTATCCGTATGCTGAACAAGCTCAACATCGACAATCAGGCGTTGTATCCTATCTTGTTGCTGGCGTTTGTTTTCTTCACCTTCTCTATCACTGATTTACTGAAAGGAAATGGTTACCTTGCCGTATATATCGCAGGTATCATGGTAGGAAACAACAAGATCATGCACCGCAAAGACATTTATACGTTCATGGACGGACTTACCTGGTTGTTCCAGATCATCATGTTCCTCTGCCTCGGACTTCTCGTTAATCCTCATGAAATGCTGGAAGTTGCAGCAGTAGCACTATTGATCGGTGTCTTCATGATTGTGATCGGTCGCCCGTTAAGTGTGTTCCTCTGTTTGCTTCCGTTCCGGAAGATTACAATGAAATCGCGGCTGTTCGTCTCCTGGGTAGGATTGCGTGGAGCAGTTCCCATTATCTTCGCCACTTATCCGGTGGTTGCAGGAGTCGAAGGATCGAATATTATCTTTAATGTCGTATTCTTCATCACAATCGTTTCACTGGTAGTGCAGGGAACAACGGTTTCTTTCGTTGCCCGCCTGTTACATCTGTCCAAACCGCTGGAAAAGACGGGGAATGATTTCGGAGTGGAACTTCCGGAAGAGATTGATACAGACCTCAAAGATATGACTATCACACAGGAAATGCTGGAAGAGGCAGATACGCTGAAAGATATGAATCTCCCCAAAGGCACGCTGGTAATGATTGTGAAACGTGGGGATGAGTTCCTGATACCGAACGGAACGCTGAAACTGCATGTGAACGATAAATTGCTGCTCATCTCCGAAAAGCCCAAAGAGGACGAGGAAGCCAACAGCGAATCCTGATGTTTATAGGGACTGACTAAAAAGTCAATAGTATCTCCAATTCCCCTCCTTTCGGAAAGGAGAGGTGGCTGAAAGCCGGGGTGGTAGGTAAAATAAGGTTTATTCCTATTCTATTGTAAACAACAGAGTTATGTGTTCACCTACCACCTCCCCCTACGGGGACTCCTCCTTCCCGAAGGAGGAGAGTTAAGATACTACCGACTTTTTAGTCAGCCCCATTTAAAGGTACTACTGACTTTTTAGTCAGCTTTCCTCCCCCGTTAATTAACCGTAAAACTTAATTGTAAACTTCGGTTTCCGTTAATGAAATGTTATTTTTGCGCAATTTTAAATCAAATGTGCAAAAATCGAATGGAACAAGAACATCAGTTCATTGATTATATTGAACAGAGCATCATTAAAAACTGGGATAAAGATGCATTGACAGACTACAAAGGAATTACGCTTCAATATAAGGATGTAGCGCGCAAGATAGCCAAGTTTCACATTGTATTGGAAAGTGCCGGTATCCAGCCAGGAGATAAAATAGCAGTCTGCGGCCGGAACAGTGCCCATTGGGGAGTCACCTTCTTAGCCACTATCACTTACGGAGCCGTCATCGTTCCTATTCTGCATGAGTTCAAAGCGGATAATATTCACAATATCGTCAATCACTCCGAAGCCAAATTACTCTTTGTCGGCGATCAGGCATGGGAAAATCTGAATGAAGACGCAATGCCGCTACTGGAAGGTATCGCTTCACTCACCGATTTCACTGCATTGGTATCGCGCAACGAGAAACTGACTTACGCCTTCGAACACCGGAACGCTATTTACGGTCAGCGTTATCCGAAGAATTTCCGCCCCGAACATATCTGTTACCGGAAGGACCGTCCGGAAGAACTGGCTATCATCAATTATACCTCCGGCACTACCGGATATTCCAAAGGAGTCATGCTCCCCTACCGCAGTATTTGGTCGAACGTGGCATACTGTTTCGAGATGCTTCCCGTGAAAGCGGGCGATCACATCGTTTCCATGCTTCCGATGGGTCATGTATTCGGCATGGTATACGATTTCTTATATGGTTTCTCTGCCGGAGCGCACATTTACTTCCTGACACGTATGCCGTCTCCGAAGATTATTGCGCAGTCTTTTGCAGAAATAAAGCCAAGAGTGATCTCCTGTGTACCTTTGATCGTAGAGAAAATTATCAAAAAAGATATTCTTCCGAGAGTGGACAGCAAAATCGGTAAACTATTGCTTAAAGTGCCCATTGTAAACGATAAAATCAAATCGTTGGCGCGGCAGGCTGCTATGGAAATCTTCGGTGGGAACTTCGATGAAATCATTATCGGTGGTGCTCCTTTCAATGCCGAAGTAGAAGCGTTCCTCAAAAAGATAGGCTTTCCCTACACCATCGCTTACGGTATGACCGAATGTGGCCCGATTATTTGCTCCAGCCGTTGGGAAACACTGAAACTGGCTTCCTGCGGCAAGGCAACCACCCGAATGGAAGTCCGCATCGACTCGCCCGACCCTAAAACACATGCCGGAGAAATCGTATGCAGGGGAATGAATATGATGCTGGGATATTATAAAAATCCGGAAGCGACGGCACAAATTATTGATGCCAACGGATGGCTTCACACGGGTGATTTAGGAACAATCGACGACGAAGGATATGTGACAGTTCGCGGTCGTAGCAAGAATCTGCTTCTGACTTCCAGCGGACAGAATATCTATCCGGAAGAGATAGAAAGCAAACTGAATAATATGCCTTATGTTGCCGAGTCACTGATCGTTTTGCAGCACGACAAGTTGGTCGCACTGATTTATCCGGACTTTGACGATGCTTTTGCCCATGGCTTGCAACAGGCCGATATCATAAAAGTTATGGAAGCCAATCGTGTTGAACTGAATCAGCAGCTTCCCAATTATTCTCAGATAAGCAAAGTCAAAATCCATTTCGAGGAATTTGAAAAGACTGCGAAGAAATCAATCAAACGCTTTATGTATCAGGAAGCAAAAGGATAACACATCCTTTCAAAACCATACTCAATAAAAACAAAAACGGTGAACAGGTATCAAAACTCTGTCCACCGTTTTTTCAGTCTAACCTAACCAACTTAATTTTATCTTGTTATCCTCCGACAATCTCTCTACTTTAACAACCTCACTTATTACCCTCACCTATTACTTATTACCTATTACCTATTACTTACTACCTATTACTTTTTATAAACGAAACAGCCTGCCCGCCTCCGGGAGCCATCCGTATACTCAACGTATTTTCAGATGTTACAATCTGTTCCGTAATCTTATAATCGGTAGGATTCGTTTTCCAGTCAGCCTTTTCGCCATCCGCATAGATGACAGCCTTATACTGCTTGCCTGGTTCCAGGAAGTCCAGTTTTACTTCTAAAGTACGGGGGCTTTCATTGGTAGCTGCTCCCAGGAAATAATTGCCTTTTGCTTTACGTACCACTGCAATGAACTCTCCCGGTTCACCTGCCAGTGCTTTCGATTCATCACAATCCGGATCAAAATCACGGAAGAACTGGAATGCCGGATGTCCTTCATAATGCTCGATCATATCCGAAGCCATCTGCAAAGGAGAATACAGGATTACCCAATTAGCCAGTTGTTTAGCCAGCGTCGTATTCACACGGCTATTGCCTTTATCCTGATCGTTCCACTTCTGTCGGCGCGGAGAATCCTTCGTTTTCAAGAACAGAATATCAAAAGTTCCCGGCGTATAATCCATCGGACCGGACAGCAGGCGGGTGAACGGTAACATCACGTGATGAGAAGGAGGATTGCCTTCACTCCACGCATTCCATTCCATGCCTCTTGCCCCCTCGCGTGTCATCATATTCGGCCATGTACGACGGATACCGGTATCTTTGATCGGTTCGTGTGCATCCAGAGTCATTTGATGACGGGCGGCAGTTTCCACTACCCGTTGATAGTGATTGACACCGTATTGGCTATGATGCAGATACCCATCCGGAAATGCGCCTGCATATCCCGTCTTCAGGAGGTGGATACCATGATCGGTATACCATTGCATGGCATGATCCATCTGACGTTCATAGTTAGGAATATTCCCTCCGGTCTCATGATGTCCCATGATTTCAACACCTTTCTCTTTGGCATAACGTACGATTTCATCAATATCGAAATCCGCATATGGCTTGGTGAAATCAAAGCTCTGCATACCGCCCCAACTCTCCCAACCTTCGTTCCAACCTTCGAACAGGACAGCTTCGATATGATTGGCCGCGGCAAAATCTATGTATTTCTTTGCATTGGCAGTAGTAGCTCCGTGACGTTCGTCCATCTTCCAGGTCTCTACGCCGAGGTGCATCCCCCACCACACTCCTACATATTTCAGCGGACGAATCCAGTCCGTAGTTTCCAGTACGCAAGGATCATTCAGATTCAGAATGAGTGAAGAGTTGATCAAACCGACAGCTTCCGGTGCGATCTGTATGGTGCGCCATGAGGTCGTGAAGTAATTTCCCTTACGCGCCTTAATGCCGTCAGGCCACGGGGCAAGTTCCGCTTTCAATGTATAATGGCCGATTTGCTTCAGAGTCATTTCCGGAAAATCATACAAAGCGGCTTCGTGTATACTTCCGTAAACTCCATCCGCAGTCTTGAATGTGAAAGGTGTATTAGCCGTTTCCACTTCGGAAATCGGTTGTTGTTGATAGAGTAGTTCATATGTTTCGGCACTGGCGGGAATCGACCACGAAGTTCCGTCACGATGGAAACGGAAAGTAGTCAGTTCGTCGGTAATCAATAAAGAATCTACAGTCGGCACCGTGTATTCATAGCGGAAACCGATTCCATCATCAAATACACGGAAACGGAGTGTCAGTTGTACCTGATCTTCATTTGTCAGGCTGACTGCCATTTCGTTATAATGATTCCGGTTCTTTTTGTTTTCTCCCCACGGCTGTGTCCAAGTTTCGTCTTCACTGCTGAAAGTCGTGTTCTTCACCTGAAAACCTTCTCCCAGAATGATGCCGTTAGCCGCCGTAAAGCCCATGGCTGAATTTTCTATCAAGAGGGAGTCATCCACCGACACATTATAAAACGGTTTGCCGTTTTCGTCTACCGTCAATGTCATCTTGATATGTCCGTCCGGTGACTGGACCTCTGTTTTCGGGCTACTACAAGCATAGCATCCCAGCACACACAGAAAAGCTCCAACTAAATGTTTTACTTTCATAGTATAATCGTCTGTTTATATATAATACAGTTCAGAAAGGAGAAACACTTAAATGTATGCCGTTTTTCTTTCTTCGGATACAAAGAAAAAGTATCTTTGCATATAAACAATGTAGATTTATGGCCAAGATACTATTAGCAGAAGATGAAGTCAATATCGCCTCCTTTATTGAACGGGGACTGAAAGAGTTCGGACATTCGGTAACAGTCTGTCATGACGGAAATACGGGTTGGAGAATTCTTCAGGAAGAACCTTTCGACCTTGTAATCCTGGATATTATCATGCCGAAAATAAACGGGCTCGAACTTTGCCATCTCTATCGGCAGATGTTCGGTTACCAGGCACCGGTCATTATGCTGACGGCTTTAGGCACTACGGAAGACATTGTAAAAGGACTGGACGCAGGAGCAGACGATTATCTTGTCAAGCCTTTCAGTTTTCAGGAACTGGAAGCACGTATCAAGGCGCTGCTGCGACGAAACAAGGAGACTGTAACCAATCAACTGACTTGCGACAATCTGGTATTGGACTGTAACACCAGACGGGCGAAAAGAGGTGATGCGGATATCGATCTCACCGTAAAAGAATACCGTCTGCTCGAATATTTCATGACTCACCAAGGGGTAGCCTTATCGCGCATTACGCTGCTCAAAGACGTATGGGACAAGAACTTTGATACGAATACCAACATCGTAGACGTATACGTCAATTATCTGCGGGTAAAGATAGACCGTGACTTCGACAAGAAACTGATTCATACAGTAGTAGGATTAGGATATATCATGAATGCCTGAACATCCATCAAATAAATCCGTGTATGAAAATAGGTTCTAAAATAGCTCTCTTCTATACGTTGCTCAGTGTACTGACAACTATCATCATTATCGCCGTATTCTATCTTTTCAGCACACAGTTTATCAATAAACTCTATGCCTCCTATCTTCGTGAAAAAGCATATCTGACCGCACAAAAGCACTGGGAGAAAGACGAAATAGACGAACAGAGTTACCAAATTATCCAGCGCAAATATGACGAACTCTTGCCCGAAGCTCATGAGATTCTTTTAAATATGGACAGTCTCTCCGAAGTCCGTGACACACTGAACAAATATCTGACCCAGCATCAGCAGGCACTCCTGATAGCCGGTGAAGACAGCGTCCCTTTTTCTTTTAAATACAAAGACCAGTTGGGAGCCGCCCTTTATTATCCCGATAATGAAGGAAATTTCATCGTCCTAGTCATGTCCCGGAATGTGTACGGTGCAGAAATCAAAGAACACCTCTTGCTTCTCTCCATCTTTCTGGTTTTATTCAGTTCCATCCTGATTTATTTAGTCGGGAAAATCTATTCCGGCCGTATTCTTATCCCCCTGCAGCATATACTGAAGGAGCTGAAGAGGATACGAGCCAACAGTCTGAACCGCCGGTTAAAGACGACCGGAAACAACGATGAACTGGAAGACATGATCAAAACACTGAATAGCATGCTCGACCGTCTGGACAGTGCTTTCAAAGCTGAAAAGTCCTTTGTCAGCCATGCTTCGCATGAACTGAACAACCCCATAACCGCCATACAGGGAGAATGTGAAATCAGTCTGCTGAAAGAAAGAAGTACCGGAGAATATATCGAAGCCCTGCAACGAATCTCATCCGAAAGCAAGCGAATCTCCAATCTGATCCGCCATCTTCTTTTCCTTTCACGTCAGGATGAAGAGCTCATAAAAAGCAATATGGAGGCAATGTCTCTGCCGGATATGCTGAATGACTTAATAAAAATGAACGAACGAATCCGTTTCCATCATCAAGAAACAGGTAAGGTTGCTACTGTAAAGGCCAATCCTTATCTGCTCAAAATAGCTTTAAAGAATATCATCGATAATGCCTGCAAATATTCTGAAAAGGAAGTAGACATCACCCTACGACAAGAAGACCAACACCTCGTTCTTGAAATAAAAGATCAGGGCATCGGCATTCCTCCGGAAGAAATAGAACATATATTCCAGTCTTTCTATCGAGGCAGCAACACACATGACTATGCAGGTCAGGGCATCGGCCTCAGCCTGACGCTGAAAATAGTATCTGCCTACAACGCCAGACTGGAAATATCTTCGGAAATAGAAAAAGGAACAAAAGTACGGGTGATCTTCTGATTCAACCGACTTTTGTCCCTTCCTCACTTCTACCTACTGAAAACGAAATTAAAATTTAATCTATGCCGTTTCTTTCATAGAAAGAATAGAAAATGAATTAGATACGTCTTTGCAATAATTTTCCGTTTTTATCATATAGCATTCGTTCATACACTACTTCCACAATCAGCGGGAAGATGAACAAGGCGAAGAAAGTCGCTCCTATCAATCCGCCGATAATGACAATCGCCAACGGACGCTGTGATTCCGAACCGATACCGTGACTCATAGCCGCAGGCAACAGACCGATAGCTGCCATAGCCGCTGTCATTATCACAGGGCGGATACGTGAACGGACTCCTTCTTTAGTGGCCTCCTGTAAGGACGAACCCAGTTTTAGATTTGCCTTGATATCGGAAATCATAATAACGCCATTCTGTATGCAGATACCGAACAAAGCGATAAAACCGATACCCGCCGATATAGAGAAATTGAAGCCCGTTATCAGAAGGGCTGCGATACCTCCCACGGCAGCAAACGGTACATTCAGCAATACCAGTCCTGCATCTCTGGCATTGGAAAAGAGAATAAACAGAATAATGAAAATAATGGCAATGCTGATAGGAACTACCTGTGCCAGACGTTTCGAAGCACGCTGCTGATTCTCAAAATCACCCGTCCATTTCAAAGAATATCCTGCCGGTAAATGGACGGAAGCATTTACCTTTTTCTGCGCTTCGGCAACTGCCGTACCCATATCCCGTCCTCTCACCGAGAACTTGACAGCACAGAAACGGGCATGGTTGTCACGGAAGATCAATAATGGTCCTGTGATTGTGGTGATATCTGCCAGTTCCTTAATAGGTACCATCGTTCCGTCCATCGCCGGAACCAGTATCTTACCTATCTCCTCTTCATTCTGACGGAACTCTTCACTATACCTCACCATGATATTAAATTTCCGTTCGTCCTCATACAACAGCGAAGCTGACTTCCCGCCAATAGCCATTTCAATGATAGACTGAACATCCTCCTTAGCCACTCCATAACGTGCCAACTGACGCTCATTCAGTTCGATACGAAGTTCCGGCTGGCCGATATTGCGAATCACTCCCAAGTCCTCAATTCCCTGCACGGTATTTAATATCTTATCAATCTGAACGGCCAGTTTTTCCGATTCGTACAAGTCTTTACCGAACACTTTCACCGCAATAGAGCCTTTTACACCGGAGGCCGCTTCTTCCACATTATCCGTAATCGGCTGCGAAAAGTTAAAGTCAATGCCGGGATAAACGGATAAATCTTCCTGCATCTTGTCGATAAGCTGAAGTTTGGTCAGCTTGCTTTCCCAGTCTTTCTCCGGATAAATATCTACATGAAACTCAATATTATAAAATCCGGTTGCATCCGTTCCGTCGTTGGGACGTCCGGTTTGAGACAATACCTGCCTCACTTCGGGGAAGGTCAATAGTTTCTTTCTCATCTTATTTGCCAGCGTTACGGATTCATCCAGCGATATACTTTGCGGCAGCGTAGCACGGATGTAGATCGAACCTTCGTTGAGTTGAGGAAGAAACTCCGTCCCAAGGAAGGAGAAAAGCCATAAACCGACTCCTGCAACCACAGTTGCCAATCCGATAGTCAGTTTACGATGGGCATAGAAAGTATCAAAAAGAGCCGTACACTTTTGATTGATGAAATGGACAAAGCGATTGTTCTTTTCGCGTACATTCTTTTTCAGCAACATGGACGACATGACGGGAACCAGCGTTAATGTGAAAATAAGCGCACCCAGCAAAGCAAAACCCAATGTATATGCCAAAGGTGAGAACATTTTTCCTTCCACTTTCTGAAAAGAGAAGATAGGAATCAAAGCGGTAATGATGATCAGTTTGGAGAAAAATACCGCTTTTGCCTTATCCTTGGCGGTGTGACGGATCAGCCCCATCTTGGACATCACATTGAATGCGGGCATTCCCACCTCTTTCGCCTTCTTGTCCAAAGCGACAAACACACCTTCCACCATCACCACTGCCCCATCGATAATAATACCAAAGTCAATGGCTCCCATAGAAAGCAGATTGGCAGACATCCCCATCACGCGTAAACAAATAAATGCGAATAACAAAGCTAATGGAATAATCACCGCAACAATCACGGTTGTCCGCCAATCTGCCATGAAGATTAACACAATAAACGTAACCAACAATATTCCTTCAATCAGATTATGGGTCACCGTTTTTACCGCCAGGTTCACCAAGTCCTCACGGTCGTAGAACGGTATTATCCGTACATCTTCAGGAAGTACATTCTGATTCAATTCTTCTATCTTATCTTTCAGATTTGCAATGACTTCACCGGGGTTCTCCCCTTTACGCATCACCACAATTCCCTGAACGACATCGTTCTCATCCATTCGTCCCACTTGTCCGAGGCGGGGCAGGCAGGATTCGTGAACATCTGCCAGGTTCTTTACGAGAATCGGCGTCCCGTTGATGTTCTTCACTACGATGTTTCGCAATTCATCCAGGTCGTTTATCAAACCGATTCCCCGGACTACGTATGCCTGAGAACTTTTCGTGATGACATCTCCTCCTACATTGATATTACTCTTGGCTATCGCGTCATAAAGTTCGAGAGAGGTAATTCCGTAATTAATCAACTGATGAGGATTCACGCTCACTTCGAATGTCTTCACCTCGCCACCAAAACTGACGATATCAGCTACACCTGATACCGAACGGAGATTTCGTTCGATCACCCAGTCCTGAATCGTTTTCAAATCGCGTACACTACGTCTGTCACTGCGCAGGGTGTAGCGATAGATTTCTCCGGTAGGTCCGTACAAAGGCTGTACTTCGGGAGTCACGCCTTCGGGCAGATCGGCATCATTCAGCAAATTGTAGACTTGCTGACGGGCTGTAAAGTCATCAACACGATCTTCAAACATTACATTGATCACAGAAAGTCCGAAAAGAGTGGTCGAACGAATATCCGTTTTTTTCTGTACGGGATTCATGGCTATCTCAATGGGAATCGTGATAAATTTCTCCACCTCTTCCGCACTACGGCCCGCCCATTGCGTGATGATCGTCACTTTTGTATTCGTTACATCCGGAAAGGCATCTATCGGCGTATGTTTGAATGAGACGGCTCCGGCTATAACGGCAATCACCGTACAGAAGAATATAAAGAACTTATTCTTCAGCGAGAAGGCTACTATATTATCTATGAATTTATGCATACTATTCTCTGATTTTTAATCCGCATTCAAAGCATTATACACTAACAATACATTATTATTCAGTACCCTGTCTCCTTCGGAAAGACCGGAACGGACATAACATTCCTTGCTCAACTGTTTGTAAACGTCTACTTCCTTTATCTTCAGACGCTGGTCAGGCTCTACTGTGACCACATAATTCTTTCCTCCCTCGAACACCAGCGCATGGGAGTCGATACGAGGCATGGAAGTATCTTCCGCTTTACACTTCACGCTCACGTTTGTAAACATACCCGGCTTCAGCAAGTAATCCTCGTTTTTCAGTTTGATGCGTACGTTCATTGTCTTACTTTCACTGTCCAACAGGTGATAGACCTTGTCGATCGTACCTGAAAATGTCCTTTCCGGATATGCCAAAGTCGAGATACGGACATCAGCTCCCTCGGAAACCTTACTAATATCACTTTCATACACATCCGCCATCACCCATACATCGGACAGACCGGAAATCGTAAACAGCGCATCTCCCTGATCGGGGCGCAGCTGCATATCCCTGCTGATCTGCTTTTCCACAATAAAGCCTGATACGGGAGATTTGAGCTGATAAAAAGCATTTCCGGAGAAGTGATAAATGGAGAATATTTCTTTGATTCGTCTTTCTTCCGCTTCCGCAGTTGCCAGTTCCTGCTTGGCCTGAAGTACATCTTTATCCGATGCCATGCCGGAAGTGTACATATCCTGTGTGGCATCCATGTTCCGCCGGGCCAGCAAGAGTTGTTGTTCAGCTTCTTTCAATTGTTTCTCATAATCTGCCACTTCCCCGCTACGGATCACTGCCAGCACTTCTCCTTTGCGAACAAGGTCTCCTATTTCGGCACGCAGTTCCGTCACGGTTCCTCCGAACATCGGATACACATTTGCCACCTGATCCTGATTGAAAGTGACCCGTCCATTCAATGTCAGTTCATCTACCACTTCACAGACGTGCACGGTATCGACGGATACAATTCTCAGCAGGCTGTCCGTCAGGCATAGTGTAGTCGGTTCTACTTTGGGTTGTTCTCCTTTTCCGGAGCATGCTCCCAAAAGGCTGCCAAACAATATACAAGGAAGAAATTTATTCCAGTTCATAGTCTTTGATAATTTATGGATTGTGATCTTTAATCGTTTCATATTGGTCGGTTTATTAGTAGTTCAATACATTTTGTCCGACAACTGTATTCAGGTTTTCCATAGCGAGAAATACGTTTTTCTTTATCTCGTATAGTTGGATACAGGTTTCTTTATAGCTGTCATAATAGTCGATAAATTCCAGCAGGCTGATATTCTTTCTGGTGAAATTCTCATTGACTCCTGTGATCAATTTCTCGAAGTTACGTTCCAGGTCCATATTAGTGGATTGATAGAGTTGAGTTGCTTTCTCCAGAGACGTATAAGCGGTGAAAAGTTCCATATCGGCACGATTAGCGGCATATTCCTGCTGCACTCCCGCTTGTTGGATACTGAAGCGGGCTGCTTTGATATTTCCCTGATTACGGTTGAAGATAGGTACGGACAGGCTTACTCCTATCGCGAAATAGTCATTGATAAAGTTTCCTACACGGTCATAATTCCCTTTCACAGAGAACTCGGGAAAGGCCATTGACTTCTGTAGTTTCAGATTTGCACGGGAGGCATTCACTGTGCTTCGGGCAATCTTTTGGTCGGGCCGTTCATTGATGATTGCTTTCAGGTCTGCAAATGATAATTGCGACAGGTCCAGTTGTTGCAGTACTTCTTCGTCTAATGAGAGTTGAACTTGTGTATCTTCCGGAAGGTTCAGTAATAAATTCAGTTCTCCCCTGGTAGTCAGTAAATCATTCTCCCGTTCGTTCTTCTCTTTCCTCAAGGAGAAGAGCATGGATTCCAAACGGGAAATTTCCATTAAAGAGATGTTTCCCTTTTCCTGCTGAATTTTCATTCCGCCCAAAAGTGCTTGCAGGGAATTTACTTCCTTTTCATAGATGGCAATGGACTTAGAAAGAAAGTAGACTTCTACAAACTTTTCATTCAATTCCTGACGGAGCGTCCGCATTACTTCTTCAAACTGGTATTCAGCTATTTCCTTATTGATTTTTTCCAGCCGGACTTGCTTGTTCCGCTGACCGGCAAGATGGATCACCTGTTCTATTTCAACAACAGCTTCCCCTTCTTTTCCAAAATCAAAATACTTCCCGTTCAATCGGTTGTAGACATTCTGTTCCAGCGAAATGACCGGATTTTCAAACAATTTGGCCTGGAGTACCTGCGCCTGTGCCATGTCGATATTGTACCGCTCGGCTATCAACGATAAATTGCGCTCTAAAAAACGCTGCTCTGCTTCTTTCAGTGTCAATGTGCCTGCAACCTGTTGCGCACACATCTTTCCTGCCAATAGAAGAAATAGTAAAAATAAAAATGCTCTGTTCATCGCAATCTTTTTGTTACCTTAATTTGTTTTCCGACAAAAGTACAACTCTGCAACGGTAGAGGCTGGATAAAAGCGATTATAAGGCTCTCATTTCAGATTAGAATTTGATTAGAAAATATCTAAGGAAAGGAAAAATTGTAAACACAACAGGAAGAATGGCTATCCCTCTTTCTCTACCATACCCCTATCTTTGCAAAGTAGAAATAAATAATGAATCATTAAAAACAGGAAATATGAAAATTATAGATTTAACCAAAGAAAGTTTTGTTGAGAAAGTTGCTGATTATCAATCTTATCCGGATAATTGGGAATATAAAGGGGATAAACCTTGTTTAGTCGATTTTCATGCTCCATGGTGTGGTTATTGCAAGGCATTATCACCCATATTGGACCAATTAGCAGAAGAATATAAAGGGAGACTGGACATTTATAAAGTAGACGTCGATCAGGAAGAGGAACTGGAAAGTGCATTCAAGATTCGGACAATTCCCAACCTTTTGCTTTGTCCAGTGAATGGCAAACCGATAATGAAACTCGGTACAATGAACAAAGTTCAATTGAAAGAACTTATAGAAACGACTCTATTTTCATGATAAAATAGAATATAGAGCACTCACATAACTACTTTTCTTACTGAAAAAGTCCGAATCCCAATTGCTTTTTGCCATTTAAAGGTTCGGACTTTCTATTTTAAAATAGGACATCAGGTACAATTAATACAAAATCGAGCCATGGAACAGCTAGAGGGTATGATATTTCAATTCCATGCGATGTCCTATAATTAAAATGTCATTAAACAGATAGCACTTATCATTTATGCAGCAACCTATCCGTCCCCGGAACAACTTTTCCCATCGACCAGACACACCGTACATTTAATCCCTTATCAAGTATCACAATATCAGCATCTTTACCTTTAGACAATGCCCCTTTCCGATCGCTCACACCAATCAGACGGGCAGGAGTTTCGGAAGCCATACGCACGGCATCTTCCAAAGGAATACTTGCTTTCTTCACCATCGTACGAACCAACACATCCATAGTCGCCAAACTACCGGCTAATGCAGAATGATCCGCCATCTTACATACTCCGTCCTCAATAATATAACGCGGATCAATCGGCTCGTTCCCTTCATTGGCAGCATAAGCCAACGCATCAGTCACCAGACAGGTATTCTCTACTCCTTTCAGTTTATAAACCAGTTTCAGAATAGTAGCAGGTAAGTGGATACCATCTGCAATAACTTCTACCGTCATTCCATCTGTCAGATATACACTCTCTACCGTACCTTCATATTTATATTCGCGACGTTTGTGAAAACCGGGCATCGCATTATAGAAATGAGCAGCATGTGAGAATCCTACCGCATACGCCTCCTTAATCTCATCATATTCAGCTTCCGTATGAGTAACGGCAGTCATGATCCCCTTGGAACGAGTGTATTTTGCAAAATCATGCGCTCCATGCAATTCGGGACTGATATCCCAGCGCTTGATGCAAGAAGTATGCTCCAACAGCGGCATATATTCATTAGCATCGGGAGTTTTCAGAAAACCGTCATACTGGCTTCCTGCCATCTTCGGATTCAGATAAGGCCCTTCGATATGCAGACCGAGAATCGGAGACTCCGGTTCCTTCATCAGCTTCTCACAAACATCGACCGCCTGATATATCCTCTCAAACGAAGTAGATGACAAAGTAGGAAATATACCGGTAGCTCCATGCTTCAAATGAGCAGTTGCTGCGATACGGAAAGCCTCCTCCGTTGCTTCGGTAAAATCATGGCCGCCGCCACCATGCGCATGCATACTGACAAATCCCGGTACGATTGTCATTCCTCTCGCATCAATCACTGTTGCACCGATAACTGCCAGATCACTGTTGGTTACCTCTAATATTTTTCCATCACAAATCAATACAGAGCCGTCTTTCAGCCAGCCTTGCGGAGTAAGTATTCTACCGTTGATTATTTGAGTTAACATCGTTTTCTTTTTTAGTCGTTAAAACAGCTTGTTTGTACCTTCTACCAATTGTCCCATCGCCCAGACCGCTCTTACATTCAGATCTCTATCCAAAGCAATAATATCCGCGTCCTTGCCACGTTCCAACGTACCTTTGCGGTCGAGCACTCCCATGATACGGGCCGGAGTCTCGGAAGCCATCCTCACAGCATCCGCCAAAGGAATTTCAGCATTCTGCACCATCGTACGGATCAGACGGTCCATCGTCGCCACACTTCCTGCCAATGCAGAGCGGTCTGCCAGTTTGCACACACCGTCTTCGATAATGACACGCGGATCAAAAGCAGTCTTACTGTCACTTGCCGCACAAGCCAGCGCATCAGTGATCAGGCACGTACGCTCCACTCCTTTTATCTTATAGACCAGACGAAGAATGGTAGGAGGCACATGAATGCCATCGGCCACGACTTCCACTGTCATATCATCAATCAAATAAATACTTTCTACCGTACCTTCATACTTATATTCCTTCCGTTTGTGAAATCCGGGCATAGCATTGTAGAAATGGGTAGCATGCGTATATCCTACCTCATACGCAGTCTGGATATCTTCAAATTCAGCCTGTGTATGTCCTACAGATGCCAATACGCCTTTTGCGGTGATATACTTTCCGAACTGCATAGCCCCCGGAAGTTCCGGTGCCGCATCCCAACGTTTGATGCAATGGGTTTCTTCCAGCAAAGGGATATACTCTTCCGGATCAGGATTTTTGATATTCTCCGGAATCTGTCCGCCTGCCATCTCCATATTGAAGTAATGTCCTTCCAGATGCAGGCCGAGTACAGGACTGTCCGGCTCTGCCATCATCTTTTCGGTTGTTTCTGCGGCTGCACGGATCATAGGAATAGTAGAAGAAGAAAGTGTGGGGAAAATACTGGTAGTTCCGTGTTGCATGTGAGCTTTAATCGCTGTCCGGAAGGCGTCTTCCGTCCCCTCCATAAAGTCTCTTCCACCACCGCCATGAACATGAATTTCTACTCCTCCCGGAACGATATACATACCCTTGGCATCAATTAGTTTTGCTCCGATAACCGCCAGGTCGCAGTTAGTCACTTCCAGAATTTTATGATCACGAATAAGTACGGACCCATCCTTCAACCAGCCCTGAGGGGTAAGGATGCGCGCATTAATGATTTGTGTTAACATATCATAAGTTCTTAAATTAATTATAGGTCTGTGTGAGTCGATGACACTCTTTTTGGGGGAAGTACATCGACTTTCGTAATTACAAAAAGAGGTCGCCAATCTTATCGACTGACAACCTCACTACTTTGAGCGGAAAACGAGACTCGAACTCGCGACCCTAACCTTGGCAAGGTTATGCTCTACCAACTGAGCTATTTCCGCAAACTAAATTTTCTCCATTCAGAAATCTGAATTTCTTGTGCCCAGAACAGGACTCGAACCTGCATGCCTCTCGACACACGCACCTGAAACGTGCGCGTCTACCAATTCCGCCACCTGGGCAAAATTTAGTTCCAACATTTCAAAGAAACATGAGCGGAAAACGAGACTCGAACTCGCGACCCTAACCTTGGCAAGGTTATGCTCTACCAACTGAGCTATTTCCGCAAATAACTTTAATGACTGTGAAGAGAAGGAGACTCGAACTCCCACGACATAACTGTCACTACCCCCTCAAAGTAGCGCGTCTACCAATTCCGCCACCTCTCCAGAATTTTAAAGTTAAAATCTTTGTGCCCAGAACAGGACTCGAACCTGCATGCCTCTCGACACACGCACCTGAAACGTGCGCGTCTACCAATTCCGCCACCTGGGCAAAGATTATATTTCCAACATTTCAAAGAAACATGAGCGGAAAACGAGACTCGAACTCGCGACCCTAACCTTGGCAAGGTTATGCTCTACCAACTGAGCTATTTCCGCATTTTTTCGTTTGCGGTTGCAAAGGTAGGGATTTTCCGTAATTCTGCAAACATTCTGCATCTTTTTTTCACAAGAATCTGCACACTTTGTTTCCGCAAACAAACAATTGTTTTGATTATCAACTCATTCGGTCCCGATAGTCTTCATAAGAAAATTGCTTGTATATTTCCGCTTTCCCTTCTTTTGTCCACAAAGCGATGGCGGGATGATGGATTCCGTTAAACATATTTGTCTTGACCATAGTATAGTGAATCATATCTTCGAACACAATCCGTTCTCCGATCTGCAACTCATGATCGAAACTCCATACTCCCATATAATCACCACTCAAACAAGAATTACCTCCCAAACGATAAATAAATTCTCCTTCATTCCCCATCTCCGCACCACGAACGGCAGGCTGATAAGGCATTTCCAGACAATCGGGCATATGGCAGGTGAAACTCACATTCAGAATAGCCGTCTTGATACCGCGACTCTCAACGATATCTACCACTTCCGAAGTCAGGACTCCTGTCTGCCATGTAAAAGCAGAACCGGGTTCAAGGATGATCTGCAAATGAGGATATCGTGCTTTCAGGTCTTGCAATAATTTAATCAGATGTTCTGTATCATAATCTTTTCGGGTCATCAGATGCCCGCCTCCCAGATTCAGCCATTTAATTTGCGGGAACCAGCGGGAGAATTTCTCTTCCAGATGCTGCAAAGTACGTTCCAGCTCGAAAGAAGAAGATTCGCAGTGACAATGACAATGGAAACCTTCGATTCCTTTGGGCAAGGTATCCGGTAATAAGTCGGCGGTCATTCCGAAACGGGTACCGGGTGCGCACGGATTATAAAGTTCTGTTTCTACTTCCGAATATTCGGGATTCACACGGATACCGCAGGAGATTCCGCTTCCTTCGGCCACTGTCATCGGATAGAAACGACGGAACTGTGCCATTGAATTAAAAGTGATGTGGCTGCTGCAACGCATGATTTCCGGAAAATCCTGTTCCGTATACGCAGGAGAATAAGTATGGGCTTTACTTCCAAATTCTTCCAATGCCAGACGCGCTTCATACACAGAACTTGCTGTGGAATGCTCCACGTATTCGCGGAATATCGGAAATGAACGCCACATGGCGAATGACTTGAAGGCGAGAATAATCTCTACTCCTGCCCTGTCGGCTACGCTTTTTATCAGACACAGGTTCTTTCGCAAGAGTTCTTCCTCCATAATATAGCAAGGAGAAGGAAATTGGGTGAAATCTATCATATATAAATTTATTATCTAAAATAACGCCTTACGGACGTGCCTGCAAAAATACAAATTCAAAAGCAAAGAGAGATTCTTTTATTTTTAATTAAGATATTGAGTTTCGAAAACTTTTTCTTATTTTTAGACCTTTATATTATAGATGTAGTTGTTTCATCCTAAATACCCGATTGATTATGAATAAAGATTTAAGAAAAGTGGTGATTCTCCTGGCGCATCCCAATATGAAGGAATCACAAGCAAACAAAGCACTGATTGATGCTGTGAGTGATATTGAAGGCGTAGCAGTATTCAATCTTTACGACCAGCAAGGCGCTTCTTTTGATGTTGACGAATGGAGCAAAATCATTTCCGATGCTTCCGCCCTCATTTATCAATTTCCCTTTCATTGGATGGCTGCGCCGTCATTGCTCAAAAAATGGCAGGACGAAGTATTCACCTTCCTTTCCAAGACTCCGGCAGTAGCCGGGAAACCATTGACAGTAGTAACCACCACAGGTTCCGAATATGAAGCATACCGTAGCGGAGGCAGAAACCGCTTCACAGTGGATGAGCTTTTACGTCCTTATCAGGTTAGTGCCATTCATTCGGGGATGTCGTGGCAAACGCCTGTTGTTGTTTACGGAATGGGAACCGCAGATGCGGGAAAGAACATCGCTGAGGGAGCCAACTTGTATAAGCAACGGGTAGAAATGCTGATCGGCAGCAGCAATGCAGGAAATAACTGGTGAATTATCTCCTATACCTTATTTCGATTAGCTATTAGCAAAAACAAATTAGCTATTAGCTAATCGAAATATGCTAATAGCTAATTTATTTCTTCAAGGCTTCTTCACCATCATCTTCTTTTTATTCAAAGTCAGTACCGGCAAGAAAATAAACACGCCGATCACGGACATTACCAATCCACCGATAGTACCTGCAGCCAAAGGAAACCAGAAACCTTCTTTCTCTGCTCCCACCATAAAGGGGATAAAGCCAAGGATGGTAGAAACAACCGTCAGAAAAATGGGGATCACTTTCGTATTCCATGCCTTCACGTAAGCACGAAGAGAAGAAAGGCAGGGAAAGCGTTTTCGAATCGCATTGTACTCATTTAAAATATAAATACTGGCATTCACTGTGATACCGCAGAGCAGAATGAACGAAGCGAAACCACCCTGGTCAAAGTTCAACTTGAACCAGTAGAACGTCAGAAACACACCGATATAAGAGATCGGAATGACAAAGATGATCGCTAACGGCTGTTTCAACGAATTGAACAGAATGCTTGTAATAAAGAAAATGATAGCAATCACAATCAGGAGCAAGCGATACTGTTTGTTGGCACCTCCACCCCATGACCAGTTATTACTTTCCGCTTCCGCCTTATATCCCATCGGGAGAAGTTCATTAAACTCTTCCAGGTCTTTTTTCAGCAACTTATTTCCCTGTTCCGACGCACCGATATACTCATATTGCAAGCATAAGCGGTATTGTTGATTCTCCTTCGCCACTTCCTGCGGCATCTGTCCCTTCTCTACCTTAGCCAGTTCCGCCAGTTTATACTCTTTATCGCCTACACAGAAAGGATAATACTGCATGGCCCATATATCCCGCTGATCCGACTGGCGGGAAGAGAGTTTGATTTTTTCCGTTCCATCTTCGGTAACAACGGAACCGATTTCCTGATTCCGCCCATATATGGGACGAATAGCAGCAAACAGTTCTCCGGCTCCGATCCCCGCTCCGATCATCCGTTGTTTATCCAGCTCAAAATAAAACTCCTGATAATCATCCTTCCACCACGAGAAATTAGAACCGACCGTAACTTCCCTGATACGGCGATGAGACAATAAGACCTCTTTCAGTTTTGTAGCCCAGCTATAAAGTTCATCATAATTATATCCGTACATTTTCACCCGGAATGATCCCGCGTTCTCGCGTACACTATTACTGAATCCCTGATCCTGTAATCCATAGATACTCCAATCTCCTCCCCCCAACTGGAGAGCTTTACTGATCATGTTAGCTTTCAGCGTATATGGGAACCCGCTTTTCTGATTTTCCTTTGTGAAACGAATGCTGATAGATGCCCTGCGGGCGCTTTCTACCGATGTCTGAAACTGCTTGATCTCCTTGAACTCGCTCAGATAAGTTTCCATTCGCTTGATCAGTGTATTCATCTGTTCAAGCGTACTGCCGTTCGGTAAATTGGCGTTGGCATAAAGCACCACCTCCTCATTCCGGGTAAAGTAGCTCCCTTCATACACCTTTTGCACAAATAGCCTCAGACTTCCTCCCAACGCTTTATCCACTATCGGTTTCACCTTTTCCTTATAGGTAGGAGTCCCCAGTGTCTTATTATAAATCTCTGCCCATTTGCCATCCCCATCCATCTTTTCCGGCAACAGAAAGACCGGTAATCCGAATGCCAGCAACAGCAACAGACAAACCGCTACTCTCCAGCGGCAAAGCCTCTGTATCAGCCACCTGTAGAAATGACTGAAATAGACCGGCCCCCTTCGCATCTTCGAACGCAGCCATCCTAAGAAACGGGTATTCCCCATTTTCCATTTTCTCTTCACTCCGGTCAGAGAAGACTTCCTGCGTCGTTTCAACCCGATTTTGTCAATCAAAGAAGGTACAAAGAACAGAGCAACCAATAATGAAACTCCCAGATTAATCATCACCACTGCGGCAAAATCCTGCAGATTCAGACGAATCCTCTCGTCCAGAAAGAAGATGATGACCAACGCTCCCATTGTTGTCAGTGTAGCCGCCAATACAGACATGAACGCCTTCCGGTTTTTACATCGAAGATAATGATCACTCATCACAATCGTATTATCAATCACCAGGTTCAGTGAAACCGTGATGCCCGCCAAAGAATATAACTGCATTTCCAGCCCGAAGACATAATAAAAGATAACGGCTATTGCCATATTCACGGTCAGACTGGTGACAATCAAAAACAGATATTTGGGGCTGAAAGTAATCAGCAGTACAAACAAGAGCAGGATAGCCACCGTCACTCCCGTACGCAAATAAATCTTGTTCAGCTCGTCATGTATAAACTCTGTAGTATCATAACTGGTATGAATCTCGTATCCCGCCGGAAGCGACAGTCTGATATCATCCATACACGCCTGTACTTTTTTACTCAGTTCCAGCTGATTAGCCGCCTCTTCAGCGACAACAGACAGATAAATCGAATTCAGCCCATTGATCCGGTAATAGCTCTGAGGCTGCTCTTCCATACGGACGACCTTCACCAGTTCGTCCAAGCGGATGATTCTCCCATCCTTCACTTTCACCTGTATCTGCCCGGCGTCAAACTCCCGGTTATCATGTTCGGGCATCAGCACCAACCGAATCCATTCCTTGCCCGAAGCCGCCTGTTCCACATCATAAGTCCCCAGAAACTCTTTCTGATAATGCAGACCGACTGCCTGACTAATTTCATCCGTACTCACCCCCAACGCACGCAACTGCTCATAATCATACTCCAAACGCCATTCCATCGGTGTGGCTCCGCTGACGTTTATCTTATAGATTCCCGGAAGCTGCGCAAGACGTGTCTTTATATGTTCCTCCGCATACTTCTGAATCAGACTGGGAGTGGCAGGCGCATTAATCGTGAATGCGATAAAAGGTCCCTGACTTTTCTGCTCCGGACTTGCCATCTGAATGTACGGGTAACTAACTCCCGCCGGCAATTCCGGCCAAGTCTGACGAATGATGGTCGAAGCCTCAAAACGTGCGACAGCCGCATCTGCATGCTTGTCCAGACTCACATTTATACTTCCCCAGCCATTGCCGGAAGTCGAAGATATGCTTTGTATTCCCTTGACACGGGCAAGCATCGCCTCCAGTTTGCTGGTAGCCGTCATCTCCACGACACGCGCCGAAGTCCCTCCCATGCCGAACCATACAGAAAATCCGGGTAAGGTCCGTGACGGATTCAGCTTCACCGGCAGCAACGGAACAAGTGCCAGCCCGACCAACGCCACGCTGATAAAAGCGACAATGAGCGTAAAAGCGGAAGCTTTTGATGACTTCTTTATTGGAGAATTTATTTTTTCCACTATCAATTATTATATAATTTAACTCTCATAAGCTGTACACCCCGCATGGCTTGGGGGTGACTAAAAAGTCGGTCTCAATTTCTGTTAGTACTGATTTATCAATCAAAATCTAACTTCGATTCCTCACTGTTATCTGATCAGTCTTCCTCCATTAAAGTCGAAACGATCCGAAAGAGAAAGCTTCGTAGCAAAATCGAATAAAGTCAGACGACGTATTTTATAATAATTCAGCCAGTAGTTCTGCAAGGCAGAAATGTAGTTGCGCTGCGCCTCCTGCTGCCTGTTGAGCGAAAGCGTCAGACTATTAATATCCGCTTTACCGATAATAAAACGTTGCCTTGTCTCATTATAAGCCAGTATCGCCAGGTCCAGCGCTTCTTCCGCACTGGCAATCAACTGCTGCTGGATATTAAAATCACTCACCGTCATGATGACTTCCTCCTCAATACTGATCTCATCCTGACGTGCCGAAATCTTCACTACATTCAGATTATTCCGTGCCATGTTGTATTTGCCCTTACGAACGCCCCAGTCCAGCAGCGGAATCGATACGCTGACCGCTACCAAGTCCTGCTGCATCGGTTTATGATACACATCTCCGAAGTTTTCCGCCACCTGGTTGAAACCGATACTGGCATTCACGCTGGCATTGAAACGGGATTCCTTCTTTGTTCTGTCCACATTCCGCTCCGCTTCCAGTACATTCTGCTTCAGTTCCAGCAACTGCGGATTATTGCTCCTTCCCCATCTCAAAGCCTCATCCACCGGAATCTCCATCATACTTGGGCGTGAAGGAAGCTCCAGTTCGATCTGAGTATTCTTATCCAGATTCAGAAAAGATGCCAGTGAGAACATTGCCCGTTTCAAGGCGCTTGCCCTATTCTGCAATGTATTCTGTGCATTCACTTTATCCAGCTTTAAAGTCAGCAGGTCCGCCTGTGAAATAGCGGCGATCCGGTGCCGTTGCTGTCCGATGCGGTACAAAGTATCCGTAGATGCGAGGTTCTCCTTTGCCAGTTTGTATTCCGCCTGCGCCATTGCCAGCGAAAAGAAATAATTCGTCGCCGTCTCCGAAACCTTTTCCACATTATAAAGAAATTCCTTTTTCACACGCTCGTATTTCAGCGGTTCGATCTTCCGGTCCCATTTGAAAGGGTTATACCCGACCAGGCTCTGCGAATAACCAAGCCGTATCGGGACGCTGGTAAACTGCGTCGCACTATTATCCCCGAAATTACGCATATAGGCAAGGTTCGACTCCAGATAGAACGTACCGCCGGTCAGGTCCAGATTCTGACGGACACTTAATCCTCCATAGGCATAGTATGACTGTTGCGTACGGTAGACGTCCAGGTCCTGTCCCGAATCATAACGTTTCGTGATATCCCGGTTATATTGTGCCGGAGTAAGGTCCATTGTCAGACTCGGCAAACGGTTTGCCCGGTACGTCCGGTATTCCCAATAACCGGACAGGTACATATTTTGTGTGCGGAATGACTCCAGCGAGCTGTCGTTAGCTAAAGCGATGGTCTGGTTCAAGTCCAGCACCAGACGTTTCTGGGCATATACTGAAGAGAAACAGATCCCCGATGCTGCCATCAATACAAAAAGAACGGATGATTTCTTCATAATTCAACATGTTTTTCATTTGGTTTGTGATTCCCGCTTTTTCCCCGATAGATAAACCAGTAAAGCAGCGGTATGATAAAGAGGCTGACCGCCGTACCGATGGACATCGTGCCTATCATGGCGATAGACAACGGCTTTTGCAGTTCCGATCCCATATCCGAGGAGAACAGCAACGGCACCATGGCAAAAATGGTCGTCAGCGAAGTCATGATAATCGGACGCAGACGCCTGCGGCCTGCTTCATGAATAGCTTCCAGCAAAGGAACGCCTGCCTTGCGCAGTTCATTGATCGCATCCAGTTTCAGGATAGAGTCATTGATTACAATACCACAGGTCACAATCAGACCGATGGCAGACATCAGATTCAGCGTATGCCCGCATATCCAGAGCAAGAGTAAAGCAAATGCCACATCAATCGGGATTTCCGCCAGTACCAGCAACGGCTGCAGAAAACTCTCGAACTGTGCGGCAAGAATGAAATACATCAGCAGCAGTGAGATCAACAGAATCACGACCAGTTCATCCAGCATCTCCTTGTTGGAGAAGATACTGCCGGAGAAGCCCGTATCCCAGTCCCCTGTTTCCTCCGCCACCTGTTTCACTTCACGCATCAGCCGGTTCGCATCCTGCACGCCGTAAAAGTCGAACGGGACATACTCGCCATTACGTCCGGAAGTAATACTTTTCAAGTCTTCGGCGGGAGCTACGTTGATCAATTCCCGAAGCGGGATAAAATCGACATTCCCACGGTTGTCCGGTTGCGTCTGCACCAGTGTTTCCTGCAACACCTCGTTCACAGTCTTTTCATCCCCGGCAATGTTGATCGGCAAATATTGCTGATAAGAGTGCAGCATCGTCACACTGTTTTCCCGGAAAGCCGTTTTCAGTACCCGATACAGTTCGTTGTAGGAAACACGGTAGAGCAAGAGTTTCTCTTTACTGATACTCAGATTCAACTGGTTTTCGAAGGCGATACCTGTCGGATTGATTCCGGTTTTTCGTCCCAGTTCCTGTTCCACGCTGCGGATTGCTTCCGCTTTGGGGGCTTCCGCTTTATTACGGGTGTAAAATTCCGCCACCACATCCGGTTCACCCGTCACAAAGAGTTTCTCAAAGACCGTTTCCGGCGGAGAGAAAGAGATGACAGAGAGTGGATAACGTTCCTTCAGTTTCCGGTATACCGTCTGTTCCAAAGGAGCAATAGCGTCGGAAGTCTCCGTACGGAAATAAAGTTCCGCTTCGGAAGAAGACAGTTCCCGTTCCCGATTGAGGATGAAGTCCTGTCTGCCGATAGAGGCTGTTTGCTCCAGTACTTCATCTTTCAGTTCCTTGAAAAGTTCATCCACCCGTCGTTTGTTTTCATCCACATGGATATTCTCATTCCATTCTATCCGGGCGATCAGTTCATTCTCCTCGATATCGGGCATCCGTTCTTTGTCTATAAAGAAAAAGAAGAATATGCAAAGCGGAATGGAAATCACACAGAACAGTACACTGAACGTTTTATGGCGGAATACCCAGTCGACACCCGCATCATAGAATCGGTCTAGCGTGTGGTCCTTGATCGGGTTATTAATTTTGAATGAAAGCCACTTCCATTTCCGGGTGCGGACACCTGTCCGGTAAACCAGCAGATAAAGTACGGGAAGCAGCATGATACCGGTGAGATAAGACACCATTAGTCCTACAGTGACAGAAAAAGCCTGATCAAAGAAAATAGCGCCTGCAATACCGCTCATAAAAATCAACGGGGCAAAGACAGCAATAGTCGTCAGAGAAGAACTCAGCATGGGGGTGACCACTTCACTGGTTCCCGTCACACAGGCACGGCGCAAGGAGTATCCCCGTTCACGGTATTGCGATATATTCTCGGTCACAATAATCGAACTGTCAATCATCATTCCCAATGCCAGGATTAATCCGGCAAGTGAAATGATATTGAGAGACATATTGCAAAGGTAGAAAAAGACAAAGCTGATCACGATGGACACCACCATACTGAGTCCGATGACCAGCGGAGACTTTACATCTCCCAGAAACAGAACCGCTACCAGACAAATAAAGAGAAAACCAAGGGAGAGATTCTGTTGCAGATTAGAGATGGTGTAGTCCAGCAGTTCCGTCTGATTACGGCTGATGCTGAAATCGATCTCCGGGTATACTAACTGAAAATAGGTCATCGTGCCTACCAGCGCCTGCTTCATCTTATCCATGTTCTCATCCGCCTGTTTGATGACGGCAAGGCTCACCGCCCGTTTGCCATTGGACAGGGATACTCCTTTTTCCTTTACAGGTACGACGCTTACTTTGCAGAAGTCTTTTAACTGTACGATGCGGTCATCCTTACGCAGATAAATATTTTCCACATCCTCCGCCGTACGCAGCAATGTCGAGAATTTAATATTGTATTCATAATATCCGTCTCGCACTGTCATGCTGCCCGGTTCCACATTATTAGAAGATAAAGCCGATTCGATATCTCCAATGGAGAGTCCCATCATGGCGAGCTTGTCCTTGTCGGGCACTATTTGTACCTGCCGTTCCAAAATTCCGGTCACATCCACCATGGCAACTTCTTCAAGCTGCTCTATCCTGCGCTTAATGACAGACTCGGCAAACTCACACAATTCAAGGAAGGAGTGCTGTTCCGTAGCTCCGTAAGCACTGTCATTCTTCAGTGTCAGATTCAGATAGAATACAGGAATATCCGTTGCACTCGCTTTGATTACCTTCGGGCGTTCCGCTTCTTTCGGAAGATAGTTCATGGCGGCATCTATCTTCTCATTTACCTCGATAAAGGCAAGGTCCGTATTCGTTCCATATTCAAATGACAAGCGGATAATGCCCGCCCCGTCTCTCGATTCACTATGGATATCCTTCAGGGTAGAGACCTGAATCAACTGCCCCCGCAAAGGTTTGACAATCGTGTTTTCCAATTCCCGGGCAGAGGTATTGGCAGACGCCACCTGTACCGTAATCTCAGGAATAGCGATATTGGGAAGCAGCGATATAGGTAGCGTAGAGTACGTCACCAGTCCGATGATGAAACAGGCGGTAAAGGCCATCAATACGGCAATAGGGCGCTGAATTAAGAATTTTATCATAGATTCATTATTTAATTCTTAATTCTTCATTTAACATAGACTTCCGCCTCATGCGCCAGATTCAGATTTCCGGTGACAATCACCGTATCTCCTTCCAGCAGACCATCCTCAATGCCTTTCTGCGACTTGTCGGAGACGACACATTCTGTCGCATTCTCCAGTCCCGTATTCACATAATTCCACATTGCCTTGCCGTCTTTCAGGGTAAATACCACTTGTTTGCCGGAACGCAATACAACGGCACTCTTCGGAATAACCAGCCGCTCTCCCAGCGAACGGCGGACACTTACCCTTACATTCATTCCGCTGAACAGTTTTCCTCCCGCATTTACCAATGCTTTCACTTTCACCATGCCGTTGGCATCCACCAATGGATTTATCTCTGATACACTGCCTTCAAACGCATCTCCTCCGGCATAAGGAGTAATTACCACTTTATCTCCCATCCTGATAAAAGCAAGTTCATTTTCCAGTACCGTGAAATCAGCTTCCATTCCTTTGGAATCGATAATAGTACAGAATGCTTCAGCAGTATTTGCCGGATTATAAGGCTTCGAAAATAAATTGGCTACCACACCGTCAAAAGGAGCAATCAACGTAGCATGCTCCATCTCTCTTTTCGCCAGTTCATACTGGGATTTCGACTGTTCATACCCGCTTTTTACTTTGGCGATTTTCATTGTTTCGGCAGGGACTTTACTAAAGTCGTCAGGAGAATATCCCTGCCCGATCAGTACGTCTTTCAATTCCAGTTCGGCTTTCAGCAAAGCATCTTCCGACTGGGATAATTTCTGTTCCAGGCGGAATTTATCCAGATCAGCCAGTTTCTGCCCTTTCTGTACACGGTCACCATTCTTCACATAGATATGAGCGATGACTTCACCGGTTTCAAAACGCAGATCGGCTTTGCCACGGGCACTGATTTTGCCGTTACTCACCAGTTCGTGATGAAAGTCACGCTTCTTCAATATCTGAAAAGCCACTTCATTCTTTGCATCCGGAAGGACTGTGGAGACGCCTTTCTCCGATTCATCTGTAGTATTCTTCTTGTCGGAACAAGAGAGCGCCATCATACATGCAAGGCACAATAAAATCCATGTAGAATTATTTTTCATCGTATTTATTGGTTTGTTTATTCTAAATTATCTCACATATAATTTCTTATATATTGTATGTAAGTTTGTATCATGTTTGCCAAATTTAGACAAAAATATCTATTAATCAAGTTTGTACAGTCATTTTTTTTCTTCACCCATTTATTTTAGCAGTTTCACTTCTTCTCTCATCTCCCTTATTGCAGTCGATTGTACCTTTGGTTCCTTCGTCAATACAATCTGAATCGCCTGTTTTAATTTCTCCGGATGTCGATATTCCGGTTCCGCATAAAGCTTTGCCAACAAGTAATATGGATAAATTCGTCCCGGAAGCCGATGAGTAGATCGTATGAAATACTCTTCAGCCTTTTCATATTTTCCTATAGCCTGATAATTCTTTCCTATTATATTCAGAATCATAGGATCACAACTATGTGCCATTGCCTCTTTCAAAATTGCTGTAGAACTATTATATTCTTTCAACTTATGTAAAGAATGTCCATATTCAAACAAAAATGCTCCCCTATCATTCAATTCCGGATAAATTTTCTCATACCCTTCTTTAGCTAAACGAAATGCGCCTATATTATAATGCATTTTATACCTAAACCATTCTTCACAAGCATTATACTGATTATATTTCCAATAGTAACTTCCCAATAAAGCAATCATTATAATAAAGAACAATATTTGTAACCGTGAAGAACCCACTACACAAGCAGCCAATAAAAAATAGAATGCTATAGCAAATCCGGGTATTTGCATTGGATAAGATGAAAATGCAAATACTAAAACAGAAATCAAACCAGCACATGCACTTAGTCTTTTCTCTGTTATTCCTATCCAAAGGCAAAAAACAATAATCAATAACACAACCAATAGAAATAAGACTCCATATTCTACAGCTATTTGCAGATATTCATTAAAAGCATATTCAGGACTTCCAGCTACTAATTCTTCTGTAGATGTAAACTCTTTTTGGGAGAAATATTTTTCCTGAGCCATTCCATAAGCCGATGCAAAGTTTCCAGTACCATGCCCAAGGAGAGGTTTTTCCACAATAGCCATAACACTCACTTTCCAAATTAACAGACGTCCATTAGCCGAATCTACTTTTAATTGAAAAAGAGCATAACCAACTATTATCAATACCATTCCCCCGGCAATAATAGCCGGAAATACTCTTTTCTTATATTTTCGGCCTATCTTCCTTAAACTAGTTCCCCATGAACGATATGTAGCATATACCCATATCCCAGAAATCGCAACAGCCATCCATGCCGAACGACTCATACCTGCCGGTAAAACACAAAGAATTAATAGCAAGACTCCCAAAGCCATACAATATTTACCTTGCTCTACCCAAGTACGTTTCTTCACCTTTCTTAAATTCAACCATTCATTCAAACAAATAGGAAATACCATTGCTAAGTATCCGGAATAAGGCCCCGGATTGTAGAAAGAACCTGTAAGCGCATATAATGAATGATTAGAAACAGCTAAACCGTATATCTGCCTTAATCCCCAAACAGCTTCAACCCCACCTAATATAATAAAAGACCAAACGACTGATAAATAAAAAGTATTTCCCTTTTTATCTAAACATAAAGAAATAAGACTACATATTACAAATACAATAGTCACACGCCCCAAATATAGCTTCTGATATGCCATATCTCCAACCGCAATAGTATAAGATGAAACAGTCACAACACTTAAAAGCGCAATGACTCCAAACAGCATTAATAAATGAACGATATATTTATTCTGTAATAACATCTTCTATCATCTCCCATCTTTATTTGATCTTCATTAAAATCCGTTCCCAACGTATCTGATCGGTATATTTTTCTTTTGAGTTCCAAATACGGGTAGCTTTACCTACAATATATTCTTCCGGCAACATCCCCCAATATCTGGAATCCTGCGAATTCGCCATATTATCCCCCGATACAAAATAATAGTTCTTTTTAAAGCAATACTGATGAATAAGACTATCACCAATAAACACCTGTCCCTGTTTTAGTTCTATTTTTTTCTTTTGCTCCCATGCGATCAGTTGTCTGTATAAAAGATAAGTAGTATGGTTCATTATTACAATCTGATCCTTTTGTGGGATAGGCAATGGCCCGAACTCTCGAATATTCCATCCTAGGCTTTGATCATAAGGAAATGTTCCTACTACGATTCCTTGTTTTTCCGGTAGCTGTAGTCCGGCAAGATATTGCTGAGCTTCATAATTTCCCAACTGTTCGCGACATCCACGCACTTTATAAAATCCTCCTCTGATTTCCAATGTATCCCCAGGCAAAGCTATACAACGTTTCACATAATACTGCATTACGTTCATCCGGATACTATCCCACCGACTCATCTGATAAGGAAAATTAAAAACCAGTACATCATTTCTTTTAAAATGCCCCAATCCCGGCATCCGGTAAATAGTAACATCTTTGTTATCCAAAGCAGCAAACACATTAAACAATCTGGCTCCTTTTATCATTTTATTAACCAATATTCTATCTCCATCTTTAAGTGCAGGTCCCATAGAATCTGATGGAATTTTAAACGATGTGAAACAGAATAACTGTACCAAGAACAAAATTACTATCATGCAGAATATCATGAATATTAAATTCTCTATTATTGCTAGAAATTTCTTCACTTTATTCATATGCATCCTTAAGTTGAATCAATTTATGATAAGCCATCAATCCCAGCACACATTTCACACGTTTGTCATTTGCATCTAATAACTCAATAGAAGGAAGAACTTCACCTTTCATCTTTTCTTCCAAATAATTTGCCCACAAACACAAATGACTCCAATGCAATTCAGCATAACTGAAATCTTGTTCTGCCTCCACAATAGCAACCGTCATCACCAACATATTTGCAGCAGCCTCTTCAGCACAATTATCCACTTTTATTTGTTTGCTTGCAACCGGATATAATCCAATATCGTAAGGCGGATATTTTCTTTTCCAATGTTCATCTTCACAATATTCAAATATTGGATTTAATAAACTTTTCATCCAATCAACACGATTAAAAAATAACAAAGCAGGAAAACTCCTATAAGCATCTCTAACATTACCCAAAGTATCTCCGAAGCAGAATGACTTATTATCCGAAGATAACACAAACCTATGGGAAGAAATAAAATTACGATATGAAGGAAGAATCTGTTCTGCAAATGTCTTATCACCCACTTGAAATGCTTTATTATTCCACAGATTATCCAATTTATTACATTCTTCCTTAAGTTTCTGATACCTGTTTCCAACAGCCTTCATTAATTCTTTAACCTCTCCTTTTCCATTGTCATTCCAAAGAGGTTGTAAACGCTCACCAATATATTGTATCCTCTGCCCTTCTCCGTATCCTATTAACAATATGCCTTTATTTCCATTTTCTGCACACAACTTTTGAGACAGAACAACATGACTATCATCGCATGAAAACGATGTTCCATCCGCCGTCAGACCTAAATATAAACTATCAGACTTGACAAACCGCCACTCTTGTTCAACCCAACTATCAATCTTCCTCCTACCAAACATCCATTCCATATCCACATCGAACAAAATTTCCACCGTATGCTCCTTTTTATCTTCTGAACGAACTTGATAGGAAAGGAAACCGACAGGCCATCCTGTCATATTCCACTTCTCTGACAAAGAAGGTGAAACAAAATCAATCTGAAGTTCTACATCCCCACATTGAAATACATAATGAGTTTGAGTAGCTTGTACATCTATTTGCTTCAATAGGGCCGTATCTGCTTCACTATAAGTTTTATTTTCAATATACAGACCAAAATCTAACAACGCAGGGCCTCCTGTATTACATCCATAAGCTGCCAAAACATTTGTTCCATTACCAATATGAGCAATAGCTTCATCTGTTAAACGTCCACATTTCGTTTGATATGTTATTCCTTTTTCAAATAAAAAATCTCCATTCCAAAAAAGTTTTATCTGATCATCGCAAATATAACAGACGTAAATTTTATGCCCTTCCAAAGCATCTTTATTATCAATCTTAATATGCCTGCGGACATATATATTTTCCGCCCCCCAAGCGGTACGAATCTTAGAATTTCCTTTTACAGGTCCAAAAGCTGCATTTCCTTCTTTCCAAAAAGAATCATCATATTCCTTTTGCTCCCACCCTTTTCCTGGAAACAAATAAGAATATTTCCCTGACCAACTGACGCTGTCATTTGCAAGAGAAGCTATAGGGGATATACGTAAAGAATCTTCCCCCATAAAACGATAGGTCCTACCATCTACCTGCAAAATCCCTGTCATTGGAAATATCTTTCCAGACTTCAATCGTAGATAATGTTTATTCAATGTATTTCCTGCCATTTTTATAGAGAATTCCGGCGTAATCGCCAGTAACGTATGCTCATCAGGAATAATAGCAATAGAAGATACAGCCTCCTTCTTCGAATGGAAACAAGCAGATAGCAAGACAATTATTCCTAATAAGATGATTGTCTTCCACAACACAACTAGTTTAATTTTAAGTCTTATTTCCATAGTTGCTCTCCTTTTTCATAAACAAAGACTCTCTCATCTACGCCGCGCGTATGGTTACGTAAGAACAAAAGTACATTCTGGGGAATCCCTCTGTATACTAATGAATCAACTGTAGCTTTAATTCTTCCGGCGGATTTCCAATATCGATCACAATAATACAACTCGTAGATATCACCAGGACGAATATAATTATCCCTGTTGCGCGGAGTATATACAATACGGTCTATCTGCACCTTTCTACCCAAATCAAGTCCTGCCCATCCTCCGGAAAATTTAAAATAATCAAAAGAAGTCCACGTTTTTCCATCAAACACATTTGTATATTCATGCGTCCCGTCATGTTGATAGCATCCGGGAGTCCCTATAATTTTCCCAGACAATGGAAGAGTATCATTTTTTTCATAAAATGCGACTTCAGCCACATTACATAATCCTCCGGGAGGACCTACATATCTGATATAACGATATTCTTTATTTGAAGAACTTCTTACTGTCGTATTCAAACGATCAGGTTTACACTGTATGATAAACAAGGTATCGCTTACTGCAAAATCCAGTTGGTTACTGCCTTCAAAAACGCCCCCTATCATTCGGTCACGGAACATATTTTCTCCCTCTATATTACATTTAGCATACAATACCACATCTTGTGTATTTCCTTCAATAGAGAAATAATGCTGCTCCTTTTTCTGTTTATCCACATAAAAAGGATCAGTCAAAAAGTTCAAAGTACCATTCTCGTAAGTAGCCACCCTCATAAGCGTACCTCTTCGTACATTTCGAAAAGCCAGATGCTGTGCGTCAAATTCAGTCCAATCAACCGGTATCCAGTTATCTCTATTAGTAACACATAAATAAGCTATTCTCCCACTACATTGATTCCTATAAAGTTTTTCCAATGGAATGACTAATTCCTTTTCAAAAGAATAAGCATATTCATAAGTAACATCCATAAATTTCGGCAGACTCCAAAATGAATATACCTTTTCATTATATTTCGCCATTTGCTCATATAATTCTTTGTTTATATCAAAAGTATATCTATACACCTTTGGACTATCATCCCAACGATACCACCAATTTTTGCGGACCATTCCCAGATTCTCGGGAAAATTAGCCATATACGCTTCACCTGTTTTATCCCAGGCTACCAACCAAAAATGCCCAGCATTAACATAGCTACGTACAGGAACAAAATCAATAGCACAAGGAATTCCCAATGCCCGAAATAGATATACAGCAAAATCAGTCACTTCACGACACGTTCCTGACAAGTATTGTACATATTCAGGTCCGATATGCCCAAAGGAATAAGGAGTTGTTGAAGTATAATAATGCCACTTATCAGGCAATTTATTTATTAAGTAATTAGCAGCTACTACTGGATCTTCTATATCCAAAGAATCCGACATTCTCAATGTATCTAACAATGAATTATATTTTGCATAGTACATTTCACGCCAATATACCAAGGGTTCATCGCCAATACGATAAGGCAACAAATACTCACAAAACACATCGAATGATATACTCTTTCCCCAAGGCTGTTCCTGCCAAACTTTAAATGCCCAATCAATATTATGACACAAATAAGCAGAATCAATTTCCATAATATCGCGTATCTTATTGGGTTCTTTCATTGGACCATATACTTTCTTAACTGAATCTGCAACTTGTTGCGGTTCTTTTCCCTTGCTTTTTTTCAGCCATGCATAGTATGACTTATAGTTTTCTAATTGTTCTCCAACTGAATATCTATGAAAGGGCATATTTTCAATTAAATAACAGGCTGCTTTATATTTCAGGCTATCTGTATTTTTTCTTTTATAGTAACAAAGGACTTTTTCCAGCTCCCCTCTATTATCACCAGCAGACCGCAAAGCAACTTCTAAAGAAGTAATATCTACCTCTTTTTCAGATACAATGTTATCCATAATATGCCATCCCAAAACAATAAATAATATTATACATATATATGATAAATCCCTAAAGTACTTTGCCATATTCCCTCTTTATTTTGCATTTCCACTTATCTTTAGTCTAAATGGGGAACCTTCTGCATTACAATATATAATTACCGTTTTATCAAAATGCTCAGGATGCTCTGCTTTATACTTTATTCTCAGATTTAATTTCTGACCTGGTCGAATCGGTTCTTTTAGATATTCCACAGTAATACAACCACAAGAAGCAGAAACATCCTCTATCGCTAATAATTCTTCTCCTGAATTACTTAATATAATGTCAGATATTTGCTCCTGTTTCCAATTAAAACTGCCCATGTCTAAAAATCGTTTATCCAAACTAGCATTTGTTCTTTGTTCTGCATTACACGGTAAAAAAGGTTTCTTACCAGAAATAATATTGAAATAAAGTTTTTTTATTTTAGGATTATAAACTGGATTACCAACAGCAATAACTCTATTATTTTTATCCAATAAAAATGTGTGGAGGTTTGATTCTAATGGAAATCTATTAAGTTTAGCAATGCTATCCTGTTTATCCACATATACTGGATATGTAAAATTAGCAGTCAATATAGCATGATAAATATCTTTAATTCTATTAGGAGAGAATGCAAATATAAACTTGACCCGACCTGCATATAAGGAATCAATTTCATTAATTAACATACTCCACGCCGACAATTGAAGTTTACAACTAGTACATCCTATCGAATCAACATATGCTAAAATTTTATACTCACTCTGAAGATTATAATATGTAGTATCCCTCAACATTGTTGTAAAATACATTTCTTTAGGGAACAGAATTTCTTTCTGTTCCCATTCTTTCAAAAGAGAAACGATGTTATTATCCTTATTTAAACATGACATCAAGAATAATGGCAATAACATAAGACATATATTTTTCATCGTTTATCTATTATTTATATGAAAATTCCACCACATGAAATTCTGGTGAACTGCTAATTCCATATATCTTTTTCTGAACTTTATCAACAGCAAAATTAATTATTCCTTGATCTAAAGTATATATTTTCTGAGGAATGCCATTCCAATCAAAAACGAATATACGATCTGGCAATTCTACTTCTTTATCATCCGGATCCCAAGGCTTTCCATTGAATAACACAAAAAACTCATCTCCTACATTATATGGAAAGAAATATGCATCTATATTATCTTTATCAGAGGTAGCTGCGATAGCATTACCATTACGAAATTCCTTAAAATGTGCATACGAATGTTCAGGTCCATGAATCCGTTTCTTCAATTGACCGTTCTGATCATAGATATCAATCAAATCTGTCCATTTATAACAAACGGCTATCCTATCTTTCATATTAGTCACAAAAGAAGATTTAAAAGCCTCCAATTTCTCATCGTCTGTATATGATAAGTCTGCCACCACTGGATAATAGCCAAATTCACCAACCTTCTTTCCATTATTATCAAATTTTATAAATTGATTTTTAGGATTATATGTCGATCCTATTAGATTATCAGAGAGTAAACCTATTTCACCATATGCTTGTAGCTCTATAGTCTTCCTTTCTAAAGGAATCGTATTTTCATTTGAAATAAAATCCTCGGTATCATACGTAAATAACGTAAAAGTGGCAACATCAAATATTAGAATCTGATTCTCATTAAATTTTATAATAGAAGGACGAATCATTTCGTCAGGCCCTTGTCCAAGCGAAATTCGTTTTCCTATTTCTTTTTTAGATTTTAAACTAAAAAGATGAAACAGCTTCTTCTCCATAGGGTTCATTGTTATCAGAATAGTGTCACAAACATATATACGCATCGGCTTTAATACTTCTTTATCTGATAAAAAATTTATCCCTGTCAATTTTTGACTGGATACAAAATCTTGATATTCAATTAAAGTTGCATCTTGATATTTACTTCCACTTTTTTCTGCACAAGATACTGTTACTAATAATACTGTCAAAAGCAGTATTAAACAAGAATTATGGGTATTCATGATTACATTTTTTAAAGCAAGGCTATATAGAAATAGTAGGCACCTATATAGCCTTACAATCGGTTAGTTAGATCTTCTTATTCTACTATCATAACAAGTAGTAAAAGTGTTATTTGTATATCTAATGATACATGTATCAAAATAACTCACCATACAGTATGTGTTACAATCACTTTGAGAACCTTCAGAAGAATCAGCCAATGCTTCTACATTAGCTAAAGCTAAGTCCGACAACTTCACGTTACTCCGCGAAGCATATACATTATATCCTGCAACAGCAGCAATTGCAATAATAGTAACTATGCCCATTAATTTCTTTTTCATTTAAGTAGATTTTTTAATATTTATACCTTTTCATTTCATACTTTTCTCTATATCTGGTAAAAACGTATTTGCCATAACCATTATTATCACTATCTTTGTCGCACCTCCTTTCTTTTTAGTAGGAATAAAGTAGCAGATGATGGGAACCAATCCGGCAAAATTGACTAACCCATCTTCCTGCTCCTCTTTTAATCACGTTAACTATCTATTTTTTCAACCACATTGAAATCTCACAATAGGCTGATCATTATTTATATCTGTCGCTATAATTGTTTTTGTAGCTTCATCCACCCAAAAACCATATACATAGTGATCAAGCACATACTTATATAGTGGTTCTCCTTTCAAACTGAATACATAAATATACTTTCCTCCATCTGGAAGATGACCATTATGTTTTACAATCTCTTTAAATGTAGTCCCATGGAACACTGCATAAATGGCATTATCTGTTACTTGCACATCGCTAAAGCCCATAATTCCTGAAGGTATTCCATATCCTTCAAATATTTTAAACTTAGGTTCCCCGTTTTCACCAATACGAATAACCTCCGTGCTATCCTTCAAATTATAGACTTCAAGTACTTCACCTAGTTGAGTCACCATTGCTAATACACCGTTATGAGAATTATAATCAATGAAACTACGCCATGCCTGTGCCAATGCTGGACGAGCTTTTCGTAACGCTTGATTATTAATTGATGGGATAGCGCCTATCTTTTTTACAAGTTCCCCATCATCATTAAGCCAACATAATCGGTTTTCACCGGAATAATCAGGAATTATAAAGGTAGTATCATTATATATGGCAAAGTCAAGTGGTCTTAAAATATCTTCATCCAATATCACCGCTTCGTCACGGAGCAGTGAATCACCGGATGAAGAAAAACCCAACCGTGTTAATTCTCTTTTATTAGCATCTAATGTCCATACTTTATGATTGTAAAAACGAACATTATCCATTGATAGCATTTCAGTTGGTGAATCACCGCGCCTCCCAAAAGAAGATAAATATTGAAAGCCAGGATATTTGAACAAATGAGCATAATAATCGATACCATGCAAATCCATTACAATAGCTTTATCTCCTTCTACTCGTATCCGAAATGGACAGCGAAATAAGGCAGTATCAAGCTCTATCACCTCTCCTTTTAGCTCCTTCTCTTGTGGAAATTCAGAATAAGGAAATACATTCTCTGCATATTCCATATTTTTTGTACCACAAGAGATGCAGATAAAGAGAAGAAGAAAGCTAATAAAGACCTTCAAGACTATATCCTCCAGCGATATATTTAACTTTATCGTGAGATACAGGACAATCTAAAGTACCTGTTCCATAACAATGTCCAATATCTGCATGCTCACTGTTAGCAGCTAAAGCTTCTATGTTATATAACAATAAAGCACTTTGTCTCTTTTCATGAGAAGCCAAATATTTAGTAGATAAAATAGCTACTATACATAATAAAAGAAGAAGATTTTTTTTCATACTACTTTTGCGTTAAAGATTAATTCTGAGAGCAAAAGTAGTAATGAAGCACTTAATTAGCAAAGAATACCGCTGACCAATCCTGACCTCGCATCATTTTTATCCGAAGAAATCAAGTTGAAATTCAAAATAGCTCCATTTCATCGACATTTTTAGCTATTTCTCTTAACAAGAGATTTCTCTGATATAATTAGTCGATAAGTACCATTTTTATTTATTATACTCAATGAAGGATCTATTTTTCTAAGAAACGAGCGCAGACGTCCAATCGCTTTATGCATTCGCTCATCATTACCTGAATTATCAGGCCACAATTTTTCTATAATAAAATCTTCCTTTAATGTATAGCCATTATCTTTTTCTTGAAAAAATAGTTCTAAAAGTAAACTGGACTGCCCCTGAATATTATACTTAACATCATTTACCTCTATGATATTCTGATCTGCATAGAATATTAGACTCTCACCCAATATGTAAGAATGTAAGGGAATAATATCCACTCTCTGTACTTCTTTAATTATTTGTTTTTCAACCTGAACTTCTTTGATAATTTCCACAGGAACCTCTTTTAAGATTTCCACGGGAGTCTCCTTGATAATCTCGACTATTTCTTTACTACGTAATGAATTGATCCTGCGACTGAGAATTATGAAAAACGTATAAAATCCATATCCAACAATTATATATAGCAATAAATATAGCAGCACCTCTTTATATATCATCCCCCATAGAGTGTAATGCAAATAACCCATTACTTCTATCTCACAGGCATAACCTATATAAAAAGTAAAAACTAAATTTGAAGAATTACACCATTCACTCTGATAGGTCTTTTGAGATTCTACACTACCGTCTTCATGCGTCAAAGAAATACGTAAAGCTGATTCTAAATAAATATCTGCTTTATTTAATTGTTCATCCCATATAAGATTTAAAGAGTCAGGCTGAAGTGGCTTTTCATAAAAAATAAAAGTATGCAAAGCACGTAAATTACTATTATGAGTAATATTCATAGAGTTTTTCTTGGAATCCATCCGATATAAATGTCTTCCTGACGCATCTTCCCAATAAACTGAATCAGGCATTTCAGTAGAGATAGCCGATTCAGAATTAAAGTAAAATGACAGTCCTCCGTTTATATTTCTATTTTTCAACTCTTTATCCAGTGCTTCAGTAAAAGTCTCTTTCGCTTTCTCCTTAAGCTCCGTTACTTTGAATTCATAAGTATATTTGCATGCAAGGAAGAATACAATTCCTCCAATACAAGCTATAGCAGATAACAGAATTATGATTTTAGGTCTCATTTTGCTTTACTTTATGTTGTTTTGTACTACAAAGATAACATTTTTCACAACAATCTAAACTTTCTCTTTAAAAAAAGATATAACTTAATAGAAGAAAAGCCACTTTGTAGTCAGACAAATATTCATAATATAAATGTTTGTAGCATCAAAACTCTTATTTATTAAGCTATACTTATATAAATATTTTACTATTTAATAAGACTGAAAACAGGATTTATCAAGCTACTGATTATCAATAATATACAAATCGCCATTTTTCCTTTAAAACCAAAAGGGCGTTCCTTTAAAACCAACGACCCGTTTCTTTAAAACCAACGGGCCTTTGGTTTTAAAGAAACGGACCATATAAAGGCTAAAAGAATAAGTTTGTTAACAATATTCAATATCCGATAAATATAAAACTAGACTAGACACTTTATTAACATTATTCGATTTGCATAATTCTATTCAAATAACTACCTTTACGGAAAATTGAAACAGGTATGGCAAAAGAAATTAACCCATTTATAGTAACTGGAAAAATAGAACCCGAGTACTTCTGCGATCGCGTGAAAGAATCAGAGAGGCTGGTTAAATCATTAACCAATGGCAATAACCTTGTCATTATCTCACCCAGAAGAATGGGTAAAACGGGACTAATCCGTTTCTGTTATGAGAAACCTGAAATAAAAGAAGAATTTTATACTTTCTTCATTGACATACTCCATACATCAAGCTTAAGAGAATTCACTTATCTGCTTGGCAAAGAAATTTATGAAACACTATTGCCCCGCAGTAAGAAAATGGCGAGCCTGTTTATCCAGACACTTAAATCAATCAATGGTAAATTCGGATTTGACCCGCTGACCAATCTACCTACTTTCAATCTGGAACTGGGGGATATTGATCGGCCCGAATATACACTGGAAGAAATATTTCAATGTCTGATAGCAGCAGACAAACCTTGTATCGTTGCCATCGACGAGTTTCAACAAATTGCTAAATATCCCGAGAAGAATATAGAAGCATTACTACGCACACACATACAGAAAATAGAAAACAGCAACTTCATCTTTGCCGGAAGTGAACGGCATATGATGCAGGAAATGTTTCTATCTTCATCCCGTCCATTCTACCACAGTGCCGATATTTTGGAACTGAAAGCCATTGCACCGGAAATCTATATACCATTTATCGCAGACCATTTCCAAAAAAGAAAACGGCATATTGAAATCGAAAATATAGAAAAAGTATATCGGCTATTCAAAGGACATACCTTTTATATTCAAAAAACATTCAATGAAGCTTTTGCAGATACACCGAAAGGGAAAGAATGTAAACTGGAAATTATCAAAACAGCTATAGATAACCTTGTTGCATATAATGATACAATCTTTCGGGAAATCTTATCTAATATTCCCGAAAAGCAAAAGGAATTGCTTTATGCCATTGCCAAAGTAGGTGAAGCAGAAAACGTCACATCAGCGAAATTTATCAAACGATACAGTCTGACATCGGCAAGCTCTGTACAGTCTGCAACTAAAAAACTGCTTGAAAAAGATATTATTACAGAAATCAATAAAGTATATTCGGTTACCGACAAGTTTTTTGCCATGTGGATCAATACTATTTATGGCAATAAATATACCCTTTAGTAAAGAGGCAACTACAATTACCATCAAATAAAAACAAATGTCTTATCTCAATTAGTTTTATAACAATTTAAACTAATCAAGATAAGACATCTATTTTTGCCAACTAGAAAATTATAGTTCTCTTATTTATTCCAGCGACAAGCCTGTTACTTTTGAAATGGTATCAACAGGCAAATTTAAAGATTTCATATTACGTGCAGTTTCCTTCTTTTTCCTTGAAAAATTAATCACTTCAAATAATATTTCAATATGACAGGGTTATCATCTTCTGCCAACGCCTCCATTTTACGAATTTCCTCAGACGACATTAACTTACGATCTACCACTCTATGAACTAAATCAGGTTCGCAAATTGAGAGCAAAACATTATCAACTATCCCAAAACAGGGATACATGATGAAAGGCTCTCCTTCTTTGATCAAAAACCCTTTCTTTTGCTTTCTGTTATACATAAAATGACTTCCATATCCTCTATCTGTCTTTGCTAAATAGGCATAGACATAATCATCATTGAAAAACTTAAGTAATGGCAACATGTTATTCGATTTTTTCAAATATTGATATCTTTCTGTAGCATCTTTTGTTATTTCTCTTCTTTCTTCATCGGAATCAGTTCTCTTTCCTCCGGCTTGTCCTGGCAAACCTTCAGCTTTAACCTCCGCATCTCCAAAATCAAGATACATCATAGGGACAAGCTTTTTCTCTTTTGTATCTATCTGATAAAAATAATAATTGAGTCCATCAGGAATAAAGTAAAAGCGTTCACCAATATGATAAAAGCAAGCATGCGCCATAGAATTTCCAGAAATAGTCCCTTCATAATTAGTATTAACAGCCTGCTGGTTCTTCAAGTCAACAAACGAGACTTCTTGATCAGTCCATATAAAAGAATAAGTAAAGACATAATTATCGGCATCCAAAGCCATCAAATATTCCAACGGAAATTCCGGTTTAAACTTTCTCTTTGCCAACAGCTTAAATGTCGGGCTATAAGTATATATTGTCCCATAAGGATTTAACAAGTCTATACCTTTTAAATAAGGATTCATATTAATATCCAATACCATAACATAGTCTTCCGGTCCTTGTCCTTTCATTTTCTTTGAATTTGCTATATATTGCCCATTCCCCGAAAACGTATAAATGATTTGATCACTCGTATAAATAATAAAGAGATCCGTACTTTTATCGTAAATAACTTTATTACATCTATAGAACAAAGATGAGTCATTCGTTTCCAAAGGCACAATCTCTATTTTCTCTAAAAACGATGAAACATCCTGCGAGACTTCATCTATTTCTACGGGTATTACCTCAATTCCATCAGGAAGATTCTTGTTATTGACAGAGCATGCACAAATAATGATAGACAGTGTTATCAGACTTACAACTTTCTTTATTATCAGCTCTTCCGAAAGATTTTTTTTTTCAGTTCTCATTGTGTGTTCTATTTATTTCGATCTTAATTACAAAGTTAACACAATATATGGTAATTACCGAATGCCAATTATATTATTATGTTCTCACTATAAATATTTTAGCCCTATTTCTCTTCAATATCCTTGTTTTTCAAAACACATACGTTATCTTTGTAGTTATAGTACAAAACAAAATGAAGCAAAACAAAATGAAATCTAAAAACATCATTCTATTATTTACTTTGGCACTGCCATTGTTTGGTTGTAGTGAATCACAAAAAAGAGTATCCTTTAGCGAAAGCACAACTGCTAAATCTACCGCTTTGAAGGAAGCCTTTATCTCCATTCCAATGGATATAAAAAAGAAAGGAGATATCTTATATGCCGGTGATTTTAAAGGAGACAGCCTTTTATACTGCTATAGTCTTAGTGAACAACGCTTTGTAAAGCAAATGCTGCCACAAGGACAAGGACCTGATGAATTTTTAAGCCCTGTCGAATTCTTTCTGTCTGATTCGTCTGCCTTTATACACAATAGATGGCACTTCACAGCGCAAAACTATATATTCAACGCGAAGGACTTTTCCATCCGGCGACAAGGAGAATTGATACACCTGCCCATGAGCATTGACAGAGTCTATCCGATAAGCGAATCACGCTTTATAGCGTCCGGTGTTTTTGAAGATTGCAGATTCCTTATTTTAGATAATGACGGCAATGTTATATCCAAATGCGGCGACTTCCCGAACTATCAAAGTGGAGAAGAAAACATACCCAATACGGCTAAAGGTATGTTTCATCAATCACAATTCGGTTACAACACCGACCGGAAACGTCTGGCATGTGCTACCAGTAATGTACTTGAGCTATGGGACTATAAGCCGGAAACATTAACGCTCCATAAAAGACTATTGTTAGCGCCCTATCATTATCAGTTCAATTCAAGCCCCGACGGTGTGTATGCAGAAAGTGATAATCCCGATGCCGAACTGGGAGCACGAGGCATTGCCGTTTCCAATAACTATGTTTATGTACTGTATAACCCAAACACCAATCGGATGCACGAAGAACAAAAAGAAACTCTAAACAGCGAGATTTGGGTTTTCGACTGGGAAGGAAAACCGATACGTAAAATTTTGACAGATACTCATATAGAATGCTTCTGTGTAGATGAAACCGATACTTCATTTTATTGTGTAATGACTGCACCGGACTATTGTATTGGGATAGTGTCACCATCCCATTAACATAGTGACAGTATGTGTCAAGGATAGTGTCACTATCCCGAGCACATACTGTCACTATAACAAATCGAATATTTTGAGCTATTCTTGTCCTATTCCGCCCGCTGCGTAGGCAGCGTAAACTCCTGAGAATCACAGATTACTCCATTCTCATCGGACACCGCTACGCGGAAAGTCACTTCACCATCTTTCAGCTTACTTCCGGCATAGACCGTAGCCGTATAGCGGATACCCTCACCCGGAAGAATTTCTTCTATCATTACAGTAGGAGAAATGCCGATATGTTTCACTTTCCCGACCGTCTCTACAATAGGAACCACGTCATAAACCGGATTTCGTCCTTCATTCATGATTTCAAAGATGATCTTGCTGCTTTCTCCCCCGTCTATCGCATGATTACGGTTATCGTCAATAAAGCGAATCTTGCGCAGTTTCAACTGAGTCAGTTGCTGCTGAGTCTGTGTCCGAGGTTTAAACTTAGAGTGAGACTGCCCTTGTCTGACTTCCGGAACGTAAGCATATTCCTCTATCGGGTCCGGCTTCGGAGCAGTCAGCGCATTCCCTATCGCTGCACCGGCAATGGTGCCAACAATATTTCCAATGGCAGAGCCGCGATATCCGCCCCTCCAGCCACGATTATTATCTCCGATAAGTCCGCCTATCGAACTTCCCAGACTTCCCCCAATTGCAGCACCACCTACAATTGCTCCGGGATTTCCCATACGTCCCGATGCACATCCGCTCAACATCAGAGCAGAAAGCAGAATTACAGTTAGTTGTTTCCTCATGATCATCTCTAATTTTACTATGATTACTCTATCACTTTAAAACGTGCAAAACGCAACAATAGTTGCTTGTCCCCTGCATTTTTAAAATGAATCGTTGCTTTTGCATTATCACCCGTTCCTTCTACCCTGATCACTTCGCCTAAGCCGAAACGTTCGTGTTCTATCATCTGCCCCGCCTGTACTCCTGTTACAGATGCCGAGCCGGCTGAAGCCGACCGTGTACTGCTTCCACTCACCGCACAGACCTTCTTCAAATTCTTCGGCACACTGGGCGCAATCACCTGAGTCTTCGGACGTTCACGATCGGAAAATTTAGTACCATAAGGCGTTCGTGTAGGAGATGCCGTACGCGTAAATCCACCTTCGATCTCCCTGCGGAAACGCCCCGCACCTTCGTCTACCGACCGACTGACTCCCGCCTCATGCGGCAACCGCAAATAATTCACATCGATATCCCGCAAGAAACGGCTGGGACTTCCAAACTCCATCTTTCCATAACGGAAACGGGTCTTGGCAAAAGAAATATAACAATGTTCTTCGGCACGGGTAATGGCCACGTAGAACAAACGACGCTCCTCTTCCAGAGCACGGGGAGAATCGCCCACCATACCACTAGGGAAAAGGTTTTCTTCCAGCCCCACTACGAATACGTTTTTAAACTCCAGCCCCTTGGCCGAATGAACGGTCATCAACGTTATCTTTTCTCCATCATCCGCTTTGTCCGAGTCCTGATCAGTAAGCAAGGCAATCTCCGAAAGGAAATCTGTCAGAGAAATATTCGGGTTGCCTTCTTCCTGCCGCAACGCGCAGAAATCATTCATACCATTCACCAATTCCTCAATGTTTTCCTTACGGCTCAGATTCTCCGGCGAAGTATCCTGACAGACATCATTGATGATGCCGGACCGGCGGATAATATCCGTTCCTATCTCATACGCGCTCTTGTCTGCCTGATCGGTCATAAAGCCTTCTATCAGTTCACGGAAACCTTGCAGTTTGGCGTGCGTACCTTTATTAATATTCAGCCCGTAGCTCAATGGTTCGCAAAGCGCCGCCCAAAGGCTGACACCATTTTCAGTGGCAGCGGAGATGATTTTTCCAACCGTCGTATCACCGATGCCACGGGCAGGATAATTAATGATTCGCTTGAATGCTTCTTCATCATTCGGGTTCACTACCAAGCGGAAGTAAGCAATGACGTCCTTAATCTCCTTACGCTGGTAGAATGAAAGTCCGCCATAGATTTTATAGGGCATACTTCGTTTCCGAAGAGCCTCCTCGAAAACACGGCTCTGCGCATTCGTACGGTATAATATGGCAAAATCAGCATAGCCATAACTATGTTCCCGACGCAGTTCAGCTATCTTATTGGCTACGATATCCCCTTCTTCCACATCGCTGTAAGCCTGAAAAACGCCAATCGGTTCGCCACGTTCTTTTTCAGAGAATACTTCTTTCCGAATCTGACGTTCATTCTTTTCGATCAGACTGTTGGCAGCACAGACAATGGTTTGCGTAGAACGATAATTCTGCTCCAGTTTAAAGACTTTCGTGTTAGGATAAACCTTCGTGAAATAAAGGATATTATCAATATCCGCTCCACGAAAAGAGTAAATACTCTGCGCATCATCGCCTACCACACAAACACGCTGATTTTCTTTCGTCAACTGGAGTACGATGCTATGCTGGGCATAATTCGTATCCTGATACTCGTCCACCAGCACATAACGGAACTGCTCCCTATAACGGGCCAGCACTTCCGGAAAGTCGCAGAACAGAATATACGTATACACCAGCAGATCATCGAAATCCATAGCTCCCGCCTGACGGCATCTTTCCCAGTAACGGGTATATATTTCACGGACAGCAGGCACTTTGGCTGCCATATCTCCTTCATACGCTTCTTTGTTGGCGGCATATCCCGTAGGAGAAACCAAATGGTTTTTGGCACTCGAAATGCGGGCCTGCACCATCCCCGGCTTATATGTCTTTTCGTCCAGTCCCATCTCCTTGATGATGGAACGGATCAGACTTTTACTATCCGCCGAATCATAAATGGTAAATTGGGAAGTGAATCCGATATACTTTGCTTCGGCACGGAGAATACGGGAAAAGACAGAATGGAAGGTACCCATCCACAAATAACGTGCCCGCTCCATGCCCACCTGACGGGCTATACGATCTTTCATCTCACGCGCCGCCTTATTGGTAAAGGTCAGTGCGAGGATGTTCCACGGTTGATAGCCGTTTTCCAGCAGATAGGCAATTTTATAAGTCAACACACGTGTCTTTCCCGAACCTGCACCGGCTATCACCAGCGAAGGCCCGTCGTTATAAGTCACTGCTGCACACTGACTCTCATTTAATTCCTCTATATAGTTGGTATTCATAACAGCATTATAAAAACAATGAGGATTTTTAACAAACCCTTGGCGTTCAAATTTGTTTCAATACGACAAAAGTATAACATTCATTTGACAATGAAGATATTTTTATGATTTTTCATCACTAACTATTTAACCTAATCACTCAAAGCAATGAAAAAGAGTATATTTTTATCATTTATTTTATGTTTGTGCCTTGTCGCCTGCATACCACAGCAAGCAATGGCACAAAAGCAAAGCCGCATGGAAAAGCTGCTGAGGTATCTGAACGACAATGACGCCGACAAATGGCAGAAGAACAGGGAAAAACTGGATGACGAAACAAAGGCGTACTATGCCGAAGATTTATCATTGATGGACGTCCTCAACGACCTGTGGAACGGACAGAGCGAACAGGCAGCCACCCTCTATTTCGGCTGCTACGAGAAAGCCGCCCAAAATAACTTCCCCGGTATCTGTGAAGGGGAAAAGATTCCGCTTTCTCAGATACGGGACAAGGCGGACCAGTCCATTATCAACCTGCTGGAGGCCTCGAAAGATAAAATTCCTTTCAGCCGGGCACTGCTGGACAGCATTCACGCCACCGAATATCCGGTTGACTCCGCCATGCTGCAACGGCTGCAGAACATCCGCGAGGTGGCGCTGCTGGAAGGAATGCTCAAAGCCCCCACTCCCATCATCTACCAGACTTACGTCAAGGAGTATCCCAACGGAAAATTTATCGCACAAGTCAACGCCTCCGAAAACGTACGGCTCTACCAACTAGTGAAGACCACCCCGACTCCTGCAAACTTCAAAGCCTTCTTTGAAGACCCCGAAATGCAGAAGTATTATCAAGACAGAGGTCCGCGCCCCTATCTTGCCGAGGTCCGTACCTTATATGATGATTTCCTGTTCCAACGTATCGACAGCCTGAAAAAAGAAGGAAATGCCACCGCCATCCGGCAGATCATCGATGATTATAAGAATACACCTTATCTGGCCACCGGTGCACGGACTCACCTGAACGATCTTGAATATCTCAGTGAAAAGGCAGACTTCGAGCTTCTGAAACCGGCAATAGTCAACTCCGAATCGCTCGGTTTATTGCAGGAATTCCTCAAAACACACAAGTATAAGGAATTTCGTGACCAGGCAAAGAATTTGCGTGCTCCATTTATCCTGCAAGCCATTGTTTCCACCCCGACTACCGTGAAATATTACACTCAAGGACGATTGATAAAGTGCTGCGAAACCGACAGCACCGGCAATATTACGACCAGCTACACCTACAATGACAAGGGGCAGCTTACCACCACATTATCCGTGACTGAAAAGAACGGGCAACTCATCAACGAGGTGCAAACCAGCAGGCTGTACGACCCGCAAGGCCACTGCATCTTCGAAGTGAAAACTAATCCGAAAACCAAAACGGACTTTTACCGCCGTGCACGCCGCATCGGTATCGACGGTAGCATCGAAAGCGATTCTCTAAAATACATGGACGGCAGATATACCGTCAGCAGCTACAACAAGCAGGGATTACTGACGGAAACCAAAGAGTACAACAAGAACGGGGAAATGGAGGGATATACAGTCAACAAATACGACGACAAGGGCAGAATGACCGAATCTCAGCATCAGAATATGCTCTTTGTCAATTCGCCCAACCAGATTCTCTCGCAAAAAGAACTGTATGAATATGATAAATACGGATACCTCACCCGCATCGTCTACCAACGTATCTTCGGCAACAGCCAGAAGACGTCCGGCTGCCTGACCTGCCTGTACGACGAGTACGGAAACCGGATCGACGGTGACTCCTATTACGAATATGACAATACGGGACAATGGATATGCCGCACCAGCTATGACAACCCGCAGCAAGTGGAACGTATACAGTACATTTATAAATAAAAATAAAATACCGTGAACCTTTTGCGAACTATGGCTGTTATTATAGTATAACAAAACCATTTAAAGTTTTGACAATATGAATACTATATTAATGTCTTTAATAATTATGACCATGACTTACGAAATGCCTAAACTTCCTTACGCAAACAATGCGCTGGAACCTGTAATCAGTCAGCAAACGATAGATTTCCATTACGGAAAACATCTGCAAACATATGTAAATAATCTGAATAGCCTTGTGCCCGGAACAGAATATGAAGGCAAAACGGTAGAAGAAATCGTTGCCACCGCTCCCGATGGAGCTATCTTCAACAACGCCGGCCAAGTGCTGAATCACAATTTATATTTCCTCCAATTCGCTCCGAAACCTTCGAAAAAGGAACCGGCAGGCAAACTGGGAGAAGCCATCAAACGTGATTTCGGCAGCTTTGAAAACTTCAAGAAAGAATTCAATGCAGCAGCAGTCGGATTGTTCGGTTCAGGATGGGCCTGGCTGTCAGTAGACAAGAACGGTAAACTGCATATCACCAAAGAAGGAAACGGCAGTAACCCTGTACGCGCCGGACTGAAACCACTTCTGGGTTTTGATGTGTGGGAACACTCCTACTACCTGGACTACCAGAACCGCCGTGCCGACCACGTAAACGCCCTGTGGAACATCATCGACTGGGATGTGGTAGAAAAACGAATGTAACCGGACTCATTAAAATTAAGCTAAACTATACTATTGAAAAGGTCGTTGTGAATTTCACAGCGGCCTTTTTTCTAGCATAAAAAACTAAACCATCTATTGTATTTCAAAGGCATAATTTGTATTTTTGCAATAGCCGAAAATCAAAACAGACAATTATGACACTTCAGCTAAAAAATAAAAAATGGCGCATTGTCTACGTTATTTCCTTTCTTTTATTCTCCTTTACAGGCAATGCGGCTATTCCGGAAAAACCGGAAGAGGAGATTCTTTTCGTGACGTCCTATAATTCCGATACTAAATATACCTACGATAATATCAACACGTTCGTAGAAACGTACCGCCAACTGGGTGGCAAGTATTCCACCATCGTAGAAAACATGAATGTTACCGACCTCAATCAATCCAGAAAATGGAAAAAAAGACTTACCAACATTCTGGACAAACATCCGAACGCCAAGCTGGTTATCCTGCTGGGTGGCGAAGCGTGGAGCAGTTTCCTGCACCTCGAAGACGAGAAGTACAGACAACTGCCCGTATTTTGCGCTATGGCATCGCGCAACGGCATCCGTATTCCGGAAGACTCTATTGATATACGGACTTATGAACCTCAGAGTATCGACTTAACGGAAAGAATGAACAAATACAATATAATATACTGTAACACATATGAATATGATATCGATAAGGACATAGAAATGATGCGAAGCTTTTATCCGGATATGGAGCATTTAGTGTTCATCTCGGACAACACCTACAACGGACTTGCCGAACAAGCGTGGGTAAAAAAGAATATGAAACGCTATCCGGAAATATCGACGACCTATATTGACGGCCGTATCCACACCCTTGATGCTGCCGTCAAACAACTACGCGATGTCCCCAAAAATTCGGTTGCACTACTGGGTATCTGGAGAATTGACAATCGGGGCATAACGTATATGAACAACTCTGTATATGCTTTCTCCAAAGCGAATCCAGAGTTGCCTGTTTTCAGCCTGACTGCTACCGCCATCGGTTATTGGGCAATCGGAGGATATATCCCCCAATACGACGGAATAGGGAAAAGCATGGGAGAACAGGCTTATCAATTTCTGGACAAGGGGAAAAACAATGTCGGCCACATTCATTTGTTGCCCAACAGATACAAATTTGATGCCAACAAACTGCATGAATGGGGATTTCAGGACAAGAAACTACCTTTCAATTCACTTATCATCAACCAACAGGTGCCTTTCTTTCAGGCATATCGGACGGAAGTGCAATTCATCCTGTTTACCTTCCTTGTACTGATAGGCGGACTGTTTATCTCACTGTATTATTATTACCGGACAAAAATCTTAAAGAATCACCTTGAGAAGACTACAGCCCAACTAAGGGAAGATAAAAAGAAACTGGAATTATCGGAAATTGCACTACGTCATGCCAAAGAGCGTGCCGAAGAAGCCAATCAACTGAAAAGTGCCTTCGTATCAAATATGAGCCACGAAATACGGACACCGCTGAACGCCATTGTCGGCTTTTCCAGCCTGCTGATCGATACCGTGGAAACAACGGACGAGCAGAAGGAATATGCGGATATCATCCAGACTAATTCCGAATTGTTATTGCAACTGATCAGTGATGTACTGGATGTATCACGTCTGGAATCAGGCAAACTGCTGTTCAAGTATGAATGGTGCGAACTGGTAAATCATTGCCAGAACATGATCACACTGACCAGAAAGAACCGGACAAGAGATATAGATGTCAGGCTTCAGATGCCGAAAGAGCCTTATATGCTCTATACCGATCCGCTACGTTTGCAGCAGGTTATCATCAACTTACTGAACAATGCGTTGAAGTTTACTCCCGACGGCGGAAGTATCACGCTGAATTATGAAATAGATGAAGAAGACCAGTGTATGCTGTTCTCTGTGACCGATACAGGCTCGGGCATCCCCGAAGACAAGCAGGAACTGGTATTCCAGCGTTTTGAGAAGCTCAACGAATTTGTGCAGGGAACAGGCTTGGGACTGGCAATCTGCAAACTGACCATACAACGCATGGGAGGCGATATCTGGATTGACAAGAATTATAAGAACGGAGCACGGTTTGTCTTTTCTCATCCTATCAAAAAACGGGAATCGGAAGAAAAATGAAAAAAAACCGGATAATTTGATGAATCTTTGTTTCTTTTTCGCTTACTTTGCTCCCGTAAAGACAAAGGGGTGCCCCAAAGAGGGGCTGAGATTATACCCTAGGAACCTGAGGCAGTTAGCACTGACGTAGGGATTGTGTTTCTTTCTTATCGCCTTTCTATATAAGCACGCTCTTTGTATTTACTTTCAACTTATTAATACTGATAGGACAATGAAAGTACAAGTTAACAACAAAGAGGTGGAAATGACTCCTGCTTCTACCCTTACACAACTGGCTGCCCAACTGGAACTTCCGGCACAAGGCATCGCTATTGCCGTAAACAACAAAATGATTCCACGTTCCGAATGGGAAAAATTCGCATTACAGGAGAATGATAACCTCGTGGTCATCAAAGCGGCTTGTGGAGGGTAAAAGTATGGTCAGTCTACAATTTATCACCCACCAGACCGATCGGTATACTTATTTCGAATCGGCACTCATGGCACTTGAAGGAGGATGTAAATGGATTCAGCTACGCATGAAGGAAGCTCCGTATGAAGAGGTGGAAGCTGTTGCCCTCCAACTAAAGCCTCTCTGCAAAGAAAAAGAAGCGATCTTACTTCTGGATGATCACGTCGAACTTGCCAAAAAGCTGGAAGTGGACGGAGTGCATCTGGGCAAAAAAGACATGCCGATAGATCAGGCACGACAATTACTTGGAGAAGCATTTATTATCGGAGGTACGGCAAATACATTCGAAGATGTCGTACAGCACTACCGTGCCGGAGCGGATTACCTCGGCATCGGTCCTTTCCGGTTTACCACTACAAAGAAAAACCTGAGTCCTGTTCTGGGACTGGAAGGTTATGCCGCTATTTTATCTCAGATGAAGGAAGCGAATATCGAACTGCCGGTAGTAGCCATCGGAGGAATCACCTGTGAGGATATACCCGCCATACTCGAAACCGGAGTGAACGGAATAGCACTTTCCGGAACGATTCTTCGGGCGGAGGATCCGGCAGCGGAAACACGAAAGATTTTGAACATGAAATGTATAATCAAATAAAATAATTGAAAAGTGGAAAAGTTAGTAATTGCAGGCCGTGAGTTCGACTCCCGCCTTTTTCTGGGTACAGGAAAATTCAATTCCAATGAAGTAATGGAACAAGCCATTCTGGCATCGGGCACTGAAATGGTAACCGTAGCAATGAAGCGCATCGACATGGATGACAAAGAAGACGACATGCTGAAACATATTATTCATCCGAATATCCAGTTGCTACCCAACACATCGGGAGTACGCGATGCGGAAGAAGCTGTTTTCGCCGCACAGATGGCACGTGAAGCTTTTGGTACCAACTGGCTGAAACTGGAAATCCATCCGGATCCGCGCTATCTGCTCCCCGACTCTATCGAAACCCTGAAGGCTACAGAACAGCTTGTTAAACTGGGCTTCATCGTATTACCTTATTGCCAGGCCGACCCTGTGCTCTGCAAACGACTGGAAGAAGCCGGTGCCGCTACCGTAATGCCGCTAGGCGCTCCCATCGGAACTAACAAAGGACTGCAAACCAAAGAATTCCTGCAGATTATTATCGAGCAGGCCGGTATCCCCGTTGTCGTAGATGCCGGAATCGGTGCACCGAGCCATGCTGCCGAAGCAATGGAACTGGGTGCGTCTGCCGTACTGGTAAATACCGCCATCGCCGTAGCAGGCAATCCGGTAGAAATGGCGTTGGCCTTCAAAGCCGCCACCGAAGCCGGAAGACGGGCATACGAAGCAGGACTGGGTCTACAGGCTGATAACTTTATAGCAGAAGCAAGTTCACCTTTAACTGCATTTTTGGAATAAGTAATAAGTGATAAGTAATAGGTAATAAGTAGGGAGTAGTGTTTGTTTCACTATTCTTAATAATACGATAATAAAATTCTATGGAACAAAAAATAAAATTTTCCCGTTCTCAGAAAGTGTATCTGCCGGGTAAACTCTATCCGAACATCCGTGTAGCCATGCGGAAAGTTGAACAAGTGCCCAGCGTCAGCTTCGAAGGCGAAGAAAAGATAGCTACTCCGAATCCGGAAGTATACGTATATGACACCAGCGGTCCGTTCAGTGACCCGTCAATGAGCATTGATCTTAAGAAAGGACTTCCCCGCTTACGTGAAGAATGGATTGTGGGACGCGGTGACGTAGAGCAACTCCCCGAAATCACTTCGGAATACGGACAAATGAGACGTGATGACAAAAGTCTGGATCATCTCCGCTTTGAACACATCGCCCTTCCCTATCGTGCCAAAAAAGGAGAAGCCATCACTCAGATGGCATACGCCAAACGAGGAATCATCACTCCGGAAATGGAATATGTGGCGATCCGCGAAAATATGAACTGTGAGGAACTGGGAATCGAGACTCACATTACTCCCGAATTTGTCCGTAAAGAAATAGCAGAAGGACGTGCGGTGCTGCCTGCCAACATCAATCATCCGGAAGCCGAACCGATGATTATCGGCCGTAACTTCCTAGTGAAAATCAATACGAATATCGGAAACTCTGCCACCACTTCCAGCATTGACGAGGAAGTGGAAAAGGCTTTATGGAGCTGCAAATGGGGAGGTGATACGCTGATGGACCTTTCAACAGGAGAAAATATTCATGAGACACGTGAATGGATCATCCGCAACTGCCCTGTACCGGTAGGCACTGTGCCTATCTATCAGGCACTTGAGAAAGTGAATGGCGTAGTGGAAGACCTTAACTGGGAAATCTATCGGGACACACTGATCGAACAATGCGAGCAGGGAGTAGATTATTTTACGATTCATGCAGGTATCCGCCGTCATAATGTTCATCTTGCCGATAAACGTCTGTGCGGCATTGTCAGCCGTGGAGGAAGCATCATGAGCAAATGGTGTCTGGTGCACGATCAGGAAAGTTTCCTGTATGAACACTTTGACGACATCTGTGATATTCTGGCTCAATACGACGTTGCCGTATCATTGGGAGACGGACTGCGTCCGGGCTCTATCCATGATGCCAACGACGAAGCACAGTTTGCAGAACTGGACACGATGGGAGAACTGGTACTTCGTGCATGGGAAAAGAACGTGCAGGCATTTATCGAAGGTCCGGGGCACGTACCGATGCATAAAATCAAGGAGAACATGGAACGTCAGATTGAGAAATGCCATGATGCGCCATTTTATACACTCGGCCCTTTAGTGACGGATATCGCTCCTGGCTACGATCACATTACCTCTGCCATCGGAGCTGCTCAAATCGGCTGGTTAGGTACAGCTATGCTTTGTTATGTCACTCCGAAAGAGCATCTTGCCCTGCCGGATAAAGAAGACGTACGTGTAGGGGTTATCACTTATAAGATTGCCGCTCATGCTGCCGACCTTGCCAAAGGGCATCCGGGAGCACAGGTACGCGACAATGCCTTGAGCAAAGCCCGTTACGAGTTCCGCTGGAAAGATCAGTTCGACTTGTCTCTCGATCCGGAACGGGCACAGGGATATTTCCGCGCGGGACATCACATTGACGGAGAATACTGCACGATGTGCGGACCAAATTTCTGCGCCATGAGATTATCCCGTGATCTGAAGAAAAATGCCAAGAGTGATAAATAATGAGTTGTGAATATCCCCAAACCAAGTCACAACCTCATTTCTTTTTAATTTTCAACTTTCAATTAATTAAAATGTTCTCAGACGAATTAGAAAAAATATCCTGGGAAGAGACGACAAAAGCCATCTATTCCAAAACAGATGCCGATGTGCGCCGTGCATTAAGCAAAAAAGAGCATCTGGATGTCAACGATTTTATGGCATTGATCTCACCTGCCGCCACTCCCTATCTGGAAGTGATGGCCCGCCTCAGCCAGAAATATACGATGGAGCGGTTCGGCAAAACAATCTCTATGTTTGTGCCGCTCTATATCACCAATTCATGCACCAACTCCTGCGTCTATTGCGGTTTCCATATCAGTAATCCGATGAAAAGAACGATTCTGACGGAGGAGGAAATCATCAACGAATACAAAGCAATCAAACGGCTGGCTCCTTTTGAGAATCTTTTACTCGTGACAGGTGAAAATCCGGCAGCAGCAGGTGTACCTTACATCGCCCGTGCTCTCGATCTGGCAAAACCTTATTTCAGCAACCTTCAGATTGAAGTGATGCCCCTCAAAGCGGAAGAATACAAAGAACTCACCCATCACGGGCTGAACGGAGTCATCTGCTTTCAGGAAACTTATAATAAGGCGAACTATAAAAAGTATCACCCGCGAGGCATGAAGTCCAAATTCGAATGGCGTGTCGATGGATTCGACCGTATGGGACAGGCGGGTGTCCATAAGATCGGCATGGGTGTCCTGATCGGTCTGGAGGAATGGCGGACAGATGTGACAATGATGGCTTACCACCTCCGCTACCTGCAGAAACACTACTGGAAGACCAAATACAGCGTCAACTTCCCCCGTATGCGTCCATCCGAAAACGATGGCTTCCAACCCAATGTTATCATGAACGACCGGGAACTTGCACAGCTTACTTTCGCCATGCGAATCTTCGATCATGATGTAGATATCTCCTATTCTACCCGTGAAAGCGCCGAGATACGAAATCACATGGCAACACTGGGCGTGACAACCATGAGTGCCGAAAGCAAGACAGAACCGGGCGGATATTACAGCTACCCGCAAACACTGGAGCAGTTCCATGTGAGTGACGAACGGAAAGCGGTAGAAGTGGAACGTGACCTGAGGAAATTAGGACGTGAACCGGTCTGGAAGGATTGGGACCAGTCTTTTGACTTTAAAAGATAAAACGATGCGATACGACAGGCAAATGATCCTTCCCGAAATCGGAGAAGACGGTCAGCAGAAACTGAAGCAAGCAAAGGTTCTTATTGTAGGCGTGGGAGGGCTAGGCTCTCCCATAGCCCTCTATCTGACCGGAGCAGGAGTAGGCTGCATTGGACTGGTAGATGACGATGTAGTCAGCATCAGTAATCTGCAACGGCAAGTGCTCTATTCGGAGAAAGAATTAGGTAAACCCAAGGCAATATGTGCCGCCGAACGACTTTCCGCACTAAACAGCGAGATAACTATCCGGACTTATCCAATCCGTTTGACGGAGGAAAACGCACAGGAAATTATCAGTCAGTATGATATAGTAGTAGATGGCTGCGACAACTTTTCTACCCGCTATCTTATCAATGACATCTGTGCCGAAATGGGGAAAGTGTATGTCTATGGAGCAATCTGCGGCTTTGAAGGTCAGGTATCCGTTTTTCATTACGGAGAAGAGAAAAAAAGTTATCGGGACTTATATCCGGACGAAGAAGAAATGAGGCGAATGCCTCCGCCTCCCAAAGGTGTAATGGGCATTACTCCTGCGGTAACAGGAAGCATCGAAGCAACGGAAGTGCTGAAGATTATCTGTGGATTTGGCGAAGTATTATCAGGTAAACTATGGACTATTGACTTGCGCACATTGCAATCTAACAAATTTTCACTATAAACGTTGGTTTCTGAAATAGTTAATTAGTAACTTTGCTAAACTTTACAACTTTACACAGGAAATGAAACTAATTGTAGTTACCACGCCCACGTTCTTCGTTGAAGAAGATAAGATCATTACCGCTCTTTTCGAGGAGGGACTGGATATTCTACATCTCAGAAAACCTGAGACACCGGCCATGTATTCCGAACGATTACTGACGCTGATTCCGGAAAAATATCATCGCCGCATTGTGACACACGAACATTTTTATCTGAAAGAAGAGTTCAATCTGATGGGTATCCACCTGAATGCACGCAATCCGAGCGAACCGCATGACTATGCCGGACACGTCAGTTGTTCCTGCCATTCCGTAGAAGAGGTGAAGAACAGAAAGCATTTCTATGATTACGTTTTCATGAGTCCCATTTACGATAGTATTTCGAAGGTTAATTACTATTCTACTTATACGGCAGAAGAACTTCGTGAGGCACAGAAAGCTAAGATCATTGACTCAAAAGTAATGGCACTTGGAGGTATTAATGAAGATAATCTACTAGAAATAAAAGATTTCGGATTTGGAGGGGCTGTTGTACTGGGGGATCTCTGGAATAAATTTGATGCCTGTCTGGATCAGAATTATCTGGCTGTGATCGAGCATTTCAAAAAGTTAAAGAAATTGGCGGACTAAGAAATATCGATTCGAATATTATATACAATCATAAATAAAGAAACCGCTGTAAGTAATCTTTTACAGCGGTTTACTTTTTAGTAATTTTCTTATCAGAATTTATATCCTAATACAATAGAAAAGTTTGTATTTTTAGGATTACCTATTTTTTCTACATCTACTAAACCAAATTGACCATCCAATCCTACAATAACCTTACCTAATTCCAAAGCTACTCCAACACCAAGACCGGCATCAAAACGTTTTAAAGCATCATCACCAAATGTATCATACTTACGTTCCGTATCATTCCCCAAATCAATTTTGGTTTTACCAGCAATACCACATGCCAAATAAGGACCAGCATTAACCACAATATTTGTATTATCCGCAACATTAAAACGAGCAGCAGCCATAACTGGTAATTCCAAATACATTGCATTTATGCTATTACCATCCTTTTTTGCTCCTTTAGTCGACAAAAACAATGATGGCTGTAATGACCAAGTATTATCAAAAGCATATTCAAAACCACCTCCAAGTTTAAAGCCAATCTTTGCATTCAAATCAGCATCACCTGTATAATTACTAATGTTCATTCCTACCTTAGCATTCCAACCTGTAATCTGTGAAAAGCCAGCAACTGAAATCAGCGCAAATAAAATAAATAAAGCACTCTTTTTCATAATTCTAAAGTTTTAATTAATACTATAGTTAAATCATCTGTTTAATTAACAATGCAAATATATGATTGATATATATATCAAACAACTTTTTCGTTAACAAACGTGTAAAATATAGAGATTACACACAAAGAAAGGGAATTCCCTATTTCAGAGAATCCCCTTTCCTATTTTTTTATTATCTACTACCCGATTAGAAATTGTAGTGGAAACCAATAGACAAATCTTCGCTAGTCAACATCAGACCGAAAGAATCTCCGGAAGTGTTCACATTCTTACGATATCCCAAGAAACCATACTTGGCGATAAAAGAGAAATGATCGTTCAGTTTAACAGCGATACCCGGTCTCAAACCGATCTGACCTGCTTTAGTGGTATCACCATCTTTGATTTTCACGAAACCAATAGCAGCAGTTCCGTCCAGGAACAGACGTACAGCATCATTCTGATAGTAAGACCAACGGATGTACGGAGCAACAGTAACTGAATTTGCAGTCACTTGTTTCACATATTCGTGTGAATAGTTCAGTTCAGCACCCAATGCCCATGTTTCATTAAAATTGTAGCCGATTTCCGGAGCAACTTTAAAAGAAGTAGTGTTGCCTGTGCTGTTACGCCATACGTTCAATGATCCGCCTACGTAAATGTCCTGTGCTTTTACAGCGATAGTTGCTAACATTACAACTACCAATAATAAACCCTTTTTCATCTTCTTTCTTTTTAAGTTATAAAATAAAAACATGTTTTGTTTTCGGGGGCAAAATTAAGCTACTTCTTCATCTTAAACAAATATTTAGTTAGTTTTTTATAATAATCACCAAACAAATCATTATTAATGGCTGATTATCAGAGCTGAACAAATACAATTAAAAATAACATCATCCAACAAAAAAGGCTGTAATCATTCTCTCACGAGACGATTACAGCCCAATTATCAGAAAGTTAACTTTCTAACCAGTTTATCTTTCTATCCTTCAATTGCTGCCTGCGCAGCTGCTAATCTTGCGATAGGCACCCGGAACGGAGAGCAACTAACGTAATTCAAACCTACTCTATGGCAGAACTTCACTGAAGACGGTTCACCACCATGTTCGCCACAGATACCGCATTTCAAATCCGGACGGATAGCACGGCCCTTTTCTGTAGCCATACGTACCAACTGACCTACACCATTCTGATCGAGCACCTGGAACGGGTCTACTTTCAGAATCTTCTTTTCCAGATAAACCGGAAGGAAAGAAGCGATATCGTCACGAGAATATCCGAAGGTCATCTGAGTCAAGTCATTCGTTCCGAATGAGAAGAATTCAGCAGATGAAGCAATACGGTCAGCAGTCAGAGCTGCACGAGGAATTTCAATCATAGTACCTACTTTGAAATCAATGCTGTCGCCCACTTCTTCAAACAACTTGGCAGCCTCTTCACGAATCACCTTCTCTTGTTCCTTAAATTCGTACAAGATACCGGTCAACGGAACCATGATTTCAGGATGTGTCTCTACTCCTTCTTTCTTCAGTTCAAGAGCAGCACCCAAGATAGCACGTGTCTGCATCTGAGTTATTTCAGGATATGTATTTCCCAGACGGCAACCGCGGTGACCCAACATCGGATTGTGTTCACACAGCGATTCTACACGTTGCTGGATATATTGCAGGCTTACACCCATCGTATCAGCCATTTCCTGCTGTCCCTTCGTATCATGAGGAACAAACTCATGCAAAGGAGGATCGAGCAGACGAACAGTCACCGGACAACCGGCCATTGCTTTAAAGATGCCCTTAAAGTCGGCTTGCTGATACGGAAGAATCTTAGCGAGTGCTTTACGACGTCCTTCTGCATTTTCTGCCAGAATCATTTCGCGCATTGCCTTGATCTTTTCACCTTCGAAGAACATATGTTCCGTACGGCAAAGACCGATACCTACTGCACCAAAGTTACGTGCTACTTCCGCATCGTGAGGAGTATCCGCATTGGTACGTACTTGCAGACGGGTATATTTATCTGAGAGTTTCATCAAATCGGCAAAGTCTCCGGAAAGTTCGGCAGCCTGAGTTTCTACCTTACCATTATATACTTCGCCCGTACTACCGTTCAAAGAAATATAATCGCCTTCTTTCAGATGTACACCGTCAATTTCTACTGTACGGGTCTTATAGTCGATATTCAATGCTCCTGCACCGGATACACAACATTTACCCATACCACGAGCTACCACAGCAGCATGAGAAGTCATACCACCACGAGCTGTCAGGATACCCTCGGCAACTGCCATACCGGCCAAGTCTTCCGGAGAAGTCTCGATACGTACCATTACCACTTTCTTTCCGGCAGCATGCCATTCGGCGGCATCATCAGCGAAGAATACAATCTGACCGGTTGCAGCGCCCGGAGAAGCCGGAAGACCGCGAGTCAGCACTTTCGCCTGTTTCAAAGCGGATTTATCGAATACGGGGTGAAGAAGTTCATCCAGTTTGTTAGGTTCTACACGCATCAAAGCAGTCTTTTCATCAATCATGCCCTGACGGAGCAAGTCCATTGCGATTTTCACCATAGCCGCACCGGTACGTTTACCGTTACGAGTCTGCAGGAACCATAACTTACCTTCCTGCACGGTGAATTCCATGTCTTGCATATCTTTATAGTGGTTCTCCAATTTAGTCTGCAATGCATCCAGTTCCTTATAGATTTCCGGCATAGCTTCTTCCATTGAAGGGAATTTCGCAGCACGAATATCTTCAGTCACACCTGCCAGTACAGCCCAGCGCTGAGAACCAACCTTCGTAATCTGTTGCGGAGTACGGATACCGGCTACCACATCTTCACCTTGTGCGTTGATCAGGTATTCACCGTTGAAAAGGTCTTCACCTGTACCGGCATCACGAGAGAAACAAACACCCGTTGCAGAAGTGTCACCCATATTACCGAATACCATAGCCTGTACGTTTACAGCTGTTCCCCATTCATCAGGGATACTTTCCATCTTACGATAAAGGATAGCACGTTCATTCATCCATGAATCAAATACGGCACAGATAGCTCCCCAAAGTTGTTCGTAAGCACAAGTCGGGAAATCTTTTCCGGTCTGTTCTTTCACAGCGGCCTTGAACTTCTTCACAAGTTCTTGCAGGTCTGCTACTTCCAGCTCGTTATCAAGCTTTACTCCTTTTGATTCTTTTACTTCTTCAATGATTGCTTCGAACGGATCGATATCTTCCTTGTTCGTCGGCTTCATGCCCAGAACAACGTCACCGTACATCTGTACAAAACGACGATAAGAGTCCCATGCAAAACGGGCATTACCAGTCTTGCGGATGATACCTTCCACCACCTCGTCATTCAGACCCAGGTTCAGAATAGTATCCATCATACCCGGCATAGACGCACGGGCACCTGAACGTACAGAAACCAACAATGGATTTTCGATATCACCGAATTTAGATTTCATCAATTCTTCTACACGGGCAATGGCCTTTACTACTTCATCTTTCAGCAACTCAACCACTTTATCACGTCCCAACGTATTATACTCCGTGCAAACTTCTGTAGTTATTGTGAATCCGGGAGGAACGGGAATTCCAATTAAATTCATCTCGGCAAGATTGGCACCTTTACCACCTAACAAATTCTTCATGTCGGCCTTTCCTTCTGCCTGACCATTTCCAAAGGTATAAACTCTTTTTTTATCCATAATATTGTGTTTAAAGTTACATTATGATTTTTTTCTGTTCGCAAATCTAAGTATATTTCGCAAACCAGAAAACTTTTTGAGAAAAAACTTTCTATTAAAATGCAATTTCGACATTACAATCTGGAATATTTTCACAGACACGAAAGTTTTCCAAAAAAAATACCTACTTTTGCATCATAATTATTAGATTGGTGTAAAAGTGGCAAGAAAGAGAAAAGAACTTCCCCTGCTGGAGAAGGTAACAATAACGGATGTGGCTGCCGAAGGAAAAGCCATCGCAAAAGTAAACGACCTGGTGATTTTTGTTCCTTATGTAGTGCCAGGTGATGTTGTAGACCTGCAGATCAAGCGCAAAAAGAACAAATACGCCGAAGCCGAAGCTGTGAAATTCCACGAGCTGTCGCCCGTACGTGCCGTTCCTTTCTGCCAACACTACGGCGTATGCGGCGGTTGTAAATGGCAGGTACTCCCCTATTCGGAACAAATCAGGTATAAGCAGAAACAAGTAGAAGACAATCTGAGACGCATCGGAAAGATAGAACTTCCGGAAATTTCACCGATTCTAGGTTCTGCCAAAACAGAGTTCTACCGGAATAAACTGGAGTTCACTTTTTCGAACAAACGCTGGCTCACGAACGATGAAGTCCGGCAGGATGTGAAGTATGATCAGATGAATGCGGTAGGTTTCCATATTCCCGGTGCTTTCGACAAAGTGCTGGCTATTGAAAAATGCTGGTTACAGGACGACATCTCCAATCGTATTCGTAATGCTGTACGCGATTATGCTTACGAGCATGATTACTCCTTCATCAATCTGCGTACTCAGGAAGGTATGTTACGGAATATGATTATCCGCACTTCATCAACAGGAGAGCTGATGGTCATTGTCATCTGCAAGATTACGGAAGACCATGAAATGGAACTATTCAAGCAACTGCTACAGTTCATTGCCGATTCATTCCCCGAAATCACTTCTCTCCTATACATTATTAATAATAAGTGCAACGATACGATCAATGATCTGGATGTACATGTATTCAAGGGAAAAGACCATATGTTTGAAGAAATGGAAGGACTGCGTTTCAAAGTCGGTCCGAAATCATTCTATCAGACCAACTCCGAACAGGCATACAATTTATATAAGATAGCCCGCGAATTTGCCGGGCTGACCGGAAAGGAACTGGTATACGACCTATATACCGGAACGGGAACCATTGCCAATTTTGTATCCCGCCAGGCTCGTCAGGTGATTGGTATCGAGTATGTACCGGAAGCTATCGAAGACGCAAAGGTAAATGCCGAGATTAATGAGATTAAGAATGCCTTGTTCTATGCCGGAGATATGAAAGATATGCTGACTCAGGAATTTATCAATCAGCATGGACGTCCGGATGTGATTATCACCGACCCTCCACGTGCAGGTATGCATCAGGATGTGGTTGATGTTATTCTGTTTGCCGAACCGAAGCGGATTGTGTATGTAAGCTGCAACCCGGCTACGCAGGCACGCGACTTACAACTGCTTGACGGCAAATATAAAGTGAAAGCTGTGCAACCTGTAGATATGTTCCCGCATACGCATCATGTGGAAAATGTAGTGTTGCTGGAGCTTCGATAATACGTTAGTTGAATTGTTCGCAAAAGAAAAAAGAAATGGAAAAAAGACCGAGAAGAACTCCTGCAGAAAAAGCACGTGCCCAATATACGAACTATGCAGTCAAAGAGCCCATGGAACTAATGGAGTTTCTGGCTGCCAAAATGCCGGACGCAAGCCGCACGAAACTGAAGTCATTACTGAGCAAACGGGTGGTATTGGTAGATAACGTAATCACCACTCAGTTCAACTTCCCGCTGCAACCCGGAATGAAAGTACAAATCAGCAAGGAAAAAGGAAAGAAGGAATTTCATAACAGACTGCTGAAAATTGTATATGAGGACGCTTATATCATTGTAGTGGAAAAAATGCAAGGACTCTTATCTGTCAATACCGAGCGACAAAAAGAGCGCACCGCTTATACGATTCTGAATGAATATGTACAGCGCTCGGGCAGACAGCACCGTGTGTTTATCGTACATCGTCTGGACAGGGATACATCAGGATTAATGATGTTCGCAAAAGACGAAAAAACACAACGGACATTACGTGACAACTGGCATGAAATAGTGACTGACCGCCGTTATGTAGCTGTTGTTGAGGGAACAATGGAGAAGGATTATGACACTGTGGTTTCCTGGCTGACGGATAAAACTCTTTATGTAAGCTCCAGCGATTATGATGATGGTGGTTCAAAATCCATCACACACTACAAGACAATCAAACGTGCTAACGGTTATTCACTGTTAGAACTTGATCTGGAAACAGGACGTAAGAATCAGATCCGTGTACATATGCAGAATTTAGGACATCCTATTATAGGTGACGGAAGATATGGAGGCGAAGAATCGCTTAACCCAATCGGAAGACTGGCACTCCACGCCTTCAAACTTTGTTTCTATCATCCGGTGACGGGAGATTTAATGGAGTTTGAGACACCTTATCCGGGAGAGTTTAAGAAGTTGTTCCTGAAGAAATAAAATAATAAAAATTCCCCTTATTTGCTGACAACTCTGTACATAGATTAGCCTTCAATAAGGGGAACTTTTATAAAAAAATCGATATTTTTTCCAATTCCACAATTCTTTTTTAGATCTTCACTAATTACTCATTTCTAAAGTAACGGTTCCTTGATCTATATTATTTGAATACAAACGCCCTGTAAGATATCGGCCTTCAACATAAACATCTGCTAATATTAATAAAGGATAGCCATTACCATAATCCAAGAATAAATCTCCATCTTCAATCCACCAGCGGACATCTAAAACAGCCGCTACTCTATCCCAATCATAATACCATTGTTCATCTACACCAAAACCATTACTCTTAAAGGTTATTCCACTTTCCACCGGACTATTATCTACCCAAAATCCTAAATCACCAACCCATGTACGCCCTACTATGTGATCAAATATAGTTTCATCATCTTCGCACGAAGTAAAGCCGACCAATAAAGTCAGCAACATGAGAACACCTACGTATTTTTTCAAATTCTTCATAATTTTCTAGTTTATTGCGTTTATTATTGCAAAATTAGCGTTTTTATTTTACTATATGCCTTAAGATGCAAGTTTTTTGTACCTTTGTCCCACTAATAGTAAAATTTACACATGAAACTTCTTTGGCTTGATTTAAATAGCTCCTATGCGCACTCATCGCTGGCATTGCCTGCATTACATGCTCAAATAGCAGATGACACTACCATTGAGTGGTGTACAGTATCGGCAACCATCAACGAAAATACCGGAATGGTAGTCAACCAAATCTATCACCATCAACCGGATATTATTGCTGCTACCAACTGGCTATTTAATCACGAGCAACTGTTGCATATCGTTTCACGTGCTAAAGCTTTGCTACCTCATTGCTGCATCGTACTCGGCGGTCCGGAGTTTTTAGGAAATAACGAAGCCTTCTTAAGAAAGAACAAATTTGTCAACGGAGTGTTTCGGGGAGAAGGAGAAGAAGTATTCCCAATTTGGTTAAAAGTATGGAATCACCCTGTAAATGAGTGGAATCAGATATCCGGATTATGTTATCTGGACGAATCAGACCAATATCAAGACAACGGTATTGCCCGTGTCATGAACTTCTCTCAGCTCGTCTCACCGGAGAAAAGTCGTTTTTTTAATTGGAGCAAGCCTTTCGTACAACTGGAAACTACCCGAGGATGCTTCAACACATGCGCTTTCTGCGTCAGCGGAGGTGAGAAACCGGTTCGCACCATTTCATTGGAGGCAATCCGCGAACGACTGAATGTTATCCATCAGCATGGCATCAAAAATGTGCGTGTACTCGACCGCACTTTCAACTATAATAATAAGCGAGCCAAAGAACTTCTTCACCTCTTCCGTGAATATGCCCCGGACATCTGTTTCCATTTGGAAATTCATCCGGCACTTCTCTCCGAAGAATTAAAAGAAGAACTCGCTATTTTACCTAATGGTTTGCTACACCTCGAAGCAGGTATTCAAAGCCTTCGTGAACCCGTATTAGAGAAAAGCCGACGTATCGGAAAATTATCTGATGCCCTTCAAGGTCTGAAATATCTTTGTTCCCTTAAGAACATGGAGACACATGCTGACTTAATAGCCGGTCTTCCTCTCTATCACCTATCCGAAATATTTGAAGACGTTCGTACACTTGCCGAATATGGTGCAGGGGAAATACAACTGGAATCATTAAAATTACTTCCCGGCACGGAAATGCGAAGAAGGGCGGAAGAGTTAGGCATCCAATACTCTCCTCTCCCTCCCTACGAAGTTTTGCAGACTAAAGAAATTTCCGTAGAAGAATTGCAAACCGCCCACTATCTGTCCCGTCTTTTAGACGGATTCTATAATACACCTACATGGCGAAGTCTGACTCGTACCCTCATTTTGGATAATCCGCATTTCCTGCACGAGTTACTTGACCATCTAATACAGACAGATGTCATCGACACTCCTTTGAGTCTAGAAAAAAGGGGACTTATCCTCTATAATTTCTGCAAGAATCATTATCCCGATTACGTGACACAAGTCAGTATTGCATGGATAGAAGCCGGTATGTCGTTAAAAAAAATCCCCGCTGAAAAAGTAAAGACAAAACGCCAAGTTCCTCCCGATAATTGGGAAATTATATATGGCTCATATCGTGAGAACCTCCGGTTATGTTTTCTTCCTATTGACGAAGAAGGACATGGCTATTGGTTCGGATTTGAATCGGAGATTCAGAAGATAGAACCGGTATTTAAAGCAAAAAGATTATCTTAAATACAAAACATTAAAGAATGATAATAAGAACTATGAGTCCTGCAATGCTCAGAAAAAAAGTGGTTGTAATTATAACATCTATATTTTTCCACCTCATTTTTTCTCTCAATATCATTCAAGATTTATGAAAGATGAACCAATCAAGAAACTAGAACTTATCACTCAATACATAAAAAAACAGCTATATAGGTTTTGTTTCCATAGGTGCGACTGGACACGATAAATGTGCTTAATACACCTATACAAAAAAAAGAAAAGTATTCTCATATTATGTGAAATACCCATTATTTATTGATTACATAAAGCAGCATTTTCACTTTTTCGTCGTCCATATAATTAAACTTAACTAGCACATTATATGGACGTTTATAAATATCGTTTAAGCACTCTTTGTCTGATATTACTTCCTTTATCCGTAACAGGACAAGAGTGGAGCAAACAAGATTCATTGAGGCTACAGCAAGCATTAAATTCTGAGCAAGAAATCAGATTCAACAAGGAATTCGTAAAGAAAACAGAACAAAACATGTTATATCATACAAAACCCTTTGTTGACTTTGATCCAACATTACCGACTCTTAAATCAACAATCATATCTCCGAAATTACCTTTTCATACTCATAACATCTTTCGACAGACCAATTCAACTTTCTTACCCACTTATTCACGGCTCAAAATAAACAAAAATTTCACTCTGCATAGTAAAAGTAACTTTAGTGAAAGTTCAAACCACTTTCATATCCAAACTCAAATGGATTATAAGCTCTCTAAAAAATGGTTTCTTAGCATATATGGTAAACAAAATCTGGACACCCGAAGATATCGTGGACTTTCCTCTGAAGCAATACCAACCACACTAGGCAGCGACATTGTTTTAAAAGTAGGTAAAGGCTGGAAATTGAAAACCGGCGTACAATATCAATACAACACCATACAAAAAAGATGGGAATGGGTGCCTCAGATCTGTATTTCTTATGAATGGTAAAAAAGGAATCACATGATAAACGATTTCATTTTCCATTTATTCTCGTACCTTTGTAGTACGATTAAAAAACATCCTATAATAATGAAGAACTTTATCAAGGGATTCCGGTTTACTCCCTCCAATTACCCGGCTGAAGTAGAAGCGAAAATACAGAAATACAGAAAACAAGGTTACAAACTCCCACCGCGCAAAGTACTGCGTACTCCCGAACAACTGGAAGGAATCCGTGAGAGTGCCAAAATCAATACTGCCCTGTTGGATTATATTTCGGAGAATATCCGTGAAGGAATGTCAACTGAAGAAATCGATGTCATGGTATATGACTTCACCACAAAGCACGGTGCCATCCCTGCTCCTCTTAACTACGAAGGATTTCCTAAAAGCGTCTGTACCAGTATCAATGATGTGGTATGCCACGGTATTCCCAGCAAAACAGAAATACTGCAAAGCGGAGATATCATCAATGTAGATGTTTCTACCATTTACAAAGGATATTTCTCCGACGCATCCCGTATGTTTATGATCGGTGACGTAAGTCCCGAAATGCGCAAACTGGTTCAAGTGACTAAAGAGTGTATGGAAATAGGTATAGCCGCCGCACAGCCTTGGAAACAATTAGGAGATGTAGGCGCCGCTATTCAGGAACACGCAGAAAAGAACGGATTCAACGTGGTACGCGATCTTTGCGGGCATGGTGTAGGAATGCAGTTTCATGAAGCACCGGATGTGGAACATTTCGGACGCCGGGGAACAGGAATGATGATCGTTCCGGGCATGACCTTCACCATTGAACCGATGATAAATATGGGTACTTATGAAGTATTTGTTGACGAAGCTGACGGATGGACGGTATGCACAGATGACGGACTGCCCTCTGCCCAATGGGAGAATATGATTCTGATTACTGAAACCGGAAATGAAATTCTGACTTATTGATGGAACTGATTCTACTTATTGTTATTGCCGCATTAGCAGTAATCTCGATTGTACTATCACTGGCAAAAGGAAATAATCATGCGCAAGCGGAACAATTACAGGCAGCCTTGCGACAGCAAATGCAAGAGAACCGCGAAGAACTAAACCGCAGTATCCGGGAACTTCGCATGGAAATGACCCAAACGCTGAATCAGAATATGCAACAATTGCAAGACGTACTGCATAAGAACATGATGACAAACGGGGAACTGCAACGCCAAAAGTTCGACACAATGGCACGCCAGCAAGAGGTCTTGATAAAATCGACTGAAAAGCGGCTGGATGATATGCGACTGATGGTGGAAGAAAAATTGCAGAAGACATTGAATGAACGCATTGGACAGTCCTTTGAAATCGTCCGCTCACAACTGGAAAATGTACAGAAGGGACTGGGAGAAATGAAATCTCTCGCACAAGACGTCGGTGGACTGAAAAAAGTATTGAGTAACGTAAAAATGCGCGGTACATTCGGTGAAGTTCAGTTAGGAGCATTGCTGGAACAGATGATGAGTCCGGAACAATATGACGCCAATGTGAAAACCAAGAAAAGCGGAACTGAATTTGTGGAATTTGCCATTAAGTTACCAGGTAAGGATGATGCGAATAGCACTGTATACCTGCCTATCGATGCAAAATTCCCGAAAGATGTATATGAGCAATACTACGACGCTTTCGAGGCAGGAGATACTGCATTGATGGAATCATCCGGCAAGCAGTTGGAAACAACCATCAAGAAAATGGCGAAAGATATTCACGATAAATATGTAGACCCGCCTTTCACCACAGACTTTGCCATCATGTTCCTGCCTTTTGAAAGCATCTATGCAGAGGTGATCCGAAGAACAAGCTTGGTAGAGACGCTACAAAAAGAATATAAAATTGTAGTAACGGGACCAACTACCCTTGGTGCTATATTGAACAGTCTTCAGATGGGATTCCGCACGCTGGCTATTCAAAAGCGTACCGGAGAAGTGTGGACAGTTTTGGGAGCAGTTAAAACTGAATTCAGCAAATTCGGAGGCCTACTCGAAAAGGTACAGAAGAACCTGCAAAGTGCCGGTGACCAACTGGAAGAAGTGATGGGAAAAAGAACCCGCGCTATTGAACGGAAACTACGCCAAGTAGAACAATTGCCCCATGAGGAAAGTCAGAGAATTCTGCCGATAGCGGATGACGGGGATGATGAATAAAACAAAAATTATAGACCTTTTAAGATGGTGTCGCTATCCGGTTGGGATAGTGTCACCATGTTGATTGGATGGTGTCACTATGCTGATTGGATAGTGTCACTATGCTGGCTATATAGTGACACTATTTATAAACTAATTAGTTATCAGTTGAATAATTAATCTTCAATGCACTACATTCCCTCAGCACCTGCTTGGTATCCGTCACGTATCCTATCTTACACCCTTTCTCTATCTTGAGGCCAATAACCAAACTTTCCGGATCAGCTTGCTTTGCACGTGCAGTGGTGACTTTCTGTTTCAATTCCGTTAAAGTAAAATCTTTCATTACTTCCTTCCCTTCCGAAGTGTGAATTGTTACCACAATCCCACTGATTTTCTCCTCCATTGAAGGCTCTTTTAAGTTATGCTCCATTGGCAACTCTTTTAATCCATATCTTTTCGGAGACATTTCTATTAGAAGAATTGGAAACAACCGATCGAGATACTCTACACTTTTATCAGTCGATGCAGCTGACAAATCAGCACGAATTTGTTCAAATGCCCCTTTTACTTCTTTGAGTATAGCAGTGAGTGCATCAAATGCAGTTTCAGCATCATACTGCAAGAAAATAACCGGAGGATCTTTCCTGTTGCTTTTCTCCCAAGATCCCAACAAATTCTTCACTATAATAGACTTCAACTCATCTACCGAACAATATTCATTATCAAATAATATCTTATTATGAGCATTAACCCAAAGTCCATGGGCCTGCTTCTCTTTTACCCGAGGAGGTGGATTTGATCCATTGACCAGTTTACTATACTTCTCTTCTTCCTTCCTGAAGAAAATCATTAAAGACACATAATCATCCGCTTCTTTTTGCTGAAGTTCAGCCTGAATCTGTCGCGGAACTTCTTTCACTTCCGGCTGTGCAAACACATAAAGCGCTCCAGCCATCACAGGCACGGCAAGCAACAGCTTTAATCGTGCCCAACGATTGGTTCTTTCTTTTAACATCATAGTGATACGTTTTTTAAGTTTAGAGTGATTAAAGCCATTGGCCATAGAGTAGAGCCTTGTACCAACAGCTTTTTTCACCAGTAATAATTGATATTTAGTTGCATCGATGCCTGTATTAATTACGCCATTATCGGCTTCAAATTCATGTATTTCCTGCAACTCCCGCTTTAGCAGCCAAACAACAGGATTAAACCAATGAACAAGCAGGAATATCTGCATAAACAATAAGTCCAAAGTATGATGGTTTCGTAAATGCATCGTTTCGTGGAGGAGTATTTCTTCGGACTGTTGAGAGTAGTCAGCTGCTGAAATAACAATGTATTTACCCCAGCTAAATGAAGCAATCGGCTGCTGAGGAATCACTAATACATAGTTTCCAAACAGTTTCTTCTCTGACGTACGAATCAACTGAATCAAACGGCAAGTGGATATGGATAACCAGATAAATGTCGCCAAAGCCCCCACTCCATATATAAAAGCCAAAGTCACAGGAACCCAATTCAAAGACCTTATTTCCGGATTCTTTTCAGGTATAAGAATAGGATCTTCCATCTGTTCCGGATTTAGAATGACAGACTCCGTGCTTTGCAATATGTCGTGAATGGCATACAACGGAGTATGCAAAAAAGTCTCCTCAGTAGTTGTCAGCTCTATAAGTGGAAGCAAAGTACATCCTAACAACCCAACTAACAAAGTGATACGGTTGAAACGGAAAAAAGTACTCCGGCTCATCAGCAGCTTAAAGAAAATATAAAAGACCACTAAGCAACATCCGGATTTCAGCAGATAGAATAAAAAGGCTCCCATTGTGTTTTCAGATTAAAAGTTGTTGTCCATAGAATAAAAATCGTATCTGTCCGATAGACCACAGAAAGATTACTTCTTCTTTTTACCTTGCTCTATATACTCTATCAACGATTTAAGTTCATCAACAGACATCCCTTCTTCTTCAATAAAAGAAGACACTACATTGATATAGGAATTATTATAATACTGGGAAACCACTTCTTTGAGCGCCGAACTCTTATACTCCTTTTCCGAAACAAGAGCATAATATTGATAAGTATTTCCGTAGGCTTTATACCCCACAAAACCTTTCTCCTCCAGCCCTCGAACAAGGGTAGAAACTGTGTTATAATGCGGTTTTGGTTCATCATAGAATGATAGAAGTTCACGAACAAACATAGGTCCATGTTCCCAAAATATACGCATAATTTCTTCCTCTTTGACGGTCAATCGTTTCATCTGTTTCATAGTCTACATATTTATTGTTCTTCCAATGGCACAAATATAATACTATTTTTCAAACAAACAACTAACACTATTAGTTAATCTACTAAATAAAACAGTTGTTTAACTAATATTATTAGTAGATATCATTTTCACCTTATATTATATATACAATAAAAAGGCATATCGCCTGATGAATATCCGATATGCCTGAACGACTGATCTCTAGTTATTATTTCCGCTTTCGGACAGGTAATACTATCCTGAGTACAATGTATCCTAATAATCCGGAAAGAATAGTCCCCGATAGCACTCCGAACTTAGCCTGATTCAACAGAACAGGATAATTTGCACCAAAAGAAAGATTGGCAATGAAAAGCGACACCGTAAAACCGATCCCTCCCAACAGAGCTATACCGGAAAGATTCTTCCAAGTCATACCCGGCGGCATTGGAGTAAGTTTTATCTTTATAGCCAACCAGGTAAAGAAATAAATTCCCGCAAATTTACCAAACAGCAACCCTGCTGCCACTGCCATCCCTACACTTCCTACCAGCTCACCGCCGCCACTAAAGACAACGCCTGCATTGACAAAGGCAAACAACGGAAGAATCAGATAATTGACAGCTCCATGCAAATTATCCTCCAAAGACTGCAGAGGACTGATAACACGGTCGGAAGCAGATTCCACCTCTTTCAGTTTGGCAATCTGCTCATTACTCAACACGATACTTCCCGATTCCACCACCGGGAAACCTGCAATTGTATGACGAATATGCTCGATATATTTTCCGACATCCAGACGGGGTTTCGCCGGAATAACAAACGCCAGAATAACTCCCGAAATGGTACTATGAATACCGGATTGCAAAAATAAATACCATATAACGACACCGATCACTAAAAAGAAAATCTTATTGGTAGTCCCACGCTTTCCTATAAAATAAAGTAAAACGTAAAGCAATGCGGCTATCAGAATATACCCATACGACACATGCGAACTATAAAAAAGAGCAATTACAAGGATACCTCCGATATCATCAACTACCGCAAAAGCCGTCAGAAATATCTTCAGGCTCAACGGCACACGGCTTCCCAACAGACTTAATACCCCTAACGAAAAAGCAATATCCGTTGCCATTGGAATGGCCAATCCCTGACTTCCCGCACTGCCCGGAGGACAGATTGACATATAAACAATCACCGGAAACAGCATACCGCCACAGGCAGCAATAAAGGGAAGCGCCGCCTTGCGGAAGGAAGAAAGCTCACCAACCAACAACTCCCGTTTGATCTCCAATCCTACCAGCAAGAAAAAGATGGTCATCAACCCGTCATTGATGAACTCGATCATCCGCAGATTCTCTCCGCCATGCGAAAGCAGATTAAAATTACCGATCTGCAAATGAAGTTCATGCAAAAGGAACTCCTGATAAACCGGAGCAACCGGAGAATTGGCTATGATAGCAGCCGCTATTGCCGCTACAAACAAAAGGATACTCGCCGCAATATTCATTGACGAGAAATTTCGCATTGTACGCAAAATTGTCATAATGAAAGGTGTTTATAGTATTTGATCCGCAATATATGGATTTTTTTAATCATTATAGCTCCTTAAAGCCAAGTTTTTCACCCAAAGGACAAATATTCCTGTCAGAATAAGATTCAACACCAATGTAAGTACGGAAATGACCAGTGCCGGACCGCCGAGATTATAACCCAATGCAATAAATATAATTCCGGCACCTACCTCACCGCGGGTAAACATACCAATGGAAAGGGCCAGTCGCTCACTCAACTTCCGGTCACGATAGAAGAACATCGGACAAAGTTTGCCTATATTCGATAAGAAAGAGACTATGACAACATGGAACAAAATCATTCCCCAGGACATCATCTCCTGCGAACCTGTCACCGAATGCGTTCCTGTATGAGTTTCCGCAAAGTTAACTCCGATAAAATGAGGCATACTCATACCTACCAGGAACATAAACAGGAAGGAGATTCCAGTAGAGACTTTTCGTTCTACAGGAGTATCGTGCTCTTTATGCTTCATGATCATACCCAATACAAATGCCGGCAACAGAACTTCGATATGGATACTTCCTTCTTCTCCATACAGCTCTTTACTGCCGAGATAAAGTATCTGCGTAGCCAGAAATATGATAACGGAATAGAAGAGAATAGCTTTCCAATCCTGCCGCCAGTTATACTTATTCAGTTGTTTCCATCCAATGGACAACAGCATAAATACAATAACCACCACAATAATCAGCTGCCAACGCAAACCAATCATCATGATCTGAAGAGGGATCATCAAAAGAATGGTATCCAGATCATCAAAAATAGCCAGGACCTGAATCTTCTTATATATCCAGCTGGACTTTAACCCGATAGCCGCCAGCATCGTAAACAAGATGCCGGCCGACGTAGGTGCGGCAAAACGACTTAGTAACAGATTCTCTTTCCAAGCCTCCCAACTATGCCAGTAATCAGGCGGAAGAAGCACGAATACATAATAGATAGCAATCATGAACCAAGGCAGGGCAGCTGTAGCCATCGCTATAAAATAATCCTCGGCATAACTTTTCCAGCGGACTTTGTCGAGCACAAACTCCCGACCCACATTAATCATTATAAAACTAAGACATACATAAAGTAGTATATTCGACAGGACCTTAACAGTTCCATATCCTTCTCCCGCTATCATCGGGAGGAATTGTGAAATGACGAGCCCCAACATCAGGAAGCCCGAAAAAGACAGAACTTTTCTCATATTTATAGTTGTTTGTTTCAAAAAAGGTGATTGCCAAGGAAAGCTCTGCAGACAGAAGACAATCACCTGGTGTATTAAAAAACTAACCGCAAGCCGATTTGTTCAGAATAACTCTCTGAAAAATCGCTTGCGGTTCATTTTTTAATCCAGCTTCAGTACGGCGAGGAAGGCTTTCTGCGGCACTTCCACATTACCGATTTGTTTCATTCGTTTTTTACCTTTTTTCTGCTTTTCAAGCAGTTTACGTTTACGGCTTACGTCACCACCATAACACTTCGCAGTTACATCCTTGCGAACTGCCTTAATAGTTTCACGAGCTATAATCTTAGCCCCGATAGCTGCCTGAATAGCAATTTCAAACTGCTGGCGAGGGATTAATTCTTTCAGTTTCTCACACATCCGGCGTCCCATATCATACGCGTTATCGAAGTGAATCAGCGTAGAAAGCGCATCGACCGGTTCACCATTCAACATGATGTCCAGTTTCACCAACTTGGAAGGACGGAAACCATTGGGATGATAGTCGAACGACGCATATCCTTTCGAAATACTCTTCAACCGGTCATAGAAGTCGATCACGATTTCACCCAAAGGCATGTTATAATATATTTCCACACGATTACCGGAAATATACTCTTGTTTCAAGAGTTCTCCACGTTTCCCCAGACAGAGGGTCATAATCGGGCCGATATAATCGGTAGTCGTAATAATAGACGCTTTGATATAAGGTTCTTCAATATGGTCGATCAACGTCGGATCAGGCATACCACCGGGGTTATGCACTTCTTTCATATTGCCTTGTTTATCATATATATTATAAGATACGTTAGGCACGGTAGTAATCACATTCATGTCGAATTCACGATCCAGACGTTCCTGTACAATCTCCATGTGAAGCAATCCGAGGAAACCGCAACGGAAACCGAAGCCCAGTGCCAATGAAGATTCCGGCTGGAAAGTCAGCGAAGCGTCATTCAACTGCAATTTTTCCAAAGAAGCACGCAGATCCTCAAAATCTTCCGCCTCAATCGGATAGACTCCGGCAAAAACCATTGGCTTCACTTCTTCAAAACCCGCAATCGCTTTATCACACGGACGGGCAACATGAGTAATGGTATCTCCCACTTTCACCTCTTTCGAGGTCTTGATACCCGATATAATGTAACCTACATCGCCCGTACGAAGTTCGTTACGTGGAACCAGTTCCATTTTCAGTACACCTACTTCATCGGCATCATACTCTTTTCCGGTATTAAAGAACTTCACTTTATCTCCCTTGCGGATTACTCCATTTTCGATCTTAAAGTAAGCGATAATACCACGGAAGGAGTTGAATACAGAGTCAAAAATCAATGCCTGTAACGGAGCTTCCTCATCACCTTCGGGATGCGGAATGCGTTCGATAACGGCTGCGAGGATTTCCTCCACGCCCATTCCGGTCTTACCGGATGCACGGATAATCTCATCACGCTTGCAGCCCAACAGTTCTACGATTTCGTCCTCTACCTCTTCGGGCATGGCACTTGCCATATCACATTTATTGATAATGGGGATAATTTCGAGATCATGTTCGATAGCCATATACAGATTGGAGATGGTCTGTGCCTGCACTCCCTGCGATGCGTCTACGATAAGCAGCGCACCTTCGCAAGCGGCAATGGAACGGGATACCTCATACGAAAAATCCACGTGCCCCGGAGTGTCAATCAGGTTAAGGATATACTTTTCACCTTTGTAGTTGTACTCCATCTGGATAGCGTGGCTCTTGATGGTGATACCTCTCTCCTTCTCCAAATCCATATCATCAAGCATCTGCCCGTTAGTCACCTGAATAGTGTTGGTAAACTCCAGCAAGCGGTCTGCCAGGGTTGATTTACCGTGGTCAATGTGGGCAATGATGCAGAAATTTCGTATATTCTTCATTCTGAATTCTTATTATTTTGTCTTTTTGGTGTGCAAAGATACGTAAATGGCGGAATATAAAAAAATGCGTTGATAACATTATAATCATGTACCAACGCATTTTTTTATTGCTTAAGTGAGTTACTCGCTTAGATCAATTTGATGAAGAGTTCACCTTCAACTTCTTCCACAGAGACTTTGTCTTCTCTCAATAACCAACCAAGTCCAAGAAATAGGTCTTTGTCAACCAACTTAGTTGCTTTCTTCAGTTGCTTGGCAGTCATTCCTTCTGTTTCATTCAGTGCATTCCAGATATTACCTGCGATTACACCTGCTTTTTCTTTCAACATTTGCTTTTGAAATTATAGTTAGACATGCTTTAAAAATCATCCGGCCCGAAAGCTTTCAGATTTTATTTCGGGGACAAAGATAGTTATTTTTATGTTATATAACACTTTATTGAATCTTTTTTTGCTGATTTTGTAATAAAAAAGCATTTTATCCCCTTATTTAGGGTGTTTTTCGAGGTATTCTACCCAGATTCTTGCCGCCTCTTCCACCATTTTAGCACACGGTCGTTTGCTATAATATTGAGTATTACGTTCTTCGGGAACAGTCGAAATCGGCTCTTTTTTCTTTAATCCCAACAATTCTCCGCAAATCAACGACCCGTTGCGTTTTTTAAATTCGGCAGCCAATTCCTGCACTACCGCATAGTTTGCAGCTTTTCCTTCACGATCTGTCGCTTCGGTAGCTCCGGTTTCCAGTCCGGCTATCAGGAACAGTCCGCAAGCAGCCCCGCATGTCTCACGCATCCGCCCGATTCCTCCGCCAAAAGAGGCTGACATACGCACTGCCTGCTCCTGTGTGAAACCATACATATCGGCAAATGCAGCTACTACAGACTGCGAGCAGTTATATCCGCTCTTAAAAAGTTCTACAGCTTTTTGTATTCTATCTTCCATGCTATTTTCTGTTTTTATTCTATTTCCAAAGCCATTGGACAATGATCTGAATGTACGGCATCGTTCAGTATGCTGGCACTTTTCAGCATCGGACGTACCGGCTCACTGGTCATGCAATAGTCAATCCGCCAGCCCTTATTCTTGGCACGCGAATTAAAACGATAGCTCCACCACGTATACTCCTGTTTCTCCGGATAGAGCAGACGGAAAGAATCAATAAATCCTGCAGAAAGGAAACGAGTCATCCATTCCCGTTCTTCGGGCAGGAAGCCGCTTTTCGTGGCATTCCGGACAGGATCATGAATATCAATCGGCTCATGACAGATATTATAGTCACCGCAAAGGATAAGGTTCGGACGAGTCTTGCGCAGCTCTGTCACATATTTCTGAAAGTCTTCCAGCCACACCATTTTAAATGCCTGCCGTTCGTCTCCGCTCGTTCCCGAAGGATGATAAACACTGACTACGGACAAGTCGCCAAAATCCGCACGGATAAAACGCCCTTCATTGTCATAAGCTTCTATCCCCATACCATATTCCACATGATCGGGTTCCTGCTTAGTAAGGATCGCCACACCGCTGTATCCCTTCTTTTGTGCAGAATAGAGATAAGCCTTGTAACCCAAAGCTTCAAATACTTCTGCCGGATATTGGTCCGGCTGTAGTTTTGTCTCTTGCAGACAAAGAATATCCGGATTCTCCTGCACCAGCCATTCCGGCAAACCTTTAGAAACGGCAGCACGAAGCCCGTTCACATTATAAGTAATAATCTTCATCATTTTATAGTTTATAGATTTATGTTCGTTTTATGAAAACAGCAGCATTATATTCAATGCCGAAACAATGACTGCAATAGCATATAATACAAAAGTACTCCAACGGCTATTGACATAATTCCCCATTACCTTTCGGGATGAAGTCAACCCTACTTGCAGGAATACCGTGAAAGGCAACTGAATACTCAATATCATCTGCGAAATCAGTAATCCCTTGAATGGATCGCCAATAAAGAAAATCAGCAACAGCGCAATTCCCAACGAAAGGATTACTCCTACCTGCGAGTGACTGTCTTTAATATGATATGACTCTCCAAAGATACCTGCAAAGATAGAACCTGCCGCCATTCCGCTTGTTATAGTGGACGAAATACCTGCCATCAACAGAGCCAATGCGAATACGATTGCCGCATTACTTCCCAACAAAGGTTCAAGCAGTGATTTGGCTTGTTGCAATTCTTCCACCTGAATGCCGCTTTTAAAGAAAGTAGCAGCAGCCAGCAGAATCATAGCACTGTTAATTGCCCAGCCAACGATCATCGAGAAAAGCGTATCGAACAACTCGTATTTCAATACTTTCTTGATAGACGCATCGTCTTTCTTATTATACTCGTGACTCTGTATTACTTCCGAATGCAGAAACAGATTATGAGGCATCACAACCGCTCCCAGCACACTCATAATAATCAGCATACTACCCTTCGGGAAAGCAGGCGTCACCCAACCCATCGTCGCAGCCGGCCAGTCTATTTCTACCAGAAACAATTCATAAATAAATGAAAGACCGATCACCGAGACAAAAGCAATAATGGAACGTTCTATCTTTTTATAGGAGTTGGTAAAGAGCATGATGGAGACAAAAAGTGTGGTCAGCACCGCCCCCCACATAATAGGCATATCAAACAGCATCTCCAATGCGATGGCTCCTCCCAGAATCTCAGCCAATGAAGTAGAAATAGACGCCAATACCGCCGTACCCAAAATAGGACGGGATACCCATTTAGGAGTATATTTCGTAGCGGCTTCCGAAAGGCAAAGCCCCGTAACAATCCCCAAGTGAGCAACATTATGCTGGAGGACAATCAACATGATAGTGGATAAGGTGACCACCCAAAGAAGTGAATAGCCGAACTCGGAACCTGCGGCAAAATTTGATGCCCAGTTGCCCGGATCAATAAATCCGACAGTTACCAAAAGTCCGGGACCAATATATTTAAAAACATCCAGTCCGCCCAAATAACGTTTATGATCTTTCCGTTTCAAGTCTTGAAAAATATTCTTCATCATTGCATAATAGTTTATTCAGCACAAATATACTTATAAATAACGACCGAAGGTCGATTTTGGTTCAAAATACCGACAAATAGGGAAAGGTACGGCACAATAAAAAACCTCCGGCAAAATGAATTGCCGGAGGCCAGTGTATATTTTATAAAGGGAGACTTCCGTTAATATCCCATTTCATGCAGTGCATGGCACAACTGATCGGGACAGGACGTCGGTCTGCCACTGCAACGTACTCCTTCAAGTTTCTTGATAACCTCTTCTACCTTCATTCCCTTTACCAGACGTGAAAGTCCCTGAAGATTTCCGTTACATCCTCCCCAAAAGGCAACTTCCTTCACAACTCCATCTTCTACATTCAGTTCGATGTTTGTGCTGCAAGTACCCTGGGTTCTATAAACATATTCCATAATCCACTTACTCCTCGTTTCCGCCTTCTTCCGGCTTCATGTTTGTATAAACAGTCTGCACGTCATCAAATTCTTCAAGACGTTCTATCATCTTATCTAAAGTTTCGCGTTGTTCCGGAGTTACCTCTTTCAGATCGTTCGGGATATAAGTAAAATCACCGCCGACATCCTCGAAGCCACACTCTTCAAGATGTTTCTGAATAGCGGCATAGCTCTTAGGATCACCGTAGATAGTGATTGTTCCTTCTTCGTCATCCTGTTCGTACTCATCTTCTACGTCGTAATCAATCAGATCAAGGATCAGTTCTTCCATATCCATGCCGTCCTTTATCTTGAAAGTGAACATACATTTATGGTCGAAAAGGAAAGCCAATGATCCCATTGTTCCGAGGTTACCACCAAATTTATTGAATACAGAGCGTACATCGGCTACCGTACGAGTCGTATTATCAGTCAGCGTATCTACAAAGACAGCAATTCCGTGAGGACCGTATCCTTCGTAAGTCATGCTCTTGTAGTCGCTCTGATCCTTACCCATTGCATTCTTAATCGCACGTTCGATATTGTCCTTCGGCATATTCTCACGCTTACAAGTAGCGATGACCGAACGCAGTGTCGGGTTATTTTCCGGTTCCGGACCACCCGCCTTCACGGCAATAGCGATCTGTTTACCCAGTCTTGTAAATGTTTTAGCCATGTGGCCCCATCTTTTCAGCTTTGCGGCTTTTCTATATTCAAATGCTCTTCCCATTGGTTTGTATTAATTTTGAATTGTGAATTTTAAATTTATCTCAATTTTGCATTCAGCTTATCTTCCAGATTCTTCACCAGTTTAGACATGATCTTATCGATCATCTTATCGTTCAGCGTCTGAGTTTCATCCTGAAGCAGGAAGCTGACCGCATACGATTTCTTACCTGCTTCGATGTTCTTACCTTCGTATACATCGAAGAGTTCCACTTCTTTCAGCAGTTTCTTTTCTGTATCGTAAGCGATTTTTTCGATTTCGGCAAACTGTACGTTCTTGTCGAGCAACAATGCCAAGTCACGCTTCACAGCAGGGAATTTGGAAATTTCCTTGTAGCTGATCTTCACTGAACGGATAGCCTTCATCAGTTCTTTCCAGTTCAAGTCGGCATAATACACCTCATTATCTATATCGAATGCTTTCAGCAGTTTCTTCGTCACAACACCGAAAGAGGCAAGACGCTTCCCCCCCTTGGTATGAACAGAAAGTGCGGTAGCGAAAATATCGTCAGTCAGATTGCCAACTACCAGGTTGTGCAAATCCAGTCCCAAACGTTTCAATATATTTTCTACATAAGCCTTCAGTTCGTATACCGAACTGTTTTCATCCGGGTGTGCCCATGAATTAGCGACTTTCTTTCCAGTCACCCACAAACCCAAGTGATAGTCTTCCGAATAGGTAGCCAGTACTTTTTCTGGATTCTTCTTGTCCGCATCGAAGTAATAGCAGTTACCGAATTCGAAGAATTTCAAATCGGCATTCTTGCGGTTTGCATTGTGAGCGATGCTTTCCAGTCCACCGAACAGCAATGTCTGACGCATACAGTTCAGATCGGCACTCAGTGGATTCAGCAGCATCACCAGATGGTTGGATGGATAGTTCTCCAGACCGTCGTAGTAAGCGGCACGAGTCAGAGAATTATTCAGTATTTCATTGAAGCCACAGCCAACCAGCTGTTCTGCAACCAGATTCTGTAATTTGTTTGATTTATCATGCTCACCCTTGGTTGTCAGACTGGAGTTCAGCGTAGTCGGGATTTCTACATTATTATATCCGTAGATACGTAGAATATCTTCGATCACATCGCAATCACGCTGTACGTCTACACGATAAGGAGGAACGGCTAATGTCAGTCCGTCAACTGTCTCATTCATGATTTTCATTTCCAGGCTGGTAACAATGCTCTTGATCGTTTCCACGGGAATCACTTTACCAATCAGCGAATTTACTTTCTCATAAGAAAGTTCTACCATAAAGTCTTGTGGAGCTGCAACGCAAACATCCTTAATTTCGGATGAGATAGTGCCACCGGCCAGTTCTTTCACCATCAGAGCAGCCAGTTTCAGACAATAGATTACTCCGTTCGGATCGATGCCACGTTCGAAACGGAAAGAAGCATCCGTATTCAGACCGTGACGACGGGCAGTCTTACGCACCCATGTAGGATGGAAATAAGCGCTTTCGATAAATACATCTGTCGTAGCTTCCGTAGAACCGGAATCCAGTCCGCCGAATACACCGGCAATACACATCGCTTCTTCTTTGTTGCAGATCATCAGATCGCGTTCGTTCAACTTGCGTTCCACTTCATCCAATGTGACGAATGGAGTGCCTTCCGGCAATGTCTTGACAATTACTTCATTGCCTTTTATCTTTCCGGCATCGAAACAATGCAATGGCTGACCGAAAGCATGAACGATATAATTAGTAATATCCACTACATTATTAATAGGACGTACACCGATCAAGCGCAATTTATTCTGCAACCATTCGGGGCTTTCCTTCACAGTAACGCCTTTCACCGTAACGCCGGCATAGTGAGGACAGGCTTCGCTGTTTTCAACCACTACTTCGATATCCAAATCATGATTTTCCACCTTAAATCCATCTACAGATGGACGTTGCAAAGTAGCCTGCTTGCCATTCTGAATCAGGTAAGCATACAAGTCGCGGGCCACACCATAGTGTGAGCAAGCGTCTGCACGGTTAGGAGTAATATCTACTTCGAGTACGTAGTCACTCTTGATATTATAATAGTCTTTGGCGAGAGTACCCGGAACAGCTTCAGCCGGCAACACGATGATTCCTGCATGATCAGTACCAATACCGATTTCGTCTTCTGCACAAATCATCCCTGTAGATTCTACACCACGGATTTTTGACTTCTTGATAGTAAAGCATTCATCACCGTCATAAAGTTTGGTACCCAAAGTGGCAACCACTACTTTCTGTCCGGCAGCTACATTCGGAGCACCGCATACAATCTGTACAGGTTCGCCGTCTCCCAGATTGACGGTAGTGATATGCAAATGGTCGGAATTCGGATGTTCTTCGCAAGTCAGCACTTCACCGATTACGAGTCCTTCCAAACCACCCTTAATGGTTTGCACTTCTTCTACACCACCTGTTTCCAAGCCGATTGAGGTCAGCGCAGCAGCCGTTTCATCGGGGGTCAAATCAAAGTTGACATACTCTTTCAGCCAGTTATAAGAGATATTCATATAATTAAATTTTTATTGTTTCTCAAAAAGTTTCGCAAAGTTAATAAGATTTTTCGGTTGACATAGAACGATTTGAGAGAAAATTGTCAAGAGAAGCTAAACTAACAGGACCTGACTGTATTATTCCCCAATAAATTCATGGTGGGTGACAAAGTGGCAGAAAAATAAAGGGGTATTCACATATATATGGGAAATTAATTAATTCTATTTTATAATTCCATTTTTATTTCATTAATTATTTATTTTCCTATTATATATTCTCAGATAGAGGTATTTTCTTGTCATTTTTGCCACCAGTCTCCATCAGAACTCTCCTAAGCTATATTTAATAAAAAATAATCGACCGCTCGATTGGAGTAAATCAAGCGGTCGTTTCTATCTGTTCAACCGTATCTTTTAAACTAATGGAGCGGTCGTTTTTGTTCAATCAAGCGGTCATTCTCGCCTAATCGGCCGTAGTATCTTCAGATTAAAATTCATAAATGACCCAAATAGCATCATACCTGTCATCTATCTTCAGCAATGATTTAGAAGATTATGCACTGATACGTTTGTAGAAATAAGATTCTTTTGCCAGTTGATCTTTTTGAGTCTTTTTACATCTTTTTTTACTAGCTTCTTCACTTTAGCACTCCATGTTTTGGCTACAAATTGGTGCAGCAATACCCATTCGATAGAACAAACAATCTAATTTATGTATTTATTATTACATATAGAAAATCATGCATCTACCATTTGTTTTTATCAGTCAAAGAATAATAACGTACCCAATCCACACACATTTCTACCGGCAGCTCCTTCAGATCGACTTCACCGACCCATCCACCACCAAGCTGCATATCTATCAGCAGATAAAAAGAGTGTCCGCTATAAGGAAACTGTCCTTTCTTATCGGTTCGGATGCGTGGATAGGTAAAAGTATGTATATCGTTGACATAGAAAGACAGGCTGTCCCCGTAGATTTCTACAGCAAATACATTATAATCATCCGGTTTTATCGGTCCGGTCGAGGAAGCAGCAGGGTTGTCCTTAATACCCTGATATTCCGTATAATCCGAATGAACAGTCTGGTAAACAAAATGATCGTAATTGAGCCTTTCCATGATATCTATTTCTCCTCCCTGCACCCATTCGCCATCTTCCGGAAGCATCCAGATAGCAGGCCAGGCACCACGTGCGGCATTCAACTTGGCACAGACTTCAATACGCCCCTCCGAGAAAAGTTTCTTTCCGCAGGTATAGACACCTCCGGTAAGATAAGGGAGTGAATCGCCGGATAAGTCCTGATTCACAATTCCCCGCAAAATCAGATTTCCTTTCCGCATATCAAAACAAGAATCCAAATCCGTCATTTTCTTATTCCAGTCGGATCTTCCCCTCGGAATCTTACTCCATACATGGGTATCGAAGCCTCTCTTCTGATTGAAATTTTCCTGCCAAACCAGCTTCCACCTGGCAGATGAAACTTTCCGGCTACTTCTGCATGACATAAGTACTGCTCCGGTGCACAACAGGAGCATAAAAATAAAAGCAACTCTCTTTTTCATATTCGTGTATTTTTATATCTCAGTATTAGTTGATATCAATCGTAAAATACTGCTTCCCGTTCCTGTAAACAAAAATCTGTTCTTCTCGTCCCCTCGTCCGGTCTCTCAGCCATAGCAGTGCATTTTTCGGTACGGAATAATACAGCTTTCTGTCCTCGCCGGCTATTTGAGTTCCCAAGGACTTCCAGCCATTGATTCCGTTTTGGTAAAACAGCTCATAGCAATCACCGGGCCAGACATAATTATCATCGTTGCGGGGAGCAAAACCTATTTTGCCAATAGAAGACTCTCTCTCTAATTGATAGATGACTGAGGACGATTTTTCCTTATCGGTAGCCAGAAAATAGGTAATGATATTGCCGTCCGTTATATTGTCCATATCATATACGGGCATTACGTCATTCATTCTATGCAAAGGTATTTTCATGGTACACAGTGTATCTTCATACAATGCTAGTTCTGCCAGTTCCATCTGTGTGCCTGCCGGAGGTGAATAACGAATATATCTATACTTATTAGAAGTATTCAGCGGGTCCAGCCGGTAGTAGTTGGTAGCCAGCGTATCTTCAAACTCATACAACAAGTCCGCCTGTCTGAAAGACGGATCGTTCGCTCCTTCAATCCTGACTCCAATAATCGCCCTGTACGACCATTCAAAGATTCGGGGTTTCATCGACATCTTCCTTGTCAAAACCACTTTTTCCCAATTCTCGATATTCACATCGAGCACTTCCGCTTTCCCATTTTTGAAGATAAAAGGGTACCCTGCCGAATGCTGCTTTTCACCGTCAAACCGGAGTACATGATAAATGATGTCCGGCTCCAGATGATGGAATGTGACCTTATCCCCCTCTCTCTCCGCCATATCGACAAGAATCCATCTGTTAGGGTTGAAAACACCCAGATAGATATATTGATCCTTCGTCTCCACAGGAACCGTCACCTCATTCTCACCAAAATAATTCACGGTCACATCTTTCACGCAACGGTTTCTGAAGAAGAACGGAACCTTAGTGTCCGTCACATCAGTAGCAGGAATCGAAATGTCCTGTTCACCAAAACAGTAGCGATACACTTTCCCCTTCTTTCTGCCATCCGAATGAGGCATTTCCCGTGTCGGCTCCAATTCTTCAAAATCAAACACGATAAAACGTCCGGTCGTATCCCGTAAAGTATTCCACGAATGATAGTGCTGATAGTCGGGAGAATATCTGAAAAACTCAGTAGCTACCGGTATTCCACAGGCGCGCATGGCGTATTGCGTCAAATCGCATGACTCCCGGCAATAACCAAGCGGACGATGAAACAGCAGCAGCGCATCCAGATGTGGGACATTGATATCTGTGAAGTAATAAAAATCTTTCTTGCGTAACTCTTTGCATACGACATGACAGGCTTCTACGACGTCCTCTCCCTGATAGACCGAGTCCAATACAGAAGCATAATAATCGTGATATAGCTTTCTCCATGATGTCAATGGTTCGTCAGCTATCCGATACGGTAATATCAGTTCGCAGAAATCATCAAACGTCAGATTCCTGTTCCACGGATATTTCTTCCAGACATCAAATGCCAAGTCTATGTTCTCAATCAGGTATGCGGCAGTAATGACTTGCGCGTCATATACTTTGGGCAGAGAATAGAACGGTTCCTTTTTCATGTCTTTGATAAGTCCTACCGGAAGACTGTCTTGTGTCAGCAAGTTGCGTACGGAGTCCAGCTGCCATCCTTCATAAGTATACCAATGTGGCATATTCCGCATCAAGAAGCGAGCCGCTTCCAACTTTTGAGGATCACTGCTATAATGTGCAAGTACTTTTTCCAATTCCGCCCGGTTATCTCCCGCAAAGGTCAATGCCTGTTCCAGTCGTCTGTCACCCGTTGAACACGAGATGGTTATCAGGAGGACAAGCACAAAGGATATGACTAGATTTATGTTTTTCATGGCAACTTTCTGTACTTTCTTCATTCTATCTATTATTCAAGCTCATAAAAGACCAAACAAATAGATTCATCTCGCAGATTTTTTATTTGTTCCTTGATCTTCTTGTCTTTTATATAGTGCAGAGAACGCAATTCTTCGCCTTTCATGTAGGAGACAAAGTCATTCTTATAAGCATGATATATTACATTAAAGGGGAGCATTTTCTCTTTTTCATCCGATGAATACAGATAATAATTACCTTCTCTTGACGACTTATCAAATAAGAAATATCCTAAAGTTATGCCATATTTATACTGTAACAGCACTTTTGTATCAGTTTCATAAATTCCGCCAAATCCGGTAAAATACCCTTGTTGGTCTAATCTTAATAAATCTCCACTATAAGACGGAGTATGTGACCTGATTTGATCTTTAGATGCCATTTTCTGAGTTGCTTCGATAATATACTTCGGATGGAAAGATGGTAGTACTGGTGAATATGTATATATTGTGTCACACAATGGCATAATTAGATCAATATCTTTACCTGTATTTGCCATTGGATGCCAAGAAAAAGGATATAGATAGTTATCCGTAGTTATCGGCCGATATGAAAAATAGTGTCCGACAACCTCTTTCTTGTCCAAATCGAATAAGAAATAAGGGATCTCATTACCCATTCCCATCCCATTATTGCTCAGCAATTTGTTATCATAAGCCAACAAAGTCTGATAACTCCATTTAAAAGTTCCCCGAGGAACAGTGTCCGTAAATATATAGTCTCCCCAAAAATTGTAGTTAATCAATTTTCTGCTGGTACAATCTATAATGGTAATCTGCTTCTTCTTGTTATCAATATAAAATGTACTCAGTTCATTATATTCATCTTCCCTTTTTCCTTTTTTCCCAATCTGTGCTATCAACTCCCCGTTTAAGGTGTAGGTATAAAGTTTTTCAGGTGTTTGGATGAATATATAATCGTCATTCATATCTAATTTCTTAATATAATCTATCCGTTGGTGAAACGGAACTTTTTTCAGTTCTACAATTCTTATATTCTTGTAAGCGAGTGGTTCTTGCAAAGGGTCATTGGGAGAGTTGAGACAATGTATCTTTATCCCTTCCGGTTCTTTTTCTACGGGAGTAGATGGCATGGCGGTGATGCTGCATGCAATCAGGGTTAGTGTGAAGATTAGTTTCATAATGACTTTATTAAATGGATATTTTCTTTTTTATTATTTCCAGATATTTCTGAGTTTGACTAAGAATCTCTTTGTGTGGGATAAATGTACAATCCGTTTTCAAATTTTTATCTAATAAAAAGAAATAAGGAATATTTAGTGTATCTAAAGGAATGATTGAAGATTCTATTTTAAAAAGACGATGGCTAACATTACACGTTTTTTTAAACTCTTCAAAATATCTTTTATTAGTGTAATCTATTAAGAAAATCACTCTTTCATTACTTAGTTTTTGTAATAGAGGCGTAATGACTGTTATACAAGCCTGGCAATTTTGTTGTGATAGACGTATGACTAAAGTTTTATCTTTTATCACATCTGACAGATGAATCTTTTCTTTTCCATTTTCCAACAATAACATGCTATTTTTTAATGTTTCTCCTTCATTTGCATAACAAGTATTTATATCTTCCTTTAATGTAGCGATTTTAAAGGCATCACTCTCGTGCTTCTGATTAGAATCATATTGCAAATCAGTTAACACTTTAAGAAGTTTTTGCTGTTTTTTATTTTGCATAAAATAAAGACATGTCGTCCCAATACAACATAATACTGAGGCTATGATAACTATATTTTTCATTTTTGCCATTATTTGTTTTAGAAACAAGAAACCGTGCAAAGTTTTCAATACTGAATAGGAAAACTTTGCAAACGGTTTCAATGATTACTTTTTCATTTTTTGTATCAGTATAATCGGGTTGGATTCACTTCCGTCTGTTTTAGCCAGTTTTAGGAATTTTTGCCGCAACTCTTCTGTATAGAAATGTGTATCATTTGACTCTAATTGTTCTAGTGTACCTGGGAAATTCCAATAATCTGCATTATAGCATTGAATTATTCGTTCATCCTGAATAATGACCCCTGCGTCATTTGATTGAATTTGTAAATTTCCCAGTTTTACATTTTGCAAATGTTTCGTCGTATGAATTTCACCAGTTTCTTTATTATATATAGCTATATAGTTATTTTCAGAATCCCCAAATTGTAAAAACACATACTTATTTGACTGTAAAATTCTATCTATTCCCGTTACATAATTATCACGGATAGCAGTCCGAAGAGCTATAGTTCCATCCCCTTCAATAAATTGCTTAGGAAGACGTCTATCTCCAAAATCTATTTTATACAAAAGAGAGATTTCCTCATCTTTTATCATGTATAACTCATCATAAGGAAAGAAACACAATAATGCCTCATTTCCTAATTGAGCATAAGAAACCTCACCAAACCCTTGATTGTTTTTGGGTTCGTCAAAAGGAAAAAACTTTTCTATTTTATCAGAGCTATTGAGATCAATGGTAAAAAGTTTATAGAACCCCTCCTTAGTATTACTAGAATTAGGCAAATAAAGTTTATCATTCATACAGAATAATTCTTCGGCCCAAATATTACCTATACCTTTATCACGTATAAATTTACCGGATGCATCATAAAATAAAAATTTCCCCATGTAATGGTCAAATAATATCACGTCAGTTCCATGCACTGTAAAATAAGATATATTTGTATATTCACCCGGACCACTTCCGACGGAATGGATTTTAGTCCTCAATTTACCAGACATATCAAAGACAAATATACTTTTACTAATATTATCTGCGATATAAATTAAATTGTTCAGGCAAATGAGTTTTGTAATTTCTCCAATTAAGCAACTGTCATTAGTCTCTAGATGGAACATTAAAACGCTATCCTCTACCATTGGAGAATAATCTATAACATTGCTTACATGCTTCCAATCTATTTTCAACAAATTAGCATCAGAATTTAATTTTTTTTCCACCTTGCTAGTACAGCTTGATAATATAATTATCAATAACAAAAGAATACACTTTTCTGCATTTCTCATGGCATTATCAAACTAATTAATTTGTCGTTTGGCAGGTATATGCTGTACAACCATTACCATCTCTAGGGCATTTATCTCTCATTCCCTCTGTTTTACTTGACACCCAATCTCCCCCTAATGAAGCCTCTTTCTCTGTGTACACAATTCGACCACTTATATGTACATTACGATATAATATACAATTATCAGGTTTACCCCTCAGAGTCTCATAAAAGAATTTACCAGAGCCATGATCATTACTTTCTTGATCTTCTCCATCACCATTCTCACTAAGAGCATCAATAGAAGTCATTGTTAAATCATAGACATGATTTGCCTCTAATACAGTGATAACATTAAATACAGCTACAGCACTTATCATAAGAGCAGCAACAACATAAATCATTTTCTTTTTCATTTTCGTGAAATTTTAATTAGTTAGTAATTGGTTATTTAGTAATGAATTCATTTCCATACGCATTTCATGTATCGCCTTAGAGTCAACTTTTGGCTCTTTGGATAACACAATATTTATCATCTCTTTCATTTCCGTTTCATGGAAGAAAGATGGTTCTGCATAAAGTTTAGCCAATAAATAGTAAGGATAAATACGGATTGGCAGCAGTTGTGTAGATACTTTATAGCATTTCTCTGCATCAACAAAGTTTCCTGATGCTTGATAGCATTGTCCTAGCAGGTTGTAAATATTAGGATGACAACTTACTAAGTTAGCTCTTTTCAAAACAGTAATTGCTTCATCGTATCTTTTTTGAGCAAACAAACTGTTTGCGTATTTCATCAAGAAATTAAAGTTATGCTTAAAGGAGTCATATAATCTACTATATCCCGTTGAAGCCTCCTTTTCCAAAGCCTGATCCTGTAACACCTTTATGTAATATAAACGTTCAGAAAGTTCATTTACATTCCGTACTTCATAGATACAAAGTACATTGCCGCCAATAGAGCAACCGGTAGCAATAAAGCATGTATGCACTGAAATCCAAAATTTCTCACCCTTTCAAAATCAGACACACAAATGGAGAGTAGCAATGTACCCAACATCAGAAATGGAAGAATTTGAAAAGGATAAGATGATAACGAAAAAATCAATAAAGAGATAAGACCGGAACAAGCAATAGTTTCTTTATTGGCAATTCCCTTGCCAATCCCCCAAACAATCAATGATAAAAACAACATTAACAAAATAATGCCGCCTTCAACGCATATCTGCAAAAATTCATTGAAAGCATATTCGGGTGCTCCCGCCACTCTCTCTTCCTGTTCCGTATAATTGCCCGATGCAAAATAGGCAGATTGCTTCTCACCATACACTTGCGAGAAAGCTCCCGGACCATATCCAAAGAATGGTTTGTCTGCAATAACCTTGCATGTCGTTTTCCATATAAATAATCTACCATTAGCTGAATCTGCTTTCATCTGGAAAAGTAGAACTGATGCACATGCCACGATCATCGTGACTAATACACAACATAAAAAAGCTATGTAGCGATGAACCCGTAAGTAATGTTTTGCTTTTATTATCCACTTGAAATGTATAGCCAATACCCATAGACTACTAAATAACAAAGCTAACCATGCCGAACGACTCATCCCGGCAGGCAGGATGCACAGCATCAAAGAAAAAGCAACTAGCCACAGGTATCGTACTTTTCCGGTAGATTCGAGTAAACAACCTAAACCAATAGGAAAAATCATAGCTAAATAGCCTGAATAGGGCCCGGGATTATAAAAAGGACCGGTTATTGCAAATAATACGTGATTAGAGGGTAGAAATCCATGAAGTTGCAATACTCCCCATAGAGATAGTATGCAACCTATAGCTACAATCCCCCCATAGAGAATGGTCCTTGACATAGCTACATTTGTCAATAGAATCCGTGATGCATACCATAATATCAATAACAATATAGCATATATTATTTTCCAGTCAGCTAATTGGAGCTCATAATCGTATCGGGCGATATAGTAAACGACCAAAATAGAAATGAGCATATCCGGAACAGATATCCGGAAGCGTCTGTTTCTCGCCATAAATGAAAAGAAAGCCACCACTGAAACCAAACATATTCCAAGAGAGATTGGAAAAAGCAGCAAATAATTATCATAAATACTATACCTAACAAAAAATGCGCTACAAAGCATTACGCTAAATATGACAGTTATTAGTATTGATAAGAATACAGACTTTTTGTTGTTTTTCATTGTGTGTTATGAATATTAATAATGCTTATCTATTTCATATTATTTATCGCATTGCGCAAACAGTGCTGCACTGTGCTGTTGCATAATCGTGCTAATCCTTTAGATTACAGAGTCAATTACCACTCCGATCTGCCAACGAAGGTACAGGAAAAAAGATAATAGCATGCATAAAACATCGGCTAATTTCGGCTCTACAGGTTGATTTAGTGATTTTTGAAAACATATTAGTGATTTTTGAAAATCGCAGCACACCTTATGCCGCATTCTCACTCATCGCATTTTCCATATCAGAGTAAATACATATATTTCCACTACCTATTCATTGTTTAGTTACTAATGCGGAAAGATTCTCCCTACTTATGTCTGATGTGAAAAAGGATTCGAGTAGTAATACTTATATTATTGCTTCAGTTTCCCTCTTAAAAAAATAAATAATGTAGTTTTCATTCTAGTATGTTTTAGATGTTTATCATAGTCACTTGCTATATTTTTTTAAAGATTCTGTTCCATCTTATCTGCTTCGTCTTCTGGTCTCTTGAAAACCAAATAATCTGTCCCACTCCTAAAATGAAATCATCGGGTAATATTCCCCAATAACGAGAGTCATACGAATCATTTGTGTTATCTCCGCACATAAAATAATAATCGTGCTGAAAGCAGTATACTCCTAACAATGTATCTGCAAGGTATACCTGTCCCGCCTCATCCATCCTCATCAAAGATTCAGTCTCATATTCAATGCACTTACGGTAATCATTATAATTAATGGAATCAATCCGAATGCTATCCCCTATTTCAGGTAAATAAACGCTCCTCCATTCGTCATTGACCATCCACTGATAAGTCTCTCCGGGAACTGCAGCACAACGTTTACAATAAAAGACATCATCACCTATGATCATCTTTTCCTTATTTTCTGCATAAGGGAAATTGAATACTACCACATCCTTCTTCTGTACTCTGCGGACTCCTTCTTTCCGATGAATCAAATAATGTCCCGGATGGGTCGCATCTTCTTCCCAAATTCTACGTCCAGGTATCTGCATAGAAGCGAAAATGTAATCACCGCCAACCAAAGTAGGAGACATTGAATAGGTAGGTATAGCGCAAGATACCAACCAGTATATTCTGACTGACAGATACACTTGAAACAATACAAATAGACTAAAAAATAGATATCCCAGCCTTTTCAATAATTTTCGCATTCTCTTATTCATGCCTTTTACTTTTTTTGCTACTATTCCATTTCATAATACAATAGTACGGGATTAGAATCCGCAGATAAAGATTTCAGTCGTTGGAGATCAGAAGAAGACAAAAGAGTTTCATTTCTTGATACCAGCTCCACAAATCGCTCCATTTCCATTGGATGTATATATGAATTTTCGTTTCATCTTGAATTATATTAATCACATATCGTTATTTAAATCCATCTAAACTCTGAATACATCTCCATCATCTGCCAGTAAAGGTAGTAGATAAGGAATTGGTAGGGGCAGAAAGTTGCAAATAGTTTTGAGCAGAATAGCAGAATTAGTGATTTTTGAAAACTTTGCAGCGATTTTTGAAAGTCGAACGTCACATTTTTATAGCTTTTATAATCAAGAATGTATAATTGAGATTCTCTGAAAAAAATAACCTTCTTAAAAAAAGGAATATTTAAACGGTCCAGGAAGAGCTAAATCGCATCAACTCTACAGAAGGATAAGAGAAACTCCAGCATTTGCAAGCAAGGGATTCTTTCTTTTTATTATTGGGGGATTTTATTGATTAAATAGATTCTATTTTTCATCTTTGCTTATCATTCTGCAAATCAAAGTAGCAATAGATATAACATTTTATTGTTCACCTCTTTTTTTATATTTATAATAATCTAGAAGAAAACAAGCGTTAAACAGCTTCTTTATGTCTTCTTTACCACAGATAAAAAGGTTCGTCGGTGAGGAAGGAGACCTTGGTTTTAAAGGAACACCTCCTTGGTTTTAAACCAAGGAAGACTTTCAGAGCAAAAAAAGATGGATATTTATAGATGTTTTTATACAATATAAGCCTATATTCCTGCATATTATTACGCTATTTTATGCATTTTTTTGCTGGTTCATCATTTTCGGAACAACAATTATTCTGCTTAATCTTAAAAATAGCACATCAAGGCTAGAAAATAAATAATGATCAGTATGCTTCATTTTAGGATAGTGACAGATTTGTTAAATAAAGATCTATAAACGTCCGCTTTTTAGAAAGGCAACGGCCCTTCCGTTGCACCGAACGGATTATTTCCCTGCGGAACAAAGTCCGGTTCCGGCGGAGGCGGAGCCATAGCACCGGCATTCAGTTTAGACCCCAGCATAGCACCTGCAGGTTCACCCGGCATCGGTATAACCATATCATCTTCCGGATTAGAGAATCGTGTAAACTCACCTTTGAATCGGAGCAAGACTTCACCTACTGCACCATTACGATGCTTGGCTATCACAATTTCCGCCATACCGCGCAGGTCGTTACCACGATCATCCTGATAAATCTTATAATATTCCGGACGGTGAATAAAACACACCATATCGGCATCCTGCTCGATGGCTCCGGATTCACGAAGGTCACTCAACTGAGGGCGTTTACCGTCAATACCTTCACGACTCTCCACACCACGATTCAACTGCGACAAGGCTATAATGGGAATGTTCAACTCCTTCGCCAATCCTTTCAACGAACGGGATATCGTACTAACCTCTTCCTGACGGCTACCGAATGCCATACCACTCGCATTCATCAATTGAAGGTAGTCAATAATAATGATTCTCACCCCATGTTCACGCACCAGACGACGTGCTTTGGTCCGGAGTTCAAACACAGACAAAGACGGAGTATCGTCCACATAAAGCGGAGCATCCAGCAGGTCTTTCAGTTTGTAGTCCAACTGTTGCCACTCATAGCTTGCCAATTGTCCACTTTTGATCTTCTCACTCGGAATCTCACAAACATTGGTGATAAGACGGTTGACCAACTGGACGTTACTCATTTCAAGAGAGAACAACGCTACCGGATTCCGATAATCAACAGCAATATTCTTAGCCATAGAAAGTACGAAAGCTGTCTTACCCATGGCAGGACGGGCAGCGATTATAATAAGGTCGGAGTTCTGCCAACCGGAGGTCATCTTGTCCAGTTTCGTAAATCCACTTTCAAGACCACTCAGACCGTCCGTTCGTGCAGCCGCTTTCTGAATCAGCTTATACGCTTCGTCAATTACCGGATTAATCTGCGTATAGTCTTTCTTCATATTCTGCTGGGAAATCTCAAACAGCTTGCCTTCCGCCTCCTGCATCAAGTCGTCCACATCCAGTGTCTCATCAAAAGCCTTGCTTTGAATATTACTGGTAAACGTTATCAATTCGCGCGCCAACGATTTTTGTGCAATAATACGGGCGTGATATTCGATATGTGCGGAAGAAGCAACCTTACTGCTCAACTGAGTAATATAGAACGGTCCACCGACCTCTTCCAACTCACCTCTTTTGCTCAACTGCTCTTTGACCGTCAGAATGTCCACCGGCTTCTGATTAACGGCAAGATCAGTAATGGCAGCATAAATCAACTGATGACGATGCTCATAAAATGACTCCGGGCGAAGAATCTCACTCACCAGCGAATAAGCATCCTTCTCAATCATTAAAGCACCCAACACCGCCTCTTCCAGCTCCGGTGCCTGAGGTTGGATACGACCATAATCATTGACCGGTTGTACTTTAGTTGATTTTGTGTTACGGGAATTTCTTCTTTGTTCAGCCATCTGCTTATATACAATTTTATGATTTACAATTTATGATCCCCGGCTTTTATACATAGTAAAACCCGAAAGGGATGACAAAGATAGAATATAATAATGAAGAAAAGATAAGGAAAAATGAAGATTTTAGTAACTTTGTCACCAATAGCATAAATTCGCAACCCATAATTTAAAATTCAAAAATAATAATTCAGAACGAATATGATCACTTTCCCAAACGCAAAAATAAACCTGGGACTCTCTATTACCGAGAAGCGTCCGGACGGATATCACAACCTCGAAACCGTATTCTACCCCGTCGCTCTCGAAGATGCGCTGGAAATCCGGACCAGCCCCGAAGCGGACAAAAAGTTCTCCCTGCATCAGTACGGAATGGAGATATCCGGTAATCCGGAAGACAATTTAGTGGTGAAAGCATATCTGCTATTAGATAAAGAGTTTCACCTCTGTCCTATCGAGATCCATCTGTACAAACACATTCCTTCCGGTGCCGGACTGGGAGGAGGCTCATCAGACGCGGCTTTCATGCTGAAATTACTCAACGAACACTTTCAGCTGAATTTATCCGAAGATCAGCTGGAAATATATGCCGCAACTTTGGGAGCAGACTGCGCTTTCTTTATCAGAAACGCCCCGACCTTTGCCGAAGGAATCGGCAACATATTCTCCCCCATTCCACTATCCTTAAAAGGATATCAGATTCTGATCATCAAACCGGATGTATTCGTATCAACGCGGGAAGCTTTCGCCAATATTCACCCTCATCATCCCGAATACTCGATCAAAGAAGCGATTAAACGCCCGGTAAATGAATGGAAAGAGATATTAATCAATGATTTTGAAGACAGCGTATTCCCCCAGCATCCGGTGATCGGAGAAATTAAAGCCGAGCTATACAGGCAAGGGGCTGTTTATGCCTCTATGAGCGGTTCCGGTTCTTCCGTATATGGATTGTTCGAACCGGAAGGGACTTTACCTGAAACCGATTGGGGAACTAACGTATTCTGTTTTAAAGGCAGGCTGTAAAAGAGTAACAAAAAACGGTACCACGACTCCCGTCGTAGTACCGTCACAACACAAACACAAAATAAAACACGACAAAACTACTATGCAATCATACCTGTCTATGCCGGAGAGGCATAAGTACCATTTACTCATATTCACATACTCACAAACAGATCAAGCTGATTAGCATCTAATAAACAAATCGCATGAACGATTTGTTTAAACTTTTATGTTAATTAAAACAAATATATTTTTACTGAATGCCTCTTTCACGGAGTTTCAGCTGCCAATTCCATGCAGAGCGTAAAGTATCTTCTAATGTTTCTACCGCTTTCCAACCCAGTTCCTGGTTTGCATAATCGGGATTAGCCCATACCTTTTCAATATCACCTGCGCGACGGCCTACAATCTGATAATTCAATTTAACGCCGGTAGCTTTTTCAAAGCCATTAATCAGTTCCAATACTGAAACGCCGCGTCCTGTACCGATATTGAATACTTCTACTTTTTCTTTCTGTTTTTGCTCCAAAATACGGCGGATTGCAATCACGTGTGCTTTAGCCAAGTCAACAACGTTGATAAAGTCACGGATACAAGAACCGTCAGGAGTATCATAATCGTCACCGAATACACTTAGTTTTTCACGGATACCCATCGCTGTCTGAGTCAGATAAGGAATCAGGTTTTGAGGAACACCGTTCGGAAGTTCACCCAGCAATGCTGTAGGATGTGCGCCAATCGGATTGAAATAACGCAGCAAAATAGCATTGATCGGGGCACCGGAAGCTATTGTATCACGGATAATTTCTTCATTAATCTGTTTTGTATTTCCATAAGGAGATTCCGCTTTCTTGATCGGAGCCTTTTCCGTTACAGGCAACTCATCCGGTTGACCATATACTGTACAGGAAGAAGAGAACACTATGCCTTCTACTCCATGTTTAGGCATTAACTCCAGAAGGTTGATTAAAGAAACCAGGTTGTTACGATAATAAAGCAACGGCTTCTCTACCGACTCTCCTACTGCTTTGCTTGCTGCGAAATGAATAATCGCTTTAATTCCTTTATATTTGGCAAATACGGCATCAAGACCTGCAAAATCAAGACAATCCAGTTTTTCAAAAGCTGGGCGGATACCGGATACTTTCTCTATATTGTCAACAACGTCAGCACTCGAATTTGATAAATTATCGATAATGATTACTTCGTATCCACTGTTTTGTAGTTCTACAACGGTATGAGACCCAATATAGCCCGTTCCTCCCGTTACTAAAATTCTTTCTTTCATATAATTTTAAAATATGGTTAGTTTTTCGGTTTTCAGTTTGTTTGAGGTACAAATGTATGGAAATAAAATGGAAATGCAATAAACTATCGCAATTTTATTCACAGGAAGATACTTACGGGACGATTTGAGGGCGTTTTGGTATGATAAAAAACATATTCGGTATGAACAGATATAAAGAAAAAGGCCGGAAACAAACTGCCTGTATGTTGCCATACGACAGAGTTTCCAGCCTCTTTATCTAATTATCAACTTAGTCTTTTACACGACGCCAGAGAAGCCCATGAATGCCATTGCCAGCAAACCTGCGGTAATCAAAGCAATCGGAGTCCCCTGCATTCCTTTCGGAATCTTCACCAGGGTCATCTGCTCACGCAATCCGGCAAACAATACCAGTGCCAGACCAAAGCCAAGAGCAGTAGAGAATGCGTATACAACACCTGTCAGCAGATCAAAGTCTTTCTGGATTACCAGGATTGCCACACCGAGAATACAGCAGTTCGTTGTAATCAACGGCAGGAACACACCCAGTGCCTGATACAAAGAAGGAGAAACTTTCTTCAGAATAATTTCTACCATCTGCACCAGTCCGGCAATAACCAGAATAAAAGTGATTGTCTGTAAGTACCCCAATCCGAAAGCGTCCAACACAAACTTCTGAATCAGGAATGTGACGATGGTAGCGATAGTCAGCACGAAAGCAACTGCCGCACTCATACCCATCGCTGTTTCCACCTTCTTGGAAACACCCAGGAACGGACAGATTCCCAGGAACTGCGACAACACAATGTTGTTTACAAAGATTGCCGAGATAAATATCAATATATATTCCATATTCTTTTCTTATTTAATAGAGTTAGGCTTTCTTCAGACTATTAATAATGGCAATCAGATAACCTAAAGCGATAAAGGCACCCGGAGCCAGAACAAAGATCAGCATTCCGTATTCTTCCGGCAGAATGGTCAGATTAAATATCTTACCTGTTCCGAGGAATTCACGTACGGCACCCAACAGAGTCAGGGCAATGGTAAAACCAAATCCCATACCGATACCATCAAACATAGAAGCCAGCGGATTGTTCTTCGCTGCGAAAGCTTCCGCACGTCCCAATACGATACAATTTACTACGATCAGCGGAATGAAAAGACCGAGGGTAGCATACAGATCGGGCACGTATGCTTGCATTATCATCTGCAACAGTGTCACGAATGACGCGATCACCACGATAAATGAAGGGATGCGTACCATATCCGGAATCAGATTCTTGATAGATGAAATTACCACGTTCGAGCAAATCAGGACGAACATAGTGGCCAGTCCCATACCCATACCGTTGATTGCCGATGATGTCGTACCCAGTGTAGGACACATACCGAGCAGGAGCACAAAAATAGGATTCTCTTTGATAATCCCGTTCATCATTACTTTAAAATTATTCATAACTGTCTCCTCCTTTCTTAGTTATTAGTGTCATTAGCAGCTGCTTCACCTTCCGGTGCAACAGCCGGTTCATTTTTCTGGGAAGCTCCGGAATTCGTATCCACCTCACCGCCTTTATATGCCTGATAAGCAGCATTCACCGCATTCAGGAAAGCACGTGAAGTGATAGTAGAAGCCGTGATAGCATCTACCTGTCCATTCATGTCTTTGGTCACAGCCAATGGAGTCTCTCCCGGATTCATGCCCAAAATAGACTTTGCACTTTCTTCGTGAGATACCGGTTTTTCGTTCTTTGCAGGATCATAAGCTCCAAACCATTTGTCCGCTTTCGAACCCAATCCCGGAGTTTCAGCGTGCGCCAATAAAGAGTAGTTATAAATCTTGCCTTCAGCATCAAAGCCCACCAGCACTTTCAGTTCACCGCCAAATCCCATTGACTTGGCTTCAACGGCAGAACCTACCCACTTTTCGCCATTCTTGGCCGGATAGATAATGAAATCCACGATTTTCTTTCCGTCTTTCTCGCTGAAAACAGTATCGCTTTCGGCTACCGGATTATTGGTATATTCAGGAAGCACCTTTTTCAAGGCCTCGTTCAGCGTCTTTGCATTCGCTTCGGCAATAGGGCCTTTCGTCAGTTCGTTCACATAAGCCAGCAACGCTACGGAAACGGCTGTAACGCCCGTAAGTACCAGCAACATATTCTTTAAAGATGATTGTAACTTTTTCATTTCTTCTTCGCTACCTCCCCAAAGCGTTTAGGTTTACAATAGGTGTTAATCAGCGGAGTGAACGCATTCATAATCAGGATGGCGAATGACATACCTTCGGGATATGCACCGAACAGACGGATAACCACCGTCAGCAGACCGATACAAACACCGTAAATCAGCATACCTTTCTTGCTCATCGGAGAAGTCACATAGTCGGTTGCCATAAAGACAGCTCCCAGCATCAGACCTCCGGAGAGTAGTTGCAATACCGGAGAAACATACTTTTCGGGATCCACCATATGCATAATGCCTGCAAATACAAATACAGTCACAATGATAGAAACCGGAATATGCCAGGTGATGATCTTTTTCCAGAGCATGTATACCAGTCCGAGCAACAGTGCCAGCGCACTTACTTCACCGATACATCCGCCGTTCTGTCCGATAAACAGAGTCAGCGCATCAGGTATCTGGCTCAAAGCACTTGCATCGCCGTGAATAGCCTGTTTCATCAATGCCAGCGGAGTAGCACCGGTGGTAGCGTCCATATAAGATGTCAGCTGACCTACTACCGGCCATGTTGTCATCTGCACCGGGAAAGAAAGCAACAGGAATACACGTCCCGCCAATGCCGGGTTGAATGGGTTGCAGCCCAGACCACCGAAAGACATCTTGCCTACACCGATTGCGAACAGTGCACCCAGAATGATAATCCAGATAGGCAGATTGGAAGGTAGATTGAATGCCAGCAACACACCTGTAATGACAGCAGAACCATCACAGATGGTTGTAGCAGGTTTCTTCATTAAGAATTTAACGATCGCCCATTCGAAGAATAAACAGGCTGCTACCGAAGTAGCCGTGACAATCAGAGCCCCCAGGCCGAAGAAATAAAGCGACACCAGAAAAGCCGGAATCAGTGCGATCAGCACACCATACATATTTTTCTGTACGCTGTCTCCGCCATGCACGTGGGGTGATAGTGATACGATTAATTTATTTTCCATACTTCGTTATTTTTTAGCTTGACGTGCACGAATCATAGCTCCTACTTTACCCTTACCCAAGCGGCAGTAATCAAGCAGCGGACGGTTGGCAGGACAAGTGAACTGACAGGAACCGCACTCGATACAATCCATGATTCTTTCTTTTTCCATTGTTTCAAAATCTCCGTTTTCGGACAAAGCTCCGAGCAAGTACGGCTCCAGTCCCATCGGACAAGCGCTCACACACTTTGCGCAACGGATACAGGTTTGTGCTTCACCACGTTTGGCTTCCTTCTGATTCATAATCAGGATACCGGAACTGCCTTTTGCGGTAGGAACTTCGATATTCACCAGAGCCTTACCCATCATCGGACCGCCACCGATCACTTTTCCCGTATCCTCCGGCAGACCGCCACAAGCATCAATCAGCTGTTTCATTGGTGTACCGATACGAGCCAGGAAGTTGGAAGGTTTGGCCACAGACTTACCAGTTACGGTAATCACACGCTCAAACAACGGTTTATTTTTCTGAACAGCTTCATAAACAGCAAATGCCGTACCCACATTCTGCACAACTGCCCCAGTAGAGATAGGCAGCGCACCACTTGCCACCTGGCGTTTGGTAATCGCATCAATCAACTGTTTCTCACCACCCTGAGGATATTTCACTTTCAAAGGAACAACTTCGATGCCTGCATAACTGGAAGCAACTTTCGTCATCAGTTCAATAGCATCCGGCTTGTTATTCTCAATTCCGATAAATGCCTTATTTACCTTCACGGCTTTCATCAGAATGGAGACACCTACCATGACTTCTTCCGCGTGTTCCAGCATCAGCTGATGGTCGGCAGTCAGATACGGTTCACATTCCACCGCATTGATAATCACACATTCTGCCTTGAACGAAGGAGGCGGACAAAGTTTCACCTGTGTAGGGAAACAAGCACCACCCAAACCTACGATACCGGCATCGGCAATCTTCTTCACGATTTCTTCGGACGAAAGCTCACATTCTTTGACCAGTGTCTTGCTACGGTCAATGGTTTCTTCCCATTCGTCGCCTTCTACATCAATAAAGATAGCAGGTTTTGCATAACCGCTCGCATCGACTACTGTATCAATCTTCGCCACTTTTCCACTGACAGAAGAGTGAATTGCTGCCGAAACGAAGCCGGCAGGTTCGGCAATCTTCGTGCCTACCTTCACCATATCACCTTTTGCTACTATCGGTTTGGCAGGTGCGCCAATGTGCTGCCCCAACAGAATAACTGCCTTTGCAGGAACTTCCGCTGTGATGATAGGTTGATGTGCCGACAATTTATTTTCGTGTGGATGAACTCCACCAATTGAAAATGTCTTTAACATACAATTCTGTATTTTATTCTGTTATTATTCTGTTACCTTCGGAGCTTCTGCAGCAACTGTTTTCGGTGCTTCTTCCGCCTTCGGTTTACGTGGAGGGAAGTTCAGCTCGATAATTGTGTTCTGCGGACAAACTTCCACGCACTTACGACATGATTTACACTTGTTCGGATCGATGTAAGCCAGGTTATTCTCCAGCGTAATGGCTTCGAACGGACAAGTCTTGACACACTTACCACAGCCGATACAGCTCACTGTACAAGCCTTACGTGCTACGGCTCCCTTGTCTTTGTTCACACAAGAGATGTACACACGGCGTGATTTCTTGCCTTGCGGACGAATCTCGATGATCGCCTTCGGACAAGCCTTCACACAAGCGCCACAAGCTGTACATTTGGCTTCATCCACTTCCGGAAGTCCCGTTTCAGGATTCATGTGGATAGCATCGAACTGGCAAGCAGCCACACAGTCGCCACACCCGAGGCATCCGTAGCTACAACCTGTTTCTCCACCATACAATGAAGCGGCAATAGCGCAACTCTTCGCACCGTCGTATTGATTAATACGCGGACGGTTGGCACAGCTTCCGTTACATCTTACTACTGCTACCATCGGTTCAGCTTCAGTAGCTGCCAGTCCGAGAATATCAGCAATTTGTGCCATGACAGGCTGACCGCCTACAGGGCAGAATTTACCATCCAGCGAACCGGCTTTGACGCAAGCATCGGCAAATCCGCTACAACCAGGATAGCCACATCCACCACAGTTTGCCTGGGGCAACACTTCCCCCACCTGGGCAATCCGCGGGTCTTCATACACGGCAAATTTCTTGGAAGCTACATAAAGAATAGCGGCCAGCACGAGCGCTATAGCTCCCAATGAAATCACTGCAATCAGAATCAAATTCATAATGTTTTAGTTATTTATTGGTTTTATAGTAAATGAAAAATGTTGTTTCATTCGCGTTTTATTGAGCCACAATACGAAATAATAAGGAATAAGAACTGCCAGAGAAAGAAGAGCCGCATACAGTTCATTCCCTATCAATGCCATCCATGCGAACAGGGAAACAATCAGAAGTACAAAAGGAATTATGAATGCAAGGGTTACAGCCATCATGCCCATCGACGTTTCGCCGATCACCATCACCCGCTCTCCTACCTGATAGGAAGCAGCTGTAACATCCGTTATATCTATGATTTTGTCTTTACTATCCGCCGAAGAACAGTGGCCTTTTGCGCTACAAGCCGCACAAGCCGACGTCTGAACGATTCTCACCGACAGATGAGAACCCTGTATGTTTTCCACAATACCTAGATGCTTTATAGTATTATTCGTCATTTTGCAAACTCAACATTACAAATCGCGGCAAATTTAATCATTATTTGTGAACTACGAAGCATTCCCTCATTTTTTTCTACATAATAAAATGTTATTTTTTGTGTTTTCGTTATCGCACACGAAAAAGTAACGCCAACTATTTGATATTTTAGCATACAACAAAGCAGGCGGAAAAGTTCTTCCCGCCTGCCTGTCTTATCTAACCAATTACTTTATTTACTGAATGCTGCTTACAATGATGCAGCCTGTACTCCCAGTACTCCGGCAATCGCACCGGCTACAGCAATGATTACTTTCAAAACTACACTCCAAGTTTTCTTCATAGATTTTTCCTCCTTTCTTTTTTAAGCTTTTCAGATTATACAGTCGGATCCGGGGCTTCCTCGTCTCCTCCTCCTTCATTTCCACCACCGCCATTTTCACCATCATCCGGATCATTCGGAGTCACAGAGGCGTTCAACTTCTTCAGATATTCATCCAGACTGATCAAATCCAGTTTTTCATCTGCACGGGTAGCCGTCTTCGTGATACGCAGTTCCTTATTCGCCTGAAAGAAGATGCGTACGCTATCCACACTTTTAGCATTGACATCTTTCGCTGCATCCGCCCCTTTCGAGCAGGCAGTCAGCATAAATACCCCCAAGCCTTCGATATTCACAGACTTACCTTCCAGAAGTTGCTCTTTCATTTTCTCCACAAAATTCTGAATCACACTCTTGATATCACCGATGGATAAAGAAGAATAGCCCTGCATTTTCTGCGCAATATATTTCAGATTGACAGACTGACCTAAAGTGATCAGATGCGGATAATATTTCTTGGGAGAATTGGGAACACGCGGGTCAGATGGTCGCGTAACAACCTTGTAAATTACACTCATAATACGTTTTTTTAAAGATTCAAATTCAAGTTATTTTATTCACGTTTTGTTGATCAACAATGCAAAGGTGAGGCTTTTATTTCAGATAACAAAAAGAAAAGCCCCTTGCGGGGCTCTTTTTCTGAGAAAAGTTATAATTCATAGATATTCAGATATTTATCTTTTTGTATCTTGGCCATATCCATAGCCGTAGCCATAACGTTTGCCATATCCGTAATGCTTACCATACTTACCGTAGCCGTAGTAATAACCGTATTTTCTCTTCTTCAGGTCTACACCGTTAATGACGGTACAAAGATTAGGCAGCTTCTTCTCAAAAGACAGTTCATTGATCAATGTATATTCTGCCTTATGAGTGTAGTCAGCACGGCACACGTAAACTGACAAGTCTGCTATACGGCCGATTAATAAGGTATCCGTCACCATGCCGATAGGAGCAGTATCAAGGATGACATAATCAAAGTTCTTCTTCAAGATTTCTATCGCTCTGTCCAAGCCGTTACGAGCCAACAGTTCTGTCGGATTAGGAGGAACAGTACCACCCGGAAGAATAAACAGATTCTTATTCACATCAGAAGGTTGAACAAGTTCCATCAGGTCCGTTTCAGGATTGGAAAGATATTGAGTAATACCTTTCTCCTTATTAGAGAGTTGGAATACTTTATTCAGTCCCGGCTTACGAATATCGAGCCCGACAATCACCACCTTCTTTCCCAAAAGAGAAAGACTGATAGCCAAATTCGACGATACGAATGATTTTCCTTCACCACTGACAGTCGAAGTCACAAGGATAACCTTCTGATCATTATCAAGCATAAACTGAAGATTGGTTCGAATATTACGGAAGGTTTCACTCATCAAATTATTCTTGTTCTCGAAGACAGCAATAGAACCATTCTTATCATTCTTCTCATCTGTCAATGGAATATCACCGACAACAGGAACACTCGTCAGTTTCTCCACATCAGCACGTCCTTCGATCTTGAATTTTGTCAGTTCAATCAAGTAGATGATACCAACCGGAATTCCAATACCAAGTACCAATGCAATCAAATAGATCATAGAGCGTTTAGGAGATACCGGAATATCGTCAGCTATCGCTTCATCAATGATCTTCGCATTATTTGCAGTGGCAGCAAGCGCAATCGCATTCTCCTCACGTTTCTGTAACAGCATCAGATACAATCCGGCTTTGATTTCTTGCTGACGGGCAATACTAACATAAGCACGTTCCTGTCCCGGAGCGTTACTGATACGACGGGAATAACGACTCGCCTCACGATCGAGGCTCTCTTTGGTGATCATCAGTCCCTGCAAGGTTCCTTCAAGAGTAGCCTGTACATTAGCTTTCATAGCACGGATACTTGTATCCAAGTTAACAATCGTGGGATTATTTTCTGTTGATGTCCGCAACAGGCGTTTACGTTCCATCAACATCTCGTTATAACGTTCAATCGCACCAATCAAGGCGGCATCCTGCAAACCGACATTACTCGGTAATACTTCGTATTCATTGCCTCTCAGATACTTACGTAAGTCATTCACCAAACTGATTTGAGTACGGTTCTCTACGCTCTTCTTTTCATATTCTGCATTACCAGCCAAGGCTATCTGAGCTTCACTCGTCAAATCCGTGATACCCGCATCACGCTTGAAAGTCTCCAGATTAGCTTCCGTACTACCCAATTCTTTTGAAATAATGCCAATACGTTCATCGATAAACTCAGCCGTCTTCTGGGCAATCTCGTTTTTATCATTATTCGTATTGCGATTATACATCTCCAGTAATTGATTAATAAAATCTTGTCCACGCTGCAAACTGGAGTTCTTCAACGAAATTACGGCTACAGAAGTAGTCTTAGAAGTAGGAGCAATAGACAGGCTTTTACAATAGTCTCTTGCCACTCTCATCGGCTTACTTATTGTCGCAGTTATATGACGTACGTCCTTCTCTATCTGAGGAACTCTTGTCCCATCCTGCAAAGTAACCGAATCAACAGCCTGAAAGAAGGCCAGCGTGCCTTCATCAGTCGGGAAGATAGCAGGCAACTTTTCAAAATGCTTCTGATAACCCTTCTCACCCACAGTCACATTCACATCCATACTCCCTTCAGGCTGCAAAGTCATTTCCACCATCATCGGTACATTCAATTTTTCAGCCTCTTGAGGAGTTAGGCTCACCTGCACTGGAGAGGTCTTATATAAACCTTTAGCAGGAAACTCATCCTCATCTTTATAGGTTATATACAATCCCAACTGATTCACAACCTCTTTTACGAGTGTTTTCGAACGCAAAACCTCCAGCTCATTGTCAATATTCTTAGAAGAAGTCATCAGGCCGCTTAATCCCATATCCTCCAATTCCGAAGAAAGTCCTGCACCTCCACCCTTCTTCTCGTCTTTTATGAGAACAGTGGCGGAAATATTATAAATCGGGGTAGCCCAATGCAAATAAAACCATGCGCCAACAAAACATAGCAACACCGCACCTACAAACCAGGGCCAATGAATGATATATTTAAAAAGAAGCGCCCGGAAATCAATTTGCTCCTCAGTCAGTTCACGTTCCTTCACGTTTTTATTTTCTTCCTTCATAACCCTTTCTTTTTATTTCAAGATGTTAAACAATAAACTGGCAATAGAAACAAGGATCGAAGTAGCAGAGAACCACAAGCTTGTACTAGTTCCGATATCCGAATTTCGTGCTTTCGCTTTATTAGGAGTCACGTAAATGATATCATTCTGCTGCAGATAGTAATAAGGAGAAAGAATAGTCTCCGCCTTGTTCAGGTCCAACGGAATAATTTCCTGCTTACCATTGGCATTCTCCCGTATCAGCTTAACATCATCACGCAGGCCGTATACAGTCATATCACCTGCCATAGCCAAAGCTTCCAGGATGTTCACCTTTTCATTGGAAATCGTAAATGTACCGGGACGGGCAACTTCTCCAATCACGGAAATCTTATAATTTACCATACGTACCGTTACAATAGGAGTTTCCGTAATATAAGGTTTCAACTTTTCCACAATCATTTGTTCGGTCGCCTTCTTGGTCAATCCGCCTACATGAAGTTCACCTAATACAGGGAAATTTATATTACCGTCATTATCCACTAGATATTGTTGTAGGACTGGCTGAGTGGTGGCATAATTCAAGGCCATATTATTCTGCGTTGCAACAGTCAAATTGAAAGGTGCCGCCAATTCTGGACTGGTACATGATACCACAATGGTTAACAAATCCTTTGGCATAATCTTTGCATCATACAGTTGGTCATTCTGGGTACTATACAGTACCACTTCCGCATCCTGCAAGTAAGGTACTTTTTTGTAAGACTGGCAGGCTGTTAACAGAAAAGCTGCCAACACGTAATAACCTAGTTGTTTCATTCTCTTCATATATTTCTTTATATTGTTTTTTTTAATTTATCTCTACACAAATCAATCATTTTTATCGACCATCTCCCCTATATGCCCCATCTTTTGCTTCAAATATGACGGAAGGTTCTATAATATTTATTGTATGCCATGCCCCTGCAGGTATTTGGATACCGAATTTACCATCTGCAGGAGATAGTATTTGACGTGAAACTTCTTTGAAACTTTTTTGTCTTATCACATCATCACAACAGGAAGTAGTCTCATGAACATATTCATTCACTTCTTCATAGATAATTTCCTCTAATTTACCAACAAGACATATTACAGTTTCTGATGTTTTTTCATGTCGATGAATAGGCACCTCTGTTTGTGGTTGCAAAGCATTGAGCATGCGTTGGCTGGTGTCGGCAGATGAAGTGCGCAAGTCGAAATTCTGACGCAAACGTGGATTTTCTTTAGCCTCCACCAAGAGGGTTTCAAGTAATTCTTTATTTATTTCCATATTGTACACTGAATTATTGAGCATTCACATCGTTCTTCTAGGAACAAAGAGGTAGATACAAATGCCTGTAAACCTTTCAAATATTTTATATACAGAATATTAATAGCGTCTTAGCACCACTTGGAACGCCTCTGCATAGCTGCATCCCCACTGACTACCTCGTATTGCAGCCAAACCTGAAATATATTCATTGCTGCGCGGATGAGGATATGGACGCATGACACCACGGTACATAGCCAATGCCTTGCACTTGACTGCCACACCTTCTTTACCCACCTCAACATAGCAGTTTGGACGGAACAAATTCATGGCATCATTGATTGCCCACTCACTACATGAAGGCACTTCCATATACCAAAATTCCTTCACTGGCTTTACACTTGGTTGGCGCTGGAACAAGCGAATAGCCTCCTGGCAAGCCATTGATGTCTGAAGATGATCATTGTTTGTATCTGCAGGATGATGAGTGATAATAATATCAGGCTCGCTTTCTCTGATAGCACCCTCTATGAACTGTACTAATTTCAAATGTGGCACAGTATTCATCTCGATATTCGGGAACGTTCCCTCATACTTTTTCTTCACCCCAAGAAAAGACACGGCAGCATCCGTATCTCCCTCTAATTCCTTGTCAGAAGGACGGAATGCACGGGCCTTCGCCTCCGTACACATAATTGCCACGTCAATTGCATTACCTTCATGCGACCATTTCCACATGGATGCACCTGCTCCGAGAACTTCGTCATCAGGATGTGCTACTACTAATAAATATTTCATTGCATTTGTCTTTATTTTATTTTCCTCTGCTCACACTAAACTCTAACACCATTGATCATTATTCATCTGACCGGTATTGTATTCGTTCATTTGTTCATTGTCTTCTTTGCACCCTCGACAAACTCACTCAGCATCCATGTACATTCTTTACCATACACTGCATAGAGTATGCAAATGACAGTATATACTATCATCTTTAAATCATAGAAAATGCTAGCTTTTTGGACATACGTATATTCTAATTCACGACGTGTAGGATATACCTTTTCCATATACTCTTTCTCATCTGTAATCTGGTCACCATAAATAAAGTCATAGAGTGCTGCCGGTCCACTTAACCCTACCGGTACTTTTGCCGCCTCATTCCATTTTCCATAACGAAACATATCAAATTGGTCTTGTGCTACCGGACGTGGCCCAATTATCGACATAGTGCCATTCAAAATATTCACCAACTGCGGTAACTCGTCAATCTTCACCTTGCGGATAAAATGTCCGAACGGAAATATACGATCTTCGTCAGGTCTTAAAGAAGCCTCTGTAGCAGCTTTTACCACTCGCATAGAACGAAATTTATACATTTTGAATGGTTTGTTATTTTTGCCTATACGATGAGCTGTATAGAATACTGGCCCCCAGTCAGAAATCAAGATTCCGATAATGCCGACTATCCATAAAGGTGATGTACCAATGATTCCTATCAAGGCACAGATGAAATCAAATATTCGCTTGATTACTTTGTAAAACATTGTCTTTATCTTCAATTATGATTCTATTCAATATATAAGCCATTCGGGCATTGCTCATACTCATTTCATACCTTTTCTAGGTTCAATACCTTCAAAAGAATCTTTTAGATCTTTTACATGATAATCAAAATCATATTTACTCATCTCCATGTCATACGTACTATTTGAGAACATTTTTCCCAAAGCACGCACATGGTTTCCAAACAACGAAATCAACCAGTTGAATATCGAAGTAATCCAAATCTTATGATTGTACTTTTCCGCAAAATAGCGAACGATTTCTACTGTATCAGCATATTCCCCGTTTTGAGGATAGAATGTTCCTTGACATTCATGCAAAATGGCCTGACGTATAAATTCGCATAGATTATCCACAAAAAGCATACTTCGCTTGTTGTGCCAAGCAGGGAATACAGGAGCTTTTACACCCAACCATGCCAATCTTGGAAAATTTCCTTTGCATCCCGGGCCATAAATCATAGGAGGACGAAGAATACACACTTTAAACGTTGGACAGTCAAGTTCCCGTATGCCTTTCTCGCCCTGTAACTTTGAGTCTCCATAAAAGCCATTAGGTGCTGGCACCGTATCCTTATGAATTCTCTTACCTTCCAATGTTTTTACCTCTTTATACACAATCATACTGCTCATGTGTATAAATTGCTTCACACCTGCTATTTTTGCAGTTCTGGCAATGTCAATCACCATATCGCGGTTTATAGCGTAGTACAAAGGTCCTTCACCTTTTGCAGCTTTAACATGAGCAATACCTGCTACATTATAAACAACATCATATTTACTGAAGTCAGCCTTCTTCCAGTTATCATTGATTGTATCTACTGCATCCACTTGAAAGTCTTCTGGATATTGTTGTAACCATTTCTCCACTTTCGTGCCTACATAGCTGCCAGCACCTGTTATCAAAACTTTTTTCATTACTTTCTTTCTCTTTCAGGAATTAGACGAACAACTTTTGCAGGACGGCCAACAGCTACAGTCCAAGCAGGAATATCCTTTGTTACCATACTACCGGCACCGACAATAGCACCTTCACCTACAGTAACTCCTGGCATCACAAAACTCTCCATTCCTATCAGACACCCTTTTTTCAGCACGATAGGCTTGATAGTATACCCTAATTGCATGTAGTCATCGCCCACACAGTAATCAGAAAAGTCTCTCTGATGGCAGAGCAATCGACTACCGCTGGCAATGCTCACATTGTCCTCCAATATAATCATGTCAGCATGTCCTAAATCCACACGCACATACTCACCGATGAAACACCCCTTGCCTACTTTGCATCCCAAACGCTTCAATATCCATGGACGCAGGCCACGAGGATTGATAGGCTGCAATATCGGCCAATCCATCATCTTCTCTAGACGCTTCTTATATATATTGCCCAACACCTTGTCCAATAGTTTACCCATGGTCACATCCCCATAAGCCTCTTCCGAATAATTGAATCCAAGAGCACGAAGCATCTTGTATGTAGTGCCTAACTTCTTTTGTTCTTCCATTATTAATTATTTATTTGACTCCGATTATCTTTTCAAGATTGTCTATACACATATCCATACGATAGTTCTTTTCATAATAGTCACGTCCATTTTGCCCCATCCGCTCAAATGCAACTTTATCAGCTAAAACCTTCTCACGGATAACTTTTATCAAAGCTTCTGAATTGCCTGCAGGTACTGCATATCCACAATGAGATTCTTCTATGATGTCTACTCCCCCATAACCGATCATTGCTAACACAGGACGACCTGCTGACATGTAGCTTTGCAGACGTGCGGGTACCACAGCTTCTAAATGAGCGAAACCAGCTCTGAGTGTTACTAGCATAGCATCCGCCTCTTTCATAAACGCAGGCATTGCCTTGAACGGGAATTGCCCCAAACAAACCGCCTTATCCTCCATACCATTTTCTTTAATGAAGTTCTCAAGCCATTCCTTACGTGAACCACCACCAACAAACACCCACTTCACCTCTGGAATATCTTTCAGTCCCAACATTACTTCCGTCACAGCCTCTAGATTCTGCGACTTACCAAGGTTTCCTGTAATCATTATCTTGAATCCATCAAACAACTGTGGTATGTCATATACCTGTGGCATCTTCAGGATATCATCGCTCCAATTCGGAAAATAGATAATTTTATCAGCAAAATCACCTTTTCCTGCAATCGGTTCGTAAAACCGCCTACTTGTAATAAGAATCTTATCCGTCTGCCTGTATATGCCCCTTACCAGTTTATCTATAAATCCAAGCACCCTTTTATTCTTCACACCGCCACCCGACATCATCGCATCAGGCCACAAGTCCATAATCCAATAGTAGAAAGGTGTCTTTCTCAACTTTCTAAGCAGCAAAGATGGGTAGGCCTGGAAAATGGGCGAAGGTTCATGTCCGATAATGCAGTCATATTTTTTTCTCCACGCGAAGAAGAACATCACCCACAAGCAACCGCTTATCACATACGAAAAATAATTTATAGGCAATCGCCAACCGCCTCTACCTCTCGGAGTCTGAAAGCAACGGTACACATTCACTTTCCCTTTCCGATTATCATCAGAACAATCAATCACTTCATGCCGCTTGCTAAACAAGCCATATCCTTTAAAATATTTCCCTCCCGGATAATTGGGAATGCCTACTAAGGCATCTACATGATGTCCACGTCTTGCCAATTCAAACGCCAAGTCATTACTCTTAAATACTTCTGGGTAGAAGTATTGCGTCACTAACAGTATTCTCATTATTTTATATCTCTACATACGAAGATTTGTTGTCAAACCCTTTTAATGCTCTTCCTGAAAACCACAGTTTACCATTATGATAGGCATTCTGCGGAAACTCAAATGTACCGAATTGAAATATTGCCGGCCAACAATCCTTTTTTGCCTTTATCACTTCTTGCCAATGCTGTCCGTCTTTTGTCACCCAAATATGCGAAAAACGATCTTTGTTCACCTTCGACGGCTCAATAGTCGTTGAAAGATAAGCCACGTCTCCTGTTTGTCCGCCCTTAATAGCAGAACCTTGGATTTTAGTAAGAGAGACTATCTCAAATGTATCTCGGTTTATCCTGCGTATTTCATTCTCCATATACTGCGAATCAGTGGCATATACTATAAAATCTTTGTAGAAGAACAACTGGCAACTTCTGTATTCCTGCCCACCTCTCAGCACCTCATAAAATGTCTGAAATTCATCATCCGTATAACCAATTATACATTCATTTTCCCTATCGCCAGTCAGTACCCATACACACTGAGTATACTTGTCATAAAACAATCCATGCACATGATTGATGTTTCCTTTTGGAAAGGTATAAACCACCTGCCATGTCTCACCATTATCCACAGATATATATATGTTCACAGCCTCCTTTCCCATGTTTTGAAAATACTCTCCAAAGAATATGTGTCCATTGGGTAACACGCATAAATTCAAAGGCTTCGAACCACGAAGAATAGTAAAAACCTTTTTAAAGTTACCACCAACAGGTGAACTTTTGAACAAACCTTTCTTTGCAACAGCCATTATGCCACCGTCATGCAATTCAAACAATCCTGTGATCTCTGCGCGAAGAAAGCGACGGGTAAATTTAAATTGTGATAACGAAGCATATTTTTTGTCGTTTATAAATCCTATTCTTTCTGCTTGTTTAAAAAGTTTATAACCTTTTGAATGAATTTCAAAACCGTTTCCAACAAGCAAAACTTTTCCTTTAGTTTCCATTTCGCGTCCCCTTCTGTTTATTTTTAAACCATTCCGTTCGTATATCACACTTGCTATTTGGAGCAGGACTTGTTTCTTCCACCTTTACCATTATAGGCATCAGTACACAGTTCTTTCTCTGATTCAACTGTTTTCTCTTATCTTCGTCTGCATCCTCTAATCTGGAGTAATAGGTTCTTGCAGAATACATCACGTTCAAAAAAATTTCAAGGCTTGCGCCTTCCTTTTGAGAATACATCCGAAACCACGTTTAAACTCTTTCTCTCCTTCATCAAACTGTAAATCGTCATACAACTTCGACATGGTAGGGACTGCAACACTGCTTGTCCAAAGCCAAAAAGGAAATTCACATCCTTAAGATTGAAAAATTCTCTTATCTTGTCTTTCAACAGTTCTATGTTTTTGTCAAAATCATTGCTTCCTTGCAAAAAGTCGGATGTACCTTGCGAGACTTTTAATTCACCGTATGTCATATATAGATATCTGTTAGTCAGTAATCAATTTGACAATGCATACATTTTTTATTTCACGCAAGATTTCAATTTCGTATAATACGCATCACGTCGCTTCTCCAGCACACTTGCCTCATACTGTAAGCTTCTCTCGAAATTTTCCTTGCTAGTAACTTCGTAAATTGACTTATTCTTCACTAGTTCTTCAATGCGATCAGCAAGAGTATTGATGTCGGAATAACCTACAAGGAAATGCTCAGATACGAGTTCAGGATTACCAGATACAGGAGTAGTGATACAAGGTAAACCTTTTGCCATTGCCTCGATGATTACACGGGGCAGCCCCTCCGCCCATGTAGGCATCACATAAAGATCGGAAGACTCTAAATAATCACTCAACCGTGAGCGAGTCACACCACCGATGAATTTCACTCTATTCTCCACACCTAGTTTCTTAGCAAGGTCTGAGAGCAACTGTATGCCGTTGTGATAATCAGGTCCGGCAAACTCTACACGAACATTCACACCTCTGTCCTTCAGTATCTTCATCACCTCGATGATTTCGTTGTACCCCTTACGGCCATTGTACTGCACCTGAGTACACACGTGTGAAATCACAAACTCCTTGCCCTCGGGATACTGACGAGCTGAAGCATAGAATGATTTAGGAAGTGCCAACGAGGAGTAATTAGCAAAGAAGGCATCAGGCCGCTTGCTTGTATAGTGAGTTTGCAAATAGTGAGCAGTCACGCATGCCACACCATTAGCTTTGTTGCAAGTATTCACCATCTGCTTGTGAATTCTGCGCCATAGGATGCGTTCAATACTATTGGTAGCTGACACCAAAGCATCTTTGGCATCAAACACCAATTCAGTTCCATACGGGATACCAGCCTTAATCACTTTGTCTGCTACACGTTGTGCTACCGTTGAGGGTAGTCGCAGGATAGCCGCATCACACCCATCGGTTATATGGCGGATAACCTTACCTATTTTATGGTAAACTTTGGCATATTGCACTGGTCCGCTGAAGAATGGCAACGGAACATACTCTATACGAGGATCGTCAAGCAACACGCGCGACTTACCCAATGCATCTTCATACACACAACGGGTAGTTAGTCGCAACTCGTCAAACACACGTAAATAGCGCTGGTAAAAATCGTACTTATCCTGATTTCGAGCATAAAACTTACCCTTGTAACAATATACATAGTCGTCACACGACATCAATAGCTTAGCCATATATTTTCTTTCTTATTTTTTCTATTTGCTCCTTATATTTTGAGAAACGCGTTCTATCTCTGTCTGTATCATACCAAGCTGGCCGCTCGGTGCGTTTCACCACAGCAGGTGCTCCAGCTATCAACACATTGCCATCGAATGATTTATTAACAAGCGAATGTGCTGCTACAGTCACACCATCACCAATCCTAACCGAGCCTACCACCTGACTTCTTGTAGAAAGGTAGAAGCCATCGCCAATAACCTTATCGCCACCAGCCACACAGGTACAGGTGTGATAACTGCATAGTTACCTATGCGAGTCTCAGAGTTGATTGCAATTGTACCATAGTGAGGGATGACGACCCCATATCCCAAAGAGTTCTGACCGATACTGAAACCGCATTTTACTCCCAACTTAGCCACCTTATAGCGCTCGTAAGTCATCATGATTATATTCCAACTGAGCATTTTTTATGGGTATTATAATAGTAAGCATACCTACGTAAATGAAATAAAAATTTAATAACTAACACTTTACCACCCAATATCGCAAAATTTTCCATCAGTATAGTCTTTAGGTTGCAAAAGGCTGGATAACCATTCTTAATGCTATCTGCAGTAATGTAAAATACAAGGTCTTTCTTTGACTGTATCATTGTTATGTTATTTAATGTCGGTAAAAAACATTTAAAAGTCCATTATATGCGAATGCCAATCAAAGGCTGAATTTGCAGAACGCACATATCTCTTCATCTCCTCCACATCCTCCTTTCTGACAGTGAGTATAGAGCTTCGCAACGTAAAAAGCATACTCTCGTAATCATACCCCTCTACAAGGAATCCTGTTTTTCCATTGATCACATGCTTAGTCAGATCACTCGTTTCCTGCGTTATCACTGGTACTCCAACTGTCATTAATTCTGCAAATTTGGTTGGGAATTCTACCATACTCTTGCGATTAGATTCGCGAAGCAAAACCATAAAGTCAGCTTTCTTGTAATAGGCAGGAATCAAGTATTGCGACACCCGTCCAAGAAACATCACATTCTCATGAAGAGAGGTACTAAACAACAATTGTGCATACTGTTTCATACAAGCGTCACGTGTCGTGCCAAGAATAAGGAAACGAATAGCCTTACCTTCGTTAGCCAAAGTGTTGACTGTATTGATAACTGAATGCACACAGTCCTTTTTTACAGGATTACCGGCATAGATAAGGGTTATGCCATCAAATGGCTTCACTCGCTTATCCTCCACGGTAATAGACCATTTAGGTTCTTCTGGATCACACAAAAGCGGCATGATGATATTCAGAATAATAATTGTTCAGGAAACTGCTGATAACAATTTTATTCCTTACTAAACGTTGAGTAAAAGTCATATTGACATATTTGAGAATAATATCTGTCAGATGCAACTCATTGTTGTCATACTACTCCGTTATATCATTGGCAAGTTTAATTCTATATTGATTACAAAATTTCTGCATTTTCCGAGTACATGAGTAATCAGCATTATACATGATTATCAGGTCTGGCTTTTCTGTTATTTGTTCCAATAGCGTCAAGGTTTTCTGACCTCTATGTATTTTCGCTTTCAGTTTATTGAAGAATCCACCAGTAGCATCCAATTCATGAGTAATTACATATTCTAATCCATCTACCTGATACATACCATCTTCGCAGAGGTCTTCTTGCTGATACTTTCCTCCCCAATTTATGAATTTTACTTCATGACCAATTTTTCTAAATGCTTTTGCATTATTCAGCACCCGGGGAGCAACTGCATCAAAGTTGGGGAGTCAGAAGCATCCGCAATAAACTATGTGCATAAGCGACCCTCCTCTCTGATAAATTGACTATCGCAATTTACCTTCATTTGCTTGATAATAGGAAAATTAAGCATTTTCCCTATCTCCAAGTCCCATTTCTTAGGTTCGAACTCGCCGAAGCCAAAGTTGGGATAGAAAATTGTTTCACTGAAAAGCATTAGTACTCCATTGACATCATAACAATTGGCGTGATACTTCGTAAAACGACTGAAATCTACCTTAAAAAAACGGACTTTTCCGTTAAAGCAGAAGAATTTGTAGTCTTTTAATTCATCGTATTCAGTTTTAAACTCATTTACAATACAATTAATTATCAAACATTTACCCTCCAACGCAAATTTCATTAGGTAAAGTTAGTAAATCTCCTAACTTGTCATTCCACTCTTCTGGAGTGAATTTTCCAAAACCTGAATTAGGATAGAATGTGAGTTCTCCGAAATATTCCTTATTGTCAATCACATAAAGGTCAACTCGCACAAAGGGAATGTTCTCAGCCAACTTGCGACAGATATCCTTCATCTCATCAAAATGTTTCGGACATTCAACAGGAGCAATGCCGTTGCTGATGTTTGGATTCAGCCCAACAAACTCTTGATGCTTCCACTCCATATCGTAGAAATCAATGGTTTCTTTCGAACGACGGTCGCGAATCACCTGACAATACTTCGGTTCTCCATTAAAACAGAAAAACTTGTAATCAGGTAGGTCAGCAGGTGCAGGATTCTTAACAGGAGCCATGAACTTCTCTGCAATGATTCTTGGCTTTATTCCTTTATACACCCATTCACCTTGCAGCATATCAGCAGATACGTTCATGGATGTATCCAACAATTGCTTTGCTGTCTCTTTGTCCAGTTTGCTCTTATCCTTGCAGATGACCACTCCTGTTCCACCACCGCCATTGGTACTTTTGAGCACGAACTGATCAGGAAGTTGCGAGAAGTCAATATCGTCAAACTTATTCCAAACGCCAAGTGTAGGAATCACATACTGTTCTCCAATACGTTGAGCCACATATTCCTTCACCTCATACTTATCAACCATCTTAGTATAGAGAGGTTTACGATTGTAGAGTTTCAACCACTGAATTTTTTCGGTAAATGTGACAGGATTGTCAAGATGCAGTTTCTTGTGCATCAAGAGGCGATACCTGCAACGGAGAAAGATATCCTCAGGCAACCATGTGCAATATCTTGCCATAAAGGCAGCTATCAATCGAGAGGGCTGTAGCAGTACTTTCATTTTATCATTCATTCTTCTGACAATAATTTATCTAAATATGCAATCAGTAATTCACGGTGTGTTTCACATCGTACACTGTTCAAAATTACCGCCTTCTTCTGACGTAAAATGACATCTGGTAGCAAGCCCCTGTGATACAATGCACGTACATAATGCGAGGTATAAGGTTGCATCGGTGAAAGTGGCTGTTCTTTCATCACCATCTCCTCATACACCTGTTGCAACTTGGCATCATCGACAATTACCCCATTGAGCCTCTTTATCTCTTCTGATACAGTCTCGTAAGGCTCAACATGAATCTCTGGTCTGTCATTGCATTGTGTGAATGGAATAATCCCGAAGCTTATACTGTCGCCAAAATCAACACTCAATAGCAGTCCCTTGTTCCATGGGCAGTTACGTTTTCTAGGATTATCGAAATAGAAGTTGCCCAAACCGTAGAAAATCAATTTGCCCTTGTACGTCTCATATCCACTATAGCAATGCTGATGATGGTTCACTACAAGGTCTGCCCCAAGATCGATGATATAATGGTAGAGTTTCTTCATGCGCGGAGTGGGTAGTTGGAAATGTTCCCTTCCTCCATGTACGATAACTACCACATAATCCACCTGCGGACGAAGAGCCTGAATGTCATAAAAGAGATTAATTTCTGTAATGGGACAAGAGCCTGCTTCGGTATCGGTAGCAATGCTCGATTCGTTCTCACATACATTCAGAAAACCAATTTTTTTACCACCTTGTTCGAATATGAATGACTTTCTTGCCTCTGTAAGGTTTCGACCTGCTCCGAAGAAAGTAATCTGATGCTCACGCAAGGCGTTGAATGTTTCAAGCACTCCTTGCGAGCCAAAGTCTTTCAGATGGTTATTTGCCAACGTAAACAGACCGAAACCGATCTTTTTCAGAACCTCAATAGAGTTCTTGGGATTGCGGATGCAAGGACCATCTTTCAGAATGCCTTTCTTGTAGTCGGTTACTGGACTCTCAAAATTTACGATTGAGAGTTCATGCTGACCACAAATATCCTTTATACCTTGGAAAGTGCTGACAGCCTTGTCCGTATCTTGAAACAGGCGTACAGCTCTGCCCTGTACGCTAAAGTCTCCTGCAAATAATATCTTCATCGTCTTAATGCTTTTAGGGTTTCCAGCACCTTGGCTGTCTGCACTTTGTAGTTGAAAGAAGAAAAGACAAGTTCTTTACCCTTCTCACCTACCGTCTTTGCCTCATTATAGTGAATAGCGATATACTCCAACTTATCTCTAAACATCTTCACATCGTCAGCTTTAGAGATATAGCCGTTCACTCCATCTTTGATATATAGCTCCATATCACCCACATTGGTAACAAGTACAGGATTACCTGTAGAAAGATACTCGCCCATCTTGGTAGGGAATCCACCTTCCGCCTGATGGTTTGCAGGACGACAAAGAGCCAAAACATCTGCATTCTTCAACATCTGAGGTATGTCGTAATACTGCACCTGCCCTGTGAAGATAACATTATCTTCCAAAAAGTATTTTGCTATCATATTCTCATAGATTTCCATTTCCTCTTGGGAAGGCTTTTTACCTACGAGTACAAGTTTAAAAAGTTTCTTGGCCTGTTCCGTAGTGCCGTATGCCTCTATCAGGTCAGCTACACCATCCTTGGAGTTCTGGAGGTTACCACAATAGGCAATATAGCGATAGCCTACATTTTGCTTCTCTACAACCGAAAAGCGATTCGGATCTACTATCATAGGATAAACCTGAAGCTTATTCTTATCCACCCCTCTTTCAACAAGAAATTTCTTGATGAAAGTGGAGATTGTAAACACCTTGTCAAATTGAGCTACAAGACGGCAATATTCCTTCATCTTGGCACAATTGGTCGGCATAAACACATCAGGATATTCTGTGCGCTCATGCACTATCACCTTATCGTTTTTATGCGCAAAAGACAACAAACGTTTGATGACACGCAGGTCGCTCTGAGCGCAATATATCACGTCATACAGCTTCGCCACACGTGTCAAGTTAATAAAGTTGTAAACCATTGCAAAGGCTGTCTTCAAAAACGAATTTACACCTGTGAGCTTATGGTTCAAAGCCATATCATCCGCCACAGTCAACGGCTTGATGGTATAGACATCACACTCTGCTCCCAACTCACGGAAACCACGAACCGTAGATTTAGTGTGGTTGGTATATGCTGTGTTTGGATAAAAGTTCCAAACGACTACGAGTATCTTCATTTAATATCTTGTTTTGTCCGTTTTAACAAATATCTGCTTTATTGCTGATAGTCTCTCGCCAATCAACTGTTTGGAAACTGCCCAAAAGCGCAAAAAGCTATTCTGAGGTTGAATATTTCCATAATGAATGGTTTTCTTGGCATAATCGTAATACATAAAGTATAATGGATGGACACAATTGTCCTGCCATGGCTTGGGCTTAGATACATAATGGAGAATATATGGATCACGCAAATATTTTCTGGCATTCTCCTTTTCTTTCTCGTAACCGTTGATTAGTTTACCATTTTTCCAGTCTCCTCGTCTGTCCAACTGATAAACATATACTGCTGATGTCATGTTCCATTGAGGCATCACATGAACCGTTTTATCGTAAAGAACTCCATTCAATGCATCTTGGTCGTGGAACTTGATAAGATTGGAGTTCTCTGCAATATAGTCTATCAATTGTTGTGACACATTATGCTCTCTGAAGTAATCGAGATTGAGAACATTCATGCCAGCATTAAAATAACCATATTTTATAGGATACCCCAATCTTTCTGCTTCATATCCGAAACCAATCTGTTTGACTGCTGCAATAGCGTAGCCTGTTAAATCTATATTCCACAATTCCTCTATACTGTGATTAATTATCATGTCACAATCCAGATAAATGGCTTTATGAACATCCTCAGATAGCAAGTCGGCAATAAGCAATCTATAGTATGTGGCACGACTAATATGACTTAAACCAGCAATTTTTGGCATTGGAAATTTCTCTACTATAGATGAATCTACTAGACAGAAGTGAACCTTACCATTGTAGCGTTCCACTTCTTCTGTTATTATTGCCTGATTTTTAGGCTTCAGTCCTTCTGTGAGGACGTATATCTCAACATCTTTATTGTTAATCAACAAGGACACAAGCATAATACTGCAATATTGAACGAAATTATCGTCCGTAGCGCAAACTATGTTCATAAGTTTATATCAATTAGAGACTTATAAGTTGACAAACCCGTATAAGGGGATGAAGCATCTATCACAAAGAATGCATAAGCTGCATAAACAGCCAACATTGTTACAAAAACGATTCTATATCTGAATTTGTATCCTTTCGATAGTGAATATACAGCATACAAGAGTATGAAAACACAGTAACAATAGGTTGCTCTCATATTGAGAGTTCCCGTCAAGGGAAAGTAGGCGAATAATAGTGATAGTCTCCCTAATACCATATGTGTCTTATCTATAGAGTTTCTCGTAATATCATAAAGTATTATACTCGAAAAAAATACTGAAGCTGTTTTCGCCATAAAACCATTCTCATGAGCAGTTTTAAGATACGTAGCATACTTTTCAAAGTCGTTACCAACGATTAAAACTGCAACCTGATCCACTAATACAGAAACTGGCACAACTAACAAGAATACTAATACTCCTACCCAAGCCATGAGTTCCCATTTCTTCATTTTCGTATTTCTTCCAACAATGTATGCCAACGGCATAAAGAAGAGAGCAGAAGTGTGGAAAAGTGATGCTAATACCACCATTCCTGAAAAATGCAAAATCTTACGTTCTTTTATCAGGGGAAGAGAAAAGAGCAAGATAGCAACTGCTATTGTGTTACGCATTGCAGTAAGGAAATAAACCGTTTTTTCACCAGATAGAAAAAAAAGTATAACAAAAAGCCACAAATACCGAGGTTGTACATATTTTTCACACACAAATAAATACGCTGTTACAAGTACTAAGGTTTGAACGAATATTAGTATTTTGAAATTTGGAACAATGTAATTCAAAAATGAATAACCTATTTCATACCTCTCATTTACACTTTGGTAGAACTCGTTTCCATAAATATTCTCATAAGAAAGTTCGTAAACATCCATATCCATGCATTCTGTTCTCAATGTACCATACAAGAAGAACGGAACAAAAACAAGAATTAATGCCTTTGCATATCGCCATCCTTCTCTGCTTCTTACCGAGAATGATAAAATAAGCGTTATAAAAAATAAGAATAGGTAAGTTGTCATTTTTTCAATCACGATTTACTATATCTGAATGTTTATATAACATCAGTTCGTGTAGCTTTATCTCTTCCTCGGAGAACCTCTTTTTTATCAACTTAGCAGGTACACCACCTATTATACTATATGGCGGACAGCTTTTTGTCACCACTGAACCTGCTGCTACAATTGACCCTCTGCCAATAGTTACACCTTTGAGTATTGTCACATTTGCACCACACCAAACATCTTCTTCTATCAGCACATCTTGATCATTTTCTGGGATCTTCCGCATCCTTTATCTCATCAAGAAACTTACCAACTATATAATGATGATCGCCCGTTATGATTGTCAGATTGGGGCCTGAGATAAAATGTGATTTAATGATGAGTTTTGCTCTTGTCGTGTATATCGTGCTATTAGGACCTATGTTTATAGGTTCTGATGCAAGGATGTTATTAGCACCACGGATGGTGTAGGGATATGCTATCATCCTTTTACCTCCTCCTATCATTCCATTGATAATCAGTGTATTATATTGACACATCAATCCATACAATTTACTTAATACGAAACCTATTATTTTTAATATCATGTTCATAACGCTCTATTGTTTTAATTTGATTCGGCAGGTGGAATCGAGCCACATACAGACTACTTGTCCTGCCGAATGAAGAGTTTATACTTTGGCGATTATACTTGTAATAATATCGCCAACACAACACCAGCCTTGGATTTCTGCAGTTCCAAACCTAACACCATATTCGCTCTGAAGCTCCATAATCATGTTAAAATGGACAAGAGAATCCCAATCATCTACTGAAGAAGGAGAGGAGGTTTCGCTCAAAACCAAATCTTCGTTATCAATCGCATCAGCAAGTATCTCTTGAATCTTGCTCAAAACTTCTGTTCTTTCCATCGTTGTAAAATTGTAAATTTGTTAAAAACTAATCTTTGGAACTATTTCTGCCGGATTACCCATCACAATAGAATTGTCTGGAACATTCTTCGAGACTACAGCATTAGGACCCACAGAAACATTATTACCTATCTTTCTGCAAAGAATCTTGCAGCCAGCCGAGAACTCCACATTGTCACCCACTGTTACTTTACGTAGCTTTTGGTTGGAAGAACCAAGATTGGAAGCAATAAGAGTACCTGGACGAATCACACAATTCTTGCCAATTATTGCTTGAGCTGAAATAAGCATATAGCCCACATGCGGAATGTAAAGTCCTGCATCGCACACATTCGGATAAATATAGATTTGGGTCTTGTGCATAATGTGATAGAACTTCAACATCCAATAGAAATATCTCAACTTGCCCCATAGCCCTGACTCGTTATTAAGGGCATATTCGTAATGTCTGAGAGTCGTCACGAACTTAATTGAGTAATATCGCTCAGTTTTAAGGATACGCTCTTTCAAGCCGGGCATGTATTTATAGTACTTCAAGTCTTCCTTCAAGTAATTCTGAAGGTCTTCTTTGTTTTTTATCATGTTGTTTACTCTTCTACTAATTCTATTAATCCATTTCTTGTCATGAGGAATGTTACACGCTTTCCTCCGAAAAGAACAGCAGGCTTCGGTTCAGAGACAACCAGCGAACCGTTGTTCTCAAAACGAGCGATGGCTTCTTCGAGATTTTCAACAGAATAGCAAAGATGATAGTAGGTAATCTTCGCTTTCTGAAGGTTTGTCACCTGTTTACCACTAATAAACTCCACATCAAGTCCTGTGTCGGTCTTCAAGATGCAGAGGTCTGCATGCTGAAGGTCGTCGTGAACAATCTCTGAAACCTCAAGGACATTATATAATTTCTGATAGTCACGTACAGCCTTCTCTATATTCTTGCAGACAATACCAACATGATGTATTTTTAAATTCATATTACTTCTTTTCTATATAACATTCTCTATTTTGATATTTCTCCACATTGAGCACCCATTGGGCTGTCTCTACACCGTCTATTGCGTCAAAACCAAGACTTGGATAAAGTTCTTTTACCATTTTGTTTTTGGCGGTTGGAAGGTACTCACCAATTATCTTCTTGAAGCCGTTCTGAAAGGCATAATCTACAAGGATATTGAGCGTAAAGTTTTCCATCCCTCTCTTGAGCACTCTACAACTCATAAACCATGTATCAATGAAGAGCGTTTCTGCATCCTTCTTCTCCATGATAATGACCGCTATGAGACCATTGTCGCCAAACTTATCTTCAAGAGTGAAACTGAAAGTGGCGTACTTATCGCTTTGATCGATGGCAGTAATCTGATCTTCAGTATAACGAACGGTACGGAGGTTAAATTGGTTGCTTCGCTGAGAGAGCTGAGCCACACGAAGTGTGTTAAACTTATCAAACCCCTTTACCTCACTTAGCATATTGAGCGACTTGAGGAAGTCTGCCTCATTAGTGAATGCCTTAGCTGCTGTTACACGCTTAGCCTCCACTTGATACTGCTTGGTACGGTCTTTGTCGGCATTGCTGTAAGAAGCAGTCTCAAAAAGATTCTGCGAGTAAAGAAATTCGAGGTACTGGCCGGGGTCTTCAGGAAGTTCTGGTACAGTCACCCCCGGAACGTTCTTGCGAACCATATTGCGCTCGAATGGATTGTCATCGAGGAAAACCATCGAGTCGAACCCAATATTCAGAATGCTCTGGATAATTCGGATATTGTCTGCCTTGTTCTCCCAGTTGGCAATGAAAACCGAAATATCATCAAGCTTCAAAACCATCTCCGGATTCTTTGCGAATGGTTCCTTGGCTTTGTTTTCATCATTTTTTGAGCATACGCACACGATAATACCCCGTTTTTTCAGTTTCTTCACCCACTCTTGAAATTCGGTAAATACCTTACCGATACCCAATCCGTGACCTACTTGTATATTTTCCCAACCATCATCACCAACAACGCCACCCCAAACAGTATTGTCAAGGTCAAGAATCAAGCACTTCTTGAATTTGCCCTCAATAGAACCGATAATGTCCATGGTACGCGATGCAACGTATGGAAGCGCATCAAGCGAGAGCAACATCTCTGTACTCATATAGACTGTAGAGTCGTACATCATATCACGACCAAACTTATTCTGGAGTCCACAGAGGTCGCAAATGAAGAGGTTCTGACATTCTTGAGCCAAATTCATCAATTCATAGTTGAGTTTGCGAAGCTGATAAGTGAAACTGGTCTGTACCTTGTTGGCATACGAACCAAAGACAGTGTCCTCTATTTCGGGATAGTTATAATAAACAATATGTCCTGAAACCTGTGCACATATGATACGGATGAAATCAAGACGGTCATCAGCCATTCGCACCTGCTCGTCGGCAGACATCATTGCATACTTCTCCATCAGCTTATGGGTTGATTGAAACACGATGGTGTACTGCGCCTTATGCTGATAAAGGTCACTTGTAGGGTCGAGCACCTGACGCTCCACCTGATTATACTCTGCTTCAAAAAGGTCAATGTTATAACCTCGTTCAATCCCCATGCCCTTGATAGCCGTGGCAAGGAACTGAGTAGCCGAATCACCAAGAAGTGACACCTTGATGGTCGGGAGGTTAGACATATCGTTCTTTTGGTTGCGCTTTAATTCTTTGAATGTTATCATAATTGCAATTTTGTTTTTATTAATCTAATACCCTCTTTTCTCTGACCATTAGTTAACATTAATAAAAAGAATAACATTATACAAATTCCAACAGATAGTAAAGATGTAATAGATAGTCTAATGCCTCCTTGCGGAATTAAGGACTTTACCAATATGGGAATAGGCAATGATAATATTGTGAGCAGAAAACAAGGCAGTAAAACATTAAATACATAATTCTTGTAGCTATATTCATATACACGACGGAGCAGATACATACTTACAGCTTGATTTATTACAGAAACAAAAACACTTACTATAAATACTGCTGTTGGATCAGCCCCAAACTTTAGAGTCCCCCACGATATTGGCAATATTAACAAAATAACCACACTTCTAACCATCTGGTAGGTTTTCAACTTTCCGACAGCTTGTACTACTTGCGAGAGTGGTGTATTCAAACTATTAACTAACATATCTATTAACACAAGTCTTGTGAAAACAGCTGTATATTCTGGCACATTTCCATCCAACCAAAGACTCAAGATATAATCCAACTCCAAGATAATTGGAAGTGAAAGAATAAACAACAAACTGTAAGAGATTTTAGACATACTGAACATAAGTCTATTTGCCCTTTGGTAATTCCCTTGGGCGTATGATTCAACCAACTGAGGACGGAATGCAGTAACTATATTAGAAGAGAAACCTTGAATTGCAGCCATTATCTGTGCAGCTACACCTCTTGCAGCATTGACTACAGGTCCAAAGAAACTATTGAGTAAAACATTAAGACCTTGTCCCTTCATGGTAAATGCGAACATGTCGAAGAGATTCCATATGGAAAAACTAAACATTGGTTGAAAAAACTTTTTTCCACAACAGAAATCAAAAAACAAATCCTTAAAGTTTCTTCTAACATATATATAATAACATACCAAGTCTATCAAACTAACCAATGCTATAAATGTTCCATAGAAGATTAATCTATCTAAACTTATATATGGAATAGCTACAACAACTCCGAGTTTACACAGTGCGTCAAATATGCTTACTATAGCATAGAAGTCCATCCTTTCATGAGCCATAATAGCAGCACTATAAGGCACTTGCATGATGACAAGGAAGAGAGAGAACACTGAGAATTGGAATATAGAATTTGTAGCGAATAATCGATCTTCTGGTATGACCATTATATTATTAATATACCAAAAGCCGAAAGTTTCAAGCAAAACCAGCGTCACTACTCCTATCAAAAACTGAATCGTCAATGCAGAATTATATACACCATTTTGCGATTGGTAGTTTCCTTTTCCCTTCTCGTAGTTATAAAAGCGTTGAATACCAATGCTCATGCTGGTGTTCATAAAAGCGAACATAGATACGAATCCTGCTACAACATTATAAATACCATAATCAACAACACCCAAAGAATTCAAAACGACTCTAGTAATGTAAAGATTTACCAAAAGCACCAGCAACATTCTTGCATAAAGAAATGCTGTATTCTTCGCTAATCTTTTATTATTTACTAAATTATCTGACATTATATGATTTCTGTTTGTTAGCTATTTATTTGCAAACAAATTATATACACAAATAAATCCTTGACTTTATAAACTTTAGCGAATACCCATTGAAAAGTACGCAATGTGTGGGTACCTACCGTTTATTTTACCATCCAGGGCGAAGTCGGCAACTTAGGCTCCCCCAGCCCCCTGCAGGTGTACGGACACAATAAACGGTCACTGTAGAGCCATCAACCCTAATTTTAATAAGACTTTATTATTTTTTAAGAATAAGAAATTCGGTCTATACCCAAATGGCGACTGAAGCAGATTACCATTTGTGCTCAAGCAAATTTACCAACTTCCCCTTTGACGTCTTCTTGATCTGACGAAAGAGAGCCCTAAAGGTATTATTCTATCTGATCAAGATTATACTTTCGGATGTTGGCGAAAGAGACATCAAGCGGGCAAAACGAACACCCGATTCTGGACTGCCTACAAAATAACTGTTTTCGCAGTATTGGCTATTCTTCTTAATCTAGCGTTCAGATACATTGATAGAAAGGTCAAAACTTCCACCCTCAAGAAACGGAGCATGCAAGAATATTCCATAAATGCATAGTTTACTGCCTTGAGAAGTTCAGGTTCTTCCTCATTCTCAAGATCCTTTGCCAACCTATCCAAATGTGATTTCATGAGATAAACAAATTATTAAAATTTCCTCCAAACCATCTTATTGACTATCCCTATATAGCTTTGGATTATTTTAACAACTTTTGTAGATACGTTTTCATCCACATAGTCTGGCACTGGGATTCCATGCTGCCCATTTCTGCAAAGTTCGACTGCTGTATCAACTGCCTGTAGAAGACTCTTTTCGTCAATACCTGCAATGATGAAGTCTCCTTTGTCAATCGCCTCAGGACGTTCAGTTGAAGTTCGAATGCAGATAGCAGGAAATGGGTGTCCTACACTTGTGAAGAATGATGATTCTTCTGGAAGAGTACCACTATCGCTTACCACGCAGAAAGCATTCATTTGGAGACAATTGTAATCATGGAAACCGAGAGGTTCATGCTGAATAACTCGTGGATCGAGTCGGAAGCCGCTTGCGGCAAGTCGATTGCGTGAGCGAGGATGACAACTATAGAGAATTGGCATACCGTACTTCTCCGCCATCTTATTAATAGCTGTAAAAAGCGAAAGGAAGTTCTTCTTTGTATCTATATTTTCTTCGCGATGGGCAGATAGCAAGATATATTTTCCTTTCTCCAGCCCCAGACGCTGGTGTACATCACTCGCTTCTATTTCTGCAAGGTTGTTGTGGAGTACTTCCGCCATGGGAGAACCTGTAACGTAAGTGCGTTCCTTTGGGAGTCCACAATCTGCCAAATATCTTCTGGCGTGTTCAGAGTATGCCATATTTACATCGCTAATTATATCAACGATACGACGGTTGGTCTCTTCGGGAAGGCACTCGTCTTTGCAACGATTTCCAGCTTCCATGTGAAAGATAGGAATGTGCAAACGCTTGGCTCCTATAACACTAAGACACGAATTGGTATCCCCAAGTACAAGCACACCATCAGGCTTTGTCTGCGCAAAGAGTTTATAGGAACAGTTGATGATATTGCCACAAGTGGCTCCCAAATCATCGCCTACTGCATCCATATAAACTTCAGGCTCTGCCAATTTCAAATCTTTGAAAAAGATACCATTCAAGTTGTAATCATAGTTCTGACCTGTATGGGCAAGAATAACATCGAAATACTGGCGGCATTTATTAATTACTGCCGCTAAGCGGATAATCTCAGGACGAGTACCCACTACGATGATAAGCTTCAACTTACCATTATCCTTGAACTTTATATCTGAATAATCTAATTTGGGTTGTTTTTCCATAATCATTTTTTCACTTTATCAAAGTATGTATCCGGTTTATCCGGGTTGAATATCTCATTGCAGTACATAACCGTTACTAGATCTTCCGTATCGGAAAGATTGATGATGTTATGAGTATAACCAGGAAGCATAATGACAGATTGTATTTTGTCTCCGCTCACCTCATAGCTAAGAACTTCGTCAGTTCCTTCCTTGCGAAGTTGGATAAGTCCATGACCGCTGACAACGATAAATTGTTCCCATTTGGTATTGTGCCAATGTTCACCCTTAGTAATACCCGGTTTGGAGATATTTATACTTACCTGGCCACAGTTCAAGGTATGTACAAGTTCTGTAAATGAGCCACGCTGATCTACATTCATCTTCAGATCAAAAATTGCTTTTCCTTTGGGTAAATAACTCAGATAAGTGCTATACAGTCTTTTGGCAAACGAGCCTGCCGGTATTTCAGGGATCATCAGCGTCTTTGGCATTTCTGCAAACTGATGCAGCAAATCAACTATTTCGCCTAATGTAACCTTATGGGTAACCGGACAATAACAGTATCTGCCATCCACCAATGGATGTACGTCAAGACCTTCAAACTCGCAACGATGTTCCTCGCCTTTCAAGGCATGAATCATCTCGTCTACGAGATCGTCAATGTAAAGCAGCTCCAGTTCTACACGTGGGTCATTAACTTGTATCGGAAGGTCGTTAGCGATGTTATTGCAGAATGTAGCAACAGCACTGTTGTAGTTGGGACGACACCATTTGCCGTAAAGATTCGGAAAACGATAAACCAGCACTTTGGCTCCCGTATCTTTACCGTACTGTAGAAATAAATCTTCACCAGCCTTTTTGCTGCGACCGTATTCACTGTTACCGAAACGACCAGTCAGCGAAGCTTGTGCACTGGAAGAGAGCATGACAGGACAAGTATTATGATGTTTCTTCAGTGTATCAAGCAATGTGCTTGCAAAACCAAAATTGCCTTTCATAAACTCGTCATTCTCTTTGGGACGGTTCACTCCGGCAAGGTTGAACACAAAGTCGACTTTCTGACACCAGGCATCTAATTGTTCGGAAGTGGAATCGATATCGTATTCAAAGACTTCATCAATCTTCAGATCGCCATAGCAACGAGCCTTTCCGTTTTTGATATTATTAAGTTGGGCACAAAGATTTCTACCAACAAAACCTTTGGCACCGGTAACTAAAATATTCATAACTCTATTATTGTACGAAATTACCCTCGCCACTCAACTCCTTTTTGATGTAATCAAGAGCTGCAATTTTAGCCTTGGTCTCTTCTACATTCAATATATAAGTATTATTAGAATTGAACTCCGTAAGTGTGTTACGTTCCGTTTCACCTTCTTTGAAGAACTTATCATAGTTCAAGCCACGATTATCTGCAGGCACACGATAGAAATTACCCATATCTTCAGCCTTGGCACATTCTTCATTGGTGAGCAATGTCTCATACATTTTCTCACCATGACGGATACCGATAACCTTGATGTCTTCTTTCTTGCCACCAAAGAGTTCACAAACAGCCTCCGCCTGAGTCCGGATGGTGCAAGCCGGAGCTTTTTGAACAAGGATATCACCATTCCGTCCATGTTCAAAAGCGAAGAGCACAAGGTCTACCGCCTCTTCCAACGACATGATAAAGCGGGTCATCGTAGGCTCAGTCAAAGTTACAGGATTACCATTGCGGATTTGCTCTATCCACAGAGGAATTACAGAACCACGAGAACACATCACATTGCCATAACGCGTACAGCAAATCTTGGTCTTACCAGAGTAACGACTCTTAGCTACTGCAATCTTCTCCTCAACAGCTTTCGTGATACCCATAGCATTGATAGGATAGGCAGCCTTATCCGTAGATAGACATATCACAGCACCAACGCCAACCTCGATAGCAGCTGTCAAAACGTTATCAGTACCGATGACATTGGTTTTCACCGCTTCCATGGGGAAAAACTCACAACTTGGAACCTGTTTCAAAGCCGCAGCATGAAAGATATAGTCAACTCCAGGCATTGCGTTCTTACATGACTGCAAATTACGTACATCGCCAATAAAGAACTTAATTTTGTGCGCCACATCAGGATACTTTACCTGATATTCATGACGCATATCATCCTGCTTCTTCTCATCTCGTGAAAAAATACGGATTTCACCGATGTCGGTACGGAGAAAACGATTCAACACTGCATTGCCGAAGGAACCTGTTCCACCAGTAATCATAAGGGTTTTACCTGCAAAAATGCTCATAATGATTTTATCTTTTTATTTTTATATAATCGATTTATGGATGTTATTTAAATGTGCCATAATACTTAGCATACCACTCCGCAAACTTTCTCAATCCCTCACGTAGTGATGTTGACGGTTTAAATCCAAAATCCTGTTCCAAAGGAGTAGTATCAGCATATGTCACAGGCACATCTCCAGGTTGCATCGGTACTAATTCTTTGTGGGATTCAAAGTCATAGTCGTTGGGAAGTACACCTTCACGAATAAGTTCATCCTGAAGGATGGTTACAAAGTCTAAAAGATTTTCTGGAGAGTTATTGCCGATATTATATACCTTATAAGGAGGAATGGGCAAACCATCATCGCCATTTTTCTTCTCAGGAGCATGCTGCATGATACGGACGACACCCTCTACGATATCATCAACGTAGGTGAAGTCGCGTTTGCAGTTGCCGTGATTGAATATTTGGATGGTCTTACCCTCACGAAGTTTGTTGGTAAAACCAAAATATGCCATATCAGGACGACCGCAAGGACCATAGACAGTAAAGAAACGGAGTCCTGTGGATGAGATGTTATAGAGCTTAGAGTAAGCGTGCGCCATTAACTCATTGCTCTTTTTAGTAGCAGCATAAAGTGATACAGGATTATCAACCTTATCATCGGTACTATAAGGCACTTTCTTATTACTTCCATATACGCTACTGGAAGAAGCATATACTAAGTGCTCCACACCATAATGGCGACAAGCTTCTAAAATATTATAAAATCCAATAAGGTTACTTTCAATATATGCATCGGGGTTAGTGATGCTATAACGCACCCCGGCTTGAGCAGCAAGATTCACGACTACCTGAGGATGGTAGTTAGTGAAAATGGACTCAACGATCTCCTTGTTAGCAATGCTGTCTTTTATGAAAACAAATCTGTCACCATAAGCAGACAATTCTTGCAAGCGTTCATACTTTAAACGTACATCATAGTATTCAGTTATACTATCAATACCGATAACTTTCACGCTATCAAACTCATTCAGCAAGCGTTTTACCAAATTGGCTCCGATAAAACCGGCTGCACCGGTCACCAAAACCACTTTGTTCTCTAAACTAACATTGTATGTTACCATAAAGTTAATCTCTTTGGAAAATGTCACGAGTATATACCTTGTCTCTCACATCATCCAGACAAGAATCGTAGCGGTTAGCGATGATGGCCTGACTTATTTCCTTGAATTTGATTAAGTTATTGACCACTTGGCTACCAAAAAATGTTTCACCATCCTGCATAGTAGGCTCGTAAATTACAATAGTAGCACCCTTCGCCTTGATACGCTTCATAATCCCTTGAATGGCACTCTGACGGAAATTATCAGAATTGGATTTCATGGTCAAACGATATACACCAATGGTTATTTTTTGCTCTTTCTGGGCATCCCATGAACAGGAGGCGGTGTAATAGCCCGCTTTACGCAACACTTGATCTGCTATGAAGTCTTTCCTTGTACGGTTACTTTCGACAATAGCAGTCATCATGTTCTGAGGTACATCCTGATAGTTAGCCAACAGTTGTTTCGTGTCTTTAGGTAAACAATAACCGCCATAACCAAAGGATGGATTATTATAATGTGTACCAATACGAGGATCAAGACCAACACCTTGTATTATTGATTGAGAATCCAGACCTTTCATCTCTGCATAAGTATCCAATTCATTAAAATAACTGACACGCAAAGCAAGATAGGTATTAGCAAACAATTTAACAGCCTCTGCCTCCTTGATACCCATAAAAAGGGTAGGAATATCTTTCTTGATTGCACCTTCCTGAAGCAATGCGGCAAAAGTATGCGCAGCCTTCTCTAGAACAGGAACATCGGCAATAGTCTTAATAGCTTCATTTTCCTCGTCAAACTGCTCGCCATCAATCAACTTTGGATAACCGACAATAATACGACTTGGATACAAGTTATCATAAAGAGCCATACTCTCACGAAGAAACTCCGGAGAAAAAAGCAAGTTAAGCTTCTTGACTCCCTTACGGGCATACTTCAAATAAAGTCCCCGACAATATCCTACTGGAATAGTAGACTTGATTACCATCACAGCATCAGGATTGACACTTAAAACCAGGTCTATGACATCCTCTATATGATGGGTATCGAAATAGTTCTTCACCGGATCATAGTTAGTAGGAGCTGCTATAACCACAAAATCAGCATCACTGTAGGCCTTGGCACCGTCAAGCGTAGCGGTTAGGTTCAATGCTTTTTCGGACAAATATTTCTCTATATACTCATCCTGAATAGGCGATTGTTTACGATTAAGCATATCTACTTTCTCAGGAATCACATCGACTGCCGTCACCTGATGATGTTGCGACAAAAGCGTTGCTATGCTAAGACCAACATAGCCGGTACCTGCAACAGCAATCTTCAAATCTTTTGTATCCATTGTTGATTTATGTTAGTGTTATAGATTATTCTGACTATTTATCCAAAACTTCAAACCGAGGTGAGTTCTTGGATTTAAATTCAGGTACCACTTTCTTCATTAACCTCACTGTATCCATGATCTTTACCGTGCGGGATAACTTCTCGAACTCTCCATAAGTTTCAAGGATATCAGTATATTCATAATGACGTACCTTTGCTATCATGATCTTCTTATTCTCTGTCGGAATCGTATTCTCTTTGTCACTCAGGACTTCTTCATAAAGCTTCTCACCCGGACGCAATCCCGTAAACTCTATCTCAATATCCTCACCGGGACGATAACCAGCAAGTTCGATCATACGGGTAGCCAGATCGACAATCTTCACAGCCTTTCCCATCTCAAAGACAAATATCTCATTGCCTTCACCCATCGTAGCAGCTTCCATTACCAGGCGACAAGCTTCGGGGATAGTCATAAAGAAACGGATGATATCGGGGTGAGTCACTGTGACAGGACCGCCATTCTCGATCTGTTCCTTAAAGCGGGGAATTACAGAACCGTTACTACCCAATACGTTGCCAAAGCGGGTAGTGATAAATTTGGTATGGCCTTTCACTTTGCCCTCACGGATGGCACAGCCCAGACTCTGTACATAGATTTCGGCCAAGCGTTTCGAGCATCCCATGACATTGGTAGGATTCACCGCCTTATCGGTAGAAACCATGATCATCTTCTCGGCTCCATATTCAACTGCCATATCAGCAACCTGGCGAGAACCGACAACGTTGACCAGCACAGCTTCACAGGGATTCTCTTCCATTAACGGAACATGCTTATAGGCAGCGGCATGAAAGATGATCTGAGGCTGATAAGTCTCGAATACCATACGAAGACGTTCTTTCACACGGACATCTCCAATGACAGGAACAAAATCAAGACCGGGATAATTCTTCTCAAATTCCAGACGGACATTATGCAAAGGTGACTCGGCGGAATCAAACATGATCAGCTTCTTGATGTTCATCTGAGCCAGCTGCCGGCAAAGCTCGCTGCCAATACTACCGGCAGCTCCTGTCACCAACACAACCTTGCCACAGAACTCGGTCATCACCTCCTCCATATTGATATGAATTTCTGAACGACCCAGCAAGTCTTCAATCTTGATAGGGCGTACCCATTGGTGGAAACTGCCGTTTTCGTCAGCCTCACTGATACTCGGAGCAATCAACGTTTTCAATCCACTCCTTTTACAATACTGAAGCAGGCGGTCTTCCTCTTCACGGGTATTCTCGTAACGGGCAAACAGGATGCCGCCGATACACTTCTTATGAATAAGTTTATTAAAGCACTCTTCATCCTTAAATGAATAAACGGGAAGATCAGCCACACGCCGGATGGAGTCGCCTGTTCCGTAGATACAGAAGCCTACCACTTTATAGTGGGAGCTGTTCATTAGCCGGACTTTCAATGCCACACTCTTATCATCAATGCCATAGATCAGAATATGCATATTCTTCTTATTCAGCATATTCAGCAGGAGTTCATAAACCAGAATCAGCTGAATACGGAAGCCTACCATGGCAATAAAAGTCAGCATACCATCAAACAGTACAAAGACTATTTTCTGACTATTATGCAGTCCCGTCTGAGGCAGGAAAAGCCAGATAGCCATTGCGATACAGACAGCCTTTATCAGTGCACTTCCGGCAATTCTCCATAATTCCTTCAACTGGGAAAAACGGATCGTATTACGGTAGGTATGAAATAAAAAGGAACCTAAGACACTGGAGATCACAGAAATCGCCAAAATATGGAAGAGAGAAGTGATTTCTTTAGAAGTCTCCGTTATATAATGAATGCCGATAAATGACACCCAGGTACAAATCAAAGCTATGAATGTATCAATTCCTAATACAATCCAATAACTAAAATAATTTTTCTGCAAATATTGAACAAAACGGTCAAATGCGTGTTTCATAATTTAAATACCCCAATAAATTATAAAGTCTTTTTCCAAAAAGTAGATTTACTATGACAATAGTTTATCGTAGATTGTGTGTAACTGAATTTTCAATGGTGAAGGCAATTGGTTTTTCAGAATCATTTGCGAACGCCTCAGAACAGTTTCTTTCTTTGCCTCATCCTCCGAATTGGCATACATAGACACACTATATCCCATCAGAAGAGACAGACACAAAGCAGCTTCCTGCTCAGCAGTCTTACCGTGACAAGGATACAGATCATTGATCTGTTCATGGATTTCGTTGTTCAGTCGTGCAAGATCATCAACATACACACCCGCCATATAATTACTTTTATGGAGCAGAGCATGAACTGTATTTTGAAGTTTATCGATTTTTTCTTGTAAACAGGAAGTCGTCATTACCCACTTAGTTTTTTTCACCTATAGGCTCAACATAGCCAATCGGCATGTCTACGCAGGCGCAACCAAGCATGTTCAGTCGAACAGCAATCTTACTTTTACCATCTACATTGACAAGCTCACCCACAAGCCCCTGCAGAGGTCCTTTAATTACTTGAACTTTCTCACCACGTGCCAAAGGGGAGCTATTCATACAGACTGTTTCATCCGAATAATCAAGCATGAAACGGAAACGTGCCATCTGGTCGTCAGGAATAACAGCAGGACTGCTCTCACCGCGCATCACCATATAACGGCTCACAGTAGTAAAGTTCAGGACTTCCATACGTTCTTTCGGATCAGCGTGTACAAAAACCATCATCGGAAGAAGAACGGATTCAACTAATTTACGGCGATCACTCCATTGATGGATTTCCTTCTGAACAGGTACAAAATTCTCAATCCCCACCTTGTTCAAATACTCGGAAACCTTCTTTTCATGATGCATACGAACTAATGCAACATACCAGCGTTTTGAGTGTGCTACGCCTTCCCCTGTCCCATAAATAGGCCCAGCATTTAGTGATTTCTCTTTTGTTAAAATCATACTTTTTTACCCCATGTTTTTCCGTTACTTCTTAGGTAACGGAAAAGTACACTTCATAATAAATCGGAAGGAAAAAGTCGAAAAGTATCGACTAATGAGGGTTGAGAGCATCTTGGCTTTAGAAAAAGTAGAGATTCTTAGGAAAATTGGGCATATAAATTCCTAAGCATGAAAATAGGCCTTTTTCATGTTCAGATACATTTTTTTTCAAATTCAGGGTTAAATCGAAAAAAAGTAGGTTTTTATTTGTTTAATACATGTGTTTTTGTCTATCTTTGCGTCAAATTTAAATCCGTTACCTAAGAAGTAACACACCAGCATCAGTGCTGATTATCAATTTTTTAACCATTCAAATTCGACCTAAAGGGCAAGTCTTCACGTAATGCAAATTCTTACGATTTACCTCTGTACGCTCTTTCAACTCAAACCCCTTCAGATAAATTTGTGTCGTCTTTATAGACTTATGCCCTAAAGATTCACTGATCATTTCAATTGGAACTCCACGGAACTTTGCAGTAGTTGCCCAAGAATGGCGAATCGTGTAAGAAGTTACCGGAGAAGTCAGGTGCAAAGCCCTCGCCAAACTTTTCAAATGATTATTAAACCGGCGAAGTGCAGACTGATATTCACGATAAGCACGTTCATCCTTACGTTTCTTATCACCGGAAAGGATACTGAAAAGGTAATCGGGGCAACCCGGACGCGATGACTGGGAATTGCGAAGCTGATTCATCATTTCCTTAGCTGTATCCAAAACTTCCACACTCATTGGAGTTCTGGTTTTAATTCGATTATATCGGATCACATTACAATCTAAAGCCGACTTTTCCAAATGAGCCAAATCGGCAAAAGACATCCCACAGAATTGAAACATCAAAGCAGCAATCGATTGTGTGCGCCGCAAACAATCCGTCTTGGGATCTTCGTAAAGAAGCCGTCGGAGTTCACTCACCGGAAGAGCCCTTTTCTGACGGATATCCACTCCTGTATACACATCACGGAACAGGCCATGTACATAGGGCGCACTACCCAACTCTACCCCACGGTTATAGATACTGCGAAGCATACGCATATACGTTGATACCGTATTCGGTTTTAAGCCCGAATCATACAGATGTTCCCCGTAACGACGCAATCGGTCACGAGTGACTTGCCTGAAAGATACACTGGCATTACCACAAAATTTATTAAAAGAGAAAAGAGCATTTTGATAGACATGTGCCGTAGAAAAACGACCTTCTTTTCGTAAAAGGCCGATGTATAGTTCCCCACATCGGCTAAATCCATTTTTATTCATTATTTGCATCACTAGTTATTTTATATACAATTATAGGGCGAAAATTTGGAATTTCCATCTTAATGCCATTTATTAATTTTATTTAAATCAAAAGAAATGACAACGACAAAAAAATGCCTGAAAAATGCAACTGGCACACAAAAGAAGAGAAGTCTTGAAACTGATTATCAGGATGATGACGAAATTATTGACATCGATGAGGTCAGAAAAAGAAATGGCATCACAGGCGAAAAAAAACACTATTTCATTGCCTGTCTTCGCACTTATTACGAAGATGACGAGTTTAATTCCTACGTAAAATCTTTAACAGGACTAGCCAAGTACATTGCAGACTGGAGAATCTTTTACGTAAACACACATCATGGATATAGATTAATGAAATTCAGGAGTATACTCAGCGAAATTAGCAGTTTAAGCAAAGGAATCGGAATAATTTCGAAGCACGAAAAAGAAGAGAAAGAACAATACAAATCAAAGTATCACAGTAGAAAATAGCAAGAATAATTGGAGCGAAAAAATACAACTTATACTTTTGCCCCCGTTTTTTAGATAAAGAAATGAACGAACTATCCGGCAGAAATTATAGTGTCACTATAACAGCAAGATAGTGTCACTATCCCGGCAGGATAGTGTAACTATCATCGCACGATAGTGTAAGCATCCTACAGATAGTTCCGCCTTTTCTTTAAATATAACTATTTTACTAACAAATTTATAATGTAATGACAAAAGAAAAACGGCTGATAGCCACTAACAAAACAGAAGAAGAAAGAGATCGATTAACAGAAGTATGGAAAAAACGTATCGTATCAGAGAAAGGTTATTCGGAAACGATCGCAGAACGAATAGCCGAAAAAGTGAAATCACTGGCAGACTACATGCAATATGGCCATGCCATCATCGCATACTACAGACAGAACGGTAGTTTTCAGTTAGTTACAGGTACTCTTATTTCTTATTCCAAAGACTTTCACCACTCTTATGACATGAAGCAGGTACACAGTACCTTCATATTCTGGTGCATGGAAGAGAAAGGATGGAGAACCTTTCAGATTGAGAATTTTCTCGATTGGAAACCAATTGTATAAACTTAAAAACAAACAATAAGACTGATATGAGCACAACTTATTTAAGCGTAGACTATTTTCCGCTTACCGTAAACTTTTTCGACAGAGATGCCATTGAACTGGCTGAAGCCAAATATGGTATCAGAGTGGATGGAGCTGTATGCAAACTTCTATGTAAAATATTCAAAGAAGGATATTACATCCCATGGGGTGAGGAACAATCGTTGATTTTTGCCCGCAAACTGGGAGGAGAACTGAAAGGAAAAGAGATAGACGGAATCATTCAAATTTTGCTTGACAAAGGATTCTTTGACAAAGAAAGCTATGAGAAGTTTCAGATATTGACTTCCCTTGAAATTCAGCACATCTGGATAGATGCTACCTGCCGCAGGAAAAGAAAGTTAGAAGATTTGCCCTACCTGTTAGTCAATGACACCCAAAAACAGGAAAAGGAAAATAATACAAAGGATGCAAACAATTCGTCAGTACAAGGTGAATTGAAACTGGAAAATGAGAACATTTCACCCGAAATTGCTGACATTTCCGGACAAAGTAAAGGAGAGAAAAGAAAAGCAGAAGAGGAAGAAGACAATACGGCTTCGCCTTCGCTCGAAATCCCCGGTTATGCCTACAACAAGAGTACGCACAACGTCAAAGGACTTCTGGACAGCCTGGCACAACATGGAGTAACAAACAAGAAAGAAATTACAGCTATTCTCAAGCTGTCGGATTACGGAAAGAAGGGGACGCAGATATGGATCACGCTGTCTACCACCAAGTGGGGAAAGATTGATAATCCGGGAAGGTATATCATTTCAACGTTGAGGACATAGAGATAAAATAAGGCACGGATTACACGAATTAACACGGTTTTTAGTTACTCAATTCCTGAAACCGTGAAATCTGTGTAATCCGTGCCTAAAAAAAATTACCACTTATAGTTAATACCGAAGCTCAGCAATTCCTTCAGCTGGAAAAAGCTGCCATTTTCAACGGTTGGTTTTGAACTGTCGTCAAAACGGGCGTGTACGTAAAGTTTAGTAGAAAGATAGCGGTTCAAAACAAAGTTGAATGTATTCTCCCACTCCACACGTACCCATTCGTAATTGGTCAGATAGTTCAGACGGGATTCCAGCGAAACAGCCGAAATGATTTTCCAGTTGAACGTTGACTGCAACTGAGAACCGAAATCGTTTTTAGAGCATTTGCCTTTCTCCAGACCGAACTTGGTTTCATCTACTTCCGAATTGTCGATATATCGCAAGTTATAAGTCAGCGGACCGATGAAAACAGAAAGATTGAATTTCTGCTTATTCAATTTGTAGTCCATACCGATACTGACTGCCAAATCCGCCGGAGACAGGAATGCGGAAACAAGTTCTTCGCTATTGGCTTTGTAACCGTGACAGAACTGAGTCTTAAACTCGGAAGAAATAGTATAGTACCAGTTCTTTAACGCTCTCAATCCTAACTTATTGTACAAACGGAACTGGTCGGTATTAATCAGATAATCATGGAATTTATCCGACGGTGTGGATGTCATACCCAGTTTAGCCTCCAACTGATTTTCGAAAAGGACTTTCTCATTATCATTGTAATTGGCATAAAGCTGCAAGGTAGCCAGACCGGCAAAGTTACTTTCTCCTCCCTTGTACCAGTTCTCAGAAAGGTGGTTCTGGCTGATTTGCAAAGAACCGTTACCTCCGGTAACCCACCAGTTAGGACGGCTGATTTTCATTTTTGCCTTGCCTACATCGTTGCTCATTTCTTCCGGCTGGAAAAGATGGACAACAGATGCCTTCGGAGAAATCTTCGGTTTCACATCCCTACGGAAGACATCACGGCTCATGATACGGTTTTCCGTGGTGACAACCAATTCCGGATGATTGAGATAAAGAGCCATCAGTGCTTTATTGACCGATTGATTGGCACGCTCGGACTTCGTATATGCCAAAGTATCATAAGGAAGAAGTTCCGCTGTCAACTTTTTCAAGTTGTCGGGCAAAGAGTCAAACTGTACCGGTTTCCAGTCCACCTTTGAATACTGCGCCATCGGAGCATAATAATAGGCTAACGGAGTAAACAGACGAAAATAGTCAGGATCGGACGGAATATAACGTTCCGGTACAGACGGGTCATTCAGATAGTCCAACTGACCGATATACTTATTATATAAGATTGATACAGTGTCCAATTTAGGAGTTTCTCCGGACAGATTCAATTTAAGCATTAAATACTTCTGAAGTTCTGACGAAAGCGTGTCTGCCTTCACAATTTTCGCTTTTGCCACTACGGTAGAAGGTTGAGTGGCGGTCTGTGCTGAAAGCGATAAAGATAAAGTCGAGGTAAAAACTACGAATGATAATAACTCTCTTCTCATAATATTCCTAATTTGGTGCAAATCTACATTATTTTGTTTAGAAAACATAGGAATCTTTCAAAATTGCATTTTTTAATAAAATTGTAGAGGGGAAAGTCTGCATTCTTCCCCTTTTTTTTATAATTTTGCGCTTTTTAAGTTCGTAAGAAACTACTAAGTAAAAATAATTAAAACAGTTATAGCTGTGGGAGAAACAAAGTATATTTTCGTCACCGGTGGTGTTGCCTCTTCTTTAGGAAAAGGGATCATCTCATCATCCATCGGTAAGTTGCTGCAAGCAAGAGGTTATAATGTAACCATCCAGAAGTTTGACCCGTATATCAACATCGACCCGGGAACATTGAATCCTTATGAGCATGGAGAATGCTATGTGACCGTAGACGGCCATGAAGCCGATCTTGACCTGGGACACTACGAACGTTTCCTGGGTATTCAGACTACAAAGGCTAACAACATCACTACGGGACGTATCTACAAAAGTGTTATTGACAAAGAACGCCGTGGAGACTATCTGGGTAAGACGATTCAGGTGATTCCTCATATCACGGATGAAATCAAACGGAACGTAAAATTGCTAGGTAACAAATACAAGTTCGATTTTGTAATTACCGAAATCGGTGGTACGGTAGGTGATATCGAATCACACCCCTACCTCGAAAGTATCCGCCAGTTGAAATGGGAGTTGGGTAAGAACGCTCTTTGCGTACACCTGACATATGTGCCTTATCTTGCCGCTGCCGGAGAGCTGAAAACCAAACCGACACAGCATTCTGTCAAGGAACTCCAGAGCGTAGGTATTCAGCCGGACGTATTGGTGCTTCGTGCCGAACAACCGCTGAGCGACGGACTCCGCAAAAAAGTAGCTCAATTCTGTAATGTGGATGACAAGGCTGTCGTGCAGTCTATCGACGCAGAAACAATTTATGAAGTACCTCTCCTGATGCAGGCACAGGGACTGGACAGCACAATCCTTGAAAAGATGGGGCTGCCCGTAGGAGAAACTCCGGGACTAGGTCCGTGGCGTAAATTCCTGGAACGCCGTCATGCTGCTGAAACGAAAGAACCCATCAACATCGCATTGGTAGGTAAATATGACTTGCAGGATGCTTACAAGTCAATCCGTGAAGCATTGTCACAGGCAGGTACTTACAACGACCGCAAAGTGGAGGTTCACTTTGTGAACAGCGAAAAACTGACAGATGAGAACGTAGCCGAAGCCTTGAAAGGCATGGCAGGCGTGATGATCGGTCCGGGATTCGGTCAGCGTGGTATCGACGGTAAGTTCGTTGCCATCAAATATACACGTACACATGATATACCGACCTTCGGTATCTGTCTGGGTATGCAATGTATCGCTATCGAATTTGCCCGCAATGTATTGGGATATGCCGATGCCGACTCACGCGAAATGGATGAAAAGACTCCGCACAACGTGATCGACATCATGGAGGAACAGAAAGCGATCACCAATATGGGAGGTACGATGCGTCTGGGCGCTTACGAATGTGTGCTTCAGAAAGGATCAAAAGCATACCTTGCTTATGGTGAAGAACATATTCAGGAACGTCACCGCCATCGCTATGAGTTCAACAATGACTATAAGGCTCAATACGAAGCTGCCGGTATGAAATGCGTGGGTATCAACCCCGAATCGGATCTGGTGGAAATCGTTGAGATCCCGGCATTGAAGTGGTTTATCGGCACTCAGTTCCATCCGGAATACAGCAGTACGGTATTGAACCCGCATCCGTTGTTTGTGGCTTTCGTGAAGGCAGCCATCGAGAACGAGAAGAATTGACAATTGACAGTTGGCAATTGACAATTTATTATTCAAAAATTTATAATTCATAATTAATAGGAATGGATAAAAACACCATTACAGGTCTCGTTTTAATAGGTATATTATTGGTAGGATTCAGTTATCTGAGCCGTCCAAGCGAGGAGCAGATAGCTGCGCAGAAGAAATACTACGATTCTATTGCCGTGGTGCAACAGCAGCAGGAAGCGCTGAAAGCAAAAACAGAAGCCGCACTCGCCAATGAAAACAAAGGTGCAGCGGCGGCAGCAGATTCTTCTGCCCTGTTTTTCAACGCGATGCATGGAACTGATTCCAAAGTAAGCATCCAGAACAGCGTAGCGGAAATCACTTTCACTACGAAAGGCGGACGGGTATATTCGGCTATGCTGAAAGAATACAAAGGACAGGACAAGACAAACCCTGTCGTACTGTTCGACGGTGATGATGCTACCATGAGTTTCAACTTCTACAACAAGCAAGGAGCCATCCAGACAAAGGACTATTACTTCGAAGCTGTCAATAAGACAGACAGCAGCGTAACTATGCGTCTGGCTGCGGACAACGCCAGCTACATCGATTTTATCTATACGCTGAAACCGAACAGCTACCTGATGAACTTTGAAATCAAAGCAACAGGCATGGAAGGCAAACTGGCCAGTACGGAGTATGTAGACATCGACTGGACACAGCGTGCACGCCAGCTGGAAAAGGGATTCACTTACGAAAACCGCCTCTCAGAGCTGACTTATAAGGTAAAAGGTGACAATGTAGATAATCTGTCGGCTGCCAAGGATGACGAAAAGGATCTGGGCAATACAGCGATAGACTGGGTAGCATTCAAAAACCAGTTCTTCTCTTCTGTATTCATTGCAGACCAGGACTTCAACAAGGTTTCTGTGAAGTCAAGAATGGAACAACAAGGAAGCGGATATATCAAGGATTATTCTGCAGAAATGAGTACCTTCTTCGATCCGAGCGGAAAACAACCGACAGAAATGTACTTCTACTTTGGCCCGAACCATTTCAAGACCTTGAAGGCACTGGACAAAGGACGTACAGAGAAATGGGAACTTAACAGACTGGTATATCTGGGCTGGCCGTTAATCCGCTGGATCAACCAGTTTATCACGATCAACGTATTCGACTGGCTGTCGGGCTGGGGCTTGAGCATGGGTATCGTACTGTTGATTCTGACAATTATGGTGAAGGTGGTAGTTTACCCTGCTACCTGGAAAACATACATGTCTTCTGCCAAGATGCGTGTATTGAAACCGAAAATCGACGAGATCAACAAGAAGTATCCGAAGCAGGAAGATGCGATGAAGAAACAGCAGGAGGTGATGAGCCTTTACAGCCAGTATGGCGTGAGCCCGATGGGCGGTTGTCTGCCAATGTTATTGCAGTTCCCGATCTTGATGGCATTGTTCATGTTCGTACCGAGCGCTATCGAGTTACGTCAGCAGAGCTTCTTGTGGGCGGACGACTTGTCCACTTACGACGCGTTCATCACATTCCCGTTCCATATCCCGTTCCTGGGCAACCATCTCAGCTTGTTCTGCTTGCTGATGACGGTAACCAACATCCTGAACACAAAGTATACAATGACGATGCAGGATACAGGAGCACAACCGCAAATGGCTGCGATGAAATGGATGATGTATCTGATGCCGATTATGTTCCTGTTCGTACTGAACGACTATCCTTCGGGATTGAACTATTATTATTTCGTGTCAACACTGATTAGTGTAGGAACCATGATTTTGTTGCGTAAAACTACAGACGAAACAAAATTACTGGCTATTCTGGAAGCTAAGAAAAAAGACCCGAAACAAATGAAAAAGACCGGATTTGCTGCACGCCTGGAAGCTATGCAAAAGCAACAGGAACAGTTACAGCAGCAAAAACAGAATAAACGATAAGAAATTATCCGAAGATATATTCTGAGAAAGCCGGGCAACCGAAAGGGGTTTGTCCGGCTTTCTTTCTCTAAAAAACAAACTTAATATGAAGACAAAATATACTTATAAACAAATCTGGACGATCGCCTACCCTATTCTGATCAGCCTGATTATGGAGCAGCTGATCGGCATGACGGACACTGCCTTTCTTGGACGTGTCGGGGAAATTGAATTAGGGGCATCCGCCATCGCCGGGGTTTACTACCTGGCTATTTTCATGATGGCATTCGGATTCAGCGTAGGAGCACAGATATTGATCGCCCGTCGCAACGGGGAAGGAAACTACAAGGAAATCGGACCGATTTTCTATCAGGGGATTTATTTCCTGGTAGTGGTAGCTGCGATTCTGTTTACACTTTCCATCGTATTCTCGCCATTTATTTTAAAGAATATCATTTCGTCCCCTCACATTTATGATGCAGCAGAAAGTTATATTCATTGGCGGGTGTACGGGTTCTTTTTCTCATTTGTCGGAGTGATGTTCCGCGCCTTCTTTGTCGGTACGACACAGACCAAGACGCTGACGCTGAACTCCATCGTGATGGTGCTTTCTAACGTGGTATTCAACTATATTCTGATTTTCGGTAAGTTCGGTTTCCCGCAACTGGGCATTGCCGGTGCAGCCATCGGTTCATCCCTCGCCGAGCTGGTATCGGTGATTTTCTTTATCATCTATACCTGGAAGCGGATCGACTGCAAGAAGTATGCGCTGAATATCCTGCCGAAATTCCAAAGCCGGACATTGAAGCGGATTCTCAATGTCTCCGTGTGGACAATGATTCAGAACTTCGTTTCTTTGTCTACCTGGTTTATGTTCTTCCTGTTCGTGGAACACCTGGGAGAACGGTCATTGGCTATCGCGAACATTATCCGGAATGTGTCGGGTATCCCGTTTATGATCGCCATGGCTTTTGCTGCAACCTGCGGATCTCTGGTCAGCAACCTTATCGGTGCGGGCGAAAAAGATTGTGTACGGGGAACCATCAATCAGCACATCCGTATCGGATATGTGTTCGTACTGCCGATATTGATATTCTTCTGTCTGTTTCCCGACCTGATTCTGCGCATATACACGGATATGCCCGATTTGAGGGATGCGTCCATCCCTTCTTTATGGGTGTTATGCGCAGCCTACGTAGTGCTGGTACCAGCCAATGTGTATTTCCAGTCGGTATCGGGAACAGGTAACACACGCACGGCACTGGCCATGGAACTTTGTGTACTGACAATTTATGTAGCTTACGCTACTTATTTTATTCTTTACCTTAAAATGGACATTGCGTTTGCCTGGACAACAGAAAGTGTGTATGGAATCTTTATCCTCCTCTTCTGCTACTGGTATATGAAGAAAGGAAACTGGCAGAAAAAGCAGATTTAAATCCTTTTTTCATTATCTTCGCAAGAAAATAAACATTTTTATAAAATATGAGACAAGCAAATCTATTTATGATGTCGGCAGCAATGTTGTTAGCTGCCTGCGGCGGAACAAAAGACGCGGGCAAAACGGATCAGGTGCTTATCGAAAAATCCGATATTAAGATCGAAGGGAAGCGTATGACGCCTGAAGCCCTTTGGGCAATGGGACGTATCGGAGGACTGGCGGTATCGCCCGACGGAAAGAAAATTGCGTATACGGTAGCATACTACAGTGTACCGGAGAACAAGAGTAATCGCGAAGTTTTCGTCATGAACGCGGACGGCAGCGATAACCGGCAAATCACCCGCACTCCTTATCAGGAGAATGAGGTGACCTGGATAAAAGGAGGAACGAAGCTGGCTTTCCTGAGCAACGACAACGGAAGCAGCCAACTATACGAAATGAATCCGGACGGTAGCGGCCGTAAACAACTGACCAACTACGACGGTGACATCGAGGGTTATTCTATCTCACCGGACGGCAAGAAACTGCTGTTCATCTCGCAAGTGAAAACCAAAGAAAGCACTGCCGATAAATATCCGGATCTGCCGAAAGCTACAGGTATTATTGTCACCGACCTGATGTATAAGCACTGGGATGAATGGGTGACAACTGCTCCGCATCCTTTCGTGGCAGACTTTGACGGTAACGGTATTTCCAATATCGTGGATATACTGGAAGGAGAACCATACGAAAGTCCGATGAAACCTTGGGGCGGCATTGAGCAGCTGGCTTGGAATACGACTTCGGACAAAGTGGCTTATACCTGTCGCAAGAAAACAGGGCTGGAATATGCTGTTTCTACCAATTCGGATATTTATGTGTATGATCTGAATACAAAGAAAACGGATAATATCACCGAAGAAAACAAGGGGTATGACACCAATCCGCAATACTCTCCGGATGGCAAGTACATTGCATGGCAAAGCATGGAGCGCGATGGATACGAAGCTGATCTGAACCGTTTGTTTATCATGAATCTGGAAACCGGAGAGAAGCGTTTTGTCAGCAAAGCATTTGAGTCTAATGTGGATGCGTTTGTCTGGGGCAACGATGCCAAGACCATATATTTTACAGGTGTATGGCACGGAGAAACTCAGATTTATTCTCTTGACCTGACGAATGATTCTGTAAAGGCGATTACTTCGGGTATGTATGATTATGAAGGGGTAGCACTCTTCGGTGACAAACTGATTGCCAAACGCCACTCAATGAGTATGGGTGATGAGATCTATGCGGTAGCATTGGATGGTTCTGCCACTCAACTGACACAGGAGAACAAGGAGATTTATGATCAGCTGGAAATGGGCAAGGTAGAAGGTCGCTGGATGAAAACGACGGATGGCAAGGATATGTTGACATGGGTGATCTATCCTCCCCAGTTCGATCCGAACAAGAAATATCCGACATTGCTGTTCTGTGAAGGTGGTCCTCAAAGTCCGGTAAGCCAGTTCTGGTCTTATCGCTGGAACTTCCAGATTATGGCTGCCAACGACTATATCATTGTAGCCCCGAACCGTCGCGGATTACCGGGATTCGGAGTGGAATGGAACGAACAGATCAGTGGTGATTATGGTGGTCAGTGTATGAAAGACTATTTCACTGCTATCGACGAGATGGCAAAAGAATCGTATGTAGATAAAGATCGTCTGGGATGTGTGGGCGCTAGTTTCGGAGGATTCTCCGTATATTGGTTAGCCGGTCATCACGACAAACGTTTCAAGGCATTTATCGCTCATGACGGAATCTTCAATATGGAAATGCAGTATCTGGAAACAGAAGAGAAATGGTTTGCCAACTGGGATATGGGCGGCGCGTACTGGGAAAAACAGAATCCGATAGCACAACGTACTTTCGCCAACTCCCCTCAAAAAAAAATAGAAAAATGGGATACTCCGATTCTCTGTATTCATGGAGAAAAAGATTTCCGTATTTTGGCTAACCAGGCTATGGCCGCATTTGATGCCGCTGTAATGCGTGGTGTACCTGCAGAGTTGCTAATTTATCCGGACGAGAACCACTGGGTACTGAAACCGCAGAATGGTGTCTTGTGGCAACGCACTTTCTTTGAGTGGCTGGATAAATGGCTGAAGGCTCCTGCAAAATAAATCTTTGATATAAGACAAATAATGAAGGCTCTGTTCTCAAATCAAATTGAGTTCAGAGCCTTCTGCATTACATCTAAAATCCGCTAGACTTTACTCATGATATATATTTTCGATTGCTACTATATACTTAGATAAGGTCTATGATTCAATCTAGACCTGTTTCATAATCCTTTTCAAATAGCTCAATCGGAGCCTCCATTAAAACAGTTTTTTCAGCACCTTTTTCGTCTGATAAATCAATTAATCCCATTTTTTGCTCCCTTAATTGTTCTCCAGTCCATCTGCCTTTTAAATGGTATTCTTCCCCTTTATTTACGGCCTTCAGTACCAAATAAAAAGTTAAGGTACATCGATATCCACATTCTTGTTTTGTTAACTCATAAGTTGAATAGGGAGGTATCTTATACTTTACATTTCCAATAGAACGTGATCCATTCTTTACTTTTAATGTTTCTCCAAAAATCAACGGAGTCTTCGCACCCGTTCCGTCTATAAAAAGCTTACCTCCAGCATCAATGAAAGGAACAGGAATCTTCAAATCCGCCAAATTTTCAGCATTAACAGGCAAAGAACCTTCAGTCAATACAAATAAAGAGTTCTCTTCCTCTTCCACATCCCATGCATATATCATTGGAAGAGGTTCATCTTTATCATTTACTTTATGTTGCAAGACTACTACAGGATATTCAACCCGCTCTACTACATCCGTTTCCTCCTGCACAAACTTATAGGAAACAACCTCTAATATCGCCGGAGTATTGGATGGAGAAGAAGACACATCATCCGAATCACTACTACAAGCTGCGAGTGCAGCACAGATACCTGCAAGAAAGAACATTTTTGTTTTCATAACGCTTAGTTTTAGTTGTGTTACAATAGTTTAGTTTAGGGCAAATGTATAATATTTATATCACTTATCAAAGCTTTACCGATAAAAAATAAAAAAAGGGAGAATTAATCTCCCTCCCAAATATTTTCGATTTCTACTATATACATTTTATGAAAACCTCCATGAGCATCGTCATACCATTTTTCCAAGGACTCTTTATCCAGGAAACATTCAGGTTTAATGTTATCCGCATACAGTTTTCTTCCTTCCAGACTCAGGCGGGCCTGTTCGAAAAGCACATTCCCCTGTTCTGTGAAGACCGGCTTTAACCCGGTTGCTTTCACCTTATCCGTATCACGACCGGACTTTGAGCCACAAACTGCATGAATCTTCTTATTTGCTTCGCCCAAAAAAGAAAGTGTCAGATAATCACTTTTCTCGATGAACTCATACGTATATCGTTCGGGGCGGACAAAAACAAAAGCAACGGGCTTATTCCAAAGCCAGCCAATACCACCCCAACTGGCAGTCATTGTATTAAATTTCTCTTTGGTGCCAGCAGTAACCAACATCCATTCTTTGCCAATCGCCTCAAAGAAATTTTCTTTCAGGTCTTTTACTTCTAACTTCTTCATCTCTCAGTTTATTTTATAATTACTTTCTTTTACTCAGTTTTACGATTTCTCCCAGATAAGGGATTTCTACACGAATCTTTCTTTTCTTTGCTTCTGCCGCAAATACTTTAGGCGGATCATGCAAGGGTTCATCAGACAAATCAAATGTACCGTAGTGCATCGGAATGGTTATTCCTGCATGCATCTCTTCGGAGGCAGTCAGTGATTCATAAGGGGAAATATGATTGGGACGCATGAACCAACGGGGTTTATATGCACCGATACCCAACAAGGCATAGTCCGGAGCTCCGAACAGATCCGGGATTTCCCTAAAATGGGTAGAATACCCTGTGTCTCCGCTATAATAGAGAGAAACACCATTCCCCTGTAGCATGAAAGCTCCCCACAATCGCTGCCCTCCATCACGTACGGAGCGTTTGCTCCAATGCTGTGCCGGCAAGAAAGTTATTTTCAGCCCTTCATCTTCCAGTTGCTGATACCAGCCGGCCTCGATCACTCTCATTTCCGGAAACCAGCTCTTTATCAGTTCTCCGGTTCCCAAACCGCAAAACAGTTTCATCTGCGGATTATTATTCAGCAAACGGGTGATACTTTGCTTGTCCAAATGATCAAAATGGTCATGGCTGATAAGCAGGTAATCAATTTCTGTAAAAATGTCGGGATTGGCAGGAAACTCACTCTGTCTTTTCACAAAAGGGATGTTTCCGAAAACCGGATCGAACATGATTCTTTTGCCTGCCAACTGAAGGAAGAAGGAATTATGTCCCAGCCATATTAAAGAATCTCCCACCACAGCATCCAGCGAACGAAGATAACAGACTTTTGGGTCCCACTTCACCGTTTTCTTTTCTTTCCGCTGAGGATTGGGGGACAACCGCCATTTCAACACACTTCCCATACCGGGGCGGAAACGGTGCTGCCTGTTAAAAAAACGTCCGCGTACCATCGGATTTCCTCTCCAATAAGGATTGACGGTAGCCAAACGTTCGTTTCTCCTGAAACATATATGTTCACCCATTTTCTTTATCTATTGAATAAGTCCTCACAAACTTAATTAAAAATCTTGATTTACAAAGAGGGACAAACAAAAAATGTACCCCGGACACACTATCGGAGTACATTTCTCAGAAAAAGAATAAATATTATTCTTTTTTAATAGAACGATCTTACATTAAAAGCAATGCAGTCTATACAACGGCAGCTGCCATCCGAGAGCTGACAAATTGATAATCACGATGACCAGTCCCAATACCCATAGGATAAACAGAGACCATTTCAAGCCGGTCCCCATCGGTGACCAATGAAACAACTGACGCATTATAGTGTACAGAAAAGCTCCTAATGGAATGGCAATGAGTGCAATTCCTGAAATGGTGCCAAGCAATGTCATCACAGGAGATATGGTAGCTATGGGCGTCCAGTCAATAGCCGGAAGCATTTCATAAAGCAGAGCTCCGCCGCCAACGAGCGCAGCAATCACCGCAAATACAAGAGCTACTATCACCACAGCGAGCACGAACAATACCGGACAGCAAATGATGACAAGAGCTACCAGGAATATCTTAAGAATGATAGCGGCGATCGTGACAAATACATCTCCTACTTTTTGCAGAAAGGTACGCGGTTTGTCCGAGTTCACAAAGTTATTGACCCCATCGGCAACCCGTTCAAATCCGTCCGTCACCGTTTTGCCTATATTTTCTATGGTTACCGCTTCGCCACGCATACTCAGCTTCTCTGCTGCCGTACGTGCTTCGGGAATGATAATCCATCCTATAATATAAAGGATAATCATCGGGCAATAGGGAACAAACAATAATACGATCATCAGGATACGCACCAGCGTGATATCCCAGTCAAAATAAGCAGCCAGTCCGGAAGCTACTCCTCCAAGCAACTTATTATCCGGATCACGGAACAGGCGACGGGCTGTAGTGGTCCGTGTATATCCCTGACCGGAAGAAGCTGTCTGTTCCTTCTTATGCGGTTCGGATTCGTCATCAGATACACCAAAATCTTCCGGCTTGCCTACCCGGGCAATTATTTCTTCCACATCGGCAATGGTAATGACTTGCTTCCCTGCGGACACTTTCTCGGCAAACAGCTCGGCAATACGAATCTCGATATCATTCACAATCTCTTCCGCCCCCTCCTGTTTGCGAAAAAAATGTTTCAGGTTGGCCAGATAGTCGTCCAGCAAGCGGTAGGCATCATCATCTATATGATAGACAGTTCCTCCCAAATTTACAGTCAATGTTTTTTTCATTATTATTTCTTCTTTATCGAATTATCTACTAGCAATATGATTCACGGTTTCGTTCAGTTCCTTCCAGGATATCTCAAGCTCGCCTAAAAAAGCCTCTCCTTTTTCTGTGAGCTTATAGTACTTGCGAGGAGGTCCCTGCGTGGATTCTACCCATTCATAACTCAACAAATCGTCATTCTTCAAACGTGTCAGCAATGGATACAAGGTACCTTCCACCACAATCAGCTGTGCCTCTTTCAACTTCTGAATAATATCAGAAGCATAAGCCGGCTCTTTGTGCAGTAAAAGCATGATGCAATACTCCAACATGCCTTTTCTCATCTGAGATTTTACATTGTCTACATTCATTGTTATTTTTCTTTTTGACAGGACAAATATATGCATTACTCTAGTACCTTGCATTACAAAGTACTATAATTTAATAATAATTAAATCATTAAGAAGTTTTCTCCTTATTATAAAAAGAAATAATAGCTATATTTGCAGCTCATAAAACCACAAAAAAGAAAATACGTATGTTTACTATTCGAAAAGCAAGGATAGATGATTGCGGTCTGATCAACCAAATGGCCGGTGAAGTATTTCCCGCCACTTACCAAGAGATCTTATCTCCCGGACAACTGGACTATATGATGGACTGGATGTACTCTCCCGAAAATATCCGGAAACAAATGGAAGAAGAAGGTCATGTTTATTTTATCGCATATGAAGGAGATGAGCCCTGTGGCTATGTCTCCGTACAGCAACAGGAAGAGAATGTATTCCATCTGCAGAAAATCTATGTCCTCCCCCATTTTCAAGGCGCACACTGCGGTAGTTTTTTATTCAGAGAGGCTGTCAGATATATCAAGGAGGTGCATCCGGAACCTTGCTTAATGGAGCTTAACGTGAACCGTAACAACAAGGCTTTACTGTTCTATGAACGGATGGGTATGAGAAAATTGCGGGAAGGGGATTTTCCGATTGGCAACGGGTACTATATGAATGATTATATCATGGGACTGGATATCTGAAAAGTAAGGTAACCATATACAAAATGCCCCGGAACAGATTGTTACTCAATCAATGTTCCGGGGCATTCGTTTATTTATTACCAAGCGGGCTTATTTCGCTACGCGTTCCAGCCATTTCAGCATGAAGATCATGGTAAACATTGAAATAGTACAAGCTACCACAAATACTGTCCATGTCATCCAGATAGGAATGGATTCATACAAAATAGCACCGATCACCAACAGCTGATTGCCAAGTGCAGTCGCACCTAACCATCCTCCCTGCATAATACCCTGGTATTTCGGAGGAGCTACTTTAGACACAAATGAAATTCCCAACGGAGAAATATACAACTCAGCTACTGTCAAAATCAGATAAGTCAGCATCAACAAGAACGGAGTCACTTTGACCGGTGAAGTTCCTACAGCGATAATATCCTTGTGCAAAGGCAGATTGGCAAAATAAGAACCGACAGCCATTACGATAAAGGCCAATGCGGCAATACCCATACCAATTGCAATCTTTTTAGGAGTAGAAGGCTCTTTTCCACGTCTGCGCTGGCTGGCAAAGATTGCCATAATCACAGGAGTCAGGAAAACAACAAAGAACGGATTCAACGACTGGAACAACTCAGCGGAAATAGGCATACCAAACAAGTTAAGGTCAGTGTATTCCTTTGCAAAGTATGTCAAAGTCAAACCATTCTGATGGAAAGAGAACCAGAAGAAGATAACAACTCCGAACACTGCGAACAGGGCATACATACGTTGTTTCACTTCCTGAATACTCATTTCTACAGTAGCCGAAGATGCTGAAGACGCAACGGCTTTCTTGCTGGGATCGGGGAAGTTTCTCTTATTCAGCAAATAGATAGTCAAAGAAATGACCATAGCAATGATAGCCACTCCAAATGCATAATGGAAACCTGTAGTAAAGACGTTCAGGTAATCGGATGCAAAAGCTGTATAATCCTGCACCGGAGCGTTGGAAGCTTTCTCTACCAACGTATGATAAGTTTCAGTAGCTTCGGGCGACAAAGTACCAGCCAAATGACCGTGACATAATGCAGGAAGATCAGCATCGTAATTATAACCGAAAGTAGACAACCACCAGTTACGTACACCTACCGCTGCAAACGGAGCAAAGATTGCACCGATATTAATGAACATATAAAACAAGGAGAAACCGGAGTCACGCATGCTGGCATATTGAGGATTATCGTACATCTGCCCTACCAGAGCTTGCAGATTTCCTTTAAATAATCCATTACCAAATGCAATCACAAACAAGCTGGCGCAAGTAATGACCAGATAAAAGGTCTGATTGTCTACCGGAGTCTTGGATGGAATAGCCAACAACAAGTATCCCACTGCCATCAGCACAATTCCCGTGAAAATAGTTCCTTTGTAGTTTCGTGTCTTATCGGCGATAATACCTCCAACCAAAGCAAGAATGTAAATGGAAAAATAGAAAGTTGAATAAATAAATCCCGCTTCTTTTCCATTCATTCCAAACTTAGCTTGCAAGAAAAGCACGAGGATCGCCATCATTGTATAGAAGCCAAAGCGTTCACCTAGATTGGCTAAAGCGGCTGCTATCAGTCCTTTAGGGTGTTTGTCAAACATAGATATAAATTTATTAATTAATGATTGATAATTTTTCTAATGACATATATTCTGCAAATATATACTTTTTTGGATTTATTCCTCAAATAAACGGCAAATTTCTGCCCTCGATTCGCGGATTAAATCACCCGGCGCAAGCTTTATCTGCAGCCCCCGTACACCGGCACTTACATAAATATACGGAAATTGCCGGCAGGTTTCATGAATATAAGTAGGAAAATGTTTCTTCATGCCAATAGGCGAACAGCCGCCCCGGATATATCCCGTCAGCGGAAGAAGTTCTTTCACCGGTATCAGATCACACTTTTTATTGCCGGAAGCCTTTGCTGCCAGCTTCAGATCGACTTCGTGCTCACCCGGAATGACGCAAACAAAATAACCGCTTTTGTCACCGTGAAGAACCAGTGTCTTAAATACCTGTTCTATATTCTCGCCTAAGCTGGCAGCTACATGAATGGCACTCAGATCGTTTTCGTCAACTTCATAAGGAATCAGTTCATACGCTATTTTAGCTTTATCCAGCAAACGCGCCGCATTCGTTTTATTGATTTTCATCTTGTTGTTTCTTTTTAGTAAGCCGACACTTATACTTCAATATTAAAGTCCTAATTCCTCGCGAAGAAACTTAGGAGTATAACCATTCTGTCTCTTCGCAACCTCTTCCGGTGTTCCGTAGCTAAGGAGTACTCCCCCGCCCTTACCACCTTCAGGTCCCATGTCTATGATATAATCCGCCATCTTGATAACGTCCAGGTTATGTTCGATTACAATGACGGTATTACCTTTGTCCACCAGCTTATTAAGTACCCCCATCAATACACGGATATCCTCAAAGTGAAGTCCGGTAGTCGGTTCATCGAGAATGTAAAGTGTTTTACCGGTATCTCGCTTGGACAATTCTGTTGCTAGTTTCACACGCTGGCTCTCTCCACCAGAAAGGGTAGTAGATGACTGCCCTAATTTAATATAGCCCAAACCAACATCCTGCAAGACTTTTATCTTATTCAGAATCTGCGGCACATTCTCAAAGAATTCGACAGCACGGTTTATAGTCATATCAAGCACATCAGCAATAGACTTTCCTTTGAAACGTACTTCAAGCGTTTCGCGATTATACCGCTTGCCGTGGCAAACCTCACAAGGCACATACACATCCGGCAAGAAGTTCATTTCAATCGTCTTGTATCCATTTCCGGTACAGGCTTCACAACGACCGCCCGATACATTAAAAGAGAAGCGTCCGGGCTTGTAACCGCGAATCTTAGCTTCCGGAAGGCTTACGAACAAGTTACGGATATCAGAAAATACACCTGTATAAGTGGCCGGATTGGAACGGGGGGTACGACCAATCGGAGATTGATCCACGTCCACTACCTTATCTATGTTTTCCAGTCCCTCTATAGAATCGTATTCCAAAGGATCCTGCAAAGAGCGATAGAATTTCTGTGAAAGAATCGGCTGCAAAGTCTCATTAATCAACGTCGATTTACCACTTCCGGATACTCCGGTCACACAAATCAACTTCCCTAACGGAAATTCAACATCTACATTTTTCAGATTATTTCCCTTCGCTCCTTTCAGCCAGATAGATTTTCCATTTCCTTTTCTTCGCTTGGCGGGTACTTCTATTTTCATCTCTCCGTTCAGATACTGCGAAGTCATCGTTTCGGTTTGAAGCATTTCTGACGGGGTTCCCGAGAAGACTACCTCCCCACCCAGACGACCGGCTTTAGGCCCCATATCAATCACATAATCGGCAGCCAGCATCATATCTTTATCGTGTTCAACAACGATAACCGAGTTTCCCATATCACGAAGCTCTTTCAACGAGCGGATCAAACGCAGATTGTCACGCTGGTGCAACCCGATACTCGGTTCATCCAGAATATAAAGCACATTCACCAATTGCGAGCCGATCTGTGTAGCCAGACGAATACGCTGACTTTCACCACCGGACAGGCTGACCGAGCTACGGTTCAATGCCAAATAATCCAATCCTACATCCAACAAGAATTTCAAACGCGTACGAATTTCTTTCAGAATCTCGGCTGCGATTTTCTTTTGTTTATCGGACAGAAATTGATCTACGTTCATCAACCAGTCATATAGCTCATTGATGTCCATATTGGCCAAGTCATTGATGTTCTTGTCATGAATACGGAAGTGCAATGCTTCTTTATTCAACCGGGCACCTTTACATTCCGGACAAACAGTGGTACGGGCAAACTGCTCCGCCCACTTCTGCGCGGTAGCAGAAGCATCCTTTTCCTGAAGCATCTGGATATATTTTACGACTCCTTCATAGGTTACAAAGTAATCAGAAGAAGTTCCTATCAGCGAACTCTTGATCTTGATCCGGTCATCCGAACCATATAATATTTCTTCAACCGCATCATCCGACAATTCCTTCACCGGAGTTTTTAAAGTGGCTTCATACTTCTCCAGCAAAGCACCGATCTGCCAGAAAATCATGGCATTCTTGTATTTTCCCAAAGGTGCTATCGCTCCTTCATAGATGGAAAGTTCACGGTCGGGAATCACTTTATCGACATCAATCTGATTGACCACGCCTAATCCTTTACATTTCGGGCACGCTCCCTGTGGAGAGTTGAACGAGAAGTTATGAGGAGCCGGTTCCCGATAAGACAGTCCGGTAACCGGACACATCAGGCGTTTACTGTAATGACGGACACTTTCTGTCTGCGCATCAAGAATCATCAATAAACCATCACCTTGGCGCATAGCAGTTGCCACGCTCTGTTTCATGCGTTTATCATCTTTCTCGGCTACTATCAGTTTATCAATGACTACCTCAATATCATGATTCTTGTAACGGTCGAGTTTCATGCCGTGCGTCACTTCACGCAGTTCGCCGTCTATCCGTACATAGAGATATCCTTTCTTTCGCACCTGTTCGAAGAGTTCTTTGTAATGTCCCTTACGCGAACGAACCAAGGGTGCGAGCAAGTATATTTTCTTTCCTTTATAATCTTTCAGGATTAAATCCAGAATCTGTTCTTCCGTATATTTCACCATCTCCTCCCCTGACAGGTACGAATAAGCAATACCTGCACGAGCATAGAGCAGACGAAGATAATCGTATATTTCCGTTGTTGTTCCCACGGTAGAACGGGGATTTTTATTCGTAGTTTTCTGTTCGATAGAGATAACCGGACTCAGCCCTGTTATTTTATCGACATCCGGACGTTCCAGATTCCCCAAAAAGTTGCGGGCATAGGCCGAAAAAGTCTCGATATAGCGGCGCTGTCCCTCGGCAAATATCGTATCGAAAGCCAAGGAAGATTTACCACTACCACTCAATCCGGTAATCACTGTCAAACTGTTACGGGGAATTTCAGCATCAATATCTTTCAAATTGTGCACACGGGCACCATACACATTAATATATTCTGTTTCTTGCATATTCATATCCTTCATAAACGGTACAAAATTAATGTTTCCGACTGAAATATGCTCCTAAAAAAGCACAATATTATTTTCTTAACTCAAATCTTATGAAGATATAGGGCATTATTCGTACCTTTGTTCCTTGATTTCAAGAACCAATAGTTATAAATTGATGAAACCGATAAGCCGAATATTCTTATTTTTGCTTTTTATAAGCGCCTCATACGCTATTAGTTATGCACAAGAGAACCAATCTTATTTCTTGCATACCATCGAAAAAGGACAGAGTTTATACTCCATTGCCAAGATGTATAATGTCACAACAAACGACATCATACGTCTGAATCCCGGATGTGATGAGAAAATTTATGCCGGGCAAGCTATAAAAATCCCTAAAGGAAAAGAAAGCCAAAAAGGGGAAACATTCCATACGATTCAAGCCGGAGAAACTTTATACAAACTGACTACCATTTATAATATATCTGCAAAAGCCATTTGTGAAGCCAATCCGGGATTGAGCGCCGAAAACTTCCGTATCGGTCAGGTTATTCTCATTCCGTTGGAACAAGAGCAGGAAACGGAAACTGCACAAGCACCGGCTGAAAAACCCGCTATACAGGGGCCTGTACAATCCAGATGCAAAGATATGCATAAGGTAAAACGCAAAGAAACCGTATTCAGTGTAAGCCGCGAATATGGAATCAGCGAACAGGAATTGATTGCAGCCAATCCCGAACTGAAAAAGGGAATGAAAAAGGGACAATACCTCTGTATCCCCTATCCCAGTGCAACCACCATGCAACCGACGGCTCCCAAAGAGGATCCGTACGCTATCCCACCCAGTAACAATGAGCTTTTCCGCAAGAGCAAAGAAGCCCCTCAGGCAATCTCTACTATCAAAGCGGCCCTGCTATTGCCTTTCCAGGAAGACAAACGTATGGTGGAATACTACGAAGGTTTCCTGATGGCGGTAGACAGCCTGAAACGTACGGGTACTTCTATTGATCTATATGTATATGACTGTGGAAAAGATGTTTCTACATTAAATACTATTCTGGCGAAAAATGAGATGAAGAACATGAATGTCATTTTCGGTCCGATGCACCAGCAACAGATCAAACCTTTATCTACTTTTGCAGAAAAGAATGATATACGACTGGTGATTCCTTTCTCTTCGAAAGGGGAAGAAGTATTTAATAATCCTGCCATCTACCAGATTAATACCCCACAATCCTATTTATATTCGGAAGTATACGAACACTTTACCCGTCAATTCCCCAATGCCCATGTCATCTTTATTGAACCAACCAGCGAAGATAAAGAAAAAGCCGAGTTTATCAGCGGCATGAAACAAGAGCTGAAGAGCAAGGGAATGTCAATGAAAACCGTCAATGAAAACGCAACCAAGGATATGCTGAAGGAAGCTCTCCGCTCTGACAAAGACAATATTTTCATTCCGACTTCCGGCAAAAATGTCATGTTAATCAAGATTCTTCCTCAACTGATTCTACTGGTCAGAGATACTCCGGAGCAGAATATTCATCTGTTCGGTTATCCCGAATGGCAGACATATACCCGGGATCACCTGGAAAGTTTCTTTGAACTGGACACCTATTTCTATTCATCATTCTACACAAATACATTGTTTCCGGCTGCCATACAGTTCACCAACAATTATCACAAATGGTATAGCAAGGACTTGGTGAGTAAATTCCCAAGCTACGGAATGCTTGGTTTCGACACAGGCTTCTTCTTCCTGAAAGGCTTGTCACGCTATGGCTCGGAACTGGAAAACAATTTACCGAAAATGAACCTGACTCCGATACAGACAGGCTTCAAATTCGAACGTGTCAACAACTGGGGAGGATTCATTAATAAGAAAGTATTCTTTATCCATTTCACGAAGAATTTTGAATTAGTAAAACTTGACTTCGAATAAGACGAAAATGACAAAGATAAAATCACTTCTGATTGCCGCTTCCCTGATGATGGGACTTGCACTTCCTGCCACCGCACAGATCGGCGAACCACGCCAGAACTTTTCTGTCGGATTTAATGGAGGAGTCAACTTAAACAGTGCTTCATTCACTCCTAAAATCAAACAGAACTCACTGATGGGTATTACCGGAGGTTTGACGGCACGCTACATTTCCGAAAAGTATTTTGCAATGATCTGTGGTGCGCAAGTAGAGTTAAATATCTCACAGCGCGGCTGGGATGAGTTATTCGAAATCATGGATGAAAATGGGCAGACCTTAGAAGATCCTACCCGCAAGTACACCCGAAAGATGACCTATCTCGACATTCCCTTCCTCGCACACTTGGCTTTCGGTAATGAAAAAGGACTGCAGTTCTTTATCAATGCAGGTCCTCAGATCGGCCTTCTGATCGGTGAATCTGAAAGCATGGAGAATATAGACATGAATACCCTGACAAACACACAAAAAGCTGTTTACGGGGATAAAATCCAAAACAAATTCGATTATGGTATAGCCGGAGGCGGCGGAATAGAATTCAGAACAAAGAAAGTCGGTAGTTTTCTGCTCGAAGGACGCTATTATTTTGCTCTGTCAGACTTTTACAGCACAACGAAGAAAGACTATTTCTCCCGTGCGGCTCATGGCACAATTACAGTGAAGCTCACTTATCTATTCGATTTAAAGAAATAAAAAACAGTACCCAAAAAGATCAGGCGCGAATTTCGCTCGAACCTACGGTTTATATTTCCGTGAGTCTGCGAAATTCGCGCCTGTTTTTATTCTATCAGGAACTCCTAATGCGAGAGCTTCCCGCATTCTTATCGAAGTCTGTCTGCAGCCTTTACCATCACCTCGTCACGTCCGATAGCACGAATAGCCAGCACATTCAGAACGATAGACACCAATGGTAAGCAAAGCGCCCAACCAATACGGAACAGATTGGCATCGCTCTTCAATGCAAAATAAAAAGCAATGAAGGCAATATAATAGCCCACCAGCAACAAGCTATTGAAGATTGACATACGAATCTGCAACATTCGGTTCTTATACAGAAAAATAGTCGCAAAAGCTACCAGAGCGCTCAGCATCAGAATACCAAATATCCCCCAAGTAGACTGGAAAATTCCATTCACGTCTATCCCCAGTGCTTTAAAAGGATGTTCTCCTGTAGTGTCAATAAAATATCCCATCGGTAAACACATTGCTGTAATCAGCAACCCTGTTACAATCAATAAGTAAAAACTTTGAATTCGTTGAATCATAAGTATTCTATAGTAGTTAAGTTAAACAATAATAGCCAAGCAATAAGGAATAGGAAAATGCTTCCCGCTTACTACTTGACTATCAATTCTTTCGTTAGAAAATAAATTACTGAAGTTTTTCTTTCTCCTTAGCCGGATTTCTATAATAAATTTTCCCTTCGATGTATTCCTGTGTAGCAATCAAGTCAGGTTTCGGCAATTTCTCATAATAACGAGAAATTTCGATCTGTTCTCTATTCTCGAATACTTCTTCCAAATTATCGTTGTAAGAAGCAAACTCTGCTAATTTCTTAGAAAGATCGTTTTTAATTTCCACACTAATCTGGTTAGCACGCTTACCAATAATGGCAACAGTTTCATAAACATTCCCTGTGTCAGCACAGAGTTCCATCATGTCACGGGTTACCGTCGTAGCAGGAGCGTTCGTTTTTTTGTAGTCCATAAATCTATTTAAATTTAGTCTTTAATTACTTTCTGTGACTCATTGAATATTTTTTCAGCCTCTTTCAGGTATTTACTTTCCGGAAACTCATTCTTGAAAGCATAATATTCATCTATCGTTTCACGGTAACGATCCATCTTCTTGTCTTCTACACTATAAATAGCCATTTCATGTCTGGCACGCAGAATCAATATGGAAAGTTCTTCGCGATAATCTGTATAAGGATAATCTTTCAGAGCATTCTGAGCTGTAATTACACAGGATTCATAGTTATTACCCAGATAGTTACCCAGATTATAATACAACTTTGCAGAATAGAGTTCTTTCAACACCAGTTTATCCTGCAAAGCAAAAATCATATCTTGTGCTTCCTGCTTCTTGGTACTGTTCGGGAAATATTCCATAAACATCTGCAGTTGCTGGATAGCCTGATAAGTGCTTGATTGATCCAAACGTGGTTCCGGAGTATCCAGGAACAGGGATTTACCTGCATGGAAACGTGCCAGTTCAGTGAAAGTACCACGGGGATAAGTGTTGAAATAGGTGATAAACGTCTGGGCAGCTGTCTGATAATCTTTCTGATTATAGTAACTCATACCCAACATATACAGAGACTCCTCCGCTTTATCGGTTCCCTTAAGGATTGTAATCAATTCGTTCAGCAAGGTAGCTGAGCGGTTATACTGCCCTTTAGCAAAATAGTTTTTGGCGGCCTCGTACTTGTATTCGTAATCGGTACTTTTCAGCAACTTATTGTACTCTCCACACGATGTCAGAGAGGCTGCTGCGAGCAAAGTTATAATGATATTTTTCTTCATCCTTTTAAAAAATATTGCGCAAAGTTACTTATTCGCGGGGAATTAACCAATTAATCTATGTTTTTTAATACATAAAAGGCGTTAAACATCGACGAAAAGAGAAAAAACGACGTCGAACAGGAAGCTATAAACAGTCAATAATAAACGGTGAACGATCAACAAGCGCGCTATATGTCATTGGTATACCAGCGCTATCGTTCTTCGTTCACCGTTCGCTTATGGTCCGCCGTCCGGTTACAGCTTGTACAAATCACTTGCCGCCAACAGGTCGACTTTCTTTTCTTTCAGTACTTCAATACATTTATCCATATTACTAGGACGAATCACAACGTTTGCCACGTTATTATTGGCAAACGAATACATATACTCAATAAAGACCCCTTCTGCCGACAAGAATCCCAGCACTTTTGCCAGAGCTCCCGGCACATTCGGACAGCTAATGCCGACCACATCTGTTATATTCACGGCAAAATGATTATCTTTCAATGCTTTATATGCTTTATCCGGATCGGATACAATTCCACGCAAAATGCCAAAATCAGCATTTTCAGCGATGCACAAGGCAGAAAGATTGATGTTCTCTTTTGCCAGCACTTCAGTCACTTCCGTCAAACGGCCGGACTTGTTTTCCAAAAAGATAGAAAGTTGTTTTGCTACCATTATCGTAAAGTTTTAAGTATTAGGTATTAAGTAATAAGTAATAAGTAATAGCCACACGGATTCCATGTTGCAGCTACGATAATACCTAATACTTATTACTTATTACCTATTTTAAATTTTTCTGTTATCAATCACTCGTTTAGCTTTGCCCACGCTGCGTTCAATGCTACGCGGTTCTACCAGTTTCACATTGACTCCCAGTCCAAGTACGCTTTGGAGACGGCTTGCCAGTTTCTTCTTCAACGCTAGCATACGGTTAATCTCATCCGAATAGAAATCCGGGCGCACTTCTACCTGAAGTTCCATCGTATCGGTATTGTTTTCACGCCCCACTATCAACAAATAATGTGGTTCGAATTCTTCCATCTCAAGAATGACGGACTCGATCTGAGTCGGGAATACATTGACACCACGGATAATCAGCATATCGTCACTACGTCCCAGGATACGGTCCATACGAACCAATGTACGCCCGCAGGAGCATTTATCATAATGCAAGGCCGTCAAGTCACGCGTACGATAACGAAGCAATGGCATTCCTTCCTTCGTCAGGTGCGTAAATACCAGCTCGCCCGTCTGTCCGGGTTCTACCGGCTGCAATGTATTCGGATCAATAATTTCCGGGAAATAATGATCCTCATTCAAGTGCGTACCATGCTGACATTCACATTCGTAACCTACACCCGGTCCGGCAATTTCACTCAGTCCGTAGATATCATATGCTTTAATACCGAGTTTTTCTTCGATTTCATGACGCATATTCTCCGTCCAGGGCTCCGCACCCAAGGCTCCCACTTTCAGTTGGAATTCCTCCCGCGGATAGCCGGAATCTTTAATGGCATCCGCCAGATACAGTGCATACGAAGGAGTACAGCAAAGAACCGTTGATCCAAAATCATGCATCAATGTAATCTGCTTTTCTGTATTACCACTGGACATCGGAATCACAGAAGCACCAATATTCTCAGCTCCGGCGTGTGCTCCCAGGCCACCCGTAAAAAGTCCGTAACCATAGGAAACCTGAAATATATCTGAGCGTCCTGCTCCATAAGCAGTAAAAGCACGCGATATACATTCTGCCCACGAAGAAAGGTCTTTGCGGGTATATCCCACTACCGTCGGCTTTCCGGTCGTTCCGGAAGAGGCATGAATACGCACGATCTGGCTCATCGGCACGGCACAAAGTCCGAAAGGATAATTATCTCTTAAATCATGTTTCGTGGTAAACGGCAGTTTCACGATATCATCAATCGTATTGATATCATCGGGGGTGATACCCATTTCCTGCATTTTCTTCCGGTAAAAAGGCGTGTTGTGATAAACGTAATCCACAATTTTCTTGAGTCGTATGCTTTGAATCTTGCGAAGACTTTCGCGGTCCATACACTCAATGGTCTCATTCCAAATCATGTTCTCTTGGTATTATTAGTTGTATGAATCTGTTTCATGATATTAATATGTTGCAAAGTAAAGGATTTATTTGGAAAAATGATTTGTTATCTCAATTATTTTGCCGAATATTGCTCCACTTTTTAGGATTTAACTATGAATTTTGAACTAACATCAGCTTACAAACCTACCGGGGATCAACCAGAAGCGATCGCCCAGCTTACTGAGGGGGTACTTCAAGGAGTTCCCGCACAGACTTTATTGGGGGTTACCGGATCGGGAAAAACGTTCACCATCGCCAATGTGATCGCCAACATCAACAAGCCTACGTTGATCTTGAGCCACAACAAGACATTGGCTGCGCAGCTATACAGCGAGTTCAAGGGATTTTTCCCCAATAACGCCGTAGAATATTACGTTTCATATTACGACTACTATCAGCCGGAAGCCTATCTGCCAAATTCAGATACCTATATAGAAAAGGATCTCGCCATCAATGACGAGATTGACAAGTTACGTCTCGCCGCTACCTCCTCCCTGCTTTCAGGCCGGAAAGATGTGGTAGTCGTTTCCTCAGTCTCCTGTATTTACGGTATGGGAAACCCGTCGGATTTCTATAAAAATGTAATCGAAATTGAACGGGGACGGATGCTTGACCGTAATGTTTTTCTGCGTCGTCTTGTGGACAGCCTGTATGTCCGTAATGATATCGATTTGAATCGTGGCAACTTCCGCGTCAAAGGAGACACGGTCGACATTTTCCTTGCGTACTCAGACACTCTGCTTCGTGTCACTTTCTGGGGAGACGAGATTGATGGTATAGAAGAAGTGGACCCGATTACCGGTGTGACTACCGCTCCTTTCGAAGCTTATAAGATCTATCCCGCCAATTTATTTATGACCACCAAGGAAGCTACTCTTCGTGCCATCCACGAAATAGAGGATGACTTAACCAAACAAGTAGCGTTCTTCGAATCTATCGGCAAAGAATATGAAGCGAAACGATTGTACGAGCGAGTTACGTATGACATGGAAATGATCCGGGAATTAGGGCACTGTTCCGGCATTGAGAATTATTCCCGTTATTTCGACGGTCGCGCTGCCGGCACCCGTCCTTATTGCCTTCTCGATTTCTTCCCGGATGACTTTTTGCTGGTTATTGACGAAAGCCATGTAAGCGTGCCGCAGGTTCGCGCCATGTATGGAGGCGACCGTGCCCGTAAAATCAATCTGGTAGAATATGGGTTCCGACTACCTGCCGCAATGGACAACCGCCCTCTGAAATTTGAAGAATTTGAGGAGATGACAAAACAAGTGATTTATGTCAGTGCTACCCCGGCAGAATATGAGCTGATACAATCGGAAGGGATCGTTGTAGAACAAGTGATCCGCCCTACCGGTCTGCTTGATCCTGTTATTGAAGTACGCCCGAGTCTCAATCAAATTGACGACCTGATGGAAGAAATTCAGCTGCGTATCGAAAAAGAAGAACGGGTACTTGTAACGACACTTACGAAACGTATGGCGGAAGAGCTGACAGAATACCTTCTCAACAATAATGTGAGATGTAACTATATCCATAGCGATGTGGATACATTAGAGCGTGTGAAGATCATGGATGACTTGAGACAAGGCGTTTATGACGTACTTATCGGTGTCAATCTGCTTCGTGAAGGTCTTGACCTTCCGGAAGTATCCCTTGTCGCTATTCTCGATGCCGATAAGGAAGGCTTCCTCCGTTCGCATCGCTCATTGACCCAGACTGCAGGACGTGCTGCCCGTAATGTAAACGGAAAAGTAATCATGTATGCAGATAAAATAACAGACAGTATGCGGCTTACGATCGATGAAACAAACCGTCGACGCGAGAAACAGCTCGCTTATAATGAAGCGAACGGCATCACCCCACAACAAATCAAGAAGGCGAGAAACTTGTCTGTATTTGGCAGTCCAGGTTCCGAAGCCGATGAGTTGCTGAAAGAAAAACACGCTTATGTGGAACCTTCTTCACCTAATATCGCAGCCGACCCAATCGTACAATATATGAGCAAAGCTCAAATGGAAAAGAGCATAGAGCGTACCCGCAAATTAATGCAGGAGGCCGCCAAAAAACTGGAATTTATCGAAGCTGCCCAATATCGGAATGAGCTGCTGAAACTGGAAGATTTGATGAAAGAAAAGTGGGGATAAACGGCTTATAAATATCAATAAATCTATAAGAAACCCGAGCTTTTGCTAATTAGTGTTATAAAAACACCTATTTAAGAGAAATAATTTGCAGATTTCGCAAAAGCCCGTATCTTTACACTGTGTTTTTCATAGTATTAGATTTAAGGTTAACAAAGGTTGGAGCAAGGCGTTGCTCCTTTTTTTATGCCCATACCCCATCTTAGCATCTTCCAATCCTACAAAAATACCCCTTGAAATCTTATCAAAGGGCATTTTTTATCTACACTCTATCTATAATTAAAGCGCTTTTTCAATAGCCTGTTTAATGAGTGCTTCCATGATATCATATCCTTCTCCTGTAGGATGTACCCCATCTTTCGTATATTGAGGATTCAAGGCCTTATTCTCGCCCACCACCATTGGCTGATAATAATTCACAAACGGAATTTTATTAGCTTTGGCGTAAGCTTCTATGCGGGCATTCAATGACTGAATCTTTTGAGGAGCATCTTTAATCTCCCGTCTCCACGGAAATTCAGCAGCCGGCAATACTGAAGTCAGAATCACTTTGATTTTATTTGCCTTCGCCAGTTCTGCCATAGATGCAATATTTCCGAATGTATAATCTTCATTATAAGCACCTGTATTTTCGGCTACATCATTTGTTCCTGCATTAATGACAACCAATGCCGGAGAAAGATTGATCACATCTTCCCTAAAACGAAGTAAAAACTGATAGGACGTCTGACCACTGATACCACGACCGATATATCCATTTGTTTTGAAGAAATCAGGATGTGTCCTCACCCATCCTTCCGTAATGGAATTGCCCATAAAGACCACTCTTTTTTCCTTCTTTACAGGTTGTGCAAGTGCTGCATTCTCTGTCGCATAACGCTTGTAATTAGCGAACTCATGTTTCTGTGCATAGGTCTCTCCTACTGAGAAACTCAAACAAACGATGGCCAACAACATCCATTGACCCAGTCTTTTCTTTTTCATATACGTATATAAAGATTAGTAATTCAAATTGGTTGCAAAGATAAAAAAACTCTTTATATGAACGATCAAATACCGAATATCCGTTAAGCGGAAAGGGGAAATTCTTAATCTATGTTATATAACATAAGATTTTTCTTGGTTAATTTGCAAAGTTCACAGAAGTCCGTATCTTTGCAACGTGTTTTTCATAGTATTAGATTTAAGGTTAACAAAGGTTGGAGCAAGGCGTTGCTCCTTTTTTTATGCCTATACGCTTGGTTTCCTGAAAAAGAATGGTATTTTTGTGAATCTTAATACCCTAAAAAAACACTGTCATGAAAAAGCTCATTACTCTTTTATTTATAAGCATACTTAGCCTTCAGGTTTATTGTTCCGCACAAGAAATATTAAAAGTGGATTATCCGGCCATCAAAGAGTACGTAACTAATCACAATACGGAGTTTCAAAAGCTCATGCAACGTTTTGAAGAAAATGATACTTTACTCACCCGGCAAGATCATGCCATGCTATATTACGGGTATTCATTCACACCAGCTTACAAAGGAAGTATGGATGATTTTCAGGATTTCCGAAAGTTGATTAAAGAAGAAAAGTATGAAGATGCTTATAATATCGGCAAAGAACTACTAAAAAAGAATCCGGTATCTCTCCAATTACTATATAATATGTACGGAATAGCCGGTTTGCTCCAGAAAGATATCCGGGAAATAAAACACTATTCAAAAAGATACGCAGCCTTGCTTACTATGATTGCGCTTACAGGTGACGGTACAAGCGAAGAAACCGCATTTAAGGTTATCTGCGTAAATGACGAATACCAACTGCTGAACATGTTATTCAAAATGGAAAACATGAAAGGTCAATCGCTAGTCAATAAATGTGATCTGATAGAGTTTGATAAATGCCAGTACTATGAAGGAAATCAAATGTATTTCGACATTAGCCGTTCCCTTGATTATATGAGTGAATTATTCGGAAAATGAAAAAAAAGCTATTCTATATCACACTGATAATTGCCATACTTTGTGTTATCAGTATCTTTATCTGCGACTGGACCATCAAGAAGAATGCAGCCTCCTGCATCTATACTGAAATCAGTGATATTCCTGCAAACAATGTAGGTCTGCTTCTCGGCACCTCTCCTAAGCTGAAAAGCGGAAATAACAATTTATATTTTGACTATCGCATTGATGCGGCGGTTGAACTGTACAAGGCAGGCAAAATTAATTATATTCTTATCAGTGGAGATAATCGCAAAGAAGATTACAACGAACCGGAAGAAATGAAGAAAGCGCTTATGCAAAAAGGTGTTCCTGAAAAGTCTATCTATTTAGATTATGCCGGTTTTCGTACCCTTGACTCTGTTGTGCGTGCTAAAGAAGTATTCGGTCAGACCCGTCTGACCATCATTTCTCAACGATTTCACAATGAGCGGGCTATTTATCTTGCCGAAAAGAATGGGATTACCGCCATCGGTTTTAATGCCAGGGATGTAGACGTCTATGCAGGATTGAAAACCAATATCAGAGAATTATTTGCAAGGGTCAAGATGTTTATCGATTTAGCGATAGATAAGCAACCGCATTTCCTGGGAGAAAAGTACAAACTGCCATCCGGCAAATAAGAAAATATCAAAAACAAAAAGTTATTGAAAAATTTATGGAACAACAACCTCAACTCAATGATCACAACAAACAGGAGTATCCTCCTATGCATACAGCAGAGCATTTACTAAATGCCACTATGGTAAAAACTTTCGGTTGCCCTCGCTCAAGAAATGCCCATATTGAAAGGAAAAAGAGTAAGTGCGACTATATTCTTCCTACTTGTCCTACAGATGCGGAGATACAAGCGATAGAAGATAAGGTAAACGAAGTTATCAGTCAAAATCTGCCCGTAACTGTTGAATTTATGACTCATGAGCAAGCTAAAGGCATCGTAGATCTGAGCAAACTTCCTGCTGACGCCAGTGAGACTCTTCGCATTATACGCATAGGAGATTATGACGCCTGTGCCTGTATAGGGTTACATGTATCCAATACCTCAGAGGTAGGAACTTTCAAAATCATCAGTCATGATTATAATGAAGAAAGGCAAACTTTAAGGTTAAGATTCAAACTCATTGAAAAAAATAGATTATCAAATTAATATCTATATTATATAAAATAAATATACTGCGGTTACATTTTGTCACCAAACAGGCAAAATTGGCATTATTAAAATGACAAATAGACATTTTCAATCTCAGTTTTCCTTTGGCATAAGGTTTGCACTAATAGCAGTGAACAACGGTTCAAAAGCAGACGGCAAGAGTCGGGATACCCCCCTCTGCGGAAAGCAGCGAACCGAAATTCAAGAGTGAATAAACCGAATGTTTAACTAAAAGATAGGAGACTAAGATTATGATGCCTGTTAGAAGAACTCAAAGTTGGTTACCAAGTATTTTTAACGATTTCTTTGATAACGATTGGATGGTAAAAGCAAATGCAACTGCACCTGCAATCAATGTTTTTGAAACAGAAAAAGAATACAAAGTTGAACTGGCTGCTCCGGGAATGACAAAAGAGGACTTCAATGTTCGCATTGATGAAGACAACAACCTCGTTATCTCTATGGAGAAGAAGACTGAAAACAAAGAAGAGAAGAAAGAAGGTCGCTATCTACGTCGCGAATTCTCTTATTCTAAGTTTCAGCAGACGATGATTCTGCCGGATAATGTAGATAAAGAAAAAATTTCTGCCGCAGTAGAAAACGGAGTTTTGAGCGTCCAACTTCCTAAGATTTCTGAAGAAGAAGTGAAGAAGGCCGAAAAGCAAATCGAAGTAAAATAATACAGTAACCACGATTCATCCCAAGGGGTGAAAACAATAATAAAAACAGCTCTTTTCCAACCAATAAGGATAAGAGCTGTTTTTTATATAATCAAATTCTCAATTATTGATTTTTCCGATAACTGATCACCGCCCAGGTATTGAAACCCAGTGCAAAAAGAAGCAGGACTCCTATTTCAGGCAGCAGTTCCAACAAGCTGCTTCCTTTGAGGTATACCATACGCATTCCTTCCATAAAGTACTTCAAAGGATTGAAATAAGTAATCACCTGTGCCCATTCAGGCATACTGCTCACCGGAGTGAATAATCCGCTCATCAACATCAGAATCAGCATAAAAAAGAACATTACAAACATAGACTGCTGCATAGTTGCCGAATAATTGGATATAACGAGCCCGAAACCGGACATAACGAATACAAACAAAATCGCCAAAAAATAAATCACGATGAAATGCCCTACAGGAGTTATTCCATAAAGCAGCCAGGCTAACAAAAAGCACAAAGTCAATACGATAAAGCCTGTGATCCAGTAAGGTAAAAGTTTAGCCAGAATAAAAGTAAATTTCGGTACGGGAGTCACATTAATCTGTTCGATCGTTCCTACCTCCTTCTCACTAACCACATTCAGGGCAGGCAAAAATCCGCATATCAAAGTCAACAACATTCCCATCAAAGCAGGAATCATATAAAGTTTATAATTCAGATTCGGGTTAAATAATCCCTGCGTATCGATACGAATGGAAGGGGCACTGCCCGACGCAGATATGGCATCAGGATATTCTGCACGTAACTCGGCTGCATAGTTCTTGATAATAGTGCCCAGATAAGCACTGCCTAGCCCTCCTTTCGTTCCATTTACCGAATTGGCTGCAATCAGTATATGGGCTTCTCCTTTGTTCATCCAGTCCCGCTCCAGGTGCCTGGGGATCTCCATTATAATATCCGCTGTTCCCAGTTCAATATTCCGTAATCCATCCTCATAAGATGCCGGCACTTCCGTCAGACGGAAATAGGTAGAAGCCGCAATCTTATTCACCAGCCGCTGAGAAATCACCGAATGATCGTTGTCTACAATATTCAGCTGGATATTCTTTATTTCCAGATTCACAGCCCATGGCATCAGCAACATGATCATGCAGGGAAAGATAAGAATCAATCTCGGCAGGAACGAATTGCGAAGCAACTGTTTAAACTCTTTTTCTATCAGAAATTTTATCATAATAAATTCCTTTATTCCAATCGATATTTAAATTTCCTGATACTGATGGTAATAAGCACTACTGCCATCAGCAACAAAATACCAATCTCTTTAAGTACCAGCACAACCGGCACTCCTTCAATCATCAGTTTGCGCACAGCCTGAATATACCAGCGGGCGGGAATAATATCCGATATGGCCCGGAGAATCACCGGCATACTTTCTACCGGAAAAATCATTCCGGACAAAACCATGGTGGGCATCATCAATATCATTCCGGATGCCAGCATGGCCGCCACCTGTGTACTTGTCACAGAGGAAATCAGCAAACCCAAAGCCAGCGACACGAAAATAAAGAGCAAAGACACCATCACCAACCAGAACAAACTCCCCACTACCGGCACATCCAGTACAAAGACTGAAAGCAGCAAAATGGTTGTCAGATTGACAAAAGATAAAACAAAGTAAGGTACCGCCTTGGCCAGCACGATAAACAATGGTCTTACTGGAGATACCAGCAATACTTCCATCGTGCCCGTCTCCTTTTCACGAACAATGGAAATAGAGGTCATCATCGCACAAATCAGCATTAAAATCAGCCCCATGACTCCGGGCACAAAGTTGTAGGCACTCTTCATCTGCGGATTATACAGCAATTTGACATCTGGAGTCAAACGCGAAACGAACACATTGGGAGGCAACATCTCCTGTCCTGCCGAAGAAACAATGCTGGCTGCATAATTACTCTGCGAGGTAGACATATTGGGATCGGTTGCATCGACTATCAGCTGCACACGGGCATCCCCCGTATAAAGTCCGTCGGCAAAACGCTCTCCAAATACAATCGCCATATCGATCTTATTTTTCCGGAAAGCAGCTTCCATCTCCTGCGGAGAATGAAAACGGGTAGTAACTGTGAAATACTCACTCGCATCCAGCCGGTCTATGATTTTCCTAGTCACCACGTCATTCGAAGGATCGAGAACAGCCAGTCGGACATTCTTCACCTCCGTACTGATGGCAAAACCAAACAAAATAATCTCTACGACCGGCATTCCCAACAGGATCAGCATGGTACGCCGGTCACGGAAAATATGATAAAATTCTTTCTTTACAAAAGCAATAAATTGTTTCATAATCAATCCGCTTTACGCACCGCATGGCGGGCAAGTTGTTGAAACACATCATCCATTGTCTCCACACCAAACTGTTCTTTCAGCCGGGCCGGCGTATCCAGTGCCTTGATCTGGCCGTCCACCATAATCGATATCCGGTTGCAATATTCCGCTTCATCCATATAGTGTGTGGTAACAAATACAGTGATTCCACGATCGGCAGCCTGATAAATCAGCTCCCAGAACTGCCTGCGAGTAGCAGGATCAACTCCTCCGGTCGGTTCATCAAGGAAGACTATTTTCGGCTCATGGAAGATAGAGACAGAAAAGGCCAGTTTCTGTTTCCAACCCAAAGGAAGTTTTTTCACCAACGTATCCCGTTCGTCTGCAAACCCCAGGCGTTCTAACAATTCATCTGTCTTTTCTTCAATCTCCATCTCCTTCATCCCATAAATTCCGGCAAAGAGACGGATATTCTCCCAGACTTTAAGATCCTCATACAAAGAGAATTTCTGACTCATATATCCGATATGCCTTTTGACTTGTTCGGCTTCCCGAAAGATGTCATAGCCTGCCACCTTTCCTACTCCCGAAGTCGGACGGCTCAATCCGCAAAGCATACGCATCGCAGTCGTCTTACCTGCTCCATTGGCTCCAAGAAAACCGAAAATTTCTCCCCGCTGCACTTGAAAAGAGATATGATCGACTGCCGTAAAATGTCCGAAGGATTTGGTCAACTGCTCCACCTCGATAACAGGAGCTGCCATCTGTTGCGCCTCCTCCCGTTCCAAGGGTGGCGGACAAAGAATGGAAGCAAACTTCTGAAGAATCCGTTCGGGCGTATCGATTCCGTGCACCTGCCCGTGATTAATAAAAGCAATCCGGTCGCATTGACGAGCCTCATCCATAATAGGAGTGGAAACAATGATCGTAATCCCCTGTTTTCTCAAATTACGGAGCATCTGCCAAAATTCTTTCCGAGACACAGGATCTACACCCGTAGTCGGTTCATCCAGAAATAAAATATCAGGTTTATGAATCAGGGAACAGCTCAATGCCAGCTTCTGCTTCATACCTCCCGACAAAGCGCCTGCCCTTCTTTTTTTAAAAGGCTCGATCTGCTGATAAATATCTTTAATCAAATCATAGTTTTCCTGTATCGACGTATGAAATACCGTAGCAAAAAATTCCAGATTCTCTTCTACGGAAAGGTCCTGATAAAGCGAGAACCGTCCGGGCATATATCCTACTTTCGTACGAATCTGTTTGTAATCCGTCACCACATCCAGTCCGTTGACAGTTGCCGTACCTTTATCAGCCAACAGTAAAGTGGTCAGGATGCGGAATAAGGTACTCTTCCCCGCCCCGTCAGGACCGATCAGCCCGAAAAATTCTCCCTGCTCTACCGCAAAAGAAACCTCTTTCAGTGCCTCTACTTTCCCGTAACTCTTGCTGATTTCCTTTACAACGACTATGGATTCTCCTTTTTCCATACCACACCTCCATACATACCAATCTTCAACGAACCGTCATTTTTCACGGCAATCTTCACTGCGTATACCAGATTGGCACGTTCATTTTTAGTCAGAATCGTTTTGGGGGTAAACTCCGAACGGTCCGAAATCCAAGTGACCACACCGGGATAGGCTTTCTGTTCCGAATTTCCATAATCGGAATACACAGTCACTTCATCCCCCAATTTCACTTGGGACAATTGCTCTGAAGTAATATAAGCCCGCAAATACATCCGGTCTACCTCACCCACTTTAAACAACGGTTTGCCAACGGATGCCAGTTCTCCCGCTTCCGCATATTTTGCCAGTACCGTACCTTCAATAGGCGACTGAATATGGCACTTGTTCAACTGGTCTTCTACCTGTGCCACTTGTATACTGACCGAATTCCCCTGTTCCGTCAGACTGTTCGTACTCTTCATCAATGAGGATTCCTGAGCAATCAACTGCCGCTGAAGCAAGGTTACCTGTGCATCCCAGTCATCCAGTTGTTTCTGATTGGCAGCTCCGGCAGCAAGCAGGTTCTCTACCCGCTTCTTTTCCCTTTGCGCTGTAGTAATTTGCTGTTTGGTAGCGGCTATCTGTTTGGCCAGATCGGGGCGCTGGCTTTCCACCGATTTCATGTTTGCTTCCAGTTGCAACTTTTTCAGATATAGCTGGACAGTATCTACCAGCCCTACTTCTTCGCCGGCTTTCAATCTTGTTCCTTCTTCCACTTCCAGTTGCAGCAGTTTTCCCGCTGCTTCGGCGGAAACGATCACTTCCGTAGCTTCAAAGGTTCCTGTTGCATCATAATCGGGCGTTCCGTTTCCACAGGCAGAAAGCATCCATACTGCCATCCCGTATATTCCTATTTTTGTCATTCGTTTCATATCTGACAGATTTTTATTAATGATTAGTAGTATATTTCAATTGATAGATACCCATCAACCGTTGAATCTCATGCATTGCCTTCGCCTGACGGGCAAGACTCTCATTCGTGAGTTCTCTGAGCATTTCTGTTACTGTCAACGTACCATTCGCAACTTTGGCTTCCGCAGCCCGACGAATATTCGTACGCAACCGGATAATTTCATCATCATCCTGCATCTGCTTCTCCAACGAACGGACAGACTGATCCTGCTGCGTCATTTCCAGTCTCGTATTAAAAAGAAACACATCCCGATTGCTGTCCAGTTGCTGCCGTTTGTTTTCAATCACCCGACGGTCATTCTTCAACGTATACAGACTCCCGAAATTCCATGAAAGCCGGACACCTGCAATATAATAAGGAGAAAATTCATTCTTCAGCATATTTAATCCCGGATTACCGTAAGCTCCCTGCACAAACAATCCGAAATGAGGAAGATGGCGCACATTCAAGGCTTTCTCTTGTACCTGCAAACCGGCTCCCTGTGCGTCAAACCACGACAGTTCCGGTCGGCGAATCTCACTGACAGCCGACAGTTCGTTTTGAGGAACAGGCTTCTCCAATACTGTCTCCGTCGAAAGCACCTCTCCCATCAATAACGAAAGCATCTTCAAATAAGCCATACGGGAAGAAGTCAGTTCCACTCTCTTCTGGCGGGTATTCAATTGCTCCACTTTCACAGCATCCAGATCGGCCTGATTGGCTATTCCATTGTCCACATAAGCTGTAATCTGACGGAAGTTCCGTCCCAGTTCATCTTGCAGCAAGGCATTCTGAGCCAACTGCTCATCCAACATAAGAATTCCAAAATACAAATCATTCACACGGCCATTCAACGTATACATATCGACGTTCAACTTTTCCCTGTCAATCTCCGCTTCCGCCGTAGCCTTTTTCTTCTGCATCCGGATTCCTCCGCCATCCCATATCTGTTGCTGTAACTCCAGCATCACCTGATACTGGTCTTTGGCCATCCCTTTAATATCCACACCGGGAATGGCAATGGGTAACTCCGTCACATCACTTTGATAAGACGCCTTTGCCGAAAGAGCAAACTGAGGCAAGTATCCCCTCGCCGCATTTTCCAGATTATATTCTTTCGTCTTCTCCACTAAATCATATTGACGCACCAACGGATAGTTATCCTGCGTTTTTTGCTGACATTCTTCTAGTGTTATATGCCCGGTCTGCCCATACATTCCGGGCATGAACAGTAAAAGCGAAAGACTAAAAATAATTCTTTTCATACGCATTTTTTCTATGAATTCTTCAAAAGACAAAGATAGACCTTTAAGTAATAGTTTCACATTCTGATAGTTGGAAAATATGTCCCAATAGTTCGATTCATCCTAAAAAAAGAGAAGATTCAAGGGCTATTTCTTATCTTTGCCGGAAAAGAACTGAGAAAATGGAACAGAAGAAACCGATGGAATTAGGCCTCCAACTGTTGAAGGATATAAATATAGTACGTCACAACGAATTTCGCTTCATCAATGCCGAATTCGGATTTGTGACAAGTTTCTCTAAAATGGAAACGACTATCTTCAGTGTCGGACAACCGTACCGGCTACAGGAAGGCCGTATTGCTATTGTCACTAATGGCTCGGCACGTGTTTTAATCAATCTGATCGAATATATTTTCCTGCCCGACCATATATCCCTGATAGCTCCCAACTCTATCATACAAATCATAGAAGTATCTCACGATTTTGATGCTCACATGATGGCAGTAGACCTGAACTTTCTGCCGATATCCGGAAAGGAAGAATTCTTCACCCATTTCCTCCAACAAAAGAAAAATCTCCTATTTCCACTGTCTACCGAAGAACAAATACAGATAGAGAATTTTGTGACGGTCATGTGGAGTGTATTGCAAGAACCTGTATTCAGAAAAGAGGTCATTCAGCATTTACTGGTAGGATTACTATATAATATAGAGTATATAGCCAAAAGCAAAGGGCAGGCCGAACTCAGTCCATTAACCCATCAAAACGATATTTTTCAGCGCTTCATTTCTTTGGTCAACACCTATAGCAAGACAGAGCGGAATGTCAGTTTCTATGCGAATAAACTTTGTCTCACTCCCCGTTATCTGAACACTGTAATCCGGCAAACCAGCCAGCAAACAGTAATGGACTGGATAAACCAGTCCATTATACTAGAGGCTAAAGTATTGCTAAAACATAGCAACCGCCTTGTTTATCAGATATCAGATGAATTAAACTTTCCCAATCCGTCTTTCTTCAGCAAGTTTTTCAAACGAATGACCGGAATGACGCCTCAGGAATATCAAAAGAATTAAGGATTACTTTGAAAACTCCTTTATCCGCTGTTCTTCATCCAGTTTACAAATCAACAGTGTATTATCTTTCTCAGCAATGATATATCCATCCAGACCCTGAATAACGACCCGTTTCTCTTCACTGGTATGTACGATGCAGTTCTTGCTTTCGTACAAACGGACATCGGCCCCTACCGTAGCATTTCCGGATTTATCTTGTGGCAACAGTCCGCGGAGCGCTCCCCAGGTCCCCAAGTCCGACCAACCGAAAGAAGCCGGAAGTACATAGATTTCCTGTGCTTTTTCCATTACGGCATAGTCTATGGAAATAGCTTCGCAGGTAGGGAACAGCTTTTTAATCGTTTCATTTTCCTTCTCCGTATAGAAATCGGGGAAAATACGATCGAAGATTTGCGCTATGCCCGGAGCATATACACGCATCACGGAAGTGATAGTACGCACATTCCAAACAAAAATTCCTGCATTCCAGAAGTAGTTACCCTCGGCCAGATATCTGTCGGCAGTCTCCCTGTCCGGTTTTTCCTTGAATGCATCTACCGTAAAAATCTCTTTATCAGTCATGATCTGATCTCCGGCAGCAATATATCCATATCCGGTTTCCGGGCGAGTCGGTTTGATACCCAGCGTTACGATAGCACTGCTGTTGTCAGTAAAACGAAGTGCTTTCTCTACTACCCGGCGGAATTCACCTGTATCGATAACCAATGCATCCGACGGAGTCACCACCACATTGGCGTTCGGATGTTTTTTCTTGATTTTCCAGCAAGCATAGGCGATGCAGGGAGCAGTGTTTCGTGCACAAGGCTCTGCAAGGATATTGCTTTCAGGAATCTCCGGCAATTGCTCCCGGACAATATCAATATATTTCTCGGACGTCACTACCCACACATTTTCCCGTGGACAGACGCCATCAAAACGATCAGCAGTCAGTTGAATCAACGTACGCCCGCATCCCATTACATCAATAAATTGCTTGGGACATTCCGGTGTACTCATCGGCCAAAAACGACTACCGATGCCACCAGCCATAATTACGATATGATTATCCATGCTCATATTACTCCCCTGTTTTAGAATATTTGTGAAATAATTGCGCAATTTACACCAATTTGTCCAATCATGCAACTTATAGACATTAAAAAAAGATAGTGACACTATACAGGAAGGATAGTGTAAGCATACTGACAGGATAGTGACACTATCCCATGCTTATAGTGACACCATCCCAAAAACAGAAATTCATAAAAAAAGCCGCCCCCGAATGCACGGGAACGACTTTTCCAACTTATTATACAACAATTTATTATTTCTTACTTATACTCTTCCCAGCTCTTAATGGCAATATCATCAACGGTCATCGTACAGAAAGCATTGATAAATGCACTTGCCAGACGGGCGTTCGTTATCAACGGCACGTTCAGGTCGATAGCCGCGCGACGGATCTTATATCCATTATCCAGTTCTCCGGCAGTCAGGTTCTTCGGGATATTGACTACCATGTCAATTTCCTTATTATGGAGCATTTCCAATGCCTGCGGATGTCCTTCTTCACTCGGCCAGTAGACAAGCGTACTTTCAATGCCGTTCTCAGCAAAGGTTTTATGAGTACCGCCGGTTGCAAAGAGTTTGTATCCCTTGTTTACCAACATACGTGCTGCATCCATCATATCAGCCTTCTGCTTCATTGTACCCGTAGAAAGCAGGATGTTCTTTTTAGGAATACGGTAGCCGACAGACAGCATGGCTTTCAGTACGGCACAGGAAGTGTCACTTCCGATACAGCCGACCTCACCTGTAGAAGCCATATCCACTCCCAATACAGGGTCAGCTTTCTGCAAACGGTTAAAAGAGAACTGCGAAGCCTTAATTCCCACATAGTCCAGTTCAAAGAGATTCTTTTCCGGTTTCTCCACAGGAAGACCCAGCATCACTTTGGTTGCCAGCTCAATGAAGTTTATCTTCAGCACTTTGCTGACAAACGGGAAAGAACGGCTGGCACGCAGATTACATTCGATTACCTTAATATCATTATCTTTTGCCAGGTATTGGATGTTGAACGGACCGGAAATATTCAATGCCTTGGCAATCTCACGGCTGATGCGTTTGATGCGACGGACAGTTTCCACATACAACTTCTGAGGCGGAAACTGAATAGTGGCATCACCGGAGTGTACACCGGCAAACTCAATATGTTCGCTGATTGCATAGGCTATGATTTCGCCATTCTGCGCCACAGCATCCATTTCTACCTCCTTCGCATGTTCGATAAACTGGCTTACTACCACCGGATGCTTCTTTGATACATTGGCAGCCAGTTTCAGAAAGCGTTCAAGCTCTTCCTGATTGGAGCAGACATTCATCGCAGCACCCGAAAGCACATAAGACGGACGAACAAGAACCGGGAAACCGACTTCATCGACAAACTCATTGATATCCTCCAGCGATGTCAACTCACGCCAGCGTGGTTGGTCTACACCAATACGGTCGAGCATCGCTGAGAACTTTTCACGGTCTTCGGCATTGTCGATGCTCTGAGCACTTGTTCCCAGTATGTGAATGTTCTGGGCATCCAGACGCAAAGCAAGGTTATTCGGAATCTGACCACCGGTAGATACGATGACACCATGCGGATTTTCCAGTTCAAGAATATCCATTACCCGTTCGAATGTCAGTTCATCAAAGTAGAGACGGTCGCACATGTCATAGTCTGTAGATACCGTTTCCGGATTATAGTTGATCATAACACTGCGCCAACCTTCCTTGCGAATGGTATTCAGAGCCTGCACACCGCACCAGTCAAACTCTACAGAAGAACCGATACGGTAGGCACCGGAACCCAATACGACAATGGATTTATGGTCACCCAGATAATGTACATCGTTTGCCACTCCGCTATAGGTCAGATACAGATAATTGGTCTGCGCCGGATATTCGGCAGCCAGTGTATCGATCTGTTTTACCACCGGAAGGATACCGGCAGCCTTACGATACTTGCGGACATACAGGCTTCCATTTTCCATATCACCTTCATAACCGATAGCACGGGCAATCTGGAAATCGGAAAAGCCCTGAACTTTAGCCTTGCGAAGCAGTTCCACAGGCAGATCGGCAATCTGTTTATGATTATTTCCCCATTCGTGCATTTCTTCCGAAGTCTTCATTATATTCATCAACTTCTGAAGGAACCATTTGTCAATCTTCGTCAGTTCATGCACCTGATCAATGGTGTATCCTGCACGAAAGGCTTTTGAGATCACAAAAATACGTTTATCGGTCGGTTCGCGCAGTGCTTTGTCAATATCAGGAATTACTAGTTCTTTGTTTTCCACGAATCCGTGCATTCCCTGTCCGATCATACGGAGGCCCTTCTGAATAGCTTCTTCAAAAGTACGTCCGATTGCCATCACTTCACCTACCGACTTCATGGAAGAACCCAGTTCCTTGTCTACACCATGGAATTTTCCCAAGTCCCAACGTGGAATCTTACATACCACATAGTCCAAAGCCGGTTCGAAGAAAGCAGAAGTAGTCTTTGTCACCGAGTTCTTCAAGTCGAAGAGTCCGTAGCCGAGTCCCAGTTTGGCAGCCACGAATGCCAACGGATATCCGGTTGCCTTAGAGGCCAGGGCCGAGGAACGGGAAAGACGGGCATTTACTTCGATGACGCGATAATCTTCCGATTCAGGGTCGAAAGCATACTGTACATTACATTCGCCGACAATACCGATGTGGCGGATAATACGGATAGCCAGTTCACGAAGTTTATGATATTCACTGTTGGTCAGTGTTTGAGACGGAGCAATAACGATAGACTCACCGGTATGAATCCCCAGTGGGTCAAAGTTCTCCATATTACAAACTGTAATACAGTTGTCGAAGCGGTCGCGGACGACTTCGTATTCGACTTCTTTCCACCCCCGAAGCGATTTTTCCACCAACACTTGCGGAGAAAAAGAAAAGGCTTTTTCTACCAGTACATCCAGTTGCTCTTCATTGTCACAGAAACCGGAGCCCAAGCCACCCAGCGCATAAGCCGCACGGACAATGACCGGATATCCCAATTCCTTCGCTGCACGACGGGCATCTTCCGCATTTTCTACAGCTTCACTTTTAATGGTCTTGACATTGATTTCGTTCAGTTTCTGTACAAAGAGTTCACGGTCTTCCGTATCCATAATGGCTTGTACGGGAGTACCGAGTACTTTTACATTATACTTTTCAAGGATTCCTTCTTTATATAAAGCAACTCCACAATTCAGCGCGGTCTGTCCGCCGAATGCCAGCATAATACCTTCCGGCTTTTCTTTCTGGATTACTTTCTCTACAAAATACGGAGTGACCGGAAGGAAGTAAATTTGATCTGCCACTCCTTCGGATGTCTGTACGGTAGCAATATTCGGATTGATAAGAATGGTTTCAATCCCTTCTTCTTTCAAGGCTTTGAGTGCCTGCGAACCGGAATAGTCAAACTCACCGGCTTCACCGATTTTCAAGGCACCGGAACCCAGCAGCAATACTTTCTTTATATTTTCTTTCATGATAGTCGGTTATTTAAGCAGGTTTACAAATTCATCGAACAGGAATTCCGTATCCGTAGGACCACTTGCAGCTTCGGGATGGAACTGTGCAGAGAACCAAGGATTTTTCTTGTGTTTGATTCCTTCGTTAGAACCATCATTCATATTGATGAACAGCGGTTCCCAATCTGCCCCCAGCGTATTATTGTCTACCGCATAACCATGATTCTGCGAAGTAATAAAACAACGTTCCGTACCCACCATGCGTACCGGCTGGTTGTGACTACGGTGTCCATATTTAAGTTTGTAAATCTTTGCCCCTCCGGCTTTCGAGAGCAACTGGTTGCCCATGCAAATTCCAAAGATGGGAAGTTTCTCGTTCGCCATTGCCTTGCGGATATTCTGCACAGCTGCATCGCAGGTATCCGGGTCACCCGGGCCGTTGGAGATAAACAGTCCGTCAAATTCGAGTCCGTTAAAATCATAATCCCAAGGTACACGGATCACTTCTACACCACGCTTCAACAAGCAACGGATAATATTGGTCTTTACACCGCAATCCACCAAAACAACCTTCTTTAATTGACAATTGACAGTTGACAATTGACAATTAAGCTGCGCGACGGGCATGGTTAATGGAAAAGAACGGGAGGTTCCATCGGGAAGATAGGAGATTATTTCTTTGCAGGAAACACGGTCTACGTAATTCACGGCAGCGTAATTGTCCATTGTCAATTGTCCATTGTCAATTTCTTCGACAATTTCATTGTCGAAGACGATGCGTCCCATCATGACTCCGTGTTCACGAAGTATTTTGGTCAGTTCGCGCGTATCGATGCCTGTGATGCCCGGTACTTTCTCACGTTTCAGCCAGTCGCCAAGGCTTTCCACTGCGTTCCAGTGGCTGTACTCAGAAGAGTAGTCACTTACGATGATCGCTTCGGCATGAATCTTTTCACTTTCCATGAAAGTGGCGAGTCCGTTGGGTTCGATGGTAAAAGGAGGAACTCCGTAATTACCCACCAAAGGATAGGTAAGAGTCATCAACTGTCCGGCGTAGGAAGGGTCAGTAAGGCTCTCCGGATATCCGGTCATGGCGGTGTTGAAAACTACTTCGCCCGCCACCGGCTTCTCGTAGCCAAACGACTTACCGGAAAACCGGCTCCCGTCGTCAAGGATTAATGTCACATTTCTCATTCTTATTTTTGAATCGTTGTATGGTTGTTAGAATTGATACATCTGCTCAATGTAGTTGATAAATGCCTGATTCACCATTTTCACACCACCCGGCGTGGGATAGTTTCCACTGAAGTACCAGTCTCCCTGATGGTTCGGACAGGCTTCATGGAGTCCTTCCAACGGTTGGTAGACGATTTCCACTTTCGCTTTCGTTCCCTTCGGTGTCAGGAGTTCTACCATCTTGGCAGATATTTCTTCATCGGTGAACGGCGCATAGATATCCTTCACGTAATTCACCATTTGTTCTTTCGGCAATCCTACCTGATCTTTCGATTTCCGGTAGGCGGCAGCAATCACATCCTTCATATCCCGCTCTTTCAGGAGTTCGATGGCAGCTTTGAAAGCGATAAATTCGCTCATCTTCGCCATATCGATGCCGTAATAGTCCGGATAACGAACTTGTGGAGAAGAAGATACAATCACGATCTTCTTCGGACCAAGACGGTCGAGAATACCGATGATACTTTGCTTCAAGGTAGTACCACGCACAATGCTATCGTCGATAATCACAAGATTGTCGACACCGGAAACCAGACTTCCGTACGTGATGTCATATACGTGGGCAGCCAGGTCATTCCGACTGTTTCCCTCGGCAATGAATGTACGGAGCTTAATATCTTTGATGGCAACTTTTTCACTGCGGATACGGCGGGAAAGAATGACCTCCAGCTCTTCCATATTGGGATGATGCCCCAATGCCGCAATCTGCCGTACTTTCTCTTCATTCAGATAGTCATCCAGCCCTTGCAACATTCCGTAGAAGGCAACTTCGGCCGTATTCGGGATAAAGGAAAATACAGTATGGTCCAAGTCGTTATTAATGGCTTTCAGAATATTCGGAACCAGTTTTTCTCCCAGGAGTTTCCGTTCTTTATAGATATCTACATCGCTGCCACGGGAGAAGTAGATACGTTCGAACGAGCAGGCGTGCCGCTCGCGAGGCTTGTTGATTTGTGAAGTCCGCAGTCTGCCTTCTTTGCTGATCAGCAATGCCTGCCCGGGTTGCAGTTCCTTGATTTTTTCTACGGGAACATTCAAAGCAGTCTGAATCACCGGACGCTCAGAAGCCAGTACGGCTATTTCATCATCCTGATACCAGAAAGCGGGACGAATACCCCACGGATCACGGATAGCAAAAGATTCGCCGCTTCCGGTGAGGCCGCAGATCACATATCCCCCATCCCACTCACGGCTGGAAGTACGCAATACGTTGGCCAGTTCGATATGTTCTTCTATATAATGGGTGACTCCCATCCCTGTCAGTCCTTCGGCTTCAGCAAGGTTGAAGAGGCGTTCCACTTCACGGTCAAGACGATGCCCCACCTGTTCCAACATGATATAGGTATCGGCATACTTACGTGGATGCTGACCGATAGCGGTGATGCGGGCAAAGATTTCATCTACATTCGTCATATTGAAGTTTCCGCAGAGAGCCAGATTTTTGGCACGCCAGTTGTTTCTTCTTAAAAACGGATGTACGTACGAGATTCCGGATTTTCCGGTAGTAGAATAACGCAGATGCCCCATATATACTTCACCCGCAAAGGGCAAAGTACGTTTGGCAAATGCCGCATCATGCAACTGTTCGGAAGTGAGGTCCTTGAAGTTACTCTGTACAGCTTCGAAGATTTCGGTGATGGCACCGGAACCTAACGCGCGTTCGCGAAACATATATTCCTCACCCGGATTTGCTTCCAGCTTCACGCATGCCAGTCCTGCCCCTTCCTGCCCCCGGTTATGCTGTTTCTCCATCAACAGATAGAGCTTGTTGAGACCGTACATCCATGTTCCGTACTTTTTCTCGTAATACTCCAGGGGTTGAAGCAGGCGTATCATGGCAACGCCACATTCATGTTTCAATTGTTCCATTAATCTATCTCTTACTATTTGACTATTTACATTTTAAACTACTCGACTGTTACCGACTTAGCCAAATTTCTAGGTTGGTCTACATCCATCCCCTTACATACCGCAATATGATAAGCAAGCAACTGGAGAGGTACCGTAGTAATTAACGGATCAAGGCACTCGATTGTTTCCGGAAGTTCGATACTGCAATCGGCTATTTTACTGATCACCGTATCGCCCTTGGTTACAAATGCAATCACCTTTCCTTTTCGTGCCTTGATTTCCTGAATATTGCTAAGTACTTTCTCATACAACCCGTTTTGGGTAGCAATGACTACTACCGGCATTTCGGCATCAATCAGGGCTATCGGTCCGTGCTTCATTTCGGCAGCCGGATAACCTTCGGCGTGAATATACGATATTTCTTTCAATTTCAATGCACCTTCCAAAGCAACCGGATAACTATATCCGCGTCCGAGGTAAATAAAGTTATGCGCATAGGTGAAAGTTTTCGACAGTTCCGCCAGCTTATCATTCAGTTTCAATACTTCCTTCATTTTGCCGGGAATGCTATTCAATTCCCGTACAATGTTCAGGTATTGTGTCTCGTCTATCGTACCTTTCTCCCGGGCGAGAGTCAATGCCAACATGGTCAGCACAGTCACCTGTCCGGTAAATGCTTTGGTCGATGCCACTCCGATTTCCGGTCCGACGTGGATGTACGACCCCGTATGCGTAGCGCGGGGGATGGAGGAACCAATCGCATTACAGATACCATATATAAATGCACCCCGACTTTTTGCCAGTTCCACTGCCGCCAGCGTATCCGCCGTTTCTCCACTTTGAGAAATGGCAATCACCACATCGTGCTCATCGATCACCGGATCACGGTAACGAAATTCGGAGGCATACTCCACTTCTACCGGAATACGGCAGAAACTTTCAATCAGATGCTTTCCGATCAATCCCGCATGCCACGAAGTACCGCAAGCCACAATAATAAAGCGTTTGGCGTTCAGCAACTTTTCTTTATAGTCTATTACTGCCGAAAGCACCACGTTATTGGCTTCCACATTGATACGTCCACGCATACAATCGTGAATACAGTCCGGCTGCTCAAAAATCTCCTTCAACATGAAATGCGGATAACCGCCTTTTTCCAGCTGACCAAGCTTCAATTCTACTTTTTTCACTTCGGGAGTCATCTCCACATTGCTGAGATCGACTACCTTCAATTCTTTTCCCCGATTGATCACCGCTATCTCACCATCTTCGAGATACACCACCTTATCTGTATATTCTACAATCGGTGTGGCATCCGAAGCAAGGAAAAACTCATCTTCACCAATACCTACCACCAGCGGACTGCTTTTTCGGGCCGCAATGATTTCTTCCGGATGTTCTTTATCAAGAATCGCAATCGCATAAGCACCAATCACTTCATTCAAAGCCAACTGAACGGCAGTAAGCAGATCGACCTGATTGGCAACTTTCATATATTCGATTAATTGAACGAGCACCTCGGTATCAGTACTACTTTTAAAGACGTAACCTTTGGCTTGGAGTTTTTCTTTGAGAACGGCGTAATTTTCAATGATACCGTTATGAATGAGAGCGAGTTTTTCGGAAGAAGAGTAATGAGGATGGGCATTAGCTGAACAAGGTTCCCCGTGAGTAGCCCAACGGGTATGGGCAATTCCGATTGTACCGGAAATATCTTTCTGTGTGACGAAATTTTCAAGTTCGGAGACTTTCCCTTTCGTCTTGTACACATTTAACTGTTGGTTATCACTGATCAATGCTACCCCTGCACTGTCATATCCACGATACTCCAGTCGCTTCAGCCCTTTAATAAGGATGGGGTAGGCTTTTCTTTTACCAATATAGCCTACTATTCCACACATATTATGATATTTTTATTTCGGGTGCAAATATACACATTCAAAATGACACAAAGATAACTTTTTCAATATTTATTTGACATAAGCACATAAAAAAGTTGCAAACACATCAAAAAGTTAAATAATATATTATTTTAAGCTCAAAAAGAAACAAATTACAATCAAAACAAAATAAAACCGGACAGACTGATAAATTATAAGCAAATCAGAGCATTTTGATTACAAATTAAAAGAATAAAGAAAAGGTATCTTATTTTGTGTCACACAAAATAAACAATATACTATCATTATGAAATTAAATCCCTAACTTTGCCGAACAATTTGATACATCAAGCAGGTATTATCATACAATAAAGCTAAAAAGAATGAAGAAACAAGAACTTTTTAACAACGCAACAGGAAAAATCCCCTACCAACGACAGCCCGGACAAATGGGCTTGTATGATGCGGCATACGAACACGATGCCTGCGGGGTTGGTATGCTGGTGAACATTCACGGAGAAAAGTCACATGACATTGTTGAGTCGGCTTTAAAGGTATTAGAGAATATGCGTCACCGTGGCGCTGAGGGGGCGGATAACAAAACCGGCGACGGTGCAGGTATTATGTTACAGATTCCGCATGAGTTTATTTTACTGCAAGGCATCCCCGTACCCGAAAAGGGACGGTACGGCACCGGTCTGCTTTTTCTACCGAAAAACGAAAAAGATCAGGCAGCTATTTTTAGTATCATTATTGAAGAAATAGAAAAAGAGGGACTTACATTGATGCATCTGCGCAATGTACCCACCTGTCCGGAAATTCTAGGTGAAGCGGCTCTGGCTAACGAACCGGATATCAAGCAGGTCTTTATTACCGGTTTTACGGAAACGGAAACCGCCGACCGCAAACTGTATCTGATTCGCAAACGGATAGAGAATAAAGTCAGATTGTCAGCTATTCCGACGAGAAACGATTTTTATGTCGTTTCGCTCTCGACCAAAAGTATTATATATAAAGGTATGCTCTCGTCATTGCAGCTACGCAACTACTATCCTGATCTGACGAATAGCTACTTCACCAGCGGCTTGGCTCTGGTACACTCCCGTTTCAGCACCAACACTTTTCCGACATGGGGACTGGCACAACCTTTCCGCCTGCTGGCGCACAACGGTGAAATCAATACCATTCGTGGCAACCGCGGATGGATGGAAGCCCGTGAAAGCGTACTCTCCACTCCTATGCTGGGAGATATCAAAGAAATACGCCCGATCATACAGCCGGGTATGAGCGACAGTGCTTCTCTGGACAATGTGCTGGAATTTCTGGTCATGTCAGGATTAAGTCTGCCTCATGCAATGGCTATGCTCGTACCGGAATCTTTCAACGAGAAGAATCCGATCAGTGAAGACCTGAAAGCATTCTATGAATACCATTCTATCCTGATGGAACCTTGGGACGGACCGGCAGCCTTGCTTTTCAGCGACGGACGATTTGCAGGTGGTATGCTCGACCGTAACGGCCTGCGCCCTGCCCGCTATCTGATCACTAAAAACGATACGATGGTAGTGGCATCCGAAGTGGGCGTAATGGACTTTGAACCGGGAGATATCAAGGAAAAAGGACGCCTGCAACCGGGCAAGATTCTATTGATCGATACAGAGAAAGGAGAAATCTACTATGACGGCGAATTGAAGAAACAACTGGCCGAAGCGAAGCCTTACCGTACATGGCTATCGACTAACCGTATCGAACTGGATGAACTGAAAAGCGGTCGTAAAGTGCCTCATCACGTAGAAAACTATGACCAGATGCTCCGTACTTTCGGCTATTCAAAAGAAGATATCGAACGGCTGATTATGCCAATGGCGAGCGCGGGTGCCGAACCCATCCACTCAATGGGTAATGATACGCCACTGGCTGTACTTTCCGATAAACCACAGCTACTCTACAACTATTTCCGCCAGCAATTCGCACAGGTTACGAATCCGCCGATCGACCCGCTACGCGAAGAACTGGTAATGTCTTTGACGGAATATATCGGAGCGGTAGGCATGAATATCCTGACTCCCAGCGAGAGTCATTGTAAAATGGTACGTCTGAATCATCCGATTTTAAGCAATACACAGCTGGATATTCTTTGCAATATCCGCTACAAGGGCTTTAAGACTGTAAAACTACCGATGCTGTTTGAAGTATCCAAAGGGAAAGCCGGATTACAGGAATCACTGAACAACCTTTGCAAAATGGCGGAGGAATCAGTTACGGACGGAGCAAACTACATTGTACTGACCGACCGTGACGTGGATGCAACTCATGCCGTTATCCCTTCATTACTGGCAGTAAGTGCCGTGCATCACCATCTGATATCTGTCGGCAAACGTGTGCAGACAGCATTGATTGTAGAGAGCGGAGAAATGCGTGAAGTAATGCACGCCGCTTTACTACTCGGTTTTGGAGCCAGTGCACTGAACCCGTATATGGCATTTGCCATCCTCGACAAGCTGGTAAAAGAGAAAGATATTCAACTGGACTATGCTACCGCTGAGAAAAACTATATCAAATCTATCTGCAAAGGTCTGTTCAAAATCATGAGTAAGATGGGGATTTCCACTATCCGCTCTTATCGCGGTGCAAAGATTTTCGAAGCTGTCGGACTCAGCGAAGAGTTGAGCAAGGCTTATTTCGGCGGACTCGGTTCCCCCATCGGAGGTATCCGCCTGGAGGAAGTGGCAAGAGACGCAATCGCTTTCCACGATGAAGGAGTTGAAGGAATGGAAAATGGAGAATTGAAAATGGAAAATGAAGCACCGCACGGCAACTCTCAATTTTCAACTTTCAATTTTCCATTATTAAAGAACAACGGACTGTATGCCTTCCGAAAGGACGGAGAGAAACATGCGTGGAACCCGGAAACCATCAGTACATTGCAACTTGCCACCCGCTTGGGCAGCTACAAGAAATTCAAAGAGTTCACTCATTTGGTAGACAATAAGGAGAAACCTATTTTCCTGCGTGACTTCTTAGGATTCCGTCGCAATCCTATATCTATCGAACAGGTAGAACCGGTAGAGAATATTCTCCGTCGTTTTGTGACGGGTGCCATGTCTTTCGGATCTATCAGCAAGGAAGCTCATGAAGCAATGGCGATTGCCATGAATACCATTCACGGACGCAGCAACACGGGTGAAGGTGGCGAAGATGCTTCCCGCTTCCACCCGCTGCCGGACGGTACTTCCATGCGAAGTGCCATCAAACAGGTAGCTTCCGGACGCTTCGGGGTCACCGCCGAATATCTGGTGAATGCCGATGAGATACAAATAAAAATAGCGCAGGGAGCTAAACCAGGGGAAGGCGGACAGCTTCCGGGATTCAAAGTGAACGACGTCATAGCCAAAACACGCCATTCCATTCCGGGGATCTCACTGATCTCTCCTCCTCCCCATCATGATATTTATTCGATTGAGGATTTGGCGCAATTGATATTTGACTTGAAAAACGTTAATCCACAAGCCAAAATCAGTGTCAAACTGGTAGCAGAAAGTGGCGTAGGTACCATTGCCGCAGGCGTGGCAAAAGCAAAAGCGGATTTGATTGTCATCTCCGGTGCCGAGGGTGGTACGGGAGCCTCTCCCGCTTCATCCATCCGTTACGCCGGCATTTCTCCGGAACTGGGACTGAGCGAGACACAGCAAACCTTGGTTCTGAACGGTCTGCGGGGACAAGTCGTCCTACAAGCCGATGGCCAATTGAAAACCGGACGCGACATTATCATAATGGCATTAATGGGCGCCGAAGAATATGGTTTTGCCACTTCCGCCCTGATCGTGCTGGGATGTGTGATGATGCGCAAATGTCACCAGAATACTTGTCCGGTAGGAGTAGCCACGCAGAATGAGGAATTACGCAAACGCTTTCATGGGCGCAGCGAATATCTTATCAACTTTTTCACCTTCCTGGCACAGGAAGTCCGTGAATATCTGGCGGAAATGGGATTCACCAAAATGGATGATATTATCGGACGCACGGACTTGATTGAACGCAAATCCGACGAAAACGACCCGAATCCGAAGCACGCTCTGATTGACTTCACCAAGCTACTGGCACGTGTGGATAACAGTGCAGCCATCCGTCACGTCATCGATCAGGATCATGGTATTTCTACAGTGAAGGATGTGGCAATCATTGATGCTGCCCAAGAAGCGATAGAACACGAAAAAGAAGTTTCATTGGAATACACAATTGCCAATACGGACCGTGCGACAGGTGCCATGCTCTCCGGTGTCATTGCCCAAAAATACGGAGAGAAGGGATTGCCGGAACATACCCTGAATGTGAAATTCAAAGGCTCTGCGGGACAGTCATTCGGTGCCTTCCTCGTACCGGGAGTCAATTTCAAATTGGAAGGTGAAGCGAATGATTATCTGGGTAAAGGATTGAGCGGCGGACGCATTGCCGTATTACCGCCTATCCGCAGCAACTTCGAAGCCGAAAAGAACACGATTGCAGGCAATACCCTGCTTTATGGTGCAACCAGCGGCGAAGTCTATATCAATGGGCGCGTAGGTGAACGTTTTGCCGTGCGCAACTCAGGGGCTGTTGCCGTAGTGGAAGGTGTAGGCGACCACTGTTGCGAATATATGACCGGAGGCCGTGTAGTGGTTCTGGGGCAAACCGGACGAAATTTTGCCGCCGGTATGAGTGGCGGTGTGGCTTACGTATGGAACAAAGACGGCAATTTTGACTACTTCTGCAACATGGAAATGGTTGAACTGTCACTGATCGAAGAGGCCGGTTACCGCAAAGAACTGCACGAACTGATTCGTCAGCACTACCTGTACACTGGTTCGAAACTGGCACGTACCATGCTCGATGACTGGAACCATTACGTAGATCAGTTTATCCAGATAGTACCTATTGAATACAAAAAAGTACTACAGGAAGAGCAGATGAGAAAGTTACAGCAAAAAATAGCAGATATGCAAAGAGACTATTAATTCAAGTATTAGGTATTAAGTATTAGGTATTAACCGTAGCTTCAAACATCTTTAATCCATATAGTTAATACTTATTGCTTAATACCTATTACCTAATACTTATTACTTAACAAGATGGGAGATCCTAAAGCTTTTTTAAATATACCTCGGCAAGAGGCGGGATACCGCCCCGTTAGCGAGCGCATCACTGACTATAGTCAGGTAGAACAAACATTGAATACGAACAGCCGTAAATTACAGGCATCACGGTGTATGGATTGCGGAGTACCTTTTTGTCACTGGGCTTGTCCAATAGGCAATAAACAGCCGGAATGGCAGGACGCTTTATTCAAAGGAAAATGGAAAGAAGCGTATGAAGTGCTGTCATCCACTTGCGACTTTCCGGAATTTACAGGACGTATCTGCCCTGCCCTCTGTGAGAAATCCTGTGTACTGAAACTATCCTGTGACCAACCGGTGACTATCCGTGAAAATGAAGCTGCCATTGTAGAAGCCGCCTTCCGTGAAGGATATATACAGGTGCAGCATCCCCAAAGAAACGGCAAAAAAGTAGCAGTTGTCGGTGCCGGTCCGGCCGGATTGGTAGTTGCCAACCAACTGAATCTAAAAGGATACACCGTAACGTTATTCGATAAAGATGAAGCTGCGGGAGGATTATTACGTTTCGGTATTCCAAACTTCAAACTGGACAAAAACGTAATCGACCGCCGCATGAAAATACTTGCCGCAGAAGGTATTCAGTTTGAAATGGGAGTAGAAATAGACGTTAACCATTTGCCGGAAGGATTCGATGCATATTGCATTTGCACGGGTACACCGACTGCCCGTGATTTAAGCATTCCGGGACGGGAGTTGAAAGGAATCCATTTCGCACTGGAAATGCTGGCGCAACAGAACAGGATTCTGGAAGGACAAACTTTCCCCAAAGACAAACTGGTGAATGCCAAAGGCAAAAAAGTGCTTGTGATCGGCGGTGGAGACACCGGTTCGGACTGTATCGGAACCAGTGTACGACAGGGAGCAACCAGCGTCACGCAAATTGAAATTATGCCCAAACCTCCCGTCGGTCACAATCCTTCTACGCCCTGGCCGCAATGGCCGGTAGTTTTCAAAACGACCTCCAGCCATGAAGAAGGTTGTACCCGTCGCTGGTGCCTGACTTCCAATCAGTTTTTGGGTAAGAACGGTAAAGTAACCGGCGTCGAGGTGGAAGAAGTAGAATGGACACCGGCAACAGATGGCGGACGTCCGACCATGAACCTCACAGGGAAGAAAGAAGTAATCGAAGCAGATATGGTGCTGCTGGCCATGGGGTTCCTGAAACCGGAACAACCGAAATTTGCAGAAAACGTATTCCTTGCCGGAGATGCAGCTACCGGAGCAAGCCTCGTAGTACGGGCGATGGCAGGAGGACGAAAGGCTGCTGCGGACATAGATCACTATTTGGTGAAGTAACCCTTACAGCAAGGAACACCATGAAGTTTATAGACTATTATTTATTCGTTTGACCTAGGTTGAACGAAACAACAACCTAGGTTGAACTAAAAGATGGCCCAGGTCAAACGAAAGGAAAAGCCAGGGAAAACGAATAAATAGTAACGAACCGACTTTTAAAAAACAGAGAATCAACAAATTATATTAACTTCCAAATACTCAAAGTTATGTGTGGAATAGCAGGTATACTCAACATAAAAACTCAAACCAAAGAGCTAAGAGACAAAGCACTGAAAATGGCACAGAAAATCCGTCATCGCGGACCGGACTGGAGCGGTATCTACGTAGGTGGAAGCGCCATTCTGGCACACGAACGCCTCTCGATAGTTGACCCGCAAAGCGGAGGACAGCCCTTATACTCCCCCGACCGGAAACAAGCGCTCGCCGTGAACGGTGAAATCTACAACCATCGGGATATCCGCGCCCGCTATGCCGGACAATATGATTTTCAGACCGGAAGCGACTGTGAAGTGATTCTTGCCCTTTATAAAGATAAAGGCATCCACTTTCTGGAAGAGATCAGCGGAATTTTCGCCTTTGTACTTTATGATGAAGAAAAAGACGAGTTCCTCATTGCACGTGATCCTATCGGAGTCATACCTTTATATATAGGAAAAGACAAGGATGGCAAAATCTACTTCGGCAGTGAACTGAAAGCACTCGAAGGATTCTGTAATGAGTACGAACCATTTCTTCCGGGACATTACTTTTACAGTAAAGAAGGCAAAATGAAGCGTTGGTATACACGCGAATGGACAGACTATGAGTCTGTAAAAGACAATGATGCCAAAGTCAGTGATGTAAAAGAAGCATTGGAAGATGCCGTTCATCGCCAGCTGATGAGTGACGTTCCCTATGGAGTACTTCTTTCAGGTGGTCTGGACAGTTCTGTGATTTCAGCTATCGCCAAAAAATATGCAGCAAAACGTATTGAAACAGACGGAGCAAGTGACGCCTGGTGGCCTCAACTACATTCTTTTGCCATCGGTCTGAAGGGGGCGCCCGATTTGATAAAGGCACGTGAAGTGGCAGAATATATCGGTACGGTTCATCATGAAATCAATTATACGGTTCAGGAAGGGCTGGATGCTATTCGGGATGTTATCTATTTTATCGAGACGTATGATGTGACTACGGTACGTGCCTCCACTCCCATGTATTTACTGGCACGTGTGATTAAATCGATGGGGATCAAAATGGTATTGAGTGGTGAAGGTGCCGATGAAGTTTTCGGCGGTTATCTTTACTTTCACAAAGCTCCCACTCCGAAAGATTTCCATGAGGAAACGGTACGCAAGTTATCAAAACTGCATATGTATGATTGCCTTCGTGCCAATAAGAGTTTATCAGCCTGGGGTGTAGAGGGACGTGTCCCATTTCTGGACAAGGAATTTCTGGATGTAGCGATGGCGTTGAATCCAAAAGCTAAAATGTGCCCCGGAAAGGAGATTGAGAAACGAATTGTACGTGAAGCTTTTGCCGATATGCTACCGGAAAGCGTAGCATGGAGACAAAAAGAGCAGTTCAGTGATGGTGTGGGATATTCGTGGATTGATACCTTAAGAGAGATTACAGCGGCTGCCGTCAGTGATGAACAGATGGAACACGCTGCCGAACGTTTCCCGATTAACACTCCGCTCAACAAGGAAGAATATTACTACCGGAGTATCTTTGAAGAGCATTTTCCGAGTGAAAGCGCAGCCCGCAGCGTACCAAGCGTACCAAGTGTGGCTTGCTCTACAGCAGAAGCGCTGGCATGGGATGTAGCTTTCCGTAACTTGAATGAACCAAGCGGCAGAGCAGTGAGAGGAGTGCATGAAGAAGCCTATGCCGAAGAGTAAAATAAATTTGTTGAAAAATTTTAGATGTCTGAAATAAACTCATATCTTTGAATATATATTCATCAGTTTGTAAAGTCAGGAATAAAAAGTATAGACTTCTATGCATAAAAAGCTGTCAATTAACGCAGATTAGCATAATAACAGGCTGATCTGTGTTTTATTTTTTATAATTTTGGACTCATAAACTTTTTAAATGTACTATCAATGAAGATAAAAAGAATTATTCTAATGGTTGCCCTTATCATTTCAGTAGCTAGTGTCCAAGCGCAAAAGTCGCAAGTTATCGCCCATCGTGGCTACTGGAAAACAGCAGGTTCTGCGCAAAATAGTATCACAGCACTTCAAAAAGCCGATTCTATCCATTGCTATGGCTCCGAATTTGATGTATGGCTTACCAAAGACAATAAACTGGTTATCAATCATGACCCTGTCTATAAGATGAAATACATGGAGTATTCCAAAGGTGACGCTCTTACAGGACTGAAACTATCGAACGGAGAGAACCTGCCCAGCCTGGAACAGTATCTGGAAGCCGGTAAAAAATGCAATACCAAACTTATATTGGAACTAAAAGCACTTAACAGCAAAAAGCGTGAAACGAAAGCCGTACAGGAAATTCTTGCTCTAGTAACAAAGATGGGACTGGAAAACCGTATGGAATATATCACTTTCTCACTGCACGCCATGAAAGAGTTTATCCGCCTGGCACCTGCCGGAACTCCGGTATTCTATCTCAACGGCGAGCTATCTCCCAAAGAACTGAAAGACCTCGGTGCAGCCGGACTCGACTATCACATGGGAGTAATCAAGAAACATCCCGAATGGATCAAAGAAGCCCATGATCTCGGACTGAAAGTCAATGTATGGACTGTAGATAAAGCAGAAGACATGAAGTGGCTCATAGACCAAAAGGTGGATTTCATTACGACCAACGAGCCGACTGTGGCACAGGAAATACTAAAATAGTTACTCTCAGAAAATGTAAAAAGCCGACAGAAACTTTTTGCAAATATTCGATAGATACAAGAAGCACCATTATACATATTTATTTGCTGTATAATGGTGCTTCTTACATAAAATTCAAACAGGACTTATTTAAAATCTTCCAATACCTCTTTCAACTCTCCTATGGTCAACTCTCCTACCTGCCTCCACAATTCATGTCCTTTATGCAACAGAAGGAACGCAGGCACCGTATCTATATTATGAGAATCGGCTACAGTTTTATTTTCCTCGATATTCACGTTAATCAATTCAATGACTCTCCGTTCATAAGTACGGAGCACAGGCCCTATCCATTCGTAATGAGGTGACCAGTCGGCATAAAACACAATCAATACCAAATGATCGCTCTGCGCCGCAACTTCCAATTGTTTCTCTATATCCATATTGCTACATTATTATATTTATTAGTGACTAAACAATGCTATAACAAAAAGGTTCTGCAAAACTGCAAACAAGCAATATGATATATAAAAGCGAAAATCACTAGCATACCGACCTATTGTAAAAGCGAAAATTCACATTTTAGATCGAATACAAGGACTGATTTACCCCAAATATTCTTCATATATTATGGAAGGATATGCAAAACAAATCAAGCAAATAACAGTTTATTAATATAAAAGTATGCATAATTTCAATTTATAACAAAACATGGCTTTATTTCCCGCGATTGTAAGATCGCATAAAATAAATAGAGATTAGACATCTTTTCATCAAAAGATAAATCAAAAAGTCATATCTTTGCATTGTAATAAAACAAAAGGATACAACAACCGATTAATAAAAAACAAAATGACAACCAAGATTAAGTTCACAAAAATGCATGGAGCAGGTAATGACTACATATATGTAGATACTACCCGATATCCGATAGCAGACCCTGAAAAGAAAGCAATCGAATGGAGCAAGTTTCATACGGGAATTGGAAGTGACGGACTTATATTGATTGGCAGTTCTGACAAAGCAGATTTCAGTATGCGTATATTTAATGCAGATGGTTCGGAAGCAATGATGTGTGGCAATGGAAGCCGTTGTGTAGGCAAGTATGTATACGAATACGGATTAACTGCCAAAAAGAAAATCACACTTGACACCCGTTCGGGCATTAAGGTTCTGAAATTACATGTAGAAGGAGGAAAGGTGACGGCAGTCACTGTAGATATGGGTAGTCCTCTGGAAACGGAAGCGGTAGATTTCGGCGATCAATTTCCTTTTCAGTCTACCCGGGTATCAATGGGAAACCCGCATCTGGTAACTTTTGTAGAAGATATTACCCAAATCAATCTGCCGGAAATTGGTCCGCAGTTAGAAAATTATCATCTCTTTCCGGACAGGACAAATGTAGAGTTTGCTCAGATCGTAGGTAAAGACACCATTCGGATGAGAGTTTGGGAAAGAGGTTCAGGAATCACCCAGGCCTGCGGAACAGGTGCTTGTGCCACGGCTGTAGCCGCTGTTCTCCATGGATTGGCAGGAAGAAAATGTGATATAATAATGGATGGGGGAACCGTCACCATCGAGTGGGAAGAAGCAACGGGACACATATTAATGACAGGACCGGCAACTAAAGTTTTTGATGGGGAGATGGAGGGATAGGTAATAAGTATTAGGTAATAGGTAACAGGTTTTGCAGAAACTTAAAACAATAACAATATGGCATTAGTAAACGAACATTTTTTGAAATTACCGGGGAGCTATTTGTTCTCGGATATAGCGAAGAAGGTAAATACATTCAAAATAACGCATCCGAAGCAGGATATTATCCGGTTAGGTATCGGAGATGTCACTCAGCCGCTTCCCAAAGCATGTATCGAGGCTATGCACAAAGCAGTGGAAGAGCTGGCAAGTAAAGATACATTTCGCGGATATGGTCCTGAGCAGGGGTACGATTTTCTGATTGAAGCTATTATAAAGAATGATTTCGCTCCACGTGGCATTCATTTCTCACCATCAGAAATATTCGTCAGCGACGGAGCCAAAAGTGATACCGGAAATATCGGCGATATCCTTCGCCACGACAATAGTGTCGGTGTAACAGACCCTATTTATCCGGTATATATTGACAGTAACGTCATGTGCGGACGTGCCGGAGTGCTGGAAGAAGGAACAGGCAAATGGAGCAATGTGACTTATATGCCTTGTACAAGTGAGAATGACTTCATTCCGGAGATTCCCGACAAACGGATAGACATTGTTTACCTCTGCTACCCGAACAATCCGACAGGGACGACACTGACCAAACCGGAACTAAAAAAGTGGGTAGACTACGCATTGGCAAATGATACACTGATTTTGTTCGATGCCGCATACGAAGCCTATATCCAAGACGCGGATATCCCCCACTCCATATACGAAATCAAAGGAGCCAAGAAATGTGCTATTGAGTTCCGCAGTTTCTCAAAGACAGCCGGTTTCACCGGAGTACGTTGCGGATATACCGTAGTCCCGAAAGAACTGACAGCTGCCACACTGGAAGGCGACCGGATTCCACTCAACAAATTATGGAACCGCCGCCAGTGCACTAAATTCAACGGCACTTCGTACATCACACAACGTGCAGCGGAAGCCGTCTACAGTACAGAAGGCAAAGCACAGATTAAAGAAACGATTAACTATTATATGACCAATGCGAAGATCATGAAGGAAGGACTGGAAGCTACCGGATTGAAAGTATACGGAGGCGTCAATGCTCCATACTTATGGGTGAAAACCCCGAACGGGCTCTCTTCCTGGCGATTCTTCGAACAGATGTTGTATGAAGCCAATGTAGTAGGAACCCCCGGTGTAGGTTTCGGCCCCAGCGGTGAGGGATATATCCGACTGACAGCATTCGGCGATCACAACGATTGTATGGAAGCAATGAGAAGAATAAAGAACTGGCTTTGATAGTATTTTGCGCGCTACTATATAACACTGGACCGTACATCCACATTTTTCTAACTATTAAAGGTAAAAAGACGATGAAAACGACGATTAACAAAAAATTGAGGGGCATAGCAGCAGCGTTATTACTGATCGGCCTTGTGCCATCCAATATGATGGCGCAGGATAAAGTAGAAGCCTCCGTAGGAGCAGACTTGGTAAGTGGTTATATCTGGCGTGGTCAGGATTTAGGCGGAGTCAGCATTCAGCCTTCATTAGGAATCTCTTACAAAGGACTGTCACTCGGAGCATGGGGATCGGTAGGGTTTGAGTCATCGGATACTAAAGAGTTCGATTTGACTCTCGGTTATTCAACCGGTGGTTTCAGCATCTCGGTAACGGATTACTGGTTCAACACTCAGGTACCTACCAACAAGTATTTCAAATATGGCGCTCATTCAACCGCTCATGTATTTGAGGCACAGGTAGGATATGATTTTGGTCCGCTGGCAATCAACTGGTACACGAACTTTGCAGGTGCCGACGGAGTTAAAGAAAACGGGAAAAGGGCTTATTCTTCCTACCTCGCACTTAGTGCACCGTTCAGCCTTGGAGGACTTGACTGGACAGTAGATGTAGGAATGGTACCTTGGGAGACGACTTTTTATAATGGATACACAAGTGGGTTCTGCGTTTCCGACATCAGTCTCGGAGCTGTCAAGGAGATCAGGGTTACTGATTCATTCTCGGTTCCGGCATTTGCCAAAGTATCAGTAAATCCACGTACGGAAGGCGCTTACTTCACATTCGGATTAAGTTTTTAAGAGAGAGAGTTTATATAGTCAAAGAGCGTATAGGGAACAGGAAGGTAGTTAGAGTTTAGATTTTATCGGTTTGTTGTATGGTAACCTGCGATGGCTGCCACCTCCCTATACCTCTTCTTTTTACAGGTCAACACTAATATTTAAGGTATATGAAAAAGATTGAAGCTATCATCCGTAAAACCAAATTCGAGGACGTGAAAGACGCTCTGCTCGAAGCGGACATTGAATGGTTCTCTTACTACGATGTAAGAGGGATCGGTAAAGCACGGCAAGGACGTATCTATCGTGGAGTGGTATATGATACCAGCACCATCGAACGTATTCTGGTTTCTATTGTAGTACGCGACAAAAATGCAGAAAAGACCGTACAGGCTATCATCAAAGCCGCACAAACCGGAGAGATCGGTGACGGACGCATTTTCGTCATTCCTATCGAGGACGCCATCCGCATCCGCACCGCCGAACGTGGCGACATCGCTCTCTATAACGCCGAACAGGAACGATAACTGGCAAAGTTCTGGGGCCAGATTTACTTTCGGATGATAACATAATAAAAACAGGTATTAAATAAGATAATCATTATGGATAAAACATATAAGAGACACAGCTTCACAAAGCTGTGGATAGCCACTGCTATGTTCATTTTCTGCTGTTTCGCAACCAGTGCTTTTGCACAGGAAGCAGTTGATGCAGATACTTTTATGACAACTACGGAGACAATTACTGAAGTCAAAACTACACCTGAAATTGCTGAAACCGCCACTGCTTCTGCCGAAACAACTCCCGATACAATCGGGGAACTGGCATTAGGATTGAATACAGTCTGGATGCTGCTTGCGGCAATGCTCGTATTCTTTATGCAGCCGGGGTTTGCATTGGTTGAGGCGGGTTTTACCAGAGTCAAGAATACTGCCAACATTTTGATGAAGAACTTCGTGGATTTCATGTTCGGTTCCTTGCTCTACTGGTTCATCGGTTTCGGTCTGATGTTTGGCGCAGGAGGTTTCATCGGAATGCCACATTTCTTTGATCTGTCATTCCTCGACAGTGATTTACCCAAAGAAGGATTTCTGGTTTTTCAGACAGTATTTTGCGCAACGGCAGCCACGATTGTATCGGGAGCGATGGCGGAACGCACCAAGTTCTCCATGTATCTGGTCTATACCATCTTTATCAGCGTACTGATTTACCCGATTTCCGGTCACTGGACATGGGGCGGCGGCTGGCTGATGAACGGAGAAGAAGGTTCGTTCATGATGAATCTTTTCGGAACGACGTTCCATGACTTTGCCGGTTCAACGATTGTCCACTCCGTTGGTGGTTGGATTGCTTTGGTAGGCGCTGCTATTCTTGGTCCCCGTATCGGTAAATATGGCAAAGACGGTAAGTCAAGAGCTATTCCGGGACACAATCTGACGGTTGCCGCACTGGGTGTATTTATCCTTTGGTTCGGATGGTTCGGATTCAATCCCGGATCACAGTTGGCAGCAAGTACCGAAGCGGATGCAATGGCTATCTCACATGTATTTCTGACAACAAATCTGGCGGCTTGTGCCGGTGGTTTCTTTGCACTGGCGGTGAGCTGGATGAAATATGGCAAACCGTCTTTATCACTGACACTGAATGGTGTTTTGGCAGGTTTGGTAGGTATCACAGCCGGATGTGACGCTGTAGCTCCCTCAGGAGCGGTATTAATCGGTGCCATTTGTGGTGTAGTCATGATATTTGCAGTCGACTTTATTGACAAGGTATTGAAGATTGACGATCCTGTCGGTGCTTCTTCCGTACACGGGGTTTGTGGTTTCTTGGGAACAGTGCTCACAGGATTGTTTTCTACCAGTGAGGGGGTGTTCTACGGACATGGAGCCGGCTTTTTGGGTGCCCAGCTTTTCGGTGCGGTTGTTGTCGGAGTCTGGGCGGCAGGTATGGGATTCATTATCTTCAAAGTACTCGACAAGATTCACGGACTTCGCGTTCCAGCACGTGTCGAAGAAGAAGGTCTCGACATCTACGAACACGGAGAATCTGCTTATAACTAAGCTAAAAAAGGAATTTTTACTCTAACATATTTAACAACAAATCAAATTAGGTATTATGTCAAAACTAAGATTCAGAGTCGTAGAGACAGCTTTCAAGAAGAAAGCGGTTGAAGTAGCAACACCTGCCGAACGCCCTTCGGAATACTTCGGTAAGTATGTGTTCAACAAGGAAAAAATGTTCAAGTACCTTCCAAGCAAGGTATACAACGCACTGATTGACGCTATTGACAATGGTGCCCCGCTAGACCGCAGCATCGCTGATGAAGTAGCTGCCGGAATGAAAAAATGGGCTGTCGAAATGGGTGTCACTCATTATACTCACTGGTTTGCACCGCTCACCGAAGGTACGGCAGAAAAGCATGACGCTTTCGTCGAACATGACGGCAAGGGAGGCATGATGGAAGAGTTCACAGGCAAACTGCTGGTACAGCAGGAGCCGGATGCTTCTTCTTTCCCGAACGGCGGTATCCGTAATACTTTCGAAGCACGCGGATATAGCGCATGGGACCCATCATCACCCGCATTTATCGTAGATGATACGCTTTGCATCCCGACTGTATTTATCGCATATACAGGTGAAGCCCTTGATTATAAAGCACCGTTACTGAAAGCTCTGCGTGCCGTAGATAAAGCCGCAACCGCCGTCTGCCACTATTTCAATCCTGAGGTAAAGAAGGTCGTTGCCTATCTGGGATGGGAACAGGAATACTTTCTGGTAGATGAAGGTTTGTATGCCGCACGTCCGGACTTACTTATGACAGGACGCACATTGATGGGGCATGACAGTGCCAAGAACCAGCAGTTGGAAGACCACTATTTCGGTGCCATCCCTACCCGTGTGGCCGCATTTATGAAAGACCTTGAAATTGAAGCGTTGAAACTGGGTATTCCTGTAAAAACCCGTCATAACGAGGTAGCTCCGAATCAATTCGAATTAGCTCCTATCTTCGAAGAATGCAACCTGGCAAATGACCATAACCTACTGATCATGTCGTTGATGCGTAAAGTCAGCCGCCGTCACGGTTTCCGTGTATTGCTTCATGAAAAGCCGTTCAAGGGTGTCAACGGTTCCGGCAAGCACAATAACTGGTCACTGGGAACGGATACAGGTATCCTGTTGATGGGACCGGGCAAGACGCCGGAAGATAACCTGCGCTTTGTCACATTCGTAGTGAATACGCTGATGGCAGTTTACCGTCACAACGGATTACTGAAAGCTTCTATTTCCAGCGCTACCAACGCTCATCGCCTGGGAGCCAATGAAGCACCTCCCGCTATCATCTCTTCTTTCCTCGGCAAACAGTTGTCACAGGTATTGGATCATATCGAGAACAGCACCAAAGACGATCTGATCAACCTTAGCGGAAAACAGGGAATGAAGCTGGATATTCCCCAAATCCCCGAATTGCTGATTGATAATACAGACCGCAACCGCACCTCTCCTTTCGCTTTCACCGGGAACCGGTTTGAGTTCCGTGCCGTAGGCTCTGAGGCTAACTGTGCAAGTGCCATGATTGCATTGAACTCTGCCGTAGCAGAACAACTGATGAAATTCAAAAAGGATGTAGACGCTCTGATCGAAAAGGGAGAACCGAAAGTTTCCGCTATCCTTGAAGTAATTCGCGGATATATCAAAGAATGTAAGGCTATCCACTTCGACGGCAACGGATACAGCGACGAATGGAAAGTAGAAGCCGCCCGTCGAGGTCTGGACTGTGAAACAAGTGTTCCCGTTATTTTCGACAACTATCTGAAACCGGAGACAATTGCTATGTTCGAAGCAATCGGTGTGATGACGAAAAAGGAACTGGAAGCCCGCAACGAAGTAAAATGGGAAACTTACACGAAAAAGATTCAGATTGAAGCCCGCGTATTAGGTGACCTGGCAATGAACCACATTATTCCGGTCGCTACTCAATATCAGACGGATCTGATTAATAATGTCTATAAAATGCAGTCCTTATTTCCGGCAGATAAAGCAGCCAGACTATCTGCCAAGAATCTGGAACTGATCGAAGAAATCGCCGACCGCACCGCCTTCATCAAAGAACACGTAGATGCAATGATTGAAGCCCGAAAAGTGGCGAACAAGATCGAAAGCGAACGAGAAAAAGCGATCGCTTACCACGATACAATCGTTCCGGCACTGGAAGAGATTCGTTACCACATTGACAAGCTGGAACTGATCGTAGACAACCAGATGTGGACACTGCCGAAATACAGAGAACTGTTGTTTGTAAGATAAAAAAGAAATGAAGGTGTGTACACACCTACATTAAGATAGAAATTATCTATTTCTTTTGTTGGTTGTTTTAAGTTTGCAGGGGAGGGGTACCGTGACGGTAGTCCTCTTCTTTTTTTATTCTATAATCTTAGCATCCTCAATATCCTCATCGTGAGGCGTAACCGGAGTCTTAGGACGACGGCGTGCAAACTTAAACCAGTTGATCAGTTCGGACAGAGAATAAACCAAGCTACTGATACCGATAATAATGAAAGCAGTATTACGTACTCCCGTCGGATTGAACAGCGCAATAACACCTGCGATAAGAATCAATGAAGGCACCAGATAGAAAATCCCCGGAACAGGTGTCCAACGACGGGCCATCGACAAAGAGGCAATCTGCTGCACACCTCCCATGATCAGGATAAAGCCCAAAAGGAACATCAGGACGTCTGCAAAAAACTCAGGCATCACAATCAGCCAAAGTCCGAATAACAAACTGCCGATTCCCTCAATAGGAAAACGGGGAGCCGGTTCATGTTCCGATCTTTTCCGTCCGAAAAAGCTAAAAAGACTGATGACACCGGGAATCAAAAAAGCCACTCCTATCGTAATGACAATATAACTAGCTGCTGTATTCGGCCAAAGTACCAACACCAGACCTATGACAAGCGCAAACAAAATGCGAATCAGAGAGTAATTCATTGTTTTCATATATTCTATATTTTTTAACGAAGTCCATTTCAATACTTTTGCGAATATAAGTGTTTCTATTCACATATAAAAATAACAAACGTAGATTGTAATAAGTTCGTAACAAAATCGTTATAGCCATTACACCTCACTTAGATAATTTTGCAGAAAATTAATAAACAGGTTTTTCATCATGAAATCAAGCGAAACAAAAAAGAAGTGCCCTTATGTAGAACGTGACATCAGCTGGATGTACTTCAATCAGCGTATCCTGCTCGAAGCTGCCCGTCCGGAAGTACCTCTTCTGGAACGCCTGACTTTTCTTGGCATCTATTCCAATAATCTGGATGAGTTTTTCCGCGTCCGCGTAGCTACGCTGAACCGGATTATCGAATATGCAGATAAAAACATACAGAAAGAACAAGAAACGGCTACACGCACACTGAAACAGATAAGCAAACTACACAACCGCTTCTACGAACAATTTGAAGAAACTTTCGCTTCTATCATGGAAGAACTGAAGAAGGAGAACATCTGCGTCATCAAAGACACCGAAATGACGGATGACCAAAAGACATTTATCACCTCCTTCTATCGCAATAAGCTGAATGGCTCCACCACCCCTCTTTTCCTCAACGGAGCCCGACCGCTGGACGACCAGACTGACGAAGATATTTATCTCGCCATCCGCCTGCTTCGTAAAGACGAAACAGGAAAAATAAAAGAGAAAGATTATGCAGTGATCGAATTACCCACCGAAGAATACGGTCGTTTTATCCAATTGCCGGACTCGGAGGGGAAAACATATCTGATGTTTCTCGATGATGTGATCCGCTATTGTCTGCCGTTGATTTTTGTCGGCATGAAATATACGGATTACGAGGCATATACCTTTAAATTCACCAAAGACGCGGAAATGGAGATAGACAGCGACCTGCGGACAGGCGTACTTCAGAAGATTTCAAAAGGAGTGAAAAGCCGGAAGAGAGGAGAACCGATTCGATTCGTTTATGACGAACAGATTCCCAAAGATTTACTGAAAAGATTAGTTGACCGGCTGAATGTGGATAAAAACGACACCCGTGTGGCAGGAGGACGCTATCATAACTTCAAAGACTTGATGAAATTTCCGGTGTGCGGTCGCTACGACTTAAAGTATCCCGTCTGGGAACCGGTTTTCAAGCCCGAACTAAACGGCAAAGAAAGCCTGCTGACATTGATTCGTCAGAAAGACCGTTCCCTGCATTATCCATTCCATAGCTTCGATACTTTCATCCGCGTACTTCGTGAAGCAGCCATCAGCAAAGAAGTAAAAAGTATCAAGATGACACTTTACCGGCTCGCTAAAGAATCAAAAGTGATCAAAGCACTGATCTGCGCAGCCAAAAACGGGAAGAAAGTAACGGTGGTCATCGAACTACTGGCACGTTTCGACGAAGCATCCAACATCAACTGGAGCAAAAGAATGCAGGACGCAGGCATCCACGTTATCTTCGGAGTGGAGGGACTGAAGATTCATTCCAAACTGGTACATATCGGTACCCGTCACGGAGACATTGCCTGCATCAGCACAGGAAACTTTCATGAAGGAAACGCACGTATGTATACCGATTATACCATCATGACCGCCCATCGTCCGCTGGTACGGGAAGTGAATGCCGTTTTCGACTTTATTGAGAAACCATACACTCCCGTCAATTTCAAAGAATTACTGGTTTCACCCAACGATATGCGCAAACGTCTGATTGCTCTCATCAGCAAGGAAATAAAGAACAAGGAACAAGGGAAAGAAGCCTATATTCTGGCAAAAGTAAACCATATTACCGACCGTGCGCTTATAGAAAAACTCTACGAAGCCTCGACAGCCGGAGTTCAAGTGGAACTGGTAGTACGCGGCAACTGTTCGCTGGTGACAGGCATCGCAGGTATCAGTGAAAATATCCATATCAACGGTATTATCGACCGATATCTTGAACACTCCCGTATCTTTATCTTTGCCAATGGCGGAGAAGAAAAATATTATATCGGTTCTGCCGACTGGATGCCCCGCAACCTTGATAACCGGATCGAAGTACTGGCTCCGGTGTACGACAAAGAAATACAGGCAGACTTAAAACGAATTGTCTGCTACGGATATCGGGATACGGCCAAAGGACGTATCGTAGACGGGACCGGAGAAAACCGACCTTGGGAAAACCGACCTTCCACACTCTGCAAAAACTTCACTCCTGCCCTTGCCGAAGCAGAGACAGCCACTGTCGTTTTCCGTTCGCAAGAAGAATTATATAGAAAATACAAGAATATATTATGATAAGTATGAAGAAAGTTAATTATGCAGCTATCGACATAGGTTCGAATGCCGTACGGCTATTGATAAAATGCGTAAACGAAGAAAACGCTCCCGAATTAATGAGCAAGGTACAACTCATCCGCATTCCCTTACGACTGGGAGAAGATGCTTTTACCATGGGAGTTATTTCTGCTGAAAAAGAAAAGAAACTGATCCGGCTGATGAAAGCCTACAAACAGTTGATGAAGATATATGACGTAGTAGATTACCGTGCCTGTGCTACGTCCGCCATGCGTGACGCACGCAACGGAAAGGACATCACCCGACAAATAGCCAGGAAAACTGGTATCCGCGTAGATATCATCGACGGTCAAGAAGAAGCACACATTGTATATGACAACCATATCGAGCAACTTTTTGCTTCCGGACAAAACTACCTGTATGTAGATGTCGGCGGTGGCAGCACCGAGATTAATCTGATCAGTAACGGAGAACTGAAAAATTCCCGTTCATACAATATCGGAACGGTTCGTATGCTCAGCGGCATGGTGAAAGAAGAAGAAAAAGAGGCTTTACGCACCGACCTCATAGGGCTTGCTGCGGAATACGCGCCTATCAGCATCATCGGTTCGGGAGGAAACATCAATAAACTTTTTCGTCTGGCAGACAAGAAAGACAAAAAGGCTTCTCTCCTACCCGTCGAATCGCTACGTGAAATTTACGAAGCATTGCAAGCTCTTCCTGCCGAGCAACGTATCAAACAGTATAAGCTAAAACCTGATCGGGCTGATGTCATCGTTCCGGCTGCGGAGATATTTCTGGAAGTAGCTATGAATGTGAAAGCTACCGGAATCATTGTACCTACCATTGGACTGTCCGACGGAATTATCGACAGCCTGTACACTCAGAAGATGAATACACCTGTCGCACCAAAGGTTCAATAAATAGATAAAAGGCTCCTGATATCCGAATGATAACTTATTTGCATCAGGAGCCTTTTTCTATAAATTCCATCTTTCTTCATGTATAAAATGACATTCTGAAAGATAAGTATGTTTTTGACAGTTTGTAATTCGTAATGCATCAAGAAGGGCTTCTTTAGCCGGTCATACTACTATTGATATTTTTTCGCGATTGTTGGGCAACTAGCATATATCAAAAAATCAGCATTTACATCCAATTCAGCACTTATTAATATATTATACTCTACTTATATATCTACATGATTATATTTTCATCAGTTCTGTTTATTTTCAACATTAGCCATCTGAACTTTCCAAAGAGCGAAATAGAAAACAGAGAAGGTCAAAAGTATTAAATAAAGACAGTTTTATCGGTATGATGACACTATAGCAATGGTTTACTTACATCATACCTACCTTTTAGTGACACCATCTGCATCTTTTGGTTACTTCATCCGCATCTTTTTCACAAACAATACAGTGTTTTTCACCGAATCATACGGTCATTTCATGCAAATCAACCGTATATTTGCGATAATTCAACCACCTTTCCAAGCTAACAGAAGATTATTAAAAAACGGACAGGAAAGCAAATCGAGTCTTTCTACAAACAAATGACAGAATAAAGACTTATCACTGAACATTATGATAAAGGCAATCATCAATATCTGCGCTCAAAATATGATGAGAGGTTCTTACACTTCTGGAATCTATCAGCCCTACACTTGGGCTGATAGAGAATGATTACCTTGTGGTGATTGTTCCGGCTTATCAATTGGTCGACGATGCGCTCGTCGATAAATGGGCGGAGTATATAGTATACTTTCCGGCAACAAGCTTAAAGGTTGTTGCTTTTTTTTGTTTCCCATTTATCCTTATCACACCCTGTTCGGATAAGCGTACAATAGCTGTAGTACCTTTCGGAATATGTAGTTTCATGGAAAACTCCTCCGGGTTATTTTTAAAAGATGCGCTTATCGTTCCGCGCACGGTGGGGAAAGATAATGTTCCTGAGGTGAACGATGCCGGACAAGGTTCTATTAAAAAGGTTTTATAGCCGACCTCCAGTGGCTTGATACCAAAAAGATGTTGGGAAATAACAATCTGTGCGCCTCCGCTCCATGCGTGGTTGGTGGTTCCGCCGCCAAAGCCTTTTTTGCCTATTCCCCATCCCTCGTACAGTGTTGTATGGTTGGGGTCGTTTACCATTTCTTCAAAGCGTTTTTTTGTTCTTTCCAAAGCATATTCTCCCTCACCCATGACAAACAGGGCCTCCATCACATACTTTTCCATATAGGGGCTGGCATGAAATTGTGTTTTGAATAGGTTCAGTATGCGCTTATATTTTGTTTCATCGGCAATACCCGAAATAACAGCAAGCGCCTGCACCCTGTCATCTGTTGATTCCTGATAAGATGGATGCCGGTAAGCATATCCGTTCCAGCATTTGTTATATCCCTCTTTCACCCGCTCCATGGTACTGCGAAACAGGGTGGCATCTTCGGTGTAGCCAAGCTCTTCTGCCATTAACGCTGCTCCTTTCAAGGCAATGTGATGCCATCCTGCCATAATGAGGTGCATATCTTTATTGCTTCCCCAATCTCCCCAAAACCATCCACCTTTTCGTAGTTCGGTCAGTCCGCTTTCATCGGTTTTCCACAGCGACAGGTATTTCTTTACAGCCGGATACATTTCTTCGAGCAACCGGCGGTCTCCAGTATTTATATAATAGTTCCAGAAACCATAGTAACCAATACTGGCGAGTATTTGCCCCGGTAGTTCTTGTTTGTAATTGCCCGGAATGGGGGCATGCAATACACCGTCTTCCCGCTGCCAGCCTATCAGTTCGCGGATGGCTTTGGCCATCAAATTATGCGCAGCGGTGGAATAGGTATAGAAACTTTGCCCCATCATCAGAACAACGTCTCCCCACCATTGTGCGCGCTCGCGGTCGGGACAATCAAAATAATTGTCGCGCATGTTGACATACAGCGTACACAGGGCTTTATCCCAGAAACGGTTGTAGAAATCATCGCTGCACTCAAACGCGCCTTCGGGTGTTGCATCGTATCCTGTTTGGCGGTATTTAATGGCAGATACTTCGACAATGGACGGTACTGTAAGCAGTATTTTCTCTCCGTTGAGCCACCCGTACGATTCGTATTCCTGCACCCCTTTGCGCGTGATGTATTCTGCCCGTAAGTTGTGTGTTCCTCCTGCATACGAATGGTCGGTGGCAATTCCGATTAATTGTCCGCCCACGGGGTCGTTGACTGTGATAACGGGAGTCATCTGCATGTTGTAGGGAAGCGTTACAATGATGGTATCTGTTCCATTGCCGCTACGGCGTTCGAATGTTGTTTCTTTTATACCGAAGTCTTTCCATTGTGGAATGGGGCGTTCTACCAGTTTATTCCACGGAGCGTCTCCCCAGGTTCCTATTTCCCGGGCTGGTTTAAATCCTGCCATGGAGTGGGAGTTCAAAGGTGCGGTTTGCCATTGGGGAATATCTTTCTGTGCATCAAAACGAATATTCGATTCGGGCAGGCGGTAGTTGGGAACGGGTTTGCCGGTTGTGCGGTATGCCGGATGAATACGGCATAGCCAGTCTTTATTGCTGGAAATTGCGGTTTTTCCGATATCCAGATGGAAAAGAAGTCCGGCGCTACCGCTGTTGACATGCGAGAAGCCGTCTTTTCCGAAGTGCCAGAGCAAAACGGCAATTTTATTCTCACCTTTTTTGAAGTGTGCGGAAAGGTCGACTTTGTCATAATAGGTGTCATGCGGATTGGGCCCTCGCTTGAGCCCCCCCTCGAACACTACCGGTTCGCCATTAATCCAAAGCCAGTACTTGGTGTCGGCAGCAATGGATGCTATGGCTTGCCTAGGCACTTTGTCGAGTACAATATCCTTACGGAAAGCAATCCAGGTATTGGGTTCGTTAACTTTTTCTTCGGAAGTGGATATCCAATAAAGCGGGATGTTTTTTTTCTATTGCTACAGAATTCATAATAGCAATAAAGCATAAAAATAATATAGCTAATCGTTTCATTTTTCCTTAGATACATTGTTGACCGTTACATTCTCGAACTTTATTCCTTTATAATTGCCTTTAAAGGCAGGGTCCTTTGTCGTAATATTCATATCTTTGAAAACTACATCAGAGACTATATCATTCGGATTACCATTCATTCCTCCAAAATTGTTGGCTTCAACATTAACATTCGATATGGTAATATTTCTGACTATTCCGAAGGGAGCTTCGCCGGTTCCTTCCAGATTGAAAAATTGTGTCCACGGTCTCATGCTTATTACATTGCCGATTCTCCCTGTAATATTCTCTATTGTAATATTCTCATAAATCTGGTAAGTATCGAGGCGCATTTTCAAGCGCAGCAGAGCACAATTATTATTCACCGTACAATTCCGCATCGTAATGTTGCGGGCATGAATAGCTTCGCTACCCATAGTCAGCGTACCGTGTGCATGACCAAATGTACAATTTTCGATGAGAATATCTTCCACTATTCCGTTTTCGGGTGATTTGTGGGCTGTAGGACCTTTTCCTCCTTTGATACATACGGCATCATCTTCCACGGCTATGCTGCAACCTCTGATGACTACGCGTTTGCAGACATCGAGATCTATGGCATCGGAGCTTGGCGCTTTTACAGGCTTTTGAGGTGCATAAATATCACAGTTTTCAATCAATACATCGTTGCACTGATATAAATGAGTCGTCCAGTATCCGGCGTTATATAGCTTTACATTCGTTATCTTCACATTATTACATCCCCAGATGAAAACAAGACGCGGACGGCGTACTTCCAGATTCGTCCATGGCTTATTAGCCCCTTTCCTTACATGATAAAGTTTCCAGAAAGTTGTCCAGAATTTATATCCGTTGCCATCTATTTTCCCGGGACCCGCTATTTCAAAACCATCTACATAGTAGGCATTCACCAATGCCGGATGATAATAAATGTTTTTTCCTTCCATCCGTGATAAAGTCAGCGGATAATCGGCAATATCGTCAGAACCTTTCAACACGGCTCCCTCTTCCAAACACAGTTTTGTGTTGGGCTTGAAAAATAAAGCTCCGGAAAGGTAAACTCCTTTCGGAATAATAATTGTTCCCCCTCCTTCTTTTTCGGCAAGGTCAATTACCGACTGAATAGCAGCGGTGTTCAATTGGGTACTGTCCATACTCACACTGTAATCAGTAACAATATAATCTTTGGCTTGTGCGCTTAAAACGCAAGCTGAAAAAATCAGAATAAAAAATAAGTTCTTCATATTTGTTTCATTATGAATTTATATCTATTAAACTATCAAAATTTGTTAGTCTTTCGTCACGATTCTGACTGGACCTAACAACCCCGACTTTTGCAACGGTGTGCTATCTTTCCACGGTACGGTGTTCGGGGTCAGTATACGCTCATTTTCCGATAGTTTCCGGTCGCCTATAATACGGTTAAGCCATGTGTTAACAACCTCTACCTCTATCGTATTTTTACCTATTCTCACTGCATCCGTTATATCGACACGGTAAGGGGCAGTCCACACTCCCCCGGAATCTTTCCCGTTTATTTTTACTTTAGCCATTACGGAAACTTCCCCAAGGTCAAGATATACCTTTGCATTCGGGATGCTTTTCAGATTAACCATTGTTTTATAATTGGCTGTACCCGAAAAATATTTGATGCGCGTATCTTCATGCTTCGTCCAATCGCTTAACTGGCTAAACGTAACTGTTTCCGATGGTCCGCGCTTGATTGCATCCGATTCAAAGTTCACTTTCCAAGGCGTATCAACGTTTAGTATCAGTTGTGGCTCGGGAAAGTTAGTTTGTTTTCCTGATGCGGCTATTTTAGCAGGATTTCTGAAAACAATAAACACGCTTTCCTGCGACTCTAATTGCAGGGGAACAGATGTTGTATTTCCGTTTTGACTGAAAACAGGTAATGTCCTGATTGTTCTGCTTACGGCATCCCACAATTCGGGCTGCATACCGCTGACACGGAATTGGGCATTAATCCGGATAGTTGATTCGTTCTGATTGGACAGGAAATAGATATCCGTTCCGTCGGGCAGATGGCGGTGTGTGTACATTATTTTATCGTTATCTATCAGGCAATCGGGCACTACATTCAGTGTTCCGAATACTTCTTCTAGGCTGACGTTTTTATGCACACCGGGTGAACTCCATATCTTAGATGCCAGTTGTTGTACCTCTTTGTCGGCCTGGGGATAATTCTTTAGGCTGGGCGATTTCACAGGCGGAGTTCCGACGATAGTAGCGCCGGCAACAATCAATTTTTCTATTTTGCGCAAAACTTCGGGAAGCATACTGCTGTAGGAAGGCAATACCAGCACGCGATAAGAAGTTCCGTGAGGCAGTACAAGTCGGCCGTCGGGCGCTACTTCGAGATGATTGATGAGCACTTCGCTGTTGATAAAGTCGAAGTCGTATCCTTTGGGCAGGCCCGGATTCATCCGTCCTGTCATGATAGGGGTGTTTTCGCCAATGTAGTAGGCTACATCGGCTACATTTAAGCCTTGTTGCAGCAGGTACGATGCACTTTTGAGGTAATCGACAAACAGGTCTATCTGATGGTAGTAGGTATTTTTGCGGTTGAACTCGGTACCGAACCAGCCGTCGACTCCGGGGTATGTATCATCGGCGTACTGCTGGATGAACACGTGCAATAGCATACAGTTGATGCCTTCGGTGAAAGCCTGGTCGCCCAGTTTCTTCAACATGCCCGGATGCCGTTGATAGGCACTGCCGTTGCGGCCGTCGTTGGTAAAGGCTTCGGCCCATACGCGTGGTTTGTTGTATATGTGGGCGCAGGATGCGGCTGCGCGTTTTTCGGCAATGTGGCGGGAGTTCCAAAATTCTCCGGAAACTTCATCGGATTGTCCGCCATATTGTAGAAATTCGGCCGAGAAGCCTCCGTGACCGTAGTTCTCGATCCAGGTTTTTAGTCCGTATTGATGTGATTTTTCCCGCAGTCCGGCTACGTATTCGCAGGCAATCCGGTCGGCAACAAATCGGCGCATGTCCCACAGGAAACGGTCGGAGATTTCGTAACTGCCTACCGGATAGCCGTAATAGGTGGGCAGAAACGGTGTGGGGTCATAGCCGTAATGCAGCTTGAACAATTCCAGAAAATTGTCAGTAATGTTCTGTCCACCTTTCTCGTAGCTGTCCAGCACGGTGTATTTCCAGCATTTGCGATCGGCCTCGGGGATGCGTTTGTGTATCTCTCCCAGAAAGGCGTCGAAGTGAGCGTGGATGTGTTCTTTGCTCAGCTTGTCGGTTTCCAGTCCGGTGGCCTGGGGCGGGGCGGGACTGTTTTTAACTCCAGTAGGAGTCATTCCGGTGCGGAGAATCACCCAGTCGCCTTCGGGAACGTCCCAGTTGAGGGTTCCGTCGGCCGCCAGATGTGCCGAGATGTCCGAAACCTGTTCGGGGGCAACGAAAAGCGACGGGTCGGGGAACGATGCGGGAGCAGCTGTTGAGTTTTCGGGTTTGGCGAACGTTTTTGCAGGGTAACGGTGTACAACGGGTGCCGTAGTCAAGGTTATGGATGATATGATGCTGTTCTCTTTTGTATTTTTAAATACCAGACGGAACTGACTGCCGGTTGTTTCGGGAAGAGATTCGACGATTGGGGCCAGCTGGTCGAATCCTCTTTGTGGGTCGATGGTGGCATCGCGGCTGGCGGGGAATTCCTTGATTGTTTTGTATTCGTTCCCGTCGCGGACCTGAAGCAAACATTGGGTGTGGAGGTAGTAGGCGGGGTGAATGAGGATGCCGCGTACGGTTTCGGCCTGGGGCAGGGTGAGGGTGATGTGCGATTCGGCACCGGCGGGTAAAGCATACTGGTAATCAACGAATCCTTTGATGTTCGAAGCGAAGCTGACGCTGCCTCTGTCGAACAAGTTGTCTCGCCTGGCTTTGAAGGCAAGCACTTTTACGTCTTGAAAGTCGTGTGCGGGGGCAGGTATCTTTTCCGAAATCTTTTTGGGACCGCGTACGACGAGCTCGGATGAGGCGAGGTAGCGCATGGACTGTTCGGGTTTTACCCATGGTCCGCCGGACTGACTCCAGCCGGGAGAATTGAATATGCCGATTTCAATGTCGAGTTCTGTAGCGGTTTTCAGCGCGGCATGCATCACTTGCCACCATTCTTCGGACATGAATTTTACTTTTCCGTAGGGGTGATTGGAGCTGCTGTGGTAGCTGGGGCCGATATTGCCGATGAAGGCCAGGTTGATGCCTGCCTTCTTCATAGCGTGTAAATCGGCTATAGCGCCTTCTTTAGAGATATTGTCACTAATCCAGTACCAGAATGTTCCGGTGCGGATGCTGTCGGGAGGAGACATAAAGCCTTCTTCGAGGGTTGTTTTTTGCTGCGCGTGCGAGATACTTAGCGCGGAGAGGAAAAGGATGAAAAAAAGACATCTCATAATAATCGGTATTTTAAATTTTCAACTTGATCTTTCGGATTTTATCGCAATTGCCACCTCACCTGTTTGCCTCTCTGAAGCGGTAATGACCTCCAGCGAGGGGACATCGGTCGTGTCCTATCTATATACGATACTACTTTTGCCTACGTCTCTGGAGGTTGCCAAGGCAATGCCCCGGCGGCCTTGCTTGTCGACCGCGCAGTAGAAATGGTATACCACTCCATCGTGTTTGATTACGCAGGATTTGTGCGCATATTTAGCATCATAGTCTTCGGAGGGTTTTACAAGGTCTTCTCCTGTCCAGTCGGTCCAGTTCACCAAATCGTACGAGCAGGCAAAGGTGTTCCATGCCTGCCCCTGGCGCTGTTCCCAGTGGGCGCCGAAATAGAACATCACCCACACGTCTCCTATTTTCTGTAAGTAAGCATCACCGGTAATGGCTCTGTGTCCTTTGTGTTCAAGCAGGGGTGCATTACCCCAGCGTTCCCAGTTTATCATATCGTTTGAAACGGCCATTCCGATGCGTTCAATGTGGCTCGATTTTGAGACGGAGTCGCCTTTGGCATTGTAATACATCAGAAAATCATAGCCGGTTAATCGTTCCGGATCCCGGACGATGGAGTTTTTATATATGGTGATGTTATCCCACCAGGCGGCATCTTTGTCAGTCGCCATTAATACGGGGTTGTCCAGTCTTTGCCATTCGTGCGGCAGGGTGGGATTGTCTTCTGTATAAGCAATGCCTACTGATAGCAATCCGGCTTCGTAGCCTACGGAGGGACCACCGAAATAGCTCATCCAGTATTTACCGTTGTACTGTTCCAACGAATAATCGCCGCCCCAGCGGGTATTGGGCAAGGCGATGTAACCTCCTTTCTGGTTGTAGTCCCAATCTTTTTCGTCCGAAAAGGAGAGTACACGTCCGGTAGTTGTCCAGTCCAACAGGTTTTCACTCTCGGCCAGCCAGGTTTCGTAACCTCTGCCGTCGAAAACGAAATAGTACATGTACCATTTCCCGTCTCTGCGGATGATAGTGGGGCAGTCGGTCATTTTATCCGCGTCTGCCCCTGTCATTACCAGCCCGTATTTATATGGGGTTTTAATTTCTTCGTAAATTTCCCGCATCACCTCGGGCGTAACCGTAACAGGCTTTGTTTTGGGGTTATTGCACGATACAAGTGCCAGTAGTAGTACGTATGCAAAAAGTTTTTTCATGTTCATGGGTCTATTCATGTATGTTAGTAAAAGTATAATTTCCCGAACCGATTTCTTCTATCTTCCATCCGTTTTCCGTGGGCAGATGCACTTGCGCCGTTGTATTTGGCGGAATACTTACGTGCAGTTCAAGTCCGGTGTCCGTTCGTTGCCAATGCGATGAAATCGGCCCGTACATGGAATAGTATGTTGCCCGGGCAAAAGATAGACTTGTGGTGAAATGAGGTTTTATTACAATTTCTTTGTAGGCTGTTGAACCTTCAGCTTGCCTGATACCGGCCACGCGCGAGAATAACCAATCGCCAATGGCACCATAAGCAAAATGGTTCAGGCTGCCTTTGTTAAATGTTCCGTCCGGCAAAATGGCGTCCCAACTTTCCCACACGGTGGTGGCTCCCACGGTAACGGGGTAGAGCCAAGATGGGAATTTCTTACGGAAAAGAAGCATGTAGGCTTCATCGTCATGTCCATAATCACTCAATACATTGCATATTTCCGGAGTTCCTAGGAAACCGGTGGTGATGTGGCCAAACTTTCTTACATCGTCTGCCAAACGCTGTGCTGCGTCTTTTCGTATATCTTCGGGAAGGAGGTCAAAAGACAAAGCCAGCACATAAGCGGTTTGTGTATTGGGGGAGAGACGGCCGTTACGGGTTACAAATTCTTTCTGGAAGGATTGTTTGATGCGACTTAGCAGTTCACTGTATGTTTTCCGGTCTTCTTCTTTGCCCAATATCTGCGCAGCCTGTGCCAGCAGTTGGGTGGAGCGGGCAAAATAAGCTGTTCCAACAAATTCTTTGTCGGTAAAGGCACCGGGATAGTCGCTTGCGGTGGAGGAGAAAGACAACCAATCGCCATACCGTCCACCGGGATAAATATAGTTTTCTTTAGCCCGGGATTTTAGATACTTCACCCAGCCTTTCATGGATTGGTATTGTGTTTCCAACATTACCTTATCATCATATTCGTGGTAGAGCACCCAAGGGATAACAGTAGCGGCATCACCCCATCCGGAGGCTCCGTTACCTTTTCTTACATTGGGTACCACATCTTGTACATTTCCATCGGGTGTTTGTTCGGCAGCTAAATCTTTCAGCCATTTGCTGTAAAAGGTAGAAACATCAGCCAGATAGCATGCCGTAGGGGCAAATATTTGCGCATCGGCTGTCCACCCGAGGCGTTCATCGCGTTGGGGGCAATCGATAGGAATGTCAATAAAGTTATCTCGCATGCTCCAACGGATATTGCTGAATAGTTGGTTAACCAATGTATCCGAACAGCTGAACTGTCCGTTGAAAGACAGATCGGAGTGAATCACTTTCCCCGTGAAATCTTCCAGACGTATTTCGTTGTTGTATTCTTCTATCTTCATGTATCTGAACCCATGAAAAGTAAAATGAGGTTCATACGTCTCCATACCCTCGCCTTTGAAGATATACTCGTCTTCGGCACGGGCCCTGCGGAGATTTTCGCGGAAGAAGTTTCCTTCTTTATTCAGCGTTTCTGCAAATTGCAACCGGATGCGTTCGCCTGCTTTTCCTTTCAAGCTGAAAGATACCCATCCGGTGATGTTTTGTCCGAAGTCTATAACCGTTTCGTTTCGGGGGGTGATGATTTTCCGTACAGGCCGTATGGATTGGGTTATGCGCATGGGTTGGGTTTCGGAAGCTATCAAGATGTTCTTGTCAACTTCCTGTTCGAGCACGCCTTTCCAGTGGGTGTCTGTGTAGCCGGGTTTATCCCATCCTGTGAGTTCGAGACGGGCATCGTATATTTCGCCATGATAAAAGTCGGACTTTAGGATTGGTCCGGTACAGGATTTCCAGCTTCCGTCGGTGGCAATAACTTCCCGGCTTCCATCGGTGTATGTTACTTCGAGTTGCAGGATAGCGCGTACTTTATCGCCGTACTGATTTCTTTTGGCATGTATATGTCCGCGAAACCAACCGTCGCCAAGTATAATACCCAGTGCATTGTTGCCTGGCCTCAGTAGGTGGGTTATGTCATATACCTGATACTGAATGCGGTTGTGGTAAGAGGTCCAACCGGGAGCAAAGTATTCATCGCTAACTTGTTCTCCGTTCAGTTTTAACTGGTATATTCCTTGTGCGGAGGCATAAATGCGGGCTTTTGCAATGTGGCTTTTTAACAAAAATTCTTTACGCATATAAGGGACAGGCGGAGCTGTTGAGTTATCTTCGGGCACATCGGGTTGTATCCACGAGGCGATCCAATCGGAAGAGGAAAGCAGGCCAACTTCTAAGGAAGCCACTTTGCTCCAAGCAGTTTGGCCTTGGTTGGTGGTAATCCTTACCTGCCAGTAAACTTTGTCGCGACTGTTTAGGGGGAGTCCTTGGTAGGGTATTTGTATGGATTTATCGGAGTAAACTTTGCCGGTATCCCAAAGCAGGTTTTTCCCGGCTTTCAATTCTTTTTCGGTAGCTGCCGCCCTGATTTGCCAAGCTGTTTGACGGATGTCTTTTCCAGAGCTTTGTATTTCCCAGCTAAAACGGGGGGATGCAACGCCTATCCCTGTCGGGTTTGTTTTGTATTCTGTTCGGAGGTTGGTTACCCCTATGGTGTTCCCGGCCTGCAAATGGGAAGAAAATAAGGTTATCAGTACAAACTGCAAAAGGTGGAATATGGGATTGAATCTCATGCTGGTATTAGTTTAATTATGGATGCAAATAACGAGATTTTATACAAAATATATCCTATAAATGCGTTCATATAACTGTAATTTCATACATTTTTGGGGCTGTAGGGAGCATATTCTCCTCACAACCCGTATTATTTCAGCAAATGCTTTAAAGTACATTTTGATTGTACCCCTACGGAATATAAAAAAGCAAACTCAAAAAACGACGAAGTTCTCTCCTAACAGATAGCCTGCGATGTGAAAATGTGCGCGCCCTACTCCAGTGTGGAGAATTTACTGATTTTTTTAATCTAAAGAAAAGTATAGCCAACTTATGTTCGAATGCTCTTCTGTACAGTCAGCGTCTTTGCAATACACAATACGAGTCTTGTCTTCATTCAATTCCAGTTCGAACGAAAACTACAGAAGAATGACTATGGATTATGAATTTCGAACAGAACCGGTCGAAGCCATGCTGCAAATAACCTTTTGGCAAATCATGCTTAAGAAAATTATTAAATAAATTCAAAACAGCGTCTTACTTTTATCACTTTTCTATTAGATGAAGAAAAAAAACTGCCTATTTCTTTTGTAGGGAATTAAACAAAACCGTATTTTTAGAGACAGTAACTATAATACATAAATAAGATATATATAACTACCTTAAACAATAAATTTTGGAGGATATAAATGAATAGCGATTATAAAGTTGGTGATTTAATTTATGATGCAAATATTTATGACGGGATGAATACCGACCTATCTGATTTGCAATTTTATAAGCGGTGGCTACCCCAAAACAAGGGTGCCCGAATACTCGAACTTTGTTGTGGAACAGGCAGGCTTACTCTTCCAATAGCAAGAGATGGATATAATATTAGTGGAGTTGACTACACTCCCTCAATGCTTGCCCAAGCAAGACTCAAAGCTTCCGAAGCGGGATTAGAAATCAACTTCATTGAGGCAGATATCAGAACTTTAAATCTACAAGAAAAATACGACCTTATTTTTATTCCATTTAATTCAATCCATCATTTATATAAGAATGAGGATTTATTTAAGGTATTTAATGTCGTTAGAAACCACCTCAAAGACGGAGGTTTATTCTTATTAGATTGCTTCAATCCGAATATTCAATATATCGTTGAAGGTGAAAAAGAACAGAAGGAAATTGCTGCATATACCACTGATGACGGAAGAGAAGTATTGATAAAACAAAAGATGCGATATGAAAATAAAACTCAGATTAATCGCATTGAATGGCATTATTATATCAATGGTAAATTCAATTCTATCCAAAATTTGGATATGAGAATGTTTTTCCCTCAAGAACTGGATTCATACTTGAAATGGAATGGTTTTAATATTATCCACAAGTATGGAGGATTTGGAGAAGAAGCATTTAATGATAATTCGGAAAAGCAGGTGTTTGTTTGTCAATGAAAATCCGCTGCATAACAATAACCTTCCCATATTGATATAACAGCAACTGCCTTGTAATCTGATATCAGACTACAAGGCAGTTGCTAAAACGTTATACTAAATCTGTCAGAATGGGAAAATCAGAGGCAGCACCAATATCATCACAATTCCCATGATAATCTGCAACGGTAATCCCACTTTTATATAATCCATAAAAGTATATTGTCCGGCAGGCATCACCAGCGCATTAGGCGGTGTAGAGAACGGAGAAGCGAAACACATACTTGCACCCACCGTCACGGCAAACAGGAAAGGAACCGGACTAACTCCGATCTGCATAGCACTTTGCAAAGCAATCGGTGCAAGCAAGACAGCAGTAGCGGTATTACTGATAAACATAGTCATCAATGATGTCGTAAAATAAATACCAGCCATCAATGCTATCGGTCCGTAAGATCCAAGCCCACTTACCAAAGTATTGGAGATGTACTCCGAAGCGCCTGTTTTCTCTAATGCCAAAGACATAGGAAGCATAGCCGCAATCAATACAATACTTTCCCAGTTGATTGTTTTGTAAGCTGCTTCCACATTACGGAAACATCCCGTCAAAACCATCAGGATACCTGCTATCATAACGGCCGTAACAGGTGCAACCGGAATAAAATCGAATACCATCATTGCTACCATCAATACCATGATAGCAGCAGCAACAGGTGCTTTATAGTCCAAAGTTACTTTAGCCGCTTCTGCCAAAGGCTGTCCCAACACCACCCAATCCGAATCTTCCTTACTAAGCCGGGCAATATTACCCCAAGTTCCCTGCACTAAAAGCACATCACCACTATGAATCCGCTCATTTCCCAAATCCTGCAACAGATATTCCTTTTTACGACGGATACCTAATACATTCACATTAAACTTATCACGGAATCCGGACTCTTTAATAGTCTGATTGACCAGATTGGAAGCAGGCATCAATACTATTTCGGCAATACCGATATCATAAAAATCAAGCGAATTAGTAGTGCTTTTCGTCTCTTCCGTAGCATGATCATCCAATATATCCAGCAGATAATCTTCGGCAAATTGCTGCACTTTATCAAATTCTCCCGTCACATACAGAATATCTTCCGCTTCCAGCATAGTATCCGGTTCGGCAAGTTTCTGAGTAATAGTCTTCAGAAAACGGTGCTGCGAAGCATCTCCACGACGGACTTCCATAATATTAAGTCCATATTTACGACGAATATCCAGATCGAGGATGGTCTTTCCCAAAAGGCGGGAGTCTTTAATCACCTGCATACGGAACAGATTACTGGAAAGACCATATTCATTCACCAACTGTTTCAGCGACTTACCCGAACGGCTGTTATCATCTTTCTGCCCTTTTTTAGAAAGAAACCACTTACTAAGCGGCATCAGAACCAGCGTACCGACAGCCACACTCACCAAACCTACAGGCAGGAAAGTAAAGAAAGAAAGCGGTTCGAAGCCTGCGGAAGTCAATGTGTTTTGTATGACAAGGTTGGGCGGTGTACCGATCAGCGTCATCATACCTCCCATACTACTGGCAAAGGCCAACGGCATCAGCAACCGACTCGGATTCATTTTGGCGCTCATCGCCAGACTGACCACAATGGGAAGCATCAGTGCCACCGTTCCGGTATTACTGACAAACGCACCGATAGCGGAAGTGACCAACATAACAAGCAAGAACAGGCGAATTTCACTGTTTCCAGCAAGTTTAAGGATACGCGAACTTATCATTTTTGCCAGTCCTGTCTGAAAAATAGCTCCGCCCACGACAAACAATCCGATCATCATAATGACTACCGAATTGGAGAAACCGGAAAGGGCTTCGTCGGGTGTTAATATCTGAAAGATAAGCAAAGCTACTAACGCACATAGTGCCACAAGATCCGAACGTATCTTACCGTTTACAAAAAAGATAGCCGAAAGAACGAGAATGATAATGGTTATCAACATAAGCTAAAAATAAAATGATTGTTTTATCCTGAATGTATCAAAGATTTATTTTGGAGGAGCAAAATTAAAAAATACTTTGCCGTTATAAAAACAAATTAGAATTGTTTTTGGTTCATGGGACATCATTTAATATTTTAATACATTCTTACTCTTTACGAAAATACGTTCCATCAAAAACATTTTAAAACCGAACCGGAAATAGAAGGCACCAAAGTTCTACTAATCAGTAAAGGTATTCTTTTCAGAAGAGTTTTATAAGGCTGATAAACAATATATTTCAGAAATTTCCTTTGTGAATTACAAAAAATGCATATATTTACCACAGATTTAGTACAAACATAAATTATGGCAAACAATATACTATCCGTTATATGGATTACAGACCAGCATTGGAGTTATTATTATTTACTAATAGGCTTTTTACTCCTGATCATCTGCTTTTTATTATACAGACTACGACAACTTAAAAAGAATATAGGAAAAGAACAGGATTACTATCATTCTTTATTCGATATACTCGATAACCTCCCTTTCCCTATTATGGTAAAAGATATCCAGAATAGTTTCCGATACTATTACTGGAACAAAGAATCCGAACTGCAATCCGGCATTAAGCGGGAAGAAGCAATAGGATGCACAGACTACGAAATCTATGGAGAAGAACGGGGCAGAAAATACCGTGATGTGGATGAATCACTTGTGCAGGCAGACAAGATATACCGGGCAGAAGAAAGCTACAGCACAGTGGACGGAGCAGTACATGATACAATTGCCGTAAAATCGATTATCAAATGGAAGGAAAAGAAAAAATGGCTGTTAGTGACCCGATGGGACATCACCCGGCTAAAGACTTACGAACGAGAACTGATTGCCGCCAAAGAAGAACTGGAAAAAGCGCTGAACAAACAAAAGCTAGCTTTGAAGAGCGTCAACTTCGGGCTCATTTATATCGACAAAAACTATCTGGTACAATGGGAAGAAACGACGCAAATTGCCAGCCTCGTGAAAGGAAGGCATTATACACCGGGACAAATCTGCTACAAAACAAGTGCACTCCGGGATACTCCATGCGAACAATGCGCCTTTCAGAAAGCGATTGAACAAGGAAAAATCATACGCCATACTATCCAGATAGATCAGGTAGACTTTGAAGTGACAGCTACTCCGGTTTATGATAATGAAGGAATAGAAATCATCGGCGGTCTGTTGCGCTTCGAAGACATCACCGAAAAGGTGAAAATGGACAAGATGCTACAGGAAGCAAAAGAAAAAGCAGAAGAATCAAACCGTCTGAAATCAGCTTTCCTTGCCAACATGAGTCACGAGATACGTACTCCGTTGAATGCGATTATTGGATTCTCTGACATGATTTGCCAAACGGGTGAAGAGGAAGAGAAACAGGAATACATGAAGATAGTGTCCAGTAACAATGAGTTGTTACTGCAATTGATAGATGATATTCTCGATCTTTCCAAAATCGAAGCCGGAACGATGGAGTTTACTCTTGCCCCTACCGATATCAATGATCTGATGGAAGGTATTTGCAGGCAAATGCAAGAGAAAAACACTTCTCCCGACGTGGCGATCACCTTCACGGAGAAAGCGGAAGAATGTATTCTCAACACAGACCGCGTACGTCTTTCGCAAGTAATCATCAACTTCACAAACAATGCGATGAAGTTCACTCCGAAAGGTTCCATTCAAATGGGATATCGGATTGACGAAGCAAAAGATGAAATCTACTTCTATGTAAAAGACACGGGCATTGGGATTCCGGAGGATAAAATAAACGAGGTATTCGAACGTTTCGTCAAGCTGAATACATTCGCAAAAGGTACGGGACTCGGTCTGGCTATCTGCCGGGTGATCGTAGAGCGCTTAGGCGGCACTATCGGAGCAGATTCTAAAGAAGGAGAAGGTTCGTGCTTTTGGTTCAGACTTCCGATAACCCAAAAATCAAATAATTAACTGTAAATGGCTGTACACACTAATTCATACTTGTACAGTTTTACTCCTTTCTGTTTAGGAATGAACTAAACAGTAGTACACAATAGTAACTCCATTCTCCTCCTTCGGGAAGGAGGAGAATGGAAGATAGAACCGACTATTATTTAGTTCAAAACAGTGTCAAAAGAAGCGATCAGAGGGCAGCCTCCAATATTTTACGGGCAACGGCTCCTGTCACATTCTCATTTTCTCCATACTTGGCACCACGTTCATTAAACCGGCGTTCAATTTCCAAAACGGTTTCTTCACCGATATTTTCTTCATGCAGACGAGTAGTCAAGCCCAATGAACGGAAAAACTCTTCAGTACGATCAATTGCTTCATCAATGCGTTCTTCTTTCGTTCCGGAAGTAATTCCCCATACTCTTTCACCGTATTGCACCAACTTGTCTCCTTTCGCTTCCCGAAGGACACGTAAAGTTGCCGGGAGAATAATCACCAGCGTATGCCCATGTGTCAGTCCATGCAATGCAGTGATTTCATGACCGATCATGTGAGTCGCCCAGTCCTGAGACACTCCCATTGCAATGAAGCCATTCAATGCCATTGTTGCAGAAAGCATGAAATCTGCCATAAGCTGATAATCATGCTGGTTCTCACGAATCTTTGGAGCTATTTCTACCAGAGTTTGCAGGATACCTTCCGCCCAATGGTCCATCACACGGCTTTGTCCGGCAACTGTCATGTATTGTTCCATCACATGAACGAATGTATCCGCCAATCCGCACGCCACCTGATGAGGAGGTAGAGTAAAGGTTACTTCCGGATCAAGAATAGAGAACAATGGGAAATTGGAATAAAAAGGATATTTTTCCTTAGTTTCGTGACGAGAGATGACAGCTCCGTTATTCATTTCCGAACCTGTGGCAGGAAGTGTCAATACGGTAGAAAGCGGAACAGTCTTGGTAACCGGACGTCCGGCAAGTACCAAATCCCATGCATCACCGTCGTACAACAAACCTGCGGAAATCAATTTCGTACCATCAATCACAGAACCACCGCCTACAGCCAATAGATAATCGACTTTCTGCTCCTTGCCCAAAGCAATCGCCTTGCGAAGCGTTTCGATGGCCGGATTAGGCTCGATGCCCCAAAACTCTATTGTAAAATGGTCTTTAAGCGCTTCTTTTACCTGATCATACACACCATTCTTTTTCACGCTGCCTCCGCCAAAAGTTATCATGATACGTTTGTCGGATGGTATTTCTTTGCTCAACCGGGCAATCATTCCATGCCCCATAATCAACTTTACGGGATTCTGAAAGATAAAATTTTCCATATCTGTCTATTGTTATTATTTTGGTTATTAGTTACTAACCTTGCAAATATACACCAATTATCTGAAACCTGTCGGGATCAGGCAATGAATTGTTGCAAGGCTGAAGGAACCATAGCGGACAGCCAAGGTTTCATATCTTCAGCTACCAATAACCAATAAAGCAATAATATAATAAAAATGGCAATAGCGATACCTACTAAGACTTTTCTCTGTTTCATAATTGTTTTTCGTTTAAATATTCAATATTTATAAGAACAGATCAGGCAGAAAATTGTTCTATATCAGAAAAATGAAGAGGAAAAAGAAAAAAAGTAAGATTTTGTTTGTTGTTTCAAACAAAGTGTCTATATTTGTCCCCGATAAATAACAAAAGACAATGAGAACAATGTTAGTAAATACATATTGGTGGTGGCGCCCGTTACAACTCCGACAGTCGTAAGGGAGCAGTGCTCGTATGTATATACCTCATTAAAGATATAACAAATTTGAAAGAGCCCTGTCGCAACCTGCGACAGGGCTCTTTTTATTTGCCCGTTTTTGAAAATCGAATAAATAATAATAAATAAAAATAGGATTATGAAAAGTTTTTTAGTTGATCAGGATGGTTACTACGGAGAGTTCGGCGGCGCTTATGTTCCGGAAATTCTCCACAAATGTGTAGAGGAACTGAAGAATACGTACCTCGGAGTGCTCGAAAGCGAAGATTTCAAAAAGGAGTTTGACCAGTTGCTGCGTGACTACGTAGGCCGCCCTTCCCCACTCTATCTCGCCCGCAGACTTTCAGAAAAGTATGGTTGCAAAATGTATCTGAAACGGGAAGACCTGAACCATACAGGTGCCCACAAAATCAATAATACTATCGGACAGATTTTGCTGGCACGCCGCATGGGAAAGAAACGTATTATCGCTGAAACCGGAGCCGGACAACACGGCGTTGCAACGGCTACCGTATGTGCTTTGATGGATATGGAATGTATTGTCTATATGGGTAAAACGGACGTTGAGCGCCAGCACATCAATGTCGAAAAAATGAAGATGCTGGGAGCTACCGTAATCCCGGTCACTTCCGGCAACATGACACTGAAAGATGCGACCAACGAAGCAATCCGCGACTGGTGCTGTCATCCTGCCGACACTTATTATATCATCGGCTCAACAGTAGGTCCCCATCCTTATCCCGACATGGTGGCACGCCTGCAATCCGTAATCAGCGAAGAAATCAAAAAACAACTTATGGAGAAAGAAGGACGTGATCACCCTGATTATCTGATAGCCTGTGTAGGTGGAGGAAGCAATGCCGCCGGAACGATTTATCATTATATCAATGACGAAAGGGTAGGCATCATTCTGGCAGAAGCAGGAGGAAAAGGAATAGAAACCGGAATGACCGCCGCCACTATACAGCTTGGGAAAATGGGCATTATCCATGGAGCCCGTACTTACGTTATCCAGAACGAAGACGGACAGATTGAAGAACCCTACTCTATCTCCGCCGGACTGGACTATCCGGGAATCGGACCGATACACGCCAATCTTGCCGCTCAAAGACGGGCTACCGTATTGGCTGTCAATGATGACGAAGCAATAGAAGCCGCTTATGAACTGACCAAACTTGAAGGAATCATTCCCGCACTGGAATCTGCCCACGCACTGGGTGCGCTGAAAAAATTGAAGTTCAAACCGGAAGATGTGGTTGTACTGACCGTATCGGGACGTGGCGACAAAGACATTGAAACTTATTTGTCTTTCAATGAAAAGTGATTATCAACATCTAGTTTTGTAGTTTGAATTTAGAAATTATAAAAATGAAAACATTCAGTTATACAGCCCATAGCAAACAGGTACTCGGAGATATGCACACTCCTGTCAGTATCTATCTGAAAGTACGTGATATGTACCCACAATCTGCATTGATGGAGAGTTCCGATTATCATGCAGGAGAAAATTCCCTCTCGTTCATCGCTCTTTGTCCGCTGGCAAGTATCGGTGTCAATAGCGGAATAGTCACTGCCAGTTATCCTGACAATAGTCGGAAGGAAGAGCCGCTCACCCAATCATTCACGGTAGAAAAAGCGATGAATCAATTCATCAGTCAGTTTCAAGTGACCGGAGAAAACAAGAATGTGTGCGGACTTTACGGATACACCACATTCAACGCAGTGAAATACTTCGAACATATCCCGGTGAAAGAAAGTCATGATGAGCAGAATGATGCTCCGGACTTGCTATACATATTATATAAGTATATCATCGTTTTCAATCATTTCAAGAATGAATTGACATTGGTAGAAATGCTGGGCGAAGGTGAAGAAAGCGGTTTGCCGGAACTGGAGGCCGCTATCGAAAACAGAAATTATGCTTCTTATAATTTCTCGGTGACAGGTCCTGTCAGCAGCCCGATCTCCGATGAGGAACATAAAGCGAACGTTCGCAAGGGTATTGCCCATTGTATGCGTGGTGATGTTTTTCAGATTGTCCTTTCCAGAAGATTCGTCCAGCCTTATGCCGGAGATGATTTCAAAGTTTATCGTGCTCTTCGCAGCATCAACCCTTCTCCTTATCTTTTCTATTTCGATTTCGGAGGATACCGCATTTTCGGTTCTTCTCCGGAGACTCACTGTAAAATTGAAGACGGACGTGCCTACATCGACCCGATTGCCGGAACAACCCGCCGTACCGGAGATACGGTAAAAGACCGCGAATTGGCGGAAGCACTGCTTGCCGATCCGAAAGAGAACGCGGAGCATGTGATGCTGGTTGATCTGGCAAGAAATGATCTTTCACGTAATTGCCATGATGTACGGGTATTGTTTTATAAGGAACCACAGTATTACAGTCATGTGATTCATCTGGTCAGCCGCGTGAGCGGTCAGCTGAATGAAGGGGCGGATAAGATTAAAACTTTCATTGATACTTTCCCTGCGGGAACGTTGAGCGGAGCACCGAAAGTACGCGCCATGCAGCTGATCAGTGAAATCGAACCTCATAACCGCGGTGCTTATGGCGGCTGTATCGGCTTTATCGGACTTAACGGAGAACTGAACCAGGCAATCACCATCCGTACTTTTGTCAGCCGGAATAACGAGTTGTGGTTCCAGGCCGGAGGCGGTATCGTTGCACGCAGTCAGGATGAATACGAGCTGCAAGAGGTAAACAATAAATTAGGAGCTCTTAAAAAGGCTATCGATTTAGCTGTTAATTTAAAAAACTAACTGTTCAGAGCGATCTGCCTGATAAGTCAGAAACAGTATTTGAACAACAATTTTACAATAACAATAAAATGAAAATATTACTTTTAGATAACTATGATTCTTTCACCTACAATTTGCTGCATGCAGTGAAAGAACTGGGAGCTACAGACGTCGAAGTAGTCCGCAACGACCAGATAAACCTTGATGAAGTGGAACGATTTGATAAGATCATACTTTCACCGGGGCCGGGAATACCCGAAGAAGCAGGCTTGCTATTGCCCATTATCAAACGATATGCACCGACAAAGAGTATTTTAGGCGTTTGTCTGGGACATCAGGCCATCGGCGAGGCTTTTGGTGCACGACTGGAAAACCTGAAAGAAGTATATCACGGTGTACAGACACCGATCAGCATCTTGCAGAAAGACGTACTTTTTGAAGGGCTGGGCAAAGAGATACCTGTCGGACGTTATCATTCCTGGGTAGTCAGCCGGGAAGGTTTTCCCGAGTGCCTGGAGATAACTGCTGAAAGTCAGGAAGGACAAATCATGGCATTACGTCACAAAACCTATGATGTACATGGCATCCAGTTCCATCCCGAATCCGTACTGACTCCGCAAGGAAAAGAAATCATCAAAAACTTCTTAAACGAATAAACTTATGAAACAGATTCTATATAAACTTTTCGAACACCAATATTTGGGACGCGATGAAGCACGTACTATCCTGCAAAACATCGCACAAGGGAAATATAATGACGTACAGGTAGCATCACTGATTACTGTCTTTCTGATGCGTAATATTTCTGTCGAAGAATTATGCGGATTCCGTGATGCATTATTGGAAATGCGGGTTCCGGTTGATTTGAGCGAGTTTGCTCCGATCGATATTGTCGGTACGGGAGGAGATGGAAAAAATACGTTCAACATTTCTACGGCGGCCTGCTTTACAGTAGCCGGAGCAGGTATTCCGGTTGTAAAACATGGCAATTATGGAGCTACTTCAGTCAGCGGTGCCAGCAATGTGATGGAGCAACATGGGGTTAAATTCACAAGTGATGTTGATCAGATGCGGCGCAGCATGGAACAATGTAATATTGCTTATCTGCACGCTCCTTTGTTCAATCCGGCACTGAAGGCAGTTGCCCCGATCCGTAAAGGATTGGCGGTACGTACATTCTTTAATATGCTCGGTCCGTTGGTCAATCCTGTATTGCCGACTTATCAGCTTTTAGGCGTGTATAATCTTCCACTTTTGCGCCTTTATACCTATACTTATCAGGAGAGTAAGACTAAATTTGCCGTTGTACATAGCCTGGACGGATATGATGAGATTTCTCTGACGAACGAGTTTAAGGTAGCTACCTGTGGCAATGAGAAGATTTATACTCCGGAAGGTCTCGGATTTGCACGTTATCAGGATACTGATCTGGATGGTGGACAGACACCGGAAGATGCTGCTAAAATCTTTGATAACATCATGAACAATACAGCTACGGAAGCACAGAAAAACGTGGTTGTTATCAATGCAGCTTTCGCTATTCAAGTAGTTCGTCCGGAAAAAACGATTGAAGAGTGCATCGCCCTCGCTAAAGAATCACTGGAAAGTGGCCGGGCATTGGCTACACTGAAGAAATTCATTGAATTGAATAATAAGTAATAGGTAATAAGTTATAAATGATAAGTGGTAAAGGATGAATATGCGATATCCTTTGCCTTGATTCAAAATTTAAGATTAATGAAAGATATATTATCCGAAATTATAGCTAACAAACGGTTTGAAGTCGATTTGCAAAAGCAGGCTATTTCCATCGAACAGTTGCAGGAAGGTATCAATGAAGTTCCGGCTGCCCGTTCTATGAAACAGGCATTGGCTTCTTCCGATTCCGGTATTATAGCCGAATTTAAGCGTCGGTCACCATCCAAAGGGTGGATCAAACAGGAAGCACGTCCCGAAGAGATTGTTCCGTCTTATGTGGCGGCAGGTGCTTCCGCCCTCTCTATTCTCACTGATGAGAAATTTTTTGGAGGAAGTCTGAAAGATATCCGTACAGCACGTCCTTTGGTCGATGTTCCCATTATAAGAAAAGACTTTATCATTGATGAGTATCAGTTATATCAGGCAAAAATTGTCGGTGCGGATGCCGTACTTCTTATCGCCGCCGCACTGAAACAGGAAAAATGTCAGGAACTGGCAGAGCAGGCACATGAACTGGGACTGGAAGTATTACTTGAAATCCATAGTGCGGAAGAGTTACCTTATATTAATAGTAAAATTGATATGATTGGGATTAATAATCGCAATCTGGGTACTTTCTTCACAGATGTAGAAAACTCTTTCCGACTGGCAGGACAACTTCCACAAGATGCGGTATTAGTATCGGAGAGTGGCATTTCCGATCCGGAAGTGGTAAAACGTCTTCGGACTGCCGGATTCCGGGGATTCCTCATCGGAGAGACATTTATGAAAACTCCGCAACCGGCAGAAACGCTGCAGAACTTTCTGAAAGCCATTCAATAAATACATGAACTTCCAAAAACGGACAGCCCTATGATCAACGGAAAAATCATCAAAGTATGCGGTATGCGTGAAGCCCCCAATATACGGGATGTGGAGTCACTACAAAAAGTGGATATGATAGGATTTATCTTCTATCCCAAATCTCCCCGTTATATCTACGAACTTCCCGCTTACCTGCCCGTTCGTGCCCGCCGTGTCGGAGTTTTTGTGAATGAAGACAAAGATGTAATCACGATGTACGCCGACCGTTTCGGGCTGGAATATATCCAGCTCCACGGCAAAGAATCACCGGAATACTGTCAGTCATTGCGCACCTCCGGCCTGAAAATCATCAAAGCTTTTTCTGTGGCTCGCCCAAAAGATTTGAATCACGTAAGCGAGTATGAAAAAGCTTGCAATCTTTTCCTGTTTGATACGAAATGTGAGCAGTATGGTGGCTCAGGAAACCAATTCGACTGGAACATTCTGCATACCTACAACGGACAAGTTCCATTCCTATTGAGTGGCGGTATCAACTCACACAGTGCCAATGCATTGAAAGCATTCAACCATCCCCGTCTGGCAGGCTACGACCTGAACAGTCGTTTCGAACTGAAGCCTGGGGAAAAAGATCCGGAACGAATCCGGATGTTTCTAAATGAACTAAAGTCATAAATTTAAATTCTCAAAATCATGAACAGAATTAATCAACTCTTTAATAGCAACAAGAAAGACATCCTTTCTATTTATTTTTGTGCAGGTGATCCTACCCTTGATGGAACAGTCAATGTCATCCGTACTCTCGAAAAACATGGCGTCAGCATGATCGAAGTCGGCATTCCATTCAGTGACCCTATGGCAGACGGCATCGTTATCCAGAATGCCGCCACTCAGGCATTACGCAACGGAATGTCATTGAAAATCCTTTTCGAACAATTACGAAACATTCGCCAGGAAGTAAGCATTCCATTGGTATTTATGGGATACTTAAACCCTATTATGCAGTTCGGATTTGAAAACTTCTGCCGCAAATGCGTGGAATGCGGAATAGACGGCGTTATCATTCCCGACTTGCCTTTCAGAGATTATCAGGATCACTACCGTATCATTGCCGAACGTTATGGAATCAAAGTAATCATGCTCATCACCCCAGAGACCAGCGAAGAGCGGGTACGTGAGATCGATGCACATACAGACGGATTCATCTATATGGTTTCATCCGCAGCAACTACAGGCGCACAACAAGACTTTAATGAACAGAAACGTGTCTATTTCAAAAAGATCGAAGATATGAATCTACGCAACCCGCTAATGGTAGGTTTCGGTATCTCCAACAAAGCTACTTTTCAAGCAGCTTGCGAACATGCTTCCGGAGCTATTATCGGCAGCCGCTTTGTCACTCTGCTTGAAGAAGAAAAAGATCCGGAGAAAGCCATTCTGAAACTGAAAGATGCACTTAAATAGACATAGGAAATAGTCAGACAAATGGTAGCTAAAATAGCCGGACGGTATCGTTTTGCTTTGCACAACCATTCTTTCCGAACAATTTTAGCTACTTGACTATTTTTACGACTCACTTCATTTTTTCTTTTAATCCATCGTATAATTTCGTATAAATATTCAGATTTATAACATTTCACTGTAAACTACGAACAAATTCATCATTTACTATTCATAATTCGCAATTAATCTATATCTTTGTCAGCGTTTTAACAGAAATTCATCAATTATGAGAGTAGAGACCCCTTCCGTTTTGTTAATTTACACGGGTGGAACTATCGGAATGATAGAAAATCCGGAGACAGGTGCCTTAGAAAACTTTAATTTCGACCATTTGCTCAAGCACGTTCCTGAGCTGAAAAGATTCAACTATCGCATTTCCTCCTATCAATTCGATCCTCCTCTCGACTCCTCGGATATGGAGCCTGCTTACTGGGCAAAACTTGTAAAGATCATCAACTATAATTACGACTATTTCGATGGCTTTGTAATTTTGCATGGAACGGATACAATGGCCTATACGGCTTCTGCCCTAAGTTTTATGCTCGAAAATCTGAGTAAGCCTGTTATTCTGACCGGTTCTCAATTGCCAATCGGAACGCTGCGTACGGACGGAAAAGAAAATCTGATCACTGCAATCGAGATTGCTGCTGCCAAGAATCCGGACGGTACAGCTATTGTTCCCGAAGTATGTATTTTCTTTGAAAATCACTTGATGCGGGGTAATCGTACCACAAAAATCAATGCTGAGAACTTTAATGCCTTCCGGTCTTTCAATTACCCGCCATTGGCACGCGTAGGCATCCATATTAAATACGAGCCCAACCTTATTCGCAAACCGACCACGGACAAACCACTAAAGCCACACTATCTGTTTGATACAAATGTGGTAATATTAACTCTTTTTCCCGGCATCCAGGAGGAGATCATCCATTCACTACTCCATGTCCCCGGATTGAAAGCTGTCGTGATGAAAACATTCGGATCAGGAAATGCACCGCAAAAAGAATGGTTCATCCGGGAATTAAAAGAGGCTACTGATCGTGGAATTATCATTGTTAACATCACACAATGTGCTTCCGGAGCAGTAGAAATGGGACGTTACGAGACCGGAATGCATCTGCTCGAAGCAGGTGTTATCAGTGGATATGACAGTACTCCCGAATGTGCTGTAACTAAACTGATGTTTTTGCTGGGACACGGACTATCTAATAAAGACATCCGATACAAAATGAACTCTTGTTTAATAGGGGAAATAACCAAACCCTAAAAAAGAAAATCTCTATAGTAATCTCCTGATTTTCATCCTATAATATTTCTGCAAAAGAAAAAATCAGGAGATTACTCTTTCGTTTTTCATATAAAGCGAACCAAAACGGAAATATCGTTGCTTTTTACACAAGAAATATCAATAAATACATCTTTAATCCAAAATATACAACTATCTTTGCAACAAACAAAAAAACAATCAAACAATAGACATTATGATGAAAAAAACAATTCTGCTTACATCTATAATTGCGATAGCAATAGTAAGCATGTTATCCAGTTGCGTAGATTCCGAGAAGGATCTATATGATCCGTCTTATCAGACAGCCAATCCAATGGGGGACGGTTTTGCTGCACCGGATGGATTTGACTGGGCAACTACCTCCAATATAAAAGTAACTGTAGAAGTTAATGCCCCAACTAATGATGAATTCTATTATGTAGTGGAATTATATGATACAAATCCTATTATTTCATCAGACGCACGCCTTCTCGATAAAGGTGTTGCAAAAGGAAATGAACCATATACTTCAGAAATTTCAATCGAAAATACAATCAAAACTCTTTTTGTAAAAGAAATCACTCCAACGGGACTTGCTACAGTCAGAAGTGCAGAAATTACAAATGGAATTGCCAATTGCAATTTTAAAACAACTATTCCCTCTGTACGCAGTCTCGCTGCTTCAACTCGCAGTTTTACGACAATAACAGATCCCAATCCTGATGATACATCTTTATTTCCTTTAGAATGCCCAAGTGGTATTGAGAAATTTATTAGTGTAAATGACTGTGTGGAAGGTGGAAGTTATGAAGTTACTGCTTCCACAAAAATAATCAATTTATGGAAAAACAATTTAAAATTATATGTAACAGAAGATATCAAGTTGTCTGAGCAGATTTACCTATCTCCAGGCTCTTGCCTGTACATACTGCCTGGAAAGAAAGTTTCCATGCCTAAATCTCAAAACAATGGTCAACAAAATTGTATGATTACAATAGGTACAGGAGCAACTTTGACAATAGATAAAACAATACAGCTAGACAGTAATTACAAACTGTATAATATAGGAACAATTAATACCGAAAACTTAATCTGCGCCAATTCTTCCGTATTTTTCAATGCTGGTTCTGTCAATATTAAAGATAAATTAAGTGCAGAAAATGCCAGTAGTACAATATCTAATGCAGGAAAAATTAAAGTTGAAAAAATAAAAATTCAAGGTGATAGCCACATAATCAACACAGGAACTATGGAAGTGGAGGAAGAAACAGAAATCAATTGCACTGGAGGGTCCTGGATAAATGAAGGAACATGGTATACTGATGAAATGAAAATTTCTGCATGGAATGACTATTGTTACAATAAGTGCAAATTAATAGTAACCGATGAATTAGAAATAAAAGAAGGTCATTTAATAGTTGATGGTGGTGGATATGTTCAATGTAAAGAACTGTACATGAATAATGCAAAAATAGAACTGGGAGCTAAAGCACTATTTGAGATAACAGAAAAGGCTGAATACGGTTATCAAAACAAAGACAGAGGATTTAAAGGTACAGGAACAGAAAAAGCACTCCTTATCATTAAGAAAGCTGTTGCTGAAACATTAAAACCGAATCTCATTCACTATTCCGGTAACCTTCAAGTTATTTGTTCTGAACATCCTATTGAAAAAATAGATGACTGGAACATATGCTGGACAATAACCGGTGGCGCAGAATGGGGAGAAGAAGGTAAAAACACGGTTTCAATACCTGAATCAGAATGTAGTGATGGATACAATGGAGGAACTCCTACTCCGCCTACTAATCCTGAATTCCCCATTGAAGTAGAAGACAACAAAAATTATACCTACCTCTTTGAAGACCAATGGCCACTATATGGAGATTATGATATGAATGACATCGTTCTGACCATTCAGAAAAGGAAAATATATACTAATAAAGAGAATAAAGTAACAAAATTCGAGTTGAGTATTGACTTATCCGCAGCCGGAGCAACAAAAAGCATCGGAGCAGCTATTATGCTGGACAATGTACCCGCCAATGCCATTACACAGCCAGTTGAATTCAGTGACAATACTCTTGCCAAGAATTTCAATCTAAATAATAACAATATCGAAAATGGTCAGGATTATACTGTGATTCCTCTGTTTGATGATGCTCATAAAGTATTGGGAAGAGATCGGTATGAGCAGATTAATACTGTCTCAGACTATGCAGGCAATACCAAACCTAAAAATATCAGTTTCTCCATTACATTCAATAATCCGACAATATCAGCAGATGCCTTTAATGTCAACAAATTGAATGTCTTTATCATCGTAGACGGCAACAGAAACCCACGTAAGGAAATACATGTTGCAGGCTACCAACCAACCAAACTCGCAAATACCGATCTGTTTGGCGGAAACAACGATAACAGCCATCATGCTAGCAAAAAATATTATATCAGTAAAGAGAATCTGGCATGGGGCATCATGGTTCCTTCCAATTTCAAATGGCCTTTGGAGTATGTAAATATCAAAACTGCTTATTCACAATTCAGTGACTGGGTAACGAGCGGTGGTACAGAAAATGAAAAATGGTGGAATGATTTTGATGTAAACAAGGTATTCCAAACAAATAAAAACTAATCTCCCTTATCAACACGGGTTTCATAAAAATAATGAAATCCGTGTTTTTTTCCTCACTAAACGTATCAGATATATTCTATTAATAAATAAAAATAATAATCTTCATGAATTTTACTTCTGCTAATTGGAAGTTTATTCTAAAATTATATATATATTTGCACGAAGTGAAACAAAGGCAAGAGATTCAATTTAATCTATATAAATCAAGTAGCAAAGCAAGCGATAGAAAGGTTCTATTTGTATGAAAAAAAAGATACTATTAGTTGACGATAAAGCGACTATTGGAAAAGTTGCAAGTATATATTTAGGCAAGGATTACGACGTTATGTATTTGGAGAATCCTATTAAAGCAATAGATTGGCTTAATGAAGGTAATGTACCCGATCTCATTATTTCCGATATTCGTATGCCGTTAATGAGAGGAGATGAATTCCTCAGATATATGAAAGCCAATGAGTTATTCAAGTCAATTCCTATCGTTATGCTGTCCAGCGAAGAAAGTACCACGGAAAGAATCAAATTACTGGAAGAAGGGGCAGAAGACTATATTCTGAAGCCATTCAATCCTTTGGAACTAAAAATCCGAATCAAAAAGATTATCGACTAATACAGCCTTTAAATGCAATATTTTGTTTACATAGGCAGACACAACAAAACAATAGAACTGTTTTCGAAATTAAGTACCGGAGTATTCTATGCAGCACCAAACTGCTATAAGGCAACTAAAGTGCTAGACAAGATACGAGAAAAATACGACGCAGCTTTATTTATTGAGCAGGTAGAATTATCAAAAGATATCGCTGATATTCGCTCTATACGAAAAATGTATCCAGGGCTTTATATGGTACTGGTTATAGATTCCATTACTAAGGAAGAAGCTACAGAATACTTGAAGGCAGGAGTTAATAACACGATTAAGTACGAAACCAACAGTGAAGTACTGAAAGATCTGTCAACTTTTCTCACACGTAGAAAAGAACAAAAAATAGAAGCACTGCAACTCCAAACACAGAATTTAAAAGCCTTTCGCCTGCCTTCATGGAAAAGAATCTTCGATATATTCTTTTCCGGAATAGCACTACTTTTCCTTTCTCCTCTTTTAATAGCTACTGCTATAGCCATTCGCTTGGAGAGCAAAGGACCGATTATCTATAAATCCAAACGTGTAGGAAGCAATTATCAGATATTTGATTTTCTCAAATTCCGTTCGATGTATACCGACGCTGATAAACATCTGAAGGATTTCAATGCTCTCAACCAATACCAACAGGAAGAAGAAGAGGAAGAAGATATATGGGGAGAAGAATCCTGTGTCTCTGAAGAAGCAGACGAAGAAGAAATTCTCCTGATATCCGACGATTTTGTAATTTCGGAAGAAGACTATATCCACAAGAAATCAAAAGAGAAAAGTAATGCTTTCGTAAAACTGGAGAATGACCCCAGAATCACAAAGATAGGACGTTTTATCCGTAAATACAGCATTGATGAATTACCACAGCTTATCAATATCCTCAAAGGAGATATGTCTATAGTGGGCAATCGTCCCCTCCCACTCTATGAGGCAGAGTTACTGACTAGTGATGAACACATTGATCGTTTTATGGGACCAGCCGGACTTACCGGGCTGTGGCAGGTTGAAAAAAGAGGTGAAGCGGGTAAACTCTCCGCAGAAGAACGCAAGCAACTGGATATCCAATATGCAAAAAACTTCTCTTTCGGACTGGACATAAAAATCATTCTGAAAACAGTTACTGCATTCGTTCAAAAAGAGAACGTATAACTCCTTCACTACAGGATGGACTACTTTATCTACATAGCAGACGATTTCTTCTTTTTGTGTATAGGGCTTTTGCTCCTATACCTTTTCATATTGGCTGTTGCCTCACATTTCAAACATTCCAATTATCCCAAAGCCAGAAAACAATATCAGTGTGCCATATTAGTTCAGGACGGAAGCCTCCTTCCTTTCATGTATCAACAGGAAGCATATGAATTCATCACATATAAAGATTTGCTGGAAGCAATTAATTCATTAGATAAAGAACGATACGAATTAGTCATCCTTCTTTCTGATAAAGCCAGTGCTTTATCACCCCATTTTCTGGAAAAGATTTATAATGCCTACGATGCCGGAATACAGGCAATGCAGTTGCACACGATCATTAATAATCGTAAGGGAGTACGGAAACGTTTCCATGCTCTATCCGAAGAAATCAATAACAGTCTTTTCAGATCGGGGAATACTCAGATCGGCTTTTCTTCAAGTCTTTTCGGAACCAATATGGCTTTCGACTTAGAATGGCTACAGAAGAATCAAAGAACTGCCAAAACGAATCTCGAACGAAAGTTATTCAAACAGAATATATATATTGAATATCTGCCGGATGTGATTGTACACTGTGACTCCGCCCCTGTTTATCCCTATCGCAGGCGCATACGGAAGACCCTCTCTTATCTATTGCCGTCTTTATTAGAAGGCAACTGGAATTTCTGCAACCGTATAGCCCAGCAGCTGATACCTTCTCCGATGAAATTATGCACCTTCGTCAGTATCTGGACTTTATTGATAACAGGATACCACTGGACCTCGTCACTCAAGTGGTGGATATTGCTTTTAGGATTGGCAATCACATACAGTCTGGCAATACCGGATTATTTAGTAGAAGATAAAAAGAAACAAAAACATTCAATATGGAAAAAAGAACACTGAAACTGCGAATCAAACAAAATCCGGCTTTGAAACAAGCCGTACATCGTTTTATTATGCATCCTGTAAAGACACGCCCCAACTGGTGGATACGCCTTTTCTATTTTGTATATCTGAAACGTGGAAAAGGTTCCGTGATTTATCGCAGTGTCCGCAAAGACCTTCCTCCTTTTAATCAGTTCTCGCTAGGACGCTATTCGGTAGTAGAAGACTTTTCCTGCCTTAATAATGCGGTAGGAGATTTAATCATTGGAGATTATACCCGCATCGGATTAGGAAATACCATTATCGGTCCGGTTCTTATAGGAAATCATGTGAATCTTGCACAGCATGTAACAGTCACAGGACTTAATCATAATTATCAAGATGCGGAGAAATCAATCGACGAACAGGGAGTAAGTACACAGCCTGTCACTATTGAGGATGATGTATGGGTAGGTGCAAACTCAGTCATACTGCCAGGAGTTACTTTAGGGAAACATTGTGTAGTGGCTGCCGGAAGCGTTGTCAGCCGTTCCATCCCAGCATACTCTATTTGTGCCGGTTGCCCTGCCAAAGTGATCAAATCATATGATTTCGCAACGAAAGAGTGGAAAAAAGTAAAATGATATCCACCACTAATTATTAATAGTGAGAGCAGCTACGCAATATACCTTATAAAGGGGATTGTGACAGATACAGAAACGCACTATCTTTGCAGTATCAGAATTGAATTAATTAGTCATAATTTTATTACGTAGCCACATTTAAGTAAAAATGAAATAGGGTCCCGCCGAAGCGATTTCGTCGGGATTTTATTTTATACACTCCTGGCATTAGCAATCCCGGTATTTATATACCTTTCAGCTCCCCTGCGTCTATAAACAAAAAACGAGTCAATTCCTAGAAGGGAACCACTCGCCACAGCATCAGAAAAGCCAGAAAGGCTTTTCTTTTATTACCTCAATTCCTGAAAACTAATCTTCTTTTTACTTTTTAAACTTCTTACCTATTGTTATCCTTTTTACCTTTTACCAAAAAATGTCCTATTGAACACTAAAAAATTTAATACCTTAATTATTTAAATCTAATACCTTAATAATCTTTTCTTTTACCTTTTAAACTAATAGCAATTTCCCAATTGCACTGCAAAGGTACGAAAAGATTCCGTGTTCGCAAACGGCTTCAGATTTTATAACATTCTTTTAAGGTTATAAATCTTTCACATCATTTAGCGTAACAAGCTTATTTACAATAGCATAAATAGTCAGGCCAGCCGCACTGTGTATCTGTAGCTTTTTGCTGATATTTCTCCGGTGAGTAATGACAGTGTGAATAGACAAGAAAAGATTCTCTGCAATCTCTTTATTCGTCATACCTTTCACCACACAGATCACTATCTCTTTCTCCCGTTGGCTAAGCGTTTCCTGATTGTCAAGCTCCTCCTCTCCCGAAGCCAGATTTAGCAGACCATGAATCTTTTTAGAAAGAATATCCAGATCATCAAAGATAGAAATCGACTCATCATATTTAGTCAGCAAAGAGGCATCTACAAAAGAGCTAACCAAAGCAATCAAACGTATTTTCTTACCGGCAGTTTCTTCCCGGAACTTATTTACATCAAAGTAGTCACCAAAAGTAGGATTTACAATCAGCATTTCCGGATATTGCGTACGCAGGCAATCACTCAGAGCCTCTACTGAAAGTAATTCTATAGGTTGCACCTTCACATTAGGAAGACGCTTCAATGCAGCGGTCAGCCCACCCCGGATAATCACTGAGGTTTCGGCGATCGCAATTCGAATGGCTTCGTTATTTTTCATTTTCCCTAATCCTCCTTTCCAACTTCAGAATGGCAGGAACAAAAATATAGTCTTCAATCTTGCAGTGAGATTCCAAACCGGCCTCACAGGCGTATATATCGAAAAGAGCCGCATTCAACAGATTCTCATTGGCTTTGGCAGGACAATATTTAATGATGATATTTTTCAGTTCTGTCAGCTTCTCTCCCACCTGGTCATGATGCTTGGAGAATGTGCTAATCTGATAATTCCGAGGAGCATTGCCATTTATCAGCGCATCCACATATTTGAATACCGTTTTCTCCTCATAATCCATGTGTTTACGTACCTCTCGTGTATATTCATCAAAGAACTTAAGAATCAGAAAAGCTACATCATCCTGCGAACAGTCAATCGCTTCAATCAGTTTACGGCGAATGGCAGGAAGAGAAAAGTCCAGAAAGTAAATATGGGCTTGCCGCAGATAATCGATTAGTGCAGGTATAGAAATATCCTCACTGCTTCCATCCATCCGCGAAAAGCCTTCAGACATAAAGTTGACTACAATCAGAAAAGTCCTGCAATCTACTCCATTAAGCTCGCAAACTTCTTTCACTGTTTTGTCACCAAATCCCAACGAAAGGCCGAAACGGCTCATCACTTGTAACAAGGAATAGTTATCACTGATGAGATCAATCATCTTATCAGTTGGTTTGTATTTTTGCAAATTATCCATTTACACCTATTTATATTAGAGACTGCAAAGAAACGGAATATTTCGAGGATATGCAATCACCACAAATAGGTATTTTCGCTACTCACAGTTTCCCCAATACTAATTACTTGTTACTATTTTATAACAGGAGGCTAGGCTGGCTATTCTTTTTTTAGTAATTTTGTCGCTATCAATTTGTAATCAGTAATTCATAATTAAATAATATGGCAAACGAACTCGAACTGAAATACGGCTGCAACCCAAATCAAAAGCCTGCCCGTATCTTCATGAAAGAAGGCGAACTACCCATTGAGGTATTGAACGGACATCCCGGTTACATCAATCTGCTGGATGCATTCAACAGTTGGCAGTTAGTAAAAGAACTGAAAGAAGCTACCGGACTTCCGGCTGCCGCATCATTCAAACACGTCAGCCCGGCAGGTGCTGCTGTTGCTGTAGAAATGAGTGACACACTGAAGAAAATCTATTTTGTGGATGATGTAAAACTGTCTCCACTGGCAACAGCCTATGCACGCGCACGCGGTGCCGACCGTATGTCTTCTTACGGAGACTTCATCGCATTGTCCGATACTTGTGATGAAGAGACTGCACGCATTATCAACCGTGAAGTATCCGATGGTGTGATTGCACCGGATTACACTCCCGAAGCTCTGGAAATCCTGAAAAATAAAAGAAAAGGAACTTACAATGTGATCAAGATAGATCCGGCTTACCGCCCAGCTCCTATCGAACACAAAGATGTTTTCGGAGTGACTTTTGAGCAAGGCAGAAACGAACTGAAAATAGACGAAAGTCTTTTGAAAGAGTTACCTACACAAAACAAGGAAATTCCGGCTGAAGCCAAACGTGACCTAATCATTTCTTTAATCACCTTAAAATATACACAATCCAATTCCGTATGTTATGCAAAGGACGGACAGGCGATTGGTATCGGTGCAGGACAGCAGTCACGTATTCACTGCACGCGCCTTGCAGGAAATAAAGCAGATATCTGGTATCTCCGCCAACATCCGAAAGTAATGAATCTGCCCTGGATTGAAAAAATCCGCCGTGCAGATCGTGATAATACTATCGACGTTTATATTTCAGAAGATCATGATGACGTATTGGCAGACGGCGTTTGGCAACAGTTTTTTACAGAAAAGCCGGAAGTACTGACCCGCGAAGAGAAACGTGCATGGCTGGATACAATGACTGGCGTAGCTTTGGGCTCTGACGCATTCTTCCCCTTCGGAGACAATATCGAACGTGCACACAAAAGCGGTGTAAGCTATATCGCACAACCGGGAGGTTCAGTACGAGATGATCATGTTATCGGTACATGCGACAAGTACAATATGGCAATGGCATTCACAGGCATTCGCTTGTTCCATCATTAAAACATATCAATCCCCTTTATAATAGAAACTAATCCGTTTCTCCATTATAAAGGGGATTCTTATGTTTTAAGACCTGCTCAGAAAAATAAGGGTATCTTTTAAAGCATCAACTCCACAACCAACAAAAATATTTTAGTATAATTCATCCTCATCTACATTCTTTGAAATAGTGGAATCAAACCAAGACAAGTCCGTCTTATTTATTACCCACTTGCTATAATTCTTATAAGCCTTCACTACTGACGATTTTTCTTTCGGATATCTCCATGCCGGGTCGCTTGCTGAAGTACGAGGAAAATCTAATGCCCAACAAGACATATCTTCCATCCGATAATAAATATTTCGTGATGCATCAGAACAGTCATCCGCAGTTTGAAGCAAGTTTGTATCCATCTTCGAAGTCGGAGCAAAGTCTGTTAAATGAATTTCATGAGAACGGTTGTTCACAAATATAAATGGATTGAATTTCATCATTGAAACATTGTCAACCGGAATAGTCAGCGGAACAGTGATTTCAACTTCCGCTGCTGAAACAAAACTCGTCCCCTTTTCTGTATTTACAAAACCATTTATATTAGGAAAGAGTCTGCTTACATCTTCCCAAATCACAAAAGTCGCCTTTGAATTACCACTTTCGAAAGTCGCTCCCATCACCTTTGCAGCATCAATATAACTTTCTGCCAATGGAAGTTCAATGCCAAAACCGATCTTTGTATAAGCAGCAGCCCCTTTGGCTATTGGTTTAAAACGCAATTTAATACTTGTAATCTTGTTTTCCGTATTCTTTCCCAAACCGTATGTATAATTTACTACAAAGTCATTCAGGTCATAATCACCGGCATTAGGCCACTGGTCTTCGAAAGCCAATGTACCATGAATAGATTCAGTTACAACTACTTCTTCTTCAACCGGAATATCCTCTCCCGGTTCAATTGCTTTTTCAGGAGTAGCAGTCACTTTCAACATTACATCATTAAAATCATAATCTGATTGATTATCGCCAAAAGGACGGATATCAAATCCGGTCACACAACAATTATAACCATCTAACTGACGAGTTACAGCCTGAGATTTTCCCCATTTATTCAATACCGGAGTAGAGTAATACATTCCAGAGACGTCACCATTAACAACAGGATTCGTTTTATTTTTAAAAGAATACGCATTCTTCGTTGTTACATCCGTACCATCCTTCTTATAACCGGCACGTGCTACAACAAAACCTATCCGTGTCCCTTTTGGGAAAATCTCAGTATACTCCTTTCCATTCCAATAAAGTAACTGAACTTTCAAACCCGACGGACACTGCAGCTGGTTAGTATTAGGCAACAACATAGTCATCCGAAGATGATCAATGTCATTTGGACTATTCAGTTCTTCCTCTTTATAATTATAATACATCAATGAATTATAAACAGTCTGATTAGCGACATAGAAACCACCATCACCGACATAAGTCACCCAAACTCTGGCTCCATTTTCATCAACGACCCGTAAATCCGAGTTTTTATCCAAATCTGCTTTCTGAACATTCTGCCTCTCTGGGTACCAACTATCAATCTGATTAATCAAAACAGGAGATAGTTGCTCTTTAGAGACCAAAGAACACCCACCCTGCAGCGGAATACCATCCCTACTTATTTCAACATTCTTATAAGGGATATACAATTGATACAGACCACTGATCGGTCCGGAAAATGAAGGAATCTCAATCGAAAAAGCACGCGAGACAGCCATATGAGGAAAACTGACTCCTTGAAAATCCAATGAAACAAAATCCTGAACATCCGCTTCCTTCACCTGACCATAACCAGCAGTGAGAGGAGCCACATAAATTTTGGAAACATTATTTCCTATCACCACTTCAGCTTTCAACTTACCTGAAGCATCCGTATATCCGACAAAGACCGGATCAATAGAAATAACTCCTTCGCCCGTGTAAGGCTGACTCATAAACACACCGAATTTCACACCGGCCTGTGATTTTCCATCACCATCGACAGCAGTAATAAATATACTCCTTTGCGTTTTCAACAAGAAATCCGTAGATAAACCGAGTTGAGCATCCTCAGGCGTTCCTTCATCCGGATTATACAAATTTTTCTCTTCTACACATGAAGCAAGAACCATGCCGATAACTCCAAAAGAAAAATACTTTAAGCTTCTCATATTCATATAGTATATGTGTCTGTTTTGATCTCTGCAAAGATAATACATTATTTAAAAACAACTTTAATAAAAGTTGCATTTCTTGTAGAAAAAAAGCGAGAGAACATCCCCATTTATAATGAGAATAAAGCAATTATTCCACTATAAATGGGGATTTCCTATTTCTCCGAGACCCTTTATCTTTGCACCATCACATTAAAATAGAATCAAAGATGAATAAAATTGGAGTATTTTACGGTTCCACTACCGGAACAACAGAAGACCTTGCCCGTCGGATTGCAGAGAAACTAGATGTTCCTTCCGCACATATTTATGATGTATCCAAACTCACTGAAGCTTTGGTCGGTGAATATGATGTACTGGTACTAGGCAGTTCTACATGGGGAGCCGGTGAATTACAGGATGACTGGTACGACGGAATTAAAATTTTAAAGAAATGCGATCTGTCTCACAAATATGTAGCCTTGTTCGGTTGTGGTGATTCCGATTCTTACAGCGATACTTTCTGTGATGCTATCGGTATTCTTTTTGAAGAGCTGAAAGATACCCACTGCAAATTCTGTGGAGTAGTAGACACATCTGGTTATACATTCGATTCTTCTATCGCTGTCGTTAATGGCAAGTTCGTAGGTCTTCCACTCGACGAAGTCAATGAAGACAGTCAGACAGATGAACGTATCAGCGCATGGGTTAAACAAGTAAAACAAGAAATCAGCTAATCTTTATCTCCATATAAAATAACAGTTTACATCATGGCTACCGAAAGAATCATTCCCGGAGAAATCCGGATTTTCCTCAACCACATTTATGAGTTCAAGAAAGGCGTACGCAACATGGTACTCTATACGATGAGCAGAGAGCACGAAGAGTTTGCCATCCGCCGGCTGAAAAATCAGAAGATCAGTTATATGATACAAGAAGTAGGTACTAACAAGATTAATCTGTTTTTCGGCAAACCCGAATGTATGGAAGCCATGCGACATATCATCATTCGCCCTTTGAATCAACTGTCTGCCGAAGAGGACTTCATTTTGGGAGCCATGCTGGGATACGACCTTTGCCAACAATGCAAACGGTATTGTAATAAAAAAGAAGGTATAAAGATAGCCGTCTAAAGAATAACTTTTGCATTGTTAGCTTTGTTTTGTATGTAGTTTGTCTTGAGTAGAATCGTTTCAAAAAAAACAGGTTTTCATAAAAACATTTTCCAGTGGAAACTTGTTCTAATAAGAAACGATTCTCTATAATAACAAACTAACAACAAACAGTATGCTGACACACCAACAAGAACCATCCAAAGCCTACATACTTGCGGGCATTTTCACTCTCTCCTTACGACTGATCGTCGGCTGGACTTATTTCTCAGCTTTTTGGCGCAGACTCGTTCTTGAAAACAAACTCATTCCGGATGGAACCGGATACATTGGAGAAAAATTCAATCATTTTCTTCCCAATTCCATTGGCATCAAACCGATTATTGAATACTTGGTCAGCACACCGGATTTACTGTGGTGGGCAATGGTTATTTTCACATTAGTAGAAGGCATCGTCGGGTTACTCTATATGCTCGGTTTCTTCACACGATTAATGAGTATCGGCGTATTCAGTCTGGCATTCGGCATTCTTTTAGGCTCCGGCTGGCTGGGTACTACCTGCCTCGACGAATGGCAAATCGGCATCTTGGGAGTGTCAGCCGGATTCACCATTTTCCTGTCCGGTGGTGGTAAATATTCTTTGGATTATCTGTTATTGCCTAAACTTTCCAAGAACAAATGGCTCATATGGCTTACTTCCGGCGAACTTCCACTATCCATCAAGCAATTTAGTAAAGTCGCAATAAGCGGTGCTGTACTGCTTTTCATACTTACCTTATATACCAACCAAGTCTTTCATAATGGCGTTTGGGGACCTCTACACAACAAATCGGTCAAACCGAAACTGGAAATTTCCAACGCAAAGATTCAAGAGGATATCCTGACGTTCAAAGTATACCGGATAGAAGGAGCCGACGTGTACGGTTCCTTCCTGATCGGCATAACACTAAAAGACGAGAATGGAAAAACAATACTTCAAAAGAACGGAGAAGAGCTAGCCCGCTTCCCACTTACCCGAATAAAAAATGACTATGTAGCCAAAGTAGCTCCGGGAAAACACAGCCTCATCATTCCTTTAGGAAGTAAAGCAACTCTTACAATCAGAAGTGATGTTTTTATGGACCTGCCCAAAGGTGACTACGAACTAATTCTGACAGATATAAGTGGCATAACCTGGAAAGAGAAAGTAGTCATTAGTTAGATACCATTCTTTTATTATGGGCGAAAAAGATTGATAAGCAATTATACAATCATCCTCGATTCTTTAAAATTATCTCATTCAAAAAATAAAACGAACAATAGAGAACAACCGATTCAAAGATTAATTATCTTTGTCCCAACAAGAACTAAACACGTTAATAACATGAGAAACAAATATCTACTAAGTCTGCTCGCCGCTTTAGGCTTTTCCGGATGTGGCAATAATAACGAGATCTGGGACGAACCTTGTTATTATGGTCCCGGTCCCGACTGGACTCCTGACATTATAATAAGCAGTCAAGTACAAAATGAAGAAAAAGAAACTATTAATGGTATTCGCGTAGTATCCAGTTATATGAATCAAGAAGATTCATTAATTACAGATACTGCCTATACCGAGTCACGTGAAATAGAGCATTATACGGTAGGCGGTATAGCAATCAATACATTTAAATTCGAAGAGTATCCTCCAAAAAAATCTGAAATGTACCTTGAGTATACAGATGTAGACGGCGAAAAGAATGGCGCATACCAGACAAAAAAGATTAGAATACAAGACCTTGGAAAAGAGGGAAAAGTCACTTTACTTAAAGAGGAGAAAAAAGAAGAAGAATGAAACGTATCATCCCCCTTACTCCCCGCCGATGGCTGGCTTTAGAAATATTTCGCCGGATGAAACACGAAAGAGTGGAAGAACATCCGCTCAGACAGCTTTTTTGGGAATGCACCTTACGATGTAATGTACGTTGCCGCCATTGTGGCAGTGACTGCAAGTCCTCTCCCGCTACTCCGGATATGCCTCTGCAGGATTTTCTAAAAGTACTGGACAGCATAGCAACACATACCAATCCGCACGATGTATTCGTCATTATCTCCGGTGGAGAGCCAACCGTACGTGAAGATTTGGAAACTTGCGGCAAAGAAATATCCCGACGGGGATACCCGTGGGGCATGGTATGCAACGGCCTGTGTCTCACACGCGAACGGCTTCACAACCTGATCCGCAGCGGTATGCGTAGTATATCCATCAGCCTTGACGGACTGAAGGATGTACACAACTGGATGCGACGACATCCCGAAAGTTTCGATTGTGCCGTAAATGCCATACGGGAAATCACAGCTATCCCTGAACTGACATTCGACGTCATTACCTGTGTCACCCGCCGTAGCCTGCCACAGTTGCCGGCTATGAAAGAGTTACTTATCAGTCTCGGAGTCAAACGATGGAGAGTATCTACCATCTTTCCGGTAGGACGAGCCGCCGAAGAACCGGAATTCCGTATGAACGGAGAAGAACTGAAACAAGTACTCGACTTCATCCGTGACACCCGAAAGGAAGGAATTATCCGTGCGAGTTACGGCTGCGAAGGTTTCCTGGGTAACTATGAAGGTGAAGTACGGAATACTCCTTTCTTCTGTAGTGCCGGAATATCAGTCGGCTCCGTTTTGATTGACGGTTCTATCAGTGCCTGTAGCAGCATCCGCTCCAACTACCATCAAGGAAATATCTATCAGGATGATTTTTGGGAAATATGGCAAACGAAATTCCAGCCTTATCGCGACCGTTCATGGATGAAAAAAGACGAGTGCGCCCGATGCAAATACTTCCGTTATTGTCAAGGCAATGGTATGCATTTGAGAGATAATGAAGGAAAACTACTGGTATGTCATCTGAACAGGTTGACAGGAAACTCTGCAAATGTTCCGGAATAAAAGATTCAGACCCACTATATATTGCTAGTAACCCGCCCAAGAATACCCATTTCAGGTGATTGCAGGAAATCGTCAAAGCCCCTATCTTTGCAATATCAGAATTGAATTAATTAGTCATAATTAAAAATTACGTAGCCACATTGAAAACATTGGAATCGGCCGAAGTGATTCTCCCGCATTCTCACATTTGGTTGTTAGTTAAAAAAAACCATATAATGTATTCAATATTACAGAATAAGTGTAAATAGCATAAATTCTAGTAAACAAAAGGCCCGGCTTGTGAAAGCCGGACCTTTTCGTTTTATCTCTGATGAGCCGTTTTTATAGTTTCCATCCCGATGTCTGTTCCTGTATATTCCAAAGTTTGGCGTACAGCCCCGGCCGGCTCAAAAGTTCATCATGAGTGCCTTGTTCCGCAATTCGTCCTTCTTCCAGCACAATAATCCGGTCGGCATTTCGGATCGTTTTGAGGCGGTGAGCGATAACGATTACCGTCCGCCCCGCAATCAAGGTATTGATAGCCTGCTGCACTTCTACTTCATTCTCCGGATCGAGAGAGGCGGTAGCCTCATCCAGCAGCACGACCGGAGCTTCTTTCAGCATGGCACGGGCAATGGAGATCCGTTGTTTTTCTCCTCCCGAAAGAGTGCAGCCACCTTCTCCTACCATCGTATCGTATCCTTTGGGCAGACGCATGATGAATTCGTGACAACAAGCCTTTTTCGCTGCCACTACAATCTCTTCATCCGTAGCATCTGTCCTGCCGAAACGGATATTATTCTTCAGCGTATCCTGAAACAGATAGACATCCTGAAAAACCATGGAACAATGTTTCATTAATGACTCCGGCTCCAGTTCTTTCATATCCATTCCGTTAAAACGAACCGAGCCTTTACGCGGATCATAGAAGCGTGCACAAAGTTTCAGCATCGTACTCTTTCCGCTTCCGGAAGGACCGACCAAAGCAGTGAGCGTCCCTTTTCTAAGAGTCACGGAAATATCATGCAGTATTTCCTTTTCCTGATAGCCGAAAGATACATGATCAAAAGTAATATCTCCGCTTTCGGGCACATCACAATCTCCTTTCATTTCCGGTTCGTTCATCAACATAAGGATACGTCCTCCTGCGATGGAGAAGTAGCGAAACTCGGCAAAGTTAGTCAAAGCAGATGTCAACGGATCGAAAACACGGGAACCGACTACCAGAAACATGACAAACGTGAGCAATGAAAGTTCGCCTCCTATCAACAGGTACGTACCGCAAAGGATCATGAATGTCAATCCGGCACGAATCAATGTGACCGAGAATAAGATAAATGGGCCGAGAAGCGCCTCCTGCCGGATACAGGCACGACGGAGATCACTAAAAGCCATTTTCAGGCGTTCGAACTTGCCTCCCAGCAAATTATATGCTTTCATCACCCGTATGCCTTGCAGATATTCTTCCAAGCGGTTTCCGGCATTAATCTTGGCTTCAATCTGCCGCACACTCAGCTTACGCTGGGCGATATTGCTAAGCAACAGGACAGCAACCGCAAGCGGTAAAGCTACGAACATGGCCACCGCCATGCGCCAGTCAATCCAAAGCAAGCCAAGGAAGGCAAAAACCGGCATTACCAACGCTCCCATCAATTGGGGCAAGTGATGGGATATTCCCGTTTCCGCCATGGTAAAGTCAGTGATCAGCATGGAAGAAAGATCCCCCGGATCTCTGCGGGACAGGAATCCCAAGGATAATTTACGCAGATGCTCGGCTAAATTAATACGCCCTTCGGCACTCATCTCATAAGCACCGCGAAAGTTTGCACGATAGGCGGCGCGTTCGGCAAAAGCCATCACCACCATATACACGACCAATATAGCAAAAATCATCCAAAGACGATTCGTATCCAGCGGTGTACCACTACCGTCAAACGTACGGAAAATCACATTTATGGCTTCGATAGAAAGACAGAACGGAACGATATTCACCAGATTGGCAAGCATCGTGTAACCGACAGGTTTACGCAGACGTTCGGTATGTCCTACCGTAATATTCTTGATTGCATTCATTTTGTTTCCTCCTTTTTGATAGTTAATTGCCAACGGAATGCGCTGGTATAGGCATCCCACATTCTTTTATATACACCGTCCGTTTTGCTCAGCACTTCGTGACGTCCGCTTTGTACGAGCTTGCCTTCTTTCAGGACAAGTATCTGTTCGGCTGAAATGATGGACGAAAGTCTGTGAGCAATAATGATGACCGTTTTATTTTTGATAAGTTGCTGAATGGCTTGCTGCATCTTATATTCGTTCTCCGGATCGGCAAAAGCAGTCGCCTCGTCAAGCACCAGAATCGGAGCATTTTTAAGAATGGCTCTTGCCACACAAACCCGTTGGGACTCACCGCCGGACAAATACACTCCTTTGTCACCGATCCGCGTATGATAGCCGTCCGGCAGACTCTCTATAAAATCGTGACATTGAGCCGCACGGGCAGCTTCGATCACCTGTTCACGGGTAGCAGACGTATTACCGACCCGAATATTCTCATAGAGCGTATCAAAGAAGAGAAAGCTGTCCTGAAAAACAAAGGAAACGAGATTCATCAAATCCTCGGTCGCTATCTCTTTTATATTAATTCCGCCAATGCAGATCTCCCCTTCACTGACATCCCAAAAGCGCGGAATCAGGTTGGCTACCGTAGACTTTCCGGAACCTGACGGACCGACCAGCGCAGTAATCGCTCCCTGTGGCGCAGTAAAAGAGATGTCTTTCAGCGCTTCGGTACGGGTAGTCTCCGCCTTGTTTTCGTAGGCAAACGATACGTGACGAAACTCGATATCATAGGAAGCGGGCAAATGCGAAACCGCAGTTTCGGGAAGTACCTGTTCATCAAATATGCGGTCGATTCGTTTCACTCCCTCGTCAATCTCGTTCGTACTTGAACCGAGATACATCAGTTTATAGATAGGAGAAACCACGCCGGGCCCCATAATAATAAAGAAGAGATAAACTGCCGCCAGACCAATATTCTGCGTCTCTCTGCTCAGAAGCAACAGACCTACGGGCAAAATGAAGGTTATCAGCGAATTCAGCAATACAGTAAAAGCAATCATACCGGGCTGGTAGGTGTCGCAGACTCTTAAAGCATAACTCTTATAGGCCTCTATCTCACTATTAAACTGGCGGAACGAGCGCACACTCTGACCAAATATCTTCACCACGGGCATTCCTCTCACATACTGGACAGCTGAAGCACTCATACGCTCCTGCGTATCATAATAGATTTTCGTAAACTCTTTGGCTTTTTTCCCAAAGAAGTTCATAAACTGCAAACCGATACTACAAACGATGCAGACCACACAAATAGCCGCCATCCACCCGTTCAGGGAGAAGAAGATGATAAACATCAGCACAATGGTTGCCAGCACATTGACCAGATCGGGAATGGTATGCGCCACAAAATTCTCTATCTTCTCCACATTCTGTTCCATAGTCTTCTTGATCGCTCCGGTGGAAGTACCGTTCAGGTATCCCAGCGAAAGGCGTCCGATATGCCCGGACAGACGAATGCGCAACCCGTAGAGAATACGGAACGCCGCCACATGCGATGCCATCAATGCTCCATACAGTAAAAGCAGTCCTGCCACCAGACCGACAAATGCCACCCATCCCCAGTGTATAAGCACACTGCTATCCAACTCGCTTATCTTGCTGCCATGCAACAAAAGCTCTTTCAGCACTTCATATACCGACCAATAAGGCACCAGCATACACAAGGCACTGACCGCCGAAAGTACCCCGGCAAGCATCAGTAAGCCTTTCTTCTCACCTGCTATCTCAAACAAGCGACTCACACCACTTTTCTTTCTCTGTTTTTCTTTCATACCTTTTCATTTATATATATCTGATTTTTAAAAAAGAACATTCCTCTGAATCGTTCAAAAAAAGAAGGAGCTCATACATTCATGAGCTCCTTCCAACCTGCCGTTTCAAAGGCTATATATTCTGCTATAAATTTCTGCATTTCTTCTTTCTTCACGTGGTGCAGCACCAGTTCTTCGAGCAAGGCAAACAGCCATACCGTATTGAGATGAATAAAGAAATCGGTGATACCTATATTCAGGTGCGGGTACTTCTGCTTCATCCCCTGAAAAAAGACAAAGATAGTACGTGTCATCGCATCGGTATACTCCGAACGGAAGTTTTCCAGGGATGATCCCTGTGCCTGGAAAAGTAACATACGCAACCGGGCACGGTGTTCGGAAACCAAATCGATATATTCCTGCACGGATTCCTGCTGATAGTCCGAATTCGTAAAAACCTCTATGGACATCTGATTGGCATCATGACTATATATCTTGGCATACAAATCATTCAGCACAGGTTTCAGAATCGTGCGGAATATCTCATCCTTATTGGTGAAATAATGATAGATGTTGCTGACTGTAATCCCTGTTCGGGAAGCAATTTCGCGCATGGAAGCATCCTTATATCCTTTTTCGGAGAATACTTCTTCGGCTATGTGGAGGATTTTTTCCTGTATGTCTTCTTTCAAATATTGCATAGTGGCGTTTTATTCACTCTGCAAAGTTGAGAAGAACTTTTGATTTGGGAAATACCCATTTATAGGGATATTTCAACAAGAATTACCTCATCTATATTAATACCTAATAAAAAATCTTCAGGAGATCTGTTTATTCATGTTTCAGCCATTCTTTAGGAAGCACTTCTTTCTCACCCTTTTCATTGACTAATTCCATCTGCAAAACTCCGCCATTGCAATCGAAGTAGCGTACTTCTATCGGGTGCAGTCCGGCTTTCAAGGCCTTCTGTACTATAATCTCTACCGGTGAGTGTGCTCCGTCATTATCTCCCAGTAATTCGCCGTCCAGTTTCAGCGTACTGCCGTCGTCCGAAAGAAGAGCAAATGTATAGATGCCATCGGCAGGTACTTCCAGGTAACCCGTGATTATCAGGCCGATATCTCCTTTCACCTCTTCGGGGATAGAAACGGATTCTACGACATACTCACCATTCACGGGAGCCGCATCGATATCCGCACAAAGATTACCACGGAATTTATGCCATACGGCTTTCAGTCCGGAATTCAAAGAAGCCGGAGCAGCAGTTGCCTCCGCATAAGGAGCTTTGACGTATCGGGTACGTGCTACATCCGATGGAGTACCGTCGGGACGGAAAGTGCGGAAAGTAAAATCTGTCGTTTCCGTCACTTTCAGATTTCCTTCATAAAGAGTGGATTGCTTAGTCGGCATACTTCCGTCAGTAGTATAACGGACTTCAATGCCCGGCAACGGACAAGTCAGATCAACCGAAGCCTCATCAAGGAAAGCATTCACTTTGTAGAATCCTTCCAGATCGGGTACCCGGTAGTTCAATCCAAGGATATCCATCCGCTTGAAATGCGGAACAAGCTGACGATAGAACTCTTTCAGATCCGGTTTCGCCTCCGGCTGCACCCAGGCTATTTCACTCAACGCCACCATACGGGGAAGTATCAGATATTCGATACGTTTCATAGACGGAATCCATTCTGCCCAGAGATTAGCCTGCACGCCCCAGAAACATTCTTTCTGTTCGGGTGACAAGCGGTCGTCTGCATACGGATCGTATGCCAATATCTTCTTCACGGAGTTTTTATCCTGCGCATAATCAAAATAGAAATATTCATTCGGGCAGGCAATCACTCTTTGTCCTTGCGAAGTGGCCATAGGCACTGCCTCTTTCGACCAACTTCTCCACCAGGTAATAGCAGCATCCGAAGTCAGTCCGTCGGCAACAACTTCATCCCAGCCTATCAACTTCTTTCCATTGGCAAGGAAGAATTTCTCCATATCACGCACAAACCATGCCTGCAAATCTTCTACCGATTTAAGTCCTTCCGTGCGGATTCGCTTCTGGCAACGGGGGCACTTTTTCCAGTTATTTTTCTCGACTTCGTCACCCCCCATGTGTACATATTCATAAGGAAAGAGATCGAAAATCTCTTTAAAGACATCCTGACAGAATTCCAGCGTCGTATCCTTTCCCGGACAAATAGGAGAAGAGAATGTTTCTCCCCAGCCGATCAGTCCGTCACAAGCGAGATCCGGGTATTGGGTGATAGCAGCCAGGAAATGTCCCGGCATATCTATTTCCGGAATCACATCAATACCTCTCTGTGCAGCATAATCTACAATTTCTTTAATATCTTCGTGCGTATAGTAACCACCATACAGAGTATCTCCTTCTACAATCCGTATTTTGTTTTCCGGAATCAGGAAGTCGGTATTGTCCTCTTCTACCGCACGCTCCATACAACCACGGTCGTGCTTGTTAAATTTACGCCACGCTCCTTTTTCCGTCAGCAACGGATATTTCTCGATTTCGATCCGCCATCCCTGATCATCCGTCAGATGCCAGTGGAACTTATTCAGTTTATATAAGGACATCAGATCCAGCACATGTTTCACTTCATCTTTATTCCAGAAGTGACGGGAAGCATCCAGCATAAAACCACGCCATTCAAAGCGCGGCGAGTCCTCTATTTGCACGGCAGGAATGGAGAAAGTCTGTTTCGTTCCCTGCACTTCTATTCCGGCAGGCAGCAGTTGGTGGAGGCTGGCAATGGCGGAAACGATACCCGAATAATCTCCGGCTTCAACCTGAACAGACTTGGGGGTAGCCTGAAGTTTGTAAGAGCCGGGCTTTCCATTATCCTGCCCTAGCTGGAGATAGATATCCGCCTTATCGGCTTCGGTCACCTCTACAGAAGTAGACACCACATTCCGAAGAATATCCTGCAAATATCCGGCAGCCGGAAATAAGGACTGATCGGAAACGCCGATTTTCATTCCATCCTTTAAGACGAAAGCACCCGACTGTTCCGTCAGACTAACGGGGGTAGGTAAAATTGCAATCTCCTGCTTCACCGTAGGCGTGCAAGAGGACAAAATACATGCTGATGCAATCAGTAGAGAAGTACTTAGTTGTTTGAACATAAGGTTAACTGTTTAATAAGTTGATTACTTTGACTTTTATTGACTATCTATATATAATACAACTCAAACAGGCAAACTACTAAAAGGGAAAGAAAAGTTTTTAGTGATTTACTACTAATGATGCTCCATCGCTTCCATCAGACTATAAGGATATTCTTCCATAAAGATTCGGACAATCTCAATAATATTTCTCTATTCCGCCAAATCCGGTTATCATCTTATTCTCTTTCACTTTACAGATAAAGTTGTTTAATCGCTTTTCAAATTCTTCCGGTCGCTTCCTTGCTGCTTCAATGTATGCAATTCGGATACGCTTATATGCGTCGGAAAAATGCCGGTAGTTTCTCCATGCTATTTCATCTTCTTTCAATCTGTCCATTATGTCATTGGGAAAAATAAAAGGGTCAGATAAAACTGTGCGTATTTTATCTTCAAATTCAGGGTGTATCATTTTATTTGCCAATAACCATTTAAGTCTTTCTTTGTTGGCTTGCGAGTATGTACTTTTAGGTTTTCTAGGCGTGAAACGCTGAATTCTATGTTCTTTATCAAGCGGTTTTATCGTACTGTCAATCCATTCGAAACAAAGGGCTTCTTCAACAGCATCGTTGTATGCAATACTTTTTTCACCTGACGATTTAAGAGGAAATACAAACCAAATTTCGTCTTCGGTTTCAAAGTTGTCCATCAGCCACTTTCTCCAGTCTTCCCGATTTTCAAAATACTTTATTTTATTTTCTGTTGCCATAATAGGTCATTCAAACTAATTATTTTACTGCCTTTACATTCGTAATAATGAAGCATTTCGTCCATCTTCTTTTTATCATAATCCGTAATACAATCTGATAAGACTTTGAATCGCTTACTTACAATCGCCAAAAATACTAAAAATCGGTCAGGCAGACATGATTATCGTTGAAATCATCAATGCCAAATCTGTCGCTTATTTATAAAACATCCGGGAAGCAATCGTTTTATCACATTCCCGGATGCATAAAATGTTCTGAAAATAACAGACCGGTATCGTATCAATAACTAATCTTCACTCCGGCAAAGAAACTTCTCGGAAGCGAAGGACCGTAGATATAGTTGGAATCCCGGTTAGCTCCTCTGTCGAAGTCTTTCTGATATGCTTCAAAGATATTCTGAACACCTCCGCTAAGTTGTAAGTCTACCGTTTTATAGAGTTTGAAGTCATACGCTATCTTCACTCCCATATCGAAGAACCGGGGTGTACGGATGGCTTCCGCCTTTCGCTCGGGCATATCGCCCATTGCTACGTTTTCTGCGCTGATGTCCATACGCTGCACAAGCATACTGCCGGTATATGTACCCGAGAGAGCAATGGACAACGGTTTGACGGGAGTATAAGTAGCCGTAAAATAACCGTAGATATCGGGAGTACGGAAGATTTTTCTTTCTGCCGGCGCATCATCGTGCCATTTATGCGGTTCATCGTATCGGCTGCGCTGCAATGTCAGTCCTGCCTGTATTTGAAGCAAAGAAAGATAAGCAATCTTTCCTTCCAGAGTCAATCCCATTACTTTGGCTCCCGGACCATTGCTGCGTATTTTCACCAGCACACCGTCACCACGGTCAAAAGGCCCTCCTAACACGAACACATCAGTCAGCCTCGTATAAAATCCTTCTACTAACAGATTAGTCTGAAAAGCACCAAAGCGGTGATACATATCTGCGGATGCACTGAAGCTCTGCGATTTTTCCTCTTTCAAGTCCTTTGCACGCTCGATCATCGCCACTGTTCCACCTACATTTTCGATATGCATATCTTCGTCAAATGCCTGTGGGGCGCGGAAGCCGGAAGAATAGCTCAAACGCAGATTGATATTATCCGTAGGATTGAAACGCAGGTTGGCACGCGGGCTGAAAATAACATCATCCACCATATTGTGCTTATCCAGACGCCCGCCAATCAAAATTCCCCAATGTTTGTTTTTCCATTCGTTCTGTAGAAAAGCACTGTAAACCTTGACCGTCTGGTCCGTATGGCGGTCGTATCCCCACATATTATCTTTCAGCCGGTCACGGTTATATTCGAGTCCCGCTGTCAGGTCGGAAGGCATGAAAAGACATTTGTCGAATGTGTGCACATATTGCACACCGCCCATAGCGGTGAGGTCGGTCGTCTTTCCGTATGCTTTCAGAGGATCGTTGCCGGGACCATAATAACTGTCACGATCCGTATTGGCTGCCGAGGCAAAAACACTTAAACGATTCTTTTCATTCGGTGAGAAATAATCGTATTTCAGACTTCCGCCATCTATGGAGTGTTGTAACTGCTCGGCAATATGGGCTTCGTGAGGAGGACGATCCAGCATATCTCCACCACGGCGGAATTCCTGCATATGATGGTATTCAAACGTTAGTTTGGAGTAAGTACTCGTTTTCAGATAAGAACGGAAACCGACCGTCTGATTCTTCAGTTTCGGAAGTTCCGTAAATCCGTCTCCGTCATAATCATATCCCGACCGATGACGGTTCTGCCCGAAGATATACAATCCGGCACGATGATCGTCCGTTACAAGGGAAGCATTCAGCGAGGTGTTGTTATCGAATGCGGAACTGCCACCAATGGAAGTGATCGTATGCGATAACTGACCGGAATTTCGCAGAGGCTCCTTCGTAATGATATTGATCGTTCCCGCAATGGCCGAAGAGCCGAACAATGCCGATCCACCCCCGCGCATGACTTCTACACGTTCGATCATGCTGGCAGGAATCTGCTCCAGCCCGTATACCCCGGAAAGGGCACTGAACACGGGACGGGAGTCGATGAGTATCTGTGTATAGGGGCCGTCCAGCCCATTGATCCGGACTTGCTGAAACCCACAATTCTGACAGTTAGTCTCTACACGGACACCAGGCTGAAAATTCAAGCCCTGTGATAATGTAGAAGAATTAGTGGTTTCAAACAGTTTCAAATCTACTACATTGACCAGAGTCGGTGCCAGACGTCGGGTTGTTTCACTACGGTTGGCAGAGACGACTACTCCGTCCAGAGCAATCGCATCTTCTTCCAGTTCAAAGTTCTCTTCCAGCGTTTTACCTTTTTTCAAGGTCACACTACGGGTAACCGTCTTATACCCTACCGAGCTGACTTCCATCATAAAGTTTCCTTCCGGCAGATTCTTCAGGAAGTAGTGTCCGGTAGCGTCGGTGACGGTTCCTATAGTGGTTCCCTTTAATGCTATGGTAATATAAGGCAGATGCTCACTTGTCTTTTTATCCAATACATGACCAATTATATTCGCATCAGATTTTTTCAATTCCGGATACTCCGGATGTTCAGCCAATGCAGGCAACAAGGCACAACATAGGCTGACCAGGACTAAAAGATATTTTTTCATTGTCGTTAGTCTTTTAATGTTTTAAATCAAAAATAATAAGGATGGGAAGCAACAGCAGTTTCCAAAGAAGACCTGCCTGCTTCTACGTGATGCAGACTAAACGACAGGAGGCGCTCTGAGAGAAATGGCGCCCGGACAGGGACGACAATACCGCATACGCTGCGGAGAGGCGAGAAAAATACATAAAAGAGACAGGACAGAAGTCACAAACAAAGGTGTCAAACCATTATCTGTCACCAATGTATGGTCCAATATGTGAATCAGCTGAAACTCTACTGTCGTATGGCTATGTTCGCCACCTTTCTTAAAGGGATGTGAATGAACAATCGTAACCCCGTTTACCACATGGGAGTGAGTAAACAAAGTAATCCCTGCCATGTACGAAATAAACAGTACAGGCAAAAACCACTTCATTATATTCAGGTATATTTGTTTCATTCGTCGGTTTTTGTGCAGCGAAGATAAGGTTTATCTTCTGCGGCAAAGATAGGGATTGTCCGGTTCCGAAACAATCCCCATTTATAAGGATTTATAAGCTAAAAAGATTATTAAACCATTATTAATAGCTAATTTTCACTCCAGCAAAGAAACTTCTCGGCAGTGAAGGGCCATAAATATAGCCCGAATCACGGTCGGCTCCCTTATCAAAGTCATTCTGATAAGCATTGAAGATATTCTGTATTCCGGCATTCACCTGCAAGTTCATCGACTTATAGAGTTTGAAGTCGTATGCCGCCTTCAGAGCGATATCGAAGAAGTCTTCCGTATTGACCGTAATCGGTTTGTCGAGGAATCCGGGAACAGGTTCGTGAGGTATCAGCATCGAACCCGTATAGGTACCGGAAAGGGCGATAGACAACGGTTTGACCGGAGTATAAGTAGCTGTAAAATAGCCGTAAGTATTCGGGGTACGCATCATCTTCTTTACTGCCGGAGCTTCTTTGTTCCACACGTGCGGTTCGCTGTAATGGCTCTGCTGCAAAGTAGCCCCAGCCTGGATCTGGAATTTATTCAGATAAGCCATCTTTCCTTCCAGTGTCAGTCCCATCACACGTGCTCCGGGAGCATTATAGCGTGTACGTGTCAGAATTCCGTCTTTTACTTCGCCATCAGTCAATGCAAAGACATCCGACAATTTAGTATAGAACCCTTCCACCAAAAAGTTAATCTGGAATGCACCGAAACGGTGGTAAATATCTGCTGAAGCACTTAAGCTCTGTGATCTTTCCTCTTTCAGATCCTTTGCAAGCTCAACCATTGCCACATTTCCACCTACGTTCTCCACATGCAAATCTTCATCAAAAGCCTGCGGTGCACGGAAACCGGAAGAATAGCTCAAACGCAGGTTAATATTTTGGGTAGGATTGAAACGCAGGTTAGCACGCGGGCTGAATATAATATGATCAATCAGGTTATGCTTATCCAGACGACCGCCAAGCAAGAATCCCCAATGATCGTTCTTCCATTCATTTTGCAGGAAAGCGCTACCGATATTTACTTTTTGATCTACCGTGCGGTGATATCCCCACATATTGTCTTCCAGCTTATCCTGGTTGAATTCGATTCCGGCAGTCAGGTCCGAAGGCATAAAAATACATTTTCCGAAGCTGTAGACATATTGTGATCCTGCCATCCAGTTCAGGTCGGTAGTGTTTCCGTAAGCATTCAGATCCTGCCCGCCACCATAATAGCTGTCACGATTGATGTGTTGTGCGGATGCAAACACATTAAAACGGTGCTTCTCGTTTGGTGAGAAATAGTCATATTTCAATCCACCGCCATTGATGGAATGTTCTGTCTGTTCGGCCACATTCGCTTCATGAGGCGGACGGTTCAGTAAGTCTCCTCCCCTGCGGAATTCTTCCATATGGTGATATTCGAAAGTCAGTTTTGAATAAGTAGTCGTTTTCAGGAAGGAACGGAAACCGATTGTCTGGCCATGTATTTTCGGTATTTCAGAATATCCGTCTCCATCATGGTCGTATGCCGAACGGTGGCGGTTCTGACCAAAGATATATAAACCGGCACGCTGATCGTCCGTTACAAGAGAGGCATTCAAAGCAGTATTATTATCGAAAGCGTCTCCATCTCCAATACCGGTAATGGTATGAGACAACATTCCTGAATTGCGAATCGGCTCTTTAGTAATAATATTGATTGTACCGGCAATGGCAGACGACCCGAACAAAGCTGAACCGCCTCCACGCATTACTTCCACACGCTCTATCATGCTGGCAGGAATCTGCTCAATGCCATATACACCCGAAAGTGCACTGAAAATCGGACGGGAATCAAGCAAGATTTGTGTATAAGGACCATCCAAACCGTTAATACGTACTTGCTGGAAACCACAATTCTGACAGTTGGATTCTACGCGTACTCCTGGCTGAAAGCTCAATCCCTGTGCCAGAGTAGTGGAGTTGGTCGTTTCAAACATTTTCATATCGACTACATTCACCAAAGTAGGCGCTAAACGACGGGTGGTCTCGTTACGGTTGGCAGAAACAACTACGCCGTCCAAGGCAACCGCATCTTCTTCTATTTCAAAATCTTCTTCCAGCGTACGGCCTTTCTTCAGTGTTACATTGCGTCTTACGGTTTTATAACCTACTGAGCTGACTTCAAGCACGAAGTTACCTTCGGGGAGGTTCTTCAAAAAGTAGTGTCCGGTAGCATCGGTCACAGTACCGATCGTTGTACCTTTCAATGCCACAGTAATATAAGGCAGGTGTTCTTTGGTGTTTTTATCAAGGATATGACCTACGATGTTTGCATCCGATTTACGTAAATCCGGATATTCGGGATGCTCATGGAGAGCAGCTTGTCCTTCGAGGGCAGGCAACAATGCACAGCACAAGCAGACAAGCGAAAAGATGTATTTCTTCATTTTTCGTTTGTTATTCGTTTTCGTTAAGTGATGATGTGAACAAACAGATGAGGACTTCCCGCTTTACTATAAAGCAGGATACCATCGGTTCAAATGACGGAAAAGCGAATAGCAGGAGGGGCTCTGAGTGCCACCACCCCATGATAGGGAAAATAGTAGTGCGTATGCTGCGTAATACCATGCAACCGCCACAAGAGGAATGGAATAAAAAGAGAGAGAGCAAACACAACAGCCGCACCGTCCGTTGTCAGATGTGACAGGAAATGAACTAATAACAGTTCGACTGTTGAGTGCTTATGTGCCGCCCCTTTCTTGAAAGGATGCGAATGGACGATTGTCACGCCATTGACCACGTGTATGTGAGCAAAGAATGTGATACTTACCAAATACGATACAAACAGTACCGGCAAGAAACAGCGCATGATATTCAATGACAATCGTTTCACCTCATCTTAAATTTTGAGGCGGCAAAGATACAAACTATTATTTTAACAATCAATACCTATATATACTGATTTTCATTAATACACAGCTGAAGATATCACCTGTATAAATAAAATAAGGAATACCATAGCAATCGGATAAACGGTCGCGTATGCCACGCTTGGAATATTACTGTCTACCATCGAATCGGCAGCAGCCAGTCCCGGAGTACTGGTCATACCTCCCGTAATGGTTCCCAGTAGATCAAGTATGTTGATCTTGAATACCAAGCGTCCTACAATTACCGCAACCAGCATCGGTACTACTGTGATAGCTGCACCCACTCCGAACATCAGTAATCCGCTTTCCTGAAAAGTAGCCACAAGGTTCTTTCCGGCAGAGGTTCCGACTTCAGCAAGGAAAAGCAACAGACCTAACTGCCGCAACAGTTGATTGGCGGGGCCGGACATAGACCAAATGATAGGCCCTGTCTTACCAACGGCACTCAAAACCAACGCCACCATCAATACTCCTCCGGTCAATCCAGGTGAAAACGACAGTGTATCGGAGAAAGAAATATTCAGCTTACCAAATAAGACCCCCAGCACAATACCCATCGCGATGGGGAAGAAATCAGTATCGGAAAGTTTCTTCGCATTGTTTCCCAGTAGGCGGGCTACTCCTTTGATGCCTTCCTTCTCTCCTACCACCATCAGTTTATCACCAAACTTCAAAGCCAAATCCGGTGACGGAGATAAGTCAATACCGCTTCGACGAACACGGGTCACCGTACAACCGAAGTTTTTCTGTAAATTCAGATCACCCAGTTGCTTATTGATCATATCTTTCTTGGTCAATAGTAAGGACTCGATTTCCTGTGTTTTATCCAAAGGAAGTTCGCCTTCTTCACGTTCGCCAATTAATACAGACAGCTGATTCAGTGATTCCTCACTGCCTACTGCCTGAATATAGTCTCCTTCGTGCAATACTGTATGCGCGGTGGGGATGGATATTTCATCTTTATGTTTCAGACGGGAAATAACAGCACCTGTCATTGCCCGTGCATTGATCTGCATCAAGCTACGGTTGAATACGCTTGCATTAGTGACACGGTAGATACAAGTGCCCAACTCCGGAAATTGTCCGCGGCGCTCTATTTCAAGGCGACGGGCTTCCTGATCCAAATTTACACGCATGATTTTGGGAAGCAGCTTCACAAACAAAATCACTCCGATTACACCAAACGGATAAGCGATACCGTAAGCAATGGATGCTAACGGAGAGTGGGTACTATCAATTGCTACCGCCAATCCCGGAGTACTGGTCAAAGCTCCTGCAATCAATCCGACTACACTCGGCGTATCAATATCGAACGCATACTTCAAACCTACTGCCGTGAGGCAGGCAGAACAGATAATAAGCATAGTAATGAGAATCAGCGTCTTTCCTTTACTACGAAAAGAGTCGAAGAATCCGGGACCGGCCTGAATACCGATGGTAAAAATAAAAAGTACCAAACCGAAGTTTCCTAATTCTTTAGGAATAATAACACCAAAGTGTCCAAAAAGAAGAGCAATAAAGATCACCGCTGACACATCAAGCGATAGCCCCTTAATCTTAATTCTTCCTAACATAAATCCCAACGCTACTATCAGAAAGAGCGAGAAATAAGAGGAATGCAATAAGTCAGTAAACATGTTTTTTAAAGGTTAGTTAGTTTAAGGGCGCAAAGGTACGGATTTATTTCAATCCTCACAACATTCTGTGCTACAAGTCACTTCCTCGCCCTCTATCTCTAATGTAGCATGATGGATACCTGCTGCTTCAAGCGCCTCCTTTATACGATGTTTTATTTCCTCCATTTTTGCTATATCATCCACTACAACGTGTGCAGTCAAAGCCGTTTCCGTAGTACTGATGGCCCAAATATGCAGATGATGACAGCTTTCTACCCCCGGCTGTTCCACTATCAGTTGCTGAATCTGCTGAGTATCGATTCCCACCGGAACACCATCCAGCGATAATCGAAGACTGTCATGAAGTAATCCCCAGGTAGAAACAATAATAATCACAGCGATGCCCAGTCCGATAATCGGATCGATGATGCTCCATCCCGTATACATGATAATAATACCGGAAGCAACTACTCCGACAGAGACCAGTGCGTCAGCTGCCATATGCAGGTAGGCTCCTTTTACATTCAAGTCTTTATCCTTATCCTTCATAAAAAGCCAGGCAGTAAGTGCGTTGACCACCACTCCCACTCCGGCAGTCCAGGCAATGGCGGAACCGTCAACTGATACCGGATGAAACAGCTTGTCTATGCTTTCAGCGATAATTATCCCGACAGCAACCAATAATATGACTGCATTTAGTAAAGAAACGAGGATGGTACTTTTCTTATATCCGTAGGTATAACGACTATTCGGGTGTACTTTCTCCAACCGGAAAGCCAACATAGCAAGAATCAGGCTTGCCACATCTCCCAAATTATGTCCGGCATCAGAGAGCAATCCCAGAGAATCGTAATAAAAACCAACTCCGAACTCGACTATAACGAAAGAGATATTCAGAACGATACCTATTATAAAGGCTTTATTAAGAGACGTTACCCGATGATTATGTTCGTGATGATGAGGTTCCATATTCTAAATAGGTTTATATCATATATTTAGGAAACAGTTATCTAAGAAATTAGTTCACTCTTTTCTCAAACATCAAGAATGCAACAAGAGCGGTGACAGGGCTGTGCTCACCAATAAAGTTTTCATCATAACAAAACAATAAAACCAAATAGCTGGTCCACATGATGAGATTCAGTTCCATGAAAGTTACGATAGAGGCACGTGCTCCATAAAAATCATCAATGCATGCTCTAAAGACATAGTAAACAATACAATCAGGAAATAAGTAATCCCTGTCAATACACTTTTCTATTGTAGCCACCTTTCATTCTCTTCTCAATTTCGTATTTTTAATATTTAATTAGTAAATGACTGCAAAAATAAGGACTTATCCTTCCCTATTCAATACCTATATATGATTAAACGCCCATTTTTTTTCATTTCTTTTAGGTATTGTCCCTGCTTATATATCCCCCTAACTTTGCAAACGAAAAATAAATTAATCATTATCTATCAAAATTAAGTATGAAAATATTAAACTTATGGATGGTTGCTCTAATGGCACTATCATTCTCATTCACTTTTGTATCTTGCAGTGACGATAACGACGATACCGACAATACAGAGCAAGCAAAAGCCATTGCCGGCACTTACAAAGGTTATTCTATTGGCGAAAGCAGAATGTTCTCTGATTATCTGATGGGCGACGATGCCAGCGCAACAATTACCGCCAATACAGATGGTACCGTCAATCTGGTTTATAAATCAGGATCCGGAGATTTTATCCTGAATAACCTGACAGTTTCTTCCAAATCATTTAAAGGCGAAGGTGAAGTTGCCCTAGCTATGGAAGGAAGTGAACCTGCCAACTACGAATATACACTGGAAGGTAGTGTCAGCGATGCTAAAGTACTAACCCTGAAAGCCAATGTTCCTGTGCCAATGGGTGGCATCGATATCAATTTCATTCAGGCAGAAACTCCGATTGCTTATTACGTAGCCGCTACTTATAAGTATAATACTAATCTTGCTATCAGCGTTATGGGAAGTTCATATGGTTCTACCGAAGATTGTAAAGCAGTCATTAAACGTGCATCCGAAACGACAGTAGATATCGCCCTAAACGGTTTTGGCAATTTGACCGGAGGCGGTAATATGAATTTGGGAGACTTCACGATTAGCGGAGTAAACGTTGAAAAAGCAGATGACGGCTACACACTCAGTTTAGGCGCATTTGAATCTGCAGCCGAATCCGCAAGCGGTACTACTCCAATTACAGGTGAAAGTCTGGAAGGTACAGTTACAGCAAATGGTAAAGCTAATATTACGGTAGCCTTCAAACCAGGAGCCATGCCTATGGCAATCACCACAGTATTCACCGGAAACGTCAAAAAAACTAGTGCACAATAAATAACTAATAGAAAAAATGAGAAGAAGCAGTAACGCTATTTTCAAAAATATAATGATACTGGGAGCGGCTATGTCGCTCTCAGCTTGTAATGGAATGTTTGAAGGGATTTATGACGATCCCATTGAAGCGGAAATGGAGATTAAAGAAAGTAGCTTTTCACAAATCAATGCTACCGAGTACACTAACTGGGTCTATATCGACCTATCCGAACGTAAAGCAACGACTGTTGAAATCGGAGAGGAACATAAGAGCGAGATACCGGCAAAATGGGACCTTGCCATCCACCGCTACGACATCAAAACCAATGAAGGTGCAGCCTTTCAGACAACTTATACAAGTATTGATGACCTGAAGGCCAGTGGAAAACTTCCCGCCGAAGAAAATTTTGTAAAAGACGAATGGACGACAGATAAAATAGCAATCGATATGTCCGGTATGATGGAAGGAAACATTAAATATACAGAAGACTATCGTAATGATATTTTATCCGGCTGGTTAAACGTAGACACTTCAAGTATGCCTCCTATTTACACCATGTCCAATCAAGTCTATCTGATACGGTTGAAGGATAATACCTATGCGGCCATTCGTTTTACCAACTATACCAATGCCAGAGGCATAAAAGGATATATCGACTTCGATTTCCTATATCCACTTGATTTCGAAGAAAACAACTAAGAAACCAATTACAAAAAATGAAACCTACATTTATAGCATCAATCTTGATATTCTCCTTTATAGTAACCTGTTCCACATTCGCACAACAATCAACCGAGCACATCAGCGGACGTGTTACTGATACCAATGGTGAACCCCTACCAGGTGCGACCATTTCCATAAAAGGAGAAGAAACAGGAGCCGTCACCAGTGTTGACGGAACCTATACATTACAACTGCCGGGAATCGGTTCATATATCATTACTGCATCTTACATAGGTTATCAAACCGAACAAAAAAGAATAACCACCGAGAAAGGAAAGAAAGTTAACTTCAGCTTATCCGAAGATCAGTTCGACCTCGGAACAGTCGTTGTAACCGGTACCCGTACTCCCAAATTGCTGAAGGACGCTCCCATCATCACCCGGGTTATCACCTCAGACGATATTAAGAAAGTTAATGCCAACAACGTTGCCGACCTGCTGAAAACAGAGTTGCCCGGTATCGAATTTTCCTTCTCTATGGATCAGCAAACCGCTATTAATATGCAAGGCTTCGGCGGTAATTCCGTACTGTTTCTGGTAGATGGCGAACGGCTGGCAGGGGAAACACTGAATAATGTAGACTACGAACGTCTGAATCTCGACAATGTAGAACGCATAGAGATAGTGAAAGGTGCTGCATCTACCCTTTACGGTTCCAGTGCTATCGGAGGAGTAATTAACATCATCACCCGCGAATCGGACGATCCATGGAACTTAAATCTTAATTCACGTTTCTCCGAACACAACGACCAGCGATATGGTGGCACTGCAGGATTTAATGCAGGTAAATTCAACAGCCTGACCAACGTGCAGTATAATAATGTAGACACTTATGCCGTAGACAATCCGGGAGATTTCTCTACAGTGTTCGGAAGCCGGGTGTGGAACTTCAAAGAACGTTTAATATACCGTCCGCTGGAAACGCTCAAACTGACGGGAAGAGTCGGCTATTATTTCCGTGAACGCAATAAACCAGGGGATACCCAGGACAGATACCGTGGATTCAGCGGTGGAATGAAAGCTAACTACACCTTCAATATAATGAGTAACCTTGAAGTCGGTTATACTTTCGACCAGTATGATAAGAGTGATTATCAGTCTCTTTATAAAAATGACGTGCGTGATTACAGTAATGTACAGCACAATGTGCATGCACTCTATAATTATACCTTCAACGGAAAGCATACGCTGACTGTCGGCGCCGACTACCTGCGCGATTATCTGATGTCTTACCAATTCACTGATAACGCAGACCACACCATGCATACGGCAGATGCGTTCGGTCAGTTCGACTGGAACCCCACAGAAAAACTGAATGTGATAGCCGGATTACGGTTCGACTACTTCTCCGACTCCAATGTACGCCATCTGTCTCCACATTTGGGAATGATGTATAAGATAGGCAATTGTTCATTAAGAGGATCGTATTCGCAAGGATTCCGCTCTCCTACCCTGAAGGAGATGTATATGGTGTTCAATATGGCAAATATGATGATGATTTATGGTAATCCGGACCTTAAGTCGGAAACAAGCCATAATTTCTCTGTATCTGCCGAATATACCAAGAGTCGTTATAACTTCTCTATTACAGGATATTATAACCTGGTACACAATCGTATCAATACCGTTTACAGCGAAGACCCCAAAGGACAAATCTATACCAATACCGACAAAATGGATATTGCAGGAATTGACGCCAACGTTTCCGCCAAGTATCCTTGCGGACTCGGCTATCGTCTGTCATACACATATATTCATGAGTTCATGCGCGACGGTCAAAAGAAATTCACGGATACACGTCCCCATACGGCAACTGTAAGAATCGACTGGGGCAAGACTCTGAACAAAATAGATTTCAACTACTCACTCAACGGACGTTTGCTGTCAAAAGTTAAAACAAACATCTACAACGATAGTTTCAACAACCCGTCTGCCGGAAGCCAGGCAGTCGAATACCCGGGATATATGATATGGGATCTTACTTTCTCGTTGGGAATTATAAAAGGAATCAATATGAATCTGGCTGTAAACAACCTGTTCGACTATGTGCCGGATTATTATTATTTCAACTCTCCTACCACAACGGGAACCAACCTGACATTAGGACTATCACTGGATATAGACAGGCTCTTCAAAAAATAAACGGCAACAATAGAACTACATACAAAGCTAAAAATAAGAGAAATGAAAAAGAAAAGTAAAATCATTTTAGGTGGATGCATCGTTGTAGCAGCCCTGATAGGTCTATCCGCATGGAATGCCTGGTTCAGCGCTACCAAAATAGCTTTCGTCAACTTCCAGACCATACAGCAGGGAAGCATCTCGAAAGCCAACGACAATTCATTCATCAAACTCAGCGAAGTGTCTCTTGACAACCTCGATCGTCTGACCAGTTATGACATGGTATTCATCAATGGCATGGGACTGCGCATTGTCGAAGAACAACGTCAGCAAATACAGCAGGCAGCAGATAAGGGTATCCCCGTATACACTTCTATGGCTACCAACCCTGCCAATAACATCTGCAACCTCGACAGTATACAGCAGAATCTCATACGCGGCTATCTGAGCAACGGCGGAAAGACCAACTACCGCAATATGCTGAACTATATCCGTAAAGCCATTGACGGAAAGGCTTCCGTTGTACCCGAAGTGGAAGATCCGACAGAAAGACCGAGCGATATGCTTTATCATGCCGGAATCAGTAATCCGGATGATGAACAGGAGTTCCTCACCGTTGCCGATTATGAGAAATTCATGCAAGAGAATAACCTTTATAAAGAAGGGGCACGAAAAATCATGATTACCGGACAAATGGCAGATGCCACCGATCTGATAAAAGCACTGGAAAATGCGGGATATAATGTTTATCCCGTTCAATCCATGACAAGATTCATGTCATTCATTGAGGAAGTGCAGCCCGATGCCGTCATCAATATGGCACACGGACGTATGGGAGATAAAATGGTGGATTATCTGAAAGCCAGAAATATCCTTTTGTTCGCTCCGCTCACAATCAACAGTCTTGTGGATGAATGGGAAAACGATCCGATGGGTATGTCGGGAGGCTTTATGTCACAGAGCATCGTAACACCGGAAATAGACGGAGCTATCCGCCCTTTCGCCCTTTTCGCACAATATGAAGATAAAGAAGGATTGCGCCATTCGTATGCCGTCCCCGAACGTCTGAAGACTTTTGTATCTACAATAGACAACTACCTGAATCTGAAAACAAAACCTAATTTTGAGAAGAAAGTAGCTATCTATTATTACAAAGGTCCCGGTCAGAACGCATTGACCGCTGCCGGCATGGAAGTAGTACCTTCCCTTTACAATCTTCTGCTTCGTATGAAACAGGAGGGATACAATATATCCGGTCTGCCTGTCAACGCTCAGGAACTTGAAAAAATGATACAAGCCCAAGGGGCGGTATTCAACGCTTATGCAGAAGGAGCTTTCAACGACTTCATGCAAAACGGACATCCCGAACTGATCACCAAAGAACAGTATGGAAGCTGGGTGAAAGAATCGCTTCGTCCCGAAAAGTATCAGGAGGTGGTAGATGCTTTCGGAGAATTTCCCGGCAACTATATGGTGACTCCTGACGGCAAATTAGGTATTGCCCGTTTACAGTTCGGTAACGTTGTGCTATTGCCACAAAACGCTGCCGGAAGCGGTGACAATTCCTTCCAGGTGGTGCACGGCACCGACATGGCTCCGCCACACACCTACATTGCCTCATACCTGTGGATGCAACATGGCTTCAAAGCCGATGCACTGATTCACTTCGGTACACACGGCAGTCTCGAATTCACTCCGAGAAAACAAGTCGCATTATGCAGCAATGACTGGCCGGACCGTTTGGTAGGAGCCGTTCCCCACTACTACCTCTACTCTATCGGAAACGTCGGAGAAGGTATGATGGCCAAACGCCGTTCTTATGCTACCTTGCAATCATATCTCACTCCTCCTTTCCTTGAAAGCAGCGTACGCGGCATTTACCGGGAATTAATGGAAAAGATCAAAATCTATAATAACTCCCAGAAGGCAAACAAAGATCAGGAGTCGCTGGCTGTGAAAACCTTGACTGTGAAGATGGGAATCCATCGTGATTTAGGACTGGACAGTATGGCTAATAAACCGTATACGGAAGATGAAATCGCCCGTGTAGAAAACTTTGCCGAAGAACTGGCTACAGAGAAAATCACGGGGCAGCTTTACACAATGGGAGTTCCTTACGAACCGGAAAGAATAACTTCTTCTGTCTACGCGATGGCAACAGAACCGATTGCCTATAGTCTTTTTGCTCTTGACAAGCAACGCGGCAAAGCTACAGAATCTGCCGAAAAACACCGAAGTGTCTTTACCCAGCAATATCTCATGCCTGCCCGCCTTCTCGTAGAGAGACTGATGGCTAACCCTTCACTGGCAACCGACGAACTGATTTATCACACAGCCGGAATCACTCCGCAAGAGTTGGCAAAAGCGAGACAGATAGAAGCCGAGCGCAATGCCCCCAAAGGCATGATGGCAATGATGATGGCTGCCGCAGCCAAAAAGGATCAGGCTGATAATGAGCCGTCGGGCAATGGTCATCCGGCTTCGGCAAAAATGGAAAAAGGACCTCATGGTAAAATGCCTGCAGGCATGAAAGAAGCCATGAAGAAAATGGGTGCTAACATGGACCCGGAAAAAGCGATGGAAATGGCCAAATCAATGGGTGCCAGTCCGGAAGCTTTAAAGAAAATGGAAGCCAGCATGAAGGCTAATAAGGATACATCCACAGACGCTTCGGGCAAACCGGCAATGGCAGGAAAGACTGAAAAGCCGCAGGGTATGTCAGCAATGATGGCAGCTATGGGAAAGGCTCCGAAAGAATACAGCAAAGAAGAGGTGGAATTTGCGCTTGCAGTAGCTGAAGTAGAACGTACCATCAAGAATGTAGGCAATTATAAAAATGCACTTCTGACAAGTCCGGAAGAGGAACTGAGCAGTCTGATGAATGCCTTGAAAGGCGGATACACAGCTCCCACACCCGGTGGTGACCCGATCGCTAATCCGAACACGCTACCTACCGGACGTAATATGTATGCCATTAATGCCGAAGCGACTCCGACAGAGTCTGCCTGGGAAAAAGGTATTGCTTTGGCCAAGCAGACAATTGATAGGTACAAGCAACGTCACAACGACTCCATACCACGCAAGGTCAGTTATACACTATGGTCATCCGAGTTTATTGAAACCGGAGGGGCAACCATCGCACAGGTACTTTATATGTTAGGTGTTGAGCCTGTCCGTGATGCTTTCGGTCGTGTCAGCGATTTAAAACTGATTCCTTCAACCGAATTAGGACGTCCGCGCATCGACGTGGTAGTCCAGACTTCCGGACAACTTCGTGATCTTGCCGCCTCCCGTCTCTTCCTCATCAACCGTGCAGTAGAAATGGCTGCCGCCGCCAAAGACGACAAATATGAAAATCAGGTTGCCTCCAGCGTAATAGAAGCCGAACGGGTGCTGACCGAAAAAGGATTAAGCCCGAAAGATGCCCGCGAAATTTCAACATTCCGGGTATTCGGAGGAGCCAACGGTATGTATGGAACCGGTATTCAGGAAATGGTAGAATCCGGCGACCGCTGGGAGAATGAATCGGAAATCGCCGATACTTATCTCAATAATATGGGCGCGTATTACGGCAGCGAAAAGAATTGGGAAGTATTCCAAAAGTTCGCTTTCGAGGCTGCACTGACCCGGACGGATGTTGTCGTACAACCACGGCAAAGTAATACCTGGGGAGCTTTAAGCCTTGACCATGTATACGAATTTATGGGAGGTATGAATCTCGCCGTACGCAATGTGACCGGCAAAGATCCGGATGCCTACCTCAGTGATTATCGCAACCGGAACCATATGAAGATGCAGGAACTGAAAGAGGCTGTCGGCGTAGAAAGTCGCACCACTATCCTGAACCCAACTTACATCAAAGAGAAAATGAAAGGCGGGGCTTCTTCGGCAAGTGAATTTGCAGAAGTGATCACCAATACCTATGGATGGAATGTGATGAAACCGGCTGCAATCGACAAAGAGCTTTGGGATAATATATATAATGTATATGTGAAGGATGAACTGAACTTGGGAGTCAAACAATATTTCGAACAACAGAATCCTGCCGCTTTGGAAGAGATGACTGCCGTCATGCTCGAAAGCGCCCGTAAGGGATTGTGGCAAGCAAGTGAAGAACAGGTAGCGGAACTTAGCAAACTTCATACGGAGATTGTCAATACTTACCGCCCGTCTTGTTCCGGATTTGTTTGTGACAATGCCAAGCTCCGTGACTTCATTGCATCGAAAGCAGACGCACAAACCGCTACACAGTACAAAGAAAATATCTCTAAAATCCGTGAAGCAAAAGCAAGCGGCAGCAACAAGGGAGTGGTGATGAAAAAAGAAGAGATGAATCAGACAGCCGAAAATCAGACAAATACATTAAGCAATGTAGCCGTAGGCATCGCTGTCATTATCGTTATTCTTGCTCTGATACTCTTTGTACGCAAGCGCCGCAAAAGCAGTCAGATGTAACCCACGTCCTGTGAATTATCAATCGTAACTTGTAAATTGTAAAATCATATAATGGATACAGTTGTTCTTGTACTTATGCTTCTTACAGCATTTAACTTTCTGTTGAAGCAAACGTTCTGGAAATTAATAGCGGTCGGTATTATCGCCGCTATCTGCGCTGTCTTCGCCGGATTGATGTGGCCGTATGCTATCGAGCAATCGAAGACTCAGATAGCCAATTGGCTAAGCAATCAGCCCTTGATGCTAGATACTTCCGTACTCCTCAGTGTGGAAGTCTGCATACAAATGGCTTATGCCATGCTTGCCGTCCACGTAGCCAATGACTATCCGGTCAAGCCGCGCATGATACTCATGTACCGTTTTCTCCGCTGGTTTCCGGGATTATTGATTTTCCCGGTTTTATTCAGCGGGCTGGTATATCTCATCTTTGCTTTTCCGGGTACTTCATTTCAAACGATAGCATGGAGCTATGCAGCCTTTATCCTGGCAGCCATCCCTTGCGGCAGATTTATACTGCTCTATTTGTTGCCGGAAAAAGAACTGCGCCTCGAACTATTTTTCCTAACCAATGCCCTGGTAGCCGTTTTGGGAATTGTTGCCACAGTCAACGGAAAGACTTCCGCAGCAGGTGTCAGTGAAATAGACTGGAAAGCATTGACAGGCGTCATAGTCATCGCACTGGCTGGCGGAATTCTCGGACTTCTCTGGTGGAACATCCGAAACAGAAACAAAGAAAAAAGTGTGAAACAATAATAGAATAAATAACTCTTCAAATTATCAATAACAATGAACTTTATATCAGATATTTTATACTGGATTTCAACAGGCTTGCTCGTTCCTGTCATCGTTTTATTAATCATCCTCTTTTGCCGCGCGATTTTACTTGCCGGTAGTTTCTATGGTCAATATCTGTCCATTCGTAAAACGGAAACCCTGCTCCGCAACGAGCTGAGCAAGCTGACTCCGGACACGGTAGAAGAACTGAGTTCCAAACTTCCGGAAAATTCTAGATCACTTGTCATTACCTATATGCGTCAGGTATTGGACGCCCGTGATACTCCGGCACAGGTACAACGTTTATTGGCTAATTTTGAAATCGCAGCGGACAAAGACTTAGCCATCTCCAAGACCCTGACCAAACTGGGACCGATCTTAGGTCTGATGGGAACATTAATTCCAATGGGACCCGCCCTCGCAGGACTGGCCAGCGGAGATATTGCTTCCATGGCTTACAATATGCAGATCGCTTTCGCCACCACTGTAGTCGGACTGGTAGCCGGTGCCGTAGGCTTCCTTACACAGCAAGTGAAACAACGCTGGTACCTGCAGGATATGACCAACCTTGAATTCATATCCGAATTGCTCAATGACAAACGTTCCATTCATAAAACCTCAGAGAAATGAAACATAACCTATTGCGAAAAGAGGAAGACTCCGACCCGATCAGCGTAGTATCCAATCTGTTCGACATTGCGATGGTTTTTGCCGTTGCATTGATGGTAGCACTTGTCAGCCGGTATAACATAACAGAGGTTTTCTCGCAGGAAGACTATACGATGGTAAAGAATCCGGGTAAAGAGAATATGGAAATCATTACCAAGGAAGGCAATAAAATCAACCGGTATACCCCGTCCGAAGATCAGGACAAGAAAGAAGGTAAACGTGGGAAAAAGGTAGGCATTGCCTATGAACTGGATAACGGTGAAATCATTTATGTACCTGAATAACTAATTAAGGCATCTTTGTCGTCCGAACAATTAACATCGTGAAGAATCTCCTCTTTGTATGTACAGAAGAAGAGATTCTTCTTTAGCACAACACACATACAACTTTTATCATTGGTATGGCGTTGCACAACAGCGATAACCCCGATTGCATGTGCCTTGTCTGCCTGTATAATTGATCTACATCAAATCATTTGAAAAGAATATGCTTCTCATGCTTCATCGTTTACTTTTTTAGTTACCTTTGCGCCGATTTTAAGAATCCCTTTGAACTAAACCATAAGTACTGTGTTGAAACCATAACAGGAATTTACGTATAACTTAAAAGGGTAAGAAAGATGTCTACAGAAATATTAGTGGATACTGTAACCACAACTACAGATAGCTGCCAGATGGTAGCAACAGAAACAACACTGCAAGTAACAGCAGCCACCAAGTCTGACAATCAGACTACAGCCAACGAGGCTTATACCGCTGTACCTCCACGCCGCACTTTCAATGAACAGAAACCGTTTGTATTTTCAATCGTAGGCTTTGCCGTGGTGTACATTGCAGCGCTCGTTATCGGACGGATTATCAAAATGCGAATGCCACATCATTCTTAAAAGAAGCGCTTACGACCAACAAAAAAAACAAGTCACCGAAATGATCACTCATTCCGATGACTTATCCCCTTTAAACACCTTTAAACAAAATGGAAAATATGCCTCATTACTAACTAAACTAACTAACCCTTTGAGGCATATTTTGAAGAGGCTGACGCATCAGCCTCTTTTTTATTTATAGATAGCTTTCGCTCTCTAATCTTATTTTTTGCGAGCCTCGGCAATATAGCTAAGAGCTTCTTCGCATTTTGCAGTTACATAAGCCCAGTCTTCTGCTGCTACCTTGTCTTTCGGGAACAGTTTTGATCCCATACCGACACAGAATACACCTGCTTTAATCCATGCAGTCAGGTTTTCCTTGGAAGGCTCTACCCCACCAGTCACCATCAGCTTAGACCATGGCATCGGAGCCATCAAACCTTTCACAAAGTTAGTTCCATATACATCACCCGGAAACACTTTGCAAAGATCGCAACCTACTTCCTGCGCAAAACCTACTTCAGATACAGAACCACAACCCGGAGTATAAGCTACCAGACGACGGTTACATATCTTAGCGATTTCCGGATTAAATAACGGACCTACCACAAAGTTAGCTCCTAACTGAAGATACATAGCAGCAGTAGCCGGATCAACGATTGAACCGATACCGATAGCCATTTCAGGACATTCTTTTGCTGCGTATTTCACGATTTCAGCAAATACTTCCTGTGCAAAGTCACCACGGTTGGTGAATTCGAAAGCACGAACACCACCGTCATAACAAGCCTTTACTACTTTCTTTGCAACTTCTGCATCTTTGTGATAGAATACAGGAACCATACCTGTAGAGCCGATTTTATTCAATACGGCTATTTTATCGAATTTTGCCATTTTAATTTCTTATTTTAAATGAATTGATTTTTCAAACTCTCAACTCTCCATTCTCAACTCTCAACTTATCGCTGTACGCGACCGCTTGCGTCACCACCAGCCAATGCTTCCACTTCTTCTACAGAAACAAGGTTAAAGTCACCATTGATTGTGTGTTTCAAAGCAGATGCAGCAACAGCGAATTCAAGAGCTGCACCCTGGTTAGGCTTAGTCATCAAACCGTGGATAATACCGCCGGAGAAAGAGTCACCACCACCTACACGGTCGATAATCGGATCGATATCATAACGTTTTGAAGTATAGAATTCTTCTCCGTTGTAGATCATAGCTTTCCAACCGTTGTGAGTAGCAGAGAAAGATTCGCGCAAAGTAGAAACTACATATTTGAATCCGAATTCTTTCATCATCTGCTGGAAGATACCTTTGTAACCTTCAGCATCTGTGTGACCAGCCTCAACGTCAGCATCCGGCTTGAAGCCCAAACAAAGTTCTGCATCTTCTTCGTTACCGATACATACGTCTACAAACTGCATCAACGGTTTCATGATAGACTGTGCTTTTTCTTTAGTCCACAGTTTCTTACGGAAATTCAAGTCAACCGATACAGTTACGCCATGACGCTTAGCTGCTTCGCAAGCCAGACGAGTCAGTTCGGCAGCTTTGTCAGAAATAGCCGGAGTGATACCGGACCAGTGGAACCAGTCAGCACCTTCCATAATAGCATCAAAATCGAAGTCGGCAGCATCAGCTTCAGCGATAGCAGAATGAGCACGGTCATAGATAACCTTGCTGGGACGCATAGAAGCGCCTGTTTCCAGATAGTAGATACCTACGCGGTCGCCACCACGAGCAATAAAGTCTGTCTTTACACCATATTTACGCAATGCGTTTACAGCAGACTGTCCAATTTCATGTTTCGGCAATTTGGTTACGAAATAGGCTTCATGTCCGTAGTTGGCACAGCTTACTGCAACGTTCGCTTCTCCACCACCATATACTACATCAAAAGAGTCAGACTGAACAAAGCGGGTATTACCTGGAGTTGACAATCTAAGCATGATTTCGCCTAATGTAACGACTTTCTTTCCCATAATCTTATGTTTTAAATTCTAAGTTATTAATATTATGAACTTTCAATTTATCATTCCAGCCCTATTTTAGGGGTTAACACACTGATAACATGACTATTAATCTATAAAAAGACTAACACCACATACCTTTCGTGTGCGGGCACAAAGATACAACAATTTTCGTAATTACAAAAATTGTTATATATTTGTATCGAAAATATTAAGATTATTATTGTGTGCGAGCACATAAACCTATATAAATAAGGTGATCGTATGAATAAATTGCCCGAAAGAATCAGAATCAAAGACATCGCCCGTTTAGCAGACGTGTCTGTAGGAACAGTAGACCGCGTCATTCACGGACGCAGCGGAGTATCAGAAGCAAGCAAAAAACGGGTGGAAGAAATTCTGAAGCAGCTTGACTATCAACCTAACATGTATGCCAGTGCCCTGGCTTCCAACAAGAAGTACACATTCATCTGTCTTCTGCCTCAACACCTGGAAGGCGAATACTGGACAGCAGTAGAACTGGGTATCCACGAAGCTATCGCTACCTACTCGGACTTCAATACCTCGGTAAAGATCAACTATTACGATCCATACGACTATCATTCGTTTGTAGACGCCAGCGAAGCTATCCTGACTCAGCAACCGGATGGAGTGATGGTGGCCCCTACAGCTCCGCAATATACGAAAGGCTTTACCGATCAGTTGCAAACGTTGGATATACCTTATATATATATAGACTCAAATATCAAAGACGTGCCTCCCCTCGCCTTCTTCGGTCAGAACTCACGCCAAAGCGGATACTTTGCCGCCCGTATGCTGATGCTGCTTGCCAGAGACGAAAAGGAGATCGTTATTTTCCGTAAGATACATGAAGGAATTGTCGGCTCTAACCAGCAAGAAAACAGGGAAATCGGATTCAGGCAGTACATGGAGGAACATCATCCGTCTTGTACTATACTGGAGCTTGACTTGCATGCCGAGCGCAATGATGAAGATAACGAAATGCTGGATGAATTCTTCCGTTCTCACCCGAACGTAAAGAATGGAATCACTTTCAATTCAAAAGTCTACATTGTCGGCGAATACCTGCAAAGTCGCGGAAAGAAAGATTTCAATCTGATAGGCTATGACCTTCTGGAACGGAATGTCACCTGCCTGAAAGAAGGAAGTATCTCCTTCCTCATCGCCCAGCAGCCGGAACTGCAAGGAGCCAATGGCATCAAAGCTCTATGCGATCATCTTATTTTCAAGAAAGAAGTGACTCGTATCAACTATATGCCCATTGATCTGTTAACAGTAGAGACAATAGACTATTACCATAGCAAATAACAACAAAGTACAACTTTACAAGTACATTACATGGAAACAAAGTATTTAAGAATTAATCCTGCCGACAACGTTGCCGTTGCCATTGTTAACCTCCCGGCAGGAGAGCATCTATCCGTAGATGGAATAGAGATTACACTAAACGAAGACATTCCTGCCGGACATAAGTTTGCATTAAAAGACTTTGCAGAAGGCGAGAACGTAATCAAGTACGGCTACCCTATCGGTCATGCCCGTATGGCAAAGAAACAGGGAGACTGGATGAATGAAACGAATATCAAGACGAACCTTGCCGGACTGTTGGAGTACACCTACCATCCGACTCAGGTCACTCTGGACATCCCTCATAAAGACCTTACTTTTAAAGGCTACCGCCGTAAAAATGGTGATGTCGGCGTAAGAAATGAAATCTGGATTATCCCGACTGTAGGTTGCGTTAACGGCATCATCGGACAACTGGCCGAAGGCCTGCGCCGTGAAACGGAAGGAAAAGGGGTAGATGCCATCGTGGCTTTCCCGCACAACTACGGTTGCTCACAGCTTGGCGACGATCACGAAAACACGAAAAAGATTCTTCGCGATATGGTACTTCACCCGAATGCAGGCGCAGTACTGATAGTAGGCTTGGGCTGCGAAAACAACCAGCCGGACGTATTCCGTGAATTCTTAGGAGACTATGACCAGGACCGTGTGAAATTCATGGTAACCCAGAAAGTCGGTGACGAATACGAAGAAGGAATGGATATTCTGCGCGATTTATATGCCAAAGCATCCAAAGATGAACGTACGGAAGTACCTTTGTCAGAACTTCGTGTCGGACTGAAATGTGGTGGTTCCGACGGTTTCTCAGGTATCACTGCCAATCCGTTGCTGGGCATGTTCTCAGACTTCCTGATTGCACAAGGCGGTACAAGCGTGCTGACTGAAGTTCCGGAAATGTTTGGTGCGGAAACAATTCTGATGAACCGTTGCGAGAACAAAGACCTGTTCGAACAGACCGTACACTTGATCAATGACTTCAAAGAATATTTCCTGTCCCATGGCGAGCCTGTGGGTGAAAATCCATCTCCGGGAAATAAAGCCGGCGGCATCTCCACTCTGGAAGAAAAAGCACTGGGATGTACACAGAAATGTGGTAAAAGCTATGTATCCGGCGTGATGCCTTACGGAGAACGTCTGCAAAAGAAAGGACTGAACCTGCTTTCCGCCCCTGGCAATGACCTGGTAGCTGCTACTACCCTTGCCGCAAGCGGATGCCATATGGTACTCTTTACCACCGGACGTGGTACTCCTTTCGGCACTTTCGTTCCGACGATGAAGATTTCCACCAATTCTACTTTGGCTAAAAACAAACCAGGATGGATTGATTTCAATGCCGGAGTCATCGTTGAGAACGAACTGATGGAAAAGACTTGCGAACGCTTTATCGAGTATGTGATTAAAGTAGCAAGCGGTGAGTTCGTTAATAACGAGAAGAAAGGTTATCGTGAAATTGCCATCTTTAAAACAGGAGTTACATTATAAGCGTTTCACCATCAAAGGAAATATTACAGTTATGGGGAGGGTGTATCAAAACACCCTCTTTTTTTATATCACTCGTTAAACATGCCAATAGCCCCATCCGCAGAAATCATTTCAGCCGTTATTTTTAACCTGCGGCAACGACTGTTGTTATAGAACCTCACCTGAGCATTCCCTGCTTCATCCGGCATCACTTCCGGGTTCCAGTATAATGTGCGGCGATAGTCCTCTTCTTTGGGAAGAACAGAATAATCGGGATGATAAAACTCTACAGGTTCGCTATAGCCATCCAACCAAGTTTTTCTGACTCCCCTGCCTCCTTTTACGGGAATCTCTCCTTCCGGATAGGTTTCAATAAAAACAGCACAACCATATATTTCATCTACATCCATCGGAGACATACGGATGTCAGCATAACGACATCTTGCCGATAATTCCTCGTTGATATAAATAGACTTGATAGCCACCAGGCGAAGTGTCCGGTATCGGGTCTGATCTATTTCAGTAGCCTCCGTTCGTTTATAGTTTATCACATACAAGGGAGAGCGACCTTTATACTGCAACCATTCCTCACCACCACTATACCTGCGTATGAAATTGGGATTCATACGGACAAGTAGCTCGTGGATATCTTCACCGATATAACCTCCCTTATCCAAAATATCATCCATCTCCGAAGGTACATCGTAGTAAGCAACCGACTTCGAACGATTTTCATAAATATCCTTCTCACGACTCCATTTCTTAGCCTTCACCACCACTTCACCCAAACGGTGATTTTTCTCTCTCATACCCCGTTTTGACAGAGAATCTTCATAAGCATCCATAAAACGATTATAATCGATATCATCACCAATCACAGTATCTGTCTGTAGTTCCTGTTCTGCTCCCGGTTTATCTCTGCCGGACAGGCTTATCTGCATTTCTCCCAGCGGATATTGTGTAGGTTGAGGGCTGAAGACTCTGTCTAATACAATCCGATGGTCTTTCCGCTTACCTTTCTCCATCACAGAAAGAATCAGATTCCACTTGCCAATAATATTGGTAATAAAAGCAAAACGTCCCACACTGTCTGTTTCAAACAGGTTAAGAGAAAGCGCTCCCGGCGAAGTTTCCTCATCTCCCCGCTTCGCCAGAAAAGAAGAGACTTGTATATTTGGTTTAGGCTTACCTCTAACAAATGAAACAACTTGTCCATGCACTTCAATCCCTTGTTCGGGCATGTACTTCAATTCAAACGGTTCCACCCCCGACTCGTATTTCCATGCATAACGCCGCCATCCCTGCACCAACAACAAGTGATCCAAAGCTGTTCTGTGCTCTTTATCATCCGCTTCGAAATAATAGAGCGGACGATGAACGTAGCCTTTAATCTCAGACATTAACAATAAGTCCGCTAACATAGAATGCCGGCTTTCCACTTCTTCCCATCCGTCACGCACAGATACCGACATCGGAGCGGATACAGGCTTACCCGCCGTGTCACGTACTGAAAAGTCCAATAAGACACGATCAAACGGCTGATAATCCTCTTTGTTTTTCCGGACACTGATTGTCAATGGCTCCGGTTTTCTCATAAAGATAAGGCGGTCGGCAATAATCTGTCCTGCTGTATCAAACAATACGATCTGTGCCACCCCTGCCTTCCATTCCGTCTTGTCAAGTTTGAAAGAGACAGGCGTATTTTTCCGGATGTTCAACAGACAATAATTAAGCAGTTTCCCATGACCAAGCACAGCTAAGCCTAAGACAGACTCCGGTGTATGCGGATTCTTTTGTACACTGACTGCTATACTGTCTTCCGAAGAAAGATTATCAACCTGCAAGACATATCCCTGCAACCGGGCTTCCGGCAAATCAAAACGGTACTTTTTTCCATTCAACTCCACCTCAGCCTTATGATTTTCTCCGTTCGTAGGAGTATATACAAAGGTGCCGCGTCCTTCGTGTACAGTGGCAAAGGAGGCGATTTCTTTCTTTTCCCGGTTGATAACCGTTCCGGACAGTGCGATCGGATTTCCATAGGCATCCGTTGCCTCAAAAGCAACGCGGGAAGGAATGCCTTCGACCAAATTTCCTCCTTCAGGAAAAAACTTCAGATTGACTTTTTTCTCCTTAGCCGTTTTTTTCCGTACCTGCGGATATTTATAAACAGCATATTTCTGTATGTTCTTCTCTTTAAAATCACCAGCTGCCCGAGGCTTATCGAATACCGGAAGAACCCGGGAGAAAATAACCTCCTCTCCAAAGTTCAACATATATTTCGTATAGGCACGAACCTCATAAAAACCGGAATAAAAAGGTAGTTGTGTTAATTCGAAACTACCGTGGCAACGGCCGTTCCTAACAGGCAATACACGTTTCGCTATGACTTCCCCACCCGGATTCAACAATTCGACATAAAGGGTTTTACTCAAATCCGACGGGCGGTTCAGTTCGGATGTCACAACATAACACTGAAACCAAACAGGGTCTCCCTGATAATAACTGGTATTGTCGAAATGTAAATAGACTTTTTCCTGTGGCAGCATTTCTCCGAAATTCTGCACTGCTTCAATATAGCCCGATAATTTACGAACGATACTGTCCGGCATCTGGGCTTGCAAAGAAAATGGCAGTGCCGACAAGAGGAATAGTAAGACGAGGATAGCCCTGTTCATCATAATTCATCTATTTCAAATTCGTGTTTAAGATTAGATCTGTCCTACTCCGGAGAGAATCTGTTCTCCAGTGATTACCAGCCAAATATAGGAAAAAGAATTGAAAAATTGGGATGATTTACTCATTTTTATATGCTATACCATATCATCTCCCGTCTTGGCAAATGTAACACGAATCGTCTTATGAAACGGAATGAAACGCGAGATAACAGCTATTATGACCGATATCACCAACAGATAACCTAATATTTCTTTCAGTGCAAGCAACAGACTCTGCTCCTGCAAAGTTCCATAAAGAGAATGGGTAGCTATCTGTACCGCTTCATCATATCTATGTCCTTGTGCAAGCGCATTATTCAGAGATTGAGTATAACGGGACGCAGCCAGCGGGTCGGCAGTCGTGATAGTCTCCGACAAAGAATATATATATTTCTGTTGCAGACGATACAGCATATTGCTGTAAAAAGAAGTAGCCATGATAGGTGCCAGTACCGAACGGAAGATTATCAGAAAGAAAGCATTCGACAACAAAAACTTCGGGTTCAAATCTTCTACGGCAAACAGGGCAAAGGCTATAATCAAAGTCAACATACCCAATCCGCGGAAAAAGATGGGCAGATATAACATTTCATACGTACTGTTCGGCGCAATGCCAAAATATAGAATACCAAAGAAAATAACAAAACAACTCATTCCGCCCGCTATCAGAAACCGGAAACGCCAACGCTGCCAACGAAACCACCAGAAACAGATAAAAGCTCCGATTACATACCCCGGGAGCAAAAAGATATAAAGAGAATAGGTATGCGTGCTGTCTACTTTCAGGATGATGCTCAGGTAATTGGTCAATAATGTGGTGGATGTACTGAAAAACATAACAAGCATCATATAGAAATATCCGATGATTGCTTTAGGCTGAAACAGAGGGGCAAGACTTACATAGGGATTCTTCGAATGGTGCTGAATCCAGATAAATAATGCGATCAGTATAGGAGAAATTACAATATAAGCACAAAGTTTGGCAGAAGCCATCCAATCCAGTACTTTCCCATAATTGATGACGTAAATCAGCATCAGCAGCCCTACCGAAATGATAAACATCTCCCGAATATGCAAATCGGATAACGGCACCGATTTAATCGGGCGGTTATGCCGGAAACAGATGATAACAAACAGAACAGAAACCAGAATCAAAAGCATCATGAAGTAATACATATACTTCCAGTTATAGTGATATGCCAATTGCGCAGTGACCAACATGGAAGCCTGTCCGCCCCCGTACACCAATGGATAAAAATAAGAATAGAACTCGCTGCGGATATTCTTCGCACTGAAAATCTTCTGTGCATAACGAATAAACCATAACATCAGAAAACCTTTCAGAAAGCCGATAGCAAAACTGCAGGCAATCAGAATATCGGCATTCTGCGAACGGGCGCAAATCCAACTCAAAAAGAACTGCAGGAGCAAGTCTATCAACAAGAGAAACTTGACCGAAACGGCTGCCAGCACTTTAGGAATAATAGGATAAGCAATGGCCATGCCTGCCGAAGCCGCATAATATCCCATCGTTATATCTTCCGAATTGGTTCCAAGCGTATTCGATACTTCGAGCATGCTTCCAGTATACGAACCATTCAGCATGGTAACCGGAAGAATAACAATGAAAATGCAACAGAACCCCAACCAATCGGGCACCCAGGAACGAACGGGTACTCCCAACTCTTTCATTGTTATCATTTGCGCAAAGCTTCTGTTTCAACCATCATACCCGCTCTTAATTGTGCCATTTCTTCTGAAGAGATATTCTCCAGTTCTATCCGTACCGGGATACGCTGTTGTACTTTTACAAAGTTTCCCGCGGAATTGTCTGTGGGAACCAAAGAATATTTCGACCCGGTTGCCTCCGAGATAGCAGTGACTTCCCCGTTAAAAATCTTCCCGGGCAACGCATCTACTTTAACACGTACCTGCTGACCAATATAGATATTGGCAATCTGTGTTTCCTTATAATTAGCAGTAATCCATTTATCCTTGTTGCGTACCAGATAAGAGATGGTTTGTCCCGTCTGGACATACTGTCCGGGTTCTAAGGTGCGCCTGCCCATATATCCATCGTATGGAGCAGTGAGTACCGTATAAGACAAGTTCAATTTAGCCAAATCCAAATCCGCTTCTTTACGCAAGATACCGGCTTGAACTCCGGTTGTCTTTTTACTCGTTTCCGCATATTGCGACAAAGCAGCCTGTTTTTGTGCGACTAATGCCTGATAGCGTGCCTCAGCTGCTTCATACGCGGCTTTGGTCTGCTCGTACTGTTGTTCCGGCACCGATTCTTCTTTCAGCAAACGTTCAAAGCGATGATAGTCCTGTTCCAATTGCCAGAGCTTCGCCTTCGCTTCGGCTATATTGGCATCCTGCACGGCTATATTAGTATGGGAAGTTTCGATACCTGAGTGAAGAACATCCTGCAAACCGTGCGCATCCAGCAGAGCTGCTTCGGCTTCCTTCACTTTAATTTGATATTCACGGTTATCGAGCACTAACAAGGTATCTCCCTGACGCACATATTGATGTTCCTTGAAACGGATATCCTTGATATATCCCGAAGCACGTATATTTAACGGAGCAACGTATTGGTCTACAAAAGCATCATTGGTCACTTCGTAGTTAATGTAACGCCAAAAATAAGTAATAGTCCACCAGAGCCCGGAGACAGCCAAACATACACACACCATATTTAATATGATGTTGCGAGCTCTCATTTTTTTAAGTTTCCGTTTTTTTTCCTTTAATGTTGCCATAACCCTAATATATTATAGACGACCACAAGCCTTCTGAAGTTGATAATAAGTATAAATCACACGAGTGCGGGCAGTGACCAGCTGCAACTCTACATTCAAACGGACAGAGTTGGCATCCAGCAAGTCAGTCAGAATAGCCAACTGATTCAGATAACGGTTCTGCATAATACGATAGTTCTCCTGCGCCTGCCGGACAGACAACTGTAAGGCTTCTACCCGTTGCAAAGCTTCCTGATGCCGCAGAAAAGCAGTGCGCACATCCATACGGATTCTCTGCATCTTCTGCTCTTCATCATTCTTACGCAAAGACACCATCAGTTTGCTTTCCTTTATTTTATGACTGTTTTTGTAGATTGAGGATAAAGGATAAGAAACCGACAGTCCTACATTCCAGTTATTGTTGTACATATCCGCCAATGTACGCGAAACAGGGCGTGCCAGTGTATTTGAGGCATACAGCGATATGCTGGGAAGAGACAACGACTGAGCCAACCGGATCTCGTTCCGGGCAAGTTCCGTTTGTTTTCTGAGCAATTTCATTGCCGGATCATTTGTGTAAGCAAGGGTGATATAGTCGTCATACGCTTCCAGAGCAACTGCCTGATGCAGTAGGGTCGTATCCGGTTTCAGTAACAGGTTCTCATCCTGTCCCAATAAAATATCCAGCTGCTGCGACACGAGTACGATGCTATTTTCCGTTTCCTGCAAAGACAAACGGTCGTTCGTCAACTGCATCTCGCTGCGCAATACATCATTATTCGTTATCACCCCCTCCTTTTTCATCCGGCGAATATCCCGCAGGCGTAATTCGGATTCCTCAATGTTCCGCATCAATATCTCATGCTGCTTGAAAAGGCTGAACAGATTCATGTATTGGTTCAGCAAACCAAGTTTGATTTCCGCCTGGTCTGTTAATGTCTGCAACTCGGCAACTTGTTTTTCCATCTCTGCCTTATGGATAGTCCTCCGAATCTTGCCACCTTGATACAGTGGTTGGGAAAAGTCGATGGCGTAATTCTGTGACCAGTCCGGAATATCCGGATATGTCGGGCCGGACAATCCCCGTTCCCAAACGACCGGCTGTCCCACAAAACCTCCTTTCAATCCCACTTGCAGATCGGGCAGTGATGATGTGCGTGCCGTCCGTGTCCGTTCTTGCGCCATGGCTTCTTTGAGCGCATCCGCCTGAAGCTGCAAACTATGCTGCACCCCCCGTTCGAAAAGCTGGTCTACGGAAAGAAATAAAGAATCCGTCTGCGCCTTTGCCGGCTGACCGGCGAACATCAGGCAGAGCGGCCCCATCAGATATACCCTATACGTTTTCAAGAACATCGTATACTCCCTTTAATTCCGATAACATGAGTTCAATGCTTTCTATGCCAATCACCTGTTCTGCGTATACATAAACCTGATCCAGTATGGGACGAATCTGTTCCTTAAACTCCTCTCCTTCCGGAGTCAGATAAACCAGTTTGTTGCGGCGGTCTGCCGGATCTTCCTTCCGGTGGACATACCCTTTCTTCTCCAGATTGTTCATCAGATTGGTCAGACATGCTTTGTCTTTTGCGATACGTTCAGCCAATATTTGCTGGCTAATGCCTTGTTCATGCCATAAACAGCTCAGTACCTGAAGCATTTCGAATGTGATACCTGCGTTGTTCTTTCTCAGTGTCCGCTGCATCGACCTACGAAAAGCCATGCGGGTACGGAAAACCTGTAGCATGAGTTCTCTAAACTCTGCTCCTTCTCTTATCATAAAAGTACTTTTTACCTTTTTCGGGCGCAAAGGTATGTATTTCTACCGAATTAGTCAAATGTTTGACTAATTTCATATAAAACGACTCTATAAATTGTTCCATTCACCCACACTAATCTCTAATTTTCAAAATAAATGAGCAGAATCTTTGTTCATCTGAAATCTTTTATTTTACTTTGCATCACAAAGTACTTTTTATATGAATAAAGATAAAGCATTAGAATCAGTAAATGAGATAAAAGAGTTGATGGAAAAGTCCTCCAAGTTTATCTCGATCAGTGGATTAGCGGCTATTATGGCCGGAGTTTACGCACTAGCGGGTACATACATCGCCACTTGCCTTGTTACCCCGGACACAACATTAATCGTAGCCTTGAAGCTGATGATTATGGTAGCCATCCTTGTATTGGCAGCTGCCGCCGTCACTGCCGGCATACTGTCTTACAACAAGTCCAAAAAGCTGCGACAAAAATTTTTCAGCAAGCTGACCTATCGGGCATTATGGAATTTTTCACTTCCGATGCTGACCGGAGGTGCTTTATGTATTTCTCTGCTGCTGCATGGATATTATGACATTTTATCCTCGGTCATGCTTTTATTCTATGGACTGACTTTGGTCAATGTTTCTAAATTTACCTATGCCAATATAGCTTGGTTGGGATACGCTTTTATCTGTCTGGGAGTCATAGATAGTTTTTGGGAAGGCCACGCCTTACTGTTCTGGACGATAGGTTTCGGTGGATTTCATATCCTCTATGGAATACTGTTCTATTTACATTACGAAAGAAAGCAGTCATAAATGATAGAAGCATTTCAAAATATAAATAAGGCATTCGAGAGTAAGGTCCGGCTAGGAATTATGGCTGTTCTGATGGTCAATGAGGAAGCTGATTTCAATTTTCTGAAAGAACAACTCTCACTGACAGACGGCAATCTGGCCAGCCACACCCGTGCGCTGGAAGAACTCGGCTACATCGAATGCAGCAAAGGCTTTGTAGGACGAAAACCGCGAACTGTTTTCCGGGCCACAAAGCAAGGCAGAGAAGCCTTCAAATCTCATATTGAAGCCCTGGAGAATTTTCTAAAGTCAACATAATAATTCACTAAACACTATTATCTTATGGACGGTTTCAATGAAAAATCAACTGAGCAAGTGCAGGAACAACAACCGCTGGGATGCCTCCGCCGCTTCTCTAAAACAATCAAGGTCATCATTATCGGAGGATTAATCATTCTTCTGATGATACCGATGTTCATGATCGAAGATCTTATTTCCGAGCGGGGACGCACGCAGGAAGAAGCAATTAATGAAGTAAGCGAAAAATGGAGCCTTGCCCAAACCATTACCGGCCCCTATCTGAATATCCAGTATCCGGTAACGACAGAGAACAACGGGGAAAAGAAGGTATCAATCAAGGCCCTTTTCTTGTTTCCGGACGAACTTCTGGTCAATGGACAATTGAAAACCGAAATACTCAAAAGAAGTATTTATGAAGTGAACGTGTATCAGTCGGAACTGACTTTGAAAGGTTTATTCAGTCCCGAAGAGCTGATAAAAAGCAGGGTGGATATGGAACAACTGCAATTTGACAGAGCTGCCATCTGCCTGAACCTGACAGATATGCGGGGCATCAGTGAGCAGATCAGTATCACGCTGGGAGATTCAGTTTACGTCTTTGAACCGGGAATGGATAACAGAGGGATAGGCGCTACGGGAGTACACGCCATTACCGATTTATCCGATCTGAAGAAGAACAAGAAACTGCCTTACGAGATTAAAATCAAGCTGAAAGGTTCGCAGTCCATCAACTTTATCCCACTGGGAAAAACGACCCGTGTTGATTTGAAAGCCAACTGGAATACTCCAAGCTTTACAGGAAACTATTTGCCCAACAACCGCGAGATTACAGAAAAAGAATTCTCGGCACAGTGGCAGGTACTGAATCTGAACCGCAACTATTCGCAAGTCATGGTGAATTACAACAATACCAATATCAAGGATATTGAGAACTCCAGTTTCGGCGTTAACTTCAAGATACCGGTAGAGCAGTATCAGCAGTCCATGCGTTCAGCTAAATATGCTATTCTGATTATTCTGCTGACGTTCGGTGTCATTTTCTTCACTGAAATCATGAATAAAACCCGTATTCATGCGTTACAGTATTTGCTGGTAGGTTTAGCACTCTGCCTGTTCTATAGTCTGCTGCTCTCCTTCTCCGAACATATCGGCTTTAATCCTGCTTATTTGTTATCTGCGGCACTGACTATTATATTAGTTGGCGGATATATGTTGGGAATCACCAAAAAGAAGAAACCGTCATTGATCATGTCCGGACTATTAAGTGTGCTCTACCTTTATATCTTCGTTTTGATTCAACTGGAAACCTTTGCATTATTAGCAGGCAGTTTGGGACTATTTATCATTTTGGCAATGGTAATGTATTTCTCCAAGAAGATAGACTGGTTCAATGAGTAAAATTAATTATGGTGTAGTAATTACCATGATTGAAAATAGTGTCACTATCCGCTCGTTATAGTGACACTATCACAGAGACATAGTGACACTATCGTGACGGGATAGTGTCACTATATTTAAGCCGTTAATACAACCATCCTATCAGGAACCGGCACAAGACATCACCACCAATAATTCCTATAAGTGCGACTGTCCATAACTTCCATTGTTTCAAGTTACAAGACACTTTCAAGGCATTAAACATCCAAATCAAAGTAAGTATCAGAAACGGCAATCCCAACAGTGTAAGAATCATTGCCAGGATAAAATAAGGCTGTGCCAGCATTTCTTCGGGAGACATATTCATGTTCATTTGTGACATCATCCGCATGGCCGGCAACAGGCTGATCAGATTCATTCCAAGCAACGGCAGCTGAGCAAACAAAACAGTACCCAGTACATCTATCACACGAATGCGGGAATGAGACAGAAAAAGACCTCCTAGATAAAAGAGCAGTGCAGGAATCAGCCACACAATCAGATGTTCCGCCAGATAACACCACCAAGCCGGATTGGGGGCCGGTCCAAAATGAAGCAAACCATGATAATGATAACCCGATATCCAACACAATAAGGTAGATACTATTAAGCCCAGAAAGCCCCATATCAACGCTTGACCACCTGCAATCCGAATAAACGGATTCACTATTAATTTTACTTTGTTTTTCATCACATATCCATTTTAGTTAGTTTATCTATTATATCGTCCAACATATTCCGAACTGTAGGGTAGCTGACTCCTATGTTCTTTGCCATATCTTTCAAACTGCCGCTTGACTTTACAAAATCAAGAACAAATTGCTGCTCTTTCTCCGACAGGCGCGCCAGTAAAGGCAATTCAAAATTGCCACAAACTTCCGTATTGCATTCTTCACAAAACAACCGTCCTACTTTCAATGGAGCATCACAGGATGGACATTGCAATGGTAACCGTTTCTTTACTTCATTCATATCATCTTCATTTATGATGCAAAAGTAGAGATAAATTCGAATAAAAACAAACGATTATATCAATAATATTAATATAGAATTTAATTTTATTCATTATTGATTTAATTATAATCAATTTTATATTCATTCAAAGAAGAACTTTCCATTATTATTCACCATATCTCTGTTTTTTTCTATCTTTGCTTTGATTAAAAAGATAAAACGATGGAAATACTATATATAAAAGGAGATGCCACAGCACCGATTGGTTCAGGTGTCAAAGTGATTACTCATATTTGCAACGATATCGGAGGATGGGGAAAAGGGTTTGTACTGGCACTTTCTAAAAAATGGAAAATGCCGGAAGAAGCCTATCGCCAGTGGTACAAATCACAGGAAGAATTTACTTTGGGAGCTGTACAGTTTGTAAATGTTGAAAATAAGTTATATGTCGCCAATATGATAGGACAACATGGCATTTATAAAGACAGTAAAGGACTCCCTCCCATCCGTTATGACGCCGTCCGGCAATGTTTGAAGGAGGTAGCCCTGTTTACAATTGCCCACAAGGCAAGTGTACATATGCCCCGTATTGGCTGTGGACTGGCAGGTGGCAAGTGGGAACTTATGGAGCAAATCATAAAAGAAGAGCTTATCACCAAAGAAATAGCTGTAACCGTATATGATTTATAAATAAAATCAGAGCTATTTGGTGAACAATCCGCTTTTCTTATGAAACACTTGACAAACGGCTTTTAATGTTGTATCTTTGAGGAAAGAAAACTAAAAAAGAATGAGTTTTATAAAAAAAATAGATACATAGCACACACATAAACTGATATCTCTTTATATCAGAGCAACCATGATATGGGGCAATAAGTCGGATGATTATTGCCCCATTTTGTTTATATTTTCGCTTAATTCATTTTATATTTTCTTCCAAAACTCAAAAAATAGTTTTTAATAAACTCGGATACCGTTTCTAATAAACGTGCAAAAAGTTTATTAGAAACTGAAACTGCGTTTATTAACAACGGAAATAATAAATGTAAGAATAATAGACCTCTCTTTTCAGATGAAGAAACTATCAATATTATGGGTTCTTCTATTGGTAATATAAACATACAGTTCTATTATTTCATCCACACAATCGGATAACCTAAATCTCTTTTGATAGCTTCCATACTCTTTCACCAACCGGTTTATATCCATCTCCATCACAAAGCAAATACTAAAATGTCTTTTTCAGATATACCATATCCACCAGTTGCTTGCCGTCTTCGTACATAGGATGGTCGTAATTGTCGGTAAAGAAATTCTTTAGCCGATGGGAAATGGTGAAGCCACAATGTTCGTAGAAAGAAAGCGTAGAAGGTGCATCGCCTGTACCGACCAGCATTTCAGAACATTTCCCCCGATAATGATCAAATAAAAATTGAATCAAGCGTTTTCCATATCCCTGCCGCTGGAAAAAAGAGATCGTAGCTATGTTCTTGATTTCATAAATTCCTTCCCCTTCACGGGTTACGACACAGCACGCTTTCAATCCGTTATCGTACAAGACGAACATATCGCCACGTTCCAGATAGCGGTCGATCATACTCTCCTGTTCATCAGCCAAAAGCAACAGTTCCAAGAACTCTTTTTTATCCGAAATTACTTTTTTTATCTCCATATTTTAAAACTTTGAACCTTTCATCAGTATCTTGCAAAGGTATAAAAATTCACCTGATAAACAATTTCCCGAAAGTATATCTTGAAAAACCGGCTCAGCAATCTCGCACTATCAATACAAACGCTGAACTTTAAGGGCATATTCTTGTTAACTTGTCACTATCGTGACTGATAGTTCTGTGACAGAATTCCGAACAGGTTGCATCTCACAGATGAATAACCAATAATAAACCTATAACTAAAAATCGAAATTATGTGTACGAGAGTCGTTTATTCAGGAAGCAATGGTATGGTAGCAACCGGTCGTTCTATGGACTGGAAAACAGATATGCACAGCAACCTTTGGGTGTTTCCCAGAGGGATGAAACGGAACGGAGAAACCGGAGAGAACTCGCTGGAATGGACTTCCAGATACGGTAGCGTAGTGACTTCCGCTTTCGAGATCGCCAGTACGGACGGTATGAATGAGAAAGGATTGGTCGCCAATCTGCTTTGGTTGCCCGAAACCGAATACCCCGTAAGAGATAAGAATAAACCGGGACTTGCCATTACAGCCTGGGTGCAATATATGCTGGACAATTTTGCCACCGTAGAAGAAGCCGTAGCATACATTGACGAAGATACCTTTCAGGTCGTTTCGGATATGATGCCGGACGGTTCCCGTCTGGCCACTTTACATTTATCTATTTCGGATGCTACAGGTGACTGTGCCATTTTTGAATATATCGGTGGGAAACTCACGGTATATCATAGTAAGGAATACAAGGTTATGACCAACTCTCCTACTTACAACAAGCAACTGGCACTGAGCGAATACTGGAAATCGATAGGAGGACTGAGCTTTCTGCCCGGTACGAATCGCGCTGCCGACCGCTTTGCCAGAGCCAGCTTCTACATCAACGCATTGCCCGAGACCGATGATGAAAGAATAGCTGTTGCCAGTGTATTCAGTGTTGTACGCAATGCTTCTGTTCCTTACGGGATATCCACTCCCGAAAGTCCCGAGATTTCCACTACGCAATGGAGAACCGTTTCGGAGAGCAAGAACCTGAGATACTTTTTCGAATCAAGTCTGACTCCGAATACCTTTTGGGTAAATCTGAAAGATTTCGATTTATCGGAAGGAGCTCCGGTGTTCAAACTGTCTATTGCCAATGGAGAGATGTATCATGGAAATACAGCCAAGAATTTTAAAACAGCGCTGCCTTTCAAATTTATGGGCGTAAAGGGATAAATTGATAGCAGCTTGCTGCATCACATATATCAGAGAAGTATTTTCTCCACGTCTTCGGGAACATATACTGTTCCCGAAAACTCCTGAGCAGCTTCTTCCGTATAATACAACAAAATATTTCCGAATACTATTCACGCACCACACCACTGACTTCCATTTCAAGGAAGTAGTCATTCTCCAATTTAAAGGTGTACTAAAGAATCAAACAATCATCCAAATCAATAGAAAAATAATACAATGCACTTGTTTTCTCTTATTATTATCGTTTACTTTGTTGGCAAAAATTAATTAACGAGCCATGAAAAACCTACTATTAGCAGCCATGCTTTTCTGCACAAACATAGCCATCGCACAAGGTACTATAGAAGATTACCGTCGTGCTTACTCAGCAGGAGAAAAATTCAGTGCAAACAAAGTATTCTATTCCAATGTCAATCCGGAGTGGATTGGTAAAACGCATTATTTCTGGTATGTACGAAATACTCCCGACGGACGTATCTATGTATTAGTGGATGCCGACACTCAAAACAGAAAAGACTTGTTTGACCACAAACTCGTGGCAGCAGCTTTAAGTGAGGCATCGGGACGCAAAATAGAAGCCACTTCTCTTTATCTGGATCGTCTGTCTGTCAACAACGGACTGGATACGCTACGTTTCGTTTTCAACAATCATCGCTGGATGTATGTCATCGATAAAAATCAGCTGACAGATGAAGGTGCTCTGCCCACTCCACGCAAACAACGCCACTGGATGGAAACAGATGATGAAAAGACGGCTGCTCCCGTCACCTCTCCTGACAAGAAATATACAGCATTCATTAAGAATCATAATATATATGTAAAAGAAACAGCTACCGGAAAAGAAAAACAGCTAAGTCTGGACGGTACTTTGGGAAATTATTACTCAGCCTATATCCGCTGGTCTCCCGACAGCAAAAAAGTCGCTTCCTGCAAGATTCGTCCGGTAGAAAAACGCTATGTATATTATGTGGAATCCTCCCCAAGCGATCAGCTTCAACCCAAACTCCACAAACAAGAGTATGCCAAACCGGGCGATGAACTTCCGTTTAAGATACCCTGCATATACGATGTGGAAACAGGACACAGTGTGATTCCATCGACAGATTTATTCTCTCAACAATATTACATTACGGCCCCCGAATGGAACAGTGACAGTCAAGCCATCACTTTCGAATACAATCAGCGCGGACATCAGGTCTACCGGGTATTGGAATTTTCTGCCGCAACAGGAAAGGTACGCCCGTTAATAGAAGAGACAAGCGACAAATACGTTAATTATTCCCGTCGTTTCCGACATGATTTACAAAATGGAAAACGAATGATATGGATGAGTGAACGTGACAACTGGAATCACCTGTATATGTATGACCGTACTACAGCCCAGCCTATTCGTCAGATAACCAAAGGCGAATGGTACGTACGTGATATCCTCCGGGTAGATGAAACCAACCAACTTATTTATTTCTCGGCAAATGGCGTACAAGCTAAAGAAGATCCCTACCTGATCCGTTATTATCGTATCGGCTTCGACGGTAAGAATCTCACTTGTCTCACTCCGGCAGAAGGAATGCATAATGCATGGTTCTCAAAAGATATGCAATATTTAGTTGATGTATATTCTATGGTAGACAAAGCTCCTGTAGCCGTACTCCGGGATGCCAAAAACGGAAAAGTCATCATGCCACTTGAAACGGCTGATATCAGTCGTCTGGAAGCTGAAGGCTGGAAAGCTCCCGAAGTATTCACCGCCAAAGGTCGTGACGGAAAAACGGATATGTGGGGAATCATCATTCGTCCCAGCAATTTTGATCCTGACAAAAAATACCCCGTTTTGGAGTATATCTATCAAGGACCGGGTAATCAATACGTACCCAAAACCTTTATTCCTTATAACTACTTTATGAGTGGTATTGCCGAACTCGGTTTTATTGTTGTCATGGTAGATGGGATGGGAACTTCTTTCCGTTCACGCACTTTCGAAAACGTATGTTACAAGAATCTGAAAGATGCCGGATTGCCCGATCATATTGCCTGGATAAAATCCGCTGCCCAAAAGTACCCTTATATGGACATAGATCGTGTCGGAATTTATGGTTGTTCCGCAGGTGGACAGGAATCAATGACAGCAGTACTGTTTCATCCCGAATTTTATAAAGCAGCATATTCTGCCTGTGGCTGCCATGACAATCGTATGGATAAGATATGGTGGAATGAACAATGGCTGGGTTATCCGGTTGGTGAACAATATAAAGAAGGATCGAATGTTGAGAATGCTCACTTGCTCAGTCGCCCGTTAATGCTGGTAGTAGGTGAAATGGATGATAACGTAGATCCGGCTTCTACCATGCAGGTAGCAAATGCGTTGATCAAAGCCAATAAAGATTTTGAGTTAGTGGTTATTCCCGGTGCTCACCACACTATGGGAGAAAGTTTCGGTGAACATAAACGCTACGACTTCTTCGTGCGCAATCTATTAAATACAACTCCGCCGAAATGGAATGAAATAAAATAGTGAATACTTTGTAGAACAGTATCCACTACTTTATTCATAATCCAGTCAGTTACTTTTTCTATGCTCCAGAATCGTATCCATATTTTCCAAAGCCCAGCCTACTAATCCTTCAATATGCGGAATCAAAGTTCCTCCTGTATCTGTTAGATAATACTCTACACGGGGAGGTACTTCCGCATATATTTTCCGTTCAATCAAACCGTCAGATTCGAGCGTACGAAGAGTAACAGTCAGCATCCGCTGTGAAATATCCTCTATCGTTTTATGAATATCGCTAAAACGCATCGTACCATTCGCATTCAAAGTTATCAGTACCAGCATCGACCATTTGTCTCCCAAGCGGCTTATGACATCTCTTACAGGGCAATTCCCTGTCGGGTGAAAGTTTTTCATCTTTTTAACGTTTTGTATTATACTGAGTTTCAACAATAGTTACTTCCATGTAACTACCTTATTCTAAGGTTCGTTCTTGTATTTTTCAATTAAGGTAGATACATTTGCATCACAAAAGTAATAAACTTACTAAAAATAACTATTGTTTCATTTAAATAATTATGATTATGGCAAAGAAAGTAGCAGTTTTAGCAGTGAATCCGGTAAATGGTTGTGGTTTATTCCAATACTTGGAAGCCTTTTTCGAAAATGGCATTTCCTATAAAGTATTTGCCGTATCGGATACGAAAGAGATCAAAACCAATTCAGGAATGGTCCTAATAGTAGATGATGTGATTGCTAATCTAAAAGGGCATGAAGACGAATTTGATGCACTTGTATTCTCCTGTGGAGATGCAGTACCTGTATTCCAGCAGTATGCAAACCAGCCATACAATGTGGACTTGATGGAAGTCATCAAGACTTTCGGAGAAAAAGGAAAGATGATGATCGGACACTGTGCCGGTGCAATGATGTTTGACTTTACAGGTATAACAAAAGGTAAAAAAGTCGCTGTCCATCCGCTGGCCAAACCTGCCATTCAAAACGGAATTGCCACGGATGAAAAATCTGAGATAGATGGCAACTTCTTTACTGCACAAGATGAGAATACGATCTGGACAATGTTGCCGAAAGTCATAGAAGCATTGAAATAATGCCGGAAAGTATAGAAAGGAATAAATCCACACACAAAAAGAATTGTTCATACAATTGAATAATAAACTCATTCTTTCCTTTAAAACCAACGGCCCGTTCCTCGGTGTGCAACGGGTCCTTCCTTTAAAACCAACGAGCCGTTGGTTTTAAAGGAAAAAACAGTCGCCCATACAACATTCATAATCAACAATTTACGCATTCTGCTTTTAACAAGCAAATATTGCAGCTTCATTCATTAATAAAAACAGACAACAATAGGCCAATTATTGATAAAAACAAGTGTATCCTTTTTCGTACACCTACATATTTTTGGTTTACACATCCGCATAAGGTCGGATTCGAAATTCCTTGAACAATACATCTACTTTATTATTTTTTAATTGGATGCCATCGTTTTTCAGATTGTTTTTAGTACTTTTGCCCGTATCAAATCAATAAATAATATATCGAACACAAACATCATACTCTCATGAATATGAAAAAATATGTGCTAGCATTTTTTCTATGTTTCATATCTATTACTCCTATTTTAGCACAAAGAGACCACATAGATATTTCAAACTATATTTTATGCATCAATTCCTATGCAGAATCTTCTCCTTGGAGTAACAGGATGATTTCAACCGTATCGGAGTACGTTCAAAAGAACCCAAAACTGGCATTATATGCGGAACATATGAATACTTTAATGATCGATAACGATACGATTTTAGGAGAATTCAAGAATATGATCTCTCAGAAATACGAGCATCATCGCCCACGGCTGCTAATATTATTGGGAAACCCTTCTCTATTACTACGTGATGAATATAGAGAGCTTTGGGGAGACATTCCTATTGTACTCTGTTCGGAAGAAAAGTTTATAGGTCCTAAAGACACCTACATCTACAAACAGCCAGTTACACAAGCGGAGCGTGTTCCGATCTCCCAACTTGCCGATCCCTACAATCTGGTACTTTTATATTCAAACCTTTATTTACGGGAAAATATCCAACTGATTTCTCACATAATCCCTGATATGAAGAAATTCATATTTATCGGTGACGAGCGAGAAATCAATCAGACCAATAATTTGGAAATACAGACAAAGTTAAAAGCCATAAATCCTAATATTGAATACCAGTACATCACGCCACAAAAAATGACAACGAACCAATTATTGGATTCATTGTATCATGTTGATCCGAATACAACCGGAATTTTATTTGCTTCCTGGTTCTACAAAACGACATTTGCAGGTAATACTTCATTAGTTACCAATGCTCACAAACTTATCGTAACAACTACAGCTCCAATTTTCACCCTTAATATGGCTGATATAACAGAAGAAAACGGTGGCATGATAGGTGGTTATACTTATGACCAAAAACACTATAACCAGCAATTAATTCATACCATTTCAGAAATACTTACAGGAAAGCCGGCTAGAGAAATTCCCTTTTATATGCCATCAGATGGCGCACCTATTATCAACTATACGATATTACTCCGTAAAGGATTCTCTCCTTCCATGTGTCCTCCAAACACACATTTTCTGAATAAACCGCTTGGATTCTGGAAACAGAACAAATATTTCATTATGGGTACCTTGTCTTTTATGATATTACTGGCAATCGTATTCTTTTATCGTATCCATAGCCTGAATAGCATCAAAAAAGCACAGCAAAAAGAAATTGACGCAATGACAAATTATAAGAATCTGGTTAATAACATGCCCATTCTCTATATGCAGGAAGAAGTGCTTGCTGATAAAAATGGCATTCCCGTAGAACTGATTTACCGCAATGTGAATGCGCATTTTGAGAAAAACTTTTTCCGCAAAGAAGAAGTTGTCGGGAAAAAAGCGAGTGAAATATTTCCGGAATCAATGCCGGACTTCCTGCACTTCACTCAAATAGCCTTATCAGAAAATAAAGTAATAACATTCCCCTACTATTTCAAAAAAATAGATACCTTCTACGATATAGTACTTAAAGCAAACCGGCAAAATAATATGATTGATGTATTTTGCCTGAACAGCACAGAGCTCCATAAGGCACAACAAAAGCTAAGCACTATCAACAACAAACTCGCCATGTCACTTGACGTAGCTAATATCGTGCCATGGAAATGGGATTTGCGAAGTAAAACAATTTTATGCGACATCAACAAACCGATAGAACTTAGCACACAAGGAAAAGACGTTGCCGAAGAACAACTGGCAGTACCCGACTATCACTATTTTTCCAAGATATTTAAGGAAGACCGGAAACGGGTAGAACAAGCTTATCAGAACTTAATAGACGGTCATTCGGAAAAAGTAAAAGAAGAATATCGCGTAGTCAGCACACAAAAAGGATTTCATAGGATAGAATGGGTGGAAGCCCAAGCAGCCGTTGAAACGCGGGACGAAAATGGCAACCCATTGACTCTTGTTGGCTCCTCACTCGTTATCACTGAACGAAAAAAAATGGAGATGGAACTGATTAATGCCAAAAACCGTGCCGAAGAGTCCAATCGGCTGAAGTCTGCTTTCCTTGCCAACATGAGTCATGAAATTCGTACTCCTCTAAATGCTATCGTCGGTTTCTCCGGTATATTGGCATCCACCGAAGAAGAAGAGGAAAAACAAGAATATGTCAGTATCATTGAAAACAATAATACGTTATTATTGCAGCTCATCAGTGATATCCTTGATTTATCAAAAATAGAAGCAGGAACATTGGACCTGCACTATTCCAATGTTGAAATCAATGATTTAATGAAAGACCTGGAAAACATGTGTCAACTGAAACTTAAGTCGAATGCTGTCAAACTGGAATTCGTAGCTCCTGAAGAACCATGTTTCGCACATATAGAAAAGAACAGGTTATCTCAGTTAATTATTAACCTGGTGACGAATGCCATAAAATTCACCATTCAAGGTAGTATCCGATTTGGATACAAACGTCAGAACAATGAATTATATTTCTATGTGGCTGATACAGGTTGCGGCATTCCTCAAGATAAGCAAAAAAGTATTTTTGGACGTTTCGTCAAATTAAATTCATTTGCACAAGGTACGGGTTTAGGACTCTCAATCTGCCAGACACTTGTCGAACACATGGGAGGTAAAATCGGGGTAGAATCAGAAGAAGGAAACGGCTCTACATTCTGGTTCACTTTGCCTTACAAGCAAGCAGAGACTGTTAAGAAGAGCCTTCCAAAGGACATACAACCTATTGCCATAGAAAAGGATAAGCTGGTAATTTTGATTGCTGAAGATAATGAAAGCAATTATAAGTTGTTCGAATCTATTCTAAAATATGATTATCATCTGCTTCATGCCTGGGATGGTCAGGAAGCTGTAAACATGTTCAAGGAGCATAATCCACAAATTATATTAATGGATATCAATATGCCTGTCCTGGATGGATATGAAGCAACCAAAGAAATCCGCAAGTACTCTGCCAAAGTACCGATTATCGCCATTACGGCTTTTGCATATGCTTCAGACGAGCAACGGGTGATGGAAAGTGGTTTTGACGGGTATATGCCGAAACCTATCAATGCCCGTCAGTTGAAGGCGCAACTGACAGATATCATGCAAAAACGTATTGTATTGCTATGACTTATGTGTTTCCTTACTATCTTTGCAGTTCGAATATATACCACAATATCAATTTATGACTGAAGAAAAAATACATAAAGAACGTCATGGCAGCTGGTGGGCATTGAGTCCGTTACTCGTCTTTCTCTGCCTTTATCTGGTAACTTCCATTCTTGTTAATGACTTTTATAAAGTACCCATCACTGTGGCTTTCCTCGTGTCTTCCTGTTACGCAATTGCCATTACGCGAGGATTGAAGCTCGACCAGCGTATCTACCAGTTCTCCGTAGGAGCCGCCAACAAGAATATCCTTCTGATGATATGGATATTCATCCTTGCCGGAGCTTTCGCACAAAGCGCCAAGCAGATGGGAGCTATTGATGCAACCGTCAATCTGACACTGCATATCCTCCCTGATAATCTGCTATTGGCCGGGATATTCATTGCCGCCTGTTTTATATCATTATCCATCGGAACCAGCGTAGGGACAATTGTAGCCCTTACTCCCGTTGCTGTCGGCCTGGCCGAAAAGACAGAAATCGCCCTTCCGTTTATGGTAGCAGTCGTTGTCGGAGGTTCTTTCTTTGGAGATAACCTGTCGTTTATATCCGATACGACCATTGCCTCAACCAAAACTCAGGAATGCGTGATGCGTGATAAGTTTCGGGTAAATTCTATGATTGTGGTTCCGGCAGCGATTATCGTACTGGGAATCTACATTTTTCAAGGACTATCCATCACTGCGCCCGCACAAGTACAGACTATTGAATGGATAAAAGTCATACCTTATATAATAGTACTGGGAACAGCCATTGCCGGAATGAACGTGATGTTGGTATTAATAATTGGTATCCTGACCAGCGGTATCATCGGCATAGCTACCGGAAGTTTTGGCGTATTCGATTGGTTTGGGGCAATGGGTACGGGTATCACAGGCATGGGTGAATTGATCATTATCACATTACTGGCAGGCGGTATGCTCGAAACAATCCGTTATAACGGAGGTATCAATTTCATCATCAAAAAACTGACCCGTCATGTCAACAGCAAGCGTGGTGCGGAACTGAGCATCGCCGCTCTGGTAAGTATCGCCAACCTATGCACTGCCAACAATACGATTGCCATCATCACCACAGGACCTATTGCAAAGGATATTGCAAAGAGATTCCATCTCGACCGGAGAAAAACAGCCAGTATTCTGGATACATTCTCCTGTCTGATACAAGGCATCATACCCTATGGAGCACAAATGCTGATTGCTGCAGGGTTAGCCAACATCTCTCCTATCAGTATCATCGGCAATCTCTATTATCCGTTTACGATGGGGATCTGTGCCCTGCTCGCTATCCTGTTCCGATATCCGAGGAGGTATTCATAAGAAAAAGAAAGGAAATATTTGTCAATCAAAAGAAAAGCTGTATCTTTGCGCCCGCTATTACGAGTTAGTAGCATAATTCAAATCATTAATTAAAAACAATTATTAAAAATGGCAACTAGAATCAGATTGCAAAGACACGGACGTAAAAGTTACGCGTTTTATTCAATTGTAATTGCAGACAGCAGAGCACCACGTGATGGTAAATTTATTGAGAAGATTGGTACTTACAACCCTAACACCAATCCTGCTACAGTAGATTTGAATTTCGACGCTGCATTGGCATGGGTACTGAAAGGTGCACAACCAAGTGACACTGTACGTAACATTCTTTCTCGTGAAGGAGTTTACATGAAGAAACATCTTCTGGGCGGTGTAGCAAAAGGCGCATTCGGAGAAGCAGAAGCTGAAGCTAAATTCGAAGCTTGGAAAAACAACAAACAGTCAGGTTTGGCTACTTTGAAGGCTAAACAAGACGAAGCTAAGAAAGCTGAAGCAAAAGCACGTCTGGAAGCAGAAAAGAAGATCAACGAAGTGAAAGCAAAAGCACTCGCTGAAAAGAAAGCTGCTGAAGCTGCTGAAAAAGCTGCTGCTGAAGCACCTGCAGAAGAAGCAACTGAAGCTCCGGCTGAAGAAGCTGCTGCAACAGAAGCTGCTGCTGAATAAATTTCGGCAGGTTCCTAACAAGACATTTGGAAAAAGCTATAAATCCTCTTCGGTTCGCCGAAGGGGATTTTTTTATTTCCTGCTATAGAACATATTAAAATAGTTCTCTACTTCTGAATAAATTTCTTTTCTTTGCAACAGCATAGCTCAGCACAGTCATTTATCTTATAACAGTATGAGACGAACTGATAAAAAGAAAACATTCGGTCAACAGTCCAGCAAGGTTACGCAATTAGCGGATACATTAAGCCAGGCGATTTCCATGAAAAAATTTCGTGAAGGAGATTCTTTGCCTTCCATCAATCAGTTAAGTGCAGAATATGGAGTATCACGCGATACCGTTTTCAAGGCCTTTCTTGATTTGCGCGAACGGGGACTGATCGATTCCACTCCGGGAAAAGGATATTATGTAACCAGTCAGGTGACCAATGTCCTGCTCCTGCTCGACCAGTACACTCCTTTTAAAGAAGCCCTTTACAATAGTTTCGTCAAACATCTGCCTATTAATTACAAAGTAGACTTGCTGTTTCATCAATATAATGAACGGCTTTTCAATACCATTATCCGCGAATCTGTCGGAAAATATAATAAATACATAGTGATGAATTTCGATAATGAGAAATTCAGTATGGTTCTCAATAAGATTCATCCAACAAAATTATTGCTTCTTGACTTCGGTAAATTCGAGAAAGAAAAGTATTCTTATATCTGTCAGGATTTTGATGAAGCTTTCTATCAGGCATTACTCATGCTGAAGGAGAAACTACGGCACTACCCACAACTTGTTCTGTTATTCTCTAAAAATCTGAAGCATCCCCAAAGCAGTAAAGAGTATTTTACCCGTTTTTGTGAGGAACAAGGATTTTTATACGAAATTCAGGAAGATATCGAGAATCTGACCGTACGCAAAGGAGTAGTCTACATAGCCATCAAGCAACAAGATGTAGTGAAGGTTGTGAAACAAGGAAGACTGGAAGGACTAAAATGCGGAAGAGATTTCGGTCTGTTGGCATACAATGATATTCCTTCCTACGAAGTGATCGACGAAGGAATTACTTCATTGAGTATTGATTGGGAGATGATGGGAAATGAAGCGGCAAACTTTGTCCTGAATAATGTCCCGATACAAAAGTACCTGCCTACTGAAGTAAGACTCCGAAAGTCCCTGTAATTTTTTTGCCGTATTGACAGCACAGTTCAGCACAGAATTCAATCACCAAATAAAAATTTAGAAACCATGAAAAAGTATCCGAAAATCGGGATTCGTCCCACTATCGACGGTCGCCAGGGCGGCGTTCGTGAAAGCCTTGAAGAAAAGACAATGAATCTTGCCAAAGCAGTAGCCGAGTTAATCAGCAGCAACCTGAAGAACGGTGACGGAAGTCCTGTAGAATGTGTTATTGCAGACAATACTATCGGACGTGTAGCCGAAAGCGCTGCTTGCGCAGAGAAATTCGAAAGAGAAGGCGTTGGGTCTACTATCACTGTTACCTCCTGCTGGTGCTATGGTGCGGAGACAATGGATATGAATCCTCATTACCCGAAAGCTGTCTGGGGCTTCAACGGAACCGAGCGTCCGGGAGCAGTATACCTTGCAGCCGTATTGGCAGGTCATGCACAAAAAGGACTCCCTGCATTCGGTATCTACGGACGCGACGTACAAGACCTTGACGATAATACAATTCCTGAAGACGTAGCGGAAAAAATTCTTCGTTTTGCACGTGCCGCACAGGCAGTAGCAACGATGAGAGGCAAATCTTATTTGTCAATGGGTAGTGTATCAATGGGTATCGCCGGCTCTATTGTCAACCCCGACTTCTTCCAGGAATATCTGGGAATGCGCAATGAGTCAATTGACCTGACGGAAATCATCCGCCGCATGGAAGAAGGTATCTATGACCACGAAGAATATGCCAAAGCAATGGCATGGACTGAAAAATACTGCAAAGTAAATGAAGGAGAAGACTTCAAGAACCGCCCGGAGAAACGCAAAAACCGCGAACAAAAAGATGCTGACTGGGAATTTGTCGTGAAGATGATGATCATCATGCGTGACCTGATGACCGGAAACCCGAAACTGAAAGAAATGGGATTCAAGGAAGAAGCTTTGGGACACAATGCTATCGCTGCCGGCTTCCAGGGACAACGCCAATGGACAGACTTTTATCCTAACGGTGACTATCCGGAAGCATTGCTCAACACTTCTTTCGACTGGAACGGTATTCGTGAAGCATTCGTAGTGGCTACCGAAAACGATGCTTGTAACGGTGTAGCAATGCTGTTCGGACACTTGCTGACCAATCGTGCACAAATATTCTCTGATGTACGTACGTATTGGAGCCCTGAAGCCGTGAAACGTGTAACCGGTAAAGAACTGACCGGCTTGGCAGCCAACGGTATCATCCACCTGATCAACTCCGGTGCAACAACACTCGACGGTTCCGGCCAGTCATTAGACGCAGAAGGAAATCCTGTCATGAAAGAACCATGGAATCTGACTGATGCAGACGTAGAAAACTGCCTCAAAGCAACGACCTGGTATCCGGCAGACCGCGATTACTTCCGTGGCGGCGGCTTCTCGTCCAACTTTCTTTCAAAAGGTGGAATGCCTGTTACTATGATGCGTCTGAACCTGATCAAAGGCTTGGGCCCTGTCCTGCAAATCGCAGAAGGATGGACCGTTGAGATTGATCCGGAAATCCATCAGAAACTGAATATGCGTACCGACCCGACATGGCCGACTACGTGGTTCGTTCCTCGTCTGTGTGATAAATCCGCTTTCAAGGATGTATATTCTGTGATGAACAACTGGGGCGCTAACCACGGAGCCATCAGCTACGGTCACATCGGACAAGACCTGATTACGCTTGCCTCTATGCTTCGTATCCCTGTTTGCATGCACAATGTAGATGAAAACGAAATTTTCCGTCCGGCTGCATGGAACGCATTCGGTATGGACAAAGAAGGAGCAGATTACAGAGCTTGTACAACTTACGGTCCTATCTATAAATAAACAAGAATCTTTCGTCCTATTTGATTTAATAATTTAACTTTGCCGTATCATAGTGGAAGCAGTCTTCAAACACAAGCTTCCACTATATGACGGCTTAAATAAAAACACTATGATAACTGACGAACACATCGAACTGTTTCTGGCACAGGCACACCGCTACGGAGACGCAAAATTAATGCTTTGCAGCAGCGGTAATCTTTCCTGGAGAATCGGAGAAGAAGCACTGATTTCGGGTACAGGCTCCTGGGTCCCTACCCTTGCCAAAGAAAAAGTTTCTATCTGTAATATAGCCAGCGGTACACCGACGAATGGCGTAAAACCATCTATGGAAAGCACATTCCATCTTGGCGTTCTCCGCGAACGGCCGGATGTAAATGTAGTACTCCATTTCCAGTCGGAATATGCCACTGCCATCTCTTGCATGAAAAACAAACCGACAAATTTCAACGTAACGGCAGAAATACCTTGTCATGTCGGGTCGGAAATTCCCGTAATTCCTTACTATCGGCCGGGATCTCCCGAATTGGCCAAAGCGGTAGTAGAAGCAATGCTGAAGCATAATTCCGTCTTACTGACCAATCACGGACAAGTAGTATGCGGAAAAGACTTCGACCAAGTTTACGAACGGGCTACCTTCTTCGAAATGGCTTGCCGCATCATTGTTCAGTCCGGCGGCGATTACTCCGTACTGACACCGGAAGAAATAGAAGACCTGGAAATATACGTATTAGGAAAGAAAACCAAATAAGTATCCGGGAATACCATGAAAGATACCACAAGAAACACATATTTGGCAGTAGACTTTGGAGGAGGAAGCGGTCGGGTCATCGCCGGCTCCCTTCTCCAGGGAAAGCTGGAATTAGAAGAAATACACCGCTTTACCAACCGGCAGGTTAAACTCGGGAATCATGTTTACTGGGACTTTCCCGCCCTGTTCGAAGATATGAAAACCGGACTGAAACTTGCTGCACAAAAGGGATATCATGTCAAAGGAATCGGCATAGATACATGGGGAGTAGACTTCGGCCTGATTGACAAAAAAGGAAATTTACTGGGCAACCCTGTCTGCTATCGGGATGCCCGAACAGACGGAATGCCGGACAAGGTATTTCAAATACTGGATGCACAAAAGCATTACGCCTGCACAGGCATACAAGTAATGCCTATCAATACGCTGTTTCAGCTTTACAGCATGCAACAGAATCAGGATGTACTGCTAGAAGTTGCACAGCGGCTTCTCTTTATGCCCGACCTCTTCAGCTATTACCTGACGGGAGTAGCCAATAATGAATATTGCATAGCTTCCACCTCCGAACTAGTCGATGCACACCAACGAAACTGGTCGATGGATACCATCCGTACTTTGGGACTCCCCGAACACTTATTCGGAGAAATTATTCTGCCGGGAACTGTCAGAGGAACACTTAAAGAAGAGATAGGCCGTGAAACAGGATTAGGCACCGTCGACATTATCGCTGTCGGCTCGCATGACACAGCCAGTGCCGTTGCTGCCGTTCCGGCAACTGAAGGTCAAGTAGCCTTTCTCAGTTCCGGCACCTGGTCATTGTTGGGAGTCGAAGTGGATGAACCCATATTGACGGAAGAAGCGAGACTGGCTCAATTTACCAATGAAGGAGGCGTAGGCGGTCACATCCGATTCTTGCAAAACATTACCGGACTATGGATTCTGCAACGCTTGATGAGCGAATGGAAGCTACGTGGTGAAGAACAAAGTTATGATATGATTCTTCCGCAAGCTGCGGACGCAGAAATTGACACGATTATTCCCGTGGACGATGCAGAGTTCATGAACCCCGAAAATATGGAAACAGCCCTTCTGAACTACTGCCGGAATCATTCACTTAAAGTTCCCGGAAACAAGGCAGAAATGGTCAAATGCGTACTACAGTCACTGGCCTCCAAATATCGTGAGGCGGTAGCACAGCTCAATCGTTGTCTCCCCTCTCCGATTCACCGGCTAAACATTATCGGAGGAGGCTCACAAAATAAACTGCTCAACCAACTTACTGCCAACGCACTCGGCATCCCTGTTTATGCCGGACCGGTAGAAGCCACAGCAATGGGGAATATCCTGACTCAGGCAATGGCGAAAGGAGAAATATCCAGCCTCCGGGAAATCAGAGAAGTAGTAAGCCGCAGTGTTACACCACAAGTATATTACCCTGAAAAATAAGAAAGATATGGAAACACCTCAAACTGGCTATCAAGTAAAAACCTACAACGTCCCTGTCAAGCGATATTGCCAGACTCTTGATCTACGGGATTCACCGGAGTTAATAGCTGAATATCGGAAAAGACACAGCCAGGCAGAAGTTTGGCCCGAAATCCTTACAGGAATCCATGAAGTTGGTATCCTTGAGATGGAAATTTACATTCTCGGCACCCGTTTGTTCATGATCGTCGAAGCACCCGTCGACTTTGACTGGGACACAGCCATGGCACGTCTGAACACTCTCCCCCGGCAACAAGAATGGGAAGAATACATGTCCATCCTCCAGCAGGCCGCTCCGGGAATGAGTTCCGCTGAGAAATGGAGACCCATGGAGAGAATGTTCCATTTATATAATACCTAAAATAACAAGAAATTACCATGAAACACACTAAGCAGTCTATTATCTCAAAGGATGGCGTCAGCTATCTTATTCCATTCATACTTATTACCTCCTGCTTTGCACTGTGGGGATTTGCGAACGATATTACCAACCCGATGGTAAAGGCATTCTCCAAAATTTTCCGGATGAGCGCTACCGACGGGGCACTGGTTCAGGTAGCCTTTTACGGTGGATATTTTGCCATGGCTTTCCCTGCCGCCATGTTCATCCGCAAATTCTCTTATAAAGCCGGAGTATTGTTAGGACTCGGCCTGTATGCTTTCGGAGCCTTCTTATTCTTTCCCGCCAAGATGACAGGAGAGTATTACCCGTTTCTGATCGCTTACTTTATTCTGACCTGCGGACTCTCCTTTCTGGAAACCAGTTGCAACCCCTATATACTTTCTATGGGAACGGAAGAGACAGCTACAAGACGTCTGAACCTCGCCCAGTCTTTCAATCCAATGGGATCGCTGCTCGGAATGTACGTGGCAATGCAATTTATTCAGGCTAAACTGCACCCGATGGGCACTGATGAACGCGCTTTACTGAACGACAGTGAGTTTCAGGCCATCAAGGAAAGCGATCTTGCCGTATTGATAGCTCCTTATCTCACTATCGGACTCGTTATTCTGGCGATGCTGCTTCTGATACGATTTGTAAAAATGCCCAAGAATGGAGATCAGAATCACAAAATAGATTTCTTTCCTACGCTAAAACGTATTTTCACCCAGACACGCTATCGGGAAGGTGTAATAGCACAATTCTTCTATGTGGGTGTTCAGATTATGTGCTGGACCTTTATCATTCAGTATGGTACACGCCTGTTTATGTCGCCGGAATATGGCATGGATGAAAAAAGTGCGGAAGTTCTGTCCCAGCAATACAATATCGTAGCGATGGTTATTTTCTGTATCAGCCGCTTTATCTGTACTTTCATTCTGCGCTATCTCAATGCAGGGAAGTTGCTCATGATCCTTGCCATCTTCGGAGGCATTTTCACATTAGGAACGATCTTCCTTCAGAATATCTTCGGACTGTATTGTCTGGTAGCAGTTTCCGCCTGTATGTCTTTGATGTTCCCTACCATTTACGGAATTGCATTGAAAGGTATGGGAGACGATGCCAAGTTCGGGGCAGCCGGTCTGATTATGGCCATTTTGGGAGGTTCCATACTTCCTCCCTTGCAAGCAAGCATTATTGACATGAAAGAGATAGCTTCCATGCCGGCTGTCAATGTATCATTCATTTTGCCATTCATTTGTTTCCTGGTAATCATCGGTTATGGCTACCGTACAGTGAAAAGGAACTGGTAAAAACTAACTTTAAGATAGTGACACTATCCTGTTGCGATAGTGTCAGCATCCCACTCATATAGTGACACTATCCGGACCGGATGGTGTCACTATCTTTTTTCTTTTTTATAAACTATTCCTTTTTTCTTCGTATCTTAATTTAATTTGTTTACATTTGTCTTTCGATTTCAATAATCTGTTAACCCGATGACCCCAGATCAAGACGAAAGACTTTTAGCGCAACAATTCGAAACAATATTCACGAAGTATTATTCAGTAGTGAAATATTTCGCCCTAATGCTGCTTAAATCCGAAGAAGACGCGAAGGATATTACCCAAGATGTTTTCACTAAACTATGGACTAAGCCTGAATTATGGGCAGAAGTTCCTAATCCGACTCCTTATATCTATACTCTTACTAAAAGTACAACTCTCAATTTTATCAAACACAAAAAAGTAGAATTGGCTTATCAGGAGAAAATTATAGAAAAAACTCTCATCGACGAACTTTTCCAATCAGAAGATACACTCAACCCCATCTATTATAAAGAGGCGCAACTAATCATCAAATTAGTTCTCGAACGTCTCCCGGAACAACGCAGAATGATTTTCGAAATGAGTCGTTTCAAGCATATGAGCAATCTTGAAATAGCCGAGAAACTAAATATTTCGAGACGAACAGTGGAACATCATATCTACTTAACTCTGCTTGAAATGAAAAAAATCATCTTTTTTGCATTTTTTCTGCTACTCCCTTAAGTAAGCTGCCTTAGTTAATTGAAGTATTAATATAACAGTTATAACATTAATACCTCAATATGAAGAATTACTTTCAGAAAATAATAACATTATTCACCGGAAACGACTATCCGGAATCTACCCAGCAAGATTTCTACAAGTGGCTGGTAGATGAAGAGCATACTTCCGAAAAAGACGAAGCATTACAAAAATTATGGGATGAGGCTCATAAACGGGGAACCGCAACCGATATGCAGGAGTCTTATGAACTTTTGAAAAAGAATGCCGGAATACCTCCCATACAACGAAAAAGAACAATCCGACCGATTCATATGTGGCAGGCTGTCGCTGCGGTTTTCTTTATAGTGGCCGCATCTTCGGTTTACCTTTCTACCATCGGTAAAGATGCAGAAGAGAACCTTATTCAACAATATATTCCTATTGCTGAAATAAGGACTCTCACTTTACCCGATGGAACCCAGGTACAGCTGAACTCACAAAGTACACTTTTATATCCGCAAAACTTTACCGGGAAAAACCGTAGCGTATTTTTAATCGGCGAAGCCAACTTTAAAGTCAAACCGGATAAGAAACATCCGTTCATCGTCAAATCCAATGATTTTCAGGTGACAGCTTTGGGTACGGAGTTCAACATTTCAGCTTATCCGGAAAATCCGGTGTTGGCAGCCACATTGATTTCAGGAAGCGTATTGGTAGAATACAATGATTTAAAATCGCAGGTGATTCTAAAACCGAATGAGCAGTTGGCTTATAACAAAAATACTCATTACCATAGCCTGGACCATCCGGATATGAAAGAAGTTACCGCCTGGCAACGTGGAGAACTTGTGTTCAGAGAAATGTCCGTCAAAGATATCATCACAATCCTTGAACGTAAATATCCTTATACATTCGAGTATCAGCTCAAAACGCTGAAAGACGACAGATACAGTTTCAGGTTTAAAGACCAGGCACCACTATCTGAGGTAATGGATGTGATAGTAAATGTAGTAGGTCAAATGGACTATAAGATAAAAGGAGACCGCTGTTACTTAATCCCCAAGTAACGGGTATCATCCCAAAAGAAAAACAGTAAAAAAACAACAATATAATAACCTTTTTAACCACTAAAGACTCATGCAAAAAAGTATCCGGAACGGAGCCCTAACTCTATCCCGGATATGAAATCAAAATTCTCAATATTAGAGTTTTACTCTATTCAATTACCGTGAAATAATTTAGTTAATAACCTAATACTAAGAAAATGCTACAAATTTATGAATTTATAGTAGATCAAACCGCAAAGGGAAGAAGTTTTTTACTTTTTTTCTGTTTGTTGATGATGCAAACACCCTCCTTTGCACAAAATAGTGCCAAGATCACGATTCAGAAGAAAAATATATCTGTTATCGAGGCACTTAAGGAAATAGAAAAACAATCCGATTATTCTGTCGGATACAATGATTCGCAACTGAAAAACAAGCCTGTTTTAAATCTTGACCTAAAAGCTGTGGCATTAGAGAATGCCCTTAAACAAATCCTCCAAGGAAGTGGATTTACTTATCAGTTCAAAGATAAGTATATCATGATTATTCCCGACAAAAAGCCCAAAGAAACTCCTGCAAAAAAAGTAAGTGGAATGGTCATTGACGAAAACAATGAACCACTGATCGGAGTGAATATAAAAGTAGAAGGAAGCTCCGTAGGTGCAATCACCGATATTGATGGAAATTTCAATATAATGGCTCCCCAAGGTAGTACATTAAGCTTCACTTATGTGGGATATACGCCTCAAACTGTGAAAATAACAGATAAGAATATCTACGAAATAAGATTAGCGAGTGATACAAAACAGCTGAACGAAGTGGTAGTCACCGCTCTCGGCATTAAACGCGAACAAAAGGCACTGAGCTACAATGTGCAGCAGGTGAAGGCTGATGCGATTTCTGGCATCAAGGATGCTAATTTCATCAACAGCCTGAACGGTAAGGTAGCTGGTGTCAATATCAATAGTAGTTCCTCCGGTGTGGGCGGAGCTAGTAAAGTAGTGATGCGCGGTACAAAATCTATCGAACAGAGCAGTAATGCACTATATGTTATTGATGGAATTCCGATGTTCAATTTTGGAGGTGGAGGTGGAACGGAATTTGATTCCCGCGGTAAGTCCGAAAGCATTGCAGACTTGAATCCGGATGATATAGAAAGTATTTCCGTACTGACAGGTGCCGCTGCAGCCGCCCTCTATGGTAGCAATGCAGCTAATGGTGCCATCGTTATCACTACCAAACGAGGACAAGTAGGAAAACTACAAGTATCTGTCAACAGTAATACTGAGTTCTCTAAACCATTCGTACTTCCTCAGTTCCAGAATCGCTATGGGACAGGTAGCCGAGGCAAGACAGCAGGTTCCAGCACTTTGAGTTGGGGATCATTATTGAATGAAGCATCACGCACAGGGTTTGAACCAAAGGATTTCTTCGATACAGGATTAATCTTTACCAATTCCGTCACACTCTCCACCGGAACAGAGAAGAATCAGACTTTCTTCTCAGCCGCCGCAGTAAATTCCGAAGGTATCGTACCCAACAATCGTTATAACCGTTACAATTTCAACTTTCGCAATACAACGAGCTTTCTGGATGGTAAGATGAAACTCGATGTAGGCGCCAGCTATATCATCCAGAACGACCGAAACATGACCAATCAAGGTGTTTATTCCAACCCGATCGTGCCCGTTTATCTGTTTCCGCGCGGTGATGATTTCAGTCTTACCAAAGTGTTTGAGCGCTGGGACCCAACACGCAAAATCAACACCATGTTTTGGCCGCAAGGTGAAGGTGATCTTCGTATGCAAAACCCTTACTGGATCGCCTACCGCAATCTGCGCCTCAACCAAAAGAAACGTTATATGCTGTCCGCAGCATTAAGTTACGATATAACCGACTGGCTGAATATCTCAGGACGTGTACGTATAGACAATTCCAATACCAAATACGAACAAAAACTTTACGCAAGTTCTAACACCACACTAACCGAAGGTAGTACACAAGGTTACTATGCCATAGAAAAACCTGATGAAAGCCAAGCTTATGCTGACGCACTCGTCAACATCAACAAGCGTTTTGGCGACTACTCATTGGTAGCAAACATAGGTACCAGCATCATGAACAATAAGTATGACGACCTAAGTTATCGTGGACCGATACGCGAGAAGGGTATTCCCAACGTATTCAATGTTTACGACCTTGATAACACCAAGAAAAAAGCCCGTCAGGACGAATGGCAGGAACAGACACAATCTATCTTTGCCAGCGTGGAAGTTGGTTGGAAAAGTATGCTCTATCTAACGTTAACCGGACGTAACGACTGGGCTTCACAGCTTGCCAACTCGTCTACTTCTTCCTTCTTCTATCCTTCTGTCGGTCTTTCCGGTGTCATCTCAGAGATGGTACAACTCCCTGCTTTCATTGACTATATGAAAGTACGTGGTTCATTCAGTTCTGTCGGTATGCCTTATCCGCGCAATCTGACATCGCCTACTTACGAGTATGACGAAACCAATCAAGGATGGAAGCCAAAGACACATTATCCTATCGGTGATCTGAAACCGGAACGTACCAATTCTTGGGAATTAGGTCTAGATATGCGCCTTTTCAAGGATTTCAATCTCGGGCTGTCCTGGTATCTTGCCAATACATTCAACCAGACGTTCGATCCGCAGATTTCCGTATCGTCAGGCTACAGTACTATCTATCTGCAAACAGGTTACGTACGCAATACCGGTATTGAACTCTCACTGGGATACAATCATACATGGAACAATAATTTCCATTGGGATAGTAACTTCACCTTGAGCCACAACAAAAATGAAATCAAGGAACTGGTAAGAGACTATCTGCACCCCGAAACAGGTGAGATTATTAATAAAGACCGTTTGGAAATAGGCAAATTGGGTAAGGCCAAATTTATATTGAAAGAGGGCGGAACATTGGGCGACCTTTACTCACAGTCCGACTTGAAACGTGACAATAATGGTATGGTAGAAATTGATCCTTCCGGTGCACTGGTAGTAGAAAACAACCTTGACGATATCAAGTTAGGTACCGTATTCCCGAAAGCAAATCTGGCATGGAACAATCATTTCTCATGGAAAGGAATCAGCCTCAGCGCACTTATCACAGCACGTATTGGCGGTATCGTTTACTCTGCTACCGAAGCAGCCATGGATCAATACGGTGTTTCCGAACGTTCGGCACTGGCACGCGACAATGGTGGTGTGTTATTGAATGGACGTACTCTTGTAGATGCTCAGACCTACTATACAGCAATCGGCAGCGAGAGCGGACTTCCACAATATTATACTTACAGTGCTACCAATGTACGCTTACAGGAAGCCAGTCTCGGCTACACTATTCCACGCAAGTGGTTGGGTAACGCATGCGATATTCAAGTATCGGTGGTAGGCCGTAACCTGTGGATGATTTATAACAAGGCTCCTTTCGATCCCGAAGCCGTAGCTACTACCGATAACTACTATCAGGGTATCGACTACTTCATGCTGCCGAGCACCCGTAATATCGGCGTGAATGTAAAAATAACCTTTTAACGAATTAAATTCTATATAGTATGAAACAACCAATGACATCTATCCTGAAGATGTTCTCTCTTGCCCTACTCCTTGCAAGTGGAACCGCTTGTACGGACAATTTCGACAAGATCAACTCCAAGGACTATCAGGTGACCAAGCAAGAGCAAGAACGTGAGAACTACAACTTAGGCACCACGCTGAGAGGTTTGCAGGGCCTTGTCATTCCCACCCAGGAACACAGCTATCAGTTCATAGAAGCATTAGCCGCAGGTCCATTTGCTGGATACTTCGGTGCTATCAATCCGTGGACAACCAAATTTGAAACCTACAACCCATCTGTAGACTGGATTGAGGCTACCTTTTCTACTGTTATCACCAATACCTATCCTTACTACCGCGACTTACAAGATCAAAGTGACGACCCGGTAGCATTGGCACTGGGTAAGCTACTACGGGTAGCTATCATGCATCGTGTAACAGATATGTTCGGCCCTATTCCTTATAGCAAAGTAGTGGATAAGTTAGGCGGCATATCACTTTCTGTACCTTACGACTCTCAGGAAGAGGTGTACAAGCAGATGCTGAAAGAGTTGAATGAGGTTACCGATGTTTTGAAAGAGAATCTCGACCTTGATCCTGAAACGTTCCGCAAGTTCGATGACGTTTATTACGGTAATATGAGCAAATGGTATAAGTATGCTAACTCTCTGAAATTACGTTTTGCCCTGCGTATGGCTTACGTTGATCCGATCACTGCACAACAGGTTGCAGAAGCAGCCGTACAAGCAGGGGTCATCACAAGCAATGACGACAATGCCCTGTTGACTGTGGAAGAAAACCGTGCGTCTATGATCTTCAACGATTGGAACGACCATCGTGTAGGTGCGGATATTATCTGCTACATGAATGGATATAATGATCCCCGCCGTGAGAAGATGTTTACTACCGTAAAGGTAAAAGAAACTGTTGGTGGGAAACCAACCGATGTAGATGGCTACGCTGGTGTTCGTATCGGCATCGACGTACCTAATAAAGATAATGTGAAAGACCGTTACAGCAAACCTATAACATCCACTACCAGTCCATATATGTGGATAAACGCTGCCGAAATCACGTTCTTACGTGCAGAAGGTGCTTTACGCGGATGGAGTATGAGTGGCGAAGCCAAAACTTTGTACGAGCAGGCTATCAATCTTTCTTTCGAACAATATGGGGCAAGCGGTGCCGACACCTATATTGCCGATGCTACCAGTCAACCACAAGCTTATACTGACCCAACAGGCTCCTACTCTGCCGGTCAGACTAGTAGCATCACTATAGCATGGCAAGATGGTAGTTCCAACGACGAAGCTAACCTGGAACGCATCATTACCCAAAAGTGGATAGCTATGTTTCCCTGCACCGTAGAGGCATGGAGCGAATACCGCCGTACCGGTTATCCCAAGTTGCTACCTGTAGTCGTAAACAATAGCGGTGGAGTTATTGACGACAGCAAAGAAAAGATCCGTCGCTTATGGTATCCACCTACAGAATACTCCGAAAACAAGGCTAATATTTTGGAAGCTATTAATATGTTAGGAGGAGCTGACAACGGAGCTACACGCCTGTGGTGGGATAAAAAACCTCGATAAAAAGAGGATAATTACCTAGCTACAGTGAAAAGAATAGAGCTTAACTTATATACATAAAAGACATGAAAATGAAAATCTCAATTAATAAATTATATAGCGGATTGTTCCTGTTGTTGATTCTCATATTGTCTGCCTCATGCAGCGACTGGAATGATATAGAAGCCGTAGATATTGACCCTCAGCATGCCAAGGATCAAAATCCCGAACTTTGGGCACGTTATATGGAGTCGCTACGCATCTACAAACAAGAGCGCACACATTATATAACATATGGCAGCTTTGAGAATGGCACTGAACAATCCAAAAATGAAGGTGCTTATTTACGCTCAGTACCCGACTCGCTGGATATTGTGACTTTGGCTAATTCAGAAAACATAACTGCTTACGACCGTGAAGATATCCCTTCACTACAAGAGAAAAGTACCCGTGTGCTTTATCTGGTAGATTATGCCAAGAAAATGACGGAACTTGCCGACGCAGCTGCGCTAAGTACATGGTTGGATAAGGCAGTAGCCACTGCTACAGAACTTAAACTGGACGGCTTTGCTTTCAACGGATTACCAAGCTATGGTGGAACCGATGCCGAGCAAGCAGCACGTAAAGAAGCAGCCCGACTGATTGTATCCAAGCTATCAGCTTTCGGCAAGACCCTTGTGTTTGAGGGAGATCCCGCATTTGTAGACGCTGCCGACCTAAGTAAGCTAGATTATGTAGTATTAAATACCACTGATATAGAAAATGCAGTGAACTTAAAACTACACGTGGTAAACATACTAGAAACTTATGCGCTATCCAAAGAAAAGCTATTACTGGCAGCAAAGATAGGTGGCAAACTGACTGATGAAGATTTGAATAAGCTGGACGCTGTGACAGAAATGACCAATCGTGTGATATCTCTTGGCCCTTTAGGTGGACTAGCCATATATGCTTTGGGAGATGATTACTATCAAGCTAAGATGAATTATCAGACTAGCCGAATGGCTATTCAGACGATGAATCCGTCGAAGTAAAAAACTCAAAATGTCAATTACGAAGTATCATTGCATTGTAACCTCCATTTTTATAACATGAAAAAAAGTTTATCTTTTATCATACTGTTGTTTACCACATTATTCATTACAAATTGTAATAATGAAGGGAATATGGTAGAAATTTCTCTAAAGAGTCAAATTACTACTAACATAACTCGCAATATAGACATAAAGACACCCAAACTGACTGTTTATATTAAGACGAATGAAATTAATCCTTTAAATATGGGTGAATATCATTTCACCGATACAGACGAGCAAGTAGTAGATCACGTGATATTATTCGCATCGAACATTCACGGTACAATTTCAACTGTTAAGCTGTATCATAACTATAATCAGGCCTATATTCTAAATAATGCTAACACATTAATAAAACCATTACAGGATAAAGGAATCAAAGTATTACTTGGTCTACTGGGTGACTATACAGGAGTTGGTTTTGCAAATTTGACTTATGATCAAAGAAACTCATTTGCATTACAAGTTGCCGCTTGTGTCACAACTTATGGTTTAGACGGTGTAGACTTTGATGAAGAATTTGCCAATTATGGAAGTATTTCAGGTACTCCAGCTCCTAGTGGTGATAACTTCAGTTTATTAATCCAACGCTTACGTGAGTTGATGCCAGATAAACTGATTACAGCTAAATATTATGGTTATGGCGCCTATCTTAATCAAGCAGCCAAAAATGCCATTGATTATATTTGGCCAAATTTTGGTACCGGATACGATGCTCCTATCGGATTGCCCAACAGTAAGTGGGCAAGTATGTCGATACATTATACTAATGGTTATCCCAGTAAGAGACAAATTCAAAGTGCTATAAGGCATTATAACGATTATGGTGCTATAATGATGTTTGATTTGCGTGATCATGATGTTTCAGAAACCATGAATTACTTCGCCCCTTATATATGGGAATACAGAACTGTCAGTTGGACTGGCACTGTATATCCTAAAGACTATTAATATAATGTATTGATAAAACCAACATGTAATAACTATAAATTCAATTTTATGAATAACTTATTAAAATACTCCGCTTTTTCAATGTTACTAGTAATAGTGATTGGCTGCACGGAAGATATTACACAATCTGTAGGCCCGCTACCAGACGAAACTCCAATGGATCATATTGGAAGCCAACTATACAGTGGAAAGACTTTCTCCAATATGATTACCATCAATATGTATGAAGATGATGAACCAGCCATCGAAGAAATAGGTTATGCACTAACAAAACCTGCAAAAACTGCTGTTACGGTAAAAGCTATTCCATCTCCTGTACTTGTAGCACAATATAACCTTGATCACAATACTAAAATGGAAGAGTTTCCTATAAGTAATATAGTTTTGGATAATGACGGTTCTCTAACCGTACCTGCCGGGAAAAAAGCATCCGAGAACATTAATATGACTCTCTCTGCTGAGGGACTAAAACCTTCAATACCTTATTTGCTAGCAATTACTCTAACACAAAACGCTGCTGGAATAGAAACGCAAGTTGATAAACAAGTAATTTATTACAGGATAAGTTTTCAAGAGAAGACTACTACATGTGAACCTGGATCAGGGGGACAAATACAGGAGATTCCACCATTACTACCTAATGTAACTTCGGTCTTCTATGTAAATACTGAAACCTATCAACCATCGATTGTCAGTGCATGGGGTGTCAAAGCAGATGACTTTATGACTTACCCTACTCCCCTTTTCAGTATAGGGAACATTGTAAACCTAAAACGGGCGACTATAGGCTATAATACTACTAGTCAACGTACTCTACTTGAACTAGGAAGCGACTTATCTTACGTGTTGGAACATAGAGACAAATATATTCGTCATCTTCAAGAATATAAACGCAAAGTATGTCTTTGTATTGAGAATGGTGGCAAAGGTATTGGTTTTTGCAACATGAATGATACACAAATTGCTGATTTTGTCCGTCAAGTGAAAGATGTGATTGATCGTTACTATCTAGATGGTGTAAACCTATGGGACGAGGATAGTAAATACGACAAAACAGGAATGGCGAAAATGAATACTACTTCATATCCTAGGCTAATTAAAGCCTTGCGTGAAATTCTACCAGGGAAGATATTGACATTAGTAGATAAAGGGGATGCTACAGAATATTTCCATGATGTCAAAAAATGCGGAAATATTGAAGTAGGTCATTACATTGATTATGCATGGCATGGTTACTTTTCGCCAACAGAAGAATTACAAATCATCAACCCTAATCCAGAAGGTAGTGCTCAAAAGTATAGCAAATATACACGTAAACCTATTGCCGGTTTGGATGAAACTTGCTACGGAAGCGTTATTCTTCCTCGTTATCCTAAGGATAGTCATTTACAAGTTAATTCTGCGGCAAAGGCTATAGCTCAATGGAAAACCTTAGGAAATAAAAAAAGTGATATTCTTGTTTTTGGAGATGATCTTATCGGCCAAGAATATGGAGATAGAGAAGGAGCAGTGAGACAAATGTTAGATGGATATAGCTTTCTCCAATTTATGAATGATGGTGATAGCTGGGACTTTAATATAAACGATGTCTTATGGGGAGATGTAGAGTATGGCGCGGGGCTTTTAGATTACCGTCTAGGAACCGGTGCTGATAATAATATTTGGAAAAAAGATTGGTAAGTACAAACGAGTTTGTATCTAATCAAATAACAAGAAAATCAAAACAGTAAAACATCAGTTTTACAGAAGGGATTGCACTAAGTCTAACAATAAAAAACACGAAGAAAGGAGGAATTTATAAAAAATACGCATCGCCCAACTGATCACTGAAAATAAATAATAATTAAAATCAACAACAATGAAGAACATTTTTTCTATTGCCATTACAATGATTATGGTATTGTTCGCTACAAGTTGTAGCAACAATGAGGATATGGTAACCGCACCTCAAGATGCTCAAGTAAATAATGGGACTCGTAGTGTAAGTGCAAAAACTCCCAAGTTGACTACCTATATTGAGACGAATGACATCAATCCATTAAACATGGGTGAATACTACTTCTGTGGTACAGATAAAGACTATGTGGTGGATCATGTGATACTGTTTGCATCAAACATTCGCGGTACAGTTTCAACAGTAGAACTGTATCACAATCCTAATCAGACTCACATTCTGAATAATGTAAATACATTGGTAAGACCACTGCAGAATAAGGGTATCAAAGTATTACTCGGCTTATTGGGTGACCATACAGGTGTTGGTTTTGCTAACCTAACCAACTCACAGATAGATTCATTTGCACAGCAGATAGCTGATTGTGTTAATAATTACGGACTTGATGGCGTGGACTTCGATGACGAATACGCTGAATATGGTAGAATCTCAGGAACTCCATCACCTAGTGGTACTATTTTCAGTCAATTAATTCAACGTCTACGTGAAGTAATGCCCGGCAAATTGATTACAGCTTTCCGGTATGGCTATGCCGGTAGTTTCAATCAAGCCGCCCTAAATACCCTAGATTATATGTGGCCTGATTTTGGTACAGGCTGGGGTGCTCCAAGTGGATTTGCAAACAGTAAATGGGCTAGTATGTCAATACAATACACCCAAGGTTATCCAAGCGCTAGACAAATCCAAAGTGCAGCACAAAACTATGGTGATTATGGTGCTATTATGATGTTTAATGTACGTGATTATGATGCTTCTGGAACAATGAATAACTTTGCTTCACGAGTATGGGGTGGCAAGACAGTATGTTGGACCGGTGTTTCTTATCCAAAGAATTACTAATGTAATGTTGTAGCTTAATTCTGTACAACGGTTCTATTTCGTAGCAATCGTTGTACAGAATAAAAAAAGAATAAATTCGAAGGTGTTGTCTTTATAGAATACTTTTACAAAGAATTCCTATTAATAGAGAGCATTCTTGCAGATAGCACTTTCGAACTTTTCTTCTCATTATAATATATTCGATTACCCAAAAACGCTTCTTATATGAACAAATAACCAAAGAACAATCAGTCGTTTCCAATATACAAAATTGATACCCTTTTTCTCAAAGAGTATTAAAATAAAAATTGTTTTAACCTTAATATAATGTATTGAAAACATGAAAGAAGTACTGAAAGCATGGCTGGTGGACCATTCAGTGAACAATCCGCCAATTATAGAAAGGCTATAATCAGCTCGGTTAAATCCGTGTTCTCCACAAGGTATAGCATAAAATGAAGCGTGATACCAATGTAAAAGAACCCAATAACCTAGCGTCTAAATAATATACAGTAAAAAACCTGTTAATAAACTTTTAAAACTAAGAATCGCATGAAAACAAAAAGTACTCTTCGAGGCATCCTGTCACTAGTCTCATTTGCAGGTATCACCTTGTGCACATTGTTGTCAGTTGTAGGGTGTGACAACAAAGACTACAGCAATGACTCTCCTTTCGACAATGTTGTTTATCTGGACGTCGCCAAATTGAAGGACGTATCAAACTTCACCTTTAACCGTACTATAGAAACGGGACAACAAATTGTTTCTGCCGAACTCGCCCGTCCGGCGGCAAATAATATAGATGTTGGCATTAAGGTAGATCCATCATTAGTCAATGTTTATAATGCGCGTTTAGGAGCCGATTATACTATACTTGACTCCAAGTACTATAAATTGTCGACTCAGCAAACAACCATTCCGCAAGGAGATATTACATCTGCCCCGGTCACTATTAATTTCACCGGATTGACCGGATTAGATATAGATGCCAGCTATCTCCTACCTATCACTATTGATCAGGTGTCGGGAGGAATGGGTGTTTTGAACGGTTCAAAGAGTATTTGCTATATAATACGCCGTTCCAGTGCCATAACGACTGCCGTCAGCCTGAAGAATAACTATTTTGAAGTTCCCGGTTTCGATGCCGGTAGTCCTACTGCCGACATAGTAAACAACATAAAACAACTTACTTACGAAGCTATTATCCGAGTTAACAACTTCAAGACTGATGAGTTCCCAAAGAAAGAGATAGCTACTATCATGGGAATTGAGCAATATTGCCTTTTCCGTATCGGTGATGCAGGATTCCCTTTACAGCAATTACAGTTCTCCAGTCCCGGAGAGAATAAATTCCCAAATGCCGATACCGGCAAGTTATTACAGCCAAGCGAATGGTATCATGTAGCAGTAGTTTATGACACTGAAAAGAAAACAGCCGTTATATATGTAGATGGCCGCGAACAAAGTCGCATCGAAGACTATGGCAACGGTGAACCTGTTAATCTGGGCAAGCAAACACGTGGTAAGGACTTTATGTTCAAGATAGGTCACTCCTATGGTGACCCCGACTATATGGAACGTCAACTGGATGGTGAAATCTGCGAAGTGCGTGTATGGAATGTAGCCCGTTCGCAACAGGAAATCTTCGATAATATGTATAATATAGAAGATCCCGCCAATACTCCGGGCCTTCAGGCTTACTGGAAATTCAATGAAGGTGAAGGCGATATAGCTAAGGACTATACCGGACATGGAAACGATGCTAAGGCTTATGTAAAAGCAACATGGCCGGCAGGCATCGAAGTAACACAGAAAAATAAAGAGTAGAGAGATAGAAAGCCCTACAATACTCTTTAAAAGTTATGTTGGGGCAGCTTTTTAGAAATTTGATCATCCTTCGGAAGCTACTTTACTCTTCAAACGCTCATATAATTAACTGGAGGGAAAGTTACGGGCAAAAAAGAAGAGAAGTAGCAACCGAGGATAATCTGAATGCTGTGACATTTTTGTATCTAATCTAATTATTATAAGGGGAAAAGCAAAAATGTCACAGCACTATTAATCAACACTTTACCCCAAAAAAACTGTTCTTTTTTCTACAAGTTTACAAAAATCATCTATATACTTTTCACTTTTTCATAGAAGAAAACTGCACTTTTTTTCATTCCCCCTATCCAATCATAAAGAAACAATAAAGTTACAGTGGAGTAATCAGACAGGCAGACTTGTGCAACAAGTCTGCTACAGTTATGCATCCCTGTAGCTACACAAGTGCAACAGAATAAAACATAAGCAACAAGCGGCTAATAGCTGGCAAGAATTCATTAATTCATATGGTAGAATGCTTTAAACCAACCTGATAAATATAAGAAAAGATATATAGCATTATACCAATTTATTAAGCATACTTCATAGAACCATGCTGTAAATCTACGTATCAATCTCCCAAACCAGGAATAAAAACAAAGAATTCCATGACTGTTTTGATCTAATTATGATTTTATTAAACATAAATTAATAATAGACAGAACCTTCAATAAGCAAGCATTATCATTTTCTACGAACAATAAATATAACATTGTATTAAAAATATACAAGTTTTCAATACATTTTATCGCAAACATCATACAAAAAAGTAACAAGTCCCTATTTTTAATCAGATATTATATCAATTTTTTACAACTATGACGTATATTTACCTCATAAGAACAAGCAATATTATATTATAAAAAAATACGTATATATTATCCAAGAACCCAAAATGAGAGAATCTAAATTGGTACTAAATGGAAGTTATTCCAAAAGTACCCAACACAAAGCGCGGGCACCTCCTGAGGAGCGCGCATTACTTACAATATATTTAACATTTATATTTAATAAAAAATAATCAAATAATTATTGTTACTTGGAGGAAATTTGCCCTATTCCTTTCAAAAGGGTTCAAACATTAGAATTAAAACTCTACATATATACTACGCATTCCCGATATCAGCCTTCAAAGAACAAATAATTTAGAGATCATGTTATTTGAACTTATTGATATACAATCATGAAACCATAATACAGTGCATTTTTCTCGCTTCAAACTCGAACGAGAGGAATAAATCAATTTCGCCAAGTGACGTTACTAAAACAACAGATTAATATGAAATATTTAATTATAACGTCATTATACACTTCTATTACCGTAGTTACAACCACCCAAAGTGAATTATTACCAATTTTATTTTCAACAGCAGGAATACTTTTATTGTATTGGCTCTTGTCTCATTCTCTTGCCATGCGGAAAGAAATTGCTTTTTTAAAAGAAGAAAATCAGTATTTCATGGACTCTTTCCGAAACATTCGTACCCCGATCACATTGCTTCATACGCCTTTAAAGTCAACCTATAGTAATAACTGCCCGGACATTATCAAAAAGGATCTGTCACTGGCTATCCGCAACATAGATTGCCTTAATGATCATTTAACCAGATTAATGGATCTGAAGCAAATAGCCACTCATTCCAAAAGAATGAATATTACGGAACATGAATTAGGAAATTTCCTTAAAAATAAAATATCTTCTCTGAAAGATCACGCAGCAAACAGACATATTAAATTAGAAATCCAAACAGAATTCAAATATGCAAGCGTATGGATAGATCAAAGTAAAATATCTCCCGTAATAGAGAAATTTATAAAGAATATAATAGATCATACAGAATATTCAAAAAAAGTTATTATACACGCATCTTTATGCAATAAATATTGGAAAATAAAAGTAAGTTATACTGGAAATGAAAACCTAATGAAATGTTATAAATGCTCCGGTAAACATCTTATTAAACAAAAAACAGAATCTAAATATTACTTTGCAAAAAGTGCTTTATGCAAAAAACTGACAGAAATATGCAATGGAGAAATATTAATCAATAATTCATGTCATACGATCACATTGCGTTTTCCTGTAAAGCCCTCTTATGAAAATGTATCCGAACGCAGTTTGGTTCATATAGAGAAGAATATAGAAGAAGAAAAGATTGATGCCTTATTCCACAAAAGTTCGCAGAAAAGAAATTCGTCCAGACCTGTCGTGATTATGGTCGACAGTAACGAAGAGTTCAGATCCTATCTGGAGACCTGTTTATCAGAGGAATACATAGTCAGAGGCTTTGAAAACGGAGCGGACGCATTGGGATATATCAAAGGGGAACATCCGGATCTGGTAATATGCGATACAGTGCTCAACGGAATGGGCGGTGATGAACTTTCTTCAAGACTGAAGACGTCTAAAGAAACATCTATTATACCAGTCATCCTTTACGGATCGCACATAGATGCCGACCAACGCAGTAAAAGGGAAGCGTCATTGGCAGATACATTTATGCATACCCCCTTTCATGTGGAGGATTTAAAAATAGAGATTTCTGTTCTTATCAGAAATAGCCGCCTTCTTAGAAAAGCATTCCTGCACAAAGTATTCGGAGAACATTTTCTGCAAGTACAACCAGTAGAAATCATAAAGGAAGCTACTGAGGGGGCTAAAAACTCATTGATCAATGAAGTGAAAGATTATATTCTGGAACGAATAGAGCACGAAGACCTGACTATTGATGCAATTGCTTCACACTTAAGAATGAGCAGAACTAAATTCTACAACAGGTGGAAAACGCTGACCGGTGAAGCTCCCACTGTCTTTATTGAAGCTATTCGAATGGAGAAGGCACATGAATTGTTAGAAAGTGGGAAATATCCTGTCGGCACCATACCAGAAATGATCGGATTGAAAGATGTAAAAAACTTCCGCAACAGATATAAAGAATACTTCGGAATTACCCCTAAAGAATCTATCAAGAAAAAATAGTCGGAATAAAACGAACATATAAAAATATGTCCGGAGGTACTCCAGCGTGGTATTTACGGAGAAATCGACTGGAGTACCTTTTTCTTTTTCATTTGCTTGATGCAGTATTCCGTTATTTCCGGTATTTACTCTATGTACGTACACCTTAATTTTGAGAATTAATAATCTAATTTGTTTAACAAGTATGAAAACTTTAACTAAAATGAAAAAAGTATGTTGCTTAAGTCGTTTTGTTTTATTGGTAATGGCATTGGGGATGACTAGTATCTTTACTTCTTGTAGTAGTGATGATGATGAAAATATTCCGGTATATTCTCTCAAAGATGTAGAAGGCACCTATTCCGGCAAAATGCAGACAACCTCTATCGCTCCTTTGGAAAATGCAGAGAATGAAGCTGGAGACGGAGTCACCGTAAATGCCGAATTAAAAGATAATCATATATTAATCAGCAAATTCCCGGTAGAGGATCTGATCAAAAGCATTATCGAAGACCCGGACGCAGCCGAAGCCATCATCAAAGCGGTAGGAGATGTAGAATACAAAATCCCTTATCAGGCAGCTTTCAATGATAATAAAGACAACATCTTACTTCAAATGTCACCTGAACCCTTGGTATTGGAAATCGCAATGGAACCACAACCCATAAGAAAAACTGAAGGGGAAGAAGAAACTCCTAAACTCACCGTAAAAGTGACAATCAAAGCTGACGAGAAAGGCAGTTATGCTTATGAAAGTCAGAAACTGAAGTTTGCTATTCAGGCAACAGAAGTTACAGTAAATGAAGAACGGTTTGATAAATTTCCGGCAACGACCTTTTCTTTTGATATGACTAAGAAATAAGGTGACTGTTTAATTATTTACAGAATAAAATGTAAAAGAGAGTGTGTCTGCGAAAGAAGACGCACTCTTTTTTTTATATTTGCATCAATAATAAATCTACAGCTAATGACAACAACAGAAAGCGTCCGAAAAGAACTGAAAACTCTGGAAGACCCTGCATACAGGGAATTTCACTCCTCTTTAATTCCCGGTGCCGATAATATTCTCGGTGTACGCATCCCGCAACTCCGGATAATGGCTAAAGGGCTCGCCAAGAAAGAAGGCTGGCGTACATTCGTTGAAGCAACCGATACACAGTATTATGAAGAGACAATGCTACAGGGAATGATTATCGGACTCGCTAAAATGGAGTTGGAAGAACGAATCCACTATATTCGTCTCTTCGTCCCGCGTATCAACAACTGGGCCGTATGCGATATTTTCTCAGGTGAACTGAAAAAGACGGCGGTAGGAAAAGGGAAAGAAACAGTATGGCAGTTTATCCAGCCTTATCTGAAGTCAAAAGAAGAATATGAAATCCGATTCGGAATTGTGATGCTGTTTCATTATGTAGATGAGGATCATATCGATTCATTGCTAGAATATGCCGATTTATTCACTCATGAAGCCTATTATGCACGTATGGCAATGGCATGGATGATATCAATCTGTTTCATTAAATTTCCAGATAAGACGATGAAATATCTGAAGCGAAGCAAACTGGATAACTGGACATACAATAAATCATTGCAGAAAATCATTGAATCTCTGCGTGTAGATAAAGAGACGAAAGACATCATCCGTTCTATGAAAAGAGTAGGATAAAAAACGGTGGATGACAAACGATGCCCGGTTTTAACCGTATCATTCGTTTATCATCCACCGCTTATTACCGGGTGTTTTTAACTTACCGCTTCACATTCTTTTTTCTCTTTCTTCTGCTTCTGCGATTTTGTTGTTTCCGACGGCTGTAGCGTTGCCATCTCTTATAAATCATCCATCCGCTCATCAAAGCTACGACAACAAAAATCAGAATAGTAATACCTACCCCCAGGTTGTCACCTTTGATACGTGACCAGATATCCAGTACCTCTTTGGTTTTATCTCCGAAGTCACGAATCATAGCGCAGCGTTCCACCACCTTACGGTCGGGATATTGAATCTTGTCAATCTGTATGCTGTCGGCATCCGGACCGAAGAAATAACTTAAATCCGCATAATAATCCAGAGTCGTATCCACTTTCTCTTCCAGAATCTCCGGTGTAGCGATAGAACTCACATATCCACAGAAATCCATATTACGCAACGCAATGTCCGGACGGCACATAAAGTTGATAAAGTAGCTGGCAGCCACCGGATTCTTCGCATATTTAGGAATCACCCAGCCATCATACCAGATATTACTTCCTTCTTTCGGAACCACGTAGTCAAGGTCCACTCCTACCGCATTCGCCTCTTCAATCGCCCATATCGCATCGCCACTCCAGGTCATATTCAGCCATGCTTTATTCTTCGTCATCATCTCCTTACCGAAGTCCGCTTCCCAACCGGCAATATTCGGTTTCATAGCTTTCAGATACTTTTCGGCTACCTCCATAGCACGTGGCGAGTAATCATTCATCAGGTCTTCCACCGTCACCGTCCCTTCTTCCAGCTCTTTGGCATGGGCATAGATAACGGCTGTTCCATAAGCGTCACGGTAACTGTCTTTCATCAGAATCTTTCCTGCATATTTCTTATCCCAAAGACATTCCCAGGAGAAAGCGTCGGAATCGGGAACGTATGCCCGGTTATAAAGAATACCTGCGGTCCCCCACATATAGCAGACAGCGTAACGGCTTGCTTCTTCACCCGGCTGACTCAGTTTATTAATCTGTTCGCGAATAAATGGTGACACATTATTCATGTAATTAGGGGAATGGGCGAAAGTGGTGTCAATAGGCAACAACAGATGCTTTTTCAGCATTCTCTCAATGATATATTCCGAAGGACAAACCACATCAAAATCCTCATGTCCCTTTTCTATTTTCGTCAACATGATCTCGTTGATGTCGAATGTCTGATAGACGATGTGGATATCTTCACCTGTCTGTTCTTTATAGTACGCCTGGAAATCTTCGAGTACACCTTCTCCTATATAATCTGCCCAATTATAGATCTTAAGGACTCTCTCGCGTGACTCACCGGAATTGTAGCAACCGCTCAGAAAACCAGCCAGCACCAGCAAAAACAAGTTAACAGCAACTATTCTTTTCATTTTATTTACGTAGCAGCACATTTTCATGATTCTTTCTTCTTCGTTTTTCCGGCACGGTAATTAATCACTATCAATAAAGCCAGCACCACCACAAAAATAATGGCGGACAACGGGCGAAGTTCAGGAGTCAGACCTCCCTTGCGGGCATCAGCATAGATATAGGTGGAAAGCGTTTCCAGCCCTTGATTACCGATGGTAAATACAGTTACGGCAAAATCATCGATTGAAAGCGTCAGTGCAAGCATAAAGCCACTGATCATTCCCGGACGAATCTCCGGAATGATTACCTTCCGCAAAGCCTGCATAGGTGTAGCTCCCAAATCGAGGGCAGCTTCATAAATGTTCGGATTCATTTGTTTCAGGCGCGGCAGAACGCTTAATACGACGTAAGGAGTACAAAAAGTGATGTGCGCCAGTACCACTGTGGTATATCCCTGCGTGATTCCGAGAGATACGAATAAAAGGAAAAGCGATATACCGGTTATGATATCACCGTTCAGAATAGGAATACTATTCACAAAACCAATCGCCTTGCGCGAGCGTGCTTTTAAGTTGAAGATGCCGATGGCAGCGATGCTGCCCAACAAGGTAGATGCCGTGGCAGCCAGCAGCGCAATGGTAATGGTATTGATCAGGGCATTCATCAGAGAATGATGGGCACCTGTATTAAATAGCGATGAATAAAGTTTGGTCGAAAACCCGGTCCAGTTACCTAATACCTTCGCCTCGGTAAAAGAGTAAATCACAATGATCACAATAGGGGAATATAGCAACAGCAGTAATACCCACAGGTAAGTCTGAGCGAATATCTTCTTTACCATAGCCCACCTCCTTCGTTCGTATTATCCTTATCATCGGTACTGAACAGTGAAGTCGCGGCTATCAGCAGCAGCATGATCAGCGAAAGTGCTGCCCCATAGTTCCACATACTGTTATTGATATTCTCCTGAATGGTAGTACCAAAGAGTTTGATATTGTTCATCGTCAGCAGTTCGGCAATGGCGAATGTCGAAATGGTCGGCATAAACACCATCATGATACCGCTCATGACTCCCGGCATGGAAAGCGGGAGAACTGCTTTAAAAAAGACCTGTACAGGATTGGCTCCTAAATCCTGCGCCGCCTCAATGTAGCTATGGTCCATCTTCTGCAATGTGTTATAGATGGGATAGATCATGAAGGGGATAAAGTTGTAAACCATACCGAAGATCAGTGCTCCCTCCCCCAGCGGAACGCTGAAAAAGTCGAATAAAGCGACAGTGGCAAGGGTACGTACCAGAATATTCACCCACATGGGCAGGATAAACAACACCACCATTGTTTTGGAACGGTTCAGCTTGCTGTTGCTTAATATCCAGGCTGCGGGATATCCCAGCAGGATACAGATAAGAGTCGTAATAATGGCAATACCTATGGAATAGACGAAGGTATTGATCGCTTCGGGATGTTCGAAGAATTTCTGAAAATTGGCGAGTGTCAGATGACCGTTATCATCGGTAAACGCATACACGACAATTAGAACCAACGGTATGACCACAAAGATCGCCGAGAAAATAATGTAAGGAAGAGTCCAGCTCTTACGTGATGACAAAAATACTATAAACTTCTTATTCACTTCCTTTCCTGTTAATCGGTTATTTTAATTACACGAATCGCATCCGGAGGGATAGTAATACCTACACGGTCTCCGTCATCCCAGACATCGTTCGTATCCACAAACACATTCTCGTCCCAGTCAGACCATACAGTCAGATGGTAATGATCACCTTTATAAAGGATGAACTTCACTTCTCCCGTCAGCGTACCGTCTTCTTCGTTATCCTGCAGGATCACTTTATCAAAGTCTACTTCGACCTTGACATCCGTACCGGATTCCAGCCCTTCCACAGAGGCACATTCGAACGTACAGCCCAGGAACTCTACATGAGTAGCATCCTGCAACTTTCCTTCAAAGGTATTGCATACACGTTCTTTCTTCATAATATGAATATCAAACGGCTTCACCAGCAACCCCACTTCCGCACCGACTTCAAAATGATGATAATCCTGAACAAGGAACTCATATCCGCCACAAAGCACAGTCATTTCATAGTGTACCCCTTTGAAGATCGAAGTCTGTACCACACCGGTCAGTTGCGCCATCTCCGAAACCGGGAAAATATAAAGGTCTTCCGGACGAATAACTACGTCCACCGGAGTATTTTCACCGAAACCTTCGTCCACGCATTCAAACTCCGTACCACAAAAGCGTACCAGTTTATCATGAATCATCGTTCCGTTGAGAATATTACTTTCTCCGATAAAATCCGCAACAAATGAATTGATCGGCTCATTATAGATATCAATCGGCGTACCGATCTGCTGGATTTTTCCTTCGCTCATCACGACAATCGTATCACTCAATGTCAAGGCTTCTTCCTGATCATGAGTTACGTATACAAATGTAATGCCCAGAGATTTATGCATTTCTTTCAGTTCCATCTGCATATCCTTGCGCATTTTGAGGTCGAGCGCAGCCAACGGTTCGTCGAGCAGCAACACTTCCGGCTCATTGACAATGGCACGGGCAATAGCTACACGCTGTTGCTGGCCACCGGAAAGAGAATCTACATCCCGATACTCGTAATCCGTCATACCAACCATCTTCAATGCGGCTTTCACCTTCTTGCCGATTGTCTGTTTCGGCGTCTTTTTCAATTTCAAGCCGAAAGCAATATTGTCGTATACATTCAAATGCGGGAACAGGGCATATTTCTGAAATACCGTGTTCACCGGACGTTTATGGGGTGGAGTCTGTGTGATTTCCTTACCCGATATTCGGATTTCGCCTTCCGAAGCTGTCTGAAAACCGGCAATGAGACGCAACAATGTCGTTTTTCCGCAGCCGGAAGGTCCGAGAATCGTAACAAACTCGCCCTTTTTCACGTTCAGAGTTACATCATCCAAAGCTGTTTTGTCGCCAAAAAACTTCGATACATGGCTAACCTCAATGATGGATTTGTCTTCTTGCATATTCATACTAAAAGTTTGGGCTGCAAAGGTACACATTTCTACGATTTCCACCTACGTGTTAATCTAATATAACAGTGTTTTTCGATGCCAGACAGAAAAAAAATCTATCTTTGCATAAATATTTATTCACTAATTTTACAAAAGCATGAAAAAGTTAACTTATTTAGTTATTGCGACGGCAGCGTTGGGGATGGTAGCTTGTACCGGAAACAAAGCCGGATACGTTATCACAGGTACAGTAGAAGGCGCTGCTGACGGCGACACTGTTTACCTTCAGGAAGCAACAGGCAGAAATCTTACAAAACTAGATACCGCAGTCATCTCTAAAGGTACTTTCACCTTCGAAGGCACACAGGATTCTGCAGTAAACCGTTATGTCACTTGCGAAGTGAACGGAGAACCTCTGATGATTGATTTCTTCCTTGAAAACGGTAAAATAAACATTGCACTGACAAAGGACAATGATTCTGCAACCGGTACTTCCAACAATGACGCTTACCAAGCTATCAGAACTCAAATCAATGATATCAGCCAAAAGATGAACGCTATCTACGAAGCGATGGGAGATTCTTCTTTGAGTGACGAGCAGAAAGAAGCCAAGCAAAAAGAAGGTGCCCGGCTGGAAGAAGAATATGATAAAGTAATCAAAGAAGGTGTACAGAAAAACATCACCAACCCGGTAGGTGTATTCTTGTTCAAACAGACTTTCTACAATAACTCTACTGAAGAGAATGCAGCTTTGCTGGAACAAATCCCGGCTAATTTCCAAAATGACGAAACAATCGTAAAAGTTAAGGAACAGACTGAAAAACAAAAGAAGACTGCCGTAGGTACTAAGTTCATTGACTTCGAAATGCAGACTCCGGAAGGAAAAACTGTGAAACTGTCTGATTACGCAGGTAAAGGTAAAGTGGTACTGGTAGACTTCTGGGCTAGCTGGTGTGGTCCTTGCCGTCGTGAAATGCCTAACCTGGTAGAAGCTTACGCTCAGTACAAAGGCAAAAACTTCGAAATCGTCGGTGTATCTCTTGATCAGGATGCTGCTGCATGGAAAGAGTCTATTAAAAAACTGAATATGACCTGGCCGCAAATGTCTGACCTGAAGTTCTGGCAGAGTGAAGGCGCACAGCTTTATGCAGTGAACAGCATTCCTCACACTGTTCTGATTGATGGCGACGGTACTATCATTGCCCGTGGTCTTCATGGAGAAGGTCTTCAGGCTAAATTGGCAGAAGTAGTCAAATAAATGAAGCTGATAAGAGACTTCACCTGATGAAGTAACACTTGTGCCATACCGTTGTCACACTTGTGCCACCATGTTGGCACAGTTATGCCACGCCGTTGGCACAGTTGTGCCAATAGGATGGCACAACATCCGACAAGGTATCTTATTCCTGTTAACGCAGTAGGTAAATCTGATCCAAGTACAGGCACTTTTGCCGAAGATACTGATCTTATCCACGCCGTTACATTGAGATATAAAAAGATAGCCCCTGCAATTTCGATCGCTCGAATTGCAGGGGCTTCTTTTATATAGGGACGTCAAGCAGGGAAGCGTCACTTCCCTACTCCGTCAAGCTATCAGATAAACCAACGCACGTAGCAGAAGTCCTGACGGTGCGGAAGTTCCGGATTCTTCGGGAACATACGGTAAGACACCTTGAAGCTACCGGCATTTGACAGGCTATGTTTAACCTGGAATGTGTAAAGGTCGCCTTCTTTCTTGATAACGCTGAACGGTTCTACAGAGTAAACGTGTTGTTTACCATCCGCAGTTGTATAAGTAGTTACCAGTTCAAGCCCTATAGCATCATTCAAGCCTTTTTCATCGATTACGTAAGTAATAGTATATTCTTTTCCGCTTTCGATATCACCGGCTTTCAAATCTTCCAGCTTGTCGCAAGATACGATTTCGATAGAATCCCACTTGGCAACGACTTCTTCTTTCCATGCAGCAATTTCTTTTGCTTTTGCATTGTCATTAGCAGACAGCATATGGAAACGTTTTGCCAACTTATTGTAGAACTTATTGTAGTAGTCGTCCAACTGGCGTTTCATCGTATAGTGAGGAGCGATCTGAGCGATAGAATTCTTCACTACCTTGATCCAGCCTTCTGAGTAGCCTTTCTTGTTACGAGCATAGTACAACGGCAGGATTTCTGTTTCAAGAATGCTGTAGATAGTAGCAGCATCCAACTGATCCTGATGTTCCTGATTCTGATATGTACGTTTTTCAGTCAACGCCCAACCTGCACCTTCACGGTAACCTTCCAGCCACCATCCGTCTAATACAGAGAAGTTGACAACACCGTTCATCAAAGCCTTTTCACCAGATGTACCGGATGCTTCCAACGGACGAGTCGGAGTATTCAACCAAATATCAACACCGGAAACCAGACGACGCGCCAACTGCATATCGTAGTTTTCGAGGAAGATGATCTTACCTAGGAATTCCGGACGACGGGAGATTTCGATAATACGTTTGATCAGCCCCTGTCCTGCTCCATCGTGCGGGTGAGCCTTACCTGTAAACAGGAACTGTACCGGATAGTCAGGATTGTTCACAATCTTAGAAAGACGTTCCAGATCAGTAAACAGCAGGTGCGCACGTTTGTAAGTAGCAAAACGACGACCGAAACCGATCAGCAATGCATTCGGATTGATCTTATCCATCAATGAAACGATACGTGAAGGATCTCCCTGATTCTTCAGCCATGTATCACGGAATGACTTGCGGATATAATCTACCAGCTTGTTCTTCATCGTCATACGAGTCTTCCAGATCTCTTCATCGGGCACATTATAGATTGCTTCCCAAATCTTAGGATTCGACTGGTCGAACCAGAAGTTTTCATTGAAATATTTAAAGTACAGTTCTTTCCACTCCGTAGCACTCCATGTAGGGAAGTGAACACCGTTAGTCACATAACCTACGTGCATTTCTTCGGGGAAGTAACCTTTCCAGATAGTAGAGAACATCTCCTGAGAAACTTTTCCATGCAGCCAGCTTACACCGTTTACTTCCTGAGCAGTGTTGCAAGCAAATACTGACATGCAGAAACGTTCGCCCTTATCCCCCGGATTATTACGTCCAAGGTCCATCAGGTCATCCCAGCTGATACCCATTCTTGCAGGGTAACCGCCCATGTATTTACCGAACAAACCTTCGTCGAAGTAGTCGTGACCGGCAGGAACCGGAGTATGAACTGTATAAAGAGAAGAAGCGCGAACCAGCTCGATAGCCTGATCAAATGTCAGTCCGGTAGCTACATAGTCGCAGATACGCTGAACATTGATCAATGCAGCGTGTCCTTCGTTACAATGATAAACGTCTTTTTTGATGCCCAATGCTTTCAGTGTCAGGATACCACCGATACCCAACAGGATTTCCTGTTTCAGACGGTTTTCCCAGTCGCCACCATAAAGCTGGTGAGTAATAGGACGGTCGAATTCGCTGTTCATTTCATTATCCGTATCCAACAGATATAAAGAAATACGTCCTACGTTTACGCGCCATACGTTAGCATGTACATAATAGTCCAGATAAGGAACATCCACTACCAACGGCTGACCATTCGCATCCATCACTCGGTCGATAGGAAGCTGACCGAAGTTTTGTGCTTCATAGTTAGCAATCTGCTGACCGTCCATAGACAACGTTTGAGTAAAGTAGCCGTAACGGTACAAGAAACCTACTGCACAAAGATCTACATTGCTGTCAGAAGCTTCTTTCAGGTAGTCGCCAGCCAATACACCCAAACCACCGGAATATATTTTCAGGACGCTGCTTAAACCATATTCCATGCTGAAATAGGCTACAGACGGACGATTCTCATCCGGCTTCACATCCAGATAATCTCTGAATTTTGTATAAACATCATTCATTCTTCTCAGAATTACCTTGTCTTTTGCCAAAGCTTCCAGCTTCTCATAGCTCATACGTTCCAGCAACAACACAGGATTCTGTCCACATTCTTTCCAAAGTTCCGGATCTAGATCTCTAAATAGTTCTGTCGCTTCAAAATTCCATGCCCACCAGATGTTGCGTGAAATTTCGGACAATTTCTCCAACTCAGCAGGGATACGTGATTTCACTGTAACCTCTTTCCAGTTCGGAGTATTCACATTACTAACTTTAATTTTCATAATGTTTTTGTTTACTTATTGATGAATAAAATGTTTTTTTAGCTTAACTGACGCTTCAGAGCATTGCGCAGAGCAATGTCATAAGCCTCATAATAATATTGAATGAAGTGCTTCCACAGTGCCTGCTCTGCAACATCTGCCGCACGTTTGCGGATTTCCTTCACTTCTTTTTCCGATTTATCCGCAAAGAGCGTAATCGTATCCTTGATACCATCCGCCACTTCCGAATCATTATAGTCCGAACGATGCAGCACTTCTACTCCATCATTGATGCCATGCTGATTCTTCAGACTGTTCACCCAAAGGCCAAAGCCTGCCAGATCAGTAGTAATTGTAGGTACACGGAACGCTACACTTTCCAAAGGAGTATATCCCCAAGGTTCGTAATAGGAAGCATAAACGCTCAAATCCTGTCCCAGCAATATATCATAATACTCTTTGTTCATAATACCATCACGACCGTCCAGATAGCAAGGTACGAAAATCACCTTTACTTTATCTTCGGGACGATTGCCCATTCCTAAATACTTCAGCATATCCAATACCTGGTCATGCGTCATATTGTGCAGCCAGTGAGTGATGAAAGGAACTTCAAGCGGTGTGTCGAACTTTTCTTTGCTTTTCAATCGCGCCTGCAAATCCTCACGGGGATCTCCCACCCAACCGGGTACATTGATGAATGCCAATACATTCTTATGCAGGTTTTTATCTCTGTTCAGACGGTTCAATGACTCCAGAAAGACATCGATCCCCTTGTTCTTGAATTCATAACGACCACTGGTACCGATGATTAACGTATCATCATCCAGATTTGTTCCCAACAATTTATTGGCTACGTTCAACATTAATGAGCGCGCACGCTTACGTTTTCCGGTAAATGTATTGCCTTTGGGTACGAAATCGTCTTCGAAACCGTTCATCAGTACTACATCTGCCGGTTTGTCGAGCAATTCCTTGCACTCGTTATTGGTGATTTCACTTACTGTCGTAAAACAGTCTACATGATGCGCCGTCTGCTTCTCGATGGAATGCTTCGACTGCATATTCAATTCCTGTGCCATCTGATCGCCATTATACGCAAACAGATAGTCATACAGCGGCTTATGATTGCCGGCTATCGAACGTCCGATGGAAGTAGCGTGGGTTGTAAAAATAGTAGCAACTTCGGGGACAGCTTCCTGTACATAAAGTGCTCCCATTCCGGTCATCCATTCATGTGCCTGATATACCACCTTATCCGTTTCTGTCAGGTTGTAGCGGTAGAAACTTTCTACTACTCTTCCAGCAGCGTACGAAAACATAGAAGCCTCGTCGTAATCGCCATAAGCGTGCAACGAGTCTACTTGAAAACGATTCCACATTTCTGTGTATATATCGTTCTTCTTTTCAAAAAAAGGTTGGAAATCAACAAGAATGACAATGGGTTCACCGGGTATATTCCATCGTCCTATACGGACGGAAAGATGATCGTTTTCAAGTGCATGCGTTTTCCAGGCAGCGCACAGATTATCCGACTCGATGAATAGAGGGTTCTCTTTTCCTTGCCACACATCAGGACCTATGAAAAAAATTCTGTCGCGGAATTTTTCCTGCAATGTATTCGCCCGTGTCGACAATACGGTGTATATCCCTCCCACTTTATTACATACTTCCCAGCTGGACTCGAAGATATAATCGGGGGTTAATAAATCTTTTACCATATAATATATTAAAACTCTTTTTAGTATGCGAGTGCAAAAGTACGCATTATTCTTTGAAAAATAATACTTTATGCGAAAAATATGAGTTAATAAGAGGAAAGAAAGGTTAGCCCGCCATGAAAAAAGAATATCCCCTTGCGAACGCAAAGCTGCATTCACAAGGGGATTGAAAGATCTTTATTAAAAAATTTTTTCCTTGAAAAATTTACGCAAGTGCACTACCGATCAAGAAAGTGGCAGCCAAAGCAACGATAGCGTAAAGTTCCGGGAATACGGCAAGAATCAATGTATTACTAAACACGTTGTGTCCCTGGCCGATAGCAGCGATACCGTTTGCACAAACCTGTCCCTGACGGATAGCCGAGAACAAGGCTACCAATCCCAAAGCGATACCTGCACCGAGAACTGCCGATGCCTGGATAGCAGTGATTTCAGGAGTCAGGATACCGAAGATAGTCTGGAACATAAAGTAACCGGCAAAACCGTACAGACCCTGTGTACCCGGAAGCGCAGTCAATACCAGGAAGTTACCGAATGCACTATCATTCTTTTTCAATGCGCCGATAGCAGCGTTACCTGCAATAGTTACTCCGTAAGCACTACCAATGCCTGACAAACCAACCATAACCGCGATGCCAATGTAGGCAATAAACAAATTCATTTCCATAATCTTATTCTATTTTTATTGTTTAATTCTTAGTTTATTATTTCTCAATGTTTTATTCTAAATTTCTAAAAGGCTTGTACTCCTTGCCGCCTCCTTCATAACCGGAGTTCTTGAAGAACTCTACAAATGTCAGACGCATCGGGTGAACCATTGCACCAAGCACATTCATAAAGATGTTGATTGCATGACCGATCACAAAGATCAGCACCATTACGATAGGACCGGCAATCACGTTATCCGGACTCATACCTACTGCCAGACTGTTGAACACTCCCGCCAGAATACCTCCGGAAAGTCCGAGGGCAAACAGACGAACGTAGGACAAAACATCTCCCAGCAGACCGGTAGCCATGTTATATGAATCCCACAAACCAAGTCCGATATTCATGAATATGTTCTTTCCCGGACTGTTATAGAGGAATATCATCGCACCGGAGATACCCAGAATAACCAGATGCACTGTACCTCCCATCGGCAGTACGTTCGGCAATAAAGCCGAAACAGCCATTGAAACCAACAGGATAATCCATCCGATCGTTGCCACTGCATATTTGAAACCAAACTGAATCGTCTGATTGACTGCTTTTAACACCATACCGAACAAAATCTGAATAGCACCCAAAATCAATGATAACTGGAACATATCGTTGTTATCCATCAGCACCGCGTGTTTCAGACGTTGCACGATAGGCCAGTCCAGATCATAAATGTTCGCTCCGAAGAATGTACCCGTCAGCAACCCGCAGAAGAAAGTTGAAACAGCCAATACTTGTATCAGCGAAAGAATCGACTTCATTGACGGAGTCACCTTCTTTGCCAGTAAGCGATATGCCGTAGCTCCAAGGAACAGGAAAAGTCCATATCCGGAATCTCCCAGACAGAGTCCGAAGAAGATCATAAAGAACGGGGCGAAGAACGGTGTCAAATCCAGTTCGTTATACTTCGGAAGCATATACAGTTTACAGATCGGTTCAAACCAGGCAAAGAATCCCTTGTTATTCAATCGAATAGGGACATTATCACCCGGCATCGGATCGGTTATCTCATAATATACATGTGCGTCATTCAGATAGGCTTCTATCTCCACCTTACTATAGGCAGGAGCCCATCCTTCAATCAACATCAGTTTATCACCGGCAGCCTGTTCAGAACTCAATACTACTTTCGAGAATTCAATCTGTCCCTGCAACTCCCTCAAAGCAACCTTCAAGGAAGGTACATCCGTTTCAGAAAGTGTTACCAACTTCTTTTCGTTCTCTTCGATAGCCTGCTCCGTTGTATTATACAACGTTTCAAGATGTGCCAGCGAATAGGCGGGAAGTTTTGCCTGCTCAACGTCCAGATCTACTTCCTGACCGGCTTTGGTGACAGTCACAAAGAATACTTTGGAAGAAATACGATTTATGATCATCGCATTGTATTCCGTCTCCCATTCTTGCTGGTAGTTTCCTTCCGAACAGCTATAGAAACCGATTACATAGCCGGCATCTTTCAACTTCCGGACACTTGCCGGATCGAAGTTGCCCCATGCCTGCAATGCTTCCTTTTCTTTGGCATAGCCCTGCAATTGCTGAGACAATTTGCCGTGTTCAGTCTGCAAAGCATCTACTTCATCCAATACCTGCAAACCACGAGCAGCTGTCCCTCCTTCCGTTGCGATCACAGCATCTTTCTCATGCTTCTGATTCTGAAGCAATTTCAGAGTAGCTGTCAGACGGTTGGAAAGACGGATATTCTCTTGCAGTTCCGTATTGTCGGCAGCACCTTGCTGTTTCTCCACGATGTGGACTACACCAAGTTCGCGCAGACTGTTCAGGAATTCTTCGTATTCCTTATGATAAACCAGGAATGTGAGTTTCTTCATTTTTGTAATCATGCCTCTTCCTCCTTCCTTTTTTCCTGATGGGACTTCATGATCTTTTGCGATGATTTCGACAAGTTCTCTTCATCTTCCATAAATCTCTTGATCTTTCGCAATGCATCCTGATAGCCCGGTATTTGTACCTTCTCAAAAAGATTCACTTTCTGAGTGGTCTTTTTCCTCGCATGTTCTAGCAGATTCAGCTTGGCGAGCATAAACTCACGTTCAATTGCCGTATGCGCAAGTTCCTCCAGCAGATGGATACCGTCGGCATACCATTTGGGAGCGTTAAACATACTGTACGGACGTATCTCGAAATCGATATTTTCGAGAAGCGGTACACGTACACCCGCAATCTTTTTCACGCCAAGATGAACGTCATTCACCTTTATCAATGAAGCGTCAAACTCATTCCAAAGGGCGAACATGGCTTCATAGGCTTGAATTTGTTGTTCGAGCCTATCCTCCAGATCGGCAGCTTCCGTTTTACAGCGCTTCACTTCCATGCGGAGGGCGCTTTCCTTATTCTTGATGATAGGAAGCGTACGCACCCGCACTTTCAGTTGCTTTTCGAGCTGCTGAAGAGAGGTTTTGTTATATTGAAACTTTATAGCCACGTTGTTTTTGCTAATTATTGGTTATAAATTTAGTTGCTGATTATTCTCCTTTCGGCCAGTACTGGTCAACAAGTTCCTTCTTGATATTTACTTCTTCCGGACGGAAGTATTCGCCGAACAAGCCCCAGGCCACATCCAGCATTTCAGTAGTATCAAGGTTGACATCAATAGCCAGCAACTGGTTAGAATAGTCCTTCGCAAAAGCCAACGTACGTTCGTCGTAATTTGTCAGGTCGAAACCGTTTTCCATCTTAGTCTTCGCATTTGCAGCATCGGCATACAGACGTACAGCGGCATTCATCACCTGCGGATGGTCTTTACGTGTCTTCTTACCGGTTACCAACTGTTTCAGACGAGACAATGAACGGAACGGGTCAACAATAACCTTACCGATATCACTGTCACGACGCAAGAACAACTGTCCTTCCGTAATATAACCCGTATTATCAGGCACAGCGTGCGTGATATCTCCACCGGACAACGTTGTCACTGCAATAATCGTGATAGAACCACCGGAAGGGAACTGCACCGCCTTTTCGTAAATCTTCGCCAAATCCGAATAAAGCGACCCTGGCATAGAATCTTTGGACGGAATCTGGTCCATACGATTGGATACGATAGCCAACGCATCAGCGTAGCTGGTCATATCGGTCAGCAGTACCAATACTTTCTCGTTATTGTTTACGGCGAAGTATTCGGCAGCAGTCAGTGCCATATCCGGAATCAGCAGACGTTCTACCGGAGGATTTTCCGTCGTATTCATGAAGCTCACAATACGGTCGAGAGCACCGGCGTTGGAGAATACATTCTTAAAGTAAAGGTAGTCATCGTTCGTCATACCCATACCGCCCAGAATGATCTTATCTGTTTCAGCACGCAATGCCACGTTTGCCATCACCTGATTGAAAGGCTGGTCGGGGTCGGCGAAAAACGGAATCTTCTGACCGGATACCAGTGTGTTATTCAAGTCGATACCGGCAATACCCGTTGCAATCAGTTCCGACGGCTGTTTACGGCGCACCGGATTCACTGACGGACCACCGATTTCCACTTCCTGTCCTTCAATTTCCGGACCTCCGTCAATCGGATCACCGAAAGCATTGAAGAAACGTCCTGCCAACTGCTCACTCACTTTCAACGTAGGCGATTTGCCGAGGAACACCACTTCGGCGTTGGTAGGAATACCTTCCGTACCTTCAAATACCTGCAGAGTGACATCGTCACCGGCAATCTTAACCACCTGTGCCAGTTTACCGTTCACAGTGGCAAGCTCGTCATACCCTACTCCTGTCGCTTTCAGCGAACAAGTAGCCTTGGTAATCTGAGTAATCTTGGTATATATCTTTTGAAAAGCTTTTGTTGCCATCTATATATTTACAATTTAGCTATTTACAATTTACTATTTAACGCTTCTTTCGGCAATCAATTCTTTTAATTGCTGCTGGAATCCTTCGTACTGCTCAGATTTGAACTTCGAGTAGTTCATCTGCTTGCATACATTGATCATCCTTTTGAAGTAATCCATTACTTCATTGAAATTGTCAAATTCAAATTCTGTATGGCAGATGTCGATTATCATATTCAGAATTGCTTCCTGACGTTCCATCGGAGTCACCGAGTCAACCTCATCAAAGGCATCCTGTTGCAGGATTACGAAGTCGATCAATTCGGATTTCCAGAAAATCACGTGGTATTCCACAGGTACACCGTCATCACCCAGAATGTTAATCTGCTCGGCAATTTCCTTACCACGCTGCAAGCGGGTTTTAAGTTCATTCACCTTGCCGATCCATTCGTCATTGATATGTTCCTTGATATATTCTTCAAATTCCGGATATTCGATATATTTGGAATAAGAGTCAATCGGGTTCACGGCCGGATAGCGTTTCTTATCGGCACGATCCTGTTCCAATGCGTAGAAACAGCGGGCTACCTTCTTTGTATTTTCCGTTACAGGCTCTTTCAAGTTACCACCGGCAGGTGACACCGTACCAATGAAAGTAATTGAACCGGTTTCGTCGTTACCCAGTTTCACATAACCTGCACGACCGTAGAAGTTAGAAATAATAGCAGAAATATCCATCGGGAACGCATCCGGTCCGGGCAATTCTTCCATACGGTTGGACATTTCGCGCAACGCCTGCGCCCAACGGGAAGTAGAGTCAGCCATCAGCAATACCTTCAGTCCCATCGAACGGTAATACTCAGCCAAAGACATTGCTGTATATACAGATGCTTCACGGGCGGCTACCGGCATGTTGGAAGTATTTGCAATAATAATGGTACGCTCCATCAATTTGCGTCCTGTATGCGGGTCCACCAATTCCGGGAATTCTGTAAAGATTTCCACTACCTCGTTGGCACGTTCACCACAAGCCGCAATAATTACGATATCCGCTTCCGCCTGTTTGGAGATAGCGTGCTGAAGCACCGTCTTACCTGTACCGAAGGGGCCGGGGATAAATCCTGTACCACCTTCCACAATCGGGTTCAACGTATCGATTACACGTACACCGGTTTCCAGCAATTTGAAAGGACGCGGCTTTTCTTTGTAATTCGTCATAGCCCGTTTCACCGGCCATTTCTGAATCATCGTTACCGGGATGTCATTTCCTTCTTCATCTGTCAGGATAGCAATGGTATCTTCTATCTTATAATCTCCTTCGGGCATAATGGTCTTTACGGTAGCCGTTCCGTTCATAGTAAACGGAGCCATAATTTTCAGCGGCTGGAAGTTTTCGTCCACCTGTCCCAGCCATGCGGAAGCTACGACTTTATCACCGGCTTTCACCATCGGAACAAAATGCCATATACGTTCTTTATCCAACGGATATGTATATTGTCCTCTTTTCAGGAAAACACCGTCCATCTTGTCAAGGTCGTTTTGCAGACCATCGTAGTTCTTCGATAACATACCCGGACCCAAGGTCACCTCGAGCATGTGTCCTGTAAATTCGGCTTCGGCACCCACCTTCAGTCCACGGGTGCTTTCGAACACTTGGACATATACGTTTGCACCTGCCATCTTAATCACCGCCGCCATCGACGTATCGCCACCGGTAGAGATATAACAAATCTCATTCTGAGCTACCGGTCCGTCAACGACGAGGGTCACCATGTTGGCAATAACGCCACTAACAGTTCCTTTTGTTGCCATATATTTTTTTAAATTTATTATCTGAATTCTGCGGGAATCTGTACTTCATTCTTCAGCGATTCAATGATGCTTCGGAACAATTGATTTCCTCTTTCCTTATCCAATGAAATCCAACGCTCAATCATTTCCAGTTTCAGCAAGAAAGCGAAAATACGTTCAATGGTGAAATAGTCGAAGAAAATAGCATCCTCCATCCAATTCCACCGCAGAGCATCCAGTTTCTTCTCACGTTCCACCAGTTCCGTGATCTCACTGATCTTCACCAACGATTCAAAAACATCCACCTCACCGGACAATCCGAAATCGCGGGCGCTGGATGTACGCAAGGCTTCGCATACTTCCGTGTTTCCTACGATATGGGCAGCAATATCCCATTTGAATTTACGAGCGGTAAATGCAACAAGAATATTATTAATGTTCAGATTGAATTCAAACCAGGAAGAGACGAACTTATTTCCGCATTTCATGGCGTACTCATAATATAAAGCAGCCAGATGATCTTCCTGCAACACCATGCTTTCGGCAGGTGTATTCAGATAATCGGAAATAAAAACAGACAGATAAGAAGGAAATTCTTTAGGGCTGATTTCCCCGCCTTCTCTCAGAATAGAAATATATTCGGTGAGTTCCGCAGCAGAGTAGTTTCCACGTTTGTCTATTTCCGCCTCTTTGTCTTTGAGGAGTTTCAGCACGTTGGCATTATCAAACTTCAGATAGAACAAGTCGATCAACTTTTGGTCTGAAGCAGACAATCCGCTGTAGATTTCTGTTTTAAAATCGGCTACTGTATAGCTCAGTTTACTGTCCTCCAAAGTGAGTTCCGGCAAACCGGCTACCAAGTAATAGTATTTACTACTCATAGTCGCTCCTTTTAAAATAGCATTTCTACTAACTGAGGACGCAAGAACGCTTTGAAGTAATTCATGAATTCTTCTTCTCCGAAATTCACCTTATACGAACCGTCCGCCGGAGAAACTGTGAATAAAGTTTTGATACCGTTCACTTGTTCGATCTTCACACCTTTATCCAACAGAGCTTTTGCATGGGCTGCAAAATACTTTTTCAGTGATTCTGCGTCGGCCGTAGAGATGACAATAGGTTCATCTACACTCCATTTGGATGCCAGCGCAACGATAAACGCATTCAGATAATCCTTATCCTGAGCGAAATCCTTCACAGAAGCGGTTATCAACTTGTCAGTAACCATCGTGGCAATCTCAGATTTAAGTGCGTTGACAGCCTGACCGGAAAATAGTTTTAACTCTGATTTTGTATTATCTGCCAGTTCATCAGCAGATTTACGAGAGGCGGCAACAATTGATTCCGCTTCTTTACGAGCATCCTCAATGATCTTCTTTGCTTCATCCTGAGCATTCGCGATAAGTCTTTGCGCTTCTTCGTTTCCTTTTTCCACGCCTTCACGATAAATCTTATCGGTCAACTCTTGAATTTTGTTTTCCATATTAACAGGAGTATTTAGTATTATTACTGTATTAATTATGTTCCTTCAATAGATTCTCGCCAAATTTACAAAAATCAATTTGATAAAAAAGAGAAAGATGCAAAGAAATCGACTCTCTTCTTATAAAATCACACTTTTACACCAATTTTATTCCGCTTTTCTCACGGTTATATTACTAAATGACACCTGTCTTAAAATATTATAACGAATAAAGCATCAACAATGAATTATTTTTGCCTTGATTTGATATATTCTTCTTCTTTTCCTGTAATCATACCAAGCCCAATACCTTTAATTACAGTTTTTCTCCGCTGATAGATCCCCAGGTATCTGGATTCAACTTCATACGTAATTTGTGGATAAAAAACAAAGTCCCACAGCCTCTCCCTATAGATCGGGTTTATCGTGTCGGGCATATTCAAAGACTCTTTCCATTCCTTCAGTCGAGCCGGACTGCTTTCCGACGAACTACCGGCTGTACCCAATACCAGACAACCAAATAAATAAGTCTTTTCGATCGTTTCCTTATAATTATTCAATCTGTTTTCCGGTATAGTATCCAGCATATTATTACTTATCTCTACTTCCCGGAATCCATCTAAGTCCGGCTTTGAATTACAGCCAGACAAACCAGCCAACAGACTTATAACAGCAAAATACTTTATAGTTTTCATTTCCGTTTATATTCAACGATTCAATATAATCTCACCCTTCTGTCTCAAAGTAAGCTCAAGTTCCACATCTTTAGCTAAGGGATTCCAAAAGATACGCTTACGAGAGCCGAAGAATCGGACAGGAAAGTGTATAAACAAGAAATCCCCGCCAATCAATAAAGACTGGCGGGGCTTCTCTAAAAATGGCGGCTACCTACTCTCCCACTGTTACGCAGTACCATCGGCGTGACGAGGCTTAACTTCTCTGTTCGGAATGGGAAGAGGTGGAACCCTCGTGCTATAACCACCTGAATTTCTTCAATTGACAATGGACAATTGACAAATGACAATTATCGCAGCTGTCATGATAAGTTATGACATGATAAAAAGTAAAATTCAAGTATCTGTTAATCTAATTGTCAATTGTCATTTGTCAATTGTCAATTAAAAAAGCTAAACGTATATATCGCGATCCGCACCGTCCGAAAGAAAGTGAACGGGCAATTAGTAATGCTCGGCTTTGATGTTACCACCTTTACACCTGCATCCTATCAACGTCATCGTCTTTAACGACCCTAAGAAATCTAATCTTGTGGCTGGCTTCGTACTTAGATGCTTTCAGCACTTATCCAATCCCGACTTAGATACCCAGCAATGCACCTGGCGGCACAACTGGTAAACCAGCGGTCAGTCCAACACGGTCCTCTCGTACTAGTGTCAGAGCCACGCAAATTTCATACGCCCACGATAGATAGAGACCGAACTGTCTCACGACGTTCTGAACCCAGCTCGCGTGCCACTTTAATGGGCGAACAGCCCAACCCTTGGGACCTTCTCCAGCCCCAGGATGTGACGAGCCGACATCGAGGTGCCAAACCCCTCCGTCGATATGAGCTCTTGGGAGGGATCAGCCTGTTATCCCCGGAGTACCTTTTATCCTTTGAGCGATGTCCCTTCCATACGGAAACACCGGATCACTATGCTCTAGTTTCCTACCTGATCGACTTGTAAGTCTCCCAGTCAAGCGCCCTTATGCCATTACACTCTGCGGACGGTTACCAATCGTCCTGAGGGCACCTTTAGAAGCCTCCGTTACTATTTTGGAGGCGACCACCCCAGTCAAACTACCCACCAAACAGTGTCCTCGTACCACGAGTTAGAACTCAAATAATCAAAGGGCCGTATTTCAACAGCGACTCCACAAATACTGGCGTACCTGCTTCAAAGTCTCCGGCCTATCCTACACATCAATTACCCAAATTCAATGTTAAGCTATAGTAAAGGTTCACGGGGTCTTTTCGTCCCATCGCGGGTAATCGGCATCTTCACCGATACTACAATTTCACTGAGCTCACGGTTGAGACAGTGTCCAGATCATTACACCATTCGTGCAGGTCGGAACTTACCCGACAAGGAATTTCGCTACCTTAGGACCGTTATAGTTACGGCCGCCGTTTACTGGGGCTTCAATTCAATGCTTCTCTTGCGATGACATCTCCTCTTAACCTTCCAGCACCGGGCAGGTGTCAGGCTGTATACGTAATCTTTCAATTTGGCACAGCCCTGTGTTTTTGTTAAACAGTTGCCTGGACCTATTCTCTGCGCCCAACTCTCGTTGGGACCCTTTATCCCGAAGTTACAGGGTCAATTTGCCTAGTTCCTTAACCGTGAATCACTCAAGCGCCTTAGTATATTCAACCCGACTACGTGTGTCCGTTTGCGGTACGGGTACCTCAAGGATTAAGTTTAGCGGATTTTCTTGGGAGTATGATTACACGCACTATTGGATTGTTCCGAAGAACGCTCCATACTATCAGGTTCGACTCTTATCCCGGATTTGCCTGGGATAATCAACATCTACACCCTTCAACGGACTATTCCGTCAGTCCGCGGCGCTGTCACGCCTCCGTCTCCACGTCACTCCTTAAGGTAGTACAGGAATATTAACCTGTTCTGCCATCGGCCTCACCGTTCGGCTGAGCCTTAGGACCCGACTAACCCTGATCCGATTAGCGTTGATCAGGAAACCTTAGTCTTTCGGCGAGGGGGTTTCTCACCCCCTTTATCGTTACTTATACCTACATTTGCTTTTCCACACGCTCCAGCAAAGCTCACGCTTCACCTTCGACGCAGAGTGGAATGCTCCCCTACCGATCATTACTGATCCCATAGCTTCGGTAAAACACTTAATGCCCGATTATTATCCACGCCAAACTCCTCGACTAGTGAGCTGTTACGCACTCTTTAAATGAATGGCTGCTTCCAAGCCAACATCCTAGCTGTCTTAGCAATCTGACTTCGTTAGTTCAACTTAGTGTTTATTTGGGGACCTTAGCTGATGGTCTGGATTCTTCTCCTTTAGGACATGGACCTTAGCACCCATGCCCTCACTCCTGTGATAGAACTAATGCGCATTCGGAGTTTATCAAGACTTGATAGGCGGTGAAGCCCTCGCATCTTATCAGTCGCTCTACCTCACATTAGTAACTCACAAGGCTGCACCTAAATGCATTTCGGGGAGTACGAGCTATCTCCAAGTTTGATTAGCCTTTCACCCCCACCCTCAGTTCATCCGGAAGCTTTTCAACGCTTATCGGTTCGGTCCTCCAGTTAGTGTTACCTAACCTTCAACCTGACCAAGGGTAGATCACTTGGTTTCGCGTCTACTCCTTCCGACTCGACGCCCTGTTCAGACTCGCTTTCGCTTCGGCTGCACATCTCAAGATGCTTAACCTTGCCGGAAAAAGTAACTCGTAGGTTCATTATGCAAAAGGCACGCCGTCACTGCTTACGCAGCTCCGACCGCTTGTAGGCGCACGGTTTCAGGGACTATTTCACTCTTCTATTCGAAGTGCTTTTCACCTTTCCTTCACAGTACTGGTTCGCTATCGGTCTCTCGGGAGTATTTAGCCTTACCGGATGGTCCCGGCAGATTCACGCAAGATTTCTCGTGTCCCGCGCTACTCAGGATACCACTACGCTTAATTTGACTTCGTATACCGGACTATCACCGTCTATGGTTCCACTTTCCAGAGGATTCTACTCATCAAATGTCTTGCGACATCGTGGTCCTACAACCCCACACATGCCGTAACATGGGTGGTTTGGGCTATTCCCCGTTCGCTCGCCACTACTAGGGGAATCATTATTATTTTCTTTTCCTACAGGTACTAAGATGTTTCAGTTCCCTGCGTTAGCTTCCATCAAAGATGGATGACATTCCTTCAGAATGCCGGGTTGTCCCATTCGGAAATCTCTGGATCAAAGGTTATTTGCACCTACCCAGAGCTTATCGCAGCTTATCACGTCCTTCATCGCCTCCGAGAGCCAAGGCATCCGCCATGCGCCCTTGCTTACTTTCTTTCAAACTTACCTTTAAGTATCAGGTATCAAGTATCAGGTATTAAACCCGGGTACTCAATATCGCGGTACTTAAAACGTACGGTTCGATATATACTTTTAGCTCTTTACTAAATTTTACTTTTTGTACATCATGTCAAAGATCGTTTCTCTGTTTTCAGAGATGGTGGAGAATAACGGATTCGAACCGTTGACCCTCTGCGTGCAAGGCAGATGCTCTAGCCAGCTGAGCTAATCCCCCAAGAGTAATTGAACATCGCAATAACGTATTGGCAACGACAATTTTTGTTCGGAGTAGTCCCAGGCAGAGTTGAACTGCCGACCTCTACATTATCAGTGTAGCGCTCTAACCAACTGAGCTATAGGACTAGTTCAACCTTGTCTACCTGATGTTAGACTCGGCTTCTTTATTTCTCTTGTTTATCTCTATCTATACTTCTATAGATGGTTGATCTATATGTTATAAATAAACAAGTACCAGTAGTACAATAATAGAACCTATGAAATCGTTGTTACGACATCGCTCCAGAAAGGAGGTGTTCCAGCCGCACCTTCCGGTACGGCTACCTTGTTACGACTTAGCCCCAATTACCAGTTTTACCCTAGGACGCTCCTTGCGGTTACGTACTTCAGGTACCCCCGGCTTTCATGGCTTGACGGGCGGTGTGTACAAGGCCCGGGAACGTATTCACCGCGCCATGGCTGATGCGCGATTACTAGCGAATCCAGCTTCACGAAGTCGGGTTGCAGACTTCGATCCGAACTGAGAGAGGCTTTTGGGATTAGCATCCTGTCACCAGGTAGCTGCCTTCTGTACCCCCCATTGTAACACGTGTGTAGCCCCGGACGTAAGGGCCGTGCTGATTTGACGTCATCCCCACCTTCCTCACATCTTACGACGGCAGTCTCTCTAGAGTCCTCAGCATGACCTGTTAGTAACTAAAGATAAGGGTTGCGCTCGTTATGGCACTTAAGCCGACACCTCACGGCACGAGCTGACGACAACCATGCAGCACCTTCACATTTGCCTTACGGCTATACTGTTTCCAATATATTCAAATGCAATTTAAGCCCGGGTAAGGTTCCTCGCGTATCATCGAATTAAACCACATGTTCCTCCGCTTGTGCGGGCCCCCGTCAATTCCTTTGAGTTTCACCGTTGCCGGCGTACTCCCCAGGTGGAATACTTAATGCTTTCGCTTGGCCGCTTACTGTATATCGCAAACAGCGAGTATTCATCGTTTACTGTGTGGACTACCAGGGTATCTAATCCTGTTTGATACCCACACTTTCGAGCATCAGTGTCAGTTGCAGTCCAGTGAGCTGCCTTCGCAATCGGAGTTCTTCGTGATATCTAAGCATTTCACCGCTACACCACGAATTCCGCCCACCTCTACTGTACTCAAGACAGCCAGTATCAACTGCAATTTTACGGTTGAGCCGCAAACTTTCACAACTGACTTAACTGTCCACCTACGCTCCCTTTAAACCCAATAAATCCGGATAACGCTCGGATCCTCCGTATTACCGCGGCTGCTGGCACGGAGTTAGCCGATCCTTATTCATATGGTACATACAAAATTCCACACGTGGAAAACTTTATTCCCATATAAAAGAAGTTTACAACCCATAGGGCAGTCATCCTTCACGCTACTTGGCTGGTTCAGGCCTGCGCCCATTGACCAATATTCCTCACTGCTGCCTCCCGTAGGAGTTTGGACCGTGTCTCAGTTCCAATGTGGGGGACCTTCCTCTCAGAACCCCTATCCATCGAAGGTTTGGTGAGCCGTTACCTCACCAACTGCCTAATGGAACGCATCCCCATCGATAACCGAAATTCTTTAATAATAAGACCATGCGGTCTAATTATACCATCGGGTATTAATCTTTCTTTCGAAAGGCTATCCCCGAGTTATCGGCAGGTTGGATACGTGTTACTCACCCGTGCGCCGGTCGCCATCTCCAGTTTGCAAGCAAACTGAAATGCTGCCCCTCGACTTGCATGTGTTAAGCCTGTAGCTAGCGTTCATCCTGAGCCAGGATCAAACTCTTCATTGTAAAAGTATTGTTAATCAGCATTGCTGCTGGTTCTTGCTCTGTTCAGGATGCCGTACAATTTATTGACTTCATTAATACCTTACGCCTCACACATATTAATATATATATAAGACAAGTATTGACGGTTCTATTTTTTCTTGTACTACTTGTATTGTTTATCAATATTTCAAAGAACTAACGTGACTTCTGTCGCGCTGCTTTCTTAGCGAAAGCGGATGCAAAGATAAGAACTTTTTCAGATAACTTCCAAACTTTTTTCGAAGTTTTTTTTGTTTTCATTTTCTAAAGCCTTAAACTTTAGCAGAATGTCAATTGTTAGGCTGTCCCTCTCTTGGAAAGCGGGTGCAAAAGTACGAGGTTTTGCTATACAATCCAAATATATCTGACTATTTTCTACCACTTTTTTGAAACTTTTCTGTAACCACCTGATTGACAATGATATTGTAGAGTATCTTTTTCTACTGTAATTGTAAAAGCTATTTTCTTTATACATTAATATATATTCACGCGTGAGTAAAGGATTGGTATGAATGGTTGAGGGGGGAGTAAAAAAAAGTGTGCTGCTTCAGGGCGGCACACTTTCTTTTTATTCTGACTTTATTCTTACCATCCAGTTCCATCCCATCCGGCAGCAGTGTACCATGATAAATTTTTAAAGTAATTATTCCAATTATCATATCCATCATGAGGTATATAACAACCTATACCCGAATATGTTTCCACATCAATATTCACCAATGGATTCAAATTCACATAATCCTTATAAATAATCGTCCTATCAAGTTGTTCTTCAAAAGTAATAGGCAAATTTCCATCCGCTAGTTCACGAATAAATGCCCTGAAATCATAACTAGAATAATCTAAAGGGCGCCTTCCATAACCATAGTTATTCTGAAAAGAATTCAATTTTGACAAGTCAAACTTTGATATATTACCTTGATATTGCTTCATAATTGAAAATGTAATATCAGTTAATGCCTGCAATTCATCCAACTTCACAACTGCGATTGTAGCCCAATGATAAGAAGCCTCATTTTTATAATAATCAATAAACCCTCTTGCAATATCTATTACATTTTGTCTTGCATTATTCGTTGCCAGCAAATCTTTCGTTATATTAAAATAAGGAAAACCAGTACTTATTACTTCAGCTGGAGAAAGAATTAAATAATCCGCTGCATGCCTAAGCTCATAAGCAACCTCTACTTGAGACATCAAACAAGCATCCATTAAAATATAATTAAAATGAATAGATGTTTGAGATAAAACTTCTGCTAACTCCGGAATGTTTATTTTAGAACCATTATCATCCCCCAAGGAACGGCTTTTACTATGATTTACCGGTAACCATCCAGTTGCATGAGAGCCAAAAATTAAACCATAGCTATCCGCTGGACACAATTGCCTCATATCATTAAAAACCTTGAGCATTACTGACGGGTCCACTGAATCCTGTTCACCATACGTTTGAACAATTATTCTTTCAGTAACTCCCCCTTGACCATCTACTTCATATTTGAATAAAGTCGGAACAGGGAATTCACTACTTCGAGGACCATCCCAATAAATAACGAAGGTCCCTGGAGAAGCAGCCTTTTTCAGCCCATCTTCAACAGAAGCTATATTATTATATATATCACCACTAATATCATTATCTGCAACAAGATACATAAACACTGTCCTTACAGTAATAGGTATTTGTGGACTTTCTTCCTCATCATGACAAGCTGCAAACAACGCAGCCAAACCCATGAGAAGGGATAATATTTTAATCTTTTTCATTAGATTACCAATTAGTTACGGCTGCAAAGATAAAAAAATAAGAGATGCAAACCTGCATCTCTTATCATATTAACAATTAATCTTTTACTCTTCCGGTTTTATAAAGTGGAATTTATCAGTATCAATCCGTGTTACTGTGGTATTCCTGTTCCTTTTATATTTACTCAGAATCTTCGTTGCCTCTTTCTCCAGTTTTTTCCTGTTTTCTGAGAAATAGATCATACAGGTACTATTCTGTTGCAGTCCGTTATCTTCCACATAATTCTTCAGCTGATAGCTGTACAGATCACGATGAGTCAGAAAACCTTCCTTGCTAACCTTTGCGCTATCCAATATTTGAATATCCGTAAAATACACGACTGTATCCGTAAAGGAAGCGGCAATTCCGAAGGCATAAACTGTTTTTGAGTGGTCTTTCTTTAAAGAGAAAGCCGAGCACATTGTCAACACAAGTGCCATTGCAAATAGTATTTTTACGTATTTCATATCATAAATTTTTAATTGTGGCAAAGGTAACAAAAAAGAGGAAATATCATCTATTTATCATTAAGATTTAGTATTTCTATTCATATATCCATAGCAACACAGGCTTCTTCTCGACTTTCAGCAGTGCATCGACCTTCCGCATCGCGTCATCACAGATCACAGGACATCCCTGGCTAATCCCCAATGGAAGATGCATGGGGTATATCTCCAAAGTCGGTACCGGAGTATACGAATGGAGCACAATGTAACGCTTGAAAGCATTGCTGTTGGTCGATTCCAATCCATGCAGTTTATAATGTACATTAATCCCCCATTTACTATACGAACGGATTCCTACCTTATACTTCCCCAAAGAAGAGCAATAGCTGCCTTCCACATTACTATATACCGGTTTCTTCGGCGTGCTCTCCTTACCATATCCATGAGCACACAGACTTGAATATTTGATGGAATCGCCTTTGAAATCCCAGACAAAGAAACGTTTTTTGCCGGAAGGAATGCTGAAATCTACCAGAAAGCAATAATTCGTATTAAACCCTTTCTCTACGCAATAGGTTTTCGCTGCAAGGGCTTTTTCCCGTAAGGGTTGTTCGGCTTTGGCTACGATGCCAATGTTCAGACCAACAAGCGTGAATAATATCAGAGCAGACTTCTTCATAAAATTGTGCATAGTATAGTATTGACGAATAACGGCTAAATAAAAGTCGCATAAGTACATTCTTCAGATGATTACTCCAAGAAGTGCAACTTATGCGACCCTAATTCTTTTTTTTCAGAAACTGATATTCCTCACTTATCCCAAGTAGGATTTGAGCAATTTACTACGATTACTTTGTCTTAGTCTTCTAATTGCTTTTTCTTTAATCTGACGAACGCGCTCACGTGTGAGGCCAAACTTATCGCCGATTTCTTCCAATGTCATTTCTTGTTGTCCGATACCGAAAAACATCTGTATGATTTCTTTTTCGCGTTCGGTTAACGTAGAAAGAGCTCTATCAATTTCCCTCGCAAGAGACTCATTAACCAGAGAGCGGTCCGCCATAGGCGAATCATCGTTTACCAACACATCCAGCAGGCTGTTGTCTTCTCCTTCCACGAAAGGCGCATCCACCGAAATATGACGGCCGGATACCTTCAGCGTATCAGAGATCTTGTCAACCGGAATTTCCAGTTCATCTGCCAACTCTTCGGGAGACGGACGCCGCTCGTTTTCCTGTTCGAACTTTGAGAAGGCTTTGCTGATCTTATTCAGCGAACCTACCTGATTCAACGGGAGACGAACAATACGCGACTGCTCTGCCAATGCTTGCAGAATAGACTGGCGAATCCACCATACGGCGTAGCTGATAAACTTGAATCCACGTGTTTCATCAAACTTTTCGGCGGCCTTGATCAGTCCTAAATTGCCTTCATTAATCAAGTCAGGCAAACTCAAACCCTGGTTCTGGTACTGCTTGGCCACAGATACGACGAAACGAAGATTGGCACGTGTCAATTTTTCCAATGCTACACGGTCACCCTTACGAATGCGCTGAGCGAGTTCCACTTCTTCCTCGACTGTTATCAGGTCCTCACGGCCGATTTCCTGCAAATACTTGTCAAGAGAAGCGCTCTCTCTGTTAGTGATACTTTTGGTAATCTTTAGTTGTCTCATTCTTTAAAAACAGATTTGGAGTGCAAAGTTACGACAAATAATTTGTTAACATACATATTTAGGCAACTTTTTCACTATATTTTCAACTAATAAAACAAAAAAGAATGCCGACAAGTTGTATGACGGCATCCTTTTTCTATTTCATTAGCTTATCCTACAATCTTCTTACCTTAATTTATAACTCATTCCTGAGTCAGGTCTACTGCAAAGTATCCGCGCTTGCCGGACGGGAATACGCCGGTCAGGAACAATACCTGATTCGGAGACTTAACAGCGGCTTTCATCACTTCTTCCAGATCACTTACTTTGCGCATCGGCTGGTCGTTAGCTTTCAGGATGATGAAACCTTTGCGAACTCCTGCATCTGACATCTTACCGGAAGAAACGCCTGTCACTTGCAGACCATAGCCGAGATTCAGCTGTTTCTTCAAGTCATCCGGCAGTTCTTTGAATGCAGCACCCAAAATTTCCATACCAGCTTCCTTCACGATCTTGGTAGTACCCTGTTCGTTCTTCAGCGTCACTTCTACTGACTTTTCTTTCTTGTCACGAACTAGTTTCACAGTTACCTTATCGCCCGGACGGTGTTTAGCCAATGCTTCCTGCAAGTCGGCAAAGTTATGTACTTTCTTGTTATCTAAACCGACAATTACGTCATCCACCTTGATATCAGCACTGGCAGCCGAACCGTTATCAACGATTTCGCGTACCCATACGCCGTCTACCACGCCAAATTCTTTCGCTTTATCACGCAGTGTAGTACCGGACTTATCGATAGGACTCTGATCTTCCATGATGCTGCTGCCCAAAGAAGCTCCCTTGATGCCAAGGAGGGCACGCTGTACTGTTCCGTATTGTTTCAGGTCGGCAACTACCTTAGTCATAATGCTGGTAGGGATAGCAAAGCCGTATCCGGCGTATGCTCCCGTAGGTGAAGACAACACGGAGTTAATACCTACCAGTTCGCCTTTCGCATTCACCAGTGCACCACCACTATTTCCCTGGTTGATGGCGGCATCTGTCTGGATGAAAGATTCAATACCGCCATTGTATACTCCCAAAGTACGGGCTTTGGCACTTACGATACCTGCTGTCACTGTAGAGTTCAGATTGAAGGGGTTTCCTACGGCGAGTACCCACTCTCCTACTTTCAGTGTTTCGGAATCTCCAACCGGAATAGTAGGCAGATCATCATCAGACTCAATCTTGATCAAAGCAAGGTCTGTGCTCGGGTCAGTACCGATCACACGTCCTCTGAACTCACGGTTATCATTCAGCTTCACACTGATCTCATCGGCACCTTCAATTACGTGATTGTTGGTTACGATATATCCGTCTTTGGAAATGATGACTCCGGAACCAAAACCAACACGAGGCTGGGATTGTACCTGACGCTGCTGTCCGCGTCCGTCGCCAAAGAAGAAGTCAAAAATATCCGGCGCTTGCTGAACGGTTCTTGTTTTAGCTTCCTGAGTAGACTTTATATGTACGACAGCATGAAGCGAATTCTCCGCAGCTTGTGTCAAGTCAACCGGTTGAGCGTTTACCGCGTCAAAAGCAGCCAATTTGACATTGGGATTCTGCTGGAACATCTCATTAAAAGATGTCTCCTTGGCAGCATCATTGGATTGCAACAATTTGTAAGTTGTCAATCCTGCAACTCCTGAGCTAAGAAGAATAATAGCTCCTACTCCCAGAATGTTCTTTGTTGTCTGTTTCATGATTTATAATTCTTTAAAATGTTAATATTCGACATTGTTTTAACTTTTACGACGTTAAAATAATAACAAATATCGTTCACTTATTCTACTTGTCACTCTTTTTTGTCCTCTTTTAACAGAGAATATTTGAGGCTTAACAGCGCTTAACGACAGCAACTGACAAATTTACATTCGTTGTATGTCAGATGGCTTTAACAGTCTGACATTCATTCAGTAAGATCAGATTTTCATGACACCGATTCCGGGTAAGTCATTCAAGGTGATTTTCCCCTTCACTACTTCTACCCCTTTGAAGCGGTCGTTGGAGATAAGCAGGTTACCATCGAGGTCGGCAAAATCGACCGCCGGAGAAAATTGCGAGGCGGCAGATATCGCACACGAAGTCTCCGTCATACAGCCCACCATCACGCGCATTCCCAAAGCGTGTGCCAGCGTCACCATCTTCCATGCTTCACGCATACCGGTACATTTCATCAGTTTGATATTGATTCCCGTAAATGCGCCTTTCAAAGCGGCCACATCCTTTAAACGCTGTAACGACTCATCGGCAAACACCGGCAGAGGGCTTTGCTGCGTCACCCAGGCTATGTCATCCAGTTGCTCCTTCGGCATGGGCTGCTCTATCATCACAATCCCCTTCTCTTTCAGCCAATGGATCATATCGAGCGCGTATTGGCGGTCTTTCCATCCTTGGTTGGCATCTATGGCAATCGGAAGGTCTGTCACCGAACGGATCGTCTCTATCATTTCCTTATCGTTGTCTCTTCCCAGCTTTACCTTTAATATATTAAACCGGTCTGCGCACTCTTTTGTTTTGGCACGAACCACATCGGGCGTATCGATACCGATCGTAAAGGTGGTGGAAGGGGTCTTTTCCTTATTCAATCCCCATATCTTATGCCACGGAGCTCCCAGCAGCTTTCCCACCAAATCATGAAGGGCAATATCTACCGCTGCCTTTGCCGCCGTGTCTTTCGGCGACAGACTGTCAACGTATGACAAAATGTCCTCTAACTGAAAAGGATCACTGAATTGCTCCAGATTTACTTTTTTAAGGAAGTTCATCACCGACTCCACCGTCTCCCCAAGATAAGGGGGCATTGACGCCTCTCCATATCCGGTCACTCCCTCATACTCGATTTCTACCTGCACATCGGGTGTGGTGGTGCGCGAATAAGTGGCTACCGTAAAGACGTGCCTCAACTTTAACTCATAAGGGAAAAAAGTCATTTTCATCTTTCCTCCCATACCCTGTTTGTTTATATGAATGGTGGAAGCTATAGATTCTCCCGCCAATACCTGACTGACAGCTATTCCGGAGCCTAAAGTTGCAAAGGCGGCCGTTTTCAGGAAATCTCTTCTATTTGGCATTTGTTGAATGGATAATGGATAATTGATAATGATTAGTCATATAGATAATAGGGGTTATGGTCAGTGGTATTCATGCCTTTCTCCTTATTTATATAAGGCAGGAAGCGAGTGGCAAAAAGCAGACGGCCGGTGTTGAACTCGTCGTAGTACTCGTCTTCGGGATCAAAGCTGCTGACATGTACGTCTCCCAGGGCATGGATGAAGCGTTTGTTGCCCAGGTAGATGCCTACGTGCGAGATGCCTTCTTTGCGGTCGGCTGTGGCTTTGCGACCGAAAAAGACGAGGTCTCCGCGTTGCACGTTGGAGAAATCAGGAGCGATTTCAATGCGTTCGCCTACATAAGCCTGTTGCGACGCATCTCTCGGGATGATTATATCGTGCATAAAAAGCACTGTCCGGACCAGACCGCTGCAATCGACTCCTTTCGAAGAAGTTCCCGCCCACAGATAAGGGATTCCGATCATTGTATAGGCGGTTTGAATAATGCTTTCGACATCCTGTTTCAATGAAGCTCTCCACTTCGTTTCGGGTTGTGAAATATGTTTGGATATATATGCCTGGCGACCGTCGGGATAAGACACTTTGTAAAAGCGCCCTTTGCTCCCCTCCCACTTCAGACGGTTGCCGGCAACGACATCCGATACGGTCTGAGAGTCATCATCCGGTTTTTCGTACGTAAATCCATAATGGGAAGTCACCACGATCTTCTCAGCACGGTTCCATTCATCGTATTGCTCTTTCGACATCGGAGTAATCACCATCCGGTGTACCCATCCCGTATAGTCATCCGGAGTCTGAATCTCATACCAGCCGGTATATTGCAATACCTTGACCGGCATTCCGAGCAACGCCTGCGTACTCATCCCGGATGTAAACTTACCTTCATCGCGCATATTACAAACAGAAATGTGCACTACCCCATAAGCCGAATCAGCAGGCATGGAGCGTATTTCCTGAGCTTTCAGACTAACTACCGTTACTACCAGCAAGCAATAGAAAAAAAGGATATTTTTCTTCATTGAATCATGATTTAATGATAGCAAAGGTAGAAATTATTTCTATTTGTGACACTTTCTTTGGCTAAAACAAAATAAATGACGTACTTTTGCAGTCTAAAGCAGTTGGCCGGTCTGTCGCGTGCGCGTTTCGCGCAGGAGGAAAGTCCGGGCAACACAGAGCATCCTACTTCCTAACAGAAAGCTGTCCGCGAGGGTAGAGTAACGTAGAAGAAAATAACCGCCGCTCCTTTCGGGGAGAGGTAAGGGTGAGAAGGTAGGGTAAGAGCCTACCAGTCGTATGGTGACATACGGGCTGTACGTCTTAGGAGTTGTAAGGTCATGTAAACCGGCGTTATGAGAGCTGCTCGCTCCATGTCGGAGGGTAGACCGCTAAAGTGTCGTGGTGACACGCCACTCAGATAAATGACAGGCACCTTATATCTATAAGGTACAGAACTCGGCTTACAGGCTGACTGCTTTTTTTCTTTTTTAAACTGCTTTTTTAAAATTCTGAGCCATGAAGAAGAAAATCACCGATATATGGAAATTCATCACGTATGACATCTGGCGCATCACGGAAGATGAAGTGACTAGAACGAAATTCTCGCTCTACAATATTATCAAAACCATCTATCTCTGTATCAACCGATTTACTAAAGACCGGATGGCAAACAAGGCCTCAGCACTGACATACAGCACACTGCTTGCTATTGTGCCTATACTCGCCATCCTATTCGCCGTGGCCCGCGGATTCGGATTTGATAATCTGATGGAGCACCAGTTTCGAAGCGGCTTCGGGGGAAATATAGAAACGACGGAAGCTATTCTTTCTTTCGTCAACTCCTACCTCTCGCAAACCAAAGGCGGTATTTTCATTGGGGTAGGTCTGGTGATGTTGCTATGGACCGTGATCAATCTGGTGAGCAATATCGAAATCACTTTCAACCGTATTTGGGAAGTAAAGAAGGCGCGTTCCATGTACCGGAAGATTACGGACTATTTCTCCATGTTCCTGCTCATGCCGATTCTGATTGTGGTATCGGGCGGTCTTTCTCTGTTTGTGAGTACCGTGCTGAAGCAGATGGACGATTTCGTTTTACTGGCTCCCGTCATGAAGTTCATGATCCGCCTTATCCCATTTGTTTTGACTTGGCTGATGTTTACAGGGCTGTATATCTTCATGCCCAACACGAAAGTAAAATTCAAGCACGCTCTGATTGCAGGTATCCTGGCAGGTTCCGCTTATCAGGCCTTCCAGTTCCTGTATATCAACAGCCAGTTATGGGTATCGAAATACAATGCTATCTACGGTAGCTTCGCCGCCCTCCCCTTGTTTCTGCTTTGGCTGCAAATCTCATGGACCATCTGTCTGTTCGGAGCTGAATTGACGTATGCCGGACAAAATATCCGCAGCTTTAGTTTCGATCAGGATACCCGCAACATCAGCAGACGTTACCGGGACTTTATCTCTATCCTGATCATGTCGCTTATCGCCAAACGTTTCGAAAGGAATGAACCGCCCTATACAGCAGCAGAAATATCGGAAGAGCATCAAATCCCCATCCGGCTGACTAATCAGGTACTCTATCAATTACAAGAAATAGACTTGATCCACGAGGTAGTGACCGACCAAAAAAGTGAAGATATCGGCTACCAGCCCTCTATGGATATTAACCAGCTGAATGTAGCCATCTTGCTCGACCGACTGGATACTTATGGGTCCGAAAACTTCAAGATCGACAAGGATGAGGAATTTAATGACGAATGGAAAGTACTGACTGAATCCAGAGAAGAATACTATAAGAAGGCAAGTAAAGTGCTACTGAAAGACCTATAGAAATTCCCATAAACGTCTTTGTTTTTTACCAATTCTCAATTTCGAGAATCACATTCAGGCAAATATCTCATAATCAAGAGATTAAAGACTTCTACTTTTTCCTTTAAAAGAAACAGGTCGTTGGTTTTAAAGGAAAGCCTCCTTGGTTTTAAAGGAACGACCTCTTCCTTTTAAACCAACGAGGCTTTTTACTGTATATCTACTCCGGCAAGTCCAAGGAGTAATCTTTTTTCAATTAGTATTGATTATAAGAAATGACCTTTTCTTTCGGCTTCCTCATCTTCTTTCGTTTCTCTTTCACCGGATACCCGATTGCAATATCCAGCAATAAACGTTTGGAAGCAGGAATACCTGTCAATTGCTTGATCTCTTTTTCATCAAACCAGCCCAAGATGCAGGAACCCAGTCCTTCATTCTCTGCAGCCAATGTGATATGAGCAGCAGCGATTCCAATATCAATCAGCGGGAAATGCTTGCCTTTTACTTTTCCTCCAAGCAAGGATGTAATATTGGCAGACTCTTCTACAACCAGAATATGTACAGGGGCATCTTTGGCGAACTTATTCATGCCTAGTCCGGCTGCCGCCTTCCCCACTTTTGAAGCCAGCTCATGGTCCGTCACGACCACAAACTTCCATGGCTGCGCATTGCAGGCAGAAGGAGCCAGACGAGCAGCTTCCAGAATGCGCTCCAGCTTCTCCGCTTCTACCGGACGCTCTTTATCATACGCCCGGTCACTCTGACGAGACAGTACCAATTGCAGAAAATCCATCAGACATCTATTTTTTAATTATCTATACTGAATCATCCGGCTGATATACTTACCGATGATATCAAATTCGATATTCACTACGCTACCGATTTCAAATGTATGAAAGTTGGTATATTCGTAAGTATAAGGTATGATAGCTACCTGGAAAGTATCATCCGTCGGATTGCATACCGTCAGACTGACACCATTAACAGTCACCGAACCCTTGTCTACCGTGATATAGCCACGTTTCGCCATTTCTTTATCAAATGCATATTTAAATGTAAAATACCAGCTTCCTTCCGCATCCTTGATTTCCACACAAGTAGCCGTCTGATCTACGTGTCCCTGCACGATATGTCCATCCAGTCGGCCATTCATCATCATGCTGCGCTCTACATTCACCTTATCGCCCACTTTCAGCAAACCAAGATTCGAACGGTCCAGCGTTTCTTTCATGGCAGTTACCGTATACGTATCATCAGTCAGACTCACTACCGTCAGGCATACTCCGTTGTGAGAAATACTCTGATCAATCTTCAGCTCATTTACAAACGAACACTTAAATGTAAAGTGTATATTCTCCTGGTCTTTCACCAGTGCTACCAAAGTAGCGTACTCTTCTACGATTCCAGAAAACATAATATGAATTTTAAATTTTGAATTCAACTGAAGAGATACCTCTTCAATACGTCGTCAAAGATACGAATAAGGAAGGAAGTTGGAAAACTTTCTGTTTTTTTTCATATCTTGCAAAGATTAACTTGTGAATAAATTCCGCCTGTTCGTTCATTTAATTTTTTAAAGAGGAAAAATAAACGGAGTTTTGTGATAGGTTTTACTAAATAAGAAGAAAATATGAAAATCAAAACATCACAAATCAACATCCGGAAGATAGGACTTATTGTTCCTGTTCTCGCTTATTACCTTATTGACGGGGTATTCACTATGTTAACGACTCTAAGTGCCAGAATCTTTTCTCTCCAATCATTTGCTAGTTCCGTGGGGCAGACTATCCCTTATCTTTCCATATTCACAGTGACTTGTTCATATCTTAGCTGTCACTTATACACCAAAAAGAAAGCATGGGGGTATTGTGGCTTCATTTTATCTTTCACCTTCGTTGGTCTCTTCTATTATCTGAAAAGCGACAGCGATTATGGTATTACACTATGGGCCAGCTGTTATTTTCTGTATTCATCAATAACAGGTATTTTACTGTATATACTCTACGATTGGTTCCAAAAGAAGCAGAAACAAAAAGAACTGAAAAGACAAAACCTTCAAAGTGAACTGAAACTGCTAAAAAACCAATTGAATCCGCACTTTCTATTCAACACTCTGAATAATATTGATAGCCTGATTTGTTCCTATCCGGAGAAAGCTTCGAAATCACTGGTACAGATGTCGGAAATGATGCGATATATGATCTATGAGACCAATACTCCCGAAGTTGATCTCGCACAGGAGCTAAAATATATCCACAATTACCTTGACCTGCAACAATTACAATATGATAATCCGAATTTGGTATCATATAGGCTGGAAGGATCACCAGATAATATTCGTGTCGCTCCTATGCTGTTCATCGCATTTATTGAAAATGCCTTCAAGCATTGTACGGATAAGAAAGCTCCTGAAGCTATCCGCCTGTTTTTTCAGATTCAGAAATCCGAGATACATTTTGAAATATTCAATATGTTCGATCCGGCAAAGCAAATCAACAAAGATTCCTCCAGCGGTATCGGGTTGAATATTATAAGGCGACGACTGGATATCTTGTATCGGCGCAGATATGATTTGCAAATCAATCAGAAAAACGGTTACTTTGATGTTTCATTAACGATTAAGCTCACATGATCCATTGTATTATAGTAGAAGACGCGCCGCTAGCCGTAGACAAACTAAAGAACTTTATCAGCAAAGTACCTTTACTGGATTTGGTAGGCACCTTTGATAATGGCCTGGATGCTTTTGATTTCCTTCAATCCAATACGATAGACTTACTGTTCCTTGATATACAGATGGAACAGTTCACCGGTATTCAGTTGCTGAAAGCTCTCCATACGCGCCCGCATATCATCATCACATCCGCTTATGGAGAGTATGCCGTAGAAGGATTCGAATATGACGTCACCGACTATCTACTGAAGCCTTACTCCTTTGAACGCTTTCTAAAAGCAGTGAACAAGGTGCAGACGGAAATGGCATCCAATCCCCCAGCCCAGCCACTTCCCAAAGATTATATTTTTCTTAAAACAGAATACCGGATGGTACGCATCAACCTATGCGACATCTTATATATAGAAGGAAAAGGAGCCTATCTTCATGTGATCACTGACACTACAAGAATCATGACTTTACTCAGTTTCAAAGAGATTGAGTCGCTATTACCTGCCAAGCAGTTTATACGTATTCACAAGTCATATCTGATAGCTATTAATAAAATAGATAACATAGAACGCAATGTCGTAAAAATCGGAAATATGCGCATACCGATAGGGAAAAGTTATATGAAAGACTTTTATCAGCGATTACAATAATGGTTCTTAAACTCGTTCTTCAAATCGGTTCTTTCAAGGCAAAAAAGCAATAGATGTGAAGAAGAATCCCCCTCTCAAACACCGAATAACACGGCTTCGTGACCTTCAGTATAAAGCAAAAAAAATGGGGCTTTTCACAAAGCTCCATTTTTCAGTTTTCAATAGGTATTAGTTTTTTTTTAAGGTAAAAAGATTGTTTTCAGGATAACGGTGCAAATATAGTCGCTTTTACTGATACTCTCCAAATTATAAAACATGTCATATAACATCTTTTTGAAATTTCTTTGGATTTATTATCATTTGACGCAAAACCGCCCATAACTTGTCCGTTACAAGGGACAAATATAGGATTATTTTCTAAGTAGCCCTAATTTTTGTTTAAAAACATGCAAAAAATTACGATTTCGGGTAGTTTTCGTCCACTTTTCCGCTATGTTTTAAGACTTTCGCATCAATAAAGAAGACTATTTCTTCGGCTATATTAGTAATATGGTCGCCCGAACGCTCCAGTTTGCGGAACACACCAACCAAGTCAACACAAGTATGCGCCGTCTCCGGATGTTCACGGATATAATCTGCCAGGATGCCTGTGGCTTCCGCATTGATATCATCCAGCAGATTATCTTTGCCGAATACCGCCGTTGCCATTTCAATGTTCTCTTCGTTCAAGGCACGTTTTGCCAGTTCCAGCATGGACAATACCTCTGCCTGCATCTCTCCCAAACGCAGACGAGTCAGCAAATCGGCATCCAGCACCGGTTCTTTACAGCGAATAACGAAACGGGCTATCCCTTCTGCAAAGTCTCCCAGACGTTCCAGATTTGTATTGATTTTCAGCATTGCCAACACAAATCGGAGATCAATCGCCACCGGATTGTACAACGCAATGATATCCTCTATATCACTGTCGATCTTCAGTTCAAAGGCATTCACCCGACGTTCGCGAACCATTACCTGTTGTGCCAGTTCCTTGTCAAGTGTCATGACTGCTTCCCCTGCACGGTCAAGCTGATTGTACACCAGTGTCCACATTTCATCCACTTCTTTCTTCAATAGAATGAGTTCCGATTCTATAAACTTTACCATAGTCTATTTATATATAAATGATTAATATTCTCGTTTTTCACAAACACTCCGGTGGCGCTTAGCCGAAACGTCCTGTGATATAATTCTGGGTAGCCTCTTTCTCAGGGTTGGTGAATATCCTTTTCGTATCACCATACTCTACCATCTCTCCCAAGTAGAAGAAAGCCGTCTTGTCACTGACACGTGCTGCCTGCTGCATATTGTGAGTTACGATCACGATTGTATAGTCCTTCTTCAGTTCATGAATCAATTCCTCTACTTTGGCTGTAGAAATAGGATCGAGCGCAGAAGCCGGTTCATCCATCAACAGTACCGAAGGAGATACCGCCATGGCACGGGCAATACAGAGACGTTGCTGCTGTCCGCCGGATAAAGCATAGGCAGACTCTTTCAGTTTATCTTTCACCTCATTCCAAAGCGCAGCCCCTTTCAGCGTCTCTTCTACCCGCTGACGGATGAAAGCGTTATCTTTCACTCCATTGACGCGAAGCCCGTAAGCGACATTCTCGAATATGCTTTTCGGGAAAGGGTTAGGGCGTTGGAAAACCATGCCCACATTCTTGCGAAGCTCGTCCACTTCCACCCCTTTGGCATAAATATTATGCCCGTCAATCCGGATTTCACCTTCCAGACGGGTAGCGGGAATCAAGTCGTTCATCCGGTTGAAAAGACGAAGGAAAGTCGATTTACCACATCCCGACGGTCCGATAAAGGCAACTACAGACTTTTCTTCAATCTCCATGCTGATCCCTTTCAAGGCATGAAAATCACCATACCAGAAGTTTACATCACGCGCATCTATTTTTATTGTATCCATATACTTATCAATTCGTTTTTACTCTTTTCTCGAAATATTTTCTCAATGCGTTTGCCAGCAGATTAACCAGAAGGATAATCACAATCAGTACCAAAGCCGTACCATAAGCCAACGGCAACTGCGCTTCCATATCCGTTCCGCTGGTCGAAATCACATACAGGTGATACGGCAGCGCCATACACTGGTCCAGAATGCTCGTCGGCAACTGCGGCAGGAAGTAAGCGGCACAGGTAAACAGAATCGGTGCCGTCTCGCCTGAAACACGTCCCAAAGCAAGGATTAATCCCGTAATGATGTTCGGCATCCCCATCGGAAGAATCACATGCCAGATCGTCTGCAATCTGGTAGCCCCCAATGCCCTGCTTCCTTCACGCATACTGTCGGGAATCGCTTTCAATGCCTCCTCCGTAGTACGAATAACCAAAGGTACGCAAAGTAAACCTAACGTCAAAGAACCCGCCAGAATACTGTCACCAAAGCCCATATAATTGACAAACAGCGCCATACCGAACAGACCGAAAACGATAGAAGGAATACCGCTCAGATTGTTCGTCATCACTCGTATAAAACGTACCAGCTTCCCTTTCGGAGCATATTCATTCATATAGATTCCACTCATCACTCCCACTGGAAAAGCGAAAAGCGCACTGCCAACCATCAGATAGAAAGTACCGACAATAGCCGGCCAGATACCTCCGCCGGTCATCCCGTCCGTAGGTGCCGAAGTGATGAACTCCCAACTGATAGCGCCCGCTCCCTTATATATAATGAAACCGAGAATCGCAAACAAAATCAACACTATGCAGAGACTCAACAACCGGAAAATTCCGAAAGCCAGCCTCTGAGAACGGTGTTTCGCTTTATTATTACTTCGTATTTCCATATCACTTGCTACGTTTTATTCCTTTAGAAGAGATATACTCCACGCTAAAGTTGATGATTAATGTTATAAAGAACAGTACGCCCCCCAACAGGAACAACGCTTCGTAGTGCGGTCCTCCTGCCGGAGCTTCTCCCAGTTCCGCCGCAATCGTTGCCGGAATCGTGCGGAGCGGTTCGAGAATTGTTGTCGGTATCACTGCGGCATTACCCGTTACCATCAATACTGCCATCGTCTCTCCGATAGCACGTCCGATGCCCAACACCACGCCAGAAGTGATTCCGGAGATCGAATAGGGAATCACGACCTTATATATAGTCTGCCACTGCGAAGCTCCCAGCGCCAGACTTGCTTCCCGCATCGAACGCGGACAATTGCGCATGGCATCTTCGGTAACTGTTATGATAGTAGGCAGCGCCATGATAGCCAGGATGATACTTCCCGCCAAACCGCTCTCCCCTACCGGCAGATCAAAGAATTTCTGAATCAGCGGAACGATGACGATCAGGCCGAAAAAACCATAAACCACCGAAGGAATACCACTCAGCAGCTCAATAATCGGTTTCAGCCAGTTACGCACCTTCGGATTGGCGACCTCAGACATATAGATAGATACCGAAAGCCCGAACGGAAGTGCAAAAAGTATAGCGAACAGACTCACCCACAAGGTACCCGCTATCAACGGCAGAAACCCGAATAAGGCGGCAGGAGTCGCTGTCGGAAACCATTCGGCACCCGCAAAGACATCCTTTACCGAAATGGTATTATCCTTGATAAAATGCACTGCATCGGGCTGCACTATAAATTTCTGCGGGACAAAAGCCACGATACCGGGCGTCTTCTCCACCAACTGCGTGATTCTTTCGCCAGCATACTCGTAAGCCGGACCCAGTTCTTCCTCCGTATAATACTCCGTGATGTCTTCCAAACGAAAAACCCGGATAGGGAGATCCTCCCCACCGAGTTCTTTCCAATTCGTTATCTCCTCGTCGAAAACGTCCTTTATCTGAGCAGGACTCAGCGTATTTACCTTATTGCCTTTGTTCAAAGCCAACACGTACCCTTCTTCAATCACCTTGCTATTGAACAGCCCGAAAGCCTCCGTAAACAGGAAAAGCACGATCAGCAGGATTGTAATACTTGTTACGAAACCGCTACAAGTCAGAATTCCTTCTATTATTTTCTCAAAAATCTTCTTCATACCTATTGGTTTTCTGATGCAAAGAAAGCAACTCCTTATTAAGGAGGTGTGACTAACGTTTGAAGGAAGTATTTCAATGCTGTTACATTTGTGTTACAAACATTATTTCTCCCTTATCTGAAACAAAAATGTAATATGCGATTGTTTTATTTGCACCAACAATAAAAAGAATAATTATGAAAGTGAGAAGAAATTTATTAATCGCCCTTTCCCTTCTGTCTCTCAGCGCCAACGCACAGCGTATCAAAGGCAGCGACACCGTATTGCCTGTTGCCCAACAAACAGCAGAGCGATTTATGAATCAGCATCCGGATGCGCGGGTCACTGTCACCGGAGGAGGCACCGGGGTCGGCATCTCCGCACTGATGGATAATACGACGGATATTGCCATGGCTTCCCGTCCGATCAAATTCAGCGAAAAGATGAAAACCAAAGAAGCCGGACAAGAGGTGGACGAGGTGATCGTAGCCTACGACGCCCTTGCCGTAGTGGTGCACCCTTCCAATCCGGTGAAACAGCTCACCCGCCAGCAGCTGGAAGATATCTTCCGCGGAAAAATCACCAACTGGAAGCAAGTGGGCGGAGACGACCGCAAAATAGTTGTCTATTCCCGCGAAACCTCTTCGGGAACTTACGAATTCTTCAAGGAAAACGTGCTGAAAAACAAGAACTATATGGCAGGCAGCCTTTCCATGCCCGCCACAGGTGCTATCATCCAGTCCGTCAGCCAGACGAAGGGAGCCATCGGGTACGTCGGGCTGGCATACGTATCTCCCCGCACCAAAACGCTTTCCGTTTCGTATGACGGAAGCCACTACGCCGCCCCGACAGTGGAGAACGCAACGAACAAGACTTATCCCATTGTCCGCCCCCTTTATTACTATTATAATGTGAAGAACAAAGAGCAGGTAGCTCCTCTGATCAACTTCATTCTTTCGCCCGAAGGACAGGAGATTATAAAAAAGAGCGGTTATATTCCAGTAAAATAAAAAAAATGTCCTACTTTTGTAGCCTATAAATAGAGTTAACATTTTAACGTTATGACAGATATTAAAAACGAAGACACAGGCGATAAGAAAAGCCTGAACTTTATTGAACAGGCAGTAGAGAAGGATTTGAAGGAAGGTAAAAATGGTGGAAAAGTGCAGACCCGCTTCCCGCCCGAGCCGAACGGATACCTTCACATCGGTCATGCCAAAGCTATTTGCCTTGATTTCGGCATCGCTGCCAGACATGGCGGTGTATGTAACCTTCGTTTCGACGACACAAACCCGACCAAAGAGGACGTGGAATACGTAGAAGCCATCAAAGAAGATATTCAATGGCTTGGCTACCAATGGGGAAACGAATACTACGCTTCCGACTATTTCCAGCAATTATGGGACTTCGCCATCCGCCTCATCGAGGAAGGAAAAGCATATATCGACGAGCAAACAGCTGAACAGATTGCCCAGCAAAAAGGTACTCCCACGCAAGCAGGTGTGAACAGCCCGTACCGTGACCGCCCAATCGAAGAAAGCCTGGAACTCTTCAAGAAGATGAACAGCGGTGAGATAGAAGAAGGCGCTATGGTACTCCGTGCCAAAATCGACATGGCCAATCCTAATATGCACTTCCGCGACCCGATCATCTATCGTGTCGTGAAGCATCCGCACCACCGCACAGGTACTACCTGGAAGGCTTATCCGATGTACGACTTCGCCCACGGACAGAGTGACTTCTTCGAAGGAGTAACCCACTCTCTGTGTACGCTCGAATTTGTGGTACACCGTCCGCTCTATGATCTCTTCATCGACTGGCTGAAAGAAGGTAAGGATCTGAACGACAACCGTCCCCGTCAGACTGAGTTCAACAAGCTGAACCTGAGCTACACGCTGATGAGCAAACGCAACCTGCTGACGCTGGTAAAAGAAGGATTGGTGAACGGATGGGACGATCCCCGTATGCCGACTATCTGCGGCTTCCGCCGTCGTGGTTATTCTCCGGAATCTATTCATAAATTTATCGATAAAATCGGTTATACGACTTACGATGCCCTGAACGATATCGCATTGCTGGAAAGTTCCGTACGTGACGATCTGAACAGCCGTGCTACCCGCGTATCTGCTGTCATCAACCCGGTGAAACTCATCATCACCAACTATCCGGAAGGACAAGTGGAGGAACTGGAAGCTATCAACAATCCGGAAGATCCGGAAGCAGGAAGCCACATGATCGAGTTCAGCCGTGAATTATGGATGGAACGCGAAGACTTTATGGAAGACGCGCCCAAGAAATATTTCCGCATGACTCCGGGACAGGAAGTACGCCTCAAAAACGCTTACATCGTAAAATGTACCGGATGCAAGAAGGATGAGAACGGCGTAATCACAGAAGTATATTGTGAATATGACGCGAACACCCGCAGCGGTATGCCGGATGCCAACCGCAAAGTGAAAGGTACGCTCCACTGGGTAAGCTGCAACCACTGCCTGCAAGCAGAAGTACGCCTCTACGACCGTCTGTGGAAAGTAGAAAACCCACGCGACGAACTGGCTGCCATCCGTGAAGCAAAGAACTGCGAAGCTCTGGAAGCAATGAAGGAAATCATCAATCCGGATTCTTTGAAAGTTCTGCCGAATTGCTATATCGAGAAGTTTGCGGCAACCTTGCCTGTGCTCTCATACCTGCAATTCCAACGCATCGGTTATTTCAATATCGACAAAGACTCGACTCCGGAGAAACTTGTATTCAACCGCACGGTAGGATTAAAGGATACCTGGGGCAAAATCAATAAATAAAATTCAGCCCTCACAGGCTACTTAAACATAAAAAGGCAGTGCCAAAAGCCGAATAAGGAATAAATCTATGATATTATTCAGGCACGGATTACACGGATTGCACGGATTTAAAGAGTTCACGTAACTTACAAGCCGCTTCAATCTGTGTAATCCGTGCCTAAACATCTTTTTAGCGCTGCTTTATTCAAATCAAAATAAATCAGAATGGGGAGAAAAAATTCACCGTCCGCAAATAAAGAACTAAACGAGTTAATCGCTCAATATGAAACGGCAAAAGCAGAAAACCGACAACTCTATCTGGACGGAGACCAACTAGCCGACATTGCTGACCGATACGCTGCCGAACGGAAATTCGACGAAGCGCAAGAGGTCATAACTTACGGCCTCCACCTGCATCCCGACAGCACAGATCTACTGGTAGAGCAGGCCTATCTTTATCTTGATACCGGTAAAATACCTCTGGCGAAAAAAGTTGCAGAAAGCATCACAGATGATTATATTACTGATGTAAAAATGCTGAAAGCGGAACTTCTGCTGAACGAAGGACAACTGGAAGCAGCCCGAAGCACATTAGATACCATAGAAGATACGGATGAACTGGAAACAATTATTAACATCATCTATCTCTATATGGATATGGGATACCCCGAAGCCGCCAAGGAATGGTTGGATAAAGGTACCCCCCGATTCGGTAAAAAAGAAGATTTCATAGCTGTCATGGCAGACTATCTCGCAGGCACCAATGAACTCGAAGCCGCATCGACCTATTACAATCAACTGATTGATATGGACCCTTACAATGCCAGTTACTGGGTGGGACTTGCCAAATGCCGCTTTGCAGCTGAAGACAGCGAAAAAGCAATCGAAGCCTGTGACTTTGCACTGGCTGCCGACGAGACGTTTGGAGAAGCCTACGCTTACCGCGGACATTGCTATTTCTATCTGAACAACTCGGATGCCGCCATTGAGAATTATACAAAGGCGATAGAATACAAAGCCTTTCCTCCCGAAATGGGTTACATGTTTTTGGGGATGGCATATTCCAACAAAGGAGCATGGCAAGAAGCAGACGATTGCTACCAACGTGTCATCGACCGTTTTGTAGCAGACGGAGCCGGCAACTCTCCTCTATTGATAGATACTTATACCAACAAAGCTGTAGCCGCCTCCCAACTAGGCAAGCATGAGGAAGCGCATCTGTTATGTAAAAAAGCCAAAAAGATCCAGCCGGATGATCCCGGTATCCATCTGACAGAAGGTAAACTCTACATGAAGGAAGGTCAGAAAAAAAAGGCAGTCAAGGCTTTTGACAAAGCACTGGTGATGGAACCGAGTGCAGAAATGTGGTATTTGGTAGCTTCGGCCTATTCGGACGCAGAGTACTTATATCAAGCCAAACTCTGTTTTGAAGAGTCATACCGGATTGATCCCAACTATGCAGACGTCACAGAGAAACTGAGTATTCTCAGTCTGATGCATAACGAGATAGACGACTTCTTCAAGTACAACAGTGAAAGTGCCCATCCGATCAGCGAGGACATCATTCTGGATCTGCTGTCCAGACCTAACCAAACGGAGGAAGGCGAACAAATGCTCAAAGAAGTCTGGAAGCGCATGAAGAAAGAGAAAGGAAATAAATAATCATATTAATAAACTTTAGCCCAAAAACACATGGAATCAGTAGCTTTTATCCAGTGGTGTCTCGAACATCTGAATTATTGGACAATCACTTTATTAATGACTATAGAAAGCTCCTTCATCCCTTTCCCATCGGAAGTGATCATCCCGCCGGCAGCATACAAAGCAGCTGTCAATGACGAGCTTAATATTTACTTGGTAGTCTTATTTGCCACCATCGGTGCAGATATCGGCGCATTAATCAACTATTATCTGGCCAAATGGCTGGGACGTCCCATTATTTATAAATTTGCCAACAGCCGCATCGGGCACATGTGTCTGATCGACGAAGCCAAAGTACAACATGCCGAATCTTATTTCGACAAGCATGGCGCACTTTCCACCTTCATCGGCCGATTGATTCCGGCAGTTCGCCAACTGATTTCCATACCGGCAGGACTTGCCCGCATGAAAATGCACACCTTCCTGTTGTATACCACTATCGGAGCCGGATTATGGAATACAATCCTCGCCGTAATCGGGTATTACCTCTCGACAGTGCCCGGCATCGAAAGCGAAGAACAACTGATTGCCAAAGTAACAGAATACAGCCACGAAATCGGCTATTGCTTCATCGCAATCGGAATATTCATCGTGGGCTTTCTGGTTTATAAAGGAATGAAGAGAAATAAATAATAAGTAATAGGTAATAAGTATTAGGTATTAACCGAAGCTGCTGTGTTATTAGCTTATCCGCACGGTTTAATACTTAATACTTATTACCTATTACTTATTACTTATTACTTAAAAATTAAACTGCACTCCTACGCCCAGTACTTCTTTGAATTGCAGGCGTGATCCTTTGCTGCCGTCTTTCTGAACTATTTTGATATCATCGTCATAGACCATATTGGTAGTCAGCGTAGTGGAGAACCATTTGTTGATTGCCATATTAATCTGCACTTCCCAGTTCACATCAATATTCTGAGGTTTATGCAAGTAGTCAGAATACAAGTCCAGACGGGAATATACAGTCATGTTCTTTAAGAATTCATATTTCACCTCTCCTTTCAGATTAGCACCGAAGCTCGACAAAAGATGTTTGCCGGGATCGACACCAAAAGCGCCTTCATCAGACAAACGGTCATTTAGAACAAAGGTGCCGCGCCAAGAGGCAGGAGACAATACAACCGTGAAAATCTTTCCCGGATCATATGTGAATCCCAAACCGGTAGTCAGATATGCCGGAGACATAAATTCGGAGATAGCGACATCCTTATTGACTGAATAGTCGTATCCTGGCGAGAATTGTGTCTGGAAAGTGGTAAATGCACTTGCATACCAGTTTTTGGCGATAGAATACCCATAGTTGGTATTCATATATATTTTATCATTGGCCTTTCTCATGCCATCCTCCCCTGTCTTATTCAAGCCATAAGCCAGTTCAAGACGGTTGTTCCATATATGCTTTCCCTTTTTATAGTTAGCCTGATAAGTACCTTGCAAGTCAAAAGCGACAGAATTGTCACCTCCGGCAGACCAGTTGGTCAAACTAACCTGCGTCAGTTTGAGTCCGGCAAAACCTTCCGTTGTCCAGGGAGAAGTTTGTGTACTATCGGTCGTTTGAGCCGACAAGTGTGCAGCGCCCATACCTAACAGGGCGATGAAGAAAAATCGAATTTTGTCCATGTGGTTAAGGTTTAATGTAAAGTAATAGGTAATAGGTATTAAGTAATAAGTATTAAGTAATACTCCGCATAATTAATGCCAATAATGAAATAAGCGACTTCGGCTAATACTTATTACCTAATACTTATTACTTAATACCTAATACCTAATACTTATTACTTAATACCTAATACTTATTACCTATTCTTTAACTGCCGCCAATGCCTTCTCATAGTCAGGTTCCTGAGTAATCTCCGGAACAAGTTCCGTATATGCCACTTTGCCGTCTTTGCCGATTACGACTACTGCACGTGCCAGTAAGCCTGCCAACGGTCCGTCTGCCATACGCAGTCCGTAGCTCTCGTCAAAATCAGAGAAACGGAAATCTGACAATGGGATTACGTTTTCGATGCCTTCCGTCGTACAGAAACGTGCGTGGGCAAAAGGAAGGTCTTTGGAGATAGCCAATACTACCGTATCTTTCAGACCTGCTCCCATTTTATTAAATTTGCGTACCGATGTTGCACAGACACTGGTATCCAGACTTGGAAACATATTTAGAATCACATTTTTGCCGTTCAGGTCTTTCAGGGAGAAAGAAGACAAATCTGTTTTTACTAACTCAAAGTCAGGAGCGACTTTACCTACTTGTATAAATTCACCGATCAGTTTCACCGGTTGTCCTTTGAAATTTGTTGTTGCCATATTGCATTTACATTTTAAAATTACTTTATAATAAAAACAACTTATCCCCGGAATATGTTCACACGAAAACCTTTTCTAAAATCAATTTGTTATTCCTCCACAAATTCACAGAGTATTCATTTAAAATTAAAGAACGTATGGAAACTGTTTTCAATGAGATCAAACATTCAGTAAAAAACTGGTGGACCTCTCTCCTGTTAGGAATCGTGTATATTATTGTCGCCCTTTGGCTTATGTTCTCACCTCTCAGCAGCTATGTGGCACTTAGCATCGTTTTCAGCATATCGATGCTGATAAGCGGTATTCTCGAAATTATATTCTCCCTCAGCAACCGCAAGGGAGTACCGAGTTGGGGCTGGTATCTGGTAGGAGGAATTATCGACCTTATCTTAGGTATTTACCTGATTGCCTATCCGATGGTCAGCATGGAAGTGATTCCGTTCATCATCGCCTTCTGGCTCATGTTCCGGGGCTTTTCCTCTACCGGCTATTCCATCGACCTCAAACGTTACGGCACCCGCGACTGGGGCTGGTATATGGCCTTCGGTATCCTCGCCATCATCTGTGCTCTCATCATATTGTGGCAACCGGCAGTAGGTGCATTGTACGTGGTCTACATGATTTCCTTTACTTTCTTCATCATCGGACTTTTCCGCGTCATGCTTTCGTTCGAATTGAGGAATCTGCATAAAAGAAAATAAAAATCTTTCGGTAGTTACTTCGTATTTTGTTTATCTTTGTAGGCAATTTACACGAATCAATAAACTAAAAAAGAAGAAAAATTATGGCAATGCATACTTGGTTTGAGTGCAAAATCCGTTACGAGAAAACGATGGAAAACGGAATGCAGAAGAAAGTGACTGAACCTTATCTGGTAGATGCACTCAGCTTTACAGAAGCAGAAGCACGTATTATCGAGGAGATGACTCCATTTATAACAGGAGAATTTACAGTATCGGACATTAAACGTGCCAACTATAGCGAACTTTTCCCCAGCGACGAGGAAAGTGCCGACCGCTGGTTTAAGTGCAAACTTATCTTTATCACCCTTGACGAAAAAAGCGGTGCAGAGAAAAAAACTTCTACCCAAGTGTTGGTTCAGGCTGCCGACTTGCGTGACGCAGTGAAGAAGCTGGATGAAGGCATGAAAGGAACGATGGCCGATTACCAGATCGGTATGGTATCCGAGACCCCGTTGATGGATGTATATCCTTACAGTGCCGGACCGAATGACAAACCAGAGTTTGATCCGTCAAAAGCATAAGTAACCATGAGTATTGCTGACAATCTTAAGCAAGTGCTGGCCGAACTCCCACAAGGAGTCCGGCTGGTTGCTGTCTCAAAATTCCATCCCAATGAAGCGATAGAAGAGGCTTATCAGGCGGGACAGCGTATTTTCGGAGAAAGCAAAGTGCAGGAAATGACAGCTAGATACGAAACGTTGCCGAAGACATCGAATGGCATTTTATCGGGCACTTGCAGACAAACAAGATCAAATACATGATCCCCTACGTAGCGATGATACATGGAATCGATACGTACAAACTGCTGACGGAAGTCAACAAGCAAGCTGCCAAAGCGGGACGTATCGTGAACTGTCTGTTACAAATTCACGTTGCACAGGAAGAGACCAAGTTCGGTTTCAGCCCCGAAGAATGCAAGGATATGCTGCATGCCGGCGAATGGAAAGAACTGTCTCACGTACGCATCTGCGGATTGATGGGAATGGCAAGCAACACCGATGATGTTGAACAAATTAACCGGGAATTTTGTTTACTGAATAGGCTCTTTCAGGAAATAAAAGCAAACTGGTTTGCCGATTCGGATACTTTCCGTGAATTGTCGATGGGTATGTCACATGACTATCACGAAGCAATCGCCGCAGGAAGCACTCTGGTACGGGTAGGAAGCAAGATATTCGGAGAAAGAAACTATTAATCAGTAGCCAACTACTTTAAAAAGATATAATTATGACCGATTTAAAAACTACTTTCGCAGGGCTTTCTCTCAGAAACCCAATCATTATCAGTAGTTCGGGACTGACCAACAGTGCCGGCAAAAATAAGAGACTGGCAGAAGCAGGTGCAGGTGCCATCGTACTGAAATCTCTGTTTGAGGAGCAAATCATGCTGGAAGCGGATCAACTGAAAGATCCCGCTTTTTATCCGGAAGCAAGCGATTATCTGGAAGAATATATCCGTGAACACAAATTAGCTGAATATCTCACCTTAATCAAGGAAAGCAAAAAAGAGTGTAACATCCCCATCATAGCCAGCATCAACTGCTATTCGGATGCGGAATGGATAGACTTTGCCAAACAGATACAGGAAGCCGGTGCCGATGCACTGGAAATCAATATTCTGGCATTGCAATCGGATGTACAATATACGTACGGTTCATTTGAGCAGCGTCATATCGACATCCTGCGTCATATCAAACGGACAGTAAGCATTCCGGTGATTATGAAACTGGGGGACAACCTGACAAATCCTGTAGCTCTGATCGATCAGCTGTACGCTAACGGAGCAGCTGCAGTGGTTCTCTTCAACCGTTTCTACCAGCCGGATATCAATATCGAGAATATGGAACAAATATCCGGTGCAGTATTCAGCACTTCCACCGATCTTGCCACTCCTCTCCGTTGGATTGGAATCGCATCCTCAGTGGTAGACAAAATCGATTATGCAGCCTCCGGTGGTGTTTCCAGTCCGGAAGCAGTAGTAAAAGCAATCCTTGCCGGAGCTACTGCCGTAGAAGTTTGCAGCGCTGTCTATCAGAACACGAACGCATTCATCGGAGAATCCACCCGCTTCTTATCTGCATGGATGGAACGGAAAGGTTTCGAAAGCATCGCTCAGTTCAAAGGAAAACTGAATATTAAAGACGTTCAAGGCATCAATACGTTCGAACGTACGCAATTCCTAAAATATTTCGGTAAGAAAGAAAATTAAGAATGAAGGACTAGAAACAAAGAATAAAAAAGAAGAATGAAGAATCCGCCGGCGCATTTATACTACCGGTAATTCTTCATTCTTCTTTTTTTTAGTTCTTTATTATTTATAACAGATTACTGGCCAACTCACTCAACTGACTGCGTTCACCTTTCACCAGATTGACATGTGCAAAGATATTCTGGTCTTTCATACGGTCGATCATATATACAAGACCATTAGACTGACTATCCAGATACGGCTGGTCAATCTGCTGGATATCTCCTGTAAACACCATCTTCGTACCTTCGCCTGCACGGGTAATGATCGTTTTTATTTCATTCGGGGTCAGGTTCTGCGCTTCGTCAATGATACAGTACATTTCACTCAAACTACGTCCGCGGATAAATGCCAGCGCTTCAATCACCAGTTGCTCGCTCTTCTGCATATCTTCGATACGTTTCACTTCGGTCGAGTTAGCGGCAAACTGACGTTTGATCACATTCAGGTTGTCAAACAGCGGTTGCATATATGGAGCAACTTTTTCCTGTGCGTCTCCCGGAAGGAAACCGATATCCTTGTTGGACAACGCCACCACCGGACGTGCCAACAATACTTGCTTATAATCAGTCAACTTGCCTAAAGCTGCCGCTAAAGCCAGCAATGTCTTACCCGTTCCTGCTTTTCCTGTCAATGCCACCAGTTTGACGTTCGGATCGTTCAGTATCTCGAAAGCAAAACTCTGTTCGGCATTACGAGGTTCAATACCATAGTTGCGTCCCTTCGTGACGCGGCAAATGGAATGGGTAAAAGGATTGTATCGTGCCAGTACACTGTTCCGGTCACTTTTCAGAACGAAGCATTCGTTAGGATGAATGACGTCTTTAAAGTCAAATTCACTCAGGTCGATGCCTTCTTTGGAGGAATAGATACGGTCGATTAATGCCGGATCCACGTTTTCAAAGATCTCATTGGATTTCTCGAATATATCGACATTGGATACTTTATCTGTGATATAGTCTTCGCTGGTAATGCCGATGGAACGTGCCTTCATACGCAGGTTCACATCCTTGGTCACTAAGATAGCCGGAGTCTTCGGATATTTACCCGCCAGATATTCAACGGCTGCCAATATCAGATGATCGGGTTTCTTCACCGGAAAAGATTCATGAACTTTGGGAGCATCCACATTGCCGGGGACAATGAACAGGCGTCCCAATCCTTCTCCCAGACTCACTCCTTTAGAGAAAAGTTCGTCACTTGTCAGCAAATCCAGTTCCCGGACAAACTCACGGGCATTGAAATTAATCTGCTCGTTTCCTTTCTTGAACTTGTCCAGTTCTTCCAGTACGACAAGGGGGAGATAAATATCATTTTCCTGAAAATTCTTCAAACAATTATAGTCGTGAAGAATAACATTTGTGTCAATTACAAAATTTTTCTTAGTTCCCATGATTTCTTAGATTTTAATGTTGATATTTGCAGTCTCATTCATCAATCCTCCGTTTACAGTTGGAATGATGGTTCTAAAGATAAACAATTTTGCGAGCAATAAAGATTGCCCGGAGTTAAATATTATAAAACATGGATTATCAGAACACTTTAAAGTACTTATATGAAAGTGCACCGATGTTTCAGCAAATAGGTGGTAAAGCATATAAGCCAGGTTTAGAGACAACACACAAATTGGACGAACATTTAGGTCATCCGCATCAAGAATTCAGAACGATACATATCGCCGGGACAAATGGAAAAGGTTCCTGTTCGCATACGATCGCTGCCGTGCTACAAGCCGCGGGCTATAAAGTCGGGTTATTCACTTCCCCGCATCTGATTGATTTCCGCGAGCGTATCCGTATCAACGGTGAAATGATTCCCGAAGAGTATGTGGTCAACTTTGTAGAAGACCACCGTTCCTTTTTCGAACCTCTGCACCCTTCTTTCTTCGAACTTACCACGGCAATGGCATTCCGCTATTTTGCCGATCAGAAGGTAGATGTGGCAGTGATCGAGGTAGGCATGGGCGGACGTCTGGACTGTACCAATATCATCACCCCCGATCTGTGTGTTATTACCAATATCGGTTTCGACCATATGCAATATCTGGGCCACACACTGACTAAAATAGCCAAAGAAAAGGCAGGAATTATCAAAGAAGATGTTCCGGTAGTAGTGGGAAAAGTATCCGGAGCGGTGAAAAGAGTATTTACGATGAAAGCCAAGGCAATGAATACCTTCATCACCTTCTCGGAAGAATTAAAGAGTTTCACCCATGTGCAATATTTGTCATATGATAACCTGAAAGAGTCCAGAGCCGATTTGCAGGAATTATTGGAGGAGGAAATAAAACTTCAGCAGATACAGACGCTTCCAATGAAAATGATGCAATTTGTCTCTCTTATCAACCCGGCTGACGCCATACGTGCGATAGACAGAATCATGGATAAAAGAAAAGACGCAATATCCATTCATAATTCCAGTTTTATGACGGGATTATACTACGAACTGAGCGGTCTCTGTCAAACAGAAAATTGTCTCACAATCCTGGCAGCCCTGGATATTTTAAAGAACCTGGGATATGAAATCTGTAATAAAGATTACCATACCGGATTCTCTAATGTATGCGAGATGACCGGTCTGATGGGACGCTGGCAGAAACTCCAAAGCTATCCTGACCTCATCTGCGACACAGGTCACAACGCTGATGGCTTTAAAAGTATTCGCAAGCAATTGAAGTATATACACGAAAAGTTGCATCAGGAATTGCATATTGTATTCGGCATGGTCAGCGACAAGGATATCAGCAGTGTTCTGGAACTGTTGCCGAAAGACGCCACCTACTATTTCACCAAAGCGAGCGTGAAACGTGCAATGCCGGAGGATGAGCTGATGAAAATGGCTTCGGAAGCGGGACTGAAAGGCACCTCCTACCCTACCGTAGTGGATGCCGTACGGGCAGCAAAAGAAAACTGCCCCCCTAAAGACTTCATCTTCGTGGGAGGCAGCAGTTTTATTGTCGCCGATTTGTTAGCGAACCGCGATACACTCAATCTCCACTAACGCATCCTTCGGCAAAGCCTTTACGGCCACAGCCGAACGTGCCGGAAAAGCTCCGTCAAAATACGTAGCATATACGCCGTTCATTCCGGCAAAGAAAGACATATCCTGGAGAAATACAGTCGTTTTTACAATGTTTCCCATTGTCAGCCCTGTTTCTTCCAGGATGTGTTTTATATTCTCCAACGACTGGCGTGCCTGTTCTTCAATTCCTTCCGCCATCTTTCCGGTAGCCGCATCGATAGGCAACTGACCCGATACGAATACCATTCCATTGGCTTCTATCGCCTGACTATAAGGACCGATAGCTCCCGGTGCTTTTTCACTGCAAATTACTTTTTTCATATTTATCTTCTTTTTTCTGTTTACCAATCCTCAAAGGTAGTAAAAAAATGCCTCTCGCAAAACGAATTTTGCAAGAGGCAACCATATTTCTGCTTATTAAAGACTATTCGGCTTTTTCTGTTTTTTCTTCTTCGGCAGATGCTTCAGCAGGAGTTTCTCTCGACACATTCACTGTTACATTTACAGAAGTTGGCTGCGGCTGATATGGCATACGATTCTTCGGATCTTCACCATACTGATTAGGACCTACCGTACCATCGGCAAACAACATATAGAGACTGAACACCCATCCGATGATAGGAACACAGCAAATGAGTATCAACCAACCGGACTTGTTTAAGTCATGCAACCGCTTCACGCCCTGCGCCAAAGAGAACCATATGGAAGCTATTCCCGCTACGATACCAATCAAGATACCAAACAGGGAACCACCCGCGGAACCGGCAGCCGCACCAAGAAACAAAGTAGCTAAACCGAGAGAATAGGCAACACCAAAAACGATACCACCGATAATACCAGACAGGAAATATTCGATCCTACGAATACGACCGTCAAAAGAAAAAGGAGCTTTGAACATAATTTTATTAAGTTTATGTGAATAAATAGTTGATTGTAATCTTGATATGCTAGCAAAGATATAAAATAAATTAAATAAAGAAAGCTTTTATGCAAAAAAGTATGTATCAATATTGAGTTAACCCCATCCATACATTTAAAGAAAAAAACATGTTTTTTGCCGTCATCCGTCACTTTTAGAGCCAATATATTGATATACAATCACATAGCAGTAATAACAAGCAGTGATGGCAAAGTGATGGTAAAACTTCCCGGCATTTTGCCGTCACTCCGAATCGCAGCTTTGCCGTCACCAGTATCATTCGGTCACTAAAGTACCAGCAAATGCTTTCTGTATTTTATAATTTTACAACCTTATAAAGCCTTCCCCTGTTCGTATGTTTCGAGGGTATCCCTGCTTTTTGCAGTAGCCTTCCAAAGTAATTGACCTTATTGGAAGATAAAGGAATAGTCGATTTCTTCTGCAAATAATTCAATATATCCATTAAATACAGGTATTCTCCTTCCTCATGATCCTCAGCACCTCTAAAGTAACGATAGAACAACTGCACCATTGGCGGAGTCTGCTCAAACTCCTGATTACTTTCCGTCATAACGGCTTCATCTTCATCATCAAACCAGTAACGTTCTCCATGATAAATCTCATACATAGCCTGTGCATACAACTGTCCGTAGTCAATAGGGCGGGTCGTATCAATAGTATCAGTTACTTCTATACAGATAAAACGGCGGCTGCCGGAAGGATCAGTCAGCAAATCCTTCTGATTGCTGGTTCCTATAAACGAAGCATAACGCCGAAGTTCCTGTATGGAATTACCATAAGGCTTACGAAGATTCACCACAGGTTTCTGAAGAATATGTTTGAGAAATCCCTGTTGAGTCAGAGTCACCTGATCAAATTCATCAATATTGATTAGTGCAAAACGGTTCAGATACATTTCCGCATCCCGTTTACGGCCGAAATCGATGCTATCTGTATAGTATCCGCGAAGTTCCGGTGGCATCAGATCCCGACAAAAAGTTGATTTACGGGTACCCTGCGCACCGACCAATAACGGAGATGTGCTGTTCGCATGCTGTTTATCCTATTTTCACTTACACATAATACCACCATATCGCGTTTTATATTAATTTACACTAGAATAGTTTATTACCATTTCTGATAATCAGCTTTATTATAATAATACCGCTTATAAAAACATAGTAGATTCTATCTCACTATTCATAAAACTGAAATCTCATTTTCTTCTTCGACTTAAAAAACTTCCCTATTTTTAGTTCTTTACTATGTGCCATTTTATAAGGTGCCACTAACTCCTTTAGTAATTCATATAGTATCTGATTTACTAATAACATATCTTTATATATATCCCTTAATTGTTCTTCATCATCATAATAGTGCTTATCTTTATAACCTATAAAAAACATATCAGATTTATTAGGGTCACATTGGGGAGCTGTAAATCTAAACATAACTTTACTAGGATGAACCCACTTGCAGCCCTCTTTGTATATTTCTGATATTCCGGAATATCTCTTATTTAATTCTCCGCAAAGATAGCCGGCAGTAAGATATTGTTTACCTATACAAAGTTTATTAGTAGGTTTGCCGTCCATGAAATATTTAAAGAAACGTTCTTTATCTCTATATAAGAGACAAGCATAAACTTCCAAACAGCAATCTACCTGCATCCTAATAAAGTGTATAGCAGATAATTTATGTTTTGATAAAGCATTAAAAGCCGAATTATTCTCTAAAGCATACATTATAATGATATACATAAACATATATAAAGGATAGTGATTGTCTGGATTAATACTACCTAATACTTTACCATACCGTTTTGAAAATTTAATAATAGGTCTACCCATAGTATAATTGGAATAAAAAAGGCTAGCCGAAGCTAGCCTAAATTTAATGCATTAGTTCAATAGTGCCTTTATATCTTCTTTTTCATTCTCATCAAGAGCTGAATATAGACGTTTAACCCTAGCTTTTCTCATTTCAGAAGCAAGTTCATCCCCCGAATTAATGATTACATTCAAGTTAGCTATATAAGTCTCAAATCTTGCGACAAAGCTCTTACATTTAGCTTTAACTTGCTCGGGAGTATCTGTTTCTGAAACAAACATACCGACACCAAAAGTTTTGCCCAGTTCACTACGGTTGTTAGACACTAATGCTTCCAATACATTTGTTGAATTTGTTGATTCCATAATTATTATAGTTTTAATTATGCCAGCACTATTACTGGCTATTCAGAAGATAGTGCTATCTACAAATTCCGCCACAAAAGTAGTATATTATTATAATAACACAAACAATTTCCAACAAAATCTGAATACTCTATGTGAAAAAAGCTATGATAGTATAGCTTTTCAAGAAAAAGCCCTCCATATTAATACCCAACATTATTATACTAATCCTATTAATACTAGAACTAGTATATCTTTATTATAGTATAAAATATAACTGCAATAATAGCCAACTTATTAGTGAACATATTAATACTGATTGATGTATTAGTATTGAATCTTTGTAAAAATAAAAACAGCAAATGAATTTCTTCAAATGGTGATAACCATGTTAGTTTCCACCATACCAAAGAGATATTTAATTCAAAATGTCAAAGTTACATTTATAGGGTAATTACCAATCATCATCACTTGTTTGCAATGGCTTCTTTAGAACTGTATCAATTTTGTCTACAAGGATTTTATAACATGATAGTGAATAAACAAAAGCTCGTGATGAGGTCACTTTAGGATGTTGTCTGTTTTCTGCAAATGGAAAGCAATCAGAAAGTGCCCATATTTGGGTATCTTTAGTAACGCCATTACCTGTTACCCCAAAACCACCACCAAACATTATGACATATCCACTATCGTCATTTATCTTCAATACCTCATAATTCTGTAAGGTATATGTCATTCGAATACGTTCTTCTTTAAAATCAAATTTAATAAGTGGTCGAATACTTACTCTATATGAGTTATCTCCCATAGTCCGTTTGGCAATATTAGGCAAATAACAACGTGCTATGATTGTTCCTTCTTCCTCATTTGAAACTTGTATAGCTGACTTTGCATCAGAAGACATAGATATGACCCAATCTATAATTTTGCGATATAATTGAGATTTGGACTGACCTTTATACTCTTTTATAACCGATAATGATAGTTCACCCAATTCATTCAACTTATATTCATTGGATAGCTCCTTAGCTTTAGCTGACCAAGACATATCCCCTATATTAGTATATTCTTCTAATTCTTGTTTAGTTACAATTTGGGCATTAATTGTATTACAGACTAATCCTAATAACATTATAAAAATAATCTTTTTCATGTTGACTTGAAGCTTACTATTAGTATGATGTATTTTTGTGTTCAAATGTACAAAAAACAAATTAATTAATCAGATTTTATTATATATATTCTCTAACAAGTCTTGTTGTAAAAGATGTGTTGTAATTATTGATAGAACAATAAAAAAACAGCAAATGAATTTCTTCAAATGCTGTTTTCCAATATGTTTTTTATTATTCCATAGTTATTAAAGCTGCTAAATCATAAAATTCACTAAGATTCTTCGCATAATATTCTCCCTTTGAAGTAGCCATTTTATTTGGATATGGTACTATACCAACTCGTTCTAAATCTAATCTATCTGCATCAAAGCAAGTATCAATAGTTGAGTTACCTGTTCGCAATGTTGTAGTATGAAGTTCACAAGCCTTAGACAATAACTCTAATTCATTATCGGTTAGTTCTTTTAGTAATGTATGCCTAATCCCATTAATCATATTAGCGGCTCTTTTCCCATGTTCAACGTCATAACCATTGTCTATTCTGCATTTGTCATGCAGATAAGCAAACAACCTAACAACCGTAATATTTACTTCTGATGTGGCAAGTATTATTCCATTACGTTCCACTCTTTGCCAATGTGATAAACCATGAGTTTCCCCAAGTTCCCAATCTTTTAAAGCAAATTGTTTGATTGCTTCTATATCTAAAGAAGCTAACTCTTGCATAACCAACCTTTCTTTAAATTCTGAAAGATGATTACTATGATTATCCTTTCTTCTATGAAACCACTTAAACATATAATTATGTTCTAATTCCGTATCGTTAGTTAGATTGTACACTATTTGAATTTTTTCAAATACTGTCCTTTTCTTTCTGATTTAATAATAATATTATAAATTTGGCTTGTATTGCCCTTTTTCAATTAGTTGTAACTTTTCTCCCGTCCTATTGTATTTTTTATATTCGTCATTGTTGATAATATATGAATTAATTAATTCAAATTTATATTGAGTGATTGGTTTATCCCAATTCATTATCTCATATTGCTTTGCTTGATATGTGTTTCTTATATAATGATATGCTCCGTCATGTTTGTGAATAGTAACAGTCTTATTAATTGAACTAAACTCACAATGTCCATTTTCTAACTCTGTAAATGGAGATTCTGACATTAGAGTTATTTCATTCATACCAACTTTATAAACATCATAAGCATTACTACCTTTTGAACCACCTTTAAAACGATTAATTATAAATTCATCTTTCCCGTCAAAATCAATATCAGAAAAGAAAAAGGGAGAATTATCTGAAAGATATTTTTCACTGTCCAATTTAGGTATATAATTCAATTCTATAATTGTATCATTAGGGTATTTAATGTTATCATTACAGTATTTATCATATAAAAATTTATCATTCCATTTTTCCACAAATAAATAATGCACTTTTCCATTCTTTTCCAAACGAAATAAAGCATTCCCAATCTCACCATATTGAAACCACATTATTTTAACCGTATATCCATTTACAGGTTGCTTGTACTTTATAAAAATACGTGGATGATTAAAACTTTCAAAATCACAATAATCGCTTTGTTGTCTTGATGTTGTTCTATCTTGACATGATATACTAAAAACTAACATCAAGCCTAAAAGAATCATTCTTATATTTCTTTGTTTTTTACAATTACTCTGCAATATTTTCATTATATAAACAAACAATAGTTTTTACTTTCTCTGTTATCTCATTCCTATAATCAATGTATCAATATACTTCCTAATCAGTATATAATAGCGACATAGTTATTTCCTAATCAATAATAACCACATTCCACACAAATAATTTAATTTATGTTCTGATTCCGTATCGTTAGTTAGATTGTACACTATTTGAATTTCTTCAAATGCTATCCTCTTTTTCAAATTTACTATATATACTTCATTAATGAAAGCTGCATAAACTGATTTATTGCCATTATATCATTAGGGTGCTGAATAATTTGTGCCAATATGGTTTTCAAGCAAACTATTTTCATTGCACTATATTCTTCTTCGGGTACTCCTAACCAATCTACTTCATTTTCTGAAATGAATTTCCAAATACGCCATATTTCACAAATGTAAATTGAGTATTGTTTCGATTCCATTAGTTCTTGTAATGGCTTAATTGCTAATGCGGGTGTTGAATAATAGTTTGAATAATATGCACCTAAAGTATAAAGGCACTTTTTATTGAAATCAGGAATATCATCAATCAAAGGTTTAACCGCATTATTCTTTATTTGCTTTTCTACCTCAACAATAGAGCCAGTTACAACACTGTCATAAATTTGACACATATCATCTGTCACATGAAAACACTCTATGATTTTTTTTGCAAATGTATCATGTGTAGTAACAATCCTTTTGGTACTTTCAGAATCAGAGAATGTATCTTTTGAAAGTATTGATAAGATGACTTTTTTATAATTTTGCGCATATTCTCTTATAGTATCATTAGATATAATTGAGCAATCGAGTTTATTTACAATTTCTTTTAGATTCCAATCAAAACATTCTGCTAAATTAAAATCATGGTCTAGACTATAAAGTATAATAGCACTATTGTATAAATCCAATAACTCTTTTATTAATGGTGTATCGGGAAAATCTTTAGGCTTCAATCCCATATCTATATCCGAAAGAGTGGTGAATTTCCTATCTGTTCCAGGTTGTCCTATTGTAATCAAATTGAATTGATAGGAAGTCGATTTATTTATTTGTTTATATTTTTTATAATAACTTTCTCTATGTCCATTATAACAATTAAGAATAATCGTCTTATTGATAGAATCAAATTCTGCATGAGATTCTATTTTATTAAATGGTTCAACGATTAATCGTTTCGCTTCATTGTTGGTTATCTTGTAAACATCATAGGTATTGCAATATCTTGTACCACATCTCCAGTTATTGATAATTAATTCTTCTTCTCCGTCAAAATCCACATCAGAGAAAAAGAATGGTGAGTTATGACTCAAATATTCATTTTTTGATTTAGGCAAATAGTCCAATTCTAATATCATATTATCTCTAACTTCTTGTTCGTTTACATAATAAAGAACACTGTCAGAAAAGCTTTCATTGTAAATATAGAATCTGCTATCTTTCTTTTCAAAGCACAGTAGGGCATTTCCCCAAATTTCAGTCTCCCTCTCTTTATCATAAGTATAGTTATACGGCAAACACACAACAGTTACATCATATCCATTTATAGGTTGCTTGTACTTTATAAAAATACGTGGATGATTAAAACTTTCAAAATCAGTTTCATGTTGTTCTGATTTATCTATACCCTGCTATAAAGAAGCCCATTTTACGAAAAAATTAGGAGTGTGCAATAATTCTTCATAACTGCAAGTATCAGATAACAAACAAGAATAAACATCATTAGACATTGCCCCATATCCTTTAAAAGCATTTTTTAGCTGAATCAAATGGTAGCGTTGTAAACGATAAGTTGCATTATCATACACAGACTTTATTCTACCTTGTAATCTTCTCGAAGTGCTTTTTCTTACTTTCATAAGGCTATTCCATGCTTTCTGTTCATTTGAAAGACATGCTTTAACTTTTTCTCTTGAACCTATATCCAAATAATCATAGTAATTTTTGTTATCTATGGCATGCAATATTGTATTATATTCCTGTATAATTATACTATTTGAGATTGGCTTATAAACTTTATCAGGTTTATAATTTTCTGCTTGTAATGCGAAGTATAAATCCAAAGTTCCTTTAAGATGTATAGCATACATTTCATCACACAATTGGCTATATGCCATAGAAGAAGCTGAACCACCACCATATCCAATAGAATCAAAATAACTAATTTGAGCTTCCAATAGTTTATCAAATGCTTCTTGTTCTGTTTGCAATGGTAATGAAATACTCTTTTTCTTCAACAGTTCTTCTAACAGTTTCTCATAATGATAACGTAAATATTCTGTCCAAATTTCACTAATATTGAAACTTGCATTTATTTGCATTTGATTACCACAGTCCTTTTCTAGTTCTGCATTTGGAATAAGATTATTAGTAATGATACTATCTATGCACTTATACCTATCCACGGGATTTTGAGGTAGTTGAATTTGTTTCGCTTCAATATAAGCTTGAAGTAATGCAGTAACTGCAATATCATGAGAATCTTTATTAATAACAGACTGTTGTGTACAAGAATCCTCAATCGTATAATCTAACCAAACAGCACAAACCGTATCAACTAAATCATTCTCTAATGGATATAGCTTTTTAAAAACAGGGAATGTTACATATTCTTCCTGTTCTTCCAAATTAGAGGGAGCCAAGAAAGTACTATATAGAAACTTTGCACATTTCATAAAGTTAGCTGCTGCTAACGAATCTTTCATATCCTGTTCACTTGATTGTTTCTTCCTATCACAAGAAAGGTAACAACATATACATACTGCTAATAAACAATATAGAATTTTTCTCACTGTTATAGCCCTTTTATTATTTTCAAAGTGATTCCTAAAGAAAAATATCAATAGGAACCACTCCTTCTATGATTCTTACTATTATTCAACATGTGCTGGCATAGCATCAACAATTATATCCATATAATGAGCAAAAGCCCCATAAGCATCAAATTTCTCATTTTTGGAGTTACCTAATTTCCCACATTCATCAATATATTGCTTACGAGCGTCACGTTTGTTTATACACTTCTTTAGAATAGCTTCTCTAAAATCTAAATAGGCATTTCTAAATGCTTTTTTCTTTTTGTTTCCCCAACCAGTTTGCTCTAAATATGATTCAAGATTACTATCTAGGTTATTAACAAAACGTCCTCTTTCTATTTTCTTGGTTCCAGCATCGAATAAATCCACTTGTTTATTCATTTCTACTATATTTTCGCTATGTATATTTAGAGCGAAAAAAGACAAAAATATTGAACCTAAAATTAACGACTTTATAAACTTCATATCACTCTATCATTTTTTGAAACATTAAATCAATCCAATCATTACCATTTGATATTCGTACAGTAAGATTATTTTCTGTTAGCTTTATCATTTCCATTTCCCCAACAGTATTATCTTTATCTGCAATTCCTGCATCGGTCATATATAAAATACTACCTTCTGCTCTCCAACCACCTTGACTATTTACACCTTCAAATGATGAGGATGTATAAGTATTATCCTCACAAAATTCCCATATAAGTCCCTTTTCTAAAGATTTATTCATTCGTTGAGGACTAGATGTGTTGACGAGTTTCCATTTTCCAACTAGCATATTCTGATTATTTGAACATGCTACCATAAATAAATTGATTACGATAATGAATAGAAAGTATAATTTTATCTTCATAATTGTATTATTTATAATTAGAAATTATCTGATTTTTAGGAATATCTGTATACATCAATATACTACTAGAAGTATACAAATTACAATTATATTTATATATACGGAATTCGCATATTTCTTGTTCCTTATCGACACAGACAAAGGTCAAATAATCTTCATCTTTATTCTCTTTTATTTCAGATATAATAGAATATTCATGGACTGAATCACAATTAGTAAACGATGTTTTATAGCACTTAATTATTAGTTTATCTTTGGAAAATGATATCAATATACCGTTATCTGCTATAGTTTGCATTTGTGGGAATGCATCAGTCTGAATATAGCAATATTTATACTTTTTGATATATGTATCTTTATTACTTCCACATAAATCAAAACTAAAAAGAAATAAGAAACAGAGAAAATATACGTATTTCATATTTTGTAAATGTTTATCAATAAATTAATTGTAGTATAAGCTGCTCAAAAATTGAGTTGGCTACTTAAAAGATAGTAGCTAAAATTTGTACTGACTGTCTGGTTCGTAGTTATATATCGTTTTATGTACCCTGTTTCCTTCAGATACTATTAAAAATTAAAAGGCGTGGAAACTATTGAATATTATCATATTGAGGCTCTGGACTGCCCAAGGTTGAATAATAAACAATAGCCCACGCCAAACGATATATAGACTATCTTAACAAGATAGGTATATAACATTGACGTGAGCGTTCTTGCCTATTATCTTCAACCTTCGAAATTGTCCAGATTCCAATATGAGATAATATCTTAAACGCTCTTCGTTAACTAATATGTCCTTTCAGCCCCAACACATTAGGTATCTGAAATCGGTACAAAGTTACGAAAAGCGTTTGTAATAGCAAGAACTATTGTTTATTAAAAGTTGAGAGCTATCCCTTCTTTATAAATTTATGGTAGTGGAAAAATTCAAGACCACCCATATAAAAACTAAATCTCTGAATTTTTCCACCCCACCGATATTTTATGCTTATGGCTTTATAAACTGATTTTTTATCCGTTGAACGGTGGAAATACCAATACTTTGTAGCTTAGCTATATTTCTGATTGAATAGCCTTTTCTTAGTAAAGCAATGACTTCTTTATATTCTTCCTTCTTCTTATCATCCGTTTTGGTTGAACCTGTCTTTCTACCAAGTTTACCACCTTTGGCAATATAATTCGCTCTACCACTATTCAAACGGTATTGGATATTGCTTCTTTCGATATTTGCCATTTCTGCAAGCACTGTCACCATGATAGACGCTATTGGATTAACATCTCCATTTGGTTGCAAAGTATATAAGCCCAAGTTCTGTATGTAAACCGATACTTTCGATTCATGCAATATATCTAAAGAGCGAAGAACCTGTAATGTACTCCTTCCCAGTCTTGACAATTCAGATAAAAGTAGAATATTCACAGATTCACGTTTACAGTATTCCAAACATTCCCCTAAAATCTGTCTTTCCTCTATTTTCTTTGCACCTGAAATATGCTCTTGGAATATATTCACTATTTCTATATCCTGTGAAATAGCATATTTCTTTAAATCCTCTATTTGTCTGCTCGTGTCCTGTCTGTCATTACTTGATGAAACACGAGCGTATATTACGGCTGTTTTCATTTTATTCTTTGATTAAATTGATAACATGAAAGAATGTGTTCAAAGCAACTTTGCAGATTTATTTGAACACATTTCTATTTTGAACACTAACGAGGTTTATTCGCTTCTTCAATATCCCATAAGCCAACTAAAAGAACAAGCAAGATTAACGGAACACAACCTGTTATAAAAGACAATACCACCCAAAAGAGCCAAATAAGTATCTTATAATAAAACATGATTCTTTATTTTAAATAGATTAATAATTGAACGGTTTATTTCCATATTGATAATCTGTTATTGATAAACAGATTCTATCAAAGAAAGAATGTCCCTTATCTGAATAGAAATACTTTCTATAAATCTCATCATTAGAATTATCCAATAAGACATCTAATTTCAGCAACCAATATTTCAATGCTTGCAACCTCTTTATATATTGGAGATTATTCTCACAGTGGCAAATTGTTTCTTTCAGATATTCAATCTTTCTAACCATAGTTTCTTTCTTTTTATCCATTGCAATACAATTAATAAAATAGGAGAATACCCATTTCTGAATATTCCCCTGTTTAATCAATCAATAAACCACTTATATTTAGTGTCTCCATGCAAAGCGGCATTTATTCCCGTTGCTATTTCAGTAGCATTTACCGCTCTATCCAAAAAACTATCAATGTAGCTTGACTTATTGCTTCCAGTTAACAAATTATACAATTTCCACATACTTATATCATTTCCCAAGCTGCCAAAGTTCTCATCATTGATATAAGCCCTAGCCACATTGTTAACCTGTGTATCAGTAAGCAACATTTTAGGTATATCTTTCTGATAGCCTTGCGGTAATGATTGATGAAGTCTCATCCTCCCAAGTAGTTGGCAAAATTGGTGCTCATTCAGGTAGGAATCGCCAAGCGTTTGCAACAAATGTATGTTTTTGGCTGTATTGAAATTATTAAGTAGTTCCAATGTAGCCCTAAACAGTTCTTTTGTGCTCATTACCTTTATATCGTCCTTATATCCGTCTGTGAACACGCACATATTACAGCATACGGTATTTTTGAATGAAACCGCCAGTCTGAATAATTCAGGACTTTTCTTAGTTGCCAGATTCTCTCTATTCAGGGCACGAACGCCAACTATAGAAAGATTAAGCTTGTTGCCAGATACATTTTCATAAATAGATGGAATATCTATGGCAAAAGCGCATCTTTCGTAATATTGGGTAGTGTCAGCTTCCGTTAACAGGTTCTTTGGCTTGTTAATGGACTCTGGACGTCTCCCTTTTACCACATGACTGCACCTTATATCTGGTTGCTCGATTTGTTCACCACTATAAAATGAATTAGCCGCTTCCCAAACCGTTTCAATGAATTGCGGATGCGAAATAGTCAGTTCATTATCCTTGCTGAAAACTGGTATCACATTATCATTCTTTAAATGGTCTAAAGTAACCTCCACAGAGTTTGCTTCTATAAAGTGATTTACCCTTTTGGGCTTTACTGGCTCTTCGATTATTACCGCTTCTTCTGCATATTCACCAAAGTTACTTTCTCTTCTTACCTGTGGCACATTGCCAATAATTTGTAGATTTCTCATAACGAATAAAATTTTAAATGATTTATAAATTGATTACGTGGATTGAAATATATTTCGTTTTCTATCCAACTACCCTAGGGGGACGTTAGATGTCCTCTTTTCACCCGTACGTAACTTTCAATTCAGTAAATCATAGGAGAAGTAAGCTGATATATATTTGAGCTCCTATTTTTATAAGTAGGGGGGATTGTATATAAGTACCTATACTTTATTGCGTGCCTATGTATTACTATTCACTATAATAGAAAGGAGAGTATTATACTGCCATATAAAGATATGCTAAGTAGTAATATCAAAGAATGAGTATTATTTATTTTTTTACCTTGTTTATAATGAGTAACTTTGAGTATTCTTAAAAATCAAGAACTACCTGTTTGGCAATGGTTCAACTCCTTGAATTATATGTAAATCAAACAGGTCATATTTGCATTTTCCCACCCTTCCATTGGGAAAATTAACTCCCATATTTAAAATTGCGAACTGCTATATCCCTTGTATTAGACAGGAATTTAGAAGTTCCACAAAAAAAGCCGCAATTGAGCACATTTGTAAGTGTACTCGCTTGCGGCTATTTTTGTTTTTAGTTGGATAGTAGACTACTTTATTCGTCAAAGTCTCTATAATGAGCTTATTTGTGGTCATTGACATATTTTTCAGTGTCTCATACTTCAAGTGCAGGATTAGCCTATATAACTCTTAATCTTTAAAAATCAAAACAGATACTCTGTCACACTAAAAAATGAAGTTCATGTGCACATAAAGTTTAAATTCTTTAGTAGTAGGGGAAAATGTGTGTTATAATATATAATTAATATCAGATACTTTTTCCCCACTACCTTACCTATGTAAAGCTAAGAATGGCTTGTAATACTAATAATAACACTGCACTTTGCCGTACACTGAAAAAATCACTTTTATTGCATCCTATTCTATAAAACAGGTAGATACAAGGGAAAAAATACTGTATATTAATATATTAATAAAGAACACTTTTTCCCCTTACTTGGGAATTATGATATTCCCATTATCGTCTATCTCTACTATTTTATTTACTTTCTTCGTGGGTAGTTTTTTCTGCTTGGAAAAATCATTTTCTAATAGAATATTTTCAGTATGTAAAATTAGGGGAGTAGTGATTGATACTAAATCAGCGCCAACAAGTTCTATTATATACTTATCATAAGTCTTTTTATCTATTCTGATTGCTTTGATTATATTTTTTCTAATCAGTTCTATATCGCCATATCGGGATAATAAAAGTAATTGGATAAAGAAACCTTTTGCTGCTGCATCCAGTTCGACTAATACAAACCTATTGGAAATAGTAATACATTTCTCTTCCATTGCAGGAATATGATAAATATTCCGTCTAGTTAGATAATAAAAACCATTATCCACAAAATAAGGCTTTATATCCAAGTACTCCTCAAATTTCTTATTAAAACTGCTTACTGATTTACCTCCACTTGTTCTTTTTAATTCATCTAAAGTGATTCTCACATTATACCAATCATCTCTTGAAAGAGACAAACAGAAAAATCTATAAATATTGGCAGGTTTGAATCTATTTAGAATGGAATAGTTGACGGTTGCATTGCTTTTGCAGAATTTGGGTAGAATATTCATTAGTAGCGGATTGAATATTGTTTATAAATAGTAAATCTTTCTTCTCTTTTTCTATTTTGTAGTAATAAGCACTACCAAAGTAAATCTTTGCTTCTTTTCGATTATTGAATCGCTTTCCCGTAGGAATATGAATAATCATAGGTCAGTGGTTTATTTTATAAATAATGTATCTTAATCTAATTAACGTTGTGGCGCAAAATAAATCGTATATACTTTCCCTTGTATTTTCCTTTTGCTTTTAATATAGCCATTTGAGCTAGCCCATAAACCAACTCTAAGCCTGTTATCTGTTACTCCTTGTTTTAGTGCTTTTTCTCTGATTTCTTCATAGGTGAATGTTTGCATAGTAGTGTTTTAAATAAAAAATGGTGATAAAATAGTGTATCTTTTGTGCCTGTGTTATCTTATATACTATTTGTAATATATTGATACAAAGGTACTAAGTTTTTAGGGAGTGACCTAATACTAGTACCACGAACTGAAAAAATCGACTAGAAGCATTAATAAAGTGTTATTACTAAATATCAATACCGATAAAAAGTATTTACCTTAAAAGATTGTTACTTTTTGCTTCTCCTATTGATTGCTCTCTTTGTGTAGTCTGGTTTCCACTCTCTAAGGACTTCTGTTTTATCGTATTTTTCTAGCAAATCCCACACTTCTTGAAAACTATAATCACCACATACATCATTATCAAACATATCATTATTTCCCGTAGTTATAGAAAAATCAGGCAATATATCCCTTACAGAAGAATGGAGCTTGTTTATCAACAATTTATCTTTCTTATTAAAAGTAATAGTTTCGTCACTGGCAAAAGCGTATTCTATTCTAAACTTGGGTTTGTTCACATTATAAAGAACATTATATTCAAGCCCACTGGCAAATAATACTGTGAATACCTTTTGATTCGTCTTTACAGAATAAATCTTGATAGCTTCAATTACCTTATGAAGTATGTCATATTTTTCCGATTCATCCGTAATATCTATGTCTTTAATTTCCTCAATGGCTTTTATCCTTCTTTGAATTGCCTGTTTTTTACTTTCAATAATGTCTATTTCTTTTTGATAATCATTAGCTTCCGTACTCATTTTGTTAAAATCCTCCATTTTGCTAGTAAACACTGTAGGGTTAGTGTCTCTAATTAAAAGAAGGGTATCAAATAGCTTAGCTGCATCTTTATTGATTTTATCTCTTTGCATCTCAAAATTGTTTTTCGACTCTGACAATTTAGATAGTTGTTCTTGATAGGGTTCAATCCGTTCTTGTGCCTTGCTAGATGCAATAGTACTCTTAAATAGTCTCTCAACTAAATTCCAAATTATAGGTTCAATATTGGTTGCACTAATACCTGCACTATGACAATCTGCAACATAATTAGCTCTAATGTTATCAAACCTCGTTTGGCAGGCATATATACTTCTACCACTGTTGCATATATACCTTCTACCACAATCTGTACAAAATATCAATGCTCTTAACAATGGCTTATTAACCATTTCAGACTTACTTCTATTCCTTCTTTCATCTAATTCCCTTTCAGATTGTTCAAATACTTCTTCACTAACTATTTGTGGTGCTGAAACTAACTCAACAACTTTTTTATTTCTAATAGTCATTGTATATTTGGGCACTCCTTTGTATACGGGATTATGCAATATATCTCTTACTGTTGCTAAACTCCAATTAGGATTGCCCTTTTTTGTTTTTATACCCTCACTAGTTAAAATCTTACTAATCCTATTGGTTGATACTCCGTCTATAGATAGTTGATACATTCTTCTAACAACTTTTGCTTCATCTTCATTTATTGTTAATTGCTTTGTTGTCGAATTATAATTATAGCCATAGGGGGCTATAGGAGTATAACTATGACCTTCTTTTAGAATATATCTTCTTTTACTGGAAATTGTTCGTTCTTTCAAAGTCTCTATTTCTTGCTCTGCTATCATTGATATTACTCCAATGGTAAACATTGCGTTCTTATTTTCCGTGCCGTCATCATTCAAAGTATAGAGACCTTCTTTTTTAGTAAAGATACAGATTCCCTTATTTGCGAAATTCTTTACCGTTTGCTGAATGAAGATAGACCTTCGAGAAAGTCTGGATAATTCCCACACTAAAATAATATCAATATCATTTTTAGTTAATTTCTCTAGTTTCTGAAATTCTGTTCTATCATCTTTAAAACCAGAAACTTTCTCTTCAAAGATATATTTCACTTCAATATCATTACGGGCAGCATAGTCTTTTAATTCATCCGTTTGTTTACCATAATCTTGTATTTCTGTAGATACTCTACTGTAAATTGCACCTCTCATAAATCTTGGCTATTTTAATATAGTACAAAGATAATAAATGGTAGTATTATGTGCAAATGTTTCTTATCATACCCACGCCAATGAGCTACCATATTGAGAAACCACCGATGAAAAAGCATCATCCAATGTTTATTTTCACAGGGAACTCTGTCTGCCAGTTCTCCAATCCGGTCTTTTCCATCCCAGTTGGGCAAATGAAAAAGAAACTCTTCCAACGGATTATAGACAGATATACGATTGGAATGCAGATACCGATCGATATCCCGATCCCACACAGAAATCCCCTCGCTCTGGGCATCCAGCAAAATACTGTTCTGTATTCTCTTATCTACAGGACGAAAACGGAAAAAGAATGAGCAACGATCCCGGTATTCTACCTCTCCCACCTGTGTGTTATATCGGAATTCATACCGGCGATTCATAAATTCCTCCGTTTGCAAATTAAGATGCTGCTCCTTGGTCAACAAGTCTTTCTTACCGAATCCCTTGCACTCTTTATACACATTGCCTATCATTTCTCTGACCAGCAGCGATTGTTGTTGCCTGTAATAGCGATGAATGGTCCGTCGCACTACTTCTTCCTCCGGAATGCCGGAATGAAAACAATTCTCTGCCAGTCTCACTACTAACGGCTGCAATTCATCATCCCGCTTCCAGCCATCTTCCATTTCTTCAAATGTTTTCCTCAAAGCAGCCTCATATAGCACAGCCAACGCATCTTCCGTATCATAACCCGGTACGGCACGACTTAAAGGCGACTTCTCTGCAATCGTCTTCTCCCGATAACTGTTCTCGGCAGGCATTCCGAAAGGTTGGGAAAGATAGAAAGGTACTGCGTCTTCCCGATAAAACAATTCTGGATCATAGCTCAACCGTGAATACTGATCCAAAAGTGGTTCTTTCATCTGAATGTCAAAAGGAAGTTGGGGTTGATAACATTTCACCGCCAACCGGTACGCATGGGCATGAAATATTTCTGCCTCCTCTTGTGTTTGTGGTAATGTCCCATCCGGTCGGGTAAAATAAGTCCATATCTTGACGGTCTTTCCGCTCGATCCCATAAAAGCAAGTTTAGTTTGCGGAAGTTCCGCCGCTTTCTTCTTGACGATCTCTATTTCTGCTTTTCCAGCAAGGGGACCGACACTCAACTCGACAATGCCATTATAAGCCTTCATACGCTTCACTCCATTGACACGTCCGAATGCAACAGCTGGAATTATTTTAGGCAGTTTACCCGAAAGATGGCAAGATTCACCGGGTAAAACATAATGCAAAGCCTCACGAAATCCGGATACCGGACGCGCTTTAATCTCTACTTTTATTTTTTCTACAAACGATTCTAAATTCAATACACTAATTGCTTCTGCGCTTTCTGTTTCTCTTATCTGTGTTATCTTCATTTCTACCTTATTCTATTTTTATATTTATAAACGGTTATGAGTCTCAAAGATAGTCATTAAATATCAGGTAGAAAAGGATTTCAGCAGTATTATTCCAAAATAAAAATTCTACTATTAACTTTACATAATCTCTTTGACTTAATAGTAAGACATGGCTTCATTAAGTAGTTTTCAATACTAGATTTATGTATCTTTCTAGTAACAAAAATTCGTTCCACGTACGTGGTCCCATCAGTTCGTGTACGTGATCCCATGGGTTCACATACGTGGTCCGAATGCTTCACGTACATGGAACGAGAACATATACCATACAAAACATATTGGCCAAGCCTTGTCTGCATATTAAGATTACTAGCATTTGCTCTAATACGCGCAGTATAGTCTAGATATAAGCATTCAGTAAACTCTCTTAGTGGTAAGCATCCAACTATCAATAGGATATCTAAACTCTAGATAAAAAGAAAAGTGACGGCAAAATTTTGATTTATTCTGCCGTCACTTTGCCGTCACTGGTTGCCGTAACTCTTAGCTCATTGATTGATAACTGATTAATAGTTGAAGTGACGGATGATGACGAAAATTTAGTTTTAAAACTACAAGTATTAAATATTACCCTTTTACTACTTCTTTAATAAGTCTATTTACTATCCTTTTACACCCTTGTCCATCTCCATAAGGATTAACGGCTTTACTCATCTTTTCATATGCGATACTATCTACAAGAAGAGAAGATACCTCATTTACTATTTTATTATAATCAGTTCCAACAAGTTTCACAGTCCCCGCTTCCAATGCTTCAGGACGTTCTGTCGTCTCTCGCATAACTAAAACTGGTTTTCCTAACCCCGGAGCTTCTTCTTGTATGCCACCACTATCAGTAAGAACAATAGTAGACTTCTCCATTAAATAGACAAAACTCAAATATTCCAACGGTTCAATAAAGAACATATTTCCAAGACATGATAAATCTTCTCCAAAAACTTCATGAATCGGCTTACGTACATTAGGATTCAAATGCATAGGATAAATAAAGTCCACATTAGGATATTTATCTATCAAGGTTTTAATAGCCTTACATATGTTAATAAAACCATCACCAAAGTTCTCACGTCGATGTCCTGTTATCAACACCATTTTCCTACCATCTTCCAAGCGAGTCACATCATATCCTACCTCCTTTAACTTTTCTCTCAATGTTTCATCTAACTCCACTTCTCTTTTAATTTTTTCAACCACCACATATAAGGCATCTATCACCGTATTACCAGTCACAGTAATTCTATTATCTGCGATACCTTCATCAATCAAGTTTTGTCGGCTTAAAACCGTCGGAGAAAAATGAAAACCAGCAATACGTCCCGTCAATTGTCTATTCATTTCTTCTGGCCATGGACTATAGATATTACGTGTACGAAGCCCCGCTTCCACATGTGCTACTGGTATTTGCTGATAAAATGCAGCCAAAGCTGCCGCTGTTGAAGTAGTAGTATCGCCATGTACAAAAACAACATCGGGCTGTGCTTCCTTCAACACATCTCTCATTCCGGTTAACACACGGGCTGTAACATCATACAAATCTTGTCCCTGCTTCATTATATTAAGATCATAGTCCGGTATGATTTCAAATAAGCTTAGTACTTGATCTAACATTTCCCGATGTTGTCCGGTCACACATACGACTGTTTTAAAATACTCAGGATACTTTTGAAACTCTTTCACCAATGGCGCCATCTTTATTGCTTCTGGACGAGTTCCAAATACCAACATTACTTTTTTCATTTTCATATTTTATTCATCATTAACCAATAGGCAAATTTCACAAGGTAAATTTGTCGTTTTATTCTCTTAGGCTCCTTTATTAGCCTGTATGCAAATTCCAAATTGTGCTTTACCCACCATTTAGGTGCTCTTTCAACGCGACCGGTATATACATCAAAACTTCCTCCCAATCCCTGAAATATAGCATCGTGATGTTTCTGAATATCCTCCATCAGCAATTCTTGCTTAGGAGATCCCATAGCAACAAATACCACGTCAGGCTTTACTCTCACAATATCTTCAATCAACGCTTGTTTTTCCTCATCCGTTTTTAGGTAACCATTACGATATCCTAGTATATTTATTCCCTTATATTCTTCTTTTAATTTAGCAACAACATCTTCAATTACCTGCTTCTTAGCACCTATCAAGTAAAAACTCTTTTCTTCGCAATATTTACTAATAATCTTAATCCATAATTCACAACCTGGTATTTTACAAACATCTTTATATCCTTTCCGTTTCAAAGCCATCACTGCACCAGCACCGTCACAATAACCAATATTCCGATTAATAATATAACGAGTTTCCTTTGTAGCATTCAATATTTTCTCAGCATTAATAGCAATAAGAATACCTTTCCTCTCATTTACGTAATTTAATAACTGCGCTTCCGAACTAAAAGGGAAAATTTCCACCCCGTTTACAACAATCTTATGCATCTTAATTTATAACCTTTTAATAATAAATTTATATGTATTATTATCTACTATTCCTTTATCCCAAAAGTTTTAAGCCTTCAATCTTTGTAGGATCGTCAGCTACAGCGTAATTGAGATGTTTTTCGTTGTAACTCTCCCTGCACCTATCCCACACCATTGTCTATTCTTTCTAACTTTGATGGAATAATTACACAAGAACCGATCCAAACACCATCACCACTTTATATTTTAATTTTACTAGACGAGTCTTGCAATTTCATAGGAATATCAATTTTATCAAAATGAGACCCAAGGTATCAACATTTTTCTTCTTATTATAACATTATTAGCTAACCCAGAACTACATTTTGCATTTTAAAATTACATTCTAATCCCGAATTATTTCCGTCCTTTAATTCTCATTTTTAATGTTTAAATCTATAGTTACCTCTCGTATCTAGTAAATTATAATAATTAAAAAAGGATCTTATTTTACAGGATATTTTTCCAAAGAGTATTGTTGAAAAAGACAAATAGTAAACCATTACATAATATATGAGTAAACAAATTATATAAATAATATTTTTGATAAATAAAATCTTAATCAATCAACCTCAATAATTGAGCATACAACTCCCTTCCAACTATTTCTGAAGCATACCGTTGCGCTTTCCTTTTAGCAGCTTCAGTCATTTTTTGCTTTTCAGAACTAGATAAAGATAGATATAATTCAATTTTATTAGAAAGTTCTTCCGCATTTCCCGGAGTAAAAAAGAATCCATTTTCTTTATCTTTGATATAGTCTTTTAATCCACCGATATAACTACCGATCACAGGAACTTCACAAGCCATTGCTTCTAATCCAACTAATCCTAGACTTTCTTCCAAACATGTTGGAAAGATAAATAAATCTAAAGTACAATATATTTCAGGAAGAGAATGATAAGGTATTGGACCTATATATTTAATCAAATTATCAAGATATAAATCTCTTATTTTTTTCATCATTTCTTTTTCTAATGTACCACGACCAGCAATGATAGCAGTATACGAAACTCCCCTTTCTCGCAATATAGATAAAGCATCTATCAATGTATCCCACCCTTTTCCTTTATCTATCCGCGAAATATATCCTATTATAGGAATCTCATTTTTCACTTTCGGCCTCTCTTTATAAAATTCAACACCCACCCCGCCAGAAGAAGATACAAATATCTTATCCCCCTCTAGCTCAGGAAATTCGCATAACAATATCTCCTTAAAAAAAAAGGAAGGTGAAACAATCATCCTTGCATTCCGTAATACAGGACGTGCATATTGCTTCATCTTTCCTGCTATTTTCCCATGAGTCAATACGTCCCCTCCATGCACATTAAAGACTAAGGGAAGTTTTCGAAATAGTAAAGCTAAACGGATAGGGATAATAGGATAGGTAATTGTATGTACATAGACAATATCATGTTTCCGAAACAGTAAAGAAAAAAGTATACTAATATAAAATTTTACGTATTTAAACAGCTTCCTTCCATACTCCCCATCACGCCCTTTAATAACGATTATATTAGTTTTGCCCTCAGTGTTTAACACCTTCATTTGTTCCACAAAAGTTTGTACAAAAGTCCCATACACAGGATCCTTAACAGAAGGATACATATTAGAAATAACCAAAATTTTCATGCAAACTAATACAAACGCAGATTAAACAATAAAATAATAAAAGCCGAGAAAAACAAATATACAGTAGTAAGATATTTGTTTCTATATTCCATTCCAGCTATCATCAATATAAAAAAACATGGCATTATAACATATGAATACCTATATTCAATCATATGACCAGACACAATTAACAGTAAAACATTAAACAGAACGATACTTATTAAAGGATAAAATTGCGTTTTCTTATGCTTAATAAAAAAATATGAACCTAATAATACAAAGATTGAAAAAGAGAATTTCACTATGGAATAAACAAGCATAATCAAATCTTGAGGTGTTGCTACTTGAAAATATTTTGGTATTGGACTTAAAAATGCAAGCAAATACGAAACATACTTAAACAATATGCCATTAGACGAAAATGTTTCTTCGGTATTTAACAAAGCATAATATATCGCTGGGAAATAGTACACCAACAAACTCGTAAAATAAAGGCATAGAACAATTGAAACTATACAAATTACCCCAAAATAACGATTATAGAGATATGGAAACCAATAGTATCCAATGTATATAATTATAAAAAACAAAGATAAATAATAACGAAAAAACCAAGTGGAAGTTATTAACATCCATACTAGTATATGCCATCCAATATTCTTTCTCTCCTTACATTTATATATACTCCAAATAGTAGCCACAGATAAGAACAAAAATAAAGGTTCTTTAAGTCCAGATGCATTCAAATAGACAGATGCCGTATTTAATCCCCATAACAAAGTTATCCATTGAGATTTATATCTATCATACAATAGCATATTAGAAAGATCATACGTCATAATACAAACAATTGTTTGCATCACGCAATTAATAAATATCAACAATATTATCGAATTTTCCAAACTTCCTCCCAAAGTATATACACATTTCAAAAACAACGGATAACCATAATCAGACAAATCATAAAAATAACGTTCTATTACCCTAATAGATTCTATCCAATTCATATCCTTTATTTGAAACGCAATCTGGGAATATAAAACAGAATCGACCGCATTGAATCCAAAAGCACTACTAGTTTTAAATAAAAAGTACCAATGTAAAATATAAGAGAAGATGATTTGATAACTAAAGATAAGCAAAAACAGTTCTTTTACTTTCAACTTTAGCCCTAAATATAAAGAAGAAAAAAAAGAAAATATTGTAAATATCTGCCAACATACAAACTCCCCATTTATTGTATCAGTAACCAAAATTAACCCTATGTATAAAAGAAAGCTAATCAAGAAAGATAACAGAAGGTATTTACTATAATAACTATGTATTATCATTAGTTGGTGCTTATTTCGCAAGTTGAGTATATAATTCACTATAACTATTTATCATTTTATCTACTGTAAAACGTTTAGCGTTTATCCTGCCCTTTTCAATCAATGAATTTCGATAACTTACATTTTTAATTAGAAGCAAAAAACCTTTCCGAATATCATTTATATCATGAGGATCTACATAATATACGGCATCTCCTGCTATCTCAGGAATAGCCCCCATACGACTAGTCAATACTACCCTCCCAGTAACGTTAGCTTCTATTATAGGCATTCCAAATCCTTCATAAAAAGAAGGAAAACTAACAATGTCACATAGTTTATATAATTCAATTATTCTTTTGAAATCAACATCATATTCTGATACATAATTTATTTCATTTTCTTCCAGAAGTCTCTTTTGCTCCTTACTTAGCTTGCCTACAATATATAACACACACTCAATTCCTTGTAATGCTTCAATAACATGAGCTAAGTTTTTACGCATACCAGTACCTATCTGCAAAATTATCGGTTTTTGAGTATTAAAAGTATGTTGCGTATATTCTAATTTGGGATTATAACAATTATAAATTACCAAAGATCTGTTTTCTGAACCAGAATATAATTCTTTCAGTTCTTGCTTAGTATGTTCTGAAATGCAAGTTAATCTATCAGCAAAATACAAAGGGAATGCCATTAACAATTTCTTTCGTATCCATCTTTTTATTACTGATTGAGACATCAATCCTGTCCCAACATCATGCCAAGTTACAACTTTTTTATTTTTCAAAAATGGAATTACATAACAATCAGAAGGAGAGAAAAAGTGATTTATGTCTCCTTGATGTTTCCGTGCATAACATATATTTTTAACTATTTTACTAAAAGAGTTACCCGTCTCTGGAAATATGACTAACTCTAAATCAGGGATTTTAGAAATCAAAATATAAGCAAGTTCCTCTATGCTATTCTCCCCAGATATTTTTTTTCGTAGAAATAACACCTTTTTAACTGTCTTTTCCTTCATATTTATTAATTATTATTGACAATAGTAAATCCTGAAAAGAAACTGGAACGTACAATAGAATAGCTTTCCAAATCCATTCCTTACACGAAGTGGGAAAGTATCTTTTTTTCATATTTTCTTTCTCCGCTTTACAAGATTCTAGAAACTTCACCCTTTCAAGTTTAATCGGTTTTGACAGATAACAAAAACGAATTGCTTTAACATGAATTCTTGCTACATCATGCCTGATCTGCTTCAAATAAGATGAATCCTCAATTTGGAATTTGCCTATAACCAGTTCGAGTTTATTTGAAAATAAGTGATAAGCTAACTCAATCTGCTCATAAGGATGTATTCGATGAGTCAAAGATCCCTCCACTTGCCTATATTTATATTTAGCACCAGACAACAAGCGAATGCTTTTTACATTATATAAATATTGAAGATAAAATATATGATCTTCATGAAAGCGAAACGCTGTATTAAAAGTTATACAATTTTCCCGAATTACGTTTATATTATATAATTTAAGACATGGCCCCCCCGAATGCAACAATCTATGCTCAACAATTCCATTCTTAACATTTTCTCCCAATAAATATATTTCCGGATATATAATATGATTCAATCCTTTGTTTCCAGTACAATCTACATATTCCATTCCTTGCATCTCCAAACAATATTTATCAGGAACACCGTACTTAAAAAAGACTTTCAAATAATCCTTTTCAAGAATATCATCTGAATCAACAAAACACACCCACTCAGTAGAAACCTTCTCCAAAGCAAAATTTCGAGCAGTACTTGGTCCATTATTAGGAAGATGCCATACTGTTACACGTGAGTCTAGCAATGCAAATTTTTCACAAATATCTCTAGAGTTATCTGTACTTCCATCATTAACTAAAAACAAATAGAAATCAGAAAAAGATTGATCCAATATACTGGAAATGCATTGATCCAAATATTGTTCTGCATTATATACAGGAACAATCACAGATAATATTCTCTTTTCAATATCATTTCTCATAACCTCCAAAATAATGAACACATTTTATTTACCAATATCCATTTCGTCTTATAAAATATTTCTCGTTCCCTTCTTTTTAATATTTTCCAACCTATTACATTTATTTCCACACCTAGCCATAATAAAATATCAGCTACTTTCAAATCAAAACATCCCCTCGTTTTGATATAATATTTCATAAAACTTTCCAACATCATTCGTATTCTTGTTTCAGGCACTTTAAAACTTTGTCCCTCCAAATGAGCAATTCTTGATTGAAGCACGCTCTTTATTATATATCCATTTTTTTATTCTCCAAGATAATTCAGTTTATTCTGAATACATAAAAAAATCAGGATCAAATATTCCAACTTCATCTAATACTTTACGAGAAACCATCATACTAGCTCCCGAAACATTTCCTACAGCAATAGGATGAGAGGTATAGGTAAAAGAGGCTGATAAATAAATCTATTACTTATTCCCATCACAAGTACTGCTAACTCTTCTGAGAAAATTCCAGATCTAAAACGATGATAAAAATACACTAGCTTTTAGTTAATATTATACAGGTTCCTTCCGCAAGCCCCAACTTTAGGATGAGTATATAAATAATCAGATAATATTTTTACTGAATTGAGAAGTAAAAGTATATCAGAATTGAGAAGTAGAATATTTCTTCCCTTAATCTTCTTTATACCTTCGTTATTTACTCTACCCAAACCGACCCTTCCTTTTAATCCAACAATAAAAAATTACCATTTTTTTCTAACAATTGCTTTTTGGGGAGGGGGGGGGAGATATCATTAGAAACATTACTAATAACAATTATTTCAATAGTAAGATCTTTTATTTTATGAAATAAAGAATCTATTGCATTTACTACCAAAGATGTGATGTCATAATTTACAATAATAATCGAAACATCAATATTTGTCATTCTCATCTATTTATACAATTCGTTACTATATTGCTTATTGTGATTTTTTACACTCGTAAAAAATTCAAAATACAATTAATATTTGTTTTAACAAAATTATACATTATTCTACGTTCCGAACTTGTTAATCCTAATAGATAAATACAAATCAAAACATATAATACAGCTAAAGACAAATATAAAGCCAAGCAGCCCAAAGAAAGTTCTTTAGGCAGAGAAAGCCAAGATAAGACTGGAAGTATGCATAGCAAAGGAGGTAATATCGGACAAATTATTTTCTTTAAATAACTAGTAAAAGGCATCTGAATACGAGGACAAACAATCCACACACGAATACATTGAGTAACTAATTCCACAAAAAAATATACTAACATCACATCATTTGGAGAAATATGATATACTTTCAACAAGACATAAGCAATAGGCACAACTGTTAACAAAAAAGTTCCTTCATAAATTTGAAATTTTCGAATATCGCCAGTAGCATGTATAGCACTAATTAATGCTACTTTTAAGGACTCCAACAAACCTATCATTAACATGATTCGCACAAATCCTACCGTATATCCAGGAACTACCCCAAGCCAAATTTTCAATATAGGATCTACACACAACATAATCGGGAAAGTTAGCACCAACATTAAAAAAAAACCATATTTTGATGATGCCACCACCAATGTATGCATATATGACAAATCAAAAGTAGCATAGGACTTTATAATTTGTGGTCTAACTGCCATCTGCATATTCTGCATAAATGTCATTACCGCCGCCTGCACTTGTACTGCAATACCACGAGCAGCATTGGCTACTGGACCAAAAAACAAATTCAAAAGAATATTGATTCCTTGCGTATATCCTACAACTGCTAGGTTTCCATTTACTGTCCAACCAGCATAAATTGAAATTTCTTTAACTAACTGTGGGCTCCAACCAAACAGAATCTTACTCTCTGAAAAATGGCTAGAACAATAACATCCATATAAAAATCGGATAAATATTTGCACGATCAGATATAACACAGCATAAGTGATCAATTTATCTTGTGAAATATATACCAAAAAATAAACAATGCCTAATTTTAAAGCTACCTCAATTACAGAAATATAAGCAAATGCACTCATTCGCTCGTGGGCTACAACTAATGAATTATAAGGTACACTTATTATAGACACAACTGCAGTCAGAATGGAACAATGATATACCCACAAGGCTGCTGTCAGACGTTCAGGAGGTATAACTAGTTTATGATAAACAAACCATAATCCTAGCGTCTCTCCCAATAGAATGATAACAACAGCAAGAATAAGATGTATAAAAACAACCGTAGAGAAGACTTTCCTTAATTCCTTCTTATCGTTTTTTCCTAACGAAAAAGTAATAAAGCGTGAACTGGCTCCCCCTAATGAAGAATTTAAAAATCCTAACATAGAAATCACACCACCCACAACATTATAAATACCAAAGTCCTCTACACCAAGAGTATTCAGAATGATGCGCGAAGTATATAACGTAACTGCCATAATAAGCAGCATACGCATATATAACATTAGGGTATTTTTTGCTATGCGCTTGTTTTTACCAACGGATGTATGCAATATCTATCTATTATTTGTATATCCCACAAAAATCAAGAATAACTTTATCCTTTCGATAAGGAAGACTCGTGAAAAGATCATGTGCAACCATAAACACAACAATATCAGCTTTATCATAAGCCTCCTCATAATCAGTCAACTTAAATACGTTATGTTCTTTCACATTAGGCTCAACTACAAATATAGTGGCATTATTACAATTTTGCATTACTTTTGTCGTGACATACTTTGCTGGCGACTCACGCAAATCATCAATATTAGGCTTAAATGCTAGTCCCATCATGGCAACAATAGGCTTACGATGATTCTTCAATTCATATTCAAGCATTGCGTTTTTTACTTTCTCAGCACACCAGAAAGATTTGTAATTATTGATTTCTCTTGCTTTTCCTATCAACTGAGATTCAGCAGGAAACTCGGCTGTTATAAAATAAGGATCAACTGCAATACAGTGACCACCTACTCCACACCCTGGCTGCAATATATTAACACGAGGATGTTTATTTGCCAAATTAATCAACTCCCACACATTTATATTCGCTTTATCACAAATCATTGATAATTCATTTGCAAAGGCAATCTGAACATCACGAGAAGAGTTTTCTGTAAGTTTACACATTTCCGCAGTTCGAGCATTAGTTTTATGTAACACACCTCTAACAAACTGAGAATAAAAATTAATAGCCTTCTCTGTTGACTCTGGATTTAATCCACCAATAACACGGTCATTATGTATCAATTCATATATTACATTTCCAGGTAATACACGCTCGGGACAATATGCTATATAAATTTGTCCTTCAAGTTCTGGGCGCTCTGCATAAATAATACTCGCCATTAACTCTGTGGTTCCAACTGGTGAAGTTGATTCTATCACATAAAGATCCCCTTCCTTTAAATACGGAATTACGGAACGCGTAGCTGCTTCAACATAAGAAATATCCGGTTCATGATTACCTTTAAAAGGTGTCGGCACTACCATAAAATAAGCATCACAAACTTCAGGTATAGTTGAAGCTCGAAACATACCAGACATAACTACTTCTTTCAATATTTCTTCCATACCTGGTTCAATTATATGAAGTTCTCCTGCATTAGTTTTTTCAACTACTTTTGGATTTATATCAACTCCTAGAATTTGAATACCATTTTTTGCGGCAATAATCGAAGTAGGAAGACCAATATAGCCTAACCCCATAAAACATGCTTTCATTACTAAATATGATTTTTAAAAGTTTTCCTTTAATCCTATATATGTCAATATTTAAATCAGCTTATTCATCTTTATTTTATCCCACCATAAATTCAAGCTAATCCATATCAAGATATCTGCTATCAACATGAGTGTATTATTCACATAGGGCATTAACAATATATTTAGTCCACTAAAAGTACAAGAAATCAATAATATAATTACCATCGATTTCCGTGGAGTGAATCCCATTGCCAAAAACTTATGATGAATATGATTTTTATCTGGCTCAAATGGATTTTTACCATTACGAAAACGAACTAATATAACACGGACCACATCAAATACAGGTACGATCAAAGTACTAAAAGCTATCACAAATGCACCTTCAGTATACGAAATAACATCTACATTATTCTGACTATATTTGATTGCTAAAAAACTCAAGATATACCCCAAAGTCAAACTCCCTGTATCACCCATGAATATTTTACGATCGCGCTCTGCGCTTCCAAAAACATTATAATAGAAAAATGGAACTAGGACCCCAAACGTACTAAAGGCAAACATACTATACAACCATAAGCCCTTACTAATATATAGGAAACCAAAAACCAATAATGCAACACTGCTCAATCCCGAAGCAAGACCATCAATACCGTCAATTAAATTAATTGCATTAGTAATAAATACTACCGTAAATATTGTAAAAGGTATACCAACATAGGATGGAAGAGCATAAATACCGAATAATCCATAAAGATCATTTATCCAAAGACCAGCAATAGGGAACAAACTTGCACATAAAATCTGAATAATAAATTTCTGGTGATAACGAACTCCGACTAAATCGTCAGCTATACCAGTCAGATATAAAAGAACCATCCCACAAACTAGAAGTGTACATTCAGGCAATGCATATATAGCCTGCAATATTGATATATTATACCCCATCAAAGCACGAAGTGCTAAAACGATACAACAAGAAAGCAATATTGTAGGAAAAAAAGCGACACCACCTAGTCGAGGAATGGCATGCTTATGTATTTTTCGTTCATTTGGTACATCAAATAATTTCTTATGTAATGAAATCATCAAAATACGAGGTATAATAAGTCGGGAAACACCTACAGAAATAACAAAAGATATAATAATAAATATTAAATTCATAATTGGTTAAGGTGAATATAACAAAGCATTATACAAAACTATTTTTATCTTATTCCTTTTAAACGATTCCATAAATCGTCACCTATAAATATCCAACTAATCGTGCCTACGATAGCCAAAAACATAAATAGTAATACATATATCTTTAATCCCATCCCTGAAGGATACTGTGGCACAACAGCAGGCTCTAACACTGCAAAAACAGGTTTTTCCTCTTGTACTTTTGCCCTAGCAACTTGCAGTTGACTAGCAACTTGACTATATACTTGATAAGCCAAATTCATATCATTTTGTAAACGTTCCTGTTCTGCTCTTACACTTTGAAGAATTATATCATCATGAGTGTCTATATATAGTGCATATTTTTTTTGTGCTACATAATACTCCTGTTGGCGCTCTTTACAAAGTTTTTCTAAATAGCTACAATCTTCCTTAGCTTTAGAAGTACGATAATTGATAATATATTCTTGCAATTTACACACTACAGAATCTGCAACAACAGCAGTTATTTTAGGATCTTGTAAAGTAACAGAGATATTGGTTATTGCAGTTTTTTGATCAACCAAAGCAGTTATACTCCTTTTAAGTGTAGCAATCTTTTCACTTTCTTCCTTTGTTAGTTCAATAGCACCTCTCTTTACTTTATTATCAATATCTATATTGTTGTCATCTTCAAACAATGACTTAATACTATTGATGATAATACCAGGTAACCCTATCACATAACTCCACCAAGGGGAAGTCTGTTCATCCAAATATGATGCTAAAGTTATATCTTTACTTTTATTCGAAGAAGAGACAGTTATATCTAATAACTCTAAAAGAAAAGGAGTAGAAGAGACTATATCAGAAGAAAGTGACGCATTTAGAGCATCAGAGCCATCTCCTGTTGTAGCTCCACTACCTAAAAAAGAAGCAGCAAGTCCAGCTAATCCATTAGTTCCCTTAGAACTCCCCATCTCTGGAGAAAGAGTCACTTTTACCGTATACTGTTTGGGGATACTCAATGCTACAATAACGCCAATAATCAGTCCTATCCCAGCAACTTTATATATTTTTTTACGAATTACTATAATTTTACACAAGATTTCCACTAAATCAATTTCATCTTTCGAAGAAGTATCTAAATCTGTAGATTGGTTCTTACTCACATGTTGTTCAGACATAATCTTATTTCTTTATCAGATTAGCAATAGAAGCAATCATCATTCCCAAAGAACTGAAGGAAGTAGCATAACCTAAAATATTAGCTATGTTCCCTTTCTTCTTAGCCTTACTAGGCACAATAATCTCACATCCCGGTTCAATCTGTTTCTTACCACTACCCTTAACCTTCGTCACCTGACCATTCATGTAAACAATGAACTTCTTACTCTTCTTTGCATTATCAGAATAGCCACCGGCCTGATTCAGGTAATAATCCACATTCTTATCCTTCATATAAGAAACCGTATTCGGAACCATAACAGCACCATTGATAGTTACAGTATTAGTATTCTTTGGTATAAAGACCACATCACCTTCACGTAAGACAAGATCGGCACTACCCTTAGGATTAGTCAAAGCCTTCTCCAGATCAATACCTACCGTAAAGGTATCCTCAACACCAATACCCAAAGAGTCAATCATGGCCTCTCCCAATTGCCTGCTCATAAGGCGAATTACATCACCCATACGTTTCTTCTCACTGGCGTTGGCTACACGGGTCAGCTTCGCACCACGCAGATAGGCATAGTTTGTCGGACCGCCCGCTTTATTCACCAAATCGGAAAGACGTTCCTCACGGCTGGTCATGGCGTAATTCCCTCCGAAAAGGATTTCACCATCAATGGCTACATTCTGTTGTGCCTGATAGCCAGGACTGCGACGGACATAAACTTCGTCATAAGGCTGAAGGATAAAACCGGGCTGACCATCTATTACAAAACCATCCTTTAAAGAGAAGCTATACATCTGACCAATCGTATCATTATCCGCGGTACTACGAGGATTCTTGATTCGTCTCGAGACATCAATGCGAACAGTAGAGGCGGCTTCTTTCAAGCCACCGGCCTGAATGATCAGATCCTCAAGTGTCATGTTATCCGCATAGGGATATGAATCGGGGTGCGCAACTTCACCGTGAACTGTGACATTACCCCGGTCTTCCAAATCGTGAATGCTCGGGATGTAAAGGATGTCATTCTTCATCAGGGCAAGATTCGGCGAAGTGCCGTCCATGATAGACCTGATGTCTATTTGAACAACTTCGCTGGTCAGGTCTTCACGCTGCCGATAGAGGACGGCACGATTCAGGAAAGCGTCACCGGTCAAGCCTTGGGCTTCATTAACCAATTCACGGATCGTATTCAGTTTACCACTTAACTGGTAGATCCCGGGACGATAGACTGCGCCACGGATTTCTAATTTGTTTGTGAAGCGGTTAAGGATGGCTTCGGCTGTTACAACATCGCCGTTACGCATTTTATAAATGCTGTAATCTATATCTTTGACTGTATTGACTTCGTATTCCTCACCATTCTGACGGACGACACGCAAAGAACGGGTGTAGGCATCGGCTTCAAAGCCACCGGCATATTTGATGAGAGTAGCAAGGTTCTCGTCTTTCTTCATTTCAAATCGCATAGGACGTTTTACCTTGCCGCTGATCTTTACCAAGACATCATAAGCAGGAACAATCACGACGTCACCTTCTTGTAGGCGAATGTCGTCCTGTGTATTTCCTTTCATGATGAATTCGTAGACGTCGATGGTGGCGATATTCTTTCCGTTGCGTACCAACTGAACGTTTCGGAGGCTACCGATATCACTCACACCGCCTGCGCGGTAAAGCGCATGGAAGACGGTAGAGAAGGAAGAAAGGGCGTAGGTACCGGGCTGTACGACTTCTCCCATCACATTAATCTGAATAGTACGGATGTTACCAAGTGTCAGACGGATGTCGGAAGTTGGGTCGGTAGTATTATTCAGACCGTTATATATTTTATTCAGGGCGTTCTTCAGATAGTCATTGGCGGCAGAGACTGTCATACCGCTAAGGTTGACAGGACCGATCTTCTGAATGTTGATAGTACCTTCAGGAGAGATTTGCTGGCGGATGGTGTTCTGGCTCGCACCCCAGATATCAATGATAACTTCATCACCGGGACCGAGGCGGTAATTGGCAGGAGTGGCGAGATTGACACTGGGTTCAAATGTCAGGTTACGGGTATTGAAGATGTTACGTCCAAAGACCTGATCACCACGGGCAAGGTCCTGAGTGGTGGGATGGTCGTCCAGCATATCGGAAGTATTTTCCTTTGTTTCTTCACGCAGGCGGGATTCGTTGATGTCCGTGCCCGTTGATTTCGAGGTATTTACATTGTTCTGCTGCTCGTATAGCTGCTTCACACGCATTGCCTGTTCTTTGGTTACACCTTTACGTGCAAGTTCGGAAGCAAGCTGTTTCTGTTCCTTGCCTTGCCGGATGCCGTCCTTTACATATTCCAGTACCTGTGAGTCACTCATGGACTGGGCCATAAGCGAGCCACTTCCCAGCATAGAACAAAAAAGTAGAATGCTAAAAAGTCGTTGTATTTTCATTGACAAATAAAAAAGTTAGTTGGTTTCACACAGTTCCTGCATACCGTGACAGACCGCAGACAACTGTTGTTTAAGAAGAGAAGGGGGAAGAACATCAAGAAGGGTCAGAGAACGCTGCAAGACAGACCGTTTTCTATCCTCGTCTTCCGGATTGGCGTACATCGACACATTATATCCCTGAAGGATGGCCAAACACAGGGTAGCATCCTGCTCCGGTGTCTCCCCCCGTTGAGAATATAAATCGTTAATCTTTTCGTGGATTGATTGTTGTAATGCTGAAAGGTCATCGGCGTATACATACCCATTTTTATCACCGATGTGAAGTAAATGATCTGCCAGATTTTGCAGTTCATCAATATTTTCTTGTAGTAAAAAACTCACCATACCCCTTTTATTCACTTAATGCTTGTTTCACTTATTTAAACCCTTATTTTTCCAGCGGCTCTACACACCCTACTGGTATATCTACAAAAGCACATCCCAACATAGTAAGCCGGACTGCTACTTTCGATTTTCCATTTACTGTAACCAATTCTCCTTGAAGTCCGGATAATGGTCCTTTGATAACCTGAATCTTGGCTCCTGGTGACAAGGGAGACGTACTCATATTGATCGCCTCGTCCGAATAGTCTAGCATAAATTTAAAGCGGTGCATCTGTTCATCCGGAATGACAGCAGGAGTACTTTCTCCACGCAATACCATATATCGGCTGATAGAGCCCAATGTCAAAACTTCTTTCTGCTCATAAATATCGACATGGACAAATATCATCATCGGAAGAAGAACACGCTCGACTACCTTTCGACGATCACTCCATTGATGCACTTCTTGCTGAACAGGAAGGAAGTTTTCAATCCCCATTTTAGATAGTCGCTCACTCGTTTTCTTCTCATGAGAAATACGTACTAAAGCCACTAACCAACGTTTATGGTGCGCTACGCTCCTGCCAGTCACATCTGCCGGCAGAACTTCTTGTATGCTTTTTTTGCTATAAATCATCTATTTTACCCCACACTTATTCGTCATTCTTTAACAAACAGAAACGAATAACGGTGCAAAGATGACCATATTTACCAATATACGCAAATAAAAAACAATAATATTTTCGTTAAACGACCATAATAAGAGAGAAATATCTGCTTATTTCATTTTCCACACCTATTATTATATCATTTACGAACAATGAAATATTCGATATTTTCATTAACCAGCTCCTAAAAAAGAATTAAAAGCCCCACCTCAAACAGAAGATTTTACCAGGAAAAGAAAAAAAGTAACTATTCTGAGAAAAAAAATAAAGAACAGATGCAGTATTCCATAAACTGCTGCATTTAACTTATAAACGGAACAAAAAAGAATCAAACCTATATATCATATTAAGACCTGAAACCTGAACTTGACAAGTGGGGAGAAATTAGAGAGAGAGAGTATTTTACAAACGTCCCCAAAAACGAGAACCCCTGCCGACTGTAGAAGCCGGCAGGGGTTCATTTTTACTACTAAGGAGTCCGAAAAGAAAGTAAGACGTAATTCTTTCCGAGTGCCTCCGCTTATTTACAATATTTCTTTATAAGTTCATCCACATTCGGATCACCCAGTTCTTTCGCTTTATTGAAGTTTCCGCAAGCTTCGTCCGTCTTCTTCAACTGTATCTGACAAAGGCCCAACAACCGGTATGCTTCCCCATATTTCGGCTCGTCTTTCAGAATTTCATTCAGTATCTTCATGGATTCTTCGTAACGTCCTACACGCAGATTAACCACTGCATGTTCTGCCCGATAAGTCAAATCTTTGGGGCTCAATTCAACCGCTTTCACGATATCATCCAATGCACGCTGATATTGACGGGCTTTCAGCGCAGCCTGCTCACGATAATAATAGAAAAGGTCATTGACCTGTCCGTTCACAGCCTTATAATAAGCATCATAATCGAGCATTGCATTTCTTGCCTGATCGTTGTTCATATATATCTGTGCACGTTCCAGCAGATAAGGAGCAAAATTTGCCGTGACAGGCTGCGGACAACGAGCAATGCAACTGTCCATCAATGCCAACACTTCTTTGGCATCTGCCTTCAGCAATTCTTTCGTCTTGGCGGCACTAAAGAATGAGGCTGCTGAAGCCAGATTGCTGGCATTCACCTTCTCATAAGCGGCCAAAGCACCTGCATAGTCCTGCTGTGCAAAAAGTATATCTCCTTCCAACTGCGTATAAACGGGCAAAGGATCGATAGCCATCGCCTGACGGAGATTTTTCAAAGCCGTATCATACGTCCAGTCTTTATAAGTCGTTTCCGGTTTTGAAAGCTGATAACCGTATATCAGCTTGGCGATATTATAATACACATCATCCTTTTTAGCCGCCACCTTCAAGGCTTGATTAAAGTCGGCTACAGCCTTGTCAAAATAAGACTGGTCATCCTTACCTTTTGCTACGTAATAGTTGGCACGGCGGATATATCCATCGGTACTGCTGGGGAACTGGCGAATGAAATCGTCCAGCAATTTCTCATATTCATCAGCCGACATCTGCGTGGAAGCCATAAACAGATACACCAATGCCTGATCCTCCGCTTCGGGCAATCCTTTCCGGATACCGATATTCTTCAGAGCAACGTCTCCCAAAGACAGAGCACTAATCTTCTGCGACATTGCAAAAGCTGCCCCTGCCGCATAACAAGTCGTTACCGTATCCGCACCGGAGGACTTCTGTGAAATACCGAACACCTGGCCTTCCGCATTCATCACCGGGCAACTCACCATCTTGTCTTTCATCTGCATACTCAAGGTATAGTAATGATATTCTCCGGCAATTTTCGATACATCCTTCACTTTACCCGAAACACAGGCAATGCTCTTCTGCGTAGAATAAGGAAGCATCCATGCGTCAGCGCCTGCAGCCGGAGCAGTAGTCGCCACTACCAGTGACGGCACTTTCTTCTCGGTGATGGCCACACGAAACTTGATCACATCGTACATATCATCTGCTCCCAAAATCAGGCTGACCGGCATTTGCTTGCCTTCGGCTGTGACAATCACCGCACGCTCAGCCCCTTTGAAAAGACTGTAGTCAGAAAGAGCCAGTCCGTCTTCGGATACGAAAAATCCGTTTCCGGTATTCAGCATCTTGTCATTCTTATCATAAGTTATTACTGAGAAAACAGCACGTTTCGCCTTCTCCACCCATTTCGGAGTTTGCGCCAGACCGCTCTGTACCAAGAGGAAAAGCGCTAAAGGTAAGATTAAAAGTTTCTTCATATCAGTCGTTGTTTCTTTGTTTCACAGCTTCATAAATCAAAATACCGGCAGCTACGGAAACATTCAGAGATTCGATAGTTCCCAGCATCGGTATCTTCACCCATTCGTCACAGAGAGCCAGATGATCATATGATACACCGGTGTCCTCCGCTCCCATGATGATACACATCGGTCCCGTATAATCGGCTTTCGTATAGTCATAATCTCCTTTCTCGGTAGCGGCAACGATACGGAAACCGCTGTCCTTGAGATACTGCAAAGTCGCACGCAGATTCTGTTCGCGGCAGACAGGCAATGTATGCAACGCACCTGCGGAAGTCTTCATGGCATCGGCATTCACCGATACGCTGCCACGCGCAGGAATGATCACCGCATCCACCGCGGCACATTCGCAGGTACGGGCTATCGCACCAAAGTTACGCACATCCGTTATGCCATCCAGCATCACAAAAAACGGATTCTTGCCTTGCTCGAATAAGAAAGGAACGAGGTCTTCCGTCTTCTGATAGGTCACAGAGGAAATGAAGGCAACCACACCCTGATGATTCTTCCGTGTGATGCGGTTGATACGTTCCACCGGCACACGCTGAACAGGAATCAGCAATCCTTTCAATGCTGCGAAAAGCTCTTTGGAAAGATCACTTTGAATGTCTTTCTTAACGAGGATCTTATCAATTTCTTTTCCAGCCTGAATGGCCTCTATGACGGCACGGACGCCGAAAATCATTTCACTTTTATCGGTCATTGTAATTTTGAATTATAAATTTTGAATTATGGATTATGAAGTACGGGCCAACAGGGCCTTCGCATTGCTGAGGGCAGCCTCGGTCAATGTGGCTCCGCTCAGCATGTGAGCGATCTCCTCTACCCGTTCTTCATCGGTGAGACGGCGGATATGGCTGTTCGTTTCCGTATCGCTGTCCTTCTTATATACCTTATAATGAGCGCGCCCGCGAGCTGCGATCTGAGGCAGATGTGTGATACTGATCACCTGACGGTTGCAGTCACCCATTTCCTGCATCATATCTGCCATACGGTCGGCTATTTCACCGGAAACTCCGGTGTCGATCTCATCAAATACAATCGTAGGCAGTTTCACCGCACCGGCGATCATCGCTTTGATAGAAAGCATCACACGCGCAATTTCACCTCCGGAAGCAACGGAAGATATGCTTTGCAACGTTCCGTTCTTGTTGGCGGAGAACAGGAAGTTGACAGTATCCTCCCCCTGTATGCCCGGTTCTTTCTTCAATCCCATTTCCACTTGGAAGCGGACGTTGGGCATACCCAGCGGGACCAGCCGTTCAGCCAGTTGTTTCTCCACTTCATGGGCGGCTGCCGCACGGGCTTTTGTCAGCACGGCAGCTTGCTTCTTCACCCGTTCATACTGGGCTTCCTTGCGGGCAGTCAGTTCGGCTATGCGATCATCATAAGAGGTGATCTCGGACAACTTACTGCGATATTGGTCTGCCAAGGCCATCAATTCTTCAAGTGTCTGTACCCGATGCTTCTGTTGTAGGGAGTAAATCAGATTCAGACGATCGTTCACTTCGTCCAGACGGGTAGGATTAAACTCGATGGATTCTCCCTGCGCTGAGACTTCCTGCGAAATATCTTTCAGTTCGATGTAGGCACTTTCCATGCGGTCGCTCAGTTCTCCGGCAGGCTGATACACCTTTTTCAGATTATTCAGCGTATTCAGATTATCTTTCAGGAAAGAAAGCAGTCCGCCTTCGTCCGAGAAAAAAGACTGTTCGATGCGGTAAAGCCCTGCTTTGATCTCCTCGGCATGACTCAGAGTTTCCGCCTCCTGCTCCAGTTCACTCTGCTCCCCTTCCACCAGATGAGCTTCCTCCAGTTGTTCCAGCTGGAAACGAAGATAGTCCTCATCCGTCCGGCTTTGCTCGGCAAGTGCCGTCAGCTCGGACAATTCACGGTCGAGCAGCTTCCATTCATTATACAGTAAATGATACTTCTCCAGCGCATCATCGTTATGAGCCAGAATATCGAGTACATTCAGCTGGAAACCTTCTTTATTGAGCAAAAGATTCTGATGCTGCGAATGTACATCGATCAGTTGTTCGCCCAATTCCTTCACCTGTGCCAGCGAAGCAGGCGTATCATTAATGAATGCGCGGCTTTTGCCGGACGCCTGCACTTCGCGCCGCAGGATACATTCCTCGTCGTCGTATTCCAGTTCGTTCTCTTCAAAAAACGGGCGCATACCGTAAGCCGAGATATCAAAACGTGCTTCGATAATACATTTAGAAGCTCCACGACGAATCGCTTTCACATCGGCACGCTGTCCGAGCAGCAGACCGATGGCTCCCAGAATAATCGATTTTCCGGCCCCCGTCTCGCCTGTGATGACCGAGAAGCCTGTTTCAAAACCGATATCCAGTTTTTCTATCAATGCGTAATTCTGAATATAAAGTGAACGTAACACCTTCTGTAAATTAAAAATTAAACCTAAAAAATAAAGATCAGTGAGTCAAGACGGCAATCAGATGGTTGATGATGTCTTGCGCTACTTCCTGTTTGGGCTTCAGAGGATAATCCTCGCGACCTTTGCGATCAATAATGCTAATCTTGTTTGTATCGTGACGGAAGCCGGCTCCCGCGTCATTCAGAGAGTTGAGGACGATAAAGTCAAAGTTTTTACGTTCGAGCTTTCCTTCGGCATTCTGCTGTTCGTTATTTGTTTCGAGGGCAAACCCCACTAACAGTTGATTGTCTTCTTTGATCTTTCCCAGACTTGCAGCAATGTCCTGCGTAGCCTGAAGATGCAAGGTCAGTTCTTCTTCCTTCTCCCGTTTGATCTTTTTGCCGGCCACCGTTTCCGGGCGGAAATCGGCGACTGCCGCACAAAGAATCCCCACGTCGGAAGTCGGGAAACAGGTTTGCGCTGCCTCATACATTTCCTGAGCAGATTCCACATCTATCCGGTGGATACGCGAATGCTGCGTTTTCAGTTGCACCGGTCCGGTGATCAACGTCACCTCTGCCCCACGACGGGCACATTCTTCCGCCAAAGCAAATCCCATCTTACCGGAAGAATAATTGCCGATAAAACGGACCGGATCGATCTTTTCGTAAGTCGGTCCGGCAGTTATCATAATTTTCCTTCCCTGAAGTTCGGCACTCGCAGAGAAAAACTCGTCCAGCACTCGGATAATGTTTTCCGGTTCTTCCATACGCCCTTTGCCGACCAGATGGCTGGCAAGTTCACCCGTTGCGGGCTCAATGATGCGGTTGCCGTAGGAACGCAATATATCCAGATTCTTCTGTGTAGAAGGATGTGCATACATATCGAGGTCCATAGCCGGTGCAATGAATACCGGAGCTTTGGCCGAAAGATAAGTGGTTATCAGCATATTGTCTGCTATCCCGTTCGCCATCTTTCCGATGGTGGAGGCGGTAGCGGGTGCGATCAGCATGGCATCCGCCCACAGACCCAAGTCCACATGGCTGTTCCACGTACCGTCCCGTTGGGCAAAAAACTCGCTGATGACCGGCTTACTGGTCAAAGCCGAAAGAGTGATGGGAGTAATAAATTCTTTTCCCGCCGGAGTAATGACCACCTGCACTTCCGCTCCCTGCTTTATCAGTCCGCGGATAATGTAACAAGCCTTATAAGCAGCGATGCTACCGGTTATTCCAAGAATTATCTTTTTTCCTTTTAGCATTATTTTGTAATCAAATTACTCATTTCACGCAGACGGATTTTAGTCAGCACCGCCTTGGTATTCAACGTGAAATCACTGTTTAAAATCCAGCTGTAGTATCCGGGGTCTTTCTTCAGTACCTCGGCTACAGACATTCCTTTATATTTTCCGAAATTAAATACTTCCACACCATTGTCGTCATACACCATCCGGCCGGCAAAGTCCACATTCTTAGTGAAACTTGAATATTCTGCCAGGAAGGCGATGTCGTTCTGAAGATCCGGATAGCGGTCGAGCTGTGCTTTCAGCACCTCATAAGTGGCACGTGTATCGGCCTCGGCCGTATGGGCGTCTTCCAGACTCTTTTCGCAATAGAACTTATAGGCAGCCGAAAGGGTACGTTGCTCCATCTTGTGGAAAATCACCTGTACATCGACAAACTTGCGCTTCGTCATATCGATATCTACACCGGCACGAAGAAATTCCTCTGCCAATACCGGAATATCGAAGCGATTAGAGTTGAATCCTGCCAAATCGCAGCCTTCAATGTCACGGGCCACATTCTTTGCCACCTCCTTGAAAGTCGGACAGTCCGCTACATCGGCATCATAAATGCCATGTACGGCAGAAGAAGCTTCAGGAATATGCATTTCGGGATTGATACGCATTGTTTTCGTTTCCTCATTCCCGTTAGGATATACTTTCAGATAGCAAATTTCAACGATCCGGTCTGTGTTGATATTGGTTCCCGTTGTCTCCAGATCGAAGAACACAATCGGGTTTTTCAAATTTAATTTCATTTCTTTCTTTAATGGATAATGGATTATGGAGAATTGATAATGGATCGGAAACATAAAAAATGGATAACTCCTGAACACTGACAGCGCAGCTCATTATCCATTATCCATTTTCAATTTTCCATTAAATAACTAATCGTTCAGCATCATCGGCATCAGCAGCATCAGCAAGTCTTCATTTTCTTCCTGTTCTACCGGCACAATGACTCCGGCACGCGACGGATCGGCAAGTTCGATTACCACTTCATCGGCCGAAATATTGTTCAGGATATCGATGAGGAAAGTAGACTTGAATCCGATGCTCATAGCGGCACCCGAATATTGGCAAACTTGTGTTTCTTCGGCAGAAGTGGAGAAATCGATGTCCTGTGCGGAAATCACAATCTGATTCTCCTGCATACGCAGCTTGATCAAACTGCTTGCCTGTGAAGAAAAGATAGACACGCGGCGCAAAGCTCCGATCAGTTGCTGACGGTCTACAGTCACTTTATGAGGGTTGTTCTGCGGAATTACCGAGTTGTAGTTCGGATAGCGTCCTTCGATCAGACGGCAGACCATGCGGTAGCTTTCCAGCATAAACACAGCGTTGCGTTCGTCAAATTCGATGGTTACTGTTCCCTGTTCTTTCGGAAGCAGGTTTTTCAGCAATGTAGCGGGCTTCTTCGGAAGGATGAACGCGGCACGTTCGTTTCCTTTGGCAGCCAGCGTTTTGCAACGTACCAGCTTATGACCGTCCGATGCCACCATCGTGATGTCTTCTGTTGTAATATCGAAATATATACCGTTCATTACCGGACGGAGTTCGTCGTCGGCAGTTGCGAATACCGAACGGTTGATGCCACCCAGCAGTACACCTGCTTCCATCTCCACGCGGACTGCATTTTCGCCCAGCACAGCCGACTGCGGAAATTCGTCAGCATTCTGTCCCATCAGACTATATTTTCCGTTCTGATACTGCACGGTGATTTCATAATTGTCCGTGTTGACGTAGAATGTCAACGGTTGTTCCGGAATTTCTTTCAGTGCATCAAGCAATGTTTTCGCTACTACGGCAAAACGCCCGTTTGTATCGCTTTCATTTACCTCAACGGTTGTCACCATAGTCGTTTCACTGTCAGAAACAGTCACAGACAATGTTCCGTCTTCCAATTCGAAGAGAAAACAATCGAGAATAGGCAGCGCATTCTTTGAGTTAATTACACGACTGATAGCCTGTAAATGGCTGGAAAGAGCAGTACTTGAAACGATAAATTTCATATATTTTCGAGTATTTAAGTTTTGAATTATATATCGCACAAAGTTACGAAAAAAGATTCGTGCTGCCCAAGAAAACGAAAGAAAAAACAAGCATTGTGTGAGGGATATTCCTAAAAAATTGTAACTTCGCCGCAGAATTTAAAATTATCGCAATGGAATTTACAGGAAAAATCATCGCTATCCTCCCTCCGAGAGGTGGAGTCTCAAAGACTAGCGGCAACGAGTGGAAATCACAAGAGTTCGTAATCGAAAACCATGACCAATATCCGCGCAAAATGTGTTTCGACGTATTTGGCGCCGACAAAATCGAACAGTTCAACATTCAGATGGGCGAAGAACTGACCGTATCATTCGACGTTGACGCCCGTCAATGGAACGACCGTTGGTTCAACAGTATCCGTGCATGGAAAGTTGAACGTGTAGGCGCAGGTGCTCCTATGACTCCGGGTGCCCCCGTTCCTCCCCCGGCTCCGTCTGCTACTCCGGATTTCACTATGGGTGACGCAAAAGACGACCTGCCGTTCTAAGAATTAAAAACAATCTGCATAAAAAACTCCCGATGGAACTATTTCTGTCGGGAGTTTTTTTATGACTGTCCCATGTAGTAACCAGACACCGGACTGAAGTGAATTCACCTCGGGGCCAACGCAGATTCAGCAGCGAGCTGAAAAGGACTGAGCAGCGAGGCGAAAGGAATTGAGCAGCGAGCTGAAGGAGATTGGACAGCGAGACGAAGGAGATTGGACAGCGAGACGGAAAAGCCCCCATGAAGGTATGCCAAAAGTCAATAGTAACTAAACTCTCCTCCTTCAGGAAGGAGGAGAATAGAGATAGAATCGACTTTTTAGTCACCCCCATTCAAGATAGAATCGATTTTTTAGCCCCCACTTTAGTTCTTTTGACACCCCTTCATGAATTCTCTTAAAGGTATCTTACGGAATGGAATAAAAAGTGAGCCAGCGGCGGCAAAATTCTCTATCTTTTTTCTTATTAATTCTATTTCTTTAGAATAGAATTATATACTCTTCTCTACTCTACTGGTTTCCATTCGGTTTTCGCGCCCTGCCAGAAGGCGTTTCAGAGCTTTTAGTTTCGCAAATTAAGCGCTATTTTTCCCCTCTATTTTTCGCCAGTTTTTTTCTTCGAATTCTATTCGGATTTATACTTCAAAACAATGTTGGGATAGACCATCCCGTCCGCACAAGTAAACTGCGCAAAAAGAATGAAATTACGGAAAAATTCGGAGTTGCGGAGAAAGAATTCCGGCACGTAATGAACCTGATGTCCGGACTGTTCGAGCACGTGTCCAAAGTCCGCCATCATCATGAAATGATACGAATCGGACAATCCGTCCGTCCCCGCCCGATAAGCCAAAGCGCCGTCAAGCACTTCGTCATTATCCAGCTGGCGGATATATCGTGACAAACTATCTTCATCGGGAGCAAGCAGCAAACGTCCGCCATAAAATGTAGCGAAAACATGCAAGGACGGCTCTACAAAACTGGTTAGTTGCGTAAACAACGTTGTTTGAGGCAACCTGTACACAGGATACGCTTTAGCAGGGGTATAACAAAAAGTTATACGTGAATTTCGGTCTGTTCCTTCCTCTGCCGGAGCCGTCTTTACCAAAGAGCGCAACATCCTTTCCGCCTCGGTCACATCCATCACCGAGAGGCTTAAAACAGCCGCAGGCCCCATCAGAGAGTCTTCCCGCTGGAAAAGACAAGCCACCAAATCCTGCCCCGTATTCTCTGCCAGATAACGTGACAATTCCCGATCCCGATTCAGCACTTCACTCGTTCTGCCTGCCGTTGCATATTCCTGCGTATCGCCATAGGAAAGCAGGGATGCCCAGTCCGTAATGCCCTGTTTACTGAAATAAAATGCAGTGGAGGGCAGTGTTTCGCCCGGAAATCCTTTGACAGATTCCTGCTGGCGGATTACATTTATAAAGTTAAAACAAGTATCTACATAATGGCTGACTCCGGAGAAATAAATGAAATCATCCTTTAGCTTCATATCAAACTCCGTCCATCCCATCATTCCTGCCAGACGAGTGTAGACGGTAGCAACAGTCGGACTTTTCTTCGGCGCCCGCACTTCTTTAAAAGCAGGGTCGGTAGCCAGCGACTTGCCGGTTTTGCGGATATCTATCACCTCCTCTATCAGCTTTTTCTGACAACTGAGCACCAGAAAGTCTTCCGTCAGATAGCAGGCGAGAAAATCACCGTCCGCCATCGGATAAATAATGATATCTTCACCCTTATAATCGAATGTTTTCGGAGGATAGCCCGACGAAACATATTTCTGCACAAAACGGTCGATCAGCGCACGGTCTCCATTCCCCAACCGGCAGTAAAGCACCTGATTACGATCATTGTCCGGCTCATGAAAACTGATCAGCATCTGATTCATTTGCCTACTCAGACCGTGAGGAGCATCTTCGAGAAGAGAATAAAGATATTGTTTCAGATAAGAAAAGAGTTTGGAAACATAAAGATACTGGTGATCCCGACTACAGGTCAGCTCATCCACTTCCATTACAAATTCGGCTACATCTTCCGTCGCAAACACTGCTGAAACAGAGGACGGAACCAAGGTATAGAGATCAAAATCCTTCTGATCTTCGGCAGCCGACAACCTAAAAAAAGAGTACAACGCAAAACCTGAGCACAAAAGTACAACAGAAGAAGTGATCGCTATTTTCACTATCGTACGAAGTTTCATAATATTTGCTGTTTATCGGCTAGGGGCAAAAATAATAATTTCTACAAAGAAAACAAAACTTTTGCTAAAAAAATCACCAATAATCAGAAAATGATTTCCATTCCGTCATATGTAAGGTGAATATTTTCAGGAAGCTCCTTCTCTACCTTCTTGTGCAGCCCCATATCATGACTCATGTGGATGAAGTATGTCTCCTTTGCCCGAATACGTTCTGCCACCTTCAATGCCTCCTCCAGATTCTGGTGGGTGGGATGAGGAGCGATACGAAGCGCATTCATTATCAGAACATCTATCCCTTCCAATTGTTCATACGATTCTTCGGGCATGGTGAGCATATCCGTGATATACCCCAGCCTGCCGATACGGTAGCCCAGAATCGGCAGCCGACCGTGCATCACCCGCAAAGGCACCACTTCCGTATGGTGGATGGAAAAGGCGTGCCCGACCTCAATTTCCTGCAAGGGAATATCAGGAACACCGGGATAACGGTGATCGACAAAACAATAAGGCATCCGCAAACGCAATGCGCGTGCCACATATTCTTCGGCATAGATAGGAACCGCCCCGAAACGGCAGAACGGACGCAAATCATCCAATCCGCCCACGTGATCATAATGTTCGTGCGTAATGAGCACACCGTCTATCTTCTCAAAAGGAAGGTGTAACACCTGCGCCCGAAAATCGGGTCCGCAGTCTATAAGTATCCGCGCATCTTCCGTCTCAACGATTGCAGACGCACGCAAACGATTATCTTTCGGATCGGCAGACGTGCAGACCGGACAGGTGCATCCAATCTGAGGAACTCCCGTCGATGTTCCGCTTCCAAGTATTCTTACTTTCATTTCCCAACCAAATTTACTTCCGGATGAATGTCTATGCCGAATTTCGCACGAACAGAAGCCCGTACCGCATCCGAAAGCGCAAGGATGTCGCTGCCTTTCGCTCCGCCCCGATTAACGAGCACCAAGGCCTGCTTGTCATGCACTGCCGCCGGACCTAATGCTTTTCCTTTCCAACCGCACTGATCAATCATCCATCCTGCCGGAATCTTCACTCGTCCGTCATTCAGTTCGTAGAAGGGGATTCGGGGAAATTCCTGCTGCAAGGCTTCCAGTTTTTCGCGCGGAACGATGGGATTCATAAAGAAACTGCCGGCATTTCCCATCACTTTCGGGTCGGGCAATTTGCTTTCACGGATATCGATAATCACTTTCCGGAGTACCGGCAAGGTCAGTTCGGGATACTTCTCGAGTTCCTGACGGATGGTGCCGTAATCTAATGTATAACGTTCTTCCTTGCTGAGCCGGAAGCAGACATAGGTCACAAATACGGATTTATTCTCCGGACGTTTGAAAATGCTGTCGCGGTAGGCATAGCCACATTCATCTACAGCATAAACACGCTCCTCACCGTGAATGTTCACTGTTTCGACAGAGGTGATCAGGTCTTTCACTTCCACACCATAGGCACCGATATTCTGCACGGCACTCGCTCCCACTTCACCGGGAATAAGGGAGAGATTTTCCGTTCCATACCAGCCATGCTCTACACAATATCCTACAAAATCATCCCAGACCACGCCTGCTCCTACCCGCACGGCTACACTCCGTTCATCCTCTTCCGTCACCTCGATCCCTTCGATGCGGGAATGTAAGACCAGCCCTTCATAGTCTTTGACAAAAAGCAGGTTGCTTCCACCGCCTATATGCAAAAAAGGTGTCGTAAGGGCACCTTGAGCTATCAATGTCTTCAGTTCTTCTACCGAAGCATATTCCTGAAACCGTTCGGCATAGACATCAATGCCGAACGTATTGTGTGATAAAAGAGAATACATATCTTCCGTTTTTTCGTTGCTAAATACTGGTATCTTCAAACTTATACAGTTGCCATTCGCCTGCTTTCCGCCTGAAATATAGAATATTAGAGAAGCCGTTTCCGATTCCCTTCAAGGCGAGAATCTTTGTCGGCGAGTTATCATCATTCCGCTGTCCGTAATTGATATTCGAAAGGCGGTCTGTAGGCAATGCCGGCTTGAAAGCAAACCACTGGTTCAAATCAAGAGAGGTCTCCAGAATAGAGAAGTCATCGTCCGGATCTGAGGTGACAAAAGCCAGAGGCTCCTGCACACGTCGGCTTTGAAAAAGGCTGTCGGCAGCAAAATGACTGAAAAACTCCACAAAGTCTTCATTTTCATTCCGCTCAACAGGGCGCAGATTGATAGCCTCCAGTATCCATGCCCCTTTGATACGCTCAAAATAATACTTTTTCACCATTCGGGTTTTCACGAATATCCATTCCACCTGAACGGAGGTCAGTGAGGTGTCCCCCACCAAATCCATGTCTTCTTCTTTATCAAACAGGAGCGTATAATAATGCTGTTTGGTAAATAAGTCATCATGCTTCCAGTTGCGTTCTTCGATATTGGTTTTCTCATCTCCCTTGTAATAGGGCAACGGAAACTTGACACGCTGACGCTGCAAGGCATCATCGGAAGCAAAATTATAGATAAAATCGTCGAAAGATTCGTCCGCTTCTGTCGGTTTGGGCTCTTCCGGCAATTCCTCCTGATGGATCGAATCGGCTTTGTGCCGGATAGAATCCACCTCTTGAGTGATAGATGCAAAGGGGTCGATGTTCGTTTTCTTGTTTCCACAGGAACCAAGGATAGTAAGCACCAGAACCCCCGCAATTAGTTTTTTCATTTTTTCAGTTTCTCTCTTAGCTTTTCAAGCATATCCACCGTCATGCTTTCCAGATCGTAAGCCGGCTTCCATCCCCACTCCTCGCGGGCGCAAGTGTCATCCAGACTATCGGGCCAGCTGTCCGCTATGCGCTGCTTCAAAGGATCTACATCATAGATCATCTCGAACGCGGGCACATGCTTCTTGATGGCATGGAAAATCGTCTCAGGGTCGAAACTCATAGAGGCGATATTGAAAGCGTTGCGGTGTATCAGCTTGGTCGGATCTGCTTCCATTAGCATGATTGCTGCGTTCAGCGCGTCCGGCATATACATCATATCCATTAAAGTGCCTTCTTTGATAGGGCACACAAATTTTTCTCCTCTTACTGCCGAATAATAAATATCGACAGCATAATCGGTGGTTCCTCCTCCCGGAGGGGTCACGTTCGAAATGATGCCCGGGAAACGGACAGCACGTGTGTCAACACCGTATTTGTTAAAATAGTAGTCACTCAGCAACTCTGTCGTTACCTTGGTGACTCCATACATAGTACGGGGACGCTGGATAGTATCCTGTGGTGTCTGTGTATGAGGCGTGCTTGCACCGAACGATCCGATAGAACTGGGGGTAAATACCGCACATCCCTGCTCACGCGCCACTTCCAAAACATTCCACAGTCCGTCAATACCAATTTTCCAGGCTAGCTTCGGCTTGGACTCAGCCACCACCGATAGCAGTGCAGCCAAATTATATATGGTATCAATGTGGTATTCCTTCACCACCGATTCAATCATTTCACCATTCGTTACATCGACAACTGCCGACGGTCCCGACTCTTTTAACTCTCCTTTGGGCTCTGCACCCTGGATGTAACCTGCTACTACGTTTGTGTTTCCATAACGCCTGCGTAACTCCATCGTCAACTCGGATCCTATTTGTCCGGTGGCTCCAATAATCAAAATGTGTTTCATTTTTCCTTTTAAATAAAAGTGTTAAGCTAAATAGTGCGCAAAGTAAGCACTTTTTTTTCAGATTTAAATCAAAAAGATATTGTTTATTCCAAGAAAAATCGTGTCCTTTGCACCATTAACTTAATCACTCAAACATTATGTACGGTAAAATGAAAGAACACCTCAGCCAGACACTGGCTGAAATTAAGGAAGCCGGACTTTACAAAGAAGAACGACTGATCGAAAGTGCGCAGCAAGCTGCCATCACTGTAAAAGGAAAAGAAGTGCTGAATTTCTGCGCCAACAACTATCTGGGACTGTCCAATCACCCCCGTCTGATTAAAGCTTCTCAAGAAATGATGGAGCGCCGTGGATTTGGTATGTCATCTGTCCGCTTCATCTGCGGAACGCAAGATATACATAAGGAACTGGAAGCTGCTATCTCGGATTATTTCCAGACAGAAGACACCATTCTGTATGCAGCCTGTTTCGATGCCAACGGAGGTGTGTTCGAACCGCTTTTCAGCGAAGAAGACGCCATCATCTCGGACTCTCTGAACCATGCTTCTATCATCGACGGCGTACGTCTTTGCAAAGCGAAACGCTATCGCTATGCCAACGCGGATATGAAGGATCTGGAAAGATGCTTGCAAGAAGCTCAGGCACAACGTTTCCGTATCGTTGTTACCGACGGTGTATTCTCTATGGACGGAAATGTAGCACCTATGGATCAGATCTGTGACCTGGCCGAGAAATATGATGCACTCGTAATGGTGGACGAATCGCACTCTGCCGGTGTGGTTGGCGCTACGGGCCACGGTGTCAGCGAACTGTACAAGACTTACGGACGCGTAGACATCTATACGGGAACACTGGGCAAGGCTTTCGGAGGCGCATTGGGAGGATTTACCACCGGCCGCAAGGAGATCATCGACTTACTGCGTCAGCGCAGCCGTCCTTATCTGTTCTCCAACTCGTTGGCTCCGGGTATCATCGGTGCAAGTCTCGAAGTATTCAAGATGCTGAAAGAAAGCAATGCGCTGCATGACAAGCTGGTAGAGAATGTAAACTATTTCCGTGACCAAATGACAGCTGCCGGATTTGACATCAAACCGACACAAAGTGCCATCTGCGCCGTTATGTTGTATGATGCCAAACTCTCTCAGATTTATGCCGCACGCATGCAGGAAGAAGGCATTTATGTGACGGGATTCTATTATCCGGTCGTTCCGAAAGAACAGGCACGTATCCGTGTACAAATCTCTGCCGGACACGAGAAAGCACACCTCGACAAATGTATCGCTGCTTTTATTAAGGTTGGCAAAGAACTGGGAACCTTGAAATAAGTAATAAGTAATAGGTAATAGGTAATAATCGTAGCTGCCGGTAGCTTTACCCGCATGACTTATTACTTATTACCTATTACTTATTACCTATTATTTATTACCTATTACCTATTTTTCAAGATGGAAGAACTTACGCTCACTACTCCTGCTTTGCTTTTTTCGGCTGTTTCGCTGATTTTGCTGGCTTATACCAATCGTTTTTTATCGTATGCGCAGCTGGTGCGACAGTTGCGGGACCGCTATATGGAAAATCCTACGGATATCACGGTAGCACAAATCGAGAATTTGAGGAAACGGTTGAATCTGACACGCACGATGCAGGGACTGGGGATAGCAAGCCTCTTTTTCTGTGTAGTCAGTATGTTTCTTATTTACATCGGACTGCAGTTGTTATCGGTTTATGTATTCGGACTGGCATTGATACTGTTAATCGCTTCTTTGGGTGTATCCTTCCGCGAAATACAGATTTCTACCCGCTCGCTGGAGATTTATCTGGGAGCTATGGAAAAAGGAAAGATAAAGAAATAGCCCGGCAGGGAAGTTGATAAGTAAGATAAAAAAAGAAGCTGTCTGAATATAAACCCAAACAGCTTCTCTTATATAATTTTCTATTTTTCAGATCATTATCAGCGTTGTCCCAGTTGTGAATCAACAAAGAAAATACCGGTATCACCAGCTTTCTTGATTTTATCCACAATTCCCTGTGCAGTAGCTTCTTCTTCTACCTGTTCGCGGACAAATCCCCACAAGAAATCCTGAGTAGCTTTATCTTTTTCAGCAGCAGCCACATCTACCAGCTTGTCTACCAATGCAGATACATGGCATTCGTGTTTGTAAACGTGTTCAAACACTTCCAGCGGAGTACCCCAGCCATTGGGAACCACATCAATCTTGTCAACTATAGCAGTTCCGCCACGTTTGATGATGTAATCGGCCATTGCATAAGCATGTCCCATTTCTTCCTGAGATTGTTTCTTCATCCAATGTGCAAAGCCACTGAAACCTTCTTTCTCAAAGTAGAAAGACATTGCCAGATACAGGTTAGAAGACCACATTTCAGCAGTGATCTGCTCATTGATTGCTTTCTGTAATTTTTCTGAAATCATAATCGTATATTTTTATTAAGTTGTTAATGTAGTTTTCTTTTGAACTCATTACAAAAATAACAAGATTTCAGTTAAAATTGTTCCAAGCTCCCTGCATTTTTAAACTACATTCACATTTTATTTACACCAGCTCGTCCGAAGTGTATCCTTTCGGCAGTTCACGGCAGTTGTATCCGGATGCCATAATCTCACCGTAGGCACCTGCGGAACGAAGTGCGATCAGGTCCCCCCGCTTCACTTTGTTCAGGTCAATCGCTTTACCGAAAACGTCTGATGATTCACAGATCGGACCTACTACGTCATAAGCCTCTACAGGTTCTTCCGAAGTAATGTTTTCCATCTTGTGGTAAGCCTGATACAAAGCCGGACGAATCAGGTCTGTCATACCTGCATCGAGGATGGCAAATTTCTTCTTCGTTCCCTGCTTTACATACAGCACTTTCGATATCAGAGAGCCGCACTGTCCTACCACCGCACGTCCCAGTTCGAAGTGCAATGTCTGATAAGGACGCAGTTTCAGCTGTCCGGCATAGGTAGCAAAGTAGCTTTTGAAGTCCGGAACGGACTGGCGGTTCGGATGGCCGTAGTCAATGCCAAGACCTCCTCCTACATTAATATGCTCTACCAGGATGCGGCGTGCTTCGAGCTTGTCCTGCAATTCATTCACCCGGTTACAGAGAGCGATGAAATCGCCCATATCCAATATCTGCGAACCGATATGGAAGTGCAGACCGATGAATTTTACATTCTTCATTTCCAAAGCCACATCAATCACCCTGTCCATGTCCTGCATACTGATACCGAATTTGTTTTCAGCCAGACCGGTGGTGATATTGGCGTGCGTATGCGCCCCGACATCCGGATTGATACGGAAAGCGACATTAGCGATCTTATTTTGAGCGGCAGTCAGTTCGTTGATGACTTCCAGTTCGGGGATAGACTCTACATTGAAACAGAAGATGCCATATTCCAGTCCGAGGTTGATTTCCCAATCCGCTTTCCCGACTCCGGCAAAAACGATTTTATTGGCAGGGAATCCGGCACGGACAGCGGCACGGATTTCTCCGCCACTCACGCAGTCTGCTCCCATTCCGCTTTCACGGATAATGGTAAGTACTTTCGGATTGGCATTCGCCTTCACGGCATAATGTACGGAATAGCTAGGATATTTGGCAACCTCTTGGTTAATAGCCGACAATGTATCACGCAGCACTTTCGTATCATAATAATAGAAAGGTGTCTGCAAAGTACGGAATTTATCGATTGGAAATATTCCTTTCATAATTCAAGAAACTTGTTTAGTTAGTTAAAAAGAGCGCTTTTATCAGTATCAATAAAAGCGCTCGTATTATTTGTGGAATTATTTGTTGTTGAAAAGCATATCGCTCAGCGACTGCAACGCCGTCTTCTTATCGCAATCCCGGATAAGGAAGGAAATGTTGTAGTTACTTCCTCCGAAGGAAATCATTCGCACAGGTATGTCCCGCATCGCATCAAGCGCTTTAGCTTCGAAACCGACATTCTCCCATTCCAGGTCACCTACTACACAGATAATACACATATCCTTGTCAACAGTGACAGTACCGTATTTTTTCAGGTCGTCCAGAATCTCGTTCAGATGCTTGGTGTTGTCTATTGTAACAGATACACCGACCTCTGAAGTACAGATCATGTCAATAGAAGTCTGATAGCTTTCAAAGATCTCGAATACTTTACGCAGGAAACCATGAGCAAGCAACATACGGCTTGATTTGATCTTGATAGCTGTAATATTGTTTTTGGCAGCTACGGCTTTAATCTTACCTTTCTCCGTGTCATTAGAAATTAGTGTTCCGGGAGCATCCGGGTCCATTGTATTCAGCAGACGTACAGGTATATTGGCATATTTAGCAGGCTGGATGCAAGTCGGGTGCAGGATTTTTGCACCGAAGTAAGCCAGCTCGGCTGCTTCTTCGAAATGCAGCTGACGAACCGGCGCTGTCTTGTCCACAATGCGCGGGTCGTTATTGTGCATACCGTCGATGTCCGTCCATATCTGGATTTCGGAAGCCTTTACGGCAGCACCGATCAAGGATGCGGTGTAATCGCTGCCACCACGCTGCAGGTTGTCTATCTCACCGTAAGCATTGCGGCAGATGAAACCTTGTGTGATGTAAATCTCCATATCCGGATACAGTTCCAGTTGTGTCTGCAGTTTCTCCTTAATATATACAGGGTCCGGTTCCGCGTTCTTGTCAGTACGCATGAATTCCAAAGCCGGAAGCAATACGGACTTCACACCGCATTCCTGCAGGTAGAAGTTGACCATAGCCGTAGAAATAAGCTCTCCCTGTGCCAAAACCACTTTCTCTTCGAACAAAGTGAAAAGGTCTTTAGTATAGGAGCGGATGTAGTCGAAGTGAGACTTGATGACTTCCAAACCTTTCTGTTTATATTCCTGAGTTGCAAAAAGCTCATCAACGTGCTGTTTATATTTTGATTCCAGCTTATTGATAATCTCGTTGGCACCCTCCGGATTCTTCTTATACAGATAGTCCGAAATTTCCACCAATGTATTTGTTGTTCCTGACATTGCAGAAAGGACAACAATCTTCTGTTCACCATCGGTAATCAATTTGGCTACTTCCTTCATCCGCTGAGCAGAACCCACGGAAGTTCCTCCAAACTTTAAAACTTTCATTTTCGTTACTGTTTTAGTTATCTATATTTAAATCTATTTCTATTGTTCTCTGTCTGGGCATGTATTCGTCTGTCACATCCGTTATACGATGTTCGGAACAGCGGTATACACTGCCGGGATATTCTTTCAGCAATTGCAGATTGTGCGTTGTCATCACTACCGACGAACCGGATTCGCAGATGTTGTGCAACAATTCAACGATGGACTTGCCTGTTTCCACATCCAGATTTCCGGTCGGCTCGTCTGCCAGGATAATAGCCGGAGAATTGAGCACGGCACGTGCGATCACGATGCGTTGCTGTTCGCCGCCGGAAAGTTCGTTGGGGAGTTTATAGCCCTTGTTGGACATTCCCACGAGGTCGAGCACTTCCTCTATTCTTTCCTGAATTTCCCGTTTGTTCTTCCAGCCAGTGGCACGAAGCACAAATTCCAGATTGTTGTAAACGGTACGGTCCGTCAGCAGCTGAAAGTCCTGAAACACAATTCCCAGCTTTCTTCTCAACTGAGGGATATGCTTGCGTTTGATTGAACGCATATTATAGCCCAGCACTTCCGCTTCGCCGTCGATTACGTCCAGTTCGCCGTAAAAGGTTTTGAGCAGGCTCGTTTTCCCCGAACCTACCTTCCCGATCAGATAGACGAACTCTCCTTTGTGCAATTCCAGATTGACATCGCTCAGTACACAGAGTTCCTGTTGATGGATTTCTACGTTTTTATATTGAATTAATGCTTCTTCCATGTACTGCTATGTCTTTCCTGCAATTCGCGTGCAAGGTCTTCGATCCGATAGCCTTTTGAAGTTAATAATACAATCATGTGATAAATCAGGTCGGCTCCTTCATAGATCAGACGTTCGTTTGTTCCATTCGTAGCTTCGATCACTGTTTCGACAGCTTCCTCACCTACTTTCTGAGCGATCTTGTTGATTCCGGATTCGAACAGGCTGGTGGTGTAAGAACCTTGGGGCATTTCTTCGTGACGTTTGTCAATGAAATCCTGCAATGCTTTCAGGAACATAACCGGTTCTTCGTTTTTCTCACCCCAGCAAGTATCTGTGCCTGTATGACAAACAGGACCTGCCGGATCTGCCTGGATCAACAGGGTATCGTTGTCACAATCCGCTTTGATAGATACCACATGAAGGAAGTTGCCGCTTTCTTCTCCTTTCGTCCAAAGACGATTTTTGGTACGGCTGAAGAAAGTTACTTTTCCGGTTTCCACCGTTTTATCATAGGCTTCCTTATTCATAAAGCCCAGCATCAAGACTTTGCGTGTCTCGTTGTCCTGTATGATAGCCGGAACAAGTCCGTTCATCTTATCGAAATCCAATTCCATCTTATATTAAGTTCTAATTACTATTTCAATTTACTATACCGTTTGTGTGAGCCCATGCCGCCTCACCCTCTGATGGTTATTCCTTCGCCGCAAAGATACGATTTTAATTCGGGAATTTTAATTTCTCCGAAATGAAAAACGCTGGCAGCCAACGCCGCATCTGCTTTTCCTACTAAAAAAGCATCACGGAAGTGTTCTTTCAGCCCTGCCCCACCCGAAGCGATCACGGGAATAGAGAGTTGATCGGCCAAGGAAGCAAGCGCTTCGTTCGCATAACCGGTCTTCACCCCATCATGGTTCATGCTCGTAAACAGGATTTCGCCTGCTCCACGCTCCTGAGCCTCTTTGGTCCATGCCAGTAATTCTTTATCGGTTTCGATACGCCCGCCGTTCAGATAACACTTCCAGCCGTTTTCTGTTTGCTTGGCATCTACTGCCAGAACACAAACCTGAGAACCGAAGTTCTTGGCAATGTCATCAATCAGCTGAGGGTTGCGAATGGCGGAAGAATTGATCGAGATCTTATCCGCTCCGGCATTCAGCAGGCGATCTACATCGCTCAATTCATTGATGCCACCGCCCACGGTAAACGGGATATTGATATTGGCAGCAATCCGCTTTACCAATTCCGTGAAAGTCTTACGTCCTTCATGACTTGCAGTAATATCCAGAAACACAAGTTCATCTGCTCCTTGTTCGCTGTAAGCCCGCCCCAGTTCTACCGGATCACCGGCCTGGCGCAAATTGACAAAGTTCGTTCCTTTTACGGTCTGTCCGTCTTTTATATCCAGACAGGGTATGATTCTTTTTGCTAACACAATTCTATCTTATTTACTATTTGACAAATTAGATCCTACTAATCCGAGAACCTACTTCCTTATTTTTCATTATAACAGGGTGCTTCCTTTCATTTTAGCACTCCTGATTATAAAAATATACGCAAATCTTTCAATGTTATATGCCCTTCGTACAATGCTTTACCGAAAATGACTCCGGGAACTCCGGCTTCATTCAAGGCAATTATGTCATCCACATTGCTCACTCCGCCACTAGCCATCAGGTAGAGATTCGGAAACTTCTCCAGCATTTCTTTATACAAATCGATAGAAGGACCTTTCAGCATTCCATCACAACTAATATCAGTGCAAATGACTTTCTGAATACCTTTATTTATATAGTCTTCGAGAAATGGGAAAAGCTCGCAGGCGCTTTCGTCTTTCCAGCCGTTTACGGCAATCTTATGTTCCTTGACGTCTGCTCCGAGGATTATTTTCTCACTGCCATATACTTCCAGCCAATGGCAGAACAGCTCCGGATCTTTCACGGCAACGCTTCCGCCTGTCACCATCTGAGCACCGCTTTCAAAAGCTATTTTCAAATCCTCGTCACTCTTTACTCCACCGCCGAAATCTACTACTAAAGAGGTACGCGTAGCAATCTGCTCCAATACCCGATGGTTGACTACGTGGTGAGAAGCGGCTCCGTCCAGATCTACCACATGAAGCCTGCGAACCCCGTTCGCTTCAAACTCCCTGGCTACTTCCACCGGATTTTCGTTATAGACCTTCTTACTATCGTAATCTCCCTGAGAAAGGCGTACACATTTCCCGTCAATAATATCAATGGCTGGAATAATTTCTATCATCTGTTTATATACAATTTGATCATTTACGATTTACTATTTTAGCTGTTCACTCCATCTTCTTATACCTGTCCTTTTCTTCTTCTCCGAAAAGCCGGAAATAGTTTATTATAAACGATGACCGAGTTTATTATAAACTATAGCGGAGTTTATTATAAACTGTTGCAATGTTTATTAGAGATCCAGAAAGTTCCTCAGAATCCTTTCACCTGTCTTCCCGCTTTTCTCCGGATGGAACTGGGTGGCATAAAAGTTATCTTTATGCAATGCCGCGCTGAACGGATGGATATAATCGGTTTCAGCAGCAGTAAAGTCACAAACCGGCACATAGAAACTGTGTACAAAGTAGACAAACTCTTCTTCGGTGAATCCTTCGAACAGTTTGCTGTTTGTCTTACCAATCGTATTCCAGCCCATATGCGGCACTTTATCTTCATGCTTCTGCGGAACAAAACGCTTCACGTCTACATCAAAGATATTCAGGCAGTCCACCCCACCTTCTTCAGAATGCCGGCACATCAGCTGCATACCGAGGCAAATTCCGAACACAGGCTGACGCAGATTCTTGATCAGTTCGTCGAGCCCTGTTGCTTTCAGGTGATTCATGGTAGTTCCCGCCTCTCCTACTCCGGGGAAAATCACTTTATCGGCAGATTGAAGTATTTCTTTATCGGCAGTAATCACTGCTTCTACTCCCAACCGCTTCAGAGCATAGTCCACAGAACGGATATTCCCGGCATTGTATTTTACAACTGCTACTTTCATCAGCTAAATATTACTGTTTTATTTTTATAAGCCAAAATCTTACGTTCGATATGCTTTTGTACCGCACGCGAAAGAACAATTTTTTCCAGGTCCTTTCCTTTATTTACAAGATCTTCTATAGAGTCCTTATGTGTAATGCGTACTACATCCTGCTCGATGATCGGACCTGCATCCAGCTCAGTCGTCACATAATGGCTGGTCGCACCGATAATTTTCACTCCACGCTGGAATGCGGCATGATAAGGTTTCGCCCCCACAAATGCCGGTAGGAAGGAATGATGGATATTGATAATCTTATTTGGATACGCATTGATCATCTGTTCGGAAATCACTTGCATATAACGTGCCAACACGATGAATGTAATTTTATGTTTGGCAAGCAATTCCATTTCTTTGCGTTCCTGTTCTTCTTTGGTCTCCTTGGTGATGGGGAACAAATAGAAAGGAATACCGAAACGCTCTGCCACGTGCTGCAAGTCCGGATGGTTGCTTATAATAAGAGGTATCTCCACGTTCCACTCTCCTGCCGTGTAGCGAGCCAACATATCGAACAGGCAATGAGACATTTTAGAAACGAATATAGCCATACGCGGTTTCACATCCGAGAAATAAAGACGGAAATCCATTTCATACTTCTGCCCATATAGCGTTCTGAAATAATCTTCAATCTTTTCCTGCGGAACCAGAAAATCTTTCAATTCCCATTCTATACGCATGAAGAAGATGTTCTCCACATGGTCTACATACTGATCCAGATAGATAATATTTCCTTTGTTTACCGTAATAAAGTCTGTCACTTCCGCGAGGATTCCCGGTTTGTCGGGACAGTGCAATAACAGTTTGGCTGTAGTCATCATTCTTTTTACTAATTTACTATTCCGGGCGGAAATTCTTCCACCTATCTAATTTTAGTGCGCAAAAATAACGATTTATTGCAAAACTACGAATTATTCAAGCAGAAAGTTGATATAAAAACGGTGATTTCTTACAGATAGAAAGATATCCAAGACTATTTCCAAAGAAGAAGATGACAAACTTCAGGATAGTGACACTATCGCCTCCGGATAATGACACTACCCCATCGTGATAGTGTCACTATGACGACCGGATAGTGTCACCATCCTGACTGAAGAAAAAACTAATATTTTTTTTCATTATAAAAGTACTCAAAATGAGACACTAAGCTTTTTTCTTGCTTTTTATTGGAAAAAAGTTTCATCAAAACATTTGCAGATTTACAAAAAACAACTACCTTTGCACCCGCAATCGAGAGAGATGCAGATTAACAAAATGAAATTCTGGTTCGGTAGTTCAGTTGGTTAGAATACATGCCTGTCACGCATGGGGTCGCGGGTTCGAGTCCCGTCCGGACCGCTTCTTTTAAGTAAGAAGCAAAGAGAAATAAAATGAATTAGTCTATTAATATTTGGTGCGTTAGTTCAGTTGGTTAGAATACATGCCTGTCACGCATGGGGTCACGGGTTCGAGTCCCGTACGCACCGCGAAAGCAAATAGCAAATTAAAGCAAAGCTCTGAAATTCAAGGATTTCAGAGCTTTTTCTTTTTCTCCGCTTCGGCAAAAAATAGCGGTTTTAGGCAGTCCTTACGTGGCTTATTCATGGGACTTTTTGAAAGCCGGTTTTGCTCCCACGAATTGACGCATTTGTCTTTGATTGTCAGTATTTTGCGTAGCTGGTTTTTGAGCGTAACAAACTAATTTTGTATCACTTAAAAATCAAAGAATTATGGGAGCAGTGAAAAGAAACACATTAAGCGTATTGTTCATCATTAAGAAATCAAAACTTCTGAAAAACGGTGAAGCTCCTGTTTGTATGCGCATCACCGTAAACAAGCGAGTAGCCGAAGTTATGATTAAACGGAATATTCCTGTAGATTTATGGAATCAGAAAAAGGAATGTTCCAAAGGAAAAGACCGTGTAGCCACAGAACTGAACCACTATATTAATACGGTTCGTGCCAAAGTATTGCAGATACACCGAGAACTGGAGATAGATAACAAGCCAATAACAGCCGATATAATAAAGGATTGTTTTTACGGACGGGACAAGGTACAGCGCAGTTTGCTGGAAATGTATGCAGAGCATAACGAAAAATGTCGTGCCCTGATTGGCAAAGAATATACTGAAAGCACCGTTACCAAGTTTGATACTTCCATAAACCGCCTGAAAGAATATATCCGCAGTTGTTACCACCATGATGATATAATGTTGGCAGAACTGGATGGGCAGTTTATCCGTGATTTTGATTTTTGGCTGAAAACGGATAAGCATTGCCAAAACAACTCTGCATTGAAACATTTGAAGAACTTGAAAAAGGTTGTCCGTATTGCTTTGGCTAACGACTGGATAAAGAAAGACCCATTTTACGGCATCCACTTCAAGCAGGAAGAAGTAAATGTGGAATTTCTTTCACGTGAGGAACTGGATATTCTAATGAACAAGGAATTTACTATTAAACGGCTGGAGCAGGTAAGGGACATTTTTGTCTTTTGCTGTTTTACTGCGCTTGCTTTCGTTGATGTGCAGCAGTTAAGCCGTGAACATCTGATAAAAGACAATAGTGGTGCTTTATGGATACGCAAGGCACGACAGAAAACTAATCAAATGTGCAATATTCCTGTTTTATCTATTCCTCAAAGGATATTGAGGAAATATGAAGATAATGCAGAGTGCATAAAGAAAGGTGTACTTTTGCCTGTAATCAGTAATCAGCGCATGAATGCCTACTTAAAAGAAATCGCTGATTTATGCGGCATTACTAAACGTCTAACTACGCATGTTGCAAGACATACTGCGGCTACAGTTGTTTTCCTTGCCAATGATGTATCAATGGAAAATGTGTCTAAGATTTTGGGACATTCCAATATCCGAATGACACAGCATTATGCAAAAGTTTTAGATAGCTCTATTATGCGTGATATGGCAAATGTGGAAAGAAATTTTCTTATAAAATAGAGAATGAGGGCAATCAATAGCTATATGCCATGCTATTGATTGCCTATTTTTTCTTGAATCATTTTCCTAAATGATATTTGAGAAAATCATAATAGCATATCATTTTGTAAAAAACGCTTTTTAGATTTTCATTATTTCCTTCTAAAACAGAAATATGCTTATTCAAGACTTCAAATAAATCGTCAGAGTTGATTTTGTCTTTTTTTAGATATGGTATATATTTAATATATTCTAACCCAAATTCGTCGATAAAATCAATCATTGTTTCTTGATAAGATGCAACATCTTTTTTCTTCCTAATGTCATATTTTCCGGTAGGCTCATAAAATTTATGTTGTATAGCCAATAAATGATGTTTTATAATTCTTTCATCAACAGTGTCTATGGGTTTCTGCTCTTGATAGTAATTTGAATTGACCAAATATTTAAAGAATGGCAGATATTTTGTGCTCTTTAATAAAGCAGGTAAAGTAACATTTACAATATCATTATTATTCAACGATTTATCTTTTATAAGAATATCTTCAATCAAATCTTTCCGTTCATAACGTCTATATCCAGCCTTTACAACTTTATTAATAGCACCTATCCCCAAAACAACATCTAAATTCTTGATGTCTTCTTTTGAATCAATATTTTGTACATAAACTTTAGATGACGAGTCTGTTGTCATAACAAGTTCATATATATGTTCTTTTAATAAGCGAAGTAAACCTGCGGGAAATTTTCTCTTAATAGATGATAATGCAAGAAATAGTGGTCTAAAATCACTCATTGTGATAGTTTTTACAGGAATACGTATTTCTTCATGTGCTATAGTATGAGTTGCATATTCTATCTCTTGTTGAGATACATTATATTGAATAAAAATAAGCCTATTTTTTAATTTTTGCAGGTTGTCACTTGTTAAACATTGTGCTATTGAGTTTAAAATTTTGAGAATGTTTTCATCGGTTAAAGAATAACCAATAAAAATGATTGGATGCTCTGTAAATATCGTAAGTAACTTAGCTGCTAAATATGGATTTTTCTTTTCAAAAGAAATATAATCTTCATCGGTTAATATTAAGGAGTTAGGTTTGGATTGACAGCCATGTATTTTATATATTTCTCCAACTCCTTGAGGAGATGAAAAGAACAATTCTTCTTGACCGATATATGTTTTAAAATCACTAAATATTTTTTCTAATAAGTTGTCGTAGTTTGTTGTTATAATACCGTCTATGACTATTTTTTTGCATAAATCTAATTCTTCTAAAAGTATTTTATCTTGGATTTTGATATCCATTTTCCCTTTCAGATAATGAGATATTTCTATTTTTAATGCAGAATATTTATTTGTATTATATTCTTTATATCTATTTCTACTTTTTTCATATTCAGGCAATTTCCACCATCGTTCATGTAAGTCTTCCGCAATTAAAGATGCTATTCGAGGTAGCTTACCACCGGAAGATGAAAAGTAATATTGATAATCTACATTATTTAATGTAGCAAACCGTTTTAGCAATCCTTCCCAATCTTCTAAGCCTAAATATCTACGTGAAAATCCAGAACCAACAAATAAAAATGGTGCAGTATTATAATGTCCAATAAATTCTAATATTCTATTTTCCATGATTTTAGTATTTAAAAACAAATATACGGAATTTTATTGGGTGCAATATGATTTTGTTTGATTTCTTTTTAAGAGGAATTTTCCGAAGCTGAATAAAACATTAACAAAGGTAAGCTCCGTATTCCGTCCGTTCAAGCCCAAGCCCTACGGGTTTGAAAGAAAATCTCCACACCTGCGCTACGCTCCGGGTTGTATTTTCTTCCAAAGGCTTGCACCGACGGAATACTACACTGATAGAGTTAATGTTCTTAGTCAGTTTCGGAAAAAAATGTGTTTTTTAAGGGTAGCAGATTATTCCTGCCGTTCTTTATTATAGTAGGTCTGCAAAAGCCGTTCTATGTCGCTTTGACGATAGATTATTTTGCCTTTTATCTGAATGTAAGGGATAACACCCGTATCTCGCCATTCTTGCAGCGTGCGGATGCTTACTTTCAAATATTGGGATGCTTCCCGGTTGCTTAGAAACTTCTCACCGTTCAAATGCGGTCTGCTTTCCCTTGCCAGTTTACCGATACCCTCTAACATTCTTTCCATAGACTGAAAGAAATCCTTAATTATCTCATTGTTGCCGTTTATCAGTTCCATATTGTTATATCGTTTTATTGATTTATAATTGGTTTGAATGATTGATATATATCACCTGTCAGTTACGCAAATACTCGCCATAATAAGAAATGGAAAGGCTGTCTTTTACCTTGTCATAGCCGATATAAAGCTGTTTAAAGACTGAAACGATAAAGTAACGGCTATCTTCCTTTTGTATTTCATAAGTGGCTGGTTGCGCCTGTCCGTTATCCGATACATGGAGCATCGAAAGCAGATACTTTTTCTTACTTTGGTATATCATTACCGTAGGATGAAGATTTAGACTTTCCCATATTCCGACAATGGCAGACAAGTTGAATGACTGCTTTATTTCTGTATTATTTTCTTCTTTCTTTTCCATAAGACCATCTTTATTTATTGTTTGATATATGATTTGTTTTCTTGTTTTCCGTACATTCAGCAATCAATCTTTCTATGTCGGCAGATTTGTAGTATAGTTTGTTACCGATTTGGGAATAGCCCAGTTTGCCACTGTCCCGGTAGTTCTGCAAACTTCGGATGCTGATACCGAGCAGGGCGCACACTTCACGACCTGACAACCATTTCTCCGGCTGGTGAGTATTCTCTCTACAAATCCGTTCCACCTGACTGACGAAACCGGAGAACTGCCCGCATATCTGTTTAAAGGTCTGTTCCTCAATAGTTACGATATTCATACGTCTTTCTCTTTTGGCTGGTTGAATATTCCTTTTTGCATTTCTTCCCGGTAGAGAGCCGAAAGGACATCATTGTGCGCACTTAAATGTTCTTCCAGTACGTTATCAATAAAATTTCCGATGCTTACCTGCTTGTTTGTAATCACGCCTACAATCTGAACAATACGTTTCTGTATCTCTCCGCTTATGTACACGCTTTGACGATTGCAAACCGACCGCTTTTTAAGAAACACCGATTTATAGCTTTCCTGTTCCTTACTTCCAGTTTCCTGTAATGATTGTTTTTCTTTTTCCATGCTTTCAAATTCTAGTAGTTTATAAATAGGTTGATTGATTTCTGATATTGATTGAAAGGGAACAAGCCAATTTTATAGCAGTGTTGCTATATTTCTAAACGGTTTTCAAATATGGTTTAAAGCCATATTTGAACCTTGCTTGACTGTCTTATATATTGTTGCCATTCAATCAATTTTCAGCAAAGAAAAGGGTAAAAATAGATGCTTTTAAAAATGGGGTTGCTTTGTCCGTTTGTCTCCCAATTTGGCGTAATAGGGCATATTTCAAAGGTAAATTGCTGTCTGTAATTTTGTAACCAATAAACAGACATAGGATAAAGCCAAGCCGCTTGCTTTTGCAATCTGACCATAGGGAAGATTTTTGTTATCACATGATAACAGCAAGTTGTGTTTTGAGGCACTCATTTCATTTTTTGTGCCTCAAAACCTTGCCACCTTAAAAGGTGGTTAGTTTTACTCCGAAGTCGTATAACCAGTAAATAATTATCATTATGGAACAGAAAAAGAAGCCATTTAACAAAGGCGGGTGCAAGCCTAAACTTGACCCACGAACACACCGCTATTCTCTTAATTTGGACGATGTGGAGAACGCCAAGTTCTTAGCCTTTTACGACCAGTCAGGTTACAAGGTAAAAGCACATTTTATTAAGAACTGCATCTTTGGGAAGTCGTTTAAGGTACTTAGGATTGATAAAAGCAAGGTTGATTATTACATCCAACTCTCCCAACTGTTTTCACAATTCAGGAGCATAGGCATACTCTATAACCAAACGGTGAAAGAACTTCATTCCAACTTTACGGAAAAGAAAGCACTTGCCCTACTTTACAAACTGAAACAATACACTGTTGAACTGGTAAAGACGAACCAGCAGATTATTGCGCTTACCAAACAGTTTGAAGCATCTTATAAGGAAGAGGGGATAATATCGGCAGAGAAATAAGTACAAGCTTGCCCCCCCAAAAAAAACATCTCGAAACTGCCACGTGTACAGCTTCGAGATGAATTTTTACTGTTAGTTGTTTGCTTTAATATAGGACTAACGGGTGTTGTATTCAGTAAATTATAATCTTTCTCCATAAAGGATCACTGGTAGCACATTTTTATATTATCATATAATCTTAACAAAGATAATTATTCTCCTTTGAAAATGAAATAATTATAGAGAAATGACTACTTTTGTTTCATATAAAAGTGAAAACGCATAATTGAGCATATGAAAAAGTTGATACTATTCTTTACTAATCCGATTATCGGAGGAATCTTGTCTTTAATAGGAATTTTGGAAATCCTATTTAGTATCCCATCCTCATATCTAAACTATAGAATATCATTGTGGATAATAGTTTTAGTCATCGGATTTATCATTCTTGCATTATATTTATATAAAAAGCTACGAATTCTATATTTTATTAAAACATATACTTCTGATAGTTTTGGAGGATCTCGTACTTATACTTGGAAATGGAGTAAAACCACATCTTATACCAATGTTTACGGATATATGCCCGACCACATTAATGTTCAAGATATAACAAAGTTAGATTCTAATACAAAAGTATATGATTTCAGTCACTGCATAACAAACAAAGATTTATTGCAAGAATATATAATAGTTAGTTTATATGATAAGGTAGAAAACAGTAAGCAGACTAATCTATTTATACAGCAATTACATAACCTTGAAGCTCATTATTATAAACAAAAGCAATAAGACCTTTATCCCAATATTTTAAATAGAAAGTACATATCGGCAGATGAACAACAAAAACTTGCCAAAAGAAAAACATCCCGAAACTGCCACGTGTACAGCTTCGGGATGAATTTCACTCTTACCTATTCGCTTCCGTGTTCTTTCTCGAACTTTCGAAGCGTACCCACATCAAACCGTTCCTTTATGAACTCTCGCACATCGGAAGCTCGGTAATAGGCTTTTCCGCTAATCATCATAAAGGGCAGTAGTTTCTTGCTTCTCAATCTCTGCAATGTCCGTGTACTTACTTTGAATAGCAGGCATAAATCCTGATTATCCAAAAGTTTGTCATTCGGCATCACTTGGGGGTTGGTCTGCAAACTCTTTACATCTTTACCTACTTCTTCAAGTTTCTCAAGTAATTTTTGCATCCAGTCTTTGAACTCGTAATTATCTACATACATATTTGCTTCATTTTTTAGGTTACACATTAATGATTACCAATCGATTGATGAAGCAAAGTTCAGAAAAGTGAAGCAAACAAGTTACAGGGTAGCATACGCTACCCCGTATAAATTGATGCTAAACACCTGATTATCTATACCCTTTATTTTCGTGTTCTTTGCGGATAAGGTTTGCCAGTTCATTAAGGAACTCCGTTAGTTTGGCTGGCTTTCGCTTGATGACATCCATGTACTTTTGGTGATAATCACCCAATTTGATATTGAAAAGCCATTCAAAAGTTTTGCCTAAATCCGTCAAGTGAACGGGTTTGCCATTCTGATATATTATACGCTGGGAGAGAAATAGACCGCTGACAATTTCCATGATATTGATAAGGCTTGTTTTATCAGCTAAATGGAGAGGAGAAAAGAATAGCTTATTTGCGTGTTGCTGGAATTGTTCGGGGTATTTGATACGCAAATTCACTATGCGTACTTCTGTTTTGATTAGTTCTATTGCTTCATCAATCAAATGCAAATAGGGTATTTTTTTCTTGCTCAAACCGCACACGATACGATTTAAGTCGATGTAAACCAAAGGAGAAATAACGAAGTAAAACGCTATAATCCTGTTCGTTTAAACTGAAATCAGCTAAATGTGTAGCCAGTTCTTCAATAGCTTCTGTAAATTCGGATGCAGAAACTTTACGCTGTGAGTATTCCGATAATAATCGGAAGAATCTCTGTTCCAATAAATTATTCATTATGGGAATTATAGAAAGAAGTCCTACCAACATGGTAGAACTTGCTTTTTTAATAAGTTATTTATTTACAAACTGAAAATCATATTCATTATATCTGTTACCAATATTAGGATATTTTTTTAAAAGCAGTTGAATATTAGAGACATCTTCCATTGATAGATTTACATCTACCGCTTTTGCATTTTCTTCTAAATACTTAATCCGTTTAGTTCCCGGAATAGGAATTATATTTTCACTTTGTGCCAATATCCAAGCTAAAGCAAGTTGGGCTGGGGTTATTCCTTTGCTTTCTGCTATTTCTGCAATTTCAATAGTCAGTTTTTGGTTATTTTCCCAATATTTACCGTTATAACGTGGCAAATGCTTGCGGAAATCATGTTCTTCCAATGCATTTACGTTAATAGTATTTGTTACTAAACCTCTGCCTAACGGTGAAAATGGAACTAAAGTTACACCTAATTCTTTTGTCAATGGTAGAATCTCTTTTTCGACATCATGTGTTAATAAAGAATATTCACTCTCAACCGCAGATATAGGATGAACATCACAAGCTCTTTTTAGTGATTCGGGAGAACATTCGCTTAGTCCCAAATAGCGCACTTTACCCTCTTTAACTAACTCTGCCATAGCTTCAACTGTTTCTTCGATTGGTATTGTGGGGTCAATCCGATGCGCATAATACAAGTCTATAGTTTCGATATTTAATCTTTTCAGACTGTTCTCTACAGCTTGTTTTACATATCTTGGAGAAGCATCCACATAACTTTCACCACCAGCGAACACGCTACCTTGACTATTGCGTAAGCGAAAACCAAATTTTGTTGCAATGAAAATCTGATTTCTTTTTTCTGCTAATACTTTGGATAGTAATTCTTCATTAGCACCATTTCCATACACATCCGCAGTATCCCAAAAATTAATGCCAAGTTCTAAAGCACGATGCAATGTCTTAATGCTTTCTTTTTCATCGGCTACTCCATAAGCAGCACTCATTCCCATACAACCCAATCCGATAGCGGATAGGTTTACTTCTGTTTTGCCTAATTTTCTGTACTTCATTATTTATATTTTTTAGTCAGTACAAAATTAGGTAATGCAAATATGGCTGATTAACACTATTCAAAGCATCATTTGCACAAATCAAATAATTGTTGCTCTCTAATTTCGCTTGGCGTTTTTCCTGTATGCTTACGATAGAATTTACTGAAATAGGCTATGTTTTCAAATCCCAAGCTATAAGCAATTTCTGAAATAGAAAGATTACTATGTAATAAATACTGGGTACATTCTTTAATTATTCTTTCCGCAATCATTGTAGAAGTAGTTTTTCCAGTAGTATCTTTTACCACTTTATTTAAATGATTAACGTGTACAGACAAACGGTTTGCATAATCGGCAGGAGTACGCAAACTTAATACTGAATGTGGATAATCAACAGGAAATTGTCTATCCAATAATTCTATGAATAATTCGGTAATACGTTGCGAAGCATTTGGATGTGATTCATATTTATTTAACTCCTGCATTTTTAAAGCTGTATGTACCAACAAATGAAGATAACAACGTAAAACATCATGTTTGTTTGCATAGTCTGACTGGTTTTCTTCCTGAATTTTGGTATATATATCCAAAACTTTGGTAATTTGTGTATCATCCAAGAAGAAAACTTTATCTCCCGTTACTTTGAACAATGGACTATTAGCCAAAGAACTATTTTTTTCTTCTGACTGTACAAATTGCTCATTAAATATACAAAACATTCCTTTCTGTTCTTCACTGATTGATTCCCAAGCATAAGGGACTAAAGGATTAGAAAATAACATTGCAGGACGATTTACTAAAATCCATTTATCTGCATAATATAGTTTTCCCACACCAATAATCAAAGTGACTTTGTAAAAATCTCTGTAACTGAATTGTACTGTCCCAAAATTACATTGTCGGGAGAGAACATTGAAATATGGTTTCTCCTTAGAGTAGGTTGTACCCGGTTGAGGGTCACAACGTTGGATTCTTTTATAGAACTGTGGAATGCTTTCGGACATATTTCAAAAAGAAATCCTTAATTGTAACTCCTTGGGTGGATAAAAAGTTCCGATAATAATAAAAGGATTAGTACCTACATTATGGAATTTCTTAGTTGTCCCTAAAAAGAAGTATAAATCTTTTTTACACCATTCTGTGAAATATTTCTCTTTTACTTTTTCACATGCAACTTGTTCGTTTCCATTAGCACCAGCAAGGCAATTCCAATAAAGCATTCCTAATTCCCAATCTTCAATCATGAGTTTTCGTTCTTTACCATCTTCTGATATAAACTTATATGAGAACTCATAAGGCAATTTTTTAGCTACTTTGAATATTCTTTTAGTTTCTTCTACATCAAATAAACTATGTTGGGCTTGATTGGCATATACAGCATCTAATTTCTGCTTATTCCATTCTCTTGAAGATTCTTCCCAAACAAAATCAATAATTCTTTGAGGTTTAAATACGGCTAATGATGTTCCTATTTGAGGATTTTTAGCTTCTTCAATAAGCTCAGCCATATTATAACGGACATGTTTTAAAACAATAGACTTTCTTTTTGCCCAGCCATTTTTTGTACCAATTTCTCCTACTATTTTTATTTCATTATCTATATTTGCAGGACGAAAACTTTCTTTCCTAAAATCACTTGTGTTTTTAACTAAATCAAGTTCTATCCACTGCCATTTACTATATCTCTTATCATAACTTAATTTACGAAAAGGAATAGGGTATATTCTTATCCAAGTGCCATCTTCCAAGAAACCAGCAGTACAAACTAATTCATCGTATTTTTCCGATAGAGTAGGATATGTTTTTACAGCAATTAGAACTCGAGTTGTAGGCATATTTTATAGATGTTTAAGGGTGTAAGTTATGTCAGGAAGTTGCATTAAATATTTCGCAACTCTTCCTCTGTGGCATTGTTTGTGACTTTCTTCAAAACAAGTTAAAGCTACACGTTTCTCTGTATCAATCAATTCTCGGACATACAAAAGATAATCCCAATTTTCTTTTAGGGTAGATTTTTCATATGACTCAAAAAGAATTTCATAATCTTTTTGTGATTTTAAATCTTGTCTTTGTTCTGATTCTATTCCCAGTTGCGGTATATGGATATATTTTATACCTACTCCTGTACATGCTTTCTCTAATTGACCTTTAGAAAATCCATATTTTTGACTATAAGCATTTTTACGGACATCACATAGAATATGTACATCATTGATAAGGAGAATATTAATATATTTTTCTAAAGAGCGTCCTTCATATCCTATAGTGAATAATTGAGGCTCTGTAAAGGTTCTTTTTTGCTTATCTATTACCGCTAATTCTTCCTCATTTAGCAAATTACTTGCTATTGTACTTTTTGTGGCGTAATAAGGATAATTGATATAAGTATAACGGATTAATTCGTTCTGAGATAAACGACCAAATTTTTCTTTTATTTCCCTTATAGCGTGCTGTTCAAACATATCAAGCATCATTAAATAATTACCAGATTGACAAATTTGTATTCTACGACCATTCTCACTTTTTATAATACTTAAGTAGCCTAATTTAGCCAATGTCATTATGTCCTGATTTGCTTGAAATGAAAAGCAACCATAGTAATAAGGAATAAAATCAAATGCTTTTTCTTCTTGCTTCCGTGTAAAAAGAAACAAATATTTCTGAAGCTGTTTGGCGGTCAAATGACCGTCGAATGCTTCAATCAGTGCTAATAATATTTTTCTTCTATAATATAACATATTGCAAAAGTAAGAAAACTCTCTGCATTTTCATGTTAAATATAGCTTTTTTCTTTTATCACTCTCTATATATACCTATCTTTACGCCAACTCAAACAACCACCGCAACACCAAGCAATCTAAAGAATTGCAAACGTGGGGTTATTAGTGGGAGAAAGAATTAAGAGCTTGCTAAGATATTGAGTACGTGAGGAATAGATTTAAGGTTCATCTCCCGTACGCACCGCTTCTTAAGAAAGTAAAAAAGTCTTTGATTACATTGATAATTAAAGACTTTTTTTATGCATTACACGAAACCAAGATCGCTAACAGCTACAGTCTACGACTAAGACTGACGGATATCTTAAACATTCTGTTACCCGCCATCGGACATCAGACCTATAAAGTCATATATAAAAAAGATAATAATTCACTGCATCATCTGGGTTATTCAATTTTAAATAGCACCTTTGCATACATAAAGAAAATAGAATGATATATGAAAGAAGTAATTTTTGTATTATTAAATGAGTTCGCCGACTGGGAAGGCGCATTTATAGCTGCCTGCCTAAATCAGGGTGTTATGCCCGGAAGTCCTGTTCCTTATAAAGTGAAAACCTTGTCTATAACCAAAGAGCCTGTCTCTTCAATAGGGGGATTCAGAGTATTGCCTGATTATGATTTGAAAGATATGCCGGAAGATTATGCAGGTCTGATATTAATTGGCGGCATGAGCTGGTTTTCACCAGAAGCTGAATTAATAGTCCCGCTGGTAGAAAAAGCTATCAAAGATAAGAAAGTGGTTGGCGGAATATGCAATGCTTCCGTTTTCCTTGCTATGCATGGATTTCTCAATAACGTAAAGCATACGAGTAATACAATCGATTATCTGAAACAACATGTCGGAGAGAGATATACAGGTGATTCGAACTACGTTGATCAGCAAGCTGTAAGAGATGGAAAGATCATAACCGCTAACGGAACCGGACAACTGGAATTTTGCAGGGAAATACTATATGCATTAGAAGCTGATACAGCCGAAGCAATAGAAAAAAGTTATCTGTTTTATAAAAACGGATTCTGTCCGGAGTAATAAAAGCAAGGTTAAGTTTAACAATTACCGGATAACTAACATTAGATATAAAAATAGCCTCATACCCAAATAGACAAAACATACGGAGAACATTGGGATAATAAAGTTCCATTTTTCGCTACGTTCCAATATTCCGAATCGTCAGAAGAGATTAATCTTTCCTGACGATTCTTTTCTAAACATCTTCCGCCTACATATTCTCTCTATTATAAATTAATCAGAAAGTTAACCATTTCAGGGTCATAATGGGAGAAGAACAGACTTTCTCTTTTATCGAGTCCGGCAATCTCTTCCATATCCTTTGCAGACAAGGTGAAGTCAAATACATCGAAGTTTTCTATCATGCGTTCCTTGCGAGTCGATTTCGGGATAACGATGATATCACGCTGAATAAGAAAGCGCAGAGCTACCTGTGCAACCGATTTTCCATACCGTTCTCCGATTGCTTTCATTACTTCATTAGAGAAAAAATTATTGCGTCCTTCCGCAAATGGTCCCCATGACATGACCTTCGTACCGTATTTCTTCATAATCTCCTGCGGTTTCACTTGCTGGTTGAAGACGTGTGTTTCAACTTGATTCACCGCCGGTTTAATCTCACAAAATTCCGCCAGGTCGATAAAACGATCCGGATAGAAATTGCTGACGCCAATGGCACGAGCTTTTCCGTCCTTGTAAGCCTCTTCCATGGCACGGTATGTACCATAGTAATCATTGAAAGGCTGATGAATAAGCAGCAAATCAACATAATCACTTTGGAGCTTACGCAAAGATTCGTCAATAGAAACTTTTGCTTTTTCGTATCCACCGTTCGAAATCCATACTTTCGTGGTGATAAACAGTTCTTCACGTGGTACCCCGCATTTCCTGACTGCATTCCCCACTCCTTCTTCATTATAATATGCCTGTGCTGTATCAATAGAACGATAACCGACACTAATAGCATCCAGCACACAGCGCTCACACTCTTCAGGAGTCACCTGATATACACCATAGCCTAAAATCGGCATTTCAACACCGTTGTTCAATCTTATTGTTTCCATAAATGTACTTTTAATTATTATATTCAATACCTATACACCTATCAATAACAAGATCGATAGTCGAATTGATCTTATTGCAGTACAAAATTAAGGAAGAAACATACATCTGACAGTAGATAAATTACGGGTTGTTCAACCATTATTACTGATTCTATTCAACAGTGAAACTTTCCGACTTAAAGTTACTGTAAAACCTTCCGGAAATCGCTGTAAATTTTAAAACACAATAATCGGGGTCTGTCACTCCTTCGGGATAATACATCGTATCCCCTTCCTGCCATATCATCTCCTTACTGGCAGGATCGGTCAGCACTTCCATAGTACCGCGCAGCATCACCCCTCTAAAGAACCGCGTATCACAAAAGTAAATACAGGCATGATTGTTCTCACGATATTGGGCCACACGCATTGACGAAGTATTTGTAGTCAGATAAATCGTCTTTATCCCTTCCCTCTTTCGAGGTTGTAACATAGCTTTCATATTAGGAAATCCTTCACTGTCTATGGAACCGATAAAGGCCGTTTTCAGCTTATCAACCATGTTCCCTACTGTTTTTTCCGCATCTCTCATCGTTCAATAATTTTAATTGGTTATTATCTGATGCGAAAGTAGGGATATAGAAGACAATCAGTGCAACAGAAAGAAAGGGAGAAATATCACTTTTTACGGTTTATGCGTTCTTCGATAAAGTAATGGCGTTGTTCCAGTATATTGCCGGAAGCTACGGATAAAATAAGAGACAGTTGAGAAATGAAGTTCAAACGCAATATCCGATATAGGGAAATCTGTATAAGTAAGCAGTCTCTTAGCCTCATCCATTACTTTATTCCGGATATATTGCTTCGCACTAATCCCTTTTGTAGAGGTTACAATCTCATTCAGATAATTCGGGGTAATACAAAGTTTATCCGCATAATATTGAACAGAATGTTGCTCTTTCAGATGGCTCTCAACCAACTTCATAAATTTGTCAATATGGATATTACCAACCTCTTTGGATGTAGTTTCTTCTTCCATATTCACTTTCTTATATTCCCGGTCCAACAACATCAGGACTTCATAAAGTAATGCCCTTAATACATACACATCATTCTGTCTGTACGAATCAATCTCCGTTTTAATATTGTGCAATATCTGAAGGATACGCATATAAAGTTCATCCGGCAACTGTAATTTGGATGATGTCTTTCCCGACTGGAAGAATGAAAGATGCCGCACAAAGAGAGAATCCTTAAAAAGAGAAGATAAAAACTCATCTTCAAAGATCAAAGCATAACCATTGACTATGTGGCGGGTATCCCAGTTCCGAATCTCTCCCGGTTTAGAGAAAAACACATCACGGGAAGCCGCCTCGTTAGTCTGATTATCTATCGAAAACTTGCCCTCCCCTTCTGTGACAAACGTGATATCATAGTAAGTCAGCGTGTGGACAGAACTCTGAGAGAGGAACTTCTTTACGTATTTCAGTTCGACGACATCTATCAAAAGTTCACTTCCATACTTATTCTTATAGAAAGTATATCGGGGAATCAGATTTTTCATTTCAATTACAAAAATAATATTCCTTATCAAATAATCCAAAGACTTTCCGGTTTTGAGAAGCACCGGGGTAACAATAGACTATTTAATAAGGAATATCTTCAAATATAGAGAACGGGACGTTTCTTATTTACAGCTTCCGGCCAGATATCCCAGACTTGTCACATCGGCCCCTAAATAATAAGTAATGTACTTCAAAGGGACTCTGTACAGAATATCGGGAATTTCTGATAATAAAGAAAGGTATCTTTCCCTGATCGTCAGTTTACGTGCATTCACACTCATTTCCTCTTTAAGGTAAAACTGATATTCCATCATCTGACGAATCAGATTGGAAAACGTGATGGACGTTGCACACAATTCCTCGATCTCATCTTCGCTGATGTAATAGGCCACACACCTTGTCAGTGTTTTGACAGAATGCTTACTTGTATTATAGCACAATATAGCATCACCTTCGGACAGGAATCTGACGGTTTTTTCTTCTCCCTGCCGGGTAGTAAATGTATGCAGGATACCGGAAACGATAATGTACAAGCTCTGCTCGGGCATTGTAGCAGAAGCAATCGTTTCTCCTTTATCCAGATACACTCTTTTCATGTGAGCCAACAGCTCTTTCACTTCCTTTTCTTCAACCTGATACTCAAAACAGAGTTTCTTCAAATAAGCTTCCATACAAATTGATTTTAGTTAATATATCCACTTAAAAACATCTAATTCAACATAGCAGGCATCATGGTGCCTTTCAAATAAACTTTCTTCCGGGTATATCTTAGATACCAGATACAGATCAACAATGAAACCACTGTTGAAACAGGCGGTGCAAAGCCCATGATAAACAGGGAAGAACTGTCTATCTGACTAAACCAGTACGACAACGGAATCCTGAACAGGAAAGTCGCTATCAGACTGTGAATCATCGGGAACAATGAATTTCCCTGTCCGCTGAAGTAAGAGTTTATGCAGAACACAAAACTTACAATGATACAGTCGATACTATATCCCCGCAGATACTCCGCCGCCATTGATACCACCGCCGCATCTTTGGTAAAGAACGCGGTAAGCGTTTCCGGCAGGAATTGTGAATACACACAAACCGATACACCGAAAACCAGTGCAATTCCTATCCCCGAAGCCAGACAGCGGTTCATCCGCTGTATAAGTCCGGCTCCGTAGTTCTGTGCCGTCATCGTCGCTACTGCCGATGAGATTGCCATCGGAGGCAGCATGGCAAACACTATAATTTTCTCTACGACACCCAAAGAAGCCGATGCGATCACTCCCATCTGATTGACTATAACGGTGATAATCAGAAACGAGATATTGATCAGCGCATCCTGCAACGCAATAGGCGCTCCCAATGTCATGACTTTCTTGGCCAGGTTCCGGTTCAGCCGGATATCTTTCCGGGTAAACTCAAAATGAAATCCGTGCCGATATAAGAACCAAAGAGAGATCATGAAGCTGACTCCTTGCGCCGTTATGGTGGCAACTGCCGCTCCTGTAGCTCCCAAATGGAAATATCCTACCAGTATAAAATCGAGTACAATATTAATCACACACGCCAGTGCTACAAAATAAAGCGGCGTTCTGGAGTCTCCCAATCCGCGCAAAATACCGCATACGACGTTATATCCTACTATAAACAATATCCCGGCCGAACATACAAGGATGTAACTTTTCGTATCCGCCATCGCCTCTATCGGCGTATGCATCAACTCTGCTATCCGACCATGAAAAAACACCATGACCAAAGTAAGCAACACCCCGATTATTGAAAACAACCATACGGACGAACCGATGGTGAAAGCTACTTTCTTGTCATCCTTTGCTCCGGTAGCTATGGCAATCAGAACGGTTGTTCCTGTCGTAATGCCAAGAATAATCCCAGTGATTGTCTGCATCACCTGACTGCCGATGGCCACAGCCGCCACACTTGCAGAATCATCGTATTGTCCTACCACAAAAAGGTCGGCCCCGCCATAAAGTGCCTGAAGCACATTGGCAATCAGAAAAGGAACCGCAAATTGCAGTAATACTTTCGGAACACTCCCTTGTGTCAAATTTAACTCTTTCATAGTTTTTCAATACTTACTCCTCTTATCTTACTTGTTACAAAATAAAAAAGTGCCGGACAAGCTGAATGATTCACACCATTCATCTTATCCAGCACTATAATTATCTATTATAGCACCCTCCGATGAGGATTTTCTATGCCTGTCCCTATTTTTGGGGTGCAAATATGGGCTTTGTTTTCATAACTACCAAATTATAATCGATAATTATTTTTTTATGATACCATAAGGTATCAATGTGATACCAATTTCAGACCGACAATGGAGCAAATCAATGTGAAGATGAAGAAAATTCTGCCCCAGCTTGCCGGCTCTTTAAAGAAAAAGATACCGATCAGCACCGTACCGGCGGCACCGATACCGGTCCATATAGCATAAGCCGTACCAACGGGCAATGCTTTGGTAACCCTTATCAGAAGGAGCATACTGACACACAGGGATATCAGCAGCCCTAATGACCACATATATTTCTCTGCTCCTACTACTCTGTTTATTTTTCCCAGACAGAAAGTAAAGACCAATTCAAGGCATCCTGCCAAAATCAAAAGAATCCAATTCATAACACTTCCTTTTTTGATTGCAAAGGTCATGAATTTCCGGCACCCTTCATTTTACATTTGTAAAAAAGGGATTTTACAAAGTTTAAAAAATCATCTTATCTTCGCACGAATTCTGCTTAGATTGACCTGTGAGATGCCTAAATAGGAAGCTATAATACCCAATGGCACACGTTGAAGTATATCGGAATATTCGGATATCAGTTCCTGATACCTCTCCAATGAAGTTTTGAATTGCCTTGATATAAACAGCTTTTCCGATTTGATGTATTCTCTCTCGGCAAACTTCCGTCCCCAGTTGGCTATATGTATATCTTCCAGATAGAGATTGTGCAGTTTATCGACACTGAGTTCATACAGGACACTATCTTCCAAAAGTTCAATATTCTCATATCCTGCCCGATTATCATAAAGAGTTTGCAAAGGGAAGATTGCATCCCCTTCTTTCCCGAACCAGAAGGTAACCTTCTTATCCGACTGATGAGTATAGGCATGCAGCATCCCTTTCTTCATCAGATAGAACTTAGAGCTTTTATGGTTTGCCCGGAACAGATGGAAGCCTTTAGGATAGGCTACTTCGGGAGCATCGCTCAGTAAAGCCTCCTTTGAAGCATCCGGCAACTTGTAAATCGAGTCTATGATATCATTTATATCCATAAGCTGTTTTATTTCAATCGTTTTGCTACCCTTTTCAGCATAGAACGGATGATGACTTTATGAAAAGGACGAATAAAGAAGAAGTATAACCGGCCCAGTCGGTTATTGAACTTTACAACGGTCGTGATTGTAAACGTCTGCCCACCGGACTCCTTCTCTCCACACCATAAGGCAGCATGAAACGTCAGGTGTTTATCGGGCATACCGAAAACAATCTCCTGTGCATTCTGCTCACATATCGTATCGGCAAAGCGCATACCAACTTCCAGACCTAACGGTTTGACTATCGTATTCCTTAACTTCATCAGCCCATTCACCCACGCCGGAGAGTGGTTAAAAGCCATATCAAAGAACTCGTCGGAAGTGATTGCTTTTTCACTGACCACATTCCTTGAAAAAGAATCGCAATAATCTGCCGGAAGATAGCCGGCTATCAAACTGTCCTGGGGTATATTCTGCTCTTTCATCATCTTCAGCCATACCTTAATAGTATGGTTTGCCAAAAGTAGTCACTTTAGATAGACAAACAATGACTTTGCCCGATTTTCTGCTATTATCTCCTGCCCGTCCGACAGATATTACTATTACTTATTCACAAACTGAAGGTCATAAATGAATATATACAGCAAGGGCTGCCCTTTCACGGAGCAGCCCTCACCATTCTATTTACATCTCTTGTTTTTAGTCTTCAATCGTACATATACTTACACGGTTCCAATCCGGTTCGGTAAACATGTCACCTACGCCCTGACCTTCGGCAGTGATACGAGAAGCATTGATTTTGTATTTATTGACCAAGATAGTCTTTACGGCTTCCGCACGCGCAGCAGCAATTCTTGCATTGACTTCGACGCTGCCTTCCGGAGAAGCATACCCCTTGATCACTACTTTTGCATCAGCATATTTCTTCAGATAAGAAGCTACGCGTTCCACATTCGGCAACTGTGAAGCGTCAACCGATGATTTACCCTGTCTGAAAGTAATGATAGATTCAGGAACACGGGCAGTTTTCACTACAGTCTCCACCGGAACGACCTTGGTACGGCATTCTTCCAGTTCTTGCTGCAATCCGCTGATTCTCTGATTAGCACTGTTGAGTTCACCGTCCTTATTGTTCACCTGTCCGCGGAGGGCATTGATAGAAGCATTCAGATCGTCGATTTCTCCCTGGTTGTAAACTCTTACTTTAGTGAAGTAACGGTTTCCTGTACTACTCTTGAAGTGGTAAGTCAGTCCGGCAGTCAGTTCAAATGCTGCATTATTAGCATTGAAACGGCTTTTTGCCTGGTTGAAATCCCCTTGCATATCATATACGATGGCAGGTTTCAGTCCCAATGTCCAGGCCTTGCTTTCGCCTAGATTAAAGTTCAGATTCAATCCGAAACGAGTGGACCATGAGTTTTGGTCGCCATCACCATTCACATAATAATGTAGCCAGCCCGCTCCAGCTACAGCCTCTACCTCAAACAAACGAGGAGTGCCATTATAACCTGCAAATAAGTTCATCAAGTTTACTTTACCCAACAGACTAATGTCTGAAGCATCAAAAGCCGTTTTACTTGAAGTAGTATTAATATATCCCATTCCCTGCAATCCTAAACCAAAAATAGGAGTCAATTGTTTTGAAACCCCAATTCCAAATCCGGGGCGTGCATTCTTAAAGAAAGCGCTGTGAGTAAGAGGAGTGATTGCACCGGCATTTACCTCTACAGACCAATTATCTGTAAGTTTTGTACCTTCTACAACGGATTGAGCATTTGCTGTAAATGCACCCAATACCATAGCTAATAAAATAATAGATTTCTTCATAATCATACGTTTTAAATTGTAATGTTCCATTTGCTAAATCATTAGAAATGTTTTATCTGCTCATGCCTAATTTTTTAGTTTATAATTTATTTTGTTATTCACTTTAAACAACATACTATATCAAATATTAGTTCACGACCATCTATCTGAATTAACAACTATTTGATATTTAAAAGTCTCATAGAACCTATGATCAACAACAGCATCTCCATTCGAACAAATAATTAAATCCATTCGTTAAGACAATAAAAACAAGAAAAATGAATACCTTATCTACAAGTAAACAAAAACTATCCTTAGCCTTTAAAATAATAAAAGATACGGTTCAAGGATTTGTTGATGACAATGTAATGAGACTGAGTGCATCTTTGGCATACGCTACCCTATTTTCTATCATTCCATTATTTTCTCTATTAATTACTATTGGAGTCTTTCTTCAGATTGATCTAACTGATCAATTATATACCCAGATAGAACCAGTCGTAGGTCCAAAAGTTGTCGAGGCGCTCCGATCCATCATCGAGAACGCGACAGAAGCAGACGTATCTTCTTTTGCAACAATTATTAGCGTTGGAGTTACTATATTTAGTGCAACTACTGTCTTTGCAGAAATTCAGAGTTCACTGAATACTATTTGGGGCATAAAGGCAGTCCCCCGGAAAAGTTGGCTTAAATATATTAAAAACCGATTACTCTCTTTTTCTGTTATCCTCGTATTTGCTTTCATTTTATTGATCACATTTACCATTACTAACCTTATCACAGATTTGAGTAACAGATATATTGCCAACAATCCGGATGTAGCCGAATCATTAGTAAAAGTTATAGGCATATTTGTTAACATAGTAGTAACAACTATCATATTCACACTAATCTTTAAAATACTACCCGATGCAAAGATTAAAAGTAAAGACGTATTTATCGGAGCACTCGTAACTACTGTACTATTATTGGCAGGTCAGTGGGGAATATCGTTCTATATAGCTATTGCAAACATTGAAACAGTTTACGGAGCTGCGGCATTCATGGCTATTTTCATCATATGGATTTACTACTCTGCCATTATCATATATACAGGTGCAGAATTTACCAAGGCTTGGGCAAATGAGCTGGGAGGAAAGATTTTCCCTGACGAATATGCGGTGGCAACTAAAATAATAGAGATACACTAAGAAAAGCAATCGCTTACATAGGGTGGGTAGTGTCACTAAGTTCCGGCAACCGAATACAGCCGGACTTAGTGACAAACGATTAATCAGCTACTTACCTCCGGGCATCGGCAGAAAGTGTATAGATTTCACTTTTTACATCATTTTCTCTTCTATGCTGTTTAGCACGCACCATTTTCCGTAATTTCTTTGTTTTAGATTCTGGCGAGAGATGATAAATAAGCGCTCCTATTGCTGAACCTAGTGTCAGCCTGATCCATAAATTAAAACTACCGGTTTTCATAATTAATTGTGTTAACGGTTAAACATATAAAATAATGTCGTTTCCACTCTCTCTGATTGTTTATGACAAAAAGGGGAGAACAGCTATCATTTACACCGTCCTCCCACTTTTGAACAACAAACACCTAGCTATTTTTTTGCTTTATCCGAGAAAGTATGAACTTTGTTTCTTACATCATCTGCTTTTTCTGCTATATGAAAGGTTCCGTCCGCTACCTTATCGGCCACTTCAACCCCAGCATCCAATACTTTATCATTCACCGTATCAATCATGTTTATGCCTTCACCAGTTACTTTCTGAAAGGCATGATTTACTTTTTCTTTCATCTTCTTGCCCTTAGGAGAACACCAAAAATGATAAACAAGCGCTCCAACTACCGAGCCTACTCCCAGCCCAATAATTAAATTAGATTTTCCTCTTTCCATAATCAAGTTTTAGTTTAAATTATTAATAAATCAAAGTTCTTCACCCTTCGTTCGGATGCCTTCTGAATAAAGATACAATCCATAAAAGCAATACTGCACCTACAACCGAAGTAATAAGACTACCCAAAATGCCACCAGTAGCAATACCCAGCAGTCCGAATACCCAGCCTCCCAAGAGACCACCAATGATACCTACAAGAAGGTTAATCAGGAGACCGAAACCTCCTCCTCTCATAATCTTCCCGGCTATAAAACCGGAAACGATTCCAATAATAATGTACCAAATTACACTCATAATGTTTAAAATTTAGGTTTATATTTACATTTCAAAAAAGGTTCATATTTTTCTCAAACCAAAACAGCATTTTCTATTTAGTTTATAAACCAAAGAATAAGCTATCCAAACATCTCGCTAATTTAGATCCTGTTTTTCATTCAACTATTAATAATGTCATTCATTTAAAAATAAACACCATTCAGTATCATTTAGTTCTATTTTAGCACTTGCGTTTAACACATATTTCGTTTTATATCACACTTTCATAACTTTCAGAATATGATCCAACTAAATTATTACGATTTTAAGAATGATTATATTCTTCTGACAAACTTCTATTACAAGCAAGATGTTTTACTAAATATAAGACTTTTAAAATATATAAATATGGAAAATAATGACAATCTATTTCTTCTTAATCATCCTGACTATGATGATATACACAGAATGTGTTCGGATGCATATACTAAAGGGCGTATGGTAGAAAGGTCACTCGCTATTGAAGCATACAGATTACGTTGTAGTAATCTGTTTGGCAACAGATGTATGAGTCGGACAATCTTCGGAGCCCTTTCCAAAAAAACATGTGATGGGAATTGCTGGTATTTAAACCAATTCAAGTTGGAGCTATACAAACTGGAAACCTAAATAAAAAGAGTTCTCTCTGTATCTTTTTTCACATTCTCGATACGGATGTTAACCTTGTCTTGAGTATTTTTATCCCCGCAAGATGTCATTACCAAGGTAATAGCACATGCCATCACCCATGCTATAAATAATAATTATCTTATATATTCCCGATTAAATTGTTATATTTAGGTAAGAACTTAAATTCCCGGTAAAAGATATCTTCGAATTCTTCGACCGGGAATAATATAAAAGATTCATTTAAGAAATGGTAATCTTATTTCTTATCCGACTTTTTACCAAAAGATGTAGATTTCTGGTAGTCACACCATGTCAAATCCTTATCAGGAGTTGCCGACAGAACCTGGCTGCTACGTTCTTTCGCTAGCTTTTGGTCCATTGCACGTACTTGCTTTTCGGTACGCTCGGTACCTTCCGGCTTTCTGTCCACCAATCCATTCGTATTTCTTACTTCTTGCAATGGATCATCAATATATTGCCATTCTTCTTTCAGTCTCGTGCTCTCACCTTCGTTCCAAGGACCACGGGAATCTCCACCCTTTGACAAGTTAAAATAAAGATTACTATATTTAGGTGAAGTTTGTAAAGTACCGGGAGGGAAGTTGGGCTGGATAGTTGAGAGTGCAGCTTCAAACTGTTGAAAATGAGTAATCTCACGAGTCATAAGGAATGTAAGGGTTTCTTTGACAAATGGATCCTCTGTAAACGAAAGCAGATTTTCATATCCTATTTTGGCACGACACTCATTAGCCATATTAGACTGAAGGTCCACCGTCAATTCCGCATTGGCAGATACATATGTAGCACACCAAGGATTCCCGTTACTATCTGTCAGCATAGGACTGCCGGGAGCAACAACTACACATTGGGGATTGGTAAATGCCTGATGGATATATTCCTCTTTTGCAGATTTACCTTCCATTAATTTGCTAATCTCCATCGTTTCAACAGCATCCTTCATTTTACCGTTTACCGGACCGAGAAGCATTTGTATGGTAGCTCCTACTATTTCGAGATGCGTCAATTCTTCCGTAGCGATATCCATAAGCATATCATACTTATCAGGAAACGGATTATGACAACTAAAAGCCTGTACAAAATACTGCATGGCTGAGGTTAATTCACCGTTAGCACCGCCGAATGCTTCGAGCAATATACGGGCAAAACGCGGATCCGGTTTGGATACGCGGGCATTGAATTGCAAATCTTTTACATGATAAAACATAATTGATTCATTTTAAAGTTAATAATTCAGGTTGGTTGAGATGTACATCTATATTTTAATAGGCCGGACAGCACCAAAAAGCTGTCCGGCACACATCAAGAATCAAAATTTATAACCATAACCCAACATGATGACGACATTATCATCGTTGGCAAACATGAATTTCGCCTCTGCATTTAAATAACTACGTTCTGATAAAGGTAACGTAATACCGCCTCCGAGATTGAAAGCAAACTTTGTAGTATTGCTTCTATCTAATTCGGTAGTCACACCGTCAACTTCCACTTTCTGTTTTCCATAGAAATTATTCTGCATGCCTATTCCCGCAAGCGGATAGACAGAGAATCCTTGCCCGTCTTTACTGAAATTGAAGACATAATGAAAGTTTACATTTACATCCAATCCCGTCACTTTATCTTTCGGAAAGAAAAATGTGAGATCAGGCGCAATCCGAAGATTGTCAGCTATCACATAACGTCCCTGTGCCTGCAAACCGAACCTTTCATAATTGGTTTGATATCCAAGACTTCCCATCAACGAACCTTCTCCCTTTTTTGTCTGGGCATTCATTCCTAAAGCTGCAAGTGCAACCATTACTGATAATAATAACTTTCTCATAATTCAGGTATTAAGTTAATAATCTATTTAATTGAAAAGAGAACTTCTAAGTCATTAATCTTCGATAGTACAGATACTTACACGATTCCAATCCGGTTCAGTGAACATATCGCCTACTCCTTGGCCTTCGGCCGTTATGCGGTCTATATTAATCTTATATTTCTTGACTAAAATATTCTTCACAGCCTCGGCACGCGCTTTTGCTATTCTATCATTTACTTCTATACTACCTTCTGGAGAAGCATATCCTTTGATAACGACTCTTGTATCAGGATGTTTCTTCATATAAGAAGCTACACGTTCCACATTCGGAAGTTGCGAAGCATCTACCACCGAGCGGCCTTGTCTAAAGGTAATGATAGATTCCGGAACCCTGCTTGTCTTTACCACAGCAGCGGGAACAGTCTTTGTGCGGCAATCTTCCAGATCACGCTGCAATCCACTGATTCTTTGGACAGCATTATTCAGTTCACTGTTTTTATTATTCACTTCACCGCGTAGGGCATTGATAGAAGAATTCAGATCATCAATTTCTGCCTGATTATAAACTTTCACTTTGGTGAAGTAATGGTTTCCGTTACTTGTTTTGAAATGATAAGTCAGCCCGGCTGTTATTTCAAAAGCCGCACTATTGACATTAAAACGGCTTTTTGCTCTATTAAAATCACCTTGCATATCGTACACGATAGCTGGTTGAAGTCCAAGGGTCCAGGCCTTACTTTCTCCAAGGTTAAAATTAAAATTCATTCCAAAACGGGTGGACCAGGAATTCTGGTCTCCATCGCCGCTTGCATAATAATGTAACCAACCCATTCCGGCCACAGCTTCTATTTCAAAGACACGCGGAGTACCCAAATAGCTTCCAAACAAATTCATCAGATTGACCTTTCCCAATAAACTTACATCAGAAACATCAAAAGCTGTCTTACTCCGGGTAGTATTAACATACCCCATACCTTGAAATCCCAAACCGAAATTAGGTGTTAACTGTTTAGAGAACCCTACTCCAAAAGCAGGGCGCATACTCTTGAAAAAAGCACTGTGAGTGAGAGGTGTAATCGCACCAGCATTGATTCCTACAGACCAGTTATCTGTAAATTTAGTACTTTCTACCACCGATTGAGCATTTGCAGTAAATATACCTAATGCACAAGCTAATAAAATAATAGTTCTTTTCATAATTAAAAATATTTATGTGAAGTTTTGTTTGCTATTCACTCAAAAAAAACATATCCTATAAAAAAATAGTTCGTAGTTTTAGTTTTGCATTAACATCTATTTTACAGTCTTAAAATCTAAAAAACAGCACATATATGAAATAACGACCATCTAACTTGTTTCTTATGCAAAATATGCAAGAAAGCCTAATGATAGATACAGAAAACGGCAGGATTTTTATTTTAGAAGTATTCGAAGAATAGTTATATTAAGCTTTATCCTTCAATAGGAAACAATTTTAGTTCAAATTCATTTAGAATGGTTACAAAAAGGAATATAATCTATTCAAATTAACAGTTCCTTTCCTTTCATAAAATAAAGTAAACCAGGGAATCTATACAGACAAAATAGAAATTCATTCACTCCTTTTAAAGGTTTAGTAGCTTCCTCACCGACCAACATTCCGTTTCTTTTAAAGGAACGAAGTGTTCCTTTAAAAGAAACGGACACAAACACTGCTAGTTATTATGCATAAATAATCAATTTCTTTGCACTAGCAGAGCTTTAAACTAGATATTTATTCATAATTTTATGCAGTACTCTCTCTATCTGACTTTAAAAGATATCTGATTCGCCCAATAAAAATCTTAAAAACAGAACATAGTTAATATATATAAATCCCCCCATCCAACAGTTCGGTCAGTATATATATCACGCATGTATTTCCTTATTTTAAATTCATTTATCTTCCGGAATCACTTCATTCAAACAAGCTATGGCATTGAGAGTGCGCGGATAGCCGATGTAAGGCAAGAGCTGCGTCACGACAGCCAGCAAGGTATCTTTACTATTACCTACATTGACATTTCCCTGTATGTGCCCTTTCACCTGTAATTCACAGCCTCCCAAGGAAACAAGGATGGAGAACGTCAGCAGTTCCCGTGTCTTCACGTCCAGTCCACCACGTGTCTGGTAGTCTCCGAAGCAGTTGGCGGAGAGATAACGCTGGATATGCTTTTGGTTTTCGGGAGCGTTTTTATGCATTTGGTCTATCCGTTCGCCGAAAATGGATTTCTGCAACGCCAGTCCTTTGTCGAAACGGGTTTCGGCAGAAACGACCGCTTGTCCCTCTAAAGGAAGATGTACACCGTGGGCAAGCAGCACCTCATTAGTGATGCCGACAAAGTCCATCACTTTAGCCATGCCTGCATAGGCTACTGCCTGGTAAAGGATTTCCTTTATTTCTATCGGAGTAATACCTGCATTGAGAGCGCTTTCAAGCATCATCCGGTATTCGGTCTGTGCCTGTGAAGCAATATTGGATGCCAATGTTATCATAAGGCGGGTTTTAGTATCCAGGTTGCCGTATTGCTGCACCTCCTTTGTGAAATTGCCGAATATTGCATCCAGTTCGGGGTCCGTGGCGCTTAGTCCGGTTCCTCCGTTATCTTTCGTAGCTTCGGCATACTGCTGGTCGTCTACCTGTTCCAGCCAAATATTCTTGTTGGTCTGCGGATTGCAGCCGATAGCCAGATGCGAAAACCAACTATCAGGGGCGGCACCGTGCCAATGTTCTATGTCCGGTGCTATTTCAACCACATCACCGGGGAGCAGGCGGCGTGCCGCTTTGCCACGTTCCTGATAATACCCCACACCTCCGACAGCAATGAGGATTTGTCCGCCCGTATGGCTGTGCCAGTTATTTCGGCAGCCGGGTTCAAAAGTAACGTTGGACATGGGTACATTCAAGTCTTTGTTACCGGTCAGCGGTGCCAGCCAGGATTCTCCTGTAAAATATTGCTTGAATCCCGTATTTTCCTTTCCTAACGGAAACGCGCTGATGTTCTGAGGTACTTCTTCTTTCTTCATACTCTGTGCATTTATAGATTGCATCGGAATTTGCAGAAATCCGATGACTGTTACAAAAATAAAAAATAATTTTCTCATACTGTGACGTCCATGGTTTATTATTTAAGAACTCTCTGATAATGCAAAGTTAGCTGTTCTGATCCAACTCTTTATAATACAAATTACGGATATAAAAACCAAAATTACGGATTTATAGTACTGCCTGTCATTTACTTCATCTTTAGTTCGGGAATGAGTGGCGTAGCATCAATCATGATTGTCGTTCGAATTTCACTGCCACATTGCCCGGAACGTTCAATGCATCTATTCCGTCACCGTCAATGCGCCCAATCTTTATCAAGTCATTGCTTTGCGACCCGCTTTTACAGAAGATCGCCACATTATTCCACGGCACATAGATTGTAATATCACCGGGGACAGGCGCACAGCCACGAGTCACTCCTGCCGTAGTCAGTGCAGGCGACGGATAGAAAATTTTCTCTGTGATATTATTATAATCATTCAGCGTCACTTCAAGCGGCAGACGCGAAAGAAAGTCCTGCGCCGCGGCATTGTTTTCCATCGTAGCAGTAATGGTACGGTTACCGACTGTAATCTTCACATTCATAGAAGTAGACGGATAATTGTTTTCCCGACTTGCACCGAGTGTTTCGAGCCATGTCCGTATCCGGTTTCCCATCTGCGAAAGTGTCGAAGAAGTCAGAAGCAATGTTTCGGTGAAAGTGGCACCGGAGCAAAACGTCCGCGCCTCGTCAACTGATGCAGAGATGCCGCTGCTGCCACTGCTGGCAAAAAGAGCGATACGCTTACCTGCAAGTTTCGAAGCATGATTATGCAGGAATGTCTGCATCGGTGTGGCCATACTACCGTACCAAATCGGATAGCCGACAAACACGATATCATAGTTGCCGAAATCTTCAACCGAAGTTTTAATCGCCGGATAATTTCCCTGACGGATAGCAGCCAGTTCTTCCTGTGCACGGTTGAGCATCCCATTATAATCGCTTTCATAAGGTGTTTGCGGTTCCACTTCCAGGATATCACAATCGAGTGTTTGCTGAATCTGTTGCGCCATACGCTCCGTGCTGCCGGTGCGCGAACAGTAAAGTACCAGATATCGCCCGTTACCGCCCGGAATGGGGTTTGTCGGGTCTGTAGAATCATCCTCGTCTCCACCGTCGGAATTTCCCGGTTGTCCCGGCTGTTCCGGAAGAATCGGATCAGCGTTTGAGCCGTCGCAAGCCGCCATCGGCATCATCGTCAGCATCATCAATGGAATTAATAGAATCTTTTTCATATTACTATCTCTTTTCAATGTTAAATTACCGGTTACAAAGTTACGGGGAATGGACCAGCCCGGATGTAGACGATTTACAGATATTTATACCCCAATCATGGATTTTGATGGGAGAGTAAAAATTTTAAAGAGAAAAGAATTATATTTGTAACGCATTAAAAAAACAGATTGTGATATGGAAGAGAATACTAAAGAAATGATTGTAATAGACAGCGTTGACCGTTACAACGAAATCTTCGGGCTTGAAACCAGACATCCGTTAGTCAGCATCATCGATCTGGCCAAATCCACTACGTGGCCCACACGTGCGTGGTTTCGTTACGAAGTGTATGCACTATACTTGAAAAATGTAAAATGTGGTGATATTAAATACGGACGACAATATTACGACTACCAAGACGGAACCATCGTCTGTTTTGCTCCCGGACAAATCACCGACCTGGAAATGCTGCCAAATATCCAGCCCAACGCGCATGGTATTCTTTTTCATCCCGACCTTATACGCGGCACTGCACTCGGACAAGAAATAAAAAAATACTCCTTCTTCTCCTACGAAACCAACGAAGCACTCCACATTTCCGAAGAAGAACGGCAAACTGTGATGGACTGCCTGCAAAAAATCACCATCGAACTGGAACATTCCATCGACAAGCACAGCCGCCGACTGATCTGCGCCAACATAGGATTACTGCTCGACTATTGTATGCGCTTTTACGAACGCCAGTTCGACACACGAAACGGAGTAAACAAAGACATCATTGTCCGCTTCGAACATCTGCTCAACGAATATTTCGAAGGAGATGCCCCGCAAAATCAAGGGTTGCCATCGGTCAAGTACTTCGCTGATAAAGTATTCCTTTCCGCTAACTACTTCAGTGACATGGTACGTAAACAGACCGGTAAAACCGTCTCTGAATATATTCAGGATAAAATGATCGGATTAGTGAAGGAGCAGTTGTTGTCTACGGACAAGACTACCAGCCAGATTGCTTACGAAATCGGATTCCAATATCCGCAGCACCTTAGCCGGATATTCAAACGGGTTGTCGGGATGACTCCCAATAAATTTCGTCTGCAATCCTGAAACGCTATCTTGGTTAGGTGAATGAGGTAATAGGCGATGATAACGCCCGCCTCATTCTGTTCAGTCCTTCTATCAGCCGTTGCCGCGGACAAGCGATATTGATGCGGACGAATCCTTCACCAGCTTCTCCATACAGATTGCCTTCATTCACCCAAAGTTTTTCCTTCTCCAGCAGAGTTTTCACTATATCCTCCGACGATTGTTTCAAAGCCGAGCAATCTACCCATACCAAGTAGGTACCTTCCAATGGCATCACCGGAAATTCGGGAAGATATTCATCAAAGTAAGCCCTTAAACAATGGTAGTTGGCAAACAGGTATTGGTTAAGTTCTTCCAGCCATTCCGCACCGTCATTGTAGGCAGCTATCAAGGCTTCTACACCAAACGGGTTTACATCACAGACTTCATTTATATTGATTGCTTTGTTTATTTTCATACGGATATCAGCGTCGGCAGAAACAATATTGGCAATCTGAAGCCCCGCCAGATTAAAGGCTTTACTAGGCGAGGTGCAAGTAACGGAATGCATCAGAAACTCTTCTGAGACAGATGCAAAAGGGATATAAGTATGTCCCGGAAAGACAAGTTCGCAATGAATCTCGTCCGCTACTACCCATACATTATTCCGAAGGCAGATTTCCCCCAAGCGAGTCAGTTCCTGCTTTGTCCAGACTCTTCCGGCAGGATTGTGCGGATTACACAATAGCAGAACTTTTACACTCGGGTCAGCCGCCTTCCGTTCCAAATCGATGAAGTCCATCTGATAAGTTCCGTCCGTGTAAATCAATGGATTGGCGGCAACCTCGCATCCGTTATTGCGGATGGAGGAGAAAAAGCAGTTATAGACAGGTGTCTGCACGATTACTTTATCTCCGGGAGTTGTCAGCGCCTTGATGACAGCTGACAGGGCCGGTACTACTCCAGTCGTATAAATAATCCATTCTTTTTCAATCTGCCAGCCATGACGTCCGGCAAACCATCCTGTTATCGCCTCATAGTAAGCATCGGGCACACGCACATATCCGAAGATACCATGTTCCACCCGCCTTTTCAACGCTTCCACCACAGAGGGAGCTGTACGGAAATCCATATCAGCTACCCACATTGGTAATACATCCGCATCTCCGGCAGAATCCCATTTATAGGAATTTGTACCTCGGCGTGGAACAATTTCATCGAAGTTGTACTTCATATATTTCAATCAAAACAAGTCAGTCCGTCCCAAAGTTTCAATTCGCAGTTTCCCGGAGCTTTGAGGTTCTCGTCCAGGATGATTGTCCCGAAACTTTCGGCAACAATGTTTCCCGTACGGGGATTCTTCACGCTGTGAACCGGGCCTTTAATCGTTGCCTTCACACTACTGTGTTCGAAAGCAAGGTCTGCATCATCCGCCATCGTGCAATTTTCCATTATCAGGTCGTGTGCGTAGCAAAGCGGTTGTGTACCCGAAATTTTGCAGTTCACCAAACGTAAGTTTTTAGAATGCCATCCCAGATATTCTCCATCCAGCACAGAATCGTAGACTGTCACATTCTCCGTATTCCAAAATGCATCCTTCGAATGGATTTCAGCATGACGGATTTCTACGTTCTTGCAATATTGGAAGGAGTAATTGCCATTCAATACAAAATTCTTGATGCGGATGTCTTCTCCGTGTATAAAGAGATAGTCTCCTTTATCTATCTTCACATTGTTCAGTTCCACATTCCGGCAATACCAGAGTGTTTCCAAAGCATTGGGCAACTGTACATTTTCGAGTTCGACTCCGTCCATTTCGCGAAACATCTTCGGTGCTTCCACTAATGTATCCTTCATCTTCAGATTTCTGGAGTACCAGAGTGCGGCACGTGCTCCTTCGGTAAAAAGGCAATTTTTAACTACAAAACCATCATTGTGCCAAAACGGATATTTTCCCTCGAAACGACAGTTTACCGCTTCTATATCACTGCACTCTTTCAATGCCGATTCGCCGGCATGAATGGTTACTTCTTCCAGATAAAGCCCGTGGGATGCGAACAAAGGACGTTCGCCTTCGTAATGTGTATTTTTAATTTGTTTCATGATTCGATTGTCTTTTATTTAAATAGTTATCTGTTTTTCCTGTTCATGCTTATTTTTTCAGATATTCCTTAAAAAAGGATTCCAATTTATCGAATGGTATAAGACCTACACGGTCGTAAAGGTCTACATGACCTGCACCGGGTACAATATACAGTTCTTTGGGCTCAGCAGCCAATCGGTAGGCATCTTCACTAAATTCGCGTGAGTGGGCATTTTCTCCAGTTATGAAAAGCATAGGACGGGGCGAAATAGTCTCAATATCTGCGAAAGGATAGAAATTCATGAATTTCACATTGCTCGAAAGCGTAGGATGTGTGGTAGTCATCGGGGTTGCTCCTTCGGGAGTAAACTCTCCCCTCTGAGTACGGTAGAACTCATAAAATTCGCGTTCTATCGGACCGGAGTTTTCTGTCACTTCGTGTACAGTGCCACCGGTATATTTAGTTTCTCCGCCCAAAAACTCTGCATAGCGCTGTTCTGCTGCCTCAGCCATGATTTGTTTCCGTTGTTCCAGAGTCAGCGCATGTTTCAGTCCGTTACGACTGGCTGTACCCATATTGTACATGCTGATGGTTGCAATCGCTTTCAGACGAGGGTCTATCTTGGCCGCACTGATAGCGAAACTTCCGCTGCCACAAATTCCGATTACACCTATATTATTCCGGTCGATGAACGGACGTGTACCCAAAAAATCTACTGCGGCACTGAAATCCTCCGCATATACCTCCGGCAAAACAGCATTGCGCGGCTCACCTTCACTTGCACCCCAAAAAGACAAGTCGATGGACAGCGTTACAAAACCACGCTCCGCCATTTTGGTAGCGTACAGGTTCGCACTCTGTTCCTTGACCGCTCCCATCGGATGTCCGACAATAATGGCAGGATATTTCTCTCCCTCTTTCATGGTCTTCGGCAAAAACAGATTGCCGGCTACTTTCATTTTATACTGGTTAGAAAAAGAAACCTTTTCTACCTTTACCCAATCACTTTTATAAAAGTTATCCGCATCAGCCTGTGCGAAAGAAAAACTGGTTCCAAGCATCATAATAAATACAACGGTTAATAATAATATTCGTTTCATATCTCTTACATTTAATTATTAATGAATTGATTGTCTACTTTCTACATTGCAAAAATACGGTGAAATAAAGAGAGTGTTTGTAGATGAATTACTGACATTATTACCCCAATTACGGATTATCGGTTTTATCTTTTTGCCGCACACTAAGAGTATATACTATTATATATAATGATTACGCATGCGTGATACCTTATCCAAAGTATATTCAGGAGAAAAGAATCAAGCTTGCAAAAGAGCATATGGTTGATATAGAGGAAGTCATATTTTATGTTTTATCAAGCCCATTTTTAGCGGAACTGTAATATAGGTAAAAGAATCCGTAATTCATATACAAACAGATTTCAAATCCGGCAGTATCTTTGCAGTGAAATAAAAATATAGGTATAAACATAAAAAAACAATTTGATATGTATTTAGAAAATATTTACTCTCCCGCAGACGTAAAGAAGTTATCGTTTCAGGAACTGAATGATTTAAGTCACGAAATCCGTGCATCCCTCTTACAAAAACTGAGTGAACATGGCGGGCACTTCGGCCCTAACTTCGGAATGGTAGAAGCGACCATTGCCCTGCACTATGTTTTCAATTCACCGAAAGATAAAATTGTATATGATGTATCACATCAGAGTTACGTACATAAGATGCTGACCGGACGTAAAGATGCTTTTCTCCATCCTGCTGAATATGACCATGTATCCGGCTACTCAGAACCACAGGAAAGTGAACATGATTTCTTTGTGATCGGTCATACTTCTACTTCGATCAGCTTGGCAAGCGGACTGGCAAAAGGACGTGACCTGACAGGTGGCAACGAAAATATCATCGCTGTAATAGGCGACGGTTCACTAAGCGGAGGCGAAGCCTTCGAGGGACTGGACTACGTAGCAGAACTCGGAACTAACATGATTATTATTGTCAATGACAATCAGATGTCCATTGCCGAAAATCACGGAGGTTTATACAAGAATCTGAAAGATTTGCGCGACAGTAACGGTCAATGTGAATGCAACTTCTTCAAAGCGATGGGGCTGGACTATATGTACGTGAATGACGGCAACCATGTGGAAGCACTGATCGAGGCTTTCTCCAAAGTTAAAGATATACAGCATCCGATACTAGTCCACATCAATACATTAAAAGGCAAAGGTTACGAGCCTGCAGAACAGGACAAGGAGACCTATCACTGGCGTACTCCGTTTGATCTAGAAACCGGAGAATCAAAAATGAACGACGACGCAGAAGATTATAGTGAAGTAACCGCTCAATATCTGCTGAAAAAGATGAAAGAAGACAAGCGTGTAGTTACCATTACTTCGGGCACCCCCGCTGTTCTAGGCTTCACTCCCGACCGTCGTCAGGAAGCAGGCAAGCAGTTTGTAGATGTCGGTATTGCCGAAGAGCATGCAGTGGCACTTGCTTCCGGTATCGCAGCCAATGGCGGAAAACCGGTTTACGGAGTGTACAGCACCTTTATACAACGCTCTTACGACCAGCTATCGCAAGATCTCTGCATCAATAATAATCCGGCAGTTCTGTTGGTATTCTGGGGGACGTTATCCGGTATGAATGATGTAACCCACCTCTGTTTCTTCGATATTCCACTTATCAGCAATATCCCCAATATGGTCTATCTGGCACCTACCTGTAAAGAGGAATATCTAGCCATGCTGGAATGGAGCATCTGCCAAAATGAGCATCCGGTGGCTATCCGTGTACCTGCCACAGATGTAATCAGTTGCGGTGAACCGGTGGAATCCGACTATAGCAATCTCAATCGTTATAAAGTCGCCCACCGCGGCTCCAAAGTAGCAATTCTTGCATTAGGCTCCTTCTTCGGATTAGGGCAATCGGTTCTGTCATTGCTGAAAGATAAAGCCAACATTGATGCCACCCTTATCAATCCCCGCTACATCACAGGTGTAGACAGCGAACTGATGGACGAACTGAAAGCCGACCACGAATTAGTGATTACACTGGAAGACGGAGTTCTGGATGGTGGTTTCGGTGAAAAGATTGCCCGTTACTATGGCGCTACAGATATAAAAGTGCTCAACTATGGAGCTAAAAAAGAATTTGTAGACCGTTATGATATACAGGAACTGCTTCGTGCCAACCATCTGACGGATGAACAGATCGTAGAAGATATCCTATCACTCATTGGCTGATAAGTCAAAACCAGTTCATTATATATTTCATGTAGGTTGATGTATCCGTTCGTTATGGGATCACATCAACCTGCATTCATTTTCACTTAAATCCATAATCCCTTCCGATAATTGAGAGGAGTCTGCCCCATATTTCTCTTGAAAAACTTACAGAAACCGGCAGCATCGCTAAAGCCCAACTGAGAAGCAATATCCCCTACCGTAGATTTAGTGGAACTCAGCAAGGTTCGGGCTTCCATGATCAATAACTCATTAATAATCGTATTCACACTTTTTCCCGTTCCGGCACGAACGATACGCGCAAGGTACTGCTCACTGATGGCCAGCTTATCCGCATAGAAACTAACGAAATGCTCTTCTCTGAAGTTTCGGGTAACAAGCGCATGAAATTCCTGTAAAACATGGTCTTTACGACTGACCTCCTTTTTTATGATGGTCTTTCGGGAAAGAAAATCGGCTATATCCAAAAATAAGGCGTTGCAAGCCGCCTGTATTCGCCGGAAAAGAAACTGATGTTTTATATTCAGCAAATGCATCAACACTTCCAGTTCATTACGAATGATTTGAGCTTCGTATGCTGTCAGCTGTATGGTATATTGCTTATTCTGCCTCATCGTTGCCAACAGAATAGCCGTTATCTGGGTAAGATAAGAGTCATCTGTCCGCATGGACTCGGAAATGGAGAGGGTGATAAACTTAATATCCGGACTCGAATAAAGATGGTCGGTGAGATAATTCGCTCCATGAACAAGCAACATATCAGGCTCTATCACAAGAAATTCCCCATTCAACAAAATCTCGGAACGACCTTCAAGAACGAGTATCATATAAAGTTCACGATTAAAGTAACGTTCGTTTTCCGGATAGCTCCTGTCCTTATATTCACTCATAAAGCAGACTACCTCCTCTTTATAATGAGGAATTTCCGGATGTTCCTTTAATAACTGCTTATTATCAAAAATACGAGATTTTACCATTTATACCTCCTTCTTTTCGACGTAAAAGTACAATTTGTTTCGGATATGACAAAAACTGTGTGGAATCGGATAACTTATATCAGACAAAAAAACGGGACCTTTGCATATTCTTCTTTATAGAATGAAGAACAATACGATTATATAAGATAGATAAGATATGGGAATGAAAGACGTTTTTAAAAGGTATTTGGTATTTGTTATCGGATTGTATTTTCTGGCTGCCGGAATAGTGTTGATTGTACGTTCCGCATTAGGAACCACACCTATATCCAGCATCAATTATGTGTTAAGCCTAAACAGCCCTTTATCATTAGGAACTTGTACGTTTCTGATCAATATGCTGCTTATTCTGGGACAGTTCTGGATCATCAGAAAAAATAAGACCCGACAGGACACCATTGAAATACTTCTTCAATTGCCGTTCTCTTTTATCTTTTCAGCATTCATTGATTTTAATATGGCACTCACCAGTAATCTGCATCCCGACAATTACGGGATATCAATAGCCTTATTACTCACAGGATGCATGATACAATCCATAGGAGTCGTACTCGAACTCAAACCCAAAGTAGCAATGATGAGCGCAGAGGCTTTCGTAAAATACGCCTCCCGCCGTTATAACAAAGAGTTCGGAAAGTTCAAAGTCTGTTTTGATGTTACGCTGGTCACTCTGGCAGTCATACTCTCTCTCCTGCTTTCGCAATGCATCGAAGGTGTTCGCGAGGGGTCTCTTATCGCCGCCTGCATCACCGGATATATCGTCAGTTTCCTGAATCAGAAAATAATGACAAGGAAGACTCTCTACAAATTATTACCTGTATTGAAATAAGTTTTCTCCAGCTCACTACCAGCAACGTTTCCATCTGCCTGACTATATAGTAATGCTTAAAAATAAGTTGGTACTTCGAGGGATGTTTGGATACATCACAGTGAGTACATTAGATGTAGTTCGCTATATCTGTTTAAAGCCATCTGTTGTTTGTATGTTAAGTCACTGTATCCCATACGTTATCCTATATACATCATTGCGTTATCTCACCGACATCTTCATCGTTCCACCCGGGTAGACTGATCATTGCACCGGAGTGAACTGAACCGTTCACCCGGGTAATAAGTACTGTTCGCCCGAGTGGAACAATGAAGATGCCGGTGAAATAAAACACGAACACCTATTGTTAAACACACTAAGTCAGAGTATGTGACAGGCAAAGAAGCGGTAAATCGCATCTCATGGAAGGTACTTTGTCACGAGAAGGACGGGCATTGAGGAAAAAAGTGAGAGACAACTCAAAAAACAATGTAGGTATGTCAAAAGTCAAAAGTAACTAAACTCTCCTCCTTCGGGAAGGAGGAGAGTTTAGTTACTTTTGACACACTTTCATTCGGTATGCCACTGATTGCAAGAAGTTTAAATAGAGCAGAGTGAGACTAAAATTATTTTTTCTAAAGGAGGAAAGGATGTCTATTTCTTCCGGCTATCTATTTCTTTAAGCAATTCATCCACAGCCATTTTGAGTTGCGTGTCCTCTCCTTTCACTACAGTTTCCGGGCTGTTGGCAACCTTGATATCAGGTTCCAACTGAGTATTTTCCAGATAACTGCCATCCGGTAGACGATAACCGATGATAGGAATCCCAAATACCAATGAAGGATCCTGCAAAGTTTCCCAAGACACACTTGTCATAGTTCCCGGGACAGGCATACCTACCAGTTTTCCAATATTCTGATGCTTGTACACCCACGGGGTGCCATGAGCATTCGAATAATTGGCTTCACACTGCAACATAATAGAAGGCTTGTTCCAACGACGACTTGGCATATCACAGGCTTCACGTCCGCGTACCACCTGAGTGAAATATTTCTGACCGCTGAAAAGTATTTCAATATCTTCATGCAGACGACCGCCTCCGTTAAAACGGGTATCGATCACAATTCCGTCACAGTTATTGTATTTTCCCAGAATATCCGAGTAAACAGTACAGAAACTTCCATCTCCCATAGATTGAATATGAACGTATCCCAAACGACCGCCGGACCATTTCTCCACATCCTCAGCACGTTGTTTTACCCAACGTTTATATAATAAGCCATTAAGTTGTCCGCTTGTGACAGGTTTTACCACTTCTTCCCAACGTTCCTTATTCTGCGGGTTGTACAGCGAAACCAGTGTTTTCTTCCCTGCCTTATTATTCAAAAGATCAGTGATGTCCTTATCCGGAGTTATTTCTTCCCCGTTGATTTTTTCTATAATACACCCTGCCTTTACTTTGGTACGGGAATGATCGAACGGGCCTTTTTCTACAATTTCAGCAATCTGCATACCCTTTCCCTGATAATTCCAGTCAAACAATAAGCCCAGATTAGAGGTTACATCTCCATTGCCCCTCGGAGAATAGCGTCCTCCGGTATGCGAAACATTCAGTTCACCTAACCATTCGCTCAGTAATTCTGCAAAGTCATAGTTATTATCAATATGTGGCAGGAATTTACGATAGGCAGCTGTCATGGCATTCCAGTCCACTCCGTGCATATTAAGATTATAGAAGCGTTTTTGATGCTGTTTATATACATGATCGAACATCGCCTCACGTTCGGCTGCCAAATCCATTTTCATTTCAGCCTGATAACTGATAGGTTTCAGAGCATCCGACTTCGCGTCCATTTTCTGCATATTTCTGCTTCCCAGCAAGAAGATATCTCCTTTTTTATCCAGCATCAGTGATGACCAGCCGGAATTAAGTTTATGGAGACGCTTCGTGCCTTTTTCACGAAGATTCATTTTCCAAAGGTCATACCCCTCTTCGAAAGCTGAAAAGTAATACAGATTTTCTCCATCTTTGGAAAGAATAGCACTACCTAAATCAGAAGAGTTAGGAGTCAGGCGTACAATACGGTCCTCAATACCGCTGAGTTCTACAACAATATCTTTCTTGTCTGCCTTGTCCTTTTCGGTATCCTCCTTATCTCCTTCTTTGTCTGCCTTATCCTTTTTAGACTGACTTCCGTCCTTTTTCTTATCACCGTCTTTCTCCTTTGCTTTCTTCTGCTCCTTTTCAAATTCTTTGAGCAGTTCGAAGTCCTCTTTACTCAAACGGTAACGGTCGTAAGCATCCTGATTCAAGAATACCAGCATCACATCCTGTTGTGATCCCCAGGAAGCATGGGCACGCATACCATAACGCTCGGTCTGGAACAGAATGGCATTTCCATCCAGTACCCAACGTGGAGAGCCGCTAATATAACCGCTGTTAGTCAGATTAGTGATAGTACCTCCCTGCGCACTGACAATACCGATATCCGAATAGGGATCATGACGATTGCCGATAAACTCAAGCGTAAACCACTTGCCATCGGGCGACCATTCGTAATCGAATCCGCCTCCTGTATTGTACCATGTAGAACCGTCTGTCACCTGACGTACTTTTTGGGTTTTCAGGTCGAGTACCATCAACCGGTTACGGTCTTCGATAAAAGCCAGTTCCTTACCATCCGGAGAGTATTGCGGGTAAGCACGTTCTACGGTTTTGGAGGGGAGCAATACTTCCTCTTCAATAAGAGTAGCGTTAGGGAAATTCGCCTCTTCTTTACGAGCTATCTTAGCGGTATAAAGTTGCCAGTTGCCGGTCCGCTCGCTGGCATAAACCAGTGTACGGTTGTCGGGAGCAAAAGATACACCGGATTCCTTTGCCGGAGTATTTGTTATTTGCTTGGTCGTAGCATAATCGGTTGAAGTCACAAAAACATCACCTCGCACAATAAAAGCCACCTGCTTACCATCCGGAGACACAGAAGCGGAAGTCGCACCCTGAGAAAATCTGAGAGTAGCAATCTCTTTTTCATCATCACGCACAAGATCAACATTTACTTTCTTCGGGCGGGCATTGGGCTCTTGTGTATAAAGTTCTCCGTCATACGTATAGCACAAAGTTCCTTTATCGCTGATTGACAAGAAACGTACCGGATGCGTGCGGAAAGTGGTGATGGCTTTCACTTCCTGCGGAGTGTTCAGGGTAAAGTTATATACATTAAATGAACCGCCATTGCGCTCACTTAGAAAATAGACCGAATTACCATCCGGTGCATATACCGGATTACGGTCTTCTCCTTCCCGATTGGTCAGATTGGCATGTTTCCCGGTCGAAACATCGTATAGCCAAATGTCTCTTGTTATAGATGAGGTATGGTGTTTTCTCCATTCATCTTCAAAACCTTTACGGTCCTGATAAAGGAAGTTTTTTCCCGATTTATCAAAGCAAACCCATTCGGCAGGAGTAGCCAGCACTTGTTCGGTACGTCCTCCGGTAACCGGAACTTTATATAATTCCGTCATGGCTCCGGTAGGAAAAAGGGCACTTTCCGCAGGGTCCTGAATGGAGGCGGAGAAAAGTACAAATTTACCATCCGGAGTGAAAGCCGAAGGAATCTCCGAGGCAGAATGATAAGTCAACCGACGTGCAGTTCCTCCATCAGCAGACATGATAAAGAGATCGAAGTTCCCATTCCGGTCGCTGGCAAACGCGATTTGTTTACCATCTGGCGACCAAACAGGATTAGCCTCATAAGAAGCTTGTGTTGTTAATTGGGTAGCGGTTCCCCCTTGAACGGGGACTTTGTAAATGTCGCCTTTATAACAAAAGACGATTTCCTTTCCATCCGGTGAGATACGTGCATCACGCATCCACAAAGGGGTAATAGCATAGCTGGATAATGCAGTCAGTACCAGCGCTAAAGAAGTTATAAGTTTCTTCATATCAAATTATTATATATTTTGTTCTTAAATACTTGTCTCTATTTGTTTTCCTGTATAGTTATAGAATATCCTGTCGCCAAAATCTTTATAAAAAGAAGCATATTTATCTACTCCCGTACAATGGCAGATACCTATCTCTTGAGGTAAATATTCATGCAAATAATCAGCAATAACCTGATATTTGGATTCTTCTGCATTATGAATATGAAATCCACCTAAAAGCAAATTACAGGGGAGTTCCGGAAATGCCGTTCTTACAGTCCGCAATATATTTGTAATACCCCGGTGGGAACAGGCACTTAAAATGGAAAGCCCTCCTGAATTAACCAGCACCATAACCAACTCATCCTGAAAAGTATCCGGTATTTTACAACCATCGTCCTTCTGAACCCAAAATCGTTCAAAGTGAGTATCCTCACTATTGATAATATCGACAGCAGGCAGAAGAAATACTCCGGAAACCAGTTCAGTCTGCCCATCAATAAAATAGAAACGGGACAGGTCGATTGAATGGATATGCTTCATCCCGTTTTCACGTTCATCCTTGAACTTGGGAAAGAAAACTTCACGTTTACAGACAATTGTCGCTTTCGTATTCAATTCCATAAAATAACGTAGCCCACCTGTATGATCACTATGCCCGTGAGATAATACCAGATAATCTACTTTCTGAAGATCGATATGTAACAAACGAGCGTTACGGATAAATAAATCGGAAGCTCCCGTATCAAAAAGTAATCTGTTTTCCGGTGTCTCAATATAGAGGGAAAGCCCATGTTCTGCCTGCAATTTACGTCCATAGACACAATTTTCTACAAGAGTCGTTATTTTATAGTTCATGTGGTTTGGTTCTTAATCAAATAATACGAAATAAAAAGTTCTGCTACAAAATTATAATAATTCTACGGCAGAACAAGTAATCAATCAATTTAAATCGACTGTAAGGGTAAAAGATTTTGTTTCAGGCTTCTATTGCCGAATTATTCATTTTGTAGTTTGAATACAAATAATTACTTTTACATCCATATCAAACCCTTTAAATAAAGAATCAAAATGGAGAAAGAAGCAAAAGGTAAAGCAAATACAGTTCAGATACAGTACTATCAATCTCCATGCGGGACATTGATACTCGGTTCTTTCGAGAACAAGCTCTGTATGTGTGACTGGGTGGTGAGTGAAGAACGCAGAGCAGCAATCGATAAACGAATACAAAAAGCGCTAAATGCTCAGTACGCAATAGAAAACTCTGAAGTGATAACGCAAACGATCAGTCAGCTAGATGAGTATTTTTCCCGTCAAAGGACTACGTTTGATATTCCTCTGCTTCTTATCGGGACAGAGTTTCAAAAGAGTGTATGGAATGAATTATTAAACATTCCCTACGGAACAACGATATCTTATGCTCAATTATCACAGAGACTGAATAATCCTAAAGCTATCCGTGCGGTAGCCTCTTCGAATGGAGCAAATTCGATTTCAATACTTATTCCTTGTCACAGGGTGATCGGCAGTGATCATAAACTGACCGGATATGCCGGTGGTCTTGTAGCTAAAAAGACTTTATTGGAGCTGGAATCGAACGAAAGAAGATTATTGTAACAGAATCATTAAACTAAACTTCTCTCATTAAATCCAGACAAAAAGATAGTGTCACTATCCCATTACTATAGTGTCACTATCATACTGCTTTAGTGTCACTATCCTACAGGTATAGCGTCACTATATACTCAGCATAGTGACACCATCCTGAAAGGTTGTTATATATGACGGGAAATGTTTACCTAAAGCGAACGTTTACACCATTTTTCCCATCTCATAGGCTTCCTGCATATAGGGAGTATCTTTTATTTCTCCTACCTTCCAGGCACCTATTCCATAAATCACTCCTTTTTCCTGCGGATTTTCCAGACAATCAAGGAAGCCACGGAAACCATCAATCGTACGTTCCATCATCCCCTTATCATTCTCCGCCGCTGCAATAATGAAATAAAATTCCTTATTCGTTATTTCCGTATAACGCGCACAACAACGGTCAATCATAATCTTCATCTGTCCGCACATCGTATAGAAATAAACAGGTGTTGCCATTACGATGACATCAGCAGCAATCATTTTCTCTACAATTCCTGCGGCATCATCTTTCTGGGGGCAGGGTTTGCCATACATGCTGCAAACACTACATCCCGTACAAGGATGAATTGCTTTCTCTTTCAGAAAAATCTTTTCTACTTCATTGCCTGTTTCGAGGACACCTTTCATAAATTCGTCACAAAGCATATCAGAATTACCGCCCTTTCGCGGACTGGACGAAATAATCAGAACTTTTTTAGCCATAACTTTATTACTTTTATTTTTTGAATTTCATTAATCAGCTTTTTCACTCTGCAAAAATAGACAATTTATCATATAGCAAATGTAGATAAATTACAGAGATGTGTACCCTAATTACTGATTCAAACATTTTCTGCCATTTTTACTTTTTATCGATATCCTTTTCATCTCATCCATAATCGGTCTTTCGGCGGCACAAACATAAAAAAAGATTTTCTCTGCCCATATATAATTCATATCTTTGCCTATGATACGAACAACATAATGCAATGAAAAAAATACAACTGACCAACGCACATAAAGAAAAATTATTTCAAATCCCTTTATTTCGGGATTTACCTCTGAACATCAAGGAATCTCTGTTGGACAAACTGGATTTCGTTATCTATGCAGCGGATAAAAAAGAAATAGTTGTTACGCAAGGTACACCTTGCAACAAACTATATGTGTTATTGGAAGGAAAACTACGCACGGATATCATTGACGGATTGGGGAACGAAGTGATGATTGAGTATATCATCGCACCACGTACCTTTGCCACCCCTCACCTTTTCAATTCAAACAATACGTTGCCAGCTACTTTTACTGCTTTGGAAGACAGCGTGGTACTCATGGCAACCAAAGATTCCACTTTTAAAGTCATCAGTCAGGACCCGCAGGTATTGCACAATTTTCTTTGCATCGCCGGAAATTGCAATATATGTACCGTATCACGTTTGAAACCTCTGTCGCGCAAGACTGTACGCGAAAGGTTTATTGTTTACTTATTCGAACATAAGAAAAAAGATTCTCTGACTGTAGAGATCATGCATACCCAGTCACAGCTTGCCGAGTACCTAAATGTATCACGTCCTGCTTTATCCAAAGAAATCAATAAGATAATCAAGGAAGGGCTGATCACAATGGAAGGAAAAAAGATCGAGATTCTGAATAAAATGGCGCTGGAGAAATACTTATAATAAAAAGAAAGTGGCACAGCCTAAATTTAATGCTGTGCCACTTTTTATATTCTATCAACGGTTTAATCTGAATCCTAGTTAGGTTTCAATTACCATTTTGTAAAAAACACTTTCGGGTTGATATTGACAGATACCCATCCCCAGTCTTGCCAACTCTTATGATTTCCGCCTTTCACAGCATCCATCGTCTTCGTTCCAAGCATAAAAGAATAACCGGCAGAGAGTTTCACATCTTTCATTACGGACCAATTGATCTGATAGTCAACTTCCGAACCGAGTGACTTCTTCAAATCTTCTTTAAAATCTACTTCAGTAGCAGTAGCAAAATAATGATAATTGAGTTCCATATCTACCTTGGCAGATGCACGAAAACGAGCCCCAAGACGACCATCTATTAATCCGGGAGCAAATCCTTTGTTGAATGCAGAAGCGTAGAAATAATCCATGCTGCCATAGAATTTATGATGCGTCCCATAAAGAGGGTCAAAAGCCTTAAATTTACTACTACCTTCTTCATTTCCGCTCAAATAATCAAAGCTTACAACTATTCCCCATGTTTTATTGAACGCATAAGCTGCCGTAGCACTTGCCATGAAAGCGGAAACACTCTCGGCATCCTTGTTCTTACCTGTTTGGTAGTAGAAAGCGCCATCCAAGTTCCATCCGCTATTTTTATATGTAAGATAAGTTCCCATCGTTTGCAAGTAGCGGGTATGAGAATCTTGAGTGAGCTGATTCCCTGTCTCTAACCCTAAATTCATAAACAGTAAAGAAGCCCCGAACGGAATCTTACCTGCTTTATAGTGATACCACACAGTCTGCATATTCTTGTAAGGCTGACCAATAGCAGAATTGTAATAAGTACCACCTGCTGTTTTTTCATCATTCTGGTTGAAAGCCAGAATAGCATGTATTTCATTATTCTTATTGGCATATCCCAGTTTCAACGCATCATGATAACGGCCTGCCACATTCCAGTCCAGTCCGCCCAAAATACGTTCATCATCATAAACTAACGTCTGACGACCTAACTGTGCAAAGAAGCCTTTTCCAAAATCCAGCTTTGCCCATGCCTCATTCAAGATAAAGCGACCATTCTTGTCAATCTGCGGATCTTGCCCCCATACTCCGACATGCTGTGCCGACATCTTGATTTCAAGGTCCGAGCGCTTGTAGTCCAGTGACAAACGGGCACGGTTGTTAATAAATGATGCAGCCTTCTGCCCTTCATTGCGAGGGACTAAAGCACCGTTTCGATACTCCGCACGAGGTCTGATTTGCATAGACATCGAAAATTCATTTTCCTTCTCCGTAGTTTGTGTGTATGCCATGCTTGGCAATAGCATAAGAACGAATGACCAATAAAATGTTTTCATTGATATTTCAATTTAAGTTATAAGTATGTACACTAACTCCTTGTGCCGATGGAAGATAATTGATTCCATACCAACACATTTGTAATAAGACAAATGATACTAACAGAATGATTAATGCCGGACGACTCTTCAACGGTCTGCCCAGTCTGAAATGGATATATACCAGATAGGAGAACCAAGTAGCTGCCGCCCATGTCTCTTTCGGGTCCCAAGCCCAGTAGTGCCCCCATGCTTCCTTCGCCCAGATAGCTCCCGTCAGCATTCCCAATGTCATAAATGCCAAGCCTACATAAGTCAGGTTATCGCATAAGTCCATCTCTTTCCGTTCAATATCCTTCTTTTTGAACCAAAGCAGATAAACAGCCATGACCACCGCAGCTCCCAACATCGCATAAGCAAACATATAGACTATGACATGAGGGGCAAACCACGGACTTTGCAAAGCAGGCATCAGCGTTTTATTGTGAATCTCCGGTTTAAAGATATTGATACAGATAAATACCAGTGAGAGAATGCAACTGAAACTAAGTATCCATTTATATTTCCAACGCACGTACGTTATCAAACCCGCCAATGGAAGGAAGAAAGAATACCACAGACGTGTCTCTCCCATCGTCCGCATCGGAGGACGTTCCAGAGAAATCCACATACCGAAGATAAAACTGAAAAAGATGACCAGCCCCAACAAGGTAAATCCATAGGTCCATACCGGCTTCTTTCCTTTCCAGGCAGCAAACGCGCCCAAGCTCCAGCAAATCAATGCAGCTATCGCAAACCATATAAAATGTTCCCAACTCATTCCTTGTCCTCCTCTTTCCTCTTTTGTGCATTGACAAACAGACAAATTGCTCCGAGCATCATCATAATGATCCCTGCATATACTACAGGCAACCACGGGTCGCGAACCAGCTCAAAGACACTGATATCGCTCCAGCGACCTTTCGACTCATCATAGCTAAGCTGATAAATTTTCCATTCTGCTATCTCCATCGGACGATTTACTTCAATCGTACTTTCCATTATCGTTCCTTCCTGTGTGTAGACTTTTACTTCCGAAGCAAAACGTTGCGGTTCCCGTTCCGGCATCACCAGACTCGTCAGAGAGTCGAGACGCAATGCCTTATAAGGAAAGAGAAAACTACCACAGCTCACCCAGCCTTCTTTCGCCTGTTGGTTCTTTCGGTTGACGGCCTTCAGATACACTGCATATGTCGCTCCCATCGAATGGAAATCTGTAAATTTCAGTGTGTCTTCTGTAGCTACGGAGGCAGCCATCGGAATAGATTGTTCGACAAACAAGTCCCAATCCAGCAGACTGCCCTCGGAAACTCCGTTTTCAAGCAGTAAATGCACAGGAGACTTTTCGGGGAGTACTCCCCCCGTTTCATTGTCAATCAGCATCAGTTTCGGAGGATATTCATCAATCGTAAAATCCTTCAGTTCGATAGCCAACGGAAGTTCTATCAATTTTCCTTTATCATCGGTAGCCCTCCATTCTGCGTTTCCCATTCGGGTAGTCATCTCCAAGCGTTGCATATCGGCATTTCCCAGAGTAGCCGTAATCAATGCCACGAACAATCCTACGTGATTGAGAAGAAAGGATAGTCTGCCAATCCTGAATGGAAAGCTGGCACGGAATATGGTCAGTCCCAATGCAGTGACCATCCAAAAGTAAAGCAGGACGAAAGGCCAGGACGAAATCATCTGCGAAAATCCCAGTATATCATTGGAAGCATGACCGGAAGGAGCCTGCCGGATAAGTCCCATGATCACCGTCATGCCGACTACCCATACCAGGGAAGAAACGGCAGCGGAATAATGACTCAACCATCCAAACAGATACACACGTTTACGAAGAAGGTGCATGGCTACCAGCGCTATGATATAAACCACTAACACAATCGCATTGACCGGACAGGCAAACAGGCCCCAGTTGATGGCTCCCACTGCCATTTGCAGCAAAATACCTATCACCAGTAATCCCGCACCAATCACCAGCCCTTCTTTATAACTCCACGGTTTGCTCCACATATATCCCTATTTTACTTTTGTGCCAGACGCCCGTTTGCCTTTGCCTTCTCCAGCCATGCCGGAACGGTCGTTTTCAGGAATTTCTCCTTAGCAGCTCTTTCAGCATCCATATCAAGACCAATATACTCCTGTGCTTTGGCCTTCGTTGAAATGTCCGGCATCGGAACGTCTTCCGTATACCCATGCTTCGCTAAAACTTTGGATACAGCCAGACGAGCCTGCAAAGCACGGTCCAGACCATGAGAAAGAATTCTCTGAATCTCCTGCGGTGCATGGAAAGAACCTCCATGTGATGCCACACCGAAGTCCCAACGCCATTGTGCCTGACGAATCAATGCAAGCACATCTTTCATCTGATCTTCTGTAGCACCCTTATCCCAGGCAAATTTTGCTTCGATATGCGCCTTTGCCAGTTCCTGTTCCAGACGGTTACGGATTTCATTTGCCTTGCGCTGACGCTCGTACACATTGTTACGTAAAGTTTCTTCACTCTCACGATGACAAGTCTGACAAGTGCGGTCAATCATTGCCAATGGGCTCTGAATGTGATGGTCACTGAATTTCACTCCCCCTTCGCTCTTATAAGGCATATGACAATCGGCACAAGAAACGCCCCTTTGTCCGTGAATACCCATCTGAGCAATTTCATAGTCGGGATGCTGGGCTTTCAAGATCGGAGTACGGCTTAACTTATGAATGTAATCATAGAAACCTGCCTCATCATAATATGCTTCCATGTCTTCTACAGTGAAACCTTTATCCCACGGGAAAGTCAAATATTTACCGTCACCCTTAAAGTAATATTCTACGTGGCACTGCGCACAGACCAATGAACGCATTTCCTGTGGAGTAGCTTTTGTGATATCTTTTCCCTGACGCTGGAAAGCTTCAATCAATGCCGGACGGCTGATATGAAGATTCATTGTTTCCGGATCGTGGCAGTCGGAACAGCCGATCGGATTCACGATTTCATCACCAAAGGCAGCCCATTTGTTATTATAGAAAGAATCGACTCCCAATGCTTCCATCATGCGGGGAACATCCGGACTCTTACAAGTCCAGCAAGTAGAAGGCTGAGGGCCATCGTGCGGACCTGCAGGAGAACCGGTACGAAGTGACGCCGTAATATCCTCGATAGCATGCATATGTCCGCGCGGAGTGGAATAGTCTTTTGAAAATGCATATCCTGCCCACAGAATAACCATTTCCGGACGTTTTTCCAAAGCATCAACAGCGACATTGCCATTAAACTCGCTTTCAAAATCAGTCTTTGCCGTTTCCGTCCAAGTCTGATATTCGCGGGGAAAATCATCTTTAAACAGTTCGTTGCGTGCTTCAATACCTTTAATGACAGTTTTGCGATTATTAAAGATACTGGCGACTTCCGCCCTCCTCTCCATCAACGCAGAAACACATAATCCTAAAACAAAAACAACGACCATTGAACCTCCGAACAACAGCCATCCTTGCCATGATTTTAATTTCTTTTCCATTGTATATCGGTTTTATTATTTTATTACGTAGTTATGTATATGCTTATTCCTTATTATTAACCATCTTCCGGAGCCATTCCGGTACAGGCGATTCGGGAAGAGGGACGATAGCTGCCGGAGTAGCGGACAGCGAATTCTTACCACCATGAGGTACATCCCGATGACAGTCCCAGCAAACCTTTCCTTCTCCCACCATAGACATCATATAATCTATCTTTCCTGTTTTTACAAACTCCGTATTCAGTTGTGTATGGCAACGAATACAATTGTTCATAATCACCTGCGAACTGGCCTCGTGGGCCTGTATCACTTGTGGCTCACTTTTGGTAAGGAAAGCCGCGACGTGCTTCATACCATCCATTCCTTTGAATGTCCATTTCTTTACAATGTTCTCGTGAGGAACATGACAATCGTTACAGGTGGCATCCCGTGCATGTGAACTGTGAAACCATGTGGCATAATAAGGAGACATGATGTGACAATTCACACACGCTGCCGGATCATCGCCCAGATACGTATGTGCCCGAAGCATGTACATAAATAAAGCTCCTCCGCCTACAATAATACCGCCAATGATAACGGCTATTATCTTCGATCTGTACGAAGGAAAAATTCGGTTTATAAATGGTAACTTCATCATAGTGAAAAAGTATTTTTCACAAAAGTAAAGCTTTGGAAACACAAAAGGTGTAATAACTATTACACCTTTTAAAGAAAATTATACGAACACTGATTAATAAGAGAAAAAAGATACTCCATCCCGCCCCCGTTTTGCATGGCAGGCTGGCTATTTTATTTATTCATCGTGATGATGATCGTCCCCTTCGGCGGTAGTGCTCAGTACAATATTGCGCGCAATGTAGGTTTCGTTTCCTGCGGCATCCGTGCAATAAACCATCAGATGATAATCGCCCGGAGTAGCATTCGCCGGAATTATAATATCGTGGTGATGGATGTGCGCCGTTTTCTTTCCGGAGATATCATAAGACCTGTTGAAACTGAAATCGACAGTGGCTTCGCCCGTAGCAGCAGCCCTGCTCTTTCCATGCGAATGGTGGTCGAAATTACTATGTATTTCAATCATATATGACTTTAACATGACGTCGTCCGACAGATCCATTTCAAAATGTACTCCGTGCTCGTCGCCAATTTTCAGTTCTTGCCCTTCTTCCGGTTCACTTAGTTCAATCACCGGTTTGGTGGTATCGCTATCCGAATCGTCACAAGAAATAAATGCAAATACAGACATTGCCAGAAGGCTGATGATCGGGAGGTAAAGTTTTGTTTTCATTACAGTAATTTTTTAAATGGAATTTTGATTAATAATTGGAAGTTTCGTCCCGGTTCCGGAATTTCTACTTTCCTGTAAAAACTAAGATGATTGTAATATCTGGTATTGAAGATATTACGGGCGGTCAGGGTTATTTCTATCTCGTTAGCCCTGCCAACCGGAATATTCAGCGAGCCACCCAAATGAAACAGGTTGGCCCCCGGTGTGCGGTCCTCATTACGGTCTACACGGTTCTGACGGGCAATAAGTTGCCACTCCGCATAAAGCATGCAGTGTTTTCTTTGCCATGTCACCGTATTCCGCATACCAAACGGCGGAGAAAAACTTAACGGAATATGCTCGTCACAGTTGTAGGTGTAAACGTATTCTCCGGAGATACGGTAATTGAAGTGACGCAGAAAGTTAATGTCTATCGTAGCCTCCGTTCCGGCAAACAGTGCTTCGGCTCCCGTGTAGCGGTAAATCTGTCCGGCATGCGGCAGAACCGACCATTCGCCTGTGGGACGCAGAAAGATGTAGTTACTGAACCAACTGACAAAAGGAGACACGGAAACGGAAAATCCGTGATATCGCAGGTTGTAGGAAGCATCCATCTGCCATCCTTGCTCGGATTTCAGAGAAGCATCTCCCTGCTCGTGACGGAAAGTGCCGTGATGTACACCGTTAGCAGCCAGTTCATTGGCTCCGGGGAGGCGGAAGCTACGTCCGATGTTCACTTTCACCATGTGCTGAACGGAGGGTGTCCATACCAGTCCCAAAGAAAAGGAATAGTCACCGAAATGCTTTCGGACGGCATGACTGTTCCATTTATAGGACTCTACTTGTTCATCATCATATCCTTGCCTCCGAAGGTAATCCGCCAGATAAACATCCTCGTGCGGAGAGATGCCAATATAACCATAATCATATCGCACGCCTCCACTGACAGAGAGAATGTTATTAGGCTTATACGTCGTAAGCCAGAGCAATCCGGTAGTAGAACGATGGTACTCCGGCAACAAAAATGAATAGCCGGAAATGTCGTTCTGCTGATGTTGCCCATCCCACCCCAACGTATGCTCCCATGAAGAAGAGCCAATAAAGCGGGCTTTTACCGAAGCACTGTATGTGTTCAGATTGAAAGCCAGTTCTTTGTCCGGGTCCTTCTCCGGCGCAGGCTGGGAGCCGTAATGAGTATGAAAAGCACTCCATTCCTCCCGATGGTTATTCTGAAATCCCAAATCACCGGACAGGATCAGTTTCTCCCAAGCATATTGCTGATGTGTGGTTACTTTCAGATGATTTACCTTGCTGTAAGGCAGTTCGATATTCCGGCTGTCTCCGTCATCTTCTACGCGCGATGCGTCGGGGACACCGTGTGCGCCCGGAAAGAACCCCGTCTTCTGATAGACATTACTGATGGAATAGTCTGCTTTATAGCCTTTTCGCTGATATTGGGTGAAAAGGCCGATATTGCGTTCCACTCCTGCCGTATTTTTCAGTTTACGCCCATAGACGGGCATTTTCTGAGTCAGGTAGACAATGGTATCCGTAGGGATGCGGTAATCACCGAAGTGCTGTTCGGAATAACGGATTTGCGCATACCAGGCATTCTTTTTAAGTCCCAGCATCAGCGAACCTGCCAGTGTTCCGTTGACGGATTTGCCCAATAGGGTGACATCGCCGAAGAGCATATTCGCAGAAGGTATGGGAGGAGAGGCTATATCAATCACTCCGCCCATGGCATCACTGCCGTAAAGCAGTGAGGAAGGACCTTTCAAGACATTGACTGCTTCGATATTAAAGGCATCCAGTTCCAGTCCGTGGTCGGCTCCCCATTGCTGGCCTTCCTGCTTGATTCCGTTTTCCAATACGGCTATCCGGTTGAATCCCATCCCCCGAATCATCGGTTTGGAGAAGCCGGAGCCTATGTCCATAGCTTGTACTCCGGGAATATTCTCCATTGCCTGCATGAAGTTTCCCGTAAAATGTTTGCGCAGAAAATCCTGTTCTATCACTTCAACCGTAAGTGCAGACTTCTTGGCTTGACGCTGTTGGTACGACTCGGTCACAACAACATCAGGCAAAAGCATACTCTTGATTGAATCGGACTTCTGTGCGTGGACGGGTAAGGTTACAAACACCCCTATTACGCCCGAAATAATTCCGATACGCATCAATTACAATCTTTTATATAATGTGTAAAATGAATGTGAGGACAAGTTACAATGAACCTGTCTTCCTAGAAAATATGAATATGTAATTATGCGGCAGGAGGCGCGCGTAGGTGATGCGAATAAGTTCGTTTGCAGACAACCTTATCCTGGTAAGTAATCGTCTCGTAAGGAACGAGCGTCAATATACAATGAAATTCTACCGGCTGAGGTTCTGTAAAGAGAGAAAGGGAGTATTTACATATCGCACAATCCTCGGCATGACTCCGGGAATGGTCGGCATGAGAGCATGACGTTTCATCTTCACTTCCATGATAGTGAAAGGTTTTCACTACAAAGAAGGGAATGAATGTCATGAATAACATCCATGCTATGTATGCTCTTATTTTTCTCTTGTGATACATTCTCCCCTATCGTTTTAACAGAATAGTGAGGCAAAGATACTCGTATGAAACAGACGGCGCAAATTATCTGACTTAATATGTGTTATTAAAAGAATAGTAATAACCGATTCTAATCCAATATCTTTTCAGGTATATCGTTTGAGCCTGCCACAAAATACTGAATTATATTTGTTTCTGTATCTACCGCATTCATTGTCACAGGAGATGCTGACCTTGTTGATCTATTAATTAAATCAGCTTTCATATTCCAGTCAATACCTAACAATATTTCTATAAGAGTAAACATACGTTCTGATGTATTAGATATATTGTATTCATAGGTTCTTTTATCGTTCAGCTCCTTATCAAAATTCAATATCATATAACAAGTACTGTTTTTAATAAGAAACTGGTAATTTCCCGTACATTCTTTCTTTTCCATTTTTTCATCGAAAAGATAAAAATCCCTATCTGAATTATTTATAAAAAATAGATTTTCACCTCCGGTGTAGGGTACTTGTGCAGGATGTGCAACTTTCAGGTTCAAATAACTATCGACTATTTTTATTTTTAAATCAACCGTTTCGTTAGTTACATTATCCTTGACAGTAATGGTGGTTTCTCCTTTTTGTTTGGGTTTCACAACTAAATTACCCATATCTATCGGACTTGATAAATCAATATCTATGCTTAAAACATCTGTATTTTGAACGGTTACGGTATAGTCTCTATTACCACCTCTGACGGGGATATTTTTTGCTCCCAACAAAGGACGCTCATAATATCCTTTCTCAAATGACAGAGAATATATTTCTTGCTTTTCATCGTCTCCACAACTTACAAGGGTAATTGTGCAAAGGAATAGAAAAAATATTCCTAATAATTTCTTTGTTTTCATATTTGTATTTTAAGTGACTGCAATAGTTCATTACGTATTATTTCATTAGGAGAAGTATAGGAGCATTATAATCCTCTAATTTAGGAATATAATCTGTTTTATCCACATAATAAAAACCTCGTTCACGCAAATCTATGAAATCAGCTACTGCATAAGGTATTGTTATTCTTGCCATAATCTTACTATTTTCTCTATATACACACAAAGATACAAAATTGTTAACAAAAAGAAAGATGGTTTTCTGTTATAATATCATTCTTCCTGTTTCCACACATAAAAGACAGTTCGTCCTGCTCCCCTCTTGCGAAGAGTTCCCTCCTTAATGAAAGTATTCAAATCATCAATTGCTTTCAATCGGGGGAGTCCGGTCAGTCTGCTATATTCTATACGCGTGATTCCTCCGTTCTTCTTCAGAAATTCCTGCAACATTTGGAGACGGTCTTCAATGGATATTTTAGTATCGTGAGTTTTTTCATTGGAGTTCTCAACTCGTTCAAGTTCTATCTCCCGCTTTATTTTCTTTTTAAATTCTTTGGAAGTACGTAAATGAACATTGTCAAAACGGATAGACTCGGCGCGAATTTCTTTCTTAGTCATCACTTTATGGGTACACTTCAACGAAATGCTGAAATGTCCAAGTTCGCCCAATTCCACGATGTATCCATCCGCCAAGGCTTCGGCCAGTTCATCAACTACAGCGCCAAGTACTCCTTCAATTATATTGTGCGGAAAAGGTTGGTGACGGGATACGCGTTCTATAAAATCTTTTTTCGAATAAGTTCCACTCGGAACAATGCGGGCATGAAGGGGTTGTTTCTCCCCTGTATCATTAGGGTCCGGAGTCTCATACAAATCATAAAATGCACTCATTAGTATATTTTTTATTAGTTGTTTATGTGTCTATCAGTTTATTCGCTAACATTTCAGTCCTCTTATACTAAACCTTAACTTTAGTTTAGCATAAAAATAATCGTCTGACAACTGTTTCTTTTTCGTCTGACAGTTGTTAGACGAAAAGATAACAGTTGTCAGACGAAAGTTCAACAGCTGTCAGACGAATAGCTCATCGCATACAAAGGTACAGTTTTATGTAATGCGAACTGTAATTCTTAGCAAGAAAAAAATTATTCAATAGCAAAACGCGCCGTCATCTCATACCGCAATTTAATAACGCGATATTGCTCAGTGGCAGCTGTCCCCATACTGACATTACTCTGTGCCTGATAAAGAGAATAAGGACTTACATAGCTCGAAGCCGGTTCGACAATACGAATGACCTCACCCAGTTTTTGTCCCATAGCTTCCACAAGATAAGATGCCTTTTCACGTGCTGCTTTCAATGCTTCTATCTTACCTTGTTTCCGATAGTTCGGCAAATCCTTGTGCTTCAGCTCCCCGATACGCATGGACTCGATGCCTTTCGTATCAATCTTCTTAATAACAGCATTTATCTTTTCGAAGTCAGTAAACCGGATGTCCAGTTGCTTACCTATCAGAAATTCTTTTCCTTTCTGACGCCAATAGTCTCCAATTTCCTGCACACGAATAGCCTCATCCGAAATTCCTGCCCTACTTAGCACCCGACGCAAATCTTTTTCAATCCATTCCAACGGAACTTTCGTTTTATAATCTTCCGGCTTGGAATTCGGCACAAATTCCTCTTTCCAATATTCCTTTATCTGAATCAAAAGATGAATCTCATCCGGCACAACTTCTATTTCAGAAGAACCGGTTACCTCAATATATCTTCTCTCACTCTCCTGAGCATCGGCAACAACACTCCATACACATAAAACAATAGCTAATAAAAACAACTTTCTCATATCTCTGAATTTATAATAGTACTTAGTTTCTGAATTCCCTGTCCCATATCAGACAAATGTAGTAATAAAAAATCAATCAATGCCTGTTTTTACCATAAAGCTATCCACAAAGTCCATCATAACAAGCAAATGTTCTTTATCCATCAACAGGATATCTCCATCCTTTACTTTATATTTCTGCGGCTCTTTACCGGAAAGAAGCGAAATCACTCCCTGTTCAAACAGACGCCTTAGCTGAGTGCTGGAAAGAAGAAAATTCCTTTTTAATAAAGACGACAATTTCAGATTAAATTCAAACTCATATTTGATTTGAATCTTTATGGTTGCATCGGGCACACGGATTATATCTTCTTTCGAGAAGTTATCCGTAACCTCATATTCTACACTATCATAATCCGTTTTCAAATGATTCCTGCCGGCAAGTTCGGCAGAAAAAGCATATTTCCAGGCTGCTTTCCGATCGTTCATGGAAAAGCTATGAAACAGGACTTTATCTATCAAATCCGGTTTGGTACGTGACAGCAAAGTAATGTTGCATGTATTATCGCATTTCACACACCGATATATCAGCCAGACATCGATGTTCTTTTTCTGCGCATTCATTCTAAACTTATCACTACAGTAAAACCGGTCACTATCGCAATGACTGCATTTCTTAATTAATAAAGGAGAATTCTTTGCCTTTATCTCCCATGTAAATGTTGTATCCATAAAGCAAAGTTGGATATAAGCCATTTATAAAATTCACAAGATGTCACAAGATGGCGTGAAATTTATCCGTCGAGCTCCTCCATCATCTTCTGTATTTTATCCTTCAACTTATCAAGAAATTGTGTCCTGCTCTTCTTCCGATTCCTAATTTCCAAGAAGATACGATAAAAGTCCCCAATCTCGATATTGAAAAGTATCTCGCAACAAAAAGCGATGTCTTTCAGACTGGTATTTCCATTATTAAAGCATTTGCCCGCATAGATCGCATAGATGAATTCAACCAAGGCGACTTTACTATCCGTCCATTGCAGCAACTTACTGTCTACTATGGAGGTGAATTTAAGATGCAGTTTGTCTGACAGCGAATCGATCTCGTCTGATACATATTCTATCAAATGACTATTCGCCAGAATCATTGCAACGCTTGAATCGTGTAAGGTGGTAAAAGAAGAATCCCTGTCCAGCAAATGACAATGAACATCGGAAAGAATATCATAATTCTCACGGATAAAATATTGGTTATCAAGTTCGGTCTGACCGGCACGATAATAATCATAGAAGCTATTATTCAAAAATGACTTCTGTATATTTTCCAGCTCCATCTTTAAATATTTGCATTGAGCCGACAGGGATTTGCCGACACGGTTCTTTTCAATCTGATATAAACGGATATAAAACATCAGCAAGCCGGAAATCTGCGGTTTCCAGACTTTAAAGAACTGAATTTCTTCTTCAGGATTCTGAAATTGATATTCGGCAACTGCCCTTTTCAGCAAAGTAAGTGATGTCTGTATGACATCTATTATCTGCTTTATCCGCTCGAGAAGGGCAATCGGCTGTTGCTCAATCCTTTTAATTTCTTTTTCTATGTTCAGCTTACTATTTCTTACGAAATTTTCCATTCATTCTCAATGTACCCACAGCTTTCGAACCGTCAAAAGGAGTCTGACTAAAAGCCTGAATACCAAATTGCACTCGTCTTAAAAAACGATGCAGTGAATAATAAAATTGATAAAATGAAAAACCGGTTCAAGTAGAAGTACTCAAACGAAAGAAATTAGCCTGTGGTTTATGAGGCTAATATTAAGCTATAACAAATTTAAGAATGGTGCCCAAAATAGTTGCTTTTAGAATTCAGATGCAAATATAACTGATTTTTTATGATTATGTGAAGTTTATATGAAAATTTGAAAACAGCCTGCGGGAAGCTACAGAAAAATACTATCTTTGCCTTCGGTTCTTCACAAACACAGTGATGAAACCATTCTTTTTAATCACATAAATAATAAAAGAACTATGATCAGATTAAATGTTTTTGTTCGTGTAAACGAAACAAACCGCGAAAAAGCGATTGAGGCAGCAAAAGAACTGACTGCCTGCTCTTTGAAAGAAGAAGGATGCATTGCTTACGATACTTTTGAAAGCAGTACCCGCCGTGATGTTTTCATGATTTGCGAAACATGGCAGAATGCTGAAGTATTGGCAGCACACGAAAAAACCGCTCATTTTGCACAATACGTAGGTATCATTCAGGAATTAGCTGAAATGAAACTGGAAAAGTTTGAATTCTAAATGAATGCCAGATAGACGAAAAACACGTCTTCCAGCCTAAACATAAAAGAGAAAAACAGTCCTTACTTTGGGAATGTCTTTCTCTTTTTTCGTACACAAATGTACCGTTACCTGTCAATTTTATAATCGCTCTAAACCAAGATTAGTCAAGCTTTTTATGAATAAAAGTGCCTTCAATCCAGTAAGTTGCGTGATTGGCGGTAAACTTTAGCAATACATAACCCGGATCTGTAGGACCACCGGGAAAGTGTTCGATAAACCAGTCCTGCCAAAGTTCCTGCTTCAGTTTTTCGTCTGTCACTACTTCCACTTCTCCCATCAATGCCACACTGTCCCCCTTCTCCTGAAAACATAATCCTGCTTTCGGATTCGATAAAAAATCAATAGTCTTCAATGAATCCGCTCCGGTGGACATCCAGATAGTGGAAATTCCTTCTGCTGCGATTTTACTCATTGGCACAGGACGGGGATAGCCTTCCTTGTTCACAGAAGCAAGGGTGACAACTTCGCATTTCTGCAATAACTCCACCGCTTTTTCTTTCATAGTTTTTGTTGACATAATCTTATTGTATTTATTTTATTTCGCCACAAAGATAACGGCACAGATGTCCGTTCTATTGTAAAAAATCGACTTTTACTAATCCGGTGCTAAGGTTCGATATAAGTCAGCGTTATATCCTCCGGAACTGTAAGCGAAAGGAATGATGAAGGTGTATTGCCCGACAATGTTTTGATTTCTTTTGAGAAATGTGCCAGGTCATAATATCCTGCGTCGATGGCGGTAGTCAGCAGGTTGACAAAGGTCGTGTTTCTCAGTAATTCTACTGCATTCTTGAATTTAACAATGCGGCTATATTCTTTAGGGGTGAATCCGGTGTTATATTTAAACTTCCGTTCAAAATGACGCTGGCACAGGCATACCTCATCCATCAGACTACGAACAGAACGCTTCCCTGCGGACTGATTGATTATATTCACCGCTGCGGCAACTTGGGTATCAACAGGCTGATAGTTATGTGCAAGATACGCCAGGAGATATTCTTCAACGACCTGAATCCGTCCCCGGACATCATTCTGCTCACATAACCTCTCGATAAAGGTACTGTCAAAAACCGCCTGCATTTCATTCGTACTGACTCTGTAATTCGCAAACTCATGCAAAGGCAACTTTGTAAATCCAGATAACCCACAAGGCAGAAAACGAACGCCAAACTGATGAACGAATTCGGCATAAGTGACAAGCTCCGAATATTTCGTCATCGGACCCACAAAGTAAGAACGATAAGGCTGCATGACCAGCGTTTCTTCTTTTACCTTACTCACTGCTTCTCCCAACGTAAAAATAAAATCGGTACAACCATCCGGCAAAATATGGATACGCATGCCATATTCCGGAGTTCCCTTAAATTCCCAATAATTATCGATATAGGGAGCGAGTAGACGAGAGGGCTGATATTCTGTGTACATCGGTCTATTTTATACGCAAATATAAAGAGAATAAATGCTAATTCATGTATTTTGCAAAAAATATCATGTACATTTGTGTTTCAAAAAACAGCAAAACGCATGAAGGACTTTGCAGCTATCGACTTTGAAACAGCCAACGGAAAGCGCACCAGCGTATGCAGCGTAGGGGTTGTCATCGTGAGGAACGGAAAAATCGTTAAGAAAATCTATCGTCTGATCCGTCCTTGCCCCAACTATTATACGCAATGGACAACAGCTGTTCACGGACTGACTTACGCAGATACGGAAGAAGCGGAAGATTTTCCTGATGTATGGGCAGAAATAAAACCGCTTATAGACGGTCTTCCGCTTGTTGCCCACAACAGTCCTTTTGATGAGGGCTGTCTGAAAGCTGTTCACGAGCTATACGAAATGACTTATCCCAATTATAAGTTTTATTGTACTTGCCGCACTTCACGGAAAGTGTTTGGAAAAGAGTTGCCCAATCATCAGCTACATACGGTGGCAGCCCGATGCGGATATGATTTAACCAATCATCACCATGCTCTCGCCGATGCTGAGGCTTGTGCACAAATAGCCTTGCTCATCATCCCCGAGCCTAAAAAGCCAAAAGTTGATTTGCACACCGGAAGCTTATTTTAATACGAAAGCTCCGTAAATGAGCAATATAAAAGACACTACCACTATTATTACTGTCAATAATAGCCGTAGTGTCTTTAAAATAGATTGCTAATTATGAATTCTGCTTATAGAATAGACTTTGCAATACCCATTTCCAAACCGCGAAGTTCTGCCAATCCACGAAGGCGGCCTAAGCAGGAATATCCCGGATTTGTCTTCTTCTTCAGATCATCAATCATCTGATGACCGTGGTCCGGACGCATAGCGATAGAACATTTACGACGTTGTTGCAGAAGAATCAGGCTCTTCATTACGTTGTACATATCTACATTTCCTTCCAAGTGGTTAGCTTCATAGAAGTTTCCTTCTTCGTCACGCTGTGTACTACGCAAGTGTACAAAGTTGACACGATCGCCAAAACGCTCCATCATACCTGCAAGGTCATTGTCAGCACGTACACCGAAAGAACCTGTACACAAGCAAAGACCGTTAGATTCGTTAGGAACGGCTTCAATCAGTTTTTTAAAGTCTTCTTCCGTACTTAGAATACGCGGTAAACCTAAAATTGTATAAGGAGGATCGTCCGGATGAATCACCAGCTTCACTCCTACCTCATCAGCCACAGGCGCAATTTCTTTCAGGAAGAAGATCAAGTTAGCACGAAGTTTCTCAGCATCGATATCATTATAACGATCCAATGCTTCCTGGAACTGTTCTACGGTGAAACTTTCTTCCGATCCCGGAAGTCCGGCAATCATATTACGAACCAATAATTTCTTATCGTCTTCACTCATTTGTTCGAAACGGGCTTTTGCTTTAGCTATTTCTTCCGGAGTATAGTCTTTTTCAGCATTCGGACGTTTCAGAATAAAGAGGTCGAAAGCAAGGAAGGCCGCCCTCTCAAAGCGAAGAGCCTTAGAACCGTCAGGCATTGTATAGGCAAGGTCCGTACGTGTCCAGTCCAATACAGGCATAAAGTTATAGGTAACTACCATTACACCACATTTAGCCAGATTACGGATGCTTTCCTTATAGTTTTCAATATATTTCAAGAAATCACCGGTCTGTGTCTTAATATGTTCGTGCACAGGTACACTTTCTACAACAGACCAAGTCAGGCCCACTTCTTCAATCATTTGCTTACGCTTCATGATTTCTTCTACTGTCCACACTTCGCCGTTCGGAATGTGATGAAGTGCGTTTACTATACCGGTAGCGCCTGCCTGTTTGATATCCCACAAGCTTACTGGGTCATTTGGACCATACCAGCGCCAAGTTTGTTCACATAGATACATAATATGATAAGTATTAAGTAATAAGTAATAGGTATTAAATGGAGAATGCGTCGAAACCTCCGTCGATAACAGCTACTGTACCTGTTACGAAGTTAGAAGCATCACTGATCAGATAATGAATAGTTCCGTAAAGATCTTCCGGTTCACCGAAACGATTGAACGGAGTATGAGCAAGAATTGTCTTGGAACGGTCAGTCAGAGAACCATCAGGATTTGTCAACAGCGCACGGTTCTGGTCAGTCAGGAAGAATCCCGGAGCGATAGCATTTACACGCAGACCGTTACCGAATTTCAAAGCCAGTTCGCCAGCCATATATTTAGTGAAGTTAGCAATAGCAGCTTTTGCAGCTCCGTAACCAACCACACGTGTCAACGGACGAAGAGCCGATTCGGAACAGAAGTTTACGATAGAACCTTTCTTCTGTTCTACCATGATTTCAGCAAATACCATTGTAGGCAATACTGTACCAAACAGATTCAGATCCACTACTTTCTTAAAGGCATCAATCTGCAAGTCAAAGAAAGTTTTGTCCGGAGCAATTGTTGCGCCTGCCATATTACCTCCGGCAGCGTTCAACAATACGTCAATACGTCCATAGGCTTTCATGATCTCCACTTTGTTACCTTCCAGCACTTCTTTGTCCATTACGTCCGTATACAGGAACATAGCTTCATTTCCTTCAGCTTTGATACTTTCTACCAATGCCTTACCTGCTTCTTCGCTTCTATCGAGTACAACAACTTTAGCTCCTTCTTTAGCTAAGTATGCAGCGATACCCTTACCTAAGATTCCGGCTCCACCGGTGATAACAACAACTTTGTCCTTTACGTTAAATAATTCGTTCATAGTTCTTTTTTATTTATATGGTTTATAACTTATTGTTCAGATAATATTTCAGATTTTCTTTTAGAAGAATATCAATCGGCATCAGGTTCACCTTTTCGGGGGTCTGCTTGAACAGCAAATGATTACATAATGATTTGATGCCATCATATCCTTGTCGTTCGGGACGCTGTGCAACTAATGCAGTGATAACACCATCGGAGAGCAGTTGAGTATTCCTTTCAATAAGATCGTAGCCAACCAATTTTACTTTTTGCATTCCTCTTGCTTTCAGGTAGTTTCCTAAGATATAGCAAGTTGAATTAAAGATGATTCCTCCTTCTATAGTTGCATTCGCTTCAAAGATTTCGTCCAGCTTGATAAAATTGTAAACCGAATCATTGATTTTCAATTCTACTTCATGCAAATTTCCGGTAAATCCTGTTTCTTTCAGATAATGACAAAAGCCTTCTCTCCGGTTCTTTCCTTGATTTGAATCGTTTTTTCCACTATGAATAATTCGTGCCATCAGAATATCCGAAGTCGAAGAAATCTTGTCTGTCAATAATCGCGCAGCAATCACTCCGGCATCATAAGACTCCGTTCCGAAATATGCCAACTGATGTTGCCCTTCAATATTGGAGTCAACATAAACATAGGGAATTTCATTCCTGTCAAGCTCTTGCGAAAGCCGTATAACAGAGTCGGTAAACAGTGTTGCAATCAATACCCCATCTACTTTTTCATCCAACAGGTTGCGGACAATATCATCAAATGTCTTGTTATTGTATTGATCGAAAAAGAGTTTAGTGATCGTTATATTATAAGATTCCATCTCTGAAGCCGCCTTATCGATACCATCGGAAATAGCTTCCCAATATTCTCCGTGCGTAAAAGAAGGAGTAATTGCCACAAAATGATATTGTTTTTTAGATGCCAACGAACGCGCCATCAGATTCGGCTGATAATGAACCATCTCCAGAATAGTCTGAACTTTCTTCCTGTTCTCTTCAGATACCCGTCCACGATTGTGAATCACCCGGTCTACCGTACCGACAGAGACTCCCGCCATCTTGGCGATGTCTACAATACGAATATTTGAGAATTCTTTGTCCATTTACTGATAAGTATCTTGTTTTTCGACGACAAATGTAAAATGAATTATTGAATTAAGCAAAAGTGTGTGCGCACACACGCTCTACTATAAAAATACTATAAATATGATATTCAGACCTTTAATAAAGGAAGGCAAGTAATACGTATGTTGTTAAACATAAGAAAAATAATGGAAAAAGCCATCAAATATATGTTTGGGAGGTAATAAATACCATGTCAGAAAAGCTTTTTATCTGTGAAAAGAAACAAAAAGAGGGATATAAAAGGTAAAATGTGTACGGGCACACACTGATTTGTTTATGCATAAACAGATATGAGGGATAGTGACAGTATTTGGTTAAGGTAAATTTTCAAGAAGAAAGCTATTAGTATAAAAGAAAAGTGATAACCGGTTATTTTAAACCTGATTACCACTTTCAAGGATGATTATTTCTCCCATTTTTCTTTTGCTTTTCCAACTGCTTTATCAGCCTCTTCAGCTACTTTATCTGCGACTTTAGCTCCTGTTTCAACAGCTTTTAAGCCAAGATTCATCGCTTTTCTTTCAGCTTCGGCTGCTGCTATTTCAGCATCACGACCGATACGGTGAATAGCGTTATAAATATCACTTTCCAACTGTCTGGCTTTTGCTGTACGTGAAAGACGATAAGCTACTGCACCAAGGATTGAACCAATTCCAAGTCCAATCCAGAAATTCCCATGTCTACATTCCATAATTAAGTTCTGTTTTTAGATTAAAAATAAATTATATAAAATCTTTATTTAGATTTCGAGAATAAAGAAGCAATCCATAATACCAGAATAGCTCCTACGGTAGAAGTTATCAAACTTCCAATCAATCCCGAAGCCGCAAGTCCGAAAAGGGCAAACACCCAACCGCCCAGCACTCCTCCGAGAATACCAAGTAACAAATTTATAATAAGGCCAAAACCTCCGCCACGCATTATCTTACCTGCAAGAAAGCCGGCTATAATACCAATAATAATATACCAAATAAAGCCCATTTTATCCTCCTTTTTTATTTAACAACATCAGGTACCACGAATAGTTCAGTAAGTCAAAAATGAATTAACGACAATTTACACTCCAAACGCCACTATAAATTCACTAAAGAGATAATTTGAGCAACAGTCCGGCAAATATTTTTCTTAGCGACTTCCGGCTTCATGGCTGTTTCTAAAGACATGGGCGAAGGAATGATAGAAAAGAGACCTTGAAAACCTGCCTGATTCAGAATTTCCGTATCCTCTATGCTACCTGCCACAACAATGACCGGTATCCCTTGTCGTTTCGCCTCTTCTAATATTCCGGAAGGTACTTTTCCCATTAAAGATTGACGGTCTGTTCTCCCCTCACCGGTTATGATCAGATCAGCACCTTTTATTTTCTCACTAAATTTCAATGTTTGGAGCAGTAAATCAATGCCGGGCTTTAGTTCAGCATTCAGAAAAGCAAGAAAAGCACCTCCCAAGCCTCCGGCAGCTCCTGCTCCGGGAACGTGAGTGATTTCTCTTCCGGTAGTTGAATGGATCAATCGGGAAAAAGACTGCATACCCGCATCTAATTTCTCTATCATTGCATCATCCGCCCCCTTCTGCCGGGCAAAAACATGCGCAGCGCCTTCCGGACCACAAAAGGGATTTCGTACATCACAGGCTATCGTGAAACGAGTATCTTCAAGTGCAGGGTGAACGGAAGAAAAATCAATAGCGGCAATTCGATGCAGGATTTCGCCTCCTTCTCCCAAGACTGCTCCATCCTTATTGAGAAATCGGGCTCCTAATGCTTGTAACATACCTACTCCGGCATCATTCGTAGCACTTCCTCCGATACCAATGACAAATTCCCGATATCCCTGTTCAATAGCGTGTAATATCAATTCACCGGTTCCATAAGTAGTGGTCAGCATTGGATTTCGTTCAGTTTCTGATAATAGCGGCAGACCATTCACGGTGGCCATCTCAATAAAAGCAACGCGTTTATCACCCGAAACTCCATAAGTGGTTTCTATCGGGCGCATCAAAGGATCATTCGCTATGATCTTCTGATAAGTGCCTCGTGTTGCTTCTACCAAGACAGTCAATATTCCCTCACCTCCGTCGGCTATCGGAAAACGAATGACTTCACAATCCGGACAAACCAGCTTTATGCCTTCTTCCACCGCCTTTTCCGCCTCTGATGAGGAAAGACACCCTTTGAAAGAATCCATCGCTACTACTACTTTCTTCATTACTTATAGATTTAATAGTGACAAATATATTGAGAAACGGGAAGTTTACGTACCTTTGCAGTCATTTTTTCAGGAACATTTCAAAAGAATAGGTATTATGGTACAGAATCAGGAACAACCCGTAGGAAGAATTACGTTTTCTATCCTCATTGCATTAAGCCTTTCGCATTGTCTCAATGATCTTTTGCAGTCCGTTATATCGGCAGCCTATCCATTATTCAAAGACGATTTGGGACTCAACTTTGCACAGATCGGCCTTATCACACTGGTTTATCAACTCTCGGCTTCGGTATTCCAGCCAATCACCGGAATCATCTTCGATAAACATCCCGTTGCCTGGTCACTACCTATCGGAATGAGCTTTACAATGATAGGAATGATCAATCTGGCATTCTCCAACAATCTTTATTGGATGCTGATCTCTGTTTTTCTGATCGGAATCGGTTCTTCCATCTTGCATCCGGAGGCATCGCGTATTACTTTTCTTGCTTCGGGTGGGAAACGGGGACTGGCACAATCGTTATTTCAGGTAGGAGGCAATTTAGGAGGTTCACTAGGTCCTTTATTGGTAGCTTTGCTGGTGGCTCCTTATGGCAGAGAGCATCTGGCCGTTTTTGCGCTTTTTGCTTTGGCTGCTATCGGTGTCATGTACCCGATCTGCAAATGGTACAAATCTTATCTCAACCGAATGAAAGAGCAAAAGGCTACAGTGAAAAAGGCTGTACATTTGCCTTTACCGATGGATAAGACTGCTTTATCTATCGGCATCCTACTGATATTAATCTTCTCAAAGTATATTTATATGGCAAGCCTTACCAGTTATTATACATTCTACTTGATTCATAAATTCAATGTAACTGTACAGGAATCTCAATTATACTTATTTATTTTTCTGGTAGCTACTGCTATCGGAACATTGCTCGGCGGTCCTATCGGCGACCGTGTAGGACGTAAATATGTGATTTGGGCTTCTATCTTAGGAGCTGCACCTTTTAGCTTACTGATGCCGCATGCCACTTTAGCATGGACCATCATTTTAAGTTTTTGTGTAGGGCTGATGCTTTCGTCTGCTTTTCCGGCTATCCTGCTTTATGCGCAAGAGCTGCTCCCTACCAAGTTAGGGTTGATTTCCGGTCTTTTCTTTGGTTTTGCCTTTGGAGTAGCAGGTATCGCTTCGGCTGTACTTGGCAATATGGCTGATAAATTTGGAATTGAGTCGGTTTATAACGTTTGCGCTTATATGCCGTTATTGGGATTAGTCACGTTCTTTTTGCCCAATTTAAAGAAACAGAAGATACAGGTATAAAAAAACGACCGGTATGCATCGTCACGACGTATACCGGTCTACAAGTTAAGGTCAAAGTCAAAAAATTAAGAGAGCTATTTATAAGTTAGGGTTTGCATTAATCTCTTTTTCAGGGATAGCATACAGATAATAAGAACTGTTCGCTGAGAACGCTTTACCATCCGGAAAATTAAGGAACCAATGTCCTAACGGATTTCTTTTCGCAAAACTGCCGCCTTCCTGCCAGCAATCCACTTCCGTTTTCTGCATATCCTCAGATAAAGCCATACGTTCTACCGCCTTCTGATTACGGAGTACATCCGTTATACCGAATCCTTCTCCCCAAAGTTCGCGTCGGCGCTCCATCAGAATTTCGTCAATCACCTGCTCTTTTGTTTTCCCTGTCACATCATAATTACCTACGCCACGGGCAGTACGTAATGTATTCAATGGGGCAACAGCCTGATCCAGTGCTACTCCATCTCTGACCTTGGCTTCCGCTTCTATCAGATACATTTCTGCCGAACGCATCAGTACCAGATCTGCAGTATCATCCGAACGCATATGGAATTTCTTATAACCCAGATATCCTTCACGCATCCATTGGAAAAGAGGCAGACGGATGTCACCTTTAACAAAAGTATCCATCAAGTGCGGGTCGGCCATAAAGCTACTGTAAGCTCCGACATACGTTGCATCCAGATAGTAGAAATTATAACTTGCATCCGATTGCGAAAGTGTTTGAGGAGATCCCCAAATCCATTCCTTATTGGAAATATTATTAAAACCTTCGTACTCGGCAGTGGTAGTCATTAATGAATATCCTTTGCGTGCAGCTTCGGCAGCTTTGGCGGCCTCTCCCCATTGTCCTGTCAATAAGTAAGCACGTGCCATAAGACCGTTGACAACATCCGTATTCGGTTTGAATTTCTGCCCGTCTCCCTTGCGGACGTAGTTTGTCAGATAATCCTGTGCAAGATTCAAATCATCAAAGATCTGCTGATAAACTTGCGCCACTGTCGATTTGCCTTTCGGCTTGGTACCGCTTGTAGTCGGTTCCGTATATATAGGCACACAGGGAGCATCTTTATCTTTCAAATATGTAAACTGATAATGCTGTACCAAATGCAGATAACAAAAGGCACGCAAAGCCAATGCCTGTCCCTGTGCCTGCCGAAGTTCCTCGGAGTCACCCTTAATCAAAATGGCAGTGTTGCAGTTATCAATTGTCTTATAGATCAGATACCAGGCAAACGAAGTTCTTCCATCGGAAGGAATCGCCACATCATTAAACTGATAGGAAGAATTGAACCCATATTTCGGACGGGAGACAACATCGCTTGCCATCATATCATCCTGACATTGAAGTGCCCGATAACCAATATTGGCATACGTCGTGCCGTATTCAAACAGGTTATACCAAGCTCCGTTGAAGAGACGTTCTGCATTTCCGGCTACTGCTACCTGATCGGAGCTTACCGCATCCGTCGGTTCCGTATCCAAAAAGCTACTGCTACAACTCGTCGCCAGAAACAGTCCGGCAACAGCAGTAAGTATAGATTGAATTTTTATCTTTTTCATATATCGTGTAATTTTAGAAAGATAGATTGATACCTCCGGAAATAGTTCGCATAGCCGGATAACGGTAATAAGTGATACCCGTGATTCCCTGTTCAGGGTCAAGTCCCTGATTCCGGTGAATAGTGAACAGGTTATCGCCCTGCACAAACACCTGAACACTGCTCAATGCCAGTTTGCTGATCCACTGTTTCGGCAGATCGTAAGATAGCGTCAGGTTTTTCAGTCTCATATATGAATTGTTCTGCAAGAAACGGGTGGAAGCTGAGTTCCAGTTATTGGAAGTAGTGCTCAAAGCAGGCACGTCTGTATAACGGTTTTCCGGTGTCCATCTCTTCAATATCTCCGTAGACCAGTCACGGCCTTCCAAACTTCCGTTGTGCAGAATCATAGTAATATCACGGTTGTAGATATATCCGCCGATGCTATAAGCAAAGATGGCGGACAGATCGAACCCTTTCCATGAAAGCGATGTATTGAAACCACCATAAACTTTCGGGAGGGAAGATTTATTGACGTAATAATAACTTGCCGAAGCATAATCGCTTGTTGTGACACGTTTTCCGGTCAAATTATCATTGGCATCTTTCTCATCCATATACCACAGCGGATTACCGTTGTCAGGGTCTACTCCCGCCCATTCTTTCATATAGAAGTCATAGACTGACCGTCCTACCTGCAATTTATTTACGCCACTTTGCGGCATATCCTTCAGCGGAAGTTCCGTCACCTTATTCTTATAATGCGTCAGGTTCATTCCGAGTTTCCATACCCATCCATTCTGATTGATAATCGTTCCGTTCAGCACCATCTCGATACCCGTATTCTTCAATGCGCCTACATTCTCATCAATAGAACCATATCCTAAGGAAGGAGCGATCGGACGGGAATAAAGTAAGTCTTTGGAACGACGCGTAAAGAAGTCGAACGAACCGGAAAAACGGTTGTTAAACAGTGAGAAATCAACGCCGACGTTAAAGTTCAGGTTCGTCTCCCATTTCAGGTTCGGAGTAGCCATACGGTCGGAAACCAAGGCATTCTCTCCGAGATTGGAAACGATGGTATAAAGTCCCTTGCTTGCATAATAAGTACCCAGATTATCATTTCCCTGTGCACCGTAGCTCATCTTTAATGTCAGAGCAGAAAGCCAGTTGGCAGTGGAAGCCATAAAACTTTCACGGTCGATACGCCATGAAGTTCCCAAAGACCAGAAGTTCCCCCAGCGAGTCTCCGGTGCAAAACGGGAAGAACCGTCACGACGAAAGGAAGCGGAGAAAAAGTATTTATTCTGATAGTCATAAAGCGCCTGGGTGAGATATCCCACCAAAGCATAATCGATACGATAACCGGAACCGCCTGTCAACTGTGAGCCGACTACCAGTTCGGGCATATCGGGCTGTGCCATCTTCGTACGTGAAGCAGTCAGTTCATCATAACGGTACGAATAGGCTTCCATTCCGGCAAGCACATTAAAGTGATGATCACCAATGGTTTTATCATATGACGCGATGTTGTTCCATGTCCATGAAAAAGTACGTGAGTTCAAGCGGCTGGAACCACCTCCGTTTTCCAGAGCCGGACCGATTTTCGGATTCGTATAATCCAGCGTATTATAGTTGATCAGGTCGAAGTTGAAACTTGTCTTGAATTTCAGCCCTTCGATGATCGTAGCTTCGAGATAAGTACGACCGGAAAATTCATCTTTCATCCGTTCCGATTTATCCAAAGGCAAGGTAGCCGGCAAATTCCAGTTAGCCATAGAACCGGAAGGACGGTATGAGCCGAAATCGTAGATACGATCCCCATTATCATCCAGCTTGTAGCTGCCGTCCGTATTCATTTCATAAATAGGATAAAATCCGGGCATAGTACGTCCTGCCGTAATCACGTTGCTTGTTTTGGAATCCGAAGAAACCGGATAATTCTGCATGGAATGGGCAAAACTCAGGTTGATGCTTCCTTTCAGCCAGGAAGTCATTTCACTGGTCACGTTCGAACGAAGGTTGAAACGTTGGTAGCCGGATTCGAGTGCAATACCTTTATCGTTCAGGTAGCCGGCAGAAAAGAAGTATTGATTAGCCTTTCCACCACCGGAAACACTCAGATTCAGTTCGGTACGAAGCGCTTGCTGCTCCATCGCGTCACTCCAGTCGGAGTTCCATAACGGACGAGCACCTGCTGCCAGCTTTCCGTCTGTCCCCACAGGTTGCGGATATTGTGTGCCGTAAGGATTCGGACCGCCTCCCATCAATTTTGTAACCAAGTCTTTGGAAGCCTGCGCAGCTGCGGTGGCAGGGGTATAATCGGAGCTCTTGGCATACTGGTTGCGAAGCGCTTCCCAGTAAAGTTCGAAATACTGATTAGTATTGACGCGGTCATAATCACGTACCGCACGACTGGAACCACCCAGTGTAGCTTTCACCTTGACAGTAGCTTTCGAGTCCTGCTGTCCCTGCTTTGTGGTAATGATAATCACACCGTTTGCACCACGTGAACCGTACAAAGCAGCAGATGCAGCATCTTTCAGTACAGTCATGGAAGCGATGTCGTCAGGATTGATTGAGTTGACGCTGCCATCAAAAGGTACGCCATCAACCACATACAACGGGGCACTGGAAGCATTGATCGAACCGATACCACGAATACGGATTTCGGCATCCGTACCGGGTTGACCGCTGGAGGCACTGGCTTGCACACCGGATACCGTACCTTCAAGTACACGAGATACGCTGGAAGTCTGTAACTTCTCGATCTCTCCCGCCTTCATAGTCGAGGCAGCTCCGGTAAAACTATATTTCTTGGCAGTAGCATAAGCTACAACCATCACTTCTTCCAGTTCTTTGCTCTCCGATTCCATTGTGACATTGATCACATTCCGGTTGTTCACCGCTTGTTCCACTGTCCGCAATCCTACAAAGCGGAACACGATAGTCCCATTGGCAGGGGCTTCAATTGAATAGTTTCCATCGATATCGGTAATGGTGCCGGAAGAGGCCCCTTTCACTTGTACGGAAACACCGGGTAAAGGCTCTCCTTCAGAAGTCACAGTACCCGTTACGCGTTTCTCTTGTTGTGCTTCTGCATACACTACATTGCCGGCAGAAAGCAATAGAAACGCCACTAATAAACGTAAATAGATTCTCATAATTTTGTGGCTTAGGATTTATTTGCTTGTTCTAACTAACAGAATACATATCTCATTTGTTTAGGAAACGAAACATTTTTTTAGACGATTATTAGTATAAATCAACGAAAGGTAGTACATTCGTGAAACGAACAGCATCAATCATAACAACGAAAAATCACAGGATGAAGCAAATGGTTCTATCTCTTTTTCTGTTTCTGTCACTCTCCTTACAGGCCCAGGCTGAAAGGAGAGATACCCTTATGAGCGATAGTCTGCAAACTGATTCTGTGATACCGGCCAAACCAAGCGCTTTTAAGAGAGCGATCAGGAAGTTCATGAATTTCAGTGCCTTCGACACCCTTTACATCAGTCCCAACCGGTATAATTACGCATTGATGACTACCCATTTCAGCAACTTTGAATATTATTCCGTTACCAGCAATCTGCCCCAACCGCAGAAGCTGAGTTTCTCTCCCAATCCGCATAACAAGATAGGATTGTACTTCGGCTGGCGATGGATCTTCCTGGGATGGTCTGTAGACGTGGACGACATTTACCGGAAGACCAACCGAAGGAACAAGGGAACAGAGTTCGATTTAAGTCTATACAGTTCCAAGCTGGGAGTGGACATCTTCTACCGTCGCACAGGTAACAACTATAAGATTCATAAGATCAACGGTTTCCCGGAAGATGTCCCCGCCAATTACTCCGAAAAGTTCAATGGAATAAAAGTAGATATCAAGGGATTGAACCTATACTATATCTTCAACAACCGCAAATTCTCCTACCCTGCCGCTTTCAGCCAGTCAACCAATCAGCGCAGGAATGCAGGTTCGTTTATCGCAGGCTTTTCCATTTCAAAACATAATCTTGAGTTCGACTATGCAGAACTTCCGGCTTTCATACTGGAAGCGATGAATCCTGCCATGAAAGTCAACAACATCAAATACACCAATGCCAATATCAGTTTCGGTTATGCCTATAACTGGGTATTTGCCCGCAACTGTTTGGCATGCCTGTCTCTCACTCCCGCCATAGCCTACAAAGCTTCCGATGTAGATGCAGAAACCCATGAAGGGAAGACATGGTACGGCAATTTTAACCTGGATTTTCTGATCCGTGCGGGAGTTGTCTATAATAACGGAAAATATTTCGTCGGCACTTCATTTGTCGGAAAGAATTATAATTACCACCGGAACAATTTCTCACTGGACAACGGGTTCGGAACACTACAGGTATACGTCGGATTCAATTTCAATTTACGCAAGGAGTATAGAAGAAAAAATACAAGATAAAGGGTGTGTATAAACGATACAAGGTAAGGGTGTATATTTGCAGTATATTATTGTATCGCTTGCTTATCCAAAGAATCTTTGTACATTTGCCCCGTTCTTAACTTCAAAAAACAAGAACCTGATGAAGAAACAACGCCACATACAGACCACACGTTCCCTTCTTTCCCGCTTCCGCTACTGGGGCAGGAAGAACTATGCCGCCTTTGCGAGTATGGGACGTGAATTTCAGATTGGTCATCTGCATACCAATGTGGTAGATGTGGCTCTTCGCAAGCAGAATGCAAAAGTAACTATCCCTTATCATACATTTATGACACTTCAAGAAATCAAAGACCAAGTACTGGCAGGCTTCGACATATCGTCCGCCCAAGCCACTTGGCTGGCCAACATGGCCGACAGCGAGGCGCTTTATGCCGCCGCGCATGAGATTACCGTCACCTGTGCTTCGCACGAGTTCGATATGTGTTCCATCATCAACGCCAAGTCCGGCCGGTGTCCGGAGAACTGCAAATGGTGCGCACAATCCTCTCACTACAAGACTCAAGCCGAGATTTACGATCTCCTGCCCGCTGAAGAATGTCTCCGACAGGCAAAATACAACGAAAGTCAAGACGTCAACCGTTTCTCCCTTGTCACCAGCGGACGAAAACCTTCTCCCAAACAGATCAGTCAACTTTGCGATGCGGCCCGCCTTATGCGGAAACATTCGTCCATCCAACTTTGTGCATCCCTTGGATTACTCAACGAAGAAGAACTCCGCGCCTTGCACACAGCCGGAATCACCCGCTATCACTGCAACCTCGAAACAGCTCCTTCCTATTTCCCCACACTCTGCTCCACACATACACAAGAGCAGAAGCTGGCCACTCTCGACGCCGCCCGCCGGGTAGGAATGGATATCTGCTGCGGTGGCATCATCGGCATGGGAGAAACAATGGAACAACGTATTGAATTTGCTTTCACTTTGGCGGAATTGAATGTACAGTCCATCCCCATCAACCTGCTAAGTCCGATCCCCGGAACTCCACTGGAAAATGAAAAGGCATTGAGCGAAGAAGAAATCCTGCGAACCATCGCCCTGTTCCGCTTCATCAATCCTACCGCTTTCCTGCGTTTCGCAGGAGGACGTTCGCAGCTCACTCCCGAAGCCATGCGCAAAGCCTTGTTTGTCGGCATCAATTCCGCCATCGTGGGTGATTTGCTGACCACACTCGGTTCCAAGGTTTCCGACGACAAGAAGATGATTCTGGAAGAAGGTTACCACTTCGCCGACTCCCAGTTTGACCGCGAGCATTTGTGGCATCCTTATACTTCTACTACCGATCCATTGCCTGTCTACAAAGTAAAGCGGGCGGACGGAGCAACGATCACACTCGAAGACGGGCGGACACTCATCGAGGGAATGTCGTCCTGGTGGTGTGCTGTGCACGGATACAATCATCCAGTATTGAATCAGGCGGCAAAAGACCAGTTAGACAAGATGTCCCATGTCATGTTCGGAGGACTGACTCATGATCCGGCCATCGAGTTAGGCAAACTGCTGTTGCCCTTGGTTCCCCCATCCATGCAAAAGATATTTTATGCGGATTCCGGTTCGGTGGCGGTAGAAGTTGCCTTGAAGATGGCCGTGCAATATTGGTATGCAGCCGGAAAGCCCGACAAGAACAATTTCGTAACCATCCGTTCCGGTTATCACGGTGACACTTGGAATGCCATGTCCGTATGCGATCCCGTTACCGGGATGCACAGTCTTTTCGGTTCATCGCTTCCTGTCCGATATTTCGTTCCGGCTCCCTCTTCGCGATTTGACGGAGAATGGAATCCGGACGACATCATCCCCCTGCGGGAAACGATAGAGAAACACTCCAAAGAACTGGCGGCGCTCATCCTCGAACCCATTGTTCAGGGAGCAGGCGGTATGTGGTTTTATCACCCGCAGTATCTGCGTGAAGCGGAAAAACTCTGCAAAGAACACGATATCCTCCTGATCTTCGACGAAATAGCCACAGGATTCGGACGCACCGGCAAACTCTTTGCCTGGGAACACGCCGGAGTGGAACCGGACATCATGTGCATCGGAAAGGCACTGACCGGAGGATACATGACACTGTCTGCAGTATTGGCAAGCAATCAGATAGCAGATACTATCTCCAATCATGCCCCAAAGGCTTTTATGCACGGTCCTACCTTTATGGGGAATCCGCTCGCGTGTGCGGTGGCGTGTGCTTCTGTCCGGTTGCTGCTCGACTCCGGCTGGGCAGAGAATGTGAAACGAATCGAAGCTCAGTTAAAAGAAGAACTGGCTCCCGCCCGCAAGTTTCCGCAAGTAGCGGATGTACGGATATTAGGAGCCATAGGAGTCATCCAGACAGAACGTTCGGTGAGCATGGCATACATGCAACGCCGCTTCGTAGAAGAAGGTATCTGGGTACGTCCGTTCGGAAAGCTGGTCTACCTGATGCCCCCGTTCATCATCTCTCCGGAGCAATTAAGTAAACTGACTTCCGGAGTACTTAAAATAGTCAGAGAAATGTAACTTAACTATCTTCTCAAAAAATGAATAGATTATGATTTTAGACTCTATCAATCAAGAACTTCTGACTTTAAAAGAGAAGAAGAATTACCGTTCCCTCCCACAGTTGATTCATGATGGAAGAGACGTGACAGTAAACGGACGACGGATGCTGAACTTATCATCCAATGATTATCTGGGGTTAGCCAATGAGGTGTCTTTAAGAGAAGCGTTCTTAAAGACCATCACTCCGGAAACCTTTCTGCCCACTTCCTCTTCCTCCCGCCTGCTGACAGGCAACTTCACTGCCTATCAGGAACTTGAACAGCAACTGTCTACTATGTTCGGAGCAGAAAGCGCCCTTCTGTTCAATAGCGGATATCACGCCAACACAGGGATACTTCCTGCCGTCAGCGATGCCCGTACATTGATCCTTGCGGACAAACTCGTACATGCCAGCCTGATAGACGGAATCAGATTATCATCTGCCAAATGTATCCGGTACCGGCACAATGACTTAGCCCAGCTCCGGCGTCTTCTTGAAGAAAACCACGGTATGTATGAGAAGATAATCATCGTTACCGAGAGTATCTTCAGCATGGACGGAGACGAAGCCGACCTGCAAGCGCTGGTACGATTGAAACACGATTACGCTAACCTTCTTCTCTATGTAGACGAAGCCCACGCTTTCGGAGCACGGGGCGAGAAAGGCTTAGGATGTGCCGAAGAACAAAACTGCATCAACGACATCGACTTTCTGGTAGGAACTTTCGGGAAGGCGGCAGCATCCGCCGGCGCATATATCATCTGCCGACAGACCATCCGGGAATATCTGATCAATAAGATGCGTACCTTTATCTTCACAACGGCCCTTCCTCCTGTCAATATCCAGTGGACCGCATGGGTACTGAAACACTTCGCTGATTTCTGGAGCAAAAGGGAGCATCTGCTGCAAATCAGCAGGAAACTGAAAGAAGCACTGACCGAGAAAGGATATAACTGTCCTTCCGTCAGCCACATCGTGCCGATGGTGGTTGGAGCAAGCGAAGATACCATCAGGAAGGCAGAAGAATTGCAACGCAAGGGATTCTATGCCCTGCCGGTACGCCCGCCTACAGTACCCGAAGGGACTTCCCGTATCCGCTTCTCATTGACAGCGGACATCACAGAAAAAGAAATCGATACACTTATAGAAATCATTAACGGATGAAGCAGACTTTTATTATCAGGAACAATGGAAAGCACCTTCTACTATTCTTCGCAGGATGGGGAATGGACGAAACGCCTTTCCGACATATCCATCCGGCGGAATGTGACTGGATGATTTGTTACGATTATCGTTCGCTGGAATTCGATACGACTTTAATACAGGCATATTCCAAGATTTCGCTGATCGCATGGTCAATGGGAGTCTGGGCGGCTTCGCAGGTAATGAAGCAATATCCCTCCCTGCCTGTTTCCCAAAGTACCGCCATCAACGGAACACTTTATCCGATACACGAAACGAAAGGAATTACGCCATCCGTTTTTGAAGGCACCCTGCAAGAACTGAACGCACAAACCCTACTGAAATTTCAGCGAAGAATGTGTGGTTCTGCTGCTGATTACAAGGCTTTTCAGACAATAGCTCCCAAACGTCCGGTTGAAGAACTGAAAGAAGAGCTTGCCGCCATCCGGCAGCAATACTTGTCATCCCTCCCTTCGGAGTTTGTCTGGCAAACAGCCATCATCGGAGATAACGATCGGATTTTCCTTCCGGACCATCAAGAGCAGGCATGGAGAAACAAGGCAGTCTCCCTCCTGCACGTCGAAGCTGCCCATTATCAGCAGGAGCTTTTTAATGAGGTAATCATGAACATTAAATAATCATTGATCAATGAATAAGACAATTATTGCAGAACGTTTCTCAAAAGCCATCTCCACCTATCCCTGTGAGGCAAATGTACAACGGCAGATAGCAAATAAAATGATCCGCCTGCTCCAGAAACATATTCCCTCTCCCTGTCCGAAAGTGATTGAGTTCGGATGCGGAACGGGCATTTACTCCCGAATGTTGCTCCGCACCCTTCGTCCGGAAGAGTTGCTTCTGAATGACTTATGTCCGGAGATGAGGTATTGCTGCGAAGATTTATTAAGAGAGAAACAAGTCTCTTTTCTTTCCGGAGATGCGGAGACGATTTCTTTTCCGGATAAAAGTACGTTGATTACTTCCTGTTCCGCTTTGCAATGGTTCGACTCGCCGGAGGAGTTCTTCAAAAGGTGTAATACATTGCTTCACAGTCAGGGATACTTTGCTTTCAGTACTTTTGGGAAAAAGAATATGAAAGAGATACGTGAGCTTACCGGAAAGGGACTACCCTATCGTTCAAGGGAAGAGCTTGAAGCAGCCCTGTCTCTTCACTTTGATATACTGTACTCAGAAGAAGAGCTGATCCCCCTTTCTTTCGAGGATCCGATGAAAGTGCTGTATCATCTGAAGCAGACGGGGGTGAATGGTTTGTCAGCGCAATCATCCCTCTATCCGAAGCATGAGAAACAGACTTGGACCCGTCGTGATTTGCAGCATTTTTGCGAACGTTACACACAAGAATTTACACAGGGCACTTCAGTGTCCCTGACATATCACCCTATTTATATCATAGCAAAAAAGAAAAAAGTATGAAACAGAATGTATATTTTGTAAGCGGTATCGATACCGATGCCGGCAAAAGTTACGCGACCGGCTACCTGGCACGCGAATGGAATAAAAACGGCAAAAGAACCATTACGCAAAAGTTTATCCAAACAGGAAATGTGGGGCATTCCGAAGATATAGACCTGCATCGGCGCATTATGGAAATCCCTTTCACCCAGGAAGATCAGGAAGGGCTGACCATGCCGGAGATCTTTTCTTATCCCGCCTCCCCCCATCTGGCTTCCCGACTGGATCATCGTCCCATTGATTTCGACAAGATCAAGCATGCTACCGAAGTATTAAGCGAACGGTATGACTGTGTTCTGCTTGAAGGCGCGGGCGGTCTGATGGTTCCTCTGACTACGGAGCTCCTGACAATTGAATATATTGCACAGGAGAAATATCCGCTTATCTTCGTGACTTCCGGAAAGCTAGGCAGCATCAATCATACTCTTCTGAGTCTTGAAGCCATACAGAAACGGGACATTGTGCTGGATACAGTACTTTATAATCTCTATCCGACGGTAGAGGATAAAACAATTCAAGATGATACGATGGAGTTTATACGAGCTTGGCTCGAAAAGTACTTTCCGGAAACAAAGTTCTTATTAGTTCCCGAAATAGGAAAGTGAGTATAATATAATCACTTGTAGTTACTACCCGCAACACTTCCCCAACGCCTCTTCCAATGCTGCTTTTGAAACCGGCTTCGTGACAAAGTCATTGCAGCCGGCTTCCAAAGCCTGCTCCTTGTCCGCTTCGAAAGCATAGGCGGTCAAGGCTATGACAGGAATCTCCTTCGAATAGGAACGAATGATGCGGGTAGCCTCCAGTCCACCCATACGAGGCATCTTGATATCCATCAGAATCAAATCCGGCTGGAACTGTTTATACATCTCCACCGCCTCAAAGCCATCTTTCGCCCATAGCAGGGTGTAATCTTTGCCGATCATATTCTTGATCAGTACAAAGTTGCTGTCCACATCTTCAGCCACCAGAATCTTCTTGATCTTCTGCATCCTCTTGATGGTGTGGCTGATGTATTTCGTTTCCGAAACCTCGGAAAATGCAATACGGTCATCCGAGCGTTCTTTATAAGGTATCGTAAAGAAGAAAGTCGATCCTTTGCCTACTTCCGAAGTGGCTCCGATCTCCCCTCCTATCTTCTCTATGATCATCCGGCAGATGGCAAGTCCGAGACCTGTCCCCTGCGCAAACGAGTTCAACTTGACAAAACGGTCGAAAATATGTCCCACCTTGTCGGGAGCTATTCCGATGCCTGTATCCTTCACATAAAAACGGATACATTGATTATCGACTTTAAAGCCAAAGCGGATTTCACCGGAAAGCGTGAATTTACCGGCATTGGTGAGGAAGTTGGTGATAACCTGCGCAATGCGGTTCCGGTCTTCTTCAATAATCAGGTCATCGTCTTCATTGTCCAAGATAAGGGTCACTCCTTCCTGCACACGATCCTTATGAATCTGATAGATATTCCGGCATACTTCACTCAGGTTCATCGGCTGTCTGACGTATTCCAATGTACCGGCTTCTATCTTCGACAAGTCCAAGATGTCATTAATCAGCTGCAACAGGATCTCTGAGTTCTGATTGATAATGCTCGAATAGAGTTTTTCTTCTTCAAGGGTTTCGGCAGAAGGCAACAGATTGGAGAAACCGACAATCGCATTCAGCGGCGTCCGGATTTCATGGCTCATATTGGCAAGGAAGGCGGTTTTTAATCTGTCGGATTGCTCTGCCTTGATGCGTGCCTTGATCAGTTCCTGTTCGATATTCTGAAAGTTAGTGATATCCCAGGAGATGCCGATCAGAAGCGGTTCGCGCCCTTCCATCGGGACAAGCGCTTTCAGTGTCTGCACAATACGGGTCTCACCGGTGGCCGCCACGTAGGTCTCCTGCATATCGATCCGTTCATGCGTCCGGATCAATTCCAGATCATCCCTGCGGAACCTTTCGGCATCCGCACGCTCCGGAAAGATCTCAAAGTCCGTGCGGCCGATTGCCCGGGAGGCGGGAATCTTGGAATGTTCGGCAAATGCCTTGTTCCAATACAGGTATCTGAAATCGTCTTCGGGATCTTTCACATACAGATAGACGGGGACATTATTCAGAATGCCGTCCAGCAGGAGATTCAATTCACGAAGTTCATCCCGCTTCTTGATCACATCGGTAATGTCCTGCGTAAAAAACCAGATAAGCTCCGTATCATCTTCCTGTGTGAGGTAGGTAGAGACTTGGTGTACTCTGTTTTTCTCCTCACCTTTGCGCACATACGCTGCACGGTATGAAAAGCTGCCGCCATTATCGCGTATATCTTTCAGTTTGGCTTCCCATAACTCCGGTGTGCGCATAGAGACGGGCAGGTCGTATATTTTCTGGGTACCCATCTGCTGGGTGACACCGTACTCTTCCATAAATTGCTTGTTGGCATATACCAGCGTTCCGTCACTGGAAACGGCAAGAATGCTGTCACTGACTTTGTCGAGCACGCTTTTGAATATCTCCAGCTGTTGCTGGGTGGCCACTCTCTCCGTGATGTCACGACACATGATCAGAACGTATTCTTCATCCAACGGAAAAATCCGGTTCTCGTAGTAATGGTGAGAGCCGTTGAAATCCATGTCGTGATGCGCCGCCGAGACAGTCCGCGTGGCGATCACTTTCTGCATATTGGCATGGATGTTCTGATAGGCTTCGGGAGGCACCATCTGGCGCATGTGCATTCCTTCAAAATCTTTGTTGGATATCCCGACATGATTGGTTTCTTCATTGGATACGACTTCAATCCCCACTTCGTTGTGGTTGAACACCGTCAGCATGTCCGGTAAGGAATTTAATATTTTAACGGCATACCTTTCCTGAAAGCTGGTGGAGCTTTCTTCAGGTTGTTTATTCTGTTCCAGAGATCGAAGTTGTCGCTTCAGTTGCTCATTTTCTTTTCTAAGCAACTCCAATTCCTCTTTCAGTGCTTCTTTTGTTTGTTCGTTGTTCATAAGACATCCGGATATAAATACGTACTTATCTGCCAAAAGTAAAGAAAACTTTTGAGATAAGTACGTAAAACACCTTTATTTTTTCAAGAATCATTCAATCACCATAATCCGGTCGTTCAAACCGACCTTCATACCGCCTTCGACAAAGACTTCTTTCACCACTCCGTCGGTAACAGAACGAATCTCGTTTTCCATTTTCATGGCCACCAATACGCAAAGCGGGTCTCCACGCTTGACTTCGTCTCCCTTCTTCACGTATATTTTCAGGATCACCCCCGGCATCGGCGCCTGTACCACCTGACGCCCTACGGCTTCCGTACCGACACGGGCATTGTGTATCTTTTCCATCTCTCCCTGTAGCTCTATCTGATAAAGCTCACCCTTATTCATGATGGTATAAGAATTATTGGAAGAAGGGGAAATCTGCACTCCATGCGAGTGATGATCGATGATGATCGAATGAATGGAGTCACCTCCCATATTGTAATCGACCTCATATATTTTACCGTTGACCGCTATCTTCTTGATCGGTCCGTCTTCCAGAATCTCTACCTTATATTCACTGTCCGGCATATCCAGAAGCTTGGCATAATAAGTCGCTAACGATGTACCCATATCTTTCTAATTTTAATAAATAACCAACTTAACTTTCAATTTTCAACTCTCAACTTATTCAATAATTATTGGCAGTCATCTGCAACTTGCCATAATACTTCCAGAGAGATTCGCCCACTACAGGGAGCGTGGTGGCACGGGATGCAGCTTCTTTCTCCCGCTCGTAATGCCTGACAGCGGCAGCGATCACGGCAACAGTCGGGTCGGTATTCTGCCGACGCTTCAAGTCTTCCTTGTCAAAACGGGTGTCGATGAAAGTCGTATCATATTTTCCTTCGAGGAAAGCGGCATTCTTCAACACACGCTGATGGAAAGGAATCGTCGTCTTGATGCCCAGAATCTTATACTCACGCAAGGCACGTGCCATGTTGGAGATGGCGGATTCGCGGGTACGCCCCCAGCAGCAGAGCTTGGCAATCATCGGGTCATAGTGCAGGGAAACTTCGAATCCGGCATAGGCGGCACTGTCCAGACGGAGGTTACGGCCTTCGGGAGCTTCACGAACGGTTATCACTCCGGGAGAAGGCATAAAGTTATTCTCCGGATCTTCGGCATAGATACGGCATTCGATGGCAGCTCCGCTGAATTTTATATCTTCCTGCTTATACGGCAACGGATTGCCCGCAGCCACCGTGATCATGTCACGCACCAGATCGACGCCGGTACATTCCTCCGTCACCGGATGCTCTACCTGCAAACGGGTATTCATTTCAAGGAAATAGAAGTTCTGGTCTTTATCCATCATGAACTCCAGCGTGCCGGCACTGTAATAACCGATCCGCTTGCAAGCCTCTACGGCTACTTTCAGCATCTTCTTACGGGTTTCGTCTTTCACAAACGGTGACGGAGACTCCTCGATCACCTTCTGATTACGTCGCTGAATGGAACATTCACGCTCGCCCAGATGAACCACATTGCCATATTTATCTCCCATAATCTGCACCTCGATATGGTGCGGATTCTCGATATATTTCTCTATATAGACCGCATCATTTCCGAAAGAAGTACCCGCCTCGGACTGAGACAGACGAAGAGCCGTCTCCGCTTCTTCTTCGGAACGGACCAGACGCATCCCCTTTCCGCCTCCTCCGGCAAGCGCTTTCAACATAATAGGATAACCTACTTCCTTAGCAACCTTCTTCACTTCTTCGATCCCCTGCACGGGAGTTTCCGTTCCGGGAACGATGGGCAGCCCCGCTTCACGCATGATTTTGCGTGCCTCAGTCTTGATCCCCATCTTAGCAATAATATCGGCACCGGGCCCGATAAAGATCACTCCTTCTTCTTCGCAACGACGGGCAAAGTCAGCGTTCTCCGACAAGAACCCATATCCCGGATGAATGGCGGCTCCGGTCTTTTTGGCAATGGCCAGTATCAACTCCGGCTTCAAATAAGAAGTATCCTCCGGCGAATTGGAGATGCAATAAGCCTCCTCCGCATAGCGAACATGCAAAGCCCCCCTGTCTACATGCGTGTAAACAGCCACCGTCGAAATATCCATCACCCGACAAGTACGGAAGATGCGCATGGCTATCTCTCCACGATTAGCAACTAATATTTTCTTTATCATAATCTGTTTCTTTTAATTTATCACTCTCCATTTTCAACTTTCAACTTTCCATTTTCCATTTATTAAAGTGGAATGTTCGAGTGTTTCTTAGGCGGATTGGACTGACGTTTGTTGGCCAGCATTTCGAAACTGCGTATCAGGCGCAAACGGGTAACGGCCGGATCGATCACTTCATCCACATAGCCCAGTTCCGCTGCGCGGTAAGGATTGGCAAACTTTTCACGATAATCGCTCTGAAGTTCCTTTCGCCTTTCTTCGGGAGTCTGTGACTTTTCGATCTCTTTCTTGAATAGGATATTTACGGCCCCGTCCGGTCCCATCACAGCGATTTCGGCAGTGGGGAAAGCCAGATTGACATCGCCACGGATATGCTTGGAACTCATCACATCATAAGCGCCTCCGTAAGCCTTACGGGTGATAACGGTCACTTTCGGCACGGTAGCTTCGCAGTAAGCATAAAGCAGTTTCGCACCATTACGGATGATTCCGCCATATTCCTGATCTACTCCCGGAAGGAATCCCGGAACATCGACCAGAGTCAGCAAAGGTATATTGAAAGCATCGCAGAAGCGAACGAAACGGGCAGCCTTTATAGAGGCATTGATGTCCAGTGTTCCTGCCAGCACCAGCGGCTGATTGGCTACCACCCCTATCGTCTTTCCGTTCAGACGGATATATCCGGTGACGATGTTCGCGGCAAATTCCGCCTGAAGTTCAAAGAAGTTATTATCGTCGGCCACCGCTTCTATCATCTCCTTTATATTATAAGGTTGATTCGGATTGGTAGGCACCAAGTCGGACAGTTCGGGTGTCAGGCGGGTCGGCGAGTCGTTGGTGACAACAAAAGGAGGCTCTTCCATATTGTTGCCCGGCAGATAAGAAATAAGTTCGCGGATGTAATTGATACATTCAATATCATTTTCGGCCGATAGATGCGCCACGCCGGACTTTGTCATGTGGATGCCCACTCCACCCAGATCTTCCTTGCTTACTTCTTCCTGTGTCACACTCTTGACTACGTCCGGTCCGGTGATAAACATATAGCCGGAGTTCTTGACCATCAGAATAAAATCGGTCAGTGCAGGAGAATAAACGGCACCACCGGCACACGGACCCATGATAGCACTGATCTGCGGAATGACTCCCGAAGCCATGGAATTGCGAAGGAAAATCTCCGCATATCCTGCCAAAGAACGGACACCTTCCTGAATGCGCGCACCACCGGAATCATTGAGTCCGATAATAGGCGCTCCCATCTGCATCGCCATGTCCATCACTTTGCAAATCTTCTTGGCGTGTGTCTCCGAAAGAGCCCCTCCGAATACGGTGAAGTCCTGTGCAAAAACATAGACCAGCCGTTTGCCAATCATTCCGTAACCAGTCACTACCCCGTCACCGGAGAATTTCTGTTTTTCCATACCAAAGTCAGTACACCGGTGGGTCACCAGTTTATCAAGTTCGATAAACGACCCTTTTTCCAGAAGTAAGTCAATGCGTTCACGGGCGGTCAGCTTGCCCACAGAGTGCTGTTTCTCAATACGGGCATCCCCGCCACCTTTTTCTGCTTTCCTGTTCAGTTCTTCCAGATTCTTGATAAGCTCTTTCATAGGCTGTTTGTATTAATGTTATGTGTAAAAATAGTCAGTAATAAATTAATTAGTTGTCATATTGATTACACAAAGGTATTTTTATATAGTAAACGTATCATTTGCCGAATTTGTTAGCATTTATGCCCTTAAACATCTTTATGGCGGATACGGGCAAGGAATCTTTTCTACGGGTTTACACAACAAAGTCACACAATCATGTGTTTATCGCATATCATTTTAATAAAACCTAGACCCTAACAAAAATGAGAACAATTAAACTTTTATTAGCAGCCGGTTTCCTGCTCGTATTGGGTACAAGTGCGTATGCGCAAGTACAACGGAATGAAACCTATTTACCCAAATTCGCCATCAAGACCAATGCCCTCTACTGGGCTACGAGCACTCCCAACCTGGGATTCGAAGTCGGACTGGCAAAGAAAATCACCCTCGATGTATCCGGCAACTACAATCCGTGGAAGTTTGGCAACGACCGCCAGATCAAGCACTGGCTCGTACAACCGGAATTGCGCTACTGGCTCTGCGAACGTTTCAACGGAAGTTTCTTCGGTCTGCACGGACACTACGGAGAAATGAATGTCAGCAACCTGAATATATTCGGAATGGGGCACGACCGCTATGACGGCAGTCTGTACGGAGCCGGCATCTCTTACGGATACCAGTGGATCATCAGCAAACGCTGGAGCATGGAAGCAACCGTCGGAGTCGGTTACGCCCGTCTGAAATATGATAAATATGCCCGCGGTGACGGAGGTGAAAAACTCGGGCACAACACCCGCAACTATTTCGGTCCGACCAAAATCGGCCTCAGCTTCATTTATGTCATCAAATAATCGAACTTTCTAAAACTTACAATGATGAAAAGAAAACTTATCTATCTATTTATAACTCTTGCAGCCACCATACTTCCGGCTCATGCACAGAAATTTCTGAATGATGCGCTCACGCTTTCGAATGTATCCTTATGGCAACAAGGAAACTCGCTTTATGTCGGCATGACGGTCGACATGGCAAACCTAACCATCGGCTCGGCACGTAGTCTCAGCCTGATCCCCCTGCTGACGGACGGACAACATAATGTCCCGCTACAGGAGATTATCGTCAACGGCAAAAGACGCGAGAAAGCCTATCTACGTGGACTGGCGATCAGCAAACAGGAACCCACGGCTATCATCGTACCTTATAATAAAAGAGAAACGTTTAATTATACGCAGGTCATTCCTTATCAGCCATGGATGGCAAACGCATCCCTGCAACTGGTAGAGAACCTGTGCGGATGCGGCAACTATCAGGAAATGAACGCGCAGGAACTGATAACGAACGACGTATCTACCGAAGCCAAACGACTGAGTGCCATGTCTCCTATCGTAGCCTACATCCAGCCTACGGTGGAAGTGGTGAAAAACCGCAGTGAGCAATACGAAGCTCATCTGGACTTCCCCGTCAACAAGTCTGTCATCCTTACCGACTTCATGAACAATCACTCCGAACTGGTGAATATTCATTCTATGTTTGATAAAATTCAGAATGACAAGAATCTGACCGTACAAAGCATCAGCATCGAAGGATTCGCTTCTCCCGAAGGGCCGCTGGCTTTCAACGAGCAACTCTCTAAAAAACGTGCGGAAGCTCTGAAAGATTATCTGGTCAAGAACGAAAAGGCATCTGCCAAACTGTATAAAGTGACTTTCGGTGGAGAGAACTGGGACGGACTGGTGAAAGCTCTCGAATCCTCTTCGATGAAGGATAAGGAAACCTTCCTGAATATCATCAAAAATACAACGAATGACGTGAAACGTAAACAGGAAATCATGAAAGTCGGCGGCGGCGCTCCTTATCGCACTATGCTGAAAGAGATTTATCCGGGACTGCGTAAAGTGAACTGCAAAATCGACTACACAGTGGTCAACTTCGATGTGGAACAAGGACGTATCATCATCCGTGAGAATCCGAAATATCTGAGTCTGAACGAGATGTATCAGGTAGCCAATAGTTATCCGAAAGGCAGCAAGGACTTTGTAGATGTATTTGATATTGCCGTACGTATGTATCCGACGGATGCTGTAGCCAATCTGAATGCAGCGGCTGTCGCCTTGTCACAGAAGGATATCAATACCGCATTGAAATATATGGAAAAAGCGGATCATACCACTGCCGAATTTCTGAATAATACAGGCGTGTATAACTTCTTAAACGGAGATATTCAACGTGCTACAGCAGCCTTTGAACAAGCTGCCAAATTAGGAAATGAAGCTGCTCAGGCAAACTTGAAACAGTTGCAACAGATCATGAATATGAAAATGAGCAAGTAATAGCAGAAGGGACGGAAGTCACTTAAAACGATTTTTCAGGCACGGATTACACGGATTTCACGGTTTGGGGTTACCTAACTCTTAAAACCGTGTTAATCTGTGAAATCCGTGCCTAAATATATTTTTGTCACATTCACAAAAAGAAGTTGGATAAAATTAGAGTCACATATCCATCAAAACTACCTTTTGTTTTGTTATATTAAGTATTCACCAAAAGTTGACTATTTAAAATTTAGAATTATGACACTAATCCTTGCTATTATTCCGGTATTGCTATTAATTGTATTGATGGCGTTTTTCAAGATGTCCGGCGACAAGAGCAGTATTATCTCGTTGATTGTAACCATGCTGATCGCTCTTTTCGGTTTTGCCTTTTCTGTAGACAATCTGTTTTATTCCTTTTTATATGGAGCGCTGAAAGCGGTCTCTCCTATTTTAATCATCATTCTGATGGCTATTTTCAGTTATAACGTATTGCTGAAAACGGAAAAGATGGAGATTATCAAACAACAGTTCGCTTCCATCTCTACGGATAAAAGTATTCAGGTATTGCTGCTGACTTGGGGATTCGGAGGATTACTGGAAGCGATGGCAGGATTCGGAACGGCGGTTGCTATTCCGGCGGCGATTCTTATCAGTCTAGGATTCAAGCCGATATTTTCGGCGACTGTCAGTCTGATAGCCAACAGTGTCGCTACGGCTTTCGGTGCTATCGGAACTCCGGTATTGGTGTTGGCAAAGGAAACGAATCTGGATGTGCTACAACTCAGTACGAACGTTGTATTGCAATTATCGGTACTCATGTTTCTGATTCCGCTGGTCTTGCTTTTCCTCACCAATCCTAAACTGAAAGCACTCCCGAAGAATATATTTCTGGCCCTGCTGGTCGGAGGTGTTTCTTTGGTCGGACAATATCTGGCTGCCAGATATATGGGGGCAGAATCGCCTGCCATTATCGGAAGTATTCTTTCTATCATTGTCATCGTTCTCTATGGAAAACTGACCGCATCGAAAGAAGAAAAGGCTCGGAAAAGTACGCTGAAAACCAAAGATATACTGAATGCGTGGAGCATCTATTTACTGATTTTGTTCCTGATCATCCTCACCAGTCCGCTTTTCCCGAGTTTGAGAAGTACACTGGAGAATAACTGGGTTACAAGAATCAGTCTGCCTGTCAATGCTACTACCGTAAACTATACAATCTCGTGGTTGACCCATGCAGGTGTACTACTCTTCCTCGGTACTTTTATCGGTGGGTTGATACAGGGTGCCAAAGTCGAAGAGCTGTTTATCGTTCTTTGGAATACGGTGAAGCAATTAAAGAAAACCTTTATTACCGTGATCTGTCTCGTGGGGTTATCCACCATTATGGATACTTCGGGAATGATTGCTGTCATCGCTACGGCACTGGCTACTGCTACCGGAAGCTTGTATCCGCTGTTTGCTCCGGTCATCGGCTGCCTGGGGACATTTATTACAGGAAGTGATACCTCCTCCAACATCCTTTTCGGAAAGTTACAGGCAAGTGTGGCAGGACAGATTCATGTCAGTCCGGACTGGCTGTCAGCAGCAAATACGGTAGGTGCGACAGGCGGTAAGATTATTTCTCCGCAAAGTATCGCCATTGCGACTTCTGCCGGAAACCAGCAGGGAAAGGAAGGGGAAATACTGAAAGCTGCTATCCCGTATGCACTGGCATATGTGGTGATTACAGGAATTATCGTTTATATTTTCAGTTAACCACCCGAAAGAATAATAACAGGATAATGACACTATCGCCTTGATATAGTGACATTATCCTGCATACATAAAGGCGAACTAAAAAGTCGGTAGTAACCTCAAACTCTCCTCCTTCGGGAAGGAGGAGTCCCGCAGGGGGAGGTGGTAGGTAAACATATAGCTTTGATTATCATCAATCTATGCATCCACCTACCACCCCGGCTTTCAGCCACCCTTCCTTCCCGAAGGGAGGGGAATGAGAGATAGAACCGACTTTTTAGTCACTTTATATATTTTTTATTACTCACAGCTAAATCAGCGGTTCCCGAATCACCTTCACGGGATTCCCCCGTTGAAGATGATTATGATTACTCCAGTTTTCCTGCGCCTGAATCATCGCCTGTTCCATCGTCCATGACGAAAGTTTCACCAACAGGCGTTCCGTTGCCAGCTTCTTGTTCTGCCATTGTGAACGTTGGTCGGAAGCTACCACACTCATCCCGGACGGGATGTGAACGGCACGGACCGCGGACTCTGTCTTGTTGACATGCTGCCCGCCCGGACCGGAAGCCCGTAAGGTTTCATAGCGGAAATCTCTTTCTGTAGCCTCCTGACTCTCCGACAACACAAACGAATGCACACCGACAAACCAGTTTTTCCGCTTGTGATAAATGCGATACGGGCTTTGGGCAATCCATTGCACCGTTCCCTCCCATTCATCCGCCAGTTCTCCGCTCGCTGCGCCTTGAAGAGCAATGGTAGCCGAAAGCAGTGTCCGGTTGACCGGTCCCACTTCACGTTCTATCATTTCCATTTTCAGTCCGCTTGCCTGCGCCTGTCTTACTATTCTTTCGAGTACCAATGCCACCACCCGGCAACATTCCGCAGGTCCCCTGCCGGAAGTTATCTGTAAATAGACTTTCTCCTTCATCGCCTTATTCTTTATTCATTCGTACGATGCGAGGCATAAATCTACCCTGCACTTCCACCAAAGTCTCCTGTGTGTACATCACGCGGTCGATGTCTTTATATGCCAGAGGTATTTCCTCGATACTTCCGCCTATCAATGTCACGTCTGCCTGCGACAGCATCTTTTTCAAAGCCGACTGAGTGAAACTCTCCTTTGCTTTTTGCCGGGACATCGCTCTTCCGGCTCCATGAGAAGCAGAGCACAAGGATTCTTCCACCCCTTTGCCACAAACCAGATAACCTGCCGTAGCCATACTTCCGGGAATCAGACCCGCCTGTCCCTTTTGTGCAGGAGTTGCCCCTTTGCGATGCACAATCGCCATACGTCCCGGAGCTATCTCCTCTTTCCACGCAAAGTTGTGATGGTTGTTGACATTCGCAACAGGTTTCAGTCCCAATGCTTTAGATAGATTCAAGTGAATACGCTCGTGACAGGCACGGGCATAGTCTCCTGCCAGATTCATACTCATCCAATACTCCTGCCCTTCTTCGGAGTCCAGACTCAGCCACGCAAAATGCTGCGCCTCCCGAGGAAGTTTGCAGACTTCACGGGCCAACAGACTGTAATGTTTGGCAATAGCAGCACCCAAGCCACGTGAACCGGAATGAGACAGCAAAGCAACATAACTCCCCTCCGGAAGATTCAGCACATTATCCGCCTGCAAAGCAATTTCGCCGAACTCCACAAAGTGATTCCCACCTCCGGAGCTTCCGAGTTGCCGCACGGCCTTTCCCTGCAAATCCTTTAATAAAGGAGTCAACCGAAATTCTTCCCGATCCAGCACTTCATGCTCCTGTTCAAAGCCCAGGCCGCCATCCATTCCGAAATGTGTAAAGTCTTTCAAAGCCTCCTTTATCTGATAAGAATATCGTTTCAGGAAGTCTGCTTTCGCATCAAATACCGTCAGACTCATCCGGCAACCGATATCAACCCCGACAGCATACGGTATCACGGCATTATCAGTAGCCAGTACCCCACCGATAGGCAATCCATAACCGGCGTGCGCATCGGGCATCAACGCTCCGCCGACCGTTACAGGCAGGCGCATAGCCAAATTCATCTGTTGTTTGGCAAGAGTCTCGATAAACTTACCTCCATAGGTTTTATACATCAACGGATCTTCCCGTAAGTCGTAAGCTACGAACTCTTTCGCAAGAACAGTAGGCGACAGGCGTTCCGCCAGCTTACTCCATATTTCATTGTTTTTATAAGATTCGGGATGTTCGAGTATATTGCTCAAAGTCATTGCAATCTGTTCCTTCGTGTCATGTTTGCAATATTTGCCTACAATGTCTACTACCAGACTACGGGCTACATTATCCCGATATCCCAGTTTACTTAAATCTTTTAATCGTATTCCCATACTTTTTTTCTGTTCGCATACCACACCCCGTCCGCCTCAACAGCGGAAAGTAAGGTTATACACGGTATGCCAATGCTTCGGATACGGATACAAAACATCCATCCACAACATTGAAGTGAATAATTCGAAAAATAAAAATGTGATTGCAGGACTAATCAACTATTACCGCCAGCAGCAGAGTTGCGGTAAACGTAAAAAACAAAATGTCGCAAAGCCCCGTCTTCCCGACGAGACAACTTAGTCCTAATTTGAAAATATTATAGCTCCAACATAATTAATACCCTTTCCATCATTTTAAAGGGTGAATACTCATTTTATCGCGACAAAAGTAGTGCATATTTTTATTACTTCCAAAGATAAAAAGACATTTTTTAGCGTTAAAGGAGCAGTGATGGGAAATTTTGCCAAGTGTTCCAGTCAAATCGCTATTTCACGGGAAGCTATTTCGCCTTACCTTTGCAACATAGAAAACAAATAAACCGAAAAGATTTATGAAACTGATTAAAAGCATTATGAGCGCTTTCGCTATCGTACTGGCCACCACAGCTTGTGCGGGAAATGGCGGAGAAAATAAAAAGAGTAATGAACCAACAAAGGAGGACAATAAAATGGAAGTAGTATCATTAAATAAAGCAGAGTTTTTAAAGAAAGTATATGATTTTGAAGCCAATCCGAATGATTGGAAATTTGAAGGCAAACGTCCGGCAATCGTCGATTTCTATGCAACATGGTGCGGACCGTGTAAAGCGCTGCATCCTGTTCTGGAAGAACTGAGCAAAGAATACAGCGGTAAAGTGGACATCTATCAGATTGATGTGGACCAGGAAAAGGAACTGGCTGCCGCATTCGGTATCCGCAGTATCCCCACCCTGTTACTGATTCCGATGAAAGAAGAACCGAGAATCACGCAAGGGGCTTTGCCCAAAGACCAGTTGAAGAAAGCAATCGACGAATTTCTTTTGAAACAGAATAACGAAGCTAAATAAACTAATTTCGATTTTTTCTTGATATGCAACTACCCTCTATCAGCATTCTAATGACTGACAGAGGGCAGATTCTTTTATAAACTTTCCTTTATCTACCAATATTGCATCAGATTAAAGACTAACGGATATATATGACATAAAAAACATCGCAAGACCTGTCACCATCTTTGTTGTTTCATCACGAATCCTTCAAAGAAGTCATCCCGATAGCTATTCCCGATAGCAATCTCATACGACTTGATAAATATATCATTGTTGTCGAACGAATCGATATGGGCTGTATTAACTATATACGATTTATTGACCCGTAAAAAAGAGTCCTTCGGCAACAAGTCAAAGACCGCTTTCAGACTCATACGGGTGATGATGCGTTGTTCGCCCAACTGTAGAATTACATAATCTTTCAAGCCTTCTACAAAAAGGATATCAGAGAAGTTGACCTTGAAGTATCTGCGTTCCGCCTTTACAAAGAAATACTCGGCAGCCACAATCGTCTCAATGGCTTCCTTTTCTTCCTGTAATAATAAAGAATGATAAGACTGCGCCTTCTCAACCGCCTTCTGAAAGCGCTCCGCCTCCACCGGCTTTATCAGATAATCAATTGCGTCCACTTCGTAGCTATCCAGTGCATACTCCGTATAGGCAGTGGTAAAGATTACCAATGTCCGTTTGGAAATGGTACGGGCAAACTCAATTCCCGTAATGCCGGGCATTTGAATATCCAGAAAGACAAGGTCTACTACGTGCTGCTCCATAAAGTCGGAAGCCGTGGCGGCACTGTTAAAACTTCCCACCAGCTGAAGACATTCCGCCTCCTCTATCAGCAATTTCATAGCCTCCCGTGCCAATGGTTCATCGTCTACAATAATACAATTCATAACGTTATACATAAAGTTACCATATACCGATTTTCATTCTCTATCTGCTCCAATTCATAACGGTCGGGATATAACAATCCTAATCTACGCTGAATATTCGCAAGTCCGATTCCTCCTACCTTGTTGCTGACAGCAACCGCCGGCATCGTATTTTCACAACGGAACTCCAACCGGTTCTCTTCTACCTTAAAAGAAAGATGTACATACGAAGGATGCTCGCTATCAAAACTATGCTTCACCGCGTTCTCCACAAACGGGATAAACAATAACGGCTGAATCCAGATGGAGCCAATGTCCCCTTCCTGCTCCATTGTAAACTGAAAATGATCCCGGCGTATCTTTTCCAGATTCAGATAGTCGTTCAGAAAACGGATATCCGAGGCTAAAGCAACCCTTTCGCGCGAACTGTCATTAATCTGATACCGCAGCAAATCTTCCAGTTTGAAAAGAACTTTGGAAGCCTCTTCCGGATTCCGCTTTATCAGTACATTGGCGTTATTCAGCATATTGAACAGAAAGTGCGGGTTAATCTGGCTCTTAAGGAACTTCAACTCCGATTGCAAAGTGGTAGATTCCAGCTGATCAATGCGCAGATTATGACGCAGCCAATGAGTGAACAATGAAATAGCTGCCGAACCTGCGGTGACAAAACCCATAGTGAGTATCCCCGAAAAGGTGTTGATGAAAGTGGCAAATCCATCGGGATTCCTGACAGGCAAAATAACTTCAAAAAGCATTCCCTGCGTAACTGAAAGGAAAAGGATGACCACTAAGTTGGTAACTATCGCAGCCAGAACATAACCACCCAAACGGTTCTTTAGCAGAAAAGAAGGAACCAGGACGTACAGATTGGTATATATCACCGCATTCATAGACAAGAAATAGACCAGACAGCCTCCAAAGCGTTTCAAGAGAGAGACCACCTGCAAAGGCTCGTACCAAAAAACATTGATTGTAATCAGCAGAACAGCCACCTGCAAGAGGATATGTCTGTATATCCTGCAATGAGGACTCAGCAGAAAAGCGGTGACACTTTTGCCGTTCATGGTTCCGTCACCGGGATTCCTGTCGAGTGTATTTTTATCGTTTGTACTTATTCTCATTGTTCCCCTCCATTCAGTTCCAGTCTTATACATTCCGTAGTCAAAGATAGTCCGTAACGGTCGCCATACAATAAGTCCAGCCTTTGTCTGATCCGTTCCAGCCCCCTGTTTACGGAGAGATTAAGTTGCGGACACATACAAGTGAATACAATCGTAGCCTTCTCCGCTTTCAGATGAATGTCCAGAGAGACAGGAAGCAAGATTTGCTGTTCGTGCGTCAACTCCATGATATGCTGCACAAAAGGAATGAAGAGCAGAGGAGGAACCAGCATCCTGTTTACCTCCCCTTCCGAAGTAAACTGATAGCGGAATTGCGGAAGGGAGCTTTGCTCCAATGTCAGATAGTTGGTCAGGAAAGCGATTTCACTACTGAGCAATACTTTTTGCCGGCTGCAATCATATAACTGATAGCGCAGTAACTGACTCAGCTTCATCAACATCTTCGAGGCCTTTTCCGGCTCGGTCAATGTTAGTTCACCCGAATGATGCAACGTTTTGAAAAGAAGTTCGGGGCTGACCTGTTCTTTGAGTTGTTCCACTTCGGACAGTACGTGCGCCTTTTCCATCTGTGAAACACGCTGATTCTCAATCATCCATTCTTTCAGAAGCAAAGTCATCGTTCCTCCTATCATGCAAAGCGTTGACAGCATAAAAGAAGAAATGTAGTCCATCAGCATGGGAACCGAAAAATACGATCCCCGCGCATGAAGCTGCGGCCAATGGGAGTAAGCAAGGTATTCTATGACCATCTGTATCAGCAGCGCAATGACCATCGCCACAGACAGCACTGACAGATAAGTCATATAATGCCTTTTCAACAAATATTTCGGGAATAACCAGAAAAGGTTCAGGCAGGTAACGCCAATGTATGTGAGCATATATATAAATGTGAACACATAAATCCATCCGCCCAATATATCCCGATAGTCCATAAAAATGATGAATACCTGATTGAAGGAGATAGTGCCCAACACCATGACAAGTATCAGATACCGCATCCATCGGAATGCCGGACTTACGAGCAATCTATATAAAAAGGCCGATTCGTTGCCTGCTGCAGTTGTTTCAGTTGCCATATGCTTCATCGGGTACGAAGATAAAACATTTTCCGTTAAGGTCTCTATACCGGATATCTAAAATTCAAGCTTATAACTCACATTAGTCAGAACGGTAGAGCCGTCGGTTGCGTCTATCTTTCCGGTTTTCACGTTATACTCATGTCCGTAGTGCTCTTTCGTGCCCATAAAGTTCAAGCCCTTCACAGCAAATTCGTGAGATACTTTTTTCTTGTTGATGCGATAGCTGACGGTATAATTGCCGATAAACATGGGCGAATACTGTTTGGAGAATGCCTTCCTTTCGTCGTACTGCACTTCCTTGTCCGGATGCTTCATGGTTGCTTCCATATCAATCGGGGAATAGCGGTCGCCGCCCTGCAAGGTCAGTTTCAGGTTGATGCTAAGAATATTCTGTTTGTTGCGTCCCAGCATCCATTCTTTGCCGATCAGTCCGTTGATGACATAGTTGCGGTTGAACTTCGTGTTGTACCATACACCGTCTCCGCCACGGTAACGGGAGTCGAACAACGAACCGGAGATCATGTAATAAAGTCCTTTTTCCAGGAAGCGTTCGAGGGTTATGTCAATCCCGATATTCCGGCCTCTTCCTTTGTTGACAAGCGCATCTTCTACATAAAAGTCGGAGCGGTTGAGTACGGAATAGGAACTATCCGCCATTACCGGTACATCGTGCAGGAACTGTACATATGGTTCTATTTTCAGATTCATGCGGTCCGAAATCTTATAGCCGAAAGACAGCATGATGTGCTGCGCCTTGGTGAAGTCGAGGTTCTTGTTGACGGATTGATTTCCCGTACTCTTCGTTTTCACAAAGTAGACGTCCATTTTCTCCATCCGGCTGTATATGCCGTAAGCTAAAGCAAAGGTCGCTTTCGGGGTAGCCTGCCATTTCAGTCCGGCACGGGGTTCGACAGACCATTTATTATTCAGCGTCAGGTATTGTCCGTAGATACCGGCGTTGAGAGTCCAACGGTCACTCAGTCCGACAGAAGAGCTATTGTAAGCAGAAATCAGACTCGTATTGCCATCTCCCTTCGATACCGTTTCCAGCAGCTGAGCTTCGTATGGAGCTATGGCAAGGTTCATGTCATAAAACATGGCAGTATAAGTGAATCCTGTCTTATTGGTAAAGCGGTTGCTGAATTTACGGTTGAAGGTGCTGGTCAGTATCAGGTTGGTATGCCTTGATTCAAGGTCCATATAAGGAGTCGATTCCAACGCATGATTGAACATGGAAGCGCCTCCGTCCAACTGCGAGTAGGTAGCGGCAACGGTTGTTTTCAGCGATGCGTCACTATTGAAAAAGTAACGGTGACTGATACCTCCGGCGGCCATATACTGCTTGTCACGTGATTCGCTGCGGTCGCCCAGATATTCCCATTTCTCAGGGTTCCTCTCCATGTCACTCTTAAATTTGTCTATCAGACTGGTTCCCCATACCGAGAAAGTCCCGGCCATCTTTGTGGGAAAGTTTAGTTTGAAGTTCAGGTCCTGATAGTCCATCGTTCCGCCGTCAAGATTCAGTAGTCCTGTGGTAGAGTAACGATAATTGAAGATATACGAGGCTTTATGCTTCTTGCTCAAAGGACCTTCGGAAGCAACGTCAATTCCCATGATTCCCACTTGAATCGTGTTTTCGTTCTTTTGATTGTTACCGTTGCGCAGCTTCATGTCGAACACGCCGGACACTGCATTTCCATATTCAGCCGGAAAAGCTCCGGTGAAGAAATCGGAATTTCCGAGTACCTGTGAGCTAAGGGAAGAAAGGATTCCTCCACCCAATGTGGCAATATCCGCAAAGTGATTCGGATTCGGGATTTCTACATCCTCCAGCCTCCATTGCAACAGATGGGGTGCATTGCCATGAATCGAAATTCCATTCGAAGAGACGCTGGGCGCCACTCCGGCAAAAGCGGATACCAGACGTGCAGGGTCGTCGAATCCGCCTGCATAACGGCTCGCTTCCTCCACGCTCAGCATACGTGCTCCGGTAGTTGCCATCTTATTCATCGCTTCTTCTTTGTTCGTCCGCGCACGGACCACTACTTCACTCAGTTCGTTGACGCTTTCTTTCAAAGGTATTTCCAAATAGACTTCTTTGGCGGAAGTCACCAGTATTTCTCTGAAAATGCCGGGTTCATATCCCATGAACGCTGCCTCTACCGTATGTCTCCCGACGGGAACCTGCGGAATGGTGAAACGTCCCAAACTGTCGGTTGTCGTCCCCATCCCCTCTTTATCTGACAATCTAATTGTCGCATACGGTATAGGATATTTGGAATCTCCGTCAACAACCATCCCACGAATGGTCTGGACCGGACGCCCTTTCCGCTCCGATGTTTGCCCGAAAGCAAAAGCTGATACAAACAAACCGATCAACAGCAATATCCATCCTCCATAACGATACAGTTTCCGTGTGAGTTCTTCGCAAAGAACTCTTTCAAAAGTTTTAAGTACTACTCCGCATTCATCTGCCGGAATCGCCGAACGGTTTGCTACTTCCCCTAACAACATAGTTTTATTCATCTTCATGACTTATTCTGTTTTTTATTTCGACACGAAGATAAGGGATACTGCATTGCCGGTTTTTCAAATGAGACGAACACGCCTCATTTGTAGACAAGATGTGGAATTGGTAAGATAAATATCCTTTCAGTCTAAATGTTCCAAATTTAATATTATATCAATAGGAATTTGCTCAAAAAGTCATGAACGACAGCATATCCTGCATAAATTAGTGCAATAATATGCAGGAATACGGGTTCATCCTGCATAATACTGCGTGAAATATGCATCTTTTTTTAGTCATTCAGTACTCTTTGGTTTTAAAGGAACGGGGTGTTCCTTTAAAACCAAAGCTCCGTTCCTTACTGATGAACTTGTTTTTCATCAGTGAGGAAGTTATAAAAAGGATGTTTTTGCTCGTTTTTTCTCTAGTTCATCATAAATACCGAGAAAATAGAAAATGACAGAACGGAGAATCTTTCTTAATTAACCCATCTAAATGATAAGTATTAATAGGAAATGATTACCATTTTACTCCAAGAACACTTCCAATTACATAAAGATAGAATTTCGTATTTACAAATGACGGAGATATTCTGTTCTCCTTGATAAGTGATATGTAATTACGGTCTTTAGTGCCTGTGTAAATATCCTCTTTTTAAGAAAAAGTCATTTTTTCAGTGAATGGCTAATATATACATATTATCACGATGTCCGTCATGTAAACAAAATAAAATGGACTCTAGATTGTTTTTCATTAATAGTTTCATAACTTTGTCAGTAGCATATATAGAATTAGAAAATAGAATTCAGTAAACGCACCTTATAGGTATCGGTTACCAGAATTACCACTACTCGTTGAGTGTGGTGATTTATTCATTATCAACAAAAGCAAAATGTTATGTTTGATTATAAAGAAATAGAACGAACAATCAAAGATAATCATCTTCCATTTCAGAAAATAGAAGATGCCGATAAAGAGATTTTGACGCAAAAGCTATATGATACTTTTGTATTTGGTAATCCTCGTGCATTATGGCTAAGCTTTAAATATGTGCCATATAGTATAGATTGTAACATGGAAGACCCTTATTTTCATCTATTAGATATAATTGACAAAAATATCGTTCTCTATTTCTTTATTGATTATTGGAACAAAGATTTCGTCATTTATAAAGCAAGAATGTCTGATATACATAAATTTATCGGCGATTGTGAAGGGCTTGATGAATATTACTTAGTAACAGAGAATTTTATGGAACTGTATAGTATAACAGATCATGATGATTTGCTTTATATTGACGTGAGGAAAAATGAAATGAAGAAGTTGATAACAAACGAATAAACTGCCCTAACGGTCAGTTATTCGCCAGCCCCATTACCGACACTCGAAAAGTAGTGGAGTGACTATGACCTTCATCATTATCCTCCCATTTATCTTGTTCTTTTTTGAATTATGGCTATTCGACAAACTGGAATGGATAGATTGCAAATTATGGTAATCAGCATTAAACAAAAGGAATATAGTTAGGACAAAATCAAGGAAACTTGTGGACGTCTTTGCTAAACTCTAGCATCAAGATTACATAAAAGTATTCGTCTGACTATAGTTGAACTTTCGTCTGACAGTTGTTTCTTTTTCGTCTAACAACTGTCAGACGAAAGTTCAACAGTTGTCAGACGAATAATCTTTCGCATATTGCGGGACAAAGAATTGCGTAGCGATCCTTAAATTTCAGTAAGTAGCGAGCTAGTTCATCCGTAGAATACTAAAGTCGAAAACCGGTCTTGTCTTCATCGGTTATTTCCCGAATAACTTTACAGGGAACACCTGCGGCAATTACATTCTCCGGAATGCTCTTTGTCACCACACTGCCCGCACCGATTACTGAATTTCTCCCGACAGTGACACCACCCATTATATGAACGCCGGCACCTACCCATACATTATCTTCAATGACAATCGGATGGGCATAACACCCGCCCATAAGACGTTCCTGCGGATCGAGCGCATGGTTGGCCGTATATAAACCGACACGGGGCCCTAATAATACATTGTCACCTATCGTAATGAGATTTCCGTCCAACATGATGCAATCAAAATTGGCGAAGAAATTATTGCCGATACTGATATTGAATCCAAACTCACACCGGAAATTCGGTTCAAAATGAACACTACTGCCAATACGCCTCAATAGTTTACGTAACAATGCCTCCCGAACTTCTTTAGGCTTTCCATAAGTGGAATTATAATCATTGGTCAGGAAAACAGCCTGTTCTCTTCTTTGAACCAGTTCTACAGACAAGTCATTATACATTTTTCCCGAAAGCATTCTTTCACGCAATTCTTTATTCTCCATATATATTATGATATTATTTAATAAGCAGGACATACTTGCAAATATACAGAATTAGTCAGATAAAACAGGCAACCTATTGGTTTTCAAAAATACTTTTATAACTTTGGCAATATTAAATATAAACAATACAATAAACGTATGAATCTAGTTTCACTCAGAGACTCACCTCAGTATCTGGAAAGAGCTATCGCCTATTTCCAAAGCAAGTGGGGTAACGAGAACACGAAAATGGTGTATGACAATTGTTTCAGACATTCTCTGAATGCCGAAAATCCCATTCCTCAATGGTACCTTTTAATGAATGGTGATGAAATAATAGGATGTGCGGGACTTACCAGCAACGATTTTAACTCTCGTGCGGATTTATATCCTTGGTTGGTTGCCTTATTCATTGAAGAAAAGTATAGGGGAAATCATTACGCCAATCTTTTAATAGAACAAGCCAAGAAGGATACACTGAAATTCGGATTCTCGAAATTATATTTAAGTACCAGTCATACTTCGTATTATGAACGCTTGGGCTTCACATATATCGGAGATTGCTGGCATCCTTGGGGAGAAAGTTCCCGTGTATATGAGATTATTTTAAAATTCTGACTTGTACATTCCCGATAAGTATTTGTTTGGGCAAATGACGATATTGCCGCAACAGAGAGTAACAGAGTTAACAAGATTGTTCTCATAATATTCATTCTGGTTATATGTCCCTCAAATATACGAAAAAAAGGGCATAAAAAAAGGCTATCTATCCCAGACAGCCAATCTTTTTGTTAACCTTAAATCTAATACTATGAAAAACACACCACAAAGATACGGACTTTCTGCATATCTCCAAATTTCCGGAGCAAAGCGGAGCATCTTATAACATGGTTTAATAGAAGTAGCAGACTCGTTAACATTTAACATAATTCCTCCGGATATTAACGAATACCCGAAGGAGTGATCTAAAAACTATTCATATCTTAACGAACGAGCAGGTTTGCTCATTATTATTTTCATTGTCTGAAAGGCCACCGTCACGAATGAAATGAACAACATCAACAATACGGGCACAATAAAGAACCAGGCTTCTAAATCCGTCCGGAAAGCATAATGACTCAACCAGGCGTTCATACTGAACCAGGCTACCGGAAGAGCAATCACAACCGCTATCAGAATCAGCAGGAAAAATCCTTTGACCAACTGATAGAAAAGATTCCAGCGGGAAGCTCCCAAGACTTTACGTATACCCATCTCTTTCGTACGGGTGGAACAGGAAAACATCACCAATACCCAAAGTCCCAGACAGGATATGAATATCGCTAATCCGGTGAAAGAACCTATCATCACCCCGAATACTTCATCCTGACGATACTGATGGTCGAAGAACTGATCGAGGAAAAAATAATCGAAACTGGAATCAGCAAAGTACCGATTCCATATTTCCTGTACCTGCGATACCAGTTCGCGGGGATTGCCGGAAGTCATTACGATAGAAATATAGCGTTGTGGCAACCAGTCTATCTTATCTTTATGAATCAGCATAATAGGAGTATAATTCTTACTCAACGCCTGCTGATGATAATCTTTGACCACTCCGATAATCTGCATCGGAGCATCGGTACATTCTACTGTTACCAACTCTCCTATCGCCTCATCATTGGAAGCAAAGCCCAGATTGCGTACGGCCGTCTCATTAATCACCAGTTTATCTACATCGTCTCCGTACTCTTCTGAAAAGCCCCGTCCGGCTATCACTTGCAAACCATATGCCTCTATATAATCCGGATCGCAGGCCAGCATCTCATAAAGCCGATTCTGCTTCAAAGCGTCATTGGTACGGCGATTGGAAAGGAAAGTAGCCACCTCCTCGCCCGGCACAGCACCGGAAGCTGCGACACTATGCACCAGTGGCAACCGCATTATCGCTTTCTTCATCGCTTCCAGCTTCACATTCAGCCCGTCTGTACGTCCGGGAAATTTAATGACTAATGTCTGGTCGGTTTTCACCCCTAATGATTGGCTGCGCATAAAATTCAGCTGTGCAAACACGATCAATGTTCCACAAAGCAGTATCATAGAGGCCGTATATTGAATGATAACCAACACCTGACGAGTCCGTTCTCCGGACTTGCTATGCAAAAACTTTCCTTTCAACAGGGTAATCGGTTTACGGTTCAGCAAAGCCAATGCCGGATAATATCCGGAAAGGAATATCCCTGCGATAAAAACAAGAACCAGCAGCATCCACCAATAATCCATCAGCCAAACGGAGAAAGTGACCGTACGTCCCACCAGTTGATTAAAGTACGGAAGAATCAGCTCTATCAGTCCTACCGCCAATATAAAAGCAATCAGATTCATAACCAGCGCTTCGAACAGGAACTGATGAATCAACTGCTTGCGGAAAGCACCCACTACCCGACGCACTCCGACTTCCCTGGCACGCTCCATCGAACGGGCTACTGTCAGATTGATATAGTTTATCCAGGCAATAGCCAGAATGGCAATGGCTGCAAAGACAAGTGCAATCATGGCAGAACGATTTCCTTTTGTCTCCATTTCATAACCCAATTGCGGAGTGAGATGTATATCTGCCAGAGGAACCAAATCGACTCCCCATGTTTTGTTTTTCAACGCTTCCTCCGTCTTGTACTTTTCCGCCATGACGGGAAACTCTCTTTCTATTTCCGCTTCCCTCTCCGGCGAATCGAGCAGAACATACGTATATGCTTCATGCTTATACCAGTATTCATGTATAAACTTGGGCAGAGATGTATACGAAATCAGGAAGTTATAATGTATATGGGAATTGGAAGGCATTTCCTCCATGACTCCGGTCACTTCACACGATATCTTATAATAGGGACCGGTAAAGATAAGAATCTTTCCGATAGGGTCTTCCTCTTTGAAATATTTGCGGGCAATGCGCTCGGTGATTACGACTTGTCCCGGCATCGAAAGGCTGGTCTTTTTATCACCTTTCAAAAGCTCGAAATCGAAAAGACGGAAAAAGCCCGGATCGGCATAAGCTATCTGGTTTTCCCGCAGTGTCAACTCACCATACTTCACAATCTGTTCAGGTTGGAGCAGAGAGCCGATTCGGGTATAATCTTCAATTCCCGCAAGATTCTCTTTCATTGCCGAGCCGTATCCGAAAGAGCTGCTTGCCCAGTTATCGGTCAGCACCTCCCCTTCGCGGAATGTACTTTGCACACGGTAAATATGGGGATATTTCGTGTGCATCTTGTCAAAACTGAACTCAAAAGTTACATACGTCAGAATCAGTAACGCCGATGCCATGCCGATCGCCAGTCCAAACACATTAATGAAGCTGAACTTCTTCCGCTTCATCAGATTCCGATAGGCACTATTCCAATAATTTCCTATCATACAGCTTCGTTTTTAGAGGACGTACTTTTTTCTAACGGACGGTTGATGTTTTCGGATACAATCTGTCCGTCCAACAACCGGATAATCCGATGCGCATACGTCGCATCCCTTTGAGAGTGGGTGACAATGATAATCGTAGTCCCCTGGCGGTTCAGTTCGCTCAACAGCTCCATCACTTCCACGCCATTCACCGAATCCAGATTTCCGGTCGGTTCGTCAGCCAGCAACAACTTACAGTCCGTCACTACCGCACGGGCAATGGCCACACGTTGCTGTTGTCCGCCCGACAACTGTTGAGGATAATGGTTGGCACGATGTAGCAGATTTACTTTCTCCAGCACTTTGTTCACTTTCTCTTTGCGTTGGGCAGTCTTAATCCCCATATAGACAAGCGGGAGTTCCACATTTTCGTATACCGTCAGTTCGTCAATCAGGTTGAAACTCTGGAAGATAAAGCCCAGATTATTCTTCCGAAGGGCAGTCAGCTGGTTCTCGTTCATTTTATCCACCTGTTTCCCTTCAAAGAAATAAGAGCCGGAAGTGGGAGAATCCAACGTGCCCAGAATATTCAGCAACGTTGACTTGCCGCATCCGGAAGGTCCCATTATAGCAACAAATTCTCCTTGTTCTACGTGTAAGGTGACTTCGTTCAATGCTTTCGTCTGCACCTCTTCCGTAGTGAAAAGCATAGACAGTTTTTCTGTTTTAATCATGGTGATTCTTTTTATTTATTTTAGTATTAGTTTCTCATTGTCTCCGAACAACTCATAACCGGATATGATTACTTTCTCACCCGAAGACAAACCTTCCGTCACCTCATAATACTGTGGATTCTGGCGCCCGATCTTCACAGGACGCCGCGTGGCAAATTTACCACTTTCATCGACAATATACATCCACCGCCCTCCGGTAATTTGAAAGAATCCGCCACGGGGAACAAGGATCGCTTGTGCCGGGTCTCCTAACTGAAGGTTGATATGATAAGTTTGTCCGGCACGTATATTCTCCGGCCGCTCCGAAATGAAAGCCAGGTCAGTACGGAACTGCCCTTCTTTCACTTCCGGATAAGGTTTGGTTACTTCCAGTTTATAGGTTCCTCCGTCACGGGTAAAGTCGGCAGGAAGTCCGGGAAGTACACGCTCCACATAATGCTCGTCTATCTGTGCCTGTACTTTGAGGTCCGGAGTAATAATCTGGCCGATATGTTCTCCTGCGGAAATGGACTGTCCGACCTGCGCATTCAAGTTTCCTACCTGTCCGTCAATCGGAGCTTTAATCTTCAGGTTTTCCAAGCGCTCACGGACCAACGTAAGACTGCGTTTCATGTTGCGTATGTTCTCGTCCAGACTGCTGATCTGGCTTTCACGGAAAATATTATCCTGACGGATACGTTCGTCAATGACCGCCAGTTGTTCTTTGGCAGCTTCATACTCCTCCTCTGCCTGACGAAAATCCTCGCGGGCAATCAGTTGCTCCTCCACCAAACGTCTGTATTGTTCATAACGGCGTTTTTTCAATGTAAGTTCTTTATTCAAGCCTATGCGTTCCTGTTTCAGTTGCAGACGCTCCTGCTCCATACTGATGCGGGTATTGCGCAATTCATTTTCCTGATAGGCAAGGTCTGCCTCACTCTGCATGATTCCGATATTCAGCAACGGGTTGCTGAGACGCAGAATCACATCGCCCGCTTTCACCATAGCTCCTTCTTCTTTCAAACGTTCTTCCACACGACCGCCTTCTATGGCATCCATATAGATAATCCGGCTGGGCATCACTTGCCCGATCACACGGATATAATCATTGAACTCCGCTTGCTTGACGGTAGCAATCGTGAGACGGTCTTTCTCAACTGTCATGGAGGAAGCCGTATCTCTAAAAATAAAATATAAAATGACAGCGATTCCCAGCGCCACACCACCGATCGTATAAAGGTGTTTGCGATTTATGCCGGGTTTGCGTTCAACAGGTGTATCCATAAAGGTATATTCAAAATAGGGTTGTTATTAAATGATTGTTCCGATGGCACAGACTCCGTTTTACAGGAAAGTCCCCTCCCGATAGTATTTCTCCAGTTTCCTCATCATTTCCACTTGCAGGCGTACACGAACCAGTTCTGCCTTGGCGGAGATAAAACGGTTACGGGCTTCCATCAGCTGAAAGACGGAAATGAGCCCTTCCTCCCATTTACGTTCAGACTCTTTCAGTACGAGAGCTTCTGCTTCAAGCTGTTGCAATGCCTGTTGATGTTCACTAAATCCGGCATGTAGGGAAAGAAGTGTTTGCTCTATATCGGTATATAGCTGTTGCTTTTCCAGTTCTTCTTCATTCTTCAAGCGATACAGGTTTAGTTTCTGCTTCCGTTGATGAGTCAGACGTTCCAATCCGCTCAGCAAAGGAAACGAAATACCGATGCCGACATATTTTCCTATATTGTCCCGCAACTGTCTGGCAGAAAAAACTGTATTGTAAAAATTGGAACCAACCGTAAAGCGGGCATAGACAGAAGGAGAAAAAGTTCCGCCAGCCATCGCATACTCTTTACGGGCAGCCTTTCGTTTCAAATCAATCATACGCATGACGGGAAGTATTTCCAGTGATTGGGCATAAAGTGTTTCCGTAGACGGAACAGAAAGCAAGGGCAACTGATTCGCTTCCACAATAGTATCCTGAATAACGAGTGTATCACCGGGTTGGAAATTCATTAGCTGTTCCAGATGCAATAAGGCCAACCGGCAAGTATTCTCACGAGATTTATAACGATAGATATCCCCTTCTCTGCGGGCCTTGACTTCCTGCAAATCGGAAGCGGATTTCAATCCCAACTCAACAAAGGCTTCGGTTTGTTTCAGATACCGCTCACTCAACCGGCTTTGTTCTAAAGCAAGATTCAGCAGTTTTCTCTCCAGAATCAGTTTATAATAAGCATCCGTCACTTGATATGCCAGTTCATTCTGCCTATTTTTCAATGCCCATTCGCTACGTTCCTTATTCATCTTCCGGAAGCGTACCTGATGAATGCGTGAAAAGCCTTCAAAAAGAGAAAGAGTCATATCAAGCCCCACAGTCCCTTCTTCAAAAGTTTCGTTGGTATATCCGTTCGTATCCGGATCGATAGAACGCCCAAAGCGTTTCCCTGTTTCTGCATTAACCGCTGCACGGGGAAGAAAAGCACCGACAGCAGCCATATAATCTGCCCGTGCCTCCTTTATATCTATCACACTGTTCCGCACAGAAGGATTCTGCTTCCATGCCAGACGAATGCACTCATCCAAAGTCATGCCGGACTGGGCCTGCACAAAATGCGGTAATAAGAATAAGGACAAAAAGAAAAGGTTTTTCATTCTTTATAATATATGCGATTGTGTGTTACGATGATTAGAAGGCAAATAGGATGCCACAATTTTTAAGTAATTGATTATTAGCCAAATGACCAATACGATTGCATTGCATCCGTCCAATTATTACACACCGCAACGTCCAACTTTTGGACGTTATCCATTATTTCATATTCTTCGGGAGCAATTTTCGGGCATTTAAGTAAGCCTTGCAGTAAATATGCCCGAAAACGTCTAATTATTGGACACTCGCTTGCAGAGGAAAGCAAAAACGAATATCTTTACCCCCAAACTTAAAGCATGGTTCAACCTGATAGATACCCCCAATCTTAGATATGGAAAACGGAACTATTTTAATAGTAGATGATAATAAAAGCGTGTTAGCTTCACTGGAGTTACTGCTCGAAAATGAGTTCGGTACAGTTCGCACCGCCGCCAATCCCAATCAAATCACCACGTTACTGACTACCACCTCTATCGACGTCGTTATCCTTGACATGAATTTCTCTGCCGGCATAAACAATGGCAATGAAGGACTGTACTGGTTAAAACAAATCCACGAAATCCGCCCATCTTTACCGGTGGTTATGCTGACTGCTTACGGAGACGTTGAATTGGCGGTAAAAGCACTAAAAAACGGGGCTACTGATTTTTTACTCAAACCTTGGGATAATCAGATTCTGATTCGGAAGATAAAGGAGGCTTATAAAAGTAACAACAGCAAAGCCAAAAGCGCTTCAAAGGCAACCGGCAAACAGGGGGATACCGAGAAACCGAGCAAACCGGAAATGTTGATCGGCCACTCTCCCGCAATGCTCCAGTTGATTAAAGTGGTCACGAAAGTAGCCAAAACCGACGCCAACATCCTGATCACAGGAGAGAACGGAACAGGAAAAGAGATGTTAGCCAAAGAGATACATCGTTTATCTCCCCGAAATTCCCGTCAAATGCTTGGCATTGATATGGGCGCTATCAGTGAATCACTCTTCGAAAGTGAACTGTTCGGACACGAACGCGGAGCGTTTACCGACGCATACGAAAGTCGCCCGGGAAAATTCGAAGCGGCCAACGGCAGTTCCCTCTTTATGGACGAAATCGGAAACCTTTCCATTGCACTGCAAGCCAAACTATTGACTGTACTACAGAACCGGAATGTCACCCGAATCGGAAGTAACAAAGTGATTCCCGTTGATATCCGGCTGATCTCTGCTACCAATAAAGATATTCCGGAAATGGTAAAGCAAGGACTGTTTCGGGAAGATTTGTTCTACCGTATCAACACCATTCATCTGGAAATCCCTCCTTTAAGGGAACGGGGAGACGATATCCTATTATTCATAGATACTTTCCTCCGTCGTTTTACTTCCAAATATCAACGGCCGGACATACGGATGCACGAGCAAACGATTGAGAAACTACGCTCCTATCACTGGCCGGGCAATATCCGCGAACTGCAACACGCCATCGAAAAAGCGGTGATCTTATGCGAAGGCAACGTGATACGCCCCAAAGATATTCTGGTAAAGCAAAGCTGGAAACCTCAGACGGCAAGTGTCGTCCCCAACCTGGAGGAAGTAGAACGGCAAGCCATCGAAACAGCAATCCTCCAAAACAATGGAAATCTGACAGCCGCCGCCGAACAATTAGGCATCAGCCGACAAACTCTCTATAATAAACTGAAACGATTCAAACCCTGAACAAGATGATATTCAGCCGACATATCTATTGGACCATATTGCTTCGTATCCTGCTCATCCTCGCAACTTCGGGAACAGGGCTGTGGCTCATCATCTCCCAACGTGGCATCATCATCGGTACGTTACTAATCATCTGCTCCTTGTTTCAAATCGGCGGAATAGTCACTTATCTCAATAACATCAACCGGAAACTCCGGCTTTTCTTTGATGCCATCGAGGACAGAGATAATACATTCAGCTACCCCGAGCAAGGAATAAACGAAGAGCAACAACAGCTGAACCGTTCACTGAACCGGATCAACGCCCTATTGGCACAAACCAAAATGGACTACCAGAAACAGGAACATTTCTACCGGTCTCTGCTGGAGAAAGTACCCAACGGAATCATAGCCTGGAACAACTCCAAGAAAATAATCTTCGTCAACAACACAGCGTTGACCTTACTAAACATCGAATCACTGACTCTATATTCCCAACTGGAAAATATCCTGCAGAATGAGAAGAACAGAAAAAGGCTCAGCCTCTCCCAAAGTCAGATGAAACTACAAGACGAAACAATCACCTTGCTTTCCATACAAGACATTGACGACCGGCTCAACGAAAACGAAAGTGAATCATGGAGCAAACTCAGTCATGTCCTGACTCATGAGATCATGAACACGATCGCTCCCATTATCTCACTGTCTCAGACACTGGCTTCCTATCCGGAAATCAGCGAGAAAGGAATCCGCGGGCTTCACATTATTCAGGCGCAAAGCGAACGGCTGATGGAATTTACCGAATCTTTCCGGCATCTGTCCTATCTTCCGCAGCCCGAAAAGCGTCTCTTTTCCCTATCCGACTTATTACACAATCTGGAGGAACTGCTTCAAACCAATTTTCAAGAAAACAATATCTCCTTTACACTCCGGTGCTCCCCCGAACCGATGATGACCGAAGGAGACGAAAAGCAACTGTCACAAGTGTTTCTCAATCTGTTGAAAAACGCCATGCAGGCATTGGAGGGGCATCCGCATGGAGAGCTTTCCCTGCAAGCAGAACAAGACGAACATATAGTCATAGACATCACCGACAATGGTCCCGGTATTCCTCCCGAAATTATGGACAAAGTATTCATCCCCTTTTTTACGACTAAATCAGAAGGTACAGGCATCGGACTAAGCCTGTGCAAAGAAATTATCCGCCGCCACGAAGGGCATTTGGCTATCAAAGAAAGCAGAGCCGGAAAAACGGTTTTTCATATTGAGCTCCCTTAAAAACAACATACGTAAACCTCATACCGGACATTCAAACTTTTTCCACTGTTCTTTTGTTTATAAAGCAGAATATCTAAATACATAATATGAGCATCAAAGAACAATACTGGAAATATTCCCTCATCGTCATCATACTATTTATGGGAATCATCATCTTCCGTCAGATCACTCCTTTTTTGGGAGGATTGCTGGGAGCACTCACTATTTATATTCTGGTACGCACACAAATGGCGCACCTGACGGAAAGATGGAAGTTGAAACGCAGCGTTGCCGCACTGCTGATTACGGCAGAAACGGTTATGGTGTTTCTGGTTCCGCTCGGACTGACAGTCTGGCTATTGGTCAGCAAACTTCAGGACATCAATCTGGACCCGCAAACATTCATTGCCCCTATGCAGCAGGTAGCAGAGTTTATCAAAGAAAAAACGGGGTATGACGTGCTGGGAAAAGATACTTTGTCATTCATTGTCTCCATCCTTCCCCGCATCGGACAGATAATAATGGAAAGCATCAGCAGCCTTGCCATCAACCTGTTTGTCATGGTATTCGTACTGTACTTTATGCTGATAGGAGGAAAAAAGATGGAGGCTTATGTAAATGACATTCTCCCGTTCAATGAGGCGAATACACAGGAAGTTATTCACGAAATCAATATGATTGTACGTTCCAATGCCATCGGCATACCTCTGTTAGCCATTATTCAAGGAGGGGTCGCCATGATAGGGTATCTTATCTTCGGAGCACCTAATATACTGGTATTGGGATTTCTGACCTGCTTTGCCACCATCATTCCAATGGTGGGAACTGCCTTGATATGGTTTCCCGTAGCTGCCTATCTTGCTGCAACCGGAGACTGGTTCAACGCTATCGGACTTGCCGCATACGGTGGCATAGTTATATCTCAGTCCGATAACCTGATCCGATTCATCCTGCAGAAGAAAATGGCGGATACCCATCCGCTGATTACGATATTCGGAGTCGTTATCGGTTTGCCGTTATTCGGATTTATGGGAGTCATCTTCGGTCCGTTGCTGCTTTCATTATTCTTTCTATTCGTCGATATGTTCAAGAAAGAATATCTGGATTTACGAAATAACCTTCCTGCGAGATGACGGAGCTACCAAAAAAATGCGTACTTTTGCAGTCGTAAAAACGACACTTATATCCAATGGAAGCATTTACATTCAATACTGTCGAACTGATTCTTTTATCGGCGGCAGGTATTCTTTTTATCATTCAGCTCATTTATTATTTCGGCTTGTACAATCGGATACATACCCGCAATAAGGCTGTACGCAAAGAAGCAGTGCATTTCACACAAGAGATGCCTCCGCTTTCCGTGATTCTTTGTGCACGCAACGAAGCTGATAACCTACGTAAAATCTTACCTGCCATTCTCGAACAGAACTATCCGCAGTTCGAAGTGATTGTTATCAACGATGCTTCTACGGATGAGACAGAAGATGTACTGGGATTTATGGAAGAGAAATATCCTCACCTCTATCACAGCTTCACTCCCGACAGCGCACGCTACATCAGTCATAAGAAACTTGCCCTGACATTGGGCATCAAGGCCAGCAAACACGACTGGCTGGTATTTACAGAAACAAACTGTATGCCTGCAAGCAAGGATTGGCTCAGACTAATGGCACGTAACTTCACTTCACAGACTCAGGTAGTGCTGGGATACAGCGGTTACGACCGGACCAAAGGATGGCTGCACAAACGGGTAGCCTTTGACACGTTATTCCAGTCTCTGCGTTATTTATGCTTTGCACTGGCAGGAAAGCCATACATGGGCATCGGACGTAACATGGCTTACCGGAAAGAATTATTCTTCCAGAGAAAAGGCTACTCCACTTATCTGAACCTGCAACGCGGGGAAGATGATTTATTCATCAACCAGATAGCCACCCCATCCAACACACGTGTAGAAACGGATATCAATGCAACTATGCGGATACAACCGGTATACAGCTACAAAGAATGGAAAGAAGAAAAGATAAGCTATATGGCTACCGCACGCTTTTATCACGGTGTACAGCGCTATTTGTTAGGATTCGAGACTTTCTCCCGTCTGCTGTTTTACGCTGCCTGCATCGCGGGTCTTGTATTCGGCATCCTCAACAACCATTGGCTGGCTGCCGGAATTGCATTACTGATCTGGCTGTTCCGCTATACCGTACAGGCAATCATCATTAATCGGACAGCCAAAGAAATGGGCGGAGACAGGAAATATTATTTCTCCCTGCCGGTTTTCGATCTCCTCCAGCCCATCCAGTCGCTCAAATTCAAACTTTACCGTTCTTTCCGCAGGAAAGGGGACTTTATGAGAAGATAGGCAACTGCTAATTACATGGGCCGCTGCATATAGATCGCATCCGAACCATCATGATAATAGTTTGGCTTTACTCCCACGGGAATAAAGCCATTTTTCATATATAGCTTGATGGCAGGCGTATTCGACTCTTTTACTTCGAGCGTAATCTTTGCCGCCTTACATTCAAGAGCTGTCTCAATCGTCCGCTCCATGAGCAACTGTCCCAGCTTCCTTCCTCTGCAATCCGGATGAACAGCTATCGAATATATCCGCAGATAACGGGTTCCCGCATGAAACAATAATGAGACATAGGCGATCACCCGCTCCTGCTCCACCACCACATAAAAGGTACCCTTGGAACGGCAGATCAGATAAACAAACTGTTCTCTCGAAAAACTATCTTCCTGAAAACATTCCTGCTCTATCTCCAGAATGGCAGGAATGTCTCCCGCTTTTGCCTGGCGGAGGTGCATCGTCGGTTCCATCACTAATAATGTTTCATTTCCAGCGCCTGCTCAAAGTGATTCAACAGACGGTAATACATTTCGTCACCGATAATCGCATCTTCCAGTTCATGATCAATACTCGGATTATCGTTGATTTCGATCACGTAAGCCTTATCATCGACCATCTTCAAATCCACTCCATACAAGCCTTTTCCGATGAGATTGGCAGCCTTTATCGCCGTATCCAGTACCACACGCGGCACTTGATAGATAGGAATCGTATCCACCAGTCCGCAGCGGCTCCTGCCCGAATCATAATGGCAGTAAATCTGCCAATGACCTTTTGCCATATAATACTTGCAGGCATACAAAGGTACTCCGTTCAGCAGACCGACACGCCAGTCAAACTCCGTAGGCGTAAATGCCTGCGCCAACAAGATAGCCGACTTCTCGAAAAGAAGTTCAAGACTTGTTTTCAGTTCTTCTTCATTGGACACCTTTTTCATGCCAATGGAATAGGAACCGTCCGGTATCTTCAAGATAAAAGGAGCACCAACCTGCTCACTGATCTGCTCGAACGAGTTCTCATTGGACTGAAAAATCAACGTAGACTTCGGTGCCGGAATCTTTTCTTTCTCAAAAAGTTCTTTCAGATAAACCTTATTGGTACACCGGATGATAGACAACGGATCATCAATAACGACCATCCCATTCTGGGCGGCCAACTGTGACAAATGGAATGTATAATGATTCAGCGAGGTCGTTGTCCGGATAAACAGCGCATCAAATTCCAACAGACGCATCGCATCATCCTCTGTAATCATTTCAACGTGGATATTCATCTTCTTGGCCACCTCGGAGAGTTTATGCAAAGCGCCTTTGTTGCTGGGCGGAAATTTCTCTTTCGGATCGATCAGTACCGCCAAGCTATATCTCGGAGCTTTTGCCGACTTAGGCGCACGCCATATTTTCTTATTAAAGTTATCCAGCGTATTGGCAAAGAAGTCCTGTTCCTCATCATCCAACCGGTTCAAAGGCAAGAACTGAATACTTTCAATCTGATTCTTGGGATGAGTGTTCAGAGCGACTCTCAACAAAGGGCAGGGATAGTTCTCGAAAATGAAGCGGGCCACTCTTTCCAGCCCTTTCTCACGGCATTTCCCGAAATAGATATTCAGATACCAGATATCACTTTTGACCCCGTTCTTCTGAATCCATTGATAACACAACGCCTGCAGACTTCGGTCCATGCGGATTCCTGTCCCCGTCTCCAGTTTGTTGATGATGTCAACATCGGGAATCACCCGTTGTCCTCTCGTCTGGGCAAGCAACGAACAGTAATACCCTTCGGAGTTATAGCTGTAATCATTGCTAAGATTAATAACTAACTTCCGGTCTTTTTCAACCGGCTTGTTCTTCAGATAGTCGGAAACAGTCAGGATACTTTTCGTCTCACAATACGGCTTCCAGTCATCCGGATTATCCAACAGAATTAACACATTATTCATAATGGTTAAAAATTAAACCTACAAGAGGATATTAAGTAAATCGGGCGCAAATATAGACATATTATTCACTCTACATCACGCTACGGTCTAAATTATTTTTGCAGCAAAAAAAGAAAAGAAAAAGAGAAGATTACTCGTACCGCATGGAGCTTGCAGGATTGATCTTCGTTATCAAGTAAGAAGGTCCGATCAGCATCAGAACCGATGCCAGCAACGTACCTGCATTGATCAAAAGGAAGAACCAGACATTGAAAGAAACCGATACCGTATCAACATAATAATTCTCCGGATCGAGCTTAAATATTCCGAATTGGGACTGGATAAAACAGAATGCCAGTCCAATCGCATTGCCCCAAAGCATCCCCTTGCCGATGAGAAAGACGGCAAACCAAAGGAAAGTCTTGCGAATCGTAAAATTATCGGCTCCCAGCGCTTTCAGTATTCCGATCATATTGGTGCGTTCTATGATAATAATCAGCAAACCGGAAATCATGGTAAAGCCGGCAACTCCTATCATCAGGAAAAGGATTACCCATACATTCAGATCAAGCAGATTGAGCCATTCAAATATCTGGGGATTCAGTTGCTCGATGTTGCGTACAAAATACACGCCTCCAAACTTATCGCGCTGACTATCCGTATCAACGGCTATCTCGTAAGTGATATCTTCCAGTTTATCATAGTCGCGCACCTGCAGTTCCACACCGCTCACCTGCTCCGGTTCCCAGCCATTCAGGCGGTTCACCAAATAAAGGTCAGTCAGCAGAAACAGATTATCATACTCCGAGAAATTGGTCTGATAGATGCCTGCAATCGTCAAGCGCCGGGCACGGATATTATCCTGAATATAATAGGTATATATCTTATCTCCCAGCTTCAGCTTCATTTTGGTAGCCAGCGCCTTGGAGATAAGTACCTGATTACTCGAAGCCGAATCGCTGAACGCAGGAATCTCCCCTTCCACCAGATACTCCTGCATAAAACTCGGATCAAACTCCGGTCCGACACCTTTCAGTACCATTCCCTGAAAAGCATCATCCGTTTTTATCATCCCCGGCTTGGTAGAATAACGTTGCACATGGCTTACTTGGGGATAACCGGAAAGAGCAGTCATCATACTGTCCCCCACCGCAATCGGATGAGTCTCATAAGAATTGACCGCATCCAGATTCGCTATCTGAATGTGCGACCCGAACCCGATGACTTTATTCCTTACCTCACTTTTAAACCCTATGACTACCGCCACCGCAATAATCATAACAGCCAACCCTATGGCAATACCAGCCATAGCAATGAGGACCGCAGGACGTGAAACCTGCTTTCCACCATCGCTCTCGCGATAAATACGACGGGCTATAAAAAGAGATAATGACAATTCTTTTAAGTATTAAGTAATAGGTATTAAGTATTAGCCGTAGCTTATTTAGAGATTAAGTATTAAGTGTTATATTAAGTATTAAGTCATTACCTTATGATATATTATCAATCTTATAATATCTCATACGCCAACCAGCGTCTACGGTTAATACTTAATACCTATTACTTAATACTTATTTCCTATTCCGTTCTTCCCGGATACACCTCCAACGCCTTTTGCAGGATGAAAAGCGCACGGGTCAAATCTTCTTTCTTCAATACGTAGGCGATACGCACTTCATTGATGCCGGAGCCCGGAGTAGTATAGAAACCGGAAGCCGGTGCCATAAATACGGTCTGGCCTTCGTATTCAAAGTCAGAAAGACACCATGCACAGAACTTGTCCGAGTCGTCTACGGGGAGTTTGGCTACGGTATAGAAAGCCCCCATCGGAATCGGAGAATAAACGCCCGGAATACGGTTCAATCCATCAATTAAGCATTTACGCCGTTCTACGTATTCATCATACGTCTCACGTGAATATTCTTCCGGAGCATCCAAAGAAGCCTCAGCGGCAATCTGTCCGATCAAAGGAGGACTCAGACGAGCCTGACAGAATTTCATAACAGCGTCACGTATCTCTTTGTTCTTGGTAATCAATGCACCGATACGGATTCCGCACTCCGAATAACGCTTGGAAACTGAATCGATCAGCACTACATTATTCTCGATACCTTCCAGATGACAGGCAGAGATATAAGGAGAGCCGGTATAAATAAATTCACGATATACTTCGTCAGAGAAGAGGAAGAGGTCGTACTTCTTCACCAGGTCACGGATCTGATTCATTTCCCGACGTGTATACAGATAACCGGTCGGGTTGTTCGGATTACAAATCAGGATAGCCTTGGTACGTTCATTGATCAGTTCTTCGAATTTCTCTACTTTCGGCAGGGAGAAACCTTCTTCAATGGTCGTTGCAATCGTACGGATCTTTGCTCCGGCAGAGATGGCAAATGCCATGTAGTTGGCGTATGCAGGTTCCGGAACAATGATTTCATCTCCCGGATTCAGGCAGGAAAGGAAGGAAAAAAGTACCGCTTCCGAACCTCCCGATGTAATGATTATATCGTCAGCCGTCAGGTTGATGTTGAACTTTGCATAATATCCCACAAGTTTCTCGCGATAGCTTCGGTTTCCGGCACTGGGGCTATATTCCAGCACTTTACGGTCGATGTTGCGTATCGCGTCAATCGCGGCCTGAGGAGTGGGCAGATCAGGCTGTCCGATGTTCAGGTGAAACACATGGACTCCGCGTTGCTTGGCAGCGTCTGCCAAAGGAGCCAGTTTTCTGATAGGAGATGCAGGCATCTCGTTTCCGCGAATGGATATGGTTGGCATAATTTTAACTACAAATTACTAATTACTATTTACTTTTTCTACTTGGAGCTGCAAATGTACGCAATAATTTGAATACAGAGACATAAAAACTTTAAAAACCTTAGCAAGGTTAAAATCGTTATGGTAATTTGAAAAGAAAGCTATACATTTGTCATACGGAAAACTTAAAACAATATCATAATGACCATACACCTTATCTCATTTGCTTCAATACTTCACAAACAAGCCTCGCTGCGCAATTCGCACGAAGCAATTCTAAGTGAACTTGAAAAATATTACACTGTCAAACTCATCGATTATCAAGATATGGATAAGTTGGGCAGTGATGATTTCAAAATCATTTTTATCGCTACCGGAGGTGTGGAAAGACTGGTCATCCAGCACTTCGAACGTCTTCCCCGCCCCGCCATTTTATTGGCCGATGGCATGCAGAACTCACTTGCTGCGGCATTGGAAATATCTACATGGCTCCGTGGAAGGGGAATGAAGAGTGAAATTCTTCATGGAGAATTACCGTCTATTATTCAACGTGTACATATACTATATAATAATTTCCGCGCGCAGCGTTCTTTGTTCGGCAAGCGTATCGGAGTCATCGGTACTCCTTCTTCGTGGCTGGTTGCCAGCAATGTGGATTATCTTCTGGCAAAACGCCGTTGGGGAATCGAATATATAGATATTCCGCTGGAAAGGGTTTATGAACATTTTAAACAAATCACAGATGATCAGGTAGGCGCGTCCTGCGCCGCCGTTGCTTCGCAGGCGCTTGCCTGCCGCGAGGGAACTCCCGAGGATTTAATCAAAGCAATGCGATTATACAGGGCCATCAAGAGAATTTGCGAAGAAGAGAAGCTGGAAGCGCTGACATTAAGCTGCTTCAAACTGATCGATCAAATTGATACGACCGGCTGTCTGGCATTGTCATTGCTGAATGATGACGGTATCATGGCAGGCTGTGAGGGAGATCTCCAGTCTATCTTCACTCTTCTGGCAGTTAAGGCGCTGACAGGAAAAGAAGGATTCATGGCAAATCCATCCACCATCAATACGCGAACCAATGAATTAATACTGGCACATTGCACTATAGGACTCAAACAGACGGAAAGATATATTATCCGCAATCATTTTGAGACAGAGAAAGGTATCGCCATTCAAGGACTGCTGCCGACAGGTGACGTGACTATCGTAAAATGTGGAGGCGAATGTCTGGATGAGTATTACCTGTCTACCGGAACTCTAACCGAGAATACGAATTATATCAATATGTGCCGCACGCAGGTGCGTATCCGCATGAATACTCCGGCGGATTATTTCCTGAAAAACCCGCTAGGCAATCATCATATTATGATTCATGGGAATTATGAAGAAGCTTTGAATGAGTTCCTGTTATCGAATGCCTGCAAAAGGACGGAATAGGGGATCGAAACAGAGGCTCTGTTATAGATAAATGCAGGCTCTGTCAGCAGTTGACGGAGCCTGCATTTATTATAAACAGAAGCTCTGTTTTATTGTAACAGAGGCATATCTTTCCACTGTCCGCCGTGCCACTCCACCACTGTGTCAAAACCGACTTTCTTCAAGGTTGCCAATGCTTCGGCACGACTGTTATTAATCCGTTCCGGATAATGGGCATCACTATTCACCTGTACCCGAATACCCAATTCTCTCAATAAAGGGAAATAGCGTTCGTTCGGATAGAAAGTTCCCAAATCATGATAAGACTTGGTATTAATTTCAACGATATATCCATGACGGGCTATTTCTGCAAAATAATCGCGAACCAACGCATCATACCACGGTTCGTCCAATAATCCCGGACGATAGCAAGAGGCATTATAGTGCATCTTATCTGCATGACCAAGGATATCAAAACCTCCCAGCTCGACCATACGGAGCAGATTCTTATAATAAAGGTGGACAACGTAATCGAGATCACCTTCAAAATGCGCATCTATCAATTGACGGAATATATCGGCAGGGGTATCGATATCCACGACTTTGCCCTGCGGAGAATAGAGCATATGCACAGAACCAATCCGATAATCGAGCGGCAATTCCTGAAAACGAGGGATAGCGGGATGGCTCTCTTCATTCAGATAGTCTATTTCGAGTCCGATGGCAAGCTCTATTTTATCGGCATATTTCTCCTTCAGACGAGCAAATTCGGAAAGGTAATCATCCATCCGGTCCCACTCCATCGTCCATGCTGTAGAAAATGGCAGAGGAGCGTGAGAAGAAATGCCATAAGAAGAAAAGCCTTCACTAATGGCAAAACGGATAAAATCTTCCATATTAGCTCGTCCGTCACAATATAAGCAGTGACTATGGTAATTGGTCAGGTTTGTCATATCGGTCTATGTTATTTCGGTTATTATCAGGTTGTTTCAGTTATTACAGTTTCTTTCCGTTCAGATTCATGTCAGCCTTCTATCTCGCTCAGTTCCAGCCAGCGCATGGTCTTTTCGTCAATCAGATCATTCACTTCGGGCAGACGTTTCGACTTTTCAGTCAGTTCGTCTACAGAAAGCATTCCGCTGCAAAGCAGTTCTTCAATCTGTGCCTTCTCCGCTTCCAGTTCCGCTATTTCTTTTTCCAGTTGTTCGAACTCACGCTTTTCCTTGAAGCTCATTTTCCGCTTATCGTTCAGACGGACACGGGCGGTCTTCTCTTCCTGCGGCTTTTCCGCTTCCTTTTCTTTCTGTGCCTTGGCTTCTTTCCAGTCACGGTAATCGCTATAGTTTCCGGGGAAGTCACGGATATCTCCCTGTCCGTTGAATACCATCAGATGGTCTACTACCTTATCCATAAAGTAGCGGTCGTGGGAAACGACTATGACACAGCCCTTGAAGTTCTGCAGATACTCTTCGAGCACATTCAGAGTGATGATGTCCAGGTCGTTGGTAGGCTCATCGAGCACGAGGAAGTTGGGATTACGCATCAGCACCGTGCACAGGTAAAGGCGGCGGCGCTCTCCCCCACTCAGTTTATAGACATAGCTATGCTGCATTTCGGGAGTAAACAGGAAATGCTGCAGGAATTGCGAAGCCGTCAGCTTCTTTCCATTCCCCAGTTCGATCACTTCGGCTATATCCTGCACGACATCAATCACCTTCATTTGTTCGTCGAACTGGAGACCGTCCTGCGAGTAATAGCCGAAACGGACAGTTTCGCCCACATCCACCGTTCCGCTGTCGGGTTTGACCTGTCCCATCAATATTTTGATAAAAGTAGATTTACCCGTTCCGTTATTTCCTACAATTCCCATCTTCTCGTAACGGGCAAAGATATAGGAAAAATCATCCAGAATCTTCAGGTCGCCGTAGCTCTTGAACAGATGATCGGCTTCGAATATCTTGCTTCCGATATAAGAGGCCTTTACTTCCAGTTTTACGTTGTCATTGTTGAAACGTTGCTTGGCAACCTTCTCCAGTTCATAGAAGGCATCTTCACGGTATCGGGCTTTGTGTCCGCGTGCCTGCGGCATCCGGCGCATCCAGTCGAGTTCCGTACGATAGAGGTTATTGGCACGTTCTATTTCCACGCTTTTAGCCTCGATGCGTTCCTGACGTTTCTCCAGATAATAGCTGTAGTTACCTTTATATTGATAAATCTGCTGATTGTCAATTTCGATAATCTCCGAGCAGACACGATCGAGGAAATAACGGTCGTGCGTCACCATCAGCAGGCTCAGGTTGGTGCGACGCAGGTAGTCCTCCAGCCATTCGGTCATGTCCAGGTCCAGATGGTTGGTAGGCTCATCGAGAATCAGCAAATCCGGTTCGGTGATCAGGGCGTTGGCTAAGGCTACACGTTTCAGCTGTCCGCCGGAAAGCTGCTTCACCTGCTGGTCAAAGTTACGGATTTTCAGTTGGGACAGAATTTGCTTGGCTTTCTGCTCATATTCCCATGCTTTCTCCTGGTCCATGCGTGCCAAGAGGTCTTCCAGTCCCGGATGCCCTTCGGTTTCCATACATCGTTCGTACTCTTTAATCAGTTCGACGGTGCTGTTGCCGTGATGGAAACAGGCTTCGAGAACGGTCAGTTCTTCGGGATACTGCGGGTCTTGTTCCAGATAATCCACACGAAGGTCACGGCGGAAGACGATGTTTCCGCTGTCATACCCTTCTTTTCCGGCGATGATATTCAGTAAGGTTGTTTTTCCGCTGCCGTTCTTGGCGATTAATCCGACGCGTTGCCCCTCGGCAATGCCAAAAGATATATTTTCAAAAAGAACCAAGTCGCCGAAGGACTTGGTCAGGTTGTCTACTTGTAAATAAGGTACTGCCACGTAATTTAGTGATTAGCTGGTTCGTGATTTAGTGATGATCGATTGCCGATTGATATGCTTCGGCAATGTTGCAGGGTTGGCCGGCCTTAACTTTGCTCCATGCGATTTTCATCGGGTCGATGGTCCGGCCTTGGTATTCGAGTACGGGGACTTCCCGATTGCCGTCAATCAAGGTTTTCCACTCCATGCCTTCCACTTCGTTAGTCAGAATCGCGCATACCGTTATACCGATGGCGAGCCATTCATCTTTCTTCTTGGGGCTGATCTTACCGCTGTCTATCACTTGCTGAATCTTCTCCAAGTCCTCTTCCACTCCCTGAAAGTCTTTTTTGAGTTCCTGTTTGACGGTAGATACTACCCACTCGTAGCCTTCATTGATCTGATAGATTTCCGATAGGCGGACGGGAATCAGTTCTGCGGGATATTTCTCGCCTTCCTTGCGGGCTTCCAGTGTAGCGATGACCTCTTCCGCTTCCTTGGTGCTTCCGCCTTTGGGTACGGTGAAAGAACATTCAAAAGCGATATTGCCGGTTCCTGTTATCCACAGGTGAGAAGTATAATAAGTGCCCTCTTCCTGAAACATTTCTTTACTGTAGGCACAGTCCCATGTACCGATTTTCACCAATGAAGCCGAATCGTTTTCTTTCAGTTCCTGACGGATGGCATCTTTACCGTATGAGGCGTTGCCTTTAAAAGCTGATATACGAAAGTTGCCCGTCCATACATCGGGGTTATAGAAAAGAAAAGAGCCTTCGCCATCTTCAAACTCGTTCCAGTCCGACGGATAATTCATCGAAAACCATGCTCCGGGGGAGATAAATTTCTTGCCTTGCATCCTTTTTCATTAAATGATTACTTGGGCAAAAATACGAATTAAAAATGAATTTCACTTTCCTATCGGCTGTATTTTCCTCCGTACTTCTTTGGAAATCTCCAGAAACATATAGTTCAGCTTTCCGGAATGGATGCCTGCTTCATTGTCTTTGTACTTTTTGTTGGCGTACTGTTTGGATTTCTCGAAAGTGAGCAGTGACATTTCGTTCTGCGATTTGCCGACCATGGTAGAGTCCAGTTGTTCATCCGGGAAGAAGTCGTCGAGGTCTACATCACCAATCATCGTCGTTTCGAGGAAGTTCATGTCCTTATGGGAGTTGTCGGTGTAATATCCTACGAACATATGCCCCGGTGTACGTACCAGTATCGGTTCGATATTGATAGCCCGAAGGAGCGAAGCGAACAGTACGCTGCCGTCCACACAGTTGATCTGCGACGATTCCAGCGCATCGTCAAAGGTGCGGACACGTTGCGAGAAAACGACATTGCTCGAAAGGCTCGTATTGGATACGGAACTGTAGCGGAACTTACGTTTCTGTAAGATGTTCCAAAGTGCGTACACCTGCTTGTCTACCGCACCTTTGGCCGTGCTCTGGTAGCCCAGGAAACGATTCACGATGCGGGTATTCAGCGCTTCACGAAGCAGCTGGTCGATCATCGGATTCTCTTCGTTGACGTATGCGGCAAAAAAGATACTGGTATCGTAAAACTTCGTCCCGTTCGCCACATAACCCAACAGGCATTCATTGACGCTACGCACCGAAAACGTACGTACCCGTTGTCCCAAGTCTTTCCCGTTCATCTCCACTTTTACGGCTACGCTCACCGGTTCCGCCTGTGCGTTATTCTTCAGTGCCTCGTAATTCCAGATGATATCGGGATAAATAGTATATTCCGTCCTCGGCTTGTTCAGCACAAATTCCGACACGGAACGGGAAAAGAAAGGGGTCTCGGCAACCTCTATCCGCACCCGGCTATAAGCAGTCCTTGACTTCACCCGAACGGCGATGCACGATTTCGGATTTCCGAGACAGGTAGAATCCGAAGGAGTAATCACCTGCGCGTCCGTAGTGGCTACCGACAGGATGGCCGACGGAAAGATATTTCCTCCCAGATCGTCTACGATCTCAAAGCCGGAATTAAAAGAAGTATATTTAAAGACGGAGATTCCCCCGATAAGAAGAAGCAGTACAATCACCCCTCCTACCACTTCGCGTCTATATCGTTTCAAGTCTATTTTTATCATGATCTGCAAACTGTGTATTTATTATCCTATCGCTACACAAAGATAACAAATAACAGACGGTTTTTCCTCGCATATCCCATAAAAACTTTCAAATATCATCCCGATGCCCGCATTCAGCGGAATGTAATACGATTGTAATATTTGTTTCATCCGCCCGTAACAAAGTCTTCTCATCTTTGTCCCGAAATAAAAAAAAGCTTAACTTTGTCATATCACATTAATACATATATCATATGAACGATTACCGTATTTTAGTTGTCGACGATGAAGAAGACCTCTGTGAGATTCTGAAATTCAATCTTGAAAACGAAGGTTATGAAGTGGATACCGCCAACTCCGCCGAAGAGGCTCTGAAGATGGATATCAGCAGTTACCACCTGATTCTTCTGGACGTGATGATGGGGGAAATCTCCGGTTTCAAGATGGCAAACATGCTGAAGAAAGACAAGAAAACAGCCAGAGTGCCCATCATCTTCATCACAGCCAAAGATACCGAAAACGATACTGTAACAGGCTTCAATCTGGGAGCGGACGATTATATCTCCAAGCCTTTCTCCCTGCGCGAAGTGATCGCCCGTGTGAAAGCCGTACTGAGGCGTACCGCCACGATGGAGACGGAAAAGGCGCCCGAACGCCTGACTTACCAGTCACTCGTGATCGACATCACCAAGAAGAAGGTAAGCATAGATGACGAAGAAGTGCAGTTGACGAAGAAAGAATTTGAAATACTGCTTCTGCTGGTGCGGAACAAAGGACGCGTCTTCTCCCGTGAAGACATTCTGGCACGCATCTGGAGCGACGAAGTATACGTACTCGATCGTACCATTGATGTGAATATCACCCGTTTACGGAAGAAAATTGGCGAATATGGCAAGTGCATCGTTACCCGCCTGGGATACGGATACTGCTTTGAAGCCGAATAATCAAGAAGTATGAATCTACCTGTCAAGCAAAAACATTTCCTCTCTTTCAGCCGGAAGTTATTCCTTTCGGTGATCTCGCTGTTTCTGGTATTTGCCTTTTGTTTCATCGCCTACCAGTATCAACGCGAAAGAGAATATAAAGTCGAGTTACTCAACACACAGCTCCAGAACTATAACAGCCGCTTGTACGAACGGCTGAACAGTAATCCCGCCATCGAAGAAACGACTGAAAAGTATATCCGCGACCACGCATTGGAGGACTTGCGCGTCACACTGATCGACTTGCAGGGAAATGTGATCTATGACAGTTATCAGACTACCGACCAGCAACTGGAGAACCATCTCAACCGCCCCGAAGTTCAGAAAGCCTTGAAAGACGGAACCGGTTTTGACGTACGCCGCACCTCGGAGACCACCGGGCTACCGTATTTCTATTCGGCAACCCGCTACGGAGATTATATCATCCGCTCGGCACTGCCATATAATGTAAGCCTCATCAATAATCTGCAGGCAGACCCGCATTACTTATGGTTTACGGTCATTGTGTCGCTGTTGCTCATGGTGATCTTCTACAAATTCACCAACAAACTGGGAACTTCTATCAGCCAGCTCCGCGAGTTTGCCATGCGTGCAGACCGTAACGAACCGATAGAGATGGCGATGCAGTCCGCTTTTCCGCATAATGAGCTGGGAGAGATTTCGCAGCACATCATCCAGATATACAAGCGTCTGCACGAAACGAAAGAGGCACTCTACATCGAACGCGAGAAACTGATTACCCATCTTCAGATTTCGCATGAAGGGCTGGGCATATTCACCAAAGACAAAAAAGAGATTCTGGTCAACAACCTCTTTACTCAATACAGTAACCTGATTTCGGACTCTAACCTGGAAACGACAGAGGAAGTATTCGCCATCAGCGAACTGAAAGACATCATTCATTTCATCAACAAGAACCAGCAGCAACGCTCGCGGGGAAAAGACGAAAAGCGTATGTCCGTCACAATCAACAAAAACGGACGCACCTTTATCGTGGAATGTATCATCTTTCAGGACGCCAGCTTCGAGATTTCGATCAATGACGTCACGCAGGAAGAAGAGCAGGTACGTCTGAAGCGCCAATTAACCCAGAACATTGCCCATGAACTGAAAACTCCCGTAAGCAGTATCCAAGGTTATCTGGAAACGATTGTCAACAACGAGAATATCTCACGTGACAAGATAAATACGTTCCTCGAACGGTGTTACGCACAGAGCAACCGCCTCAGCCGGCTGCTACGCGACATATCCGTACTGACCCGCATGGACGAAGCCGCCAACATGATAGACATGGAACGGGTAGACATCAGCGTACTGGTAGGAAACATCATCAATGAAGTTTCTCTGGAACTGGAAGAAAAGCACATCAGCATCGTGGATTCACTAAAGAAGGGTATCCAGATCAAAGGCAATTACTCCCTGCTCTACTCCATCTTCCGCAACCTGATGGACAATGCCATCGCATACGCCGGAACCAATATTCAGATAAACATCAACTGTTTCCGTGAAGATGAGAATTACTATTATTTCAGCTTCGCAGATACGGGTATCGGTGTCTCTCCGGAACATCTGAACCGCCTTTTCGAACGTTTCTACCGGGTGGACAAAGGGCGTTCACGCAAACTCGGCGGAACCGGTTTAGGGCTTGCCATCGTAAAGAATGCTGTGATCATACACGGAGGAAACATTTCTGCCAAGAATAATCAAGGCGGCGGACTGGAATTTGTCTTCACGCTGGCGAAAGAGAAATAAACAGCTTGGTTTTTCTTTATTCACAGTGCAGTCAAACAATCAGCCAATCTCCCAGATTCCGTTTCCCGGCATCAAAGGACACACCGACTTTCACCAGTCGTCTGCCATCCACAGTGTAGGGCAAAAGGTAACCTTTTTCATCAATCTGCTTCAGAGCGTCTTCGGCGGTGCCGGTGAGTTTAAATTCGAACACATAGATGTAGTCCGCAGTCTTTACTACCGCATCGGCACGGCCGATAGCGGTACGGACTTCCGCTTGCGTGAATTGCCCCATGAGTTTGAAGACGAGATAGAATACAACTTGATAATGACGTTCCGTTTTCTCGTTCAGTTCGTAAGGAAAATCGGCGAAGAAACAGGACAGACGAGTGAGGAAAGCTTCCGTTTCGCCCGTTTCCAGTTCATGCACAAATTTCCCGATATAAAAGGTAGTATCGGTGGATGCGACAGGGGTATAGAAAGGAGCGACAAAATTGAGGAAACCATATTTCACCTCTTCGTTAGGAAACCCCAGCGTATATGTACGAAAACGTTGGTCGAACGACTTTATAGTCAGGTATCCGCTTTGATAAATCATCGGAACAGGATTGGAGATATTCGCCCTGTCGTCACTCAATGAAGCAGAAGAGACTTCAATACCGTCCAATTCGCGAAGGTCAAAATTTGTCTTCTTTAGGATCTCTACCAGAAAAGTAGGCGTTCCGCTGGCAAACCAATAGTCACCGAAACGCGACTTAGCAAGGGCATTGAGCACACTGAAAGGATTGAGCATGGGAGTAAATCCTTTCTCAGGAGTGAAGCGGTAACCGTCATACTGGCGGGTGAGTTGCTCTATAGCTTCGTCATAATTGGTTTCAGCCTGGAGAGCTAGTTCTTGCAATTCAGGTACAAAAACGGTTTCGATTTCCGTACGTGTCATGCCGCAAAGGGTGTTGTACTCAAGGTCGAAGCTGATATCATTCAACTGGTTAAGCGTGCTGAAAATGCCCATCTGCGCAAACTTCGTTACTCCGGTGATAAAGACAAACTGAAGATAAGGGTCAGCATCTTTGAGTACAGTATAGAAAGCGGTCAGCGTTTTACGGAAGTCTTCTTGCAAATCAGGTTTATCGAATGTCTGAAGCATGGGTTTGTCATATTCGTCTACGAGTACGACCACACGGCGTCCGGTCTGTTCGTATGCACGTCGGATAATGGTAATGAAGCGTCCGGAGTAGGTCATTGTGCCTTTATCTACTCCATACATCTCTTCCCAACTTTCCAGTTGCAGTTCAAGCATTCTTTCCAATCGTTCCCTACTGTCATATTTCTCAGCATTCAAGCTTAGGTGCAACACCGGGTATTCGAACCAGTTCTGCTCCAATTTCTCGATAGCGAGTCCTTCGAAAAGTTCTTTCTTCCCCTTGAAATAAGCTTCAAGCGTGGAAAGCAACAGGCTCTTCCCGAAACGCCGGGGACGACTGAGGAAATAAGGCTTCCCTTTCGTTACGAGACGATAGACCAGTTCTGTTTTATCGACATAAAGATATCCTTCCGAGCGAAGAAATTCGAAACTTTGTATCCCTATCGGGAGCTTACGGAGCGTTTTAACAGGTGCGTTCATATCAGCTTTTATTAAAAAATAACCAATGCTACGGGCAAAGATAACAAATTCGATGCAGATTCCACCCGAAGGGAAGAGATTATTTAGCCCTATTCACACAAAGTCGGCTGTATCGATAAAAAATACGAAGCCGCATATCCAGTTTTCAAAACTTACCGGAATATCGGTATGTTTTTTCACATAGTTTTCATACCTTTGCTTTCGAAAGTAAGTTTAAACCAACCAATTGTCATGAAAACAAACATAAGCCTTATACTCATTCTGTGCCTTCTTCTTGGCGCCTGTAAAAACGGGAATGCTTCAAGTCAAAGCAAAAGCGAAACACCGCAAGATACCATTAAGGCTATTAAGATGCCCGCCATCCCGCAAATGATGACAGCACCGGAACAACGGGCCGACTTTCTGGCCAAGCATTATTGGGACAATGTAAACTTTGCCGACACCAACTATATCCACCATCCGGAAGTAACGGAACAAGCGTGGGCAGATTATTGCGACTTGCTGAACCACGTACCGCTTGAAACAGCCCAACAAGCCATGCGCAATGTAATCGACCGGACCAATGTGGACAAGAAGGTGTTTACATATATCACCGACCTGGCAGACAAGTATCTGTATGATCCCAACTCCCCCATGCGTAACGAAGAATTTTATATACCGGTATTGGAAGCAATGATAGCCTCTCCTGTATTGAACGAAACAGAGAAGATACGTCCCCAGGCCCGTCTTAAGCTGGCTCAGAAAAACCGTATCGGAACCAAAGCGCTCAACTTTACTTATACCCTGGCCTCCGGAGCACAAGGTTCATTATATCAGTTGAAAGCGGAATATCTTCTGTTATTTATCAATAACCCCGGCTGTCAGGCATGCACAGAAACCATAGAAGGTCTGAAAAACGCTCCCATCATCAACCAGCTTTTACAGGAAAAGAAGTTGGTACTTCTCTCCATCTACCCCGATGAGGAACTGGACGAGTGGAAAAAGCATCTGAGCGAATTTCCCAATGAATGGATTAACGGATATGACAAGAAGTTCACTATCAAAGAAGAACAGGTCTATGACTTAAAGGCTATCCCGACTCTATATCTGTTGGATAAAGACAAGACTGTATTGCTTAAAGATGCCACCGCACCAGCCATTGAAGCATATCTAATGCAGCATCAATAGTTAACATGTAGTTCCAATATCAGTTCCAACCGTTGAAACAAAATGTTTCTGCCGCTCGGAACTAAAGTTTCATCCGCTTGAAACCAAAGTTTCTTCAGTTTGAAACTAAAGTTTCCTCTGCTTGAAACTAGAGTTTCATCCGCTTGAAACCGTTGGTTTCAACGCTTTGGAACTTTCTAAAGCAACTATCAATTAGAGTAACTTGACTGCATGACCGGAGTAACCCAACCGCATTAGTTGCTCCAATTCACCCGTTCTTTCAAGAAGCATTAACTCATTTATTGGCTACTAATAGATGAGTTATCAGCCTTTAATACCTGATTTCTCAATTATTAATAGTTGATATGCCAATCTTTAATAGTTGACGTATCAGACGTTAACATCCTACAAATCAACCTATAACACTACAAAACGTCACGTCATCCGATGCACCGGAGTGAGAGCAACCATTTGCTCTCATACCTGCCACCACACTTGCTACCACGCTTGAAACAGCGATGAATAAAGGGATACGCAGGAATTGTTAGAGCATGAGAGCAAAACTGCTGTTATTTTCTTTTTGGTAGAAACAAATAAACTATATATCTTTGTCCCCGCATTGGTTTGCGACTCTCATCACGAGGGAAGCGATTAAAAGGGAATCAGGTGTAAATCCTGAACAGTCCCGCTGCTGTAAGTTCCATAGATATGTTGCGAGCAATCTACTCAAAGCCACTGGAAAGAAAATTCCGGGAAGGCGCCCGCAACAGGAATAAGTCAGAAGACCTGCCATGTAAAATCCGTTTCACTGCTTTCGAGGAAAAAGCGTTGAATCTAATGACCCGGACATCCGTCTATCATTTCATTCATCACTCTGATTCAGAGAAAGTATGTACAAACTAATAGACTCTGCCAAGTTTATTATGTGTGTCCGGTCGAAGCGATTTCGCCCGGACACTTTGATGGACATATTTTATTTACTTAATATACAAAACATGAATTGTAAAAAGCTATTCAAAACGTTATTATTTATAATAACAACGCTTGTTATTGTGTCTTGCTCGAAAGACGATTGTGACCTGGACCACATTGACAAACTACAAGGATTACCAGCTCTGAAAGCCGGCACTTTCCCCGAAGAGGATTTGACACTCAATGTCGGAGAACAATATGTATATGCCCCTAAGGCAAGTAGTCCGCTGGATATATACTATCAATGGTATCAGAATGGAGAAGATATGTCGACCGCCCCTTCATTCACATTCAACGCCGAACATCCCGGCCGTTCCAAAGTTATTTTAGAACTCAGCAATGACTTGGGAAAAGTGACATTAGAAAATAAAGTGATGGTTCCGGGAGCGGATTACTCCAAAGGATGTCTGATTATCAATGAGGGATGGTTCGGACACGGATCCGGAAGTATTTCATTCTATAATTATGAGAAGAACAGCATTGAACACTGGTGCTATAAGAATCAGAATTTCGGAGATGTGCTGGGAGTTACCTCACAATCGGCTACTTTGTGGAATGGGAAGTTGTATGTCTGTTCAAAAGAAGATAATCAGTTGGTGGTGATGGATCCTAAAACTCTGTATGCTGAAAATAGCTGTGGCAAACTAGCTAATTATCAAGCTTATGAGTTTATCGGTTTGAATGACGATTATGGAATAATTACTCATGGAGGATATTTCAGCCGTATCAATTTAAAAACGTTTGAAACAATTACACTGGTATCGGTAGGAAATACGTATACCGGAACAGGTAGCGGAATCGCTTATAACGGAAAACTCATATTAAATGTGAACTCCTCCGGGTGGGGAAGTCCTAAAGTGTATACCATAGACATTGCAGAATTATGCTCACCCGATCTCAAGCCTACAGACAAAGTCGCATTCCAGGAATTAGATATTACAACCTATGGTGGTACTCGCTTTGTACAATGTAAAGATGGAAATATCTATACTGTAGAAACGACCAAAGACGGTAAAAACAATCTGGTAAGAATCAATGCTGATTTTTCTCTGGAAAAGGTTGCAATGCGTGACGATTATTCTCCCTCCTCGTTCGGTGCTTACAGAGAAGCCAGTTTCTGCGGCACTCCTGAAGGAATATTCTACTACATCGCAGGAGGAAAGATATACAAAGCCACTTTTGACGATCCCGCCCCTGAGGAGACACTGACCGAATACACCAAAGAAGGTTACGGATTCTATGGCGCAGGCATCCGCGTCAATCCAAAGACCAACGAATTACTGGCCATGTACCTGACCGGAGACTATCAGAAAAATCTTCTGGTAAGATTCAACGCCGCCACAGGAGAAAAGATATCAGAAATAGCATACGATGGCTATTATTTCCCGGCTACATTCATTTTTAACTAATAACAAGACTCTGAAACAAGATGAATAAACTATATACCACTTTATTAATAGCCTGCCTTGCAGCAGGTTTTACCGCCTGTAACGACGACGATTGCGAAGATTTGCACCTCGGCAATCTGGCACATTATCCGAACGTACTGAAAGGAACTTTCCCGACAGAAAGCCAAGTGTTGGAATTAGGAGAAACGTTGGAGATTACTCCGGAACTGCTTAATCCGGAAGGAGCCACCTATTCATGGCTGGTCAATGGAAAAGAGTATTCTACCGAACCGACCTTTAGTTACAAAATAGACAATCCATGTCGCGCGGACCTGTCATGTATCATCAAGAATAAATACGGAAAAGTAGAAATGAGCACAAGTTTCAGCTCTAACCACAACTTTTCCAAAGGATTCTTCTACGTAGCAGACGGAACATTCAATTTCTATGATACCGAAAAGAAAACTGCTTATCAAGATTGTTATGCTTCTTTAAATGCAGGAAAAACTTTGGGAATTGGTAACTACGACTCTGCAAATATCATTCACAGCAACGGAAAGTTCTATCTGCTTGTGGGCACCAGCACATCGAACCGAGATCATTTCTACATTGTCGACGCCAAGACTCTTTATTACGAAAACTCCGCTGTAGTAGGCGCAAACCTAAGCGGTCTGACCATTCTGAACGAACAATATGGATTAGTGACAGGAGATGGCATACGTCGTATTGACCTAAAATCACTTAACAATGTCAGGATCAAGAATGAGCGTCTGCTTTGTTTCTATAATAGCATAATCTACAATGGCAAAGTGCTGAGCAATGACACTTATAAAGATGAGTCCAAAGTGAAGTATTACGATGTAAACGAGCTAATCGCAGCTAAAGAAGGAGAAGCTCCTGCCGTTACAGAGCTAGATATCATTCAAAAACAGAAAATCAATTTTGTACTGGCTAAAGACGGTAATGTTTATACTCTTGAATCGGCTGATAACGGATGTAATATCGTAAAAATAAAGAATGACTTTACTTTAGAAAAAGTCTTTGCAAACTTCCAGCCGGCCAAGGGACCGTATCATTCAAGTCCGACCATAGGCATGGTAGCATCCGAAACAGAGAATATTATTTATCTGGTATCGACCGACGGAGCTATATATAAATATATTTTAGGCGATTCAGACTCTCTCAAAGCACCTTTCATTGCCGCAGAATCAGGAGTTTCAATTACTGCTCCATTGCAGCTGAACCAACAAAGCGGAGAACTCTATGTAACTTATACCGAAGAACGGAAAGATGAATCTAAAATCGTCGTTTACAGCAAAGACGGAAAAGTTCTCCACACAGTAGACTGTGGTGAGAGCGTTCCTTCACAAATATTATTCAATAACTAAACTAACATAGAAAAATGAAAAGATATTGGTATCTGATGGCTATAGCAGCCACTCTTTTGGCTTCCTGCAACAAAGATGAGGAAGAAACGGAAATTCAAGGATTCAAAGTGCTGGAATATCGTCCGGCACCAGGGCAGTTTATCAATGAAGGCTTCGACTGCCAGACAATGGAAGAAGCAAACGCTTATGCAGAAGAGCGCTTCAACAAGAAACTCTACGTCTCACTGGGATCTTTCGGCGGATACATCACCATTAAAATGCCGAAAGAAATAAAGAACCGCAAAGGATACGACTTCGGTATTATCGGCAATCCCTTCTCCGGAAGTTCCGAACCGGGCATCGTATGGGTATCCGAAGACGCTAATGGCAACGGAAAAGCAGACGACGTATGGTACGAGCTGAAAGGAAGTGACGAACCGGAACGCGACTATTCCGTCACTTACCACAGACCGGATGCAGCCGGAGATATCCCTTGGGAAGACAGTAAAGGAGAAAGCGGAGTCATCAAGTATCTCCCTCAATATCACGATCAGATGTATTATCCGAACTGGATTAAAGAGGACTCCTATACATTGAAAGGAAGTATGCTCGAAGCACGGACAGAGCAAGAAGGCGGAATATGGAAAAACAAGGATTTCGGAAAAGGATATGCCGACAACTGGGGAAGCGACATGGCAAAGGATGACAACGGCAACTACCGGTATAATCAGTTTGACCTGGATGACGCCGTTGACCAGAATGGCAATCCTGTAACGCTGGAACGTATTCATTTTGTGAAAGTACAGAGTGCCATTTTGAAGAATGTCGAGTCGATAGGTGAAGTGTCAACCGAGGTGGTTGGATTCAAAGCTTTTTAAAAAGCTGTTCAAAGTCATGGATTTACCTTCGCTCCTCTCTTGCAAAAGACAAATAAACTATCTATCTTTGTCGCGCATTGGTTTGCAACTCTCATGCACGAGGGAAGCAATTAAAAGGGAATCAGGTGAAAGTCCTGAACAGTCCCGCTGCTGTAAGTTCATTTTTTGGTTGCGAGCAATCGACTTTATAGCCACTGGAAGGGTATTCCGGGAAGGCGTTCGCAACAGGAACAAGTCAGAAGACCTACCATGCAAACTCGTTTCACTGCTTTCGAGGAAAAAGCGATGAGTCTAATGAACCGGACAATCCGTCCATCATTTCATTCACCATTCTGATTCAGAGAAAGTGTGTACTAATTAATAAACTCTGCCAAGTTTATTATGATGTCCGGTCGAAGTGAGTTCGCCCGGACATCTTTTTACATTATGAACAGACTGAAAGAAAACAATGAGAAGGAATACTTTTATTAAAAAGATGAGCGTACTACTCTGCTGTCAGGCTTTGTCCTTATCCCTTTTTGCCCAACAACAAAAAGTGGATACAGCACATATCTACTCCATCCCCGAAATCATGGTATCCGACCCTTATCAGACGCGTGAAGTCCGTTCAGCCTCTCCTCTGCAGGTTTTCAATAAGGACGAATTAAAGAATCTGCAGGCCCTGCAGGTATCGGATGCGGTAAAACATTTCGCAGGAGTTACCGTGAAGGACTATGGAGGTATCGGAGGATTAAAAACCGTCTCCATCCGAAGTCTCGGAGCACAGCACACCGCTGTTTCCTATGATGGCATCACCGTCAGCGACTGCCAGACCGGACAAGTAGACATCGGACGTTTCTCCCTAAACAACGTTGACCGCCTTTCGCTCAACAACGGACAAAGCGACAACATCTTCCAGCCTGCCCGTTTTTTTGCTTCTGCCGGCATACTGAACATACAGACACTGACTCCGCACTTCAAAGAAGACAAGCCGACTAATATAGCCGCCGAATTTAAGACCGGTTCATGGGGATTAGTAAATCCTTCCCTTTTTCTGGAACAACAACTCAACAAGAAATGGAGCATGACCGCCAACGGCGAATGGATGTCTTCGGACGGACATTATCCATTTACCCTGCGTTACGGGAATGATGCCGATGTTCAGGTCAGTAAAGAGAAGCGCCGGAATACGGATGTAGAAAACCTTCGGGCTGAGATAAGCGCTTTCGCCAATCTCTCCGACAAAGAGCAATGGAGACTGAAAGCCTATTATTACCAGTCCTCACGGGGGCTGCCCAATGCCACTACCTTATATTATGACTTCTCCCGACAAAATCTGCAGGATAAGAACACCTTTATCCAAAGCCAGTACAAGAAAGAGTTTAGCAGAAAATGGGTATTCCAGACCTCTGCCAAGTGGAACTGGAGTTATCAGAACTATCAGGACCCGGATGCTCTTACCTCCGTCGGAGGAACTGACAACAGCTATTACCAGCAAGAATATTACCTGTCCGCTTCCGCTCTATACCGGATATGGAACAATCTTTCTTTCTCCTTGTCCACCGACGGAAGCATCAATACGATGAATGCCAATTTGCAGAACTTCGTCTCCCCCACCCGCTATTCATGGCTGACAGCCTTTGCCGGGAAATACGTCAATGAATGGGTGACGCTGTCCGCTTCTGCTCTGGCAACTGTCATCAACGAGAAAGCTAAAAACGGAGGTAGTGCCGGCAACCACCGGAAGCTGTCTCCCAATGTCAGCATCTCGCTAAAGCCGTTTCATAACGAAGGACTGCGGTTCCGTTTCTTCTACAAAGATATCTTCCGTCTGCCCAGCTTCAATGATTTATATTACGACAAGGCCGGAAACATCAATCTGAAGCCGGAAAGTGCTACTCAATATAATATAGGTATTACTTATAGTAAAGCCATCAACAACTTTATACCTTATCTTTCGGCCACCGTAGACGCCTACCATAATAAAGTGACCGACAAGATTGTAGCCACTCCTACCAAGAACTTATTCATCTGGAGTATGGTCAATCTGGGCAAAGTGGATATCAAGGGGATAGATGCAACTGCCAGCCTCAGCCTCCAGCCTCTGGATAAACTACGGATCAACCTTTCCGGAAACTATACTTACCAACGGGCACTGGACGTTACCAACTCCAATCCCAACTCACCGGAAGGTAAAGTGTACAAGCATCAGATAGCCTATACCCCGCGCGTCTCCGCTTCCGGACAAGCCGGAATAGAAACTCCATGGCTCAATCTTTCCTATTCATTCCTTTTCTCCGGAAAACGGTATATGTTAGGACAAAACATCAGCGACAACCGCCTGGACAGCTACAGTGATCACAGCATCTCTGCCTACAGAGATTTCAAAATACAGAAAGTTACAGCATCACTCAACCTGGAAGTGCTGAATCTGATGAACAGGAATTATGAGATCGTAAAGAATTTCCCCATGCCGGGAAGATCGGTAAGAGTGACGATAGGAGTCAGGTATTAGGTAATAGGTATTAAGTAATAAGTATTAGGTATGCAGAAAGGTCTTTTATATAATATGTTGCTACGGTTGGGGAAGTGTTTTTTTCTTTTCCCACTCTTCTTTATCGCTTGCGATGATCTGGAAGATAAGCCAAGTATTGTACCCGAAAGCAATGGGGATGTATTCGAAACCGGAACAGCAGAGATGTACATATTAAGCGAAGGACTGTTCAATCAGAATAATAGTTAGCTAGCTCGTTATTCTTTCAATCGGCAAAGATGTACGAACAACTACTTTAGTGCAAACAATCAGCGGGGACTGGGAGATACAGCCAATGACATAGCGATCTATGGAAATAAGATTTATGTAGTAGTCAATGTGTCGAGCACCGTAGAGGTGATTGACTTCCCTACGGGCAAATCCATCCGGCAGATCAGTATGTTGCGCGACAACGGCAGTTCACGTCAGCCGCGCGCGATAGCGTTTGATAAGGATAAGGCATATGTATGTTCCTATGACGGAACAGTCGCAAGGATTGACACCACTTCTCTGGAAATCGAAGAGATTGTCACAGTCGGAAGAAATGCGGAAGATATCTGCGTACAAAACGGGAAATTGTATGTATCCAATTCCGGCGGACTGGATTATTCGGGACCGGGCGTAGACACTACAGTATCAGTGATTGACATAACGACTTTCAAGGAGACCAAGAAAATAGAAGTCGGACCGAATCCGGGAAAGATACTTCCGGGGCTGGAAGAAGCCGTGTATGTAGTCACACGAGGAACTGACATTGAAGCCGGAGACTATCATCTGGTCAAAATCGACAGCCGAACGGATGCGGTCGCCAGTACGTATGATGAAAAAGTACTGAGCTTTGCCATCGACGGCCCCATCGCTTATCTATATACTTACGACTATCAGAGTAAAGATTCCGCCATCAAAGTATTTGACCTGAATGCAGGAACCGTCATACGGGATAACTTTATCACAGACGGAACGGCTATACAAACGCCTTTCAGCATTCAACTGAATCCTTTCAGCGGGAATGTATATATCACGGAGGCTTACAATTATACAGTCAAAGGAGATGTCCTTTGCTTCAACCAACAAGGGCAACTTCAATATCGTCTGAATGATATCGGTTTAAATCCTAATACAGTAGTATTTAGCGACAAGGCTTCACAGAACGAGGCAGGCGATACACCGGAAGATCCGAATGCGCCTTCCGCCTTTGCCAACAAAGTATTCGAATACATCCCTGCCCCCGGACAGTTCATTAATACAACAACCTCCGCCTACGAAGACGGCTTCTCTGCCGGACAGGTTCTGGAACGTGCAACGGAGAAATTAAAGAAGAAGTCTGTTATTTCTTTAGGTGGATTCGGAGGAACGATTACAGTCGGATTCCATCAGTCAATCCGTAATAGTAAAGGCGAATATGACTTCAGAATTTTAGGCAATGCCTCATACAATCAGAATACCGGTACGGGAGCTTTGGGAGGAAGTGCCGAACCGGGCATTGTCTTAGTCTCAAAAGATGAAAATGGCAATGGATTGCCGGACGATGAATGGTATGAACTGGCAGGAAGCGAATATGGGAAAGATACGGAAACCCGTAATTACGAAATAACCTATTATCGTCCTCAACCTGCCAATGGTGATGTCCGCTGGACCGACAATCAAGGAGGAGAAGGGTTCGTCTATCGCAACAGTTACCATCAACAGGGTTCCTACTATCCCAATTGGATAGAAGAAGATGAAATTACTTTTCGCGGAACACGCTTGAAAGACAATGCAATAAATGAAGGAGGTACTTGGGTAGGGTACTGTTATCCTTGGGGATATGCGGATAATCATCCCAACAGATCGGAGTTCAGCCAATTCAAAATAGACTGGGCTGTTGATCAAAACGGGAATCACGTAGAATTAGACAAAATTGATTTTGTGAAAATATATACAGCTGTCAATCAAAACGTAGGTTGGATGGGAGAAATTTCCACGGAAGTAATGACAGTAGAGGATTTACATTTCGAGAACTAATCAATAAAACAATTAATAATTTAAATGAAAGCAAAAATGAAAAAGTTATCTTTATTCTTACTGGTATCAGTATTCGCTTTTTGTGGATGTAGTGATGATGATGAGAAAATGGAAGTAGTTATCAGTTTCGAAAACCAATTAACTGAAGCAGAGAGTGAATTTAAAACAGATTTAGGAGAGAAAGGAGAAGTTTATTTCAAATATGAAATCAGCGATCCGCAAAAGATGATACAGCTATCTCATTATTATGGAGACTGGGGATTTGGTGGAGGTTTCACCTACACCAACAAGACTGATGTAAAGACTCCCGGCTATAGCAACCTCAGTGCTATCACAGGAAAAGGTAAAAATGGGAAAGTATATCTGACATCAAATACCAATAGTTTCACCCCTGCTCAAATCACGAATCTTAATACTAGCAAATACAACTTCAAAGGTGCATGGGTAACAAATACGACTTATGATTACTTAGCCATCAAGGATGGTAATGATGGAGCAGGTGATTACTCAATAATCAAAGGCCCATTCAGCAATAAAGACAATGACTGGTTAAAACTAACAGCAACAGGATATAAAGCTGATGGTAGTAAAATCGGCAGTATCGATTTCTATCTGGCAGATTTCCGAAATAACAAGCAAGAAATAGTTAATACATGGCAATGGTTTGATTGGAGCGGTATTAAAGAAGCAGATTATATCACATTCGAAATGAGTTCTACTGATAACAATGACAATGGTCAAATGAATACTCCTTCTTATTTCTGTCTTGACGGTATCACCCTCATCGAAAAATAAATAGCACCGTTCACCTGAATAAAATGACCATATATTTGTGCTTAATCAACCTGTCAATTGTAACAGATTGACCATATAATCTTATCCAATTGACCGTATGATTACAAATAAATGACCACATAATTATTATCAAGTAACTAAAGAGCCAGATTTCATTTCCTGAGATCTGACTCTTTTTATATTAATACAATAAGGATATTCATACATATACAAGCGTCACTTTTCATTCTTATTAAAATTTATTGTCCTATCTCCGTCTTTACAAAAAGTCATCAAAAACTTGTCTATCTCATCTATATTCAGTATTTTAGTCGGATAAAAATCTAAAATCGAAGACAATGGAATTACCTTTTGCTGAATCATGGAAAATCAAGATGGTAGAACCCATCAGAAAAAGTACCCGCGAAGAACGCGAGCAATGGATTAAAGAAGCACATTATAACGTCTTTCAACTCAAATCAGAGCAAGTTTATATTGATCTTATCACCGACTCCGGAACGGGAGCCATGAGCGACCGCCAATGGGCAGGCATGATGCTGGGTGATGAAAGTTATGCCGGTGCCACCTCCTTCTTCAAACTAAAAGATACCATTACAAGAATAACAGGATTCGAATACATCATTCCTACCCATCAAGGACGGGCAGCAGAAAATGTTCTTTTCTCTTATCTGGTACATGAAGGTAATATAGTGCCCGGCAACTCGCATTTCGATACCACCAAAGGACATATCGAAGGACGGCACGCCATCGCACTGGACTGTACGATTGACGAAGCAAAGAATACTCAACTGGAAATTCCCTTCAAAGGAAATGTAGACCCTGCCAAATTAGAGAAAGCACTAAGCGAATATGCCGACCGCATTCCTTTTATCATTGTTACCATTACCAACAATACCGCAGGAGGTCAACCTGTATCCATGCAAAACCTGCGTGAAGTACGTGCTATCGCCGATAAATACAACAAACCTGTACTTTTCGACTCCGCCCGCTTTGCTGAGAATGCCTACTTCATCAAGATGCGTGAAGAAGGTTATCAAGACAAATCAATCAAAGAAATCACCCGTGAAATGTTCGATCTTGCTGACGGTATGACAATGAGTGCCAAGAAAGACGGCATAGTCAACATGGGCGGTTTCATTGCCACCCGACGCAAAGAATGGTATGAAGGTGCCAAAGGTTTCTGCGTGCAATACGAAGGGTACTTAACCTACGGCGGCATGAACGGACGGGACATGAACGCCCTCGCTATCGGTCTTGACGAAAACACAGAATTTGATAATCTGGAAACACGTATCAAACAGGTAGAATACCTCGCCCAGAAACTGGACGAATACGAAATCCCCTATCAACGACCTGCCGGCGGCCATGCTATTTTCGTCGATGCTTCCAAAGTACTGACACATGTCCCGAAAGAAGAATTTCCCGCACAGACATTAACCGTCGAACTTTATCTGGAGGCAGGCATACGCGGCTGCGAGATTGGTTACATCCTTGCCGACCGTGACCCTATTACTCACGAAAATCGCTTTAACGGCCTTGATTTACTTCGCCTTGCCATCCCTCGCAGGGTATATACGGACAATCACATGAACGTAATAGCTGCCGCCCTCAGAAACGTATTCGAACGGAGAGAAACGATCACCCGTGGTGTGCGCATCGCTTGGGAAGCCCCCTTGATGCGGCATTTTACCGTTCAGTTAGAACGATTGTCTGTATAGCAGGTAGACAAGACAAATGGCAATGACCTTGTAAGCAAGCAGAAAATTCTTTATAAACAAAATCAATCCTCAAGTGTTTATATTATAATCAAACTTAATACGTAAAGTTATGGCAGAAGATTATAAATTAATCGATAATGAGGAGAAACATCGGTATGAATTTCAGATCGATGACAAGATAGCCAAGATAGACTATATCAAATCAAATAATGGAGAAATCTATCTTGTACATACCGAAGTACCCGCTTCCCTTGGAGGAAGAGGAGTCGGTTCACAGCTTGCAGAAAAGACATTGGCGGATATCGAACGACAAGGTTTACGCTTAGTTCCACTTTGTCCGTTTGTAGCCGGATACATTCATAAACATCCGGAATGGAAGAGAATTGTAATGCGTGGCATTCATATTAAATAAGTATAGATATGGGAAAAAAAGTTGAATATACCAATGGCGAACTAACCATTGTATGGCAGCCGGAAATGTGCCAGCATGCAGGAATCTGCGTAAAAATGTTACCCAATGTTTACCACCCGAAAGAGAGGCCGTGGGTACAAATCGAGAATGCGACAACGGAAGAGCTAATTGCACAAATCAGTAAATGTCCGTCAGGAGCATTAAGTTACAGACTGAACAAGAAAGATAAGTAACCAAAGATAAGCGGTGAATAATTGGTGGACTATTCCACTCATTATTCACCGCTTATCAATATGCAAATATGCTTCAAATAGTGACAGTCCACGTCAAAACAAAGTCCGGACAAATACGATAACCGACGGTGAACAATTGCTGCCGTTCCGTTGCATACTCCCGCACCTGGAATCCCCCTTCGCTCTGAGGAATGAAATGTGATAAACAAAGTTTCCGAAGATCAGCGTCAGCATTTTCCATTGATTTGAAGATTGTCTCCTTTGCCGACCAATGCAACAGCATACTCCAAGTCTCATCTCCCTGATAAGGTTCTACTCGCTCGTCGGAACGGATAAAACGATCGTACACTCTTTTCACACGCTGTCCATATTGCTCAATATCAATGCCTACAGGAGCTACGGAACTAAGTATCACAGCTACATACCCCTTTGTATGAGAAATACTGATAAAAGAAGAATTGTCTGTCAAATGCGGCTTTCCTTCCGATGAATATCCTATCTCTTTATCTTCCTGCAACATAGAATATAGCAGCACACGGACAGACAACCATTCCAGTTTCCTTCGGTCCGAAGTAAAACGCTGCATTTCCTGCTCACAAGAAACTCTTCGGGCATCGGGCAGAAGACTAAACAGTGTATCCAAAGATTCCTCCATCTTCCAGACAGCCCACTGCATATCAACCGTCTTATGTTGCAGAAATAATCCCATCGTTTTTGGTTTATAATTTCTTCTCCGATTATAGTTTCTCCGCCCGAACAGGCCTTATCTACTCATCACTCCTTACTCTCCGACTCATCCATCTCCTTCGGAAGAATCGTGAACTTAACCTTCAGAATACGGCGGCTATCCATCTCCAGCACCTCAAACTCATAATTGTGATAAGTCACCTTCTCATGCAATGCCGGAAACTCACCTTTTATTTCGAGCAGCATGCCTGCCAGCGTATCAGCGTCACCTACTACCTTTTCAAATTCATCTTCATCGACTTTCGCAATCTTATAGAAGTCAGTCAACTGTGTCTTTGCTTCAAATATCCATGTATGATCGTTCAGCACAACATATGTGCGCTCTTCATCGTCATATTCATCATGAATCTCGCCTACGATTTCTTCGATAATATCCTCCATTGTCACCAGTCCGGAAGTACCTCCAAACTCATCCACCACAATGGCAATATGTATCTTATTCGCTTGAAAATCACGAAGCAGATCATCAATCATCTTCGTCTCCGGCACAAAATAAGCAGGGCGGATCAATGATTGCCAACGGAAATTATCTCCCTTATTGACATGTGGCAGAAGGTCCTTGATATATAGCACACCCTTGATATTATCCCGCGAACCGGAATAAATAGGGATACGTGAATAAGCATTTTCAATGATACACTGCATCACTTCTTTGAAAGGGGTACGGACATCCAGATCGACCATATCAAGACGAGATGTCATCACCTCTTTCACAGTCTCACCACCGAAGCGGATAATTCCTTCCAGAATATTATTTTCCTCAGAAATTTCAGCTTTGTCCGTCAATTCCAATGCATGAGAAAGTTCATCCACAGAAATATTATGATTCTTCTTGGCAAAGTGCTTATTCAGAAAAGTGGTAGAACGCACCAGCATAGAAGCAACCGGATGAAACAGTTTTTCCAGAAAATAGATGCCCGGAGCGGAGAAACGGCAAAATGCCAATGTCTTTTGTGCTGAATAAATCTTCGGCATGATCTCTCCAAACAACAATAACAGGAAAGTCAGGATTACAGTCAGTATAATGAACTCCGCCAAGGGAGAATGAAACACGAATACATTCATGAAGAAGAAGTTGCAGAGCATGATAATGGTCACATTCACAAAATTGTTAGTGATCAGTATCGTAGCCAGAAGCCGTTCGGAATCTCCAAGGAGTGCGCTGATCTTTTCGTCAGCAGGATGATTGTGTTCGTCAATATCATTCAAGTCCGAAGGAGAGAGTGAGAAAAAAGCTATTTCAGAAGCCGAAGCAAAGCCGGAAGCAAGCAGGAGCACACCTGCCAGTACTATGGCGATAATAGCAGAGATTGAAGGAGTGTTTACGGTAATACCGTTGAAAATTTCAGCCAATTGGCTTAAATAACCATCTGAGTCCAAAGAGTATGTATTTTAGTTAAACAAAAGATAATGTGCCAATCAGCCATCAGCCTATTGACACATTATCACAGTATCTAAAACGGCAAGTCATCTGCCGGATTATCTTGTATCGGCTGTGCCTGTGACGGCTGCGCCTGTTGTTGCGGCTGTTGCATCTGCTGCGGCTGCTGAGCCTGTGTTGCAGATGGTTGAGGAGCTCCCGCACCTGTATTAGCCCCTTTCGGAGACAACATTTCCATATTGTCCACAAAAATCTCAGTGATATAACGCATAGCGCCCGACTGATCACTATATGAACGGGTTCTTATTTTCCCCTCCAGATACAGTTTGTCACCTTTGTGCACATATTTGTCCACAATCTCAGCCAAACGGTTGGATGCAACAATATTATGCCATTCCGTTCTTTCGGGAATCTGGGTTCCATTGGCCAATGTATAGCCACGATCAGTAGTAGCCAAAGGGAAAGTTGCCACTGCCGAACCTGTATCGAAATATTTCACCCTAGGATCTTGTCCTACGTTTCCTATCAATATCACTTTATTTACTGACATACATGTATCAAGTTTATGATTCTATTATTTAAATCTGCTGCCAAAATTAAACAGAATAACAATAGTATGCAAGTATTTTAAGTAATAAGTAAAAAGTAGGTAATAAGTAATAGGTAATAGGTATTAAGTATTAAGTATTAAGTATTAAGTATTAAGTATTAACCATTCGGTTTATAGCGCAGCTTATTACCTATTACTTATTACCTATTACTTATTACCTATTACTTATTACCTGAATTAAAGTCTGCACCAACTTGGAAATCGCATACTTGTCCAATTCCTCCAATCGTATTCTCTGAAAGCTAGCGAAGGACTTCGTGTCTTCGGGCAAAGCCACTTCATACAGGTTGGCATAGATGACCCGATGTGACAACACGTGCTTCACACCCCGGCAGACTAAGCGTATCACCGGATTCTCACCCGATGCTATTAATGACCTGAATTCCGGCAATGCAAGAAACTCCTCTTCGGACAAAGCAACCGGAGTTTCTATCAGTGGCAGTTCAAACAAGTTCTTCCATATATCGTTTGCCGTCCGCTTATTTATATAGGTATGCGCGCCCGCACGTACATAGATATAATTAAAGTAACGGTTCGTCGTCTTTGTCTTGTGTTGTTTCACCGGAAGCTGAGTCACCCTTCCTGTTGAAAGTGCCGAACAACTATCCGCCAACGGGCAAAACAAACAATCGGGTGACTGTGGAGTACACTGTATCGCTCCGAAGTCCATAATACCCTGATTATAAAGAGCCGGCTGTTTCTCATCCAGCATTTCATCCGCCAGAGCAGCAAACAGTTTCTTTCCTTCCGTCGAGTCAATCGGAGTATCAATGCCGAAATAACGGGAAAGTACCCGATACACATTTCCGTCTACCACCGCATAAGGCATACCGTAGGCAAAAGAACAGATAGCTGCCGCCGTATACTCCCCTACTCCTTTCAGCGCCAGCACTTCGGGGTATGTTTCCGGAAAAACTCCATTCATACTTTTGGCCGCAGCATGCAGGTTGCGGGCACGAGAATAATATCCCAGTCCCTGCCAGTATTTCATCACCTCATCCTCGTCAGCGTCTGCCAATGCCTTCACATCAGGAAAACGTTTGATAAACCGGAGAAAGTAATCATATCCCTGCGCCACCCGTGTCTGCTGGAGAATAATCTCCGATATCCAGATCCGATACGGGTCCGACGATTCTCTCCAAGGCAAATCACGCTTGTATTCTTTATACCATTCAACTATAGCCTCACTAAAAATATTCATTCCTGATTTCGATCTATCATCTAACATTTATCTCGTATATACTATCCAAAAGCAGTACAAAAGTAACTCTTTTGTCTCTAAGAAAACTTAATGCCTCCACTTTTTTAGAAAAATGTGCAGAATATATTTTTTTAGGAGACCAAAAAGCTATATATTTGCAGTCCAAAAAATTAGCAAGAACCTAGTAATAATATTTTTTTTAAGGAAAAATGACTAAAGCAGATATTGTAAACGAGATTACAAAGAAAACCGGTATTGATAAGACAACAGTTCTTACAACAGTTGAAGCATTTATGGAAGCTGTTAAAGACTCATTGTCTAACGATGAGAATGTATACCTTCGCGGGTTTGGTAGCTTCGTAGTTAAGAAAAGAGCTCAAAAGACAGCTCGTAATATTTCTAAGAATACTACTATCATCATTCCAGAGCACAACATTCCGGCCTTCAAACCGGCTAAGACATTTACAATTTCAGTAAAGAAATAATAAACAAGAGTATTAACCCATAAAATGTGAAGCTATGCCAAGCGGAAAAAAGAAAAAAAGACATAAAATGTCTACGCACAAGCGTAAAAAAAGACTAAGAAAGAACAGACATAAAAGCAAAAAATAATTTTTAAGTCTGATCAAACAGAATAAAGAACAAACTTGCGAAGCTACATGTCTTTCAAGTTTGTTCTTTGTTTAAGTAGCTAACCCTAAATGAACATTTTGTCAAAAAAGTTGTTCATATAAATGAGATTCAATCAATAATAAGAAAGCAAAACAGTGACAAGTGAAATTGTAATAGACGTACAGCCCAAAGAGGTCTCCATCGCCCTTCTCGAAGACAAGAGTCTGGTGGAACTTCAAAGCGAAGGAAGAAACATTTCTTTCTCAGTGGGCAATATGTATTTGGGACGTATCAAGAAATTGATGCCCGGACTGAATGCATGCTTTGTAGACGTCGGTTACGAGAAAGACGCTTTTCTTCATTATCTTGACCTGGGTCCTCAATTTAACTCACTCGAAAAGTTTGTAAAGCAGACTTTAAGCGACAAAAAGAAGCTGAACTCCATCAGTAAAGCAACCCTACTTCCTGACCTGGACAAGGATGGCACAGTGGCCAATACATTAAAGGTCGGACAAGAAGTGGTGGTGCAAATCGTTAAGGAGCCTATCTCTACCAAGGGACCACGACTGACATCCGAAATTTCGTTTGCCGGACGCTATCTGGTACTGATCCCTTTTAATGATAAGGTTTCCGTTTCGCAAAAGATTAAATCGAGCGAAGAACGTGCCCGCCTGAAACAACTGTTGATGAGCATCAAACCGAAAAACTTCGGTGTGATTGTCCGCACAGTGGCCGAAGGCAAACGCGTGGCCGAACTCGACGGAGAGCTTAAAGTCCTGATCAAGCATTGGGAAGATGCAATGGCGAAAGTACAGAAAGCCACCAAGTATCCGACGTTGATTTATGAAGAGACCAGCCGCGCCGTAGGTTTGTTGCGCGACCTCTTCAACCCTTCTTTTGAGAATATTCACGTCAACGACGAGGCTGTGTACAATGAAATCAAAGACTACGTGACACTGATCGCACCCGACCGGGCAAACATCGTGAAACTGTACAAAGGCCAGCTTCCCATTTACGACAATTTCGGTATCACCAAGCAAATTAAATCATCGTTTGGTAAAACAGTCTCTTACAAGAGTGGTGCCTATCTGATTATTGAGCACACTGAGGCGCTTCACGTAGTAGACGTGAACAGCGGTAACCGCACCAAGAATGCCAACGGGCAGGAAGGTAACGCACTCGAAGTAAATCTGGGAGCCGCCGACGAACTGGCTCGCCAACTACGATTAAGAGATATGGGTGGTATCATCGTCGTGGACTTCATCGATATGAATGAAGCCGAAAACCGTCAGAAGCTTTATGAACGAATGTGTGCCAACATGCAGAAAGACAGGGCACGGCATAATATTCTGCCGCTCAGCAAATTCGGGCTGATGCAGATTACACGCCAACGTGTGCGTCCGGCAATGGACGTCAACACGACCGAAATCTGCCCTACCTGCTTCGGAAAAGGTACCATCAAATCGTCCATTCTCTTTACGGACACTTTAGAGAGTAAAATTGATTATCTAGTCAACAAACTGAAGGTAAAGAAATTCTCGTTACACGTCCATCCGTATGTCGCCGCCTTCATCAATCAGGGACTCGTTTCCCTCAGGCGAAAGTGGCAGATGAAATACGGATTCGGTATCAAGATCATTCCAAGTCAGAAACTCGCTTTCCTGCAATATGTGTTCTACGATACACATGGAGAGGAAATCGATATGAAGGAGGAAATCGAGATTAAATAACAGAAAAGGCGGCCCATTCAGTATGAGTCGCCTTTTTGTATAAAAGAGGATGTCCGTGGGAAAAAGGGAGACATCCTCTATAAGGGAAACAGCGAAAGAGTACTTTCTCAAGCACTATCTGACACTGTCGCTCCCCAGTATAATTCTTCACATTTTAGTGAAGAAGGGGTTCATTGCAGAAGCCCGGATTTTCACAAGTGCGGACTTCTTGAATTATTTCTCTATGAGAAGTGTCCGTATATACATTGCTGCATAAGGGGACAGTGGGGAAAGCCTTCTCCAGAGAAATGGGGAATATTTTATTCTGCAATACAGATACTTACACGGTTCTCTTCAGGAGTAGCATATGGCTGCACGGTATCTCCTTTGAAATCAATCTTAATTCTATCTGCAGCGATACCTTTGGCTTTCAAAGCCTCAGCAACATTGCCGGCACGCTTTTCCGATAGTTTATTGTTGATGTTAGGGTTACCTGTTCCTTTGTCTGCATAGCCTGTCACACTTACTTTGGCAGTAGAGTGTTTCTCCAGATAGTCTACCAAAGAATTAATCTTAGATTGCTGATCGTCCTGGATCTTTGCCGAATTCAAGGCAAAGAAGATATTCTGCTTCATAGATTCGATCACCACTTCCTTCTTGGGTTGCGGTTGTTCTATCACAGGAGCCGGCTTGGGCTGTTCCACCACTACCGGTTCTGCTTCGTAATAAACCGGAGCCGTTTTTGTGTAACTCTTGCCCAATTTGATACTTACACCTACAAGAGCATTCAGTTGCCAGTCACAGTTACCGGCCTTCTTGGAGTTGAATTTATCAGATAAGGCGTTGGCATTCGCTTCGATGTTAATAGACAGACGGTCATTCAAACGAAGGTCGCAACCAAGACCGAAACGTCCGGCAATGAGGAACTTGCCTTCCTGCCAGAGATATTCCATCTCATAAGTACGGGTATCGAGTGCATTTGCTTCATCGTTGTCAAAACCACGATTCAGCCCTGCTCCGGCAAAAAGATAGCCATTGAACACACGCTTAGGATTGAAACCACAGAACAAAGTACTGAGATCCGCCATGATGTCTACATTGCCTTGCAGATATTTATACTGGTAGGTCTGTTGCGGATTCACCCATCCGCCCTTTGCCTGCCAGCCACTTACGCCAACACGCGCACCGAATGCGGGAGCGAACTTATAACCGACATTAAGAGCTGCTGCCGGAGAAATAAGATCAGTGAACTTTGCCTCACCTACGGTATGGGCTGCTCCTATTTGAGCTTGAATGAACCAATGAGGTTTGAAAGTTATCTTTTCGGGTTCCTTGATACGTTGTTCTTGATTCTGCCCAAACATCATTACAGCATACAAAGCAGCTCCCATTATTAATATACTTCTTTTCATATAACTCTTATTTAATTGATAAAAAGAGAATATGCTAAAGCATACTCTCTTTTTACATACATTATAATCTTAGTGATTATTTATTATACTTAGCATCATAGTCAGCCGGGTTCAACACATTTACAGTAAATATAGTTGTCAACTTACCACCACCGAGAACAGGTGTAGCACCCTTGCCAGTTTCTATATTTTCAGGTGTTACTTTACCATAAGTAACAGTAATACCAACCTTACATGTAGCAGTCTTACCCTGAGCCAAAGTATTCTGTCCATCAAGTAACCATGACACATAATTATCTCCAGTACCAGGAGTCCAAGTGAATTTATCAAACCATTCAGCAGGTACTACACCATCCTTTTCTTTTCCCAACTCAACAGAAGGATTATTTCCAAGAACTACTTTACCAGCTTCAGTCACTGCACCTTTTTGATATAGAACAGAACCATCTTTAGAAGATTTAATTACAATATAACTCTTGATATTACCTGTTTTAACAGAAGTAATCGCATCTCTCAAATCTTCAAATTCTGTAGTCAAAGAAATGCTAGCAGGATTTTGGAACTTGACATAAACCTTATCAGAGAAAATCTTATCATTGTTACAAAGTACCTTGTAAACATTTACAGGAACTTCAATAGCTGCATCATTTACCAATTGCTTCTTAAGAACAATCCAGTTGCTATTGCCACCAGTATACCAATTATCGCCAGTTACAGCAGCACCCTTATTTGCAGCGATCTTCAACCATTCAGGATCGATTTCCAATGCATAGTCTCCATATTTTGTAAAGTTGATAGCTTCAGCCATATCCAGATACATGGCAACTCCATTGACTGTCTGTTTGCTACCCTTACAAACTACATAATCTGTATCTCCAATCCAAGCTTGACCAATACGGAATGCTTTTGTAGTTCCTACTGATTGTGTAGTCGGATAGTTCTGAACCTTTACTATATAAGGAATAGCTACTACATTAGGATATTGACGATACTTAGAAGAAGCAACTGCATATTCACTATTCTTCTGATAGATAGCATAGAATTTATATTCACCATCTTTAGCAGTCTGCATTGCAGCTTCATCAATATCAAATTTAATCTGACGATTATCAGCATTATTTTCAGCACCTACGATTTCCTCAAGAGCAGTCAAAGGTCTAGACTGGAATGCTTTCGGATAACGAGCAAAATCAGGACTAAATGTATAAACTGTAGCAAATTCTTTCTTAGACAATGCGTCCAAACCAAGTTCTGTACCAACCATCGGATATACTTTCGTACTCATATACTGTACAGTAGTAGTGAAATCCAAAGCACCGTCTTTGAAACAAGTCCAATCGACAGTCTTAGTTTCCGCAACATCAGCCGTATAATCTTCACAAACATCCCACTTATTGCCAACATACAATAATTTAATATATGATACAGCTATTACAACATTGTCATTATTAGTGTCTTTTACAGTAATTTTCACAACCGGAGTTTTACCTATACAAGACAGATTGACATCTTCATAGTTTACTGCAGTCAATATAGAACCGTTCAATTTAGCATAGTGAATTTGATCTGTTCCGTCTACATCATATTTACACAATGTATATTCAACAGCTAATTTGTTTGCAGCCCAATCAAAATCTACAGCAGCTTTTCCTTTTTTCGTCATAGCTACTTTAAACAAAGTATTCAAATCTACACCTGCTATAGCATCGTCATACTGAATAGCTTGAACCAAGTGACTATTAGTAGCTTCCGGCATATTGTCAGCATCAATAATTGCAGATTGAGCTTTGAGAAGACTCCATTTGGTTGCAAACTTGTGATTCGTCATATCCGTATTTTCTCCAACAAATGCATCCTTATCAACCAATGAGAATGAAACGTCTTCTTTTTTATTGTATACTGCGAAATAACCTGTTGTGAATGTGTTACCAGCAGTTGTTGTCAACTGTAATGCCAACATATCCAATTCATCAGCAGTTGTTGTAGCCTTATTCATATCACCGGCAATAGTAGCAGCTAAAACACCTTTATCTATATCAATAGTTGCTGTTGCACCAATATTTCCTCTCGTTGTATGATTTACAGCCGATTTATATAAAACCTGTGCACCTTCAGCTTCACCCTTAATTTGCTTAATTGTTGCAGAAGCCGGATTAACATGAAAATATGCTACACCAGGGAATGTAGATAAAGTAGCAGTAGCACCTACATAAGTTGTATCAGCAGATGCACCAGCTTTAACAATATTATATGCAAAAGTCGGGAATTCTACAGCTTCAATGCCATTATAATATACTTCTGGCATCCATTCAAAACCTGTAATAGGCAATACATCCTGGATATTCAAGTGAGAAACTTTATCATTAACTTTAATATCCCATCCCAATGTTGCCCCGTCTTTAACATAATCTGTAATAAGAACAGTCGTTTCGTTATATTTCGGAATTGTAACACCAGTTTGAGTACACTCATCCTTCTTATCCTTCGGACCGTACCAAATCTCACCAGTCGTCTCATCCATCCAGAACAGAGTAGGATCCAAAGTTGTATCTGTGATAACTGTATCTTTGTCAGTCAAAGTAAATATCTTTGTAGAAGTACTACCATCAGATCCTTTCAGCGTAATAGTAACCGCTGTTGAATTACCCTCAGTTTTTGTTCCTACTTCAACTGTATACGTAGTATTAGTGTCCGTATCAGGAATGGTATAAGTAGAAGGAGTTCCATTCTGGTCCGTTACTGTTAATACGCCATTAGCAAAAGACACCGATTTCACATAAGCCAACGCTCCAAATTTTGTATTGAGCTCGGCTAATGTTTTTTCGACTGCATCTACACGTTCGCTAAGACCATTGATGTCGTCATCATAGTCTTTACAAGATGTAAATGTTCCCGTAGTAGACGCTAATAATGCTCCAAACAGGACTGCACTTAAATACTTTTTGTTCATAATAAAAAAAACTTTTAATTTATAAATTAAATAATAAAAATATAGTCTCTTGATTTTGATTCAATAATCCCATGTGTTGTCCCCATTCATTTTCAGTGTAACCTCCTTTTCTTTTTTTGTTTTACCTGTGTTCATGCTCCATAGGGGATGAACAAGAAACTTACTCCCAATACTTTTAGCCCGTTACTTCATAGGTAACGGGAAAACCTTTGTGCCTGCCCTAGAATGGTAGTCTATGCTGGAAAATGGCTGAATTAGTAATGAAACATCTTTACCCCTGTTTCTGAGAAGAGACAGAGGGGAGGAAATTCTTTTATGTAAATTAGAGGGGTGAAACGGTCTAATACTAAGAAAATCGCTGTTTTATTGTGTTATTTGTCTTTTTTTAGTAGTTTATCAGAAAAAATATCTTTTTTGTTTGCATGTTTTCCAAAATATCTCCATCTTTGCAACGCTGTTCAGCTCCGTTACCTATGAAGTAACGGGCTTAAATTCAGCACATTGCTACTGATATTGAACGCTTTATAAAATCCACCACTTTTCTATTGGCTTCATCTATTTTCTTGTTCCGGAAGGGTTTGAGATACGTCTCGGTCACTGTGATCGAAGAGTGTCCCATAGCTTCAGAAATAACGCCCGGATGAATTTCGCAATAATAAGCTGTCGTTGCCCATGTATGGCGCGCTGTATATGAACTAAGTTTATCTCCCAGTCCCAACATTTCACCAAGCAACATCAACTGTCTATTGAAATTGCGGAGAGCCAACTGGTATTCATGATATGCCTCCTTCGTTCCTTCCCGACTATTTAATAAAGGAAATAAATAAGGAGAAGACGCATCACGATTCATATACCTTTTTAATATAGCCATCGCTTCCGGAGTTAAAGTCACTGACAAAGGGCGACCGGTCTTCCGCCTGCGGTAAGTAATCACATTGTCGTGCAAATCACTTTTACGCAAATAGGCTAGATCGACAAAAGGCAGACCACGGAGCAGGAACATCAAGACGAACAGTCCCTGCGTACGACGCATGTCGGATGTCACAGCAGACGACTGCGGCAATTGAGTGAATACCTTTTGCATATCCTCAGTATCCAAAGCACGCTTACGGTCCGCACGTGTGCCTGTATACACCGAGCGAAACAAGTGCGGTACATAAACAGCCCTCCCACTATCGACTGCACGATTATAGACCGCACGAAACGTGCGTAAATAGGTGGAAACCGTGTTCCAACTACATCCCCGGCTACGAAGATGAATCTCGAAGCCCTTTAACCATTCTGGGGTCACTTCATTAAATGTAAAATCCCCTTTCCCACGATAAGCAATGATGGCATTGAGACTGCTACGGTAGACGTGCGCAGTACCAAAGTTTCCCTCCATCTGTAGCCCATCGGCTACCTGCTTCATAAATGCTACTACTTTCGACATTTTACTCACTATTAAATAAATTACGCGATAAATATAAGAATAACAAAAAAGAGAGTAGGCATGTTTCAGAAGAATTCTCCACTAAATACGGTTACAGGCAGATAAAATCATCGTTATCGGAACAAACAAACAGAAGATTCACTATCTTTGTGAAGTCACAGACAACTAATAAACTGAAATAATGGCGAAATTCATTAATCCATTTACCGATATTGGATTTAAGAAAATCTTCGGACAGGAAGTAACCAAAGACCTGCTGATCGATTTCTTGAATGACTTATTAGTGGATGAAAAGCATATAATAGACATAACCTTTCTCGATAAGGAGATTCTACCCGAATTTATGGGCGACAGGGGAGTCATTTACGATATATACTGTACCACCGAAAATGGCGAGCAGTTTATCGTAGAAATGCAGAACAAGCAACATGTACACTTCCGTGAACGTGCCCTGTATTACCTTTCAAAGACGGTTGCCCGACAGGGAGAGAAAGGAGCCGAATGGAAGTTTGACCTGAAAGCCGTATATGGTGTGTTCTTTATGAACTTCCGGTTAGACAATTTGCCGCATAAGCTTCGTACGGATATTGTGCTTACAGATCGTGACACGCACGAACAATTTTCCGACAAGCTTCGTTTTATTTTTATAGAGTTGCCTGCTTTTTCGAAGGAGGAGCAAGAATGTGAGACTGACTTTGAACGATGGATTTATGTACTGAAGAATATGGAAACTTTAAAACGCCTGCCATTCAAAGCCCGTAAATCGGTTTTTGAGAAATTAGAGAAGATTGTAGATATCGCTTCGCTTTCAAAAGAGGAGCGGATGAAGTATGATGAAAGCATTAAAGTATACCGGGATAATCTCGTGACGCTGGAATTTGCAGAACAGAAGGGACGGAAAGAGGGACGAGAAGAGGGACGAGAAGAAGGTAAGGAAGAAACTGCCCGAAACCTGAAACAGATGGGAGTTTCACTGGAGATCATCTCCAAAGCTACCGGATTGAGCATAGAGCAAATAGAAGCATTATAGTTTTCACCGTCTACCCTTAGAGGACTGCTCGGTAAATATCTCATATTGTAAGATGAAGATCAAAGGTTAACTTTAAGTTTGCTTTGATCTTCATCTTTCTTATTTAATGTAAGTTTGATATAAGCCTCCTCTTTATTTATCGGAAACGAAATTGTATAGTAAAACAAAAAAGAGGATGCCACTAGGGAAAAAGGGCGGGCATCCTCTTTGGGGGACAGAATAAGATACACTTTCACAAGTACAGTCTTATGCTGCTACTCTCCCCAATACAATTTCTTCACATTTCAGTGAAGAAAGGGGTCTATTGCGGAAATACAGACTTTCACAAGCACGTATTTCCTAATATTCTCATACGGGGGTTCTCGTACGAATACGAAAAAATGTGGGGAACAAACACCCCGCATGGGAATAGGGAATATCTTTTTTTGAAAAAGGGAGTCTTATTTTAATTTTATTCCGCTATACAGATACATACTCGGTTTTCTTCAGCCTTCTGATATGGCTGTACCGTATCTCCTTTATAACTGGTAATAATTCTATCTGCTGCTATCCCTTTTGCTTTCAAAGCGTCTGCAACATTCTTCGCACGTTTCTCCGACAAAGTCATGTTGATTTTCGGGTTACCGGTTTCCTTGTCGGCATATCCGGTGACAGCAACTTTACTGGTTGGGTTTTTCTCCATATATTTAATCATAGCATCAATCTTGGGCAACTGATCATTTTGCAGAAGTGCAGAGTTCAATGCAAAGAATATATCCTGCTTCATCGGTTCCACAGCTACTACAGGTGCCGGTTCCGGCTCTTTCACAACAACTGGTTCCGGTTTGGGCTGTTCTACTACCGCAGGTTCCGGTTCGTAATATACCGGAGCTGTTTTGGTATAGCTTTTACCCAGTTTGATAGTCAAGCCAACGAGTGCGTTCAGCTGCCAGTCACAGTTACCGGCTTTCTTTGAGTTGAACTTATCGGATAAAGCGTTAGCGTTAGCTTCGATATTGATGGCCAAGCGGTCGTTCAGGCGAAGGTCACAACCCAAGCCGAAACGTCCGGCCACAAGAAACTTGCCATCCTGCCAGAGATATTCCAGTTCATAGGTGCGGGTGTCGAGTGCATTCGCCTCATCATTATCAAAACCACGGTTGAGCCCTACACCACCAAAAAGGTAGCCATTGAAAACACGTTTGGGGTTGAAGCCACAGAACAAAGTGCTAAGGTCGGCCATGATATCAAGGTTTCCCTGAAGATATTTGTACTGGTAGGTTTGTTCCGGAGTTACCCATCCACCCTTTGCCTGCCATCCGCTACCACCGATACGTGCTCCGAATGCAGGAGCAAACTTATATCCGATATTGATGGCAGCAGCGGGAGACATCAGATCGGTAAACTTTGCTTCACCTACGGTATGCGCGGTTCCTACCTGCGCTTGGATAAACCAGTGAGGTTTGAATACGGTTTTACCTTCTTCTTTGATTTGGCGTTGTTCTTGAGCAAATGCTACCGTACTGCTGACAGCAAGCATAGCTATTAGTAAATTTCTTATTTTCATAATGTTATGTATTTAATGTATTATTGCTGAATTATTCACATTACATTCTTCATATCATCAGGAAGATCACAGAATATAGTATCAACAATAAAAATAACAATGAAAAGTTATGAAAAGGGTGCTCTGTTGAGCAGAGCACCCTTCTTATTTTTGGTCTGTCTAAGAATTACTTCAAAGACATTCACACATTATCAATTACTTTTAACAGGTTTCACTGTAATAGTCAACTGAGAAGTAGCGGTTCCCCAACCATAAGTTACAATAGCTGGGATGAAGATCTTATATTCAGATCCTACCGGTGAATTAACATTGACATACTTAACAGTATTACCTTCCTGAACCAAAGTAGCACCGTTAGGCAACTCACCGTTAGGCAGATTGGTAGTAGCTTCAGTTACATCCAATGTAACCTCACCGAATGGTCCGTAGAAATACCAGAAGTTTCCAGCAACCCATTGAGGCTTCGTTTCTGTATATGTCGTCCATACATAGCATCCGCATCCTGCTGTTTGTCCGTCAGTTGTTCCATCAAAATTAGGCCATTCAGAATGTACATGCTTAACTTCTTTCCAAGTACCATCTACCCACTTATACTTAGCCGGAACATAGTTTATGTCTGCTACATAAGTATATTTAACGAGTTCACCTTTCAAGATAATTCTATCAGTATATATAGTTTCTCCTTGTTGTTCTACGTTAGTATAATCAGCATCAACTGACCAATTATAAGCAAGGTACTGAGCTCGAATAGCCTTATCCGCATCAGCCTTAGTTTCTGCCTCAGCAGTGAAAGTCGCTGTCTCACTACCAGCTTCCGCTAATTGACCACCTTCATTATTATATCCAGTACATTTATACGTTGCACTTGCAGTATACATAGTCACTGGCGTAGTAGCAGTGAAAGAAACTTCCTTAGTAACCACCTCTAACTTAGCTTCTTGTTCCAGTTCGTAGTGACCATCAACTTTTTCGTATTTCGGAGTGTACTTGAAGTCCCAATATGATACACTTCCTGTAACAGGTACTTGATAAGGGCTAGTAATTGCTTCACCTCTCCAGTCTGTCAACAGTTTATTGTGCTGGAAGTTAGCAATATCACCACCAGTCTTAGCATCCTGCAAAGTAATTTCACCTGGCATATTCAGATTAACAGGACGGATGAAGTTAACCACGAAGCTATGACATGAAAGTTCATCACCGCTCCCTAATCTATGAACGTGTTTAACTACAGCCTGCAAACCACCTTCACTGTTCAAAGCAGTCTTAACATCAGCATCGTTCTTATCCAAAATGATCTCATGTCCGCTAATCTTAACACCTAACAATATAGTTGCAGTTGCCTTGCCGTTAGATTTAGTTTCGATTATCTTATAATAGTCATTTACATCACATTCAGGAAGTCCAATTGGTGTATGCTCAGAATAAGCTACTTCCAGATCTTGTCTGAACTGACATTTTTCAGGAACCTCATCTTTATCCGATGGAACAGCTACATTCACATCAAAGTCGTCAGGTGAAGTACCAGCTAAAGTCCAATAAGTTTCATTTTTAGTCAATTTTTCTTCCAAAGTCGGCAACTTCACGTCAATTGTGAATTGGAATGTCACAGCAGCAGGATATTCAGAAGAAGCCAGTTTATTCTTCACTGTAATGCTTGCTACGAAAGTAGAAGTAGAACCGATCATGCCAAGTTCACCATGTGTGAATGACCAAACAATTTTCTTAGTTGCAACTCCGGCTGAGGTATCGCCATCTACAATTTGAGGAATCGACATTCCATGAACGACACCATTCTTAGTTACAGTAGCTGTAACAGAAGAAGCGTCATACAAGTTCCAGAATTCTTCGTGGCTCATACCAACTTGACCAAGACTGTTTTCAATCTTACGGTAAAGGTTCCTACGGATGTAGTCTTCGTCCATTTTATAAGTAGCAACAGTGTTTTTGCAGTTGTAAGTCAGTTCTTTCAGAATAGAAGGCACGAGCATATCCTCTTTCTTAGTAACTCCGATTTCTACTTTTACAAATCCACGACGTACCACGTTGCCATTAGCATCTACCAATTCAACTTTCAAGATCGGAGTGCGACCAATAGCTTCTTTACTGAAATCATCAGCTTGGTACAAACCTGCTTCAGCATCATTACACGTGATCCATTTCTGCTGCTCAGTAGTAGTAGAACCAGTTGTGATATTATATTTAGAACTTGCTACAGCAAATCTATATGACAATTTGTAGTCTTCGATCGGGAATTTACGATGAATATGAGTCGGATTTTCAGGTTCATTACCAAAACAAGTCGCAACCAGTTCTTTCAAATTGAATACTTTGTTATAAACCATCTTGTATCGAGGTTTTTCTTTTTTACAAGCATCGAATGTCTCTGCGTAATGAGCTTCATCACCGAACTCTACCAAAGTAGCGTCGTCAGCGATACGTACATCATCTGCATCCAAGATTTCATCATAAACAGCTTGATAAGTAGAGCGAACAACAGCGTTAGTTTCACCTTTGTCTACAGCTTCGTCACCTGTCATAGCAGCCTGCAAACTTACTGTATTTACTTTACCATTTTCTGCCTGAGTTTTATGAGCATCCAAACGACGAAGTGTGAACTCTACAGTTCCAGCCGGAGTATTTTTTACCGGATCTTTATCAATTTCAACCCAATTGCTCTTAGCAACTTCTCCTGCAGCTCTTGTACCAAGAAGTTCTGCTGTACGATCAATATACTGATAAACAGCATTTTCCAATTTGAAAGATGCCGGATTGAAGTGGTAGCTTGCAACTACCGGAGCACCTATAGATGTGTCATATGCTTCAGGTATTTTAGCATTTTCATCCGCTTTCATTCCTTTATAAATCAAAGAGCTGAACTTGATTGCAGGAATACCACCTACATAAGCATCAGGAGCCGGTGAAATGCTAGTCAAACGAGCAGTGACCAATATATGCAATTGATCCAATTCAGGTTGGATTTCATCTCTAATCTTGTCTTGAATAGCAGTAATAGCCGGCTTAATATTATCTTTGATATCATTTCTGATATCATTCAACTCACCATCTATACGATTTTCCAAAGCCTCTATAGCCTGACCGGTAGTAGTTCCTAAATTCGTAATGGCATCTGCATTCCCTTTGATCAAGCCTTTCAGGCCACTTTCACCATCTTCACCAACAAGTTCAAGCCAGAGGTCTTCTATTTTGCCCTTAGCTTCGTCGATATCACCCTGAGCTGTCTCGATAGCTTCCTTATTCTCAGAGATATCGTCTAAAGCATCCTTATATTCTTGTAAAACATTTGACTGGAGCTTCAAGTTCTCGTAAGCTGCCATCAATGTTGCGATAGCTTCCTGAGCAGTCTTAATATCAGCAGCATTCTGAGCTACCTGACCAGTAGTCAGAGTCAGGGTATTCAAGTCCTCCCGAATACCTTTAATTTGACTAGCCACTGCTTCCATCGCTAGATCGTATACACTCTGATCAACTTTACCGTCAATTGATGCTTGCAATAGTCCTTGCAGTTCTGTTACTTTTTCAATTGCTGCCCTAATTGCTTTATCCTCAGCTGCTTTTGCAACAGCTTCCGCTTCTTTTGCTTTTGCTAAAGCTTCAGCGGCTTCAGCAGCGGCAGTATCACCGGCAGCTTTGGCAGCAGCGGCAGTAGTTTTAGCTTCAGCTGCAGCAGTTTTCGCAGCATCGGCAGCAGCCTGAGCAGCTTCAGCAGCAGCTTTCAATGTAGCCAGCTGAGTCTGAAGGTCGCCAACAGTGCTTCCGTTCTTGTCAATTTGTTCCTGTAATCCCTTGATGTCATCATCGTAGTCTTTACAAGAAGTAAATGTACCCGCTGAAGCCGCTAATAGCGCTCCGAACAGGACGACACTTAAATACTTTTTGTTCATGATAAAAAAACTTTTAATTTATAAATTAAAAAAATAATAAAAATATTGTTTCTCGTTTTGGATTATGAATTCCCTTACTACATCCCATGTTTTATTCCTTTCATTTCTTGTGCAAACCTCCTTTTCTTAATTTGTTTTCCACTTTCAATTACCTTACACAATATACTTTGAAGCATATAGACTATACTAGCCTTTCCCGTTACTCTGTAGGTAACGGGAAAACCTTTGTGCCTGCCCCGGAGGGGTAGTCAATACTGAAAAATCATTTATGGAATACAGAAACATCTTTACCCCTGCTTCTAAGAGGCGGCAGAGGGGAGGGAAATCTATTATCTAAAAATTAAAGGCTACAAAGTCTAACGCTAAGAAATCCGCTGTTTTATTGTGTTATTTGTCTTTTTTTAGTTGTTTATCAGAAAAAATATCATTTTTGTTTGCATGTTTTCCAAAATATATCCATCTTTGCAACGCTATTTAGCTCCGTTACCTACAGAGTAACGGGCTTACATACAGAACATTACGTTCTCAACAGAGCGCTTTACAAAATCAACTATCCGCATATTAGCTTCATCAATTTTCCGATTACGGAAAGGTTTGAGATAAGTCTCAGTCACCGTAATGGATGAATGCCCCATCGCTTCCGAGATAATTCCGGGATGAACCTCACAATAATAAGCCGTCGTAGCCCATGTATGCCGTGCCGTATAAGAGCTCAGCTTATCATTAAGGCCCAAAACTTCACCCAGCAACAATAGCTGACGGTTAAAATTGCGCAAAGCCAGTTGGTATTCATGATAGGCTTCCTTCGTTCCTTCACTGCTCTTAAGTAAAGGGAACAAGTAAGGAGAAGAACTATCAACATCCATCTGTCTCTTCAAAAGCAACATTGCCTCAGGAGTCAGTGTCACCGACAACGGACGCCCCGTCTTGCGCCTGCGATAAGTGATCACGTTATCACGCAAATCACTCTTGCGCAAATAGGCAAGGTCGACAAAAGGCAGGCCGCGGAGCAAGAACATCAGTATAAACAACTCCTGCGCACGACGCATAGCGGGAGTCACCGCGGAATATCGGGGCAGACGAGCGAAGACTTTACCCATATCGTCATCACACAACGCCCGCTTGCGGTCCGCACGCGTGCCGGTATACACCGAGCGAAATAAGTGCGGTATATAACGGACCTCTCCCGAATCCACCGCACGATTATACACCGCACGGAAAGTACGTAAATAAGTAGATACAGTATTCCAACTGCATCCCCGGCCACGAAGGTGAACTTCGAAGCTCTTTAACCACTCAGGGGTTACCTCATTAAATGTAAAATCCCCTTTCCCACGAAAAGCAATGATGGCATTGAGACTGCTACGATAAACGTGTGCAGTTCCAAAGTTTCCCTCCATCTGTAGCCCCACTGCTACTTGCTTCATAAATGCTACTACTTTCAACATTACTCCTAGTATTTTATAATTCACACTATAAATATACAAGTATTTTCGCAACCTCAGCCCTAAAATACTCATATAATTATTCACTTATTCTCCTTGTTGGTCTCCGGAAAGACAAACATCATCAAAGGCAAACAAACAACAAATAAAATAGAATAAATGATCATATCTACCTATTTTCAGCTTTCACAATAAAGTATTTTTATCCAACATATTCCCCAAATATATAATTAGAAATAGTAATAAATTAAATATATAATTACGTTCAACAATAAAAAGAACAAAAAACAAAATAGTTAGCACAATATAACCAATAAAATTACGTACATTTGCAGCACTTTAAATATTAAATAAAATCAGTTGCATATTAATTAAACGAATAACATGAAAGAAGAAAAAGTAGTGACAAAAGAATACGTTATTAATGGTTTTAAGCATTTCTCTCAGTTAGCCATGGAATATTTTCCGGCACATTCCGGCTACAGTGCAGCCAGAAAGAGCATGCGTGATAAAATAGACGAGAACTTGCAGCTTAAGTCGGAACTGGAAGCAGCAAACTACACTGATCACACGATCACCCTGAGCCCAAAGATGCAGCAAATCATTTGGGCATATTGGGGACCACCCTCCATTTCACTACCGGAAAGCTGCCCGAATATACCGAACTGCACACATACCGACCGCCTCTAAAAAGAGAAAATCGAACTATATATTTTTAAATATATAATTATTCTTTATATTATTATGGTTCCACGATGCGTTCAGGCATGTTCTTTTCGACGGAGATAACATTCGGCATATCAATGCATTATATCACATCCGAGGGTGTTCCACAGTGCGTTCCACCGAAAAGAGTTTTTCCGCCCTCCGAATAGAGGCTCTGTCTTATCCAAACGGAGCTTCTATTCGGTCAAAACAGAGCCTCTGTTCGGAAGATTCAGAGCCTCTGTTTTTATTCGTTCCTCTTCCCGCATTGCCCGTAACAAAACATCTATAATGCAATATCAAAAGGTTATTTACGTCCCGACACGTCCGCACAGGTCCATCCGTTTGGGATTCTTCCAGCAAGCGAACTAATTTTGAGCAAAATTTTAAAACTGAATATATATGCAAGAAATGAATCCTCATATCACCGGGCATGGATACATTGTTATTCCCAAAGCTCTACTGATAGAACAGTTTGCAAGTTGCGAGAACCGTGAAGGAGAAATAGAAGCTTTCTTGAAACTTCTTATAAAAGTCAACTATACGGAAACAAAACACACCGACTACTGGCACAACACTATTATGTGCAAAAGAGGCGAAAGCCTGCACAGTTATCGTAGCTGGAGCGTCATTTTCCACTGGTCGACAGGCAAGACCTACCGTTTCATACAGCAATTGAATGCTAAAGGAATCATCGAAATCATTCCTCACGACGCCGCCACCTTCCTGCACATCCGCGTCGTCAACTACGAGAGCTGGACGAATGCCCTCGCATTCAACCCCGGCAAACAACAGAAAAAAAAAGCCAGCGACGAAAAGTTCCGCCTCTTCTGGGACGACTACCACAACATCATGCAGCTCCCCAAAGAGAACATCGCCAAGGCGCAGCGTATCTGGAAAAAGCTGAGCGAAAAAGAACAGCAGCTCGCCATCGACAATATCGAAGAGTATTATTATCATCAGACAAACGTGAAATTCACGTTACATGCCTGCAGTTATTTATCCAATAAAGCCTTTCTGAATGAATATGAATACTGACAACAGAGTTTCTCCGCAGGCTCCGGAGATAGAAGAAGCCATACTGGGCGCCTGCCTGATAGAACAGGAAGCCATGCCGCTCGTAGCCGACACGCTGCGTCCGGAAATGTTCTACAGCATGCGTCACCAAGTGATCTACGCCGCCCTGCTGGCCATGTACCAGGCGGGAATGAAGATCGACATCCTCACCGTAAAAGAAGAACTTGCCCACCGGGGCAAGCTCGAAGAAGCCGGCGGAGCATTCGGTATCACGCAACTGAGCAGCAAAGTAGCCACCTCGGCACACATCGAATATCACATGCAGATCGTACACGAGAAATACCTGCGGCGGGAAATGATACTGGGACTCAACAAACTCCTCGCCTGCTCCCTGGACGAAACAATGGACATAGCCGACACGCTGATAGATGCGCACAACCTGCTCGACCGCCTGGAAGGTGAATTCGGCCACAACGACCACATACGCGACATGGACGCACTGATGACCGACACAATGGAAGAAGCCGAACAGCGTATCGCCAAAAGCGTAAACGGAATTACCGGCATCCCCACCGGCCTGACGGACCTGAACCGCATGACGTCCGGACTGCAAAACGGAGAACTCATTGCCATCGCCGCACGCCCCTCGGTCGGAAAGACCGCCTTCGCCCTCCATCTGGCGCGGCAGGCTGCCATGCAAGGATTTGCCGTCGCCGTCTACAGCCTTGAGATGCAAGGAGAACGACTTGCCGACCGCTGGCTGTTGTCCGCCAGCGACATCAACCCTTACCGCTGGCGCACAGGCATCCCTAACCCGCACGAAGTAGCGGAAGCGCACACCACCGCCGCAGAACTGGCACGGCTACCGATACACGTAGACGACAGCACATCGATCAGTATGGACCATGTACGTTCCAGCGCACGGCTCCTTAAAAGCAAGAGTGCATGCGATCTGATCATCATCGACTACCTGCAACTTTGCGACATGAGCACCGGACAGAAGAACCGCAACCGTGAACAGGAAGTGGCTCAAGCCAGCCGTAAAGCCAAATTGCTCGCCAAGGAACTGAACGTTCCCGTCGTATTGCTTTGCCAGCTAAACCGCGAGTCGGAAGGCCGTCCCGGTGGCCGGCCGGAACTATTCCATCTACGCGAAAGCGGCGCCATCGAGCAAGACGCGGATGTAGTAATGCTGCTCTACCGCCCTGCACTGGCACGGCTCACTACCGACCGGGAAAGTGGTTATCCGACCGAAGGACTGGGGGTAGTCATCGTAGCCAAACAACGCAATGGAGAGACAGGGAACGCATACTTCAGCCACAATCCTTCTCTAACGAAAATTACGGACTATATACCACCATTGGAAGTATTACTGAAACAAGCAAAATAAAAACAGAATCAAAACAATATTATATTACATAATATTATTTCTAATATTTTCCGATTTTATTTCATATTTGCAATGAAATAAATGGCATAATGCTTGACTTCGCCTCTTATATTTCGTATATTTGTAATGTCATAGAGAAACAAAATAATTATTACTTAAACCTTAACTTTTTAAATTTATGAATGTTTCAGTAGAACGCTATCAGCGAAGAAAGTACGTAAGTCAGGAGAATTCCCCGATGCTGTATTACGTACGTCAGAAATCGGGTACAGTAAGAGTGATGGACGTCGAAAAACTGGCAGATGCCATCGAAGCCAACTCTTCACTCACAGCAGGAGATGTAAAACATGCTATCGAAGCTTTTGTAGAGCAACTCCGCCTGTCACTCACCCAAGGTGACAAAGTGAAGATCGACGGTCTGGGTACGTTTCACATCACACTGTGCAGCGAGGGGACAGAGAAGGAAAAAGATTGCACGGTCCGAAGCATCCGCAAGGTGAATGTCCGGTTTGTAGCGGATAAAGCACTGCATCTGGTGAACGCAAGTCACACCAGCACACGAAGCGAAAACAACGTGGAATTCGTACTGGCAAGCAAAGGTGACACGGAAGGCGGAAATGCCGGCGGAGGAAACACCGGAGGCGGAGGAAATAGCGGAGGCGATGAAGAAGCTCCGGACCCGACAGTTTAACAGGACTTTTTTGGGAAAGAGCAGTACAAAACACTGGAGCAGCCCTCCCAATTGAAACTGACTAAGAAGTCAATAGTATCTCAATTCCCCTCCCTTTGGGAAGGAGGGGTGACTGAAAGCCGGGGTGGTAGGTAAAACAAGGTTTATTCCTATTCTATTGTAAATAACAGAGTTATGCATTCACCTACCACCTCCCCCTACGGGGACTCCTCCTTCCCGAAGGAGGAGAATTAAGATACTACCGACTTTTAGTCAGTCTCAGGTTCGTCGCTTCGCTCAGAATGAGAGATACTATATCGAACTAACCTTAATGTACAACTCCCCCCATTATCAATTATCCATTATCAATTATCCATTAAAAAAAATGCTAGATAAAATTATCGAGATTATTATGACTATCCTCCCTTTCCTGGGTAATCGTAAAAAGCGTAAAGCGATGGCGCAAGACGTCAAAGAATTCAGCGAACTGGTGAAAGACCAGTATACCTTCCTGATGGAACAGCTGGAAAAGGTACTGAAAGATTATTTCGACCTGAGCGCGAGAGTGAAAGAAATGCACACCGAAATCTTTTCGTTGAGAGAACAACTTGCACAAGCTGCCACATTACAGTGCGTAAACAAAGAGTGCCTACAGCGTACACAAAGCGAGGCATCCATCTCTGAAGCTTAATGCCGGACAGATTATGAGAACGATCAACTTAATCGTAATTCACTGCTCCGCCACACGCGAAGACAAGGATTTCACGGAATATGACCTGGACGTCTGCCATCGCCGACGCGGATTCAACGGAGCGGGTTATCATTTTTATATCCGCAAAAACGGGGATATAAAGTCTACCCGACCGATAGAAAAGGTCGGTGCCCACGCCAAAGGTTTCAACAGAGAAAGTATCGGTATCTGCTATGAAGGCGGGCTCGACAGCAAAGGTCGCCCCAAAGATACCCGGACCGAATGGCAGAAACATTCACTGCGGGTACTGGTTCTTACTTTACTGAAAGATTATCCGGAATGCCGCGTATGCGGTCACCGTGACCTTAGTCCCGACCGGAATGAGAACGGAGAGATAGAACCGGAAGAATGGGTGAAAGCGTGCCCTTGCTTCGATGCGGAAAATAACTGGAAAGCATGAGGCAGAAATCAAGAAAAGTTTTAATTGAATAGCCTATAAACAAGAAAACTCCAATTGCCCGACCAAACTAAGTCGGAGCAGTTGGAGTTTCTACCTTTATAAAATAGATCATCAGGATGTCTCCTCTGAAGGAAATCAATCAACAAGCCTATTATAATGCAATAAACCGAAGTACTGATGCTGTAAATAGTGGTATCTTCATTGACTTCATGCTACAAGAAATATACGAAACACTAAAGAAACGGCAAGGCGATCCTATAGTAACAATGAAAGCGACAAAGGATGTCGGTATAAATGTCGGTATAAACGAACAAAAAGTTCTGGAACTTTTGAGAAAAAACAATCAAATTACCGCCAAAGAAATCACCGGACTTCTAGGTATCAGCCTAAGGCATAGCGAACGCCTGATCACATCATTAAAGCAAAAAGGTATGATTCAGCGAGTTGGATCAAACAAAAACGGATACTGGGAAATTATAGTAAAATAAAGCTACTTTTTATTTCCAACCTTCATCAAAGCAAGCCCTATCACAATCCAGACCATCTCACGCACGCGAGTGATCAATGCCGCATAGACTCCATAAGCTCCGGAAAGGGAAAGCCCGCCTACCGCAAGGGCAAATCCTCCCTCACGGCCACCTAACTGCATAGGCAAGAAGAACAAAAGATTGGCCAATAAAGAAGAGAAGGCTGCAATCAGGCAGCAATCTGCAAAACTGACACTCCTTGTCAGCACATTGAGGATCAGCCAGATTTCCAGACAGCTGACCACACGTGCCGTATATTCCAAGAATAAAGCGGCATAAAAAGCTCCCTTCTTCTGTTGATGAAGCAGGGCTATCTGTTTATCAATGTTCTCCAACTGTTCCCGATGGGAGTCGGCAAAACGGATGACTTTCTTTTTCAGAAAAGGAAGATGACTGCCCAGGCGAACGAAAGCGACTGCCATCCCATGCTGATATCCTTTCACAAACAGCACTGCTACCAGCAGGCAGAAGACGGTGATCGTACCCAAAATGGTTCCCATCACCCACCCTACCGGATAAAGGCAAAGGTATAGCAAGACAGAACTCAGCCAAAAGCAGAAATGAGAAAAGATGTGCATCATCACGTAGAGAATCACCGAAGAAGTGGCTCTCTCCACTCCTATATACGGTTTCAGTTCCATGATGCGATACGGCTCACCGCCCATCAGTCCGACGGGAGTTACGTAATTCAGGGCAAAACCCGTAACGGTAAACTTATAAAGCCGGGCAAATGAAAACCCCGGCTTCCCTCCGCTACGTATAATGATGTACCACGATGTAGTATTAATCAGATAAACGAACAGCCACAGCAATAATACCAAAGGCAAATATACTCCTGCCCTTTTCAAATTTGCCCAAAGTTCCTGATAATCCATATCGAAAGTGAATATCATGATCAGGACGGCGACAATGCCAAAAGCCAGGAATATATTGCGGTATTTGTTCTTCACTATTTAATATACTGATAATATCGGTCAAAGAAGTTTCTGAATCCGCGAATCTTCATCAGTCCGTACTCAAAGAACAGCCAGCCGAGCAGTGCACAGGAGATTCCAAGGAGTACATCTATAATATAGTGATGACAAGAGTAGATCGCTGTTCCCCAGATGCCTGCCATGATAACAGAGAAAAGGGCAATCACATACCATCTGCATTTGCCGATAATGGCATACACCAATGCCACAACCATATATGCCGCATGAAGGGAAGGAACGGCAGCAAAGACATTTGCGTTTCTTCCATAAATGGAGTCGAAGATAGTCACGCCAAAAATTTCGTCGAAGCGACCGAGACCCGCCACATTACCCGGAGTATTCAGTATCGGTTCGAAACCGTAGTTGATAGCATACCAGGGGGGAGCAGCCGGATGGATATAATAGCCGGCAAAGCCGATTAAGTTGACAAACAAAAAGACTAATGCAAAGCGAAGATAAGTTTTTCTCTCTTTCTTAAAGTACAGGCAGAGTCCGAACAGGATAGGCACAGGGACCCAGCAAAGATAGAAGATGCCGGCGAAGACATCTGCCACCGCCCAATGATGCACGGCAAAGTATTCACAAGGAGTAACCAGCACACCATTATCCATCACTCCGAACAACGACTTTTCGAGATTATAAAGTCCGGCCACATCAATCGGATTTACTTCGTAATTGGGGCAGATACGCATCCAGTCATACGAGATCCCGAAAATGGCGAAAGGCAGTAAGGCCACTGCCAGCTTCCGGGTAGGTAGTCCGGCAAAAAATAAAACCAGATAGAGTGCCGCCATCAGCAGATGTTCGGAACGGAGTCCGATACAGGCAGCTGTCAGCAGAAGAAAAAGAGCCATGATGACAATAACGGTCAGGGTTTCTTTCTTCGACGGCATTTGAATTGTTTTTATCATTAAGGATGTTATTTTAATTAGTCATTCTTCTTTTCGTTCGCTGTCATCACCTTATAGCAATGTCTCACGCGTGCGAAAGCTGTGATATTGGCGAACACAGCGACGATTGTCAAAGGCACCATCAATATCAGCATCGGATCAAAAGCGGTAATATCCTTGAATACACCGCAGAACAAGGCTCCGAGACTTGTCAGAACCACACGCTCCGGGCGTTGCATAAATCCAACCTTGCACTCAATGCCCAGACCTTCGGCGCGGGCACGCACATAGCTCACCATCAGCGAACCGATCAGGGCAACGAAAGCAATGATAGCGTAAATGAAATAGTCTTTGACTGACAAATAGTAACATATACCGAAGAAAGTCATCAACTCACTATAACGATCGAGCACAGAATCGTAGAGGGCACCGAATTTGGAACTCATGTTTCCCAGACGTGCCACACGCCCGTCCATCATATCGAACAATCCGGCAAAAAGGATCACACCTCCTGCCCATCCAAGAATGGACAAATCATTCTGTCCGCCACAGATACCGGCATAGACAAACATACCTGCCGCTACCACATTCAGAATAAATCCGGTAGTAGTGATAAAATTAGGGGTGATGCCTATTTTAATCATTCCATGTATCAAAGGATTGATAATCTTATAAATCAGTTGCTGTAAGTAATCTCTGTAATTCATATACCTAAATCTGTTTTTATCTAAATCTTCTGTTTTCTTTCAATTTCTTTTAAACAAGCTTCTTATATCTATATTCCGGTAAACAAAGAAACGCTGCATATTATAATTCCAGAACAACGCTACAATGACTGCCACCACCACTTTAGGGATGATGAAGAAGTCACCGAAATATTGGCTGAGTGTATCACGTACCCACGGAATTTTCGCTAACGATTCCGTCAGAGTGTACGTCCCCCACGTATTCAGCCAAATACTGCAAACCCACACTATTATGAATTTTACAGCAACATGCGTTTTTTTCCCTTTCGATTTAAAAGTCCATTTATAATTGATAATGCAATTGATAATTCCTCCATAGATAGCGCCCGCCAAGGTAGCATATACATAGTAGACATCAAATAGCCTTACCAGAAGGATAGTCACCAGAAAGTCTGCAATAGTCGCCATTTGAGCCGAAAGCTGCGCCCTTAAAAACATAAAGACTCCACCCTTCTGCGAGATCATCCGTGCAACTCTTTTCAGCCAATCACCCATCGTGCCACCGCTATCAAGATAAAACTATATACACCCGCCAGTACATCATCCATCATTACCCCTACTCCACCTTTAAAGTTCTCCATCTTGCGTACTCCCAATGGCTTTACGATATCAAAAATACGGAACAGAGCAAAAGCCGCTATCACGTACCAATACCACCGGTCATTATCGGGAACTGCCAGCAACGGAATCCACACACCTACCATTTCATCGACCACCACACGTGACGGGTCTTCGCCCCAACAAGACTCCAACTTATTGGCAGCCCAAATACCTGCAAAGGTAAAAAGAACCACCAAAGCAGCAGTCGTCCATAATAAAGCAGTGAAAGGAAGCAGGAAGTAAAGTGCAATCCAGATGATAGAAGCCAGCAATGCCCCGGCCGTACCGGGAGCAAAAGGAGAAAAACCAGAGCCAAAGCCCGTGCCTATTAAAACAGGTAGAAAGGAAGGTCTCTTCATTAATAGTTGAGAGTTGAGAGTTGAAAATTGAGAGTGGAGGATGATTGGATGTGCTCCAAAAATAAAAGTTGAAAGTTAAAAGTTGTCTAATGCTGCAATTACATTGCAACAACTTTCAACTCTCAACTTTCAACTCTCCACTTATTTAATTAAGCTAAATAATCAGGTTCTTTTTCACCAATCATGTTACGCAATGTCTGTTTTACCATTCTCCATTGTGTGAACAGGTCGTGTTCCGGCTGATGTTCGAAATCGTGCATCGGGCTCTTGCAGAAGAATGACAACCAAGTCTGGATGCCACACATACCTGCACGCATTGCCAAGTCGCTGAACAACACAAGGTCAAGAGCGATAGGAGCTGCAAGGATAGAGTCGCGGCAAAGGAAGTTCACCTTGATTTCCATCGGGTAGCCCATCCATCCGAAGATGTCGATGTTGTCCCATGCTTCTTTGTTGTCTTTGCGGGGAGGATAGTAGTTGATACGTACTTTATGATAAACATCTCCGTAGAGATCAGGATATTTTTCTGGTTCGAAGATAGTGTCGATTACAGACAGCTTGCTGACTTCTTTTGTCTTGAAGTTGTCCGGATCATCAAGCACTTCACCGTCGCGGTTACCGAGGATATTGGTAGAGAACCAACCGTTCACACCCAGCATACGGGTTTTGAACATCGGAGCCAATACGGTTTTCATCAATGTCTGACCACTCTTAAAGTCTTTACCGGAGATAGGTACATTCTTTTGTTTAGAGAATTCCCACATAGCAGGAGTATCCACACACAAGTTAGGAGCACCCATTACGAACGGAGCGTCTTCTGCAATAGCAGCATACGCGTAACACATACTCGGAGAAATCACGTCTGTATTGTTTTCCTTCATTGCTTTCTCTAAAGCAGCGAGTGACATGTGTTCGTCAGACAGCGGAATGTAAATTTCAGTACTTGCAGCCCAAAGCACCACTACGCGTTCGCAGTTGTTAGCAGCTTTGAAGTCGCGGATATCCTGACGAAGTTGTTCTACCATTTCCCAACGGGTAGCAGCCTTCTTCACGTGTGTACCGTTCAGACGTTTTGCCCAGTTGTGATCGAAAGCAGCCGGCATCGGTTTGATAGCTTCCAACTCTTCTTTTACTCCATTCAGGTCTTTTTCTTTCAAAACCTCGGCGTACATAGCAGCTTCGTATGCGTTGTCCGGGAAAATATCCCATCCTCCGAAAACAATGTCTTCCAAATTCGTCAAAGGCACAACGTCCTTGATGAGTTTTTCTTCGTTGTTCTCCATGCGCATTGTGGCTAACTGTGTAATAGATCCTATCGGTTTTGCCAGTCCCTTGCGAGAGGCTAGTGTACCTACAATCATCGTGGTAGCTACCGCACCACCCACTCCAACTACCAATACGCCAAGACGCCCGGTAGCGGGTTTAATTTCTTGTTTCATTTCTATTCTATTAAAATTAAACTAAAATTGATGCAAAAATAAGATTAATTAATTACTAAAGCGACCTTTGTTTGCTATATAAACATTGCAATTAGCAGGATTTAACTTTTAGAAGGTCATGTGAAGACTTATCCTCAGGCCGGACTTGTCAATATCGGGCGAATCCCTATATGTGAGCCGCCAGACGTAGTCTAAACGTAATACCTTGAAAATGTTTTCAATACCCACACCCGCCTCCACGTAAGGTGTTTTTCCCATTGTACGGGTACTTGCTATCGGAAAAGCGAACAAACCGTCTGTCATATCCGGATTATTCTTATCACTCAAATGCCCATAAAGTCCACGACAGGAAACTATTTCCCTCCATTTCAGTTTTTTCAACAATGGGATACGATTGAACAACCACCCGTTGAGGAAATAGGTGACGTCCCACGAAAAGTATTCATCATTCATAAACTCCATAGCATTCATTAACGAATAGGATTCCGGCTGAATGGTGTAGGAAAGGTTCGCATTCGGCATAATGAGCAACGGAAAGGGAACTTTATCCCATACCTTCCCTGCTTTCAGGATAATATCCGTATAGCCGAAAGCGGAAAACCAGAAACGTTTCTGCACACCCGCTTCGGTATGATTATAGGTGTAATCACTTCCCAGTACTCCTTTTCCGGCAATGGTGTGCGACAGTGTAAACACCGGAGCATCCAGCGATACAGGGAAGCGGTTCCATTGTGTCTGAAAGAATTTCTCGTTCGGGGCATAGCGCAGCTTCAACTCCGCCGCACTGGTAGAGAAGTCTTTAACCGGAGAGTAAGCCTCACCGTCTTTCCGCAGAAAAGGAATCAGGTAGCTCGATTCATCCGTCCGCCTGCGTGCCGTTAGCTGGAAGGAGAAGCCGGAATAAAACTCATTGGTATAGGTCATTTCCGTTTGCCGGTAATAGCCGATACGATCATCTTTTTCACGCTTCAAGGCAAGGAAGACATTGTCTTTGCTTGTGTACAGATAGTTTTGTCCGTATTGGTTAACGTCCGATTCATAACGTACTTTCAGTGAATGGATGGGAAATTCATTGGCATATTCCTTTTTCTTTTTAAAGGAGTATTCTACTTCCGCCAGTCCTTTCAGCCTTTCGTCTTTGAAGCCATAAGCGATATAGCCTTTGCCGAACAGATGAGGGTTGAGCCATGCGGTCGTCATTCCACCAGCACGGATACGCGGTCCTTCCAGCGTATTCCCGCTGATGGTGGCATTCATGGGACCGATATAGAAAAGAGGGGCTTCTTTGGAGGTCGGGATGTATCCGGTGAAGAGAATGGATAGCACCTTTTCCGTCCAATAATAGACCGGATAGCCACGCAGTTGCGCCATCAGGCGGTCTACGGAGTTCTCCTGTTGCGAGATGGCTGCTTGCGGACGGTTCTCCGCCCAGAAAGTTTCGGGTCGGGACAGCGCTTCGGTTTCTTCGATGATACGTTCCGGTTTGGTGAAGGCTTTATCGGCTTCCTCGGTCGGAAGGAAAGAATAACGACTGTAATCCGCCACCCGACGGGCAAAGATACCATCCTGTCCTTCGGTCAGTTTGAATTCTACGGTGATACTTTCATGGTCGAGCAGACGAGTACCGTCTTCTGCCCGCTTAAATTCCTGTTCAAGCAGCATATAATCGACAAAGTTCAGATTGATCTTCTTCGGGAAGTTAAGTACGGCACGTTTGACAAAGTAGGTAGAGTCGAGCGTGACATACAAGTGCCCGTTAAAACCGAAAGATTCGGAATTAAAGGGGGTGAAAGCAAGGTCCGCACAGGTTTCACCGCCGATCTGCAAGGTATCCATCAGATAATATTTGTAGAATCCTGTCCCGATGCGGGATAAGGGGCTGACGAACTTATTGGTGAACAGGGAGATGTTGTTCTCGTAAATGTCCACGTCTTTAAAGACTTCATTAATAGCAGCCTGCATACCTTGTTTGGAAAGGAATTCATCGACTCCTGCCTGCTTGCGTCCCTTCACCCACTGCTTTTCGGAATGAGGAGATTTGCGGTAGTAGTCCGTAGCAAGAAGTTCACGGGCAGATACGGTCAGTATCGGTTTTCCGGTGACGGCAGAGGTGTCTACATATTCTGTCAGGAAATCAAATTTGCGGTATAGCCATTTCTTCTGTTTCTCTTCGTCGAAGTTGTTCAGCGCAAAGGTAGTCTTCTCATAACGGTCGCGCTGCCAGAAGTCTTTCTCATTAGGAGAATGGTCGTCACGATGTTCTATCATCCGACGGACAAACTCCACAGCGGGATTGTCTTTCTTACGGTAATGCTCGCGTTTAGGCTTCACCAATACTTCGTTGAGCGCATATGTAGCGGGAGAAAGTGCTACTTTATACGAAAGATTACGTGCCGGATGGATCAGCCGGCTATATTCATTATAGCCTACGGTTGAGATCACAAGCACTCCTTCGGAGCGATGAGTTTTGAAATAAAAGCGTCCGTCACTTCCGGTAGTCGTTCCTTCGGTCGTGTTTTTCAGACGTACAGATACATAAGATAAGGGTTCTCTGGTCAGAGAATCAGTCACCACACCCTGCACTATGTATTGGGCACTTAGCGGAATACTGATAGCCAATAAAAGAAAGAGCGCTACTGCACCTTTAATTATTAATCTCATATCTTATACCTTAACATCCTATTGAATTGAGCGGGGCAAAGGTAGGAGGGATTTCAGAACAAAAAAAGGTCTATATAGCGGAAGAACTGTTCTCGTTTGACATTTGATCAGGGAAAAAGAATACGGAATCTGGTTAATCCGTCGGCATAAGTCCGCAGAGAGAAGGTACAGCCGTGACGCATCAGAACCTCCCGGATAAAGATCAGTCCGATTCCCTGACCATTGGGCTTGGTGGAGAAGAACGGGCTGAACAGCTTCGCTTCCACCTCTTTGCTGATTCCCTTGCCGTTGTCCACCACTTCGACAATGGCAGGAGAAAGGGTGCGGACGATAATCTCTCCATCCTTCTCGATGCTTTCCGCAGCATTCTTGATGATGTTTACCAATACCTGTTCGAAGAGGGAGGCATCCATTTTTACCTCTTTCAGCGTTTCGTCTATCTCCAGACGAAGTTTTATGTTCCGGTCGGTACACATACCTTCCATAAAACGTTTGCATGTAAATGCGAGGTCATTCAGGTCGACAAGTGTGAGCGTCGGTTCGGGAATCTTCACTACATCGGCAAAACGGGTGATGAAACGGCTCATAGAGAAACAGCGTTCGGTACATACACGCATGACATCGCAAATATCATCCATGCCTTCTTCGGTAGAAAGCGCCTGTTCTACCGTATCCAGTGTGGAGGTTATTCCGGCAGTAGTGTTGTTCACTTCGTGGGCAATCATGCGGATCACTTTCTCGTAGGCTTTCTTCTCTGCCTTCATCACTTCGTCCGTCAGACTTTCTATCAGGAAGAAGGGGTGCTGAAATCCACGGTCAATAAAAGAGGAATGCGTACACCTATAAATATTCGAATCATTCAGACGGACGGTAGCCGTTTCTCCTTTCGGTACGTTTGCCAACTCGGCGGCAAGCGGAGAATCTATCTCGTTCATCTTTTTACCCAGAACATCTTCCTGACGGACACCCAGCATTTTCTGCGCCATCGGGTTCAGCTCGGAAAGGTCCTCGTCCAATGTAGTGAGGATGACTCCCATCGGAGAGGCTTTAATCAGCAGGTCAAGGAAGTTATTCTGTTCGCGGAGACGGAGACGTTCATTCTTTAGTTGCTCCATCATCCGGTTGAAGACGTTCACGATACGGTCAGCTTCATATTGCCCCACGGGACTTAACCGGCTGCTGAAATCCTGTTCGCGCAACAGTTCCATACCGCTTCCGATAGAGTTCAGCGGTTTCACAATCTTACGATAGAAAAACGGGAGATAACACAGGATAAAAAGGACCAACCCCTCTCCTATATAGAAATAGATCATATTCAACCGGCTTGAAAGGAAAAGCAATCCACCCCCCAAGACCAGAAGCAGGAAAACGAGTATACCAAAGAATCCTTTTATACGCATAATAATAGTAACATCTATCTGCTAAACACTGATTCCAAACTTCTCCAGACGACGGTAAAGGGCGGCACGACTGATGCCAAGCGCTGTAGCTACCTGACTCAGATTTCCCTTATGACGCTCCAAAGCCTGCAAAATCGTCTGCCGTTCTATTTCATCCAGAGTCATACCAGCAAAGGATGCGCCTTCGGCGACTTTCTGATCTTCGTGACGGATATACTGAGCATCAAAGTCGGCGGCATCAAGCGTCGGCTTTCCATTGACCAGAATCGTACGTTCTACCAGATTCTTCAATTCACGGATATTTCCCGGATAAGGTAAGCGACTCAGAAACTGCAAGGCATCCGCTGAAAATTCGGTGCGAGGAAAACCGTTGGCCTCTGCCTGACGATCGGCAAAGTGACGTGCCAGCAAGGGAATATCCTCCCGACGCTCACGCAAAGCCGGCAGTCTGACGGTAATCAGATTAATACGATAAAACAAATCTTCGCGGAAAGTACGTTCGCCCACCATCTTACGCAAATCGGCATTGGTAGCAGAGACGACACGAATATCCGTCTTACGGGGACGGCTGTCTCCCAATACTTCAAACGTCTGATCTTGTAACACCCGCAAGAGCTTCACTTGACAGGAAGGGTCGAGATCACCGATCTCGTCCAGAAAGATGGTTCCTTTATTCGCCATCTCAAAGCGTCCGATACGGTCGGAGGAAGCATCCGTAAAAGCTCCTTTCTTATGGCCGAACATTTCACTTTCGAACAGACTTTGGGAGATTCCTCCCAAGTTCACCTTGACAAAAGGCTGTTTGGCACGCTGGCTGTTGATGTGTATCGCCTCGGCTATCAGTTCCTTGCCCGTCCCACTTTCTCCGGTGATCAGTACGGAAGCATTCGTCTTTGCTATACGGGCAATGGTATTCAGTACTTCTGTCAGTCCCTGACTACGGCCGATGATATGACGGCGGTCGAAAGCGTCATTCTGTTCCTGCGTTGTCTCTTTGGGAGAGCCTGCCAGTTCCAAAGCCGTCTCGATACGCTGCAACAATGCCGCATTATTCCAAGGTTTGGTGATAAAATCGAAGGCTCCTGCCTGCATACCTTGCACGGCAAGCTGTATGCTTCCCCAGGCGGTCATCAGTATCACCGGAGTTTCCGGACGGAATATTTTCACTTGCCTGAGCAAAGTCAGCCCTTCTTCACCTGTAGTAGAAAGGGTGAAGTTCATATCCATTAAGATTAAATCCGGTGCTACGGAACGCACCACCTCCATAGCTTCCCGGGGACCGGAAACCGTTTGTGCTTCATATCCAGCCCGCTTCAACATAAAACTGAGTGAAGAGCGTACCGCACTGTCGTCGTCTATTATTAAAATCATAGTTTAAATTACTTGTGACAAAGATATTGTAAATACTCAATACAAGCAACAAATAGCCCGATTAATCCCTATTGTCGCACTATTTCATCAAAATCCGCTTCCAACTCCGTGTTAGCCTGGAAATCCCAGAGAGTCAGACTACGGATCTGATAAAAGTAATACCAGTAATAATAAAGTTCGGAGATGTGTTTCCGGCGTGCCTCGTCTTTGGCGTTCTGGGCATCATTCAAATCCAGTGTATTGATTTTACCAATCAGGAAGGTTTCAATACTGGTTTTGTAACGTTGCTGAGCTATGCCATCCGCCTCTTTGGCTATCTCCAATTGCTGTGCCTGATTATTGAAATGCTCTACCAGCAAGAATATGTCCTGGTTGAAGTTGATCTGTTCCTGCCGGATCTTCGAAAGCACTACATCGCGGTTGCTTTTCGCTACCCGTACCTTTCCGCGTCTCTTTCCCCAGTCCAGAATCGGAATCTGAACGCCTACCTGCACAATCTGATTATCCTGCAAGTTCCTGTAGACACTGGAAAGTTCACGACTCTCTCCCGTATATCCTACACTGGCAAACAAATTAATGCTACGCAGATTACCACGTGCCGTAGCTACCGCATAATCGGCCTCCAACTGACGGCGACGAATATTCTGGGCAAAAGAATTACGTTCCAGCGCTTTATTCAAAACCATATTATATTCCATTTTACCACAATCTACCGACTCGGGAACAACAGGACGGAGGATTTCATCCTCTCCCACTCCCAGAAAGGCACGAAGCTGGAACATCTTGGCATTCAGATCACTTTCGGCTTCGGTCAACGCAGCCTTTGCATTCAATGCTGAAAGTTTTAACTGGAGAAGTTCATTTTCCGAAATCTGTCCCATCTTGCGTTTAGCTATAGCCACTTCGTAAAGCTGATTGGCATTCGTCAAGTTCTGACGGGCGGTTCCAAGAGTCTCCTTCGCCAACAGCAGATCAAAGTAATAGGTAATAGCCCGCATCGTCACTTCTTCGGTAGCTGTGATAAATTCCGCTTTCGCTTCGGCATATCGCACAGGTTCTATACGCCTGTTCCACTTCACATTATTCACACCAAGAATAGGTTGGGTCAGTTTTAAAGTAACAGGAACGGACATCAGATGGCGATCACCGCTATTACCCAGTTGCTTTAGGTAGTCGAGGGAAGACGTTAGTGAAAGTTGTCCACCGGTAAGCCAGATATTCTGGTCGATGGAAAGCTCACCGGAAAGACCTAAGGCGCTGTTGCGGACAAAGCTGTAAGAACCGTCCGGCTTCTGATAGGAGCCGTAAGATTTATTGTAATTAGGCAGTGTTCCTTTCAGATTGATTTCCGGAAGAAGATCGGCACGGAATGTGCGATATTCCCAATAAGATGTTTTCAACTCATTCAAGGCAACGGCAGCGTCAACAGACTGCATACGCGCCATAGCGATAGCTTCGTTCAAGGTGATTTCCCTCTCTTTCTGTGCCGACACTGCCAAAGGCAGACAAATTGCAGCCAGAACAAACAATATACTTTTCTTTTTCATTGTACACGGTATTTTCCAGTCAGATAGAATCAAACCATGTGCCAAAAGAATAATACATTTACTATCAATCGGTTAGAAAAATGTATCAGTGTTCATTTTCGGACACTATGCACAGAAATGAACGTTCAGTCTTATTCGCAGAAATTCGGGATACGTACAGTAAAGCGAGTTCCCCTGCCTACTTCGGAAGTCACAAAGATCGTTCCTCTCAGACGTTCGACAATCGTCTGGCAGATACTCAATCCAAGACCGGCTCCCTGTGTAAAGTTGTCCACCTTATAGAATCGTTCGAAGATATGACGGATACCTTCTTCGGAAATGCCGACTCCCGTATCTTCCACAAAGATTCGGGTATATTCGGGATCTTCATCTTCCTCATATCCGAAAGTAATGGAACCGTAAGTCGTAAACTTGGCAGCATTATTGATCAGATTATTGACGACTTGTTGGAGACGGACATTATCTGTCACCAGGTATTTTTTCTCATTATCGGGCATACGAAGCAACAGTTCCACTCTCGGAGGCATATTCAGTTGTTGAGAATCATGTACTGTCTTCAGCAGCAGAGGCAAATTATGATTGGCAAACATAAATTCCATTGTTCCTGACTCGATACGCGACAGATCGAGAATATCATTAATCAATGCAAGTAACAATCCGCAATTCTTATTGATCGTTGCTATAAATTGCCCTATTTCCTCTTCTGTAAAGCCGCTTGTATCGCTCAACAAGTCGGAGAAACCGACAATAGCATTCAGTGGTGTACGGATTTCATGACTCATATTGGCAAGGAAAGCAGATTTCAGTTTGTCAGCCTGAAGTGCCTTATCACGCGCCTCCCTCATTTCCTGTTCTGCTGTCTTATAACGTTGGATACTTTGGCATACACCTAATATATTATATAGCGAATCTCTCGTCAAACCGGAAATAACAGAGGAACGGTATTCCCACCATTCATATTCTCCATTGGCATTGCGCTGACGGAAATTCAAACGGGTATTGGTTTCTTTTCCCGCCAATGTTTTATCAAAGAGAATACGCATTTCCTTCAAATCCTCCGGATAAACCATACGATCCATTTCGTCGCGGGTGATGGAAGTAATCGACTCATCATAACCAAAACGAACAAGAAAACCTTGCGGAAAGATGAAACTATTACTCTCCACATCAAACTGCCAAGGGTAAATAGAACTTTCCTCCACGGCCATGTCAAAGAAACGTTTCTGCATTTCTTCATCCGATACGTTGCGTGCCGAAAGTGCCATACCGGTAATCTGCCCGCCTGAATGAATCGGAACAACTTCCCCGGAAACCGGGAAATAATGTTCGCTATGTACTTCTTTCATAAAAGCCCCATCGGGAATAATGACACTCTGCCCAGTCTCTCCCACCTTCTTCAATATCTTGTAAAGGATATCCTGACCGTTATAGTATATTTTGAAAATACTGCCCGCCATCATTCCTTCATAATTCCGTCCGCCCGATTCTGAGGGTAAATGAAGGATCTTCAGCAGAGAACGGTTGGTAAAGTGAATATGAAGATCAGTATCATATGTGATCACACCGTCGCGTATGGAATGGAAGATATTATCAAACTCATTCCGCTGTTCCACCAGTTTATTCTGCACCAACAAGCGGGTCTGGGCATGTATCCGTCGCTTAGCTTCACGACGGTTGACACGAATGAGCCACACGATAGAGACGATCAACAATGCCAGGATAGATGGATAAAGAAGAATAAACAATAATTTATATCTTTCCCAATACGGCTGATTAACAACACTGCCACTGGAGGAAACCTTATCCGGGTCTATATGAAAGAAGTCCAGCTGTTTATAATCGTAAATAAATCCCTGTTCCGTCTCCGTCACACCCAGTTTCAAGGGAGATTCCCCCTTCAACACTCGCGATGCCTTCTTTGCAGCAGACATCGCAGAGGTATAGGCGTCTGCGTCATATGCCGCAAATACACCGTTCATCAGCCCCACATTCTGACTGGAGAAGACCGGTGCTTTGGAGTTCTTGCCTACAAACGAAAGGAACGGTGACCATTTGGGAGCAACCACAACCCGAGCATAACTATTGCGGGGATAACAGATAGCCGCAATAATATGATTGGTTGATTCATGCTGGGTATTGTAGAGTTTCATCTTGTAATCCGGATTCTCTTCCTGAAAAAGCTGCCATTCTTGTTTGAAGTCCTCACGTCCCTTATTACTCAGAAAACTGTTGTCAATTACACATATCACTTCTTTCCGTTGGGGAAATACCTTTTGTGCCTGCTTTAAGATCACATAAAAATCGGGATTAGCGGTGAATCCGCATACATTGGGAAGACTCGCTATAAGTTCCTTATCGGGATATTTGATTCCGAAAAACACAACCGGAACCTGGTAAGGCAACGAATCGCCGGAAGAGAAAAGAGTGTAAAAAGCCTCATCGCTGGCTGTGATAATCATATCCGTCTTTCTGTCACGGGCACGCTGACAAAAACGCTGCATAATCACTTTCTCCGAACTGAATGACCAAAAATCGGCATCCAAATATTCAGTAGTAATATTTACTGTCAGTCCATTCTCCTTGAACCCCTTTGCCAACCCCTCATTCAAGTCGTTGTGCCAGGGAGTTTGTGAGGTATACGATTGGATAAAAAGTATATTGTATGTATGTTCTGCTGCCGCCGCCCGGGCAAAAACAACGAAGAACAAAACTACAAACAAACAGTAATATTGTCGGTTCATAAGCAAAAAAACAGCATTGTTTTCAACATTTTGCCTACAAAGATAAGTTATTATATTGAAAACAATGCAAATAGCTTCAGTTTTTTATTCCTCGCGTAAGGCTTCTGCCGGCTGTATACGGATCGCCTGCCGGGCGGGGAACCAAATGCCTATGAGTATCATCAAAGCCATCAAAAGACTTGTCACACAAAAAGTGATAAGAAAACGAATGATACTCCACTCTATACCACCTTCCGTCAGTTCCAGATAACCTATATTATAACAAATAATTGCAGCAGGCAAAGCAGCCAGTGCCAGTAGCAACAAGCCTTCTTTATTAAGACGATGCCAGAGTCCCATGCGGGTGGAACCGACTGCGACACGAAGTCCGAGTTCTCCACGACGATGCTGGGTACGAAACCAGAATGTACCGACTATTCCCAACAGGATATTCACCAACAAAAAGCCCATCATCCAAAACCGCGTCTGCATCTGATTGACATTGGTACGATTATAATCCTCACGTATCATCTCGTAATCGTGTACCTTCAGTATAAAAAGATTTCCCACACTGAACTGGGTATCCGACTGTTCCATCAGACGCTCCGGAAAGCCGGGAGCCGTATTCGGCTTTACACGCAGGCAAACTTCCGTATTGAGCGGATACAGGTCATCATTAATCTCGGCCAATTGTGCTTCCGTAAGAGGAATAGCCATATAGCGATCGCTGTAATTTGGCCAAAAATCATTGTAACGTACCTTAGTCGATACGGCAGCTATTTTATAAACGTCTGTAGAATCATCCACATTCACGACTTCTTTTCCCAACAACGTACGGTCACCCTTATAACCGTCAGGCCATATATTCTCGCTGAGAACCGCATTTCCGTTTTTTATAGCCTGCATTAAAGGCTGATATCCCTGTCCATCCGCACTTTGATAACGGAACACCTGAAAAAACTCCGGTGTTACCGGACGTCTCAACGGACTGCGCACCAGCGTATCAAGGCGAAAACGGATGCCGGAATTACTTCCTATATACGGACGTGCATTCACTGATATCGAGACAGCCTCTACTTCCGGCAAGCGACGGAGTCGGTTAGTCAGTTCAACAATGTCCTGTCCCGTCGTCGTTTCCTTCTGCCCTCTCGGAATATAAGAATCACTCTTATTGTTTTTCAGACTGAGTTCCAGATAGTAAGTATTGGTGATGTCATATCCCAGCGGTTCGTAATAAGTACGCGCTGTTGCATACGTCCAATCGACAATATACCACAACACCACGAAAACAATCAGCAATTCTGCCCACAGCCACCCGTTCGAGCGACGTTCGTTCCATATTTGTTTTAACAGTTGCATCTTCTTAAAAATTAGTTTGTTGAATGTTTCGGTTATCTCTCATTGATGGCATCCACAATATTTGTCCGTGTCACTCTCCATGCCGGAATAGCAGCACTCAATAAATTAAGTGCAAAGCAGGCAAAAAATGCGAGCAAGAACACAACCGGGTCAAACAGCAGATCCATACACATGGTCCGCAAATCCGTCACACCATTACCCATAAAGTCAATGGAAAACAGCATACTTCCCAAAAAGAAAGTTGCGCCATAACTCAGAATTAATCCGAGCACTCCACCCAACAGTGAATAAAGCATATTCTCAGAAAGTACCTGTATCATCAGTTCGCGTCTGGGCGCACCGAAAGCTTTTCGAACACCAATTTCAGAAAGGCGTTTGCGCATACGCGACAATGTCAGTCCGGAAAGGTTGACAGCAGGTACGATCAACAGAATGATTAACGTTATTATATACTGACGGACAGCCTGCTTCACAGCCGGAGGATTATTGGCTGAATATCGTTGCGCCGCCACAAAATAAGTATCCGGCTGGTCACGATAGAGCAATTCATAATCCGGATAACCTTCCATATATCTGTCCCTGAGACGTTCAGCTTCCATACGGATTGCCGGAAAGTCATCCTGAGATTTAGCCAAAATGTAGACACTCACCATTCCCATAATTCCATATTCACCCCAACTGGCGGTAAACGCATCTGTTGAACTTAAAGGAATCCAAATCTGGGCATAAGCATACCGTGCCAGTTTGGATACGGGACGCACAACTCCACAAATCATATAAGCGGAGTGATTTAAAAGGAATGTTTTTCCGACTACATCCGATGTTCCGAACAATTGCCGGGCTATATCCTCAGATATTACTGCTTTGGTTGCACCGGCATCAAAAGTAGCCTTATCAAACGGATATCCCGAAAGGAAATCGAACTTAAATACTTTCCAGAAATCATCATCCACCTGCAATACACTGCAACTAACCTTCTCTCCCGCTGGCTTGGCAGCCAGCATCGTTTCCGAGAAACTGCTGGTTATAGTAACTGCTTCAGGGGCAGCCATTTCTTTAAAACAGGCTTTCGCTGTCTTATAAGAAACAGGTCCGTTACTCTGCCAGTTCTCGTTTGTTTTATACTGAAATCCCGCATACCTGAAAATCAACATACGGTCACGATAGCTTTCCGGAGCAAAGGGTGCAATAGTAGCACGCAATGTGATCACAATCACCATAATCATAGCAATAGCCAATGCCGTACCTATGATAGAGATAGAAGAAAGTAACTTATTCTCCTTCAACAGGTGAAATGCTTGTTTGAAATAGAGTTTTATCATTGTAATCTCATTATCTTCTCATTCATTTTCATACTTATCAGAATCCCCAGCCTTTCGTGCTCACATCCGGGCATTTCAGGCCTTTATGATTGATTCTGCCTACTCCGTCACGCTTCAGAGAAGCTCTGTCTGCCTTGCCGGACAATTTGATATTTCCGACTCCATCCACTTTGGCTTTCACAGTATTGCAGTTTACATTGACATTCATATTCCCTACCCCGTCTACCATTAATTCCAACTCATCACAATGGAGCTTTTTCACCTCACAGTTTCCCACTCCATCGAGTTTGAAAGTTACATTTTTCAGTTTCAGGGTTTCTTTAGCATTGAAGTTGCCGACACCATCGATCTTTACACTCTTCAAATCAGGGGCTGTGATATAGAACGTCAGGTTCTTAACGTTTTTTACATTCTTCTGCTTATATTCGATAACCAATGTTTCTCCTTTTACCGTTACTTTTGTTTTATCGACATATTCAAAAGGACCTTCCATCCGACAGGAATAAGTATCGGACTGAGTGAAAATAATGTTACCTACCGACCGCAGATTGATAGCGGAAAATTCGCCTACTTTACAATCTTCACTCACATTTTGTGCCCAAAGCGGGCAAAGGGCTACACTTAATAATACCGCAACAGCAGTTATAAAAATATTCTTTGTCATGATTAGCTTTTTTAGAGTTTAAAAGGGGATTACTGTACCTGACGGCCATCGAAGAAACGGATAGTTCTTGAAGTCTGTTTCGCCTGTTCTTCATTATGCGTCACCATAACGATAGTTCGGCCGTCTTCCTTATTCAGCCGATGGAGAAGTTCCATGACTTCGGCACCCATCTTAGAATCCAGATTACCGGTAGGTTCATCGGCCAGAATTATCTCCGGATGACCGATAATTGCACGCGCTATGGCCACACGCTGACACTGACCACCGGAAAGCTGCGTCGGAAAGTGATTCATACGATGACTCAATCCGACTTTTTCCAGTACCTCCTTCGCCAAACGCTTGCGTTCACCGCTGCTGATACGACGATAGAGTAACGGTAACTCAACGTTATCCATCACATTAAGTGAATTAATCAGATGGAAAGACTGGAATACAAAGCCCAGTGTTTTGTTACGGAAAGCCGCCAGTTGCTTATCTTTCATTCCCTCAGTGTGCGTACCGTTAATTTCAACAGTTCCTGTTGTGGGTGCATCAAGCAATCCCATAATATTCAACAAAGTAGATTTGCCACATCCGGACGGCCCCATAATGCTTAGAAATTCTCCGCGGTCTACGGTCAGATTCACGTTTTCCAGTGCTACCGTTTCAATCTCGTCCGTACGGTAAATCTTAGAGAGAGAAGTCAATGTTATCATAACTATAAGTATTTAATTTAGATCGTTTTTATCTCATTTTCAGCTTATTCTTGTTCTTATAAGAGCTCATATCACTGACTACCACTACATCTCCCGGTTGTAAGCCACTCACCACTTCCACATATTCAAAGTTGGAATCGCCCAGCTGTACTTTACGTTTCACCAGTTCGTCATCAGATGTCCGGACAAAAAGATCATACTCACCACGTCCCACATAGAAAGAAGCGTTTGCCATCCGCATCACATCTTCCTTTACGGCATTCATCACATAAACGTCCGTTTTCAGTCCCGAACGTAAACGGTGGTTATTATCGTCTTTCAACTGCACTGTAAAAGAAATGACTCCGTTTTTAGACAGGGGTGTCACACTGCTGACCGTTCCTTCCAGTTTGTCATTGCCTATCTTTACAACCGCTTTTCCTCCGGCAGCTACCCGGTCACCGTAGGTATCGGCTATTTCACCTTCTACCTTAAAATGGCTTAAGTCTGAGATGATGGCCACCTGTCCGCCTTGCGAAATCTGAGCACCGATCTGATTATTAATGTAGGTAAGAATCGCTTTACGCGGAGACCGAATCTGGGCATCGTCCAGTGTACGCTTCATTTCGGCAAGACTTTTACGGAAGATATTGAAATCCAGTTCCTGCACTTTCAGTTCGGCAGCTGCTACTTCTTTTTCGTTCTTATATTGTTGTTGGAGCTGTTCGTATTCCAATTGTGCTACGTTATAGCTCAATTCTGCCTGACGCACTTTATCTGTTGTTCCCGCTCCCAGACTGTCCAGATAGTGTTCGTTCCGAAGTTCCACTTTCATGCGGCTCAATTTCATGGCAGAGACCTTAATCTGCATCGCCATATCGGAAAGTTTCGTCTGATTATTGACGCGAAGCTGATCCAGCTTATAGCGGCGCATCTGTTCTTCGTCAAGCAGTTTTTTATATTCCGTTTCCGTGCTCTGAAGGTCGAGTTTCAGAATCGGAGTACCGATTTCCACACTATCCCCTCCTTTTCTGTATACCTCAACGATACGACTGTTAATGGGAGAATTGATGATTTCTTCAAATGCAGGGACTACCTTACCGGAGGCGCTGACACTAACTTCAATCATTCCCTTATCAACTGTAGAAAGTACCAGATCCTTCTTTTCCACTCCTGTCCGCATGACAGATATAAGTACGCCGATAACAACTATACCGGCCACTCCTATCGATGAATAACGGATGATCTTTTTATTGCGTTCTTTGTTACGCACTTCTTTGGGTATTTCTCTGTCCATATCTAAGTATTTACAATTTCACTTTCAGTTGTTTTACCTTTTATTATACCAAATCTATGCCAAAAGCATAATCAACTGATTAACAGAGAATAATAAAAAAGAGAAGGTGTCCGATATCGGACACCTTGTACGAATTTACCGTTCAAAAAAACATGGTGTCACTATACTGTTGTTATAGTGTCACTATCTCCTTGTAATAGTGTCACTATACCGACCGGATAGTGACACCATCGCAAAACGGTGCTATACTATTTCTTTTGAGTTTGGTTGCGGTTCTTGTTTGGCCGGTTGCGGCTCCTGCATGAGGTCTTTCCCCCAATGAGTAGTTGCCTCAATTGCTTCCCGGTCACGGATCTCTTTCGCCTTGCGGGCATAGACAATCATTCTCATGGACTGATCATAGGTGAAGTAATTCCATACCCAGTTCAACAACACCACTACTTTATTGCGTACTCCCAGAATAGAGCGCAGATGCACTACCAGCCACATTACCCAAGCAAACCATCCCTGCATCTTCACCTTGCTGAATTCCGCTACGGCACGATTACGCCCGACAGTCGCCATCGACCCCAAGTTACGATAATGAAAAGGCTTCATCTCTTTTCCTTTTTCCAGGCGAATCAGATTCTTTGCCAGCAATTCCCCTTGCTGGATGGCAACTTGTGCCAGTTGAGGATGTCCGTTCGGATAATCTTCGTCACCGGAAAGAATACATAAGTCACCAATGGCAAACACATTATTCGTTCCTTCTACCCGATTGAAGGCATCTACTTTGATACGGCCTCCACGACCGATTACGGACGTATTCATATTCCCAAAAGAAACTCCGGTCACTCCACTTACCCAAATAAAAGTACGGGTAGCAATCTCACTGCCGTCTTCAAGTGTCACCTTATGGTCACGGTAATCCGTGACACGCTTATTTAAAAGAATGTTGACTCCCATTTCACGGAGGAACTGTTCTGCATGGCTCGATGAGTCTTCGGACATTCCGGCAAGTAGCCGCGGACCCGCTTCTATCAGATAAATATGCATCAGACTGCTGGGCATATCGGGATAATCATTCGGCAATACAAATTTCTTCATTTCCGAAAGTACTCCCGCCACTTCCACTCCCGTGGCACCACCACCTACGACAACGATATTCAGCAACTCCTGCTGTTCTTGTTTGTTGGAGCAGGTCACAGCACGCTCCAAGTTGGCGAGAAGCGCATTTCTGAGCCCCATAGCTTCGGACACGTTTTTCATTGGCATGGCCTCCTCTTCGATATGTTTATTACCGAAGAAATTGGTCGTCGTACCTGCGGCAAGAACCAGATAGTCGTATTCCGCCTTCCCTATGGAAGTCTGTATCATGTTCTTTTCGGGGAAAACAGCACGTACTTCCGCCATACGGAAATAAAAATCTTTCCGATGCTGGAATATCTTGCGGAAGGGGAAGGAAATGGAAGTCGGTTCCATACCTGCCGAGGCCACCTGATAAATTAACGGAGGGAACTGATGATAGTTGTTCTTATCTATCAACACAACTTGAAAGCCTGATTTTTTCAGCTTATTAGCCAACTTCAAGCCACCGAAACCACCGCCTACAATGACGACCCGTTTCTTACTGTCCTTTGCAATATTTAGACTCATATATTAATCATGTTTTATCATACATAATAACACATGAGTATGGCATAAAGTTTTCTAACGCAGACGCAAACGATCTCCTACCTCCGGAATATATTCTCCGTCCTTACGATTCATCTTGTACAGATTCTTGAGACGGATACCATATTTCTGCGAGATGGCATGCATAGAATCGCCATCTTTCACAATATATACAGTATGAGGCTTGGATGCTTTCTTCTTTTTGCTCTTCAGATAGATGATATCTCCGGCTACTAAAGTATAATCACGCTGCAAGTCGTTATACTTCACCAACTTCTTCCAGCTGATATCAAATTCCTTACCTAAATCCTTGAAAGTATCCCCACTACGGGCTACGATATAGGCGATATCATTGGCGATATACACCGGATGCGGACTCAGCAGCCAAGGGTTCTTTCGCAACTTACGTTCCGAGTAGACACCTTTGCTGTCATATTTATACAGGTCGTAATCTTCGATAATCGTAATCAGTCGATTGGCATAGGAAGGGTCTGTGGCGTATCCTGCCTTTTTTAATCCGCGTGCCCATCCTTTGTAATCGGTGATATCGAGTTTGAAAAGGAAGGCATAACGGGCACCCCTTTTCAGAAAGTCGGAATGGTCTTCGTACGATTCGCGGGGATGCTTGTAGGCACGGAAACATTCATTGCGGGCATCGTCATCATGACGTACCGAACGTCCGCGCCAACTGCCGCCACACTTAATACCGAAATGATTATTACTCTTGCGTGCCAACTGGCTGTTTCCGGCTCCGCTTTCAAGCAATCCCTGTGCCAGAGTGATGCTTGCGGGAATTTTGTGAAGCTTCATCTGCTCCACAGCCAAGTCACTATACTTATTTATATATTCTACATAACGTGCATTCCGTCTTTGTGCCTGTACTCCTACGGCAAAGAAGATAATGGCAGTTAGAAAGACTAGTCTATACAATTTGTTCTCCATTTTAACTTATATGTGGATTATCGGACACAAAAATCTGAAAAATAATTGGGATTATCAATCTCTTTTCTAACTTTGTAACATTAATAATGTAGAACTAACCTATTTACCGATATGAAGGACCTCACAATTACCGCTATAATCAAAGTATATCAATACGATGAACTGAACGAAGCTGACCGGTCATTAATGAAAACAGCCATGGAAGCAACCGCCCGCAGCTACGCTCCTTATTCGCATTTCTCAGTAGGCGCCGCCGCACTGCTGAACAACGGAACCATTGTGACGGGAACCAATCAGGAGAACGCAGCTTACCCGTCGGGACTTTGTGCGGAACGTACTACCCTGTTCTATGCCAACTCGCAGTATCCCGACCAACCGGTAAATACCCTCGCTATCGCAGCAAGAACCGAAAAGGACTTTATAGAAACTCCTATTCCTCCTTGTGGCGCCTGCCGCCAAGTGATTCTGGAAACGGAAAAACGTTACGGCCAGCCTATCCGTATTCTGCTATACGGCAGGGAATGTATCTACGAAGTAAAAAGTATCGGCGATTTACTACCGCTGTCATTTGACGCATCAGCCATGGAGGAATAAATTATGTTACAACAGTATCACACCAAACTAAAAGGAACACTCGCTCTCACAGATTCTTATCTGACAGAGAAAGCTTTGCAAAAAGAAAAAGGACTCTATAAGTTTATATGGGTCCGCCAAGGAAGCATTACAGTAGAAATCGACCATCAAGAGATGGTACTTTCAAAAGACGACGTTATCTCACTGACTCATCTACAGCATCTTGAATTTAAGTCCATAGATGGTGAATATATGACTTTGCTGTTCAACAGCAACTTCTATTGTATCTATGGAAACGACCACGAAGTGTCGTGCAGCGGCTTCCTTTTCAACGGTTCGTCCCACCTTGTCCGCTTCACACTAAACGAAGCAGAGCGCCGGCAACTGGACCAGATTACCGAAGCCATGGAAAACGAGTTCACCGTTTCCGACAGCCTGCAGGAAGAAATGCTGCGTATCCTGCTGAAGCGTTTCATCATCCAATGCACCCGAATCGCCCGTCAACGACTGGATATCACGCGCGAAAAAGAATCCGGCTTCGAGATTGTCCGCCAGTATTACAATCTGGTAGACGAGCATTACCGGACCAAAAAACAGGTACAGGACTATGCCGATATGCTTCACAAGTCACCGAAGACACTTTCGAACATTTTCTCAACATGTAAGCTGCCTTCTCCGCTAAGAGTCATCCACGAACGGGTGGAAGCGGAAGCCAAACGCCTCCTGCTCTACAGCAATAAGAGTGCGAAAGAAATTGCCGATATCCTGGGATTTGAAGACCAGGCTTCTTTCAGCCGTTTTTTCAAAAACATGACAGGACAGAGTGCCGTACAGTTCAGAAATACGGAAGTTGGGAAGAATTGATAAGTGAAGCGGAAGTATTGCCATTTCGGGGGTATGCAGAAAGCACGACCTTTGCGGTATAAAGTTAAACCCATAAAAAGACCGCAAAATGAAAGAGAAATTTATTGCTTTGCTTACCTTCACTTCCAGCTTGAAGAATTTCGGAATTAAGTTTATCCGTGTAGCTATCTTAGTCGTATTCGTATGGATCGGTGGACTGAAATATTTCCACTACGAAGCCGACGGAATTGTTCCTTTTGTAGCCAACAGTCCCTTCATGAGCTTCTTCTATGCAAAAGATGCTCCTGAATACAAAGACCACAAAAATCCGGAAGGAGCCTTCGTTCCGGAAAACCGCGCCTGGCACGAAGCCAATCGCACTTATACTTTCTCCTATGGATTAGGAGCGCTCATCATGAGTATCGGTATTCTGGTATTCCTGGGCATTTTCTTCCCGAAAGTAGCGCTGGTAGGTGATACGCTCGCCATCATTATGACGTTGGGTACACTATCCTTCCTTGTCACCACGCCCGAAGTCTGGGTTCCGAATCTGGGTGGAGATGAATTTGGCTTCCCGTTATTGTCCGGTGCCGGAAGACTGGTTATCAAAGATATCGTTATTCTCGCAGGAGCCGTAGTGCTTCTTTCAGATTCGTCACAACGCGTACTCAAAACACTGAAAAAAAGCTGATTCTGTCCGCTACGGACACCTTTGCTTCCCGGATATGACGCAAAACAAATATACTCTTCATGTGTTATAATAGCTGAGTATAAATCGTTAATGAAAGGAAGTTATGAAACAATATGATGCAATTATTATAGGGTTCGGCAAGGCAGGAAAAACACTGGCTGCCGAACTTTCCAACAGAGGATGGCAGGTCGCTGTAGTCGAACAGTCCGATGAAATGTACGGAGGGGCTTGCCCTAACGTAGCCTGTATACCAACCAAAACTTTGATTCACGAATCAGAGATTTCCACCCTGCTTTATCACAATGATTTTGATAAGCAGAGTAACATGTATAGGCAGGCGATTGCCAGAAAAAACAAACTTACCTCTTTTTTAAGAGAAAATAACTACGAGAAATTAAGCAAACGCCCTAATGTGACTATTTACACAGGTAAAGGGTCTCTCGTTTCAGCCAATACGGTGAAGGTTGCTCTTCCCGAAGAAGAAATCGAACTGCAGGGAAAAGAGATTTTTATCAATACCGGCTCTACACCTATTATTCCCAGTATAGAGGGTATTCAGCAAAGTCGAAATGTGTACACCAGTACCACTCTTCTGGAATTGGATATTCTGCCAAAGCACCTGATTATTGTAGGCGGAGGCTATATCGGACTGGAGTTTGCTTCGATGTACGCCGGCTTCGGAAGTAAAGTGACTCTTCTCGAAGCAGGAAACAGATTCATGCCCCGCAATGATTCGGATATTGCGAAAAGCGTTCGGGAAGTGATGGAGAAGAAAGGAGTCGAGATTCGTCTGAATGTCCGTACTCAATCGATCCATGATACGCACGACGGGGTAACTCTGACTTATTCGGATACTTCGGACGGCACTCCTTACTTTGTAGACGGTGATGCGATCCTTATTGCCACAGGCCGCAAACCAATGATTGAAGGACTGAACCTGCAAGCAGCCGGTGTAGAAGTCGATGCGCACGGGGCAATTGTAGTCAATGACCAATTACATACCAATGCCCCTCATATATGGGCAATGGGAGATGTAAAAGGAGGAGCGCAATTTACCTATGTCTCACTGGATGATTTTCGTATTATCCGGGATCAGCTTTTCGGGGACAAGAAACGTGACATCAACGACAGGGATCCTCTGCCTTATGCTGTATTTATCGATCCGCCATTGGCACATATCGGAATTACGGAAGAGGAGGCACTGAGAAAAGGGTATTCTTTTAAAGTCTCCCGACTGCCGGCAACCTCCGTTGTCCGTTCGCGTACCTTGCAACAGACTGATGGGATGCTAAAGGCTATTATCAATAGCCATAGCGGTAAGATTATGGGATGTACCATGTTCTGTACCGATGCTCCGGAACTGATCAATATGGTTGCAATGGCTATGAAGACGGGACAGACTTCTACGTTCCTGCGTGACTTCATCTTCACACATCCGAGTATGAGCGAGGGGTTGAATCAATTATTTGACGTATAATGTAAAGGGAGGGACTAAAACGTGCAGGAATACGTTAATAACCTTATTATGTCTTTCCACTAATCTGAGCCTATTTTTATGGCAATAACAGTTATCCCCAGTCGCACATTTGAGTAATACTTAGATGTACGACTGGGGAAAATGATTTATGCAAGAAAAACAAGAAAGACCGGCATTAAACACTCAAATGAATCAAATACTCATATCTATCATTTAAAACAGACTCAAAACAGAGCCTCTGAATCGAGTAAACAGAGCCTCTGAATGGACTAAACAAAGCCTCTGATTCAACCGAACAGAACCTCTGAAATACATCTTTTTTAGCTAAAAAACGGTGATATATAAAAGAAAGTACTATCTTTGCACCCAAGTTAAACTATATACTTACCACAATGAGAATTTCTAAGTAAGACAACACTTCTAGTAAACATCACTTTTCATCCATGCTTTTTCTTTATCGTTAAGCATCACGAAATTCGTGTTGTTTAGCCAGTATTGTGTTTGTCGTTCCCTTGTCCCGTGATTATCCTCACCCAGTTTTCAACCTCAAACCCAATAGACCATCATGCCTATTAGTATTCAACAAATCAGCTATATCCATCCGGATAAAGAAGTATTATTCAGTGACCTTAACTTTGCCATCAGTAAAGGGCAGAAGTTAGGATTAGTCGGCAACAACGGCTGTGGCAAATCTACCCTGCTGCAAATTATTGCCGGACAATTAGCACCCTCTTCCGGCGTCATCGTCCGACCGGACGACCTCTATTATATTCCCCAACATTTCGGGCAATATGATTCGTTGACCATCGCGCAAGCCTTACAGATAGACCATAAGCAGAAAGCACTACATGCTATCCTTGCGGGAGATGCCTCAATCGAAAATTTCAGCATATTGAACGACGACTGGAATATAGAAGAACGTTCCGTCGCCGCCCTCGATTCGTGGGGATTGGGCCAATTCCCACTATCCTACCCAATGAATCTGCTCAGCGGAGGAGAAAAGACACGCGTATTCCTCGCAGGTATGGACATTCATAATCCATCCGTCATACTGATGGATGAACCGACCAATCATCTCGATTCGTCAGGCAGACAACGTCTGTATGACTGGGTGGAAAAATGGCGTTCCACGCTGTTGGTAGTAAGCCATGACCGTACACTGCTGAATCTTCTTCCCGAAATATGTGAACTGGAAAAGCATCAGATCAGCTATTACGGTGGAAACTATGAATTTTACAAAGAACAAAAAACACTGATGCAAGAAGCCCTGCAACAACGCATCGAAGAAAAAGAAAAAGCGCTCCGCACCGCCCGCAAGGTAGCCCGCGAAACAGCTGAACGGAGGGATAAACAGAATGTACGTGGTGAAAAAAGAAACCTGAAAAAAGGTGTTCCGCGTATTGTACTGAACGGTTTGCAAAGCAAATCGGAAAAGAGCACTGCCAAACTAACCGGTGCCCATCAGGAGAAAGCCGAGAAGTTAACTGACGAGCGTAACCAACTCCGAAGTTCACTCTCGCCGACAGCTGCACTAAAGACTGACTTTAACAATTCCGGACTTCATACCGGTAAAATACTGGTTACGGCAGAGGAGATTAACTTCGGTTATCATCCCGATCAGCCACAACTTTGGCAAGCTCCTCTCAGCTTCCAGCTGAAAAGCGGGGACCGCCTTCGTATAGAAGGAGGCAACGGCAGCGGAAAAACAACTCTGCTGAAAATCATAACCGGACAACTTCAACCACTGAAAGGCACGCTCATACAGGCAAATTTCACCTATGTATATCTGAATCAGGAATATTCGATCATCAATGATCGAAACAGTATTTTGGAACAAGCCTATGCCTTCAATGGCCGCAACCTGCCGGAGCACGAAATAAAGATTATTCTGAACCGATATTTATTTCCGGCTTCCGAATGGGATAAATCTTGCCGGAAGCTAAGCGGCGGAGAGAAAATGAGACTTGCCTTTTGTTGCCTGATGATCAGTAATAATATGCCCGATATGTTTATACTGGACGAACCGACCAATAACCTGGATATACAAAGCATCGAAATTATTACTGCTACCATCAAAAACTATGCAGGTACTGTGATAGCCATCTCACACGATAATTATTTCATTCAGGAGATTGGAGTGGAACAAAGTATATTTTTAAGTTAATCTATTCATATTTTATCCGGTAAACCCTACATATATCGATACAGTTTTTATAACTTCGCAGCGCGAAGAAAATAGAAAAATATAAAATGAATCAAACAGCTGAATCCCTGTGGTTTGTCTTTTACAAAGACGAACTACTACTTGAAAAGGAGGGGAACGGTACATTTGCCATTCCCTGCGGAGAAATTCCTCCTATCCTGATCAAAGACAAGACTACAGTACACAATATCACCACACTGGAAGGAAGAAACTGCAAAGCTTATTCCGTATCCCAACCTATTGAAGAGACAGAGCAATATGCAATGATAGGGCTTCGCGCTTCTTACGAATACCTTCCGCTGGGACATTATCAGGCAGCAGGCAAAGCCCACGAAATACTGCATTGGGACAGAAACAGTCTGTTCTGCTCGGCTTGCGGCACTCCGATGGAACAAAAGGAATCTATCATGAAACGCTGTCCGAACTGTGGCCGTGAAGTGTATCCGGCTATCTCGACAGCCATCCTTGTTTTAGTGCGCAAAGGCGACTCCATACTTCTCGTTCATGCCCGCAACTTTAAAGGCAGATTCAACAGCCTTGTAGCCGGATTCCTCGAAACAGGCGAAACACTGGAAGAATGTGTAGCCCGCGAAGTGAAAGAGGAAACCGGACTGGACGTGAAGAATATCACTTATTTCGGCAACCAGCCCTGGCCCTACCCCAGCGGATTAATGGTAGGATTCATTGCCGATTATGCCGGAGGAGAAATCAAATTGCAAGAAGAGGAATTAAGCTCCGGTGATTTCTATACAAGAGATAATTTGCCGGAACTTCCACGAAAGTTGAGCCTGGCACGGAAAATGATCGACTGGTGGCTGGAATGCTCCCATAAATAAACAGACATGGAGAACATCATCAAAGGAATCCGCCGATATTATCCGGTATCTGACAGCTCACTGGAAATGCTTTTCAGCCACATGAAAAAGCTGGAATTGCCAAAGAAACACTTACTGATACACGGCGGAGTATCAGATCGTCACGTCTACTTTATTGAGAAAGGATTTTGCCGCTCCTATTGCCTGCGTGACGGTGAAGAAATCACGATCTGGTTCTCACGCGAAGGCGATATCACTTTTGCGATGAAAGACTTATACCACAACCAACCGGGATACGAATATGTAGAATTACTGGAAGATTGTAAACTATATGCCATACGCATTGATGAATTAAATCAGATTTATGAAACAAATATCGAGATTGCCAACTGGGGACGCGTTATCCATCAGGAATGTCTGCTCTACATGGACATACACCACATAAACCGACTATATCTACCGGCCAAAGAACGCTACGAACAACTTCTACGCGAACAGCCGGATGTAATTCACCGTGCCCAACTGGGATATATAGCTTCCTTTCTTGGGATGACTCCACAACATTTAAGCCGCCTGCGCTCCGAATCCTGAGTTCTTTTTAATCTATGTGAATTTTTATATCACAGAAAAACTGTACTTTTACAGCCGAATACAAAAAAGAAACAGATAAACGTCGTGATCAACACATTAACATCTTTACGAATATTCTTTGCCTTGATGGTATTCGGAGCACATTGCTATGTTCTGGATACAAGTTTCGATGCCCACTTCTTTAAAGAAGGATTTGTTGGAGTCAGTTTCTTTTTTGTCCTCAGCGGGTTTATTATTGCCTACAATTATCAGGAAAAACTGCTGACAAAAACGACTACTAAACGCACGTTCTGGGTAGCACGCATTGCCCGCATTTATCCCCTGCATCTACTTACACTATTAATAGCCGCATGTATAGGAGGATATGTTCAATATAGCGATACGACGGACTGGATCAAACACTTTGTCGCCTCTACCTTTCTGTTACAACCCTTCTTCCCCTCTGCCGATTATTTCTTCTCTTTCAACAGTCCTTCATGGAGTTTGGGGTGCGAACAGTTATTTTATTTCTGCTTTCCTTTCGTGATTCCTTTCTTAAACAGCAGGCGAAAACTATTGGTTATACTCTCAATCTGTCTTCCGGTCATGCTGGCAGGTATGTATCTGACTGCCGACGAACAAATCAAGGCATATTGGTATGTCAATCCCATCACCCGCCTGCCGGACTTTTTTGTGGGAGTATTACTTTATCAGATCTATCAGGCATTACATAATAAAAAGATTTCTTATTCCACGGGAACATTGTCAGAAGTAGCATCCGTCGCTTTATTTCTTCTTTTTTATCTTTGTGCCGCAGATATACCTAAAGTATACCGTTATTCTTGCTATTACTGGTTACCTGTTTCTCTGATGATACTGATCTTTGCCTTTCAGAAGGGAGGTATATCCCGGCTATTATCCAATCGGTTTCTGATAATAGGTGGAGAAATCAGCTATAGTTTCTACCTGATACATTTGTTTATTATACTCACATATACGAAAATGGCAGCGCTCTATCAATGGCAGGTGTCGTGGATGATCAGTGTTCCCCTTATTTTCGGTATCACCATTACACTTAGTTTACTTTCTTACTATTATTTCGAAAAGCCCGCCAATAAATGGGTAAAACGAATACTAACTAAAAAACAATCATAAATCAGCCCCATGGAATTATTAAAAAAGACACCACGAATTGAAGTAGTAGATGCCCTCAGAGGATTTGCAGTTATGGCCATCCTCTTGGTACACAATCTGGAACATTTCATTTTCCCTGTTTATCCGGAGAGTTCTCCCGAATGGCTTAGCGTTTTAGATGCCGGAGTGTTTAATGCAATATTCTCATTGTTTGCCGGAAAATCTTATGCCATATTCGCCTTGCTTTTCGGATTTACTTTCTATATCCAATCGCATAATCAGCAGTTGAAAGGAAAAGATTTCGGCTACCGTTTTTTATGGAGACTGGTTTTACTTGCCGGTTTTGCCACTCTTAACGCGGCTTTCTTTCCGGCTGGAGATGTTTTGCTTCTGTTTGTTGTTGTCGGTATCATACTATTTATTGTACGCAAATGGAGCGATAAGGCTATTTTAATCACCGCTATCTTATTCTCATTACAGCCTATTGAATGGTTCCATTATATAATGAGTCTGTTCAATCCTGCCTATACCCTGCCCGATCTGAATGTCGGAGCCATGTATAGCGAAGTGGCAGATTACACCAAAAACGGAACTTTTTGGGAATTCCTCATTGGCAATGTCACATTAGGACAGAAAGCGAGCTTGTTCTGGGCCATTGGTGCCGGACGTTTCTTACAGACTGCCGGACTTTTCCTGTTCGGTCTGTACATCGGACGCAAAGAACTGTTCGTCACTTCAGAGTCTCATCTGAAATTCTGGACCAAAGCACTGATCATTGCAGCTATCAGTTTCGCTCCGCTTTACTCTTTGAAAGAGCAGATCATGCAAAGTGACAGCAGCCTGATTCAACAGACCGTAGGGACAGCTTTCGATATGTGGCAGAAATTCGCATTCACCATTGTACTGATTGCCTCCTTCATCTTACTTTATCAGAAGGCTAAGTTCCAGAAAACCGTTTCCAACCTGCGCTTTTACGGAAAAATGAGTCTGACTAACTACATCACACAATCTATTATGGGAGCTATCATCTACTTCCCATTCGGATTTTATCTGGCTCCCTATTGCGGATATACGCTCAGTCTGATTATCGGAATCATTCTTTTCCTATTACAGGTACAGTTCTGTAAATGGTGGCTGTCGAAGCACAAACAAGGACCATTGGAAACCATCTGGCACAAATGGACTTGGTTGGGAGCTAAGAAATAATGAAGAAAGCAGGCCACGAAGTACACACAAACTACAAACGAACAACTTATGAAAATGAAACGTTACGTATCACTCTAAAGCATCAACAAAACCGTGTATCCCCGTAGCCTGCATGTTTAAATTGAGATGATTTAGATAGAACAAGATTTCCATAAGAAGGATTAGCAAGGGAACTTAAAGAATGCAAAGGAAATGAAAGACCGATGAAAAGGCGGTTACATAAAAGAAACGCCTCCATAATCTTCGAGACTATGGAGGCGTTATTTATTGTTTCTCTATTCTGAAATATCAGAAGAAGAACGGAATCAAATACCTAATGACTTCTTTACTGCTTCAATCTTTTCCATTGCAGCAGCATCAGCAGAAGCGAAACAGTTGCGACAACCCATTTCTCCTTGTACTTCCATATAGAATTTGATCTTCGGTTCTGTTCCCGACGGGCGAACTGAAACTTTGCTTCCGTCTTCAGTGAAGTACTGGAGCACATTAGATGTTTCCGGCATATCAAGGTCAGTCACCTTGCCTTCTGCATCTGTCTGTTTCAGCGTCTTATAGTCTTTGCTCAGGATCACCTTGGAGCCACCCAGTTCTTTCGGAGGATTAGCACGGAAGTTTTCCATCATAGCTTTGATTTCTTCAGCACCGCTCTTGCCCGGTTTCACTACGTTCACTGTGAATTCTTTGGAGAATCCATATTCTACATAGATATCCAGCAACAACTGGTACAATGACTTACCGTTATCTTTTGCCCAAGCAGCTACTTCTGCAATCAGACAGCAAGCTGATACGGCATCTTTATCACGTACGAAGTCTTCGGCAAGGAAACCGTAGCTCTCTTCACCACCACCGATATATTTCTTTTTGCCTTCACGCAGACGGATTTCACGTGCGATCCACTTGAATCCGGTGTAGCAGTCGAGCATTTCGATGTTATTCTTATCAGCAATCTTCTTGATAAGTTCGGTAGTAACGATAGTCTTCACACAGAACTCATTACCCTTGATCTTACCCAATTGTTTGTACTGAGTCAGAATATAGTAAAGATACATCATACAAGTCTGGTTACCGTTGATCAGTACCCATTCTCCCTTGTCGTCCTTGCAGGCGATACCTACACGGTCGGCATCCGGATCGGAAGCCATCACAAGATCGGCATCAATTTCTTTAGCCAGATTGACAGCCATAGAAAGCGCTTCGGCATTTTCCGGATTCGGAGATATTACTGTCGGGAAGTTACCGTCTTTGATCATCTGTTCGGGAACAGTAAATACATTTTCGAATCCCCACATCTTCAAAGCGCGCGGAATCAACATCATACCTGTACCGTGAATCGGAGTATAAACGATCTTCATATCCTTATGACGGGCGATAGCTTCCGGATCAATAGAAACTGTCTTCACCATATCGAGGTAAATCTTGTCAATATCTTCACCGATGATCTGAATCAGATCCGGGTTCCCCTTGAACTTGATATCAGCAGCGGAAGCGATATTATTCACTTCATCAATGATACCAGCATCGTGCGGAGCCAGTACTTGCGCACCATCATCCCAGTATGCTTTGTAACCGTTGTATTCTTTCGGATTGTGAGAAGCAGTCAGGATAATACCGCTCTGGCAACCGAGGTGACGGATTGCGAAAGACATCTCCGGAGTCGGACGCATATCATCAAACAGATATACTTTGATGCCATTAGCTGAGAAAATGTTGGCTGAAGTTTCAGCGAACAGACGGCTGTTGTTACGACAGTCGTGACCAACCACTACAGAAATCTGAGGCAGATCTTTGAAGTTCTTCTTCAGATAGTTGGAAAGGCCCTGTGTAGCAGCACCTACCGTATAGATATTCATGCGGTTGCTACCTACTCCCATGATACCACGCAAACCACCCGTTCCAAATTCAAGATCTTTGTAGAATGCTTCGATCAATTCGGTTTTATCTTCGTTCTCCAACATGCGTTTCACTTCAGCCTGAGTTTCGGCATCATAAGCCGGGGTCAGCCATTTTTCGGCTTTCTCAGTGACCTGCTTGATAAGTTCCTGATTTTCCATTTCGATTATTGTTTATTGGTTAATGATTATTTCTCTATTCTCTGTCAATCCTTGAATATATGCCAAGTCTTGAGCACACAAATGTAAAAGAATAAGTTTATAAATCCTAGTTATTTAATGAATAATTGACAACTATTTCACCAAATATCTCTCTCCTGTCTGCTTCACATATTCCTCCAGAAACTCCTTCGGATATCCCGGACGAATGACACCGGCAGGCTGTCCGATAGAATTCCTTTCAAACTGTCCGTCCTTCACGCGCTTCACTACTCCGTCGTTGTACTTCACAATCAGGAAAGTGCCCAGTTGCTTCCAAGTATCAAAAGTACTCTGAGCGGTCATATTGGTATAGTTAGTCAGGAAAGCGATTGCGGCATTCTTATCTTTTGCCAGCAATTTAGCTGCCATTTCTTCAATACCTTCCTGCGCATTATTAAAAGTCGTTTCCATCTCTTTCTGAGTTGCACGCACGTCACCGATCATCAGATCATAACGCGGATAGACCATATTAGACACCCAGTTGAAAATCCAGAAAGCGGAATTCCAGGAGAACGTGATGTAGTCTGCGCCATCTACACGTGTATAGCACAACGGGGCTTTCGTCGTACAGCAATAAACAGGAGTAAATACGGCCATATTCGCATCATCCACTCCAAACCAAAGAACGCCGCCTATGGGGTCCGGCTTGTTGGCACGCATTTGTGCAACAAATACGAAGCCACTTTGTTGAGTCGAAATCGGACGTTCGTTAAAATACTCCTTATCACCTACCTTGAAATTCAGTGGAGAAAGGCGATACGGAGTTTTATAAGGACCGGCACCGAAATCATTAGAAATATCAAGCGGTGTTCCTTCGTAGTGGTCACGCATCATATCTTTCACATCCTGTACGGAAAGTTTACGGTTCGGCTTTACGAAAAGAGGCATCGGAGTATCTGTCTTTCCTTCTATATAAGGAAGATAGTCATTCCCATGATCAGTAAATTTATTGAAATAGCTCCACACACGGGCTTCGCAGAAACGACGGGCACCGAAATCAAGTGGCGCATAAGCCTCAGCAAAGCTGAAATCCTTGTTCACACCATTGAAGTAACCTTTCTCGCGAGCGAAGGAAATCACATCCGGAGAAGTGATACAGTTTTCTTTGTCGTTCATGTCAAACTGATGGATACGGGATTGATTGGCATGAGCCGAGATACAATCATCCGGTACACGTACAGCCACCCAGACAGCACCACGTACCCCCGGTCCCTTACCGATCATTTCCATAATCCAGATTTCATTCGGATCGGCAATCGTAAACGATTCACCTCCACTATAATAGCCATATTGCTGTACCAAGTCAGTCATGATACGGATCGCCTCGCGGGCAGAACGTGAACGTTGCAATCCGATATAAATCAGACTTCCGTAGTCGATGATTCCGGTAGAATCTGCCAGTTCCGGACGTCCACCGAAGGTGGTTTCACCGATAGTCACTTGAAATTCATTCATATTGCCAGTCACATTATAAGTCTGGCGTGCCTGTTCGATTTCGCCCAGATACTTACCCGTATCCCATTCATAGACTTTCAACATAGTCCCTTTGGGATATGTAGCAGCCGGATAATGATAAAGCTCACCGAACAGACCATACGAATCGGCTGAATAGGAAACAATAGTCGAACCGTCAGTCGAGGCATTTTTGCCGACAATCAGATTCGTACAAGCGAAAGAATTCGCCAGAGCCGCCAAAGACAGGACAGCAGATAGAATGATTCTTTTCTTCATATATAATACATTTTAATAGTTTACCAAACAAAAGTTTCCTTCGAAACGGTCTGATTTCCACAAGCATCCGTGACAGTCATTTCTACGGTATGCTTGCCGCCTTTCTTCACATGTTTCGGGTCAAGCACACATTCCCAGTAAGACTTTACAATATTGGGACGACCGAAAAGTGCATATTCACCGTCAATCGTTCCCCGATAGGAAGCGATACCTGCTCCTTCATCTTTCAGCCGATAGACAATCTTTCCGTTTCGTCCCCACAAGTTCTTGTTAACAGGTATAATTTCCGGAGGAACAGTGTCCAAAGCAACCGTATATGTGCCCAGTTCACGAATAGATGCTTTCATAAATCCATCTTCGTACTTCCCTCCTACGCTGTATTTAGTCCCTTTAGGGGTCACTCGCGCCACGTAATATTTCGTAGTGTCCGCCACCGGTTTGCGCCGCAATCCGATTCGCAGTTCACAGCTTGCATGTAGCGGGACCGGCTTATCATTCAACTGATAGGTAAATGCAACCGCTCCGCTATCCGCTTTTACCTGATATTGAAGAGGTACATTATCATATAGCATCCCTTTCGGAACAATCAGACTCAAGCCCGGTTCCTGCAGATAATTCGTCTTATCCCAGGCAAAGAAATATTTCTCCCGATGATTCAACGGTTCAACCGGCTGTTTCTTGCCACGTACCGTAAAGTGATAGCGGGAAGTATTGCCAAAAGCATCTTTCAGTGTATATTGAAACTGATAATCCCGTTCTTCGTCAATCGTTACCAAGCCACGGTTATCATTCGAGGCTTTCAACAACCGTAATGTATTTCCGGGATCAATAAAGGATTTCATGTACTGCCCATACGTCCAGGAGTTTATCATTCGGTTTTCTTCCTGCGAAAAGCGGTCTACGGTACTACGGAACACTTCGGCACCATCTACCGTAAGCACTACGGAATACACTCCATAATGATTATTTACCCCGTCCATGTAGTCATACGCTTTGATACCTGTGCCGATTACCCCCCATGCTTCCACCGGATGTTCACTGTTCGGCAGAATCGTTTTATTTTCCTGACTTCCACTGACCACTCCTTTGCCAAGCTGCGGAAAAAGCATGATACCATCCGCTTTCGGGGCACGTGTATCTTTCAGATTCTTTTTAAAGAAAGGCATAGGGTCGATATAGTCTCCCGTCTCCGTCTCGAATACATCCAAATGAAGATGTGGTCCGAATGAGTATCCGGTATTCCCGCTCAACGCAATCCGCTGTCCGGCTTTCACCGGATATTCATCGGGTTCGGGGATGATTTCTATTTCCCAGTTCTCATTTTCATATTGAAGTTTCTTTACCCTTTCGGCAATGGGAGACAGAAAAGCGCTCAAATGGCGGTTGATAGTGGAATAGCCGTTGTGATAACAGACGTCAAGCACATACCCCGAACCATTGGTGACACGTATACGTGAGATATACCCGTCAGCAAGTGCCCGAACCGGTTTGCCGATTGTTCCTCCCGTCTTAAAATCTAATCCGCCATGAAAGTGATTGGAACGAATTTCTCCGAAGTTTCCACTCAATGTAAGGGGAAAGTCGAAAGGTGGCACAAAGGCAGCCTGCTTTTTTTCCTGTGCATACCCCTCCACGCAACAGGCCAATAATAAAGCAGCAATATATCTTTTCATTATCTTCTTCACTTTTTTGCTCCTGCAAATGTACATTATTCCAACTAGATTACGAAATATCCGGGAAGAATGATAGCAGATGAACCTAGTTAATAATTCCTTTTATTATTATATTCGCAACTAAACTGTAATCATTATATTATTAATATTATTACTTTTGCGGCTGTTTTTAATAATAATTAAAAGTAAAAGGACTTAATGAGAATGTATGTAAAGGTAATGGCAGCGGTCATTGCATGTATATTGCTGAGTGGAGAAGCGTACTCAGCACTTGCAACTACCCCTGCTACAGAAAATCTGAGTTGGTTCAAAAAGAAAAAGAAAAAAAATTCAGAAGAAGAGAGAGTAAAAAGCGACTACGAGAAATTAGTGGAAGGCAGCAGTGTTAAAAAAGGGATGTTTGCCGTTTATCAAAAAAAGAACGATTATTATTTTGAGGTTCCCACATCATTGCTAGGGCGCGATTTACTTGTTGTCAACAAGTTACAACGAGTACCGGCTGAATTGAACGATGCTGGAGTAAACCGGGGTGTAAATTATGAAAATCAAATGATTTGCATGGAATGGGACAAAGCAACCGGGAAACTGATGTTCCGCCAACAACGCCCGTTACCTCTGGCTCCTCAGACGGATGCTATTTTCCGTTCGGTTAAGGACAATTTTATATCACCGCTTATTGCCGCATTCAAGATAGAGGCTGTCAATCAGGACTCTACAGCATTGGTGATCAAGATCAACGACATCTATGATGGTACGGAAACCAGCATTAATAATGTATTTACCAATATCAATCTGGGAACATCGGCTATTAAAAATCTATCACGTATCTTATCCGTGAAATCCTTTCCGAACAATGTAGTTGCCACTTCCGAGCTGACTACTAAAGTGACGGAAGGAACAACAAGCGTATATGTAACGGTAGAAGTCAGTTCTTCTATCCTTCTGCTGCCTGAAACTCCGATGATGGGACGTTTTGATAATCAGAAAATAGGTTATTTCACCAATCCGCTATTGAGTTTCAGCGATGCACAGCAAAGAACGGATAAGAAGCAGTTTATCACCCGTTGGCGTATGGAACCCAAACCGGAAGACCGGGAAGCTTACCTGAAAGGAAAGGTGGTAGAACCCGCCAAACCAATCGTATTCTATATCGACAATTCCACACCTTATCAATGGCGCAAATATATAAAAAGAGGTATTGAAGACTGGCAGATCGCTTTTGAAAAAGCCGGATTCAAGAATGCAATCATCGCCATTGAAGTTACCGATAGTATGGAAATAGATATGGATGACGTGAACTATTCCGTACTGACCTACGCAGCTTCGGAAAAGAAGAATGCGATGGGACCTTCTTTGTTAGACCCCCGTTCCGGAGAGATTCTGGAAGCAGACATCATGTGGTGGCACAATGTGCTCTCTATGGTAAGCGAATGGATTACAGTACAGACCGGAACTGTTTGCCCGGAAGCACGCAGCGTGCAGTTGCCGGATTCACTATTGGGTGATGCTATCCGCTTTGTTGCCTGCCACGAGGTAGGGCACTCTTTGGGATTGCGTCACAACATGATGGGATCGGCAGCGTTCCCAACTGATTCCTTACGTTCCGCAACGTTCACTTCCCGATTAAATTCCACCGCTTCTTCTATTATGGACTATGCCCGCTTCAACTACATAGCCCAACCGGGAGATGGCGTGAAGGTTCTTTCCCCGCATATCGGTCCTTACGATATCTTTGCCATCGAATATGGATATCGCTGGTACGGAAAGAATAGCCCGGAAGAAGAAAAAGATATCTTATTTGATTTCCTGAGTAAGCATACCGACCGTCTTTATAAATATAGTGAAGCACAGGATGTACGTGATGCCGTTGATCCACGTGCACAGAATGAAGATTTAGGCGATGATCCCGTACGTTCTTCCTTACTTGGCATTGACAACCTGAAACGCATCGTTCCGCAAATCCTTCAATGGACTACTACCGGAGAAAAAGGGCAGACTTACGAAGAAGCCTCACGCCTCTATTACGCAATTATCAATCAATGGAACAACTATCTGTATCACGTACTGGCCAACATTGGTGGCATCTATATCGAAAATACAGTCATAGGAGATGGTGTACAGACCTACACATTCGTTGAGAAAGAGAAGCAACAGGCTTCCTTGAAGTTTCTGACAGATGAAGTACTGACTTATCCTAAATGGTTGTTCGATACGGAAGTAGGAAAATATACCTATTTGCTCCGTAACACCCCGGTTGGACAACAAGAAAACGCCCCGACGCAGATACTGAAGAATGCACAAGCCTACATCCTTTGGGACTTGCTTGGCAACACCCGTCTGATGCGTATGATTGAAAATGAATCAGTCAATGGAAAAAAAGCGTTTACCGTAGTGGAACTAATGGACGGACTCCACAAGAATATTTTCGGCATTACCGAACGAGGAGGTATTCCCAATGTGATGGAACGCTCTTTGCAAAAAAACTTTCTGGATGCATTACTCACAGCTGCCGCAGAGCCCGAAGCTGTGAAAATCAATAAAAAGATTGCAGACGATCATTTCTTGCTCGATCATGCCACTCCTTTCTGCAGCTGCTATGCGGCCGAACAACGTTCGCTCCGACAGGAAGATAAAATGGGAGCTCACCGAGTTCTCAACTTCTACGGCAGCCAACTGAATCGTATCTCGGATGCAATATCCGTGAAACGCGGAGAGTTACTGCGGATTAAGAAATTATTGCAGAGCCGCCTCGGAACGTCTGATACAGCAACACGTTATCATTACGAAGATATGATTTTACGTATCAATACAGCTTTAGGTATTAAATAATTCGATTCAATCACTTACGTTTATTTACAATTAATGAATAAAAAACATCTTTGCATTATTATATGCTTCCTTGTTAACGCACTGGCAATGGCCAGTGCGGCTAATCGTACTATCACTGGGGTAGTAATCTCCGGTGAAGATAACGAACCGTTGATTGGTGCTTCGGTCTACGTTCATACGGATGAACTGAAAAAGAACGGATCATCAGAGGTTTCCTTAGGAACAGTTACTGATATTGACGGTAAATTTTCTCTTTCCATTCCCGAAAAAACAACCCGTATTCATTGCAGCTATATCGGATTTGAGGAACAAATCTTATTATTGCAAGCAGGAAAGAATGACTATCGCATCATACTTCAACCTTCCGCACATACACTGGGAGATGTTATCGTCACCGGTTATCAGGAAGTAGAACGCCGAAAACTGACAGCTGCTATTACAAAAATTGATGTAACAGACGCGATGGTAGGTTCAGCAAAAAGTATCGACCAGGCATTGGCCGGACAAATTGCCGGTGTAGCCGTAACCACAACTTCAGGTGCTCCCGGGGCACCGGCACGTATACGTATTCGTGGTACAGCTTCACTAAACGGAACACAGGATCCGTTGTGGGTATTGGACGGCATTCCTTTAGAGGGGACTGATATTCCCAAATTGGATGATGATACAAGTAATGACATCGTTAATATAAAACAATCATCTATTGCCGGAATAAGTCCAAATGACATCGAAAGTATTACTATACTGAAAGATGCAGCAGCCACTGCTATCTATGGTGCACGAGCAGCAAATGGTGTAATTGTTGTCACAACCAAAAGAGGAAGAACAGGAAAACCGGTTGTAAATTTCAATACAAGGCTGACTTATACTCCGAATTTGGATACTTCACGATTAAATCTCCTTAACTCACAGGAGAAAATCGATTTGGAATTGGAGCTGATTAAAGATACATACGAACTCTTCGAAGATAAATATCCTGTTTATTATGAGAAAGGAGGAGTTGCATCTATCCTGAAAAAATATAATCTGATGGATGCATACAGGGCAAATGGCTGGGATGGATTAACACCTGAAGCTCAATCCGCTATCAATCAACTAAAAAATATAAATACAGATTGGAATGATATATTATTCAGAGATGCATTTACACAAGAATACAACTTTAGCATCTCAGGCGGAAGCGAAAATGTTACCTATTATAATTCACTAGGCTACTCAAAAGAAGACGGTAATGTACCGGGAGTCAGCATGAAACGCTTTAATTTAACAAGCAAAACGTCGTATCAAATAAACCGTATGCTGAAAATAGGCATGTCACTTTTTGCAAACAGACGAAAGAATACAGACTTCGTTGCAGATAAATATGGCTATGCAAATCCTATCTACTATTCACGCACAGCAAATCCATACTTTAATCCTTATGACTCAAATGGTAACTATGCGTATGATTATGATATTTCAAATAAAGATATTCCTGACCCGCTACGAGGCTTCAATATTTTTGAAGAAAGAGCCAATACAAATAAAGAAACTATAACAACAGCAATCAATGCAATCTTTAACACTGACCTACGCTTCAATGATCAATGGAAAGTAACCTCACAGGTCGGATTACAGTGGGAACAGTTGGATCTGGAACAATACATCGGAGCCAATACATTCACCATGCGTGATCTACGATATGAAAGCAGATACGACAATGGAACAAAATATCGCATTCCCGAAGGTGGTATGCACAAAGTTACAGGCTCCACAACATCACAGATTACGTGGAAACTGCAAGGAGAATGGAGCCAAAGTTTCGCAGATATACATGAAGTGCAAATTATGGGTGGTTCTGAAATACGAAAAAACTGGTATAACTCACTAACTTCAAATGCTTACGGCTACGATCCTAAAACACTTACAACAAAACCAGTCGTCATCCGTGATGATCAGGATGCTAAAAAATATCCATTACATATAAAAACTTATACAGAGAATGCCTTTGCTTCATTTTACGCAAATGGTTCTTACACCCTCATGAATCGCTATACATTGGGAGCAAGTGTACGTATGGATGGATCCGACCTGTTCGGAGTAGATAAGAAATACCGTTTTTTACCTATTTATTCAGTTAGTGGATTATATCGTATATCCAATGAACCTTTCTTCAAACCAGCTACAGGGTGGATGGATAATTTGTCATTACGCCTTTCCTATGGATTGCAAGGTAACATTGACAAGAACACTTCTCCGTATCTTATAGGCACCTATGGAACTCAAACCATTCTCCCTAATAACACTGAAAACAGTATCTCCATTTCGAGTGCTCCCAACGATAAGTTACGCTGGGAAAAGACAGCATCATACAACATTGGTGTTGATTTTTCCGTGCTTAAGTCTGCGATTAATCTTAGCGTAGACTATTACTATCGTAAAGGTACAGATCTTATCGGTGTCAAAAACCTGCCGTTAGAAAATGGCTTCAACGGAATGACTATCAATTGGGCTAGTATGGAAAATAAAGGAATTGAAGTCAATCTGCAAACACGTAATATTACCACTCGCAACTTTTCCTGGTATACTACATTTAACTTCGCTTACAACTACAATAAGGTCTTAAAGGATTTGGCCAGTACACAAAGTCTGACACCAGGACTAGAAGGAAATCCGGCAGGTACTATCTTCGCCATCCGAAGTAAGGTAGATCCAGAGACAGGGCGTATACTTATCTATCCGAAAGGAAGCAATGAAGCTGTTTCTGTCGAAGAATACTTTGAAATGTACGACGAATCGGGCGGATTAGGTTTATACCAATATAATGGAAAAGCCGACATCCAACGAAATCTGTATGAGTATGCCGGCACAACAGACGCACCTTATACCGGCGGTTTCATCAACACGCTGAATTATCACAACTGGGAACTGAGTTTTAACTTTGCTTATAATCTTGGAGCACATGTGCGCACTGCCCCATCATATAGCGTTACCGAATATGATCCGGGACATAATACGAACCGAGACATACTAAACCGATGGACTACTGAAAATCGCAGTTCAAAGCTTCCGGCTCTCGTCAACCGGAATTATTATTCAGCAGATTACTATCTTTTTGAAAATGAGCGGACAATCTATAAAAATCTTGATTTATGGGTGAAACGCCTCAGTTATGTACGCCTTCAAAACATACGACTTGCATACACTCTGCCACAAGAATGGCTACATAAATTCAACGTCAAAGGAGCGACAATAGGTCTGGAAGGACGTAACTTATTTGTTTTTGGTTCCAGCTACAAGAATTACCTGGATCCGGAATCAATGGGCAACCTTTACTCCACTCCAGTTGCTAAATCGGTAACATTTAACCTTAACCTCAACTTTTAAAGAACAGTGAATATGAACAAGAATAAAAAAATATATATCGTTCTCATGCTCGCAATGGGGTTCTTTATGACTTCATGCAGTAATTTCCTGGAAATACAGCCTACAGGCAAAGTGATCCCAAATACTTTGGAAGAATATAGAGCACTCATGACAGAAGTATATGCCAATTCCCTGACAGACAGAAGTGTCTGTGATATGCGTACAGAAGACATTATAGTCGAAGACGCCTCTCAAAGCCAAACTGACTTCGGAAAAATCGAGAAATGGATTGATGATAATTCTGTTGGTGGCTATGAATTTGGATGGGCAACATATTATGAAAACATCTATTACGCCAATGCTATCATAAACAAAAAAGATGAAATCACAGAGGGTAGTCAGGAAGATATTGACCAACTAGTTGGAGAAGCTTACTTCATGAGGGGGTATATGCATTTCTTATTGGCCAATTTATACGGGCAGCCATATACCAAAGACGGAGCTCCTGCAACAAAAGCCATACCGCTGAAGCTGACACTTAATCTGGAAGAAATGCCAACTCGTAGTACAATAGATGAGGTTTATACTTCTATTCTTTCCGATATTGAAAATGCCCGAAAGCTTATTAACCGAAAAGAATGGGAAGCTGGTTACAATTATCGTTTCACCACTCTTGCGGTAGATGCATTCGACTCACGTGTACATCTCTACATGGGTAAATGGCAAACTGCATATGACGCTGCCGAACGCGTATTGGCACAAAAGAAAACACTGGAAGATTATAATAACAATGCCAGTTTCCAACTTCCCAATCACTATGAATCCGTAGAGTCCATTACAGCGTATGAGAATGTTTATAGTAACGCCACAATAGAAGCTTCACGGGCTACATCTAAATTTGCACAAATGTTCCAAGACGGTGATTTGCGTAAAGACTACTACTTCGGTGCTATGAGCCAAAGTGGTAATTACCCTATCAAAAAAACAAATAATACAACTTATTACAAGTGCAGTTTCCGAATCGGTGAGTTATATCTGAATGCAGCTGAAGCAGCAGCCTGTCTAAACAACTTACCTGCTTCTCGCAACCGTCTATTACAACTAATGGAGAAAAGATATACTCCAGCTAAATATTCACAGAAAGAAAGCGAAATTAACAAAATGAATCAAGCTGAATTAGTCACTGAAATATTAAATGAACGCGCACGTGAGTTAGCGTTTGAAGGTCATCGATGGTTTGACTTACGCCGTACTACCAGACCAAGAATCGAAAAAGTAGTGAATAGTGGCCAAACCGTAATTATCGAACAAGATGATCCTCGTTACACATTGCGTATTCCACAAAGTGCTACCAATGCAAATCCAGATTTGATGAATTAAAATCCTCTATTCATTCCAAATTGGATTCAATATAAATCACCTTTTACAGATATCATACTACAGACGATATTCTGCTCTTAAACATCCCCTTGCGAATAACAACGTAAGGGGATTTTTCGTACATTGGTCCATGTTAAACCTTTAATATATAACAATATGATCATCGGAGTACCCAAAGAAATCAAGAACAACGAGAACCGGGTAGGCATGACACCTTCCGGAGTTGCCGAAGTTGTGAAGCAAGGTCACCAAGTATATATCCAGCATACGGCAGGTATCAATAGTGGTTTTCCGGATGAAGCATATCTGTCTGTCGGTGCACAGGTGCTTCCGACAATAGAGGATGTCTATGCCACAGCAGATATGATTGTAAAGGTTAAAGAGCCTATCGCGCCCGAATACCATCTGATCAGAAAAGGACAGTTATTGTTCACTTACTTCCATTTTGCTTCCGATAAGGAACTGACTCTTGCCATGATTGACAATAAGTCGATCTGTCTGGCATACGAAACGGTAGAAAAGGAAGACCATTCTTTACCCCTGCTTATCCCTATGAGTGAGGTAGCCGGACGCATGTCCATTCAGGAAGGAGCACGCTTTTTGGAAAAGCCGCAAGGAGGAAAAGGTATCCTTCTGGGAGGAGTCCCCGGTGTGAAGCCTGCCAAAGTATTAATTCTCGGAGGCGGTATTGTCGGAAGTAATGCAGCGCAGATGGCTGCGGGAATGGGTGCGGATGTTACAGTTGCAGATATTAATCTGTCACGCCTGCGCTATCTCAGCGAGACATTACCGAAAAATGTCAAGACGCTGTACGCATCCGAATTAAGGATAAAAAAGGAATTGTCGGATGTTGATCTGGTCATCGGTTCCGTGCTGATTCCGGGGGATAAAGCGCCTCATCTGATTACCCGAAATATGCTTGCAATGATGCAGCCCGGTACGGTACTTGTGGATGTAGCAATAGATCAGGGAGGATGTTTCGAAACGTCACACCCCACGACCCACAGTGCGCCGACCTATGTGATAGACGGTATCGTTCATTATGCCGTAGCCAATATCCCGGGAGCTGTACCTTATACTTCTACGCTGGCTTTGACCAATGCTACTCTCCCTTATGTCATTGCTTTAGCAAATAAAGGATGGAAAAAAGCTTGTAAAGATGACCCGGCACTAGCACTCGGCTTGAATGTAGTGGAAGGAAAAGTGGTATATAAAGCAGTAGCGGATGTATTCGATCTAAAATATGAAAATATAAACCTATAAATTGATTAAGCAGCCAACTTTCTGAAGTAGTAAAGTTCTGAAGTAGTCAGGTTTTTCCAAACCCACTACTTCGGAACTTGTTTTTCTACAAATATTTCTTCTCCGCTGCCCGCTGCATAGCCTCCACCAATTCATTCATGACTTCCGCTACTGACTGCTGACGGGAAACAATAGCCGACACCTGCCCTATCTCCAGTTCGCCTTCTTCCAGATCCCCTTCAAAGATACCTTTCTTCGCACGACCTCTCCCAAGAAGAGTCCGCAATTCTTCGGCAGAAGCACCGCCATCCTCAGCCCTCTCCACAGCATCCCGGAAATTATTCCGTACCAAACGTGTCGGAGCCAGTTTCTTCAATAATAATTTAGTATCTCCTTCTCCCAAACCCAGACAATATTCTTTGAAGACCGGACTTGCAGAACTTTCATCCGTCAACGCAAAACGAGTTCCGATTTGTACCCCTTCTGCTCCCAGCACCATGGCAGCAAAGATACCTTCTCCCGTACCGATACCTCCTGCAGCGATCAAAGGCAAAGTGGTCGCATTGCGTACCGCAGGAATCAAGCAGAAAGTGGTAGTTTCTTCACGCCCGTTATGTCCGCCGGCTTCGAAACCCTCGGCGACTACCGCATCTACTCCCGCCTCTTCACATTTCATCGCGAAACGGGAAGAGGAAACGACATGAGCCACGATAATACCACGTTCGTGCAGCCATCCGGTCCATGCTTTAGGATTTCCGGCAGAAGTGAAAACGATCTTGACGCCCTCTTCGGCAACAATCGCCATGATTTCTTCAATCTGAGGATACATCAAGGGAATATTGACTCCAAAGGGACGGTCTGTAGCCGCACGGCATTTCCGGATATGTTCACGAAGAGTCTCCGGATGCATAGAGCCTGCGCCAAGCAGTCCCAATCCTCCCGCATTACTTACTGCGGAAGCGAGACGCCAACCGCTACACCACACCATGCCACCTTGAATAATAGGATACTGAATACCGAAAAGAGAAGTAATTCTGTTCATAAATTAATCGTTTTTCAATGTGCTAATCTGATAACATGGAACATGAGACATGTCCATATTTAATAAAACAGTTTCAGCGGGCAATCTGTTCAATGGGGCGATTGATCAGTACAGTCGTCGAATCCCCATAGGTTCTCAACACTTCCAACGTACGCTCCCGACGTTCTTTTCCTTTTTTATCCCAGAAGTTTTTGGTGAAAACCGCCATCAGATCAAGTCCTCCGATAGTTCCTCCATTGATGTACACGCCGCTGCCTCCAAACAAAGGAATCGGGCTATCCATCACTACCGAATTAACCATCATTCCATTCGCCCGCTCGCTCAACTGACGGAAACGTACCCCGCTCGCCCGTATCTCCTCCAATGATTTGCGGACTCCTCCCGCCATCGGATTACGCGCCCAGTTGCTGTACGACCTTTGATGACGCATTTCGTAATGCGGATCTCCACGCCAGGTATTCTTATCCATTCTTATTTTCTTCTGAAAAACGGGGTCCCAATTATAAGGAGTATTTGCCTTATAGGGCATCAGACTCAATACCACTTTCGGTTTAGGCAATGCTTCGGGAAGCGACTCATCGGGCAGCATCCACTTCTTTTCCACCGACATGCGGGGAGTACCGACAGCGCTGCCGAAATCAATCTGCCTGACTGCATCCTGATTCAAATTCAGCTCCTGATCACTGTCCAGCAACTTTCTCAGACGCAAGGAATCCTCCTTCGTCCATTCCTGCGCATGTACCAGCAAAGCTGTCAAGCACAGTGTCATAGCTGTTATCAAACGTTTTATCAATTCACTCATCTTTCTACCTCTGTTTTCTATATTCCTCAAGTACCCCCATCGTACGTGCGCGCATTCGTTTCTTCCTGAACTGCCAGAACTCTCTCGTAAAGACCTGCAGTAAATCCAAACCGCTAAACGTACCTCCATTCACTCTTACTCCATTCCCTAAAGATATTCCTTCGGGGGGAGGGAGCTTAAACTCCATCGCAATTTTCAATGTATCCAATGGCAAGTGAGCATAAACAGGCTTGTACACTTCAAGCATTTGAAGAGGAAGTTTCCCACCTGTTATCCTCCGTTTATCGTACAAAGTATCCGATTCGACCACAGCAGAAGGAGAAATCACACGCGGAAGCGACTCATCAAAACGCATCCATCGTTTCTCCTCATACACACGCGGATTGGCTGCTCCTGCATTCAAATCAATCTGTCTGACGGCTTCCTTATTCAGCTTCAGCTCTTCGCCCTCCTTCAGTGATTTCTTCAATCGCAGAGAATCTTCCTTCGTCCATTGGGCATAGCACGCCCCTGTCAGCAGTACAAAGACTGCTGATACAAATAAACGTTGCCTCATGTTTTTTAGTTTTTATGCACCGAAGGATTTTTCTTTTTTTACCACCATCGGTATCCTGAGCCACAAAGTGGCTCGTCGTAGCACGGATCAATCGTCCAGGTCGTCTTCGGATATTTCCGCCCTTCCCACCATCGACGATAGCAGGCTGCCGCGTCGAGCACTTCGTCGTCGGTCAGGAAATAGATGGCTTCGTAATTTTCGGCATTCGCCAGTACCATCCTGCAACCTAACGATGGGGCTGTCCCCTGACGGATCGACTCTATCACCCAAAGCATACACTCACCCAAACGGATTTTACCGTTATTCGTATTGTAGACTGACGGGAAAGAAGGAATAATAGTCAGATCTTCCGCATATTTCAATAGTTCGGGAATGTCCTCTTCTGTGAAATGAGGAACTTCCACGACCCCTTTTTCATTCTTCATATTATAGGTACCCGCTTTCAGCTGTTTCACAAAAACGGTTACATCGGGATTTTCATAGTCCATTTCTTCGCTGCTGCATCCCACTAGGGATACCATCAGGCTAACAGCCATCCACAGCATCATAAGTGTTTTTTTCATTTTCATAAGGATTAATACGTCATGCGAAGTCCGCAAAGTAAATTAAAATTAGTCGGCCGTTTCGTGCGTACCGTAGCCAGTTTCGAATCCGTCTTGAAATGATGGGAAACACCCGGCTCGGCAAAAACCGCCAATCGGTCATTAATCTTATAAGTGATTCCGATACCGGCAGTAACTGCCAGTTGGATAGGTTCTTCTTTAAAACTGTTGTCCGGCGCACCGGCTATACATTTGTCCGCCACTCCGCCTACCGTAGCGTAAAGGTCGATTTTCTTTGTATCCATTAAGGTAATATTCGCTTTCAGCGGGATGCCCAGATAATGCAAGTGCTGTCCTTCCGAACGCAAATTGGAATAGACCAGTCCGGTCTCTATTCCCAGATAGTCATTCAGCTTTCGCTCTACAGTGACTCCTGCGGAGATCGGCATCTTATAGGCACCGTCCTCTGCCGGAAGTGCCGTCCCCATCTGTGCTTTCAGAGCCCAGCGATGTTTTTTTACGTTTTCCACCGGAGCAGGTGTACCGGTAGTATATTTTTCTTCTTGTACGGCGGATGGTTCTGTGTTACCATTATTCGCCTGCCAATAACCGTTGTGACCTTGGTTGCCATATCGGTTGCCATTTCCCGTGGTGGTAGTTGCCGAAAAAGAGAATGACATGGAGAAGGAAATGGAAACCGAGTCTCCCTCCTCAGGATACTGCGATAATAATCCGAATGATTTAGGTGCCGGTTTCGGCAATACAGGTTCCATTGCCGTCGGCAACTGATTGGCGCGTACACCATCTCCATCCATTCTTCCGCTGTTCGCCACCACGATTTTGGTAAACGCCTCCTCCATCTCTTCTTTCGGAGAAAGATACCAGAAAGTAGCTGAGGATGCAGCCAATACCAGCAACACAGATGCTGCCGCTGCCACACGGAAGAATATCAACCGACGGCGATGCTGGCAAGCCACAGGGATGTCCTGCGAAAGTTCTTCCCAAAAGCCATCCCGAACAGTCATCCCGGCATCAGCGAGACGAGTGCGAAACAGATCGGTTATTTCATCATTTTCTTTCTTCATGATTTCTATATTCTTTTATTCTTTTTGCTAACAAATACTTGGCCCTGTGTAACTGCGAAGTAGACGAATGCTCTTTAATGTGAAGCATCCCGGCTATCTCCTTGTGCGATTTCTCTTCAAACACATAAAGGTTGAAAACGGTTCGGCAACCATCCGGCAATTCGGCAATAAAAGCCATCAACTGCTCTTCGGAGATTCCAGTCCCTCCTCCCGAATCCGATATATCCGGTATATCGGGAAGCTGCTCTTCATGCACTACCAACTGGCTGACTCGTTTCTCCCGCCGCAGGAAATCGAGTGATTGAGTGACCATCACCCGGGTGATCCATGTACAGAGCGAAGACTCGCCCCGGAACGAGAAGTTGGTAAAAATCTTGATGAAACCGTCATGCAGTACATCGTGCGCCGCATCCATATCGCCCGTATAGCGGTAGCATACCGCCAACATTTGTTTGGCATAGAGGGTGTAAAGTTCCTTTCGGGCTGAATCCTGTCCTGCCCGACAGCCCTTTATCAGTTCTATCTCGTTTTCCAATGCCAATTGTCTTTTTTAAATCGAACGTATGTCTGCGCCGTTTTTATCCTTTAGACGCAAGTATTTGAGGAATGCTGCAAAGAGTTTTGCTAAAAGAAGTTAAAGAAATGATGATTCGTAAATAATAAACGGTGAACAGCTGCAGCACGATAGCAACAGCACTGTTCACCGTTTATTCATTATCAGTTCATCACTTATAGATTCAGCATGCTTTGAAACTCATGTCAAGTCCTTTCACCGAATGAGTCAGAGCTCCAACAGAGATAAAGTCTACGCCACATTCGGCATAGTCGCGAAGGGTATCGAAAGTGATACCGCCGGAAGATTCTGTTTCGTATTTGCCGGCTACCATATCGACTGCCTTCTTAGTCATTTCGGGCGTAAAGTTATCGAACATGATGCGGTCTACGCCACCCAAGTCAAGCACTTGCTGCAATTCGTCGAAGTTGCGTACTTCGATTTCAATCTTCAGGTCCTTGCCCTTTTCCTTGCAGTAATCCTTGGCACGGTTGATCGCTTTGTCGATGCCTCCGGCAAAATCCACGTGATTGTCTTTCAGCAGAATCATGTCGAACAGACCGATACGATGGTTTACACCGCCACCGATTTTGACTGCCATCTTTTCGAGGATACGCATCCCCGGAGTTGTCTTGCGGGTATCCAGCACGCGGGTGTGAGTGCCTTCCAGTTGTCTGGCATACTTGCGGGTCATGGTTGCGATACCGCTCATACGCTGCATGACGTTCAGCATCAGGCGTTCGGTCTGGAGCAAGGATTGTACTTTTCCTTCTACGATCATAGCTACGTCGCCCGGTTTCACTTCAGTACCGTCATTGATAAACACTTCCACTTTCATGGACGGGTCGAAACGGTTGAAGATTTCTTTGGCAACTTCGATTCCGGCCAGTACACCGGCTTCTTTGATCAGTAGTTTTGATTTTCCCATTGCAGTAGCGGGAATACACGAAAGGGTGGTATGGTCACCATCACCTATATCTTCTGCAAAAGCAAGATCGATCAGTTTGTCGATCAGTTCTTTTTCCTTATTCATTGATCTTGTCAATTCTTATTTGGTGTATTAAATATTGAGTCTGCACTTTTTTCAGGAAGCAGTTCACACGGAATTTCCCTTTTGTAGTCGTCAGCGTACCTATGACAAAACTGGATTCATCCCGTTTTCCCTGATGATTCACGTCAAATGCGTTGACCTTGTTTTCCGTGAAAAACTCTTGCATCATTACTGTTGCTTTCTTCTTGTCAACGTTTGCCGAGCTGCCTTGGAGAACAAGGTTTACCTTGTCTCCCATATACTTACTCAGTTCCTGCGAGCTTCCCCGCTTAAATGCCGTAATCACTCCTGCCGGTATCTCCTGCGCCATCAGCAATGAGACAGAAAGAAGCAAAGAGGCCATTCCTAAAAGCACTCGTTTCTTCATAAATCCAAGCTTTTGGGTTGAAGTTTAAAGGCTTAAACTTTCAACTAATGATAGGCAAAGGTAAGCATTAATTGCAGAATAACATAAAAAATGCCTATTTTTGTGCTCGAATCAGAATATCAGACGCATGAAAACAACTTTGCTCGTCGTTGGACGAACCGTAGAACAACACTATATTACAGCTATTAATGACTATATTCAGCGTACCAAACGCTTCATCACTTTTGATATGGAAGTGATCCCCGAACTGAAGAACACCAAGAGCCTTTCGATGGAACAGCAGAAGGAGAAAGAAGGGGAACTGATATTGAAAGCGTTGCAACCGGGGGATGTGATCGTACTGCTCGATGAGCACGGGAAGGAAATGCGTTCACTCGAATTTGCCGATTACATGAAGCGGAAGATGAATACGGTGAATAAGCGGTTGGTATTTGTCATCGGTGGTCCTTACGGATTTTCGGAGAAGGTGTATCAGGTAGCTAATGAAAAGATTTCAATGTCGAAGATGACGTTTTCACATCAGATGATACGGCTGATCTTCGTGGAACAGATTTATCGGGCGATGACGATATTGAATGGAGGGCCGTATCATCATGAATAACATGCCTCCATTCAACAGCAAACTCTCCTTATCCTGCTGAGTTTTCCGCTAAATATAATTTATCAAATACCGTTCGCAGTTCTTCCTCATTCTCCATCAACTGACGCAACTCCGCCAACCGTCCGGCATTATCAGACTGGGGTATCCATAACTTCAGATACCCTCCTTCTGCATATTTATCGGCAAGATGTTTCCGGAAGCGTTCATACTGCTGCTCTTTATCCATCTCCGGATAATGAGACAAACCATACTGTACGGTGCGGCGCAGTGTTACTTCCGGATCAATAATCCGGTCTGCCTCAGCCACTATTTTCCCGTAGATACTTCGCGGAGCATCTCGGTTGGAGGCACGATGATCCTCTATCGCTTCCTTCATCTGCAGCATTTGTTCATCGGTAAACCACTGACGCAAAGTTTCATCCGCCAACAATATTTTGCCCGAAACGATATGATGAAATTCACGTCCCTCGCATAAACCCAAGTCGTGATAAGCGGCAACCGTATAAACCATTGCAGAATCGACTTCATAATGAAGAGCCAGCTTCAGACTTTCTTCGATCACTTTTTCTGCATGGTCTATCTGGTGCGCCTTATCAAAGCCGGCATATTGCGGGATAATCCTTTCCTGCACGTATCTCTGCAATTCAGTAGGTATATTATGAGTCATATTCTGCTCGTATTATTATTTTTATATCTGGTTATTCCCGATTCATCAACCGGTGCTCTGCCATCTGTTCGAACTTCGTTCCCGGACGGCCATAATTGGCATACGGATAAATCGAAATACCGCCACGTGGAGTAAAGATACCCGTAACCTCGATATATTTGGGATTCATCAGTTTTATCAAATCTTTCATGATGATGTTCACACAGTCTTCATGAAATGCACCATGATTACGGAAGCTGAACAGATAAAGTTTCAAACTCTTGCTTTCCACCATCTTAATGTCGGGGATGTAGCTGATACGTATTTCTGCAAAGTCAGGTTGTCCGGTTATGGGGCACAGGCTTGTAAATTCGGGACAGTTGAAACGTACCCAGTAGTCATTTTCCGGATGCTTATTATCGAAAGCCTCCAATACTTCAGGAGCATAGTCTTGTTTATACTCCGTTTTTCTTCCTAATAAGGAAAGTTGGTCTTTTAATTCAGCCATTGTTTAATATAGTTTTAAACTCTCTTCATATAGAAAAAAACGCAAAACATCTTTCACCTGTCACCATATTCTCTGAAACGGCTTATCCATCGATGGTTCAGCGGTGAAAGATTGATTATTGCAATCTTTCACCGATCTTTCATCTTTCACCATCCGGTATTCCTATTATCATCCGGTACTCCTATTATCAAAACGACCGTTGCTTTTAGTCGTTTCCTATAAAGGAATGAAGTGTTTCACTATGATGGAACTCTAGTTTCAAAGCCTTGAAACTAAAAGTTTCGAGCGTATGAAACTATGGTTTCAAGTAATAGAAACTAAAGTTTCAAGCCTATGGAACTAAGGTTTCAAACCTATGGAACCAAAGTTTCAACCGCTTGAAACTTCTTGAAACAACCGGCAATGACTTCTTTACCCTTGCACATCCCGAAATGAAACGAACACCAATAATAGAATGGCAAGCAGCTGTCAGCAACAATAAAGGTGACAATAAAAAAGCATTTATCGGTTATTATCACCCTATTATCACCATCTATTATCACCCTTTATTCATTCGTAATCAAGGAGTTAATCTTCAAAAGTGACAAGTGACAATAAAAAACACGTTTTTAGTCTCTATGTAGAGATATTATTGATTCTTCTTTTTTAAATACTTCTCCAGCCCCTCACGACGCAGCGTACAGGCGGGACAATGCCCGCAACCATCCCCCTGAATGCCATTATAGCATGTCAAAGTCTCGTTACGGATCAAATCCAGTACTCCCAATTCATCTGCCAAAGCCCAAGTTTCTGCTTTATCAATCCACATCAGAGGGGTATGAATCACGAATTGTTCATCCATTGCCAGGTTTAATGTCACATTCAAAGACTTAATAAACGCGTCCCGGCAATCGGGATAGCCGCTAAAGTCAGTCTGAGAAACTCCCGTCACCAAATGGTTGATGCCACGTTCGCGGGCATATACCGCAGCAATACTCAGGAAAAACAGATTACGTCCCGGAACAAAAGTATTGGGGACGCTGCCTGCGGGCTTTTCCTGATCCATTACCATCGTGGTGTCAGTCAACGAATTATGTCCCAATGTTCCTATGAAAGACACATCCATCACATCAAATTCCACTTCTGCCTTTCGGGCTATTTCTCTGGCGAGTTCCACTTCTTTCTGGTGCTTCTGACCATAAAGGAAACTCAAAGCGTATACTTTTTTAAAGTTGCGTTTCGCCCAAAAGAGGCAAGTGGTAGAATCCTGTCCGCCACTGAACACAACCAATGCAGTCTCTCTGTTCATCATAAAATTCTCTTTATATTCTCAGCCCTCGAAGCAGGCCGGAAGAAGTCGTTTCATTAAATATCTTTGACTTTCAGTACGTTATAAGAAATATTAGTATCGTACACGTCACTGCCGTCTACCTTCTTAATCACTTTCACTACGCGGATAGTCACCGGAAGGATGATAACTTCGTACATAGATTTCAGTACGATCTGAAGTCCCATCATGATAAGCAGCTCTTTCCAGGCAATGATGCCTCCGAAAGCTATCGGGAAGAAAATCAACGAATCGGCAGTCTCGCCGACAATCGTTGAGAGAATAGCCCGGGCAGAGAAGTTCCGCCCCTGACTGGCAATCTTCATCTTACTCATCACATACGCATTCAGGAATGAACCGACAAGGAAAGCCATCAAACTGGCTGCTACGATGCGGGGAGCCATACCGAATACAAAATCGAAATGCTCTTCGCCTTCCCAGAACGGAGCAGCAGGTATCGCAACAGCTATCAAGCCAAGCCCTACCACAAAGAAGTTCATAGCAAAACCACTCCAGATAATAAGACGTGCTTTCTTGAATCCCCAAACTTCGGCGATACAATCATTAATGATATAAGAAATAGGAAAAACCAATAATCCGGCTGTGACAGTCAGGCTGCCGACCTGAATTACTTTCGTTTCAAGAAGATTGGCTGCAATGAGGCATACATTGAAGAGAATGCCCAGCAACATAAAAGGTACTGATACTTTTTCTTTCATAACTCCTGTTTTTTACGTGGTGTTCTAGAATACACGACCGCTATTCACGGCATCATACATCTTTTTACTTGTTTCGGGGTGCAAAGGTAGAAGAAAAAAGCGAGAAGGCAAAGTTATCCGATAACTTTATTCGGGGCATGAACTACAACCCCGAAAGATACTCCTTCAGCGTCTCCACATATTCCTCCATCGCTTTCCTGCCTCCGGCAGTGATCCGGCAGGCAGTACGCGGCCTTTTGCCTACAAAGCTTTTTTCCACCTCGATATATCCGGCTTCACTCAGCTTATCCAACTGCACACTGAGGTTTCCCGCTGTCGACTGGGTCTTCTCTTTCAAGTAGACGAACTCAGCCTCCTCCACCGTCAGCAGAATCGACATTATAGCCAAGCGAAGCTGTGAATGCAAGATAGGATTCAGTTCTTTAAACATTGCTTCTTCATCTGTTTATTCATAATATGTCCGGGGACAATCATCATCACTATAAAGATGGCGGCAAACACCAGATATACCCCGCTTCCATGAATAAAAAGCATGGAAAAAGAAAGGGCGATACCAGTCATCCCTGCTATACTAAGCGGCTTGTACTTACATACCAACCCCGTAAGAGTAGCCCCCATCCCCATCAATAAGGAAATTACAAACAGAATATCAATACGGACAACAAATGCCATGCAAGACAGACAAAAACCTACTACTCCAAACACAGCCCATATCTGACCAGTCACCCGGTCTATGTAATTTTTTGCTCCCTTATTCTTGTCTTTCCTATTAAAAAAGATAGTCAGCGGTCCGGCAATGACAGGCAAAGCAAACCAGAGAAAATTGATCTGCCACACTCCCGTCTGCAAATAAAAGTACCATACCACAAGTGATATAGCCACAGTAGTATATCCCCATATCAATAATGGGTAGGCTGCATAACGGGCTGTATTGTCCTGCGTCTCCCGAATCATGCGGGCAATCAGTTCCAAACTCTCTTTCTCTGAAATTCTCTTGTCTTCCATATTCTATCAATTTTGTTTCAAAAATAATATTGTTTACGTAATAAACCAAAAATCCTTGTCTATTTTCCTTCGATACGGCTTCTTTCACTTGCCGATTTCTTTTCTACAGTCACCGCACCCGATTTCTTTCCATGATTGAAATTCCAGGTAAATGTGAGTTTCATCAGTCTTCCGCTCGAAGCCAGTTCAAAACGATTTTGAGATGAATAACTCGGTACATTGCTGAAATAAGAATTATATCGGTTGAAGATATTGTCTACCCCCAAAGTAGCTACACAACGCCCGTCTTTCCATTTTTTGCGCAGGTGCAGGTTGAATGTATGACGAGGATCGATCCCGCTATTACCGGAATACAACCGGCTAACTCCATTATATTGTGCTTCCAACGAATAGTCTGACGGTAAAAGGACCGTAGCATTAGCATTGGCGAAATAAAGGAAGTGCCCAAAGTAATCGTCCTCCCGATACATGCGGATATCTTGCCTCACTCCGATAAAGCTGGCATTCAGATTCAGCCAATTGAGCGGCTGCCAGGGAGCAGTGATGGCTACGAACCAATGGTTCTCACGATTGTGATTCTCATTGATGACATATGATATATCCGAATTCTCCGCATCTTCTTTACCAAACTGACGGATCAGATCATGGTGCAAATTGCCGCCAACAGTCAATGTATACCGGAAGTTATAGACCAGCGTAATACTGAATTTATTAATATAAGTAGGACGCAACATCGGGTTGCCTATCAGATAACTATATTCGGAAGTCTGAATCCGGTTCGGGTTGAGAGCCGAAAAAGTCGGACGTTCTATATAGCGTCCATACTGACCGATAAGCATCCACTTGTGAATTTCATCAAAATAGAAATTTCCGTCGATATGTGGAAACCAATCCCAGTATTTTCTCGTCCGACGTTCTGTTTCATTGGAGGTTTGCGTATATTCTCCCCGAAGTCCAATATGAACAGATCCTCTTTTCATATCCAGAGAATAAGTTCCGTATAAAGCACCGATATTCTCGTGATAATCGAGTTCATATCCATAAGCAACATTGGGCTTCCAACTTTCGTCAGGTTCCAGCCCTTCGTAACAGGCATCATCTTTCATTCCCGTATAGGTATATTTCATTCCTATCTGGAAAAACGATTTCTTATGTAACTGTTGTTTCCACGACAGATCGGCAGTTGCGATCTGATAAGTGGCATTAGAGCGGGAACGGTAAACGGTATCTTTATTTAGAGCACCTATCTCCTGAAAAATTTGATACTGATTTCTGCCATGCAGATCTTTAGAGATATAATCGGTGACAAGCTTCAGCACCGAACCGTCCTTATCCAGTTTATGTATATAGTTGGCAGTAGCTGTATACATATTGTAAGTCTCTTTCTGACGATACACACCCTGACTTTCCATATCCAGCGGTCCTACCGACAGAGTAGAGTAACTCTGAGACGGCCAGATGTATCCGCGACGAACATACTCCAGCTCTACTCCCAGACTATTGGAAGAGTCCATCGTATAAACTGTTCCCATCCGAATCGTCCCGTAACGCGAAGGCTGCTTCATACGGGTCAGACTGGAAAAACCTTTATCTCCCGCTACATAATCACGGGTAACGTACAAATCTCCTTTATTCTGAGGAACCAAAGTACCGGAAGCAAATCCATAGGTATCCCACTTCCCACTATGATAATTCAAGCTACCGCTAGGCTGATAAGATTGCAAGGAAGAGGCAAAAGAAGCATTCATAGAAAGATTTCCCTGAAATCCTTTGTCCGTATGACGTCTCATTATAATATGTATAGCACCTCCCTGAGCATCGGCATCCTTATCGGCTCCCGCCATTGGAAGCACTTCAACGCGGGCAATATCGTCCGATTTCAAAGAACGGAGATAGCCTATCAGCATCTCTCCGGTAAGTTTTATCTCCCTATTATCTACAAACACCTTCGTGCCGGAAGAACCATTGATGGAAATCCGCTCGTCGGACAACCATACTCCGGGCGCTTGTTGAAGGAGTTCGACTCCGTCTTTGTTCTGTGCAGGAGGGACGGACAGGATAAAACGGTCTGCCTTCCGTTTCACAGGACTTGTCCGCACCACCACTTCCTGCAACGCATAAGTGGAATCTTCTGTCAGAGTATCATTCACAGCCATCGGCCGAGCAGTCGTCGAAGTCTGCCCCCAAGCAGTAACTCCGGTAAAGCCGGCCAATATCAGAAATATCAGGTATCGCATACTGTTAGTCATTTACCGGATAATACATCTTCATTTTAACGGTAGCCGAAGCATCCGCCTCTTTCTTGCATTTTTCCCGGGCATACCCTTCTACCGGTATTCCCTGTTCATTCATGTCCAATTCCCAGTTTCCGTTCTCATCATGGAAAAGAGAGATTAAAAACTTTTCCCATGGAACATCTTTTAGAACAACAGTCACTGTATCTTTAACAGCAGTAGCCATCGCATATACCGGCTTCGATTCCGAATCCTGTTGTGCCATGACCATAATAGCGCCTTTTGCACTACGAATACCCCGCACTTCTACTTTTACTTCTTGTGCAAAAGTAACAACGTGGTAACAAATAATCCCTAAAGCAATGAATAACAAGCGTTTCATCTTTTACTTTCCTCCAATCAATTAGTTGATACGATTTAATTAGTTTATTTTATAAACCATATATGGATTAAAAAAAGTAAGGAGCTGCGCATCTCTCTTACTCGATGCAAATATAAATAGGTTTATTTTATAAACCAAGTATTTCGGAAGAATATTTCAAATTAAATAAGCCTTCCTGTCATTCGTCGTATTTTGACAGGAAGGCTTCACTTTGACCTTAAAACACATCACTCAATTAGAAAGTTGCATCAGGAGAAGTCTTTCAATTCTTCTTTCAGACGCTTGCGGATAAAGAAAAGTCGGCTTTTTACCGTCCCCATCGGCAATCCTAATTTTTCGGCAATTTCCCTGTATTTAAATCCAGCTACAAACATCTGGAAAGGAACTTTCATATCTTCGGGGATGGAATGGATCACTCTATACAGCTGCTTCATGTCATAAGCAAACTCGAAACGGTCGCCTTCTTCATCTTCTATCAAACTTTGCTGATTGATGGAATAGGTATCATCGATCAAATTCATTTCGCGGACCGTGCGCCGGTAGTTGTTGACAAAGATATTACGCATGATGGTAAACATCCATCCTTTCAGATTCTTGGCATGCGTAAATTTCTCATGATTATCCAATGCCTGCAATACACAATCCTGAACTAAGTCGTTGGCAGAATCACGGTCTGAAGTCAACTTATATGCGAAACGATGCAGGTCTGACTCCATCGCCAATATTCCTTGAGTAAAATCTACTTTTTCCATTCTCGTATTTTATTTATCTAATTAGTACGATACAAAGATCCGCTTTTTTAGAACGATTATAAATAGCAATTCTTCCGATAAGTTTGGCAATTTTTCCTTAGCCCCTCTCAACCATTTCTTTTTTTAGTTGTTCATTGGGCATTCACCTAAAACTTAACTGATAATGAAAACAAGCTTTAAAATGGTAGCTATGCTACTGGGGATCGGAATTTTCCCCGTCTGTGCTCATGCGCAAAAGAAAGTAGTCATCGAGGATGAGGAACCGAATTCCATCATGTTCGTCTCCAGGGACAAGGCCGGAGATGAAATCATCCGAATCATGAACGACCGCTCTCAGATGCGTTTTCACGACCCGAATGCTCCCCGCTTCCTTCTGACGGATCAGAAAGGGAAATTCGCCCTTGGTATCGGCGGCTACGTACGTGCGACGGCAGAGTATGATTTCAACGGCATCGTTGACGATGTGGATTTCTATCCGGCATTGATCGGACAGCCCGGAAAGGGAAATTTTGCCAAGAATCAATTTCAGATGGACATCACCACTTCTACCCTATTCCTGAAATTGGTAGGACGAACCAAGCATCTGGGCGACTTCGTGGTGTATACCGCCGGAAACTTCCGTGGAGATGGGAAGACGTTTGAACTTCAAAATGCGTATGCGCAGTTCTTAGGATTTACCATCGGATACAGCTACGGTTCATTCATGGACCTTTCGGCTCTGCCCGCAACAATTGACTTTGCCGGTCCGAACGGTTCCGCTTTCTATCGTACCACTCAACTGAGTTATATGTGCGATAAACTGAAAAACTGGAGATTCGGTGTTGCCATGGAAATGCCTTCGGTAGACGGTACAACGAATAGCGATGTATCTATCAACACGCAACGAATGCCGGATTTTGCAGCTTCTGCACAGTATAACTGGAATAGTAACAGTCATATTAAGTTGGGTGCAATCGTACGCAGCATGACTTATTCAAGTAATGTGCACGACAAGGCTTTTTCGACTACCGGATTTGGCCTGCAAGCATCTACCACCTTTAATGTAACCAAGAAGTGGCAAGTGTTCGGACAGTTTAATTATGGAAAAGGAATCGGTTCTTATCTGAACGACTTAAGTAATCTGAATGTGGACATCGTTCCCGATCCGGATAATGAAGGCAAGATGCAGGTTCTTCCGATGCTGGGTTGGTATGCGGGGTTGCAATATAATATTTGCCCGAATATCTTTGTATCCGGTACATACAGCTTATCCAGACTTTACTCTGAAAACAACTATCCGAGTGATAATCCGGAAGCATACCGAAAAGGACAGTATTTCGTAGCAAATGCTTTCTGGAATGTGACTAGCAATATGCAAGTAGGTGTTGAATATCTGAGAGGATGGCGCACTGATTTCAACTCTTCTACCCGCCATGCCAATCGGTTGAATATGCTGGTACAATATTCTTTCTAATCTATTACATATACATATATAATATTAGGTATATATAATATGAGAAGCCGCCTCTGAACAATGTTCGAGACGGCTTCTATTATATAAAATCGTAGCGGATTAATATTAGAACTTATAGTTTACACTTACACCAAACACTTTGTTTGTACGACTATAAACATCTTTATCCATTGAAGCCATAGCCTCACCCAAGCCACGTGGATTTTCTTTGGTATAATCGCTATAGGTAGTCCAGAAATAAGCAACATCTAAACTTAACGCCTTACTAAGATTAATACGACCGCCCAAACCGACTGAATAAGAATCACAAGAGAAACTTGTGTCTGTCTGGAAAGCATCGCTCAATCCATAATCAGTTTTCTGATAACCACCACTGACTGTGAATATTTTGTTTATATCCCATTCTACACCAGCCAGGTATTCGTGTGTTCCATGTTTCAATGTCTTCTGCTTGTTATCAGCCATACCTGCATTCTTGTCATCAAAGAAATGATACTCTACTGAAGCACGAAGAGAAGGCAAGAATTCATAACTTGCTGCTACAGATAACATAGAAGGGAGGTCACTTGGAGTATTCACACCATGCTGATAAGGTGCCATATAGGCAGCAGCAGCATCCGGAAATTCCAATTTATGTGTATTGTTCTCAATATTCATATTAGCTTTGAACTCATACTTCGCAGCCAAATTCAACTTACCGAACTTAGCGTCTACACCGATAATCGGCGTCAATCCCCAACCTGTCTGGTCACAATCCAGTTCAAGCTTCGTATCATTCAGTTTCTGAAGCATAGGTGCAGATTGTTCTTGTGCAATCTGCTGTGCCTGTTCTAAACTCAAATTAGGATTAGCCCCCATAATTTGTTGTACTATAGCAGCACCGATCTGTCCTGCTACTCCTTCTTTCAAGGCAATATTCAGAAAACCTTTATATCCACCTGTAAAGTAATTCATACGGGCACCGGCAAAAACTGAAAAGTGTTCATTAATCTTATAGCTTGCCCCTAACTGCAAACCATAAATATATTGACGACCTTCCATGGCTGAATTGATATTGTACATATTAGGTTTCAACATATCACTTGTAGAATTTACCAAGCCGATAGCAGCTGCATCAAACATAGGCAAACCTGTATTGAAAGAAGCTTTTCCACCACCACCAACGATAGCGAAACTACCGGAAAATGCCCAGTCACCATTCTTATATACAGCATGGACAGAAGGGATAACGGGAGCCGAAGCTTTTCCTTCATAATTGCGCACGGAAGTCTGTCCATCCATAGTCCACAAAGGACTTGTAGCAGCAATATCACGAGTCTGATATGCACTCTGAATAGTCAGTGCTACCTGTAAACCATTTTGGGGAAGGAATGCCAGTCCGGCAGGATTACTATAAACTCCATCAATATCAATGGAAGCGCCGCGGGCTATCATGCGCAAGAAAGCAGCATTCTGATTCGTATTAGTTAGATAATCTCCGGCAAAAGTTGGAATTGAAACGATTAACATTACAAATCCAATCAAGAAATTTTTTCTCATCTAAATCTTTTTTAAATTAATTCGGGCGCAAAGATACAATATTCCTGCACACGCAACACATGTTTGTGCACTTATTTTCGTTTATCCACTCATTTTAATTGAAAACAAAAACTGTTTCTAATGAAACAATTCACATTCAGAGCAAAGGTAAAGATAAACAAACCACCCTGTTTTTACGTTTATTAATAAGAATAAAAACAGAAAATATTATGGCCTATACAATTGCATTTTTCGGAACAAAGCCTTATGACGAAGCTTCTTTCAACGATAAAAACAAAGAGTTCGGATTTGAATTCCGTTATTATAAAGGACATCTGAATAAGAATAACGTGCTATTGACGCAAGGAGTAGACGCGGTCTGTATCTTTGTCAACGATACGGCCGATGCAGAAGTCATTCATGCTATGGCAGCCAACGGAGTAAAACTGCTGGCACTCCGATGTGCAGGATTCAATAATGTAGACTTGAACGCTGCCGCCACTGCCGGAATCACCGTTGTACGGGTTCCTGCATATTCGCCTTATGCCGTTGCCGAATATACCGTAGCACTCATGCTCTCTCTCAACCGAAAGATTCCACGCGCTTCGTGGCGTACAAAAGACGGAAACTTTTCCCTTCACGGTCTGATGGGATTCGACATGCACGGTAAGACGGCAGGTATCATCGGTACAGGAAAAATCGCCAAAATTCTGATTCATATCTTAAAGGGATTCGGAATGAATATACTGGCTTATGACCTTTATCCCGACTACAACTTTGCCAGGGAAGAACAAATCGTTTATACTTCTTTGGACGAATTGTACCATAGTTCCGACATTATTTCCCTGCATTGCCCGCTTACCGAAGCCACCAAATATCTGATCAATGACTACTCCATCAGCAAAATGAAAGACGGAGTCATGATCATCAATACCGGTCGTGGACAATTGATTCACACCAATGCCCTGATCGAAGGCTTAAAAAACAAGAAAATCGGTTCTGCCGGATTGGATGTGTACGAGGAAGAAAGCGAATATTTCTACGAAGACCAGTCCGACCGCATCATCGACGACGACGTGCTTGCCCGTCTGCTCTCATTTAACAATGTGATTGTCACTTCGCATCAAGCCTTTTTCACACGTGAAGCAATGGGAAATATCGCCATGACCACACTTCAGAATATCAAGGATTTCATCAACCACAAGTCTTTGCTAAATGAAGTGAAGAGATAGAACCTTTACCTGACTTCCCTTGTTACAGAAGTATATAAACAATTAGAAAAGGAGAAAATTATGAAGAAAGTAATACATAAAGCAGATACAAGAGGACATTCCCAATATGACTGGCTGGATAGTTACCATACCTTCAGTTTCGACGAATACTTCGATTCTGACCGTATCAACTTCGGTGCCCTCCGCGTATTGAATGACGACAAAGTCGCCCCCGGAGAAGGGTTCCAAACCCATCCGCATAAAAATATGGAGATTATCTCCATTCCATTGAAAGGACATCTGCAACATGGTGACAGCAAGAAAAACAGCCGTATCATCACTGTCGGAGAGATTCAGACGATGAGTGCCGGAACGGGTATTTTCCACAGTGAAGTGAATGCCAGCCCTGTAGAGCCGGTAGAATTCCTACAAATATGGATTATGCCGAGAGAACGGAATACGCATCCTGTCTACAAGGATTTCAGCATCAAAGAGCTGGAACGACCGAACGAACTGGCAGTGATTGTATCGCCCGACGGCAGTACTCCCGCTTCACTTCTACAAGACACCTGGTTTTCTATCGGAAAGGTGGAAGCCGGAAAGAAACTCGGTTATCACTTGCACCAAAGTCATGGCGGCGTATACATTTTCCTGATCGAAGGAGAAATCGTAGTAGACGGAGAAGTACTGAAACGTCGCGACGGAATGGGCGTCTATGATACGAAAAGTTTCGAACTCGAAACATTGAAGGACTCACATATCTTATTGATAGAAGTACCGATGTAGAAATTTGGAATTAGAAATCATGAATCTTGAATGAATGAAGAATATAGCTGATATCCGGCAAGAATATACCAAAAGCGGGTTAAGGGAAAGCGAACTTCCCTGCGACCCGCTTTCACTTTTCAGCCGCTGGCTACAGGAAGCCATCGACGCAAACGTAGAAGAACCGACCGCCGTCATTGTAGGTACCGTATCTCCCGAAGGCAGACCCTCGACCCGTACCGTACTGCTGAAAGGACTGCATGACGGAAAGTTTATCTTCTATACCAACTACGAAAGCCGCAAAGGAAGGCAACTGGCACAAAATCCGTACATTTCACTTTCCTTTGTCTGGCATGAACTTGAAAGGCAAGTACACATCGAAGGTACTGCCGCGAAAGTTTCTCCGGAGGAATCGGACGAATATTTCCGGAAGCGCCCTTATAAAAGCCGCATCGGTGCACGTATCTCTCCACAAAGCCAGCCTATCGCAAGCCGGATGCAACTGATACGCGCTTTCGTCAAAGAAGCTGCCCGATGGCTGGGAAAAGAAGTGGAACGCCCTGACAACTGGGGCGGATATGCCGTCACTCCTACCCGGATGGAGTTTTGGCAAGGACGCCCCAACCGGTTACATGATCGCTTCCTGTATACCCTAAAGACGGATGGAAAATGGGAAATCAATCGACTTTCTCCCTGATTTCACTGATTTTTCTTGCCAACTCCAACTAGAATACGTAATATTGCAACTGTAAAAATAATCAGCTCATGACACTGGATTATATTTATCATAGCGGTTTTGCCATCGAAGCAGAAGGTGTGACCGTCATCATCGATTATTACAAAGATTCTTCGGAAACTGAACATAACCGGGGAATCGTACATGACTACCTCCTGCAAAGACCGGGTAAACTCTATGTATTGGCCACTCACTTTCACCCCGACCACTTCAACCGTGAAATACTGACGTGGAAAGAAGCACGTCCCGACATCCGGTACATTTTCTCCAAAGATATTCTGAAAAGCCATCGTGCAAAGCCCGAAGACGCTACCTATATTAAAAAAGGAGAAACCTACGAAGACGAGACGATCCGCATCGAAGCATTCGGCTCGACCGATGTCGGCAGTTCGTTCCTGATCCATCTGCAAGACTGGAACATCTTCCATGCAGGCGATCTGAACAACTGGCACTGGAGTGAAGAATCTACCGAAGCGGAGATACGAAAAGCCAACGGAGACTTCCTTGCAGAAGTTAAATATTTAAAAGAAAAAGCACCGAAGATCGATTTAGCGCTGTTCCCAGTGGACCGCAGGATGGGAAAAGATTATATGAAAGGGGCAAAACAGTTCATCGAACAAATAAAAACTACTATATTTGTACCCATGCACTTCAGTGAAGACTACGAAGGCGGAAATGCCCTCCGTGATTTTGCCGAAAATGCAGGATGCCGGTTTGTCAGCATCACCCATCGGGGCGAAAGTTTTGAAATAACCAAATAAACACAATAATAATTATGAATAAGTTAACAATCCTGTTTCTTACCATGCTTCTCACATGCCTGCCAATGGCAATGAGAGCCGAATCGCACAAAGAAAAAAGAGATGATACCAGATACCTTGCGGGAGCTGTTCCTGTAGTAGATGGTAAAGTAGTATTTTCCAAGGAATTCCAGATTCCCGGAATGAGTCAGAAGCAAATCTACGACACTGTCATGAAGTGGATGAACGAACGTCTGAAAGAAAACAATAATCCGGACAGCCGCGTCGTTTTCAGCGATGAAGCACAAGGAACCATCGCCGGTGTAGGTGAAGAATGGATCACATTTTACTCCAGCGCCCTGTCATTGGACCGCACTTGGGTCAATTATCAGATCACTGTTACCTGCAAACCGGGCAGTTGCTTGGTAGAACTGGAAAAAATCCGTTTCACCTACCGCGAAACAGAAAAATACAAAGCAGAAGAATGGATTACAGATGAATATGCACTGAACAAAGCTAAAACCAAACTGGTACGCGGCTTGGCTAAATGGCGCAGAAAAACGGTAGACTTTGCCGATGACATCTTTATGGATGTAGCTGTAGCCTTCGGTGCTCCCGATACTCGTCCGAAGTCTGAGAAAAAGAAAAAAGAAGAAGAAGCACAGAAGCCGTCTATCGTTGCTGCTGCAGGTCCGCTGGTGATTGGTCAAGGCGGTAAAGTTACCACTGCAGAAGCAGATCAGACAACTACTCCTGCTGCTACTTTAACTCCTGCAACTCCTGTCGGCAAGGCTTCAGCAGATATGCCAGGATATACAGAAATCGATCTGAAGCAGATTCCGGGTGATGTATACGCATTGATGGGCAATGGAAAACTGGTGATCTCTATCGGCAAAGATGAATTCAACATGACCAATATGACAGCCAACGCAGGCGGCGCACTGGGTTATCAAAACGGTAAAGCCGTAGCTTATTGCACACTTTCTGCCGATCAGCCCTACGAAGCGATAGAAAAAGCAGAAACTTATACACTGAAACTATACGCTCCGAACCAAACGACCCCTTCGGCTGTTATCGAATGTAAGAAACTGCCTTCACAAACGACTCCGCAAGCCGGACAACCCCGTACGTATGTCGGAGAAATCGTGAAGCTATTGATGAAAAAATAACAAGATAGCAATCATGGAAATTAAAAGTAGATTTGATCACTTTAATATCAATGTAACGAATCTGGAGCGAAGCATTGCTTTTTATGAAAAAGCGCTTGGCTTAAAAGAACATAGTCGGAAGGAAGCTTCCGACGGTTCTTTCATCCTGGTCTACCTGACGGACAACGAAACCGGCTTCCTACTGGAACTGACCTGGCTGAAAGATCATACCTCCCCCTATGAACTGGGAGAAAACGAAAGTCATTTATGCTTTCGTGTAGCCGGCGACTATGACGCCATACGGCAATACCACAAAGAAATGAATTGTGTCTGTTTTGAGAATACAGCCATGGGGCTTTATTTTATCAACGACCCGGATGACTACTGGATAGAGATACTTCCACAAAAGAAGTAACCTTATAAAAAGAAGCGGGGCAGGATGATCATCCTGCCCCGCTTCTTTTTATAAGGTTGTTAGCTATTCATGACATAACACATCCCCAAAATGCTTGAAATAATGAAAAAACATCCGGGAATAAATAAACGAACAAACAATCTTGTCAATTGCATTTTTTGCTCGACAAACATTGCATCATTATCCAAATTATACCAAACCGTAACTTTATCACCTATATGAAAATCTTTCGGGTAATATGAAAATTGTGTGATATCCTCCACAATAATATTGGGATTGATAGACCGACAGCATTTTTCACCCTCTCCTTCTAATGTAAATTCAACAGACGGGCGCATAAGAAGCTTGCCATCCTTCACATAAGTATCAACATCCACTACTATTCCATCTATCTTCTTAATGTATTTCGTTTCGACTCTCTTGATTAAAAGACAAAACATTCTCATCTTAATGATCAAACCAAGTCCATGGCCAGCCAGCAAAAGTGCTAGTATACAAACAATTGTTCCCATTTATTTTTTATGTCGGTTAGCTCTCTTTTTCCGAATATCCGCTTTCATCTTCGCGGCTCCGGAACCATGTTGTCCACGAATATAAGTCGCTTTCTTCGCTTTCGTCTTCACTTTCTCCTCTTCCTGGGGCTTATCTTTCTTACCTTTAAAGACGATTCCACCCATGATTGCATCTTCTATACTCATATATATTATATTGTTAGCATTCACATTTCTGATGCAAAGATAAGCCTTTTCTACGGAATTGTTTATCTTTGGCGGATAAAACAATACATAATCACCAAAATGGCAACAATAACCCTTTCCGCAGAAAAGGACCCGATGGGAGCTGCAATCTCCGATTATTTCAATCATCACAGAGCTGACCGCTTGCGAGTATTCTCTTCTCAATTCGAAGAAGATGAAATCCCCGTTAAGGAATTATTCCGAAGTATACAGTCCATGCCAGTTCTCGAACGCACTGCTCTGCAAATGGCTACGGGAAGAATATTAGATGTAGGAGCCGGAAGCGGCTGCCACACATTGGCACTTCAAGAAATGGGAAAAGAAGTTTGCGCCATTGACATCTCTCCGCTTTCCAACGAAGTAATGAAACAACGCGGCGTAAAAGATTCCCGCCTGATCAATCTCTTTGACGAAACATTCACCGAAACATTCGATACGGTTCTGATGCTGATGAATGGTTCGGGCATCATAGGAACACTAAATAATATGCCTGCCTTCTTCCAACAGATGAAACGTATCCTACGCCCTGGCGGATGTATTCTGATGGATTCAAGTGATCTGCGCTATCTTTTCGAAGAAGAAGACGGCAGCATGCTTATCGACCTGGCAGGCGATTATTATGGGGAAGTAGATTTCCAGATGCAATACAAGGATGTAAAAGGAGATACATTCGATTGGCTATATATCGATTTTCAGACTCTTAGCCTGTACGCCTCCGAATGTGGATTCAAAGCGAAATTAATCAAAGAAGGAAAACATTATGACTATCTGGCAAAGCTGAGCCTTGCCTGACAGCGTATTATTTTAATCAGAAAAAGCCCTATTCAGGATAGTGACAGTATCACATCGGAATAGTGTAACCATACTAACGATATAGTGTCACCATCCCAGTGTGATAGTGACACTATATCTATTGTGCCCGCATCCGGTTCAGAGACCGGCAATAAGCACTTATTTCAGCATTTCATTGATCTGCTGAACCAGTGAAGCGAACTCTTCTTCATTATACAGACGAGTCAGTTTTACAATCTTTCCTTCCCGGTCTATCAGCACATTCCGTGTGATTCCGGCATCACGCAATGCATATTTTGCAAAAATATCAGCTCCCGGATCCAGTCCCAGCGGGTAAGTCACTCCGGTAGACTTTGCGAAGGCAAGCACTTTTTCAAGCGGTTCGTCACGGTCTATTCCAATCAGTGCAAAGTCTGCATTATCCTTATGCTTCAGCCAAATGTCTTTTTCTATAAAAGGCATTTCCTTACGGCATACTCCGCACCAACTTGCTGTAAACTGCAACATGACAACCTTCCCACGAAGAGAAGACAAAGTCACTTGTTTACCATCCGTCAATGTAATCGTAAAATCAGGGGCTATCTCCCCTATTCTGACAATATATCCTGTACTATCAGCTTGTGCCGACATCGCTTCAGTAGCCACTTTCACTGTGTCTGAAACGCTCTCAGCAGCTTCTGCTCCTTTCTTCTGACCGGAACAAGCCAGTAAACTAACGGCTAATAAAGCCACACCACATACATTCATAATTTTCTTTTTCATCTTCTTGCAATCATTAGTGAGACTGCAAATATAAAAAAAGTACATGATGTATTTGCATTTTTAAAATAAATTCGTACCTTTGCACCCGCAAAACAGAAAACGCCTCTTTAGCTCAGTTGGCCAGAGCACGTGATTTGTAATCTCGGGGTCGTTGGTTCGAATCCGACAAGAGGCTCTCCTCAAAATTCAAATGCCGCTATATGCGGCATTTTTTTATCCTTTTCATTCGATGTTCACGAAACACAACCATGCTTACACCCTCAACAGGCTCAAAGCAAACACAACTGCCAAATCCTTTCTTTTCAACCGAAAGTCACAGCCGGAAAATAATCCGAATATGATTAACACTACCGAAGCTATCCCCCAACGATAAGAAAGTATTTCGAAAGCTGAAAAACCGATCAGCAATAAAGTGATGAAAAAAACGGAGCCAGCCCAAAAGTGGAAGAGGAAACCGACGCATATAGTATGCCTTTGATACGATTCATGAATATATTCGACTAAAATCCGATATTTATGACTGCAAAGATATAAATATAAATCCAAGAAGATATCAAACAAGAAGAATAATAGATTTGCAGATAAAAAACCTTCCATTTATTATTTGTTTTTAAATAAAAGAATGTATTTTTGAATCCAAATATATAGCTAATATTATTATATATATCATTAATATACTATGCATCAATATTTTAATATTAAATTTTATATATAAATTTATATCTTATAAAACAAACACTATTTTCAAGAAGCAATAAATAACCAATTAAAAAACAAAGATTATGGCATTATTTGTAAATCCCGGCAAAGATTGGGAAAAGAACATGAGTGAAGAAGACATCGCACAAATGGAATCACAAGGTTATGATGTAACAGAACTACGCGCCAAACGCGCAAAATCTGCAGAGGAAGAAGAAAAAGAGCGCCTCCGCGAAAAAGAAGAGCGGGAAAACTTCAAGAATCCAACTAACCTGAACAAACTCGCCCCTTACCTGCAGACACCACGTGACATGAGCACTTCTTTTTTCAAAGCTATGGCAGGCAGCGCCCCCTGGCTATTCAAAGATCGTTGGAAAAGAAAATATACCGAGGCTCCTATTGTTTATGCCGCGGTAGTGCAAGCTAATACCGCCCTATGGATGCCCGGTAATAACGATTATTATCCTGCCGTATTTGTTTTTGCACTTGATCAAAAACACATTCACGACACCGAATGGCTAAAACAAATAGCAGAAGAAATAAATGTATTGCAAGATGCCGACCAAATCCCCGGTGATTGCCGCAAACTAATACAGACATTACGCGATGATACCAGCGAATTCTGTTTTCGTATCGGCAAAAGTGTATGTGGTGACGCCAACGCATGGTGTGCCACCTATAAATTCGACAAACAGACAGCACTGCCACGCAAGGCTTTACCATCCGATGGCATCGTCCCTTTTCTATTAAAGTCCGCCCCGGTAGAAAATCAATTTGTTGATTTCAAACTAATCCCGACTGAATTTTATATCGGCTAAAAATAGATAAGCAGAAATAGGCAAACCGAAAGTAAACAATATTTTTTTCATCATTTATAATTATATCTCACATAAGGAATATGCATGCATACATTATCCAACAACTAATAAGAATTATATTGTTTATCACTATTGGTTTGCCTATAGGACTAAAAAGTTTTGCCCAAGAAACAAAACGTTTCTATATGGAACTGGACACTCCCCGCAATGAAGCCAAAGCAGGACAAGAGCTTGAATTAAAATACATCAGCACAGCCGATTTCGATTCTGTATCTCCACCCGACTTCGGAACGCTTATAGAAACAGTTGAAGGAGCAACACCACACAAAGCCGGTCATACAGTAAAAAACGGCATATTGACAGATATCTACGAGCAGGGATTCAGCTACCGCATACGTTTCAAGAAGCCAGGAAACACCAAACTACCTCTGGCATCCATCAAGGCAAACGGAAAGGAATACGAAACACCTCTGACCAGTGTATGGGTACATCCGGTCGATACCAATATCGACAGTGTAAAATGCAGCATTCAGCTGGAGGATTCTTATCGCAAAGGAGTTTTCACTGCCATCGGGATCTGTCTCTTAATCGCCTGGTTATTGATCCGCTTATCGTTTCAGAAACAAAAAAAATAAAGAGACAGGATAAATAAAACAGAGAATAACCCTATCTCATTAATCCATCATTATCTGCATCTGCTTATTTATTTTTTAAGTATTCTCTTTAAATGTTCAACATCTAAAAGTAAGTTCACTGTTTCAAAATTTCCTTTATAAAAAACGCCCCAGTTATTGAAAACACAAGGCAGGTCTTTCGCTTTTTGGAGTGTATCCACTTGAATTAAAGATACAGGAACGTTATTTGTATCACAATACTGTTTTACCATTTCAATCTTTTGATAAATATAAGGGCATTGCATATCATAATAAATAGTCAGATCTTCGCTTTCAATTTTCATTTTTTTCGCGTTTTGCGCAAATTTCGGCATTGTCCCGTCAAAAGAAAGTGCAAGCAGTTCATATCCATTATCAGTCGCATCAACAACTTCAAAACCGAATTTCTTCGCAAACGATTGGTCAGAAAGCCAGTTCTTCTGCTTCTTTGAGCCAAGCATACAAACACCGGATTTGCCTTTTTCTTTGGCGTCTGTCAGGCAATATTCCATCAAAGCTCTTCCATACCCATTCCCCTTAGGACTTCCTAAGACCCATAAGCAATACAGATAATAATAGTTATCACCAATGATGGGAACCCAAGCTGTCTCAAGAGGTGCATACTCAATAAAAACCGTAGCTTTTGCATTTAGCTTTCTAAAAACATGACCTTCATTTAGTCTGTCGGAAAGCCATTGCCGCTTCGCGTCAATACCCGCATGAGGCTTTTTACTGCGAATAATGCAGCATAGATGCTCATCACTGAGGTTTTCCTTTGTTAAGTTTACAAAATCTGTATTCATATACGCATTCGTTTTAAATTAGATATCATCAATCAACCGATCTTAACGGTGCACTCTGCCATTTTGGCTGAATATAATAGTTATAGTTTCATAAGAGATAGTGATTTAGTATTAAAATCCTCTTTAAATCTTTCTCTCTGCCAAAAAGAGATAAGATTCTTTTTTGCTCTTCTATAGTTGGTATCTTGATAATTAAATTCCCAATGAATATTTCCTTATATTCTTTTACACAAACAGACTGCCAAATATCGTTTTTCTTAATTTGAAGATCCCCCATGACCTCAATATCCATTAAAGGAAGTTTGAATCTGGCAAAATTAGAACGAAACAAATCATCCTCTTTTGTTTCCGGAGATATTTCCATATATGTTTTTAGCAAGTGTTGCAATTTGCATGAATTCATTTCGGTAGTCAAAATATCGATATCAGCAGTTTCTCCGACCTCTATACCTGATAAAATCATAGCAGATGCACCTATAACATAAAAATCAGGACTTATTTCCTGTAATTCAACAGTTATACTTGCAAGACTCTGAGTTATCTTATCTTTAATTTTCATATCTCCAATAATATATAACAAAAATACAAAATATATTTCAGAAAGGTAAAAGAGCAGGCTTTAATAATACCATTAATGAATGTAATGAGAGCAACTATCGACAAAATTCCTCTTTTTCTATGTAGCTCTAACCTCCTGCAAATTTCATCAATCGCCTTATTATAACAACTACAAGGTTCAGTACTACGATATTCCAATGTCAGGGTTTGATAAAAAATATTAAGAGATTGGTCGCTTCCTATCCTTGGTTGCATAATCTTTACGCATTTTAATTCTAAATATTGCCTCCATATTAGCAAATCCTTATTTTTCCCTAGCAAACTTTTGACACCTCAACAGCATAAACAGTATTTATGGGATAATTTTAGAAAAGCTGAAACGAGTAAGCAAAGAATTATTCTATTTCCTTAATTCGTTCAATCTGTCTATCCAGAAAATAATCAGTATATAGGCTGTAGTCTTCCATTTCATAAAACGCTATCAGTCCTTTTCTGTAATTCAGTATATCCGAATCTTTGACAGGATATACGGGAATGATGCCAACATTCATCAAAGAAATACTTTCTATCATTCTTGCAGTCCGTTTGTTCCCGTTTGAAAATCTCATCAAACGACAACTGAAAGGCCATGACATACATCAAACATCATCCCGGCCGGATTGCACTCATTTTGCTAAATACAGGAAGCGATCTATAGCTTATTGTCGAAGATATGTTACAAGAGAATGTATATATCCTGTGATCTGGTGAAGCGGAAGCTCAGGAACCGGGTTATAGTAGACAGATTGGAACTAAAGCTATGTACACACTGCGAGAAAACTCTTCCGTTACACCGGTTTTACGCTGGCAGGATATATATGGTCAATTTTAAACATTATAGTAATGCCATGAGGAATAGATATGGATACAATAAGAGCAATTGAAGGAGAGTTATCGATACAAAACTTCAAGAAGATATTAAACATATATAAATAAGACAGGATTATTTTTTTTACGTCATTTTTTTATCTATATTAAAGGTCAGAGAATAAACCAACAATTTTAAATACTTTAAAGAGATCCAAGCAAATAACAAAAACATATTTTACACAACGCCTTAAAGTCTGAAAAATAGTAACATTATTTAAAATCCAGTAGTTATGAAAACAATTAATTATTTTTCCGGCTCATTGCTTGCATTATTATTTTATGCACTATTTGCTGCATGTAATAATGATTTGCAAACTATTGCTGTCACTGAAATAAAAGGAATAGAACAAACTCTCTTAAACGAAAGCAATGCTTTAATAAGTTCAGATGTAGCAACAGATAGTACTATGCTTGGTAAAGACAACACAATATCCAACTCAACGTCTGCTACTAATGCATTCTTCACTAAACAAGAATATGAAGAGGGGATGGATTGGTGGAAAGATAGAGAAGGTGCGCTACCTGCTCTATATGAATATCAGGTATCCTGTCGTGATTTTCCTTCTGGACATGGTCCTGATACTTGCATATATTATATGACCATTATTTGGACTTGTTATCCTCCTATTACAGAAGCTAATTGGATGGATTATCAATATATGCAAGTACAACATAGGCTAATAAGTGGTACTACTGCATTTCCTTGGCGTTATTTAGGTGAAGGGGGCCCGGGAAATTATAATTATGGAATAGTGAAAGTCAATGGATTTCAAGATCCTATGGATTTAAATGCTACACATTTGCCTACTAGAGTTCAGCTTAGATATAGATTGTTGCATAAAGATTTCCCAGGGAAAGCAGATAAAAGTATTGATGATAAAGAAAAATGGTACAATAAAAGCCTTGCAACTGGATGGCATTATAAAGATTACAATCAGCCAACTTATAATAACTCTTATGGTTATAATTCACAGGATTTCAACAATATGGAATCACTAAAATTCATAATTAATGATCCTAAGTGTGGCTCATCTTTTTCTGTAAGAGTGCTTGTTGATGGATATTTAGTTTTTCCCCAATTAGTAGGCGGAAGATATGAAGTTACTGTTCCAAAATTTAGGAAGACTGGAGAATATCTCATAACAGCTGAATACGCAGGCAATGTTTCGGAAGAATTTAAAACTGCAGTGCGACACGGTATCTATCAAGAATATACAAGCAAAGAAATTTATATCATGTTTAGTTGCAATGAGTTTAGCTATGATTAACAACCTTACATATCACAATAATGAAACGAATACTTTTAATTCTATTTTGCAGTCTACATAGCATATTGTTTCTCCGTTCACAAAACGCTAGCAGCGACATCATCTTCAAACAGTTCTTCGATAATGCCGTTGCTTTTGCTGACACATACCCACGTGAGAAGGTATACTTGCATTTTGATAATAGTAGTTATTATGTAGGAGATACTATATGGTTTAAAGCCTACACGGTATATGCTGAGAACAATATGCCAAGCACCATCAGCAAACCCCTTTATGTAGAAATGCTCGACCAGACAGGGCATATTACCCAACGCCAAATCATTGAATTGAATAGCGGTGAAGGACATGGACAGATAATCCTGAATGAAAGTACCATGTCCGGCTATTATGAAATCAGAGCTTACACCCGTTGGATGCTCGCATTCAGCGAACCTTCTTACTTCTCACGTACATTCCCGATCTATCAGTCTGCACAAGGAGAAAGACCAGAACGGAGGATTTCGACCTATAATCTGAATCCTTCCATGAAACAGCGACCGAAAAATGTGACAGATAAACTTGCTATCCAATTCTTTCCCGAAGGAGGAACACTCGTGAAAGGCATCTCTTCTCGTGTGGCATTTAAAGCTGAAAGTAGAGAAGATGGTAATGTTATCCTTGAAGGTGCCATTTATACGAAAGACGGGGAAAAGCTGACAGAAATAAAAACCCTACATGACGGAATGGGAATATTCACTTATACACCCGAAGAAAAACCAGCAGTAGCTAAAGTAACTTATAAAGAAAAAGAATATAAATTCAATCTACCGGACGCCCTTTCCGCCGGATATGTATTGAACGTGAATAATTCAAGCGGAGCTATTGTAGGTAACGTATTGAGCAATGAGAATACCCCGGATGCAGACATTGTAGCATTCATAAGTCATGAAGGTCGCCCCTATTCGTATTGGATACTACGAATGAGATCAGGTGGAAATCAAACTTTCTTACTTAAAACGCGCGATCTTCCCGGAGGCATATACCAAGTCAGTCTACTAGACAAAACCGGGAATATGCTGTGCGAACGATTTACATTTGTGCAACCCAATAAATTGAATTCAATACAATTAAATGGAATTAAAGACATTTACCGGCCTTTCGAACCAATTCGCTGCGAAATACAAGTAACAGATCAAAAAGGAAATCCTTTACAAGGTTCTTTATCCATATCAGTAAGAGATGCTATACGTTCGGATTATGCAGAATATGATAATAATATATTTACAGATATGTTATTAACATCCGGTTTAAAAGGATATATTGATAAACCGGGGTATTATTTTGCAGATATTACACTTCGCAAATTGCAAGAACTTGATGTTTTGCTCATGGTTCACGGTTGGCGTCAATATGACTTATCACAACTTATTTCCGGTAAAAATGAAAAGCTACTTCAACAGTCAGCTGAAAAAGAGTTGTTACTACAAGGACAGATTCGTTCTTCTCTATTAAAAAAAGAAATGAAAGATATGGAGGTAAGCGTCATGGCTAAAGTGGACAATACATTTGTAGCAGGAAATACGTTTACAGATGAAAACGGCAAATTTCAACTTCCGGTTACTAGTTTTGAAGGAGAAGTAGAAGCGGTATTCCAGATACGCCGTAGGGGATCTAAACATAAGAAAGATGCTTCTGTTATGCTCGACCGTAACTTCGCCCCTACCCCACGCGCCTTCAGCTATGAAGAAGAACATCCACAGTGGATGGACAAAAACTCATGGATCACCCTTTCCAACCGTATAGACTCGCTATATGTAGATTCTATTAGCAAAACTAACAACACCTATTTATTGAGCGAAGTGGAAATAGCAAAAAAAAGAAAAAATAAGAACATCACTACTCAAGTATTCGAGAAAAGCGTAGACGCATACTATGATGTAACGCGATTGGTTGATGAATTACGCGATCAGGGAATAGTAATTAATACTATACCCGACTTGCTTAGTAAAGTGAATCCTAACTTTTCATACGATGTGCAAGACGGAAGCTCACGATATAAAGAGAAAACAATCTGTCTCATTGTTGGCAAACAAGTACTTGATACTTTAACTGCTTGGACATTGTGGAATGAGATAGATGGTATAAAACAGATTATGATATGCGAAGGAAGCAATTCGTATACTAATGAAGTGCTTAATTCAATACACGGTTCAAATATGACAAAAGGACAAAATGTAAAAGACATGATGACAGCAATGAATCCCCCACGTACCTTTGATGACAGTTTCTATCTTTATGGAGATGCTGCAAAGAAAAAAATATCGTTAGACGATACTGAAAAGGCCAAATCAGAACCCCTTTTTAGAAAGAAATCATCAGGAATCAACAATAATGTAAACGTCAATATCGATTTTTCAAGATTCGGACAATATGCTTTATTCTACATAACTCCGCATTTTGACTCCAATTATAGCAGATTAACGCAAAAGTCAATGAAGGCTGCCCATGGAACACGTCGTACAATAATCCAAGGATATTCTCGCCCATTAGCTTTCTATTCTCCTGTCTACAAAGACAAAATACCGACTGCAAATGTCAACCATCGTCGCCGTACACTTTATTGGAATCCTACTATACAAACTGACAAAAATGGTAAAATTAGCATAGAATGTCAGAACGGTATGTATGCCAATCCGGTCATTATCCACGCAGAAATGCTGAAAGGTGGAATCCCATGCAGTATTACGATTATTGGAGAGAAGAAAAAAAAATAAACCAGTAAATATCTCCAAAGTCCCTTTTAGGATTTCAATTTAGATGAAATACCGCCATTTCCGACAAATTCCCCTAATGATGTCAAGGGTCGGTCAAGGATAAAAACAATAGTGAGACAATTGGAATACATGAAACAGATATTTAATGAAGAACAAATAAATAAAGCTGCATTCATCATCGAAAGCTCTTTATCAAAGCTTTCTGAGCTTTATCATAGCGAAGTTAAGAATCTTGCTATTTTAATGTCTTGAACTACAAGAAAGGATTAATATCTTTTTGCGAAACTGGAGAATATTCTCTTTATACTGATTACTTCTTGAATAAACAAATCGAAAGAATAAAAGAAATAGAAGAATAAAAAACAGCCTTCCTCTCAAAACACCATCCTTATATCATGGTATTAACCAAAAGCTGGGAACAAAGTGGGAACATTTTGGATTAAGAGAAAAGAAAAACCCTCTCAGAGATCATCTGAAAGGGTTTTATGAGGTTCCTGGCGCACTAACGCACACGTTGTCATTCAACAAGTTAACAACCTGCTGAGCTACAAATGGGCTACAAAAAACAAGATTTTTCATATTTCAATATTTTAATTATTTAATCACCAATTTCCTGCGAACAATAAATATCATGATCTTCAATCTTAGTTATTTTCACTTCATATTCATTACCTTCATAGCTTATATAAATCCAATCTCCAACTTTCCCAAGAATCTTATCAAGTTCTACATCAAAGCTAAATTGACCATCTTGTACAATATAAAGGTATATTTCTTTATCTTCCATTATCTCTTATTTTTATCCATTAATATTTGAATAGTTCTCTCTTTCTCTTCAAGCAATTGCTTAAGATGTTCTATCTCCTTATCCTTATCAGCAAGTTCGCCAACCGTTGCATCGCCATATACAGAGGAAGCACTACCATCACCATTTACGATAGATTGATTAATAGAACTAACTTCATCAAACCAATATGATATAGGTACTTTAAATATATTAGAGAACTCTATAATTTGATCAGAGTCAAATTTAGTAGCATTATAGTATTGATACACACGTTGCTCTGATTTTCCTATCATTTCTCCAAATTCTTTTGCATTGATGCCTTTCCTTTTTAAAACAGCTTTCAACTTACATCCAATTATTTCACTCATATACAGCTAATTACAAAACACCACTAAAATTATTCAAAAGTTTAACTATAGAATATTTGTAGTTATACTATAATTATTCTATATTTGCATTATAAATCTAGCGATAATAATTTAATCTTTATATAAATATGGAAGAAAATTCAAGCAAAAAGAAAAAAGATGGTATGGCTATACGCACTTATCTACGAAGTCTACCTGTCTGTGAATCATCAGAAATGGCTAAAAAGTTAGCTAATGAATGCAAAGTACCTTTGTATACCTTCAATAACTGGCGAAGTGGTCTTGTAAAAGTGCCAGAACTTGCAAAGGATAAAATCGAAGAAGTTATACAGACTAAAATATTTGATCGCTAAACTCACTCTAAACTTAATAAGAATATGGAAACAAAAATTTTATCTGCTCAAGAAGCCTTTGAATTAAGTGTTCCAATTAGAACAAGGATTTTATCCATCGAAGAATTGATGAATGCTATAACAGAACGTTCATTGTCAGGATTCAACTACTTAATGATAATAGGACATATTTCTAAGGAAACAGAAAAGATACTTACCGCAAACGGATATGAATATTCCATTTTTAGACATGATGTTGTTCAAATACATTGGACTTGCCGTCAACAAAAATAAAACTTCTATTAATCAACCATATATTATTTAACCAAATACGCATAAGGAATGCGGCCGGTGCAAGTCCGGGATTTTATTTATACATTATATTCTACTCAAGAGAATAGAAGTTTAATCATTCCAATTATTAATCATTAAAACACCGTGTTAAGGAGACACGTAGGGTATCAGTCCCTGGTTAAGGTTTGTTACACAAAGATTGCCGGGTGAAATTCCCGGCATACGGGTAGTGGTGTAAGGTAACACAACGGAGTTTTTCAGCGTTTCTCCGGTGATACGGGGTTCGATCCCCGAATGCCCACGATTTCTAGTATTAATTTTAAGAATAAACATTATGGGAAATTTAGACGAAGCAACAAAGAGAATGGCTTCAGCAATGAATCAAATTTCAGAGATTATCACAACAAACGGGATGGATGCAATCTGCATCTTACATAAGGAAGAAGCCGGTATTTCCGCCACCCCATTAATCATCCATGGATCCTCTCTCAAAATCACACTAGCAATTGTAGAAAGCATGCTGAAATCTCCGGAAACTCGTAATCTGTTACGTGGGGCATGCGAATATTACAAAATCCGAGAAACAGAGAAAAGAACAATGACTGAAATGCCGCCTTATCTGGAGGAATTCATAGACGAATTATTAAAAAAGATGTAAGAGCAAGCTATGAAAGTTGTACACTCTCCCAGCCCATCCGCCAATCCGAAGAAAAGAGAGAAAATTAATCTTTTCGAGAATGATGATCCGGAAGAAGTTGCAGCTCTATGTCAGCAATCTGCTCAGCAGGAATCAAACAAAATATTGTTAAGAATAGACGCCCGGACGCAAGTTCTTGTAGATCCTAAAGATGCGACTTTGGAACATGCGGAAAAACTACGGCAGCGGTATAAATTAAATTATTGCCGCAAAGCCGTAGGGGGGCGTAAAAAAGCATAATACTATGTATGTAGACAATGACAGTCGTGGTTTTCTTGCGATTTATGATATTAGTTCTGAAGACGCATCACGCCTCGCACAAATTATTGAGCAAGCAGACAAGCAGCTTTTATCCCGTCCTATTGAAGGTCTCAGTAAACAATTACGTTCACAATTAAAAGAGTTTGTTTACACTGTACTAGATAATAAACCATAACTATGCATTTTACTGATGATGATATAAAGCACATCAAGGATGCCTCTGAAAAGCATCTGATCGATGTAGTGCAAGACTTCCGAAACCTTCGCAAATCCGGTACCAGCTACGTCTGTGACTGCCCTATGTGTAAAGCTTCAAAGAAGTTTAGCATCAATCCGGCTAAGGATATTTATTCATGTTTCTCTTGTCACCAGATAAGTGGCTCCGGTGCGCTTGACTACTTAATGAGAGTCGAGAAGAAAGAATTCCCGGAAGCTCTCGAACATTTAGCACACAAGTTTAACGTCATATTAGACCAGCGTCCAGAACAGAAAAAGAAGCCAGTTACAAAAATGAAGCAAGGAAGCAAGAAGGCTAAAGGTAATGATACTAATAGCTTTTGTGCAAAAATGCTGTCTGCCTCCGGATTGACATTTGAAGATGTAACAGCGAGGATTTACAAAACAGATGATACCAAGTCTATTTTTGAAACACGTACTTTTCGCCCTGGTACTATCAATGATTCCGGTGTCATTGATCCTAAAGGAGATGATGTTATCATCGAATACTATGATTTAGAGGGTATGCCTGTTACCTATGCCCGGAAAGATCACCGCAAACGCGAAACAGGCGAACGGAAAGAATATTTTCGTGTTAGATGGCAGTTTCCGGATGCGCACCTTGACAAAGAAGGGAAACCATTCAAGTACAAATCCCCAGCAGGCTCAGGTACCCCGATTTATATCCCGGAAAAGCTCCGGAGAATGTATAAAGAAAAGAAAGAAATACCCAGACTCTTTATTCAAGAAGGAGAAAAGAAGGCTGAGAAAGCGTGCAAACATGGTATCCCATCTATTGCAGTCAGTGGCATTCAGAATCTTGGCAGTAAAGAGAACAATACTCTTCCGGAAGATGTAGTCAAGATCATAACGGCATGCAACGTTAAAGAAGTCGCATTCATTTTTGATTCAGACTGGGATGATATCAGCACTAACATTAAACTGAATGACCGGGTTGAAAAACGCCCATACTGTTTTTTCTACGCTGCTAGAAATTTCAAAGAGTATATGAGAACCCTCAAAAATCGAAATATATATGTGGAGATTTATGTTGGACATATACAAAAAAATGATGCCGGTGACAAAGGGATAGATGACTTACTTGCAAATTCTCTTAAAGATCACGAGAATGAACTGGCCGAAGACATTGAGTTTGCCTGTAATGCAAAAAAGGGGCTTGGGAAATACGTTGAAATGTTTAAAGTCACCACCTTGACCGATCACAAGATGCTGGAACTGTGGTGTCTTCATTCTAACGAAGCGTTCTCCGAGCGTCACAAAGACGTTCTTAAAAATCTTCCGGAGTTTGTTTTTGGAAGATATCGATGGAAGTTTGATGACACAGGGAAACTTGTCCTAGCACAACCTTTCGATGATGATGAAAAGTTCTGGGAGGAAGTAGATAAGGAAACTCGTTCCGGGATAAAAACCGAGTATCAGTTTTGCTATGTCAATTCCCACAACTTTCTTCAGAACCGGGGATTCGGGCGTCTACGACGTTTGGATAAAACTTATCAGTTCGTTCATTTAGATCCACCTGTGGTCAGGTCGATTGATGCTTCAGATGCACGTGACTATTTATTTCAATTCGCTAAACATTATTGTAAGAAGGAGGTAAACGAAATGCTAATTAAAGGAGTATCCCAATACGTGGGACCAGACAAACTATCGCTGTTGAATTTCATTGAACCGAACTTCATCAAGCCAAATCGCGAAAGCCAATATTTCTATTTTAATACGAAATGCTGGTATGTAACTAAAGACAATGTACAGGAAATAGGTTACGAAGTCATTGATCATCACATTTGGGAAGAGCAGCAAAAAATAATTCCTGCTAAATATTTAGGCTCCCCACTCATCCGCTTTAAGGTTGATCAAGACAATCAATATTCCTATACCCTCTCTGAGGAGGGTAAAAAATCACATTATCTCCAATTTCTGATCAATACAAGTAATTTCACTTGGCGTAAATCAAAGGACGATTTTTCACCTGAAGAAGAAAATGAGAATCATATTCATTTGCTTAGTAAATTATGTGCGATTGGATACATGGCAATGGAAGCAAAAGATAGCAATGTGGCTAAAGCAGTCATTGGTATGGACGGAAAACAATCCGAAGTCGGAGACTCTAATGGAAGATCCGGTAAATCCTTAATCGGCGAGTTATTGCGCTGTGTTGTTCCCACTGCTTATATACCTGGTAAAAGAAGCGATATCTTCAATGATCAGTTTATTTGGAATGATGTACTTGAAAACACAAAGTTTGTATTTATTGATGACGTTCTTCAGAATTTCAACTTTGAATTCTTGTTTCCTAATATAACAGGTGACTGGAGCGTCAACTACAAAGGAGGGAGACGAATCACTCTCCCATTCGAGCGTTCACCCAAAATATATATAGCAACTAATCACGCTATTCGAGGAAGAGGATCAAGTTTCACAGATAGGCAGTGGCTACTTGCCTTCTCTGACTACTATAATGACTCACATAAGCCTGTAGATGACTTTGGAATACGTTTTTTTTCAGAATGGGATTTTGATCAATGGAATCTTACATGGAATCTTCTAGCTAACTGCATACAACTTTATCTCCAGTATGGAGTGATTCAAGCTCCCGGCGAACGTTTGGAACAACGCATACTCAGACAAGAAATCGGTGAAACTCTTATTTCATGGGCAGATGAATATTTTTCTTCCGAGGAACATCTAAATCACCGTCTTGTCAAAAAAGACTTATATGACGCTTTTTGCATCTATGATCCTATGCAGCGGAAATACATATCTCCTACCGCATTCAAAAAGAAATTTATTATGTATTGTGACTGGAAAGGATACCTCTTTAATCCACACAAATATGATAGTAAAACTGGGAAACCTTTTAAGACAGATAAAGACGGATGTCCAGTTCTTGACGACAAAGCTGGAGGGGTGGAATATTTCACAGTTGGGACTGGAACCTGCACTGGTGACAGTTATTCTGCTGATACCAACTTTGAGGATGAACAGAAACTAATAGACTTTTAAAAGATAGCGATGAATATGGGAAAAATATTACTAAATGAGGTATTATCTCATGCTGATAAGTTAAAAGAGGAAATCAAGAAACGTTTAAAATGCGAGATTGTCGATTTTGAGATTGTAGAATATGAGTCCGGGGAAATAGGTGTGCATTGGAATGCTACATACAAAAGCGAAGCTTCATACGTGGATATTCCATATAAATGGATAGTGGCAGGTATTCATTGGGGTGAAGGACTTATTAGTATGTATGCAAACCCAACTGACTTTTTAGTATTTAACAAATAAAAATGAGCCTTGGGCGGGCTTTGTAAAACCCACATTAAAAAATATGGATAAAATTAAGTTAGGCGACAAAGTTCGTAGTAGTGTATCAGGTTTTTCAGGGACTATAACCGCAAAATGTGAGTATTTGCACAGCGCTACTCAATATTGTGTAACAGCTAAATGCAAAGATAATGACATCAAAGAAGCGTGGTTTGCTGCATCTGAATTGGAACTGGTAGAAGATTAACTGCTAAAGTCCTATAGGTAAAGTATCCTGTAGGACTTTAATTAGAATTCAAAGTAGAAAGGAACAAAATTATGACATTAAAACAAGCCCAAAAATTGTATGAAGATTCAGTACAGGCAAAAATGACTCATGCCGACAACTGTATGACTCAATCGCAACTTGAATATATTGGCAGAACCATTTGGGGATTCACTCCCGACAAACAAGCAAAGGTGCTATTCACCAAGATAGGTAAGAGAGTATCTACTGTTATAGCATCAAAAGAAGCATTTATTAAAGAAGTTGGTAAACCTATTGTCTGCAAATGTCCAGTATGTGATATGTATTATTTGGCTTATAGAAAGCCCGTCGATGCTCACGATGAACTAACTGCTCAGTGTCCAAAATGCGATTCACTTGGTTGTGATTCGGATATTGTACACTTGGAGACAAACCGTAAGTTTTGGCTAAATGACAAGATCACTAAAATTCTTGTTCCCAACAAAGATCCGGAACGGGTAGCAACTATGTATGATTCGGCTGCGGAAGATTTCCCGGCACAATATGATATGCTACTGCCTGATGGTAAGAGATGTTCTGATTGCGTAAAAAGTAATACCTGTTGCAATGTATTTGGTCAGAAGGAAAGTGACACTACCTGCCAATGGCATCCTTCCAGATATTCACCGAAGGAATAACCCTCAAAACTAAGTAGATATGAATAAAGAGAAATTAAAGGAAGCCAATCGGCTAAATAAACTCATTGAGGAACATGAGCAAGCGTTAAATTGTTTCGAGTTTGATACCAATTACTATGCAAGAGATGAAGACCCCAACTTGCCTATTGCGTTGGAAAGTACTAATCCTATTCTAATTATAGAACATGATGATCCATTTGAGGGAGGACGGGAACAGCAGAGAATTCCAATGGTATTGAGTGATTTCCTCATTAATCTAATTAAGGATTCTATAAAAGGAAATCTGGAAAAGTTGAAAGACGAATTTCAAAATCTATAACTCTCAAAACAAGAACAGAAAGGAACATTATGGAAATACATAGAATGAAGCCGGAGAATCCTATTATCATTGTTGATGAAGCAGAGTTCGACCGAATTGACTCAATAGCCAAACTGAAAGAAGAAGAGGTAGAAAGACTTGCAGATGAGAAGTTCTTGAGACATGTTAAGAATAGTGGAGTTCACATGAGATTCCGTATTAATGGGGTGGAGAAGGTGATAAGGCAGGAAGTCCTTACTGAACTTAATTACGATGAGCGTGGGTGGCCGCAATCAATTTCTGAGGAAGTTAAGTATGCCATTGCTGACGATATTACTCATTATGTGAATAAGCATTTCGAACATTATAAAAATGATTGTAAAGAAATGGTAGAAAACGAATGGGGTAGACATAAGGCTAAGTATGAGAAAAAGATCAAGTATTGGAAATCTCTTTTTTTTATTACTTTTTTCGTGTTATTGGTTGAGTGTATTTATAGAATAATTCAATAAAAGATAGAAAGGAATTAAATCATGAAAGAATTTAGAGGAACTAAAGGTGAATGGTTAGTGGACGACATAGATGTTATATCTCGTGAAACAGGATTTGCCATTTGCCAAGTTTATGATGGATTGGATACCCATATTTCCGAAATGGATATGGAAGTAGTAAATGCAAATGCCCGACTTATGGCTACTGCTCCTGAATTGTTGGAAGCATTACAAGCAATGCTAGAACGATTTGATTACAAAGAGCAGTCTATCTATTCTTTTGCTGCCAAAGAAATTGATGTAGCAAAAGCAGTAATTAAAAAGGCTATTGAATAACCCTCAAAACATAAAACGGAGTGGATTAAACAAATACCTGGAACATGAATAGAATGAGATGGTTCGTCATCGGACTCCACCTATATGTATTTCCGCCAGAACCGGAAGTAGGAGACATCGAGGCTTTACACAACTGGATCCCACAAAAAAAAGGAATCATTGAGACGCTAAAATTCAGGTTTCACACCGGTATTTGGAGCTATACAGCAGGGAATATAAATTATCAATTTTAATTGCACTATCACTATTCTGCACTTAAGCATGGGAACCTATCAAGAAATATTAGACGAAGTTCTTCCTCTATACCGGCAAGATCCGGAACGCTTCATGCGTTTCTATCACGCCGTCAATAACATTCTTGCTACAATACCTGAAGGCAAGAGTATTCTTATAGCTGACCATTGTAAGCCTGCATCACGTGATCTATTCATTAAAATAGCTTGTATGTATATTATTGAAGAAACAACAAGGAAAGATGTCTTGGATGACTTTTTAGAGTTTTCTGACGATTATAGCAGCATTCGGCATGTGCCTAAATTAGTGCCGGCACATGTCCGGCCACACTTCTACTCGAATCGAAGATGAGTAGATTATCCCAATTTATTACTCTGTAAAGATACTAATTTTCACTGATATACGCAACATTATGACAACAAAAAAAGAGAATAAAATAATGGTAGTAATAGCCCAATCGAGCGATGACCGGGAACTATTCATTTCCCGCCTGGCCGTTCGGCTGGGTTTTGCCAAAGTCCCTTCGGACGCTAAAAAAATCATCCGCAAGGATATCTATTCCTTTGACCTGCCTACTGCCTACTTCATTCTCTGCAGTAACTACAACTTTCGCGGCTCTGTCATCACGACACAGCGGCTCTACGAGCTTGCCGCAAGGGGTATCTGTGTAGTCGTTGGCGTCAAGTCACTACCGCGTGAGTACGAATTGATATCGCAAGTGTTTTATCCTGATGATTTGCGCTAACATAAGTCGAATCATTTATTGCCCGGTGATGCTTCTGTATTACCGGGCTTTCTTTTTCCGTTCCCCTCGCCTCCCCTTCATTCATCAAGAACGTTTTGAACAAATGTGCAGGGGGAGAGGCGCCAAGTGCAGACAGGGGGACATATATATTTTTTTTATTTTTCTTTCTTTCTTAAAAATACCCTACCTAAAAATAAGGGAAAATTTTGTGCTTTCGTGCAGACACCCTTTTTTCGGCATTTATTACATTATAAATCAGATATTTAAACACCGCACGATTTTCGTACAAAAACGTACGACTCGTACAAAAACGCACAAAAATGCATTTTGTACGGAGTACGAAGATTTTGTGCTAAAAAGTACACTATTTCGTACGCCCTTAACTATCTGATAAACAACACATAAATAGAAAGCATAGCTCATTTAGCACGATTGCACAAAAAAATAGTACGGTATCAGCAAGGGTTATATGTACAATACCTCGTTTTTTTATTGATAAAGGCAAGGATTACTCAGTTATATTTTGTACATTAGCTCCACACCTAAACCACTATGCTTTATATGATTACTACTAAGATTGAAGTTCCACAGCATCTTAAGGAGTATCTGATCGGAAAGTTCTGCAATTTGCAGGACTCTCCGATTCGCTTCCCGGATAAAACGGATATCTACCATTTTATCTACGATCTGTTAGAACGTCGTCCAGCCAACATCTTTAAGGATCATGGTAATCTCACCATCATCCTTCCTGAACGTACTACCGGGAAGGATCCTAAAACTTACAATTACCTGGGAATACGTTCACAGATAATTCTCATTCGCAAGATCGACCGCATGCTATGGGCAGAGGTGCATGATTACTTGGATGAACAAAAGCACACTTACGGAATCACCTATATCGACGGGATACACAACTTCATGACCTGCTATGGGATTGATTCTATCAGCGAAGATGCATTCAAGAAGAATTATTATCGATGGAGGGCTAATCTTCGACGAAAAGAGAAAAAAAGAGGCTATCACCGCACAAAAACATGACCGAGCAAGTGTAGTTAATTGTCCCTTTTTTGATCAAAAAATGTTCTAAAAATGCGTACTAATTGAAAATCAATAAGTTATGAATAATATCAATAATATGGGAGGCATATTATTTGCCGAAATCCTGAATACAGACGAAATAGCCCTGTTTGCAGTACATCAGAACCAGGCATGCATCAGAAGCAAGGAAGGACACGACTGGTATCCGCTTCCAACGCGAGGAGTCATTGAAGCTCCAACTGTCGCTTCCGATGATACTAAAGACGCAGGAATCACATATAAGCATTCAGCGACCATCCAGTTTCCCCGATCCGCATTAGAGGGGAATACAGCAAACGAGCTGCGCAATAAAGTTCAGACAGGCTGTGTTCTACGCTGTCAGGACACACAGGGACACAAGTATATCTATGGCACGAATGAATACCCACTCCTCGGAACCTTAAACCTGATTATAGGGAAAAAGGTAACCGACTTCACCGGATATGAGCTGAAACTTGCCGGGACCTCATTACATCCGATGCTCTCCTATATCGAAATTTAACCGTCCTTCTGCACCCTCACTAATAGGCGTATCATTGCACCAAAATCAGTGCAATGAGCCAAAAACGTATCATTCTTTCCGATTCATCGCTTAATCGTTACGGTTACCGGGTCCTTACCTCTGGAATGCTCCTCGAAGCATTCAAGAAGAACCCGGTGATGCTGTATATGCATTTTCGTGATGAAGGATCTCCCATTTGGGGAGAAACTAAAGCTATCGGGCATTGGGAAGATATACAGCTTGAAGGCGATGTACTTTCTGCCATTCCTGTTTTCGACAAGGTTGATCAACTATCTAAAGACATTGCCGCAAAATACGAAGCAGGGACTTACAACGCCGCAAGTGTCGGTATCCGCATCATTGCTACATCAGCCAACAAAGACCTTCTGGTACCTGGTCAGACTCGCGAAACAGTTACAGAGTCAGAGCTGATGGAAGCATCCATCGTGGACATACCGGCAAATTCCAATGCCGTTCGCCTCTATGATCGTTCCACATCCGTTCTTCTGGCAGCGGGTATGGACACGAATTCCGTGCCAGCATTATCAACAACTTCATTCAAAAACAAAATGACTCTAAAAGAATCATGGTCAGCTTTTTTATCTTTTCTGAATATCAGTCAAGATAAGGCAGTAACGACCGAATTATCAGCAGAGAACCTCGACTCCCTGCATAATGAATTCACCCGTCTGAAATCGGATAACAGTTCTCTCGTACAAGCTAAACAGGAGATCGATCAGAAATTATCTGATGCGACTACTGAAATAGCGACTCTCAAGACAACAGTAAGTGAAAAAGATCAAGAGATCGCTAATCTGAAAACCGAGGCAAGCGGCAAGGATTCAGAGATCACTCAACTCAAAGAACAAGTAGCCAACCTAAAGAAAGCTCCGGCACCAGGTGAACCAGCTCCTGCCCCAAAGGGTGAACCAGCCGCAAATGGAGGAAAAGAGGAACTGGCTGCCTACTGCGAGGAAAATGCCAGCAATTATCAGGGAATCACAGAACGCCTGAAAGCCGACGGACTCCTTTAATTTACTAACCTACCTTAACTATTTAAAGAATATGTCTCAAAAATTAATTGACGTATCGAAACTGAACCAAACCTTAATCACATATGATAAGGCGCTTCGCGCTCTTCCATTTGCTACCCTGCAGGAAGTTGCCGCAAAATTGGGATTGAACGTGATGGATCTGCAAGGTAAACATGCCTTGATCAATGAGCGCCGTCGTGCCGGCGGAACTCAGTCTTACAAGATTGGTAAGAACTTCCGGCTGGTTGATAAGCTGCTCGGCTATGAACCTTCCGTTATCGAACCGAAGGATGTTGTATGTATCACAAAGGAAAACTCTCAAAAATACGATGACGGTGAACTGTTGATCGTAGGAGGTCAGCCGGTCAGCAACATCAATAAGAAACATCCTCTTGAAACACGTGTTGCCTTCACATTAGTAAAATCCCATGTTGAAGATGTAGTATATACATTGTTTCATGCAGAACGTGATGAAGACTCAACTTCACCGTCAGGTGCATTTGATGGTCTGTTCACCAAAGCCGACATGCTGATTACAACAGGTGATGTCAATGCTGCTCGCGGCAACTTTGCTCCATCAGGTCTTTTTGCTTTGCCCACGAAGGATACAGACTCCGCCGCTTATGAAAATTTGGTTGAATGGATTGGTGGTGCCAACACTTACCTGCGTTCTTCCAAATCGGGGATTCCACAATTACTTTGTGCCGAAACGGTCTTGATAGCTGCACGCTCTGCTCTCCGCAACAAACTGAGTATGCAGGAATATCCTTCCATGCAACGCATGATTGAACTTTTGCGTGAAGACGCAATGTGCCCTGCGCTTGAAATCCTCTCTCACGAAGCATTGGGGCAGGGATCACGCCTGATCCTTCAGAAGAAAGGCAATATGGATGTTGCTTTCAATACCCAAGCCGCAACCAAGTTCTGTCAAATTCGTGATATCTACGAAGATCCGAATGAATGGCAGTTCTGGCTGCAAACCGGTTATGACACCCGTATCCGCGACTGGCATGAAAAAGTATACCGCTGTAATGAGCAAAAGAATGAATCTCTTGACCTCGCAGGAGACTATTGCAAGACCGGAGGCGTACAAGTTGATATCACAGGAACGGAGAATGCTGTCTGGAGCATCAAAGGCAAAGTTGCTGAACGTAGCAATGGTCAATGCATCATCGGTCTGACACCCGGTAAGTACACTATTGAGTTTACTGCTGTAGACGGTAAGACTAAACCTGCCGATCAGGAAGTAACTGTAGTGGAAGGCGAGGTAACAACCGCAACTGGTGCTTATACCTAAACTGAGATAAAAAAATGAGCGGCCATTTTTGGTCGCTCTATTCTATTCACTCTTAACAATTACACTAATGAAAAAATATACTTACCTAATTTTCTGTTTGTTATTTGTGGCTTTGGTTATTGCAATCCCGGAGCTGCACCCTCAGACATGCCATCTTGATGGAGATACATTGACCATGCTGGCAGCTGGTCCGGCCTTCGCACCGCTGAAATGGAATGTCGGTCAAAATAATATGGGAGGATATAAAGGACGTTTGCTGTTTATCCCATTCGATGCTCCCAATACAGTGCCAACCGTTCCGGATCCCGGCAAAGCTGCAGACAATGAAGCACTAGTGACGGCAGCCGGTGCATTTGCTTTTCCTGCAGAAGGAACATATAAGCAACCTATTTATCTATATAGTACAGATGCGACAGTCGAATATAAAGCGGAGCAACAGGGAGAAGCTGACGGGATCAGCTATAAACTGACGCTAAGCTTCTTCTTCCCTGGTAATACCCAAGAAATGCATGCATTCAATGCATTGGTAAAAAACACAGCCGGCTATTATATCTTTGAAGACTCCGACGGCAGGCAAATGATCATGGGACAGCCGGGATTATATGCTTCTACTGCTCCTTCCTTCAATGGAGGAAAAGCAAGAGGTGACCGTCGCGGTACCACCTATACGGCTACCGCCGATTCCAATTATTCAGCAATCTTCCTGGAAACTCCTATTGATATGGAAGTCATAGGCGGATTAAAACCAGCCCCAACACCTCCAAGCGAATAATATGATCAGACAAGAACAACTCAACCAATGGTTAGGAGACCGTCAGCGCAAATATGTTGACGGCCTGGTTCTTTTCAATGCTCTCGCAAAGGAAGCTATGAAAAAGAAATTTGCTGCTTACCTGGCAGCAGCTCCGGAAGATCCCCACATCTTTGATCCGCATTTCACCCAACTCGTTAATTGCTTGTCCAAACTCGACAAGAAGATTAAATTCTCCCCTTCCTTATATCCTGCCGCAATGGAAGAAATTGTTGTAGTAAAGACCATGAGCGAGAATGATCGAAAAAAAACGATCGAATCCAAGCAAGCGAATATCGCCTCCCTGGAAGAGTTAGTCAATAACCTTCGGTCACGAATTGATAGTTTGGAGAACGACAGTGAAAGCCATGCTGATGAACTTGTTTCCCTTCAGGAACAGTTTGACGAGAAAATGTCAGAGTTATCTGCCTTGCAGAACGAAGTGAACGCTCTGAACACACCTGGTGTCAAGATCATCACAGAAGAATCACTCAGCCCGTCTATTCGAAAGGCTTATGCCCGTATCAAGGAAATCGCACCTCTATATGCAAGCTTGCATAACGATGTAGCTAATTCGGAGATCCCGGCAGAAGAACGGCAGCCTATAGCCGAAGAGCTCTGCAAGCTCGATGACGAACGCCGCCGGCTTTGGAAGCAGATCGACAGCTGGGCAGAAGGAAAAGGTGAACTGAGCCTTAAAGAGAAACGACCGGTATACAGTGAGAATGGCGTAGTACGCGGTATTGAGATCGCACGTCAGATTAAACGTCTGAAACAAAACATTACTAACAGCCAATCTGCTGCTAACCGCGCCGAATCTCAAGGTAAAAAGACTGTTATGCAAAATGCCTTAGATCGTGTTGCCGGCTACCAAGAAGAACTGGCAGCACTGGAAAAGGAAATTGCGACGCAACAGAGTGCAAGTAAGGAATAACATCAGAGGCATTGCCCCTGGATCTATGAACAGTTCATGCACAAGCGAGGGCGATACATCTAGTGTTGTCCTCGCTTTCGTTTGAATACAACAAACCACTATAGTTATGCCTAAGAAAGATCCCACATATGACCGGATAGAACGTGCCTTGTTCAAAGACAGAGAGGAAGCATCAAGCATCCTGTCCCAACGGGAAATGGAAATCAAAAAACGAATGATGCTATGTGTCAGCAAAAAAATGGAAGATCCTCTGATCCAAGACACCGAACTTGTCAACTTCCTGATGAATGGATGCGGAGGTAACGCAGATGCCGTATCACAGTCACAAGCATACCGGGACATCGGCATGATCAACAGATTAGTTGGCAACATTCAACTGGCCGCAAAAGCCTGGTATCGGTACATGATTGTCGAAGGCGGGAAAAAAGCCTTCAGTATGGCAATAGACAAAGAAGATGCCAAGGGAGCAGCTGCAGCGTTGGACAAGATAGGTAAATACACTCGCTCGGACAAAGAAGATGAGAAATTCGACTACTCCCAGCTCGTTCCTCCATCATTTGAGCCTTCAGATGATGTTACCCTTCTGGAGGGTCTGGAACCTATTGAAGACCTTGAAGGAACCAGGTCAGAAATGCGAAGCAGATTCAAAGGTATGTTGAGCAAAAAAGCGGTGGACATTCGTCCCATCGAAGAGGAGGAAAAAGAATGAGTACACCCCTCTCTCCTATCTTATCTGCCCGTGAACGCCGCAGAAAGCAATATGAAGTCGTAGACAAATTCTTCAATAAGATGCAGCGCCAGGCGATGGCCATCAACGCACATGACGAGTATATAGTCGCATCACGTGGTACCGGGAAGTCCGAAGGTATTGATGCCCGAATTATCCTTCGGAACGTATGGGAAATGCCGGGATCTTTGGGTGGTCTCATCTCTCCGTCATACGCCAAGGCATGGGGAAATACTCTTCCGGCAATCTGCAAGGCTTTGGCTGAATGGGGATACATTCAAGGCATTCATTATGTCGTTGGTCATAAAGCTCCTGCAAGCATGGGATTCGCCAAGCCTGTCCGTCCTGTCCTGGGTGAAGGCTGGAGCAATGCATTCCACTTTTGGAATGGTACGGTCATGGTGATCCTGTCATTCAACCAAGGGATGTCTGCCAACTCCATGTCGCTGGATTGGGTGATAGGCCCTGAAGCTAAGTTTCTCAACTATGAGAAGATTAAAAGTGAAGTGGATCCTGCCAACCGAGGCAACCGGCAATACTTTGGTGAATGCCCGCACCATCACAGCGTAAGCTACTCCACAGATATGCCGACCGCATCGATGGGGAAATGGATCCTGGACAAGATGGATGAAATGTCCCCACCTCACATCAACCTGATCAGAAACTTATATCTCAAACTGCAGGAGTACAAACGCAAGCCACTCACGGATCATGTGATGCGTCAGATCAAAGAATATCAATTTGACCTTGATCTAGCGAGGAAATACCAGCCTCCAATCAAACCGCAGCCGGGGAAAACTAAAGAATATACAGTTTTCTATGGTGAATACGACGTATTCGACAACCTTGAAGTGCTGGGAGAAGATTTTATATGGCAGATGTATCGTAACTCACCACCGCTAATTTGGCGTACCGCTTTCATGAACGAACGCCTGTTCCGTGTACCGAACGGCTTCTATTCTGCGTTGGATGATAATATTCACTTCTATATCCCGAAAGACAATGGACGCCTCCGGAATCTTGGGTGCAACTGGGGAAAACTGACCTCCTGCGGCTGTTTGGGAGACGGAGATCTTGACTTCGATCAGGAATTGCACCTGGCATTCGACTCAAATGCATCCATCTCCACAGCTGTCGTAGGCCAACTGAATGAACACACGATGCGCATTCTCAAGTCATTTTATGTCAAAACACCAGGGAAGCTACAAGATCTTGTCAAGATGATAGCCGACTACTACCGTCCGAAACTTAATCACGATATAGTAGTCTACTATGATCATACGTTCACCTGGGAGTCAGGATCCACTACAGAAACTTATGCCGATATCATTGAACGGGTATTCAAAGAGAATGGATACAACGTGACGATGGTCTATGTCGGTCAAGCCCCGAAACATGAGTGGAAGCATCTGAATATAGACTTGACTCTGAAAGGAGATCCGCAATTTCTGTGGGTCCAAATAAACTTGCATCAAAATGAATTTCTGAAGATCGCAATGGAACAGACTGGCATCAAGCAGGGAAAGAATGGATTTGAAAAGGATAAAACGCCTGAAGGGAGCGATGACACTCCTGATAATCCGGATGAATATAAGACGCACATAACTGATGCATTTGACACGCTGTGGTTAGGCATGAACTTCTATTTCACGGCACCTGGATCAAACTCTAGTGGGGTATTCTTCCTGAATAACAGGTAGCCACCAACCAGTCTCAAGCAATTCTCATAGAAAAAAAGGCAAAGAGCTGATAACCAATAAAAGGGGAGGAAAAAGAGGGAATATTTTCTCCTTTTTCTCCCATCCGATCACGCACCGCCCTAAGAAAATGTTTCGATCTAAAGTTTTTTTTCACCCCTTATATGCTGGGCTTTGCCTCCTGTAAACAAATTTCATTTTATCATTTTTGGGCCTCTGCCATGTCCTTTACGACCTACTGCATACCCGATACCTTTGCTGAAAAACAAGACATGGACCCTATCCTTAAACAACAATTACTCGCATTCATACTTGGTGGTAGCTTCCTATCAACCATCACAGGATTCGTCACCCTCAAATACACTAAAAAGCAGGCAGAAGCTAAAGCCCTAAGCTCTGTACAAGACGTATATCAGGAACTCATAGCAGACCTGCGAGCTGATAAGGAAGCAATGAAAAAAGATAAAGTGGAAAGCGAAACGAGATGGACAATCCGCATTGAAAAGCTGGAAAGCAATCAGCAATCGCAGGATAAAAAGATAGCGGATAACGAAAAAGAAATAGCTGATCTCAAACGATTCAAATGTATAAACCTATCGTGTAACAATCGAAAACAATGAAACACTATGCACACATTCTTATTTGTACTGCCAGCCTTGCATGCGCTTGTTCTTTTTGTGGTTGCCGTGCTACTTATCAAAACGATAGTAGCACTCAAGAGCAAACCCGTCTTTCTATCTCAGACTCAGCTCTACGCATCAGAACTGAAGATACCTGCTCCCGATTCAACCTTAATCAAGAAGAAGCGGGCAAAGGCTGGAAAGTCAAAGTTAACTTCGACACATCAAAGCCGGCAGATCCGGAGACCGGCTTATCCCCGATATCGAATATCGAGATTGAAGGGAACGAAAAGACAGTCAAGACCTTGCTACAGGAAGATGACACTATACACGTATCTGAGAGTCAAGAAACGAAGAATGATCTCACGCTTCAGCAAAGCAAACAGTCAGCCTCCCACAAAGATGCCGGCAGTTCTGTAGCTGCCGGGATAGACAACGGGATCAAGTATGGCCTGATCATCGGGATCCCTATTATTCTTATCATCTTAACATTAATCATCCATGCAAGATTCAAGCAAAAGGATTCATCAAAGTAAAATATGGAAGCTGATGGAACGATATGCGGATGGGAAGCCTATAGAGTTTTCCATCCAGTTCTGCAAGAAGAGTACCGGGGAACTAATCACTTATGAACGTGCTGTACTCACTTCATTTCATAGCAGCGGTAGTACAATCAATGTACTGCAAGCCGGTGAAGCCACACCACGCAAGATCCGGCGCTGCCTTATCACCCAGTTTAATCATCTCAAAGTATATTTCTAATGAAATCAGAGCAACAACCTAACCTAGTTATGAAAGGGTACGAAACCTATGCAGTCCTGAAAGGAGGTGAGAAAGTTATTCAATTCAGTGATAACAGCGACATTGTGACTGACAAGGAGGCATCAGCCGTTGAAGTCGTCCCTAAGGGAAAGAAGGATCCGATCAAGTTCATTCCACGCGGAAGGAATAACGACATGATGTACGACATCATGCGTAAAATCGGCACCAACGTTACCATCGGCAGTAATGTTGAATTTAAGAATAAAGTCGTGTTTGGAGACAGCATCCTTGTCTACAGGAAGAAACGCGACGGAAAAACCCGCAAAATCATCAAAGAAGAAGTGCTTCCGGAAGAAGAACCCGAAATCTTTGAGTTTCTTGAGAACAATAACTTCAACTTCATCCGTGTAGAGCTCGCTAATGATCTTGTCATCTTCTACGATGCTTATTTAGAGTATATACTCAGCAATGATCCTAAATCGCCCAAACTCGTACAGATCAAAGCAAAAGAGGCAACCTGCTCACGTATTAGCGAGATCGATGAGAAGACCGGTAAAAGTGAATGGCATGGGTATTCAGCAGAATGGAAGAAAGGAACCCCTGAAGATCTTGTCGCCACTCCCCTGCTCGATCGACAGACTCCTTTGCTGGATCTTAAGAAAAGGATGGGACTTGCTCCTGATGATGAAGGAAACCTCGTCATCGGGAAAGATCGCAGATTCATTCACAATCTGCGTATTTCGACGCCAGGACGTTTTTATTATAGCCGGCCCTATTGGTGGAGCGTATTTGCTTCAGGATGGTATGATTTCTCCTGCGCTATTCCCATCTTCAAGAAATCTCTGATTAAAAATCAGATGGCTCTCAGGTATATCGTATATATCAAGGATACATTTTGGGAGAAGCTATTTGCAGACGAGAAGGTCGTCAAAGATGATGAAAAAACTGCCCGCAGGCAAAAGTTCCTTGAAGACATGAACGATTTCCTTGCCGGCGAAGAAAATGCCGGAAAAGGCTTTGTTTCACATTTCAGGTATGACAGAGTAAAAGGCTTCGAGGATAAAGATATCATCATTACTCCTCTTGAATCGTTCTTCAAAGGTGGCGAATATATTGAGGATAGCGAGGAAGTAAGCAACATGATGTGTTATGGAATGGGAGTACATCCTTCCATCATCGGATCCGCACCCGGTAAAGGCAAAAGCATTAATGGAACTGAAGCACGCGAACTGTTCACCATCGAGCAAGCCCTCATGAAAATGTACCAAGACGCAACCCTTGAACCTCTGTACTTTGCCAAGGCAGTCAATCAATGGCCTTCGGACATCTATTTCTCTGTAACCAACTGCCAGCTCACCACTCTTGATCAGGGAACGGGAGCTACAAAAAACACAGGTCTAACTCCAGAAACTGAAGAAAAATGAACGCATTAATTCCCGATATTGAGACCTTAAAGAAGGTAGTCAAGATCAATTCGTCATTACCTTATGAATCTATTGAACCGTATATTGAGGATGCTCTTGATATCTATGTTAAGCCCTATATAGGGCAATCCGTCATTAAACAAGCTCTGACAGACCAAGAATCTGAGATATATAGCAAATTATTGCGTGCGCTTGGCCCGCTGACCTTAATGCTTGCGACGAATGAACTCGGAGTCATGTTCGGGGATACCGGCATCACGGTCAGTAATGTACAAGGACAACGTTCTCCGGCCAGTGATTCAAAAATAGCGGCGGCAAAGGAGAACCTGTGCTTCCGGGGAATGCAAGCTCTTGACCGGCTTATAACCTACCTGGAAGAAAATAAGGAAGATTTTCCGGAGTACGTAACAGACCATATTTCCCGTTTCTGCTTTATCCGAAATGCACACGATTTTCAGGATCTTGGCATGGTAGACATTGGTTACTCCACTCTGTCTTATCGTATCATGTACCCCACAATCCGTCAGCTTCAGGAACGAAATATTCGTGAAATGATACCGGACAATGTATATGCGGATTTAAGGGAAGCATACTCTAAAGATAAACCGACACCCAAGCAGCAGGTTCTCATTGATCATATCATTCGTTTTCTTGCAAATAAGACGGCAGAGCTCTATACCTCACAAAAGACAACCGAGCAACGTGTCGCCAGCAAAGCAATAGAATATTCACCTGCCATCCGCCCGATTTATCAGGATCCGGACGCAAACGGTAATTTCTTTGCTAGTCAGGCAACCTACTATGCCGGGAAAATACACACTTATCTGGCCGAAAATGCAGAAGAACTAGGCATTGAAACAAGATCCCAAGCTATTGACTTTAACTCCAAGAAAAAGAAGCTATTCACTTCAATATCATAATACTATGCATACGATACAAATCAATGACGATACATACACACTTCCTGGAAGCTGGGACGAGCTCACCCCGAAGCAGCTCCTATACCTGGTTAAACTCACGAAATCGAATATACCGGTAGAACAAGTTAAGATCTACATGATGCTCTATTGCCTGAAAGCTCACGTATGCCGGCACAAGAAAATTTTCAAAGAATATGTCCGTATCAAAATTGGGCAGGAAAGTGAAACAGTCCGCTTCCGGATCCGCAGCCGTCGGTATCTCCTTCATCCCGAAGAAATCAGTCTGCTCTCTGATCAATTTCACTTCCTGATGCGTGAGGAAGAAAACCGTATCACTTCACAGAGGCTATATCTCATTAATCCGGAACTGACAGTCAATCCTTACCCGACACTCCGCTTCCGGTGCCGGAAATTCATCGGACCGGAAGACCAGTTGTTCGATATCACCTTTGAGCAATTCATGTATATGCAAACCTATTTGGATGCGATGCAGCTGGATCCTCAAAAGATCAACCATCTCCTAGCCTGCCTGTGGCATCGTGGGAACGAATTTGATATCAATCGTCTGGACAAGGATGCAGCTATTCTGAAACGTCTTCCCGACGACAGGAAGATGATCATGTACTGGTACATTCTTGGAAGCCTCTCCTGCATGAGTGCAGCCTATCCACGAATATTTTCCGGAGAAGGGAAAAATAATGGGCGTATATTCGATGCTCAGCTGCGACTACTTGATTCCCTGGCACAGTCTGACATGACAAAGAAGCCAGAGATCCGTAGGGGCCTACTGCTTGATGCGCTGTACTCGATGGATGAATCCATCAGGCGCAAGGAAGAAACAGAAGAGAACTTGAGAAATAGATAGAAAAGTTTGTTACTAGCAAACTTTTTATTCGATTTTGTTTGTTACTAACAAACTTTTATCTATCTTTGTAGAGTCATAAGAAACGCGGGTGACGTCCGCATAAGTTCTTTTATATTATGGAACAATTGTTCAAGGCTATCCAAGCGATAGCAGAAGCGAATCCCGATGGATTCACGGTTGACCTCACAACCTTAAAAAAGGTCACAAAAGGCATTTCAGTCGCCTATCTCGAAACCCAAGACAGTTTTGGAGAAGAAGGACTGAAAAGAGTTCTTAACCATGCTTTAATGCACGAAAAGAAAGTCGGTGGATGGTTCAACGAAGAAAACGGAATGTTCTACTTCGATTCTATCCGGATTTTCACTAATCTCGAAGAAGCCAAGCAATTCGGACGTGAAAATGGGCAGATCGCTATTTTCGACATTGGGCAAATGAGACTCATCAAATTGTGATCCGGAGGGGCGAAAGCCCCTCCATTACAAAGTATATTGTATTATTAAATACCCGATTATCAAAACGTAAATTGATGAATTATGAAGAATCTTGAATTACTACCTCTCCCTGCCGAGAGTAAAAAGCGGATCGACGAGTTCGCAAGGCAGTATCAGCGCATGGGACATATCTCTATTGAGGTTGTATCCTATAATGAAGGTCGCTTAATTGTTCGCGCTGAACAAAAAGACCTGGTAAATGACAAGTTCCTCTCCAAAAAGGAACTGACGGAACGTATCCGTGATATGTTTAAGGGAGAGATCCCGGACGACTGGAAGCTCACTGTGTCAGCCGTGAACTTCGATCGCAAAGATATCGACGGAATCACGATTGACTGGATCAAAAGACGGATGGAACGCTTAGGATTAAAAAGCAAACATCTGAGCAACTATACAGGTATTGACAAATGCACTGTATCCTCACTCCTGTCCGGAGACAAGGAACTGACCAAATGGCACAAGGTAGCACTATATTACTTTTTTAAATATTACGAAGTAGCCAACTTTTAACTTTCATTTGTAAGCGGAGCAAAAAACTCCGCTTACTCTTTGTCGAATCTGAAAAAGATTGTACTTTAGCACCTGCCCAATATCGTTATTAAAACATGAATCCTTTACCATAGTGTAACCAGACAGCTGGTTCCGGATAATAACACCGGTGGGCGCACTATAGTGAGGGATTCGCCCATTTATATGCATGACAGAACAACAGGGAAAGATTGCGATATCCTTATTATCATATTTAGCCTCTAAAGACTCAGAGAGTACATTTACAGATGATTATTACTACTACCTAAAAAATAAAGGATATCGAGAGATCGAGATAGAACAAACAATATCTGTTCTTATAAAAGAAGACTATATATGCTACTTAGGAAATGATAATTATTGGATTATGATAACCGAAAGGGGGAAAAATTATTGCTCGCCCAAAAACAAACAACCAAAGTACACAACTAAAGACAAAATAGAAATTATAGGTGCAATTGCTGGAATTATAGGAACCTTAATCGCAATAATATCAGTCCTATGCTAAGAATGACAATGGCTATATTAAGGATCTTAAATTTCACCTCAAGCAGTTTAATGCGCTTTTGCATTTTTTCTATCAATTCTTGTTCATTCATATTCGGACTATTTTTGAGCTAAAATACAACATTATTTTAGTACATTCAATTTTATTCCTCTTATCTTTGCACTTGTAACAAATTAAAAACACGTACTATGAATTGTAAACTTGGAAAATTAGAAATCCCGGCTGACCAGCCCTTTCTAAATTGTAAATTAGGTCGAGAAAAGTACGCAGAAGTACTAAAAGCCATTATCACTACATATGAAAAAGGATTTGTCTTAGCTATAGACGGCAAATGGGGAACAGGGAAAACTACATTTGTAGAAATGTGGAAAGCATATCTTGAGTTAGATAACTTCCAAACATTATATTTTAATGCTTGGGAAAATGACTTTATTTCAGACCCTTTGGTAGGGTTGCTTGGCGAACTTAAGAAAATAAACTCTCCTCAAAAAACAAAGGAGTTAGCATCATCCATGATAAATACAGCGGGAAGAATTGTACTAAAGGCAGTCCCTGCAATGTTCAAGGGAGTAATTAAGAAATATGCAGGTGAAGAAGTAGTTGAGATTCTTTGTGATTGTGCCGAAGAAGGGTCTTCCATGTTGGAAAAAGAAATAGATAATTATGAAAGCCAAAAAGGAAGTCTACTAGAATTTCGAAAAGAGCTCGAAATATTTGTAGATAAAGTTTGCGAAAAGAAACCATTGATATTTATCATAGATGAGCTTGATCGATGTAACCCACATTATGCTGTAAAGGTACTAGAACGAATAAAACATCTTTTCAACATACCTAATATTATATTTGTCTTATCCATAGATAAAGAACAATTAAGTAACTCCATACGCGGATATTACGGAAGTGAATCAATAAATGCCGATGAATATCTTAAAAGATTTATTGATATTGAATATGCTTTACCTGATCCTGATGTAGAGAAGTTCTGTAGCTATTTATATGACTACTATGGCTTCGAAGCATATGAAAGACCAAGAGGTACTAGAGAAATAGAAGAATCTTTTTTGGCTATAGCCAATATTCTCTTTATGCATAAGAATCTATCACTAAGACAAATAGAAAAAATATTTGCTCATATTCGTTTATCTTTGAATATGTATAGACATGACCAAGTCATATATGCTGATTTAATATGTCTATTAACATACCTTCGAATTTGTGAATCCGATTGTTATGCAAAAATAATCCACGAAAGTTATACTATACAAGAACTTACAGATCAATTAGAAAGTATAATTCCAAAACAAATTTTACAGATTAAAGAAAAGTATAGATATTCTCCTAGTCGACAATTTCATTTCACCATAGCCTTATTATTAAGATGTTATACTTTTAAGTATGAAAATTCCGATGAGAACGACAAACTCTTAACTAGAGATCCTTCTCAACCAAATCTAGTAATCAATTTTAATGTAAAGACGATCAACAAAGAACTTTTGTCTTCAGCTTTAGAATGGACATCTCAACGTAATATAGCAGTACCTTTACATTATTTTACTCAAAGAATTAATCTACTGGAAAATTTTGCGATCTATAATATAGAATAATCACGTTCTTAATTAATATAATTTTCTCAGTCTATATTAAATCTACAAACAAAAGCAGAGCAAAAAACTCTACTTTTGTTTGTAGATTCCCCAAAAGAATGTACTTTAGCAACTGCCAAAACAAACTAACTCGCGAATTCCTTATGTCGTGCACCCGTAAAATCGGGTGGCTGGGTGGTTCCAGTTGGCACACGACATAAGGAATTCGCCATATTACAATATGTTTTACATAATATTAGTCATATCTATAATTGTTATATCCTTAATAATAGGGCATATATCTTCTTCAAACAACAAACCTATTGGATTCAAGGATGATAATTTTACAATAGCAAGAAGTTCCATTAGTCCTGATCAAAAGCAAGAAAAATTCTCCCAAAGGGATGAAGACAAGGTAGTTACTATAGATAATAATTCTTTTTCTAAATGGAAAGAGGAATATGGCTCCCTGATAAAGGAAGAAGAGGAACAAGGATGCAACTATTCTGAAACGTCTTCCTGACGACAGGAAGATGATCATGTACTGGTACATTCTCGGAAGCCTTTCCTGCATGAGCGCAGCCTATCCACGAATATTTTCCGGAGAAGGGAAAAATAATGGGCGTATATTCGATGCTCAGCTGCGACTACTTGATTCCCTGGCACAGTCTGACATGACAAAGAAGCCAGAGATCCGTAGGGGCCTACTGCTTGATGCGCTGTACTCGATGGATGAATCCATCAGGCGCAAGGAAGAAACAGAAGAGAACTTGAGAAATAGATAATTATAGCCATAAAAAAAGTCCTAGATGATTAACAACTAGGACCTTTTTTATTATATTTAATTCGCAGCCTATAAAGAGATAGATAATAATTCTTCTCCTAATTTATGCAAGGCTGATTCTAGCTTTATAGCTTGTTCGGGACGCGGTTTTCGTCCTCCAGATGCATAGTGCCATAATTGCTTTTGATTAATACCTGTAATGCGTTCTAATCCCGCTTTGGAAAAAATACCTGAATAAAAGTCCAATAAAGACTTTACATCCATTTTAAATACTAGTTCATAATCACCTGTTAATTCTTCGGGAACTTCACAACCAAATTCTTTGCACTCGTCAATTAAGGCATTAATAGCCTCATACATATTCATTTTAATTTCCTCAACAGATGATCCGGTTGCCACAATTCCATCAACTCCGTCTAAGTAAGCAGAATAATTATGTTCTGCTCGCTCAATAATCACCTTAATAGTTTTCATTTCACCTCCATTAGTTTGACATACTTTCCAATAACTACTTAAAAATTACATTAGTTTTTATTATAAAACAAGAGAGAATGGGACTATTTTTTTAGTCCCGCTTCTCTCAAAATGGAACCCAATGTTCCATCTTTTAAATCATCATTTAAATTTCCCGGTATCGGGATGGGCCGCCTCGCCCCTTTTTTATAATAAATTCGATGGTCACCTCGCATTCGCTTAAATTCCCATCCATCAGCTTCCAGGAGTTCAATTACCTCCCTTACTTTTTTCACCACATTTACCTCCTTTCGGGTTTAAAGAGTTAAACATGGTGCAAAGATAACTATTCTTCTACTATTAGCAAATTAAATGATAACTTTTTTTCTACTATTTGCTTTCTTATGAACATTTATAAATAGCATTTGGTTCAAGCAAATAGTGCTAACATTACAGATATAAATTTTGATCTAAGTTTATCTGTCACAGAAACAGATGGAAAAGAAGGTAAAACAGGCATCATGTCAAGTATCAGATGATATATTTTTGAGCTAAAATACAACATTATTTTAGTACATTCAATTTTATTACCCTTATCTTTGTCCCCTGTAACAAATTAAAACCACACAAATGGAAACAAAAAAATTAACTGCTGCCGAAAGCACTTTGGCAGCTATGTCAAAAACAGTGCTAGTGTTAGGTATCATTGGTTCAGTATTCGCATTCTTTTCTTCGTGTATTGCATGGGAATATTCCAAATACTCCGGAGGTATAGTAGGAGTAGACGGAATTAACTGGCTAGGCTTCCCTGTTCTCATTTATTGCATCATGGGAACTTTAATCGGATGGGCCGTTCTCTCCATCCTTGTCGAGATCTCCGTCAACATCCGGACACAAAAGACTCAATCTAGCTGGAAAAAAGACTTTGCCGTGATGGTGGCTGCCGGACAAAAGGAAAAGGCTAAAGAAGTACTTTATCGTGGCATAATGGAATCTAAGGAATTTAAGCAGGTATTAACCGGTGGAAACGAAAACTACCATAAAGAATGCATAGATGCCTTAAACAAGAAATACAGTGATCACCTTAAAGCGATTGGTGAAGATACATTCGTGAACACCGATGAAAACGAGATCTATCAAGCATTCAAATAAGACACCTCTTCAAAGGGAAAAATTAAAATCACACAAATGAAAAGAATTATTTTATTTTTTGTGGTCATGACCGCAATGGTGTGCAGTATATCCGCACAGAACGCAGATTTGCAAAAATGGACAAAAGGAGCGATGAATAGAAGTAACGGTATCCATCAAATCGAGAATCCCAAATCCGTAGGTAAGCTCAATGAATATTGTTCATTGATGGAAAAGTCCACAAAGTTTCAATGTGGTGCGCTGACATTCGCCGGCATTGGTACAGGATTATCTATTGCAGGAGCAATTCTTGGGACTAAAGATAACCAAAAAGATTATGAAGATCTTACTTCTGAAGAGGTTTTAAATCAATCTGAGTCAGATCGTAAACTTAGAAAAAGTTTATTTATCGGAGCTGGAGTCAGTTTTGCAGTAGCCCTCTGCCTTGAGATTGTAGCTCTCGACTACAAACTTAAAGCCGGAAAATCACTTAGAGTATTTACAAATGGGACCGGAGGAGGATTAGCATATACTTTTTAAAAACAACTCTTTCTTTTTACACTATTAATTATGCTCGAAAATAAAATTCTAAATATAACATCTGAGGACGTACTAAAAAAAACGGACATTGATACTTTATTGGAATGGAGGAGGACTTTACTCCAATCAATAAATGAAATGAAAAGTCGATTGTTCTTACTTAAAGCAGAGTTAGATAAGAATGCTTCTGAAGAATTGAAATCAAAATACATTCGAACATCTGATGCCCGTAATTATAATCTCGCCTTTGTAGATGTCATAAATGGACAAATCCGAGAGATTAGGGGAACAAATATGAAGAGATATAATCCTAAATACAAAGCTAAGGATTATATCGATTATTTAAAGACATTCCGAAATTTAGTGAAAAATACGATTGATGAAGATTTATTCCAAACCCTCGATAATCAAGCAAAAGAATTATCAGGGTTTGATAAAAATCAAGAATAATACAGATAAGTATTTCAAATGTTTGGCACTCTCAAATATTATCCTCATATTTGTAGTGCCAAACAATTTTATTAATAACTAGAAGTGTCAAGCGAGACGCTCAATACGAAATTGAGCTTTTTTTATGCTCATCGATTACTTTTTTATCTGCTATCAGATATAAAAAGAATCTTCATACGAAATTACGGCTATCTTTCCCGACATAATGAATGACCTTCTGGTTTATTGATATGTTGTTTGGCGACTTTAGGGAACGGATAGCCGTTCTTATTTTTAATGCCAAACAACATATCAGTATGAAACAAAAAGACATGGGTACAACCTTCGTGCCCTCATTCCGTACCAATAGTACGGATGTAAACACGCTCCAAGAACGTTACTTCAGCGAACTTAAGAAAGACTGTGCTATCAACTCCGCATCAGATGCTTACTACGTCTCTGCCATAGCCTGTTTTTGCCTTACCTTTATCTTCCCTCCTGCCGTGATCGGTGCAGCCATCTGTGTCTATCGGGCAAAACAATGCAAGAAAGGAGGTAAGAAATGATATTCATTTATGATGTAAAGACCTACCGAAAGGTTAATAACAAAGGGCAGGAAATGTGTGAATTTGCCCAGGCATACGACCGTATCCTAGTACAGGATAAATGCGCAATGGATTCACTGAAGTGTGAATTTGAAGAAGTCGTCAAAAGACTAAACGAAAAATACCCTAACCAAAAGACGCTCATATTTAGAAGTAGTCATGAAACTTCCTCCGGAGGGCAATGGAGCTTTAAACTAGGAGATGACGATAGCACCCCTGTGTGCTTTATTTCTTATAGCAAAGTTCGTGGTCATTATTCTTTTGGAGAAGATACTTACCTGTTAGAGCAGAAAGGAGATCAACCATGAAAAAATACATAGAGAAAATCATACCATCTCAATGTCGTGTTATTAACAATGAGACAGGTTACATCCACTTAGAAGGCGAATCAATGATTCTCAGACCGGATGGCAGTTATGCCGGAACCGTAACCACGACTATCGGATCTATCAGAGAGAATCATATCGATACCGTTATTGAGATGCTTACCAACTACAAAAAGAAGATAGCATCGCCCAAAAGAGAACAAACTATTGACAAAATAATCACGTTCGATTTTAGGAACAAGATCAATAAAGGAGGTCGTCCATGAGTCGTCGTCATCGCCGAGCTAAGCGTGCCCGTATGCAAGCCATATTAAACTTAGTATCCGTATATTATGTTTTCAATCAATTTAAATTTATGATACTAATACTTAATCTATTAATCATACCATAACAGTACTTTTTACTGTCCTTTATAGCCCGCCCTCAGCGGGCTATTTTTGTGCCCATAACCTAAACATTAAACGTTATGGAGTACGACCATTTTGCCTATGGGGAAGCTCTCGCTTCATCATTTAAAGACATTTCCCATACACCGGATAAAAGAAGATTCTTCACCGCATTCGGACTGGAGGATCTGACGAATCTGAACGATCAACTATCTTCTGTCACCGGTACAATCCTTATCGCAGTAGATGGTTGCGAATCTGAATCAGAAGATAATGAAGCCGACGGTTTAAACGACAAACAAATATACTCATTCATTGTCGCTATGAACACTGTATCCGGAAAGCCTGACTCCATCAACCAAGCAGCAAAACATTGTAAGAAGATATGCAAACAGATCCGAAATGTACTGCTACAGGATCCTGATCTTAGAACAAGTCTTGACCGAAACACCCAAATCAATGGCATCGGACCAATCGGGGATAATTTCTACGGTACAGTTCTAACCTTCTCCCTGAATCTTCCGGAAGAATTCTTTGTTGATCCTAACTACTTTTTGTAATGGGCTTTTATAAACGATTATCAGAGAATAAGGCTGAGATCAGGCGTTACAATGCTGCTAGGAGGAAAGCACAAAAGTTCTCTGATTCTCCATCCTCCCGCCTGATCAGAATGGAAACCATCTCAGAAATTGAAAGATTCAACCTTGCTCAGGATGCAGATAAGCTCACCGCATTCAATAAAGAAGTGGAGCAATGGCAAGACTCTGTGACCACACAACTCAAGGCCGCTATCGGATCACGCAGTTTACGAATAGCCCGCGAGTTAGAACCGAAAGCATATACAGATAACTACGGATTGATCAATCGGCTTGGCTTCTCCTTCCCGCGTCATGGTGTCTATATCCATAAGGGTGCTGGTCGTGGACAAGGTGGTTTCATTGGATCCAAATGGAGTTATCTGAAACGGATCAATGGAATTGAAATCAATACTAGCATTATCAGGCACACTAATCCGGCATCACTGGGCAAGCAGGACGAAGGCAACCGGCGTGCTTACAGATGGTTCGATCCTGTCATCAAGAACAGACTCCCTGAGCTCGCAGACATCTGCATGCGCTATTTCGACACAATGCTTATCGACGCAACAAAAATATATATTGAAAAGTAACATCTTATGAATGACCTAAACCGAAGTATTAAAATATTCATCGACGGAAGTGAAGCATCTGCAGGAGTTAAAAAGATAGAAGATGCCATTTTCCAGTTAGAGAACAAAATCTCTGCTCTTGATAAAACGGAAGCAGGGTACGCTAGTAAATCCAAGATCCTACAAAAAGAGCTTGAAACTAAATATAAAGCACTTAACACCTACAAGCAAAAAGTTGCTGAGACTGACAGGATCCTAAAGAATCTTTCTGGAGCAACCTATGATGAGCTGTTAGCTGTTAGCCAAAAAGTTAGGAAGGAGCTCCGGGCCGCAGTTCCTGGTACTGAACAATACAATGCTGCTCTAGAACAAAATAGACGTGTGTCAGAAGCAGTAGCCCGTGCACAGAGAAATATGCAGGTGGAGATAGGTGCACAAGCTACTCCCATCAGGCGAAGCATCGACTCCTTCAAAAGGTATATCGGTATTATCACTACTGTGATAGCTTCTGTCACCGGTCTGACTTTTATATTAAATCAGTTACGGGAAAAACGTGATCAGCGTGAGGACACCAAAGCCGATGTTGAAGCATTAACCGGCTTATCTAAAGAAAACATCGACTGGCTGGAAGGAGAAGCCAAGCGCCTCTCCACTACAGTGACGGAGTCGGGCATTCGTATTCGCCAATCTGCAACGGATATCATGGATGCCTTCAAACTGGTCGGATCTGCCAAGCCTGAGCTTCTTTCCAATAAAGAAGCCTTGGCCGCAGTCACTGAGCAAACACTGATCCTAGCTTCCGCTTCCGGGATGACCCTGAGAAATGCTGTTGATGCCGTTACTTTATCACTTAATCAATACGGGGACGGAGCTGATCAGGCGGCCCGTTACGCCAATGTCATGGCCGCCGGATCTAAATACGGATCTGCTGCTGTCGAATCCGTAACGAAGTCTATCAAAAGTTCCGGGGTGGCAGCTGCATCTGCCAATATTCCTATTGAGCAGTTAGTCGGTACAATCGAAACTTTAGGTGAAAAGGGCATCAAGGATGAGATTGCAGGCACCGGCTTAAAGAAGTTCTTCCTCACCCTTCAGACAGGTGCTGACGATACCAATCCCAAAATTGTCGGTTTGGAAACGGCCCTGGACAATCTGCAGAAAAAACAGTTATCAGCAACGAAGATCAAAAAGATGTTCGGTGAGGAAGGTTATAACGTCGCATCTGTCCTGATCAATGAGGCGGAAAAGGTCAAATACTACACTCAGGCAGTCACGGGAACCAGTGTTGCTATGGAACAGGCAGCTACCAAATCGGACACAGCAGCCGCAAAATTAGCACAGGCTAAGAATAAGTTGAGCGAGATTGGGATGGAGTTAGTTGAAAAACTGAATCCTACAATTGTCAATGCTGTCGATGGTACTGTCAAATGGGGGCAAAAATTTGCGGACCTGATCGGATTCATGATAAAGCATTCCGGGACAATCATCACCTTAGCTACAGCAATCACAACCTACTACCTCGCTGTGAAAGCCGCAGAATTCTATGAGACAAAGTTCAGGAACGCAAAACTCTTAAGCATTGCAACCGATAAGATCTCTGAGACTCTGAGTAAGATCCGGCTGGCATCTACCCTAGCCCTGTCTGCTGCAAAATATGCACTAGCCGGCAATACTGCGATGGCCACGGCCGCCATGCAACGTCTCAATGCTACAATGAAAGGTAACATGTTGGGGATAATCATTTCATTATTGGCCACAGCAGCTGTTGCTATTTACCAATTTACCAAACGTTCCAATGAGGCAACTGAAGCACAGAAGCAATTCCAAGGGGAACTACTGAAAGAACAACGTTCACTCAACAACTTGTTCGAAGCATTAAAAAGAGCTGGGGAAGGAACTGAAGATCGCCGCAAACTCATTAAAGCAGTGAACGAAACTTATGGCCAGTATCTTCCTCACCTTCTGACAGAGAAGAGTTCTCTTGATGAAATCAACAATGCCTACAAACGAATTAACGGATCACTCCAAACGCAGATCGCCCTTAAAGTAAAGAATGAAGCTACAGACAAGATTGTTTCAAAAGAGATAAAGACTCAAGCAACAGCGCTGGAGAACATCAGTAGTAAGCTAACAAGCTCACTTGGGAATGGAAAACTCGTCAGCATGGTGATCGATGACCTGAAGCAAACCACTACTGAATTCCAAAAAGCCGGCATGGGATGGGAAAAGGCTTGGGGACAAGCCTACCATACCATTAGTGTGAAATACTTCAAGGGGCAATCACTAAGCAATGAAATGGGTGAGTATATGGAAGACTACATTAAGAGTGTATATGACATGGAAAAGAAAGTAGCTCAGACCGAAGCTAAGTTCAAACCATTCCTGGATCGTATCAACAATAACCTCCTTCCAGACACTGTTATCACTGGAACAAAGACTGAAGAAACAACACTCACCCCTGTTGACGAAACGGAAGCAAAAAAGAAAATGAAGAAGCAGCTTGAGGAAGAGAAAAAGCTCTATACTCAGAAGCAGGCTTTCCTAAAAGAGATATACCTGGAAGGTAATGATGAAACTCTACAGACCGAAAAGCAATTTCAGAAAGAAATGGAATGTCTGCAGATGGAATATCTGGAACGTTCATTGAAAGTCACTGGTACAAAATCTAAAGAAGGCATTGAGATCCAAAATCAGATCAATGATCTGAAGCTGAAGATGCAAAAAGAACATACCCAAGAACTGATTGATCAAGAAAAAATAGACTATGAACGTCAGCAACAGGAATTAAAAGAGTTATATGCTTCCGGGAAGGATAAGAATCTTAATTCCGAGGCTGCATACAATGATGCGATGGAACAGCTCACCGTCATGCACCTGAAACGTATGCTTTCTCTTGCAGGATTAAATGCAGAACAACGGAAGCAAGTAGAGAAGCAGCTGCTGGACTTCAAAGTCAAATGTCTGAAAGAAGAACAAGCTGCACATGCTAAAGCAAAAGAAGCTGAGCAAAAGAAGACCGAAGCACAGACCAAGAAAGAACAGCAACAATACCAGGAACGTATCAACACATATAAGCAATATGGATCCGAGTTAGGATCTGCAGTGGGTAACCTGATCTCCGGACAAGAAAATGCCATGCAAGGCTTTGCCGATACCATGATCGATATCATATTCGATGTGCTGGGTCAACTCATTAATGCAGAAATCATTAAAGCTACAGCCACAGCTACCGGTGCAGTAGCAAGAGTGACAGCGGAAGCTGCAGCTATGCCCGACTCTGTAGCAACATTCGGTGCTACTGCTGCAGCTCGCGTCGCCATCCTCTCCGGATTGATCATGGCAGCACTTGCTACAGCCAAGTCCACTCTAAAAGGTTTGATAGGTGGAAAGCATTCATCCAGTTCTTCCAGTGACACTGACTCTTCCACCGACCCTACTAAACGAGCAACAGTCAGTGTATCACAATGGGCATCCGGACGTTATGATGTGATCGGAGAAGATGATGGTAAGAACTACCGTAATGTACCTTACATCGGATCCTCCCCTACCGGAATCGTCCGACGCACTTCCCTGATTTCCGAAAATGGTGCTGAATTAATTATTAACGCTGAAGATCTTGCCAGACTGCAGAAACACATTAACTATCCTTTGATAGTGGATGCCATCGAAGATGCCCGCAGCGGACATATTCCCCAGCGTGCCTCCGGAAATTATTCGGTTGTTGACAATTACAAAGAGAACAACAAGGAAGCTGGCAACGCAGCACTATCCGCTACCGAACTTGAAGGATTGCTCAAAGAGATAGGCCGCCTCATTAGTACGCTTAAAACCTTGAAAGCATACGTCACCCTACGCGATATCCATAAAGCAGAAGAGCTGGACGAAAAGACAAAGAAACCGTTTACCCGATCAACTAAATAAATCAGCCATGTCACTCAAAATATCTAACGCCTCCGGAACTTTCGACCTACAGAAAGATTTCAATACAGAAATAGAAGACAGTTCTCCTATCTATAATGAGCGTGGTTCCCAGTCCATCGCAGCCACCATACCGGGCACAAAGAAGAATCTTCGCCTAAACAAGCACATTGAGCGAACCGACATTGATACCGCTCCTGCCAAAGATGATCGTATCACGATTTCCGATGGCGTATATCACCGCGTCGGGAAGATGAATGTGGTAAGCGCATCCGAGGAAGAAGGTATTACCTTTAATGTTGGTTTTAGTGAGTCCGAATTATACAGCATTTGGAACGCAGTTTCCCTGCAATCTCTAGACATGCCGGTCTACAAACCGGAAGGAGGAGTATCTGCTCTCGTTTCCTATATTTTAGATAATAGATCAAAAGAAGACTCTCCGTTTTGCCTTTTTCCTATAGCCGTATCTTACAATCGTAAAGTAGATAAAGAGACCATAGACTACCTGGAATATCTAAACAACTATAACGGATCATTCGGAGCAGCCCGAACAGAAACTTTTTTCATAGATGACGGGCCGGTAGAAGTATCACTACCCGAAGGTTATGGAGTCACACCATTCCTAAAAGTAAGCTACATACTTGAAACCATCTTCGCAGCCTATGGCTACACCATCATCGAAAATCCATTCACTACACACCACCAGCTCAAACAGCTGGTAGTACTTAATAATGCTGCAGACTGCTGTGTCAAAGGTATCCTGAAATATTCCGAATTGATGCCGGATTGCACCATCAATGAATTCATGCAAGCACTTTGGTGCCGTTTCGGTCTGCTCTATTTTGTCGATGGAAACACCCGCAGCGTCCGGCTTAAATTTATACGAGATATCATCAACGCTCCTCACTCTTCAGACTGGACACTATTGAAAGCATCAAAACCGGTCATTAATTTTGAAGAGCCACAGCAACTTAAATTATCAGCTTCAACTAATGTGAAAGGCCCGACGGATGAATCTTCCGCTGCACCCGCTGCCGAATCACTGGACAAATTTCTCAAGCCATACAATTATATCGTAACGACTAAAGCTGGAGGATATCTAGTCTATAAGCCTCAGTATGCAGCCTATTACAAAACAGACAATGTCACCCAACAAACTGAATTTGTATCCTCCGAGTTCTTTTCCTGGGACAGAGGAGCAGATATGGCATACAAAGATATCTCCTCTGTTGATGAATTCCTCCCGTCCAAGCTGGCTATGTTTAAAGTAAGCACAACCAAAAATATCTCCGTCCCGCTTTATCTTTTCAGCAAAGTACATCGCTATACTACTATTACAAGTTCAGACGTCGACATATCCGAGAATCTGGAATACCAGACTCCACTCGCTTTTTGCTTCTCGTTCTTTGACTCAAACAGCTATTTGGTCTACGGATCGCAAAACTGTTTAGATTTACAAGGTAAGCCGGCACTGGATAAGCAGTATGGTGAAGCCTGTGACATATCACTCACTTTTGTTGGCCAATACGGATTGTTCAGTCATTTTTGGCGTGACTACGATGCGATACTCCGACATGCTAATCATGTGGTCGAAACTGACGTACATCTGTCTGCACAACAATGTATGAATCCGAGCTTCTTGTCCCCTATTCTGCTGGATGGTCAACGTATGTTGCCTGATTCAGTCCGATATACACTCCCATATCGTTCGTCGGTTCCGGCTAAAGTAAAGCTGCGAACGATCAAACTACTTAAGCCTTTTGATTTGGACAAAGAGCAAACTGTACCTATCGTTGAACAACTCTATACATGGAAACGATTCGATAATAGATCAGCCGCTGTCAACGCTGCGACCAAGAGCCAAGTGGACGAATGGAGAAGTAAATTGGGGAAAGATCAAACCATTTATGATCTGCAGTACAAGAACGCATCAACGGATGCTCCTAACGTAAAGATACCTCTGTCTGTTCCGACTGAAGAGGACTTCAATAATAAACAAGAATACTTTATTTACAAGGCAACGCACAGTTTTGATTTATACTACCGAGTACGGACATATCTAGGTACATCAGGTGGTACCATGCATTACGACATCAGCGATCCTAAAGGAGGAGTGCATTACGATGTGCAATATGACCAGTTTGTGCGTGCCGAACTGTTTTAGTTGTCCTTTATCACTCATGTTATAATCTTCAATTTTGCAATTATGAATAATCAAGTGACCATTACAGCAGCTATACAATCCGCCAGCATCGAACAAATGCTGCTTGCCTATAAATCGTATTCAGGGAATGCCTCTGCTACTTCTGATGAGTTCTTTGAGTTCCTCACCCTTCCGACTGCGGAGCGGGAGGCTTTCTTACAGCATCAATGTGCTTGTGATTATCAGGTACAGGGATCTATTGTTATACCTAACTACCAAGTAAAATGAGCCTACTATCAGTAAACATATATCCGGCCAGCATGGCTTTGACCGGGAACCCGATTAAGCTATCGATCAGTAGCAGCTCGCGTGCAACCTATACCATTTCAGCTGATGGAAAAGAAATATTCACCGGCAGCGGAGAAGGCGACTTCTTTGTCTTTCTACAAGACATCCTTGCTGATGTCGTGCGACCGGCACAATTATATAATGAGTCTGAGAAGATCCTGCTCCAAGCAGATAGTTGTGCCAAAAGCATTACAATCAACGTTTCAAACGCAAATGGAGAAACAAAGGTTTTATATCTAAACGTGTTTATCGGAGGAGTCAGCAAGCGAATGCTCCGGCATCTGCATGAAGAAAACAAAAGCGTCTTTCTCTGGAAGTTAATGAATCCGGAAGTGAACTTCTTCCAGACTACACGAACGACCGGAAAACTTATCACGATCAGGGAAACGGAATTGCTGCCTATGCCTTTCATCTATCCTGAAGGAGGAGTTATGAAAATCCTCGCAAACGGAATAGAGACAACAATAGAAGGATCAGCCGGGCAACCGGTCGCTTTGAATATATATCGCCTCCGGAAGCAGTTGTTTGATACACATCATATCTTGGCTTCCGTATTTGATGTGTATGTAGGAGAGAAAAAATCTTGCACGATCGTCATTACGCCGGGCACAATCAGCCGCGAAAGATATCTCCTGCAGTTTCTCAATTCATACGGTTCCTATGAGTTAATCGAAATCACCGGTATCGGTACCATCAAGCGCGAAGCTGACGAAGAGAACGCATTCAATGCGTATGATGAAGTTATAGACGACTACGTAGAATCTTGGGAAAGATTGTCCGGGAAAGAATCTATGACTGTAGAATCAGGATACCGGACGAATGATGAACTAATTTTTTTGATCGATATGTTATCCTCTGAAGACGTCCGTATCCTCGGCATGGACGGACGAAATATCAGAGTTAACGTCACAGCTGAGAACCTGACCAGAGCAGCTCGCGCCATTTCTCCGGAGAGTGTCAAGTTAACCTTGCATTTTAGTGATTCAGAGCAAAGAGTTACCGGATCATTCGGTGATGATGATTTCGGATCCGCACGCATACATACCGAACAATTCACTTCACAATTCAACTGACATGGCAGATAACCAGGAAGTCATAGATAAACTCATTGATTACATCGATCAAGCCATTCTGAAGAACAGTGTATCTAACCGGGATGTGGCAGCCGTATTATCTTTCCTGAATGAAAGATATAAGAATATGCCCGGATCCGGAGGGAGCCTGACCAAGGATATCCGCGTCACAGCTCCACAAACCGGATACATTAAACCGGGCGATGTTCTGAAACAAGGAACAACATACGAAAGTCTCTTCAGGACAATGCTCTCACATGCAGAGTCAGCATCCCTGGTAGGACATCTGTCAACGTCCAATGACGTCGAGTACGGGACGGCTAAAGGACAGATCACTTATATAGCAAGCAGGTATGGTAACGGTGAAATGATCAAAGCATATTATGATTACAATGAAGCATTCAAAATGGAATTCTCAGCAGAGAGCAATGGCGAGCAAAGAGCTGTACGAGTCTTAGACGGATACTATACTCAGGGAGAAACCTATGCTGCCACAGTGGTTTATGCTGCAAGCGCAGATAATGCCATACCGCAGCAAACTTTAAATAATAAGATTAGCGTAAATGTGAGGCGTAAATGGTTCGCAGGGGTATGCTCCTCTATTCCTCAGTCATCTGCTGATATAAGGGCATTGGGCACAAGTGGATTCTATACCGGTCCCGGTACCTTTAAGTTCCCTGCATCAAACTGGAAAATAGTGGCTGTATGTGTTCCTTCAGGCACACTGTCAGAACTGTCTCTGACTTCTTATCCCGCCAACTTTGCAGAAGATAAAGAATACTGTATAGGTCCTATCAAGATATCAGTAGAAGGCGCAAACAGTAGCGAAGCTATTGATTATAATCTATGGTACCTGCAAACCGGTGGACTCAACGACCCGGATACATTCACTTTTAAAATAGTATAAGGATATGGTAAAACTGAATATAAAAGGTTCAAGCTTCGCCGCTCAATATAGAAGAACAACGGCTCGTTTTATCGACTCTACGGATGGCTGGGAATCACTGGAGGAAGCAACCCGATATGCACAGAATATTGAAGAAGAGGAATATTTTCCGATTGATGGACAAATTATAACAGTCAAGGAAAATGGGAAAACGAATGCTTATATACTCGTTCCTGATGAATCAATTCCCGTTACTAATAAGCGTAAGCATTACAAGCTCGAACCCATCTCCTCTAAATCATTCGGTGATGATCGTTATGCACGTAAAGACATCAAAGACACGTTAGAGAAAGGCTTTACTTCGAAGGATACATGCGACATCGAAGGAGGCTTAAATGTTGGTAAACTTACGAAGTTATCCGGTGGAGTAGTTGTCACAGCAGACACCAATTATTCTTTAGCAGAATCAGAAAAAGAAAATCCCGAAAATAAAAGCACTATGGCAATAGGATTAACAGAAATACCAGGTAATGGCAGCGGATTCGGCTCCAGTTCCCTAGGCGAAATGGACAACACAGATGAATCATTTGATACTGTTCCTGATGGCAATTACATTTTTCAGAAACGGGCAGGCGTATTTTACCCTATCAAATCTGCTGCAGGTGGCGGAGGAACAAAGCTCACGCTTGCCTTTGTCACTCCGTCTAACATGACCGCCGTCCATGGTAAGGAGACACTGATCAAATACACATACTCATCTACCTTGTCCGGAGAAGAAACCGGCGAAGGCATCGCAACCTATACCTTAAACAATAAGCAGGTAGCCTCCGAAACAATCAACCAAGGCGAAGTCTCATTCAACATAGGCAAATACCTGTCTTTAGGTGACAATATCCTCATCGTACAAGTAACCGACAGTTACGGAGCTATCCGCAAGCTGACATTCAAGATCAACGCAGTAAGCATTGCTGTAACGTCTACATTTGACGATTCAAAAGCCTATGTCGGAGCGATCTCATTCCCATATACCCCGCTTGGTGCCGTAGAGAAAACCATTCACTTTGTCGTTGATGGTAAAGAAACGGGTACCTACACCACATCTGTATCTAATCGTCAGCAGACATATTCAATCCCGGCACAGGCGCATGGTGCACATACGCTCGACGTTTATGCGACGGCAACGATCAATGATACCGAAGTAGAAAGCGATCGTCTACGCTATGATATTATCAGCATTGTATCCGGAAACAACACACCGGTTATTGCGTCATCCTTCAGGACTGCCGAAGTCGAACAATTCGGCACACTCCTGATCCCCTACATCGTTTATAATCCTGCTACAACGACAAGTGATATCACCCTGTCAGCTAATGGAACCGTGATCAGTGATCAAACGATCGACCGCACGCGACAAACATGGAGTTACCGGGCAGAAACTCCCGGAGAACTGGAACTGAAAATAGCATGCGGATCTGTGAGCAAAACATTCAACCTGACGGTTAGGGAATCAGAGATCGATGTTCGTCCGGAGGAAGCAGATCTCGTTCTCTTCCTCACCTCCGTGAACCGCAGCAACAACGAAGAAGGGAAAAACATCTGGAACTATGGCGAGATCTTCGCTGTACTTACCGCATTCAACTACGCAACGAACGGATGGATCAAGACAGTTGACGGATTCGTAGCTCTTCGCGTTAATGGCGATGCACGTGTAACCATCCCCTACAACTCCTTTGCCAACGACTTCCGTTCTACCGGTAAAACAATCGAATTCGAATTTGAAACCAGAGACGTTACCGACTACGATTCAGTCATTCTCAGCTGTATGAACGGAGGAATCGGACTTGAAGTGACCGCACAGAAAGCCATATTCAGATCTGAACAAACCTCTATCGAAACACAATTCAAAGAGGATGAACGTGTCCGGATCTCCTTCGTGATCGAAAAGAAAGCGGAGAACCGGCTGATCTTCGTCTACATCAACGGTGAGATCTGCGGACTGATCCAGTATCCGGAACAGGACAACTTTACTCAGCCCAATCCTGCCGGGATCTCGATCGGCAGCAGTGACTGTACCGCAGATATCTTTAATATCCGTGTCTATGACAATGCCTTAAACCGTTATCAGCTTCTCGACAATTACATTGCCGATATGGACAATCTTGAACTGAAGCGCAAGCTATATGCCCGGAACAACATTTATGACGACTATGGGAATCTCAGCTATGAGAAGCTTGCGAATCAGAATATCTCATTCACCATCGTCGGCGAGCTTCCGACTTTCAAAGGAGACAAGAAGACTGTCACCCTTGTTTATGAGGACAGGGAACATCCTGAACGCAGCTGGGTAGCAACCGGAGTAGAGATCGACGTACAGGGAACATCGTCACAATGGTATCCGCGAAAGAACTTCAAGACAAAATGCAAGCAGGGATTCACCATGACCGCTACCGGTGAACATGCCGATAAAGTTGCCATCTTCGAAGAAGAAATACCTGTAAACGTATTCTGCTTCAAAGCGGACTTCGCCGAATCTAGCGGTGTACACAATACCGGTATGGCCCGTTTGATCGACTATATTCTTCGTGGCATGGGATTCCTTACTGAAGCACAGAAGGCAGATCCCCGCGTCCGGACGACAGTCAACGGTCGCCCGTCGGTGATGTGGCATCAAACATCAGAAGATGATGAGAGAACATCATTGGGCAAATACAACTTCAATAACGATAAGTCAACGAATGAAACATTCGGATTCAAGGCCGGCTGTGAAAGTTGGGAGATCCTGAACAATACTTCCGACCGTGTACTCTTCAAACGTTCGGACTATATCACCGTCGACTCGGAAGGTAATATAGAATGGCTGAAAGACTTCGAAGCTCGTTATCCGGACGAAAACGAAGACTACACGAATCTAAAGCGCCTGACTGACTGGCTTGTCTCCGTAAAGGATAACCCGACGAAGTTCCGGGCCGAAGCTGATCAGTACCTGGACATGAATTTCATGTTATCGTACTACACGATAACAGAACTCTTTGCGATGGTCGACCAGCGTGCCAAGAATATGTTCCTGACTACCTTCGACGGAATCCGCTGGATCTGCATCTTCTATGATAATGATACAGTGTGCGGACTGAATAATGAAGGCGTAGCAGCATTTGACTATACGGTTGAGTACCACGACCAGATCGGTAACAAGGATGTGTGGAACGGTGCAGAGTCAACTCTCTGGAATAACATCGAGCAGGCATATTCTAAAGAGATAGCAGCTATGTATGCTGAAATGCGGTCAAAGAAGCTGCTCACTTATGAAGAATGTATCCGCTTCTTCGACACCGAACAGGGAGATGCCTGGTGTGAAGCGGTCTACAATGAGGACAGCTGGTACAAGTATGTCCGTCCATTACTCGATGAAGGGAATGGATCATACCTGTATGCTGCCCAGGGAAGCCGCAAGATGCACCGTCGCTGGTGGCTATACAACCGATTCAAATACATGGACTCTAAATACATTGCCGGAGACTATAAGAATGACTTCGCAACTCTGCGTCTGTACACCCCTTCAGAGTGGGAAGGATTAGAACCTAATGCGGATATGACCATCACGTCGTATGCCGGGCAGTATGTCAACGTCCAGTACGGATCATATACAGTCGGCACTCGGTCACAGAAAAATGTACCGGTACATATTAAAGCTCCTGCCATCCAGTTCAACGATACTGAAACGATCATTTTTGGCGCCGGTCAGATCAGCAGCCTAGGGGATCTATCCTCTTTATATCCCGGTTCGGTCGACGTATCGAAGATGACCAAACTGGTGGAGCTGATTATCGGGTCCGGAGCAGAAGGCTATCGAAACACGAATATGGAAGTGCTCTCAGTTGGTGCAAACCACCTGCTCCGCAAGTTAGATATCCGCAACTGTCCGAACCTGAAACAAGCAATAGACCTTGCATTATGTTCCAACATTCGCGAGATATGGGCGGAAGGAACCGGAACATCCGCAGTTGTATTGCCTGAAGGCGGTAACTTGACGATGCTTCACCTGCCAGACACCATTACAAATTTAACGGTCCGGAATCAAACGGAACTGACTGATGCGGGATTGGTACTCGCAGGGGTACAGAATCTTTCGACAATCAGATGGGAGAATACGAACAAGGCTAATGTCCTGTCTGTCATTGACAGATGCTTGGCGCTTGATGAACCGAAACTAGTACGTATCCGGATAACAGAGCTTGACAGCTGGTCTGACACGCTTGATTCGCTGGTGGCGATTTCCGGATTAATGGGAATTGATGAAAACGGGAACAACATTCCTTCTCCCGTAATAACTGGAAAATTACATGTAAGGCAAGCTACCGAAAGGGCACTGGACATCGTCCACAAGAGTTTTCCTCAGCTGTCCGTTACTTATGACGAACTGTTCGTTCCTGACGGATACAGCATAACCATAACAGGCGATTCGACGGTATACGAGGGAAAGACGCTGCAGCTTACGGGAAAAAGCAGCAGCAGTAATTATCCTGAAATCATCTGGAGTATACCCGCCTATGGCGAATTGTTAGAGGATGCTATCAGCATTGATGATACAGGGCTGGTAACGGCAAAATTAGATCCGAGTAACGTCAGCTACAGTAAAACGTTTACTGTAAGATGCACATCCATTTACAATCCTCGTATCAGAACCGAGAAAACTATAACAGTTAAAGGTATCGCTATCACCGGACTGACTATCACCGGAAATAATATTATGAGTGTTAATGATATTCAACAGTTAGCGCTGGCCATTTCTCCCGAAGACGCAACAAAGGATCGCAGTGTTGTCTGGGAGTCAAGCGACATAACAGTTCTGACGGTTGATGCAGGAGGTTACGTGAAAGATGTTTATGACGGGGAGGAATATAAGTCAGCCGTCATTACCGCAAGGTTAAAGATTGACGGGAGTATCAGTAAAGAGTTTACTATTACAGCCAAGGATATAGTTATTATAACGGCTGCGGCCAATGCTCCGGTCATGAGTGTTGTTTACGAAAATGGATGGAGCAAGACAGATACCGAAATGTACGCCAGTGAAGCTATGAAAGTAGAGCACATATCTGGATATTTTAAGAACAATCAAAACTTACTTTCATTCGAAGAGTTCAAATACTTTACAAGCGTAACAAGCCTTAGCTCTGGTTTTTCCGGTTGCAGTGCCTTAGTTTCTATCGCCATACCAAAAAGTATAACTAAAATGGAAGATTTCTCTTTTAATGAATGTCGCAAACTAAAGACCGTATTCCTGCTTTCTCAAATCCCTCCGACAATATATAGTAACACATTTTATGGTACAAATTGTACCTTCATCGTCCCCAAAGGAAGCCTGGAGGCTTACCGTACAGCAACGAACTGGAGCTCATTAGCAAGTAGAATTAAAGAATCGGAGGAGTAAGACTATGAGAACAGATAAATTAAATAATAAGCACATTCTTGCGGACGAAGGAAAAGTACTCCGCAGGATTTCCGACGGTCAGCTGTTCGGAAATGAAATCTATCTCGGATACACCTACTACTTGTCAGGTGAAGAGCTTACGGAACCATTACTGGAACTTCCTGAACACTATGAGGAGATAAATGATCCTGTTGACGAAGAAGCCATCCTTATTGATGAAGATACTCCGCTGGAAGAAGAGCCTGAATATACTTTGTTCTCTGATAATGAAGGGCCGGAAGTTATCGAAATCACAGAAAGGGAAAAAGTCACCGTAGCTGATTTTCGCAGACTGGAAAAACAAGTCGAATTACTTATGCAAATGATAAGAGGAGCAGAATAATGGCAGGATTAATAAACACGGGTATATGGGGATTCATTTCCTCGGCTAAAGCGACAGGCAGGAAGATCTTGAACGCTGCCGGTGAAGAAATGGACGAATGGGTAAGCACATTCGTTTCCGGTGTCTCCGGCTGGATTGTGGATAGGTTAGGCAATGCAGAATTTAAATCCGTTTTTGTCCGTGACAAGTTTATCACGAATGAATTTGTATACAACCGTATCCGTGTGACAGAGGATGAAGAGATCATCTCAAGTAGCATGAAAATAGCCTCCAGCATAGACAATGGCGATGGGACATATACCGTTTTCCCTGATCTGCGTGAAGGTGATTATAATCCGCTTGCCGATGGTGACTTGGTAATGGGATACTATCATAATCCTGTAAACAGCGGTGTTATCTACTCAGTACAGAAATTCACCGCTATCACCGATCCGGAGAAGGGGGATCAGTCTATTTTACTTGAAGTTGAAGGGGATTCTGTCGCTTACCAACACATGATAATCGTGCGTGTGGGTAATACCTTTGACCAAGAACGGCAATCATTCATCCGCATCTCATCGAAAACGAATTGTCAGTACTTCTACGACGGGATTAATAGTTGGGCGGCTTATATAGATCCGGATCACGTAAAGTGCGTTCTTGGCCATGCCGATATCGGTCTGATTCCTGCCTGGGCGAAAGAAGCTGTAGGCGAGATAAGAAGATGGTTCGGACTTATCGCCGACGGAGTGATTATCCGAGGAACGTTCATTCTTCACAATGACAAGACAATTGAAGATGAGCTGAACGACCGTGAGGTTCAGATACGTGGTGACTTTCAGATTCGGGAGGATGGGATCACGGGAAAATGGGAAGAAGTCATCAAGTACGCGAAGGAAGCTTCTGATTCTGCTAGCTCTGCTGCCGGATCAGCTACCACCGCAGGTGAACATGTGACCAAAATCGAAGAACTTTCTTCTGAATTTAATGTCAATTACGAAAAGTTGTCTGCTGACTTTACCCATAAAGTCGAGACTGAAACGACGAATGCTCTGGGTGCTATCACTACAGCAACAGAAGAAGCAACCGGTACACTTCAGCTCACTGCAAGGGACTTTGTACTTGCATTCACTAATCTCGTAAATACTAAAACAGAAGAGGCAACCGGAGCGATATCCGAAGCGAAGAAATCCGCAGAATCATCCCTAAAAATGACTGCCGAACAGCTTGATCTTCAATTCAAGAAAACAGTAGAAGAAAAAACAGAAGAAGCGACCGGAGCGATCACTGATAAAAAAGAATCTGCTGAATCAGACATTCAGGCTTCAGCGGAAGAACTAACAGCTACTTTCAATAAGAATGCAGAGGAAAAGGTAAAGGAAGCCGACGGAGCTATCACGACATCTAAGAATGCCGCTAAATCAGAAGTAGAACTCACCGCTAAGAACTTGACCGCAACCTTCGAAGAGAATGTTCAGAAGAAAACGATATCAGCAAAAGGTGAGATTGACGTGACAACAGAAAGCTGCAAATCTGAGCTTAACTTGACTGCTGAAAGGTTGACTACCAAGTTCGAGGAAGCCGTTGCTGATGCCGAGGGAGATATCATTAAAGAAATCGGTACCCAGGTCACCCAAAACGCAAAAGAGTGGAAGGTTGAGGTTATGGGTACCGACAAGGACGGTAATCCCAACACGATTCTTGCTGCTATCAATGCCGATGAATCAGGAATCAAGATCGAAGGAGAACGTGTCCAGATTAGCGGCCAACTTTTAGTTGAAGCCATCATGACCACCGGTATAAACATAGACAACAAATTCATTGTATCGATAGAGAATGGGAAAGCAAAAGTTACAGTAAACGGTGAAATTAATGCTACAAGCGGAACATTCTCCGGATTCTTGAAAATACCATTTAAAACTTTTAAAGAAGGAGCTATCCCAAATGCTGCTACCGGAGAATATACCGTATCTGACTATTTCAATCTCGAAGCAAAAGGGGAAGATACAGCTACTCGTCTAACTCTCAATTTACCTACTGATGAAAAGTATATTGGTACGGTCCTTACCGTCTATGATAATCCTGTAAAAACAAGAATAGCCCCTATCGTCGAGATTATAGGAAAGATGTATCACCCTTTAAATGTCGATGTTTACGGACTAAAATTAGTAACAAAAATAGAAACAGGTAAAGGAGGAGTAATACAGTTTATCGGAGTTAGTCGCTACGATGGATGCGTATGGTATGTTATTACTGACAGTCTGGGAGAAAGTACCAGGACATAAATAATACATTATTAATCACTAAAAACAAAACTTATGAAAAAGGTATTTTATGAATCATGGATCGCAAAGTATCTGCTTGGATGCACTTCTATTAAAAGAAAAACCGCCTGCTCATCACGAGTTAGCGGCTGACAAACACAAACAAAACAAACATTAAGGGAAATATTCCCTTACAGAATTGGTGCAAAGGTAATATTAATAATTAAAAGAAAAAATCAAATGAACAACATCGACTCAATTATCATTCATTGTTCTGCCACTAAAGCTGGGCAAGATTTTAAAGCAAAAGACATCGATCGTATGCATCGTGCACGTGGATTCAGCCAAATCGGATATCATTTTGTGGTAGATTTAGACGGTACCATTGAAGAAGGTAGATCTCTCCAAATCGAGGGAGCACACTGCAACACAAAAGGATCATCCGATTTATCATACAATAAACACAGCATTGGAATTTGTTATATCGGAGGTCTTGATATGAGTGGGCAAGCAGCCGATACTCGTACCGATGCTCAAAAACAATCCATGCGTGATCTCGTAATGAGACTCAAACAGGAATATCCCATTGTTGAAGTTCTCGGCCATCGAGACACATCTCCGGATCTGAATGATAACGGGATTGTAGAGTCGAGCGAATGGATCAAAATGTGTCCCTGTTTTGATGCTGCCACAGAATTTGGATATTCTCCCACAGTCCTGATTCGTCCATAAATCTTTGAAATAAAGGAATCCAATAGTGAGGAAATAGAAAATAATGGGGGAATATAAAGCCCCCAGCCAGTTAGTAGTATCTCACCACGTACTAACAAAATGCGACACGCCGCACAGCTGGGGGCTAAAGACCTCTGCTGCGACGTATCGCATTTGTTTTTACGTGGTGAGGTCACAAAGATAGCTAAATAAAAAAGACAATGAACAAATACTATAAAATTTTGGGCAAAATACTTGATTCAGGGAAGGTACAAGCCAACAAAAAAGGTAATATCAAATATCTCCTGAATGAACAATTACATTTAACTCCTATAGACCTACTTGACATTTTTGAAGGTCACAATATTGCACGAAAAAAACTGAAGAACGAACTTCAGTTGTTCATGCAAGGAGAAAGAAGTGTAGAGAAGTACCGGAATGCCGGGATTAATTGGTGGGACTATTGTGGCTCTATCCTAGTGAATAGTTACCCAACTTATTTCGAGAAGCTTCCACCTCTCATCGACAAAATCAACAGAGAGAAAAGGAATAGCAAGAACTATGTACTATTCCTGGGTGCAACTGATGTAGAAAGCAACCAGGCACCATGCCTGAGCTTAGTGCAGTTTCAAATAGATGAAGGAGAATTAGTTCTCTCCGCTTACCAACGTAGTTCTGATGCCAGCCTCGGCTTACCTGCAGATATTTATCACTTATATTTAATGTCAAGACAGATAGATCTGCCATTAAAGTCAATAGCGCTCACGCTTGCAAATGTGCACATCTACGAGAACAACATTGAGAATACTCATAATCTAATCGCAGGAAATGAGAATGTGAAATTTGAGCTAAATGTATAGACATACCTTTAAAATCGTGCGGGCGCATCATTTTTGTACACATTCGTACAAAAATTGTACGTCCGTTATTTCCTAGTAATCAACAAGATAGGCATATTCCGTACAAAAGTACAATTTAAAAGGCAAAACTGTTGAAGCACTGTACTCCTTCTTGTTTACTCTCATTCAACACATGAGCATATACTAATGTCTCCTTAAGATCCGAATGCCCAAGGATCTCCTTCAAAGAAGCGATATCCTTAGTCTTACGCAAAAAAATGGTTGCAAAGGTATGCCTACCTACTTTATGCGTTATGTGCTTTTCTATACCGGCAATGACAGCAATCTCTTTTAGATACCGATTCATCGTCTGATCAGCGCACAGTTTCTCAAAGACAGGCCCTTTCTTCCTGGTACCAACAATGTTCTTTAATAGTTGTCTCAACGGTTCTGATACCGGGACCTGAATTGGCATCGGCTTTCTCTTCTTCAATTTCATCCGGAAATAAGTGAAAGTAGTATCAGTGAACTGCTCTAAAGTTAGTTCTTTGGCATCCCCTATATGCAAAGAACTAAAGCATAAGAACAAGAACAGTTCAAGGGTTTTGTGATATTTATATTCTAGATCTCCGGAAGTATATAACTCCATCAATGTTTGCAATTCGTGTTCATACAGATATTCTCCTGACGGAAGCCCTTTCTTTATTGCCCATTTTTTAAAAGGATTTTCATCCATATATCCCGCATTGAAAGCAGCCAGAACATACTTTTTGATTGTGGCCATGTTTTTATTCGCCGTGTTTTGGTTGTTCTCCAACTCATTCATTAAATGGAAGAAGTATTCGTCAAGCCACTCACTTGTTATATCATCAAAATAAAGGTTAGGATTATACTCCTTCAATTTCTTTATTACTGATAAATTAGTCTTGTAGGTAGAATCTTCAAGTTTTAGAGACTCCTTCCTCTGATAGTCCGTCACAAAGTCAAAGAAAGTGTTATAATCAGTCGGACGATGATATGCTTTAAGAAAAGAGTCCCTGGTAAGTTTCCTGTCACGGAGGCGATACTTTACAAAAACATTGTTTACTCTGGCTAGAATAGTTTCTATAATCAAGTTCTTATCTTTTGCCAACTTGTCTCCTGCCCCAACACATTTCTTCTTATCGTTCCAGTCTTTGATGTCAACTGAAACTTTCGTAGAAAAGTTCACCTTTTCACGATTAACATAAAAGGATAACCACACGACTCCATTATCCGGGTCGCTCCCATAGGTTCTTAGATATATTTTAATGGTTACCATGATCTACAATGGTTCCGTTTGCAGGTGAGAATTGATCTCCGGTCTACACCTGCACAGTTTGTCACACAAATGAAGAGGTAGCTAATTAACTGAATATCAATAAATAGCAAATGCCGGACACATTGCTGTATCCGGCATTTTGACCACTTCGAGGTTCCTGGCGGATTCGAACCGCCGTACACGGTTTTGCAGACCGCTGACTAAGCCACTCATCCAAGGAACCATTATTTCTCGTTTGCGGTTGCAAAGGTAGTACAAATTTTGAAACTACCAACTATCCGCAGCAATTTTTCTTTGTACTTTTTTTCTTTACACCGCACTCTTGACGTTTCTTCTCCATCATATCCTTTAAATCACAGCCACTTACGCAGCTATCACAAGGATTCTCACTTTCTCGCGTACGACGAAAAAAAAGATAAATTCCATATATTACACGGGCAATGCAGAGTACAATCAGTACTCCGACTACCCATTCCTGCCAATTATTCATACAAACATTCCTCCAATCTGATAAACTGAAAATGCCACCAGCCAGGCCAGCCCTGTGGTATAGCAAGCTGCAAAGAGCGCCCACTTCCAACTGCCGGACTCTTGCTTAATAGCCGCCAATGCCGCAATACAAGGGAAGTAAATCAGCACAAACAGCATATAACAGAACGCCACTAAAGGAGTTATCGGAATCCGTTCCGCCAGGCTAGCCTCATCGGCCTCCGGATCATCCACATACAAAACACCCAGCGTACTAACGACCAGCTCTTTTGCCCCTACTCCGGAAATCAAACCGATACCCAACTTCCAGTCAAAGCCCATCGGCTTTATCACCGGCTCTATAGCCCGTCCTAACTGACCGATATAAGAATTTTCCTGTTGTTCAGCTACTGTCTCATACGCCTCATGGTTCGGATAATATCCGAGGAACCAGATGATAATAGAAGCAATCATAATAATCCCTCCCATTTTTTTCAGATACTGCGCTCCCTTCTCCCATGTATGACGGAATATGGATTTTGCCGTCGGCATTCGATAAGGAGGAAGCTCCATCACAAAAGGAGTATCATCACCCTTTACCAAAAACTTGCTGAACAGACGCGCCAACAGCACAGCCAGAAAAATTCCGATCGCATAAATACTTAACAACACCAAACTCGCATTGTTCGGGAAAAAAGCCCCTACCAACAAAAGATAAATGGGCAGACGCGCGCTACAAGACATCAACGGGTTAATCAACATCGTAATCAAACGGCTTTTCCGGTTCTCAATAGTACGGGAAGCCATGATAGCAGGCACATTACAACCGAATCCCATAATCAACGGAATAAACGATTTTCCATGCAAGCCCATCTTATGCATAATTTTATCCATTATAAACGCTGCACGGGCCATATAACCGGAGTCTTCCATCAGCGAAATACAGAAATACAGAATCAGAATATTGGGCAGAAAGACGATAACACCACCTACACCGCCTACGATACCGTCAACCAGCATATCCTTCAACGGCCCCTCCGACATGTTATTGCGAATCAGGTCACCGATTTGCCCCACCAGCCATTCAATTCCCATCATCGGATATTCGCCGAGAACAAACGTCCCCTCAAACATCAGGTACATGAAAAGGAAAAAGATAGGATACCCCCAGATACGATGGGTAACGATAGCATCCAGCACCTTCGTCGTCTGCGCCTGCTCCAGATGATTGTCAGTAAATGTCTCTTTCAGCGCACCACTGATAAAACCGTATTTGGCATCCGTTATGGCGGATTCGCAATCCTCGTTCATCGTATCCTGAACGCGCTTGGCCATCTTGTCGCGGATACGGAAAATCTCTCCCGCATTGGGCAGCGTCCGCACAAAGCTCTCTATATCGGGATCGTTTTCCAGCAACTTGATAGACAGAAAGCGGGTAGAATATTTATGGCGGATAAATTCATTCTTGGATACTTCCTCTTTTACAGCGTCAATCGCTTTTTCCAGATCGGGACCATGATTGATATGGATATGACGGAATACACGCCCCGTTCTTTTATGTTCACGCACGTAATCCTCCAGATGTTCTTCCTCATGATTCTTCCGATCTTCCAGAGAATCATGCCATTCGGTCAGGTCTTTCAGAACTTCCGGATTCATATTTCCCTGCTTGTCAAAGAAATCAACCCCTTCATAAAGGTTGATTACTACATGAAACAAGGTATCCAGTCCACGATTCTTCTTGCTGACAGTAGGCACCATCGGCACTCCGAACAATTTACTCAACAAATGATAATCCAATGTATTACCGCTGGATTCCAGCTCATCGTAAATATTCAAAGCCACTACCATGCGGACATTCATGTCAATCAGTTGGGTAGTCAGATACAGATTTCGTTCCAGATTTGAAGAATCGACTACATTGATGATTACGTCCGGCGTTTCATCAACAATATGACGGCGGACATAAATTTCTTCCGGTGTATAAGCTGACAGTGAATACGTTCCCGGCAAATCGACAATACGGAAATGATAACCTTCGAAATCGAAATACCCTTCTTTGGCATCTACGGTCACACCGCTATAGTTTCCTACATGCTCATGAGCACCGGAAGCCAGATTGAAAAGAGAAGTCTTGCCTGAGTTCGGATTCCCGACCAAAGCAACGTTGATAGTACGGCGCTTACCTAACGCCAACCGTTTCATATCTTCTTCTTTTACAGAAACATCTTCGGGCAGACCTTCGTGATATACAGCTTTTTCGGCTTGTTTTTTTGCTTCTTCCTCGCTGACTACTTCAATCATTTCCGCTTCCTGGCGACGAAGAGATATTTCATAACCTAAGACTTTATATTTAATCGGGTCTTTCAGTGGAGCATTCAACAACACTTCAACAGTTTTACCTTTGATAAAACCCATCTCCACAATACGTTTACGAAAGCCTCCGTGTCCCAAGACCTTAACGATGACACCTTTTTCACCTGTTCCTAATTCGGATAAACGCATAACTATCTAAATTTTCGGCAAAGATAATTCATAACTTCCGAGCACGCAAATTATTTAGAATGTTTTTAAATAGCAGGATTTTCGTATACTGACGGTATCTAAATAAACCCATCAAAAGTCCAAGTCACAACAGGTAACTAATTCCCAGCCTACATCTATTGAATTTACATGCAACAATTAGTTCGTGCCACTATAGTGGTACGCAAGAAGTACTATAGTTCCCCTTACGTCCTACTATAGTGGCACGAAAGAGGAACTATAATAGGACGAATTAGAAATCGCTAAAGAAAAAAATAATTTATGGGAGTTTTTTCCTTAGTCAGTCCGATAAAAACAATTAGCATTCACTTGAGATACCTCAATAAACTATTATCTTTGCAGATATGATACAACAACGGGTTATACGATATATAGAGAAAGAGCATTTATTCTCGCCGAACGATAAACTTCTGATTGCCCTGAGTGGCGGAGCCGACTCGGTGGCCTTGCTACGTGTACTCCACACAGCAGGTTATCAATGCGAAGCTGCCCACTGCAATTTCCATTTACGCGGTGAAGAATCAAACCGTGACGAACGGTTTGTCCGGCAACTTTGCCAAAAATACGGCATCCGCCTGCATACCATCGACTTCAACACGACTCAGTACGCAACAGAAAAACGGATCTCGATAGAAATGGCAGCCAGGGAACTCCGCTATAACTGGTTCGAAAAGATAAAAGAAGAGTGCGGAGCCCATGTAATCGCCGTAGCTCACCACCAGGACGACAGTGTAGAAACGATGCTGCTCAACCTCATTCGGGGTACAGGCATTACCGGTTTATTAGGAATCCGCCCCCGAAACGGAGCAATCGTACGTCCGTTGCTCTGCATCAACCGGGAAGAAATCATCCGCTACCTGCAACAGATCGGACAAGACTTCGTAACAGACAGCACCAATCTGGAAGACGAATATACCCGCAATAAAATCCGCCTCAACCTGCTCCCACTGATGCAGGAAATAAATCCGTCGGTCAAAAACAGTCTGATAGAAACAAGCAATCACCTGAATGATGTAGCTACTATATATAATAAGGTAATAGACGAAGCCAAAACACGGATTATCACTCCGGAAGGTATCCGAATCGATGCTCTACTGGACGAACCCGCTCCCGATGCTTTCTTGTTTGAAACATTGCATCCACTGGGATTCAATTCGGCACAAATCAAAGATATAGCCAATTCGCTTCACGGACAATCAGGGAAACAATTCGTCAGCAAAGAATGGCGAGTCATTAAAGACCGGAATTTGCTGCTACTGGAAACCATCCAGCCGGAAGACGGCCCTGCCCTTCCCTATCAATTAATAAAAGAGGAAAGAGAATTCACACCCGATTTCCGGATTCCACGGGAAAAAGAAACCGCCTGTTTCGATGCAGACAAATTAAATGAGGAAATTCACTGCCGCAAATGGCAAGCGGGAGATACATTCATCCCCTTCGGCATGACGGGCAAGAAAAAAATAAGCGATTATCTGACCGACCGCAAATTCTCCATCAGCCAAAAAGAACGCCAATGGGTTCTCTGCTGCGGTGAACGCATTGCATGGCTGATAGGCGAACGGACAGATAACCGCTTCCGGATAGACGAAACGACTAAACGAGTGATTATCTACAAGATAGTCTGAGGCAATTTCTGTTTCTTGAAACACTCGGACAGCAAAGAAGCGAAAGGAGTATCATATTTCCTTGCCTTGTTTGCACATGCTTTCACACAGGCGCAGCATTTGATGCATTTTTCAGCATTCGTGTTCAGTTCATCCCCTTTGGTGATCGCTCCTGCCGGACAACGAGCCGCACAGATACCACAATGAGTACACAAGCTCTCATCTTCTATCCAAGGGGTACGGGGAAGCGGAGTACCACTTTTGCGCAGCTTGATTACCTTCCTCAAAAAGCGGAATAAGGGGAAAAACGGCTGACTGGGGCGTTTAATGGCACGCACATCCACCTGGTAAAGAGTATCGGGTCCGTCAGCTGCCTGAATTTTCTCCATTATCTTTTTTCCGAAATCTTCCGCATAATCCAAATCAGATTCATTCGGACGACCGTCTGCGATGGGACATTTGTCAGTGCTATATGAATGTTCACCTATGAAGGTTGCTCCGGCAATCACCTTCAATCCGTGAGGGATGGCAAAAGCGTCCAGTTCCATCAACGCCTTCTCGTAGGCACGGTTTCCGTAAACCACGACCAATACGGCAGGAGTATCCAGACCGCGAATACTTTCCAGACGTTCCATAGCCAAAGGAGCCACATGACCTCCATATACAGGCACTACGATAACAGCTAATGCAGACGTAGGAATAACGGTTTCCTCGACAGTCTGCAATGTGAGATTCATCGAAACGACATTTTTTATACCGGTTCCGTGAACAATTGCTTCGGCTACTTGTTTTGATGTGTGTGTAGGCGAAAAATAAATTAAACGAGCTTCATTTACTGTCATACTATTTTCTTTTATACAGCAAAGATACGTTTTTACGCTGAAAAAAGTGTTTGATTGTTCATGAAACCAAAAATATTTATTATCTTTGCCCCGTTGAAACATTCTACGATTCAACACATACATCCCTAATTCATAATTAAAAACAAAACATATGCTCGCATATCTGCGGTTATTACGCTGTAGTAATGCTGTCCATATTTCATCAAGACAGAAATTTTAATAACTTACCATACTATATGTATAACATTATCCAATTGAACGACAAAAATCTGTCGGAACTTCAAGTTATTGCCAAAGAGCTAGGCATCAAAAAAGCAGACTCATTTAAGAAAGAAGAACTTGTATACAAGATTCTTGATGAGCAAGCCATAGCCGGAGCCACTAAGAAAGTTGCCGCAGAGAAATTAAAAGAAGAACGCAAAGGAGATAAAAACAAGCGTTCGCGCACAGCCGCACCTAAAAAAGAAGAGAAAGTAGCACCTGCAGCCAAAAATGCGGAAGTTACTAAAAATAAAGAAAATGCTCCTGCAGCCAAACCTCAGCAACAGCCTAAAGAAGAGGCTGCCAACAAAGCCAAAGAAGCTCCCGTTGCTGAACCGAAGGCAGAGAAAGCTGCTCCTAAGCGCAAAGTAGGCCGTCCCCGCAAAGACGCCAATATCGCTGAAAAAGCAGAAAACAAGGAGGTGGAAAACGCAAAACCGATAGTGAAACCAACAGAAGAAAAAGCTGTTGCGGAAAAAACGGTAGTTGCACCGGCGGCTGAAAAAGCAACTCCGACACAGGAGACAGAAAAGAAAGTAAAAGAAAACAAACCTGCCGTTGCAGAAAAACCGGTAATAGCCAAACCGCAAAAGAAATCGGCACCGGTGATCGACGAAGAAAGTACCATCTTATCCAGCGAAGACGATGATGACTTTATCCCAATCGAAGACCTGCCTTCTGAAAAAATAGAGCTTCCGACCGAACTCTTCGGCAAATTCGAAGCGACCAAGGCAGAAACAGCACAAGCCGCCCCCGAGCAAGCTCCACAACCACAGCAACAACAGCATTCACAACCGCAACAACGCCAGCGCATTGTCCGCCCGCGCGACAACAACAATAACAACGCCGGCAATAACAATGCAAATGCTAACAACAATAATAATTTCCAGCGTAATAATAACAACAACCAGCGTCCTCTGATGCAACAACGTCCTGCACAACAGCAGAACAACGCTGCCGAGAACCTTCCGGCTGTACAACAACAGCCGGAACGCAAAGTGATCGAGCGTGAAAAGCCTTATGAATTCGATGATATCCTCAGCGGAGTAGGCGTACTGGAAATCATGCAGGACGGATACGGATTCCTCCGTTCTTCCGATTACAATTATCTTTCTTCTCCGGACGATATTTATGTATCACAGTCACAAATTAAGTTATTTGGTCTTAAGACCGGTGACGTGGTAGAAGGCATCATCCGTCCGCCAAAGGAAGGAGAAAAATATTTCCCGTTAGTAAAGGTGTCAAAGATCAACGGACGTGACGCAGCTTTCGTTCGCGACCGTGTTCCTTTCGAACACTTGACTCCGCTCTTCCCGGACGAGAAATTCAGACTCTGCAAAGGCGGTTATTCAGACTCCATGTCTGCCCGGGTTGTAGACCTTTTCGCTCCTATCGGTAAGGGACAGCGTGCACTGATCGTAGCACAGCCGAAGACAGGTAAGACCATCTTGATGAAAGATATCGCCAACGCCATCGCAGCCAATCATCCGGAAGTATATATGATTATGCTGCTGATCGACGAACGTCCGGAGGAAGTAACCGACATGGCACGCAGCGTCAACGCAGAAGTAATCGCTTCTACTTTTGACGAACCGGCAGAACGCCACGTAAAAATCGCAGGTATCGTACTCGAGAAAGCAAAAAGACTGGTAGAATGCGGACACGACGTAGTGATCTTCCTTGACTCTATCACTCGTCTGGCACGTGCTTACAATACTGTATCTCCCGCATCCGGTAAAGTACTTTCCGGTGGTGTGGACGCCAATGCACTTCACAAGCCCAAACGCTTCTTCGGTGCTGCCCGTAACATCGAAAACGGCGGTTCGCTGACTATCATCGCTACCGCACTGATCGACACCGGTTCCAAAATGGACGAAGTTATCTTCGAAGAATTCAAAGGTACAGGTAACATGGAGTTGCAGCTTGACCGCAACCTGTCCAACAAGCGTATCTTCCCTGCTGTCAACATCACCGCATCCAGTACTCGTCGCGACGATCTGCTGCTTGACAAGACAACACTCGACCGCATGTGGATATTACGCAAATACCTTGCAGATATGAATCCTATCGAAGCAATGGATTTCGTAAAAGACCGTCTGGAAAAAACAAGAGACAACGACGAATTCCTGATGAGCATGAATAGCTGATCAAGAATAAACGATCATAAATAAGGAACGGTGAATATACTGGACGATGAATAATCGCAGTTTATTCACCGTTCTTTTTATGATTTCCATTAATTCTTTTCATTTATTATTCATCGCGGTCTTCGCTGTTCCTCATGAATCGTTCATCGCATATTTCATTTTTGTACAAATTACTTTCATTTACGTCCAAAACCACTCCCCCGCCCTTTTTTGCTTTTTGTTTTTTCCTACTTTTGCTACCCAATCAATTACTTAATTCTAGCCAAGAATGAAAACAATTTATCCATTCATGGGATTAGCCCTTTGTGGCGCAGCAGCCCAGGCACAAGAAAAGCCGAACTTCCTGATTATCCAGTGCGACCATCTCACACAACGTGTCGTAGGCGCTTACGGACAGACACAAGGCTGCACACTTCCCATTGACGAAGTAGCATCAAGAGGAGTTATCTTCTCTAACGCTTATGTAGGCTGCCCCCTCAGCCAACCTTCACGCGCAGCATTATGGAGCGGCATGATGCCTCACCAGACCAATGTACGTTCAAACTCCAGCGAACCCGTCAACACCCGCCTGCCGGAAAACGTGCCGACACTGGGTAGTCTCTTCTCCGAAAGCGGTTATGAGGCCGTACACTTCGGCAAGACTCACGACATGGGCTCACTGAGAGGCTTCAAACATAAAGAACCGGTAGCCAAGCCATTCACCGATCCCGAATTTCCGGTCAACAATGACAGTTTCCTGGATGTAGGAACCTGCGAGGATGCCGTTGCCTACCTCAGCAATCCTCCGAAAGAACCTTTTATTTGCATTGCAGATTTTCAGAACCCGCATAATATCTGCGGATTCATCGGCGAAAACGCAGGAGTACACACCGACCGGCCGATCAGCGGACCACTGCCCGAATTGCCGGACAACTTTGACGTGGAAGACTGGAGCAATATTCCGACTCCCGTACAATATATCTGTTGCAGTCACCGCCGCATGACACAGGCTGCCCATTGGAACGAAGAAAACTATCGTCACTACATCGCCGCCTTCCAGCATTACACCAAGATGGTGTCCAAGCAAGTAGACAGCGTACTGAAAGCCCTCTACTCCACCCCTGCCGGAAGAAACACGATTGTCGTAATTATGGCGGACCACGGCGACGGCATGGCATCCCACCGCATGGTGACCAAGCATATCAGCTTCTATGATGAAATGACCAACGTTCCGTTTATCTTTGCCGGTCCCGGCATCAAGCAGCAGAAGAAACCCGTAGACCACCTGCTGACACAGCCGACCTTAGACCTCCTGCCCACCCTTTGCGACCTGGCAGGCATCGCCGTTCCGGCAGAAAAAGCCGGCATCAGCCTTGCACCGACTCTAAGGGGAGAGAAACAAAAGAAAAGCCACCCTTACGTTGTCTCCGAATGGCACAGCGAATATGAGTACGTTACCACTCCCGGACGCATGGTGCGCGGACCGAGATATAAATACACCCATTATCTGGAAGGCAACGGAGAAGAACTGTACGATATGAAAAAAGATCCGGGTGAAAGAAAAAATCTTGCCAAAGACCCTAAATACTCCAAAATACTCGCCGAGCATCGTGCTTTGCTGGACGATTACATCACACGTTCCAAAGATGATTACCGCAGTTTGAAGGTAGATGCCGATCCCCGGTGCAGAAATCATACTCCCGGCTACCCCAGCCACGAAGGTCCTGGGGCACGGGAGATCCTCAAAAGAAAATAATTCTATAAAAAAGAGTGAAGATTGCTTGCCAGTCTTCGCTCTTTTTATTTCTTTTGCACATCACCATACGAGCAAACAAAATAGTGAATAGTAATTTACAGCATATAATAGCACTCATTGCAGCCATATTCATATCGGCGGCTCTCCATGCAACAAACCTGAACAAAGAACGACTTACCTTACTCCAGCCACTTGTCGAGCATGATCTTTCTTTCAATACAAATATCGATATTACAACGGACAGCATCATCTTATGGGAAAAGCTCTTAAGCCCCGAACTTGAAAAGCAGCAAGAATATCATATTCTGTTTCCATTGAAAATGATGGCAGTTCAGGCATTAATTACAGAAGGAAATATCAGTCTGGCAGTCAACAACGCCAACTCAATGTATCAGCAAGCCAAAGCTATAGATTATCCTTTCGGAACGGCACTGGCATTGCGTGCCCTTGCAGACACCTACCAAAGTTCGGGAAATCCCCAGTCTGCTATAGAGTCTTATGAGGAATCCTTGAAAATAATGCAAAAAATTCCGGCAAGTATTCCATATCTTAAGACAAGCATGTTTCATTTGATCCTGAGCAAACTCAAATACAGGCAAATGACAGATATCGAAAAAGATTTTGCCTATCTGGAGTCTCTTTACCATAAAGAATCAGGTTTGCCCGATGACTTCTATCTGCCTTGCAGCTATGCCTATTATTATATACAGACAAACAACCTTCCAAAAGCACTGGAGTATCTGAAACAGCTGGACTCCATCTACGAAAAATATCCGTATCCCTACTATTCTTCAATCAGCAACTATATGTATGCCGGCTATCATATTGAGTCAAAAGAATATGATAAAGCGCTGAAAGAATATGAAGAATTACTCACCATAACAAAGAAAACGGCTTTATTCAGACATGTTCAGTTATTACAGGAACGCGCCAAAGTCCTGGTACTTATGAATCAGAAACAAGAGGCGTGCAAGATTTATGAGGAGATTAATCATCTCAAAGATTCATTGGACGCCCAAAGTTATCTCAGCCAGATAAACGAACTGCATACCCTGTATCAGATAGATAAAAGCGAACTTAATTATATCAACATACAAAAAAATCTCTATTATTGGAGTCTGTCTGTGATCTTAGTGATCGTAGTACTGATCATCATTGCCATTTTCCGCATCAAGCGCACCAACAATCGTCTTCTGCAATCACAACAGGAACAGGAAAAAGCCAAGAAACAAGCAGAAAAGTCTATCCACACCAAAAGCCTTTTTCTCTCCAATATGAGCCATGAGATTCGTACTCCGCTCAATGCTTTATCTGGTTTTTCAGCTATTCTGACAGAAGAATCCATCGACAACGAAACGAAACAACAGTGCAACGATATCATCCAGCAGAACTCAGAACTGCTGCTCAAACTGATTAATGATGTAATTGACTTATCCAGCCTTGAAATTGGAAAAATGCAATTCAAATTCAACGAGTGTGATATTGTAGCGCTATGCAGAAATGTCATCGACATGGTAGAGAAAATAAAGCAGACTCAAGCGGAAGTACGGTTTTCCACCTCTCTCAGTTCACTGAAGCTGACCACGGACAGTGCCCGCCTGCAACAAGTACTGATCAATCTGCTTATCAACGCCACAAAGTTTACTGCACAAGGCACTATCACCCTGGAACTGGTGAAACAAACGGAAGATACGGCCCTTTTCTCCGTTAGTGATACCGGTTGCGGAATCTCCAAGGAGAACCAGAACAAGATATTCAACCGCTTCGAAAAGCTCGATGAAAACGCACAAGGCACAGGACTCGGATTATCTATCTGCCAGCTTATCATTGAGCAACTGGGAGGCAAAATATGGATCGACCCGGACTATGACAAAGGAGCACGTTTTCTGTTCACACACCCGATTCGCCATGCGCAGATAAAAAAGGAGGAAGCACGATGAAACGACTGATATTACTGATCATCACCTGCTATGGCCTGCTGTTGGGCTATGCAAACACCGATACTGCCTCAGACAGTCTGCTGCAAATGTTGCAGACACTGCCGCATGATACCACACGCCTCTCTACACTGAATGCAATCATAAAAATAGAGCAAAACAACTACAAATGTATCCAATATTCGGACACGTTGATGCTAGAGGCATTAAAACTAAAGAATGATAAGTACGCCAGTCTGGCCGCCTACTATCATCTTTTGTATTATTACAACCGTTGCGAACAGGACAGTGTAGCCAAATGGATAGTCAAGATGGAACCGCTTGTACAAAAATCCGGTTTATGGGACTATTTCTTCGACGCCCGACGCTTTCAGATTGACCTATACACCTTTACCGAACAATATGAGCTTGCCATCAGCGAAGCAAACAAGATGAAACAGAAAGCCCTTGATATCGACAACAACCGTGGAATGGTAGCCGCTTATCAATGCCTGTCCAACGCATACATCGGCAGCCAGCGCTGGGACGAAGGACTCAAAGCGCTGGAAGAAGCCTACAGGTTGCTTCCAAAGAATGGCAATGCGGTAGTCCGTATCTCCGTCTTGTCACAGCTCATATCCGTTACCAAAGAAATGAAAGACAATAACAGGCAACTGAAATACCTGCAAGAACTGGAAAATGTACTCTGCAAATTCATCATTGACAACCCATCTTTAAAAGACGGATTTGCCGACGTATTCATTTTCAATGAGATTTTCTACGCGCATTATTATCTGAATACCGATCAGCCCCAACTCGCTTATTCACATATAGAAAAGTCTAAAAAGTATCTGACTGAAAACACCTATTTCATGTATAAGGTGCTCTACTACGACATCTATGCGAAATACTATCAGAGTATCAAACAATATCAGCAGGCATCAGCCTACATCGACACGACATTAACTATGCTCAAGAAAGATTTCACCAGCGACTATGCCGAACAATTGCTGAAACAGGCTAAAATATGGGTGGAAGCCGGAGATAATAACAGAGCGACAACTCTCTACCAACAGGCACTGGCCATCAAGGACTCGGCTGCCATGGCACTCTCCAACACCCAAATGGAGCAAATCAAAAAAAGCTATAATCTGGACAAGATAGAACTGGAACAACAAAAGCAGACCAACCAAATACGTCTGATCAGCCTGATCGTAATCAGTGCCATTCTGATCGTATTATTTATTTCCCTATTCCGGCTCTCCAAAATACGCAAAGCCCTGAAATATTCCGAGAGCGAAATACGCAAAGCAGCGGAAACGGTACGGGTAACCAACGAAATAAAAAATCGCTTCCTGTCAAACATGAGTTATAACATCCGGACCCCGCTCAACAACGTGGTAGGTTTCTCGCAACTCATAGCCAGCGAACCGAATATAGATGAAAAAACAAGAGAAGAATACTCGGCGATCATCCACCAAAGCTCAGAAAGATTAATGAGACTGGTCAATGATGTACTCGACCTGTCTCGTCTAGAAGCCAAAATGATGAAGTTCCAGATACAAGACTATGATGCTGTCTCACTTTGCAACGAAGTATGCTACATGGCACGCATGAATAATGAAAAGACAGGCATTCAAGTCCGCTTCACTCCGGAAGTCGAGTCACTGTCCCTTCGCACAGATACCACCCGATTGGGATACGCTCTGCTCAGTACCCTGACCTATCCGCATGAACATGAAACAGAGGGACAACAGGAGGAACGGATTATCCGCTTTACATTAAGCCGGAAAGGCGAAATGCTTTATTTCCGCATTCTCAACTCTCCATTGGCGGACGAGGCTTTCACCTCACAGGAGACCGGCATCAGGCATGAGATCAACCAGTTATTGCTGGCTTACTTCGGAGGAAGCTATCAGGTAAACGCCCGGGGAACGGAAGGCCCGGAAATTGTTTTCACCTATCCCATTGCTTCAGAATCGGAATAAAGCGCTATCTTTGCAAACTGTAAACTTAAACGCTTAATTATGTATACCAACAAACAGATTTGGAGTGTCAGTTACCCGATACTACTCAGCTTGCTGGCGCAAAATGTCATCAATGTCACCGATACCGCATTCTTAGGGCACGTTAGTGAAGTGGCCCTGGGAGCTTCGGCTATGGGTGGACTATTTTATATATGTATATTCACCATCGCTTTCGGATTCAGCACAGGATCACAAATTGTCATTGCACGACGCAATGGAGAAGGACGCTACAGTGATGTAGGTCCCGTAATGATTCAGGGGATTATGTTCCTCCTGTTGATAGCTATATTGATGTTCGGCTTCACCAAAGCGTTCGGAGGAAATATCATGCGGTTGCTGGTTTCTTCCGAATCCATCTACGAAGGCACTATGGAGTTTCTGGACTGGCGTATTTACGGGTTCTTCTTCTCGTTTGTCAATGTCATGTTCCGTGCCCTGTACATCGGCATCACACGTACCAAGGTCTTGACCATCAATGCTGTTGTCATGGCATTAACCAACGTCATATTGGACTATGCACTGATTTTCGGTAAATTCGGTCTGCCGGAAATGGGAATCAAGGGAGCTGCCATCGCTTCTGTACTGGCGGAAGCCTCTTCCATTCTCTTCTTCCTGATCTATACATATATCAGTGTTGATTTGAAAAAGTATGGTCTGAATCGTCTGCGCTCGTTCGATCCGGCATTGCTGATGCGTATTCTCAGCATTTCTTGCTTCACGATGCTTCAATATTTCTTATCGATGGCGACCTGGTTCGTGTTCTTTGTTGCCGTAGAACGGTTGGGACAACGGGAACTGGCCATTGCCAACATTGTCCGTAGTATCTACGTCGTACTGCTGATTCCGGTGAATGCACTGGCAACAACGACCAACAGCCTTGTCAGCAATGCCATCGGCGCAGGAGGTATCCAATACGTCATGCCGCTTATCAATAAAATAGCCCGATTCTCGTTCTTCATCATGCTGGGACTGGTGGGATTGTCGGTTTTGTTTCCTCAGTTCCTCCTCTCCGTATATACCAGCGAAGCAGCGTTAATCACCGAGTCCGTGCCTTCGGTATACGTTATCTGCTGCGCCATGCTCATTGCATCAGTAGCCAATGTCGTATTCAACGGCATCTCCGGAACAGGAAATACGCAGGCAGCCCTGTTGCTCGAAACCATCACGATTGCCATTTACGGTTCCTACATCGTTTTCGTCGGAATGTGGCTCAAAGCACCGATTGAAATCTGCTTTACGATTGAGATTCTGTACTATACCTTGCTGTTGATAACAAGCTATATTTACCTCAAAAAAGCAAAATGGCAGAATAAAAAGATATAAATACAAGAGATTTTTGTACATTTGCAGGCTCAAATAATTAATTCGTAATTAAACAACTATGTTCGATAATTTAAGTGAAAGACTAGAACGGTCATTCAAGATTCTGAAAGGTGAAGGCAAAATCACCGAAATTAACGTGGCGGAGACGCTGAAAGATGTACGTAAGGCATTGCTTGATGCCGACGTTAACTACAAGGTTGCAAAAACTTTCACTGACACGGTGAAGGAAAAAGCCATCGGTCAGAATGTACTTACGGCTGTGAAGCCAAGCCAGTTGATGGTGAAGATTGTGCACGACGAACTAACCCAGTTGATGGGTGGCGAGACGGTAGAAATCAACCTCGAATCCCGTCCGGCAGTAATCCTGATGTCAGGTCTGCAAGGTTCGGGTAAGACTACTTTCTCCGGTAAGTTGGCACGCATGCTGAAAACAAAGAAGAATCGCAAACCATTACTGGTAGCTTGTGACGTTTACCGTCCGGCAGCTATCGAACAGTTGCGTGTATTGGCAGAACAAATTGAAGTGCCGATGTACTCAGAACTGGACAGCAAAAATCCGGTAGAGATTGCACAACACGCCATTCAGGAAGCTAAAGCCAAAGGATATGACCTCGTAATCGTCGATACAGCCGGACGTCTGGCCGTAGACGAACAGATGATGAACGAGATCACCGCTATCAAGGAAGCAATCAATCCGGACGAAATTCTGTTCGTGGTAGACTCCATGACAGGACAGGATGCCGTCAATACAGCCAAAGAATTTAACGAACGCCTGGACTTCAACGGTGTGGTACTGACCAAACTGGATGGTGACACCCGTGGTGGTGCGGCCCTTTCTATCCGTTCGGTAGTCAACAAGCCGATTAAATTTGTGGGTACAGGTGAAAAGCTGGATGCTATCGACCAGTTCCACCCGGCACGTATGGCAGACCGTATCCTCGGTATGGGTGACATCGTTTCACTGGTAGAACGTGCTCAGGAACAGTATGACGAAGAAGAGGCCAAACGTCTGCAAAAGAAGATTGCCAAGAATCAGTTCGACTTCAACGACTTCCTCAGCCAGATTGCCCAGATCAAGAAGATGGGTAATCTGAAAGAACTTGCATCCATGATCCCGGGCGTAGGCAAAGCTATCAAAGATATCGATATCGACGACAATGCTTTCAAAAGTATCGAAGCAATCATCTATTCCATGACTCCGGCAGAACGTTCCAATCCGGAAATATTGAATGGCTCACGCCGTACACGTATCGCTAAAGGTAGCGGAACAACTATTCAGGAAGTAAACCGTTTGCTGAAACAGTTCGACCAAACTCGCAAAATGATGAAGATGGTAACCAGCAGCAAAATGGGCAAGATGATGCCGAAAATGAAAAAATAAAAAGAATTTTATTCTGTTTCAGATAGAAGGAGGAGGCTTAGGCTTCCTCCTTTATTTTTGGTATTACAGATTTCACTTTCCTATATCAATCAGCTTTTTACCTGGCAACTTCAACTTTTCAAGTTTTCACTTTTCACAGGCTCTTGTAGTGATTACTCCCGCCATGATAAACCCAATATAAAACACTGCGTTTTACAAGGTATAAAGCTATGCTTTAGGGAGTGAAAAGCGCAGCTTTATACCTTGTAAAGCGCAGCTTTAGCTTCCATATCCCCGCTCCTTTCGCCAACAACTACACTGAAAGATTATCCTAAAACCATATTAATATCACTATTTACTTGTAATGATTACAATTTTACAAAGGTTTTATATGAATATTCATTTTTATTTCTTTACTTTGCAAAAGATAACAAAACAGAAGCACGAATATGTACTATGTATATGTAGCAGGTTACATTTTATTAGCAGCAGCCATGCAGCTGTTCACAGGAAACTTTCCTGTTTCTTTTCTCGCCTTTCCGCTGAATATCATCTTTGCGGCGATCTGGCTTTTCCTGTTATGGATACTATATAAAGAATATAATAATCTAAGAATCACCCGTTTTCTCGGTTCATCCAAAGCCAGTGTTTTATCTATCAGTCTGTTTATCGGTGGTTGCCTGATCATAGGACTTTTCCCCCAGCTATCTGAACCGGAAGCCGAAATGCGCAATGGAATATCAGCCTCATTGGGATGTTACAATTTCATGACTTCATGGATATTCATTTCTATACTCTTATTATTATTAAGCAATCTGGCGATGATCACCATCCACGCCTGTCGGCATCGCAAACAAGCACGCTGGCGCTTTATTCTGAATCATGCAGGTTTATGGCTGGCTCTGTTTGCCGGATTTCTAGGTAGCAGTGACACACGGACACTACGCGTACCTTTATATAAAGGTGAACCAACGCATGAGGCATTCGACATGAATGGTGCATCTTACTATTTAAATTATGATATGGAACTCAATTCGTTCGCTGTAGATTATTACCCGAACGGACGTCCTTCCCGCTTTTCCGCCAATGTACGTTTGGGGAATGAGAACGTTCTGCTGGAAGTAAACCATCCCTATTCCTACCGACTGGGGGAAGACGTCTACCTCACCGGATACGACATAACAAAAGGCAACGAAAGCAACTACTGCATTCTACAGGTCGTAAAACAACCCTGGAAATATGTGATGGTAGCGGGTATTCTGATGATGCTTGCAGGAGCAGTTCTTTTATTTATAAACGGAGCTAAAGCGTATGATAAACTGGGATAACTTCTATGTATTTGCAGCAGTATCCATCTGCTTATGGTTGGCAGGAGCTGTATTTGCCCTTCGTTCATCATCGAAGAATAAGGTGGCAATCGGTTTTACTTCCGGCGGCATTATTATATTGGGAATATTTATTGCCGGATTATGGATATTCCTCCAGCGCCCTCCATTACGCACTATGGGAGAAACCCGATTGTGGTATTCATTCTTTATGGGAATAGCAGGATTGCTAACCTATATCAGATGGAAGTATCGCTGGATTCTCTCTTTCTCGACGTTACTTTCCACAGTTTTTGTGATCATTAATTTGATGAAGCCCGAGATACACGATCAGTCATTGATGCCTGCGCTGCAAAGTGTATGGTTTATCCCGCATGTGACCGTATATATGTTCTCTTACTCCGTTCTGGGATGTGCTTTCATCATCGCCCTGACCGGACTGTTCCGTCATAAAGAAGAATACCTGCATACAGCAGACAATCTGGTCTACGCAGGTGTCGCCTTTCTTTCCATCGGTATGCTACTCGGTTCTCTCTGGGCAAAGGAGGCTTGGGGAAACTACTGGAGCTGGGACCCTAAAGAAACTTGGGCAGCCATCACCTGGATGGGATATTTGCTCTACATTCACCTCCGCCTGTTCAGAAGAACCGGACGGAAAACACTCTACGTCCTGCTCATAGTCTCCTTCCTTGCTTTACAAATGTGCTGGTATGGAGTCAACTACCTGCCGGCGGCCCAACAAAGCGTACATTTATATAATCGTAATAACTAACCTCAAAAAACAAATGTGAAATGAAGAGAAGTACAAAACTAATCGTAGCATTTTTGGTAGTCGTGGCGGCATTGGCAGTCACTTACCGACTGATGCACCGGGTGCCTTCTGCCGATTTGGAAGCAAACGTACAGATGCAACAGATTATTACGGATGCAGGATGCCTGAGATGCCATACCTCAACACCGGAACTACCGTTCTATGCAAATATGCCTGTCGCCGGAAAAATTGTAATGGAAGACGTGAGCAAAGCCTATCGCGCTTTCGACATGACTCAGATGGAGAAAGACATGAAGGAAGGGCGCCCTCTCAATCCGGTTGACCTGGCTAAAGTAGAAAAAGTAATCCTCGACGGAAAGATGCCGCAGGCAAAGTATTACCTTGTACATTGGGGAGCTTCTTTCAACGATGCAAAGAAAGAGGTAGCACTGAGCTGGGTAAAAAATCACCGCATGGGACTGTATACCGATGTAGCGGTAGCACCTGATTTCATTAACGAACCGATTCGTCCTATTGCCGACTCGATCTCAGTCGATGTACGCAAAGTGGTCTTAGGAAATCTGTTGTATCACGACACCCGCTTATCGGCAGACAACACCGTTTCATGTGCCAGCTGTCATGGCCTGGATACCGGTGGCGTTGACAACAAGCAGTATTCTGAAGGAGTAGGCGGTCAGTTGGGCGGTGTCAATGCCCCGACCGTATACAATGCTGCCTATAACTTTGTTCAATTCTGGGACGGACGTGCCGGAACTCTGGCAGAACAAGCTGCCGGCCCTCCATTGAATCCGGTAGAAATGGCTTGCGAGTCATTCGATCAGATCATCAGCAAACTGGCAGAAGACAAGAATTTCGTAGTAGCATTCAACGAAGTATATCCCGACGGATTGAGCGAAAAGAATATCACAAATGCTATTCAGGAGTTCGAAAAGACATTGCTGACTCCTAATTCACGCTTCGACCGTTATCTGAAAGGACAGAAAGATGCCATCACCGCAGATGAAATCGCCGGATACGACCTTTTCAAGAAATATGATTGTGCGACTTGTCATGTGGGAGAAATCCTCGGCGGACAATCTTATGAACTGATCGGTGTACAGCATGATTATTTCGCAGACCGTCAGGCAGAAATGACTGAAGAAGACAACGGACGATTCAAGCAGACAAAAGCAGAGCGTGACCGCCACCGCTTCAAAGTGCCGGGATTGAGAAATATCGAACTGACCGCTCCTTATTTCCACGACGGCAGCATGGCTACTATGGATGATGCGGTTCGCGCCATGGCCAAATATCAGTTAGGCATCGACCTGCCACAACCGGAAGTAGATAAGATTGTCGCCTTCCTCCGTACACTGACCGGAGAGTATAAAGGCAAATTACTGACGAATAAGAACATGATCTGACAAGACCAAACAGAGGCTCCATTTCACCCGAACAGAGCCTCTGATTGATGTAAACAGAGCCTCCGTTTCACCTAAACAGAGGCTCTGTTTTTCTTGCCTGAAAATCAGAGCTTTCCCTTGTACTTTTTACCTTCTTTCCTACTCGTATTCCAATATGTTCCGCTGTCCCCTCTCCACAAAAAGTCCATTCCTTTTGGAGAGTTCAGTTATTTATTTTACTTTTGTCCATCACCAATAAATACTCTGAAAATATGACTTTGATAGACGGAAAAGCCATTTCCGAACAAGTGAAACAAGAGATTGCAGCCGAAGTAGCCGAAATTGTTGCTCGTGGCGGTAAACGCCCGCATCTGGCAGCAATCCTTGTAGGACATGATGGTGGCAGCGAAACGTATGTAGCCGCCAAAGTAAAAGCCTGCGAAGTATGTGGATTCAAATCTTCCCTCATCCGTTACGAAAGTGACGTGACCGAAGAAGAACTACTCGCCAAAGTACGCGAACTGAATAATGACGACGACGTAGACGGATTTATCGTACAGCTCCCGTTACCCAAACATATCTCCGAACAGAAAGTTATCGAAACGATCGACTATCGTAAAGATGTAGACGGATTCCACCCTATCAACGTGGGACGCATGTCTATCGGACTTCCCTGCTATGTATCCGCCACCCCGAACGGTATTCTTGAACTGCTGAAACGCTATGAGATAGAGACGTCGGGAAAGAAATGTGTTGTACTCGGCCGCAGCAATATTGTAGGCAAACCGATGGCTTCACTGATGATGCAGAAAGCGTACCCGGGAGATGCAACTGTTACTGTATGCCACAGCCGCAGCAAAGACCTGGTAAAAGAATGTCAGGAAGCAGATATTATTATCGCTGCTTTGGGCCAACCCAACTTCGTGAAAGAAGAAATGGTAAAAGAAGGTGCAGTAGTAATCGACGTAGGTACCACCCGTGTTCCGGATGCCAGCAAAAAATCCGGTTTCAAACTGACAGGCGATGTGAAGTTTGATGAGGTAGCGCCGAAGTGCTCATTCATCACTCCCGTACCGGGCGGCGTGGGTCCAATGACGATTGTATCACTGATGAAAAATACACTTTTAGCCGGTAAAAAAGCTATTTATAAGTAGAATATTGAAGGACAGTGAAATGTATTTCACTGTCCTTTTCCTTCCCTTAATCTGACAGTTATGAAAACAATTACGATTCTTCCTCTCTTATTATGTCCGTTTCCTGCCTAAGTAACAATCATTCTCGAAAAGACATTATAATCCTCTTGAACGTATGAAAGAACTATTAGTATCCCTTCTCCTGGTTACACAATTCTCTTGTATCAGCAAAGCGCAAGAAAATGATACTACCACACAGATACTGACAACTGACAGTCTGCAAACAGACACCCTTTCGCTTCTTTTTGCAGGTGACCTCATGCAGCATCAAGGACAAATTAACGCTGCACGTACTGCGACAGGAGGCTACGATTATTCCAGCTATTTTGAATATGTCAAAGACGAAATCCAAAGTGCTGACTTTGCCATAGCTAATCTGGAAGTTACTCTCGGAGGAAAACCGTACAAAGGCTATCCCGCTTTCAGCGCTCCCGATGAATATCTGACCGCTATTCATAATGCCGGATTCAATGTACTGATAACCGCCAATAACCATAGTCTCGACCGTGGCAGAAAAGGCTTGGAACGCACCATACAATTAATAGACTCCTTAAAAATTCCACACGCCGGAACGTACCTCAACGCTGAAGAGCGTGAAAATAAATACCCTCTTTTATTAGAAAAAAAAGGCTTCCGCATTGCCATACTCAACTATACATACGGAACAAACGGAATCCCTGTCACTCCGCCCAATATCGTCAATTATATTGATACGACCATTATATCCAAAGATATCGAAGCAAGTAAAACACTGAATCCCGATGCGATTATTGCTTGTATGCATTGGGGGATCGAATACCAGTCACTCCCCGACAAAGAACAGAAGTTTCTGACCTATTGGCTGCTTCAAAAAGGAGTAAATCACATAATCGGTTGTCATCCGCATGTTGTGCAACCTATCGAAGTTCGCGAAGACAGTCTGACAAACGAGAAGCATCTGGTAGTATATTCATTGGGAAATTATATTTCCAATATGTCCGCCCGTCGCACGGATGGCGGCTTGATGGTCAAAATGGAATTAGTAAAAGATAGTACCACCCGACTCAACCATTGCGAATATAGCTTGGTATGGACAGCCCGTCCCGTTCAATCGAAAAAAAAGAATCATCAATTACTACCGATTAATTTCCCTACTGACTCCATTTCCGTAAATGCACGTAACTCTCTGAGAATCTTCGCAAATGATGCGCGAGCCCTCTTCAACAAGCATAATCGGGGAATAAAAGAATATCTTTTTTATAAAAAAAAGTAGCAGAATCTTTTGGAGATTTAAAGATAATATCTATCTTTGCACCGCGTTAGAGAAACGCAGACATGGTGGATGTAGTTCAGTTGGTTAGAGCGTCAGATTGTGGTTCTGAATGTCGCCGGTTCGAGTCCGGTCTTCCACCCCCAAAAGAAAGACTAAAAGACAAGTCCTGTAAAGCGAAAGATTTACAGGACTTATTTTTTATTAATACAATAGCTTTATGGAAAACAACAAAAAACTGACTCGTTCCAGAAAAGAACGAATGATAGCCGGAGTATGCGGAGGTTTAGCCGAATACTTGGGATGGGACCCTACTCTAGTAAGAATAGTCTATGCGCTGGCTACCATCTTCACTGCTTTTGCAGGAATCATTATTTACCTTATTCTATGGATCATTATGCCGGAAGAAAGGTATAGCGACGGATACAGTGGCAGAATGAATCAACGTTTACATTAGTATTGCTTTCATATCCATCCGGAGCATTTACTTTAAAGATCCGGATGGAAATCTTATAGAGGTCCGTACATTAATATAATTCAAGTCCGAACTCATCTTTCAGTTGCATGAGCGCCTGATTCTTCTGAGCCATCATCTGGAACTTCTCAACACGACCAACCGCCCGAACAGTTTCCGTAGGTTCACTGACCCGTACTGTCATCGCCACTTTGCTGTTCTTCAATCTTCCACGAAGGTAAGTCTGTAATTCCGGAATCAAAGCTGTAAAATCTTTAGCAGCAATCTCATTATCGACCACTACTTCAAAAGTAGTCGAATTATTCAATAATACCGGACGTATCACTTGCATACGCTTTGCTATAGCTACCTGTTCTTTGGGTAACTGTCCCGCATATTCCTGCCAGTAATAATTCAAATCTCTGTCGTTGAAGATAAAGTCTTCTTCCGGCTGTATTTGAACCTGAGCAACATTGTTTTTGGCTGTATTCTGAGCAGCCTGATCACGTTGCGGATTTTTGATAGATACTCCCAGACTAGACATCTTCATCACAGGAATCTTCCGTTCCTCTTTGGAAATCGAAGAAATTCCAGCACTCTGTGACGGAGCGGAAGCAGTATTTACCGGAGCAGCAGCCCCCGAAGCAACAGATACCTGCGGTTGACGCACAGCAGTATTAGCGGCAGACGGAGCAGTAGCCGGAGACGGAGCAGTATGAACAGTAGTCTGTTGAGCAGACGTTGCAGAAGCGACCTGCGGCTGCTGAGCTGCGGCAGGTTGGGTGAATACGGGTTTTATGGTCTGCTTAGGGCCACGCCCACCACTTACGTCATCCCCCTCGGTGGTAAGCTGGGCAACCTGTATCAAGGTCAGTTCCACCAGTAAGCGCTTGTTCTTGCTGGCACGGTAATTCAAATCACAATCATTGCAAAGTTTCATCGCACGGTAAAGAAACTGCAACGGGCATTTCTGCGCCTGTTCCTGATAACGCTGACGTATGCTCGCCCCTACTTCCAGTAATGGCAAGGTAGCGGCATCCTTACTGACCAGCAAATCCCGGCAATGCGAAGATAATCCGGTGATGAAGTGACTACCGTCAAATCCTTTATTCAGTACATCATTGAAAAGCAACAACGCATCACTCACCCTGTTTTCAAGAAAACAATCCGTCAGACGGAAATAATATTCGTAATCGAGAACGTTCAAGTTCTCAATAACACTCTTATAAGTAATATTCCCTCCCGTAAAACTCACTACCTGATCGAAGATAGACAATGCGTCACGCATACCTCCATCCGCTTTCATCGCAATGACATTCAGCGCTTCGGGTTCTGCCGTAATATTTTCTTTTGCAGCAACGTACGACAAATGATTCACCGTATCTTCGACACTGATCCGGTTAAAATCATAAATCTGGCAACGGGAAAGGATAGTCGGAAGAATCTTATGCTTCTCCGTCGTAGCCAGAATAAAGATAGCGTGACGGGGAGGTTCCTCCAATGTTTTCAAGAATGCGTTGAAAGCGGAAGCCGAGAGCATATGCACCTCATCGATAATATATACCTTATATTTACCGATCTGTGGCGGGATGCGCACCTGTTCCACCAATTGACGGATATCATCCACCGAATTGTTGGAAGCGGCATCAAGTTCATGGATATTATACGACCGCTGTTCGTTGAAAGCCACACACGATTCGCATTCGTTGCAGGCTTCACCATCGGTAGTAGGCGTCATACAGTTGATGGTTTTGGCGAAGATACGCGCACAAGTAGTCTTTCCCACCCCGCGCGGTCCGCAAAACAAATAAGCATGAGCCAATTTCTGGGTAGCGATTGCATTCTTTAATGTAGTAGTCAACGCTCGTTGTCCCACCACCGATTCGAATGTGGACGGACGGTACTTACGAGCTGATACAATATAGTTCTCCATATCCGGGATTCTCTCTGTTTTTTTTGATTTTTCGCTTTCAGTGCAAATGTACACAAAAAAGTGATAAGTAATAAAGGATAGAGAAAGAAGTTTTGAACCTAAAGCGGTAAGTTTTTAAGTTATTAGTTTTATCTTTGCGGATATAAAAAAGAGAAATTATGGATAAACTGATCACTATCTGGAGTTTCATATGCCGGCGCAAGTATCTTATCACCGTCGTTGCATTTGCTGTTATCATTGGTTTTCTGGACGAGAACAGCCTGTTCCGCCGTCTGGGATACGAACGCGAAATCAGCCAGCTGAAAGAAGAGATAGAAAAATACCGGGCGGACTACGAAGAGAACACCAAACGTCTCAACGAGCTGAACAGCAATCCGGATGCTATCGAACAGGTGGCACGTGAAAAGTATCTGATGAAGAAGCCCAACGAAGATATTTACGTTTTTGAAGATAATAAATGAAACAATTAGTACCCGCACTTTTCGCCGTAGGCGCAATCATGGCTCTCACAGGGGCTGCCGTATACATCACCGGATGGAACTATGCTCCTTATATCTATACCATCGGAGCCGGATTCATTGCTCTGGCACAAGTAAACACACCGGTTAAAGGAAAAAGCAAAATATTAAAACGTCTGCGTATCCAGCAGATATTCGGAGCACTTGCGCTGATACTTACGGGGGCTTTCATGTTTACCACTCGCGGAAATGAATGGATTGCCTGCCTGACTATCGCTGCCGTACTTGAACTTTACACCGCTTTCCGCATTCCACAGGAAGAAGCAAAAGAAGAGAAATAAAAAAAACCTGTTCAAAGCTTCTCAGTCTTGAACAGGCATCAATTTATTAAAATCATGAATGCCCTTAGGAAACCCAAGGGCCTAAAAAAACATTTTTATTTCTTAGCAGATGAATATCTGGCATTCAATCCATCTACAATTTCTTTTGTGATATTATATGCACTATCAGCATAAAGCAGATTATCGAAACCTGTGTTGCTGAAGATCAGGCTATATCCACGAGTTTTATTATATTCTTTCAGGAAAGCGTTGATAGAATCACGGAAAAGCAGACTGTTAGCATTATTGTCTTCCATCAGGCCATTTTGAAGTTTATTGCTCAATTCCTGCAAATCCTGTTCCATTTTAGCCAAACGATTGTATTCCTGCTGAGCTCTTTCGGGTGAAAGGAAAGCATTGCTTTCATATTTCTTTTGGAATTCCTGTTTTTCTTTGTTCAAAGCTGTCATCTTCTGGTTCAGCGTCATGCGAACATTTTCGCTCTTCTTTACCATAGCCTCATTCAAGTCAATACAGAAATTGTATTTAGCCAACAAGGTATCTATTTCAACATAAGCTATTTTCATTCCAGACAATTCTGCATTAGCCGAAGCCGGAGTAGTTGCAACTTGATTATCAGCTTTGCCGGCGCATTGTGAGAATAAAACGATAAACGCAAGTGCAGCTAAACCGTTCATGAGGTAGTTTATTCTATTCATAACTCTAAAATATTGTTTTTAATTAATTAGTTCATACTATCGTTCAAGGCTTTTTCCAACTCATCAATAGAAAAACGTGATTTCTTTTGTGCTTCACGATCCTGCGACTGCGCACAACCGATTCCTTTCTTACGCAACTCTTTATTACCGCTCACATGACCATTAGGGAACTTCCCCCCCTTCGTAAAGAATACTTTCACCCCCAATAATAGCAGGGAAATAGCAACTATTAACAAAGTTATCAGTATAGTCTCAACCATTTCTATTAATTTTGTGAGTGCAAAGATAGGCTTTAATGAGAAATGAGTTCAGATAAGTCAAGCAAATTAACCATATTTAGCAATAAGAGGAAGCAAAATGAACCTCCTATTCCTATTATAAAAGAAAAAAGCATGGAAAAAAAAGACCTTAAGCCGGCTGGCGTATTCAAGTATTTTGAGGAAATCTGCCAAGTGCCGCGTCCTTCCAAGAAGGAAGAGAAAATAATTGCCTACCTAAAGGCATTCGGAGCAAAACATAACCTGGAGACCAATGTAGATGAAGCAGGAAACGTACTGATCAAAAAGCCTGCCACTCCGGGCAAAGAAAACTTTCAGACTGTCATATTGCAATCGCACATCGACATGGTGTGTGAAAAGAACAATGATGTACAGCACGACTTCCTCACCGATCCCATCGAAACAGAAATAGACGGAGAATGGCTGAAAGCCAAAGGAACTACCCTCGGAGCTGATAACGGTATCGGTGTAGCTACCGAACTGGCTATCCTGGCGGATGACAGCATCGAGCACGGCCCGCTGGAATGCCTGTTCACCGTAGATGAAGAAACCGGTCTGACCGGAGCTTTCGAGCTGAAAGAAGGTTTCATGAGCGGTGATATTCTGCTGAACCTCGACTCCGAAGATGAAGGAGAAATCTTTATCGGATGCGCCGGAGGTATCGACTCCGTTGCAGAGTTTAGTTATAAAGAAGTAGAAGTCCCCGCAGGATATTTCTTCTTCAAAGTAGAAGTAAAAGGACTGAAAGGCGGACACTCCGGTGGTGATATTCACTTGGGACGGGGCAATGCAAACAAGATACTGAACCGATTCCTGTCCCGAATGGCTAACCGTCAGGATCTGTATCTCTGCGAAATAAACGGAGGTAACCTGCGCAATGCCATCCCCCGCGAAGCATACGCTATCTGTGCAGTTCCCGAAGATGCCAAACATGACGTCCGCACGGAACTGAATATCTTCACCAGTGAAGTAGAAAACGAACTGGCCGTTACCGAACCGGACCTGAAACTGGTTCTTGAATCGGAAACTCCCCGTAAGATGGCTATCGATCAGGATACTACTACCCGCTTGCTGAAAGCATTGTATGCTGCTCCTCACGGTGTATATGCCATGAGTCAGGATATCCCCGGACTGGTAGAGACTTCAACCAACCTTGCTTCTGTCAAAATGAAACCGAACCATATTATCCGCATCGAAACCAGCCAACGCAGCTCTATCTTATCTGCACGCAATGACATGGCGAATACGGTTCGTGCCGTCTTCCAGCTGGCAGGCGCCGATGTGACCTTCGGTGAAGGTTATCCGGGATGGAAGCCGAATCCTCATTCGGCTATCCTCGAAGTGGCAGCAGAATCTTACAAACGACTTTTCGGTGTAGAGGCGAAAGTGAAAGCAATTCACGCAGGACTGGAATGCGGTCTGTTCCTCGACAAGTATCCGACATTAGACATGATTTCTTTCGGACCTACCCTCACCGGAGTACACTCTCCAGACGAACGGATGCACATCCCTTCCGTTGAGAAGTTCTGGAAGCACCTGTTGGATATTCTGGCACATGTTCCTGCCAAGAAATAACAGTCAGGTAAGACATCATAGAAAAGATGATGGTGATAGCAGAAAAATATTTGTTATGACCGTCATCTTTTTTATAATGCTCTTTTTTGTGCCCTCTTATATCATAGGGCAAACATCCTTTACAAGGCAAACTTCCCTTATCGAAAAAGAATCGTTCAGCAATAAACAATCTGTTTCCCAAAAGAAGTCTTCCGCTGAAGAACGAATCCCCTTTCGTGTCATGAGCTGGAATGTTGAAAACCTCTTTGATACTCACCACGACACACTAAAGAACGATAACGAATTTCTCCCCGACGCTATCCGTCACTGGAACTACACCAAGTACAAGAAGAAACTGGCTGATATGGCCCGTGTCATCACTGCCGTCGGTGAATGGAATCCACCCGCCCTTGTAGGTCTTTGTGAAGTAGAAAACGACAGCGTACTACGTGACCTCACACAACGTTCTCCTTTAAAGGAACTGGGGTATCGGTATGTTATGACAAGTTCTCCCGATCTGAGAGGGATTGATGTCGCTTTATTATATCAACGTGACCTATTCAAATTATTATCTTTCCGGTCTATCCCCATTCCCTCATTCAAGCATCATCGCCCCACAAGAGATTTACTGCACGTCAGCGGACTATTATTAACCGGAGATACACTTGATGTAATCGTCTGCCATCTGCCTTCCCGGTCCGGTGGAGCCAAGGAATCAGAACCTTACCGGCTACACGCCGCCCGAATACTACGCACAGAAGCCGACAGTCTGCTGAACATCCGCCTTCATCCGCAACTGGTCATCATGGGAGATTTCAATGACTACCCAACCAATAAATCCATCAAAGAGATATTAGAAGCTACTGCCCCCAAACACTCAGTCACCTTCCCCAATCCCCGAAAACTCTACCATCTGCTTGCCCGAAAAGCAACATCCCGCCATTTTGGCTCCTATAAATATCACGGAGAATGGGGATTGCTCGACCATTTGATTGTATCCGGCAATTTACTCGATGCTTCCTCTAAATTCTTCACCGGTGAAGACAAGGCAAATGTTGCCCGTCTCCCCTTTCTATTAACTGAAGACAAGAAATACGGTGACGACGAACCTTTCCGTACCTATAAAGGAATGAAATATCAGGGAGGAATCAGTGATCATCTTCCTATTTACGCAGATTTTGAACTAATTATATACTAGCCGAAAGAGTTTTTTATGTTAATAAACGGGGTTCGATACAAAATTTACTTATTTTTGCAGGGTTTACAGCATTTACAAAAAAATACCCCCAATGGAAACCTTTGACGAAAAACAACTTCTGAAGGCTATTAGCGAAGGAGATGAGAAAGCCTTTAAAACTTTCTTCCTATACTACTATCCCCGCATCAAAGGGTTTATCAACGGACTACTGCAATCGCAGGAAGAGGCCGAAGATTTATCGCAGGACATCTTTCTTACGTTATGGAACAACCGCTCATCTCTCCATACCATCAATAACCTTAAACCTTATCTTTTCCGCATTTCCAAAAATGCGGTATACCGGCACATCGAACGCGCACTACTGTTCAGGAACTATCAGCAGAAAGAAACTGAAAAGTATAGCCCGCCACAGGAAAGCAACGAAACAGATGACACCATCCATCTCAAAGAACTCGAACTATTGGTGACAATGGTTGTAGAAAAAATGCCTCCGCAACGACAGAAAATATATAAGATGAGCCGGGAATCAGGAATGAACAACGAAGAAATAGCCCGCGAACTAGGCATCAACAAACGAACAGTAGAGAACCACCTTTCACAAGCACTTACCGACATCCGAAAAATATTATTCATAACCTTTATTCTATTTTTCTAAAAAAAGTAGCATAGAGACTGTGCGTAATTAATCAGTTACGTATCTTATATATGTAACCACACCTAAAATGCGCTAATATGTCGAACGCTCATAAAATAATTAAAAACTTTACTTCCGATAAGTTCAGTCCTGAACTTAAAGAGAAGTTATGGAAATGGCTTGTCGACTCCAGTGAACAGGCAGAGAAAGAAGAAGCATTGATGGAATTATGGGAAGACCAGAATTTCAAGGCCGATGCAGGTACCGAACGTTCTTATCAGAATTTCCGCAGGAAGATTGCCCCCCGACAGCGGAAGGCAACCGCAAGGTATACCTTACGCAGATGGGCGCAAGTGGCGGCTGTATTATTGATTCCCCTACTCTCTATAGTGGCATCCTACCTATATATACAATCGAATGAAGAGCATACAGAACTTGTCGAGTACTATGTGCCCAGAGGCGAACAAAAGCAGATTACCTTGCCCGACGGCACCACAGCATACCTCAACTCAGGAACCTTACTGGTCTATCCGCAAAAGTTCACAGGAGATATCCGTTCGGTATATCTGATAGGAGAAGCCAATTTTGACGTAAAGAAAGACAAGCAACATCCATTCATCGTCAAGACCAACCATCTGAAAGTGAAAGTATTGGGAACTAAATTCAACGTACACGCTTATGCGGAAGATGAGAAGACAACCACTACTCTGGAATCGGGCTCTGTAGTCGTTCAGAAAGCAAACAATGAGGATATCATCACCCTCACACCCAACGAACAACTGGAATATGACAACCCGTCCGGAGAATTTAATAAAAAGATTATCGACGCCTCTGTCTACTCCGGCTGGACCAGAGGCGAGCTGAACTTTGCGGCAATGACTCTCAGCGATATTTTCATTACGATAGAGAGAATATACGACATACACATCATCGTCCCTCCGCATCTGGCTACCACCGATGTATATACCATCAAGTTCAAACAAAAAGCCCCTATCAAGGAGATCATGAATATCGTGACCAAAACCATAGGAAACATAGACTATAAAGTCGAAGACGAGAACATTCTCTTAATTTATTCACCCCTAAATAAGAAAGGAGGCCGATAGACAGAAAAAAGGGAGTCGATATTTCGCGGATACCAACTCCCCCAAATCAAAATTACTTCATTTAAATTAGTTGTGTACACTTAAATTAGTATTAATGATTAACTTACAAAAGTATGAAATTTTATAAATTGTCGGGCATAGGTTATCCCGTAAAAATTCATAAATTTTATATATTGTTATTCGCTTTATGTTTTTATAACATAGCCTATGGGCAAAATCAGCCAATAACGGTATCTATGAAAAACCAACCTCTATTAAAAGTATTCGAAATCATTGAAGATCAGACCGAATTTAGTATCGCTTATAATCAGACGAAACTGGACGTGAAACAAAAGGTCAGCGCCAATTTTGTTAGGGAAGCAGTCTCTTCCGTTCTGAACTCCGTACTCAAAGGAACAGGATTCACTTACAGGCAAGAAGGTAAGCATATTATTATCATTCCTGTCCCGGCAAAGGCAGAAGCAGCCCCCAACAATACTACTTCTACCCAGCAGTCCATAAAAATACGGGGAACCGTAACAGATGCGCAAGGTGAACCTCTAATTGGAGCAAACGTTCTGGTCGACGGCAGCAAACAGGCGACCATTACCGACATGAACGGGGAATTCTCACTGGAAGTGCCTGCCAACAGCAAGTTACGGGTTACTTATATCGGTTACGTCACACAAGAAGTAACAGTCAAAAACAAGACACTTTTCAACATACAGCTACAGGAAGATACCCAGACTATGGATGAAGTGGTAGTCATCGGATTCGGTACACAGAAAAAAGTGAATATGACCGGCGCTGTAGCCTCTGTAAATATCAAAGAGTCGTTGGGCGACCGCCCGATTACCAACGTTTCGGCTGCCCTACAAGGAGTCGTGCCGGGACTAAAAATTGAATCGACAACGGGAACTCCGGGAGACGACATGACGTACAATATCCGTGGAACAACCTCCATCAATGGTGGTGAGCCTCTCGTATTGGTCAACAACGTACCGATGGATATCAACATGATTGATCCGCAGGATATTGAATCTGTCTCTATTTTGAAGGATGCCGCTTCCGCAGCTATCTACGGTGCCCGCGCAGCTTTCGGTGTGATTCTGATTACTACGAAGCAGGGTAAAAAGGACATGGCTCCCAGATTCAATTACAACAACAACTTCTCTTTCTCGAAAGCATCGGAGCTTCCGCAGAAAGCAAGTCCGTTGGAATCGGTACTGGCGTACAAGGAAATGGGATGGGCAAACGATACCTATGTAGACGGAAAAAACATCACCCAATGGGAAGGCTACATACGAGACTATCAGGCGAATCCTTCCAATTATCCGAACGGATATATTTTCGACGATCAGGGCAACCTGTTCCTGATGCGGGAGAATGATATGTTTGCCGATATGATGGATAACTTCGGATTCATGCAGAACCACAGCTTCTCCGTATCGGGAGGCAGCCAGCGTACCAGCTACCGACTAAGCCTGGGATATACCGGTGAGGACGGCATTCTGGTAACGGACAAAGACAAATTCGACCGTATCAATATGTCCAGCTTCCTGAGTGTCGACGTAAACAAGTGGCTGACCACCCAACTGGATATCAGATACGCGAACTCCACCCAGAACAAAGTGGAGCAAGGCGGACGAAACGGTGTCTGGGGAAGTGCCATGTACTTGCCGTCCTACCACAACATCCTGCCATACGAACAAGACGGCATCGAATATCCTGCCGAAACGTCCGCTACTTTCGTACGCTACGGAGAACCGAGGGTGATCAAGAAGACCAACCTGCGTACTTTGGGACGTGTCATCATCTCTCCGCTGAAAGGACTGAAAATAACAGGTGAATATACCTACAACCGGATCACCGAGTACAACCGGATGTACGTCAACAAATACAAGTATATAGGATTCAACTTTACAGGGCTGCTGAACAATGTAGAGAACTCACGTTATGCCCTGACGCAAGGTTTCACCAATTACAACGCTATTAACGCATTCGCCAATTACGACTTTTCAATAGGTAAACATGATATCTCTATTATGGGTGGTTACAATCAGGAAGAGAGTCATAAGGAATCGCAATGGTCGCAGCGCACGGACGTATTACTGGAAAATCTGCCGTCGCTCTCCGGTTCTACCGGAACGGCATCCGTCACCGACAGTTTCGATGAATATGCTATCAGAGGTTTGTTCTACCGTGTCAATTACACTTACGACGGTAAATACATGTTCGAAGCCAACGGACGCTACGACGGTACATCCCGTTTCCCGAAAGACAGCCGTTTCGGTTTCTTCCCTTCCTTCTCCGCCGGATGGCGCATTTCGGAAGAAGCATTCATGAAGAATACCAAAAGCTTCCTGTCTAACTTGAAACTACGTGCCTCATGGGGCTCTATCGGCAACCAGATCATACTGAAGCCGGACAACACTCCGGAAAACTATCCCTACATCCCTTCCATGTCACCTTACTTGACAGAATGGCTGGTGGACGGACAAAAGACGACTACACTGAATGCACCGGCAATGGTCAGCAGCAGTTTCTCGTGGGAAAAGGTATATACACTGGACTTCGGAGTCGATTTCGGATTCTTCGACAACCGCTTTAACGGTACTTTCGACTGGTATCGCCGCGACACCAAAGGGATGCTGGCACCCGGTATGGACCTACCGTGGGTAGTGGGAGCCACCGCCGCCAAACAGAACGCCGCTGACCTGAAGACGTACGGCTGGGAACTGGAACTGAACTGGAGAGACCGCATCAACAAGGACTGGAGCTACCGGATCGGATTCAACCTGTACGACTCACAAAGTGAAATCACGAAATACAATAATGAGACCAACCTGCTAGGCGACAAGATTTACCGCAAAGGCATGAAAATGGGAGAAATCTGGGGATATGTCACCGACCGCTTCTACACGGAAGACGACTTCAACGCAGACGGTACACTAAAACCGGGAATCCCCATTCCGAAAGGAGCAGGAAAAGTTTTTCCGGGAGACGTGCTGTATAAGAACTTCGATGACGATACCGAAACCATCTGGAGCGGCGAAGGAACCGCCGACAATCCCGGCGACCAGCGTATCATCGGTAACTCGACTCCGCGTTTCCACTACGGCATCACCGCAGGAATCAGCTGGAAAGGACTCGACCTCTCTATCTTCCTCCGAGGCGTAGGCAAACGGGATTATTGGCGCACCGACCAGATCGCATGGCCTACCGGAGGCTGGGGAAGCCTGTTCAAAGAAACTCTCAACTTCTGGACTCCGACTAACACCAATGCCTATTATCCGCGTGTGTATTCCAACGACGGGGTAAACACAAGCTACAACCACTGGAAACAGTCGAAGTATCTCGCCAACGCCTCTTACCTGAAACTGCAAAACATCACGCTTTCCTATACCTTGCCCAAAGTATGGTCCCAGCGTCTCTACTTCGACGATGTGAAAGTATTCTTCAGCGGAGAGAACCTCTACACGTGGGATTACCTGCCGGAAGGACTGGAAACCGATATGCTGTCAAAAGGTGCCTGGGAATATCCGTTCATGAGAAAATTCTCTTTCGGTATCAATGTTACATTCTAATAACCAATGTATTATGAGAAAATATTTAATCTTTATATGTACAGTTTTGTTAGCAAGCTGTCTCAATAACGATTTCTTGGAAAGGTATCCTTTGGGAGACCCGACTGCCGAAACGGCTTTTGAAACATACGACAATTTCAAGGCATACGCCTGGGGATTGTATGAAACCCTGCCTTCATTGGGCTATGGCTCGGAAAATTCTACGGACGACATCTCGTACAACCAGACAAGAGGAACCAGCGAAAGCAACTGGATCAGAAAACTGGTGACCATCCCCGACAAAAAAGACAATACTTCCTGGAACTATTACAGTTATATCCGGCGGGTCAACCTGATGCTCGACCGCATTGACGGTTCGAAAATGACGGATGTAGAAAAGGCGAACTGGCGTTCCGTCGGTTACTTTTTCCGTAGTTACCGCTACCTGTCTCTCCTGTCGGCTTACGGTGGCGTACCCTGGATTGATCATGTGCTGAGCGACGACGAAACAGAACTGATCAAAGGCCCTCGTGCCTCCAGAGATGAAATAGCCGGTCACATTCTGGAAGACCTGCAATTTGCCGAAAAGAATATCAACGTGAACGGAGAAGGCAGAAACACCATCAACAAGGCTTGTGTACAGGCTTTACTCTCCCGTTTCTGCCTTTTCGAAGGTACCTGGCGTAAATATCACGGACTCAACAACGCCGAAACTTATCTGCGGGAATGCAAACGGGTATCCGCCGAACTGATGCAGACTTATCCGAACGTGGCGGACTGCTACGACGATCTGTTCTGTTCACTGGAACTGAAAGATGTTACCGGCGTCATTCTGTACAGAGAATATTCGGATGCTGTCGGTGTAGTGCACGCTGTCAGCATCGGGGGAACGACCGCTACCTCCTTTTACAATCCGACCCGCGACTTAGTGGACAGTTACCTGTGCACGGACGGAAAGCCACGCTGGACGAGTGACGCCTATCTGGGTGACAAGGATATATACGACGAGTTCAGCAACCGTGACCATCGTTTGTGGCTGCACGTCACTCCTCCTTACCGGGTAGACCGTTCGGCTTCCAGCACAGCCTGGGACAATAAATGGAAATTTACGGATAACTCCAAAGACCGCAGTTTTATCGACAGCCTCACCGTCCGCATGGGAATCGGGTACGGCACCAGCAAGGAACGACAGAAGTTATTGCCATTCCGTCAAGGATATGACGGTGGTATTCTGGGTGCATCGCCTCACTTTGACTTCTATCTGGAGAACCAGCCGTGGTACAAGTCTGCCTTCGGATATAACAACTGGAAATACTATTGCTGCTACCTGAGCATGGGTAGCCAACGAAATGAAGAGACAGATATGCCTATCTTCCGCATCGAAGAAGTCATGCTGAACTACGCGGAAGCCATGTGCGAACTCGGCGAGTTTGACCAGACAGTTGCCGACGCCACAATCAACAAACTGCGCCCGCGTGCCAATGTAAAACTCATGAAAGTCTCGGAAATAAACTCAGCCTTCGACCCGAAACGTGATCTCGGAAATCCGGATTATCCCAACGACTACGAAGTGAGTCCGCTATTATGGGAAATACGACGGGAACGACGCATCGAACTGTTCTCCGAAGGATTCCGTTTCGACGACCTGAGAAGATGGAAGAAATGCCACTATGCACTGAAGAAGAAACTCGGACAATACGTACGTGCATCCGACTTCACGGCAGGAACCAATGTGACTATCGACGGCGGCGGCTCCGAAGGATATCTCGAATTCCATCCGAAACAGAATCATCTATGGCCGGATTACTATTACCTCAATCCTATTCCACGCAACGAACGGGTACTGAATCCCCAACTCGAACAGAATCCGGGATGGGAGGAAGGAAATTAACCGGTAATCCATCACCAACCGGATAATCCGGAACTAACCGGAAGAGGCTGTGGCAAATATTGGCTCTTCTTGACAGTCATCCCAATGACAGGACAAGCATTTCGTCATTAGCGTGGCTGAAAGACCTTGATATTTGACACTGCCTCTTCCCTTTTTAACTGTATTGATTTCGTAAGTTTACTCAAAAGAATAATTGAGTACTTGAAATTTATTCGTATTTTTGAGACATCAGACTAATACGGGTAATCCTTTTGCCGACTCTTACAAAATCTAAATAAACACACTGTACCCCATGAAGCACCTAATTTTTACAGCTCTCTTTCTTCTATCGTACACAGTCGCCGTCCGCGCCCAAATCGTATTTCCTACCCCCAATCAAGTAGAAATGCAGACAGGCAACCTGATTTTAGGGAAAAAGGTTTCTATGTACGCCGAAGACACTACCGCTTTTTATCTAAACCTTTTTCGAGAAGAAGTACTCTCCCACACTCCCATCAAATGGCAAAAAAAAGAATCCAAAGCCGATATCTGCTGGATAACCGACTCATCCCTGCCCCCCGAAGGTTACCGGATCAGGATTCATCCGCAACAGATGGTAATCAGCGCCTCCGACAAAGGAGGATTCACCTATGCCGTACAAACGCTACGCCAATGGGTAGCCGGTTCAGCAGGATCTATCACCTTTGCCTGCGCAAGCGTGACAGACTATCCCCGCACACAGTGGCGCTGCTTCTTACTGGACTCCGGACGTCAGTTCCAGAAGATTGCCACCATCAGAAAGTATATCGACATGGCTTCACTGCTCAAAATGAACTACTTCCACTGGCATCTGACAGAAGGACTGGGATGGCGCATCGAAATCAAGCAATATCCGCACCTCACCCGGACTGGCGGTTCGGTAGGCAAAGGAGAAGAACAGCAGGGATTCTATACACAGGAAGAAATACGGGACATCATCGAATATGCCCGTCAACGGAATATCACCATCGTCCCCGAAATAGATATGCCGGGCCATGCCGAAGCTGCTCTCTCTGCCTATCCGGAGCTCGGTTGTTTCGGATTGCCGGTAGAGATACCGCAAAGCGGATTTACCCAGAACATATTTTGTGCAGGAAAAGACGGAACTCTCCGTTTCCTGAAAAACGTACTGGATGAAGTATGCGCCCTCTTTCCTTCTCCCTACATACATCTGGGCGGAGACGAAGCCCCGAAAGGCAACTGGGATCAATGCCCGGATTGCCGGAAAAGGATTACCACAGAAGGACTCAAAGACAGTCACGACCTCCAGCTATGGTTCTCTGCGCAAATGGCAAACTATCTGAAGTCGAAAGGACGGAAAGCCATCTTCTGGGGCGACGTAGTCTATCATGACGGCTACCCGTTGCCGGACAATACCGTTATCCAGTGGTGGAACTATCGGGGACACAAAGACCTCGCACTCAGAAACGCCGTCAAACACCATTATCCGGTCATTTGCAGTTCCAACTACTATACGTATCTGAACTTCCCCGTCACCCCGTGGAAAGGATATACGGAAGCACGTACGTTCGACTTGAAAGATGTCTATCTGAACAACCCTTCCGACAAAGCCATCAGCGAGAAAAATCCTCTGATACTTGGTATGAGCTGCGCATTATGGACCGACGACGGAGTCACGGAACGAATGATAGACCGACGACTTTTCCCCCGCATCCTCGCTCTGTCCGAACAGATGTGGCACGAGGGGGAAGCGCTTGACTTCGACCGGTTCTACCGGAACATCCTTCACCGCAAAGCATGGTTCGAAGAAGCTGGATTCGAATTCGGACCGGCTCTGAAAGAAGATGTAACGAAAGATTATAAATGGGATTAAAAAAAAGAACATCATGAACAAAAGAAATTTATTGATCGCAATACCCGCCCTGTGCAGCGGTTACCTGCACGGACAAACCCAACCCGCATCTCCCAACGTTATCTATATTTTAATGGACGATCTGGGATATGGAGATATCGGCTGCTTCGGACAAGACAAAATAGAAACACCCCATATCGACCGTTTATGCAGCGAAGGCATCAAACTGACACAACATTATTCCGGTTCCCCCGTATCAGCTCCGGCACGCTGCGTACTGATGACAGGTATGCACTCCGGTCATGCGCAAATCCGCTTCAACAATGAGTTAGCCGAACGCGGAGCAGTAAACAACTACGACTCGGTGTACGTTCATAAAGAGCTGGAAGGGCAATTCCCCCTACAGGCGAACACGATGACTATCGGGCGAATGATGCAACAAGCGGGATATACCACCGGATGTTTCGGCAAGTGGGGACTGGGGTATCCGGGTTCCGAAGGAACTCCCAACAAACAGGGATTCGACCGATTCTACGGATACAATTGCCAGCGCCAGTCGCACACATACTATCCTCCTTTTCTGTATAATGACGAAGAACGTGTCTACCTGTCCAACAAAGTGACAGACCCTCACCGAAGCCCTCTGGATAAAGGTGCCGATCCGAACGATCTAGCCAGCTACGCTAAATATACGCAAAAGGAATATGCCAACGATCTGATATTCGATGAACTGATGGGATTTGTCGATGCCAATAAACGCAAACCGTTTTTCCTGATGTGGACCACTCCCCTGCCGCACGTCTCGCTTCAGGCACCCGAACGCTGGGTACAGCATTATGTAGAGAAATTCGGAGACGAAAAGCCTTACACCGGACAAGCGGGATATCTGCCCTGCCGGTATCCGCATGCTACCTATGCGGCTATGATCAGTTATTTCGACGAGCAGATCGGCCAACTGATCGAAAAACTGAAAGCGGAACATCTGTACGAAAATACCTTGATTGTGTTTACTTCAGATAATGGTCCTACGTTCAACGGAGGCAGCGATTCTCCCTGGTTCAACAGCGGGGGACCTTTCAATTCAGCATACGGATGGGGCAAATGTTTCTTGCATGAAGGAGGTATCCGTGTCCCCGCCATTATCACATGGCCCGGCAAAATAAAACCCGGTACGCAAAGTGACCACATCTGCGCTTTTCAGGACGTAATGCCTACGCTGGCAGAACTGGCAGGCATCACTTGTCCGCCAACGGACGGAATCAGCTTTCTGCCCACATTGCTCGGCAAAAAAGGGAAACAAAAAGAACACACTTATTTATATTGGGAATATCCTGACCCAAGGATTGGCAACAAAGCAATCCGCATGGGAAAATGGAAAGGAATCATCACGGACATCCGGAAAGGCAATACGCAAATGCAGCTTTATAATCTGGAAACGGACATCAGAGAAGAACACGATGTGGCTGCGCAACATCCCGATATCGTAAAACGCTTCGAACGACTGATGAAAGAAGCTAGAAACGGTCCGGACTTTTAACGACCTTCCTTGCTAACTAACGGGACATACCGGAGCATCATCCGTAACATCCCTGCGAAAGACTTGTGCCAACGCTTTGGCACAACTATGCCAACAGCTTGGCACGGCCGTGCCACAGGCGTGGCACAGTTGTGCCAAGCCGTTGGCAAAGATGTCCCCTAGGGAGTTAGTCAGAATACTGGTATACCTTCAAGTCGAACTTCGGCACCATCGCCAGCAAATGGTCGAAGATATCCGACTGAATCCGCTCGTACTCTTTCCACACCTTATTGCGGGAAAAGAAATAAACCTGAATAGGTACTCCGTACATGGTAGCCTCTTTCTGACTGATAATCAAATCCAAATCCTGATTCACCACCGGCAGACTGCAAAGATACCGCTCGATATACACCCGATAAACCTGTGAATTGGTGGGCACCACTCCTTCCTCCGGCTGATAATCCGCCATCAGTGGAATCTCTTTCCGATAACGGTCGAGCATCTCCGGCGTACAAAACTGGAGTGTCGTCAGGTCCAGTGTAATATTCTTCATCACCCGCCGCCCACCGGAATCCTTCATGCCACGCCAGTTCTGAAAAGGACTGCTGACCAGCGTATAAGGCGGAACCGTAGAAATCGTATTATCAAAGTTCTGAATCTTGACCGTGTTAAGCGTAATCTCCTGCACCGTACCATTCGCGGCACCGGAAGGAAGCGTGATCCAGTCTCCCGGACGCACCATATCATTGGCAGAAAGCTGAATACCTGCCACAAATCCCAAAATGGAATCCTTGAATACCAGCATCAGGATGGCTGCCGAAGCACCCAGTCCCGCAAACAGACTGGCAGGCGATTTATTTACAAGGATAGAGATAATCACAATCCCCCCGATAAAAAACAAAAGTACCTGAAGTACTTGAATGAATCCTTTCATCGGTCGGTTCTTCATTGTCTCCTTTCCATCGTAAATATCCATGATCATCAGCAGAATCCCATTGATAGCCAGCAGCAAAGAAAAGATGATATAAATGGCACAAGCCTTCTGCGAAATAACCAGCAGTTCCTTGCCACGCATGAAAGCCATCGGCAACAGGGCATAGACAAGGATGGCGGGAATCGTATGAATCAGATTATGAAACACTTTACGTTTCATCAGCAATGTATTCCAAAGATGCGGTTTCCTGCGGGTATACTGCCTCATTCCTCCCACTAGAATTGCCTGACAAAGATAGTCCACCCCTACAGCAATGGCTATCATCAGTATAGCAATAATTGTTTCATCAAAACGATCGGCAACCTTCGCATCTATCCCCCAATCTATCAGGATTTTGTTCATCCATTTTCCTAAATCGACTACTAACATAAGCTCTTTCTTTATATATCATTTATATAGAAAGATAACAGTGAAAACCTACGTTTGGTTTAAAAAAAAGACTGGCGTCCGATTTACTAGAAATCAAGACCGCCAGTCCCACTGCTACTCTCTAAGCATTTCTTTTATAGTGGCAGACCGTAGCGTCCATCTACAATTTTCTCCAACTGTGCTGCCATCTTCTTTACCAGTTCCGGATTCTGACCCGCCACATTATTCTTTTCTTTCGGATCTTTCTTCAGATCGTAAAGCTGCGGTTCCTTACTGTTTCCCAACTCGATATTCACTGCTTTCAGATATGCCGGTCCATTTCCCGGACGAAGATATTTCCATCTTCCGTCTGTCACCGACAGGTTATTCTGTGCATTCTGAAGTACCAGCCATTCGCGTCCCTTCTTTTGCTTGCCTGTCCACGCTTTCAGCATCGGTTCACTATCCGGTGCCGCACCTTCCGGCAAGCGGACATTCAGCATTTCAGCAAAAGTAGCAAACCAGTCTATCTGACAGAGCAATGCATCCGAAACTGTTCCCGGACGGATCACACCCTGCCAGCTCCAGATACAAGGAATACGTGTACCCGCTTCGAACGAACTGTACTTTCCTCCGCGATAAATGCCGCCCGGAGTATGATCGCCTAGCAATTCCACTGCCTGATCCTTATATCCGTCGTCCACTACCGGACCGTTATCACTGGAAAGAATCACCAGTGTATTCTTATCCAATCCCAGTCGTTCGAGTGCATTCAGAATCTCGCCTACCGACCAGTCAAATTCGAGCAGACAATCGCCGCGAGGTCCCATGCCGCTCTTTCCTGCGAACTGTGGAGACGGAACACGGGGAACATGCGCATCCTGCGTGGCAAAATACAGGAAGAAAGGAGCAGACTTGTGTCCTTCAATAAAGGAAACAGCTTTTCCTGTCAGCGTCTCCGCAATCTTCTCATCCTGCCAGAGAGCCGACTTTCCGCCCTTCATATATCCGATACGGGAAATACCGTTCACGATACTCTGGTCGTGTCCGTGAGAAGGATGCATTTTCAGCAACTCCGGATTGTCCTTCCCGGTAGGTTCTCCCGGAAAGTTCGCTTTGTAACTCACCTGAATCGGGTCATTCGGATCAAGGTTGATCACCTGATCATTCTCTACAAATACACAAGGCACGCGGTCGCCCGTAGCTGCCATGATAAAGGAATATTCGAAGCCGATATCATTCGTTCCCGGCTGCAAAGGCTTGTTCCAGTCTTGTTCTCCGCCCTTGTCGCCCAGTCCCAGATGCCATTTGCCTACGACTCCGGTGTTGTATCCGGCATCCTTGAACAGGTTCGCCATTGTATAGCGTTCCGGACGGATGATAGCCGCAGCGTCTCCGGCAGCAATACCTGTTCCGGCTTTGCGCCATGCATATTCGCCGGTCAGCATCGCATAACGGGAAGGCGTACTGGTGGCAGCCGCACTGTGCGCATTGGTAAAACGTACTCCCATTTTGGCAAGACGTTCCACATTAGGAGTATGAATAGTCTTGGCTCCGTTACAACTCAAATCGCCGTAACCGATATCGTCTGCATAGATAAAAACAACATTCGGACGCTGGGTCTGTTTCTCCTGAGCAGTGGCCTGAGAAGCCAGACAGGAAGTTAACGCTAAAGGTAATATACCATAAAATTCTTTTCTCATTTTGTCTTTTGATAATTATTAGGTTAGAATGAATAAGTATCTATTCTCAAAGTGATGTACTTATTAAGTTAAAATTCAAAGCTTCGTCAAGGAGCTACGGTCACTCCGATTTCATTCATTTCTACTTGCGCCGTTGTAGCCGTAGGGGTGGTAGCTTCCAGCTTGATAAAGCGTGCCTTTTCCTTCTGACCGAAAGTGACAGTCTGCGGCAACGGATTATGCATGATATTGCTGAACTCACCGTTGGCAGGCACTTCCTTCCAGTTCTTGCCATCTGCGCTCACGTAGAATTTGTAACGGAAAGCCATCGTCGGTTTCGCTTCCGCTTTCAGAGGCGCATAAGTAAATGCGGAGATTTCGACTTCTTTGCCCAAATCAATGGTCAACGGAGAAGCAGCCACCTGTTTCCATGAAGCACGAGGCAGATTGTTCCAGTTTTCCGTCCGGTTCTCTTCTTCCAAAGGGTCTGCATAGTAGGCTGCCACCTGACTGATGTGAGCCGTCAGACGACATTCGTTGATCTTCACCCGAAGCTGGGTAGCCTTTACTGCCGGAAAACGAACCATACGCTTATAGCCTACAGTCGTTCCTTTCGCCACTTCCTGCCAGCCTTGTTCCGTCAATGCCTCTACGGTAAAAGACTCCACCCGTTGCCCTTTCGTGATATCTTCCTGCAACATCACAACGTTGATTTCCGACTCCGGTTTCAAGGAATAAACAGTTTCACTGCCGGAAACAGCCTCCCAGTCTTTTCTTCCTTTCTCTACCCGGTTGTTCGTAAATATCTTCTCCCGATAAGCAGCAAATTCGTTCAACCGCTGCACATCCGCTTCATTAATCAATCCTCTGCGGTCGGGAGGAATATTCAGCAAGAGCACCGAGTTATAGCCTACCGATTGGAAATAGATATCAGCCAGATGTTTTAAGGATTTCACTTTGCTGTCTTCTTCCGCATGATAAAACCATCCCGGACGGATAGACACGTCTACTTCCGAAGGATACCAGAATAACTCCGTTGCCTTTTCTAGCATCGCACGGCTTCCTAAATCTTCGGCTTTGCTAAAGACGCCCAGTCGTTTGTTGTTTTCTTCGGAACGAGCATAAATGCCCGGAGTCAGCACCGTTGCACTCCATTCCGTTTCGCGTCCCAATCCTTTTTCATTACCTACCCAACGGACATCATCGCCCATAATTGCCATCACCGCTTTCGGCTGCAACTGTTGGATAGTCTTGTAGAACGCATCCCAGTCATAGATTTGTTTCTTTCCGTTCGGTCCTTCTCCGTTTGCGCCGTCAAACCACACTTCGTGCACTTCGCCGTAATTAGTAAGTAATTCCGTTAATTGCCGAATAAAGAATTCGTTGTATTTAGGAGAATCTCCGTAGCATTCCGCATTCCGGTCCCACGGAGAGAGGTAGACTCCGAATTTCATATCATATTTATCGCAAGCGTTACGCAGTTCTTTCACTACGTCGCCCTGACCGTTTTTCCAAGGGGAAGAGGCTACCGAATGTTTCGTGGTAGCTGTAGGCCACAGACAAAAGCCGTCATGATGCTTTGCCGTGAGAAGTACCATTTTAAATCCGGCGTCTTTCAAGGTGCGCACCCATTGTTCTGCATCCAGCTCTGTAGGGTTAAAGATAGCAGAGTCTTCCTGACCATCGCCCCATTCGCGTCCGGTGAATGTGTTGATACCGAAATGCAGGAAAGCAGTCAGCTCCATTTGTTGCCACGCAGCCTGCTGGGGGGTAGGAACCAGCCTTGCTGCCATATCGATTTTTTGTTCGAGGGTTGCATCCTGTGGAAATTCAACATGCTTCACATAGTAGTTTTCTTTCGTCAGTCCACATCCGCCCAACGTTATCACAGAAGATAAAAAGAGAGAAGTAAGTAGTTTGTTCATCATAATAAATATTGATTTAATGCTAATGAGACAAAGATAAATATAAAGGAGCAAATTTCATGGCTTTCCCGAAGCGCTTTTCATTAAACTTCGCTAAATCCATGCCATTCGCTCCCCTATATTCTATCTCAATGCAATATTTCTATCCAAATGCAATCAGTTTCAGGCTATTTTACCGGATAAAGCATAAATTCAAAACTCTGCTTTTTCACCGGTACCAGATATTGCGGCAATACACCCGGTCCGCAGGTAGCCGTACCTACTCCTGCCTGTTCGGCATCCAGATGTATAGTTATCATTCCGTCACGCTCCAGTTCATTAATGTGGTGCGCCTTCTCTAATAATACATCCGAGAAAGGAATGATACTAAACTGGAAAGGACGATTCGATTCCATAAAGACACCTTCGCCTGCCTGATCCGTCAGTTTCGCCCAGCGTACATCTGTCCGGTTAGCTGTAGATTGTGGGGTAGCGTAATAGTGGAACATCCGTTCTACCGTCGTATCATACAGTCCTATCCTACCGGACTGGTTGCGGTCTATATACGTTTCATGATCGCCACGTCCCAGATAAGATACTTGATTATAAGCATCTGCCATGCGGAAGGTCAGCCCCAGACGAGCCATCGACTTCACAATCGCCGTATCCGGCTGGAAGGTGGTGCGAACCTTCAATGCCCCGTTCTTGTCGAGTGCATAAACAAAATCCGCCATTCCTACTTTCTGTCCTTTCCCATTAAGAATCTCAGCACGGACCGTTGCCGATGTCTTTTCTTCTTTCAGTGATACCACTTTCTGTGTCAGGTTATTCAAACCGGCCTTGCGCCACAGACGGGCTCCGTTCCTATCCCGGTTATCATTATCCGTAGCCGGACGGAACAGGCTCAAAGTGATTGGTGCAGCCAGCAATTCCTTTCCATCCAAAGTCAGGGAAGAAAGTGCCCCGGTATTCTTGTCCACAACAAAAGCTGTTTCTCCCGCCTTCTGCGGACGATAAGCCGTCGTATTCTTATTACCGGCAAGTACAAACTGGTCGTATGCCACTTCCCAGTCGGTATCCACTAGCGGAGTGGCCTCTTTACGGCTCCAGCTTAGGTTCAGATAGGCTTCCCGAACGGTATTCGGAAGTTTGACGGCACCCAAAGTGACATCTACCGTAGCGTGCGGCTCGCAGTCTACTTCCTTCGTGCCTTCGGCAAGTACGGTTCCATCCTCCCCTTTCACATTCCAACGCAGGATATATTCATTCAGATTAGAAAAGTCATACCAGTTCTTTATGCAGACTTTCAGATTCTTCCGGTCTGACAAAGTCGCTTTGATGTTCTGATATATTTTCTTCACTTCGAGTAGATGAGGATGCGGTTCACGAACAGCATTCACCAGACCGTTGCCACAGAAATTACCGAAGCTGGGGATTCCTTCCGGTCCGTAATCGCCTCCATAAGTCCAGTACCATTTTCCGTTTTTGTCTATTTCACGGAAGTTCTGATCCACCCAGTCCCAAATGCAGCCACCTTGTGCCATCGGTTCATTTTCAAAGACATCCCAGTATTCTTTCATTCCACCGCAACTATTGCCCATTGCGTGCAGATATTCGCAGAGTATGAAAGGACGGTAAATATCCTTCTTACCCACGTATGCCTTAATTTCGTCCACACTGCGGTACATACGGCAATAGATGTCCGTGTTGTAATTCAGTTCGGCACGTTCATATTGCACGGGACGGCCTTTCTCTACCGATTTCAGCCAGTCGTAAGTACGTTCGAAGTTGATGCCGTTACCGGCTTCATTGCCCTGTGACCAGATCACGATAGCCGGATGATTCTTGGAACGTTCGTACATACGGTGTGTACGGTCCATGTGAGCGGTCAGCCAAGTACTGTCTTTGGCAAGGGAGGCAGGCCCGTATCCCATGCCATGCGATTCGATATTCGCCTCATCAATCATATACAGCCCGTAGCGGTCGCAAAGCTGATACCAGTACGGATGAGTCGGATAATGTGAGTTACGCACCATGTTGATATTATGCTGTTTCATCAGGCGGATATCCTGTTCCATCAGTTCTTTGCTTACGGTACGTCCCAGTTGCGAATGTTCGTGACGGTTCGTCCCTTTCACCAGCACCGGAACACCGTTAATACAGAAACGTCCGTCCTTGATTTCCGAAGTACGGAAACCGACTTCACAACCGGTCAGTTCGGTTACTTTTCCTTGCGCGTCTTTTAATTCGAGTACCAAGGTATAAAGGTTAGGATGCTCCGCATTCCATGCTTTTACTTCCGCAATCTTCTTTTCATCGAAAGCGATAAAGTTACTCAGTCCACGGGACTTGATGTTAATGGCATCCTGCAATACTGCCTTTCCGGAAGCATCCTTCAGTGTATAAGCGATAGAGCCGGCAGTAGCAGAAGGGCCTTCCACCGTCACTTCCAGATTGAAGATACCTTCTTTGTATTTCTCTTTATCAAGGGAAGCACTTACTTTATAGTCAGCAATATACTGTTTGGGAGTGCTATACAGATAAACATCCCGTTCGATGCCACTCAGACGCCACATATCCTGACATTCCAGATAAGCACCCGAACTCCAGCGATATACTTCCAGAGCTACCACATTCTCTCCTTCACTCAGTACATCGGTAATGTCCCATTCGGCAGCCGTCTTCGATCCCTGATTATAGCCAAGCAACTTTCCGTTCACCCATACATAATAGAAAGAGATCACTCCTTCGCAGCAAAGCACTACCCGACGTCCTTTCCAGTCGGCAGGCACCTTAAACGTGCGACGATAGGAACCTACTTCATTCTCAGCAGATGGAACCAATGGCGGATTCTTCTTGAAGTTGAACATCTTGTCGTCAAACTCATAAGTTTCGTTGACATAGATAGCTGTTCCGTAGCCTTGCCGTTCCCAGTTGCCGGGAACATTAATATCCGCCCACCCTCCGGTATAATAAGAGGGCTGGTAAAAGTCCTTCGGACGGTTGTCCGGGTTCTTCACCCAGTTAAATTTCCACTTCCCGTTCAGACTCATATAATAAGGAGACTGTTCATATCCTCCCGGCTTTTCAATATCGGAAGCGTCGGCGTAAGGCCATACATAGGTATGAGGAGCGAGTTTATTCAGTCCTACCGCATACTGGCTCTGCCACTCCGGCAAAGGCTGTTTCTGAGCCGAAGCGAAGGTAGCAGTCAGTGCTGCCATCAAGATTAAAAACGTTCGTTTCTTTAATTTCATCATTATTATATTGTTTTTTGGTGACTGGTTATTCAATGATCAGTTCATCGAAACATACTCTTGATTCTTGTCCGGGACGTACATGATTTGCCGGACATTCTCCCGCTCCTTCCGTTGTAACCCGCACATAACGGGCAACGGTTCCTCTCATATCTATCGACAGGTCTTCGATAAAAGTTCCTTCACGGAATATCTCCTCGGGAGTATATTCCAATTCGTTGATATCCCGATAAGTCGCATTATCGTCCGACACGGCTACCCGGATTGATTTCGGTTTGTGCACTCCCATTCCATAGTTAGTGATACAACCGATTGTCAGCGTATTCATTTTCTCCTTTTGCAACAGATCAACGGTGAAGGAAATACGGTCGCTACTTCCCCAACTACACCATTCAAAGTCCGTTTGCTTCAGACTTCCTCTGACTCCGTTGTTCAGGACAGCTTCATTCACTTTATTACCCAGCAACGGTTTTGCCGTAGCCTTGTTCCAGTGTACCGGAAGCGTCAGTCTTTTCCCCATCTGCTGTCCATCGGCAAACGTTGCGGCATTGACTGTTTGAGCTTCTTTTACCAACAATGGTTGTTCATAGAGCGGTGAAGCGGCGGTCGGCTCGCTTCCATCCATTGTATAACGGATTTCCACATCCGGACGGACACATTCCAGTTTTACTTTCAGTGCTCCGTCTTCCGGTCTCACGGTATGCTGTATATTGTACATCGAACGGGCATACACTATCCCTTTGGCTGAGAGATGTTCATTAAACGAATCCATTCCTTTCAGGAACGAAGTCCAGTCTTTCTTTTCCGGTTGTGTCCATGCCACTTCCGCCAATGCCGCCAGGCGTGGGAATACCAGATAATCCACATCCTCCGGCTTATTACAGAACTCTGTCCACATACAAGCCTGTACGCCCATCAGCAAATCCGCATATTCCGGTTTCCAGTCTTTCTGAACCGGCTCATAGTCATACACATCTTTCAGTGTATTATTGCCGAAATACGTCAGCGGCTCAAACCACTGCGGTCCTTGATAACGAATCAGGTACATGATGCGTGCGGGAGTCATGATGAAGCGATGTCCCTTCTCGGCAGCCTTCAGTGCAGCCTGTCCGTATCCCTGCCAACCCAGAATAATGGCATCGTCCGGCAAAAAGCTACTGTTCGTCAGCTCATCCCAGCCTATCACCTCGCGCCCTTTGCTACGTACATATTCGCTCATCCGATTCATGAAATAACCTTGCAAATCCTCTTCATTGGCAAGCTTCTCCCTTTTCATCCGTGCCTGACACAGCGGGCATTTCTCCCAATAAGTCTTACGGGCTTCATCACCGCCGATATGGATATATCGGGAAGGGAACAATTCCAGAATCTCATCCATCACATCCTGAAGAAAGGCATAGACACTGTCATTTCCGGCACAATAGATGATCTCGGAATTTCGTCCTCCCAAACCGGGGAGCACTCCGATATATTCCTTCACTACCGGACAAGCTAAATGAGGATAAGCTGCCAATGCCGAATTACTGTGTGCCGGCATATCGATTTCCGGTACCACTTCAATCTGACGTTCAGCCGCATAAGCCACCATTTCCTTTATTTCTTCCTGTGTGTAGAAACCTCCTACCGGAGTGGGTTCTCCGGGTTCCGGATTCCGCCGGGCAGGAAAAGGCAGGTCCGTACGATCCACTCTCCATGCACCTACTTCCGTTAAACGGGGATATTTCTTGATTTCCACACGCCAGCCGTTATCATCTGTCAGATGAAAGTGAAGCGTGTTTATTTTGAGCATTGCCATACAATCGATAATGCGCAATACATTCTCTTTGGGAATAAAGAAGCGTGACGCATCCAGCAATAACGCACGGTAACCAAAACGCGGTTCGTCCTGAATACTCACTGCCGGAATACTCCATTTTACTTTTTTATCCGACACTTCCTCTTTTTCGATGGATGCCGGAAGTAACTGGCGAATGGTCTGCAAAGCATAAAAGAATCCTTTTGCATCCGATGCTTCGATAATGATTTCTTTCGGAGACACTTGCAGCGTATATGCCTCACTTTTCAAGGTTGCATCCGTCTGGAAACGAACATTTCCCTTTTCCGCATCGCCTACCGTCAACTTCGGAGTAAAGCCTGCCGCACGGGTAAACAAAGCTATAAAGCTGCGTGCCACTTCCGCCTGCTCCTCATTCTCTACGGCAAATACCGTTTTACCGGAGAAAAGGTAGTTCCCGCTGCCCGGCACTATTTGCGCCGGGCGTGGAACCAAGGGTATGTCATGTGTCAAGTTAGTATCGCTACATCCGGCTACTATCGAAGATAGAAAGCCTATCAGTAATATTAAAATCGTTCTTGTCATTGTATTATTCGGGGGTTATTCCTTGTCCCTTTCCGGAGAAAAGCGGACGGGGTCATTATATTGTTCCTGTAGTTTCAGCAATTCGTCTTTCAGTTCCTTTACTACCGGTTCATACTCAGCCTCACCGTAGAGGTTGTGCATTTCCGACAGGTCTGCCTGCATATCATACAGTTCCCACCAGTTGATATCATTATAAAAATGAATCAGTTTATAGCGTTCCGTACGTACGCCATAGTGACGTTTCACCATGTGTTCGGCAGGATATTCGTAGAAGTGGTAATACAGAGACTTTCTCCAGTCCTTCGGATGTTCACCCTTCAACAGAGGCAGCAGTGATACTCCGTGGATATCTGCGGGAATCTCCGCTCCTGCCAGTTCAAGGAAGGTAGGTGCATAGTCGATGTTCTGTACCATTTCGGTGATATCTCCCCTGCGGTCGAAACCTTTCGGCAGACGCATGATAAGTGGTGTGCGCATAGATTCTTCATACATGAAACGCTTGTCGAACCAGCCGTGTTCGCCCATGTAGAAGCCCTGATCGGAAGTATAAACTACCAGTGTATTGTCCAGCAAGCCTTTTTCCTTCAGATAGTCGAGCACACGCCCTACGTTATCATCAAGAGACTTCACGGTCTTCATATAGTCGCGCATATAACGCTGGAACTTCCAGTTGGCCAATTCTTTTCCTGTCAGATTCTGTTTGTAGAAATCATCGATAATCGGAGCATAGAACTTATCCCATGCGGCACGCTGTCCTTCGTCCATGCGTCCGAGGAATCTTTCATAAAGTGATCTCAGGCGTGATTTCTCATTCGGACGAAGCATCTTCAGGTCGTAAATCATATCCATGTCCTTCACGATGCTCATTTCCTGAGCAGCCGCAGCAGGGCGACCTTCATAGTCATCGAAGAAATTATCCGGCAACGGGAATGTCTTGTCCTCGTAAAGAGCAAGGTTACAGGTATCCGCCATCCAGTTACGGTGAATCGCCTTGTGATGAATCAGCAGGCAGAACGGTTTCTCCGGATCTCGCTTGTTTTCCATCCAGTCGATAGCATCGTCGGTAATCAGATTCGTGATATATCCGTGCTTTTGGATGGTATCATTATCTTGTGTAATAAAGGCAGGATTATAGTAATCCCCCTGTCCGGGTACTATCTGCCAGTAATTAAATCCGGATGGCAAACTTTCCAGATGCCATTTGCCGACCAGTGCAGTCTGATAACCCACCTTTTGCAGTAACTTCGGGAATGTCTGTTGAGAACTGTCGAATACGCAAGTGGTATTGTCGTAGAATTTATTGGCACAGCTATGCTTACCCGTAATCATACAGGCACGGCTGGGACCGCTTAATGAATTGGCTACGAAACTTTGAGTAAAACGTACGCCATCCGCCGCAATGCGGTCAAGATTCGGAGTTTCCATGTAGCGGGTGTCATAGCAGCTCATCATCTGGGCTGTATGGTCATCTGTCATGATGTAGACGATGTTCAGCGGCTTTTGTTCTGTCGTTTTCTGCTTGTTTGCACAAGATGCAAGGGAGGCAACTGCAGCTACTCCTGCCAAAGAATAGAACAAGTTTGATTGCAGGTTTTCCATAATGATTAATTTATTTAGATTACATGGCAAAGATAGGGAAGATATGTAAAAAGTATGTCTACAAATAGCTAATGTATTTACAATATTCTCTATTTCCGCCCGAATTAGCAATAAATGCCGGAAGTAAATCGCTATTAAACGATGGCCTTCCGGCATTGGACTTATATCATACTATTGAAAACGGTTCGTCAATATGACAGATTAATAGAACTGGTAGAACTTACCAGGAATTGAGACTTTATAGTCTCTATTCACAAGTTCATTCGCTTCCCGTTTATAGTTATCATTTACATAGAAACGAATCCAGTCTATTATCATTCTTGGTCCTTCTGTTGCATAATTTGCAGGATTAATTGACTTCAGTTCAGTATCCCAACCTGCCGGAAGTTCAGAAGAAACACTATTACCTTCTCCGAACAAGTCCATTCGCATTACTAAATAAAGACCTTTCGCTCCAACTGATGTTCCCGTAGAAGCTTTGGTAAAAGGCCATGAATCCAACATATCCCTTGTGACTTCCAAGGTTGTAGAACCATTAATACCTAACTTTATTGTATTTTCATCGACTAGTTCGACCCAATAAATATTATAATCTTCTACTTTAGGAATAGCAGATACTACGCTCTTCGCATCACTGACAACCTCTCCCCTCACCGATTGGGTGATTGCAGAGCCGGAAACATTCTTAAGTATACAGATTGATTGCTTAGCTTCTTTACATGTAGTAGCAGTTGCTGGATTCTTCACCTCTATCATCGGTACAAATCCTGTTCTATTACCTCCTAAACGAACTTTCATTTCAATACGCATACCCGGATATATACGTGTAACATTTTGTGCCCACATCTGCCCTAAAGACTTACAGCAATGTATTCCTGCTGTTCCATAATTAGTACCTTCTACACCTACACAAATATTCAATTCACCTTCATCAGTAACTTTTGCGTATTTGGTCCAATCAATCTTTAAAACATTTCCTCTATTGGCATCCGTTGCATTACCTAATTTTTGATAATCTCCCGATGTTGAATTTTTATGGAACTCAATAGCATAATCAAACTTCCACTGACTGCCCAATTCGGCATTCGGATGTGCTGTTCCTTCGTCCATCTTAGCTGTTTCTTTACCCGTAAACCAGTCATCATCATAAGAAACAAACATGATGTTCGGATTCTCATATACAGTAGTCATATCATACAAATCAGGATCAGCCATTGATTCCAGGTCTGTCATGGTAATAGTCAATGCAGGAGCAGTCATCGGATTGGAAGAAGAATTACTTTTCAGATTCAATACCAACTGCAAGTCGCCTGTCATTTCATAGTCCTGTTTGATAGTCACAGCAGCACTTTTGACCGAAGTTCTTCCTGCAGGAATAGTTAAAGTAGAAGGTAGATTGTCATACCTGCCCTCTTCCCCTTCCTTCGGAGTAATAGTGACTTCGAGTGGCACAGAACTCGGTTTGTCTACTTTGGCAACCAATACAAACTTACCGCCTTCTGTCACCACATTTTCTGTATTATTTTCCAGAGACATGGATATCCGATAATAATCAGATACCTTGATTCCCTGACTGGAATTAGCCATCTTATAACCACGTGCGAAAGCAACAAACTCCATCGTAGTAGTACCAACTAATCCGGAAGTCTTAACCGGAAAATCCACCTGAATCTGCTTCTCTCCTTTCGGGAAAGTAACAATACTACTAAATGGTTCGAACACATTCGCTACATCTTCCGTTCCGGCTTTTGCCGTAAAGTAAATATCGAAATCTTCGTTAGCTACCACCTCATTACCATCAGCATCTGGTTCCACCTTAATATCCACTTTCAAGTGTTCTCCCATCACAAAGGCCTTTTCATTGATGCTCATTGTCAAAGGTACAGCTTCCGGCAGAGGACGATACTTGGTTTCATCCTCACATCCTGTCAAACCGATGGTCAACAAACATACTGGAAGTATTTTATATAATATGTTCTTCATATCTTTATCTATCTAATTATCATAAATGAATCTTGTTCCATTCTCCTATTTCCGTTGCCAGCCCGGATTCTGTTTCAACTCATGATTCAACGATATCTCACTCGGAGGTACCGGCAACAGGTAATCGCGGTTAGCATCAAACTGATAGCCTCTCGGAAGAAGTTCCTTCTGTGGGTCGAGCCAGCCGTCTGTAGTCAGAATTGTTTTCAAATCCGCTGCATTTTTAGGATCGAATGCTTTGTACAATACACCGTCTGTGCCAAAATAAGCACCAGTTCCACGCTTTCCCTGAATCAGTTTATGAGCTCCCCAACGCATCAAATCATCAAGACGAAAACCTTGCAAGGCCAGTTCTGCACGTCTTTCCCGACGGATTTCCTGCAAATTGGCAGAAATGGTATAACCAAAATCTGTGAAGTTAGGATCGATTTCAGACGGGTCAAGATAGGTCACCCCAGCGCGCTCGCGCAATGGTTTTAAAGTCTTTTCCAAAACAGAAGGAGTACATTTTCCCAGTTCTTCCGCTGCTTCCGCATAAGCCAGCAGAGCTTCCGCATAACGGATCACCGGAAGAGACGTCTCGCCCTGCCCGCTTACATATGTGGTATCGATACTCATACGGATGTGATAACCGGTAGCATTACGCGCGGGACCGCCTTCAGTCAGATAAGGGGGGCGAACTATCTGTTTGTTCTCTTCCGAATATTCCTCTACCAGCATCGCTTTCGATTTTGATTCCGGTGAGGTTGACTTAAACTTACAATTTGAATGCATAACCGTCGCCAGCAAACGTCCGTCACGGCCTTTGAAAGTCAGATTAAAGTCTTTAAAAATTCCGTCAGCAGGATTAATGGGGGTTCCGTCAGCATTCAGATAATTATCAACCAACGACTGAGATAAACCTGCCGGTCCGCTGTTATCTACATAACCAGCTCCCAGATTACTGCTCAGATTATGAATCACACCATCTGCTATCGAATATTTCTTCCAAAATACAACCTCTGTCATATCCGACAGGTCTTTTGAGTTGAATACATGCGCATAAGCATCTTCTATATTCACTGCATTCTTATCAGTAGCTTTTGTGTTCAAAGCAAGTCCCATACCAAACAGTTCATCGCCCAGTGTCAGCACCTGTCCCAGTAGGTCTGCCGATTTATCTTCAACAGCGGCAAAGTCTGTTCCTTTATGATATTTCTCCCAGGTACCTTCATAAAGAGCCACTCTCATAGCCATAATAATAGCAGCTTCCTTACAAACTCTCAAACCTTTATACTGACTACGCGAGTGAAGTAATTCCTTAGCTGTATTCAGATCGTCCAGAATAAACTGCGCCACTGCGGAACGGTCACGCGGAGGAATCTGCAAACCGCCGACAGTTGCATTGCCATCCCAGAATCTATCCATCACAGGAATACTTCCAAATCTGGTCAACAAATAAAAATGCCAGTAGGCACGGAAAAAATAAGCCTCACCTTTCATTGAAAGTACATCTTTCGTCTCTTCTGTTTCCGGCACTTTATAGTATTCAAAGAAATAATTCACATTACGCAGGTTCTGATATCCTTTCTGCCATTCCGTAGTACCTCCTCCGTTTTCCTGCAATTCTCCGTTCAGACGTTTGTCATAAACCTCCGCAACGATATTATCACTGTTCTTCTCTTCTCCACGAACTCCCATATCGTAAGTCCCGAAAGAAGGAAGTGCTATATACAAACCGTTGATATAGTTGTTCACGGCACTTGCATTGGAAAGGAATGTCTCACTATTGGGTGTTGTCAAAGGCTCTCTGTCCAGAAAGTCCGAACATGCCGACATCATGAAACTTGCCCCAACCACTAATAATATATATATTTTTTTCATCGTCATTCTCTAATTAAAAGGTGAAATCAAGTCCGAATACGAAGTTACGGTTCATCGGGTATACCATACCGTTACCATTCTGCTTCATAGGAGAAGTCAGACCCGGAGCCGTATTTTGAGCATCACCGCCAGCCGACATGTTCACCTGATTCAGTGTTTCCGGATCAAATTGTTTCGGCAGTTTCGTTATGGTGAATAAGTTATCGCAAGTCACATATACTTTCAGATTGCTGATACCAATATGTTTCAGCTGTTTTTTGTTGAAGGTATAAGCAACCGTCAGATTCTTCATACGCATGTAAGCGGCGTTCAACAGATAACGTGTGGTGTTATATCCGGTATTTACCAAAAAGTCTTTGTCATCCTTCCAGCCGGTCAGACGCGGCAAGTATCCATTCGGATTCTCTGTGCTGAAATAATCGAGATGTTCCTTGAAATTGTAGTTGTTTCCACCAAACATATAGTTACTTCCGGAAATCGGAAAATCTCTCTTTGCCACACCTTGCAACAACGTAGATACTTCAAAGCCTTTATATCCCAGATTCAAGTTGATACCGAACGAATATTTAGGAGTCGTATTACCAATAATCTGCAAATCTCCGTGATCTGACAAAGTACCTTTACCTCCGTCTACTCTACCGTCGCCATTGGAATCGATATATTTTAAGTCACCGCGACGCCAAAGGTCATTCGATTTGAACGCTGTCAGGTTTACATTTCTCAGGTAATCATCAATTTCACGGTTTGACAAGAAGAGGTCGTCTGCACGATATCCCCATATTTCGCCAATATCCATACCTTCATAATAACCTTTATTGGTAGCCAGACCTGTATGATTATTGTAAATGATGCCTTCCGGATTATTATACTTGGTCACAATAGCCTTGTAGTTAAACACATTGAAACCGATTCCATAACTGAAACCACATTTCAGTTTATCATTCCAGTTCACAGAAAGTTCCCATCCACGGTTACGCAAAGTAGCGTTGTTCACTTTAGCACGGTCGTTCGAGGCAATACCACTGATACTTGGAATAGACTCTGCCGGACCAATCATATCCCGTGTCGTACGTTGGTAGAAGTCGGCAGTAATCGACAAGCGATTCTTTAATAACATCAAGTCAAAACCTAAGTTGGCGTTATCCACTTTCTCCCAAGTGATATAAGGGCTGATCATTTTCGGAGTCTTGGCAATTGTTCCTTTGGAAGCCGTGGAAGACGAAATTCCGGGCAGCAGCCAAGCGTTGGTCCCTTGTGCATCCAACGGCATTTGAGCAATGTAGTCATATAAACCTGCACCATTCTGATTTCCCAGACGACCATAAGATACACGTACTTTCAACTGAGACACAGGAAGTGCCAATTGCTGGAAATAAGGAGTGCGTGCAATATCATAACCGGCAGAGAATGACGGGAAGAATCCCCAACGGTGGCCTGGAGCAAAACGGGAAGAACCATCATAACGTCCGCTGAACTCCAGAAAATAAATATTATTGTAGTTCCAGTTCAGACGAGTATAGAATCCCATCGTAGCCCAGTGTGAACGGGCTTCACCTGCTATCACATTTCCGCTGGCATTATCAAATGAATAAATATCGTTACTCAACATACCGTCTTTATACATATATTCTTCCGAATACTCCTGCAATTCCATCTGGTAACCCGCCATTGCCTTAAAGAAATGATCTCCCCACTGGTGAGTATAAGAACTTGACAGATTAGGCGACAGATAATAATTAAACATGCTACCACGTGTGTAAGAGCCGAAATACATATTTTTCCAGCTAATGCCCGGATAAGCAAATCCTTGTCGCTGATTAGTAGCATCGCCCGGTTTGAAAGTGCCTGCAGGAGTTTCGTACTTCTGGTCATCTTTCATTTTCAGGTTATTATTTTCAACATCAAAACGTATTTTCATTTCTCCGGTGATATCCCAACCTTCCAAAGGAGTTACGGTAGCCGAAAACGACAAGGCATCCGAAATACGGTTTCTCTGATAATTGGAATTTTTCAGATACAACATTTCATTCCAGCTAGGTATATTATATTCTGATTCAACTGGCAGTTCAGTCACCTGAGTCGGACGGTGGCTACCGATCTTATTATACAGAATCATCTGATTAGCCATTGGGCGTTTGATCATCTGCAAAGTAATATTGTTATTCAGGTTGAAGCGCAGCCAGTCACTTGTCTTAAACTGTAACTTGGTATTCAGGTTATATTTACTCAGATCATCCTGTACCTTATCCAGCAAACCTTCCTGATAGGTATATCCCATACCAATATAATAGTTTACTTTATCAGAACCTCCCTGCACGCTCAAATTGTGAGAATGACGGACAGATTTGTCTTTGAAATAATATTCAAACCAGTCTGTATTACCGTATTGATTATAATAAGCACCTGCCCAGTCATCACCGGTGGTATTCGCTTCAATCCCCGGGAACTCAGCCGAATAAGGATTCTGCATAAATCCCTTAATCTTCTCAATTGTCTTATCCGAAATCTTTTGCAAACCGGATGAAGCTCCTCCATTATCATACTGTTGGTTATTATACGCAGCGTATTCCAACGCATTCATCATTTTAGGCATATTGATAGGTGCACTGAAACCTACCGTGCCACGATAAGTAACACTGGCTCTTTCTTTTTTACCGCTCTTCGTTGTTACTAGAACCACACCATAAGCAGCACGCGCACCATATACAGCAGAAGCAGAAGCATCTTTCAGTACACTGATACTGGCAATATCGGCCGGGTTCACATTCTGCATGCTCTGCTCCACTCCATCCACCAATACATAAGGCTCGCCACCGTTAATAGAACCGATACCGCGAATACTGAATTTAATATCGGCACCGATTTCACCACCGACACCACCGCCTACTGCATCCGAAGCAAAGTTCAAACCGGCTATATTACCTTGCAAAGCACTGGTAACATCCGTCACAGGACGATTCACAATCGCGTCATCTTTCAATGTAGCGACAGCTGCCGTAATGGTATTTCTTTTTTGTGTATCCATACCTACCACCACAACTTCATCCAGCACCTTAGCATCTTCCTTCATCACCAGTCTGTTACCTTCCTGTTTAGTGACTTTTACCTGCAATGGGGCATATCCCACATATGTAACAGAAAGAGTGCTTCCTACTTTTCCTTGAATAGAGAAATTACCGTCAATATCTGTAATCGTTCCTCCGGTTACACCTTTTACCATGACTGTAGCACCGATAATAGGTTCTCCCATTTCGTCTACCACCTGTCCCTTTATCAATTTTTGTTGTGCCAACGCACCCAGAGGAAATAATAACAGGAGCATCAGAAACAGAACAAAGCGTTCTTGTTTTCTCACGAACTTCTTTTTTTCCATAATATTATATTTACTAATTAAGATTCTATTTTATTCTACAGTAGGATTGGCATAGTAATCAAGCTCTTCTTTCACTGCTTTCAACAAAGACATCTCATGCGTCACGTCTACGTCTGTAGCCAAGTCCCAGCTCATGATTCCTCCAAAACCATTCTCACACACATATTGTGTCTTCTGGCGAATCGTATTCTGGCTGTTGAGCGTATAGTTCTTTCCTTCATAACTCCATGTGTCTGCAGAAGTATTAGTCAGGTTACCCTTACCGACAAGATCAAAATAAGCAGCCTGCTCGCCGGCAGTACCCGTAGTCCCGTAGAAAGGTACTCCCATGACCAGTTTATCCTGAGGTATTCCATAATCGACTGCAGCTTTACCATCCGATTTGAAACGTTCCATAGAGAAAAGTTCTACTGAAGGTCCATAGCATTGCAACGAGATAAAATCGACTGCTGCAATAGCTTCCGCACTTATTTTGTAAGAAACAGGATGTAGGGATACGGTCAAAAATACATCTTTCCCCAATACTTCACGCAATTGCACGATGGCTTTACTGTAATTGGCTAAATCAGTACCTGAATAAGCCCATTCAAAGTCGAGGTCCGCACCATCCAGATTATATTGCTCGATCACCTTCTTTACGTTATTGGCAAAGTTAGTACGGGCAGTTGCGTTGCCGACCATTTTCAACCATTCGCCGCCAGCAATACCCAAACGTATCTTCCGGTCACCTGCCTGTCCATTCAAGGCAGTACGAATCTGCTCCAGACGAATAGCCCATGTATGCGAGTCCTTACCAGGTTTTGCAGCGTCATCATATTTCCAGTAAGCAAGTGTTTTCGTGTTATTCCAATTATCAAAAGAGATGGGATTTCTTCCTAATGTACCCATCAGCAGACTGTTCACAAATGTTTCATCCAGATAACCTTTTAGGTTCTCTCCCATCACAAAGTCAGCACGGGTATTAGGAACCGAAGCAGGCAGAGAGCCTGTAAAGTCAGTGGCAGTATTGTTCGTATCTATATATAACTTGGCAGCGCCACCATCATAAGTCACCGCTACATAATGCCATGCTCCTGATTTCAATGCGCTATTCGTCACTGTGGCCGTAGCACTTCCGACAGTCAGTTTCAAATTACCTTCCGTTGCTCCCAACTGGAAAGCGATGACAACAGAACCGCCGTCTACCTTTTTAAACAAGCAAGCTCCGTCCACCCACTCGCTGACATATATATAAGTACCGAATGTGAATTTCTTGAATGCTCCGTCTGGTGAATGCAACAGACCGTCGCCGGCGTTCATCTTGCCGGTACCATCCAATTTGAGTACTCCGTTGCGTCCATTATAAGAAGCAGCATACGTTGCTGCCCCTGTAAGTGTTGCATCATTCACGGGTAAGTCAAAAGTCAAATCACCGTCAGCATAAGGACGTGCCGTCAGATAAATCAAATCGTTGCAAGCACCCATACTTGCTCCCGAAATTCGATTCGTTTCAAAAAAATCACCACGGATATAAGAACAGTTGATAAATGTTTTATCTGTAGGATCAGGATCATCGGGTTCTTCAGTTTCGCCCGGTTTTCCCGTAACTGAACCTTCGGGAGGAGTACCGGTAGGAACATCTACCCATTTTGTGTCTTTGCAAGCTGTCAACATTCCAAAAAGGAAGAGACAAAGAAATAGGAATTTGCTTCTCATAAGTTTATTAATTAAGATTACCTTTTATATAAGTAGCGAAGTCTTTCCTGACATTCACTGCCACAAATTTAGGTTATATCTAAGATTTAAGATGTTCGATTTTGGCTATGATTCTTCCAAAAATGTCTAAAATAGTCCATTTTATCGCATTTTTCGAGGTCAACAGACATTATCAGACAACTTTCGAGACAAAAAAAGAAAGGCGGCAATATCCGTTTCCGAATATCTCCGCCTTTCATTAACTCTAATTACCCGAATATACTCATGATACTATATTCTCTCTTAAAAACTCTTCCGCCCGTGCCAACGTCTCCGGCTTGCCGATATCAATCAGTTCCAGCTTTTCCGTAAGATAACCGCAATAATCCGTTTGCCCGCAGGTAGCCAGATAAAAGTCCATAATAGAGAACTTGCCTTCCCAGCACGGCACTTCCATCAACTGGAAGACAGCAGGCGAAAAAACATGGATACCGCTAAAGGCATACTCTCTATACAGCGACTCATCATATAGGAAACCTTCGGGCCTCACCTGTCCCGTATCTTTGTTGATCCATCCGCACAATCTTTGTTCCGCATCAAAAAGCAGATAACGGGAAGTTTTACGCCGGCTGGCGAGCAAGGTGGCTACACTTCCGTTCCGCAAATGAAAGTCATACAGTTCTTTCAGATTCATATCCGAAAGAATATCCACATTATGCACAAGGAAGGGTTCATCGGAATTTTCAAAGAATCGACGGGCTTTTCTGATTCCTCCCCCCGTATCGAGCAGCAGGTCCCGTTCGTCGGAAATATGCAACGTCAGTCCGAAATCATTGTTAGCTTTCAGAAAATCAATAATCTGCTCACCGAAATGATGGATATTAATCACTATTTCGGTAAAACCGGAAGCTTTCAGTTTCAAAATCACATGCTCCAGCATTGGACGTCCGGCCACGGGAACAAGGGCTTTGGGCATCGTATCGGTCAGTGGTTTCAGCCGGCTACCCAACCCGGCTGCAAATATCATTGCTTTCATTACACAGTTGCCTCAAAAGTACGTTCTATATTCTGTTCGCGGTGCACCAGCTCCACTTTCACGCCAAATTTGCGGTTCAGGTGCTCTGCCAGATGCTGCGCCGAATAAACCGAACGATGCTGTCCTCCGGTACAGCCGAAGCAAACGGACAAATTACTGAAGCCACGTTCCATATATCGCTTCACCGAAGCATCTACCAACGCATAGACAGAGTCGAGGAAACGGAGAATTTCACCATCTTCTTCGAGAAAACTGATCACCGGTTCGTCCAGTCCCGTGAAAGGTTTGTAGCGTTCGTACTTACCGGGATTATTCACGGCACGGCAGTCAAAGACATAACCGCCGCCATTACCGGTAGGATCATCGGGAATCCCTTTCTTATAAGCAAAACTCATCACTTTGACGGTAAGCTGCCGTTTCTTGAGATCGTCGGTGAATTGCTTGAGTTCGGTAAGTTCGCGTAGCACATTGCAAAGATACGGGTATTCAGGGTACGCCTCTTTGAGCAAGTCACGCAGGTTCTGGATAGCAAAAGGAACACTCTGGATAAAATGAGGTTTCTTCTCAAAATACCCCCTGAAACCGTAAGCTCCGAGCACTTGCAACGTGCGGAAAAGAACAAAATGACGAAGCTGACTATAGAAATAGGGCTCGTCGATAGGCTGATATTTGCGCAGGGCATCGATATACTCCTTCAGCAATTCCTGACGGAGACTATCGGGATACTTCGCCTTTGCCTGCCACAGGAAAGAAGCGACATCATAATAGAACGGCCCTTTTCGTCCGCCCTGAAAGTCGATAAACCACGGCTCACCGTCTTTGATCATCACATTGCGGCTCTGAAAATCGCGGTACATAAAAGTAGCGGAAGAACTGCGCAGCAGCACATCACTCATCTTCTGAAAGTCGTCCTCCAGTTTATCTTCCTGAAATTCCATGCCGGTAGCCTTAAGGAAACAATATTTGAAGTAATTCAAATCCCAAAGGATAGAACGCTGATTGAACTCCGGCTGCGGATAACAACGGGAAAAGTCGAAGCCGTCGGCTCCGGCAAACTGTATGGCAGGAAGCAAACGGACCGTCTTGCGGAGCAACTCTTTTTCCTCTTCGGAAAATACGCTGGTAGCACGTCCTTTCTCGATTGCATGAAACAAAAGGGTATCTCCCAAATCCTCCTGAAGATAGTAACTCTTATTTTCGGAAACGATATGAACTTCGGGTACAGGCAGGCCGGACTTGCGGAAATGGGCTGCCATATAAAGGAAAGCATCATTCTCCTCGACAGACGTGCCACATACGCCGATCAGGGTTTTCGCACCTGTCAGCCGGAAGTAGCGGCGGTTGGAACCGGAAGATGGTAATTCTGTTATATTCTCTACGGGAACTCCCGTATATTCCTGATATAGTTTCTGTAGTTCTTCGGTAATCATAGTCGTACATTTTCGAGCAAAGATAAAGATTATAGATAAATTAATATCATCTTTGCTCAAAACTCTATATCATTTTATTCAATATTCATCCGAATGTATTATCTTTGCTTCTGTTTACTCGACCTAATTCAATGAAAGCAAGACTCTATATCGTCCTATGCATCGCATTTATCACACAAATGGCCGGTGTCCTTCCTTTACAGGCGGGGCATTACTATTACAAGCAGATTTCTCTGAAAGAAGGACTACCTTCCACCGTCCGGTGTATCCTTACGGATGAACAGGGATTCGTGTGGATAGGCACCCGCTCCGGTCTGGGACGGTTTGACGGCCACGAACTGAAGAAATACATCCATCATGCAGACGATCCGCATTCGTTGCCTCACGACCTCGTCCTTCAGATTGCAGAAGACGAACAATACAATATCTGGATCTTGACTGATAAAGGGGTGGCACGCTACCAACGGCAAAGTGACGACTTCTACCTGCCAACCGACGAAAAAGGAAAGAACATCACCGCATATTCCACCTGCCCTACCCCAGAGGGGTTATTATTCGGAGCCAAAAACAAAATTTACTTTTACAGCTACCGGGACGGTTCTTTCCGCCTGCTGCAGGAATTCGACCAGACACCGGATTTCAGAAACTTCAATATCACGATACTCAGCCTTTGGGATGAAGAAACTGTACTCTGTTGCAGCCGCTGGCAAGGGCTACTCCTGCTCAACCTGAAAACCGGAGCATACAGCCGCCCGCCTTTCGACTGCGGAAAGGAGATTATGAGCATGATCATCGACTCGAAGAACCGGATATGGATTGCCCCCTACAATAACGGGCTCTACTGTTTCGACCGGAACGGAAAACAACTGGCATCATACACCACCCGCAACTCCTCGCTGAGCAACAATGTCATACTCAGCCTTGCCGAACGGGAGAACAAACTATGGATCGGAACGGACGGAGGCGGTATCAACATCCTCGAACCGGAAACCGGACAGCTTTCCCTGCTGGAACACATCCCCGGCAGAGACAACTATTCGCTCCCCGCCAACTCCATCCTCAGCCTCTACAACGACCGTAACAACAATATATGGGCAGGAAGTATCCGGAACGGACTGATCAGCATCCGCGAAGTGTCAATGGTGACCTACACGGACGTAGTGCCCGGCAACGACCGTGGACTGAGCAACAACACCATCCTCAGCCTCTATCAGCAGTCCGACGATAAAATATGGATCGGAACAGACGGAGGCGGAGTCAACCTTTTCAATCCTCTCACGGAGAAGTTCACCCATTATCTCTCTACGTGGGAAGACAAAGTGGCATCTATCTGTCAGTTCACTCCCGACAAACTACTGATCTCGCTCTTCTCACAGGGAGTGTTCGTCTTCAATCCGTCTACCGGAGAGAAACAACCGTTCACAATCATTGACGACGAAACGACCACCCGCCTCTGCAATCGGGGAAAAGCGGTCAACCTGTATCAAAACAGCCCCGACAACGTGCTGCTGCTCGGCGACCACGTCTATCAATACGACCTGAACAAACGCACTTTCCGGATTGCCACCGAACAGGAGGGACAGGACATCATCGGCGCTCTTCTGCCCATCACCAATCACGAAAACTATACCTATCTCAACGATACGAAACGTATCTACCAACTGGACAAACGGAACAACCGCCTGACGTCTCTGTTCCGTTGCTTCAACGATACGGTCATCAATTCCGTTGCGCGTGACGAATACGGAGACTTCTGGATAGGGAGCAACTACGGACTGATCCACTATAATCCCGCTACCAAAGTACGTACTCCCTTTACCACCACGCTATTCACGGAAGTAACGCTCATCGTGTGCGACCAGCAGGGAAAAGTATGGTTCGGAACGAATGACATGCTTTTCGCATGGCTCATCAAAGAAAAGAAATTCGTACTGTTCGGCGAATCGGATGGTGCCATTCAAAACGAATATCTTTCCAAACCCCGTCTGCTGAGCAGCCACGGAGATGTCTACATGGGCGGCGTCAAAGGACTGCTGCATATCAACAGCAATCTGCCGCCGGCTACTTCCGAGCTGCCCAAACTGCAATTATCGGATGTCATCGTCAACGGAGAATCCGTCAACAATGAACTGTGCGGTGACCCGACCGGAATTTCCGTTCCCTGGAACAGTAATATAAGTATCCGTATCATGTCCAAAGAAGAGGATATCTTCCGGCAGAAAGTGTATCGGTATCAGATAGAAGGGCTGAACGACCAGCAGATCGAATCGTACAACCCGGAACTGGTCATCCGCTCGCTTCCGCCCGGCGATTATCAGATTATGGCTTCCTGCACAGCAAAGGACGGCAGCTGGATTCCCAGTCAGCAGATACTGGAACTGACCGTACTCCCTCCCTGGTACCGCACATGGTGGTTCACGCTGGGCTGTGCCTTGTTAGTAACCGGAATGATTGTCGAAACTTTCCGGAGAACACTGAAACGAAAAGAAGATAAGTTGAAATGGGCCATGAAGGAGCACGAGCAACAGGTGTACGAAGAAAAAGTACGTTTCCTGATCAATATCAGCCACGAACTGCGTACTCCACTGACACTGATCCACGCTCCGCTCAGCCGCATATTGAAGTCCTTATCCCCGGCAGATACCCAATACCTGCCGCTGAAAGCGATTTACCGGCAGTCTCAACGAATGAAGAATCTGATCAACATGGTGCTCGATGTGCGCAAGATGGAAGTGGGAGAAAGCAAACTGCTCATACAGCCTCACCCGCTCAACGAATGGATCGAACATGTATCGCAAGATTTCGTCAGCGAAGGGGAAGCAAAGAATATACAGATTCATTACCGGCTCGATCCACGCATCAAAATAGTGAGTTTCGATAAGGACAAATGTGAAATCATTCTGAGTAATCTGCTGATCAATGCACTGAAACACAGCCCGCAAGACACGGAAATCACCATCACTTCAGAACTGCTGCCCGAAGAAAAAAGAGTACGCATCTCCATTACCGACCAAGGTTGCGGATTGCAGCAGGTAGATACACAGAAGCTCTTCACCCGTTTTTATCAGGGCATGGGCGAACAGAGCGGAACGGGCATCGGCTTGTCTTACTCCAAGATTCTGGTGGAACTGCACGGCGGCTCCATCGGCGCACGGGACAATTCGGAATCGGGAGCCACCTTCTTCTTCGAACTACCGCTGAAACTGGAATCGGAAGAGATCATCTGCCAGCCCAAAGCGTATCTGAATGAATTGATGAGCGACGACAGCAGCAAGCAGTCACAAGAGGAAGACAGCTTCGCCACCGCTCCCTACAGCATTCTGGTGGTAGACGACAATCCCGACCTGACGGACTTCTTAAAGAAAGCACTGGGAGAATACTTCAAACGTATATTGACTGCCTCTGATGGTGTAGAGGCACTTCAGCTTATCAAAAGCCATACTCCCGACATCATCGTAAGTGACGTCATGATGCCCCGCATGAACGGATATGAGCTTTGCAAAAACATAAAGGAAGACATTGCGATCAGTCACATCCCCGTTATCCTGCTGACGGCAAGAGACGACAAACAAAGTCAGATGAGCGGCTACAAAAACGGTGCGGACGCCTATCTGACCAAACCGTTCGAAGTGGAAATGCTGATGGAACTGATCCGTAACCGACTAAAAAACCGTGAACATACCAAGAAGAGATATCTGAACGCAGGACTGATCCCCGCTCCGGAAGAAAGCACCTTCAGCCAGGCAGATGAAACGTTCCTGCTCAAACTGAACAAGATCATTCAAGAGAATCTGGACAGTAGCCGATTGGATATTCCTTTTATATGCAAAGAAATCGGCATGAGCCGGGCCTCTCTTTACAACAAACTGAAGGCACTGACGGACATGGGAGCCAATGACTATATCAATAAGTTCCGGATGGAGCAGGCAATTCTACTGATCACCGGCACGGAAATGTCATTTACGGAAATTGCGGAGAAAGTGGGATTCACTACTTCCCGTTATTTCAGCACGACTTTCAAGCAGTACACGGGCGAAACACCGACTCAATATAAAGAGAAACATAAGAGAGAGACATCAAAAACAATTAATCAATAAAACCCCTAATATATAAATTTCTTAACACATTATTTTTATGAACTACAAATTATTTTCTTTAGTAAGCGGTACGCTTATTCTTTCCAGTCTGTCTGCCAGCGGACAGAAAAACAACACAAAGCCGAATATCCTCTTCATCCTCTGCGATGACATGGGATATGGCGATCTGGGATGCTACGGTCAGCCATTCATCCGCACCCCCCATCTGGATGCGATGGCAAGCGAGGGTATGCGCTTCACACAGGCATACGCAGGAAGTCCCGTCAGTGCTCCTTCCCGAGCTTCATTTATGACAGGGCAGCATACAGGACATTGCGAAGTACGGGGCAACAAGGAATATTGGACGAACGCCCCCACAGTAATGTATGGCAACAACAAGGAGTATGCAGTAGTCGGTCAGCATCCTTATGACCCCGATCACGTTATCCTGCCCGAGATAATGAAAGAGAACGGATATACCACCGGTATGTTCGGCAAATGGGCGGGAGGTTATGAAGGTTCCTGCTCCACTCCGGACAAACGCGGGATAGACGAATATTTCGGCTACATCTGTCAGTTCCAGGCCCACCTTTACTACCCTAATTTCCTCAATCGCTACAGCAAAGCATTAGGCGACACAGGCGTAGTACGTGTCATTATGGACGAGAACATCAAGTATCCGATGTACGGTGCCGATTATCAAAAACGCCCGCAATATTCGGCGGATATGATTCACCAGAAAGCAATGGAATGGCTGGATGAGCAGGACGGCAAACAACCGTTCTTCGGAGTGCTGACTTATACCCTGCCCCATGCGGAACTGGTTCAGCCGGAAGACTCTATCTTAAATGAATATAAAGAGAAATTCAATCCTGACAAGAGCTACAAAGGCAGCGAAGGATCGCGATACAACGCGATCACGCATGTACACGCACAATTTGCAGGAATGATTACCCGACTGGACTACTACGTCGGAGAAGTACTGAAAAAGCTGAAAGAGAAAGGACTGGACGAGAATACACTGGTCATTTTCTCCAGCGACAACGGCCCTCACGAAGAAGGCGGAGCTGATCCTACATTCTTCGGCAGAGACGGTAAACTGCGTGGCTTGAAACGCCAATGCTATGAAGGAGGTATCCGTATCCCATTTATCGCCCGCTGGCCGGGACGTGTACCTGCAGGTACAGTAAACGACCACATCTGCGCTTTCTACGACCTGATGCCTACTTTCTGCGAGATCATCGGCGAAAAGAATTACGTAAAGAAATATGCGAACAAAGACAAAGAAGTAGATTACTTCGACGGCATTTCCTTCGCCCCGACATTGCTGGGAAAGAAAAAGCAGAAGGAACATGACTTCCTTTACTGGGAATTTAATGAAACAAATCAGATTGGCGTACGCATGGGAGACTGGAAGATGGTGGTAAAGAAAGGGATACCTTTCCTTTATAATCTGGCAACGGACATTCATGAAGACAACAATGTGGCCGACCAGCATCCGGAGATTGTAGAAAAGATGAAGGCCGTTATCTTTGCACAGCACACGCCTAACCCTCACTTCTCCGTTACACTACCGGAGAAGAAATAAGGTAATAAAAGTTTATCATTTAGGCACGGATTTCGCGGATTACACGGTTTTAAGAGTTGAGTAATTAAAAACCGTGTAGTTCCGCAAAATCCGTGCCTGACTGTTATCAATAGCCGAATAATCCGCTATTGATCCGAGAGTTTCCGTGCGGATTCTTTTTCTTCCTCCCGTCTCTTCCTATACCGGATATACCGCAGTGACCACTCATGCATTTTCTCCAGAAACTCCTCTTCTGTGAGCGTATCATAGTAAAAATTAAATATACGCTCGTAATAGTTCAAACACTTATCATCCCTTTTTTTAGCATTTCGTAAGTTTCCTTACTCATGCCTATAGCTTGACACATGGCTGAAACAACCACTTTCTCACATTTAAGTACCTCTTCGATAAAAAGGCCGAATGCAAAATGATGATACTCTTTTTTCATTTTTTCTTGTTTTAAACGTTAATAATAATTTAGTTGTTATAAAAATATTCACATTAGTTCGGATATGTCCGAACTGCCGTTATATCACTTTGTCCTAATTTTGCGCTGCGTTTCAAAAACAGAACCGCATTATTAAAAGAATTAACGATAAATGTTATGACAAACAATTTCAGAATGTCTTATTTCATGCCCCCGATTGCTCCCATCAGGAACGAACAAGGACAAACCGTTACACCCGCCACACTCACTCCCTTCTGCGAAGTTTCGGTCGAACAGGTATATCAGATGATCACCTGCAACGAAAACCTCAAAGCACTGACCGAACAAGTACGCGGTGCCGGAGACCTGCGAATGGCAAAAGCCTCTTTACTCCCCTACGTAACCCCATGCGGCACATTCATCCGCCGGAGTAGTAAATTCTTCGCATCGCCTTCCGGGCTCATAGTGGTAGATATAGATAACCTCGACTCCTATCATAAAGCCGTGGAAATGCGTCGTACACTGTTCGACGACCCTTTCCTCTGTCCCATACTTACATTCATCAGTCCCAGCGGCCGGGGCGTGAAAGCATTCGTACCTTATAGCAAACTTTACGCAGACGATCAGACACGGAACGTAAAAGAAAGTATAAACTGGGCAATGCAATACATAGAAATAACCTACGGAGCAGAAATGAACGACTCCACAGAAACTCCGCCAAAAGCCGTAGACACCTCCGGCAAAGACATCGTAAGAGCCTGTTTCCTCAGCCACGACCCACAAGCACTATTCAGAGAGTATTGAACAGTCAATCTTGAATAACCAACAGTGAACTATCTATTATCAATTATCCATTAAGAAAATGACCAATATTGAATCTTTACGCCTCATCACTGAGGCAGTCGAAACGGCAGGTGCCGACATTGCACCCTCTTACGCCGAGTACGTACAATTAGCATTCGCCATCGCAACAGACTGTGGCGAAGCAGGACGCGAGTTTTTTCACCGCCTGTGCCGGATATCCGCCAAATATCAGCGTGAGCATGCCGAACGAATGTTCTCCAACGCCCTTATAAAGCAGCATGGAGAAATACATCTGGGAACGGCTTTTCATCTCGCAGAATCAACAGGAGTGAAAATCTGCCGGGAGGAAGTTATGAACAGCCGAAAAAATGCAGAAAATGCACTAAATGCACCCTACAATTTTCCCACACACAGGCGCGCGTATAATAAGGTGGAAGAGGAAGAAAACGACAACGACGAAAACACCAATGCTCCAGAAGAACTCTCGACAGACAGTGATCCTCTACAACCCCTGCCTACTTTCCCCGAAGCAGACTGGCCTAAAATCCTAATGCTCATTATGAGCTATGCCACTTCTCCCACACAACGGGACATACTCTTGCTCGGAGCACTGACCGCACTAGGAGCTACGATGGAACGCTATGTGAGATGTTCCTATTCCGGAAAATACCAGTCTCCTTGTCTGCAAACCTTCTTTGTAGCCCCTCCTGCTTCGGGAAAAAGCGGACTTTCACTTATCCGCCTGCTCGTGGAACCTATTCATGACAAAATTCGCCAACAAGTGGACGAAGAAATGAAAGCCTATCGGAAAGAAAAGAAAAACTATGAGTTGCTGGGCAAAGAGCGTGTCAATACAGAAGCACCTCAGATGCCTCCCAACAAAATGTTTCTTATCTCGGGCAACAACAGCGGCACCGGCATTCTGCAAAATATCATGGACGCCAACGGAACAGGACTCATCTGCGAAACCGAAGCGGACACCATCGCCTCCGCCATCAGTTCCGAATACGGCCATTGGAGCGACACGCTCCGCAAAGCCTTCGACCATGACAGACTGTCCTACAACCGACGTACCGATCAGGAATACCGGGAAGTAAAGAGAATCTTTCTTGCCGTCCTGCTTTCGGGGACACCCGCACAGGTGAGAGCCCTCATCCCGTCGGCGGAGAACGGACTTTTCTCCCGCCAACTGTTCTACTACATGCATGGCATCTATACATGGGCTGACCAATTTGCGTGCGGAGAGATAGATCTGGACGAAATCTTCAGGTCCATAGGCAGGGATTGGCAACTAAAGCTGGATATACTGAAAGAACACGGCATCCATACGCTTCGCCTCACCGACGAGCAGAAAAAGGAATTCAACGCTCTCTTCTCCGATTTGTTTTTCCGTTCGGACATTGCCAACGGCAACGAGATGAGAAGTTTCATAGCCCGTCTGGCTGTCAATATCTGCCGCATCATGTCAACGATAGCCATGTTGCGGGTGTTGGAAATCCCCCAACCCTATCAGCTTAAGAGTTCTAACAGATACGCTCCTGTTCCGGACAAGGAAATTCCCACAGATAACGTCAAGGACGGCATTATTACCCGTTGGGATATAACTATCACTCCTGAAGACTTTAAAGCTGTTCTTGGGCTTGTAAAGCCTCTCTATCGGCATGCCACGCATATATTATCTTTCCTGCCATCTTCGGAAATCCCCCACAGGGCTAACGCCGACCGTGACGCCTTCTTCGATGCGCTGGGTGACGAGTTCACCCGTACACAGTTGACGGAACAGGCTACAGCTATGGGAATCAAACCAAACACCGCACTCTCCTGGCTGAGACGTCTCGTAAAAAAGGGCCTCTTTGTCATGAAAGAAAAAGGGACTTACGTACGCGCACGTGTGTGCGTGTGTTAGGGATGCCCCGTAAAAGTGCATTTTTGCATCGGTTGATAACTTTGCGTCATAGGGAAATAACGTTTTGTAGAAGCTAAAGCACTGCTTTAGATACCGTAAAGCTAAGCTTTAGAAGTCGTAAAGCATAGCTTTAGCTAGGGTTCTCCCAGCGCATCCACGATCGCCCTCACCTCCAACGGAGTGTAAGAACGGTGCTGCGGCTGATAACCTAAATCGGACAGGCGTTCCTGAAGACCGGGACAGCGGACAATCCATTTATTCATTTTGCGGTAAGCGGCAATGCCAGTAAGTTCGGGAGAATAAAGCTGTGCCAGTTCCATACGACCATAAGCACGTATTTTGAATTCTATCATGACAAATAAGTTTCTGTTTTACTGTCACAAAAGTAACAAAATATATTCACATTACCTACGTTTTATCAGGGAATAACAGACTATAACTGACAACAATTGCACATTACCGACTCTCACTGTGTACAACCGATTTTTCCGAGTTACAGCATACTATCTTTGTATCATCGAAAGGGAGAAATCCCTACGATAGTATGTTTAACTCTTTAAAATTATTATTTCATGATTCGTTACAAAATTTATCAGAACCAACAGAAGAAAGGCTTGAATGCGGGCAAATGGTTCGCCCGGGCCGTAAGCGACGAGACATTCGACCTTGCCAAACTTGCCGAACACATGTCGAAGCACAATTCACCGTATTCCAGTGGGGTGATCAAAGGCGTGCTCACTGATATGGTGGACTGCATCAAGGAACTGCTGCTCGACGGCAAAAGTGTGAAAATTGATGATCTAGCCATCTTCGGTGTAGGAATCCGAAGCAAGGCTGCCGAAACGCTGGAAGAGTTCTCGCTGGAGAAGAACATCACAGGTATGCGGCTCAAAGCACGTGCCACTGGAAACTTATCAACGACCAATCTGAAGCTCGACAGTCAGCTGAAGCAACAGACGGAGTATCAGAAACCGACAACGCCCGGAGGAGGTTCCGGGTCAGGCAACACTCCCGATCCGAAACCTAATCCGGACGAAGGAGACGAAGAAGCACCGGACCCGACTGTTTAAGTCATACCCTGAACCCCGCAAAGTCTTTAGCTTATCATGGCTAAAGACTCATTAAAAATCAATATTTTTTTCATTTAAAATCAAAAACTATGAGTAATTCATCATCCCGTTCCGTTTGGAGTTTCATTATCAAAGTAATCATCACTGTTGCTACTGCCGTAGGTGGTTTGATAGGAGTACAAAGTTGTATGTAAACTTATGCGGACCATCACACTGATTATCATTCATTGCAGTGCCACGCCGGAGGGAAAATCCCTCTCGGCGGAGGCTTGCCGACAGGATCATATCCGACATCGGGGATTCCGTGACATCGGTTACCATTTCTACATCACACGTGATGGGGAAATACATCCGGGACGACCACTAGAGAAAGTCGGAGCACATTGCCGGAATCATAACGCACATTCCATAGGAATCTGTTACGAAGGAGGACTGAATGCAGAAGGACAAGCGAAAGACACACGTACGCTAGAGCAACGAGGGGCGCTGTTAGCTCTGCTCCGTGAGCTAAAGAAAAAATTTCCAGAAGCGTTGATTATAGGACATCATGATTTAAATCCGATAAAGGAATGTCCGTGTTACCCTTGCGTAGAAGAATACAGGGAATTGTAGGTTAGTATCTATAAGCACTCATCGCTATGCAATGAGTGCTTTTGATTTTTATAAATACATTGCAATTTTCCCTGCTAGAATTTCTTGCCAAAACAAATATTTATAAATGTCTTCACCAAGATCTTAAAATCAAACCACCATGAGCGATGCTGCAAATAAAACAAATCATAGCGAAGACGACGCAACATTTTATCCATCGTATCTGTGTACCCATTATATAACGTAGCATACGAAGTAACACCCGGTCGTATCTGATACAAAAATACGTAACGAGGATCGTGTTCCATTATCTGATCAATGAAATATTTCCGTTCGGGACGAGGACCAATAAAAGCCATCTGCCCGCAGAAGACATTCCAAAGTTGCGGCAATTCATCCAAATGATGTTCACGCAAAAACTTACCCACTTTAGTCAATCGTTTATCTTTCCCACCCCTATATAGCGCAGGTCCCATTTTTTCCGCATCCAAACGCATACTGCGGAACTTATAAATATAAAACGGACGGCCGAAACGACCGATACGTTCCTGTTTGAAAATAGCCGGACCACCATCTTCACGTTTCACAGCTATATAACAGATTAAAAATAAAGGAGAAAAAATAATCAGTAATATGCCCGCAATAATGCAATCCCCAATTCGCTTTACATTGCGCTCAAAAGCATTCATTCCGTCGGGAATGAAAGTTGTTTGTTGTTCCATAAATTATTAATTATAGTTTGGTTAAAGACTATTTTCTCAGAGCTTTTTTATACAAGACTGCTCGTAAAGTATTGGGCATCATCCTAGTAATCACCCGTATAAAGACATTATAGAGATATTCAGAGGAAGTTATGAATCCTAAATTTCTTAGTTGGTTTTGAAAACGTAGTTCCGTTGTCACATATTTTAAACCGCCTCTCCGTTTAAACATAGCCGGAGAAAAACGAAAATATAATAAGCTCTCTTGGATATTGTAAAATTTAGCACCGTTCTGTAGCATACGTATCCACAGATAGTAATCCTCAAAAAGAGGGAAATGCTGATATCCACCAGCCGCTAATACAGCTTGCTTACGAAACATAATTACCGGATGATTTTCCGGATTACGCTTCTTTGCAAATTGACAAATATCATCATGAACCTCAGGTAACTTTCTTGTAGAAATAATATTTGAAGTAGTTTCTTCAAACTCATCAATCCATGCTCCTACTACATCTAATTCCGGATGCTCTTGAAAAACCCTTATTTGTTTCTCAAAACGATCAGGTTTGGCAATATCATCTGTATCCATTCGGGCAACTAAATCGTAGGAACAATGCTTTAAGCCTTCATTCAGTGCTTTACCAAGTCCTTGATTAACAGGTAAAGAAACAATCTTCAGTTCAGGGTATCTCATCACATATTCAGCAATAACTTTATCCAATTCCTCTGTTAAAGGACCATCTTTTAATAAAACGACTTCTGTAGGAGGTAACTTTTGGCGGAACACACTAGTTAAACTTTGCCGTAAAGACAAAGAATTCTCCTTGTTATAAACAGAAATTAGCACTGAAAACATTTAATTCGAATATTTGATAATTTCCTATCTAATTACCTAGAACTATAATGAAAAGTAAGTGACGGCAAAACGCAAAATAGAGAAATAAGCTTTATATAAAACGATCTTTTATTATACGAATTATACGGATAACTTTATTATGCTTAACTCTCCCTATAGTCAAATACAATGCCTTATGAATGTTTTTTTTAACAGAATATTTCAATCCCCGTTTTAACCATTTACCATCAAAATGATGAATACAATATGTACTCTCTTTTATATCTATTTTACCAATATTGTAATCTTTAGGAGAAAAATAATAGTATGGCTTAATATCCAATCCTTTACCTCCAACTACTGAGTTTATTAACAGAGGGACAGGCCGAGTATCCAATCTACCATTTGATTTTATAAAAGGTCTGTCTCTATAGTAATCCAAACATTCTTTCACCCAAGAACTTCCTTTTTCAGCTCCTATTACAGCAGCTTCAATATCACCACCTGCCTCTTCGCCCAAAAAATAGTGTTCACCTAATAACGGATTAAAAGATTTCAGAACTTCTACATCGGCATCAAGATATATTCCTCCATAATAATATAATGCATAAAAACGAATATAATCAGCAGCAAAAGCATATTTCTTTTTTTTAAAAGATTGTTCTAACCACAAATTAGAATGAATATCAATCTTTTGAGTATCCCAAAGAATAATTTCATAATCTGGTAAAATTAACTCCCATGATTTTATACATTTACAAACCAACTCAGGATATGTTTCACCACTCAACCAACAAAAATGAATAACCTTCGGTATCATAAAAATAATACTATAAAAATAGAATATCAAAAGAATAAGGTATCCCCCAATTACTTTTTATAAGAAAACTCAAGAAACCCAAACAACAACCTACTAATACTATAACTTGAGAAGTCAGCTTAAACTTTCGTAAGTAATAAGGAAAAAGAACCACTATATAAGGGAAAAAATAAAGATACAAGCGACGTGCAGGCATAAATAAATAGAAAGTATTATATAATACTAGCCCAATAATAACCATATTTACAAATACATACTGCGTTTGCACTCGCTTAGTATATAATAACAAAGTAAATCCCCCCAACAAATTATAGAAAAGTTTAAGTATCCCAGTATTTATACCTGAATCAAAGTCCTCTACAGTATATTGATATCGACCTAATTCCATCAAAGAAGGCATAACATAGCTAACAATCAGATTTAACAAATAAGTCCCGCCAAAATAACTGATGCATAAGATGATAGCTAACAGCCAATTAGAATATCTAAAACGACTTAACAAAATGAATGGAAAAATTACCAACACACTATAATGGAACAAAGCTGCTAGCAAAACACACAATAAATATTTTATATTCTCCCCGTTCAAAAAAAAAGTAAATGCTACAAACAACAAAGATACAGCTACATATTGCCGAACAAGATTCATAGAATCAAAATAGAATCCACACAAAACAAACAATAAAATGGAAATATAAAAATTAGGAGACATCCTCCGAATCCCAACATAAAATCCCCCCATTATCATTAATGAAGTGAGAAAAAAGAATGCTCGTGAATTCAATCCTAAAGTATACAAAACTTTATTTATTATAAGCCACACAGGCTCTATGGAATAAGTATATACAGAATAAGGGTCATTATAAATATCTTCATATACAGGATAATCCACTCCCACATTATAACGCAATCCCGCAATTATTACCAACACCCAAAATACAATTATATTTAAGTTAATTTTCCTAACCAGTATACTCTCTATACTCCAAACTCCGAGTATAACAGATATTATAAAGAAAATAAGCCCAATCATTGCACTTTAATTTATCACTATATCAAACAGTAATTAATGAAATTAGCTGTCTACCAAAGTGATACACTTTTTTCAAAGTTTTATATATGAACTTTCGTATATAAAAGGGAAAAGCCACAAAATTTAGCAACAATTTTTCCTTTAAAGTAATTTGTATTTCAAAAGCTTCTTTTTCTATTTGCAAATAAAATGCATCCTTTTTATTTAAATTTGGGTCATCTAATACCCCCATCAGTAAATGAATATGCGCATGAACGATACTTTCTTTACATTCTTCTTCTAAATGATGATCCGTAATTGATCTCAACAAAAAACTATTAAATAACTTCTCATACTCCCAAGTATTACGAAAACGATGCAAACAACTATCCGAGTACTGAATATAGTCATAAACATGTCTATCAATAATCCGTATTTTTTCGGATTTTATTGCCAATCTCACATTCATTATATAATCTTCACCTCTGCGAATTGTAGGTGGCAAATCCAATATAGAAGGATCAAACAAACTCTTCCGAAAAATTCTGCCCACAGGAGATAAAGGCACTTTATGTTCCAATAACGCTTTCAGATAATTCACAAAATCAAGACATCGTTCTTCTTGACAATTCCTTTGTAGAATTCTCCCATTTATATCTACTAAATGTATCCGTCCAATAACAATATCAACATCAGAAGTATACCCATATAAATCACAAAAAGCATTTTGGGGTAAAATATCGTCACCATCAACAAAGCATATCCAATCACCTTTAGCTTCTTCTACTCCTCTCCGTCTTGCTGCTGTAACTCCCGCATTTATTTGATGAATAACTCGTATACATTTCTCCTTACCCGCATATTCATCACAAATAGCTGCGCTGCCATCTGTACTACCATCATCGATGATCAATAATTCAAAATCCAAAAATGATTGACACAAAAGACTTTCTATACATCTCCTCACATATGGAGCAATATTATATACCGGTACAATGACACTAAGACATACATTCATAACTATAATATTAATCTTCTACATAAAAGTTACCGTAACCATCTTTTCATTCTTTCAATAAAAGATAGAATTATTGCCGCCCCCCAATCCATAGAATGAAGCCAACACCAAATTATTATCTTATCATGAATTGGTAACACCGAATGACTAAAAACTAATGAATCAGCTTCTGAGTATAAATTTCGATATACATTACGTTGCTTACCTGAAGAGTACCTCAGTAAACAATATTTTGCCCGCAACTTCAGATATAGCAATTCTAAATTATACCTACCATTTTTGTTTTCTAAAAGGAATGACTCAATTACATTTACAACATCTATTACATTCTGCAAAGACTCTGTTTTCCAACATTTAGTATAAGCATTAATATTAATTTGAGAATAATGATAAAAAGCTTTATGTATAGATACTATATTTTCAGCATAAAATACCAACCGTGGCATTATGGACACATCCTCCCACATATCAACTCCCTCTTTATACCAAAAAGATAAATGTTGATACAACTCCCTTCTTACCAATTTATTCCACATACCATTATGTAAACAACCTTGTAATATTTTTATCAAATATTCTTCTTTTTCCCTGGGTTCTCTTTGAATATGATAAATCCGTTTATTAGAATATTCTGCATAATAATCACAAATGACGATATCCGCATTTTTTTCTAGTGCTTTTTCATACATTTCCTCATACATATCTAATTCCACCCAATCATCACTGTCACAATGTATAATATACTCCCCTTTAGCTATCAGCAAACCACTATTTCTCGCCATAGCTAAACCCCGGTTTTCTTCATGTTCTATTATTTGTATTTGTAAATAACGCCGAGGGTAGTCCTCAATTACTTGCCGTAAAATTTCTACACTTTTATCTGGCGTACAATCATTAACAAATATAAATTCCATATTTTCCAATGACTGCTCAAAAAGTGAACGAGCACATTTTTCAATATATGGTTCTACTCCATAAATTGGTACAATAACACTGACCAAAGGATTTTTATTCATGTCTAAAAATTAACCTTCTAATTTTTTCTTTTCCTCTAAAAATAAATCGAGACAACTTATATTTTTTTCGAGAAGCAAGCCAATATATTAAACAGATATCCCAACGTTGAGCAATCTTCCATATATCTTTGTCAAACTCTGGCCATAAACAATGAAAACGATTGTAATCCCTTACTTCTTCCCTCAAAACCAAATAAAACTTCACACCAAGTACCAGAGATATAAAGTGAAATTTAAATTTATCAAAACTATTATTTTGCACAAAAAAACTTTCAATATTTCGACAAGCATAAATCATGTCATCCATTTGTTTAGTTGTTACATCCCGTATTATTGAAGCAGAATTATACTGTACATAATGATAGAATGGTTGAGATACATATGCAATCTTACCAGCATAAAAACATAATGAAATAATAGCAACTATATCTTCCCACATATTGATACCATCAAAAAATCGCACATGACCTAATGAATATAGTTTTCTATTTATCAATTTATTACACATTGACCCATGCAATTTTCCTTCTAATAATTCAACAATGCACTGTATATTATCATTAGGAAAGTGTTGTCGATGTATAACTAAACGATCTACATAATCATAATAAAAATCGCATCCAACAATATCCGCCTTGTCATCAAAAGCCTTTTTGATCATCTTCTCGTACATTTCCCTCTCCACCCAATCATCACTGTCACAATATATAATATAACTACCACGTGCATTATCTAATCCTGTATTTCTCGCTGTTGCTGACCCCTTATTCTGATCATGCTCCACTATTCTTACTTGCCGTGCACGGTTGGGATATTCTTTTATTATCTCCCGCAAAATAACCATACTAGAATCAGGAGTACAATCATTGACAAATATAAACTCCATTTCTTCCAGAGTCTGCTCAAAAAGTGAGCGAGCACACTGTTGTATGAATTTTTCCGCTCTATAAACAGGAACAATCACACTTACCAAAGGAAGACTTTCCATTTTTCGCATTTTATCACCAGCTCTTTTCGTTAGTATCTTCTCAACATTTATACATCTTATCTTAAGGATGCTTTCAAAAATTCCAAGGCTCTGTCTCTCTCTCTTCGTAAAATTCTATTTACTTGGGTATAATCTATAGAAGTATATATCAGTTGGTCTGTTATATCATCAAAAGTATATACCAACCTGCTTTCCAAACCTAGCATTCTTAGCAAAGATGTAAATCTCCCTAATCCCCTTTCTTTATTAGCAATTACAATAAAAGGCTTATTAAAAATAATAGAAAAAACTGTTCCATGAAAAGAATCTGTCACAACATATTCAGCATCCATAAATCCTCGAAGCCATTTTGTAACAGGAGGAAAAATACAATTACTTATTTTTTTTGGACCAGTTTTCTCAAAAGCAAACTTAGGCATCACAACAATAGGAGTCAAACCTAATTTATAAGATAGCTCCTGAATTATTCTCTGTTTCTCTTCGGATTGGTCTAATACATATGTCATCAATTTACTGTCAAAAGCGGTTACCTGTTCCTTCTCTACCAAATAAACATAATCCTCTTTTCTCAACAATAATGTAGGATCTAATAAACAGACAGCATTCACTCCTAAATATTTGCTACATAATTCCACTCCAGAATCTTCTCGAACAGAAATTGCATCAAAACTTTTAGCCAAAGCAGCACATTGTTCCGTTTGTTCTGCAGTAAATTCCCATTCTGACGTACCAAACGAAGCAGCATAAGCAATTCGTTTAACTTTATCTCCCATTGTAAAATCTAAAAAATAATTAGGTAGATAATAAGAATAACAAGGTCTCCACACTTGATCGCTTCCTACAATATATGCATCAAAAGCATATCTTCTTAAAACTTCTTTTGTATTAGAAGTTACGGGATCAGTAATAGTTATATAATTACGAATAAAAAGTTCAGTATATTGGGAAATCACTTTATTTTGTTCATCTGTTCCATAATATATTCCCCTTATCGGAGCTAATATACGTTTAATAAACAGCTTGAACTTACTTATTAATGACAAAGAATTCTCTTTCCTATTTTCTGTCCAAACTTCATGTCCCATACGCTTCAAGACCACTTGTAGGGCATAAGTTTGAAGTAAACCACCATAATTTGTGCAAAGCGGTTGAGTTAAAATACAGATACGCATATTATATTGTAGTTCAAAAAAGTACTTTCACAATACATTTTTTTAATTAGTTCATTTATTATATTGAATACGACTCCTTATCCAAGAAAAAGCACGATGTATAAAATTAGGATTCATTTTTCCACAGATGCGCTCTATAGAGTCAAAACCTTCATGTTGAAAAGATAACCAAAATATATTTCGGAACTTAGGAATTGTAACACTTTTTTCAAGACAAGAATTAGCAGAAAGCGTATACTCATATGGAGTCTCAAATCCATCAACCATAAGCAAAGAATATATTTTCATACCATATGATGTATTAACACAAACCAAACTTACCCCTTTATCATCATCATATGTATGGTAGTAGTTTTCTACCCCCCAGTAATCACCAATAGTTATATCACTTCCACTTTTAAAATTCCTACAAGGACAATTATAGCAAGATGGTCGTAAATAAAGATTTTTAAGAAAGCCTTTCATAAACACATTATTCTTCAATGATTCTGTTAATAATATTGTTGGCACGTTTTTATTAATATTGGAATATCCCCATATAGTAAAACTAAAGTTTTTCCACCCTAAGCGCTTATCACGAAACTGTATATTTGATATTCGACTCTGATCTTTATTCAATATTTGATCCCGAAGATATTTTCTCCAAACACCTGGACTAGGGACTCCATGACAAACCAAATCTACAGTCAATAAGTTATCATATTTTTTTCTTAAATAATAATTCAATCCGGCAATTTGACAAGGAGTACCAGAAAATAGGACTTCTCTACTTTGTTTCAAAAAAAACTCTACTTTCTTATAACTATCCCCTATTTGACTTTGAACATATTTTGAACCTCTAAAAGCAGCTATGCCTTCCTTTACTTCCACATAGTCATGTATTACCTCCCATTTCTCATTAAAACGCGCACCAAACACCACCCCTCCTCTATCAATTATATACTCAGCCAACAATGAAAATACTCCGCCAGATGAACTTTGACTACGAATATCTTCTTTCTTATTTTTTGCCGCATAAGTCCGTAGTGTTTGATGAGGATTACCTTGATGAAGTACAGGACATACATTTTCACATAAATGACAATTTACACAAATATCTTTATTTATTTCAGGATAAAGAAACCCTTCGTTATCTTCATACATAGAAATACAACATTTGGGACAAATTTGTACACAAGCACTACAACCACAACAATCCTCTTTATTTATTATTTGCAGCATAAATATTTATATTTTAAGCTAGATAAGAACTGTTTTACTAAAAAATAGCCAGGAATCAGACAACACAAATAATCTAATTTTCTTGTTAATGATAAAGTCACCTGATAATCTTTTTCCAGTCTTTTTCTTATGATTCGAGCATCTTCTTTTCGATGATACTTTAGACAAACATTCAAACGTTCTAATAAATACTTCTTACGGATATCATATATATATTTTTCTCTTTCATCTAAAGAAAGAAACAACATATTATTTAAAGTACAAATTAACGTATTCTCATAAGATTGCAATTTATCACATACCCCTTCAAAGGTCTTATACTGTCCCCTTGAATGGGATTCTTCTCGTATTACAACATTATATAAATAGTCTCCAATCGTTATACACCTATATTGATATAATAAAGGAAGCATTAACTGCCAATTCTGCCCTGCATTCTTTTCTGTATATATCTCCCTATTTCTTATACATTTATCTAATATTGACATTTTAACCATATAATCGCCAGGAACAAACCAAAAATGTTTTTTTCCAAACAAGCAATCCTCAAATAAATATTCATTATATATTTCTATTACATTAGGCGTTTTATGATCAAGTGTCAAAGTTTCTTCATTTAAGTATATAGGTAAACATCTAACCATACTGACAGAATCATCACTTTTATCTAATATTGAAACCATTTTAGATATAGCAGAGGAATTAGCATAAAAATCATCACTATCAGGCCACACAAGATATTCACCTTTTATAGACTTCAATGCACGATTCACCGCAACAGATTGCCCTTCATTTTCTTGAAAAATATAGATTAAAGTGTACCCTCTTTTATCAAACTTTGTAATATAATTTTTTACTACTTCTTTAGTATTATCCACAGAACCATCATCTATCACATACATTTCGAGACATGGATAATCTTGTTCAAGAATCGTCTCTAATAATCTATGAATAAATTTACCAGAATTATAACAAGGAGTTATAACACTAACCAACTTACTATTCATTACTACAATAGTCTTAATTTTAATAGTTTTCTTTCCCGATTAGTCATCAAAATGAAATAAGTAGTAACCAAAAGAAGGATAGTCGAAAATAGTCCCACACAAATCAAACGTGTCCATCCAGCATCAAACAGTTTACTAAAAAAATAAGTTGCAAAGAAAGTTAAAGATCCTACACAAACTGTTCTACACAGAACAAGCCAAGCATACTGTTTAAAAGAAAAACGTGGAATATATAAATGTAAAGTCCAAACATTAGACAATAATCCAGCCAAAACAGCAAAGATATTATATATATAGGCTAATTGTGGTTGACTTCCTACATAAAAAGCTATGTATGCAAAAGGAATTACTGACAAATAAAACGTACCATTAATAAGACTAGGTCTCTTTATTTTTCCAGTAGCATGTATTGCACTAACGACTACGGATGATAAATTTGCAAATAAATTAAACAATAGAACATAACGACATAATATACCAGCATATATTGGTACTTCACTCAACCATAAAGTCAAAATGAAATCTGTTTCGATTAAAAGTGGTATCGTAAATAACAATAAAAGTATTGAGGTATACATCGAGGCTTTATATATTAAATTTATCATTCGATTATAATCCCCTACAGCATAACTCTTTATCATTTGGGGACGAACCGCCGATAACACACTACCAGCAAAACTCATAACGGCAGTCTGAATCTGACTTGCTATTCCACTTGCAGCATTTAAAACAGCACCAAAAAACATATTCAGTAAAATGTTTACCCCTTGTGTTCTTGCTAGCACACTAGCGTTACCATATAGATCCCACCCAGAGAAAGTAAACATAGAATAGATCAGTTTTTTATCCCCCAATAAGCAAAAACGGCAACTGTCTATTTTCCTTATACAATATGTTCCATATATAACTGAAATCAACAAAGTACTAATTAAAAGGAGTAATCCATAGATAATAAGTTTATCAAATGTTATGTAAATCAACGATATAACAATAACTAATTTCAGCAAAACATTTATTATTTCAATACATGCGTAAACACTCATTCGTTCATAAGCCATAATCATAGCAACATAAGGAACCTGAATAATCGCTATCATACTGGTAAATATAGAAAACTGATAAATTATATTAGCAGCTAGTATTCGGTTCTCTGGAATAACCAATTTATTTTGCAAAAACCATAAACCTAAAGTCTCACTTAACAGCATAAGAAGCAGTGCTATTATCAAGTGTATAGTTAATGCCGACGAAAAAGTATTCTGTAAATGTTTCCAATTATTCGTTCCTATTTCGTAGGCAAAAAAACGTGATACAGCCCCACTCATTGAAGTATTCAAAAATGAGAACATAGATATTACCCCTGCAACTACATTATATATACCAAAATCTTCTACCCCCAAGGTATTTAACACAACTCTTGAAGTATATAAAGATATTACCATTGAAAACAACATGCGGATATACAAATAAAATGTATTTTTAGCAATACGTTTATTTTTATCATTATCCTCTATCATTCTTATATTTTTAATTATCCACTAATTAATTTGACAGAATCCATACTATTTCATTAATTGCAAATACCAACTTGTTATTCAACAAACAAAATAAGACACATAATTCAAATATTCTCAAAAAAACGAGTAAGTCAAATACTAATAATTAACATTCATTTCTTGTCTGTTTTTTCAACCAATCTAAAATATTTCTACCTAACAGTTCCCACCCTACTGTTATGAACAAAGAAAAAAATACAAATAGCAAAACATAAATTTTCACTCCTATACCTGAAGGTTTTAATGGTACGACAGGTGGCTCTACTACTGCAAACACTGGCTTTTCTTCTTGTACTTTTGCTCTGGCTATTTGCAACTGATTGATCACCTGACTATAAACTTGATATGCTAAACTCATATCATTCTGTAAACGTTCCTGCTCAGCACGTATACTTTGAAGAACCAAATTATCATGTGTATCTACATACTTAGCATATTTTTTTTGAGCTGCATAATATTCCTGTTTACGCTCTTCAAACAATTTTTCCAAATAAACACAATCTTCCTTCGCTTTTGAAGTACGATAATCTATAATATGCTCTTGCAAACGATGGACGACAGAATCTGCCACAATCGCAGTTATGCTAGGATTTTGCAAGGAAACACTAACATTAGTTATAGCCGTTTTTTTATCAATTGCAGCCGTTATATTCTTCTTCAACACATCAATCTGCCCCTTTACTTTCTTATTCAGAATAATTATCCCATCCTGAAATTTCTCTGAAGAGGACTTCCTTTCATTAATAAACAAGGATTGCACTCCAGCAATAATTCTACTAGGCGCTCCTATAATATAATTCCACCAAGGAAAAGATTCTGTATTGAGATAATCAGACAATCTTTTTACCTCTCCATTATCTACAACCTCCATATTCAACAATTCAAGCAGAAAAGGAGTAGATGCCACAATATCAGATGATAAAGAAGCATTTAATGCATCAGTACCACTACTAAAACTACTTCCCCCACCCAAAAAAGAGGCAGCCAGCCCACTAAGTCCATTACTTCCCTTATCACTACTCATCTCTGGAGAAAGCATTACAGTGACCGTATATTTTTTAGGAATACTTGCCCATACAATAATGCCAATCAACAAACCTATAATAGCTGCCTTATAAAGCTTTTTACGAATTGCTATAATCCTACTGAAGATATCCAACAAGTCAATCTTCATTTCTTCTGGTTCCCTTTCTACTGATTGTTCAGACATAATTATCTTAATTCTTTATCAAATTAGCAATAGAAGCAATCATCATACCCAAAGAACTGAAGGAAGTAGCATAACCTAAAATATTAGCTATGTTCCCTTTCTTCTTAGCCTTACTAGGCACAATAATCTCACACCCCGGCTCAATCTGTTTCTTACCACTACCCTTAACCTTCGTCACCTGACCATTCATGTAAACAATGAACTTCTTACTCTTCCTTGCATTATCAGAACAGCCACCGGCCTGATTCAGGTAATAATCCACATCCTTTCCCTTCATATAAGAAACCGTATTCGGAACCATGACAGCACCATTGATAGTTACAGTATTAGTATTCTTAGGTATAAAGACCACATCACCTTCACGTAAGACAAGGTCGGCATTACCCTTAGGATTAGTCAAAGCCTTCTCCAGATCAATACCTACCGTAAAGGTATCCTCAACACCAATACCCAAAGAGTCAATCATGGCTTCACCCAATTGCCTGCTCATCAGGCGAATCACATCACCCATACGTTTCTTCTCACCGGCACTTGCCACACGGGTCAATTTCGCACCACGGAGATAGGCAAGACTGGTAGGACCACCCGCTTTATTCACCAGATCGGAAAGACGTTCCTCACGGCTGGTCATGGCGTAATTTCCTCCGAAAAGGATTTCACCATCAATGACTACATTCTGTTGTGCCTGATAACCGGGACTGCGACGGACATAAACTTCGTCATAAGGCTGAAGAATAAAACCGGGCTGACCGTCGATGACAAAACCATCCTTTAAAGAGAAGGTATACATCTGACCGATCGTATCATTATCCGCAGTACTACGGGGATTCTTGATTCGTCTCGACACATCAATGCGGACAGTGGAGGCGGCTTCTTTCAAGCCACCGGCCTGGATGATCAGATCCTCAAGTGTCATGTTATCAGCATAGGGATAGGAATCCGGTTGGGCGACCTCACCGTGAACTGTGACATTGCCACGATCTTCCAGATCGTGAATGCTCGGAATGTAAAGGATATCATTCTTCATCAGGGCGAGGTTCGGGGAAGTACCGTTCATGATAGACTTGATGTCTATCTGAACAACTTCACTGGTCAGGTCCTCACGCTGGCGATAAAGGACGGCACGATTCAGGAAAGCGTCACCGGTCAGGCCCTGGGCTTCATGGACAAGTTCGCGGATCGTATTCAGTTTACCGCTGAGCTGGTAGATGCCGGGACGATAGACAGCGCCACGGATTTCCAGTTTGTTTGTGAAGCGGTTAAGAATGGCTTCGGCTGTTACAACGTCGCCGTTACGCATTGTGTAGATGCTGTAGTCCATATCCTTGACCGTGTTGACCTCATATTCCTCACCATTCTGACGGACAACACGCAATGAACGGGTGTAGGCATCGGCTTCAAAGCCGCCGGCATATTTGATTAAAGTGGCAAGGTTCTCGTCTTTCTTCATTTCGAAACGCATAGGGCGTTTTACCTTGCCGCTGATCTTTACCAAGACATCGTAGGCGGGGACGATAACCACGTCACCTTCCTGAAGGCGGATGTCATCCTGTGTGTTGCCTTTCATGATAAATTCGTAAACATCGATGGTGGCGATATTCTTTCCGTTGCGTACCAACTGAACGTTTCGGAGGCTGCCGATATCACTCACGCCGCCTGCACGGTAAAGCGCATGGAAGACGGTAGAGAAGGAAGAAAGGGCGTAGGTACCCGGCTGCACGACCTCTCCCATCACATTGATCTGGATAGTACGGATATTACCCAAAGTCAGACGGATGTCGGAAGTAGGGTCGGTAGTATTGTTCAGGCCGTTATAGATCTTATTCAGGGCGCCCTTCAGATAGTCGTTGGCGGCGGAGACTGTCATACCGCTAAGGTTGACAGGCCCGATCTTCTGAATATTGATGGTGCCTTCAGGAGAGATCTGCTGGCGGATCGTATTCTGGCTAGCACCCCAGATATCGATGATGACTTCATCACCGGGACCCAGACGGTAGTTGGCAGGAGTGGCAAGGTTGACACTAGGCTCGAACGTCAGGTTGCGGGTATTGAAGATGTTGCGCCCGAAAACCTGGTCCTCACGGGCCAAATCTTCCGTAGTCGGATGATCCTCCAGCATGTCGGAAGTATTCTCCTTAGTCTCTTCACGAAGGCGGGACTCGTTGATATCCGTACCCGTGGATTGGGAGGTGTTTACATTGTTCTGCTGCTCATAGAGCTGCTTCACACGCATAGCCTGTTCCTTGGTCACACCTTTACGCGCAAGCTCGGAAGCAAGCTGCTTCTGTTCCTTGCCTTGCCGGATGCCGTCCTTTACATATTCCAGTACCTGTGAGTCACTCATGGACTGGGCCATAAGCGAGCCACTTCCCAGCATAGAACAAAAAAGTAGAATGCTAAAAAGTCGTTGTATTTTCATTGACAAATAAAAAAGTTAGTTGGTTTCACACAGTTCCTGCATACCGTGACAGACCGCAGACAACTGTTGTTTAAGAAGAGAAGGGGGAAGAACATCAAGGAGGGTCAGAGAACGCTGCAAGACAGACCGTTTTCTATCCTCGTCTTCCGGATTGGCGTACATCGACACATTATATCCCTGAAGGATGGCCAAACACAGGGTAGCATCCTGTTCCGGTGTCTCCCCCCGTTGTGAATATAAATCGTTTATCTGTTTGTGGATGGATCGTTGTAAGGCGGAAAGGTCATCCAGATACACGCAGCCTGCACTCCCCCCACCAGGAAGCAGCATGCGTACCAAATTTAATAAACCCTCTATGTTTTCCTGTAAAATAACAGCATCCATATCCCTCGCCTTAAACAGCCGCCATAATAGGCTCTACATAACCGACAGGCATATCCACACAGGCACATCCCAGCATATTCAGGCGAACGGCGATCTTACTCTTGCCATCCACATGAACCAGTTCGCCAACAAGACCCGTCAGGGGGCCTTTAATCACGCGGACCTTTTCGCCACGGGCCAAAGGGGCACTGTTCATGCTGATCGATTCTTCAGAATAATCAAGCATGAAACGGAAACGGGCCATCTGCTCGTCAGGAATTACGGCAGGACTACTCTCGCCGCGCATCACCATGTAACGGCTCACAGTAGAAAAACTCAGGACTTCCATGCGTTCCCTAGGGTCAACGTGTACGAAGACCATCATAGGAAGCAAGACGGAGGTGACCAGCTTGCGACGGTCGCTCCATTGGTGGAACTCCTGTTGAACGGGAACGAAATTCTCGATACCCATCTTGTCCAGATGCTCGGAAACCTTCTTTTCATGGTGCATCCGAACCAAAGCAACATACCAGCGTTTTGAGTGTGCTACGCCTTCCCCTGTCCCATAAATAGGCCCAGCATTGAGTGATTTCTTTTTTCTTAAAATCATGTTTTTTTACCCCATGTTTATCCGTTACTTCTTAGGTAACGGAATGATTCATGGCGCAAAGATGGACATATTTATGAAAATACGCAAACAAAAATGAAATTAATTTCTTAAAATGAATCAAAAGTCGGCATAACAGACGGAAAATGACAATATCCGTGTTATGTCTTTTTTTTTATTCCAATTTATGAAAGACACCTTCACTTCTGCCTTATTTCCTGAATACCAGTCCTCTTCCGATGTTTTCGTTGAAAAAAGTTCCCTGTTTAGCTTGTCCTTTGTTTGTGAGTTACCTAAGAAGTAACACACACCCATAAACACTGTATATCAGGATTCTAAATCACACATACAGGCCAGAATCGCACCTCTTAACGTAAGACAAATTCATCCGGTTTACCTCCGTACGCTCTTTCAGCTCAAAGCCTTTCAGATAAATCTGCGTGGTCTTGATCGACTTATGCCCAAGCGACTCGCTGATCATCTCGATAGGGACACCACGGTACTTGGCGGTGGTAGCCCAAGAATGGCGCAGCGTGTAGGAAGTGACGGGGAAGTTGAGACGCAGCCGCTTTGCCAGGGATTTCAGGCAGTAGTTGAATCTCCGGAGAGCGGACTGGTATTCACGGTAAGCTTTCTCATCCTTCCTTTTCTTATCTCCCTGAAGGATGCCGAAAAGGTAGTCGGGACAGCCGGGACGGGGAGACCGCCGGTTACGGAGCTGCTCGAGCATCTCCTGTGCGCTGTCCAGAACCTCAACGCTCATGGGAGTCTTCGTCTTGACACGATTGTAGCGCAGCACGTTGCTATCAAGAGCGGATTTCTCCAAATGGCTCAGATCGGCGAAAGACATCCCGCAGAACTGGAACATCAGAGCGGCGATAGCCTGGGTACGGCGGAGACGGTCAGAATGGGGGTCTTCATAAAGAAGCCTGCGAAGAGCGACGACGGGAAGCGCCTTTTTCTGACGAACGTCCACTCCCGTATAGACCTCATGGAACAGGCGGTGGACATAAGGAGCACTACCCGCTTCCACACCACGATTGTAGATACTACGAAGCATACGCATATACGTGGAAATCGTATTAGGCTTCAGACCACATGCGTAAAGGTGCTGTTCGTAACGGCGAAGGCGGTCACGGGTGACTTGACGGAAGGACACACTATGGACACCACAAAACTTGCTAAAAGAAAGAAGCGCGTTCTGATAGACATGCGCCGTAGAGTAGCGGCCCTCCTCGCGCAAACGGCCGATATAGATATCGGCACAACGACTAAATCCATTTTTATTCATTATTTACATCACTAGTTTTATTACAACCTACAAAGTAAGATGAATAAACACGATATCTTAGTTTTATCTTGTTTGACTATATTAAAATTACTAAAAAAGGACTTCTGACATATTTTATGTCAGAAGCCCCTTTAAAATAAATTCTTTGAGAAAATTTAGTTTCTCAAACCCAATTATCCATTCACCTTTTTATAATCTTCCAAAAATTTCTTCAATCCCGAATCAGTCAGCGGATGATTCAACAACCCTTTGATAGCACTCAACGGACAGGTAGCCACATCTGCTCCCATCTCCACACACTCGATGATGTGCTTCGTATTGCGGATAGAAGCCGCCAATACCTGAGTCTTGTAATCATAGGTGCGATACATACGTACAATATCACCGATAAGCCCTACCCCGTTTTCGCAAATATCATCCAGGCGTCCGACAAAAGGCGAAACGTAAGTCGCTCCGGCCTTTGCAGCCAGCAATGCCTGCCCGACGGAAAAGACCAATGTACAATTGGTCCGGATTCCTTTTTCTGTAAAGTACTTGATAGCTTTGATACCATCAGCAATACAAGGCACCTTGACAACAATGTGCGGATTGAGTGCGGCAAGCTCTTCCCCTTCGCGGATCATCCCTTCATAATCCGTTGCTATTACTTCCGCACTTACATCAGCATTGACAATCTTACATATTTTAATGTAATGTTCACGCTGATTCTCCGTACCTTTAATGCCTTCTTTCGCCATCAGCGAAGGATTGGTAGTCACTCCGTCAAGTACTCCGAGGTCATACGCCTCCTGAATCTGCTCCAAATTGGCTGTGTCAATAAAAAACTTCATAATTCTATTTTTTAATGGTTAACTATCTGGTAGTCAAAGATAAGAATTATTTCTCATCTTTCCTAGATCAGGCAATGGTTATTGCCGGATCGAGGTAGACATCCTGAATAGCGTTTAATAATTCGACACCCTTATTCATCGGCTTCTGGAAGGCTTTACGTCCGCTGATCAATCCCATACCACCGGCACGCTTATTGACAACTGCTGTAATGACCGCATCACGCAAATCGGAAGCCCCATGAGATTCTCCACCGGAATTGATTAATCCGACACGTCCCATATAACCATTTGCCACCTGATAACGACAGAGATCAATCGGGTGTTCCGATGTGAGTTCCGTGTACATGCGTTCATCTGTCTTTCCGAAACCAATCGCTTTGAAACCACCATTATTGGTAGGAAGTTTCTGCTTCACAATGTCCGCTTTGATGGTAACTCCCAAACGGTCAGCCTGTCCGGTAAGGTCGGCAGCAGCATGATAATCGATGGCTCCCTTCTTGAAATCGCTATTACGCAAATAACACCACAGAATGGTAGCCATACCAAGCTCGTGAGCATATTCGAAAGCCTCAGCAATCTCTACCAACTGGCGGCGACTCTGTTCCGAACCGAAATAAATGGTTGCTCCTACTGCTACAGCTCCCATATTCCAAGCTTCTTTCACCGTGCCGAACAATACCTGATCGTATGTATTCGGATAAGTCAGTAGCTCATTGTGATTCAACTTTACCACGAAAGGTATTTTGTGCGCATATTTACGTGCGACTGATCCTAGAATACCGAATGTGGAAGCTACTGCATTACAGCCTCCTTCGATAGCCAGCTTCACAATATTCTCCGGATCGAAATAAATGGGATTCGGTGCAAAGGATGCGCCGGCTGTATGCTCAATATCCTGATCGACAGGAAGAATGGACACATAACCCGTATTTGCCAAGCGTCCATGCCCTAAAAGGGTTTGCAGGCTATTCAATACTTTAATGTTTCGGTCCGAATCAATCCAGACTTTATCAATAGTATCCGGTGAAGGTATATAAATCAACGACTTATCAATGGTCTTACAGGTATGGTCCAGATAATAACTGGTCTTATCTCCTAATAAATCAACTACTTTACTCATAACTTTATTTTTTTAATGTATAACAATTTATATACAGGCGATGAAGCCTGCTATTTTTTCTTCCCCTGATTGGCTACCGCTTCCATCAGCTTACGAATTTCTTCCGGATTGCCCAGGAAGTAATCGTTGGCAACATTCAGGTTCTCGTCGAACTCAAATACATAAGGAGCGGCAGTAGGAAGATTCAGTTTGATGATATCTTCATCAGAAATATGTTTCAAATGCTTGATGATACCTCGCAGACTATTGCCGTGCGCGACAACCAGCAAGGTATGCGCATCTCTTAAAGCCGGAAATATATCCGACTCCCAGTACGGCATAATACGGTCGATGGTATCTTTTAATGATTCGGTACGCGGCAATTCCGCATCGGGTACTTCGTGATAGCGGAAATCGAAACGCGGATTTCTCAAATCGCTTTCGGAAAGCGGATTGGGAGCAATATCATAACTGCGGCGCCATATCAGCACTTGCTTTTCTCCGTATTTCTCAGCTGTTTCCGCCTTATTGAGTCCTTGCAGGTCGCCGTAATGCTTCTCATTCAGACGCCAGCTCTTCTCGACAGGAATCCAGTCCAGATTCATTTTATCAAGCACGCAGTTCAAGGTTTTGACTGCCCTCTTCAGATAAGAAGTATAGGCTTTATCGAAGTTGAAGCCATATTCCTTCAACGTAACGCCCGCCTTTTCCGCTTCGGCAACTCCCTTTTCCGTCAAGTCTACATCCGTCCAACCTGTGAAACGGTTTTCTTTGTTCCAAGCACTTTCTCCATGACGAAGTAATACTATCTTTTTCATTCTTAATGATCTCCTTTCATCTTTTTATATATACAACATTTTGTTACTCTACAAAGTTCACGAAAGAATCAGCAGGTATCAATACCTAAAAGTGATGGTTTATTGAAAAGAATTCAATAAAAATGATTATTTTTACGGACTAAATGAATATTCAACCGCCAGTTAAAACAAGTCAGACATTGGAAACAAGCAAACAGAAAGAATACACATTCCTGCAAAAACTGCTGAATAAAGCGAATATGGGATGGTGGGAAGCGGACTTAAAAACAGAAAGTTATGTATGTTCCGAGTTTATCTCCCGATTACTCGGGATAGACGAAGACGGAGTGATCAGTTTTGAAGATTTCAATAAACGTATCCTAAGGGAGGATCAGCACCATACTACCAGCTACTCTTTCGATAAATTGCAACAGAGCATTGAGGAGGTGTACCTGCTCGATACTCCCCACGGGGAAGTATGGATTCGCAGTAAAATATGCTTTCAGGAAACTGATAGGGAAGGAAACACCAAAATATACGGAATAGCAGAAACTCAAGATGGTCCCCACATGGCTTCCGCCTATCAGGCACTGCAAAACAGTGAACGTATCCTGCACAATATCTATAAAAACCTTCCCGTCGGCATTGAACTGTATAATAAAGACGGTTATCTGCTTGACTTGAATAAAAAGGAACTGGAAATGTTCCATATCACCCATAAAGAAAAAGTTATTGGTATCAATATCTTTGAGAATCCGGCACTACCCGAAGAAATAAAGCTAAAGATCAGAGATAATGAAGAGGTTGAATTCACCTTCCAATATGATTTTTCAAAAATCAAAGGATATTATGAATCGGAAAAAACATCCGGTTTCATTAATCTGACAACAAGAATAACAACACTCTATGATCATGACCGACAGCCTATCAATTATCTGTTGATAAACGTAGATAAGACGGAAAACACCATCGCCTACAACAAAATTCAGGAATTTAAAAATTTCTTTGAACTGGTAGGAGATTATGCCAAGGTTGGATACGCTCATTTTGATGCGTTAAGCCGCAATGGTTATGCCTTAAGCAGCTGGTATAAAAATGTAGGAGAAGAGGAAGGCACGCCCCTACCGGAAATTATCGGTATCCATTCTCACTTTCATCCGGAGGACCGGGCTATTATGCTCGACTTTCTGGCGAAAGTGGTCAAAGGCGAAAGTACGAAATTATGCAGGGATGTACGTATCCGCAGAGCCGACGGAAGTTATACGTGGACACGGGTGAATGTGTTGGTCCGCAACTACCGACCGCAGGATAATGTCATCGAAATGCTGTGTATCAACTTTGATATTACCCAGCTAAAAGAAACCGAGCAAATGCTTATCAAAGCCAAAGAGAAAGCCGAAGAAGCGGATCGTTTAAAATCTGCCTTCCTTGCCAACATGAGTCACGAGATACGTACTCCGCTCAATGCGATCGTCGGTTTCTCAAGTATGCTGGAAGAGGCGGAGGATCAGGAAGAAAAGCATCAGTATATCACGATCATAGAAGATAATAACAAGTTGTTGCTTCAGCTTATTTCCGATATCCTCGACTTATCGAAAATCGAAGCGGAAACTTTCGACATTATTCCTAAAAGGGTGAATGCGAAACAGCTTTGTAACGATCTGTTTCAGGCTATGCAAATGAAAACTAGTCCGCAAGTAGAACTCCGCCTGAAAGATAATTTACCCGAACTGACGTTCACCAGTGACAAGAACAGACTTTATCAGGTATTACTGAACTTTGTGACTAACGCATTAAAATTCACTTCCGAAGGAAATATCACCATCGACTACCAAATAGACGGAAACGAAGTGAAATTCTCCGTTCAGGACACGGGAATGGGGATAGAGCCGGAAAAACAGGAAGCTATCTTCACCCGATTTGTAAAACTCAACAGTTTTATTCCCGGTACGGGACTCGGACTGTCTATCTGCCAAAGTATCGTCACGCAACTGGGAGGGAAAATCGGTGTGGAATCAGAACCAGGAAAAGGGTCCTGCTTTTGGTTCACCCATCCAATTAATTAAAGAAAAATCTCTTTTAAATTGCTCTGTCATCCCTCACTTAGTTCAGAATGGCAGAGCCAAACATTATTTTTCAGACAACAGTCCATTTCATCGGTTTCTCTTCAGAAAAATACGGTCTGTAATAGTGCCCGGCAACTCTGATTCGTAGTGAGTCACCATAATCATCGTCTTGTCTTTGCGATGGCAGAAAGCTTCAATAATCTTCTTTACCATACGACGGTTGTAAGTATCCAGACCGTGAAGCGGTTCATCCAGAATCAGCAGCTCCGGGTCCTTCACAAAAGCACGTGCCAGCAATGCCAGCCGTTGTTCTCCACTGGAAAGTTGCAAAAAAGGTTTGTCTTTCAATTCCGCAATACCAAATATATCCATCCACCATTCGCAGATGGCCATTTGTTCCGGCTGGGGACGTTTGTACAGCCCGATGCTGTCATGAAGCCCACTGGCCACGATTTCAATAGCCGGCAGATTTTTGAGATAAGCACGATGCATCTCCGGACTTACATAGCCAATATGCTTTTTAATTTCCCAAATACTCTCCCCTGTACCCCGCTTCCGCCCGAAAAGGCTGATGTCACAAGCATATGATTGTGGATTATCCGCACAGACAAGGCTTAACAAAGTAGATTTTCCGGCTCCGTTTTCACCGCTCAATGCCCATTTCTCACCACGTCGCACCGTCCAGTCGAGCTCTTTCAGAATAGTGCGGTCATCATACCGGATGCTGACTTTATTCAATTTGACCACTTCATCAGAATCGTAATTATTGCCACCATAGGGCAAATCAACGATACGTTGCTGTAACTCATCAAAAGAAACAGCTACATCCCTAGAACGAAAAGCTTCCAGATAGGCCTCACGTTCCATTTTGGAGTACACCGTCATTTTATCCACAGGAATTACGTGGGTAATAAATGAAGGAATATCATCCAGCATTGACAATACCAGAATAATCTGTACGGACGACATCTTTGTCAAGCGATCGAGTAAAGAGAACAACAACTCGCGGGTAGGTGCATCCAGCCCGATAAACGGATTATCCATAATCAATACGCGGGGAGCTGTCAACAGAGTTTTGGCCAGCTGGAACTTACGCAGTTCGCCACTGGAGAGAAGAATTATTTTCTTATCAAGCATCGGTTCTATGCGAAAAAGTTCAAATAGTTCTTGTTTCAGTTGTTCATCCTTAATTTCTCCCAGCATTTCACGAACATCGGGCGCTTCGTCCTGATCGTGGGCGTTCCAGCGTTGCTGATAGTAATAATTAGCATCCGCAGCCCCATAAGTGTCACGGAAAGCGATATACTTCACATTATCATAGACGGTCTGGGTGGCAGAAGGAGAAAAGTCATATTGCAGCGTCCCTTCACGCAATGGGTATTTACCGATCAGCGTATCGACAAAAAGACTTTTTCCTCCCCCGTTGGGCCCTACAATTGCAATGTGTTCTCCGGCTGAAATCGTTGCCGTGATGGGTGCAGCTAAACGCACAAGCGGGTTGCGTGCCACGCCCCCCGCCATGTTGAATGTATTCTGAATCATATTCTTCTATTCTATTCGATTATCAAAAGACTGAATTTACTTATATAAAATCAAAGCTGACTGACCGGGAATAATAACTTCCGGTCCGTTTTGTATGCCTAATCCACGTACATCTATCACTCCGTCTTTACATACCACTGTATATTTACCAACCGGAATAGTAAGCCTGGCAGGAGTAGGACGAGAATTAAATGCGACGATGATATCTTCCCAATGATCTCCATTTGCATGGTCTTTCAGACGGAAAGCAATCAGGTTACTTCCTTCCACAGGAAGAAATTCCAGATGTTTTCGAACCTGTCCTGCATCTCCCATGCGGAAGGCCGGATGAGATTTACGCAGATCGATCAATCGTTTATAATACATGAAGACATCTCCGTTGGTGGTTTTGCGCCGCCAGTCGATGGCATTCACAGCATCCGGGCTCTTATAACTATTGTCCACGCCTTGCTTATCACGCATGATTTCTTCTCCGGCGTAAATAAACGGAATACCTTGTGAAGTAAATACCACAGTCTGTGCCAGTTTATCGAGACGTATAAGTTGTTCGGGAGTGATGTCCGGCATGCTTGCCTTCAGTCGGTCTACCAAACACAGCCCGTCGTGACAGGAAACATAACTGATCATTTGCACAGGCTGTTTCGCCCACGGCTTTTGAGTATAATTAACCGAATCGCACTGTACTTGCGGATGCTCGATAGCGCCTGCTATGCCGAACTTTATGCTCATCTCCCCTCCCGGAATTCCGGCAAGAAAAGCTCCTTTGCGCTTATCACCTACAGGTCCGCAAAGCCCGTCACGCAGCTCGTCAGAAAAGACAGCAACTCCGGGTATCTGTGCTATATTTCCCTTCATTGCCAAGGAGTCAGCCGGATACTGAGGCGCCTCGGCAGCCCACCCCTCTCCGTAAATGCAAATGGTAGGATCGACCGCATTTACAGCCTTCCGTATCTCGTTCATCGTTTCTATGTCATGAATTCCCATCAAGTCGAACCGGAAGCCGTCAACATGATATTCTTTTATCCAATAAAGGACGGATTCTACCATAAACTTACGCATCATAAGGCGTTCGCTGGCAGTCTCGTTACCACAGCCTGAGCCATTTGCCAAGGTTTTATCTTCTTTCTGGCGATAGAAATAACCGGGAACGGTGCGCTCGAAGTTACTTTCATCGATATTGAATGTATGATTGTACACCACATCCATTATCACACGGATACCAGCTTTGTGCAGTGCCTGTACCATCTGCTTGAATTCTTTCACACGAGTGGCGGGCTGATAGGGATCAGTAGCATAGGAACCATCGGGTACATTATAGTTTTGCGGATCATATCCCCAGTTGTACGAATTTTCATTCAGTCTGGTTTCATCTACCGAAGCGTAATCAAAAGAAGGAAGCAGATGCACGTGTGTCACGCCCAGTTCGATCAGATGGTCGATACCTGTCAGTAACTTGTCGGAGTTCATCGTTCCATGTTCGGTCAGTGCCAGATATTTTCCTTTATTCTTCACTCCTGAAGTAGAATCGACCGAAAAGTCACGGTGGTGCATCTCATAAATAATCATATCGGCGGGAGACTTCAAAGGAGGTCGGGTGTCACTCTCCCAACCGTCCGGATTGGTGGATTGCCAGTCGATAATGGCGGCCCGCTTCCCGTTTACTCCGACAGCACGGGCGTTTATTCCGGGAGTATCTCCCTGCCACTTGTCATCGATCTTCACATTGAAAGTATAGAACTTGCCAATAAGGTCCTTACTTACCACAGCTGTCCAGGTTCCTTCTTCCCCCGACTGCATCTTTACCGTTTCATAGGCATGTCCGCCCTCGCCTGCCTCATAAAGCATCAGACGTACTTCATCTGCCGTAGGCGACCAAAGAGTAAACTTCGTTGCCTCCGGTGTATACTCCATTTCAATCAGACTTCCTGTACGGACCGGATATAATTCATAAGACATATATTCCTTTTTCGCAGTAGTACAACTCATTACTGTCGTCACCGTAGTCACCCCTAATATCGCTAAATAATTGGTTCCCATTTTCATACTAAACCTCCCCTGCGGTACTCACACTACCTTCGCACTTACTTGTTTATAACTTTTCTCACTCCCAGCCTCTTTCATTGCGGGTTTATTTTACTTTATCGGGATTTTTCGCAATAAAATCTTTCCAACTGCTATATCCTTTTTCCATTGCCGGACGTCCCATTTGCAGAAAATGACAATAGGCTGCCGCCAAACCGTCCGTCGCATCCATAAAGGTAGGCATCTCTTCTTTGGGAAAATGCAGCATACGCTGCAGCATATCCGCTACTTGTTCCTTTGATGCCTGTCCGTTTCCGGTTATAGCCATCTTGATCTTCAAAGGAGCATATTCTGTGATCGGAATATCACGGCTCAATGCCACTGCCATCGCCACTCCCTGAGCACGTCCCAACTTCAACATGGACTGTACGTTCTTGCCGAAAAAAGGAGCTTCGATAGCCAGTTCGTCAGGCAGATAGCTTTCGATGATACTTAATACCCGTTCGTGAATATGCCGCAGCTTCAGATAATGATTGGCAAATTTACGTAAATCGATAATTCCCATCGCGATCATCTCAGGCTTAGTCCCTTTCACGCGCAAGACTCCATATCCCATGATGGTCGTACCGGGGTCTATACCCAAAATAATCTTTTCTTTTACCGGTTGAATCACTCTACTATCTCCATCAATGTCGGAAAACCGACTACTTTATCCTTGAATATTTTCGTAAGTTCGTCATTCAGCCGCACTCCCTGTTCCATGTGCCAGCGATGCAGCAATCCACTACTCTCTACTTCCCATTGCAGAGAATAAGAACTTCCGTCGTCCCGATGACTCAGTATCCGACAGATACGCGGTGCTTTCAACGTCCCGTGTTTCTGTACTTCAGGTATATAGTTTTCCTTTATCCAAATCAAAAAATTATCGTGAACAGCATCGTCCACCTGAAAAGTTGTATTATAAATCAGCATATCATCTGTCCTTTCAATAAATTATTTTCCGCAAACATAGCAATTATTTCAGAATATTCCATTATATTTGCGCCAACAAAAGCAAAACGTTGACAAACGTTATATCAGTGGCATAAAAATGGGGCGTTAGCTCATCTGGCTAGAGCGCGACACTGGCAGTGTCGAGGTGATCGGTTCGAGTCCGATACGCTCCACAAAATGAAAAGAGTAACTTATGATAAGTTACTCTTTTTTTTATTTTAAACCTATGATTGGCTTTGTAGCCAAGCTTCATTAAGACTTTTATATTACCCCGAAATGTTTCAAAACCTTGTAAAGTCCATTATTGTCCACCGTATCAGTGACAAAGTCGGCAACTGACTGAACTTTTTCGGACGCATTTCCCATCGCCACTCCTATTCCGGCGGCCTTCAGCATGGGGATATCATTACCGCCATCACCGCACGCCATTATTTCAGAAACTTTAACCCTGTAGTAATCGGCAAATAACGAGAGGCCGGTTGCCTTACTTGTCCCTGCAACATTAACATCAGCAAATAAAGGATGCCAGCGTGTTGCGGAAAGACCAGGCAGAAGCGGCATTACTTTTTGTTCTGTTTCCTCATCAAAATAAAAACAAAGTTGACAGCATTCTTTTCTTTCAAACATCTCTTCGATGTCGACAACCGGCGGAACCGGATGCTCAACAATTCCGGCAATCTGTTCGACAGTCGGGGTAAGGCGATTGACAAATACACCTTCATTTAATTCGAGAGCGACTGCAAAATCAAATTCCCGTGCAAGCTCCATTGATTTTCTAAAATCCTGTGCAGGTATTGCTACTTTTCTTATCACACTTCCGTCACGCAATACACACTCTGCTCCATTAAGTGCAATAACTCCATCATACGGCACAGCATCAATCTCATGAAGATCACTTGCTGCTCTACCGGTAGCAATCACAATCTTAATTCCACTATCATGTACTTTTTTAAGAGCATCTATAGAGGATTGCGACACCTTATGAGTTTCAAAACTCAACAAAGTTCCATCTACATCAAGCAATAATACCTTTATCATACTATCTATATTTTTGGGCTACAAAGTTACTGAAAAGTTTCTCATGGCCTACAACGATAAGCACGAGATCGTGTTAAAAAAGATATCATATATACAATAAAAAAGGACCTTTATTCAAGGTCCTTTTTTATCACTTCATCCATTTCTTTTATTCGTTTCTCACGATCCTTGATGGGACCGTCTTTCGTATCACCTTTGAATACATTATCTGCACGATCGGTAACTTCAGTGCTCCATTCTTCAAACTCATTCTTAGCCGGACGGCCATTCGGTTCGATATTTTCCTCAGCAATCGAATCGTGTCTGTTAATCATATCATCCATATCTTCTCTTTTTTTATTGGTTACAATGATAATACAATATAAAAAGAGAAAAGTTCCGGGCGTTAATGTTTTTTGGACAACTCGCGTTCACGTATCTGCAACTGTTCTTTATACAACTGGGGACGGAAAGGGACATAAAGGGTATAATCACTTTCAACCGCCTTGCCTCCCACCAGTGCCGGTGTCCAATTTGGCATTTCCTTCACAATGCGAAGAGCTTCTTCTGCAAACTCCGGATGAGTCGATTTTAATATATGAGGACGAAGAATCACTCCCTCCTTATCTATAGTAAACTCACACAAAGCATATCCCGAGACATTGTCTTTAAGCAATTCCGCAGGATAAATCATTTGTCCGGCTACATATTCCCGTACACAAACATCAGCCAAGCAGGGTAATTCTTCAATTTGCTTTCCCGAATGCGTTTTGAGCTTCGGACCAACAGAATAAATCCCCACATACATCGGCTTTTTGTGAGCGTCCGGCTGTTCTTTGGTACGGTGCTCCAGCTCTTTCAATAAAGCGGTTGCTTCCTCCGCCAATGCTTGTTCCGAAATATTTTCTCCCTGAGAAAACATGTAAGTCGACTGACAAACCAACACAAGCCGCTCCATCAAAGTACCTTTCATGGGTGACCACTTCCGTCCCATCATCTCTTTTCCTTTCGCATCTGTCGATGAGAAGTAATAAACAACTCCATCCAGTCCGGCTGTCGAACCGTCCAAATCCTGTATCTGGCTGGTTACCAGACGGGCGATAGCTCCCAAAGACTGGTATAAGGACTGACTGATCTCCACTGATTTAGTTTCCACTTTCACCGTTCCTTTCTCTGCCTGCCAATAGGTACGCGACAAAGTATTCGCAATCAACAGACAACGTCCGTTCTTCTTCTCTACCGACATTGCATATTCCGGTGAAAAAGAAGGAATGGCTACAAAACGCGCGTAAGGACGCTGTTGAAAACCTGTATTAAGCAAAGAAAAGACATTTCGATAATACTCACCCAACTCACCCGTATAGGTAGTAAAAGGCTTCACCGGCTCCAGATAGTCGATCTGAGCTGACAGGCGAAACGATAAAGTCAATAGCAGAAGAGAAATAACAATCTTTTTCATAAGTGTTCCCCGATTTTCGGTACATTCGGCAACAAAGATACAAATTATTTCGATGGTTCGTGATAAAATTATATCTTTGCACGGTTTTTACTAAGAAACTGAATAACAATACATCAAAAATATGATAGCTAAGATTGAACAACTTCTGAAAGAGGTGGAAGCTTTGCACGCCTCCAATGCCGAAGAACTCGAAGCTCTCCGCATCAAATACCTGAGTAAGAAGGGAGCCATTAACGATTTGATGGCGGATTTCCGTAACGTAGCTGCCGAACAGAAAAAAGAAGTCGGCATGAGACTGAATGAACTGAAAACTAAAGCGCAGGACAAAATCAATGCGTTGAAGGAACAGTTCGAGAGCCAGGATAATAGTTGCGACGGTCTTGACCTGACCCGCTCGGCTTATCCGATTGAACTCGGTACACGTCATCCGATTACAATTGTAAAGAACGAAGTCATCGATATCTTCGCACGTCTGGGATTCAGCATCGCCGAAGGTCCGGAAATCGAAGACGACTGGCATGTATTCTCGGCACTGAACTTTGCCGAAGATCATCCGGCACGCGATATGCAGGACACATTTTTCATCGAAGCTCATCCGGATGTAGTACTCCGTACTCATACTTCTTCCGTACAGACCCGTGTGATGGAAACTTCCAAACCTCCTATCCGCATCATCTGTCCGGGACGTGTATACCGTAACGAAGCTATCAGCTACCGTGCACACTGTTTCTTCCATCAGGTAGAAGCGTTGTATGTAGACAAAAACGTATCATTCACCGACTTGAAACAGGTATTGCTGCTCTTCGCCAAAGAAATGTTCGGCACAGACACCAAAATTCGTCTGCGTCCGTCTTATTTCCCATTTACAGAACCAAGTGCTGAAATGGATATCAGCTGTAACATTTGCGGTGGTAAAGGTTGTCCGTTCTGCAAGCATACCGGTTGGGTGGAAATCCTCGGTTGCGGTATGGTAGACCCGAACGTACTCGAATCAAACGGCATCGACAGCAAAGTATACAGCGGTTATGCCCTCGGAATGGGTATCGAACGCATCACGAACCTGAAATATCAGGTAAAAGACCTCCGTATGTTCTCCGAAAATGATACACGCTTCTTAAAAGAATTCGAAGCGGCATATTAAATAGAGCACAGAATTTACCAGTATGCCAATGTGCCAATAAAACCATCTGATGGTAATTGGGACATTGGCATTTAATCAATATACCGATTACACTGAAACGGGATGGCTTATCACCATTCCGATCAGCAAATTGAACGTTCACTTATTATGGCAAAGGATAGACTCATTACTCCCGGTTATTGTTTCATCTTGGCAGCCAACTTCCTGCTCTACTTCGGTTTCTGGTTGCTGATTCCTGTTTTGCCGTTCTATTTATCCGAGTTCTTTCAGGCAGGAAATTCCACTATCGGCATCGTGCTTTCCTGTTATACGGTAGCTGCACTCTGCATCCGTCCGTTTTCCGGCTATCTGCTGGATACGTTTGCCCGTAAGCCGCTTTATCTTTTCGCTTATTTCATCTTTATGCTGATGTTTGCGGGATATCTTATCGCCGGCTCGCTTACCCTATTTATTATATTCCGAATTATTCATGGAGTCTCTTTCGGCATGGTCACGGTAGGTGGAAATACAGTAGTCATTGACATTATGCCCTCTTCCCGCAGAGGTGAAGGGCTGGGCTATTATGGACTGACCAATAATATCGCCATGTCCATCGGACCGATGTTCGGACTGTTTTTACATGACGGAGGGGTTTCTTTCGCTACAATATTCTGCTATGCACTCGGTTCCTGTATGCTGGGATTCCTGTCCGCAAGCCTGGTGAAAACACCTTATAAACCACCGGTAAAGCGTGAACCGATTTCACTCGACCGTTTCATTTTATTAAAAGGAATGCCTGCGGGACTCAGCCTGTTGCTACTCTCCATCCCCTACGGAATGACCACCAATTATGTAGCCATGTATGCTCGCGAAATAGGAATCCATACACAAACAGGTTTCTTTTTTACCTTTATGGCGATCGGTATGGCCATTTCCCGTATATTCTCAGGAAAGCTGGTGGACCGGGGAAAGATAACCCAAGTAATTGCCGCCGGACTCAATCTGGTTATAATAAGTTTCTTCCTGCTCGCATCCTGTGTATATCTGATTCAATGGAATGATGCTGCCTGCACCATTCTCTTTTTCGGAATTGCCCTGCTGATGGGAATCGGATTCGGAATTATGTTTCCGGCATTCAATACTCTGTTCGTAAACCTTGCCCCCAACAACCAACGGGGAACAGCTACTTCCACCTACCTGACCTCATGGGATGTAGGAATTGGTATCGGTATGCTGACCGGAGGATATATAGCCGAAATCTGTTCGTTTGACAAAGCATATCTTTTCGGTGCCTGCCTGACAGTAGTTTCCGCTGTCTATTTCAAATTAAAAGTAACGCCTCACTACCATAAAAACAAGTTAAGATGAGAAAGAAAGAACGTTATGAAAAAGTAATCGCATGGTTTCAGGCAAATGTTCCTGTAGCCGAAACAGAATTACATTACAATAATCCGTATGAATTACTGATCGCTGTAATCCTTTCTGCACAATGTACGGATAAACGAGTAAATATGATCACTCCGCCTCTCTACAAGGACTTCCCGACTCCGGAAGCTCTTGCTGCCAGTACGCCTGAAGTTATTTTCGAATACATCCGAAGCGTATCTTATCCGAATAACAAAGCCAAACATCTGGTAGGAATGGCTAAAATGCTGGTTAATGACTTCAACAGCAAAGTGCCCGACAACATGGATGACCTGATCAAACTTCCCGGTGTAGGAAGAAAGACCGCCAATGTGATTCAGTCCGTCGTTTTCAACAAAGCAGCGATGGCGGTTGATACCCACGTTTTCCGTGTCAGTCACCGCATCGGACTGGTGCCGGACAGCTGTACGACTCCATTCAGCGTAGAGAAAGAACTGGTGAAGAACATTCCGGAAAAATTAATACCCATAGCCCATCACTGGCTTATTCTGCATGGTCGTTATGTTTGTCAGGCACGTACGCCGAAATGTGACACCTGCGGTTTGCAAATGATGTGCAAATATTTCTGTAACACTTATAAAGTTACAAAAGAGGCACCAAAAGCCAAGAATAAATAACGATTTAATAGCAAGGAACCGAAATAAATAGTAACTTTGCGGTCGTTCTAAAAGAAGAATTTTAAAAACACTTTTAAATAAAAATAGAGTATTATGCAGACAATTGACAAATTCAATTTTGCCGGTAAAAAGGCATTTGTTCGCGTGGACTTCAATGTACCCCTGGACGAAAACTTCAACATTACAGATGACACTCGTATGCGTGCAGCTCTTCCTACTTTGAAGAAGATTTTGGCTGACGGCGGTAGCATCATCATCGGTTCTCACCTGGGCCGTCCGAAAGGCGTTGCCGACAAATTCTCTTTGAAACATATCATCAAACATCTGTCTGAACTGCTGGGCGTTGAAGTTCAGTTTGCTAACGACTGCATGGGCGAAGAAGCCGCTGTAAAAGCTGCTGCTCTGCAACCGGGAGAAGTTCTGTTGCTCGAAAACCTTCGCTTCTATGCTGAGGAAGAAGGCAAACCAAGAGGTTTGGCTGAAGATGCCACAGACGAAGAAAAGGCTGCTGCAAAGAAGGCTGTCAAAGAAAGCCAGAAAGAATTCACCAAGAAATTGGCTTCTTACGCTGACTGCTACGTAAACGACGCATTCGGTACAGCTCACCGTGCACACGCTTCTACAGCTCTGATCGCTAAATACTTCGACACTGACAACAAGATGTTCGGTTACCTGATGGAGAAAGAAGTAAAAGCTGTTGATAAAGTATTGAACGACATCCAACGTCCGTTCACTGCTATCATGGGTGGTTCTAAAGTTTCTTCTAAAATCGAAATCATCGAAAACCTGTTGAATAAGGTAGACAACCTGATCATCGCAGGTGGTATGACTTATACATTCACCAAAGCAATGGGTGGTAAAATCGGTATCTCTATCTGTGAGGACGACAAACTTGACCTGGCTTTGGATTTGATGAAAAAAGCAAAAGAAAAAGGTGTAAACCTGGTATTGGCTGTTGACGCTAAGATTGCTGACGCATTCTCTAACGATGCAAATACTAAATTCTGTGCTGTTGACGAAATTCCTGACGGATGGGAAGGTCTTGACATCGGTCCTAAGACTGAAGAAATCTTCGCTAACGTTATCAAAGAATCTAAGACTATTCTTTGGAACGGTCCTACAGGCGTATTCGAATTCGACAACTTCACTCACGGCTCACGTGCAGTAGGTGAAGCAATCGTTGAAGCAACTAAGAACGGCGCATTCTCACTTGTGGGTGGTGGCGACTCTGTAGCTTGTGTTAACAAGTTTGGTTTGGCTAGCGGTGTATCTTATGTTTCAACTGGTGGTGGCGCATTGCTCGAAGCAATCGAAGGAAAAGTTCTTCCGGGTATCGCTGCCATTAATGAATAATGAATTTATAACAATGTAATTTTAGATACGAGGGCAGTTCTTTGTGAAAAGAGTTGCCCTTATTTATATCTGACCCATCAACTAAGGCATGAAGAGAGCAGCACTCATATTCTGTATCCTCCTTTTCTTCCTTTATTCTTGCCAAAGAAAAAAAGGAGAAAGCGTCTTTATACCTTCAACAGAATTACAACCACTCACACTGGGAATGCTCCCGACTCTGGACGGACTGCCTTTTCACATAGCTAAAGCACAAGGAATCTACGATTCGCTGGGATTGGATTTAACCATCCTTTCTTTCAATTCCGCCTATGACCGCGACGCAGCGTTCCAGTTCAAATCACTGGATGGCATGATCACCGACTATCCCAGTGCAGTAACTCTACAGGCTATCCACCATACCGACTTAGGAATCATTTTGAAACATGACGGTTATTTCTGTTTTATAGTCTCCAAAGAAAGCGGTATCAACCAACTTCAGGAACTCAAAGAAAAAAATATAGCTGTTTCACATAATACGATTATCGAGTATGCAACCGGACAGCTACTGAACAAAGCGGGAATCAGTCAGGCAGAAGTGAACAAACCGGAAATCGCCCAGCTCCCTCTTCGCCTGCAAATGCTGCAATACGATCAGATTGACGCATCCTTCCTCCCCGACCCTGCCGCATCCATCGCAATGAATGCCCGTCACCGGTCTCTGATCAGCACACAGGAATTGGGAATTGATTTCACTGTCACCGCTTTCTCCCGAGAAGCCATCAACGAAAAAAGAAGAGAAATCGAATTATTAATCACCGGATATAATCTGGGAATAGACTATATAAAAATGCACTCGCAAAAAGAATGGAAACAGGTATTGATAGAGATCGGCGTTCCGGAAAACCTGACCGGCCTCATTGCACTCCCTGTTTACAGAAAAGCGGAGCGCCCCTCAGCCGATGCCCTGGATAAAGCAGTAACATGGCTGAAAACAAATAACCGGATATCTCAGACATATTCCGGATACAAAAATCTGATAGATACAACTTTTACAAAAACAAATTCAACAACAATCAAATAACAACTAATCACATGCGAAAAACACTCTTTCGACTCTCAATGATCGCGTTCACCCTGCTTAGTATGCAGAATACGCTCACCGCACAGGAGAAAACGCCGTTGAATCAAGTAGTCAATACACTGAAAGAACGAATCAGTCTTGCCGGTTATGCACAACTGGGCTATACATACGACGATGCCGCCAATCCCGACAATACATTCGACATCAAACGGATCATCTTCATGGCACACGGTAAAATCACCGACAGATGGACATGCGATTTCATGTATGATTTCTACAACGGTGGTATGCTGCTCGAAGTATATACAGACTACCGGATCCTCTCCGGACTTACAGCACGTATCGGAGAATTTAAAGTTCCTTACACCATTGAAAACGAACTGTCTCCCACAACGGTAGAGCTGATCAACTGCTATTCTCAGTCAGTCTGTTATCTGGCAGGAGTCAGCGGCAGTGACAAATGTTATGGAATGACTTCCGGACGAGACATCGGTATGATGATTCATGGAAAACTATTTCATGATCTCCTGCAATACAAGTTTGCCGTCATGAACGGACAGGGATTAAACACCAAAGACAAAAACAGTCAGAAAGATGTAGTCGGCAACCTGATGGTGTATCCTAACAAATGGCTGTCTGTAGGAGGATCTTTCATTCGGGGAACCGGACACGCCATAGGTGACTCCCAATATTCGGGAATCAAAACAGGAGAAAATTACGCCAAGAAACGCTGGAGCCTGGGAGGTGTTGTTGCCACTTCCGCATTCAACTTCCGTACGGAATATCTTGCAGGAAAAGACAGAAACGTAAAAAGCGAAGGATTCTATGCGACAGGCAGCGTACGTTTATTACAAAATTTCGACTTTATCGCCTCTTTCGATTATTTCAATCCGAACAAAGCGGCAGATTTCAAACAAAATAATTACATTGCCGGACTGCAATACTGGTTTTATCCCAGATGCCGTGTGCAGGCACAATACACTTTTTGTGATAAAAAAGGAGACGGACAAAAGGATTCTAATCTGATACAAGCACAGGTGCAAGTCAGATTCTAACTTTTTGGCATCCTTTTTGTTCTATTACCTATAAATAATTGAACCATTATGAATGAAAAAACGATTAATGAACAATACACCTATATACGCTCTCTGCTTGAAGAAAAAAGACTTAAAGAAGCTTTGATGCAGTTGGAATCCCTGCTCTGGCAATGTCCGGACTGGGATTTACGTACCCGCTTGGAGCAGCTGCAAACCTCCTACAAGTATATGCTGGAGTATATGCGCCAAGGCGCAAACGACCCAGAACGCTGGAATGTATACAGAAAACTCGTAGCTGATACCTGGGAAATAGCCGACCGTTCGCGCCTGCTTATGCTGGACAATGCTTCATCAAGATATTATCATGAGGTACGCCGCACTCCCCGACCGGAAAGTCTGTCAGCATATACACTCAAAAAATTGCTGCACATGCTGGAGTCATTCAATGACGACTTGGCAGTCAGCGGACTGCTGTCTGACGAAAAGATGGACGAGGTACTGAAACGGCATGAAGAAACACTTAAATATATGTTTCTGCAAACATGGACCAACAGTGCATGGACTCCCGAAGAGGAAGAGGATGCACAATCCATGCTTACCTCCGAACTTCTTCCGGTGAATGATCTGTGCCTGTTTATCAGTGCTGTCACATTAAGTCTGATGGAATGTTTTGACCTGCGTAAAATCATGTGGTTGCTGGATGCTTACCGCCATCCGGATGTCAATGCCGGTCAACGTGCACTGGTAGGTGTCATTTTCATTTTCCATATCTACAGGAACCGTCTTTCACTCTACAACGATCTGGTCAAGAGAGTCGACCTCATGGATGAGATTCCTCCATTCAAAGAGGATGTGGCACGTATCTATCGCCAAATGCTACTATGCCAGGAAACGGAAAAAATAGACAAGAAAATGAGAGAGGAAATTATTCCTGAAATGTTGAAGAATGTTTCGTCCATGCGGAACATGAGATTCGGCTTTGAGGAGAATGAGGATGAGAACGATGACAAGAATCCGGATTGGGCGGACGCTTTCGAACAATCAGGACTGGGAGACAAGTTGCGCGAAATGAATGAGCTGCAACTGGAAGGAGCCGACGTATATATGAGTACATTTGCGGCACTGAAAAGTTATCCGTTCTTCCGGGAAGTACAGAATTGGTTTTACCCGTTCAGCAAGCAGCAATCCGATGTCATCAAGCAACTGAAACAGGAAGGTAACGAGAAAAATACATTGCTGGATTTAATTCTTCAATCAGGATTTTTCAGTAACAGTGATAAGTATTCACTCTTCTTTACGATCCGGCAGTTGCCAAAGGCGCAGCAAGACATGATGCTAAGCCAGCTCGGTGAACAGCAAGTGGCAGAGCTGTCCGAAAAGTCGAGTGCGGAAACAATGAAGAAATTCAATGAGCGACCGGGAACCGTCAGCAATCAATATCTGCATGACCTGTACCGTTTCTTCAAGCTCAGTGTACGCCGCCACGAGTTTAGGGACATCTTTAAGGAGAAACTCGATTTACACCACATTCCTGCACTTAGTAACGTATTATATAGTGAAGATATCCTATTCCCGATCGCAGATTTCTATTTAAAGAAAGAACGCTGGAATGAGGCAATAGAAGTGTACGAGGAAATGGAAACGATCGGAGCACTTCAGGGAAGAGGTGCAGAATATTATCAGAAACTGGGATATGCTCTGCAAAAAAACAAGAAGTATGCAGAAGCGATCGATGCTTATCTGAAAGCGGATACACTGAAACCGGATAACATCTGGAACAACCGCCATCTGGCTATCTGTTACCGGTTAAACCGAAATTATCAGGCTGCATTGAGCTATTATAAAAAGGTGGAAGAAGCTACACCGGAAGATACCAATGTTATTTTCCATATCGGCAGTTGCCTGGCCGAACTCGGACAATACGAAGAAGCTGCCAACTACTTTTTCAAACTGGATTTCATCGAAAGTAATTGCATAAAAGCATGGCGCGGCATCGGGTGGTGTTCATTCATCAGCCGGAAATACGAACAAGCCATGAAATATTACGAAAAAATCATTGAACAGAAGCCACTGGCTATCGACTATATGAATGCCGGACACGTCGCATGGACAATGGGAGACATTCAGAAAGCGGCCGCCCTGTACGGCAAGTCAATCACAGCCAACGGAAACCGTGAACGCTTTCTGGAGATGTTTCGGAAAGACAAGGAAGCTCTTCTCAAACAAGGTATTCAAGAAGAGGACATCCCGTTAATGCTGGATTTATTATAACTTCTTCAGTTCCCCGTACAGTTTCTGTATGGGGAGTCCCATTATATTATAAAAGCTGCCCGAAATAGACTTTACCCCTATATATCCGATCCATTCCTGCACTCCATACGCTCCCGCTTTATCCATAGGCTGATATTTGTCCACATAATACCGGATTTCCTCTTCGGACAAAACATCAAATTCCACATCGGATGCAGCAGTAAAGCTCTTTTGCCATTCAGTAGTCGTAAGACAAACACCGGTGAACACCTGATGTGACTTACCGGACAAAGAACGGAGCATTTCAACCGCCCCTTCCCGACCTTCCGGTTTTCCAAGCACTTTACCATCGAGCCAGACAATCGTATCTGCCGTAATCAACAGTTCCCCCGGTTGCATAATACTCCGGTAAGCATCCGCCTTTTTGCGGGAGATATATTCCGGAATCGCAGCACCAGCCAGATCGGCTGGATATGATTCGTCCACATCCGGCAATGTCCTGACCACATAATCCACTCCCAAGCCTGACATCAGTTCTTTCCGGCGGGGAGAATTGGAGGCTAATATAATCTGATATTTATCTAAATTTCCAAGCATAGTTTTATTTATCATTTAGTGATTTACAACTCACCAGCCGAAAGCATCTTCCGCCATCCACTTGCCATGAGCTTTCAATACTTGTTCCACCACATCACGTCCACAGCCACGACCGCCATCGGCATAAGATATATACTTCGCAACCGACTTAACTTCCGGAACTGCATCTTTGGGACAACAAGGCAACCCGCACTCACGCATCACTTCTATATCAGGCACATCATCGCCCATATACAGAATTTCGTCATCAGACAGACCGTATTTATCGCGGAAATCACGGTAATCATGAATTTTCACTGCAGACCCCATATACAGATCCTTCACACCCAATGCTGCAAACCGGATACGTACCGCTTCTGTCCGTCCACCGGTAATGATAGCAATATGAAGTCCTTTCTTTACCGCCAGCTGAATGGCATAACCGTCTTTGATATTCACTGTACGCATCGGTTCTCCGGAAGGATGCAACGGGACTGTTGTCGAACTCAATACTCCGTCAACATCAAAAGCCAGTGCTTTGATGCGGGATAGATCATAATTGATGGTGCTCATGGATACTTTTACTCATTAATTTATAAATTTCCTGCAATGCCTGACTGTCTGCCAGCATAGAAAGATGCTTATTCATCACATTCTCGTCATAGCGTACAGCCGGTCCGGTCTGCGCATCACGAGGAGCGAGTTCATGCACTTTGCGTGCCGTTTCGTCAATCAGGGGAAGCATGACATCAAATGGCAAATGATATTTTTCCAGCAATTCGGCGGCAAGAGCATACATATGGTTGGTAAAGTTACAGGTAAAGACAGCTGCCAGATGAAGACTTCTGCGTTGCTCCGAATCGGCTTCGTACACCTTATCAGAGAGTGTACCGGCAACCGCTTTCAGCAGCTCGGTATCTTCCGGTCTTTTTGCTTCAATAAAGAAAGGTACTTCCCGAAAATCAACTTCACGTTGTTTGCTGAACGTCTGCATCGGATAAAATACTCCGTAGCGTTCCACATGACCTTCCCAAATATTCATCGGGATGCTGCCTGCCGTATGCACCAACAGCGCATGCTGCTTCCCATCAGTGATCTGAGGCAACAGTTCGACGAAAGCGGCATCTTTCAATGAAATAATATATAATCTCGCTTCATTCGATACGTCTTTTAAATCAGTGATATATTCCGCTTCCACTTCATTGGCTAACGTACGAGCCGATTCTTCCGTTCGGCTGTACACCTGCATGATACGGAATCCTTTCCGGTAAAGCGCTTTCGCCAGATTAGTTGCCAGATTTCCGGCACCGAGAAACACAACGGGCGTATCTTCAATACTTCTTTTCATTGTTTCTTTAACGTTTTGAAACCCAAAATAAAATAATTCCGATGATCAACAGTGCCAATGGCAACAGATAACCGGACAAGGAACCGAGCAATGACATTACCAGACCGATATTCATTACCAGCCACAGTCCCAACAGCACAAAGCCGACCGACTTGTCACGCTTGAAAATAAGAAAACTGATAGAGGCATACAACAACAAATTGTCCTTATTCATCACCCAAGGCAAACCTATAGAAGCAAAGGGGAGCAGTTTATTTATCAGGAAAAGAGTTCCGATGACAATAAAAGCGACGGCAGTAGCCTTATAAGTATCTTTATTATTATTTGCTTTGACAGCTCCCATCGTTATTTTCCTCCGAACTTATTAATATGAATTTTCTCCCACTGAAGGTGTTCTTCGTTGAAAGGCTTACGTTCCATTCCCTTATGTCCGATGGCAATCACGGAAAGAATCTGCAGTTGCAAAGGAATATCCAAAATTCCATGAACAAACTCGTCAGACGGCATTCCGGTTGCAGTGAAACGTTCGCGAACCTGTACCCAACAGCTTCCCAGCCCCAAATCTTCCGCCTGCAACTGTATCATGATGGAAGCAATAGAAGCATCTTCAATCCACACATCGCTTGCCAACGGATCGGCCATCACAACAATCGCCAAAGCAGCGTCTGCAATGAAAGAAGAAGCCTGTTCTTTGCAGTGAGACAGTTCTTTCAACTTTTCTTTATCATCGACTACCACAAACTGCCAGCTATTACTACGTTTGGAACTGGGAGACATTAAGGCAGCTTTCATCAGTGCCACAACCTCATCCTGTGTTAACTCCTCATCCGTAAATTTGCGCATACTGCGGCGATTCTTTATCAGTTCACTGAAATTTTCCATATTATTTCCGTTTTCATTTGATTTATGTATGCAAAGATAGCGCAAACCGATCGTAATAAGAAATGAAATTGTATCTTTGCACTGAGAAATATATTCATTATGAAAAAACGAATTACACAAGACGATTACATCAAAGCGAATCGTAAAGCCAGCCGTGAGGCAGAAATCAAAGAGCACGGACACCCCGTTTGTTACAAACGAGTGCATGAGTCAAAGAAAGTATATAACCGTAGAAAGATAAAGGCAGCCGATAAAAAGCTGCCTTATTTTTTTCATTTGGGATAGTGTCGGTATCCCAATGACATAGTGACACCATGAGACAGTGATAGTGACACTATCCTGTTGCGATAGTGACACCATGTTTTATGCAGTTCCTGATAGGCAGAAAGGGCGATTTCCTATACAATTCGCGTCAGTTCTCCAGTAGTGGAGTCTATGATAAACCCGTGCACTTTCACGTCCGACGGAATCAAAGGATGATGAACTATAAAATCGACCGTTCCCCTTACCGACTTCTCCGTATCTTCAAAGCCATCTAGCCAAGAATGAAAATCGACTCCACAAAAACTCATCATATGAATATAATCGGCATTAATACCCCGTGCCTTCATCTTCTCAAGCATTTCTTCACTGTGCATATGGCAGGCTCCACAATCAGAATGGGCAATCACCATTATTTCCTCCACACCTAACTCGAAGATAGCGACAAGCAGACTGCGAATCACACTACCGAAAGGATGGGAAATGACGCCTCCTGCATTCTTGATCATTTTAACGTCTCCGTTCTTAATGCCTAGTGCGGCCGGGAGTAAAGCTGTCAGGCGTGTATCCATACAGGATAAGATAGCAATCTTTTTATCGGGATATTTATTCGTTATATATTCTTTATATCCCTCGTTCTTAACGAACTCTCTGTTATAAGCAAGCATTTCTTCTATCATAGCACTATTTTGTTTGGACACACAAAAATAAAGAAAATAATAAAAGGCTGTATCAGGAAACAATGAAAATATACCGGAAATCCTTTTTAAACTTTTACGCAGGATACAGGTCTGGAAACAAAGAGCCGGACAAGAGAAATCTCCTGCCCGGCTCCTATTAATTATGCTTGATTATTAATTAACTGATTAATAACCGGCGTTTTGTCCGAATTCTGCCGGATTATTGATCGCATCCAGATATTTCGTAGGAATAGGACGCAAATAGAATTCTTTCTTAAAGTGCTCGGCAGCACGCTTATTATAAGCAGCCAAACGAGTCTCAAAAGCAGCATTACGTTTCAGCAAATACCAGCGGCCACATTCGCCACAAAGTTCACGGGCATATTCATCGAAAACATAATTCAGATCCACTTGCGACTCACTGACCGTACCGGCACCGGCACGCGTACGGAGTACATTAATATATTTGGCAGCATCTCCCTTGTTCAAGCGTACCGATGCTTCAGCAGCAATCAGGTAAACTTCTGCCATACGCATGATCATCACATCCACAGTTTTTCTCTGAACGTCTCTGCCGACAAACTTATTACCCGGCATATTGAATTTAGAAAGAGCCGGATAAATAGATAACCACAAAGCACTGGCAGCACTAGGCTTGTCATAGGTAGCCCTGGCTGTTCCATTCTCATCGTAAAGATCGAAAACATTAAGAACCAACCCCGGATATTGAGCTTTTTCCTCTTCTGTCAGCGTCTTCAAAGAACAATAAACGGCATATTGATGAGCTTCTGCCGGATCTAAAGGCATAGCAGGATGAAGAATATTACCATCTGTTTTATCCTGAGTAGTCTTCGCTGTTCCATCTGCATTCCAGATAGCCAGCTGGCAGTAATTAGCATCGGCTGTACTATTGGATTCCAAGTTAAAATGAGGATAAACTTTCTTACCTATATTAGATGCGGGAATACCAAATTTAGTAGCAAGTGTGCTTGTGATTTCTTTGGCACACGCTGAACCTCCATATTCATAAGTCGCCCCCCATGCCGGTATTGAATAAGACGAGTAAGCTGAGATAAATGAATAACGAAAACGAGAGTCGTTCATATCAGCAGCAAAACAGTCCATCAGATATTTGGATGGCAGGAAGATATTACTGTTCGGACGACCGTATACGAAGTTTGAAGTCTTGTCGACCAAACCCAGGTCCGTATATGTTCCCAACGAAGGTAAGAAGTGACGGAACATTTCACTTTGTGAGTAGTTACCATTGGTGTAAGCGTCCGAATTTCTTTCGGCACCCGCAGCTATGAACAGAGCTTCTTCATTGTTACGATTATTATTTTCGTTGAATACATCGGCAAAAGCGGGATGCATATACCACTCATAAATCGCTTTATTATTAATCATGGTTGTCGCCGTATCATAGGCTTTTTCCAGGAAGCTGACACCATCGGTATCTTTCAGATCATAACCGGCACCATTAATATATGCACGTGCCAATAATCCCATCGCCGATTTCTTTGTAACGCGGCTATAGTAATCACTGAAACTTACAGGCAGATTCTCTACGGCAAACTTCAGGTCTTCGATAATGGCAGCATAAATTTCGGGAACGGTAGAACGGTGAGCATCAAAAGAAATATTCTCGCTATCGGCAGCCTTCAACTGCAAATCGACATTTCCAAACTGCTCCACCAGATTCATATAATAGTAAGCACGCAGACATCTGGCCTGTGCCACACATTCATTAATTTCAGTCTCATCCCCTGTCACATTCTCAGCTCCGTCAATCACAATATTACAGCTGTTGATACACAGATAAGAATATTGCCACACTTTATAATAATAGCTATCATCGGTTTTCATACCGTTATAACTATGATAACGCTGATAGCTGGAACCCGATTTAGGTTCTTCCCAAATATCAGTACCCGCTTCCGTACAAACCAGATAGTCACTACTCTGATAGATGTTGTTGATCAAAGCTGTATAGCACGAGTTGGTGAATGCCTTATAAGTTTCCAATGTATAAGAACCATCGGAGAACTGACCCGAGTTGTTGGGGTTCACTTCATCAAGACTGCAAGAGCCCCAAGAAAAAACACCGGCAACAAGTAGAACTAAACTATATATCTTTTTCATATTGCTATTTTTTAGAAAGTTAAATTAAGACCAAATATGCAATCACGAGACAATGGGAAGTTGATGCTTCCGTTCATTTCCGGATCGTAATTCTTCACATATTTGTTTGGCGAATAAGTAAACAGGTTGGTCATTGTCGCATAAACTCTCAGATTACTGATACCAAAACGTTTTGTAAGTTTACCGGGTAACGTATAACCCAATGTTACGTTTTTAAGTTTAAAGAATGATCCATCCACATAATACATCGAATCATATCCTTCATAAGCACTTCTATCCTTGGATTTATCGATAGCATAGAACAAGACATCCTGATCTGCTTCGATCGTCTTGTCATAGTAAGTAAAATAAGTAGGAATATTGTAATCCGGGTTAGGCGAATATTTACCTATCACACTACCATAGTTCATCATTTGCCCCCAACGTGCATAAAGGAAGACAGACAAATCAAAATCTTTGTATCTGAAATTATTCTTAAAGCCCAATGTCCAGTCCGGAGTATTACGACCTATTACCTGACGATCATAATCCGCACGTACACCATAAGGATTTTCTGCCGTAATATCAACGCGCTCTCCTTCAGGATTCATATAATAATAACCATTTCCGTCCTTCTTCACACTAGGTAAATCCAGCTTAATATCGCCCGGTTCGCATCCGAACAAAGCAGCAGTTTCCTTTTCGCTATATTGCCAGATACCCAACACTTTATATCTATAGAAAGAACCGACTCCTTCGCCGACTTTGAACACCATATCACCCTTTTTTGCATTGAACATCATATCCTGCCCTTCGATCAAAGATTTAATTTTTTCTTTGTTGGCGGTAAATGTCACTGTTGAGCTCCAAGTAAAATCTTTCTTCACAATATTACGGGTATTAAGAGCAAGTTCAATACCGCGATTTTCTGTTTCAGCAGCATTCTTGTTCATTTTATAAGTAGTGCTACCTGTGTAATTACCCATAATAGATGTCGGCAATGCCTGCGAAAGAATTACATCCGTTGTTTTTGTCCGATACAAATCCACCGTCAGATCAATACGATTATTGAGGAAGCTGGCATCAATACCAATATTCAAGTCATGAGTCTTTTCCCATGTCAGATTACGGTTAGTGATATACTCCGTAAACTTGGCTGACGGAACAGTCATTCCTCCCAAAGAAGTTGTCACATTTTCCAAAGATGCCATAGAACTGTATTCAGCAATACCGGCAGTAGTTCCGGCAACACCATAGCCTACACGCAGTTTCAAGTTATCCAACCAGCTTTTTGTACCAGCCATAAATGCTTCATCCGAGATTCTCCAGCCTACAGAAACTGCCGGGAATAAATTCCATCTATTGTCTTTCGACAAACGGGAATCCGCTTCATAACGACTGGAAGCAGAGAACAGGTATTTACCTTTGTATGAGTAGTTGACACGACCGATAAAGCCCATCCCTTTCGACATCAGATATTTGCTGTTCAGTCTCTTATTATCAGCATTCTGCAATGCATACCACAACATATCATTGGTCGCCGGGTTTTCACCATATACATAATATTCTTCACTCTGATTGTAATTCCAGGAAGTAACCCCTGTAACCGTTAGGTCATGATCCTTATTAAATGTATTGTGGTAAGTTACTATGTTTTCCCATTTGTAATTATATCCCGTCTTATTGGTAGCTTCACCATATGCAACCGTACTGCCTTTCAACACATTATAGGAGCCTTCTCCCATAAATTTACCGGCACGAGATTGAGAATAACTGCCTCCAAGCTGTGACTTGACAGACAATCCTTTTACCGGTTTCCACTCCAGATAAGCGTCAACATAAGCCTTTCCTGCTTTAGTATTGTTCTTATATACTCCATCCTGTTCGTCTGCTAACGGATTCGGGTCTGATGATGAACCGGGAATCGGAAATTCCGTAATAGAGCCATCTTCATTATAAGGAACACCCAATGGGGTGGCAAACAATGCTCTTTCTAAAACGGCATTACGTGAATTCTTGTTGGAGAAAGATGCCTGAACATTAATACCGGCATTAATCCATTTATTGATTTCCTGATCTATACGGACACGGGTAGAGTACACTTTATAGTCATCATTCTCATACATACTCTTCTCATCAGTATAGTTCAACGAGAAATAAGCTTTCGTCTTCTCAGTACCTCCGGCAACGGAAATACTATAGTTCTGCTTCAAGCCTGAATGTAATACTTCATCTCCCCAGTTTACCCATTGGTTGTTTTTGATGGCGTCGTATCTTTCACCGAAAATTTCCTCCTCATTAGTAGTACCGACAGGCTTATAAGAATCTTTTATATAATTAATGTATGAGTCACCCGTACGCATCTTAGGAACTTTAGCTCCTAAAGTCGTTCCGGCATAAGCATTAAAATTGATGACCGGTTTTCCACTCTTAGATCCTTTCGTAGTCACGATAATAACACCATTCGCACCACTTGAACCGTAGATAGCCGTAGAAGATGCATCTTTCAGTACTTCGATAGATTCAATATCATTGGGATTCAAGGTAGCAATATCACCCGGCATACCATCGATAATATAAGTCGGCTTAAATGCATCTGAAGAGATATTACCATCCTCATCCAACTGTAAAGAGCGGGTACCACGCAACTGAACTGTCGGTGACGAACCTGCCTGACCTGAAGAATTAGTGATATCCAGACCTGCAATTTTACCTTGCAGCGCATCCATCGGATTCACACCCGGATTCATGGTGATATCTTCTGATTTCACAGAAGCAACCGCACCTGTCAAATCACGTTTCTTTACTGTACCGTAACCGATGACCACTACCTCATCCAGAGCCTGTGTATCCGGAACCATTTTTATATTCAACGGTGCATTTCCGCTCACAGTGATAGCCTGTTCCTTATATCCGATATAAGAAACGACCAGTTCTTTACTTCCGGCCGGGAGATTAATGGAGAATTTGCCATCAAAATCAGTAATCGTACCTGTACTTGTGCCTTTCACCACAATAGAAACACCGATCAGCGGTTCCCCATTTTCATCTAAAACCGTTCCTTTTACTGTCTTTGTCTGCATGACGGCCTGCACAGTAGTATCATTCACACCATTTTCTGCATAAACAGACATGGCAGAAGGGGCACACAATAAAGTCAGCCCCAAAATCATGGAAACGCGTCTATGCTGTGTCTTCCACGCTTCAACAAATGCATTTTCTCTCATTCGTTTTAATTTAAAGTTAATATTAATTTTCCTTTGTTTAGTAAAATACAATTAGCACAATCTTTTACATAGACGTTTCCATTTTACTTCTGTACTCACAAAGGACGACAATAATACAAAAATTCGCTTTTCCAAGCCTTTTTTTCCTCAAATATATGCAGAGGATAAAAAGACAAATTTTAGGCTAAGCCAACAAATTCTCTTTTTTATTGTTGAATGAAGAATAAAAAGTGTAAATTTGTATTTGGATGCCACTTAAACTAACAACATATTATCGCGGAAAAGACATTCCCGATTTACCGGGAACCAATACTTTTCATTCCAAGGAGTTGTTTCATATCTATGAATCGACTCCGGGATATACCCCGCTACTGATAGTGGCAACAGAAGAAAGCCGACCTGTGGCACGCCTGCTTGCCGCCATACGCAAGACCAAAAAGTGGCTTCCCTCCTCTCTTGTCAAACAATGTGTAGTATATGGTGCAGGTGAATTTCTGGACACTTCTCTACCGGCAAGTAAAGAGAAGGAAGAAGAAATTTTCGGTGAAATGCTGGAACATCTCACGCAGGAAGCATCACGCACCTGCATTCTTATTGAATTCCGCAATCTGGATAATTCCATGTTCGGTTACCGTTTCTTCCGAAAGAACGACTTTTTTCCGGTCAACTGGCTACGTGTCCGTAACTCTCTGCATAGTACGCAGAAAGCGGAAGACCGTTTCAGCCCGTCACGTATCCGTCAGATCCGGAAAGGACTCAAAAACGGAGCCAAGGTAGTAGAAGCCCATACGGTGGAAGAGATTAAGGAATTCTCGCGAATGCTGCACAAAGTTTATTCTTCACGAATACGGAGATATTTCCCTGCCAATGACTTTTTCCGCCACATGAACAGCATGCTTATCAGAGGAAAACAGGCAAAAATATTCATCGTAAAATACAAGGAAAAGATCATCGGCGGCTCCGTCTGCATCTATTCCGGTGAAGATGCTTTTATCTGGTTTTCAGGAGGAATGCGAAAGACGTATGCCCTGCAGTCACCCGGCATACTGGCAGTGTGGAAAGCACTTGAAGATGCCCATGAACGGGGATTCCGCCACATGGAGTTCATGGATGTAGGACTTCCCTTCCGCAAACATGGTTACCGTGATTTCGTACTCCGCTTCGGAGGCAAACAAAGCAGTACCCGCCGTTGGTTCCGTATCAGCTGGCCATGGCTGAATAATCTTCTGGTCAAGTTTTATGTCTAAATGTAATCTCAAGATTACAAAACCCGTCTTTACCACCCATCCGGAGCATTTTTTATGCTTTATTCCCCAATAATTAAATGCAGAAATATTTCTTTATTAGACAAGAAATGTCTTTCTTTGTGCTGTTTTATGCCATATAAGCACATAATTAAACCATATAAAAAAATATAGTTATGAAGATTTCACACATTGAGCATCTGGGCATTGCTGTAAAAAGCATCGAAGAAGCCCTTCCTTACTACGAAAACGTATTGGGTCTGAAATGTTACAACATCGAAACAGTAGAAGATCAAAAAGTAAGAACCGCTTTTTTAAAGGTAGGTGAAACAAAAATCGAATTGTTGGAGCCGACTTGCCCCGAAAGTACCATTGCTAAATTTATTGAAAACAAAGGTGCAGGTGTTCATCACGTAGCATTTGCCGTAGAAGATGGCGTAGCTAATGCCTTGGCAGAAGCAGAAGGCAAAGAAATCCGTCTGATTGACAAGGCTCCCCGCAAAGGTGCCGAAGGTCTGAACATCGCTTTCCTTCACCCGAAATCAACACTGGGTGTGCTGACAGAACTCTGCGAACACTAATCATAAACTCTAAAAAACAACAAGAACTCATGAGTAATCAACTTGAAAAAATTAAAGAGCTTATTGAACGCCGTGCCGTTGCACGCATCGGAGGCGGCGAAAAAGCAATTGCGAAGCAACATGAAAAAGGGAAATACACAGCGCGTGAGCGTATAGCCATGCTGTTGGATGAAGGTAGCTTCGAAGAAATGGACATGTTCGTTGAGCACAGATGCACGAACTTCGGCATGGAGAAAAAGCACTATCCGGGTGATGGTGTAGTGACCGGTTGCGGTACTATCGAAGGTCGTCTCGTATATCTTTTTGCACAGGACTTTACCGTTACTGCAGGTTCACTGTCGGAAACAATGTCACTGAAGATCTGTAAGATTATGGATCAGGCAATGAAGATGGGTGCTCCTTGTATCGGTATCAATGACTCGGGTGGTGCACGTATTCAGGAAGGTATTAACGCTTTGGCAGGTTACGCAGAAATCTTCCAGCGCAATATCCTCGCTTCGGGTGTCATTCCGCAGATTTCCGGTATCTTCGGTCCTTGTGCCGGCGGTGCTGTTTATTCTCCGGCGCTGACTGACTTCACACTGATGATGGAAGGTACTTCTTATATGTTCCTTACAGGTCCGAAAGTAGTGAAGACTGTAACCGGTGAAGACGTAAGCCAGGAAAACCTCGGCGGAGCAAGCGTTCACTCTACCAAATCGGGTGTTACTCATTTCACTGCCAAAACAGAAGAAGAAGGTCTGGCATTGATCCGCACACTTCTGAGCTATATTCCTCAAAACAACCTCGAAGAAGCTCCATACGTGGATTGCACAGATCCGATCGACCGTCTGGAAGATTCTCTGAACGATATTATCCCCGACAGCCCCAACAAACCGTATGATATGTACGAGGTTATCAGCGCTATCGTGGACAATGGCGAATTCCTGGAAATCCAGAAAGACTATGCCAAGAATATCATTATCGGTTTTGCCCGTTTCAACGGTCAGTCGGTAGGTATTGTAGCCAATCAGCCTAAATTCCTTGCCGGTGTACTCGACAGCAACGCATCTCGCAAAGGCGCACGTTTCGTTCGTTTCTGCGATGCTTTCAATATCCCTATCGTGTCGTTGGTAGACGTACCGGGATTCCTTCCGGGAACAGGTCAGGAATACAATGGCGTCATCCTTCATGGTGCCAAACTGCTGTATGCTTACGGTGAAGCTACTGTACCTAAAGTAACAATCACATTGCGTAAATCTTACGGTGGTTCTCACATCGTGATGAGTTGTAAACAACTTCGTGGTGACATGAACTATGCTTGGCCAACAGCTGAAATCGCTGTAATGGGTGGTGCAGGTGCAGTAGAAGTATTGTACGCGCGTGAAGCCAAAGACCAGGAAAATCCGGCTCAGTTCCTTGCCGAAAAAGAAGCAGAATATACAAAACTGTTTGCCAATCCTTATAATGCAGCTAAATATGGTTACATCGATGACGTCATCGAACCGCGTAACACACGTTTCCGCGTGATCCGTGCTTTGCAACAGTTGCAGACTAAGAAACTGTCTAACCCGGCGAAGAAACATGGTAATATTCCGTTGTAATCCAACTTTTCACATTAAAACAAGAACGATTATGAACAAAACCAAAATCGGAATATTCCTTTCTCTGCTGTTGCTGGTTGGATTGACTTCCTGCGGTGAGCAAAAGTCGAACAATAAGTTAATGCTGAACGAAATCCTGATAGACAATCAAAATAACTTTCAGGATGACTACGGCCTGCACAGTGCATGGATTGAAATATTCAACAGATCATACGGTAGTGCAGACCTGGCAGGTTGCTTGCTGAAAGTGAGCAGTCAGCCGGGCGATACAGTTACCTATTTTATCCCGAAGGGTGATGTACTAACTTTGGTGAAACCACGCCAGCACGCTCTGTTCTGGGCAGATGGCGAGCCCAACCGCGGTACTTTCCACACCAGCTGCAAGTTGAATCCCGAAACAGCCAACTGGATCGGTCTTTTTGATTCCGGCAGAAATATAATTGACCAGATCGTAGTTCCGGCAAATGCCTTGGGCGCAGATCAGTCTTATGCACGCATAAGCGACGGAGCAGCAGACTGGGAAGTGAAAGGCGGAAGTAAAGACAAGTATGTGACTCCGAGCACGAACAACAAGACTCTTGACAGCAATGCCAAGATGGAAAAGTTCGAAGAACATGACTCTGTCGGTATCGGTATGTCTATTTCAGCCATGAGCGTAGTATTCTGCGGATTGATTCTTCTCTTCGTTGCCTTCAAGGTAGTAGGTAAGGTTGCAGTCAACCTGAGCAAACGCAATGCGATGAAGGCTAAAGGCATCGATAAAGTCGAAGCGAAAGAGCTTTCACAGGCTCCGGGTGAAGTTTATGCTGCTATTTCAATGGCGTTACACGAAATGCAGGATGAGGTACACGACGTAGAAGAAACGGTGCTGACCATCACTCGTGTGAAACGCAGTTATTCACCGTGGAGTTCGAAGATTTACACCTTGCGTGAAAATCCTAACAGAAAGTAAATCATTCCCTAAAAAGATAAAACGATGAAAGAATATAAATATAAAATCAACGGTAACTCATATAAAGTAACCATCGGAGATATTGAAGATAATATCGCTCATGTAGAAGTGAACGGTACGCATTACAAAGTAGAAATGGAGAAACAACCGAAAACTGCTCCCAAACCGGCAGTAGTACGTCCTTTGCCTAACTCACCGGCTGCTCCTACCACACCGGTAGTGAAACCGGCTGCTCCTTCTACCGGCAAATCGGGCGTTAAGTCCCCGCTGCCAGGCGTTATCCTCGACATCAAAGTAAATGTAGGCGATACAGTGAAGAGAGGACAGACTATCATTATATTGGAAGCCATGAAGATGGAAAACAATATCAATGCGGACAAAGACGGTAAAGTGACTGCTATCAATGTCAACAAGGGAGATTCTGTTCTTGAAGGTAATGACCTCGTAATTATTGAATAATATGGGAGATTTTATTAGCTTTTTAGGAAATAACCTTGCCGACTTCTGGACCTACACGGGATTTGCCAACGCGACAGGTGGACATATTGCTATGATCATTATCGGTTTAGGCTTTATTTACTTAGCTGTAGCCAAAGAGTTCGAGCCGATGTTGTTAATTCCTATCGGATTCGGTATTCTGATCGGTAATATACCTTTCAATATGGACGCCGGACTAAAAGTCGGTATATATGAAGAAGGTTCTGTATTGAACATATTGTATCAGGGAGTAACGTCCGGCTGGTATCCGCCGCTCATCTTCTTAGGCATCGGTGCCATGACAGACTTCTCGGCGCTAATCTCCAATCCGAAGCTGATGCTGATCGGTGCGGCTGCCCAGTTTGGTATCTTCGGTGCATACATGATCGCATTGGAAATGGGATTTGACCCGATGCAGGCCGGTGCTATCGGTATCATCGGTGGAGCAGATGGTCCGACGGCTATCTTCCTTTCGTCCAAGCTGGCACCTAACTTAATGGGAGCCATTGCGGTATCCGCCTACTCCTATATGGCGTTAGTTCCGGTGATACAGCCGCCTATCATGCGTCTGCTCACCACCAAACACGAACGCGTTATCCGTATGAAACCGCCACGTGCCGTTTCTCATACAGAGAAAGTGATTTTCCCGATTATCGGTCTGTTGCTGACTTGCTTCCTGGTTCCTTCCGGTCTGCCTCTGTTAGGTATGCTGTTCTTCGGTAACCTGTTGAAAGAAAGTGGTGTAACCCGTCGTCTGGCTAACACAGCCAGCGGTCCGCTGATTGACGTTATCACTATCCTGTTAGGTTTGACAGTAGGTGCTTCTACTCAGGCTTCTGAGTTCCTGACACTCGACTCCATCAAGATCTTCGCCCTCGGTGCATTGTCATTTATCATTGCTACCGCATCAGGTGTGTTGTTTGTTAAAATCTTCAACCTCTTCCTCAAGAAGGGTAATAAGATCAATCCGTTGATCGGTAATGCAGGTGTTTCTGCTGTTCCCGACTCTGCACGTATCTCACAAGTTGTCGGTCTGGAATATGATCCTACCAACTACTTGCTGATGCACGCCATGGGTCCGAACGTAGCAGGTGTAATCGGTTCGGCTGTTGCTGCCGGTATCCTGTTAGGATTCTTAATGTAGGGGCAAGGTGCCCCTGCCAGGTTTCCATTCGGAATGCCGGGACAAAATATTAGGTGCGGATATTGCTGTTTTAGATGCAATATCCGCACTTATCATTATGTTATCTTCTCTTATCATTCCGTTAATCTATTCCAAAAAGGCTACGAATAATTCGTAAATACGATATTTTTTAGCATCTTGCGTCTTTGTTACGACACACTAAAATAAATATTTATGAAACGGATGATTCTCCTCGCCTTCCTTTGTACCACCACCCTGGTGATGGCGCAACGCATCAATCATGTTCAGGAAGCAATAGCAAACTACGATTACGAGGCAGCTCTCACTCTCATTGCCAAAGAAAAGCCGACGATCCCCCTACTCTTGCAGAAAGGTAAAGCACAACGGGGACTTGGGATGAACACAGAAGCACTTTCCACTTATCAGGAAATCATAGCCAATGACACTGCCAATACCCGTGCATATATCGAAGCAGCCGAATGCTGCCGTTCATTGGCCAAATACCAACAGGCACTGAAATATTATGAACAGGCACTCGATCTGAATCCGGAAAACAAATATGTGCGTATTCAATACATCGGATTACTACTCTCCTTACAGAAATTTCAGGATGCTTTAGGAGAAAGTAGCCTGATGACAGAGAAAGACAGTTCTGCCATCGCCTTGCATCTGCAGGCCCAAAGTTTCGAAGGTATGGGAGAGCTTCTCCCCGCCACGGGGTGCTATTATAATATACAGGAGAAATACCCCGACGACTATCTTGCCGCCGCCAAGCTCGCCGCACTGAACATAGCCGGTTCTTATTTCAACGAAGCAATTGAAGCCACAGAGAAATATCGGCAGATTGACACCACCAACATCGCTGTCAACCGTCAGAATGCACTGGCATATTGTCTGAACAAGGACTACCCTACCGCTATCCGGCGGTATGAATACCTGGTGAGCCAGGGCGACAGTTCTTTTCATACCTGTTATTATCTGGGCATCAGCTATTATGCGGAAGAGAAATATTACGAAGCACATGACTTTCTGGAAGCCGCCCGAAAACATGATCCTGAAAACGTAAACCTGCTTTATTATCTCGGCCGTGCCTGCGCCAAGACTTCATGGAAGAAGTTAGGCGTAGAGTATCTCGAAAAAGCACTTGATCTGACTATTCCCAAAGACAGTAATATGGTACGGCTCTATATTGGCATGACCGACTGCTACAAAATGGCACAGATGCCCAAAGAGCAGATTGAATCGATCAGAGAACGCTACCGGAAATACGATAAACAAAATCATAAGCTGCTCTATGATATAGCTTTCATTTATTTCTATTCGCTGAAAGACAAGAAAAACACCGAACGCTGCCTGGAAGCATTCTTAAAAACACGCCCGAAAGAAGATAAGGAAGAAGAAGCGAAACTAAACGAACGAGGCGAACTCGTTTTAGGCACTAAGAATTATTATAATGCTGCAGCCAACTGGCTGAAAGACATTCAAAGTAAGCAAAAGATAGAAGATTTCTTCTTGGGAGGAAATGTGCCTGCTCAGAAACCAGAATAAGCAGATAAAGGATATTACGTAAAAAAGGCTGCAACCGTCAAACGATTGCAGCCTTTCTATATAGTAGGATAATCTCTGATTATTCAGCCAATTTGTTGTCTGAACCCAGCACGTTAAGGATTTTGTGCTTGTACAGTTTTTCCATGTTGTCACGAGCCGGACCAAGATACTTACGTGGGTCGAATTCAGCCGGTTTTTCAGCGAAAGTCTTACGGATAGCAGCAGTCATAGCCAGACGAGAGTCTGAGTCGATGTTGATTTTGCAAACAGCAGACTTGGCAGCTTTACGCAATTCTTCTTCAGGAATACCGATAGCAGCTTTCAGAGCACCACCAAACTTGTTGATAGTTTCAACTTCTTCTTCAGGAACTGAAGATGATCCGTGAAGTACGATAGGGAATCCCGGAAGTTTTTCCATTACAGCATCCAATACTTCGAAAGCCAATGGAGGAGGAACCATACGACCGGTAGCCGGATCGATGTGGCACTGTTCCGGAGTAAACTTGTAAGCACCGTGAGAAGTACCGATAGAGATAGCCAATGAGTCGCAACCTGTACGAGTAGCGAAATCGATTACTTCTTCAGGGTCAGTATATGTGTGGTGGTCAGAAGAAACTTCATCTTCTACACCTGCCAATACACCAAGTTCACCTTCAACTGTTACGTCGAACTGATGAGCGTATTCAACCACCTTCTTAGTCAAAGCAACGTTTTCTTCGTAAGGAAGATGAGAACCGTCGATCATAACTGAAGAGAAACCTGAATCGATGCAAGATTTGCAAGTTTCAAAAGTATCTCCGTGGTCAAGGTGAAGAACGATTTCAGGATGTGCGCAACCTAATTCCTTTGCGTATTCTACAGCACCCTGAGCCATGTAACGCAACAAAGTAGCGTTAGCATACTGACGAGCACCTTTAGAAACCTGAAGAATCACCGGAGATTTTGTTTCTACTGCAGCCTTGATGATAGCCTGCATCTGTTCCATATTGTTGAAGTTGAATGCTGGGATAGCGTATCCACCCTTAATAGCCTTAGCAAACATGTCTCTTGTGTTTACCAATCCTAAGTCTTTGTAATTAACCATTTTGTTTAAAGTTTATTGTTAGTGAATTAAAATTCTACGCAAAAGTAAGCATTATCCACCGAATAACGAGCATCGGAAAGAAAAATATAATAGAAAAAGGTTTAAATCGATCAGCAAATATTCATCCGTAAGCAGGTCCCGACATTAGATTGTAATGTCCACCTTGCAAATAAACGACTGAAAGGTTCTATCCAAAAACAGGTATTATACCATAAAAAGCACAAGGCTTTCTTTTCGTGCCAATCATATAATTCATAGAAATAGCATAATTCACAGAAGTTTTTTCAGCAAAGTTTTTTCTATTTCGGAGAAATGTACTATCTTTGCGCTCTGAAAATGACCATTACACTATTTCTTACCAAAATAGTAACAGAATATAAATTAAAAAAACAGATACTGAAATGAAAAAAGGCCTTCATCCAGAATCATACCGTCCGGTAGTATTCAAAGATATGTCAAATGGTGATATGTTTTTGTCTAAATCAACTGTAGCAACTAAAGAAACCATCGAATTCGAAGGTGAAACTTATCCGTTGCTGAAGATTGAAATCTCTAACACTTCTCACCCGTTCTATACAGGTAAATCTACATTGGTAGATACTGCAGGTCGCGTTGATAAGTTCATGAGCCGTTACGGTGACCGTAAGAAGAAATAATTCAATCTTTCGTTAAGATGAAAAAAGAGGAGATTTCCGGTTGGAAATTTCCTCTTTTTCGTTTCATAGATAAACTAAAGGACCGCACCATTCTTCACAGAGTAGTGCGGTCCGTATATTAACTGGCTAAGGGGAACTATTACCAGGTAATATAAAAATGGTATAGTTAAGGGAATATACCATACCATTATATTGTCTGATCTCCTGAAAATGATGGTTTATTAAATAGTACTATTCAGGAGAAATACTTCCTATTATATATAATAATATTCAGCAGGCAAAAAAGACGGTCCTGCTGACCCGTTGCACTACATATTACAGTCCACGAGGGATGAGATACAGTGGGCGCATTAACGCTCCACACGGGGGACAGAACCGTATATCTAAGGAAGCCACGAGCATATTCCCACATGCTCGTAGCTTAAATTCGAGAATTAAATTCTCATATCGCATTCCGCGACTGTAATACTAGTGCGGTGCAAAAGTGGGAATAATCTCTGATAAAATCAACAGAAAAGACATTTTTTATCTATAAACAATCATTTTCCTTTAATGTTGATACTAATTTCACATTTCTAATATACCCGTCTTTACTGAACATAGTCAAGTATCAAATTGTTTACTCCCCAAACAATGAACGACTTATGAAAAATATCTATGTGATTGCACTCGCAGCCATCCTATTGCAAGGCTGTGGGCAAAAAAAAGAGACGACGGCACCCGCCACCCGACCTGTAAAGACAACCATTGTCGAGTCAAGGTCAGTGATCAGAAAAGATTTCTCCGGCATTGTAGAAGCAGTGGAGTACGTCAAGCTGGCATTCCGCGTCAGCGGACAGATCATCAACCTGCCTGTCATCGAAGGAGAGAAAGTGAAAAAGGGGCAACTGATTGCAGCTATCGATCCCAGAGATATCGCGTTGCAGTACGCTGCTACCAAGTCTGCCTACGAAACGGCTTCCGCACAAGTGGAACGCAACAAGCGCCTGCTCTCCCGGCAAGCGATCTCCGTGCAGGAATATGAAATCAGCCTTTCCAATTATCAGAAAGCGAAATCGGAGTACGAACTGTCCAGCAACAACATGCGTGACACCAAACTGACGGCTCCTTTCGACGGTTCTATCGAGAAGCGGCTGGTGGAGAACTACCAGCGTGTCAATTCAGGAGAAGGGATCGTACAACTGGTCAACACGCAGAACCTGCGTATCAAGTTCACCATACCGGATGTCTATCTTTATCTCCTCCGTGCCAAAGATCCCCGTTTCCTTGTAGAGTTTGATACCTTCAAGGGCCATGTGTTCAAGGCGAAACTGGAGGAATATCTGGACATATCTACCGAAGGAACGGGTATTCCGGTCAGCATCACTATCGACGACCCTTCATTCGACCGGGACTTATATGCCGTGAAGCCCGGCTTCACTTGCAGCATCCGTTTCACAGCCGATGTAGGCCCGTTGGTGCAGGATAGCTGGACAATCATACCGCTCAGTGCTGTTTTCGGCGAAAGTGACGGTAGCAATATGTATGTCTGGGTAGTCGAGGACAACAAAGTGCACAAACGCAAAATCGTCGTCAATGCCCCCACAGGAGAGGCGCAAGTACTCGTGTCCGAAGGACTGAAACCCGGAGAACAAATCGTCATAGCAGGAGTATACCAGTTGGTAGAAGGAGAAAGTATTAAATCAATTGACAATTGACAATGGATAATTGACAATGAACAGCGCTATATAGGTGCTGCAATTCATTATCTATTATTCATTAACAGTTGTCAATTGTCAATTATCAATTGTCAATTGAAAAGAAATGAATTTAGCAAAATATTCACTGGATAACACGAAGATCATCTATTTCTTCCTTGCCGTACTGCTGATTGGAGGTATTACCTCCTTCGGAAAGCTGGGCAAGAAAGAAGATGCCCCCTTCGTTATCAAATCAGCGGTCATCATGACACGCTATCCGGGAGCCGAACCGGCAGAAGTAGAACGGCTGATCACAGAGCCTATCTCCCGTGAGATACAAAGTATGAGCGGCGTGTACAAGATAAAATCAGAGTCCATGTACGGGCTCTCCAAAATCACGTTCGAACTGCAACCCTCACTTTCCGCCAGCTCCATCCCTCAGAAATGGGACGAGCTGCGACGCAAAGTGCTCAATATTCAACCGCAGCTGCCCAGCGGTGCTTCCACCCCGACCGTCTCCGATGATTTCGGCGACGTATTCGGCATTTATTACGGACTGACGGCAGATGACGGCTTCACCTATGAGGAAATGCGCAACTGGGCGGAACGGATCAAGACGCAGGTTGTCACAGCAGACGGCGTGATGAAAGTAGCGCTGTTCGGCGTACAGACGGAAGTAGTCAACATCTTCGTTTCTACCAATAAACTGGTGGGAATGGGGATCGATCCTAAACAGCTGGCCAACCTGCTGCAATCGCAGAACCAGATTATCAACACCGGAGAAATCCGTGCAGGCGTACAGCAGCTACGGGTGACAGCCAACGGAATGTATACCAACATAGACGATATCCGCAACCAGGTAATCACCACCAAAGCCGGACAGGTGAAACTGGGCGACATAGCCGTGATCGAGAAAGGTTATCTCGACCCTCCATCCAACATCATGCACGTGAACGGGAAACGGGCTATCGGCATCGGTGTTTCCACCGACCCGCAAAGAGATGTAGTGCAGACAGGTGAGAACGTGAAAGTAAAACTGAACGAGCTCCTCCCCCTCATGCCTGTGGGACTGGAACTGCAAAGCCTCTACCTCGAAAACGAGATCGCCAACGAAGCCAACAACGGATTTATCATCAACCTGATCGAATCCATCCTGATCGTGATTGTCATCATCATGCTGGTGATGGGACTCCGTGCCGGTCTGCTCATCGGCTCTTCGCTGATTTTCTCTATCGGAGGTACACTGCTCATCATGTCTTTCTTCGGCGTCGGACTCAACCGAACGTCCCTGGCAGGATTTATCATCGCCATGGGTATGCTGGTGGACAACGCCATCGTAGTGACGGACAACGCCCAAATAGCCATTGCCCGTGGTGTAAACCGACGGAAAGCCCTGATAGACGGAGCAACCGGACCACAATGGGGCTTGCTCGGAGCAACCTTCATTGCCATCTGCTCCTTCCTGCCGCTTTACCTTGCCCCCTCTTCCGTAGCGGAAATCGTAAAGCCGCTGTTTGTGGTACTTGCCATTTCATTAGGACTGAGCTGGGTACTTGCCCTGACGCAGACCACCGTATTCGGAAATTTCATTCTGAAAGCCAAAACAGGCGACAGTACGAAAGATCCATACGACAAGCCGTTCTATCATAAGTTCGCCTCCATCCTCGGAGTGCTGATCCGCAAGAAAGCAGTAACACTGGTATCCATGGTGATCCTCTTCATCATCTCGCTCATTATTATGGGAACGATGCCGCAAAATTTCTTCCCGTCGCTCGATAAGCCTTATTTCCGGGCGGATGTATTCTACCCGGACGGATACAGCATCAATGACGTAGTGAAAGAGATGAAATCGGTAGAAGAGCACCTGGCGAAGCAGCCCGAAGTGAAAAAGGTATCCATCACATTCGGCAGCACCCCGCTGAGATATTACCTTGCCTCCACTTCCGTAGGTCCGAAACCGAATTTTGCCAATGTACTCGTCGAACTGACTGACAGTAAATATACGAAAGAATACGAAGAGAATTTTGACGGATACATGAAAGCCAATTATCCGAGTGCAATCACACGGACCAGCTTGTTCAAACTATCTCCCGCAGTGGACGCGGCTATCGAAATCGGCTTTATCGGCCCGAATGTGGATACGCTTGTATCACTTACCAATCAGGCAATAGCCATTATGCACCAGAATCCGGATTTAATTAATATCCGCAATTCGTGGGGAAACAAGATACCCGTCTGGAAACCGGTTTACAGCCCGGAACGGGCACAACCGCTGGGTGTATCCCGACAGGGAATGGCACAGAGCATTCAGATCGGTACTACGGGAATGACTTTGGGAGAATACCGGCAGGGAGATCAGGTACTTCCTATCCTATTGAAAAATAACCAGCTGGATTCATTCCGGATCAATGATCTGCGCACACTGCCCGTATTCGGGACAGTCAACGAGACGACCAGCCTGGAACAGGTAGTATCTGAATTTGACTTCCAGTACCGGTTCTCGAACGTAAAAGACTATAACCGGCAGATGGTGATGATGGCACAATGCGACCCGCGTCGCGGGACCAATGCGATTTCCGCCTTCAACCAGGTATGGTCGCAGGTGCAGCAAGAGATAAAAATACCGGAAGGATATACCATGAAGTATTTCGGCGAACAGGAAAGTCAGGTAGAATCGAATGAAGCGCTGGCCAAAAACTTACCGCTGACATTCTTCCTGATGTTTGTGACGCTGCTCTTCTTGTTCAAGACGTATCGTAAGCCGACCGTCATCCTGTTAATGCTGCCGCTGATCTTCATCGGTATCGTACTGGGACTGCTCGTACTCGGCAAGTCGTTCGACTTCTTCTCCATATTGGGCCTGCTCGGTCTGATTGGTATGAACATCAAGAACGCCATCGTACTGGTAGACCAGATCGACCTGGAAGCAGCAACTGGCAAAAAGCCGTTGGATGCGGTCATCAGTGCCACGACCAGCCGTATCATTCCGGTAGCGATGGCCTCCGGAACAACGATTCTGGGTATGTTGCCGCTACTGTTCGACGCCATGTTCGGCGGAATGGCCGCCACCATCATGGGAGGTCTGTTAGTAGCCTCGGCACTGACACTATTCGTCCTTCCCGTAGCCTATTGCGCCATCCACCGGATCAAAGGAGAACAATAATTATCCATTATCAACTATCCATTATCCATTAAAAGATTACCCATGAAAGAAATGAAAACTCAACTCATACTATTTTCACTGTTGCTCCTTGGCACCACAGCCAGGGCGCAACAGCCCTGCCTGAGTCAGGAAGCCTACCGCGAAAAAGTGGAGGCTTACAGCCAGATATTAAAACAACAAAAACTAAAGACATTAGCCAGTTCGGAGGCACGAAAGATAGCCCATACAGGTTTCCTGCCGAAAATCGACGTCAATGCAGACGGTACCCTGAACATGAGCGACCTCAGTGCTTGGAACGAGCCTGTGGGCGAATACCGCAACCATACCTACCAGGGAGTATTTGTCGTATCACAGCCACTCTACACAGGCGGTGCGCTCAATGCACAACATCAGATAGCGAAGGCAGACGAAAAGCTGAACCAACTGAACGAGGAACTCACGTTAGACCAGATTCACTATCAAAGTGATGCTGTCTACTGGAATGCCTCCGCCTCAAAAGCCATGCTACAAGCGGCCGACAAATACCAGAGCATTGTCAAACAGCAATATGACATTATTCAAGACCGTTTCGATGACGGAATGATCAGCCGCACCGATCTTCTGATGATTTCCACCCGGCTGAAAGAAGCGGAACTGCAATACATCAAAGCCCGCCAAAATTACACATTAGCGCTGCAACAGCTGAATATTCTGATGGGAGCAGCACCGAATGCCCCCGTAGACAGCCTGTACAGCATCGGAATGATCTCCGCTCCTGTCCGGATACTGCCGCTGGAAGATGTTTTGCAACGACGTGCCGATTATGCCAGTACGGAAGTAAACATCATGAAGAGCCAGGCACAACGCAAAGCGGCTCTCAGTCAGTTCAACCCCCAATTAAATATGTATTTCAGCGGTGGCTGGGCGACGGGCACACCCAACTTGGGATATGACGTATCTTTCAATCCCATCGTAGGAGTCAATCTGAATATTCCCATTTTCCGCTGGGGAGCCCGTTTCAAGACGAACCGGCAGCAGAAGGCATATATCGGAATACAAAAACTGCAACAGAGTTATATGACGGACAATATCAACGAAGAACTATCGGCAGCTCTCACCAAACTGACGGAAACAGAATCTCAGGTGAAAACAGCGAAAGAAAACATGAGTCTGGCAAATGAAAATCTGGATCTGGCCACTTTCTCCTACAATGAAGGAAAAGCGAGCATGGTAGATGTACTTTCCGCCCAGTTGTCATGGACGCAAGCACATACCAATCTGATCAATGCTTATCTGGCAGAGAAGATGGCTGTAGCTGAATACAAGAAGGTGACCAGCGAATAGATAAAAACAAAATCAGGCACGGATGACACGGATTTCACGGTTTTAAGAGTTGAGTAACTAAAAACCGTGTTTATCCGCGTAATCCGTGCCTAATATTTATTGGTTGTTCTTTTTGTTATGCAAGGAAGGAGATCAGTACACCCGCAGCTACTGCCGAGCCGATTACTCCCGAGATGTTACTTGCCATACAATACTGCAATACATGATTCTTCGGATCGTATTTCAACGCAATCTCATTCGCCACACGGCTTGCCATCGGAACGGCACTCAGTCCGGTAGCTCCGATCAGCGGATTAATCTTCTTCTTGGAGAAGAGATTCACTAACTTCACAAAGAAGATACCACCGGCGATGGAAAGAGCAAATGCAAGGAAACCACCGACAACGATACCGATTGTCGTCCAGTTCAGGAAAGCTTCTGTGGTCATGGTTGCACCTACCGATAGTCCGAGGAAGATAGTAGCGGCATTCATGATACTGTTAGAAGCAGCATCAAACAGACGGAATGTATTGCTTCCGATTTCTTTCACCAGGTTACCGAACATCAGCATACCGATCAAAGGTACTGCACTCGGCACGAAGAGCGCTACAACCGTAGTCACCACAATCGGGAAAATAATCTTCAGCACGCGCAGATTCTTGATTTCTGTCTTCGAAGGATATTTCTTTTCCTGTTCCTTCATGTTGATGCTCAACTCTTTCTTGGTACAGAGCAACTTCACTACCAACGGAATGATTACCGGCACCAATGCCATATATGAATATGCGGCAATAGCGATCGGACCCAGCAAATGCGGAGCCAGCTTGATCGTTGTAAAGATAGCTGTCGGTCCGTCCGCACCACCGATAATACCCAGTGAAGCAGCTTCCTGCGGAGTGAATCCCATCAGGATGGCTACCAACAGAACTGTAAAGATACCCAACTGTGCGGCAGCTCCAAAGATGGAAAGATGCAGATTACGCAACATCGGTCCGAAGTCCGTCAACGCACCGACCCCCATAAAGATGATCGGAGGCAGGAAACCGGTCTTGATCAGCATATAATAGATGAAGTTCATAATTCCCAGTTCATGCGCAATGTCATGCAAAGGCATTTCCCAGATATTCTTCATCACACCGTTTATCATCACCATACCATTCTCGTCTGCCTGTATCACTCCCATATCTCCTCCGGGGAAGTTGGCAAGCAACACACCGAAAGCAATCGGAACAAGCAGCAACGGTTCGTACTGTTTCTTGATACCCAGATAAAGCAGGACGAACGCGATGGCATACATTATCAGAAACTGCGGTTCGGCAATGATATTGCTGAACGCAGTCATGTCATATAAGTTCTCAAATATTTCGTTCATTATCCTATCTTCATTAATACGTCATCTTCTGAAACAGCATCTCCCGGGTTGACACAGATAGCAGTCACTGTACCGCCAAACTCTGCACGGATGGCATTGTAGGTCTTCATCGCTTCTACATAGCAGATTACATCACCTTCTTTCACAGTGTCACCTACTTGCAAAGGAGTTTCCTGCGCACCTTTCACTAAGAAGAACTTGCCTTCCAACGGAGAAAGTACTTCTTTACCCTCTCCTGCCGGAGCAGCGGCAGCACCCGCAGGAGCAACAGGTAGTTCGGCATCACCGTATGCTACCGTCACACGATAAGCCTGTCCGTCCACTTGTACGGTCAGTGTCTTCGGTTTGGCATCTTCTTCCGGAGATTTATCTTTTTCGGCACGACGTTTGGCTACGTCTTCCAGGAAGTCTTCTTTTGCTTTGCCACTCTTGTAAGCCTCATATTGAGCCGGGTGCATAGCATATTCGAAGAGTTCTTCGTCGTCCTGTCCCACTTCCCATTTGTTCTCTTTCATCAGTTTGCGATATTTGTCGAGGGCATCGGGATAGTTATTCTGCGGATCACCTTCAAAGAACTTACGGCCTTCACGCTCTGCCTTTTCAATGATTTCGGGAGCAAGTTTGCCCGGCAGACGTCCGGCTTTACCCAGAATCATATCCCAAATATCATCGGCAATCATTCCCCAACGTTCTTTTCCTTTTTCCATGGCCATCACATTCATCATGGCGAGGTTCTTCACGTATTGGCTGAACGGAGTCACCAATGGAGGATAACCGACACGAGGCCATACGTAAGCTACTTCATCAAAGAGCTTGATGAGCAACTGGTCTTGCGTCATAAACGGCAGATTATGTTTTGCCTTATATTTATTGATTGATTCCAGATTGGATTCAAGGTCGGCCATCAAACTACCCATCATACCGCCGGGAAGTCCGGGAGCAATCAGCAAGGAGTTCATCAGGCGGTTTTTCGGGCTGATATACAAGCCGAGGAAGTCGTCCATAAATTCCTGAATCATGCCGCGCACTTTCATGTAGGCTTCCATATTGATTTCGGGCACTTGATATCCGGCGTCTTTCAGCATCGCCTGCACACTAAGCAAGTCAGCATGGCCTGTTCCCCATGATAGTGGTTCCATGCCTACGTCGATGTAGTCGCAACCGGCTTCGCATACTTCGAGGATGCTTGCCATATTGAATCCGGGACCTGCATGACTGTGATACTGAACGGGGATTTCGGGATGTGCCGCCTTGATATTTGCTACGATCTTACCTAACGATACGGGACGACCGATACCTGCCATGTCTTTGATACAGATTTCGTCTGCTCCCAGTTTGATAAGTTCCAGCGCCATATTGGTGTAGTACTCTACGGTATGGATAGGCGAATGAGTGATGCAAAGCGAGCATTGCGAAATCATGCCTGCTTCCTTTGCGTATGTGATGGAAGGAGCAATGTTACGCACGTCGTTCAATCCGCAGAACGTACGGGTAATGTCTGTTCCTTGTGCTTTCTTTACTTTGTAGAATAATTTGCGGACGTCTGCCGGAACGGGGCTCATACGGAGTCCGTTCAGTGCGCGGTCGAGCATGTGGGTTTGAATACCGGCTTCGTGGAACGGTTTTGTCCATTCGCGTACCGCTTTATTCGGGTTTTCACCAAACAATAAATTTACCTGTTCAAAACCTCCGCCATTTGTTTCTACACGGGCGAAACAGCCCATTTCAATGATGGCAGGAGCTACCTTTACGAGTTGGTCTACACGAGGTACATATTTTCCGGCAGATTGCCACATATCTCGGAAAACCAGACTAAACTTAACTTCTCTTTTCATGTTTTTCTATGATATACTTTTGATAGGTTTATAACTTTTCTACTTTTGTAATCTTTCCTTTTCCTAATGTCACCACATTCACAGCTGCTGTGATAGCCGCCATTATATTACCCGGAATAGGCGCAGGACCTTGTGGCGCTTCCTTCTTCGCAGGAACCACTTCTTCGGGAGCATACTTGTTGACAAGAGTAATCAGTAACTTACCTAAATAAATCACAATCAGCAGAATAACAAATACGGTAGCCATGCCGACCACCATCAGCAGGATCGCTGTTTCGATATTTTCCATATAATAAACTATTAGTAATTCAAGTCGTTTGTCCAAAAAGCGTCCGAAAATACCAAATATTTGTGATAAAACAAATTAAGAGAGGAATAAAAAAGTATAAATCGTAAGATATCAAATATCATCCTGCCCCTTCTTGCACCGAATATAAAGTTTTGCCCACTCATTCACTTTCTCCAAGAACTCTTCTTCGGTGCGAGTCCTATAATAATATTCAAGAATACGCTCATAATGAATCAGATCTTTTTCTTCCCCTTTTTTACCTTTTGGTAAGTAGCAGGTCCCATATGTATCTCTTGACACATTTTTGAAAGATTCACATGTGCTACTTTAAGCACCTTTTCAATAAACTCACCGAGTTTAGGATGCACAATTTTATTTTCCATTTTTCTTATTATTAGTTAAAAACACGTCTTATATATTAAACATTTTCACACTACTTCAGACATATCTGAACTCGACTTATTTTATTTGTCTTACTTTCGCACCATGCTTTGAAAGTCAAAGTCATTTATTAAACGTCCTAATAGAAGTATTCTATGCAAAACTTTTTCAGAATGTCTTATTTCATGCCCCCGATTGCTCCCATCAGGAACGAACAAGGACAAACCGTTACACCCGCCACTCTCACTCCCTTCTGCGAAGTCTCAGTAGAGCAAGTATATCAGATGATCACCTGCAATGAAAATCTCAAAGCACTGACCGAACAGGTGCGCAGCGCCGAAGATATACGAATGGCGAAAACATCCTTGCTGCCATACGTGACTCCGTGCGGCACATTCATCCGCCGGAACAGTAAATTCTTCACATCACCGTCCGGCCTCGTTGTGGTAGATATAGATAACCTCGACTCTCATCAAAAAGCTGTAGAAATGCGTCGTACACTGTTCGACGATCCTTTTCTCCGCCCTGTACTCGCATTTATCAGTCCCAGCAACCGGGGTGTGAAAACATTCGTACCTTACAGCAACCTGTACACAGACGATCAGAGCCGTAATGTAAGAGAGAGTATGAGCTGGGCAATGGAATACGTAGAAATGACCTACGGATCAGAAATGAACAACTCCATCGAAACAGTTCAAAAAGCCGTAGACACCTCCGGCAAAGACATCGTAAGAGCCTGCTTCCTCAGCCATGACCCACAAGCACTATTCAGAGAATATTAAATTATAATCACGAATGATCAAACTTCAATTGTCAATTATCATTTGTCAATTGTCAATTATCAAAAAATGACCGATATTGAATCTTTACGCCTCCTCACCGAAGCAGTCGAAACAGCAGGTGCCGACATTGCACCCACTTACGCCGAGTACGTACAATTAGCATTCGCCATCGCAACGGACTGTGGTGAAGCAGGACGGGAGTTTTTTCATCGCCTGTGCCGGATTTCCGCCAAGTATCAATCCGCCCATGCCGAACGAATGTTTTCCAATGCACTCACGAAACAGCAGGGAGCAATACATCTCGGAACGGCATTTCACCTCGCTGAATCGACAGGAGTAAAAATCTGCAGGGAAGACCGGAAGAAAGTTATGAACAACCGGACGGGTACAGTAGGTACAGAAAGTTCACCGCACAATTTTTCCACACACGCGCACGTATATAATAAAGTAGAAGAAGAAAAGAGTGAATCAGAAGAACTGCTGGAAGGCAGCGACCCGCATCACCCATTACCTACTTTCACCTTAGAAGACTGGCCGAAGCTACTGCTACGCATCATAAGTTATGGTACTACCGTCACTCAAAAAGACGTACTCTTGCTCGGAGCATTGACTGCCCTGGGTGCCACCATGGAACGATACGTGAGATGTCATTATGCCGGCAAATACCAATCGCCCTGCATGCAATCCTTCATTGTAGCTCCGGCAGCCTCGGGCAAGGGAGTACTATCACTCATCCGCCTGCTCGTTATGCCTATCCACGATGATATCCGCCAACAAGTTGAAAAAGAGATGAATGTCTACAAAAAGGCAAAAGTCGCCTACGAAATGATGGGCAAAGAGCGTGCCAAAGCGGAAATCCCCGAAATGCCTTTAAACAGAATGTTCCTCATCTCCGGCAACAATACCGGTACCGGTATCCTTCAAAATATTATGGATAACAACGGAACAGGCCTCATCTGCGAAACCGAGGCGGATACGATCTCTACCGCCATCGGTTCGGAATACGGTCACTGGAGTGAGACGCTTCGCAGAGCATTCGACCATGACTGGTTAGCATACAACCGACGTACCAATCAGGAGTACCGGGAAAACAAGAAAAGTTACCTCTCTCTCCTGCTTTCGGGGACACCCGCACAGGTGAAACCACTCATTCCTTCAGTAGAGAACGGACTTTTTTCACGCCAGCTGTTCTATTATATGCACGGTATCTATCAATGGATCAATCAGTTTGACGAGAACGAAACGGACTTGGAAGCCATCTTCACCTCCATTGGTCTGGAATGGAAAAAGCTCTTGAACTTACTCAAGGAACATGGTCTCCACACACTCCGGCTCACAGATGAACAGAAACAGGAGTTCAATGATCTCTTTTCCGAACTATTCACCCGGTCAACGATTGCCAATGGCAGAGAAATGAACAGTTCCATCGCCCGAATGGCTGTCAACATCTGCCGTATCATGTCAGTAGTGGCCATGCTTCGTGCTCTTGAAAATCCTCAGCCGTATCAATACCAGGCATCTTCTCATCCCCTGCTTACACCGGACAAGGAAATCGCCACTGATAATATCAAAGACGGTATCATTACCCGTTGGGATATGACGATCACTCCCGAAGATTTTAAGGCTGTGTTGAACCTTGTGAAACCACTCTATCAGCATGCCACGCATATCTTGTCTTTCCTTCCTCCTTCAGAAGTCAGCCATAGGGCCAATGCCGACCGTGACGCATTCTTTGAGGCACTGGGTATCCAATTTACCCGTGCACAGTTGTTGGAGCAGGCTACGACTATGGGAATCAAGCCCAACACTGCCCTCACCTGGCTGAAACGACTGGTAAAACAGGGACTGATAGTCAATCTTGACGGTAAAGGTACTTACGCGCACGCACGCGTGTGCGTGTGTTAGGGAGGGCGGGTAAAAGTGTACCTACTGTACCTGTTGATAACATCGTCTTTTATCGTTATTTTATGAAAATCAGAGTATAGCGTTTTGTGTAGGCTAAAGCTATGCTTTACGCCTTCTAAAGCGGTGCTTTATGGCCTCTAAAGCTTAGCTTTAGCTAATACAAAGCGCCCCTCGCAGTCTCCAACACTTATTACCTGTTACCTAATACTTATTACCTGCTCATGGTTCTCCCAGCGCATCCACAATCACTCTTACCTCCAGCGGAGTGTAAGAACGGTGCTGCGGCTGATAGCCCAGATCGAGCAGGCGTTCCTGAAGACCGGGACAGCGGACGATCCATTTATTCATTTTGCGGTAAGCGGCAATGCCGGTAAGTTCGGGAGAATAAAGCTGTGCCAGTTCCATGCGACCATAAGCACGTATTTTGAATTCTATCATGACAAATAAGTTTCTGTTTTACAGTCACAAAAGTAACAAAATATATTCACATTACCTACGTTTTATCAGGGAATAACAGACTATAACTGACAACAATTGCACATTACCGACTCTCACTGTACACAACCGATTCTTCCGAGTTACAGCATACTATCTTTGTGTCATCGAAAGGGAGAAATCCTCACGAAAGTATGTTTAACTCTTTAAAATTATTATTTTATGATTCGTTACAAAATTTATCAGAACCAACAGAAAAAAGGCTTGAATGCCGGCAAATGGTTCGCCCGGGCGGTAAGCGACGAGACATTCGACCTTGCCAAACTTGCCGAACACATGTCGAAGCACAATTCACCGTATTCCAGTGGGGTGATCAAAGGCGTGCTCACTGATATGGTGGACTGCATCAAGGAACTGCTGCTCGACGGCAAAAGTGTGAAAATTGATGATCTAGCCATCTTCGGTGTAGGAATCCGCAGCAAGGCTGCCGAAACGCTGGAAGAGTTCTCGCTGGAGAAGAACATCACAGGTATGCGGCTCAAAGCACGTGCCACTGGAAACTTATCAACGACCAATCTGAAGCTCGACAGCCAATTGAAGCAGCAGGCGGAGTATCAGAAACCGACAACGCCCGGAGGAGGAGGTTCCGGTTCAGGCAACACTCCCGATCCGAAACCTAATCCGGACGAAGGAGACGAAGAAGCACCGGACCCGACTGTTTAAGTCATAACCTGAACCCCGCAAAGTCTTTAGCTTATCACGGCTAAAGACTCATTAAAAATCAATATTTTTTTCATTTAAAATCAAAAACTATGAGTAATTCATCATCCCGTTCCGTTTGGAGTTTCATTATCAAAGTAATCATCACTGTTGCTACTGCCGTAGGTGGTTTGATAGGAGTACAAAGTTGTATGTAAACTTATGCGGACCATCACACTGATTATCATTCATTGCAGTGCCACGCCGGAGGGAAAATCCCTCTCGGCGGAGGCTTGCCGACAGGATCATATCCGACATCGGGGATTCCGTGACATCGGTTACCATTTCTACATCACACGTGATGGGGAAATACATCCGGGACGACCGTTAGAAAAGGTCGGAGCACATTGCCGGAATCATAACGCACATTCTATAGGAATCTGTTACGAAGGAGGACTGGATGCGGACGGACAAGCTAAAGACACACGTACGCTAGAGCAACGGGGATCGTTGTTAGCTTTGCTCCGTGAGCTAAAGAAAAATTTTCCAAAAGCGTTGATAGTGGGACATCATGATTTGAATCCTCTTAAGGAGTGCCCGTGCTACCCTTGTGTAGAGGAATATAAGGAGTTGTAAAAGAGGAGGTCAATCACACTTATCAAACTCATTAATGATTTGTTCCAGTGTTTCTCTCAATTGGGGCAAATCATTTTTGATTTGTTTTCTACACATAGATCCCGTCTTTATTTATACAGTTTCTCAACAATTCATCCATGTTACTCCGCAATCGAACTACATCGACAGGACATTTAAGTAGTTTTTCCAATTCTTCCTTAATATGTACTAAAGTAAATATAGAAGGCCTATCTATCTCCACACATATATCAACATCACTACCATCATGTTGCTCACCACGAGCCACTGAGCCAAATATTCCCATACGAGAGATACCATATTTAGCAGCATTCTCCCGCATGTATTTACGAAGAAGAGATAGATATTCTACAGTACTTAACATAACAGATATATTTAGTCTATTACAAAGAAAGAGATTTTCCTTCAATAATCAAAGAGATATTTCTTTTTTCTATTCACAAGTACTCCTCATATTACTTCTCTTGCCCATAACCATATCCGTATCCATAACGTTTACCATAGCCATAATGCTTCCCATACTTACCATAGCCATAGTAGTAACCATATTTTCTCTTCTTCAGGTCTACGCCATTAATGATAGTACAAAGATTAGGCAACTTCTGTTCATGATACAGTTCATTGATCAATGTGTATTCTGCCTTATGCGTATAGTCCGCGCGACATACGTATGCTGATAAATCCGCCACACGACCAATCAATAAAGTATCCGTTACCATACCGATAGGAGCAGTATCAAGGATGACATAATCAAAATTCTTCTTCAAAATTTCAATAGCCTTGTCCAACCCATCACGTGCCAATAGCTCCGTAGGATTCGGAGGAACGGTTCCACCCGGAAGAATATACAGATTCTTATTCACATCAGATAACTGTACCAAACTCATCAAGTCCATTTCCGGATTTGCCAGATATTGAGTTATACCTTTCTCTTTGCTCGAAAGATTGAATACCTTATTCAATCCCGGTTTACGAATATCAAGACCTACAATTACCACCTTTTTCCCTAGAAGAGAAAGACTGATAGCCAAGTTAGCCGAAGTAAATGATTTCCCTTCACCACTGACTGTTGAAGTAACAAGTATTACCTTCTTATCATTCTGAAGCATAAACTGGATATTCGTTCGAATGTTACGGAAAGTTTCACTCATCAGGTTATTCTGATTCTCGAATACGGCAATAGAACCATCTTTGTCATTCTTCTCATCCGTCAATGGGATATCACCCACAACAGGTACACTTGTCAGTTTCTCCACATCAGCACGACCTTCGATCTTGAACTTCGTCAGATCAATCAGGTAGATAACAACAACAGGTATCGCAATTCCTAAGACCAGTGCAGCCAAATAAATAATGCTTCGTTTAGGAGATACAGGAATAACATCGGCAATAGCATCATCTATAATCTTCGCATTGTTCGCAGTAGCAGCCAGCATAATGGCATTTTCCTCACGCTTTTGCAACAACATCAAGTACAATCCCGCCTTTATTTCCTGCTGACGGGCTATACTCACATACTGCCGCTCCTGCCCCGGAGCATCACTGATACGACGCATATAACGTTTGGCTTCCCGATCAAGATCAGCTTTAGTGATAAACAATCCTTGCAGGGTTCCTTCAAGGGTAGCCTGAACATTCGCTTTCGTGGCACGAATACTGGTATCCAAGTTGATGATAGCCGGATTATTCTCTGTGGAAGTACGAAGCAGGCGTTTACGTTCAATAAGCATTTCATTGTATCGGTCAATCTGTGCGGCAAGAGTAATATCTTTTAGACCAACATTGCTGGGCAATATCTCATATTCATTATGACCTAAATATTTCTTCAAATCTTCCACCAAGCTAATCTGCGTACGATTTTCAACCTGTTTCTTTTCATATTCAGCATTACCGGTCAGAGCGATCTGTGCATCACTACTCAAATCAGTAATCCCTGCATCACGTTTAAAGGTTTCCAGATCCGCTTCCGTACTTCCCAGCTCTTTTGAAATAATACCAATTCGTTCATCGATAAACTCAGCCGTTTTCTGCGCTATTTCATTCTTATCATTGTTGGTATTACGATTGTACATCTCGAGCAGCTGGTTAATAAAATCCTGTCCACGCTGCAAACTGGAATTTTTTAAAGAGACCGTTACTACAGAAGTAGTCTTCGAGGTAGGTTCAATAGATAGATTCTCACAATATCCCCTAGCCACATTCATAGGCTGGCTAATGGTAGCTGTGATATGTCGCACACCCTGAACAGGAGAACTCGCCTCTTCCTTTTTCTTCGAAGATATAGAATCCGTAGTCTGAAAAAAAGAAAGTGTTCCTTGATCAGTAGGAAGAATGGCAGGCAGTTTCTCAAAATGCTTTTGAATTTCTTTATCCTCCATTTTTACATTCACATCCAAACTACCCTGTGGCTGTACCACCATTTCAATAATAATGTTTTCCTTCAATTTTTCTGCTTCTTGTGGGATCATACTAACCTGTACAGGAGAGGTCTTATACAACTCTTTTGAAGGGATCTGATCATCATCCTGATAAGTAACATATAAATTTAAATAGCTGACCACTTCTTTTACAAGAGTTTTAGAACGCAGCACCTCTATTTCATTATCTATGCTTTGCGAAGAAGTTATTAACCCACTAAGCCCTAATTCATCCAATCCGGCCACATTATTTGAATTTCCTCCTTTCTTATCATCTTTGATCAAAACTGTAGCAGAAATGTTATATACAGGAGTAGCAACGTATAAGTAAATATAAGCAGAAATCAAACATACTATCACCGCCCCTACAAACCAAGGCCAGTGAATCAGATATTTAAAAAGTAATTCCTGAATATCTATTTCTTTATCTTCTGCTTCGCGCAGTTTTTCGTTTGTTAGTTCCTCTTTCATTGTTACGGATGTTATCTTAAGATATTATATAATAGACTGGCAATGGATATCAGGATAGAAGTGGCAGAGAACCACAAACTAGTACTATTTCCGATATCAGAGTTACGTGCTTTAGCTTTATTGGGTGTTACATAGACGATATCATTCTGTTGCAGCCAATAATACGGAGAAAGAATTGTCTCAGCTTTATTTAAGTCCAACGGAATAATCTCCTGTTTGCCGTTAGCGTCCTCTCTTATTAATTTAATGTCATTACGTAATCCATATACAGTCATATCCCCTGCCATAGCTAATGCTTCCAACAGATTCACTTTTTCATTCGAGATAGTAAAGGTACCGGGACGGGCTACTTCTCCAATAACTGAGATTTTATAATTCACCATTCGTACAGTTACGATAGGTGTTTCCTTTATATAAGGCTTCAGTTTCTCCACAATCATTTGCTCAGTACCCTTCTTAGTTAATCCTCCCACATGCAATTCGCCTAAGACCGGGAAGTTAATCTTACCTTCGTTATCAACCAAATATTGCTGTAGAGCAGGTTGAGTGGTAGTATAATTCGAAGCAATATTATTTGGCGTGGCAACTGTCAGGTTAAAAGGGGCTGCCAGTTCCGGACTCGTACATGACACCACAATCGTCAACAAGTCTTTAGGCATGATCTTTGCATCATATAGTTGTTCGTTCTGAACTCCATACAACACTACCTCAGCATCCTGCAGATAGGGTACTTTTTTATAAGACTGACAGCTAGCCAATGCAAAAGCCAGCAACACTATTAAAAAGGATTTATTCATATTACTTTTACTGTTATTATTAGAATTTTTTACCAAAAACTATATAAACAAAGGTTTTTACTAATATTTTAAAGTCAAACAGCCATGAGCGATGTTGTAGATAAAACAAGTCATAACGCAGGCGACGCAACATTTTGTCTATTGTATCAGTATAACCATTATAAAGAGTAGCATACGAAGTTACTCCCGGACGGATCTGATATAAAAATCGATAACGAGAATCACGCTCCATTATCTGATCAATATAAAACTTGCGTTCTGGGCGGGGACCAATAAAGGCCATCTGCCCACAAAACACATTCCACAGTTGCGGCAATTCATCCAAATGATGTTCCCGCAAAAACTTACCAACTTTAGTTAATCGTGGATCTCTTCCGCCTTTATATAACTGAGGTCCCATAGATTCAGCATCCAGTCGCATACTACGAAACTTATAGATATAAAACGGGCGACCAAACCGACCGACACGTTCCTGCTTGAATATAGCAGGACCACCGTCCTCACGTTTCACTACCAGGTAACAGATTAAGAACAAGGGGGAGAATATTAATAATAAAACTCCCGCAATAATACAATCCCCTACTCGTTTTACATTACGTTCAAAACCATTCATTCCATCCGAAATGAACTCCTCACTATACTCCATAAAATATTTAAATTGAAAGAATTACCTTAATACTTTTTTATAAATCAAACTCCTCAAACCGTTTGGTATCATACGGATAGAAAAACGAACACAAACATTTCTTAAAAACATATACAAACTGATTAATCCCATTTGCAATATTTTTCTTTGAAACTGTATTTCACTTTTCGCATATTTTCATCCTCCAACAACTGAAACATCCGTGTATTCATCTCCCCCGCAGTTGAGTTTCAAAGCGTCCCGGCAAAGACAAATCATCACTATCCCATACGCGCAACTAAATCACAGGTACATACAGATAGCCCAACATCTGCAAGCACTCATTACACAACTATAATGCCCTTGCCTCTCCCGTCTGAGCGTCAGAACTATTCTCTAATGAATAAGCTACAGAAATAATTTTTCGAGGCATTACACAATAAAGTTTTACTATAGCAATCGACAAAAGATCAAAGACAAAATACTTTACAGATAAATGTTTAACCCTGGCTTTATAATTAAATCTCAAATTATCTCCAGTCCTTTTTATCGCCTGATCGCCTACGATTCTAAAGTTCAACAACTTCTGTGGAATATTTGCTATTTTAAATCCGGCCTTTCTTAATCTAAGCCAAAACTCCAAATCTTCAGCCTTAAGAAATGATTCATCATAGTAAAAACCAGAATCAACTAATTTCCTTCGGAACATAACAGTTGGATGCCCTAGCGGATTTCTCAATATAGTCCATAAAATTAACCTGAAACCTTTAAGCGGATAAGACCTGTGAGAAACCAACTTTCCATTGTGATCTACAATATCCATACTTCCCCCAAGTATATCAATTTCCTTGTGCGAACATAAGTAGTCAGTTTGAATATAAAAACGATTTGCATCCGAAATATCATCACCATCCATTCGCGCAATATATTCTCCCTTTGCTAATCTCAATCCTTTATTCAATGCACAGACAAATCCCATTCTCTTTTCGTCCCGAATAATAATAACACGATTGTCTTTCATCCGAAAATGGTCAATAGCAGCTATCGTTTCCTTATTCGTACTATCATCAGCAATAATCAGTTCCAGATTAGAATAAGTCTGCCCCAATATACTCGTTATTGAAGCCTTTATATATTCAACTGGTTCATTAAAAGTTGCCATTACAACAGAAACCAACGGATTACCCATGATCAACAACAATTATAATTACACAAAATCTTCATCATGCAATGATCTAATACCATATGTAAATCTTCCGTTATCTGCATATCATCCACTGGAATATGTACACCATACTGACTAATCTCTTTTAAACGTCCGCCATTGTAACCAGTAAGTCCGACTGTTATTCCACCATTGTTATTAGCATATTCGATGGCCTTCAATACATTTTTCGAATTTCCGGAACCGGATATTCCAATTACTACATCTCCTTCATGGAAGAATGTGTTCAGTTGATTTATAAATATATCCTCAAAAGAAAAATCATTGGCATATGCCATTAAAGATGGAATATTATCATTAAGGCAAATAAACTTGAACTTCTTTTCCTGCCCCAGCGAAACACCTTTATTAAAATCACAGACATAATGAGAAGCTGTAGCTGACGATCCGCCATTACCCATAATGAAAATGATCTTACCTTCTTCTTTGGCATTCACCAAAATATTAATTAATTTGTCAAGATCATCTATCGATATTTTATCAATTGTCTCTTTAAGCTTTTTAAAATAAGCCGTTATATCTTTCTTATATTCCATTTATTTATCCCCTATATAAATGATTTTACTACCGTGATTATCGAATTGAAAGTCCATCTCTGTATATCGAGACATCTGTTTCCGAAAATTCTCCTGTTTTTCTAGTGGACAGTAAAACAAAATAAAACCTCCACCACCTGCACCTAAAAGTTTTCCTCCCAACGCTCCCGCTTTTATGCCCGACTCATAAATATCATCCACCCAAGAAGTCGATATAGCCTTAGTCAATGTTTTTTTTAATAGCCAGCCTTCATGCAGAAATCGGCCAAAGTCATCAATATCGTTTTCTTCCAATGTCTTTTTTAAATCAAATGCCAATTTTACCATTCTTTTCTGGTTTTCAAACTTGCCTCCTCCACTAATAGCTACATTTTGTTGGGCCAATATGGAGTTTGCCGAACGAGTATCACCAGTATAAATCATAAGTAAATTCCTTTCTAGCTCTTTTTTCCTAGCCACACTCATGATAATTTTTTCCACATTTACCGATTCATCTGGATAAAATGAAATTAGATTTAACCCTCCACAGGCTGCCGCATACTGATCTTGCTTACCGATAGGACTTCCCAGTCGGTCTATTTCAACCTCACAAGCCAGTTCCCCTAGTCGTTCACTGGAAATTGCTTTGGCACTGTATGCATTCACTGCGTTCAATAATCCGACAGTGAAAGAGCTACTCGAACCCAATCCTGTCCCAGAAGGAATGTCGGCAATCGAATTCAAATCAACCCCTTTCAAATGATGTATTTTAAGCACCTCTCTAAAAATCGGATGTTGAATTTCATCTATACAAGATACTAATTCCGTTTTTGAATATTTGAGTTGAATTTTCCGGGCATCAAAAAAAGGATGGATCGCAATGTATACATATTTATTAATTGAGGTACTAAGTACCGCTCCCATTTCTTGACGATAGAAAGAAGGAAGATCCGATCCGCCACCAGCAAAAGAAATACGGAAAGGAGTACGTGATATGATCATAATGAATTATATAAGTTTTCGAACAATATCCAACAAAGCAAAAGGCTGATTCTGTTCTATAAGGATGGACTGTTTTACACCAGCATTATTACCAGCAAGAAGGTCTGTATTACGATCTCCAATCATATAAGACTCAGATAAATTAATATTCCAATCTTTTGCTGCCTGCAACAGCATACCTGGTTTTGGCTTACGACAGCTACAATCGATCTTATACTCAGAACGTTCTTCCGGATATCCTTTGTCCGGGTGATGCGGACAATAATAAATGGCATCCAGATAAGCGCGTTGGGTACCTAATAAAGTTTCTAACTTATTATGGATGTATTCCAATTCTTCTACAGAGCATAAGTTCCTGGCAATCACTGGTTGATTAGTCACAATAACAGCTAAATATCCTTTCTGATTAATATAATTGATAGCTTCTGCTACTCCATCAATTAACTCTAATTGTTCCGGCCTGCTTAGTAAATCAATTTCTTTGGAAACCACACCATCTCGGTCTAAAAACACAGCAGCACGAGAATTCTGTTTATTTAGTCTGGCAACCTTGCCTGTAATAACATCGTTACAAACTTTTTCATATCGTTCAGGAGTCCCCATATCTTTAATGTATTCAGGAGAAACATATCCAAAAAGATGCAATCCCCCAGCAAGTAATTTTGGGAAAATGTGTTTCCCAAAGTCTGATCTGTACCCTTGGGGAATATAGCTTAAAGCACGAGGAGAAAGAATATACAACGCGGCATTTACAAGATTCCGACAAACTAGATTTTCCGGATGAGGTTTAGGATAAAATCCTGATATGTGATTATGAGAATCAATTTTCACCAAATCGGAATCATACGGATGGTCATTCGGATGTAAAAACAGGGTTGCGTCAGAATGATGGTTCCGATGAAAAATAAGCATCTGATCTAAAGCAATGTCCATCACTGTATCACCATAAAACACAAAGAAATCTTCTGTCAATAAATCTTTCAACTCAGCTAGAGCACCTGCCGTTCCTAATGGAATGGTTTCTTCATGATATTCTATGTGAACCCCCCGCTGATCACCATTTCCAAAATAAGAACGAATTTTATCACCCAGATATCCAATAATTAGAAGAATATCAGTGAAACCATATCTCTTAGCTAATTCTATCTGATACTCCAACACAGGTTTATCATTTACAGGAATCATAGCCTTCGGAATCTCACTACTAACAGAAGAAATACGAGTTCCTTTTCCACCTGCAATAATTACGACTTTCATTTTTCTAAAGCTTTTTGTATAGCTAAACGTACAGATTCATTTGAATCGTGCATCGCAAACCATCCTAGATTATTAATTTTAGTAAGATCATATTTAAATTCTGGTACATCTCCTATCCAGCCACGATCTCCCCCTGTATATTCTATTTTGGCATCAAGTTCCATTTCTTCAATCACCATTTGTGCAATCTCTTTCACTTTCGTACGTGTATTTGATCCCAAATTGTAAACATTGAAACGTTCATTCGTATTTTGACAAACAAATTGAATACCATCTACCAGATCTCTCACATATAAATATGGTTTTATCTGTTCACCATCGCCCAGTACAGTCAAGACTTTTGAATTTTCATGAAGTTTATGGATAAAATCATAAATAACTCCATGTGTAAACCGTTCGCCTACTACATTAGGGAACCGGACGATCCAGGTTTGAATCCCATAAGCCGAACTGAAAGCACTAATAAATGCCTCGCTCGCCAGTTTTCCTGCACCATAATTCGAAACCGGCCTCAAAGGACCATAGTTTTCTGTTAATCTGTCATAAGTTTCCCCATAAATAGCAGATGTAGAAGCAAAAAAGAACTTTTTAACTTCAAATTCACGCATACACTGCAAAACATTAAAGGTCGTATTAAAAGTCAAACTGTAATCTACAGTAGGATCTTCACTTCCTTTCTGAATATCAGAATTGGCGGCCAAATGATAAACCATATCAAACTGTCCTTCTGCAAAAATAGAACGTAAAGCTTCCAAATCCAATAAATCTTTTTCATGAAAAGTAAAGCTTTCATTTCCTATTAGATGGGAAATATTTTCTTTTCTGCCTAAAATTAAATTATCAATCACAGTTATTTTATTGTGTAATGATAATAGTCTGTCACACAAATGGGAACCTATAAAACCAGCTCCACCAGTTAGCAATATTTTCATAATTTACTTTATTTTGAATCGTAAACACTCACTGTATGGCTATAATGCCCCTAACGGTATCATAGCTTACATTGAGTTATTTTTTTCTGTTTCTCCAATTCATACAATTCACAAGCACGCAAGGTCTTCAGTTCTTCCAATGCATCAGAGAGAAGGGTAGACTTCCGCTCCGACTCAGCCTTAGCGGATAAAGCCTGAGAGAGTTAGCTCGAGAATTTCTTTTACCAACATCACTTCAGAAGGCGGCACAGTTTGTTCAAACACGCTACGAAGTGCTTCTTCTAAATAAGCACTCTGCTCACGTGCGTAAACAGACATCAACACACTAAATTTTTCCATTATATAATTAAGACTTTATTCGAGAAGGAGCTTAGTATATATAGCTAGATACCGACCGACAAAATGATCGGGAGAATAAACATTTTCATATTTTAGCTTAGCATTACGGGATAGTTTCTCTTTTTCCAAGAAAGCACGTTCTATTGCATTTGGTACACTTTTCTCATCGTTCAAATCGAATATTGAGATTTCATCATCTGTAAATATTTCCTTAAACACACTCAGATTAGATGCAATAATCGGTTTCCCATATGCTGCCGCTTCAAGCATTGCCAACGGAAAACCTTCACTATGACTAGGAATAGTATAGGCATCAAAATAAGGTAAATATTTATATGCATCATTCTTATAACCTAGAAAAAGCACCCGGTCACTTACATTCAGATTTACAGATAATTGTATTAAATCATTTTTTATTTTACCATCACCAATAATACAAAATTTTGTTTGTGGAAGTTCCTGAAGGGCTTGGATTATCAAATCCAAGCCCTTCAGGGGCGAAAGCGCACAACTGGTCCCGACCAGTTGTGCGCTTTCGCCCCGGAAGGCTAACAATTCACGTTCTTCCTCTGTGGATATTTTTTTAGAAAAATCACAAACTCGTGTATTATAAGCATAGGTCAATTTACAAGAAGGCAAAAACTTTGAGTAATAATGCTGTGCATCCTTACTTAAGGCGACAATTTTATCAGCTCGTAAATTCACTAAGAGATATAATGTACCATAGATTAAACCCCTAATTTTTCCATAAGTATAGCCAAAGTCACTAAACAAATAATTATGCATTGTAGTTACAAATCTTGTACTACTCTTATTCCATGATTTATGCAAGAAAACATAAAGCTGAGGACGATAACCATGTGTATGTACAATATCATAATCACTAAAGTTTATCTTTTGTCTCATCGAAATCTGTACGACATCACAATTAAAACTAAGTTCTTCTACTTTATCAAAATAGCAAACACAACATTTGTACCCACGCTTTATCAATAAATGAACTAAATCATAGACAACAATAACAGGACCTGCATTTTTCAATGAAGGAACAATAAATAAAACTCTCATTATTTAATAATACGATTTTGGTTCCTCCATTTATTACCTGCTCCGTCATATGAGATCACTTTAGCAAGAACTCCTACCACTGTTACATTCACTGGAATATCTTTTACTACAACTGCACCAGCGCCAATATGTACATTCTCAACAATAACAGCAGGAGTGCCTTTGTTACTTCTCAACATCATTATTTGAACCAAGTCCATAACTACATTGATTGGACCGGCATTAGCCAAAGATGGCACAATATAAGCTTTTTTCATTTAAAAAACGTTTTGATTCCGACACCTATTCGAGAATAAACACGCACGACCCTTGGTAGATGCCACTGTGCTAATATTAATATTATTCTATATTTCATAGACACCAATTCCAGGCCATACCCTTGATAAAGCTCTATGATATCATTCCAAGCTTTTTTATTGCCTCCGTATAATCCCCAACTAATAAGTAATTCAGCTTTTATTTGTAAGGCTGCCTTTTTCAAAGACAAAACAAATTCCTCCTTATCAGGTACATTGTTAAAGAAATCCACAAGAATATCGATAGAAGCCTTCTGATCCCTAATACTTTTGTCTGCAAAAGAAGCTGTATAGGCCCCATTATTATAATGCACATAATTATAAAGAGGCTCGTTAATATAAACAACTTTTTTAGCATAGTATATCAACCGTGGTTTGGTAGCATAATCTTCACCCATATTTACCCCTTCAATAGCTCTCACTCCATTTTCAAAGTATAAAGAACGACGGTAAATCCCTCCACACACACATACAGCGCATTCACGCTGAATAAGTTGTTTTACATATTCCTTTACATCAATTGGTATTTTAACACATTGATTGACCTTTTTATTAGCGAAAACATGCTTCATACCAAACATAAGAGCATCAGCATTTTCTTTACGAATCAGATTTACTGATTTTTCTACTGCATAAATGTCTAAATAATCATCAGAATCTACATGCATCACATACTCACCGACAGCATTCTCAATTGCTGTATTTCGCGCTGCAGCCAGACCACGATTGTACTCATGATGCAGAATCCGTACTTTGCTTTTCCTACCGGGGTATTCCGCTATAATATCTCGCAAAACGCTTATACTATTATCTGGCGTACAATCATCTACAAACACATACTCTATATTCGAATAAGTCTGCTCAAACAATGATACTGCACACTTTTCTATAAATTTCTCTACTCCATATATAGGCACCAACAAAGACACTAATGGCATATTCATTATTTCATACTTTTCTTTAAATCTCCCCGAGCATTTATATTCGAATTAATCCACTCATCAGTATAATGAAACTGAACTAATTCTATAAAAGAAGAGGTACATATTTTGCTTACATATCCCACTTTTAGAGAAGTTCTAGAACTATAAATTGAGATTAGAAATAGTAGAAAACTAATTCGCACCAGCCAAATCATTTTTTTCAACACGTCCTTATCTCCTTTAAATGTACTAATAGTCACTATCTTTATAAAGAAAACAACAACTGACATATATCTAATCTGAACAGTAGAGAACCAAGGATTTAATAATGCAAGCAATATAAAGACATTTATTAATGAGTTATATGGAGAAAATTTGTTATAATAAAAACAATAAAAAATCACAAAAAACAAAGGAAGAAATGTTTGCAGCATAATTAAATACATAAATTTAACAGATGCATCTCCATCCCTAACAGCATTCATATAATTACTAGTATCATATGAATTAATCCTATTCATCAATCCCGAAAAAAAAGAAAAATTTGAAAGTACTGTCGTAAAGGATAATCCTATAAAAATAAAGGTCAGAACAATTAATAAAAATTTAGTTCTACTTACATTGAGAAATCCACAACGTACAAGAATCAATGCTAAAATAAAGAAAACAAAACTCCAATGATTTATTCCAGCCAAAAAAAGCCAAAAATATCCTACTTTTCTTTGCAAAATAATAATAAAATATACTCCATATACAAAAAAGACAGCAGATAACCGGAACCTGGTTAAATAAGCCTCAAAAGAATAAGCAGGAAGTAACAGAATTAGCAGCAATAATACACCAAACATTTTATTATTTGAAAAATATTCGATATTATTTCGATATAGTTTTAAGGACAAATCCCCCAATAAATAAAAGCCTAAAAAATTATATATAAAGCGAATTATATCAGAGTGAAACCCTAAATGTCCAAAAAAATAAGAAAGTATATTCAGTAAAAAATCCAAATTTTGTTCACCCACAAATAACATTTTCCACGAAGAATGTGCATATAGGTGAAACATTAAATGATATCGATATAAATCCCCACTTGGGGTGTAGAGCAATCCTATTAGCCCCATAAACAGAGCAAACATAAAAACTCCAAACTTTTGTCTCTCAAATAAAGATCTGACAATTAAAGGAAAAGATAAAAAAGGAGAAACTATGAATATCAAAACCGTAATAACCCTTTCAACATACATATATCTTTTAGCATTCATAGACAACACCTAGTTTATCATACCTATACTTATGCGGCTGGCTTCCCATCTTAGGATATACGAATGTAGGATCAGGAATCATATATTCATGCCCATAACGGCATTCAAGGAATTCCGCAAAATTCTCCGGTATGGGCAAAGACAATCCTGAGAAATCCGTATATATAATCTTATGGCTAACTGGCAGCATCAACTGAAGAGGTACAAGTCCACCATATTTTTGAATCTCTTTGCGCCACGATAAAGAATCAGGATGAGTAACAAAAGCACATAAAGAAGATAAATTACCATCATATGGATAAAAATAGAACAAATCTATAGAAACATTTTGATATTCATAAGTTTCTTCACAAGCAAACTCACCTTCATCAACTAATATACGACGTATCAACCTAAAGCCAGCCCTTTCCAAAATATTCTGTACTTTTGCTCGATCTGTCGTGTTCCAAAGTCCAACATCAATATCCATGTCATGCTTTATAAATCCTTTTTCTCGAACAGCCCCTAATAAAGTGCCAAATGCCAAAAAATATGGAATCTTATTATAAGACATATAATGATCAAATTCGCTTAAAAGTGTCAACGCATTTTTATGAAAGATCTCATTTTTGCTTTTCTTAATTCTACCCGCATAAAAAAAATCATAAAATCCTCTGAGTAATTTCTTGCAAAACGAAGATTTGCCAACGAAGGTTGCTATTTCTTCAAACCAAATTAATCTTTTCATCTTCTTTTATTTATTCTACTTTTTATACTTGCACCTATCTTGTAGCGTTCTGCTTTTGACAATCCTAAATTCCAAACACATATAATAAACGAAATGCAGCTACTCCCTCCTACCAATAAGAAACTTACTATACTTCCATCACTACTAAATAATTTTACTATAAATGGAAAAATAAAAGATAATGCAGCGACAATAAACATGCCTGCTACTGCCCGAAAATATTTAATTATAGATAGTCCCGTCAATTTATTCAAAACAATTGTTCTTATAACCAATATCAATAAAGAAATAAACAATGATACATAAAGTGTTACTTGAGGTGTGCAACCTTGCTTCAGAAAAATATAAGATATTGGAAGATTCATTATAGTTAATCCACCCTGCACTAACTCAAAAGTACGTATCTTATTCGTAGCTAACGCACAAGCAATAGCCGGACTATTAGTAGAATCAACCAAACTGCACACTATTACCAATTGTAAAAAAAGTACAGTATAATCCGGTACATTCTCTAACCATAAATGAAGTATATAAGAAGCTTCCAAGAACAATGGCATAGCAAAAAACAGCAATAAATAAAAGCAATAACGTGTACTCTGAATGATAAGATCATTCATCTCATGAACCTTACCCGCACCATAAAGCATATACACCTGAGGACGTGTGGCAAGAAAAAAATTATTTGAAAGTGACATAATCGCTCCATCCACTTGAAAAGCAATGGCACGGGCTGCATTTACTACCGGATTAAAAAACATATTCAACAATATGTTAATACCTTGTCCTTTAAATATAGAAGATACAGACCCTAAGAAATGCCATCCGGAAAAAGTTACTATCTTAAATGCCTGCTCTTTATTCCAATAAAAAGAGTAATTGCTTTCCTTAAATTTCATTCTACAATAAATATAGTATGAAAAAGTAATAAGGACTGATATAACAAACATTAGTATGCTATATATTATTAATTTATCACCTCCTGAATGTAATAGTAATATAGCAACTAAGAATTTGCATCCCCCTTCTACAATACTGATATAAGCAAAAGCATGCATTTTCTCATGAGAAATAATCAATGCATTATAAGGGACTGAAAGTAACTGAAGAATAAATGCAAAAATTGAAAACTGAAAGACCCAATTAGCGGCACATAGACGTTCTGCAGGGATAACCAATTGGGTATTAATAAACCATATTCCTATCGTTTCTGCCAGTAAGACTATCCCCAATGATAACCATAAAAATAATATGATATGAAGAGAGAATATTTTCTTTAATTTATCAGCATTTTTATTACCAATCTCATAAGAAAAGAAACGTTGTGCAGCATTAGTAAAAGTACTATATACAAATGAAAATAAAAAAACGACACCACCTACTACATTATAAATTCCATAATCTACCGCTCCTAATGCTTTTAATACTATTTTGACAGTAAACAAACTGATTCCCATCAAAATGAGCATTCGAGAATACAAAAAAAATGTGTTTTTGGCTATTCTAGCCTTATCTATTGCCATATTACCATATCAATCGTTTAGCCACATTATGACAATTTCTTTTATCTTGAGCTGGCAAACTCATATAATTACCAAAACAGTATGTTAAATATCTATGAATATCTCCCGGTACAGGAAAAATATACCCCTCAAATTTTGCCTCTGATAATGGAAAAATCATATCTTTATCATATCTATGAGGCAAATCAAAACCATAACACATCATTAAATAGTTTCTATTCCTATACAAACGGTGTGATAAATATCCAGCCCAATTCCATAAAAATCTTTGTACATAATAGAAAATATTCATAACAGGCAACAATAAACGGCTATGTGTACGTTCCATGATGACACTTGCTACATTTTTATTCAAAAACGAAGAGTTCCATTTAGGTATTATACAATCACTAAGAGGAAATATGTCTATAGTTAGACCACAATACTTAGCTAAAGACTTAGATTTCAAACCTATATTTTTAGAATGAGTGTCACGTAATTTTGCCCATGAAAGGAAATAGTTTGAATCCGTTTTTTTAATTTGTATCTTAAATTGAGGATGAGGATTTGACAAAATTAGATCAATCAATTTTTTATATTCGTTTTCCATCATAAAGATATCAATATCATCATCCCAAGGAATAAACCCGCCATGACGAACAGCCCCTAAACAAGTCCCTGCCGCCAGCCAATATGTTATCTCATTTTCCTTACACACTTTATCCAAATACAATAGCATATCAAGCATTCTTAACTGAGCTCTTCGGAGATCACTCCCCTCCGGATTATATTTAGCACGCAATTCTTCGTTCGTTTCCATTTTATCCTTCAAAACTTAATAAATCGTCCATTATATTCTTAGGTATATATGGCATTTGATTATAAATTGGCTCACCAAAGTATGTTTTGGGAACCGCAACTGTATCATTATTTAAAATAACCTCAACCAATTCTGCCCTTGTATCCACAAATGATATGTTATTCATAGCTTCCAAGTCAGCAACTCTTTGAGATGGAATGCCATATGCTTGTGCCACCTTGACAAAATCGCATGCTGCATAATTGTTTCCTTCCGAAACCCCTTCATAGCGTGACTCTATATAATCTTCCTGCACCAAACGAATCATCCCCAAACATTTATTATTCATTACAACTATTTTTATGGGGATATTTTCCCTAACAATCCATTGTAATTCCTGAATATTCATTTGAAAACTTCCATCCCCACTTACACATAAACATGGATTCCCATTTCCATAATAAGCACCTATGGCCGCCGGTAAAGCATATCCCATAGCACCATGTCCACCTGAAAATAAAAGTTTTTGTCCAGACTTTAAATTAAAAGACTGTGCCATCCACATCATATGCTGTCCTACATCACTTATCACATTATAGTTCCTATCCATTTTTCGACTCAAATATTCGACATAGAGATTAGGAATCCTTTCTGGTAGATTCTTATCAAAACCATCTAAAGCCTGTCTGGCACAGTTAGCAAACTCTATCCAACGAGAAGTATCTTTTGTATATTTTTTCAGTTGAAGCCCATCAATAAATACCTTTGCATCGATCTTAAATTGGACCTCATCTTCCTTTATTTTATTCTGCAATTGATATGGGTCTATATCTATACGTATCAACTTAGCTTTTTGAGCAAAATCATTAACCTTTACCCCTGTTTGTTTCTTACCTAGTGAAATCCCTATAGCCAATAGCAAATCAGCCTTTGCTACCGTTAGTAAATTGGCTGTACGACTGCCATAGCTTCCACCTATAAATCCATAACACAAATCTTCACCTGCCATAAAATCACGTGCTAACAAACTTGTAACTACAGGAAGTTTATTTATCGTAATAAATTCTTGTAATCGAGAGTATGAATTTATATCTACCCCATTACCTACTAAGACAAGAGGACGAGAAGCTGTATGCAAACTATCATATATGAGATTATAATCAACTTTTTCTTCCTCTTTCAACTGCGGTTCAGTATAGCCAATCAACGAGTCTAAATCAATAACAGTACGTTGTATATTCATTGGGATATCAAGTAATACACTTCCTTTTCTCCCCTCATTAGCTATGCACCAAGCCTTTTCAAGCTCATATCTCACACGTGATGCATCATCTAATTGTACTGCATACTTAGTTATAGGCTTAGCCATCTCCACAATATTTATCTCTTGGAATCCCTGCTGACGCATACCTTCTACACGAGTATATTCATAGGTATTTAACTGCCCGGTAATAAAAATAACAGGTTCCGAATCAAAAAAAGCATTAGCAACTCCTGATAACAAATTTACCGCACCGGGACCACTAGTTGAATATGCTACTCCACACTTACCTAAAGCCTGGGCATAACCACAAGCCGCAAAAGAAGCTCCTTGCTCATTATAGCAAGAATGATTAAACGCATTCGGATTTCGATGAATAGCATCTACAAAATATGCAATCATAGTCCCTTGATATCCAAAAAAATGATTAATAGCCTTCTTACAAAAAAAATCTACAATATAGTCTGAAACTGTCATTTTAGAAATAATTATATCCTCCGTTAATATGCAAAACTTCACCATTCATATATGAATTCTCTAGTAAAAATATATAAGCATCAGCTATTTCATCAGCGTTTGCCCAGCGATGAACTGCAATCTTATTTGAGATTCTTTCTAAGAATTCTTTTGGTTTGTCTTTATGCCAATAAGTTTCTGTAAATCCTGGTGCAACTGCATTTACGCGTATTTTGTATGGAGAAAGAAATTTCACTAAATTCTTTACCATACCATGTACTGCCGATTTTGAGACTCCATAGGCTAAAGAACCTGAATGAGGAACATCTCCCATTAATGAACCAGTAAAAATTACCACTCCATTATTACTTGCCAATAAATACAATAACTCTTTTATCATAAAAAGAGGAAGGGTTACATTTGTACGTAACACATTTTCCCATTTCAGTAAATCCAATTCTACAAAATCAACACGATAACCTACACCAACATTTAATATAAGTCCATCAAGAGAGTTTATTGATGATTTTATAAAATCACAATAACTGATAACTTTATTATAATCAGACAAATCAACTTTTGTCAATGCAACATTAAATGATTTGTTATAGCAATATGTTTTTATATCCTGAGCAGTAATTTCATCATGACTATAGCTAATAAAAACTTTACTATCCGGATATTTCTCAAATAGTGATTTTGCTACTGACCAGCCTATCCCTTTAGTAGAAGCTGTTACCACAAAGTTTTTCATATCTCAATCACATTTACATTTTTCGCATACTGTTCTATAGCACCACATATCAATGTAGTCTCTTTACTATCGAGTCTGTAAGATTCAATTTTTCCACTATTAATGCAAGATAGAAATTCACGGATTTCATAACGCAGTCCATCATTCTCATATGCATAAAAATATTTCTTATTATTATTCAAATCTTCAAAGCAGAGTTCAAAATAATCTGTTTTCCACCATGGAGATGGTACATGTATATAACCTTTAGTTCCTGATATTATTAAATTTCCCTCAGTTTTAACCCCTAATCCTAACTTGAAACTGGCTATAGCTTTCTCATATTGAACAATACCTTTCGTATATAAATCAACATTATTTTTCTTTTTAGTATAAAAAGAAATGTTTTTAATTTCTTTACCTAATAATTTCACAATAGGGAGCATTGGTGCATACATTAGTTCATTTACTGCACCGCCAGCCTGATTAGTGTCTAATTCGCGAACTTTGCCTGAAGTTAATCTAGATACAGATGCTTCTATATCGACAACATCACCGATTACCCCACTTTTAACCAAAGTAACTAAATGATTGAATCCTGGACAATGGGCTGTTTTGTTTGCTTCCATCAAAACCAGTCCTCTACAGGATGCCTTATTAAATAGATAGTCTGCTGCTTCTCCTCTTAAGACCATAGGAGTTTCACACAAAACATGCTTCCCATTATCTAAAGATTGTGCTATATATTCATAATGAGTCAGATGAGGAGAAGCAATATAGACAGCATCTACCTGCTTATAAAATTCATCCAAAGAATAAGCTAAATTAGGTATTTTAAATCTATCTACAAATTCTGTAGCTCCCACATTATCTTCAGGATTATAAACAGAAGTTATTCTAAGTGCCTCAACATGCAACGATTCAGGAACAAACTTTTCAGCAATCCTTCCTGTTCCTATAATCCCTAGCTTGTAAACAACTTCAGCGGCATTACGAAGCATTGTACTAGAAATACCTTCAGTACGTGGTAGATATATAACTTCACAATATTCTTTTAAATAGTCGAACTTCCCCTCCCAGTCAGAACCAATTGCAAAGATATCAACTCCATACCTACATACATCATCTATTTTTTGTCCTACATATTCCTCTATTATTATTTTATCTGCCAATCCTGTAGCTTTCACAGCCTCTACCCTCTCAAGAACATTATTCTTTACATTCATTTTTCCACGTTCTTGATCAAAGCTATCTGTTGTTACTCCTACTATCAAATAATCACCTAGTTCTTTAGCTTTATACAATAAATTCAAGTGTCCTTGGTGTAGTAAGTCATAAGTACCGTAAGTAATAACTTTTTTCATTATATCATTGCATTTACAAAATAACTTCTCGAAATCGGTAGTACTGTTCATAATTATTATTCTAGGTACAGAGCAAAGGTAGAGAAGTTAAACATCATGGCAATACTTCGTTTTTGGACGCTTACCAATAAGTGTTTATCACCGACTTTATACATTTACGTATTCTTTGCAAACTGTAAGCAAATCATCTTTCAAAGGCGAAGGAGGAAGAATTTCAAGAAGCTCCAAAGAACGGGAAAGTATATTGTCCCGTTTCAAATCACCCTCCCAACCGGCATACATACTTACGCTATATCCCAACAGCAGGGCAAGACATAAAGAAGCATCTTGCTCTAATGTGTTGCCACGGAGGGGATACAATTCATTCATTTCATCGTGGATGTCTTTATTTAATTGGGATAAGTCATCGGCATACAAATAACTGCCGGAACATTCGATGTGAAGTAAACGATGAGCCAAATTATGAAGATGAATTATTTTATCCTGTAATTCCATTAGATAAATATAATCCAGACTCGTCAGACTACGGTTTTTACAGGTTCAACATACCCAACAGGCATATCTACACACGCACACCCCAGCATATTCAAACGAACGGCAATCTTACTTTTACCATCCACATGAACCAGTTCACCAACTAATCCGGTCAAAGGACCTTTGATCACACGAACCTGTTCGCCACGAGCCAAAGGGGAGCTGTTCATGCTAACTGATTCTGCAGAATAATCAAGCATGAAACGGAAACGAGCCATCTGCTCGTCAGGAATTACAGCAGGACTACTCTCACCGCGCATCACCATGTAACGGCTGACAGTAGAAAAACTCAGAACTTCCATACGTTCCTTTGGATCTACATGTACAAAGACCATCATCGGAAGTAAAACGGAAGTAATCATCTTACGACGATCGCTCCATTGGTGGAGTTCTTGTTGAACAGGAATGAAATTCTCGATTCCCATCTTGTCCAGACGTTCGGAAACCTTCTTTTCATGGTGCATCCGAACCAAAGCTACATACCAGCGTTTTGAGTGTGCTACGCCTTCCCCTGTCCCATAAATAGGCCCAGCATTGAGTGATTTCTCTTTTCTTAAAATCATGTTTTTTTACCCCATGTTTATCCGTTACTTCTTAGGTAACTCACAAACAAAGGACAAGCGAAACAGGGAACTTTTTTCAACGAAAACATCGGAAGAGGACTGGTATTCAGGAAATAAGGCAGAAGTGAAGGTGTCTTTCATAAATTGGAATAAAAAAAAAGACATAACACGGATATTGTCATTTTCCGTCTGTTATGCCGACTTTTGATTCATTTTAAGAAATTAATTTCATTTTTGTTTGCGTATTTTCATAAATATGTCCATCTTTGCGCCATGAATCATTCCGTTACCTAAGAAGTAACGCACACCTATAAACACTGTATATCAGCTACATAAATCATTTCATCCTATCTAAACAACATTTTTTAGCGTAATATTAATTCTTCGATTTACTTCCGTTCGATCTTTCAATTCAAACCCTTTCAAGTAAATTTGCGTCGTCTTGATCGATTTATGCCCCAGCGACTCACTGATCATCTCGATAGGAACCCCGCGATACTTGGCGGTAGTGGCCCATGAATGACGAAGCGTATAAGACGTGACGGGAGATTTCAAGTGCAGAGCTTTCGCTAACCCCTTCAGGCAATAATTGAACTTCCGGAGAGCAGACTGATATTCGCGATAAGCACACTCATCTTTCCGTTTTTTATCACCACGGAGAATCCCGAACAGATAATCCGGACAATTTGGACGAGACTCCTGCCTGTTCCGAAGTTGGTTCAACAACTCCTTAGCACTATCCAATACTCCAACACTGATAGGAGTCTTCGTTTTGATACGATTATAGCGCAGCACATCGCTGTCCAAAGCTGATTTTTCCAGATGCGCCAGATCAGCGAAAGACATCCCGCAAAACTGGAACATCAGGGCAGCAATAGACTGCGTACGACGTAAACGCTCCGATTGAGGATCGTCATACAGAAGCTTATGCAACTCCGACATAGGTAAAGCCCTTTTCTGCCGTACGTCCACTCCCGTATAAACATCGCGAAACAGATACGGGACATAAGGCGCACTCCCCGCCTCTACCCCACGGTTGTAGACACTACGCAGCATACGCATATACGTAGAAATCGTATTTGGCCTCAAGCCACACTCGTAAAGATGCTGCTCATAACGTCGCAAACGCTCACGCGTCACTTGCCTGAACGACACACTATACCCTCCACAAAACTTGGTAAAAGAAAGAAGGGCATTCTGATAGACATGCGCCGTAGAATAGCGCCCCTCCTTTCGCAAACGACCGATATAAATATCGGCACATCGACTGAATCCATTTTTATTCATTATTTGCATCACTAGTTAGATTACACAATACAAATTAAGATGAATAAACAGGAAATCTTAGTTTTATGTTGTTTGACTATATTAAAATTACTAAAAAGCTTTTTCGATTATCCAATCTCCCAGCGTGCAACTTTCACTATCAAAATTGACTGCCACCTTTACCACAGGCAATCCACACAGGGCAAAACGTTCGGGATAATTTTTCAAATTGATCTGTTCCATACCGATTGTCGCACCTTATCCAGTTTCAATTCCAAAATATACAGTGTCGTTTGAGTGCGTAATACCATATCCACTCGTCCACGGGGAGTACGCACTTCGACATCTACATAATAATCCAACAAGCTGAATATGATATAAAATATCTGCTGGTAATGGCCTTCGTATTTTGTATTATCGCATTGAGGAATAGCAGACAGGAATGTCTGCAAACGAAGTAATGCCGCATCCATATCGCCATTCCGGATATCACGGGAAAGATAAGCCACCATGGTCGTAGCTTCCGATGTCTTACTTGCTACATAATCAGGAAGGAGGCTCTCCATCAATCCCAAACGTACCTCCTTATTAGGGATATCAAGTGTGTAAAGATCCAATTCTTCATCATATCCCTTAATAGTGATATAACCACTTTGATAAAGCAGCGGGATAATCGTAGTCATCGTTTCCGTAGGAGCATTGAAAGCAGAAGACTTTGCAGCCAATGGTCCTATCTCAGAAGGCTCTACGCCAAATTTGTTCAGCATCTTTATCAGATAAGTAGGCGTACCGCTACCAAACCAATAAGAACCAATCTTTCCCTTCGACATAGCAGTAAGCAGACTGAACGGATTATAGATATCAGGTGAAGGATAGGTGAAATGATAACCGTCATAATTCTCTTTCAACTTCGTCAATACTTCATCTGCAGTAATATTCAATTGTTTTGCTAACCAGGCGACATCTTCTTTCATCTGAGTACCTACTTCATCCTCAGTTATGCCACAAATAGCAGCGTATGGTTCATCCATACTGATATTTTCAATATTGTTCAATTCACTAAAAATGCTGAGTTGTGAGAATTTAGTAATACCAGTCAGAAACACATAACGCAAATAAGGGTCACAGGCTTTCAACAGGCTGTAAAAGTTACGCATGATATTGCGCAAAATGCTAAGATTCTCATGTTCATGCACCACATCCAGCAAAGGAGCATCATATTCGTCAATAAGAACAACTACCTTCTTGCCGGTCTGTTCATAAGCACGCTTGATGAGTCCTTCCAAACGCTGATTAGGAGTAACCTCCTCATTCAGCTTTCCATAAATCTGTTCATATTCAAACAGCTTTAAACTCAATTCTTGCACCAACTTATCCTTATCAGTATGCTTGGCAGTACTCATATCGAAGTGCAGCACCGGATACTCCGTCCATTCCTTCTCCAGCTTCTCTATCGCCAATCCCCGGAACAATTCTTCACGACCGGAAAAATAACTGTGCAATGTAGAAGTTAGCAATGACTTACCAAAACGGCGGGGACGACTCAAAAACATATATTTAGAGGAGGAATGCGTCATCCGGAAATGTATGCTGTCTTATCTATATAGAGGTAATTTATCTCCCGAATTTCCGAAAATGTCTGTATTCCGATGGGATATAATCTCTGCAAATCTTCCATATCAGCTTTCTTTTTCACAAAGCTACGAAAAATTATCAGATTCACCTATTTTTTGATGCTCACGAATCCGTAACCCCATAAAAAATGTGAGAGAAAACCTTTCAATTTTCTCTCACATTTGGAAAACAATAAAATTAAACTCACTTACTAATTGCCAATTCGTTCGCTATTGCTTTCTTTTAAAACAGCAATTGGCATCATTCTCCGTTCTTTTCAAGAGACTTCTTCTCTTAAGCAATCTAATTCTCTACCTAATTATTAATTTACTCCCCTTAAAATTCTGTCTAGCCATGGACAGTTCATCCACCTGTTATCTATTGTCTGTTTATAAATAGTTCCTTATATTTATAAGAGGAGCTTTCTTTCCTTTTTTACCAAGAAAAATAGAAGAAAAAATAGATTTAATTAAAAAACGCCTTTCAGAGCACTCTGAAAGGCGTTTTTTAATTGCAGAAATATTTCACTTCCTGCTTTATATCAAGGATAATTTCTCTTTTTTACGGCGCGGACTTCTGTTCCCGTCTATTCTAATATGACTTTCTGCCCGCTCAATTGATAACTGATTCCTAAAGAACCAAATACTTTTCTCAATGTTTCATGCAGATCTCTCGTCAGGATGGTTCCGTTATAGTACAGTTCATTATATTTTTCACACCCTACCACTTCCACATCAAAGATATGCTGAATATCTGCTACTACATTGACCAGCGGATCATCTTCATAACCGAGTACTTCGGGCAGTTCTTCCTTTTCCTGAACAGGACCCATCTCATTCTCATCACAGCGTACACTTTCACCGGCATTCAATGTCTGTTCGCCGATTGGTGTCTCTACCTTCACTGTTCCCTCTTCACAATTGACAGTGATCGTTTTTCCTTCCTGCTCGACCAAGAATTTTGTACCTAACACCGTAACATCTCCGGCTTCCGTTCGTACAGTAAATGTTTTACCCGGAGTCACGTCAAAAAAGGCCGATCCGAGCAGATTCAGTTTACGCCCCCAAAGCCAGCTCACTTTATTATAAGACAAAGTTGAGTTTTGCATCAGCTTCACAGAACTGCCATCCGGTAGCTTGTAATCGACAGCTACTGCTTCAGACGTAATCTTCTCTTCCGACAGATAGTAATAACCGCCTATTCCGAAAAGCAGGATAAACAGGACCGCTACTCTCCAGTAGATACGACTGCTCCTAAGAACAATCAGTTTCTGTCTTCCTGCAGCGTTCGGTCTGCTTGTTAATGCATCCGCACGTTTTTCTTCACGAAATTCTTCTAACTTCCCACCAACTACAGACTTCCGTGCAAACAACTCACCTTTCAGAGGAAGTTTGCCGTCTTCCATATATTGTTCCAGAAGTTCTTTCCTATTCTCCATATCCTCACCTCAATTAAAAATCCATAAATTAGCAGCTACAGTCAACAGGAATGATTTGCTCAATCGCTCTCTCAGTCTGGATATTGCCATGTGGGTAGTATTATAAACAGTACGGGAAGTCAGTCCCATCACTTCGGCTATTTCGTCCGAATTCAGTTTTTTATAATACTTCAAGTATAATACCTCTCTCTGCTGCTTTGTCAAGCCATTTATTTCTTTCTGCAGAACTTCTAACTGCTCTCTTTCAAGTTCGGAACGGACAATCGCTGTTTCTATGTCTATCTCCAAATCGAATCTATATTCGCTTGAATTAACTTCGTCCAATGATGTGAATACGCCATTAGCAGTTTTCTTCAACTCATTCAGCAGCATGCGTTTCAGCGCCACACACAGGTAAGCGGATATGGACTGAGGCTCGGAACAACTCTGCCTCTTCTCATACAGATAAACGAACAAAGACTGAATGGATTCAGTTACCAGATCATCATCACCGGCAATCTTCATCCCATATCCGTAAAGTAAATCCGAATATTCATTGTAGAGTTGCCGGAATGCTTCTTCATCCCCCTGCTGGATTTTCTCCCAAAATGTTGTATTCATTTCTCCTTCCCTTATTTACAGGTAACATAATTCTTCCCCTTTTACCAATTATTTTTGTTAAATTCCACCAAGCAGACTAAAATTCACTTGTGAAGTGGAATTTAATGTGCTTGAAGTCCATTTGTGCCATCTGAAGCACATAACCTGAATCGGCAAGGAATACGTCACGTCCTTCCCTGTCTTTCGCCATATATTGGTATTTACGTTTCTTGAAAGCTTCCAGCTCAGCAGGATCATCGCTTTCTACCCAACAAGCCTTGTACAAACTTACCGGTTCCCAACGGCAAGAAGCATTGTACTCGTTCAGCAGACGATACTGGATAACCTCAAACTGCAACTGTCCGACCGTACCAATAATCTTGCGGCCGTTGAACTGATTGACAAACAACTGTGCCACACCTTCGTCCATCAACTGGTCGATACCCTTTGCCAGCTGTTTCTGCTTCATCGGATCGGCATTTTCGATATACTTGAACATCTCCGGCGAGAAGCTGGGCAAGCCGCGGAAATGGAGCAGTTCTCCTTCCGTCAGCGTATCACCGATCTTGAAAGTTCCGTTGTCCGGCAAACCGATGATATCTCCTGCATAGGCTTCGTCAATGGTCGTTTTCCGCTGTGCCATAAACTGGGTGGGCGATGAGAAACGCATGGTTTTGCCATGACGGACGTGCTGATAGGGTGCATTACGTACAAATTTGCCCGAACATATCTTGCAGAATGCTACACACGAACGATGATTCGGGTCGATATTGGCGGTAATCTTAAAGATGAATCCGGTGAATTTCGGCTCATCCGGTTTCACTTCACGCTCTTCTGCCTGTACAGGACGAGGACTGGGAGCAATCTCCACAAAGCAGTTCAACAATTCCTGTACACCAAAATTATTCAAGGCAGAGCCAAAGAACACAGGCGCGCAATCCCCTGCCAGATAAGATTCCACATCCAGTTCCGGATAAACTCCTTCAATCAGTTCCAGATCGCCACGCAGCTTGTCTGCCAGCGGCTTACCGATCTGCTTATCCAGTTCTTCCGTATGTATGTCGACTTCTACCTTCTCCGTCACCACTTGTTTGGAAGGTTGGTACAAGTCCAGTTTCTTCTCATAAATATTATATACTCCTTTGAAGCGGGCTCCCTGTTCGATAGGCCATGACAGCGGGCGGACCTGAATCATCAGTTCTTCTTCCAGCTCGTCCAGCAAGTCAAACGGGTCCTTACCCTCACGGTCCATTTTATTGACAAAAATGATAACCGGAGTTTTTCTCATACGGCACACTTCCATCAGTTTACGGGTTTGTGTTTCCACACCTTTCGCTCCGTCTACTACAATGATAACGCTGTCTACAGCAGTCAGCGTACGGTATGTGTCTTCGGCAAAGTCCTGGTGACCCGGAGTATCGAGAATATTGATCTTGTAGTCCCGATAGTCAAATTCCATTACGGAAGTTGTCACCGAGATACCACGCTGTTTCTCAATCTCCATCCAGTCGGAAGTAGCCGTTTTCTTGATTTTATTACTCTTGACCGCACCTGCCACCTGAATCTGACCACCGAAAAGCAATAACTTCTCCGTCAATGATGTCTTACCGGCATCCGGATGCGCAATAATGGCGAATGTTCGCCGTCTCTGTATTTCTGTATTATCTGCCATATTTATTATAAGGTATCGATGCATCTTTTCAGGCTTTCCTCCCAATGAGGTATTTCGATGCCGAACGTTGTTTTTATTTTTGTTTTATCGAGCACGGAATATGCAGGGCGGTTCGCTCTTGTAGGATATTCCGACGTATGCAGAGGTTTCACTTTGCATGAGGTGATTCCTGCCAAACGATGAATAGCTACCGTAAAGTCATACCAGGAGCAGACTCCTTCGTTGCTGAAATGATAGACTCCAGGAACGATTCCTTTATTAATAATAGCAAAGATGGCTTGCGCCAGGTCATTGGCGTAAGTAGGAGTTCCTACCTGATCGAAAATGACTCCCAGACTATCACGCTCCTTTCCCAGACGGATCATCGTTTTCACGAAGTTGTTGCCAAAAGTGGAATAAAGCCATGCAGTACGGATAACGACTGACTTTTCACAATGATTCAGTACCTCATATTCTCCTTCAAGTTTTGTTGTACCATATACCGAATTCGGACATGGATCGCATTCTTCTGTATAAGGGATATGAGCGGTGCCGTCAAAAACATAGTCGGTAGACACCTGAATTATCGCCGCACCATTAAATTGCGCTGCACATGCCAGCGTTTTAGGAGCTTCACTGTTCAGCTTATAAGCCAGTTCCGAATCATCTTCCGCTTTATCTACTGCTGTATATGCCGCACAATTAACAATAAGCTCAATCCGCTTTTCAGCAATATATGCCCAAACAGCGTCCTTATTACAGATGTCCAGCTCCTGCACATCTGTGAAATAATACGTATGTTGCGGATTCTCTTTTGCAAGTACTTGCATTTCATTGCCAAGCTGACCATTGGCACCCGTCACTAAAATTCTCATTTATTCATCAAGTTTTAATTCCCCTTTCAGGTCTTTATCGTAATAGTTTGCCAACATGGAAAGAAAGCTGCTGATAGCTTCTACCGCCTTCATAGTCCCCTCACTGACAGGCTTTTTCTGCAAGCGAAGCAGGAACAATCCATAGAGTGCTTCGAAACAAGTCTCCAGTTCCGGTTCTTCTTTTTTGCCATTCTTATTCCGCAATTCTACAATAAACGGCAACGCTTTGAAATAAGCGGCACTGTAGAAAGGAAATTTGGGAGAAGAAGTCAACGCATTATGAAGTTCTGTCAGTTTGATGATGATGTTCCTGTTAATCTGCAAATGACCTTTTTCACGTACCCCCTCCTCATTCATCATAGTGATCAGGTTGCCGTACCACTCTCGCAGGGCAGGACGCTGATCTTCCGGATAACGGGCGATCACATTCGCCTCGATCTCCTCCAGTTCACCATGATTGGCGCGGATCAGGTCTTCTTCTTGCCACATATATATAAGGTACTCGGCAATGTTTTTCTCTTTAAGCTGTTTGGCTATCTGATTCATAAGTTTTCTTCTTAATAAAGTGACTCTCCCAGCAACGTATAGATTAATCCCGCCACTGACACCAGCATCACAATGCTGCCAATCACACGGTTCAGTATCCAGATGCCCCGTAAGTTAAACTTAGTGCGCACTTTATTCACAAAATAAGTGATTCCGAGCCACCACACCAGCGCCCCCGAAGCAATGGCAAGATATCCCGTAATTTCTTCGAACACCACGACACCGGGCTGCACAAAGGCAAAACGGGCAAATAGTCCGATAAACAAGAATATAATCAGGGGATTGGAGAGCGTGACAAAGAATGCGGTAATGAAATTGTGAAAGTAAGAACCTTTGTTGGACGATGCCGGACGGATGGATTGTACCGGATTGCTGCGAAAGGTATAGATTCCGAAAAGCAGCAGCATGATGCTGCCCAGCAACTGCAGATAAAAAATATTCTTATTGATATAATCGAACACAAAGCTCATACCATAACCTGTCAACAGAGCATAAGCTATGTCGCTTAATGAGGCTCCAAGCCCTGTCACAAATCCATACCAGCGCCCTTTATTCAGCGTCCTCTGAATGCAGAGAACCCCCACCGGTCCGAGAGGTGCGGACACAACAACGCCTATAATAAAGCCTTTCACTATTATATCGAATATTGTTTCAATCTGAATCATGCCGCAAATATCGCACTTTTTTATGAGAAGAGGATAGGATATTAACGTTTTTTCCACACAAGAGTCACTATATACACCAAAATTGCTTATCTTTGCGCCACAGAAAAATCGTAAAATCAAAAAATAAACATGATTCTTTTTTTCAGAACCCCTTCCAAGAGCGTGATTGCCGTAGAGAGCAACCATCAGCTCACCCCGGACGAAAGTAATAAACTCTGCTGGCTTTTTGGAGAAGCCGTGACGGAAAGTGAAGAAAACCTGAAAGGCTGTTTCGTCGGCCCACGCCGCGAAATGATTACCCCTTGGAGTACAAACGCAGTAGAAATCACCCAAAACATGGGACTTGAAGACATTCTCCGCATCGAAGAATATTTTCCGGTAAAAGATGAAAATGCCGACTACGACCCGATGCTGCAACGCATGTACAAAGGACTCGACCAAAACGTATTCACCACCAACCGCCAACCGGAACCTATCGTATCCATCGAAGACCTCGAAGCCTACAACGAGAAAGAAGGCCTCGCACTCTCGAAAGAAGAAATGGACTATCTGAAAAAGGTAGAAAACGATCTGGGACGCAAGTTGACTGACTCCGAAGTTTTCGGTTTCGCACAGATCAACTCTGAACACTGTCGCCACAAAATATTCGGTGGAACATTCATCATCGACGGTGTAGAACAGGAATCGTCTCTGTTCCAGATGATCAAAAAGACCACACAGGAGAATCCGAATAAAATCATCTCTGCTTATAAGGACAACGTAGCCTTCGCCGAAGGTCCGGTAGTTGAACAGTTTGCTCCGGCAGATCACTCAAAACCTGACTTCTTCCAGGTGAAAGACATCAAGAGCGTCATCTCACTGAAAGCAGAAACTCATAACTTCCCGACGACTGTAGAACCGTTCAACGGCGCATCTACCGGTACAGGCGGTGAAATCCGCGACCGTATGGGTGGTGGCAAAGGTTCATGGCCGATCGCAGGTACTGCTGTCTACATGACTTCTTATCCCCGCACGGACGAAGCCCGCGAATGGGAAGATATTCTTCCGGTACGCAAATGGCTGTACCAGACTCCGGAACAGATTCTGATCAAGGCATCCAACGGTGCTTCCGACTTCGGTAACAAGTTCGGCCAACCGCTGATCTGCGGCTCGGTACTGACTTTCGAACACACGGAAAACAACGAAGTTTATGGCTACGACAAAGTAATCATGCTTGCGGGCGGTGTAGGCTACGGCACACAACGTGACTGCCTCAAAGGTACTCCGGAAGCAGGAAACAAAGTAGTCGTCATCGGTGGCGACAATTATCGTATCGGACTAGGTGGCGGTTCCGTATCTTCTGTAGATACCGGTCGTTACAGCAGCGGTATTGAACTGAATGCCGTACAACGTGCCAACGCCGAAATGCAGAAACGTGCCAACAACGTAGTACGCGCACTCTGCGAGGAAGATGTGAATCCGGTAGTTTCTATCCACGACCACGGTTCGGCAGGTCACGTAAACTGTCTGTCGGAATTGGTGGAAGAATGTGGCGGTCTGATCGACATGAGCAAACTTCCAATCGGCGACAAGACATTGTCCGCTAAAGAAATCATCGCCAACGAAAGTCAGGAACGTATGGGACTTCTGATCAAAGAAGAAGCCATCGAACATGTACGTAAGATTGCCGAACGCGAACGCGCTCCGATGTACGTAGTAGGTGAAACAACCGGCGATCACCGCTTCTCTTTCCAGCAGGCAGACGGCGTACGTCCGTTCGACCTGGCCGTTGAGCAGATGTTCGGTTCATCTCCGAAGACTTATATGATCGACAAGACCGTAGAACGTCATTATAAAATGCCGGAATACGAATTGCCGAAATTACATGAATACCTGACCAATGTGCTGCAACTCGAAGCCGTAGCTTGTAAGGACTGGCTGACAAATAAGGTAGACCGCTCCGTAACAGGTAAAGTAGCCCGCCAGCAATGCCAGGGCGAACTTCAGTTGCCGTTGAGCGACTGTGGTGTCGTAGCACTTGACTATCGTGGTGAAAAAGGTATCGCCACTTCTATCGGTCACGCTCCGCAAGCCGCACTGGCTGATCCGGCTGCCGGCTCTATCCTTTCGGTATCCGAAGCACTGACAAACCTTGTCTGGGCTCCGATGGCAGAAGGCATGGACAGCATTTCCCTGTCTGCCAACTGGATGTGGCCGTGCCGCTCACAGGAAGGTGAAGACGCCCGTCTTTACACTGCCGTGAAAGCATTGAGCGACTTCTGCTGCGCTCTGCAAATCAATGTTCCTACCGGAAAGGACTCTTTGTCCATGACACAGAAATATCCGAACGGCGAGAAAGTGATTTCTCCGGGAACAGTGATCGTATCTGCCGGCGGCGAAGTATCCGACGTGAAGAAAGTCGTATCTCCGGTATTGGTGAACAACGAAAAGACAACACTCTATCATATCGATTTCAGCTTCGACGAACTGAAGCTCGGAGGTTCCGCTTTTGCACAGTCTCTGGGTAAAGTTGGCGACGACGTACCCTGTGTACAGGATGCCGAATACTTCCGCGATGCTTTCCTTGCCGTACAGGAACTGGTGAACAAGGGACTGATCCTGGCAGGACACGATATTTCAGCAGGTGGTCTGATCACTACATTACTGGAAATGTGCTTCGCCAACGTTGAAGGCGGTATGGAAATCAGCCTCGACAAGATGAAGGAACAAGATATCATCAAGATTCTGTTTGCAGAAAATCCGGGTATCGTGATCCAGATCAGCGACAAGCATAAAGAAGAAGTGAAAAAGATTCTGGAAGATGCAGGCGTAGGATTCGTGAAACTGGGTAAACCGACCGACGAACGTCATATCCTGGTGTCGAAGGGCGACGCTACTTATCAGTTCGGTGTTGACTATATGCGTGACGTATGGTATTCTTCTTCTTACCTGCTCGACCGCAAACAGTCTATGAACGGCTGCGCAAAGAAACGTTTCGAAAACTATAAGATGCAACCGGTTGAATTCGCTTTCATGCCCGGATTCAAAGGTAAACTCTCTCAGTATGGTATCACTCCGGACCGTCGTACTCCGAGCGGTGTCCGCGCTGCCATCATCCGCGAGAAAGGAACGAACGGCGAACGCGAAATGGCTTACTCACTCTATCTTGCCGGCTTCGACGTGAAAGACGTGACGATGACCGACCTGATCAGCGGACGCGAAACACTGGAAGATGTAAACATGATTGTTTACTGCGGTGGATTCTCCAACTCCGACGTACTCGGTTCGGCCAAAGGATGGGCAGGAGGTTTCTTGTTCAACCCTAAAGCCAAAGAGGCACTTGACAAGTTCTACGCACGTGAAGATACGCTTTCACTGGGTATCTGCAACGGTTGCCAGCTGATGATGGAACTGGGACTTATCAATCCGGAACACGAAAAGAAAGGCAAGATGCTGCACAACGACTCACATAAATTCGAATCGACTTATGTAGGCTTGACAATCCCGACCAACCGCAGTGTAATGTTCGGCTCATTGAGCGGCAGCAAACTGGGTATCTGGGTGGCTCACGGAGAAGGTAAATTCTCTCTGCCTTACGATGAAGACCAATACAACGTAGTGGCAAAATACAGCTACGATGAATACCCCGGCAACCCGAACGGTTCCGATTATTCTATCGCAGGGCTTGCCAGCGCCGACGGCCGCCATCTGGCAATGATGCCTCACCTCGAACGTGCTATCTTCCCGTGGCAGAATGGCTGCTATCCTGCTGACCGTAAGAACAGCGATCAGATTACTCCATGGATAGAAGCATTTGTCAACGCCCGCAAATGGGTAGAAGAGAAGACTAAATAAGATATCTTTCTATCATTGAAACGGAGGCTGTTATTTGTTATAAAGTAACAGCCTCTTGTTTTAACTCCTTTTCCATACCCAAAGTCTGCATATTACAACTTAATTTCCCTAAATAAACAGGATATACAAATAGCTGCGAAAGCTCCTGTATACTTCACTTTGAGAGCACCGTTATCTTAACCTAAAATTTTGTAGTGTCGAAAAATCTTCTTAATTTTGTCAAACTTTCCCCCTCACTAAAGATTCAATAACCCATAAAAGTCCTATTTGTATGAAAAAATGGCTTTTTTTATTATTATTGTTTCCTCTGACCTGTGTCGCCCAGACCTATCAGTATCTAGGAGTGGAAGACGGGTTAAGCAACCGGAGAGTGTACTACATTCAAAAAGACAATGTTGGATATATGTGGTTCCTTACGCACGAGGGAATCGACCGGTACAACGGCAAAGAGTTTAAACGGTATAAATTAATGGACGGCGACAAAGAACTCAACTCGCTGTTAAATCTGAATTGGTTATATATCGATCCGGAAGGAACGCTATGGGAAATCGGTAAGAAAGGCAAGATTTTCCGGTATGACCGTATTCATGACACTTTCGAACTCGTCTACAAGTTGCCGATAGAAGACTTTAAGGATTTACCGGCTCCCATCACTTTCAGCTGGATCGATCATAACAATCATATCTGGCTGTGCAACGAAGAAACGATCTTCCTTTACAACACCCGGACGGAAGAGGTTACTCATGTTAAAAACTGCCTCAGCGAAGCTATAAACGACATCGAACAAATCGACGAATCCCACTATTTTATCGGGACGGAGATGGGTATTCATCATGCCCAACTGAAAGACAACACACTACAACTTCTCCCCTGCGACAAGCTCGACAACGTCAATATTCAAGTTAACGATTTACACTTCGACCCCAAAATCCGCAAACTGTTCATCGGTGCCTTCCAACGGGGCGTCATGGTTTACGACATGAACACAAAAACTATCACACAACCGGAAGTCAGCCTGAAAGACGTAAGTATATCACGCATCAAACCACTGAATGCCAAAGAACTGCTGATTGCTACCGATGGCGGAGGTATCTATAAGATGAATGTCGATACGTACCAGACCGTACCTTTTATCGTAGCAGACTACAACAGCTACAATGGCATGAACGGCAACAGCATTAACGACATCTACATAGACGACGAAGAACGGATATGGATGGCAAACTATCCGATAGGAATTACCATTCAGAACAATCGTTATCCGAGTTATAAATGGATCAAACATTCTGTCGGTAATAAGCAGTCGCTGATTAACGACCAGGTGAACTCTATCATAGAAGACAGCGAGGGAGACTTATGGTATGGCACCAACAACGGAATTAGCCTGCAAGACTCAAAAACCGGAAAATGGCGCTCGTTTCTGAGCACCTTTGAGAATGTGCAGAACAGCAAAAATCATATATTTACAACCTTATGTGAAGTATCTCCCGGCATTATTTGGGCAGGCGGATATTTCTCGGGACTTTATCAGATAGATAAACGTACGTCGAAAACAACTTATTTTACACCCGCTTCGTATGCTCATGAAAGTATACGTCCGGATAAATACATACGTGACATACGCAAAGACTCACGCGGTTATGTATGGAGCGGAGGATATTATAACCTGAAGCGAATCAACGTACAAACCAAAGACATACGGCTCTACCACGGACTGCATTCCGTAACCGCCATCATCGAAAAGGATGACAAAAGTATGTGGATAGGTACGGCAACAGGCCTGTTTCTTCTGGATATAGAATCCGGGAAATATGAACGCATCCAACTGCCGGTAGAATCTACCTATGTCTACTCCCTGTATCAGACCCAAAAAGGCGCACTGTATATAGGTACCAGCGGATCGGGAGTACTGATTTATGATCCCCAGACAAAGTTGTTTACCCATTATTATACGGGAAACTGTGCCATGATATCCAACAATATCTACACGATATTATCGGATGAAGACAATGAAATTCTATTAAGTACGGAGAACGGACTCACCAGCTTCTATCCCAAACAAAAAACCTTCTACAACTGGACAAAGGAAATGGGACTGATGACTACGCACTTCAATGCGTTGTCCGGTACCCTGCGCAGAAATAACAATTTTATCTTCGGTAGCTCGGACGGTGCCATAGAGTTCAATAAAGACATGAAGCTCCCCAGGACGTACTCTTCCAAGATGATCTTCAGTGATTTCAAACTGTTTTATCAGACGGTATATCCGGGAGACAAGAATTCACCACTGGAAAAAGATATCAACGAAACCAAAGAATTAAGACTAAAATATAATCAGAATATCTTTTCACTGATGGTTTCTTCCATCAACTATGATTATCCTTCCAATGTTCTTTATTCATGGAAGCTGGAAGGATTTTACGAAGAGTGGAGCAAACCCGGCAATGAAAGTACAATCCGTTATACCAACCTCGCTCCGGGAAAATATGTATTGCGTGTGCGTGCCATCTCCAACGAAGACCAACGGGTGATGCTTGAAGAAAGAAGCATTGATATTATCATTGCCCAACCTTTCTGGCTCACTCCCTGGGCAATGATATTGTATGCAATCCTGATTTCCCTTATTGCTGTTATCATCCTGCGGGTTCTTATTCTGAAAAAACAGCGGAAGGTTTCCGATGAAAAAATACACTTCTTCATCAATACGGCACACGATATACGCACCCCGTTGACATTGATTAAAGCTCCTCTGGAAGATTTGCGCGAAAAAGAAGCTCTGAGCAAGGAAGGCATAGCCAACATGAACACTGCCATACGCAATGTAAATGCCTTGTTGCGTCTGACAACGAATCTTATTAACTTTGAGAGAGCAGATGTTTATTCTTCGGAATTATACATTTCGGAGCATGAACTAAACACGTTCATGACAGAAATATTCAATGCATTTCAGTCTTATGCCAATATCAAGCATATCAACTTTACGTACGAAAGCAATTTCCGGTATATGAATGTATGGTTTGACAAGGAAAAGATGGAATCTATTCTGAATAATATAATATCGAACGCATTAAAATACACGCCAGAAAATGGTAATGTGCAGATTTTCGTATCAGAGAACAATGATTCGTGGAGCGTGGAAGTGAAGGATACCGGAATCGGTATTCCAGCCAGCGAGCAAAAGAAACTGTTCAAGCTTCATTTCCGCGGCAGCAATGCCATCAATTCGAAAGTGACGGGAAGTGGTATCGGTTTGATGCTGGTATGGAAACTTGTCCGGTTACACAAGGGCAAAATCAACCTGTCGAGCGTGGAGAATCAGGGATCGGTGATTAAGATATCTTTCCCAAAAGACAGCAAACGCTTCCATAAAGCACACCTTGCCACACCAAGCAAACGCCGGCAAGAGATAACAAGTACAACCAATGTGCCTGCCAGCATCTATGAGAATGTGCATAAGGAACAGAATCCGAATCATCAGCGAATCCTAATCGTAGAAGATAATGATGAACTGCGCAACTATCTGTCACAGACACTGGCAGAAGAATATACGGTACAGAACTGCTGCAACGGCAAAGAAGCACTGACCATCATTCCGGAATACAAACCGGAACTGGTTATCTCGGACATTATGATGCCGGAAATGAGAGGGGATGAATTGTGTGACGCCATTAAAAATAATATCGAAACGTCGCATATCCCTGTTATCCTGCTAACAGCTCTTAATAATGAAAAAGACATATTGTCCGGCCTTCAGATTGGTGCTGACGAGTATATTGTCAAGCCATTTAATATTGGAATATTAAAAGCTACCGTCTCCAATCTGTTGATCAACCGCGCCCTTTTGCGAAGCAAATACGGTAGTCTGGATATGGACGATGAGGATGATCATGAAGACGAATGCATCAACTGCTCGCAGGATATCGACTGGAAGTTTATCGCCAATGTACGGAAGAATATAGAAGATAATATAGACAATCCGGCTCTTACAGTAGATGTGCTTTGCAATCTGATGGGCATGAGCCGTACCAGCTTCTACAACAAACTCAGGGCATTGACCGATCAGGCTCCGGGCGATTACATCCGCCTGATCCGCCTGAAACGTTCGGTGAAGTTGCTGAAAGAAGGTACACACAGTATAACAGAAATAGCAGAAATGACAGGATTTAGTGATGCGAAGTACTTCCGTGAAGTATTCAAGAAGCACTTCAACGTAAGCCCCAGCCAATATGGAAAAGAAGGCAAGCCCCACAAGGAGGGCAAGGCTGGAAAAGAAAACAAGTCCGATAAGGAAGGAGGAGAAAAAGAAGAATGAACATTTACCTCGAATCATTTGGAATCTTTTTTAAAATAGGCGCTTTCACCATTGGCGGAGGCTATGCAATGGTTCCACTTATTGAGAATGAAATCGTAACCAAACGGAAATGGATCGCACAGGAAGACTTTATCGACCTGCTGGCTATCTCTCAGTCCGCTCCGGGTATTCTGGCTGTGAATATCTCTATCTTTATAGGATATAAGCTGCGTGGCATCCGGGGAAGTATTGTCACAGCACTGGGGACTATACTCCCCTCATTTATTATCATTCTGGCCATCGCGCTCTTTTTCCATTCTTTCAAGGACAATCCGATTGTAGAACGCATATTTAAAGGAATACGACCCGCCGTGGTGGCATTGATCGCCGCACCGACTTTCACCATGGGACGGTCGGCCAAAATCAACCGGTACAACTTATGGATCCCCGTCGTATCGGCATTATTGATCTGGCTATTGGGCTTCTCCCCGATATGGATTATCATTGCTGCCGGTGTAGGAGGTTTCCTATGGGGAAAATTTAAAAAAGTGGAGAGTGAACACCCAAGGCTATGATTCAAGATTCATAATTCTAAATTAAAAAGAGATGATTTATCTTCAGTTATTTTATACGTTCTTTAAAATCGGACTTTTCGGTTTTGGCGGAGGTTACGCCATGCTTTCGATGATACAAGGTGAAGTAGTAACCCGCTATGGGTGGGTGACTTCGCAAGAATTCACAGACATTGTTGCCATCAGTCAGATGACTCCGGGGCCTATCGGTATCAATGCGGCTACTTATGTCGGTTTTACGTCGACAGGAAGTGTGTGGGGATCGATTGTTGCCACATTCGCTGTTGTTTTTCCCTCTTTCATACTGATGCTGACAATCAGCAAATTCTTTCTGAAATATCAGAAACATCCGGTAGTGGAATCTATTTTTGCAGGATTGCGTCCGGCAGTTGTCGGATTATTAGCTTCCGCCGCACTGGTATTGATGAATGTGGAAAACTTCGGTTCACCTACAGAAGACACCTACACATTTGTCATCAGCATCATTATCTTCCTGATAGCCTTTATCGGCACCAGAAAATACAAGGCAAATCCGATATTAATGATTATCGCCTGCGGGATTGCAGGACTACTGCTTTATTAAAATAAAGCAATAAGAGGCTGACTAAAAAGTCAGTAGTATCTTAAATCTCCTCCTTCGAGAAGGAGGAGTACCCGCAGGGGGAGGTGGTAGGTGAACATGCAGTCCTTACAGCTTGACCTTCTTACTTACCGATTTTGACTCATTATGAATACGGTCTAAAGCCGTCACCACATAGCGGTATTTGGTCTTACCCGTTTCATACGGCAGTTTGTAGAACGGATTTCGGGTGATAGCTACGATATGTGACGGATCATCAAGATTCACCTTTTCTTTGGAACCGAAACGGTATACTACGTACTGAATAGCTTTGTCCATTTCAGTCTCCGCTTTCGGAGCAGTCCAGAAAAGTATATAGCCATCTTCTGTCCATACCTTTTTCATCTTACGTACTTTGCCCGGAGCTTTATCATCCATAAAGTCGAATACCGGAATCAAAGCCGGATATTTATGATACTCCTGTACCAAGGCATCCCGATATTTTCCAGCGTTCTCGACTACGGCTGCCGCATACCATTGGCAACTTCCGCCGATAGTCTGATAAGAACGCTGCAAAGCCATCTTTCGTGGAAGCTGGTTGATAGAAGGATTCTTCGGATCGGCATGCTGAATGGTATTCATGACTGCCTGACCGATAAACAACGGACGGTTTTCCGAATGCTTCGCCCACCAGTCAACCAGTGTTTCGTAATCGGCTGCCTTGTGTCCTATCTCCCAATAAATCTGAGGAATGTTATAATCAATCCATCCTTCACGTGCCCAAAGCAATACGTCGGCATAAAGATCATCATAGTTCTGCAAACCATTTGTGTTGCTGCCCAACGGATCTGTTTTCTGATTGCGGTAAATACCGAACGGGCTGATTCCGAACTTCACCCACGGCTTGATGCCCCGTATTGTTTCATGAAGTTTCTTGATCAGGATATTCACGTTGCCACGACGCCAGTCCGCCTTATTACTGAAACCGCCTCCGTAACGGGCAAAGCTCGCATTGTCCGGGAAATCGACTCCCTTGATCGGATAAGGATAGAAATAATCGTCCATGTGGATAGCATCTACATCGTAACGGGATACAATATCGGAAACAATCTTGCAGATATGCTCACGGCTTTCGGGAAGTGCCGGATCAAAATAGATCTGATCGCCATAAGTGACAAACCATTCCGGATGTTCATGATAAATATGTGTCGGTGCCAATTGATTCTTCAATGAAGTCTTCACACGGTAGGGATTGATCCATGCATGGAATTCCATATTCCGTTTATGGCATTCTTCGATCATGAATTGCATCGGATCCCACATAGGAGAAGGCATTTGCCCTTGTGTTCCTGTCAGGAAACGACTCCACGGTTCGTGTTGTGAAGCATACAATGCATCCGCTTCGGGACGCACTTGAAAGATGATCGCATTAATACCCGCTCCCTGAAGAGAGTTCAGCTGACCAACCAGTGTCTGTTTCAGCTTCTCTGTCGGTATGCCACGGAACTGTCCGTTGACAGCCTGTATCCATGCAGCACGAAACTCACGTTTAGGATATGCATTGCCCGACGGCGCCTGCGCTCTTACTCCTGCCGCCAGAAGCAGAACTAATAAGAAAAGATAGTTTTTCAGATTCATAATGTTCTTGAGTCATAAAATAATGTGGTGCAAAGATAATAGATGCAGATACTATCTCCAACTATTATTGAGGCCATTCGACAACAAATCTTGCACCACCCGCGTAGCTAGTGTCCAGATAGACATTTCCATCCACTAATTCCATGATCTGACGGATAATAGACAATCCTAGTCCGGTGCCCTGAGTGAAGGCATCGATCTTCGCGAACCGTTCGAAAATGGAGTCCCGGTAGTTTTCATCGATTCCGGGACCGGAATCTTCGATAATAAAACGTACCAGACGATTCGGTTTGTCTTCTGCATAACTGAGACGTATAAAGCCGGATTCCGTGAATTTATTGGCATTGTTCAGCAAACCGAGCAGCACACGCTTCATCCAAATTTCAACCGTACACACTTCGACCGGAGTGGAAGAAGGCATATATTGCAACTTGATTCCTTCTTTCAGATTCTGACGAATCAATCCCAAACATTCCTGACAACACGCATCTACACTCACTGGCTTCTTCGGTATATCATCCGTCTGAGAGTCCATGTCGGCTATATCAATCACATTATTTACCAAATCAAGCAGATATGCGTTGCTGCTCTCCATCTGACGGGCATATTCTTCCATCTCTTCCTGTGTCAGCCCACCGGCAGCCATCAAGGATGAAAAACCGATAATCGAATTGAGCGGAGTACGGATTTCATGTGTAATATGCTGGATAAAAGAGCTTTTCATGTGGCTAGCCTTGATGACTGCCTTATTTGCCGCATCCAGTTTCCGGTTCAACGACAAAGAACGCATATAGTAAAACGTGATAACAATCAACAATATCAACACCAGGCATCCGACAATCACGGAAGTTATAAAGAGATTGCGGTTGACCTCCGCCCGCAATTCCAGCTTATCGTGCTCCAACTTATCCACTTCGAACTGCACGGTATATTTGCTTAATTGCTCGTCCAGTTCTGCCGAACGAATGGAATCATTAATATGTGCATAAGATTTATAAACCTCGCAGGCATCTTCAAAGCGTCCCATCTGCTCCATAAACTGTGCTTTCAACAGGTGATTGGCAGGATAACAGCTCCCCACCGAATGATGATAATCCATCAATGAGTCCAGATAGTTGAGTGCCATCTGATTGTCATTCAACGTCCGCGCACAAAGAATTTTATATCCCAACCATCCTTCACGGGGAAAAGCATTCATATTTTCGTGATAAAACTTATCCGCTTCTGCAATAAACGGCTGCGCCTCCTTCTTCCCTTTCAATGCCAGCGTAGCAATCACTTGAAACTGATAATAACGCATGGTAAGCTCCGGTCGGACAGGGATATCCTTACGCTTCATTTTCTCAATCAGTCCCGGCATACGGTTCAAGTATTCCATCGCATTGGCATACTCCCCTCTAGCCAGATAAGTCTGGATGATATTCAGTGACACCACATAGGCATCTTCATAAAAACCCGCATCGCTAAATTTTTTCAGTGCGGAAGAATAGTATTCAAGACAGAGCTTGACGTTGTTGCTGAACACCCGATGATTATATCCGATACACATCTCGCTGCAAGCCATTCCGAAAGCACTTTTGGCCGCATCCGCATCCTTCTGAAGAAGTCCAGTCTCACGCATGGCCTCATCCTGCAAACCTTTCTCGGTAAGCAACTGAATATACTGGCGCCACTGCGTATAGCGATTATTGATATTACCACGCTTCAGACACCAGTCCATATATTCATATGCAACCACTTTCAGGCTATCCGTATTTCTCAACCGGTAATAATGGGAAGCAATCTGAGAATAAGCATCGTCGATTTTAGCAGTATCATTCTGCTGCCTTGCCAATCGCATATATTCCTGATAGAAAGGTATAAAATCTTTCTGACCTATTTTATTTGAGACACTGTCGGAAAGGGCTTCCAACTGTTTTTCTTTGTTTGTGCTACTAAAGGCTAAAGTAGATGCAAAACACAGAATGAATAAGCTAATAACCATCCGGATGTTTTTCACGATTCAAGTCAATTTGTTATTATTTTGAAATGTTTGTTGTAAATTCCGGACCAAGATACGCCAATTATCCCGAAGCAATTTCTTTTTATTACCAATTATAACATATCTTAACCCGACCAAAAACCTTTCTTCTATCAATAAAATCGCTAACTTTGCCGACTATCATAAAAAAGGAGTATTTTATGTCAGAAAACAAACATATTTCGATCAAAGGAGCGCGGGTTAACAACCTGAAAAACATCGATGTAGATATTCCACGCAACAAACTTGTCGTGATCACCGGACTATCCGGTTCGGGGAAATCGTCGCTCGCTTTTGATACTCTCTATGCAGAAGGACAACGTCGTTATGTCGAGAGCCTTAGCAGCTACGCACGCCAGTTTCTGGGACGAATGAGCAAACCCGAATGTGATTTTATTAAAGGAATCCCACCGGCAATCGCCATCGAACAGAAAGTGAACAGCCGCAATCCAAGATCTACCGTAGGAACTTCCACCGAGATTTATGAATATCTGCGCTTGCTTTATGCGCGGGTGGGACGGACATATAGCCCCGTCAGCGGAGAAGAAGTCAAGAAGCATTCGACGGAGGACATCGTCAACTGTATGCTTTCGCATCCGGAGGGGACCAGATATACCGTATTGACCCCTATCCGCCTGCGCGAAGACCGTACCCTGCAGCAACAACTGGAGATAGACCTGAAACAAGGCTTCAACCGGGTGGAAGTGAACGGTGAAATGAAGCGTATCGATGAATACAAGCCAGTGGCAGGCGACGAAGTTTATCTGCTGGTAGACCGTATGGCAGTGGCAAACACGAAAGATGCCATCAGCCGACTGACGGACTCTGCCGAAACTGCCATGTATGAAGGGGACGGTACGTGTATGCTACGTTTTTATCTGCCGGACGGCACCACCAGGCTATATAATTTCAGTACGAAATTCGAAGCGGACGGCATCACTTTTGAGGAGCCGAACGATCAGATGTTCTCGTTCAACTCTCCTATCGGTGCCTGCCCCGTATGCGAAGGATTCGGCAAGGTGATCGGCATTGACGAACATCTGGTAGTGCCCAACCGCTCGTTATCCGTGTATGAAGGGGCCATCGTCTGCTGGCGTGGCGAGAAGATGGGAGAATGGAAAGATGAACTGATTCATAATGCGGATAAGTTCGATTTCCCGATTTTCACCCCTTACTATGAGCTGACAGACGAGCAACGTCGCACACTTTGGGAAGGAAACCAATACTTCCACGGCATCAACGATTTCTTCAAGATGCTGGAAGAGAATCAATATAAGATACAGTACAGGGTAATGCTGGCACGCTACCGTGGAAAAACAATCTGTCCGAAATGTCACGGTACACGTTTGAAACCGGAGGCAGGATATGTGCGGGTAGACGGAAAGAGCATTTCCGAACTGGTGGATTTACCCATCACTGAACTAAAAGAGTTCTTCGACCATCTGAACCTCAACGAACACGACAGCAATGTAGCCCGCAGAATTCTGATTGAAATCAACAGCCGCATCCGCTTTCTGATAGATGTAGGGTTGGGATATCTGACTTTAAACCGGCTCAGCAACTCACTGTCGGGTGGAGAAAGCCAGCGTATCAACCTGGCAACGTCATTAGGAAGCAGCCTCGTCGGCAGTCTCTATATTCTGGATGAACCGAGTATCGGTTTGCACAGCCGTGACACCGACCGTCTGATCCGCGTATTGCGTCAATTGCAGGAACTCGGCAATACGGTGGTAGTGGTAGAGCACGATGAAGAAATAATCCGTGCCGCCGATTACATCATCGATATCGGTCCGAATGCCGGCCGCCTGGGAGGAGAAGTCGTTTATCAGGGCGATATGAAAGACCTGAAAAAAGGCAGCAATAGTCATACGGTACGTTATCTGTTGGGAGAAGAGGAGATTCCCGTTCCCGAACATCGTCGGCCGTGGAACAATTATATCGAACTGACAGGTGCCCGCGAAAACAATCTGAAAGGAGTGAATGTAAAGTTCCCTCTCAATGTGATGACAGTAGTCACGGGTGTTTCCGGTTCCGGTAAGAGTACGTTAGTGCGGGATATCTTCTATCGGGCACTAAAACGCGAACTGGATGAATGCAGCGACCGCCCGGGAGAGTTCTCTTCTATCAGTGGAAGCCTGCGTAACTTGAGAAATATCGAATTTGTCGATCAAAACCCGATTGGCAAATCGTCCCGTTCCAATCCGGTGACTTACATCAAGGCTTATGACGAAATCCGGAAGCTATGGGCGGAACAGCCTCTGGCAAAACAAATGGGATACACAGCCGGACATTTCAGTTTCAACAGCGAAGGCGGACGATGCGAGGAATGTAAAGGCGAAGGAACCATCACTGTAGAAATGCAGTTTATGGCAGACTTGGTGCTGGAATGCGAATCCTGTCACGGTAAACGTTTTAAAGCAGATACACTGGAGGTGAAATTCCAGGATAAGAACATCTATGATGTACTGGAAATGACAGTAAACCAAGCCGTCGAATTCTTCACCGAACACGGTCAGAAGAAGATTGTAAAAAGACTGCTTCCGCTACAGGATGTCGGACTGGGATATATCAAATTAGGCCAATCCTCTTCTACCCTATCCGGTGGTGAAAACCAACGTGTAAAACTGGCATTCTATCTGAGTCAGGAGAAAGCCGACCCGACCCTGTTTATCTTTGACGAACCAACCACCGGACTGCACTTCCACGACATCCGCAAACTGCTGGATGCCTTCGACGCACTCATCCGACGGGGACACAGCATTGTCATCATCGAACATAATATGGATGTTATCAAATGTGCCGATTATGTAATCGACCTCGGACCGGAAGGCGGAGACAAAGGCGGAAATATCGTAGCGGTAGGTACACCGGAAGAAGTAGCCGCTTGCGGAGCAAGCTATACGGGGCAGTTTCTGAAAGAAAAGCTTGCTTAATGGATAATGGATAATTGAAAATGGATAATGGCTATGCAGTAAACAGCGCAGCTCATTATCCATTTTCAATTATCCATTGTTAGAAGTAGAATCCGAATCCAACCTTAACGCCGAAACGTGACATGTCGCTGTCGTTGAAGCGCCATTTGTAATATACGGCAGGTTCGATAGTTACAGTGCGGGAAAGGAAGTAAGCGTATCCGGCTTCAATGCCTAGTCCCCAGTCAGTCTGGTGATGTCCTCCGCTCCAACGGAAGCGGTTCCAGTCGAGACCTCCGCCCAGATAAACACCGGTGGAATTAAAGTAGAAACGCATTCCTGTTCCTAATGTGTATTCGTCTACGGGTTTTGACCAATCGGCACCGACATTAACCATCAATGCGATACCGTCGGCAAGGAATGTACCGGCTTGCGCACCAATACCAAACTTCGCCTTATCGTTTTTACTATACGAAAAATCCAATCCCGTTACAGAAGGATTAAGAATCATTTTTCCTTTCTCAAATTGTGCCTGGGCAGCTATTGATACCACCAGCAGACAAATAGCTAAAGCTAATTTCTTCATAAATTTACTTTTTTAAGTGAATAGATTGTTCGTCTTTTTTACGGCGTTCACGCATTTGTTCCTTCTTCCGGAGCACGAGCCAAAGCAAGAGTACGATGACGTAAGAACCTACCACCGTAAGAATCTTCTCCGTCTGGCCGACTTCCGTGTTGCGAGGTAACAAATAGGCTGCCGTTACTGATACATAAATAAGGAATGCGATAGCAACTCCTGTCGATTTTTTTATTTTCTTCATTCTGATAGTTTTCTAGTTTTTTGTTTTCCCAGCCAGATAAAGAACCAGGCAATAGCTACCACTACGCATCCTATACCGATGCAGTAGGAAACTATATGCGAGAGTCCCAGCCCTTCGGGAGCAATACATATATAAGTAGAACAAACACTCGTCATAAATAAGGCGGGGATCAGCGTAATCCAATAAGGCTTTTTGGCTACCACAAGGTAGACTGTGATAGCCCAGAGGGTGAACACCGCCAATGTCTGGTTGGCCCAGGCAAAGTAACGCCAGATCATGTTAAATCCGTCCGCGTCACGCAAGCTATAAAGAAGCAGACCGATAGCTACTGCGAACATCGGAATACAAATGTATAAACGACGGCGCATACTTTTTTGTTCCAGTCCCAGAAAGTCCGCCACAATCAGACGGGCGGAACGGAAAGCGGTATCTCCCGAAGTAATGGGAGCCGCAATTACTCCAAGAATGGCGAGCACTCCACCGATAGCTCCCAGCCAGTCTTTAGTGATAGCGTCTACTATCACGGAAGCATTACTTTCTTCCATTCCATTTTCATGGAAGAAATAAGTAGCGGCTGCCGCCCATATCAAAGCAACGATGCCTTCGGTAATCATTGCACCATAGAAAACCGGACGTCCATGACGTTCTGAAGTCATGCAGCGGGCCATTAAAGGACTCTGCGTGGCATGGAAACCGGATATGGCACCACAGGCGATACTCACAAACATAATCGGGAAGATCGGCAGTTCACTGGCATCCGGATTGGTATTCTGCAAGCCGTCCCATAGTTCGGGCAAAACAGGGTGATTGACATAAAGCATTACCAGGATACCGACTGCCATAAACAGCAAGGCTACTGCAAACAACGGATATATTTTACCGATGATCTTATCGACCGGAAGCAGGGTAGCCAGAATATAATATAGGAAGACCACGACAATCCAAAAAGTAGCGTCCAGACTTTCCGGAGTCAGCTTGGCCAATAGTCCGGCAGGTCCGGCTACGAAGACGGAACCGACGAGAATCATCAGAAGAACAGTAAATCCACGCATTATCTGTTTGGTAGTCAGTCCCAGATAACGGCCTATGATTTCGGGAAGACTCTCTCCCCCATGACGTAAAGAAAGCATTCCGGCAAAGTAATCATGAACAGCGCCTGCAAAAATACTTCCCAATACAATCCATAAATAAGAAGAAGTACCGAACTTCGCTCCCATAATCGCACCGAATATCGGACCCAGTCCGGCGATATTAAGGAATTGAATCATGAATATTTTCCAAGTAGGCAACGGAATATAGTCTACTCCGTCGGCTTTGGTAAGAGCCGGTGTTTTACGGTCGTCCGGACCAAAGACGCGCTCCATCAGGCGTCCATACGTGAAATAGCCTGCTATCAACGCCAGCAGGCACAGGGTAAATGTAATCATGGCGTGTTGTTTTTTAACTGTCGCAAATGTAACATAATCTCACGAAACAGCCCAACAATACCGACACTTTTGCTAACTTTGCAGGGATTTAAAACAAAAAATAAAGAATATGCACCGAACTATTTTCATTCTTTCACTTTTGTTTCTTGTTCTTCCGGCAAAGGTTCAGATACAACCTCCTTTCTTTTCAATGCTAATATAGATAATCCAATATATACACCAAGGTCTGAATTACTGCTTCTTCATTTCATCAGCTGTCACGATTTTCCATTTATCCAAGTCTTCAATTTGGCCGCTTCTATTGCCTACCACCTCTGTGCTGTTGGCAGAAGACAAACCAATTCTTGCTTCAGGAGACAGCCCCAATGAATAATAGCCTTCATCATCCGTAGGTGTCAGGAACAATGCATATTTAGGATCATGCACTCGCCAGTCATCACCCGGCTTACCCACAATCACTTTATCTCCATTATTCATTACATGAAGGTTGGTCGCTATATTTCTGACACGGAGGATATGATACGTCAAATTCTCGATACAAAACAACTGGGACTTCTTTTCCGAATCATATTTTGCGGCAGAAATCACTTTCGAATCCGGATTACAATCCAGTACCATACCGGTTGCCTTGTTTACCAAATAGACCTGAGATACATTATCGGTTACATAAGGCATATATTTTTCCTTGATAGTTACTGATTTCAGTTTGGCATCCTGTCCTCTCCATTGTACAGTCACTTTATGTTTGCCTTTTATCCGACGGTCGAAAAGAGCAGATTGTGTAGTGAAATTCTTAGAGTCGGCACCCGAAACATCAACCGAGGCAAAAGGAATTGTTTCAGTATCCAGATAGAAATCCAAGTATCCCGATTTCTTTTTATTCAATTGCACGTCAACCTCTACTTTCTCATACGTAGGCAACGAGCCAAAATGTACATCGAATGACAATCTCGTACCGTTCTTCGCTTTTTCAATAGCACCATTCTTCATCTTCGCCTTCGAACCCGAAAGAGAAATATCCGAAGCAGCCACTGTTATCCCACCGGGGTTCATAACGAATTCACCCGTTATCGCCTTATACACTTCCTTCGCTATAATATAATGCCCTCTATGGTCGGGATGCACCCAATCGTTGCCACCCGGCATAAATTCCGGATGTCCCTTCAAGGGATTATACAGATCTACACAGACCAGATTAAGTTCCTCCGCAATCTCTCTTACGGCAGGCTGAATATAATTCTTTGCTACATTGTCATCAAATGAACCAAGAAATCCCCCATCGCCATAATACATCGGCGGAGGCGTACAAATATAAATATCCGGTTTAGTCGAAAGAGCCTGGAATTTAGCGATCAACTTCTTATAGTCTGCTTTAAAAGTCTCTTTACCATATTTTTCGAAATTCTTCTTGTTGGCATCATTTGCACCAAACTTAATAATGACAATATTAGGTTTATACTCAAGTGCCGCTGCGCATTGCTCAGAATTAATGTAAGCGAATTGATATTCATTAGGATTTTCGGGAGTAGTCGCATCTTCTCTTAATTTTATAAATACCCCGGAAGAGCCTTTACCAAATTTGGTAACTTCATAATCATCACCGAGCATTTCAGCCAGAGGCATCGCGTAATAACCATAATCATTCGTTCCCCCGGTGATACTGTTTCCAACAGTAGCAACTCTAATCTTTCCCGTCTGGGCAGTCAGACTCGCCGCAAACAAAAGACAGAGCGACACAGATAGTAGCTTTTTCATTGTTTATTATCTTGTTATATTAATATTTTATATTTCGTACCTTATTAAAAGACGGCCAAGAATGCAGATACCACTAAAAGAGAATCAGTAATTTTCTGTCAAATAGCATTAAATAAAAAAGGAATAATCAATTTACAGACATTTTTGCTAGCTTTGCAGAGATTTAGCATCTAAAAGGGAATAATATGCACCGAACTATTTTCATTCTTTCACTTTTGTTTCTTATCCTTCCGGCTAAGGCGCAACCCAAGCACGAAGTTCGTGCAGCATGGATTACGGCTGTATATGGTCTGGACTGGCCCCGTACACGGGCTACGACTCCTCAGGGCATCCGCAAGCAAAAGGAAGAATTGGTGGATATCCTTGACAAACTGAAAGCTGCCAACTTCAATACTGTCCTGTTTCAGACCCGTACACGCGGAGATGTGCTGTATCCTTCTTCCATCGAACCGTTCAATTCTATCCTGACCGGAAAAGTCGGAGGAAATCCGGGATATGATCCGTTGGCTTTTGCGATTGGGGAATGCCACAAGCGGGGGATGGAATGTCATGCGTGGATGGTGACTATTCCGCTAGGCAACAAAAAGCACGTCGCTTCTCTCGGCAAACAATCTGTCACCAAGCGAGTGAAAGATATATGCGTGCCTTATAAAAATGAATATTTCCTTAATCCGGGGCATCCTGCTACGAAAGAGTATCTCATGAGACTCGTTCGTGAAGTGGTGGAGCGCTATGATATAGACGGAGTGCATTTCGACTACCTGCGCTATCCGGAGAATGCTCCTCTATTCCCCGACAAATACGATTTCCGCCGTTACAGCAAAGGACGTACTTTGGATCAATGGCGACGGGATAACATTTCCGAAATCGTCCGGTACATATATAAAGGTGTGAAAGCAATGAAGCCGTGGGTAAAGGTAAGTACTTGCCCTGTAGGAAAATACAGAGATACTTCCCGCTATTCTTCCCGTGGTTGGAATGCGTTCTATACCGTTTATCAAGACCCGCAAGGATGGCTCGGAGAAGGTATTCAGGATCAGATATATCCCATGATGTATTTTCAGGGAAACAGTTTCTATCCTTTCGCGCTCGACTGGCAGGAACAGAGCAACGGACGACAGGTTATTCCGGGGCTGGGCATCTATTTCCTCCATCCCGACGAAGGGAAGTGGACACGCGACGAAGTGGATCGTCAGATTAATTTCATCCGTAATCAGAAAATGGCAGGAGAAGGGCATTACCGTGTCAAGTATCTGATGGACAATACTCAGGGAATTTATGACGAACTGATTGAGAACTTCTATGCCTATCCGGCATTACAGCCCCCGATGACATGGTTGGATAACGTTCCGCCGTCTGCCCCCTCAGCACTCAAAGTTACGTCCATCGACAACGGATATACCGAATTGAACTGGCAACCAGCGACGGATAATGACCAACGGAATAAACCGATGTACGTGATTTATGCTTCCAATGAATATCCGGTAGATACAAAGAAAGCGGAAAATATTGTCGCACAAAGTATTCGTGAAACAAGTTACATTTATGCACCCATCCAGCCTTGGAATGCCAAGAAGTATTTTGCAGTAACGGCTATCGACCGTTGCGGGAATGAGAGTGCACCCATAAATGGAGATAAGTAGGCATTTCAGACAGTATTACCACAATATGACTTTTCCGATGTTCACCAATTCCAATTTAGCAGTATCTTCAAAGAGTTTCCATTGCTTGAAACCAGAGTTTCATCGGTGTGAAACTGTAGTTTCATCGGTGAGAAACTAGAGTTTCATACGCTTGAAACTTTAGTTCCAAACGCTCGAAACTATCTGAAACTACTGTTGATTTGATTGACTTAACCGCATGTTCCAATCACATTGAACGCATCAGCTACTTCAATAGTACTGCTCTCTCTGAAAACATTAAATCATATATCAGTCAATAATACATAAATTATCAGTCCTTAATACTTGATTTCTCAATTATTAATATCTGAGAAATCAAACGTTAACAGTTGAGATATCAGATATTAACATCCTGTAAATCAAAGAATAACACAGTAAAAACGGTATTTATCAGGACGATGCAGAGTGAGAGCAAGTCCTTGCTCTCACTCTGCTACCACTGGATCTCTAACAGCTAAAACATCGATGAATAAAGGGATACAGACGAACTGTTAGAGCATGAGAGCAAAAGCACTATCTTTTTCACTGGGGGAGAGTAAGCAAAAGAAACGCACGATACCGGCTTTGAGGCGTCACCGGTACTAACGGCAAATATCCGGCACACACCCGATTATTCTCTACGGACAAAGGGAACGAAGCCGACATCTGCCGATGTTCCTCCAAAGCCTGACCGGCTAAAGGATAATAATCAATCCGAAAAACTCCTTCCGCATCCGCAGCCAAATAACGATCCGTCAAGAGCCATGCCACCACCCCCATATTCATTCGCAGATTAATTTCGACACAAGGATGAATCCGGTAAACAGGCGCTTCATCCGGAAAATGACAAATCATCATATCCACTCCCAAGTATCCATGATAAAAGCCACCGAACAAAGCTGACAATTCTTCTTCCAAACGAGTCCGCAGCCTGATAAATTCTTCTTGTGGCACATAAGCCGATAGTTTCTGCAGAATCTTCTCGTCAGACAGCAAGTCATTCCCTGCATACATCCCACTCCCACCCGTGTGGAAGACCGAATATCCGGCAAAAACAACCCTTCCTCTCCCGTCAGCATAAAACTCCATAGCGAAATCTTCCACCTTATTATATATAGGTTCGCCTACCACCCCACCCTGAGAAGCAGCGACACGGGCACACCAACCGGAAATAAAAGTAGTAAATATGCCTTTACACCAATTCAATCCTTTCCCGCTTCCGGAAAGCGGAGCTTTTAACAAGCACGCTTCCCGCCCTTCGACGAACGCACTGCACTCCGCCAAAGTACTCAAATAAAAAGATTCTCCACAGAAGTATTCATTCAACCGCAACCCAGGCAACAACTTTACCGCCTGCAGACGATGCGAATGCTCTCTCAGAATATTCATATAATCCGCAGAAGGCAGCTCCGTCTGACCTGCCCCCAATGTCATCAAACGCTTCCGCAAAGCAGGGTCCCAACCCCACGGAGAGAACTTCCAGTCTTTACCGTCAGCCACTTCCGGTTCCGTCAACAAGGCCACATCCATGCCCAAAAGTTCACTCTTTGTTTTCAGGAAGTCCGCATTATAAGCAGACGGTGCAAGCACCGCACTTCCCGCTTCGGCATACCACATAGGAAGCAACGCCAGGTCACTCGCCATCTGTCGGGCGGAAGCCGGCGCCATATAGTTCGTCTCACCGCTTGCCAACGCCATATCATGCTCCGGATTGAATATATAAACAGGTCTTTTCGTCATGTCAAAGATGGATTCAACACATTATTCTGCAAATATATACAGGAAATAATCAGGAACTTACACAATAAAGAGAAACTTATAAATTAAAGCACATTTTTGCTATCTCTACTTTGCAAATCCTAAAAAAAGCACTATATTTGCCAGCCGAAAAACAAAGAAACGAAATGGAATCATTCTATCGCACACACGCCTACCTCGTTGAGCACACCAATGCCCCCGTTCGCCGCGATCTTATGGACGAGATCGACTGGAGTGACCGTCTGATTGGTATCAAAGGGACACGTGGCGTAGGAAAAACCACTTTCCTCCTGCAGTACGCCAAAGAGAAATTCGGCACCGACCGTTCCTGTCTGTTCATCAATATGAACAACTTTTATTTCTCCGGTCACAGCCTTGTTGACTTCGCCAACGAGTTTCAGAAACGTGGCGGAAAAGTACTGCTGATCGACCAGGTGTTCAAACATCCCGAATGGAGCAAAGAGCTACGAATGTGCTATGACCGTTTCCCCAGCCTGAAGATTGTCTTCACCGGTTCTTCCGTCATGCGACTCAAAGAGGAAAACCTCGAATTGCGTGACATTGCGAAAAGTTATAACCTGCGCGGATTCTCTTTCCGTGAATTTCTGAACCTGCAGACAGGAATGAAATTCCGGGCATACAGCCTCGAAGAAATCCTCAGTACACATGAACAGATAGCCAAAGGAGTACTTTCCAAAGTACGACCGCTGGATTATTTTCAGGATTACCTGCATCATGGTTTCTACCCTTTCTTCCTTGAAAAACGTAATTTCTCGGAGAATCTGCTGAAAACAATGAACATGATGGTAGAAGTGGATATCTTGCTGATCAAACAAATTGAGCTGAAATATCTTTCAAAGATAAAAAAATTACTATATTTGTTGGCTGTGGACGGACCGAAAGCTCCGAACGTGAGCCAACTGGCAAGTGACGTACAGACATCCCGCGCTACGGTAATGAACTATATCAAGTATCTGGCAGACGCGCGTCTGATTAATCTGGTTTACCCGAAAGGAGAAGAATTCCCAAAGAAACCGTCAAAGATTATGATGCACAACTCTAACCTGATGTACTCCATTTATCCGGTGAAAGTGGAAGAACAGGATGTACTCGACACGTTCTTCGTTAACACTTTATGGAAAGACCATAAGGTACATAAAGGAGATAAAAACGTCTCTTTCATGGTAGACGAAGTGATGCCGTTCAAAATTTGTGCGGAAGGTACAAAAATAAAGAATAACCCGGACGTGACGTATGCGTTGCAAAAGGCTGAGATAGGCCGCGGCAACCAAATACCTCTTTGGATGTTCGGATTCTTATACTAAAAAGATTTATTTACTTAAATATTTAATTTAGTTATGACTAAACAGAAGAAATTCATCACATGTGATGGTAACCAAGCTGCAGCACATATCTCGTATATGTTCTCTGAAGTAGCAGCTATCTACCCCATCACTCCTTCTTCGACTATGGCTGAGTACGTAGACGAATGGGCTGCCGCAGGACGTAAGAACATCTTCGGCGAAACAGTATTGGTACAGGAAATGCAATCTGAAGGTGGTGCTGCCGGTGCAGTTCACGGTTCTCTTCAGGCTGGTGCATTGACTACTACTTACACTGCTTCTCAGGGTCTTCTTTTGATGATCCCTAACATGTACAAGATTGCCGGTGAATTCTTGCCTTGTGTATTCCACGTTTCTGCTCGTACACTGGCTTCTCACGCATTGTGTATCTTCGGTGACCATCAGGACGTAATGTCAGCTCGTCAAACCGGCTTCGCTATGTTGGCAGAAGGTTCTGTACAGGAAGTTATGGATTTGGCAGGTGTTGCTCATCTGGCTACTATCAAATCACGCGTTCCGTTCATGAACTTCTTCGATGGTTTCCGTACTTCTCACGAAATCCAGAAGATCGAAATGTTGGAAAACGACGACCTCGCTCCGCTGATCGACCAGGAAGCTTTGGCTGAATTCCGTGCCCGTGCACTGAATCCGATGAAGCCGGTTGCCCGTGGTATGGCTGAAAACCCCGACCACTTCTTCCAACATCGTGAATCATGCAATAACTACTATGAAGCAGTTCCTGCTATCGTAGAAGAATACATGAACGAAATTTCCAAGATCACAGGCCGCAAATACGGTTTGTTCGATTACTACGGTGCAGAAGATGCAGAACGCGTAATTATCGCAATGGGTTCTGTAACTGAAGCTGCCCGCGAAGCTATCGACCACTTGGTAGCAAACGGCGAAAAAGTAGGTATGGTTGCCGTACACTTGTATCGTCCGTTCTCTGCTAAACACTTCCTGGCTGCTGTACCCAAGACTGCAAAGAGCATCGCAGTGCTTGACCGTACAAAAGAACCGGGTGCTAACGGCGAACCTCTTTACCTTGACGTTAAAGACTGCTTCTATGGCGCAGAAAATGCTCCTGTTATCGTTGGCGGTCGCTACGGTCTGGGTTCAAAAGATACCACTCCGGCACAGATCATCTCTGTATTCGAAAACTTGGCTATGCCAATGCCGAAGAACCACTTCACTATCGGTATCGTAGACGACGTTACGTTCACTTCTCTTCCTCAGAAAGAAGAAATCGCTCTGGGCGGTGAAGGTATGTTCGAAGCTAAATTCTACGGTCTGGGTGCTGACGGTACTGTAGGTGCCAACAAGAACTCTGTTAAGATTATCGGTGACAACACCGACAAACACTGTCAGGCTTACTTCTCTTACGACTCCAAGAAGTCGGGTGGTTTCACTTGTTCTCACTTGCGTTTCGGTGATACTCCGATCCGTTCTACTTACTTGGTAAATACTCCGAACTTCGTTGCTTGTCACGTTCAGGCTTACCTGCACATGTACGACGTAACACGTGGTTTGCGTAAGAACGGTTCTTTCTTGCTGAATACCATCTGGGAAGGCGAAGAACTGGCTAAGAACCTGCCTAACAAGGTGAAGAAATACTTTGCACAGAACAACATCTCTGTATACTATATCAACGCAACTCAGATTGCAATGGAAATTGGTTTGGGCAACCGTACCAATACAATCCTTCAGTCTGCATTCTTCCGTATCACAGGCGTAATCCCTGTAGATCAAGCTGTTGAACAGATGAAGAAATTCATCGTTAAGTCTTACGGCAAGAAGGGTGAAGACGTTGTTAACAAGAACTACGCTGCTGTAGACCGCGGTGGTGAATACAAGACTCTGACTGTCGATCCTGCTTGGGCTAACCTGCCGGATGATGCAAAAGCAGAAAACAATGATCCTGCTTTCATCAACGAAGTAGTTCGTCCGATCAATGCACAGGACGGTGACTTGCTGCCGGTATCTGCATTCAAGGGTATCGAAGACGGTACTTGGTATCAAGGTACTTCCAAATACGAAAAACGTGGTGTAGCTGCATTCGTTCCCGAATGGAATGCTGAAAACTGTATTCAGTGTAACAAGTGTGCTTACGTTTGTCCTCACGCTTCTATCCGTCCGTTCGTACTCGATGCTGAAGAGCAGAAGGGTGCTAAGTTCGAGCAACTGAAAGCTGTAGGTAAAGCATTCGATGGTATGACATTCCGTATTCAGGTAGACGTTCTCGATTGTCTGGGTTGCGGTAACTGTGCCGACATCTGTCCGGGTAATCCGAAGAAGGGTGGCAAGGCATTGACCATGAAACACCTTGAAAGCCAGTTGGCCGAAGCTGATAACTGGACTTACTGCGCTGAAAACGTGAAGAGCAAACAACACCTGGTAGACATCAAGGCTAACGTGAAGAACTCTCAGTTCGCAACTCCGTTGTTTGAGTTCTCAGGCGCTTGCTCCGGTTGTGGTGAAACTCCGTACGTGAAACTGATTTCTCAGTTGTTCGGTGACCGTGAAATGGTTGCTAACGCTACAGGATGTTCTTCTATCTACTCCGGTTCAGTTCCTTCTACTCCGTACACTATGAACGAAAAGGGTCACGGTCCTGCATGGGCTAACTCCTTGTTCGAAGACTTCTGTGAATTTGGTCTGGGTATGGAACTGGCTAACGAAAAGATGCGTGCCCGTCTGGTGAAAGTAATGAACGAAGCTATCGCTTCTGATTGCTGCCCGGCTGAATACAAAGAAGTATTTGCTGAATGGATCAACAATATGCTGGATGCAGAAAAGACTAAGGAACTGGCCGAAAAGATCATTCCGATGGTAGAAGCTGCTAAAGATAAATGCAACCACTGCAAGCAAATCGCTGATCTGCAACAATATCTTGTTAAACGCAGCCAATGGATCATCGGTGGTGACGGTGCTTCTTATGATATCGGTTACGGTGGTCTTGACCATGTAATCGCTTCCGGTAAGGACGTTAACATCCTTGTATTGGATACTGAGGTTTACTCTAACACAGGTGGTCAGTCTTCTAAAGCTACTCCGGTAGGCGCTATCGCTAAGTTTGCTGCTGCAGGTAAGCGTGTACGTAAGAAAGACCTCGGTCTGATGGCTACTACTTACGGTTATGTATATGTTGCTCAGATTGCTATGGGTGCTGACCAGGCTCAGACTCTGAAAGCTATCCGTGAAGCTGAAGCATATCCGGGACCATCACTGATCATCGCTTACGCTCCATGTATCAACCACGGTCTGAAAGCCGGTATGGGTAAGAGCCAGGAAGAAGAAGAAAAGGCTGTTAAGTGCGGTTACTGGCACTTGTGGCGTTACAACCCTGCTTTGGAAGAAGAAGGCAAGAATCCGTTCCAACTGGATAGCAAAGAACCTAACTGGGAAGACTTCCAAGGTTTCTTGAAGGGTGAAGTTCGTTACGCTTCTGTAATGAAACAATATCCTGCTGAAGCTGAAGAACTGTTTAAAGCTGCTGAAGAAAACGCTAAATGGCGTTACAACAGCTACAAACGTCTTGCCAGAGAAAACTGGGGAGCTGATACAGCTGAATAATAAGTAGAAATACTTTGTACATAATAAAAGGCAGGAATCCTGGAAACAGATTCCTGCCTTTTTTGTTTATATCTTAGAAGTAACGATTACTTCTCACGAAGATATTCATTAAAACTCTAAAGATATGATCGGATTTGTTATTTGGATTATCGGTTTGATACTGACTTTCAGAGCTGCCATAGAGATTTGGAATATAAATGCGGCTGTAGAGAAAAGACTTATAGCGATTGTATTAATCGTTCTTACCAGCTGGCTGGGACTACTTTTCTACTACTTCTATGGTAAAGAAAGAATGGCGGGATGGTTGAAGTAGTGTTTGCATATCAATCTTTCTCAGGAATCCAACTGTTCACCAGTTCCTGATGTTCTTCCATCCATTGACGGGCAGCCTGTCTTTCCGTTGTCTGCGCCTCTTCCAGAGCAGTCATTAAGGAGCTGATTTCCGCATCTGTCAGACGAATGTTGCCCAAAAGTTCGGCAGCAAAAGGGTCCTTCTCGCTAAAACCTTTCCATGCTATGGTATGAATGGATTCCGTATTTCCATATATCAGCTTCGGGTCCTGAAGAACTTTCAGCTTGAAACGGTCGAACATCCAGTGAGGCGTCCATCCCGTCACGACAATCCAGTCTTTCTTATCAATCGCTTTCTTTAGGGAAGCAGTCATGGCAGGTCCGCTCGAAGTCATCAGTTTATAATCCAATCCATAGTCTTTGATGGCCTGATCGGTAGCTTTCATAATACCGGCTCCGGCATCAATACCGACAATCTGACCGGAGAAACGTTCCTTTTCCGCGTTCAGTTCTTCGATTGAGTTGATCGTAACGTAATCCGGAACCACCAGCCCGATACGGGCACCATCATAAATATCCCCGATAACTTCGAGTTTATCCCCGTATTGTTTCATATAATCTTCCATAGTGACAGGCATCCAGACATCCATAAATACGTCTGCTTTCTTACGGGAGATAGAGGTAAATATAGGTGCAAGGTCGGCATTCAGCAACTTTACATCGTACCCCTGATCTTCAAAAATCGCTTTGGCAAGGTTTGTCATTGCAATACCTTCCGACCAGTTGGCATAAGCGATACTTATCTTCTTACTCTTTCCGTTGTCTCCGCAGGAAACGAAGGTTAAGAGTATGCCGGCAATAAACATTGCCGCAATCATTTTTATCTTATTCATTGATTATTCCTTTCTTTGGTGTGATTCTTATTTCTTTTTACTTTTTCTGTTATCTGCCATACCCTGAGTGATGCGGTCCAGCACGATCGCCAATATCACGACTGCGATACCGCCTTCAAATCCGAGTCCGATTTTCATTTGGGTGATACCTTTCAGCACGATTTCTCCCAATCCTCCGGCAGAAATCATGGCAGCAATCACTACCATCGAAAGTGACATCATGATCGTCTGGTTGATTCCCGTCAGAATAGTAGGCAACGCCAAAGGCAATTGCACCTTATAAAGAAGCTGCCAGGGAGTAGCTCCAAAAGAGCGGGAGGCTTCTACTACGTTTTTAGGAACCTGACGAATGCCCAGACCGGTCAGACGAACCACAGGAGGCATTGCAAAGATGATGGTGGCAAAAGCTCCCGGCACAGTTCCCAATCCGAAGAATAGAACGGCAGGAATCAGATAGACAAAGGCAGGCATTGTCTGCATAAAGTCGAGGACAGGGCGCATTATCTTGTTACAACGATCACTGTTGGCAGTCCAGATTCCCAACGGAACGCCTAAAAGCAATGCCAGACAAGTGGAAGAAAGTACCAATGCCAATGTCTGCATCGTTTCTTCCCAAAAGCCCATGCCGTAAATAAGCAATAAACCCAAGAGGGTAAATACGGCTGTCCCCTTACCCGACTTAAACCAGGCGAGCGCAGCCAGCACTGCAATTGTGATATAAAAAGGTATTCCAAACAGTACGTGCTGAAAACCGTCTATGAATCCTCCGATCCCCATGCTGAGAGCATCAAAAAAGGAAGCAAAATGTTCTGTGAGCCAATTAATGGCAGTCTCTATATATTGTCCGATATTTATCATAATTCTATTGCGTTTTGAATGATTTCATTAATTTCTTCTTTATCTTTTCCCGTTACTTCGATGATCAATGAGGAAAGTGGCACTACGCCTTCAAACTCCCGATTCTCATTTACGACCCAGATTGGCGAGTTCGTTTTTGTCATCAACGGAAGAATATCTTCCAGCACCGTATCACCCAGCACTGAATGAACTTCATGCCTTACTACGGACTCGATGGAGCGGATTTGCTCTTTTCGTAGTTTCAGCAAGTCATTCAACCGCACCTCTCCTACTAACAGATTATTGGAATCGACTACCGGAAGAACGGTCAGATTCCGTTCGCGCATCTTACGGATCAGCACCTCCGGGCCTTCTTTCTTCAAACGTGCCACTATGGGTTTATCTACCATAACAGAGGAAGCTGTTATAATCTTGCTTCGATCTACATTCTCCACAAATCGTTCTACATAAGCGTTGGCAGGTTCGGTCAGGATTTCTTCCGATGTACCGATTTGTACAATTTCTCCATCCTTCATGATAGCAATCCGGTCACCCAATTTAATCGCTTCACTCAGGTCGTGAGTAATAAAGACAATCGTTTTTTTCATCTTCGACTGCAAAGTCAGCAGTTCATCCTGCATCTGCACACGGATCAAAGGATCGAGTGCCGAGAAGGCCTCATCCATCAACAGGACTTCGGGATTATTGGCCAAAGCCCGCGCCAGCCCGACACGCTGCTGCATCCCACCCGACAGTTCACTTACCATCTGATTCTCGTAGCCTTTCAGCCCCACCAGTTGCATACTTTCCATCGCTTTCTGCTCCCGTTCTCCCTTTTTTACTCCCTGTAGTTCGAGCCCGAAAGCTATATTATGCAAGACAGAACGGTGAGGAAGCAGACCGAAGTTCTGAAAGACCATAGCCAGTTCTTTCCGGCGAATCTGCAACAGTTCCTTATCCGACACTTTGGCTATGTCTGTTCCATTGATAATCACTTCTCCGGAAGTAGGGCGTATCAAACGGTTGATGCAGCGGAGTAAAGTGGACTTTCCACTACCGGACAGCCCCATAATGACGAATATTTCGCCTTCATTAATGGAAAGATTCGCATCTTTCACCGCAACTGTACATCCGGTCGCTTTCAATATTTCACTTTTTGTTTTACCTTCTTTCAACATCTTCAAAGCCTTCTGCTTCTCATTGCCAAAAACCAGATAGAGATCTTTAATTTCTATTTTACTCATACAATAAAATGGTTTAGGTTATTAAAATAATATACACAGCAAGACAAGAACAAACGATAACAGGAATCTTTCTTTATATCGTATAAAGTTCTGATTTAAATAAGGGACAAATAACAATGAATCCCGAAATAATTAATAAAATGATTATTGACAGACTGAGTAATTAAAAAAGGAATAGAATTTGATAAGATAATCCTTTCAACGAATAGCAAAAAATAGCATTTTTATGTATAAAAACAGCCTGTTCCAGTATCTTGCTGGCACAAAGATACAAAAAACGGATTAAACATACAAATTATATTCAAAATCCGGGGCATACAGAGGGCTTTATTTGTAATGATATGGAAAGTTTCCGGGTAATATTCCCCTATCACTCAGCAAAATAGAACAAACCGGCAGATAAATATAAAATAAGTTTGAATATTTCACTTAAACACCGTATATTTGGCGTCAATAACTAAACTAGATTTATATGTTCAACAGGGCTATTACAATTTTCCTGGGGAAGGATAATTGTCATTACACAACAAAAGAAAAACAAACAGGTACTGCCACACTAGACGACAAAAGCCAAGTACAGTTCCTTAGTAAAAAGAACCCCAAAATGCCGTTTTTCTATAGCCGGCGGAATCTCTACATGATAGGTTTCCTGCTCGCTTTTATAGTGACTCTGCTCGAATTTATACGAGGACGGCATCAAAACTTTATGGTCTTCTCGGACGCTACTCAATTCTTCTGGCAAGGCATCAGCCCATACACAACTGAATTTGTAGAAGCTCACGGACGCTACTTCCTTTATTCTCCAGTTTTCACGGTATTGTTCGCTCCGTTTGCGTATCTGCCTGCATGGCTGGGACCTTTCGCGTGGAATCTATTCAATTATTCGCTGTTCTTTATGGCGATCTTCACGCTGCCCCAACAATTCACCCAGCAGCAGAAATGCCGTATGTTCCTTTTTCTGTTACTGATTTTAGGACAAAGTTTACTTTCATTTCAGTATAACATAACGGTAGCCTATTTATTCTTATTCGCCTATACGTTATTGGAAAAAGACCGTGGATTTCTGGCTGTTCTGTTAATCATGATTTCGGGATGTACCAAAGTATATGGAATTTTCGAACTGGCATTGTTGCTGTGCTATCCTCACGTATGGCGTAACTTTGGCTATGCCGTTACAATGGGCATTGTATTGCTTGCATTACCGTTAATAAAAATAGCTCCTGCAGATTTGCTCCCCTATTATGAAGAATGGTGCCATAGTCTTGCTGTTCATCAGTCCGCCGGAGCTTATGATTCATTTTTCTATGCCCGCCCCATTGCAGCATGGACATTGCCACACTTCCGTGCACTTCAGATAGGAATGCTCGGCTTGCTGACTCTGCTCTTTTTGGGGAATTTCCGCAAATGGTCGTCTTTTGCCTTCCGTGCCCAGGCTTTGGGCATTCTCATGGGCTGGGTAGTATTACTGAGTGACTCCGCCGAGAAGCATACCTATATTATCGCATTGGCAGGTTTCATGCTCTGGTATTGGAGCAGACCAACACGTACCGCAACAGACAAGATTCTATTTTGGTGCTGTTTTGTGCTGTTATGTATCGTTCCTATCGACATATTCGTCCCTGTACCCATCAGAGATTTCATTACCAGGACCTTATGGCTTCATGTATGGGTTTTCTTTATTGTATGGATACGGATGATATGGCTTACCTTCCTTGCATCCTTCATTCATCCACGTGCCACAAATGTTCTTTCAGATTAACGCATCCGTTAGCTTTGAAAGAAACTTCTTCTGCCAGCAAGAGTTGTTTTTGTTCCACCCAACCGGGCACCAGCCTTCCGGTGGAATTTACAACTCTATGGCAGGGAATGGATAATTCATCCGGCACTTCTTTCAATGCACGTCCCACCATCCGCGAGCATTGGGGTGCCCCCAACAGCAAAGCAATACCTCCATAAGTAGATACTTTTCCCACAGGTATCTGGGATACGACTTCGTACACTTCCTTCCGAAAGGATTCGGAAAAGCTCTCTTTATCTACTTTATAATCTTTCATATATCCCTCTTTACGATATCAATGAAATCATCCTTTCCTTTTCAGGAAATCTGTCGGGCTCTCTCCAAACTGCTCTTTATAGCACTTGGCGAAATAAGAAGGTGAACTGAAACCGACTTCATAACCAATCTCCGCTACGGTCATGTCCGAAGAAGCAAGCAAAGAAGCTGCCTTCTTCAAACGGGCGATACGGAGCAATTCATTCGGAGAGTAGTTAGTCAATGATTTAATCTTGCGATAAAGCTGCACACGGCTTAGTCCCATGTCTTTGCCCAAGTCCTCCACATTCAAACCGGAGTCTCCCATTTTCTCTTCAATCAATGACTTGAATCTTTCTACAAAATCCTTGTCCATATCGCAGACATCTTCTTTTGCCAATGTCTGCCCGTCACCAAAGAACTGTTTCAGACGACGGTGAGAATCGATCAGATTGCGGACACGTGCCAGCAACAGCTGTGAACTGAACGGCTTTGAAATATAAGAATCCGCACCACCGTCATATCCCTGAATACGCTGTTCGTCCAGTGAACACGCTGTCAGCAGAATAACCGGAATATGACAGGTCTGTAACTCACTTTTCAGCCGGCGGCAACATTCAATGCCATCAATGCCCGGCATCATCACATCAGAAATGATCAGGTCCGGAACATACTTCATAGCCTTACGGATTCCTTCGGAGCCGTCTGCCGCTTCAATCACCGTATAGTCTGTATGCAACAGCGTATGGACATACGAACGGATATCCTCATTATCATCAATAATCAGTACGGACGGTTTGGAAGAGTCATATCCTTTTTCCAGTTCTTCCTCTTCTGCCAATAGAACATCTGTTGTACGGGAATCCGCAGAAACAAGGGTGGTATCCGGTTCGGCAGCAACAGCCTCACAAGACTGTACAGGCAGTTCAACGGTAAAGACCGTGCCCTGTTTCTCATCGCTCTCTACGGAGATCATACCACCGTGCATTTCTACGAAGGCTTTTACCAATGCCAGTCCGATTCCCGAACCGGTATGGTGCATATCAATCTTATAGAAACGGTCGAATACATTGCGGATATGTTCGGCAGAAATCATGGAACCGGTATTTGCCACCGTGAAACGTATCCATCGCTTGTCCTCTTTACTAAGGGAAGACAGACGGATGGCTATTTTCCCGTTTTCCGGTGTAAACTTAAAGGCATTGGACAGGAGATTGAAATAAATACGTTCCAGCTTCTCCATGTCTGCCAGTGTATGATAATCCGTATCCGGCATACTATCAAAAGAAAAATGGATATGCTTCTTACGGGCTGCCGCCTGAAAGGACTCATTCCATCCTTCGAAAGAAGAAAGGACATCCACCGTAACCGGAGTATATTCCATCTTGCCGTTTTCATATTTACGGAAATCCAAAATCTGATTGACCAGGCGCAAAAGGATATTCACATTTCGCTGAATCAGCATGAGCATCCGGTGCTGATCTCCACTCAATGTCTTGTCCGCCAATAAATGTTCTACCGGGTCGGCAACCAATGTCAACGGAGTACGGAAGTCGTGAGAAATATTGGTGAAAAAGACCAGCTTGGCATGGGTAGCTTCTTCCAGTTGATGAGAGAGCTGTATCAATTGGTCACGCTGTTCTTCCAGTTTGTCACGCTGCTCTTCCAATTGCTGCTTCTGCTTAAAAAGCTCTTTATTCAAGCGATTCTTAGAGCGGAGTGATTTATAAACGACCAATAATAAACCGGCTACCAATAAAAGGATAATCAGACTGCCGTATAAAACAACCTGTTGTGTAGCTACCTGAGAGAGGTATCCACCGATACGTCCGTTGAGCGTTTCAATCTTTTTATCGAGTTCGGAGATGTGTGTAGTCTGCAACTGCATGACGTGTGCGTTGGTACGGTCCACAACAGCGGTATTCATCACCGTTTCTTTGGGATAGGGTTTCTTCTCCAGAATGTCCATAGCCAGTTGCAGTACCTTATCGCCATTGGTCGGATAGATAAAGGTGGCATCCAGCACACTGTCCAAAACCAGTTCCAGTCCGTTTCCCTTACCCGGCAAGGCATCTATGCCGACAAAAATCATTTCCTTCTCCCGCCCTGCCATCTTTGCTGCCTGATAGGCACCCGGAGCGATACGGTCATTATGGGCATACACAGCATCAATCTTAGGATGCCTCCGAAGCATACTATCCATTTCTATCTCTGCCGGACCACGTTCCCACGCAGCATCCGCTTTATCAATCAGCTTTATATCCGGGAATTTACTGATGGCAGCCATAAATCCCTGATGCCGTTCCATTGCAGGAGTCGAACCGCTCAATCCTGTCAGTTCTACTATATTTCCCTTCCCTTTCAGACTGGAGGCAATATAGTTTCCTACCGAACGACCGATTTCATAATTATCGGCTCCGATATAGGCAGTATATTTATCCGAAAGAATCTTCCGGTCTACAAGAATAACGGGGATGCCTTTCTGATAAGCTTCTTCTACAATCGGAGTCATAGGAGCAGCTTCGTTAGCGGAAATAATCAGCAGATCGACTCCTTCGTCCATAAAATAATGGACATCTTCCGCCTGCTTACTGTTATCATCTCCTGCCGAACGGATTTCCACCGAAACGCCATTATAAAACATTGCTTCCCGAAGAATCTCATCATTCATCTTATGTCGCCATGAATCATCGCTGCATTGAGCCACCCCAATACGAAAATGGGGTGTATCCTGCCGGCAAGCCGTCATCCCGATTAAACCAAACAGCACCAGCATCCACTTCAGATATCTCATCGTCTTCATCCATCTCATCATTTCATAGTTCTTTCTGTAATCCAATTAAGAACAAAAATAAGAAATAATACTGTAAAGTTCTCTAACTTCAGCTATTTATTATTCTAAAAAGAAGGAAAGCAGTCCTCTTTCAGACCATCGGAAAGTATTAACAAAAGTATAAAGCGTAAAACAAACACTTAATCAATGTTATAAAACATAGCGTTTTACTTGGATAATTTGCAGATTTCACAGAAGTCCGTATCTTTGCACTGTGTTTTTCATAGTATTAGATTTAAGGTTAACAAAGGTTGGAGCAAGGCGTTGCTCCTTTTTTTATGCCCTGACCTTTCATCTACCGGTTAGTTTTCATCCCATTCCTTTTCCAGTTTACCATCAATAGTGTAGCGTTTCCATCGTCCTACACGGCGACCATTCTTATATTCCCCACATTCACGAAGCTGGTCATTCTTTACATAACGAGCTTCGAACGGTCCGTTCTGCCTTCCGTTCACATAGGTAGAAGTTTCCCAATAATCAAAGCGGTTGCTCACTATCAGCCGTCGTTCCTTGCCATGCAATCTGCCGGCCTGATAGGTAGCTTCATATCTCAATTCACCATTTTCCAGATTATATTCACGGTATAAACCGTCTTTACGATCGTTCTTCATATAATATTCTTTCTGCCTTACCCCACTTCCGTTGGCAAATGAGACATGGAGTCCATCTTCTTTTCCATCCAGATAGGTTTCAATCATCAGCGTATCTCCGCTTTCAGCAAAAGTAGTCCACCGACCATTCTTCTTTCCATTCTTATAACTACCCAGTATACGTGGCGAGCCAAACGTAAACACGGACGAATATTCACCGTCCTGCAAACCTTCTTCATTGAAATAAACGGTCTCATACAAATCATATGTACCTTTCAGAAAAGTATACTGTTTGCCTACCTGCTTCCCGTCCTTGTAATTATGCTCTTTCCGCAAAGTACCGTCAGATTCGTACGACAGTTGCTTCCCGTGCTCTTTCCCCATCCGGAAGTTTCTTTCACTTTCCACTTTTCCGGTAGTAAAGTAACTTTTGCTCGTACCGTCCAGCTTACCTTCCTTATAGGACTTTTCTTCTTTCAGCTTACCGTCAAACTTGGAGTTAATCTTGAAGAGGCCATCCTTCCGCCCTTCTTTATAACTTCCTTCCGTTATTAATATATTGTCCACATATTCTTTGTATCCGCCATCATAAAAACCATCTTTAAAAGATGCCAGCACATAGGCGGAATGATAACCATCTATGATGCGATGTTCGCCATTCAATGCTTTTTCCGTTTTCAGTTCCTGAAACAACAGTCTGCCATCGCCTACATTAACAACAGATACCTGATCGATCTTATATTCCTTTTGCGCAAACAAAGGAAGAGCAAGATATAAAAACAAAAATACGTTCCAGCTTTTTGATCTGAGGAAGTTCGAAATGTGTTTCATAAAGTAGTTTTCTCTTTTTGATTTATTATTTAAAAACCTGCCGCAAAGATAGGCAATCGGCTTATAAAACAAGGCAAGAAAGAGGGGGACAATTAGAAAAAAGAACATCTGTTATTATCATTCTAATAATTAACAGATTAAGTAGTAAATCAAAACACAGGGAAGGGGGACATTTACTGAAATAAGAAACAGAAAAGAAGATGTGTCAAAAGCAACTAAATTCCCCTCCTTCAGGAAGCTACCCTTTATACACAAGTATATATTATTTTTTTTATCTTTGCTTGATGTTATTAGAGACAGATCAAATTCGTGATCCTCGGCTTTTGCGGCGTTTAAACTTAATTTGCTCTCAGATGGTTGTCCATCAAAGTGCTATAGTGAATCAATTTAGTAAGGAACATAAAGAAAAGATGGGTGCTTATAGATTTTTGAACAATTCCTCAGTCAGCTCTGATGCTATCTTATCAGGTCTGATACAAACTTGCTGTAAGAATGCTTCCGGTCGTAAGCATTTACTGTGTATTCAAGATACCTCGGAGATAAACTATGAGGCTCATGTTGAGCGAATGAAGAAAAAAACAGCCAGTCCCGGCATTGTCGGTCAAAAGCAATGTGGTACTTTTTTGCATCCTGTCTTGGTAGTGGATGCCTCCAGTCATATTCCTATAGGCTTTTCTTCGGTTAAGCAGTGGAATCGCTCACCGGCTGCTTTAAGTCGTGAAGAACGTAATTACAGATATCAGCCTATAGAAGAAAAAGAGTCATATCGTTGGATAGAAAGTGGAATGGCTGCCAGTGAGCAAATGCCCCGAGATGCAGTTAAAACGATCATTGGTGACCGTGAAGCGGACATTTTCGAGCTTTTCAGCCGTATCCCTACTGATAATGTTCACTTGCTGATACGTTCTGTTCATGAAAGGAATTGCCGGTTGGATGATCCAGACTGTTCTGTCCATCTGAATACATTAATGGAGCAGGCCGTTCTACGGGCAGAGTATAGCTTTGAAGTGCTCCCGGGAAGCGGACGTAAGAAACGGGTAGCGTGCATGGAACTTCGCTTTGAAAGAGTCACCTTGTGCGCTCCTGTTAACGGTCCGGCAAAGGGTAGTCCCCCTGTTAGTCTTTATTGCATACATGTTAAAGAAAAATCTTCCAGTACACCGGTAAATGAGAGTCCTATTGAATGGAGACTGCTAACTACACATGTGGTGGAGACTGTAGAACAGGCAATTGAATGTATCGGTTGGTATCGTTGTAGATGGCTGATTGAAGAGTTGTTCAGAGTCCTCAAAAGAAAGGGATTCATGATTGAGGACGCACAGCTGGAAACAGTTTCGGCATTACAAAAACTAATCTTAATTTCCTTGCAGGCAGCACTGCAGGTGATGGTACTCAAACTTTCTTTTGATAAAGAAGATGAAAAACTCTCTTCAGAAATCTACTTTACAAGCAAAGAAATAGCATTATTACATATAGTAGGAAAAAAGAGTGAGGGAAATACAAAAATACAGCAAAATCCATATAAAAAAGAATCAATGGCATGGGCGGCATGGATTATTGCAAGGTTAGGAGCATGGAGTGCATACAAGAGCCAGTCCATTCCAGGATATATAACCTTTAAGAATGGACTGGATAGATTTTATACACAGTTTGAACTTTATGAGTTAATCAGCTAAGACTTGTGTATAAAGGGTAGCTTTTGGAAGGAGGAGAATTGAGTTACTCAAATTTATATCGAATTCACGTTAAATAGAAGTCATAAGGGAACTTTAATTTTGAACCAACAAAATAAGATTATGAAAAACAGACTGCTATTGCTGTTTATAGTATTTATCCTTTTCTCCGCCTTTCGTGCGGATAAGCCCGTATTGACCATCTTTACGATAGGTGACTCTACGATGGCTAACAAAAATCTGTACGGTGGAAATCCCGAACGCGGCTGGTGTATGGTGCTCCCCGGATTTTTTTCAGAAGATATACGTGTTGATAATCATGCCGCCAATGGCCGCAGTTCCAAAAGTTTCATATCTGAAGGCCGATGGGCAAAAGTGATTTCCCAGGTAAAGAAGGGAGATTATGTCTTTATCCAGTTCGGACACAATGATGAAAAGGCTGATTCTGCACGCCATACTGATCCGGGAACGACCTTTGATGACAATCTCCGTCGTTTCGTCAATGAAACTCGTGCTAAAGGAGGGATTCCTGTGTTGTTCAACTCCATTGTTCGTCGTAATTTTGTACAGCCGGAAGATGCCTCGATTGCCACAGATGCCCGTCGTGCTCCGGGTGAACAGGAACTGCCGAAAGAAGGAAACGTCTTGTACGATACGCACGGTGCCTACCTTGATTCTCCGCGTAATGTGGCAAAAGAGATGGGAGTGGCGTTTATCGATATGAACAAAATTACCCATGATCTGGTGCAGGGACTGGGCCCCGCAGAATCGAAGAAGTTGTTTATGTTTGTCGAACCTGAGAAAGTTCCGGCTTTTCCGAAAGGCCGGGAGGATAATACCCATTTGAATGTGTACGGAGCACGGACTATCGCCGGGCTGACTGTAGATGCTATCGCAAAGGAAATACCAGAACTGGCAAAATATGTCCGTCATTATGATTACGTAGTGGCACAAGACGGAACAGGTGATTTCTTCACAGTGCAGGAAGCGATAAATGCAGTACCCGATTTTCGCAAGAATGTGCGTACTACTATCTTGGTCCGTAAAGGCACTTATAAAGAGAAGATTATTATTCCGGAATCCAAAATAAATATCTCTCTGATAGGAGAGGATGGTGTGGTACTGACAAATGATGACTTTGCCAATAAGAAAAATGTGTTTGGTGAGAATATGGGAACTTCGGGATCGTCTAGTTGCTACATTTATGCTCCCGATTTCTATGCGGAGAACATCACTTTTGAAAACTCGGCAGGACCGGTAGGACAGGCTGTTGCCTGTTTTGTATCTGCCGACCGTGCGTTCTTTAAGAATTGTCGTTTTCTCGGTTATCAGGATACCCTTTATACGTATGGCAAGCACAGCCGTCAATATTACGAGGATTGCTATATCGAAGGAACGGTTGACTTTATCTTCGGATGGTCTGTAGCTGTATTCAATCGTTGTCATATTCATAGCAAACGTGATGGTTATGTGACGGCACCCTCTACAGATCAAGGCAAAAAGTATGGATATGTCTTTTATGATTGCCGGTTGACTGCTGATCCGGATGTTGCCAAAGTATATCTGTCTCGTCCGTGGCGTCCGTATGCACAGGCTGTATTTATCCGTTGTGAACTGGGGAAACATATCCTTCCGGAAGGCTGGCACAACTGGGGAAAGAAAGAAGCGGAGAAAACCGTATTTTATGCCGAATACGATAGTCATGGCAAGGGAGCCAATCCGAAAGCCCGCGCAGCTTTCTCTCGTCAACTGAAGAATCTGAAAGGCTACGAGATGGAAACGGTTTTGGCAGGTGAAGACGGCTGGAATCCGCTAAAGAACGATTCTGTTAAATAAACACCGAATATAGATGTAAGTTCAGCTAAATCATTATCTTTACACCATTCAATATGTGTGTAATAATGATAAAAAGAATCTTATATCTAATTCTTTTGTGCCTGACCGCACCTGTAGTGCAGGCACAACAACACAGTTTTTTCACCCATTATTCTACCGAGGATGGGTTGTCTCAAAACACGGTGATGAGCATGTTGCAGGATCACAAAGACAACCTTTGGTTTGCCACATGGGATGGAATCAATCGTTTTGATGGCTATAACTTTAAAACTTATAAAGCACGTCAGGGCAATTACATCAGTCTGACCAATAACCGTGCCGACCGGATGTATGAAGACCGGTACGGCTTTCTGTGGTTATTGACTTATGACAACCGTGTCCACCGTTTTGACCCGAAAACGGAGACGTTCGAACAGGTTCCGGCAGCAGGTGAAGAGGGTAGTACATACAACATTCACGCTATTCAGGTATTGCCCGATGGTACGGTCTGGCTGCTGACGGAGCATGATGGAGCTATCCGTGTAGTCACGCTTCCTCAGAAGAATTATACAACGAAATCAGATATTTATTCAACGAAGTCCGGTCTGTTTCCTGCCGATCACTTTTATCAGGTCTATCAGGACAAAGCCGGCAATCACTGGCTGCTGACTGATAACGGTTTGGGAATGATACGCCCCGGTGAGCAGCAACCCGTGAACTTCTTTGTGGAGACGAAAGGGAAACAAGACGGCATGAATCAGGCATTTTATGCGGTCCGGGAATGTGAAGACGATATCTGCTTTGCTTCAGACAGAGGGAGAATCTGGTGTTATCAGAAACAGGGCGGAGAGTTTCGCCTGCTCGAACTTCCGACGAAAGCCCGCATTACTTCTATACACACCGTGAGCAATGGCAATACTGTAGTGACAACAGATTCGGACGGGTTCTTTCTTTGCAACCTGAAGACAAACAAACATACGCATTATTCTCCCGTGACCTGTAAGGAATTGTCTGCACAACCGATTCTTTCGGCTTATGTAGACCGCACGTCAGAGGTATGGTTCGAACAGGAAGAGCCGGGAGTTGTCGTTCATTTTAATCCTGCCACCGGCGTGGTAAGGCGTGAGCAGATGCGGGTGGAATATAGTAACGCCGATCGTTCGCGTCCCGCTTTTCATATCCATGAAGATGTACACGGGCATATATGGGTACATCCTTATGGCGGAGGATTCTCCTATTTTGATCGTGACCGGAACTGTCTCGTTCCTTTTTATGATGATTTGGGCAGTAACAACTGGCGCTTTTCTAACAAGATACATGCCGCTTTTTCTGATAAACAGGGGAATTTGTGGCTTTGTACCCACTCCAAAGGACTGGAGAAAGTAACATTCCGCAACGTACCGTTTTCAATGCTGACTCCCGTTCCGCATGAATATGAATCTTTGAGCAACGAAGTGCGGTCGGTATGCGAAGATAAACAGGGGAATTTGTGGGTCGGACTGAAGGACGGAATGATCCGCCTGTACGACTCGAACCGGAAATTCATAGGGCATCTGACAGGTAATGGAACCATTTCGATGACAGGTACACCTATGGAGGGTACAGCCTATTTCATTATGCAGGATTCAAAAGGGATTATCTGGATTGCTACCAAAGGAAACGGTCTGGTGCGTGCCGAACAGATTTCTCCCACAAGTATGTCTTATAAACTGACCCGTTATCAGCACGACTCCAACGATATGTACAGTCTGAGTGACAACAATGTATATTGTGTTTATGAAGATCATCATGGTCGTATCTGGGCGGCTACTTTTGCAGGCGGTATCAACTATATTTCCCAGGGAGAACATGGAGAGACCGTCTTTATCAATCACCGGAATAATCTGAAAGGATATCCGATTGATGTTTGTTATAAAGCGCGTTTTATCACTTCGGATAATAACGGACGTCTTTGGGTAGGTACTACCACAGGCGCCGTTGCTTTTGACGAGAACTTTAAAAAGCCGGAAGATATACAGTTCCATCACTTCTCGCGTGTCCCGAACGATACGAAGAGTCTAAGTAATAATGACGTGCATTGGATTATCGCTACCCAGCAGAAGGAACTCTATCTGGCTACTTTCGGAGGGGGACTGAATAAACTGATTTCCATCAGCGAAGACGGTCACGGTGAATTTAAATCCTACTCAGTGCTCGACGGACTTTCTTCGGACGTCCTGCTTTCCATCCGTGAAGACCATAAACAGAATCTCTGGATTAGTACGGAAAATGGAATCTGTAAGTTTGTTCCTTCCGGCGAACGTTTTGAGAATTACGATGAACGCAGTATCAGTTTCCGTGTCCGTTTCAGTGAGGCGGCTTCTACGCTGACATCCGGCGGAGATATGTTGTTTGGAACCAGTAACGGATTATTCATGTTCAGTCCGGATTCTATCCGGAAGAGTAGCTATGTACCTCCTGTAGTCTTTTCCAAGTTGATGGTAGCGAATGAAGATGTAATTCCGGGAGAGAAGTCCATATTGAAAGTCGATTTGGATGATACACAGGAACTAGTGCTTTCTCATGATGAGAATATCTTTTCCGTTCAGTACGCTGCACTCGATTATACGAACCCGCAGAATATACAGTACGCATACATTCTCGATGGTTTCGAGAAGCAGTGGACTTTTGCCGACCGGCAAAGAAGCGTGACCTATACTAACCTGCCGAAGGGAGATTATATATTCCGTGTCCGTTCTACCAATAGCGACGGGGTGTGGGTGGACAATGAGCGCATCTTGAATATTACAATCCTTCCTTCTTTTTGGGAAACACCTTTGGCGTATGTGCTGTATGTCTGTTTTGTGCTGCTGATCATTTTTGTTGCGGTTTATATCCTGTTTACCATTTATCGGTTGAAGCATGAGGTGTCTGTAGAACAACAGATTTCTGATATCAAGCTGCGCTTCTTTACGAATATATCCCATGAACTCCGTACTCCTCTGACATTGATTGCAGGTCCGGTGGAACAAGTTCTGAAGAACGATAAACTGCCGGCTGATGCACGGGAACAGCTGGTAGTGGTCGAACGGAACACAAACCGTATGCTTCGTCTTGTCAATCAGATTCTGGACTTTCGTAAGATTCAGAACAAGAAGATGAAGATGCAGGTACAACAGTTGAATGTCGTTGCCTTTGTCCGCAAGATTATGGATAATTTTGAGTCGGTGGCGGAAGAACACAACATCGATTTCCTTTTCCAGACAGAGAAAGAGGCTTTGAATCTTTGGGTGGATGCCGATAAGTTTGAAAAGATTGTGTTTAACCTTCTGTCCAATGCGTTTAAATATACTCCTAATGGGAAAATGATCACCGTCTTTATCCGTGAAGATGAGGGCACGGTGTCTGTCGGCGTACAGGATCAGGGGATTGGTATTGCCGAAAATAAACGGAAGTCTCTCTTTGTACGCTTTGAGAACCTGGTGGACAAGAATATTTTCAATCAGGCAAGCTCCGGCATCGGTCTTTCTTTGGTGAAGGAACTGGTAGAGATGCACAAGGCTACGATTTCCGTTGACAGCCGGCTCGGTGAGGGAAGTTGTTTTAAAGTGGACTTTCTGAAGGGCAAAGAGCATTATAATAGTTCAGTGGAATTTATTCTCGAAGATTCGGTTGCTCCGCTGAGCATGGAACGTATTGTGGATATCGCTAATTCTTCGCTTCAGACAGAAGCTGCCATCGCAGATGCACCGGACCTGGAAGTATCTGCTGTCAAAGAAGAGGCTGAGGAAAGCAGTTCGAAAGAGCTTATGTTGCTGGTAGAGGATAATCAGGAATTGCGTTCCTTCCTGCGCAGTATTTTCGCTTCAACTTATCGGGTGGTAGAGGCTTCCGACGGTATGGAGGGATGGAGCAAGGCTTTGAAGTATCTGCCGGATATTATTATCAGCGACGTCATGATGCCGGAGAAAGACGGTATCGAAATGACGCGTGAACTTCGTGCGGATATGACGACCAGCCATATTCCTATCATACTGCTTACTGCCAAGACGACGATAGAAAGTAAATTGGAAGGACTGGAATATGGGGCGGATGATTATATCACCAAGCCTTTTAGTGCGACTTATCTTCAGGCTCGTGTGGAGAACCTGTTGATGCAGCGTAAGAAACTGCAAAATTTCTATCGTGATAGTCTGACGCATGTGACGGTGTCTGAAACTCCGGTTGCTCAAGGGGAGACTTTAACAGATCATGCATCTACTGGCCCCGAGAGTAGTGCAGCGGAAGAGCCTGCGATGCCGGAAATGTCTCCTAACGATCGTAAATTTATGGATAAACTGGTTGATTTGATGGAGCAGAATATGGATAACGGGGAATTGGTAGTGGATGATTTGGTTCGTGAACTGGCTGTCAGCCGGTCGGTGTTCTTCAAGAAGCTGAAAACGCTTACGGGATTGGCTCCTATCGAGTTCATAAAGGAAATGCGTATCAAGCGTGCCGCACAATTGATTGAAACGGGAGAGTTTAATATGACTCAGATTTCTTATATGGTCGGTATCAATGACCCGCGTTATTTCAGTAAATGTTTTAAGGCGCAGGTCGGTATGACTCCGACAGAGTATCGGGAGAAAGTCGGTCGGTAATTGGAGCTTCTTGCTGTTTTATCTCCTTAGAAGTTTCATTGAATAAATAGCGTTCAGCCATTTCAGCTTTCTTCGGAAAAGCCTTGATAGAAGGTGATAGCGGCTGAAGGCACCATTTCGTACCCTTGCGTAGACGTGCTCTGAGCGGGGAGGAGTGGTTTCAGTTCTTTCAGGTTTATAGTTTGAGTTTCTGCTTTTATAGTCGATAAGCTATGTATATCTTAAATTCTGAACAAAGGCTGGTTGATATGTAGGCAAAGGCTGACTGACGTACGGGCAAAGGCTTGCTGACCCGTCGACTCAGGCTTGCTGACGTGTAGGCTTAGGCTTGCTGACCTCCGAGCTAAAGTTTGCTGACAAATAAGGTGGGAATGATAGAGACAGTGTTGGCAATATGATGAATGAATAGAGCCTCTGTTTAAGTAAAATAGACCTTTTACTTTTAGTAAATAGAACTTCTGATTGGAACAAACGCAGGCTCTGTTTTTGAAACTGAAAGAGCTGAATGCTGAAACCTCTTTTCAGAGACTACTGCTTTCAGCTGTATCTCCTTCTGACAGGGATTTTGCAGGGATAACTGAAAGAACTGAATACCTGGATTTCAACTTTATTTAGTAGGTGGCTGATTCTTTCATTGTTAGCCTGCCAGGCAGGTTTTTTTATAAATTTGTATTAGAGTAAATAGAAAGAAGTACAAGAGTTGTTATGATGATGTACTAGAGTCACTCCAAGGATGTAGAAGATTTAAGGAAAAGATGTATAAGAATTGGATGAATGATGTACAAGACGGGAGTGAATCATGCACTTCTTTGGAAGAATATAAAAAGATAGCGATATTCGAATCCGGACATCGCTATCTTTTTATATACAGTGTCTGAAACAGACACTTAGGGTTTATTAATTATCAGATTTATTCTTTAATCCATCTAGGGTCGCCAGCTTTGGAATCTTTGATATCTTCAGCTCCAACAGTGAAATCTCCACTTTCAGGATTTGTGAATTTAGGGTCTATTTCTGTAGCATTACATGCTGACGGGTCTGTATAAAGTCCATTGGTTGCATCCCATAGGTTTGCACTGTTATGGTAGTAATTCTTAGAATAGCTAGCCTGAGCTTTCATCTTTCCCTTCTTTGCCCAGTATCCTAATGTTCCGACACCGATTTGGGAGAATACACATCTCTCAACAGTTAATTTGCCTGTAGAAGTAGAAACCTTATCCATTAAGAACAATCCATTATTATTGCTGCCGCCATCATAAGAGCATACTTTGTAGAAAGTGCAATTGGTTACATTTACAGTAGCTGATGTCATATTACAACGTAGGAAGGTACGTATACCATTACTAAAGGTTGAGTTTTGGATAGTTAATGTTCCTAATATCGTATTGGCTCGAAGGTCGAAGCCGTCACCACCGGAACCTGTAATATTATCTGCCCAGCAGTTCTCAAACAAGGCTGTTCCTAAAGTTGCCGTTACATTACAGTAAAGAATCTGATTCTTATAGTTTCTGATTTCGCAACCGCTGACTGTTAAAGTTGAAATATTAGCTCCACCTTGCAACTCTATGAAGTTTGAAACCAACTCTTCTGCTCCCGGAGTGTCACCACGGAAAATTACATTGTTGATTTCTATGGAAGAAGCGCCGGCTTCAGGTTGTAAGCGGCCATAGATGGTAGGCATGTTTGCCTTGTCATAACCGCTGATGATAACAGATTTGTTTAGTGTATAATCTCCCAAAACAAACGAACCGGATACAAGAACGATGTTTGCACCATCTGCTGCTCCTTCGAGTACGGTAGCAAGATCATCACCTTCATATACAGGAGTCTTTCCCTGAAAGTCAATGGCTGTTTTAAATGTAACGGTACCACGGAGCTTATCTACATTGTATAACTTGGCTGTATACGATGTGCTTTCTTCCAGTCCGTCTATATAAGCCTTTTTGTTGGCTATATCTGTACTTTTCAGAGTATATGTTATGTCTGCTTTTCCATCTGCACTCAGCACGATTTTGGTTGCCGTTGCATCAATAGCATCCCATGTAAGCGTTACTGCATGTGCTTCTATATTTTCGTCTTTCACAGAATTGAAGATATTCTCTGCTTCTGTCATGAAGGAAACAGCCGACCATTTTGATTCATTGATCTCTTCACTCAAGGCTCTGATTCTTGCTGTATATTGAGTTTCACCCAATAGTCCTTCTACAGTATATGTGTTGTCCGTAATCCCTTCATATGTTTTCGGAGTACCTTCGAAAGTCATATCTTGATTTTCATAAAGCTCGATCGTATATGATGTGGCATTTGTCACTGCTGTCCATTTAAACTTTACATTTGTCTTTTTCTGGATAACAGCTTCTACATTTGTCGGTGAGAATAATCGGTCAAATATTCCCGTTGTGACTTCGTCATCCGGTTCTGAACAGCTTACTGTAAAGGCAGACAGAACCAGGCTAAATAATACTGTATATATATAATTCTTTTTCATAATTCATTCATCATTAATAGTCATAATCGTTTGTTAGCACACCGTTACTTCCGTCTATAAATACTTTCCAGATAGGCCAGAATTGCTTGGTATCGGGATTGTTATCATACAATTGGTCAATAAGCAGCAAAGCAGCAGCCTGGTCTGCAGATTCTTTCGGTACAATCCATTCCTTACTTTTAGAGTAGCCTAATGTTTGTCCTATTTCATCTGTATCTCCATGGTTTAATCCATACATTTTGTAGGAAGTTGCATCTGTTCCATCCAAGCCCTCATTATAATAGATTTTCAAAGGAAGATCAGCGTATTCACCTTCACGGTTATATAATCGTGTCATTTTCTCTTTGGCTTCATTCATTTTACTTCCTAGAAGATTCCAACGGATCAGGTCGACTTTGCGTATTGCTTCTCCTGCAAATTCAAATTTACGCTCGTCTACAATTACGTTAAAGAATGCATCCTGACTGGCTTTTGCCTTCGTTAATATAGCACTTGCTTTTTCGGCCGGGTATGAACGGTCGAGGATTGCTTTCAAATATTTTCCTGCATCAGACGATCCTTTAGGACCTTCCAGTTCATTGATAGCTTCTGCTGCCATTAAATAAATATCAGCCATACGCATTACTTGCCAGTTCATGCCATCATCATTTGAAGAGTCAACTACACGGTTCATCCACTCGAAACGAACTTTACCAAAACTCCATCCACCCCAGCATTTATTGGGTGCTTTCCAGGCAATGTCTCCATCGTTGTCACTTGTCCATTTAAAAGGTACACAAGTGATATCACGACGAACATCTTCTACATCATAATCATAAAACAAAGTCGGAATAGGGCCATTTATGCCTCCTTTGGCTAGTTTTGTCCATTGGTCTTTCTTTTCGTGTTTCACTCCCCAAGTGTAGATGACACGTCCACGGGATGCCGAAAATGGAATCTCGAAAATAGATTCTGCTCCTGCAATTGTTCCTTCAGCACATAGTGCTTTAAAGTTAGCTTCAAATGTGCCTAATGTGTTATAGCCTTTGCTGATGATGTCCAGACATTCATTTTTTGCAATTGTATATAGTTCCTGTCTTTCTGTTGCATCTTCTGTATTGTAACGGATCCCATCCGGATGTTGTGAGTAACCTGCCGCAAATAATGCAATTCTCGCACGCAATCCTTTGGTGAAGGTTTGGCTTACTCGTTCTGTTGATTTAGTAAAGCTGTTTTCGTTAGGCCAGCCTACGTAGTCTTGTGCTATAAGTAAGTCGTTCAACAGTCTTCTCATGATAACCATACGGTCGGTCTTAGGCAAGTCGATTGTTTCTGTGGTGTTGGGCTCAAAACGGGCAGGGACATCACCGAACGCTTTAATCAGATCGAAATAGATAAAAGCTCTTAAGGTCAATAGTTCACCGTAAAACTGGCGCATATTGGCGTTACTCATATCGCTGTACTCGTCCATACCGGTTATAGCGCTGTTTGCACGTTCTATGGCTTCATAAAGTTTGGCCCAAACGTTGTTGTCCGTATTCATGTATTGATTATCGGTAGTGGCATTGTATGTTACCAAGGCTCCTTCTTTATCAGTGAAAGCTCCTTTCTTCCCCGTATTATTCCAGATTTCACAGTCGCTGTTGACTCCGAAGTAGGCAATATAACGTCCACGATAAGAGTTTGTTTCACCGAATGACTGGTGCAGTCCCATCACTACATCATTGACCAAAGCCTCGTTAGAAAAAACTTCTGTCTTTTCCATAGATGACTTTTTGGAAGTATCTAATATGTCATCACAAGAAGAAAAAGCAAATAGTGATGCTGCTAATGCTGTATATAATATTTTTTTCATTACTTACTAGTTTTACTGATTAAAAATTAAGGTTCAAACCGATTACAAACTGACGGCTCTTAGGATATGCTGAATAGTCTACACCCGGAGTCAGTTGGCTGCCATTTCTGCGGCAAGTAGAAACTTCCGGATCGTAACCGCTATATCCCGTGATACAGAACAGATTGTATCCCGTTACATAGAAACGAAGGTTATTGATTCCAACTTTCTTGGTTAGATGAGCAGGCAGAGTATATCCCAATGTCAAAGTGCTCAGACGAAGGTATGAACCGTCTTCAACAGCCCAATCCGAGAATACGAATTTGCTCATATAAGGTGACCACATCGTGGTGTTCTCGTTCATTTGCGCCAATTGGTTCATGTCTGTTACCAAATTGCCGTTTCCGTCAATATTAGTCCAACGTTTTGCAGCGGACATTTCAGAAGTCATGTTTCTGTATAAGTACTTGGAAGTAGAAGTTGTTTCGATCTTATTAGCGTTATAGATGTCGTTACCATAGCTCCATGTAAAGTTGGCTGCCAGGTCGAAACCATATAGGCGGGCATTGATGTTGAATCCACCTGTATGCAGGGGATTGGCATCGCCAATGATCGTTTTATCCTTTTCACCATTCGCATCTCCACTATTATCCAAATCTTTTAGTTTCATCATACCTGGGCGCGCAGTTCCTACAGCAGAAGATTTGTTGACGTCTTTCTTCAGAGTCCAGGTATCGGTTGTTGCATCATAACTCTCAAAATCGGAAACCTCATAACGTCCGGCACTTACATAACCATACATTTTTCCAACAGAACCACCTACTTCCGGCAAGAAATCCTGACCTATTTCTGTAGAAGCCCAATAAGATTGTGCTTGTTCGTTAGTAAGCTTCTGTAAAGAACCGAGAGATTTGATCTTATTTTTATTAAAACTGATATTGGCTCCAATGCTCAGACCAAAATTCTTTTTATCAACGGCTACCCAGTTGACGCTGGCTTCAAGACCTTTGTTTTCAGTCTCGCCCATGTTACGGTATTGGTAGTTATAACCAGTTCCGGATGTCGGGAACATAATTAACAGGTCTTTTGTATTATTCCAGTAGCCTTCAATTGTTCCGCTTAATCTGCCTCCTAAAGTAGTGAAATCCAAACCGACATTTCTTGTAATGGTTGTTTCCCAGGTGAGATCGCTGTTTGCCATATATTTGCTTGGAGCAATGTAGGAATTGACACCATTGATCCATGGAGTTTTATTTAACTCATATAATTGAGAGATCTGTCCCGAAGGAATATTATTGTTTCCGGCTGTACCATAGCTAAAGCGGAGCTTCAGGTCATCCAACCAATTTTTGGTATTCTCCATGAATGATTCAGAAGATATACGCCATGCGACAGCGGCAGAAGGGAAGAATCCCCATTGGTTACCTTTGGCAAACTTCGAAGAACCATCGGCACGGAAAGTGGCGCTAAACAAGTATTTGCTGTCAAAGTCATAGTTTGCACGTCCGAAGAATGAGAACAACACATCATCCGGATAACCATAATTGGTCACTTCATATGGGTTTCCTTTTGTGGAATAGTTGATGCAGTCGTCTGCCGTATATTCAGTCGGGAAGCCATGTACAACGTTTCTTAATTCTCTCTCTCTGGTAACAATATATTCTTGACCAGCCAACAGGTTTAAATGGTTTTTGTTATTCTTAAAGAACTTCTTGAAGTCATAACTTAAGGTGTTTGTACTGCGGAAGGCAGTTCTTGTACCACGAGTAAAAGAAATAGCAGGTTTACTCTTATCTTCATCGTCTACGTTATTTCTTACATAGTAAGTAGTCACACCATAATAGCGGTCTGCATTATTTCGATAATCGTCATAACCAACTTCTGCTTTTAGTTTTAAATCTTTGATTATTTCCCAAGTGATAGAGCCGGCAAGGTTATAGTTGATACGTTCTTTGCGGGTGTCATTATCTCTTAGGGAGATTAACGGATTAATCAATAGAGAATTGGCATCTTCTTCGTCTGCATTGAGTGCATCAGAGATACCAGGTACAGGATATGGAGTATACAACAAAGAATATTTCAGGCGTTTGTCCGTGTTCAATGAACTGTTGGCATCGTTGGAACCTCCACCATTGATTTTGGTTTTGGAAAAGCGTGCTGAAAAATCTAAAGAAACGTTCTTCAGAGGCTTGTGATTCAATTTTAAATTGAGGTTATCACGTGCATAGTCAGACATTTGCATGATAGCTTTATCATCAATATGAGAGTAGCTGAACGAATATTTGAACTTATCGCTACCACCATTGATGCTTAGATTGTGATTAAATGAATGTCCGGTACGTCCGAAAGTTAAATCCTGCCAGTCATTGGTAGCTACGTTGTCATACATGTCAAGGTCTTGATAATTACCAAAATACTTGATATAATCATCATTCTTATTTGTAAGTTGAGCCAGTTCATACTGCCATTTGGTATAATCGCTTGCGGAAAGTACATCTAATGTTTTTGCCACTTTTTTCCACGCATAATAAGCATTGTAGCTAACACTGACTTTGCCTTCTTTACCACTCTTGGTAGTAACAATAATTACACCATTAGCACCACGTGCACCGTAGATAGCAGTTGAAGAAGCGTCTTTCAATACATCGATTGATTCAATATCTGTAGGTGGAATATCTGAGATACTTTCCACTGGAAATCCGTCTACAATAAAGAGAGGTTCGTTACTTTGTGTGATTGAACCACCTCCACGTACGCGAATACTCATTTGTGCGTCAGGAGAGCCCTCTGTAGTTGTAATTTGTACACCTGCCATTTTTCCTTGCAATGCTTCAGTCGCAGACGCTACAGGAATGGCTGCTAAAGTTTCTGAATTAACGGATGCTACTGATCCTGTTATGTCTTTACGCTTGGCAGTACCATAACCGATAACTACAACTTCATCCAACGCTTTTGCATCATCTGATAGTGTAACATCAATCTTGCTTTTTCCTTTGATTGCGATTTCCTGCGTTTTCATACCAATATATGAAATAACTACAGTGGCGTTGGCAGGAACTTTTAGAGAGAAATTTCCATCCAGGTCAGTAATTGTACCATTGGTAGTATTCCCTTTTTCTACAATGGAAGCACCGATAATCGGTTCTCCGGTTGTGTCTTTCACATTACCATTTAAGGTAATAGTCTGCGCTGATACGCTGAGCGATAATGCTGCGAAAATCATTAGCAGCAAAGTGCGCATGTTTTTCATTCCTTTAGGCATCTTTTGTTCTTTTATATTAGATTATTAATATTCGAGTGTGTCCACTCTTAGAGTTCTCACTGGTGCAAAATTATGTTTTTGGGGCTTGTGGGATGTGTAATATTTGTTTTTACGATAGTATTTTTTGTTTTTCCGGCATAAAATGGATAAAGACGAGGATTTATGGGGAAATGTACTCTCGTCTTAATCTTTTATAACTGTTTATTCGGGCTTTTAGTTTTATTTTTTAGAATCCGCAGGATACAGATGATTCACTAGCTCGTTCAGATATACCTCCAGATTGGTGTATTCTTTACTCAAACCATATTGTGCGCCGTCGCTTGGATCATTCGGATTCAGATTGTACTTTTTCTCCCATTCGTCCGGTATGCCATCTCCGTCGGAGTCGGTTGGGGTCGGTTCGGATTTATATTCGGGCCAGCCTCCTACATCTATCGGTTGGTCAACCATTCCGTTGGTGCTTCCATGAGACCCTTCATAAGTGTAATTCCCTTTGCGGGTTTCTTCTACGATTCGTTGGTCTACGGCATCGCGGCGGTGAGAAGCTCCGGCAAATTGCAGTACATCTTTATAGGCTTTCTTTGCCGGTTGCAATGAAGTATGCTCTGCTATATCAAATGCTTTTTTGGATAATAAATTCTTTTCCGGTGCGAAGTCGTTCTTGACGATCAGACCAAATGTATTATCCATATTGACTTTATAAAGAGCTTCTTTCTGCTTGTCAGTCAGGCTGGGACAGGTGGCGTCCATAAAGTTTCCTTTAAAGTGGAAGATTCCATGTACCCCTGCCTCATTTTGATTTTTGCCGTCGTCTGCATAAGCGGTGAACAGGCGTCGGTATGAACCTTTGGTAGCACTATAGGGACCCGGCTTATAGTAATTATTGAGAAAGTTGTACGAACCTCCTTCACCGGCATAAGCCCCGTCACTACCATAATTGTAGATTACATTATTGAATAATTCCACCTTTTCTTCTTCCGGTTTGCCGGTATAACGGCTGCCGCAGAGTCGTGGAGTACGATTGGTGTGATGTGCCAGCAGATTATGATGGAAGGATGCTTTTTGTCCACCCCAGATGCCACCATAGCCATGTGCTCCTTTCTCATGAATAGAGTTGGCGAGGCTTTCGCTGATGATACACCATTGAAGGGTGAATTGACTGTTATCATAGAAAGTGGCACATTCATCCGTACACCAGCTCAGAGAGCAATGGTCTATGATTATGTTACTGTTTCCTTTGGTACTGTTCATTGCATCGTCACCTTTTTGCTTGATGTCCGCTCCCATACGTGAACGGATAAAGCGGACAATCACATTGTCTGCTTGAATGGAAAAGGTGTGGTTCTTCAGACAGATGCCATCTCCGGGAGCTGTTTGACCTGCGATTGTCACATCTCCATTGCTGAGTTTTAAAGGTTTCTGCAATTCAATGATGCCGCTGACTGCGAAAACGATTGTACGGGGGCCTTTTTTGTTGATAGCCCAGCGGAAAGTTCCTTCCGAACCGTCATCTGCCAGTGAAGTTACAGTGTATACTGTTCCACCGGCACCTCCTGTTGTATATTTCCCTGCACCGTCGGCACCCGGGAAGGCTGGAACTTTTGAACGGTCGGGAGTAATATTCTCTTTGTACGAATTGTTAGTATTTGTATTCCCTTGAATAGAAGGGAGCATAAATAAGGCACATAGCCCTACCAGGATTTTTTTGTTCATAGCTACTTAGTTATTGGTTGGGTATAAGGAATTTACCAAACTATTCAGATAGACTTCGAGATTGGTATATTCCTTGCTTAAGTTATATTTGTTTCCGTCACTGCCGTTGTTGGGATTCAGCCCGTTGGCTGTTTCCCATTCGTCCGGTATCCCGTCTTTGTCACTATCCTGCTGTGTAGTGGTAGTGGATGCGTATTCACTCCATCCTTCCACATCAGCTTGTGTATCGATCAGTCCGTTCGTTCCTCCGTTTGAGCCTGTGTATGTGAAAGTGCCTTCCTGGGTTTCTTTTACAATACGTTTATCAATCTTGTCACGCAGATTGGAAGCACCAGCGTATAGTAATACAGACTGATAGGCATCTTGTGCAGACTGAACGAACGAATAATCATCTAAGATAGGAAAACGTAAAGATACAAGCAAATCTTTTGTTGAAACTTCGTTGTTTTTTACGCAAAAAGCGGTTGAGGAGGTATTATCTGCATTTGCATTGGCCAATTCTGTCTTTTGTGAATTAGATAACTTCTCATGTGTTTCGAAATAATTCCCGTTTACATAAAATTTTCCATATACTCCTTTTGCCTGTTGATTCTTGCCATCATCCAGATAAGCGGTGAAAATACGGCAATGTACTTTCGCTATGGCATTAACAGGGCCCGGCTTATAGTAGTTATTCATGATATTATAAGAACCTCCCTCTCCTGCATAGGCTCCTTCACCAGTCCAATTATAGATTACATTATTGCATAAATCGGCTTTCTCCATATCTTCTCTGTTAGAGTAGCGACTTCCGCAGAGGCGGGGCGTGCGGTTGCTATGGTGTGCCAGCAGATTATGGTGGAAGGTTGCAGGGCTTCCTCCCCATATTCCGCCATATCCATGTCCTCCTTTGTTATGAAGAGAATTTGTCAGACTCTCGCTGATGATACACCATTGCATGGTAAAGTCGGTATTTCCATAAAATGAAGCACATTCGTCCGTACTCCAGCTCATTGAGCAATGGTCGATAATAATATTCCTTTTGCCGGGATAAGAATCTTGATACCCATTCATCGAATCATCTTCCGTCTTACATTCATCCCCCATACGTGAACGGATAAATCGGATAATGACATTGTTTGCGTTGACACGTAAAGTGTAATTTTTCAGGCAAATACCGGGGTGGGGAGCTGTTTGACCTGCGATGGTTATATCATCATTCTTTATTTGCAGCTGTTTGGTTAAAGGGATGACTCCACCTACAGCGAATACAATCGTTCTTTTGCCCGACTTCTCTATCGCCCAACGGAGAGTACCTTCTGAACCGTCATCTTTGAGAGAAGTTACTGTATATACTATTCCTCCGGCTCCACCACTAGTTCGTTTTCCGGCTCCTTCGGCACCGGGAAAAGCTGCGACTGTCGAACGGTCGGGAGTCGGATACTCCGGCAGCTGATCCTCTCCCGAATCATCCGGATCAGTAGAATCTCCCGGCTGTTCTGTTGGAGGATTTGTGTCCTGTTCGAGATTTTCTTCCGAACAGGCTGTGAATGATATGAAGACAGATGCAAGAAAAGCTCCTAAAAAAGTTTTATTCATGGCATTAGTTCTTTAAAATATTAGTTGTACTCACGTATTGTGTTAATTATATGATTGCAAATGTATAGGGAAGAAAAGACGTCGGTGTGCAATATTTGTTTTTCACATTGTATTTTTTGTTATTAGATTCAATTAGAGCATAATTTATTGCGCTTTACTCTGTTCCATTCACCGATTTTTATCCGGTATTCATCGGTTTACTGACCGGAAATCATCTGAAAAGCCTGTAAGAGCACAAAGAAATGATGTATCTTTGAACCATCAATCATTAATCATAGAAACGATGGAACAGAAATCTAAATTCTCATCTCCTACAGGTTTTTCAGGAAAACTTTTGGTAGCTTCATTATTTATCCTTTCAGGGATTTTGTTGTTCGCCCGCAATATGGGTTGGATTACTGCTGAATTATTTAGTATAATAGTATCATGGTATTCTCTTTTTATTATAATGGGAATTTATTCGATGATACGCCGTCATTTTGTTGGTGGAATTATCCTTGTATTGGTAGGTGTTTATTTTTTGCTAGGAGGTCTTTCATGGCTGCCTGAGAATTCTCAGGCAATGGTCTGGCCCTTAGCTTTGATCATAGCCGGAGTTTTATTTCTTTTTAAATCCGGACACAGAGGACCATGGAATGATAAACAGCGTATGTTTCGTGACCATAGAGAATGGATGAAACATGGACATTATGGTCATGCGGGCATGAACTTTGCCAACAATCAGCAGCAAAGTGAATCGGAAGATGGCTTTCTGCGTTCTGATAACACTTTTGGAGCTGCACGTCATGTTGTGCTTGATGAACTTTTTAAAGGAGCAGTCGTCCGTACCTCTTGTGGAGGAACAACGATTGACCTGCGCCATACTCATATCGCACCGGGAGAAACATACATCGATTTGGATTGCAGTTGGGGAGGCATCGAAATATATGTCCCTTCTGACTGGAAAGTAGTATTTAAGTGCAATGCTTTCTTTGGCGGTTGTGATGACAAACGCTGGCAAAACGGGAATATTAACAAGGAAAGTGTATTAGTCATTCGGGGAAGGCTTTCTTTTGGCGGACTGGAAGTTAAAGACTAACGTATGAAAACACATCCGATTATAGATTATCCTTATCGTTGGGTGCCGGTACTGGTGGTAGCGTTGGTTCTGGTGGTAGCTCAGGTAATGATAATGAGTGTATACACAGGTGCGGACTATGTGCCTGCTGTCATAGACGGAATAGCGACAATCGGTTGGTTGATGGCATTAGGTTATTTGGTCTGGTTTGTTGTCGGAGTAGTCTCTATCTTTCAGACGGAAGTCATTACTCTGGTGGCAGGAATACTGATCTGGATAGCCGGCAGCTTTATGGTTTACGATATTGTAACAAGGATAGCCGGTATACCCTATATCACTTTTGCATCTACCATCCCTTTTCGTCTGTTGTTTGGCATTCCGACCTGGGTTGCCATTCTTCTTTGGTATCGTTTGATTGTCGCTAAAGAAGATGCACTGAATCAGGAACTGGAAAAAGAATTGATAATGCATCAACCGGTTAGCCTGCCGGAAGAACCGCAGATAGAGCAGATCGACCGTATCACAGTGAAAGACGGTTCGAAAATTCATTTGATTAAAACGGATGAATTAATCTACATACAAGCATGCGGAGACTACGTTATGCTGATTACTCCTTCGGGGGAATAGCTGAAGGAACAGACGATGAAGTATTTTGAGACTCATTTGCCTTCCGATACCTTTGTTCGTGTCCATCGCTCAACGATTGTCAATGTCACTCAAATCTCCCGTGTAGAATTGTTTGGGAAGGAAACGTACCAGCTATTATTGAAAAATGGGGTTAAACTTCGGGTAAGCCTTTCGGGTTACAGATTGTTGAAAGAACGGTTAGGGATATAAAAAATGACTGTTTTATGATTGAATGACTAATTTTTACTCCTTTGTTTGAGTGTCTATCGGTCAGCTTGTATTTAATGTGATAAATACAAGCTGGCCGATAGACGTTTTTACTCCAATCTTACCAAATTTTACTCTATAAGAAAATCTTCCTGTCCTAACTTTGCCATATCAATCGTTTGTTAACTCAAATTGTATATATATATGGCTTATAATTTATTCAGAAGAGGTTTCCTTTGTTTTGTATTGGCAATGTGTGTAGGTATGACAGCCCGGTCCCAGCAAAAGGCTGTACTATGGTATGATAGTCCTGCCAAGTATTGGGAAGAAGCATTACCTTTGGGAAATGGTCGCCTGGGAGCGATGGTGTATGGAGATCCTATAAATGACGAGAAAACGTCCTTTTTTTAGCGTTTTAACAGTATGCTAAAAATCCTCTTTATATTCTGTTTTTAGAACATAAAGAGGATAGTTTATTGACGAGAGTCGCATGGGGTATGGTGAGATGAAATCATAATTGGGGAATAATTGCACAAGACTTTCACAAGTATCCTCCCGTCAATGCTTAAAATCACACAAAACTAACTAAATAGTTTCTGCTTTCGCAATAAATATTAATTTATCTTATGCACTTTATGTTTTTTTTAATATATTGAAGATATTTTGGGGCATCTTTCCGTAACTCGCTGTTTTTTCTTATGTTTGCCACACAAATAACAAATGAATTAAATAGATATGTCTTATCAAATACAATATAATGATTTCCCAACCTTTCTGCGAAAACATTTTCCTTACAAAGTGCAGAAAATATCATTAAATGCCGGTTTTACTTGTCCTAATCGGGATGGGACGAAGGGATGGGGCGGGTGTACGTATTGCAATAACCAGACTTTCAACCCGGACTATTGCCGGACGGAAAAGTCGATTGCTACCCAACTGGAGGAGGGGAAATGTTTCTTTGCCCATAAATATCCGGAGATGAAATATCTGGCGTATTTCCAGGCATATACCAATACTTATGCAGAACTGGAAGGACTGAAACGTAAATATGAAGAGGCGTTGCAGGTAGACGGGGTAGTAGGATTGGTGATCGGTACGCGTCCGGATTGTATGCCGGAAGAACTGCTTCAGTATCTGGAAGAACTGAACCGCCATACATTCCTGATGGTGGAATATGGCATTGAGAGTGCCAGTGATGAGACATTGCGGCGTATCAATCGCGGACATACGTATGCGGATACGGTAGAGGCTGTTCAGCGTACCGCCGCCTGTGGCATACTGACGGGCGGGCACGTCATCCTCGGTCTTCCGGGAGAGACACATGATACAATGGTAGAGCAGGCAGGAATCCTTTCCGCGCTTCCTTTGTCCACACTCAAAATTCATCAGTTACAGTTGATTCGTGGTACTCGCATGGCGCATGAATACGAAGAGAATCCGGAAGGTTTTCATCTGTTTACGGAAGTGGACGAATATATTGACATGGTGATTGACTATGTAGAGCATCTCCGCCCGGATCTGGTATTGGAACGTTTTGTTTCGCAGTCTCCCAAAGAATTGCTGATTGCTCCGGACTGGGGACTGAAGAATTATGAATTTGTAACTCGTTTGCAAAAAAGAATGAAAGAAAGGGGAGCTTATCAAGGTAAGAAGTACAGGGATTCAGAAAAAAGAGTTATTTTTGCGGAAGATAACTTCACCACAGAATAAATCTCTGTCCTCAGAGGATCATAGCTGGTGAGCAGAAATTAATTAAAGTTGAAGAATGGAACAGAAAACAAGAATTAAAGGAAATGTCCACTATGTGGGAGTAAATGACCGTAATAAACACCGTTTTGAGGCGTTGTGGCCGTTGCCCTATGGAGTTTCGTATAACTCTTATTTGATTGATGATGAAATGGTGGCGTTGGTGGATACTGTAGATATCTGTTATTTTGAAGTCTACTTGCGCAAGATCAAGCAAGTAATCGGCGAACGCCCTATTAACTATTTGATTATAAATCACATGGAACCGGATCATTCGGGCTCCATTCGATTGATTAAGCAGCACTATCCGGATATTATTATTGTCGGCAATAAACAAACCTTCGGCATGATTGAAGGATTTTACGGTGTTACCGGCGAGCAATATCTGGTGAAAGACGGAGACTTCCTTGCATTAGGCAAGCATATGCTTCGTTTCTATATGACCCCGATGGTGCACTGGCCCGAAACGATGATGACATTTGATGAAACGGACGGAATCCTTTTCTCAGGTGACGGATTCGGATGCTTTGGCACTGTAGACGGAGGATTTCTGGATACCCGTATCAATGTAGATAAGTACTGGGGTGAAATGGTGCGTTACTACTCTAATATCGTTGGCAAATACGGTAGTCCGGTACAGAAAGCCCTGCAAAAATTGGGAGGACTGCCTATCACTACCATTTGCTCTACACACGGACCGGTATGGACAGAGAATATTTCCAGGGTGATCGGTATCTACGACCGTCTGAGCCGTTATGATGCGGACGAAGGTGTGGTTATCGTATATGGCAGTATGTATGGAAATACGGAACAGATGGCGGAAGCTATTGCTGCGGAACTCTCAGCACAGGGAATCAGGAATATTGTGATGCACAATGTGACGAAGAGTCATCCTTCTTATATCCTTGCAGATATTTTCCGTTATAAAGGATTGATTGTCGGTTCTCCGACATACAGTAATCAGATATTCCCGGAAGTGGAATCGTTATTGTCTAAGATTCTGGTTCGCGAACTCAAAGGACGTTATTTGGGATACTTCGGTTCCTTCACCTGGGCAGGAGCTGCTGTGAAGCGTATGGCTGAATTTGCGGAAAAGAGTAAGTTCGAGCTGGTAGGCGATCCGGTAGAGATGAAACAGGCGATGCAGGATATTACCTATACCCAGTGTGAGAATCTGGCACGTGCGATGGCGGACCGCTTGAAAAAAGACCGCTAAATAAAGAATGAACAATTATTTACTAACCTATAAAACAATCGACTTATGAGACTTATTATTCAGCCGGACTATCAGTCCGTATCTCAGTGGGCTGCACATTACGTTGCCGCAAAAATAAAAGCTGCCAACCCAACTCCGGAAAAACCTTTTGTATTGGGCTGTCCTACGGGATCTTCACCTCTGGGTATGTATAAAGCTTTGATCGATTTAAATAAGAAAGGAATCGTTTCTTTCCAGAACGTCGTAACATTTAATATGGATGAATATGTAGGCTTGCCGAAAGAACATCCGGAAAGCTATTACTCTTTTATGTGGAATAACTTCTTCAGCCATATCGATATCAAAAAGGAAAATACGAATATCCTGAACGGTAATGCTCCCGACCTGGATGCAGAATGTGCACGCTACGAGGAAAAGATTAAGTCTTATGGTGGCATCGACCTTTTCATGGGTGGCATTGGTCCAGACGGACACATCGCATTCAACGAACCGGGTTCTTCACTGACTTCCCGTACCCGTCAGAAAACGCTGACTACGGATACAATCATTGCGAACTCCCGTTTCTTTGACAACGATATTAACAAAGTTCCGAAGACAGCTCTGACTGTTGGTGTAGGCACTGTGCTTTCTGCTAAAGAAGTGATGATTATCGTAAATGGTCACAATAAGGCCCGCGCATTATATCATGCAGTAGAAGGTTCTATCACTCAGATGTGGACTATCAGTGCTTTGCAGATGCACGAAAAGGGTATTATCGTTTGTGACGATGCTGCTACGGAAGAGTTGAAAGTCGGTACTTACCGTTACTTCAAGGATATCGAAGCAGGTCATCTGGATCCGGAATCATTGATTAAGTAAGAAATATTCAGGCACGGATTTCACGGATTAACACGTTTTTTAGATATGTAATCTTTTAAAACCGTGAAATCCGTGTAGTCCGTGCCTGATTTATATATTCTCTAAGTTAATAGTCTTCGAGATTAAATCCCTTCCAGCCAGCCTTTTCCCTGACGGACAATTTCCGGTTCATCTTCTGTGCACTTCACTACTGTAGAAGGTTCTATGCCTCCTATTCCTCCGTCGATTACCAGATCCACGATATCACCGAACTTTTCGTCAATTAGTTCGGGATCGGTCATATATTCCAAATCTTCATGCTCATCATATGGCAGTGTGGTGGTCATAATAGGAGCATCCAGTAAGCGGGCGATTTCACGGATGATATTGTTGTCCGGCATACGGATACCCACCTCTTTTCGGTTACGGAAGATTTTGGGCAGCCGGTTGGTGCCATTCAGGATAAACGTGAACGGGCCGGGGAGATTATGCTTCATGAGCTTGAACTCATTATTACCCACTTTGGCATACTCGCTGATACTGCTTAGATCGTAGCAGATGATAGACAGGTTGTTTTTGCGCGGATCAATATCTTTGATCCGGCAAATCCGTTCAATAGCACGTTCTTTCAGCCCGTGGCATCCGATGGCGTACATCGTATCCGTAGGATAGATGATCAGTCCGCCGTCGTTCAGGATGTCGGTTACCCGTTGCAAGTCCTGCGGGTTATTGTTTTTATCGTACAGTTTCAGAAGCATACTCTCTTCTCCTTTTCTTATTTAAGTTTCTTCTTTAAGAAATCAAGTGCTTTCTCTGTAGCTTTTTCCGTCACTTTCTGTTTGATGGAATCTTTGTTGGCAGTCGTGGCTGAATCCAGTCCGAGCTTTTCTCCCAGTTTGCTGATTGCTTCGTCGGCTACGGATTCAAGTGCCTGATTGGCCATACTCTTTGTATCGACACTGACTTTCGGGGAAGTGAATGAACCTCCGATCTTCAGATCGAGCGTCATTAGCTTGGAAATGCCGGTGGATGCCGGAAGCTTGATCTTGCCGGAGTAGTCGATGGTCTGGTCAAGTCCTGTGCTACCGGAGAGATTCAGATTATAGTCACCCATTTTGATATCAAACGGTTTGGTTTCCACCCGTCCGTCTTTGATGGTGAAATCCAGTGTCATATCTTTCACTTTCATTTCTTTCAGACTCGGCTGGCTGATGGCGTCGGCTATCTGGTCGATTGCTTTCACACCACTCAGACTGAGGTCGCGGGTAGACAAGCTGCCGTCTCCTTGCATCGTTTCCAGTACCGGGCTCATGGCTGCGTCCAGGTCGGTCAGCACATTGATGCTGCCGGAGAAGTTTCCTTTCAGGTTCTCAAAGATAGGAGCCAGTTGCTGAACCATATCCAGTTCTTTGTATGCCTGTGAGAAGCTGATATCCGACAGTTTGAATCCGGCTTTCATTTCCGGTTTCTTCGCATTGGCGGTAGAGTAATATCCATTCATCAACACGTTGCCGCCCATAGTACCCATAGAAAGATTCTTCATATCTACCTTTCCGTCTTTGACAACAAGTTTACCGTTCATGTTGTTGAATGTCATCTTGTCAAACAGCACCTGTTTCAGATTGGCGTCCATCTGGAAGTCGATATTGCGCGGAACTTCTATCACGCCGGCAATTGCCGTGGAGTCTGTGGCAGCTGCTTCGGTAGTTGCCACGCTGTCTGCGGATGCTGTCATGAAATCATTCAGATTGAAATAATTGGAATGAATGTTCAGCGTTCCTTTCAGTGTAGTACCTTTCAGAGCATAGCCGATATAGTTCTCGAAACGGCTGTCGGCAGTAATATCGTTCTTACCGATATTGACCGTCGTTTCGCTCAGTTGCAGATATTTCGGGGTGAAGGTGAAGAGTGATTTCTTGATGTCTACATCCGGCATATCCTGCATTTTCAGTTTCATATTGGTCAGACCGATGGTTCCGGAGGCTTTCATGTTGTCGTACTGTTCTTTCTCTATATAAGAAAGGCGTCCTGACATTTGCATATCGGCGTTGATGGTTCCGTTCAGTTCCATATCTCCCAAAGGATATACCTGTTTGATCATGCCCAGATCGAGCGTACCTTTTGCCTCAGCTTTGAAATCGGGGTCGCTGACCGGTGTTTTCACGTCCGCAGTCAGACTGAAAGGATTTCCTGCCAGACGGAAGCTGAACGGGTTGATTTGGATGGTGGTCAGGTCTATATTTCCTCCCGGATTCCGGACGTTGGCACTAATGTTGATCTGATCGACTCCTGCGGGCAATGCCGGATAGCGGAACATAGCGTTCTTGACTTGCATATCGATGTTGAATGCGGGGACAGTATCTCCTTGCAGCGTACCTTTGGCTGATGCGGCAAGAGTAGCGGTTCCGTCTGTTTTCAGACTGGAGAATTCCGTTGCGTAAATGGCAGGAATCAAAGAAAGTATTTCCTTGAAGCCTACATCATTGGTGTTGAGTTTGAGATCCATGTCGATAGCGGGATCTTTCAGTTCCACCCAACCGTCGATACCTGCCTGAATGGCGTTGAGGCGAATGGTATTGTCTTTCAGTGTATACTTGTTGTTGGCAAGATCGGCGTCTACGTCCATATTGGCGGAGATGTTGGCGTTTGTAAGGAAAGGAATACCATTCATCTTGTAAGTCAGTGATTTGGTTTCCGCTTCCAGTTTCAGCGTAGTGCGGTCACTGCCCAGGTCACCGGCACAAAGGGCGTTGAAATCACGGATGTCGGCATACATTTTACCTTGCTGGTCGTCATAAATCAAATTCATGTTCTTGATGACGAAACGTTGCAGCTTGACTTTGAAAGGAGATGACTCTTCTTCCGTGGCAGGCGTTTCCTGCGTGTCTGTCGTGTCGGGCTTCATGATATCCCAGTTGACATGACCGTCCGGCAGGACGATGGCGTGCAGGCGGGTATCTTCTATGAATACTTTGGAAATGTCATAACCGCTGTCTCCGAAAAGGGAGAACAGATTGATGGTGGCAGTCACCTCTCCGGCTTGTACAAGGGTATCGTTTGCGAATTCTCCCGCGCCTTTCAGCCAGAAATCTTCGAGAGTAACAGAAGCCTGCGGAAAGTTGCGGAACAGGCTAATGTTGAGTTTCTTGAAATCAAATTGTGCATTGAGCATCTTGTTGCCTTCTGTTTTTACAATACCTGCTATCTTACCTTGGAAGGCGAAAGGAAGGAGGAGCATCAGAATGATTATTACCCCTACAACGATAGCTGCGATTTTCAAACCTTTTTTCATTTGCTTTTCTTTTAAGAGTTTGACGTACATACGAAGGCAAAGTTAATAAAAAGTTTTTGATGTAAGATGATATTCAATAACTTTCACAATCAGAAGACTTCTGATACACTACCAACTTATTTATGATTTTTTCTTTCTGAGTTCTTCGGCAATTCTCCATTGTATGGCGGCTTCCACTTCTTTCCCCACTCTTAACAGGGCATCTCCGAAGAGCTCGTGTGCGCCGGCATGCTCGGGTTTCAGACTTGTAGCCTTGTCCAGGTCTGCAATTGCCCCTTCTGTATTATCGATTTTCAGACGCAGTTTTCCACGGTTGTACACAGCTTTAAAGTTTGCAGGATGAAGGCTGACAGCGGTATTGAAACAGTTTTCCGCATCAAAATACTCTTTGCTGTTGAACAAGGTGATTCCTTTTCGTATCCAGGCGTCTATATAATTAGGGTCGAGGCTGAGCGCTTTGTCATAATTGGCAATGGCGGCACGGGCGTCGTGGGCTTGGGTGATACATTCATTTCCCATTAACAGATATTCATGGGCATATTGCCGCAGACGTTCCTGCTGTTCCCGCATTTGCTCTTTGAGCTTTTTGTTCTGCTCCTGCAAGGTATTGATAATCCCCAGTTTCCGGCGGATTAATCGGCGAGGAACAGGTTTCTCTATATCATAACGGGAGTGAATGGCACGGAAAAATTGTTCCAGACATTCCTCCATATCCCCTTTGTCGAAAGCACGTGCGGCAGCGGCATACTGAACATCGGCCTGCGCCTGTTTCAGAGCCTTGTCGATGGCTTGCCGGTCGTTGAACCGTCCGGCAAAGTTTACGATTTCGGGACGCACAAAGATATCCGCCCGGTTGATCGGTTTTTTGAGCTGGATGCCATCCAGTGAGGTACAACGGCTGAGTGCTACATACGCCTGTCCGCCGGCAAATACACCTCCCGTGAAGTCAATCACTACTCTGCTGAAAGTCAGCCCCTGACTCTTGTGGACGGTAATGGCCCAGGCCAGCCGGATGGGATATTGGGTGAAGCTGCCTAGTACTTCCTCTTCAATCTCTTTCGTCTTTTCGTTGTAGCGATAGCGGATGTTACGCCATGATTCCCGTTTTACATCGCATTCCTTGCCGTCATCGGTGATGACGTATATCGTTTCTTCTTCCTCGTCGATACCGGCAATCACTCCGATGGTACCGTTTACCCACCGGCGGTCGAAATCATTCTTGATAAAGATGATTTGAGCACCCGGTTTCAGAACGAGTTCCTGTGAGGTCGGCAGACTGCTTTCGGGGAAATCCCCTTCAATGCTTCCTTCAAAGGTGATCGGTTCTCCTGCCAGCTCGGCCAGTTTCTTCTCATTGATCGAGTCAACCGTGTCCCTTCGGGTGGCAAGCGTGATGTACATATCGGCTTCCGATTCTTCGATATGGCTTCCGTATCGGGTGTTCAGCAGTTGCAGGTCGGCTGCTCCGGCGGTGTTGGTACGGATATGGTCGAGAACGCTGACAAAGACGGAATCAGTCTGCCGGTATACTTTTTGGAGTTCGATGGATACCAGATCGATCTGGCTGAATACTCTTGCCGAAAAGAAGTATGGAGTAGGATAGGCACGGTTCAGAATCTCCCGCTCGTCATTCTTCACGACAGGTTCCAGCTGGAAAACATCGCCTACCAATAACAACTGTTTGCCACCGAAAGGTTCCCGTAAGTTATGCGAATATACACGTAAGATGCGGTCGATGGCATCAATGAGGTCCGCCCGTACCATAGAGATTTCGTCTATGATGACCAGTTCAATCTGTTCCAGTAATTTCCGGTGCGGTTTGGTGTACTTGAAGAACTCGTGAATGCGTCCTCTCTGGAGACTTAAATTCGGATCGTCCGGCAGTAACGGATAGAAGGGGAGTTTGAAGAAACTGTGCATCGTACTTCCTCCGGCGTTGATGGCTGCGATGCCGGTAGGTGCGAGAACGACATGTTTCTTCTTGGTATGTTCGCAGACATAACGTAGGAATGTAGATTTACCTGTACCCGCTTTTCCGGTCAGAAAAACCGACTGGCGGGTATACTGAATAAGATTCAGGGCGTCCTGAAAAGCTGCGTTATTAGTGTCTACGCTCATAAAGTTAGTGACGGATAAGCAGATGTGCTGACCGGATAAATGAATTAGATAATCCCGAAATGTTTCATAGCCTTGCTGATGCCGTCCTCATCAATGGGGGCTGTCACATAGTCGGCTGCGGCTTTTACATCCTCTTTGGCCTGCCCCATAGCGACTCCGATAGCTGCGTGGCGGAGCATGCTGATATCGTTTCCTCCGTCGCCGAAGGACATCGTTTCTTCCAGCTTGATGCCAAAGTGCCGGATGATTTCATCGATGCCTTTCTGTTTGGTATCGCCTTTGGCTGTGACATCCGCAAAAGCCGGATACCAGCGGCCTATTTCGCAAGTCGGGATGGATGGAAGCACTTCTTTTTCTTCTTCCTCCGTGATGAAGGGAGTCATCTGGATCACTTCCTTATTGCTTGCTTCTTCAAAGGAAACTGTCGGGATGACATTTACATGCAGGAAGTCATAAAAGATCTTCTTCACCATCTCATTCGGTTGGCAAACAGAGATATTATGCTCCTCCACGAAGATGCAGGGGACTCCTTTCTTTTCGCAGAAAGCAGCCATTGCTTTTACTTCTTCCTGCGGGATGGCACTTTTGTAAATTACTTCTTCTCCGACAAAACAATAGGCTCCGTTCATGGTTATATATCCATCGATCAGGTTCCGGTCCTGCAATTCGGAAAGATTGTTGATAATGGCTTTCGGGCGTCCGGTAGCGATAAATATTTTAAGCCCTTTTGCGTGGGCGGCTTCCAATGCCTCAATGGTAGAAGACGGGATACGGTGTGTTTCGAAACTAACCAGCGTTCCGTCTATATCAAAAAATAAAGCTTTCGTCATAAATTCCTTTTTGAATTGAGTACAAATGTACTACTTTTGTCTCACATAACATAAAAACCTCATGCAGTATGAACTATAATTTTGATGAAATAATAAACCGTAACGGTACGGACTCCGTAAAATGGGATGCTGTAGAACGCCGTTGGGGGCGTAATGACTTGATTCCGATGTGGGTGGCTGATATGGATTTCCGCACAGCCCCTTTTGTAATCGATGCCTTGAAGAAACGTCTGGAACATGAAGTGCTGGGCTATACATTTGCCTGCAAAGAATGGGCCGAATCCATTATTAACTGGCTCAAAGAACGGCATGGATGGGAGATTCGTGAAGAAATGCTGACGTTTACTCCCGGCATTGTCCGTGGACTGGCATTTGCCATCCATTGTTTCACGGAGAAAGGAGACAAGGTGATGGTCATGCCTCCTGTCTACCATCCTTTCTTTCTTGTGACACAGAAGAACGAACGTGAAGTGGTTTACAGTCCGTTGGTATTGAAAGACGGGCAATATCATATTGATTTCGACCGTTTTCGCAAAGATGTGCAGGGATGTAAACTGCTTATCCTGAGTAATCCCCATAATCCGGGCGGACGTGTATGGACCAAAGAAGAACTGTCGCAGATTGCCGACATCTGCTATGAGAACGGTACATTAGTAATCTCTGACGAGATTCATGCCGACTTGACCCTGCCTCCTTACAAACATCCCACCTTTGCTTTGATTTCGGAGAAAGCACGGATGAACTCCCTTGTCTTTATGTCTCCGAGCAAAGCGTTTAATATGCCCGGACTGGCAAGTTCGTATGCAATTATTGAGAATGACGAACTTCGTCATCAGTTTCAGGTATATATGGAAGCGAGCGAGTTCTCCGAAGGACACTTATTCGCTTATCTCAGCGTAGCGGCAGCCTACAGTCATGGTACTGAATGGCTGGATCAGGTCATTGCCTATATCAAAGGAAATATTGACTTCACGGAAAGTTATCTGAAAGAGCGGATTCCTGCCATCAGAATGATTCGTCCGCAAGCATCCTACCTTATCTTTTTGGATTGTCGTGAGCTGGGATTAAGTCAGGAGGAACTGAATCGCCTGTTTGTAGAAGATGCCCACTTGGCTTTGAATGAAGGAACGACGTTCGGCAAAGAAGGTGAAGGGTTTATGCGGTTGAATGTAGCCTGTCCGCGTGCTACGCTGGAGAAGGCTTTGAGGCAATTGGAACAAGCTGTCAACAATAGGTAGAAGTTTTGTCGAATGCTTTACACAAATCCGGTAACATAATACCTGTTTTTTATTCCTCACAAAGATATACAGACACTCACTACCAGACAACGGAAAAGGGCGATAATATATTTGATAACCATTTTAATTTATAACGATTATGCGAATATTTTTCCTGATATTCCTGCTTGCTTATGTAGGTGGTAATGTTTATATCTTTATCCGTACATTACAGATGCTTTCCGGCTTCTCGCTGGCTATGAAGATTCTGTTGTCTGTCGTCTATTGGCTGGTAGCTTTCTCGTTGGTGATAGCTATGCTGACCCGTCATATAGATATGCCTGTCATCCTGTCGAAATCCATGTTTCACATCGGTTCGGTATGGCTGGTGTTTACACTGTACATGATTTTTGCTTTGTTGATAGCGGATGTGACGAGAATATTTGTGCCGTCACTGAATCACGGTTTCTATTATGCGTTGGGAGCGACTTGCTGTCTGCTTCTGTACGGTTATTATAATTACCGTCATCCGCAGGTCAATAAGATTGATGTCTTCCTTGATAAGCCGATAGAAGGTCACGGAATCAATATCGTAGCCGTGAGTGACGTCCATTTAGGGTATGGTACGGGAAAAGCTATGCTGAAAGAATATGTAGATATGATAAATGCACAGCATCCCGACCTTATACTTATCGGTGGAGATTTGATAGACAATAGTCTTACCCCATTATATAAGGAGAATATGGCGGAAGAACTGGCACGGCTGAAAGCTCCCTTGGGCATTTATATGGTTCCGGGAAATCATGAATACATCAGCGGTATTGATGAAAGCGTCCGCTTCTTGAAAGATACTCCCATACAACTATTGCGTGATTCCGTAGTAACATTGCCTAACGGTGTGCAGATCATCGGACGTGACGACCGTTCCAACCGTTCCCGTCATTCCCTGCCTACCTTATTAAAGCAAGCGGATCGTAGTAAACCTATCATTCTTTTAGATCATCAACCCTACAACCTGGCCAAAACAGATTCTTTGGGAATAGACCTGCAATTCAGCGGACATACGCATCATGGACAGATATGGCCTATAAGTTGGGTAACAGACAGGATATATGAACAGAGTCACGGCTATCGCAAATGGAGCCAATCACATATCTATGTTTCCAGCGGATTATCTCTTTGGGGGCCTCCTTTCAGAATAGGAACAAATAGCGATATGGCGGTATTTCGTCTGAATCAGATGGCGAAATAGTGAGAATATAATAAAAAGCGTTCTTGGGTGTGTTGAGAATTGAAAAGAATCGAGTATATTTGCATATAATCAATAGATTAAGAAGTTATGAGACGAACAGAAGTGATCGAACAAATCAAGGATATTATCCGTCATGTTGCTCCTACCGCTAAGACCATATTATATGGTTCTCAAGCGAGGAATGAGGCACGCAGTGACAGTGATATTGATTTACTCATCTTGCTTGATGGAGAGAAAATAACTTTGAAAGAGGAAGAGGCGATTACTTTACCCCTTTACGAACTTGAACTGAAAACCGGTATATCTATCAGTCCGATGGTTATGCTGAAAAAACTTTGGGAAAACCGTCCGTTCAAAACACCTTTTTATATTAATGTCACTAATGAAGGAATCGTATTATGAAAGATATTTTAGACGAAGAGAGCCGAAAAGCATTGATCGCCTACAGAATGCAACGTGCTTATGATACAATGAAGGAAGCGGAGGTGATGATTCGGGAAACTTTCTATAATGCTGCTATTAACCGAATGTATTACGCATGCTATTATGCGACGGTAGCATTATTGCTAAAGAATAATATTCAAACGCAAACTCACAATGGGGTTAAAACGATGTTAGGACTGCATTTTGTATCTACCGGAAAGCTTCCTCTAAGAATAGGTAAAACATTTACTACGCTTTTTGAGAAAAGACATAGTGGAGATTATGATGATTTTATGTTTTGTGATAAGGAGATGGTTGACGAGTTGTTTCCACAAGCTGAATTGTTCATCAAATCTGTTGATGAATTACTAAAAGAATAAATTAGACTATTCAGACTCTGTAACTCTTTTCTCTTCTTAACTTGTTATATGTTTATCGATCTGATTATTGAAACGGAACAAACAGCGATATGGCGGTATTTCGTCTGAATCAGATGGCGAAATAGTACACACCAAAGTATCAATATCAGAAAATATAACTATATTTGTAGCGTATCTCCGCAAAGGAGCTACGCTTTTTTATTTTGGAGATAGCGTTTTTATTATCTGCTCTAGAAAATCTGGTAAATTTTTGTGCTTGCAGATAATAAGTAACCGGTCTCCACGTCTCTGTTGTATATAAATTTGTTATATACCTCATGGGCGTGGAGCTATTACTTATTATTCGAGCACGGGCTTACCAGAGCCTTCTAGAGGATAATGTAGTAATAGTTTCCGCGCCTTTTTTCTTTGGGGCATACGGGAACACACAAATGAAAAAACAGAAAATTATGGATGATCCTACTTGTTCCTACCCCTGCCTGATGAAGCTTGATTTACAGGACTCCACCGACAAACTTGCCTTTCTTAAAGACAATTGGCCTAGCTTTGGACAAATTGAAAGCATTGATAAACTATCAAAACATGAACTTAAATGTACTCTCTGTTTCCTTGATGTCCTCATTGATGAGTTCGTAGATGATGAATATGTTTGTTCAAGTCGTGTTATGACTCGTTTGGTGTTGACACGCATATATGTTCAGAATACTATGGAAATCAAGGCATTAAAAGAATTACGATTGGAACTAGAGAAGTCGGATGGTTGAGAATAGGTTGATTCTGGATTTTCTCCACAGTGATTTAATAGCAGTTTTGCTCTCACGCTCTAACAATTTGCTTGTATCCCTTTATTCATCGTAGTTTTGGCTATGATAGCAGGCGTGGTGGCAAGTATGAGAGCAAGCGGTTGCTCTCACTCTGTCAAATCGTGTTAGTAAGTGTTTGTTCAATGCTATCTTTTGATTTGTAGGATGTTAATGGTTGATTTGTCAACTATTAACGATTGACATCTCAGGTATTAATAATTGAGAAATCAGGTATTAATACCTGATAAATGATGTATTATTGAGCAATAGATGATTTAGTGCTACTTGAAAGAACAGGTGAATCGGAACAGTTGATACGGTTAAGTCAATCAGATCGTGTGGTCAAGTAATCCCAATCGACAGTAGTTTCAGATAGTTTCAAGCGTCTGAAACTTTTGTTTCAAGGCTTGGAACTAATGGTTTCAATGCTTGAAACTAGAGTTCCAAGCGCTTGAAACTATCTGAAACAACCGTGATTTTGAATTGGAAATTGCAGTTTGTACGAGAAGAATCAGGATGGAATTGACAACATAGACACAAGACAGGTATGAGAGCAAACGTTTGCTCTCATACCTGCTACCACACTTGCTACCATACCTGAAACAACGATGAATAAAGGGATACAGGCAAATTGTTAGAGCATGAGAGCAAAAACGCATTCAAATTACATGGGGAGATATGCAGAACCAATAAAAAGCAAATTAAAACGAAAGAAGGCTATTTATGGTAACTTTTTGCATAACATATTGGTTAACTTTGCACTCAATAATAAAAAACTTATGAACATCAATTCTGAAACAAAATATTGCCAGACTTGCGGAATACCTTTGGATATTGATTATACCAATCTGAAGGCAGACCAAAATGAGGAATATTGTGATTACTGTCTGAAAAATGGAGTTAAACTGTATGACTTCTCAATGGATTATCTTATCTACCTTTGGGGACTTTTTCCCGAAGAATACTATAAAGAAGTCGGCATACGCCATACTTCGTCGGAGTTGAGAGAAATTATGTCCAGACGGTTACCTGAAATTAAAAGATGGAAGCAAAAAATTAATACCGCTCACATACAATACGAATTAGTGATCAGAGTTCAAGAATATATCAACTGTCATTTATTTGATGACCTTGATTCTGAAAAGTTATCCCAAATTGTATGCATTTCCAAGTATCATTTCCGCCGACTTTTTAAAGCAGTTTGCGGTGATAGCCTTGGGAATTACATCCAACGATTAAGATTGGAGTACATTGCTTTTAAGTTAATATCCACCAATATAAGTGTCCCAGAGATTCTTAGTCAAATCAATTATCAGAATAAACATACGCTTTCAAGGGCATTCAAAAACTACTTTAATTGCTCTATACCTGAATTTCGTAAAAGACATTCAAATGCCTGTTCTGAAGGCAAGAATCCAATACAGATTGAACCAAGTATTGAAAGAGTGCCTCATACACGGATTGCATATTTAAAATTAGAGAGAACACATCATGCCAGCCATAGCTTTTCTGTTTTATGGAAACAGGTGCTACAATTTTCTGAAAGCTATGAATTATTATCAAAAGGATGTAAGTATGTGAGCCTGACTCTTGATTATCCTTTTATCACGTCTGAAGAACAAAGTCGTTTTATGGTTGGAGTAACATTACCACAATCATTTAAAATTCCGAAGGGGTTCGGTATTTATGAAGTTCCTGCGGGTGAATATGCTATATTCCGTTTTAAAGGACTATACCATGGACTGAATAGGGTATATCGTTATATTTATCTTGACTGGCTACCTGCAAATGATTATAGCTTGCGAGAACCATTTACTTTTGAGACTTATATCAATACACCCGAAAAAACTTCGGTTTCGGAACTAATCACAGATATTTATCTCCCTGTCAAAAAGAAAGAAATATGAATAAAGAAATAGAGAATGAATTGAAAAAGTCAAGGGTCGATTTTGTTCATTTCGTAGATATATCCAAGTTGACCAATAGGCAGAATAGAGGTTTGCCATGTGCTATATTAATAGGAATCGCAATAAGTCCGAAGTTTGTAAAAGATGTATTTAATAATCCGGATTATAAACCTGCTCTTGAAGATGAGTATGTGAAAACTGAAAATAGAGTGGGAGAAGTAACAGACGAGTTAGCTGAATTTCTTGTCAGCAAAGGGTATAAAGCTCTTTCACAATCTGATGCGGGACTTTTGGCAGAAGGAGTGTTTAATTTTGAAACGAAGGAGTCGGTTTTACCTCACAAAACAGTAGCGCAACTTAGTGGATTAGGATGGATTGGGAAAAACAATCTGTTTATTACTCCTAAATATGGTGCAGCGCAATGTCTTGGTACCGTTTTAACTGATGCACCGTTAGAAACTGTACCGTATGCCCCTATTTCCCCGAAGTGTGGTAATTGTAATATTTGTAGGGATATATGCGAAAGAAAAGTATTGAAAGGAACCACCTGGAATACAACAATCTCAAGAGATGATATAATTGATGTATATGGATGCAGTACCTGTTTGAAATGTCTTGTGCATTGTCCTTGGACGCAGAAATACGTAAACTTTAAAAGCAGGCTTTTACAGCCATAGAAGAACTAGCCTGACTATTTCATTTATAGATTAAAATAACAGGTATAGATTAAAATAACAGGCTGAAAAGAGGCTGACTAAAAAGTCGGTTCTATCTCTATTCTCCTCCTTCGGGAAGGAGGGGAATTGGAGATACTACTGACTTTTTAGTCAGGCCCGAACTATATTGCCTTATCTTGAACTGAAAGTAGATTTAAATAATAACTTTAGTGTGTCTTGAAAGATAAATAATCTACCGGAATCAGCCGGACCTCGCTATTTAATCCCGAAGGCATGGGAGCCCAGTGACCATAGTTGGCCGGACGATAATTCAGATCGACAATATTGATTTCTTTAAATTTGCGCCACTGCACTCCCTGCCTGTCCAGTTCGGCTATCCGGTTGGCAGGGAGGTTAGTGACTTCTATCTCGATGTGGTTTTTTCCTGATTTCAGCAGATGACCTACTCGTAGCTGATAAGGTACTGCCCATGCGCAGCCCGCTTCCTGACCGTTGATCCGGACACGGGCACTTTCGCGTACGTCTCCCAAGTCGAGTACCCAGTCATCGGCTTGCAGAGCGGGCAATTCGATATCCAATGAATAAACACCGCTGCCCATGTTAACCTTGGCTGCCGGATGGTCGATGCCTGTCCATGAGCAAGGGCGGTCGATATTGAACGTACCCTTTATCTCCGGTTCGCTTTCGGCGAAGTGTAGTTTCCAGCCATGATCCAGGCTGAGGCTGAACGGTTGTTCCTGAATATAGTTCCAGGGCCGGGCAGCTTGCAGCGGCTGTTGATAAGTCTGCAAAATCACCGATTCACCGGATTTCAGTTGGAGGTAGACTTGTGTCTGTTCTCCGGTCTGACGTACCTTTGCTTCTCCGCATTCTCCGGTCATGGGATTGAAGAAGGCAGCAGCTTCGGCTTTGGTTCCCAGTGTCACCCAATCATTCACTCCTTTATCTTGGAGAGAAGAGATAAAGTAATGGTGTCCGCTATCGTTCACCCTGCGGATGGCTTGCAGTCCGAACTTGGTTTTCATTTCTTCCTGAGGAATATTACAACTTGCTAAAGTACGCGCATAATCCGTACCTGTAATAATTTTGCCTTTGCCTACCGGAGTAACCGTTGTTTCGGAGAATGAAACGGAAGGTAACTTTTGCAGCGTCTGCTGATAAGTCTTGCGCTTCTGTTCCAGTTGACTGTATCCCGGTACGTCCGTCGGATAGTTTTCGAGGAATACGATAGTGGCTCCCTGTTGTGCCAGTTTCAGTAGATGAGCCAGAACGTCATTCGGCATTAAATGGGCGGCGGGTACGACCAGCGCTTTGTAACCGGTTCCGCCGGAAGTGATGAGCTGTCCGTCTTTGAAACGGGTGCTGCGGATAAAGTTGTCCGAGATATAGTCTCCGTCATATCCGCTGTTATTGATACGGTGGATGGCATCTATAAATTTCGGGGCAAGCTTGGCCATGTGATGAATGCTGAATAGGAGCAAACGTCCCGGTTGCTCATCCCACATATCATAGACAGGCAGATAAATAAGGAAATCATTATCCGGTTTACCCATTTGCAGGAAACTCTGGCAACGGGTGATATAATCGAAGAACGAAGGGGCATCGTGCCAGATACTGTTCGTCGGGTTCATATTGATAGAGGCGTAAAACAACCATCCCGGCCATTCGGCTTCTTTCGGCGAATAAGGAGTGCCGTGAAAGAACATATGATTAATGCCGGAGACGAACATCAGGTCCATATCCGGTTTGCATTGCGACAAAGAAGTGCGGAAATGCTCCGTCAGCCAGGTAAATGTTTCGGTAGAAGTATAAGGCTTCCCGGCGATATGTGCGGCAGAAGAGGCATATTTCAGCATCGACAAGTCCGAATCATTCTTTTTGGTTAATGAATCCTGACGTAATCCTTTGATATGAAATTGGGACAAACCGAATCCTTCACATTCGGGGATGTCTACGGCTGCGTAGACATCGATCAGGTTGGCAGGCGATCCGTGTGCCTGATTACGGGTGATGCTGCCATTCTTGTGTGCCCAGTCCGTCCATTGACGGGTGAAGTTCTCCAGCAATAAGTCGGAGATCGTCTCCCGATAGTCGGATACGATGCGGCGGCTGACTTCCGGACGGCTTTCGTCCAGAAACTCCGGAAAATGTTCTTCCAGTTTATATCCCCGTCTGCGGGCGAACTGATCCAGAAAGTCTTCTGTCCAGTCTGCCTGATAGACTTCGTAAGAGTCGTTGAAGAATGTATGCGGATAACTCGTCTTGCTGCTTTTGAAAGCACGGTCAAATCGGGAGAGATAGTTCTTGACGGCAGTCTTGGAAAGATGGTTCATTACGTAGCCTTCTCCTCCGGGGGCGGCGCGTTTCACTTTCTGACGTGTCTTGCTGTTATACAGCGCTATCACTTTCCATTTTCCGGCAGGGGCTTTCCATTCCAGTTTGTCTTTCCTGACGTGGGATGTAAGGTTGATACAGCGTCCGTTTTCGTCGTATGCCATTACACGGCTTAAGACAGAATAAGGTTGTTGCTTCTTGTCTGTCACATTGATATCTTGCACGATTTCCTGGCCTCCTTCTATATCATAAGTCTGGAAGATGGCTTTGCTTGCCGCGTCTTCGATGCTGACTTCCGGTCCTCCGAAGGGCCATCCCGTTCCGGTGTTCATATCGATCTCGATGCCGGTGCGTTTTCCTTCCGCCTGTGTGTGTGTGAGGACTTCCATCCAGCGGGGAGAAAGGAACTGAATATCGTTGGCGTCATTGCCCTGTACACCATAGATGGGAGTGATTTCTACGGCGCCCATGCCGGCACGCGCGTATTCTTCCAGATTGTAAGTCAGGTTCTTTTCATCGACAGCGCTTCCCAGCCACCACCATCTGGTGCCGGGACGGGCTTCTGCCGGAGCATCCGGCCACTGTTGCGCTTGTATGCTTCCGCCTGCTGCGAGCATACAGAGGAGTATCAGTTGTTTCTTGTTCATTATTCTTGGGGTGTATGATAGTATTCAATGTTTTCTGCGTCGTCGGTCACAAAGAGCGGACGTCCGTCCGGCTGTGCAAAGTGGAAGCGGACACCGTCGAAAGTTATGTTCTTTGCGTGACGGATATAAAATCCTTTGGCGGGAATCGTACCGAACATCCAGGGTTCGGGATATACTTTCTCCTGTTCGGGTGGAGTGCGCTTGCCATCTTCTTCGCTGTATCCACCTTTATAATATAGGTGAATATTGCGGAAAGTAACATCTTCGATAGATGCACCGGGGACACCGCTGATAATGGAAGAATACCGGCTGTCAGCGTTCCATACATTGATGTCGCTGATCAGAATACGCTTCATGGTGCCTATGGGTGTCCCTTCCGGACTGCGCATGCGCGCACCCAGGCGAAGGAAGATAGGAGCGTTGACAATATCCCTCATGGTGATATTGCTGATAACGATGTCTTCCAGATGACCGCCGTCTACGGTTTCGAGCGCCAGTCCCCGACAATGTTCGAAGATACAGTTGGTGAGGACGATGTTGCGGAAACCTCCGCTGCTTTCCGTGCCGAGCTTGATACGTCCGGTGCGGTATCCATGATCGGGTGCCTGTGGTTCGTCGAGTTGCCAGCTGCCGTCCAGTACGCTTCCCTTGTCGAAGCCGCTGACGTAGCAGTCGCTGATAGTAACGTTCTCCGTATCTTTGAAACGTCCCAGCGCATAAGAGGCTTTCAGAACAATGGCATCGTCCCATGGGGAGTTAACTGTACATTGGCTGATGCGTACGTTGCGGCAGCAGTCAATGTCGAATCCGTCACGGTTGGTATCTACTTTCAGATTGAGCAGGGTGAGGTGTTCCACACCGGTGGCTAGCAGGGCGAAGTGTCCGCAATGGAGCATGGAGAAGTCTTTCAACGTGACGTTCCGGCAATCCTTGAGGCTGATCGCTTTGTTGCCTACTCCCGGCAGGCGGCTTTCTTCGCGGGTCAGTCCTTTGCCGTAGATCAGTCCCGGACCGCTGATGGTGATGTTTTCCAGACCGATTCCCCAGATCAGGGAGTTCTCCCAGTGACTGTGACCGAAGTCCTGGTATTTATTATGCTCATTAGGTTCCGCCGAGTCGTATCCTTCGTCCTTTCCCGGAAAGGCGGCGATGATGCGTGCGCCTTGTTCCAGATAGAGATGGATGTTGCTTTTCAGCCGGATGGAATAACAGGCATATTCTCCGGCAGGCAGATATACGGTACCTCCGCCTTCTTGTGCGGCAGCTTCGATGGCACGGTTGATGGCGGGAGAATCAATCGTCTTTCCGTCTGCTTTTGCTCCGAAATCCCTGACGTTATAGATTGCCGCCTGCATATACAAGCAACCGGTCAGTAGGCTGAGTAGTAGATATATTCTTTTCATCTTTGTATGGATTTAAGCTAAATGATAATCAATAGTATCTCCATTCATTTTTTATTATGTTTAAGTTCATCAATCTTTGCAAAAAGATCCGGCAACATAAAATAATTATAATCTGCTCGTGCATTTTGCTCGTAGAAACAGAAATAAAGTTTACTGTTTGCTGCGAGCGGGCAGCGCCCAGCGAGGACAGGACGGTCTGTTCGTTTCCCCGATTCATAAAGCAAGAGGGGAGTCTTGTCCTGACGGCCGTTACTCAAACGGATATCGTCAGTGGGAGTGACTGCCTGCAAGGTGCGGAGTTTCATACTTTCACCATAATAACAGGTGAAGGCTTGTCCTTCTACGCTGAACACATTTATATCCATGTCCGGCTGACAGTCTCCGAAGCTCCAGAATAAGTTGTCGGCCTGCTGCAAGGAGGTGACCGCTACTTCAAGGATGAAGCCGCGGGTATCCGGCAGGGCTTTCCACCGGAAAGCGATTCCTTTCACTTTTTCCTGAGGGGCCAGCCAGTGACTGTCGGTTCCTTTCGATATACCCAGACGGAAAGTTCCGGCGGGAGGAGTCAGTTGCTGCGCCTGTACGTTAATGAGGCAGATTGCCAGCAGTACGACGGTCAGTAGTTGTTTTAACATAGTCGAAGTGGATATTACTTTGTTCATTTTCCTTTAATACAATAGCATCTTTGTCTTTGACATCCAATGTTATCTCCGATAGATTAAAGTTTCTCGTATAGCAGATTTTCCCCGGTTTATTGGTCTGCGCTTCGATGCCGTAAAGATAGAAGTTTTCCAGACGCAATGTATCATTCCAGCCCGAAGCGGAGATAAATTCATCTACATTTTCCGCTTTTACCTGCGAGAGGTATACGTCACGGAATCGCGGATACCCTTTTTCGGGTGGTTCTACCGGAGTCAGCATCACTTTCCAGTGCTCCGGAATTTCCTTGCCTTCATATTCTTTGGGCAAAGTGCTGTAGCTGTAACTCGGATTCCAGTTTAAGTCCGCCGCCAATACCTGACGGACATTTTCTGCGCTGACACGGGTCATGTAGATATTCTCAATGGTTCCCCCACGGTTCATGGCACTTTTCAGTCGCAGCACGGTATACGTGCCGACAGCTTTAAGATCATAGCCTAATACATTGCGGATGCTGCCGGAAGTTTCGCTGCCGCAGGTAATCAGTCCTGCTCCTTTGCGGGCTGTGCAGTTGCGCACTACCACATTCTCTGTCGGACGGTTCACACGCAGTCCGTCCGCGTCCCGTCCCGATTTGATACAAATATTGTCGTCGTTGCAGTCTACGTCACAGTTCTCGATCAGTATGTTGCAGGAGGAGTCGATGTCGATGCCGTCCGTGCTTGGACCGTGCCCGCCGATGTTATTGTTGATAGTCAGTCCGTCTATGGTGCAATAGTCGGAATAGAGAATCTGACATCCCCAGAATCCCGTGCGCATCAGGGTGAAACCGCTCAGTGTGATGTCCGAACTGCGTTCGACGAGGATTCCCCGTACACGTTTGCAGTCGTAATCCACTATCCAGCGTAACCCTCTGGCTTCGTATTCTTTCCTCATTTCCCAGTATTTATCCCAGAAGACTTTTCCACGGCAGTCCAGTGTACCTTCTCCGCTGATGGCGGCGTTCTTCTCGTCGACAATGTTGATCACTGCTGCCGGCCATGTCATCTCTATCCCTGCTATACGCGAACGAAATTCGGGATAATGGTGAATGTCGGGGCTGGCAAGCAGAGTCACCCCTTTGCCAATCTGCAGGTTTACACCGCTTTTGACAAACAAGGCTCCTGTCTGGTAATACCCCGGTTGCAGGACCACCGTTCCTCCGCCGGAGACAGCGCAACTGTCGATTGCTTTCTGAATGGCCTCTGTGCTGAGTACGGTACTGTCTGCTACTGCGCCAAAGGAATTGGCGGATATAATCATCTTCTCTCCGGGAAGTTGGCGGCTGCCTACGCTGTCTGCCCACGATAAATCCGGTTGCTGAGGTACCTGCCCCCATTCGAAGCTGTTGCCGGCTTGTTTGGCAGGAGTGCACGCTATCGTCAACGAGCCTGCCAGAAGTAGGGGAAGGAGGTTTTTAATTCTCATATAGTCTTTTAGTATAGGATTCTTTTAATTTCCATCCGGTTTCTCTATTTCCGTGAACGGTGAATCGTTCCAGTGGAAAGTATTCACATCGTCCGGATGTGCGGGATTGTATGCCGGGTCTATTTTCAGATGCTTCGCCAGTTCGGGAACGGCTTTCTTCATCCCTTCGATGACGCATTGGGCGATCTGATAGGCACCGTAAGGATTAAAGTGCGTATTATCTGCAAAATCCCTGGTCTGTCCCGGATATGTTCCTGCCGGATAGTGGACGAAAGCACGTTTGGAAGTGTCCGGTCCCAGCGCCTCGTACAGGGTGCGTGTCATTTCATTGAGATCGATCAATGGAACATTCTCTTTGGCTGCCAGCCAGCGCATCGCTTCCGGATAGTCTTCGTGTGTGTCGCGGATATGTCCGTTGGCGTCGAAACTACGACGCTGGGTAGGAGTGACAAGCACCGGATGCGCTCCGCGTGCACGCGCTTCGTCAATGAATGTTTTCAGACTGGTCATGAAGGAGTAATAAGCCCCTTTGCCTGGTCCTTTCTGCTTCTGGTCGTTGTGGCCGAACTCCATAAAGAGGTAATCTCCCTTTTTGATCTGGCTTAAAGCCTTCGCCAGGCGTTTGGCTCCGATAAAGGTATTTGCCGATTCGCCGGATTCGGCATAATTGGCGATACAGACATCGGTGCCGAAAAAGTGAGGAATCATTTGTCCCCAGCTGGCCCAAGGCTCGTTGTCCTGATCGACTACCGTACTGTTGCCGCACAGGAATACGGTAATTACAGACGGGTCGGCAGGTTCGATGCTGATACTCTGACATACAGGGGCGTCACCGTTGAATTCCAGTGTCAGTTTGTCGTCCCAGTTCAGTTTCGTCTTTTCACGGGGTTTGATGCGTACCGATTCTTTGTCGGATATGCGTGGATTCCGTTTGTTGATGATAAATGTCTCGTCTGTGAACTGCCCTTTCCTGGTGGGCAGATTATCGATGAAGAGACGGCGTGATTCGCCTCGTACAGTAGTTACGCCTGCCTGCTTCTTGCTTCCGAGACGTACGGTTACTTTGTAGTTGCCGTCCGGCACGCGGACAGAAAAGAAGAAAGGTGCTTTGCTCCCTTTTTCGGGAGTGGGTGCAAGGTCATATCCGTATCCTGTTTCCTCGCTGTAGCGGGGGGCGTCTGCCAATTGGAATGTGCGGGCTTGTTCCTGAGCGCTGATAGCTGTTGCTGTCAGCAGCAGAAGTCCGAGAAATGTTGTTTTCATATCAGTCGTTAATAAGTTTAATTAATTTTCGGTTTTAGTTCGTCGGGTGAATCTTTGGTATAGGATTTCACGTCTCCCGCCACTTTGGTGAATAGTTCCTGAATCAGTTCCGGAGCGATATTCGCTGTCGGGCGGAAAGCATCGGAGTTCATATAGTCAAGGATGGCTTTATGCATCTGGCGGGCAACGACCCGTTTTTCCGGTTTCGAAGTGATGTCCATGCTGGTCATCATCAATTTGCCGTTCAGTACGTTGGCTTCGAACAACATTCCGATTTTCCGGTTGATAAACCAGGTGTCTATGCTCTGGATGGTCGGTTGGAATTCGGCCGGGAAACCGGTGAACTGCATAACCTGTGCTTTGTTCAGCAGTTCCCACCATTGCAGGTTGCTGTGATATTCGGTCGGGAATTCACGGAAAAGCGGATGATATTCGTTGAGGAAGATACCTGTGGTATGAGGCGGACGCATCTTGAACCAGGAAGTATTCCAGAAGACAGGAGTGAAGTATTGTTTCACTTCCTTGCCATACTGGATTTTTCCGGCTGCCGTAATCAGTACGTTTCCTCCTTCTTGCAGGATGGAGATTGCCTTTGCGTCCAGTGTATCGGTGGTGTAAACATTGCCCTGAGTCAGTTCTACCTGTGCGGGATATACCCAGAAGTCCCAGTCATTGACGGTATCGCTGCCTTCGATACGAATTTCCATATTCAGCTTCTGCGGTCTAGTGATTCCGCTTAGCTGCATGTCTACACTTCCCAGCGGACAAAGATTTCCGACTGGTATATTCTGAATGCCTACAGTGCCGTGAGCGTATACTTTGCCATATTCATCCTTGATGCTGTATACCGTTTTGGCTCCCTGCAGAGGGGCTGCTCCGAAATGGGAAACTTCGATGTCGGCATGGAAAGTCTCGTCGTTGGTATATACGAATTTAGGAATACGTGCCAGCGGGACGGTCGGGCTGCAGAAACGTCTGAACTCATCTGCGTTGATATAGCCTTTTTCTTCAAAGAAGACATCCAGAAGACCTACTAATGCAGTTCCCTGACCGGAATAGTCGTTCAGTGCCAGCAACTGGAAGCCTGCATAGTCGGGTGTACGCAATGTTTTCTCGATTTCGTGTTTGTAGCAGATTGCCTGAAGCTTGCCCGAAGCCATCATAAAGTCGTGCCCCATGCTGCCCATGTGATTATCATTCAGGATATCACGGAAGATTTCAAAGTTCTTGGCCTTGTTCACTCCGGTGTATTTGCGTATCTCGCTGAAATTCGGGAATGCACACCATTGTCCCGTCTCATGAGAGACGTACGGTTGCTTCACGGAATCGATCTTGGCGCGGTAGTCGGACATGCTTTCCGGTTGCGAGCCTGCCCAGCTAAGACCGCGTGCACCGGCTTTCACATGATATTGATTGTGGGGCTGCCATTGCCAGCTACCACCTACGGAAGCTCCTGTGTATACGTGGCGAGGGTCGGTCGCTTTCCAGTAATCAACGAATTTGCTTACCCAAGGTACCCAACGGCCCGAAGGTTCATTGCCGCAGGCCAGCATGCAGTAAGAGGCGTAATTGCCGTATTCTTTGGTCAGAGCGATGGTTTCGTCCATCAGATATTTGTCAATCGGCTGCCCGTTGCCCAGTCTCGGACCGTGATTAGGCCAGCTGGGACCTTCGGGTTGCAGATAAAAACCAACGAGATCGGCAGCGATGAAGGCTGCTTCCGGTGGACAGAAAGAGTGGAAACGCATATGGTTTAATCCGTAGTTGCGGCAGATGCGGAATACCCGTTCCCAGGAAGCTACGTCCATCGGCGCATAACCTGTAAGCGGGAAATCGCAGTTTTCCACTGTACCGCGGAGCATTGTCTTGCGTCCGTTGACGTAGAACCATTTGCCTTCTATCTTGAAATCACGCATACCGAACTGTACCTGTTTCTTTTCGGACTGCTTGCCGCTGTTCAGCGTGGCTGTCAGTTTGTAGAGTGCCGGATTGAACTCATCCCATGTCAGGAAGTCTTTTCCCATCGGTAGTTCCATTTCTACCCGGTTATCTCCTGCCTGAATACGGAAGGTCTGTTGAACAGGGAGGACGTTTTGGCGGGTATCCGTATTAAAGCTTTCGGCAGAAAGTGTTATTTCTCCTTTGGCAGAAGAAGAGGATTTTACATTCATGCGTACCAGCGCTTTCCCGTGACTCAGATCAGGATATACCTGTATATCGTCGAAATAGACTTTGGGAGTCGTCTGCAGTTCGATTTTACCTACGATTCCGTTCCAGTTGCCCTGTGTCTGGTCGGTGATGCTATGTGAATCCGGACCGACATTGATCTCTTTAATCCGGTTGTCAACCCGGATAGTGAGCCGGCACGGCTTGCCGGGAGTGACGGCCGAGGTCAGGTCGTATACATGAGGAACGCAAAGGCTGTTTTGCATACCGATTTCTTTCGTGTTTACCCATACGGTTGTTTCAATATGTGGGCGTTCCAGAAAGAGGAGAATTCTTTCCCCTTTCCAGGCGGATGGAATTGTCACTTTCTTTTGATACCAGGCGACACCTACATAGTGCTTGTCGGGAGTCAGGAAGAAAGGTAATTTGACTTGCCCTTCTATCCGGTATTTCTCCATGTAAGGATTGAAATAGTAAGAACTGTCATATAAACTTCCTGTCCATTGGGTACGTGCGGTAACATTGTCCCCTTTTAGCTTTTCGGGCATGGAACCGGGTAAATTGATGGATTCGTCGAGCGATTTATTGAACCATTGTTCTTTCATCCCCGCATCTTCCCGGTCTATCTGGAAATTCCATTTTCCGGATAGGCTGAAAGAGTGGTTTTGCCCTGTTACAGTCAGTACAGAGGCGAATACAATGGCAATACTTACTAAAAGTTGTTTCATGATATGTAGAATTGATATGTTTTCCACTACGTTTAAAAATCTGCTGCTAAAGTAGAGCTTTTGAGTAATCTATAAAATAGAAAGATGTACAGATACATAGAATATTGTATCAAAAACGGCTTTTATGGCGGTTGGTGTACGAAACTACATGAATATGATAATATCTCCATCATCATTCATTTCTGAAATTCTGGGGGATACCATATCTTTGCGAAGTAAACTTTTTAATCTTAAAGTGAACCATGAAAAAAGTATTTGCCTGGATGGCTTTAACTCTTTGGTCGGTAATGACAATCTTTGCAGGTGAGACTGCTTATCTCTTTTCTTATTTTATCAATGACAGCAAGGACGGTCTGCATCTTGCCTACAGTTATGATGGGCTGAACTGGACTCCTTTGAACGGCGGACGCTCTTTTTTGACTCCGTCTGTCGGTAAAGATAAATTGATGCGTGATCCCAGTATATGCCAAGCTCCCGACGGAACATTTCACATGGTCTGGACTTCCAGTTGGACGGACCGGATCATTGGATATGCTTCTTCCCGTGATTTGATTCATTGGAGTGAGCAACAGGCTATTCCCGTGATGATGCACGAGCCGGAAGCTCATAATTGTTGGGCGCCGGAACTCTTTTATGACGAACCTTCGGAAACATATTACATTTTTTGGGCGACCACCATCCCCGGACGCCACAAGGAAGTGCCTACCAGCGAAAGCGAAAAAGGGCTGAACCATCGTATGTACTATGTTACAACGAAGGATTTTCGTACTTTCTCAAAGACGAAGATGTTTTTCAATCCCGATTTCAGTGTGATCGACGCGGCTATCGTGAAAGATCCGACACAGGGAGATCTGATCATGGTCGTCAAGAACGAGAACTCCAATCCTCCGGAGAAAAACCTGCGTGTGACACGCACGAAGAATATTGCCAAAGGTTTTCCGACAAAGGTATCCGCCCCGATTACCGGAAAATATTGGGCGGAAGGACCGGCACCTCTTTTTGTGGGTGATGCGCTTTATGTGTATTTTGATAAGTATCGTGATCATCGTTACGGAGCTGTCCGTTCGCTGGATCATGGTGAAACGTGGGAAGATGTATCCGATCAGGTTTCGTTTCCGAAGGGAATCCGCCACGGGACTGCCTTTGCGGTAGATGCTTCCGTCGTAGAGTCTCTGGTAGATGACCGGAAGCATCAATCTGTAAAAGCACAAACTTCTTCCTGGTTCAACGATAAGGACCTGACATTGACAGGAGTTTATTATTATCCCGAACACTGGGATGAAAGTCAGTGGGAACGTGATTTCAAGAGGATGCATGAACTGGGATTTGAGTTTACTCACTTTGCGGAGTTTGCATGGGCGCAGCTGGAGCCGGAAGAAGGACGATACGATTTTGCCTGGCTGGATAAAGCAGTAGCTCTTGCTGCCAAATATGATCTGAAAGTCATTATGTGTACTTCGACTGCCACACCCCCGGTGTGGATGAGCCGGAAGTATCCCGAAATCCTGTTGAAGAATGAAGATGGTACGGTTCTCGATCACGGTGCCCGCCAGCATGCCTCATTTGCATCGCCGCTCTATCGGGAATTATCGTATAAGATGATCGAGAAACTGGCACAGCATTATGGCAATGATTCCCGTATTGTCGGATGGCAACTCGACAATGAACCTGCCGTACAGTTCGACTATAATCCGAAAGCGGAACAGGCTTTCCGTGATTATCTCCGTGCAAAATACAATCACAACATTCAGTTGCTGAACGACGCGTGGGGAACCGCTTTCTGGAGTGAGGCTTATTCGTCTTTTGATGAAATCACTCTTCCTAAGCGTGTCCAGATGTTTATGAATCATCATCAGATTCTGGATTATCGTCGTTTTGCCGCTGCGCAGACCAATGATTTTCTGAATGAACAATGTCTGCTGATCAGAAAATATGCAAAGAACCAGTGGATTACTACCAACTATATCCCCAACTATGATGAAGGACATATCGGCGGTAGTCCTGCACTCGATTTCCAGAGTTATACACGCTATATGGTGTATGGCGATAACGAAGGTATCGGACGCCGTGGATATCGGGTAGGAAATCCGTTGCGTATTGCATGGGCGAATGACTTCTTCCGTCCTATACAGGGTACGTATGGCGTGATGGAGTTGCAACCGGGACAAGTGAATTGGGGGAGCATTAATCCGCAACCGCTTCCGGGAGCTGTCCGTCTGTGGATGTGGAGTGTATTTGCCGGTGGAAGCGATTTTATCTGTACGTATCGCTATCGCCAGCCGCTGTACGGCACAGAGCAGTATCATTATGGGATAGTAGGAACGGACGGCGTAACCGTCACTCCCGGCGGAAGGGAATATGAAACCTTTATAAAAGAGATAAGAGAACTCCGGAAACATTATGCTCCGCGCGAAACGAAGCCTGCCGACTATCTGGCACGTCGTACCGCTATCCTTTTCAACCACGAGAATTCCTGGAGCATCGAGCGGCAGAAACAGAACCGTACATGGGATACTTTTGCACATATAGAGAAGTATTACCGGACTTTGAAGTCATTTGGTGCTCCCGTTGATTTTGTCTCCGAACAGAAGGAGTTGACGGAGTATCCTGTGGTGATAGCTCCTGCTTACCAACTGGCTGATAAGGAATTAGTAAATAAATGGATTGCCTATGTGAAAAATGGTGGTAATCTTGTGTTGACCTGCCGTACAGCACAGAAAGACCGTTATGGCCGTTTGCCGGAAGCTCCTTTCGGTTCTATGATCACACCTCTGACGGGAAATGAAATGAACTTTTATGATCTGCTGTTACCGGAAGATCCGGGTACTGTTGTCATGAATGGAAAGCAATATGAGTGGAATACATGGGGAGAAATACTGATTCCCGCATCTGATTCGCAGGTTTGGGCGACGTATGCCAATGAATTCTATGAAGGTGGTCCTGCTGTCACGTTCCGAAAACTGGGTAAAGGCACTGTTACATATGTCGGAGTTGACAGCCACAATGGTGCGTTGGAAAAGGATATCTTGAAGAAATTATATGCACAGCTACAGATTCCTGTGATGGATTTGCCTTATGGAATAACGGTGGAATACCGGAACGGGCTGGGGATTGTGCTGAATTATTCAGATCGTTCTTATACATTCGACATACCGGAGGGAAGTAAGGTGCTGGTAGGAACTGAAGAGATCCCAACCGCAGGAGTACTGGTGTTTTCAATGTAAGGTATTGATTAATAATAGATAAGTGTAAAAAGATAAATAGGTGATGAAACAAATTGTAGGATTAGTATTGATTTTGTGTTGTACACAAATAGTGGCTCAGGAGGTTTTTCCTGATGGCAAGGCAATCCCTGAATGGTTCAGGGAAAACAAGGAAGTGAATGTGAATGCTTTAGGAAAGAAATATAGCATAACCGATTATGGAGTAGCGAACGACAGTACGGTGGTGCAGACAAAGAAGATACAGGGAGTAATTGATCTGGCTGCCCGGAATGGGGGTGGAGTTATAGTTATTCCCAAAGGTACTTTCTTAAGCGGATCACTTTTCTTTAAAAACAATACTCATTTACATCTGGAAGAAGATGCAGTATTAAAGGGAAGCGATGATATTAGTCATTTTCCGGTGAAAATGACCCGTATGGAGGGACAGACTTTAAAGTACTTCATGGCTTTGGTAAATGCAGACGGACTGGATGGATTTACAATTTCCGGAAAGGGAACATTGAATGGAAACGGGCTTCGGTACTGGAAGTCATTTTGGTTACGGCGTTCTATAAATCCGGATTGCACCAATATGGAAGAAATGCGTCCTCGCATTATTTATTTGTCCAACTGTAAGAATGCTCAGATTGAGGGAATCAGAATTATGAATTCTCCTTTCTGGAGCACTCATTTCTATAAATGCAGTTTTTTGAAGTTGTTGAATCTTCGCATTACTTCGCCTGCCAGTCCCGTAAAAGCTCCTAGTACGGATGCAGTGGACCTTGATGTTTGTAATAATGTGCTGATAAAGAATTGTTATATGTCTGTCAATGATGATGCGGTAGCGCTGAAAGGGGGAAAAGGACCTTGGGCAGATAAAGATGCCAATAATGGAGAAAACTATGATATTATTATTGAAGACTGTACCTACGGATTCTGTCATAGCGCCTTTACTTGTGGTAGTGAGTCTATCCTTAGCCGGAATGTGATTGTCCACCGTTGTAAGGTAGATAGAGCACGTGCTCTTCTAACTCTAAAGATGCGCCCGGATACACCGCAAAAATATGAGTATATTCTGGTAGAGGATATAACAGGGAATGTACAGAATTGTCTGAATATAGCTCCTTGGACGCAGTTTTACGATTTGAAAGATCGTAAAGATACTCCCCTTTCTTATTCTAATAACATTACGATGCGCAATATAGACATTGATTGTAATGTATTCTTTAATGTTAAGAAGTCTGATCAATATAAATTGTCAGATTTCTGTTTTGAGAATCTCACAGTGCGGGCTAAGAAAGGAAAAGTGGATCAGAGTATAATCGATTCATTTACGATGCATAATGTGAAGATAAACCAATAAAACGACAGAACGATGAAGACATTTTCACTCTTTATCTTAAGTTTATTAATCAGTGTAAACTATTTGTCTGGTGCAGACTGGAATGTACAAATTGCCAGATATAAACAGGATAAGGCTTGTGCTATCAGCTATACTTTTGATGATGGCCTGGCAGAACATTATACACTTCTTGTTCCCCAACTGGAAAAGAGAGGTTTCCGGGGAACATTCTGGATATGTGGTTCCAATATAAATAAGGATAACGAGAACATTACCGACACTACACGAATGACCTGGCCTCAACTTAGGGAAATGTCTGATAATGGTCATGAGATTTCCAATCACGGTTGGGCGCATAAAAACTTTGCACGTTTTCCTATCGAAGAGATAAAAGAGGATATTTTTAAGAATGATAGTGCTATATTTGCCAATACAGGTGTAATGCCCCGTACTTTCTGCTATCCCAATAATAATAAAAAAGCGGAAGGACGGAGAATTGCCGTACAGAATCGTGTGGGGACAAGAACTCACCAGCGTTCGATTGGAAGTAAATCGACTCTGCAGGATTTGGAGAAATGGGTGAATACCTTGATTGAAACCAATGACTGGGGAGTAGGAATGACACACGGTTTAACCTATGGCTATGATGCTTTCCGCAATCCTCAACGTTTGTGGGATCATCTGGATCAAGTAAAAGCGAGAGAGAATGAAATATGGGTAGGAACCTTTCGTGAAGTGGCTTCTTATATCAAGGAAAGGGAGGAAACTAGACTGGAAGTTGTGAATAAAAAGAATACCTTGTTGATTACTCCGGAACTTAAATTGGATCAGGAACTGTTCGTTGAACCGTTGACAATGGTGATTACCGGTAAGGAAATAAAGAAAGTGACTGTGAAACAAGGAAAAAGAAAATTGCCGGTACAGATCACTGACGATAAAGTTCTTTTCGATTTCGACCCGTATGGCGGTATGATTAAGGTGACACTGAAAATTCAAAAATAAAATTGATTGGACAAATTTTAATATGAGATGATAATGAAACAGAACTTTTTAAAATGGATGGTATGTATGTGTTTCGGGCTGTTGTCTGTTGCTACGGTAACGGCGGGCGGTAATTATAAAACTGTCAAAGTAAAAGCTCCTTTTCCGATGCAACCGATTAAAGTCTTTATTTATCCGGACCGAGATTTTAAGATTACGGATTTTGGTGCTGTGCCGGGTGGAGAAGTTGATAATACCAAAGCGATCGCTGCTGCTATTGATGCATGTAATAAGGCCGGTGGTGGACGTGTGGTGGTTCCGGCAGGCACTTGGCTGACGGGACCCGTACACTTTAAAAGCAATATAAACCTCTGTTTAGAAGAAAATGCCGTATTGAGTTTTACAGATAATCCGGAAGACTATCTACCGGCGGTAATGACCTCATGGGAGGGATTGGAGTGCTATAATTACTCACCGCTACTGTATGCATTCGAATGTGAAAATGTGGCAATCAGCGGCAAAGGTACATTACAGCCGAAGATGGGTACATGGAAAGGATGGTTCAAACGCCCTAAACCTCATTTGGAGGCACTGAAGGAATTATATACCAAAGCTTCGACCAATGTACCTGTTATAGAACGTCAGATGGCTACCGGTGAAAATCATTTGCGTCCGCATCTGATACATTTCAATCGCTGTAAGAATGTGATGCTGGATGGATTTAAAATACGTGAGAGTCCGTTTTGGACCATTCACCTCTATATGTGTGACGGAGGTATCGTCCGTAATTTGGATGTGCGAGCACATGGACACAATAATGATGGTATTGACTTTGAAATGAGTCGTAACTTTTTGGTAGAAGACTGTTCTTTTGACCAGGGTGATGATGCTGTTGTAATCAAAGCCGGTCGTAATCAGGACGCATGGCGTCTGAATACCCCTTGTGAGAATATCGTGATCCGTCATTGTCAGATATTGAAAGGACATACCTTACTGGGCATCGGCAGTGAGATCTCCGGTGGTATACGGAATATCTATATGCATGACTGTACGGCACCTAATTCAGTGATGCGTCTTTTCTTTGTGAAAACCAATCATCGCAGGGGAGGATTTATAGAGAATATCTATATGAAAAATGTAGCATCCGGAACAGCCCAACGGGTACTTGAAATAGATACGGAGGTACTTTATCAGTGGAAGGACTTGGTCCCGACTTATGAAAAGCGAATCACTCGTATCGATGGCATCTATATGGATAAAGTAACTTGTGAATCGGCAGACGCTGTATATGAACTGAAAGGAAATGCTGAACTTCCTGTGAAAAATGTGCGGATAAAGGATGTAAAGGTCGGTTCGGTTAAGAAGTTTGTGAAGAAAGTAAGTAATGTTGAAAATGTGGTAGAAAAGAATGTAACTTATCAAATGGAGGATAATAAAGACTAAGCAAAAAAGTTCATATATGAACTTTAATTTGTTTTTGAGTTCATCCCTGTTTTTTTACATGTAAACTGTACATAATTCCAGTTGAAAATGTGGATGATTCTGTACTTTTGACCATCGCTGAACTACTAATCTGAAATAAAAAGGACACTTTTCGAAGTGTCGGCGTTGTGTACTTTTTATGGAAGCTTGGTGAAAGATCAGCGATGTGTTTTTGTGAACTTACAGATCATTATTTGTTTAACTAAATTCTTTTAAAATGAAAAATGCCTTGTTTTTTCTGGCAGCAATTTTGTTGCTTACAGTTTCGTGTACTGACAATCAAATCCAGTTGAATGGTGATGAACCTGAACCGACTCCTCCGGCAGAGCGGGTCGAGCCTCCTTTGAAACGTGCATTGTGGGCTTCGATTAACGGAAGAAAAGATGCTTCTTACTATCCCGAATACAATAATAAGATATTGGTGAGTTGGCGTATGTTTCCTACCGATGATTCTTCTACAGGCTTTGACCTTTATCGGAAGAGCGGTAATGAAGAAGAGGTGAAACTCAATGAAGAACCGATTACTTTGTCGACAAACTTCCAGGATATAACTGCCGGCCGTAATAAGGATAATACGTATCGGTTATGTTTTGCCGGTTCTGATGAAACGTTGGATACTTATACCATAACGGCAGCACAGGCATCGGCCGGACTGCCCTATATTTCCATACCGCTGGCCGGTACCACAGGCATCAGTTCAGAGTATTATTATGATGCCAATGATGCCAGTGTCGGTGACCTGGACGGAGATGGGGTTTATGAGATTGTACTGAAAAGGCTTTTGAGAAGCAGTTCTTCGACAGAGGACGAAGAGGATGAGTCAGGAGCCGTACAGATGGGACCTTGGCATGCTACCCTGCTGGAAGCATATAAATTAGATGGTTCGTTCTTATGGCGTGTAGCTTTGGGGCCGAATGTCCCGGTGGGTAATCTGACCTCTTTTGCTGTCTATGATTTTGATGGTGACGGAAAATGTGAAATTGCGGTTCGTACCGCAGAAGGTACTGTCTTTGGAGATGGAACAGAAATAAAAGATACGGATGGGGATGGTAAAGTCGATTATCGTGTCGAAGGCTCGGCTCATATTCATGGCGGACCGGAATTTCTGTCGGTATTGGATGGTATGACAGGAAGAGAGTTGGCTCGTACTGATTATATCGCGTTAGGTAAAAGCGAAGACTGGGGAGATAACTATTACAAACGTTCTGCCAGTTATCGTGTAGGAGTAGGATGTTTTTCGGGTACTACCCCCTCTATTCTGATTTGTCGTGGAGTATATGGAAAGATGGTATTGGAAGCCTGGGATTTTCAGGGCCAAGAGTTAAAGAAGAGATGGCGATTCGATACTTCGGACGGTGTGCACGGTGATTATGCCGGACAAGGAAATCATAGTTTAAGTGTGGGAGATGTAGACGATGACGGATGTGACGAAGTTGTATATGGAGGTTGTTGTATAGACCATAATGGTAAAGGCTTGTGGAACTCCAGGCATGGACATGGAGATGCCTTGCATTTGGGTAAGTTTGACCCGTCAAGAAAAGGACTGCAAATCTGGTCTTGCTTTGAGGCTTGTCCTTTTAAAGTAGGTGCTGCTTTGAGAGATGCGAGAACGGGAGAGACAATCTGGGATTTTCCGTATAGTGGAGATATGGGACGTTGCCTGGTAGCCGATATTGATCCCGATAGTCCGGGCTGCGAGATGTGGTGGTATAAAGGCAATGCACATTCCTGTACGGGAGCTGATCTCGGATATGGAGCCGGTTCCAGCAGTATGTCTTACAATATGGCAGTATGGTTCTCCAATTCATTGAATCGTCAATTATTAGACAGGAGTAAGATTGATGCGCCCAAAGAAAAACGTGTATTTACTATTTATAGATATGAAGTGACTACTATCAATAGTAGTAAAAGTAATCCCTGTTTCTATGCGGACATCTGGGGAGACTGGCGTGAGGAAATTATTCAGGTAACAAGTGATCAGACTGAACTGCGCCTGTTTACGACTTGGTATCCGACGGATTATAAATTTCCTTATCTGATGAGTGATCATGTCTATGAAATGAGTGCCCTCAATCAAAACATAGGATATAATCAACCTACGCAGTTGGGTTATTATTTAGGGTCTGACTTGTATAAAAAGTAACTGATCATATTCAAACAAAAGTCTCAGGTAGTTTGTCGCTACTTGAGACTTTTTTTGTTTTACGGGTGATAAACGATAAATAATCTATGTAAATGTACAAACTTCTATGTACTGATATTGAAACTGGGCTTATCTTTGTGCTACCATGAAACTATTAATATACACAAAATGAAAAAACTGATTTTATTATCTTTATTGACTCTTCAATTTGGTTTGCTCGCTGCACAAAATGCTGATGGGCAGGGGCGTTTGTCTCACTTGTTTAATTTCGGATGGAAATTTCATGCGGGTGACTTGAAAGATGCCTATTCTGTAAACTATGATGATAGTAGCTGGCGTGTACTGGATCTGCCTCATGACTTTCAAATAGAACAGCCGTGGGATAAGGATGCAGGGGGAGCTCGTGGTTTTAAAGCGATGGGAACCGGTTGGTATCGTAAAACATTTAAAGCCGATCCTGAATGGAAAGGAAAACGGGTATTACTCGATTTTGAAGGAATTATGTTAATAGGTGATGTCTGGGTAAACGGTCAGAAAGTAGGAAGTACAGACTATGGGTATATTGGCTTTGAAACGGATATTACTAAATTACTAAGATATGATGCAGATAATGTGGTAGCTGTCAGTGCTTCTACCGGCAAAAAAGGAGGATCACGCTGGTATACGGGAGGAGGTTTGTTTCGGGATGTCCATTTGCTGGTTAAAGACTATGTTTCCATAGCCCGTCATGGCGTGTTTATTTCTACTCCTAAAATAACGGAACAAAGTGCAGATATCAATGTACAGGTTGAGGTGGAAGGTATTTCCGGGAAACAGCTGGATGTGGAAATCAATGCCAGAATCTTTTCTCCGAAAGGTGAATTGGTGACGGAAACAAAGGGAATGGCTCCTAAAAAAAATAAACTGGCTACTGTTGAAGTTCCGCTTCCGGTAGTTGCAGTTTCCAATCCCCAGCTATGGTCTTGTGAAACACCGAATCTCTATAGAGCAGAAATAACATTGGTCCGTGATGGAAAAGTGATCGACAACGTGACTGAGAAATTTGGTATTCGCACACTTGAATACTCTCCGGAGTTTGGCTTTAAACTGAATGGTAAGAAACTATTCTTGAAGGGTATTGCCAATCATCATGACTTAGGTGCTGTAGGAGCAGCGGCATTCGACCGTGCTATTGAACGGCAGTTTGAATTGCTCAAGAAGTTCGGTTATAATCATGTGCGTACATCACATAATCCATATTCGAAATCCTTTATGGAGTTGGCAGATAAACATGGTATTCTGATTGTAGATGAATTGATTGATAAGTGGAGCGACAAATCATATTGGGGTGGCCGGGTTCCTTTTACTCAATTGTGGTATAAGATGATTCCCGAATGGATTAAGCGCGACAGAAACCATCCTTCGGTTATTATGTGGAGTATCGGCAACGAATTGCAGATGCGGGAAGATCTGGCTGGATTTCCTACCGGCGATTGGGGTGTTACGACTTATCGAATTTTCGATGTGCTTGTAAAGCGATACGATTCTACCCGAAAGACAACGGTGGCTATGTATCCATCGAGGGCTGGTGCCATCAGCAGAAAAGATGCGGATTTCAATAAGAAAATTCTTCCTCCCGAATTGTCTACGGTGACTGAAGTTGCCAGCTTCAATTATCGTTATCCTGATTATGCGAAGTATCTCGAAGCTTGTCCCGATTTAATCGTTTATCAGAGTGAAGCAACAAGTAGTGAACTTACTGCTCCTTTTTTCGGTATGGACCGGGATAAGATGGTAGGACTTGCCTATTGGGGAGCTATCGAATACTGGGGAGAATCGAACGGCTGGCCTAAAAAAGGGTGGAATTATTCATTCTTTAATCATGCTTTGGAACCCTATCCTCAAGCGTATTTAATAAAGAGTGCTTTCAGTGATGAGCCTTTAGTTCATATCGGAGTAGTCGATAGTGAGAAAGAAAGTATTGAATGGAATGATGTCATAGTAGGTCGTATGCCTCTTTCATCTCATTGGAACAGAGCTGAAGGAAGTAAGCAGAATCTGTTCACTTATACAAATGCTGATGAAGTGGAGTTATTGGTTAATGGGAAATCTTTGGGTATTCAGAAGAATAAACGTGATGATATACAAAGCCGCAATATGATTTACTGGCAAAATATACCTTATGGCAAAGGAGGAAACATCATAGCGATTGCACGTAACAATGGAAAAGAAGTTGCTCGTCATATGTTGGAAACGACAGGCACGGCGAAAGCTCTGAAAATAGAGTTGGAGAATGCAGACTGGAAAGCAGATGGAATGGATTTGCAGTATGTAAAGGTATATGCTGTTGACAGTAAAGGACGGGTGGTACCTGCTACTGAAGGTGAAGTTACGTTTGAAGTCTCAGGTGAAGCCAGACTGATTGCCGTAGATAATGGTGATCATATGACAGATGAGCTTTTCTCAGGAAACCACAAGAAGTTACATCAAGGATTTGTAATGGCTATATTACGTTCCAGTCAGACTAGTGGAAATGTGAAGATCAAGGCTTCTCTGAAAGGGCTGAAAAGCGCGGAAAAGAAGATGACGACTAAATAATAAAAATAAGGGGCTGATTCAACCAGCCCCTTATTATTTACATACGATAACTACCTTTTTTAGTGAATGTTTTTTTCACTTTATTCTGATTGATGAAATCCACTTTACATCCGTCGGGGATTTCAATCTGATTTTTTCCTTCTTTAGATAGTTTCAATTTTATCTTTCCTTCTTTGACGGGGAACTCGATGTTTGCCCATTCCAGATCCATCAATTCGGGACGTATCGTATAATGATTCGGCTGTGTTGGAGATTGGCTGAAACCGGCTATGCCATTTAAAACTGCGACTACTCCGGGAACTCCATTGGCACCATGACATAAGCTCAGTCCATAAGGACGTTTATAGAAAATAAGTTGTTCATCCTTGGATTTCTTGTATGAGAAGTTTTCTGGAAAACGGGTATGCCCCTGTGCAAGCCAGTCACCAAATACGGTAAAAAGGAAGTTCCACATTTCTCTGACTTTACCCGCTTTTGAATAAGCAAGGAACTCATATCCTTTCTCATAACTTACATAATCATGGTAATAAGGAATGGTGGGGAGTACTTCAAACAGATGATCATACCGTTCTTTGGGGAATATACCGGCAAGGATAGCCCAGTACTGGGCATGATGTGAAATCACTGTATCCAGTTTGCCGTCCTTGGTATATCCGTTTATGAATAATCCCTGTTCTTCATTCCAGAAATGTTTGATTATACTTTTCTTTAAAGCCTCGGCTTTCATTCGGTAATGTCTTGCTGATTTTCTGTCTCCCCATTTTTCGGAGAAGTCTGCACCAATTTGGTAATTATAATAAAGCATTATTTGTGCATACGTGGGAGTTCCCTTCTTGTCAGGGCCTCTTCTGGTAGCCCATCCCGGAACAAATCCCCAGCTGACACCGACATTGGCGGAGATAAATCCACGTTCATCCTGAAGAGTCTCGTAGAGTTTCAACAGTTGTTCTATGCGGTCACGATAGGAGAGGATCGTATTGAAATCTCCATATCTTTGGTAATAGTGGTTAAAACCTATTAAAGCATGAAGCGGATAATCCGGTATTCCCAAATCTGTTTTTTGCGGATTGAGCGGGAGCATAGCCACTGAAAGGCTGTTGCGCGAAACCTGTTCATCTCCGAAGAGATAATCTCCTGCAAAAGTGCTTAAAACGGCATCCATCGACCAGGGCAGATAATCTCTCTTAATACCATCCAGATAAAAGCCGTGAGTGCTGGTATGCAGGGAGGCAACCGAAGCATTCCAGATGTTATTCATACGTTCGTCATTACATTCAAAGGACATCAGGAAGTCTACAGGCCATATCTTAGCCTTAAACTTAACATCAGATATCTCACATTCTTTATCACTGAATATTTTCAGATAACGGACCGCCCTTTCCGGAAGGATAATTTGCTGTTCTCCTTCTGTCAAGGAATAGGATTCAATGGGATATTGTTCGAAGAGTTTGGTGTTTTCGTTTAATGCCTCTTCCGGACTTTCTCCTACAAAAGCGGTGAGCTTTCCTTCGCCTTTGGCAATGAATGATACTTTGCCGACTTCAATATGGAAAAAGTCAACCAGAATATATCCATTCTTCTGAATCTTTATTTTCTGATTCTCAACTGCTGCGTTCCGTATAGGTAAGATGGAAACCGGATGAATGGTAACCTCTGTTTCCGGATCATCCAAAGGCATTCTGCCTGCAGTGCCGAATACCGGAGATGTTTCTGCAATATTCCATTCAGTACCATCCATACTTGCTTTCCAATTATCCGTTGAGACTTTACCATTGAAGGATACTTTAATGGCAGGCAGATCATTTTCAGTCTCTACTTTGAATAATAAGATTGATTTTCCTTTAGGCAGTGTAAGAGAACTTTTGTCGGAATTGCCTGTTTCTTTTCCATTGACGGATACTTTTACCTTTCCGGTAGATGTCCATTCTATCGGTGTCTCTGTCGGCAAGATTACTTCTTTACGGAATGAAGTATGATATACCGGAGCATAAAATTTGCCGGGATATCCCACGTTCATACAACGTTTCTCCGATTCTTTCAGTCTTTTCTGCTGAAGATGTGCACTCAACTGCCCCGGATACCAGATATATTCTCCGTTTCCATTTCTTACCGGAGTATCCGGAATTTCTACAGCCGGGTCCAGTAAAGGATCATACTGTATGTTTTGTGCTTGGATCGTGTATGCAGACGCACACAAACTTAAATATACAAGTATAAATTTCAATTTTAGATTCATCGTTTTATCTTTATATAAAGTTTTTTACTCAGGATTACCGGAAGTCAAACATCAGATTCAGATGTAATCCTTCATCTCCCGATTTGATTCGGATATTTCCCGGTTGACTGTTAGGACCTTGTTGCTCAATCGGCTTGAACGAGCAGATAGCCGGAATATCAAGCAAGAATGAAAGATCACCTTCAGGGAATGCAGGCATGGTATCTTTTACCCGCCCTGCCGGTTCTTCCGGAGTGAATACCCGGAAGAAAGTTCCGTCATTACGTGAATAAACGGTAAATGAAGTCTTCTCGCCCTCCAGTGTAGCCCAATAGAGATTGGCATGGTAACCCTTGAACTCAGGATATATCAGATTCTCAAAACTTTCTCCGGTAATGGTGTTGTTATAATCTTTGTGCCAGATACCGTAGTTCGTTCCTGGAATTCGGTTTTTCCATACTCTGTATGGCCCGCGTCCCATCCATTTCATACCCGAACAGTTTTGTTCCGGATAAGAGAAGCTAAGTCCGAGATTGAAAATCTGTGCATCCATGAAAGCATCGTCGAAGCCACCGCCACCGGAACCGCGATTTAATAAAATAGCATCCATATAAAGCAAACCTTCGTTTGTCAGACGCCAGACAATGGAATCTGCCGCACCTTTATATTTGGCACAATAAATGGCGCCGTCGGAGGAATGACGAGTATAGCTGAGCGAAGGTTCATATCGCATCTTCATACCTACTGCTACCGGACCATCTTTGAATGGAATCTCAGTCTCACCGGATTTAATGTGACGGATCATACCGGTTGCCGCATCGAAGGTTATGCTGACTATGCTGCTCTTTAGTTCAATGGCGTCAGACGTTTGTCGGGCTTCTGCTTTTTGAGGAGCAGGCGTGAGTGTCGTTTGTGACAGGTTACGTTCAAAATATTGTTTTGCCAGATGAATCGGATAAGTCCAGTTACAGATACTTTTTCCTTCTCTATCAAAAGCCTCCAGTTCGAGCATATCCCCTTCCCGGAATGAATCGGGCAGTTCAAAACGGGCAGTACCTGTTTCTCCCGGATTAATGGATGGAAGTTGCACTTTCCCTTCAGCGATTACCTTTCCTGCTTCTGCGTCTCCTTTGAGCGGAGTGCCGCACGATAAAACCTTATAAGTCATACGACACTCTTTCAGATTGGTAAAAGTATATTCATTGGTCAGAAGGAAACTGCCGTCGAAGTGGTTAGTAATGAGAAGAGGTTTCAACTGGATAGGCGACCATTGTGCACGGATGGCATAATAGCTTCCTTCTTTCTCTCGACGTGGGCCTACTACTCCGTCGGGTGCATTGGACTTGTCAGAGTCGAGTATTCCTCCTTTATCACTGCGTTTGGGAGCCTCATCGCAATATACCCAGATGAACCCTCCTGCAAACAAGGGATTGGTACACCAGCGATCCCAAAAGTCGCGCAGGCCGGCTCCTCCTCCCTGATCGTACATGGCGTGCATAAATTCGGTCGGCATGAATACTTTATAACCATTGGTGAAACGTGCTACCCCTGTCAGATAAGTAGGATAGTGATGCGTATCCAAGTCGTTAAAGTCAGCCCAGGGATGTACCATATGTCGTTTTTGTAATCTGTCATATTGGGCAAACAAAGGATCGGTTTGCGTATTCCAGCCTCCTTCGTTTCCGTTACTCCAGAGAATGATGCAGGGGTGGTTAACATCCCGTTCAATCATTTCTTTTACGAGTTTTGCACCGACTTTGGAGTCGTAACCGTTTTGCCAGCCTGCCAGTTCATCCATGTAGACAAGCCCCAGTGAGTCGCACATATCAAGAAAATGTTCATCGGGCGGGTAGTGCGAACGCACTGCATTCATATTCATTTCTTTGATGAGCAGGGCATCCATTCGGCTTAATGCAGCACTGGTGGTACGCCCTCCGTCTACAGAAAATGAGTGTCGGTTGATTCCTTTGACCACTAGTTTGGTACCATTCAAATATACGCCGTCCTGGGGAAAGAATTCTACGGTACGGAAACCAGTGCGTGTTTCTCTGGTTTGTACGATTTTACCTTCGGGATTCTTTAATTCCAATTTGGCTACATACAGATTGGGATTCTCTGTAGACCAGGGAATGATGCTTGCCCATTCACCGCTAATCATCTGCTCCTTATCGGAGTTATTGATTGGATGAGTGATTGTTGTTTGTCCGTTGGAGGTATATACGGTTTTCCCGTCTTTTAATGAACGGACAGATACGATGATTTCATGTCCTTTGGCATCTCCTGCCATATCTACGGCGACCTGTAATTTCCCATGGTGATCAGCATTTAGTACGAAATGTTCCATGTGTACCTGTGGCAGAACTTCCAGCCATACAGGACGGTATATACCGCCAAACAACCACCAGTCAGCTTTCCGTTCGGCGGCATTGATCGATCTGTTGGCTGATTCTTTGGCAACTTTCACTTCAAGCTGATTCTTTTTTCCAAGATTGAGTAATTCGGTAATATCATAATTAAAGCGATAGAAGCCTCCTTGATGCATCTCACCTGCCGGCTTGCCGTTTATCATGATTTCTGCATCAGTCATCACTCCGTCAAAGAATATCTTTACCCGTTGCCCTGCCCATGATTTGGGGGCGTCGAATTTATAGCGGTAAGTTCCGGTTTCATCACTGGGGCGTTGTCCTTTTATGGTATACCATCGACCGTAGGTATATTCTCCGAATCCCTGTAGTTCCCAGTTACAGGGAACCTCGATCTTTTTCCATTTGCCACTATTCTGTCCCGCAGAACAGAAAAAATCCCAGGTCTTGGTGTTGTCAATGCCTGTTCCCGAAAGATAAATGCGTTCGGGATGGGGAGCTTGTGCTTGTATGGTAGCCCCATTCCACATAGCTGTGAAAATCAGAGATGCCAGTAAGCATCTAAATTTCTTGTTCATATGATGGTTGTTCTTACACATTGTGTTTTATTGAGATTTATTTTTTAACAGTGATACCGGCAGGAACTTTCAAGTCGCTGGTTATTTTTCCGTCTGCTCCTTTGCTATGTTTCACATAAACGGTGCCGTATGGAGTCGGAAATGTTCCTTCTACCCATTCCAGATCACAAAGATTGGGAGTGATCCGTAAAGTTTTACATCCCGGTTCCAGAACTTCGATACCTAAAAGATGTTGTGTCATCCAGGGGGTTGGTCCGGATGCCCAACCATGACAGAAACTGTGCCGGAATCCGGGATAACAGTATGCTCCGAAGTCTCCGTGGATATCCTTTTTGCCTTCCGGAACAAATTCGTCCAGACGTCCCGCATTCTGTGCCCAGTCCAGATTAAAATCTTCCCAGAAAGTGGTAGCGCCCAAGTCCAGCATTCCACCCCAGAACTGGCGGATTATATCAAGTGCCTGTTGATATTCACCGCTTTGTGCAAGTGCTTGTAGCATGTAGTATCCGTAGAAGGTGGAGAATCCTTCGGCACCACCTACCGAAATGACATCTTTACATGCTTTCTGAGGTGACATCAGTCCGGCTATTGACATAAGGGCAGCTGCCTGTTTCAGGTTGTTGGGCTGTTTGATTATTTTTTTTATTCGATGGGCAATAGCAAGGCTTTTTGCCGCATATTCTTTTTCTCCCAATACATTGCACAACTTCTCTGCATTATCAAGTGACCAGCAAAGTAAAGCCCGGTAACCGGCTTCCACACCTGCTTCATTGGGGCTTGACGGCCAGTCCAGAAAACGGGATTTTGCCAGGGTTTCGTTACCATCCTTGTCTACACATTCGTCTATACGATCTATGAGACCGATAATATAATCCCGATGTTTGCGCAGGTAATCCATGTCGCCGTTGTGCATATACCATTCGTATTGGATGATGAGATACCACATGGAGTAAGCACTCATGTTATTCAGCCATTTAGGTAACGGAAACTGTTTGCAGGCGAGGTCGATACTTTTAGGCACCACTTCATTATCACCGAATACCGTCATGATGGTCGCAACTTCCGGATGCATGTCACCCAACCAGATGAGGCGGTCGCGTTTGATTCCATCCCAAAGATATTCCTGCATATTGAGATGCACGGTGTAGGCTCCTGTCATCCATATTTGGTTCAGACGTTCGTCACTGCAACGGAATGAACCCAGATAGGGGATATCCCGGTAACGCAGTATGGCAGATGCCTCTTTTATATGTACATTGACTTCTGTCTGGAGTAAATCGATGCGGACGAAGCGGAACCCTGTATTGCCGATTTCAATTTGTCCGTTGCTGGGGATTTTCATCGTAATATCCCGCATGGCATGATCATTGGTGGAAAAACTTTTTTTCCACCCTGTATATCGGATGGGGCTGCATGCCTCACTGGCAGATTCACCGAAGCGGATGCGTATCGTTGCCGGTTCGCGTTTGTTTGAAGGTCCCAATATCAGTTTCAGTCCTCCATGTAATTCCCGCCCATAATCCAATAGGATGGCAGCGGTATCATTGGGCATCGAGCGTAACCGACAAGTATTCTCTTTAACCATTTCCGATTGCCCGTCGCTTAATTTGAGCAGTACTCTCGGGGTGCTTACAGAGGATTCGCTACTTGTCCATACCACCTTTCGTGGAGAAAGATAGAGTTGTGAAATTTCGTCATGGCGGATATTAGTGGTGTCATTGCCGAAGACTGGCGGAAGATGATTTTGCGCCAAACCGAGTTCGGTCATGATACAGATACCGGTGATTAATAGTATTCTTTTTGTTTTCATATATCAGAGGGAGTTATTGTCTGGATACTGTAAAACGATCTATATCCGGTGCCCATCCGAAGTCATTTCCCATTTGCACCGTATTGTAACCTTGTTTTAAGCTGACAGGGATAGTCACAGATTTCACTTCATTGTTACTGTTCAAATCTTTGAGTACTGTTTTCGTTCCATTGACAGAAACTTCCAGTTTGCGGTTTTTGTCGCAAGAGTAGAAAATAGTCATTTCATAGTTACCTCCCTTTTCGCTGTATACTTCGCTCCATTCGGCAAAGTTCTCTTCCCGGCCGCCGAGTCGGGATATTTTCATTCTGCCGGAACAATCGGAGGCAGGTACATAAACAATTGGTTTGGATTTCTTTCCCAGATCGTCGTAGCAGGGAAGATATGCCCATTCAGCCTCATAAGATACGGGTTCCAGTCGTTTTTCAGCTTCCATTTTGCATATCATTACGCTGTGTGGCTGAACAGTCTGCCGTATTTCTCCTTTCATTTTTCCAAGATCCTTCTGTTTGATTAAGTCCCGTACTTTTACGTTACCACCCAGTTCAAGGGTTTCAAAAGGAACGATAAAGTCACATGGCTGGTCGGAAGGGTTATACAATGCTACCGCTCTTGTCAGTCCGCGTTTCCGTTCGATGTCCTTTACCAGTACATAGCTTTCATTTTCATGTTGAACGACGTGTGCCTGAAGTCCTAATACATCCTGATTCAGTGCGATCAGTTCTTTGTTTTTGAGTAGCTTCAATGAGAAATCGGGAATCGTATTCATATCACATCCGATCAGCAGGGGAGAACTCATGATGCACCACATTCCAAAATGGACTTCTTCTTCGTTGGGTTTCAGTCCACGTCCGATTTCTAGCATATCCATGTCGTTGTAATGTCCGTCGGTAGCATAGGCGGAAAGATATAAGTTCTTTTCTATAATACCTTTTACTGAATTCCATCTGGGACGGATATCAGGACTGATACGCCAGGAACGTGCCAGTCGTTTTGCCCAGGTACCGGGAAAAGCCCATCGGCAGATATTGATAGATACATCCGTTCTTCCTGTATTGGCAATAGCCTGGCAAATCGTGCTGTAGCGCTTTTCTTCGTCTAGCCCCAGTTCGCGTCCGCCACAATAATCGATCTTGATAAAATCATAGTTCCATTCTTTAAGATATAAATCCATATCCTGCTGTTCATGGCCGTATAGTCCGGAGCCCACTCCGTTTGCGTCGTTGTCGTAGATAGATCCGCAGGTGTTGTCTCCTGCATCCGAGTAAATTCCGGCTTTTAGTCCCAGCGAATGGATATAGTCTGAAACCACTTTCATCCCGTTGGGAAAACGGTCAGGATGCGGATGCATTTTCCCCGTTTCGTCCCGATGCCCGAAGAAGCCGTCATCTATATTGATATAGTTGTAGCCTGCCTCTTTCAGTCCGTGTTTGATTAATGCGTCAGCTTGCTGTTTTATCAATTCTTCACTGATATTTACATGATAGGTGTTCCATGAACTCCATCCCATAATAGGACGGTCGATGTCTTTTTGGGCAAAAGTATTTGCCATAAACATGGTAGATAAAATGCCCCAGGCAATCAGATGTTTTTTCATACGTTTGTAGTCTTTTGTAGAAATGGATAACTTTCTTGGCAAAGATATGCAAAGTCGTAACTTGCTCCAATGGCAAATAAGTATAGAAAGATGGAAAATCGTCCATTTATTGGAGAATTGGGGCGTAAAAACCAGATTAAAGCATGAAAAGTGTATGAATTTAATGGAAAACGTATGAATTTACATGTACTGACATTACAACTACCCTTATCTTTGCTAGCAAATGAAAAATACATAAAGTGATGACACATTTAAAAATCTTTTTTTTGTTAATCGTTTGTGCGTTGTCCGTTTTGGATGGGAAGGCACAGACTGGTATAGCGCTTGCTGACGAACTTAATGGCAAGCGGATCGGAGTAATAGGTGACAGCTATGTGAGAAATCATAAAGAGCCGTTTGAGAACACATGGCATTATAAGTTTGCAAAGAAGCACGGTATGGAGTATTTTAATTATGGAAAGAATGGGAATAGCATAGCTTATTCCAGCCCGCGATGGGGAAAAGCGATGTATCTGCGATATGCGGAGATGGCGGATAGCCTCGATTATGTCATTGTCATTGGCGGACATAATGATGCATTTAAACTGGACTCTATCGGAGGTATTGATAACTTCAAAGATAAAATGGAAATTCTGTGCAAAGGCTTAGTCGAGAAATATCCGACAGCGAAAATCTTTTTCTTTACCCGCTGGAACTGCAAAAACTTTAAAGGAAGTGACTCGGAAAAAGTCGTGGATGCTATGATTGAAGTCTGCGGCAATTATAGTATTCCTATTTTTGATTGCGCAAGAAAAGGAAGTATCTATGCCGATAATGATACTTTCAGAAGAATCTATTTCCAGAAAAGCAAGAATAATACTGATACAGCGCATCTGAACAGTAAAGGACATGACCGTTTTCTAAAAGTTGCCGAGAGTTTTCTGCTGCAATATTAATCTAAAAGAAAATAGTCCTCTTTAATTTTAATATGATGAATAAAAGATTATTTTGTATTCTGCTGTTGGTACCAACTGTTTGGTTGGCCTATTCACAAACATGCGATTATATCCCCCTGCAGAAGCAAGTAGGTCCTGAACATACAACGGAAAATATTGCACCTGTACAGGCTCCTTTCGCTATGCCCGAAATGAATCGTCCGGTCTTTAAAGATGTTGTGTGTTCTATTGTGGAAACAGGCGCCAAACCTGAGAAAATGGTTACGAAAGCGATCCAGAAGGCGATAGATAAAGTCAGTCGTGACGGAGGAGGAAAAGTGGTCATACCTGCCGGTATTTGGAAAACGGGTCGCATAGAGTTGAAGAGTAATGTAAATCTGCATTTGGAAGAGGGAGCCGAACTGCATTTTAGTGGAAATATAAACGATTATCTGCCTGTTGTCCTGACTCGTTTTGAAGGAGTGGAAGTCTATTCATTAGGAGCTTTGGTCTATGCTAATAATCAGGAGAATATAGCTCTGACCGGTCATGGAAAGCTGGTAGCTCCGACTACCGACTGTGAAATATGGAAACGACAATGTTATGAGTCGATAGAGAAATATGTAGAGCAATATCCGGATGTAAAAGAACGTATTGCAGATGGTAAAAAAGGACGTTCAGTCTTTCTCCCTCTGTTTGTTTCTCCGACAAACTGCAAGAATGTATTAATCGAAGGAGTTACACTGGAACGGTCACTTTTTTGGAATATAGTTCCTGTATATTGCGATGGAGTGATTATACGTGGTGTGACGGTAGACTCTCACGGACATGGGCGTACAGATGGCATTGATATCGAGTCTACACGAAATGTACTGATAGAGTATTGTTCGCTGGATTGTGGAGACGACTGTTTTACGATGAAGTCCGGACGCGGAGAAGATGGAATCCGTGTCAATAAACCCTCTGAGAATATAGTAATACGTTATTGTCTTGCCAAAAGAGGATGGGGAGGCATTGTTTGTGGAAGTGAGACAGCTGCGATGATTCGCAATCTCTATGTACATGATTGTGTATTTACAGGCACTAAAAGTGGATTGCGTTTTAAAACCCGTCGTAGTCGTGGTGGCGGGGGCGAGAATCTGACTTTCGAACGTATTCGGATGAATCTTACCGGTGCTGCTTTCTGGTGGGATATGTTAGGTGAAGAAAAGCATGTCGGCGATTTGGCAAAGCGTTTGCCGGCTCGTCCCATAACACCTTTGAGTCCGTCTTTCAAGAATATTACCATTCGTGATATCATTGTTGAATCAGCTTCCTATTTTATAGACTTGAACGGTATTCCGGAGACCCCGGCGGATAATAATCTGATAGAAAATTTAGTGGGGAAGACCAATAAACTGATACGGATGACAGATGTGAAAGGTTTTACGTTGAAGAACATAACCATTCAGAGTAAAGACCCTTCCATCTTTATTAGCGATGGACGCGATGTTCTCTTTGAGCAAGTACATTTCCTGCTGCCGGGCGGAAAAGTCAAAATAAAAACGCAAGGTGACTTGACGGAAGAACCTCGGTTGATTCGTTGTTTGGTGAAAGAGCATTGAGAAAAAGGATTATATTCATTTTAAATTAAATATCTATGTTACAACATTTAATATCTATGTTACAACGCACTATCTTTTTTTTGTTCTTGCTGGGAGGCGTCTTAGTGTCTTTGGTTGCTAAAGCTGATGATAATCCGCGTACTTTTATCTTGCTGGATAAGGGATGGGGATATAGGCCTGTCAGTGATACGGGATTAAAATCTTCTATGAAGCAAGTAACTGTCCCTCATACATGGAATGCCAATTATATACCGGGTACCCGCTCCTACAACAGGGAAATGATGGTATATAGACGTGATCTTGAAATAACCCCGGATATGAAGGACAAACGGCTTTTCCTTTATTTCGAAGGAGTGAATTCATCGGCCACTGTTTTGGTGAATAATAAATCCGTAGGATCGCATAAAGGAGGATATACGGCATTTTGTATGGAAGTGACAGATTATGCAAAACAGGGTACTAATAAACTGGAAGTATGGGTGACTAACGCATACAATCCGGAAATTCTGCCTATCAGTGGTGATTTCAATATATACGGTGGTATTCATCGCCCTTGTCATTTGCTGGTGACGGAGCAGGACTGTATTTCACCTTTGTTTTATGCTTCCCCCGGTGTCTTTATACATCAGGATAAAGTGTCGGAAAAGCAAGCTCAAATAACGGTGGAGACAATGCTTTCACTTAGAGGAAAGAAGCAAGGATTAAAAGTCCGGACTACGATTGAAGATGCCAAGGGAAATATTATTTCACAGAATATAGAGCAGAATGTAACCATTGAAAACGTAAAGCAGCCGTTTGTGATTGAGCATCCTGTATTATGGAATGCCAAACAGAATCCCCATTTATATAAGGTGATAGTCGAATTACTGGATAATGGTAAAGTGATAGACCGGGTAGAACAGCGAACCGGTTTGCGCTATTTTTCAGTAGATGCTGATAAAGGCTTCTTTTTGAATGGTAAATACCTTGATTTATACGGTTTTTGCCTGCACGAAGAGGTAGAAGGCAAAGGTAGTGCATTGTCCGCAGAAGATCATGAGCGGGATATGGAATTAGTCAAGGAATCCGGTGCGACATCGTTACGGTTAGTTCATTATCCTCATTCGGAATCTATCTATCATCTTTCGGATGAGAATGGAATCGTATTGTGGACCGAAATACCGATGGTAGGTCCCGGTGGATATGATTTTTGTGGATTTATCAACACCGACGGACTTAAAGAACATGCCCGGCAAGTGTTGAAAGAGTTGGTTTATCAGAAGTACAATCATCCTTCCATATGTTTCTGGGGTATCTTTAATGAGATAAGAACCAATTATGATAATGCCGAACCGTTTGCCCGTGAATTGCATGAGCTTTATAAAGAAATCGATCCGTCCCGACTGACTACCTTAGCCAGTTGTGATGATCCTAAATTTTATCAGAACTGTTCCGACCTTATGGCATGGAATAAGTATATCGGATGGTATGGCAGCCGCAATGCTCCCGAAACAGCTGGCAATTTCTTTGATAAAGCGAAAGCAGCTTCCAATGGAAAGCCTGTGGCTATATCGGAATATGGCGGTGGGGCTAATGTGGAGCATCACTTTTCGATGAAGGAAAATGATGTAAAGCCAAGTGGGCAATTTCATCCGGAGGAAGGGCAGACTTATATTCATGAAGGTAACTGGAGCGCATTTGCGCAACGCCCGTATATGTGGGCAAAATATATCTGGGTATTTGCCGATTTTCAGTCTGCCATTCGTAATGAGGGAGGTAAGCCCGGTATAAATGATAAAGGACTTGTCACTTATGACCGGAAAATAAAAAAGGATGCATTCTATTTTTATAAAGCGAATTGGAGCACGGAACCAATGATTTATATAACAAGCCGTCGGTTCACCAAACGTCCGGAAGCGAGTGTACAGGTGAAGGTTTATAGTAATCTTCGTGAAAATACGCTGTATGTAAATGGAAAGAAAATAGGTAAACAGAAGAGTGACTCTCTCAATCGTGTAATGTGGCAGAATGTGACTTTAAGTAAAGGGGAGAATCGGATTCGTGTGGAAGGAAAATCCAAAGCCGGTGTGATTGAAGACACTTGTGTCTGGTATTTGAAGTAGGATTTCACCTTACCGTAGCATATATAAATGATAAAGACAAAGTAGTTATTTATCATCTCTTAATTTAGTGAACTTGGAGGGGGTACCGACAGTTCCATTTTTGATTGATAAAAATAATAAAAAGTAATAAGCGAAAGATGAAAAAGTTCTGTGTATTTTTGCTCATAATCATCCTGTGCAGTAGTTTCAACTTTGCCCAAAGTAAAAAAGCCATTTCTATTTTGGGTGATTCCTATTCCACATTTGAAGGTTATCTGCAACCTGATACAAATAGTATATGGTATTATACCCTTCCAAGACATAAGACTGATGTTGTCTCTGTACGTCAAACTTGGTGGCATCAATTGATCAGAGAAAATGATTATCGGCTTTGTGTTAATAATTCCTTTTCGGGAGCTACTATTTGTAATACAGGATATCGTAAAGCAGATTATTCCGACCGTTCCTTTATAACTCGTATGGATGAACTGGGATGTCCGGATATCATTTTTATTTTTGGTGCAACGAATGACTGTTGGGCAGGTGCCCCGCTTGGTGAATATAAATATGAAGGATGGACAAAGGAGGACTTGTATCAGTTTCGCCCTGCTATGGCTTATATGCTCGACCATATGATTGATCGTTATCCCAATGTCGAAATCTATTTTCTATTGAATTCCGATTTGAAAGAAGAATTTAATGAGTCAGTCAGAACCATTTGTAAATACTATAATATAGATTGCATTGAATTATACAATATAGATAAACAAAGTGGCCATCCTTCAATCAAGGGGATGGAACAGATTTGCGATCAGATAAAAAGGTATTGTACTAAATAGGCTACATTTTCATAAAGCCATTAAAACTTTATTGGCATTTATTGAAAAGTGTATCAAGCATTTTTTGTCAGATATGATATGTTTGTATTATTTACGTAAAGCATTACGTGCCTTTTTCCCTGTTTGTTATCCTTCACTAAGAAAGGATTACCTTACTTTTGTCGTAATACTATAGTATAAATCTAACGAACTATCAAACTAACTAACAGAAGAAAAACATGTACGGAAAAAATCTTAAATTAGTATTAATGGCAATGTTGCTACTTGTGAGTAAAGCCACTTTCTCTCAAGTAACAGAACGCGAACGTCCCAAGGAGTGGAGTCAACTGGTGAAAGGTGCCCGGTTTATGGATCGTTTCCTGCCGATGAAAGGCAATCAACTGTCATCCGACACATGGGGAACCTCCGATGTGCGACCGCGTTATGTTGATAATGGTATTGAAGACCGTGTCTGGTCCTATTGGGGTGGAAATATCCGGAAAGGAGAAGACGGTAAATATCATCTGATGGTTTGCGGATGGCTGGAAGCTTCTCCTAAAGGACACATGGAGTGGAGAAATTCATGGGTGTTCAATACCGTGAGTGATAATCTGACCGGTCCGTTCAAACCGGTCAATATCATCGGAAAAGGACATAATCCGGAGATGTTTCAGGCAAAAGACGGCCGATATGTTTTGTATGTCATAGACGGCCGTTATGTTGCGGATGATATCAACGGAAAATGGGAATATGGAAAATTCGACTTCAATGCGCGCGATCGTAGAATCATAGAAGGATTGTCCAATCTTTCGTTTGCCCAACGGGAAGACAGTTCATATGTAATGGTCTGTCGTGGCGGTGGAATCTGGATCAGTCAGGATGGCTTGTCGGAATATAACCAGTTGACAGACCGTCGTGTTTATCCGGATGTGAAAGGACGGTTTGAAGACCCTGTCATTTGGCGCGATCATATCCAGTATCATCTGATTGTCAATGACTGGTTGGGCCGTATTGCCTTTTATCTTCGTTCAAAGGACGGAGTCAATTGGGTAACTGATCCGGGAGAGGCCTACATGCCGGGAGTTGCCGTACACGAGGACGGACATTCTGAAGGCTGGTTCAAGTATGAACGTCTGAAAATGTATCAAGATAAGTACGGTCGTGCTATTCAGGCTAATTTTGCGGTTATTGATACTTTGAAACATGAAGATAAGCCATTTGATAATCACAGTTCAAAGAATATCAGTATTCCATTGAATCCGGGACTATTGCTGACAGTGTTGAATGATAAGCCCATTACTGCCGGTACTAAGACTATCCGGCTGAAAGTACAGGCTGAAGAAGGTTTTCATCCACAAACCGATATGGATATCAGCTCTTTGCGTTTTGGCGCTTCCGAAGAAGTGAATTATGGCAGAGGAAGTAAGGTATTGAAAACAGAGAATGACGGAAATGACCTGATCATTACTTTCGACGGAAAAGGAAATGGGATTACAGAGAAAGAATTTGCTCCTAAATTGATAGGCAGATATAAAAACGGAAAGATGCTTTACGGATATGCGCGTTTACCATATGTTGATTATGTGGAACCGATTCTTTCTGCGCGTGCTCCTGTATTCTCTGAATCGCAAAAAGGCTGGAACGGAAATATTGAAGTACAGAACTTCGGACAAGTTAGCTCACAAAAGGCTTCGGTCAAGATAGAGTATAAGAAAGAAGGCAAAATGATAAAAGTAGCTTCTGCTGCCGTACCTGCCTTGAAACCCTATGAAAAAGCTGACATCCGCTTTGCGACAAAGGCTGATTTTGAAAAAGGTGAGGACTATAACTTCCTTGTGACTATTTATGCCGGCAAGAAAGTTCTCTCTACTTTCCGTTTGAATCGGAAGGTAGTTGAATAATTGAAAGACTAACAATTGAACGATTACCATGAAAAAGAAGATCACATTTTTATTGATGTTTGTACTGTCGTTGTCAATGGTTTCAGCACAAGGTACTTTCCGGTTTGGGACATCTGCAACACCCGAAGGCAAAACTCTTCTGGTGGATAGCAAGGGGCTTATCCTTGACGGCAAGCATATCATTCCCGTCATGGGAGAGATTCATTATTCCCGCGTACCGGAGTCGGAATGGCGCCGTGAAATCCGTAAAATGAAGGCCGGTGGTATCAATATCATTTCTACATATATCTTCTGGATTCACCATGAACCGGAAGAGGGAAAATGGAACTGGAGCGGCAATCATAATCTGCGCCGCTTCGTCCGGATCTGTGCAGAAGAAAATGTGATGCTGGTGTTGCGTCTTGGTCCTTTCTGTCATGGGGAAGTGTATCAAGGCGGAATTCCTTCATGGGTACATGAGAAAGCCGGGCAGAATCCTAAGTATAAGATACGTGCCCGTACTTCCGGATTCCTTGAAGATTGTACGGAGCTTTATAATACTATTTTTGCTCAGGTTAACGGACTTTTGTGGAAAGATGGCGGTCCTGTGGTCGGCGTGCAGATCGAGAACGAAAGTCGCGGTCCTTGGGATTATCTGGAGGCATTGAAAAATATTGCAGTGAAGGCGGGATTTGATGTCCCGTTCTATACACGTACCGGTTGGCCTGCACTTCGGGGAAAAGAGGTTTTCGGGCAACTGTTGCCGCTTTATGGTGACTATGCCGACGGATTCTGGGACCGGAAACTGGAGGATATGCCGGGCAGTTATGCCGATGCTTTCATTATGAGAGACAAACGCATGAGTAGTGCTATTGCCACAGAGACATTCTCTAAAGAGGAATTGTCGGAAGATTCCCCCTCTCTCAGTTCAAAATTGTCATATCCCTATTTTACTTGTGAGTTGGGCGGTGGTATGATGCCGGCGTATCATCGTCGGATAAATATCAATGGAAGGGAGCTTAAACCGCTGGTTATATGCAAGCTGGGTAGTGGCTCCAATCTTCCGGGATACTATATGTATCACGGTGGCACAAATCCATACAATCCTCTCCACACTATGGGAGAAACGCAAGCCTCTCCGGGTACTAATCATAATGACCTGCCTCATATGACCTATGATTTTCAGGCTCCTCTTGGCGAAGTGGGACAAGTATTCGAGACTCCCTTTCATGAAGGACGTTTTATCCATCAGATGTTGACAGACTGGGGCAGTGAACTCTTGCAGATGAATGTTGACTCATTAAGCAGGCATTATGCCCGCCGGGGTGCTTTCGAATTCTATAATGACTATGTGCGTATCAAGAATGAGAGCGGGACGTCCCATGTCACTTTTAAAGACTATCGGACTGAGGGTGCAACCATTGACTGGACTGCTGTAGAACCGTTCTGCAAAGTGGATGACCTTATCTATTTCATTGAAATCAAGGGTAAAAAGCCTCAAATCTCCGTTGACGGCAAGGTCTATACTTGTAAACTTAACAAGCAGCAGAAGGCGGGCAAGCTCAATGTCTGTGTGCTCTCATACGAAAAGGCAAAGACTGCCTATAAAATTGACGGTAAGCTGCTTTATGCCAAGAATGGCGGTATTCTGTATAAGAGTGATTCATGCATCGTGGAGGAGGTATGGACAAAGTCTCCTGTCATTGCCGCCACAGTCACGGAGGTGAAAAAGGCGGATGCTCCCCGTGTTGTCCCCATGGGCCGTCAGGCAGTGGCTGCGCAACCTGTAGAAGAGGACTTTGCAAAAGCTGCGGTATACACTATTAATTATGATACATCTGGGATGAATAATTATGATAATCTTTTTCTCCGTATAAATTATCGGGGTGATGTGGCCCGTGTGTATGCTGACGGCAGGCTTGTAGCAGATAACTTCTGGAATGGAAAGGAGATGTGGGTCCGTATGGCAGATCTCGTCGGCAAAAAGGTGGAACTAAAGATTTTACCTTTACGTAAAGATGCCCCTGTCTACTTTCAGAAAGAACAAAAAGCTATGATTGAGGCGGCCAAAGGTGACTATATGCTTGGGCTCGATTCGGTAGAAGTTATTGAGCGTCACACACTGGAGTTTAATGATACTTTTTAATGTCACTTGTCACTTTGTAGAACTAACCGGTTCATTATCAATGAAAAACGGGTGACAATAGATGGTGATAATAGGGTGATAATAGAATAGTAATCTCTTTTCTATTATCACCCTTATTGTATCTTTTACTGATTTAATCTACTGATTATTAGGCTTTAAATACACCACCCGGTTCCCATATCCGCGAGTGTTAAGAACTCCGTTTTCTACCAGAAGATTCAATTCCCGTAGTGCTTTTCCCTTCAATAAACCCGTAATCTGAGAGTATTCTCTTCGAGTGATGAAGTGATTCTTTGCTAAAAAGGCTTCCAGTCGGGAACGGCGTGTCTCTTCCGGCAAGTTCGATGATTCTTGAAATCCGAATTTGGCACGGGTCACCGTCCCCGAACTGCGTCGGCGAAACCAGGGAGTAGCTCTGAAATTTACGTTGTCGAAAGAGATGGAGACTGAACGGATCTCTTTCTTGTCCATCACCGGACGTGCTTTCAAACTAGAGGAGAAATATCCGATTTCTCCCAGTTTCACATGATACCCCTCACTTAAATAATAGGATACCTTCTCTTGAAAAGCTACCATGATACCTGCCAAATCTCCTTCGGTGAAAGAAGAGGCTTCGGCTATTTCACGAAATAACCGTTTGCTGTCAATGGTTCCTTTGGATACAATTCGGGGATACAGAGGCTGTACTTCTCCGTCTCCCTTTTCATTCGGTTTTCGCCGAAAGTCATAATCTGCTGCCATAGCGTCACTTGTTTTTTTGTTGGTTAATAGGATTGTTACTCAATTGATACCGCGTGTGTTAGTACAAACACTAGTAACCTTAACATGTAGACAAGGCTCGACTAATATATTTTGTCTGTTTCACGTTTTCGTTCCACGTACGTGAACCGTTCGGACTATGTACGTGAACCCAATAGTTCACATACGTGGACCGATGGGACCATGTACGTAAAACGATTTCTTATCACTACAAAGATACATTAATCTAAGCTTCTAAACAACTTAATGAACGTTTTATTTACTATTAATTCAAGGAGCTTCCGAAAGAATGGAAAGGCGGATAAATAATCTGTAATAATAATGAATAGAAAGGTTGTTTGCTGTCTGTTTTATGCCTACCTTTGAGGGATATAATAAATATTTAAGAAAAGTAATGAAGATAACACAAATCAGGGAGAAAGATGGAGTCGAAGCATTAAGTGTATTAGATTTTAACTTGTTGATAGAGAAGATAAAAACAGAGATTAAGACCCGTCCGGTGACCGGATTGCGCCAAGCCCTGCATTTTGTTTTACCCGGAGAATCTTGCAGTTTTGCCGGGAAACTTCCCAAAGTAATACCTGCTGCCGTTTTCGGACGTATAAATGGCGTGAAGCGGATGAAAGTATATAATGGCATCGTGGAACTGACCGTAGGTCCGTTGGCGGGAAAAGTAGAAGTGGAGATGGTTAAGAAGAAAGCGGCTGAATTGCCGCAGACTATGTTTGCATATATGGGATCAAGTGGAAATTCCGTGAAGATATGGACTCTTTTTACCCGTCCGGACGGTACGTTACCGCAGACGCAGGAAGAAGCTGAAATTTTTCAGGCACATGCGTATCGTTTGGCGGTGAAATGTTATCAGCCGCAAATCCCCTTTGATATTCAGTTGAAAGAGCCGGTTTTGGAGCAATATTCACGGCTGAGTCACGATCCCGAACCTTTCTATCGGGAAAATTCCGTGCCGTTTTATCTTTCTCAGCCCTTCGGGATGCCGAAAGAAATGAATTATCAGGAGAAGCTGCCCCCGGAAAAGTCTCCGTTGAATCGTGCCGTTCCGGGATATGATACGGAAGATGCGTTGGCATTGATGTATGAGGCTGCCTTGCGAAAGACTTTTCAGTCGATGGAAGAGGGGTGGAGGCGGAATGATGATCTGCAGCCCCTGGTAGTCCGGTTGGCGGAAAATTGTTTCTTTTCCGGCATTCCGGAAGAGGAAGTGGTGAGGAGGACTATTCACCGATATTATCATTCGAAGCAGTCTGTGCTGGTTCGCGAGATGATAGGCAATGTGTATCAGGAATGCAAAGGCTTCGGCAAGAAAAACGGGCTGACAAAAGAGCAATATCTCAATATGCAGACAGAGGAGTTCATGAACCGGCGTTATGAATTCCGCTATAATACACAGATAGGTGAAGTGGAATACCGGGAACGATGCTCATTCTATTTTCGTTTCCGTCCGTTGGATAAACGGGCGCAGAATAGTATTCTGCTGGATGCGCAAAGTGAGGGTATTGCGGTGTGGGACCGGGATGTGGACCGTTATCTGCATTCAAACCGTGTATCTGTTTATAATCCATTGGAAGAATTTATTTTTCATCTTCCTAATTGGGACAAAAAAGACCGCATTACGGAACTGGCAGACCGTGTGCCATGTGCTAATCCGCATTGGACGATGCTTTTCCATCGCTGGTTCCTCAACATGGTAGCTCATTGGCGTGGGTATGATCGGCAGCATGCGAACAGTACTTCCCCTTTGCTGGTAGGTGCGCAGGGGACACGCAAGTCTACCTTTTGCCGGGATCTGATACCGCCGGGACTTCGCGGATATTATACGGATAGTATTGATTTCAGCCGGAAGCGGGATGCGGAAATGTATCTGAATCGCTTTGCGCTGATCAATATTGACGAGTTCGATCAGATTACTTTGACGCAGCAGGGCTTTTTGAAGCATATTCTGCAAAAGCCGGTAGTCAATCTTCGTAAATCGTACAGTAATTCGGTGCAGGAGTTGCGGCGTTATGCTTCGTTTATCGCGACCAGCAATCAGAAGGATTTGCTGACTGATCCGTCCGGTAGCCGTCGTTTTATGTGCGTTGAGGTGACGGGTACGATTGATACGGCACGCCCGATTGACTATGAGCAGTTGTATGCACAGGCTATGTACGAGATTTGTCATGGCGAGCGGTATTGGTTTGACGATAAGGATGAGGCTATCCTGGCACAGGGGAATCGGGAGTTTGAACAGACTCCGCCGGCTATTCAGTTATTCTATCGTTATTTCAAGGTTGCAGGGGATGATAAGGAAGGAGAATACTTATCTCCGGTAGAAATATTGGATTATCTGCAAAAAAGAACGACCATTACGCTGTCTTCCGGCAAGGCGCATCACTTTGGACGGCTGCTTCAGAAAGAGGGGATTCCTTGCAAACATACGAATAAAGGGATTGTGTATCTGGTGGTTAAGATATAAAAGAGGAAAAAGTAAAAGTGACAATAGAAAGCTTTATTATTTCTATTGTCACTCTATTGTCACTGTCTATTGTCACTCTTATTACTTTGATAATCAATTGTTTAAGTTGTAAAAGTGACAAGTGACAATAAGAATGGCAAAATAATCTTTATAGTTCTTGATTGTACTTCGCAAACATGAATTTGTGTTTATCGCATATATTTTTAATTTGTCAACTTCTTTGTCGACACAATTATATTTGAAAAGTTTGCCATATTGCTTTTATATATGGTTATTCTTGTTTCAAGAAAAACCGGAATAAATTGTATTATCTACACTCTTTCTTATTTAAAAAACGCGTTCAGAGCATGTATTTTCGTTCAAAAGGCGGTATTTTCCATGTTTATGTACGATTCTTCATTGCTATTTCTTATATAAGTCGTTAAGTTTGCAACAGTTTTTCACAGGTATTATGATAAAGTGCCCGAAGAAAAACAGAATCTAACTTTTGTTTAATTAAAAAATAGATAAAATAGATTTATATTGTTACTTAACAGATTTTAATATTATGAGAAATGTGATGAATCGTAAGCGGCATTGGCTGCTATTATTGCTCCTCTCACCTTTTTTTCTCTCTTGTGAGGACAAGATGGATGAGCATTATGAAAAACCCGAATGGCTGAAAGGTACAGCTTGGGAAGTTCTTTCTAATGAATATGGAGGTAAGTTCTCCATGTTTCTAGAAGCGGCAGAGTTATCAGGCTTTAAGCCTATTCTTGATGGTAAGAGTGTCGCAACTGTCATGGCTCCGGACAATGATGCGTTTGCTGCTTATCTGGAAGAACACGGTTATGTTTCAGTGAAGGATATACCGACAGATGATTTGAAGAAACTGATTGGTTATCATTTAATCTACTACTCTTATAGCAAGAGTGATCTTGAAAACTTCCGCCCGGAAGACAGTGCAACAAGCAAAGACGATGATGACGATGATGAATTGGGAGTTTTACAACCGGGAATGTATTACAAGTTTCGTACACACAGCACCAGTCCTATTACAAAGGAAGTGGATCCATCAACAAACAATACTGTAACCGTCTATCATTTAGAGCGGTTCTTGCCTGTATTCTCTCACCACATCTTTGCCTCTAAAGGTATAGATGCCAAGAAGAATTATGAATTTTTCTATCCTAACTCTACGTGGACGGGAGATAACGGGTTCAATGTGTCGAATGCAAGTGTTAAAGAATACCAAATCATAACCAATAACGGCTATATATATAATGTAGACAGGGTGTTGGAACCATTGGAAACTATTTATGATGTTTTAAAGAAAAAATCAGATTATTCCGATTTCCTCGACTTTTATAGCCAGTACAGTACTTATGCCTATGATAAGGACTTGTCTGCCGATTATGGAAAAGCAGTAGGAGTAGATAGTCTTTTTCTGCATGCACATTCACCAAACGGGCTTCCGAATATCGCGTTGGAATGGCCGACACCTAACTTCCGTCTTTATCCGGAATTAGCTTCTATCTCCTATAGTATCTTTGCACCGTCCAACCAGGCACTCAACACTTTCTTCAATAGATATTGGAAAGCTGGAGGATATTCTTCTTTAACTGATTTGGACCCGTTGATTACTAAGATATTGCTTTATCAATCAGTATATGGAGGTTCTATCGTTTTCCCTGACGAAATTAGCGGAATTACCAACTCTTTGGGTTCGCATTATGATTTCCAGTTGAGCGATGTGAAAGATAAGAGTATCTGTGTGAACGGTAGTTTTTATGGATTAAGCAATTTCCCGATGCCTGAAATATTCAGTACCGTGATGGGACCGTCTTTCCTTAAAAGAGATTACCTGCTTTCGTTGTATGCTATCTTTCAGAGTAATCAGATGGCTGCGTACACTACCACTGCTACAAACTATACGATGTTGATCACTAAAAATAGCGGATATGAAATCAGTGACATGCGTCTGATGTCTGATGGAGTCGGTAATACACTGGCAACATCCGGAGAAGATGGTGATGTGGCTGTTTCAACTTCGGACCTGAAAAGAATCGTCAGTGGTGGAACTGTAGTAGGAGATGTTAACTTTAATACGCCTTGGGCTGTTTATGCTACTCAGGATGGTGGAACATATTGGTTTGTGAAAGATGGGAAAATGACAACGAACTATGTGTTTAACAGTGTATTAGGTCAAGATCCGCAAACTGTTATTCCTACACTTTTCACCGAAGTAAAAGAGGTGACCAATGATGCCGGAGGATCTTGGGCAAACGGTAAAGTATATGAATATGAAAGTGACTTCGGTGTATTCGGGAAATTGGATGGATTGGAATATACAAGCCTGAGGACAATGTTGACCTCTATTGGAGAAACGAAATATCCGAATTTTGTATTCGCCTATTTAATGAGACAAGCCGAACTGTTTGCTACTATAGACGGTGTACTTGCTTGGGATTACAGATTGGCAGGACGTCTTATCGGGTTCATTCCGACAAATGAAGCACTAAAAGAGGCTTTGGATAATGATCGTATTCCGGGAGTGAAAGGTACGATAGATTTAAGTCTGCCATCACCAACTCTTCAAGGAGAGATTACAAATCAATACTTATTACGAGAATATCTGCTCAATTATTTCTTTACGCCTACCAATGCTCCGGTTGCATCAGGCTGTCCGTATCTCGGATCACCTGACTGGCTATCGGGAGAATATCGTAACAGCAATAATATTCCTGTGAAGTATACTGATAACGGCGCTTTCATCACCTTGCAGTTGCAGAACCAGACCACCGGTCAGTACGGAAATGCATGTAAGATAGTATCATACGAGAATTTCCCATTTGCTTTTATGGACGGTGCTTTCCACCTGATAGACGCTGTTTTTAATTAACTGAATATCTAATTAATCATGAATCAGACAAATAAAGTCTTTTATACATTGGTAGCCATTTTTCTGTCCTGTTCTATAGAAATGGCAGGGCAGGTACAGAAGGTTATATCCGGTACGGTTACCGAATTGTTTGGAAAAACTGCTGAACCACTGGTTGGTGTAAATGTCAATCTAGTAAACAACCAGAACCGTTCGTTGGGTGGTGGTATCACAAACCTGAACGGGCAATATAATGTGAAAGTCCCAGAGGGAGAGAAAGATCTGACAATTGTTTATTCCTATATCGGAATGAAAACAAAGCGTATAAAGTATACAGGGCAAACTCTGCTCAATGTGACTTTGGAGTCAGAATCAATGGCGGTGGATGAAGTAGTAGTTTCGGCCCGTCGGTTAAATAGAAATGATTTGGGTATTTCGGATAAAGAAATGGTTTCGGCTACTCAGAAAGTTGATATGGAAAAGTTGATTGCCGCTGCACCTGTTGTATCTATAGAGGAAGCGCTGCAAGGACAATTGGGTGGTGTGGATATTGTATTGGGTGGAGACCCCGGTAGCCGTAGTGCTATCAGAATCCGTGGTACAAGTACGTTAAATGCATCTTCCGATCCGTTGATTGTTATTGATGGTGTGCCTTATCCGACTGAAATCAGTGATGATTTCAATTTCAGCACAGCTACGGAAGAAGATTTGGGTGCTCTTTTAAATATCTCACCTAATGATATTGCTTCAGTTGAAGTATTAAAAGATGCATCAGCTACTGCTATTTGGGGTACTCAGGGTGCCAATGGCGTATTGGTTATTAAGACAAAACAAGGTACGGTTGGTAAAACTCGTTTCTCATTCTCCTCCAAATGGACAATGAAGGAAGATCCGAGTACTATCCCGATGTTGAATGGTAAGGAATATACTTCTCTTATGCAGGAATCTATCTGGAATTCTGCCAAATACATCGGTCTGAATAATCCGGGAAATAAATACCTCAATATGTTGTCTGATGCTCCTGCAATCGGTGACAATCCGGACTGGAGATATTATGATGAGTATAATCAAAATACTAATTGGTTGGATTATGTACGCCAAAAAGCATTGGTTTCTGATAACAGTTTTTCAATGAATGGTGGTGGTGAAAAAGCAACTTATCGTTTCTCGTTAGGATATATGAGTGATATCGGTACTACTATCGGTACGTCTATGAACCGTTTAAATACTTCTATGGTCATTAACTATCAGTTCTCTAATAAGTTGAAATTCGGCGCAGACTTTTCTTATTCGCAGACCAATACGGATGCGAACTGGACAAACACTATTCGCTCGGAAGCATTGAGTAAAATGCCGAACAAATCGCCATTTACTGTAAATGACTTGACAGGTGCATTGACTGATGAATACTTTACTTACCACGATCCTAATTTTGAAGGTTCGTTTAATGGAAAAAGTAATTATAATCCTGTTGCTATGGCACATGAAGCTATCAACAGAACTGTGCAGCGTGAAGGTAAGATAACATTCCGTGCCGATTATGAGATTTTACCGGGATTTTATTATAAAGGTTGGGCTTCTATCAATATGCGTGCAATTAAAACACGTCGCTTTCTGCCACAAGTTGTAACAGGAGTGGAACAAGTCAACAAATATGCCAATCAGAGTGCGGACGCTTATTCCGATCAATTGGCTTTGCAGACAGAGAATAAGTTGATGTATATCAAGAACTGGAATGACAAACATAATATTATTGCGAATGTATTGGTTCGTACCGGTCAGTATATCAATTCAGGCTATAATAGCGAAGTATACGGTAATGCTTCTTCCGATCTCTCCGATCCGGTAGTCGGAACTACTATTAGTGACATGAATTCAAGCGAATCGGAAACACGTAATGTATCTTTTGTAGGGGTATTGAACTATACATTGCTGAATCGTTATGTGGTACACGGATCTCTTAATGCTGAAGGTAACTCTGCTATGGGACGTAATGAAAGAATGGGTTATTTCCCTGCTGTAGGTCTTGCATGGAACTTCCAGAACGAGCCTTTACTGGAAAAAGCAAGAGATAAATGGCTGGACGAAGCGAAATTCCGTTTCAGTATCGGGCAGAGTGGACGTGCTCCCAGCGGTGCTTCTGTTTATCTGGGCGCCTACGTGAAAGGAACAGACTATATGAACATGTCGGCTACAAAGCAGGCTCGTATGCAGTTGGATAATTTGAAATGGGAAACCTCTACCGAATATAATTATGGTCTGGATGCTTCCGTATTAAAAGGTCGTTTAAGATTTACATTCGATTATTATTATAAGACGGTGAAAGATTTGCTGCAAAAGAACTACAAACTACCTTCAACCACTAGTTTCGGATCGATTAGTTATTTTAATTCAGGTAAAATGGAGAACAAAGGTTGGGAGTTCCGTACAGATGTCGTAATCTTTGAGAATAAAGACTGGCGTATCAACGGTTATGTGAACTTTAGCCGCAACGAAAATAAGATTACTGAGCTACCTGCCAATATGGTACAGGAGAATTATTCACCAAAGAATGGGGCATATGCTGCCCGTGCGGAAGTTGGACGCCCTATCGGTTCGTTCTATGGATACCGTTACAAGGGAGTATATCAAAACACCGATGCAACATATGCACGTGATGCTGAAGGAAATGTAATGAATGATGCAAAAGGTAGACCAATCGTAATGAAAAACCTGACAGCTACCTGTCAGCCGGGAGATGCGATGTACGAAGATATCAATCATGACGGTGTTATCAATCAATATGATATTGTCTATTTGGGTAATGCCAATCCGACATTGACTGGTGGTGCGGGATTGACTGTCAAGTATAAACAATTTTCTATCAATACTTTCTTCCACGGACGTTTCGGACAGTCAGTCGTGAATACGGCTCGTATGAATAATGAGTCCATGCACGGTAACGCCAATCAGAGTACGGCTGTGTTGAGAAGATGGAAGAACGAAGGTGATATTACAGATATACCGCGTGCATTGTATGGCGAAGGATTCAACTATTTAGGTTCTGATCGTTTTGTGGAAGATACTTCCTTCCTTCGTTTGAAACAGTTGACACTGAATTATGCATTTCCGAAAAGCATTTGCAATAAATTGGGTATCACTTCACTGACATGTTTCGTTACAGGATACAACCTGTTTACTTGGTCTTCTTACACCGGTCAGGATCCGGAAGTAAACCTACCGTCGAGACCGACAGACCTGGCTACGGACGGTGCAACGACACCTGTGTCCAGACGATATACTTTTGGTTTTAACTTAAGTTTCTAATACGATAACAAAATGAAGAAATTATTAATATACATAGCAATGGCCGGAGCAACTTTGCTGACTTCCAGTTGTAATGATTGGCTAGACGTACTGCCTAAGAACGAACAGGTATCTCCGGAATACTGGAAAACAAAAGAGCAGGTGGAAGAGGTACTAGCACAAGGATATCAAAACATGCGTCTGACGGTTCCTACATTAATTTATTGGGGCGAACTTCGCGGGGCATCCATTTATGCTTATTCAGGTAAATCGAAACAGGAATTACAGAATTTTCAGTTGAATTCTTCATCCGGCGAATGCAAATGGGGAGGTTTCTATTCTATATTGAATGTGGCGAACTCCATAATTAAATATGCACCGGAAGTAAAGAGGCAGGATGAAACATATCATGAGGCAGTAATGAATTCAAATATGGCGGAAGCATATTTTATGCGCGCTTGGACATACTTTACGCTGGTACGTAACTTTAAAGAAGTGCCGTTGATTCTGGAACCCTATATGACAGACGAGTATGCTGTCGATATACCCAAATCTTCGGAAGAGACGATTATCGCACAAATCAAGCTGGATATCGAGAATGCACTTTCCACAGGAGCAGCTAAAGAAATGTATGATGATGAAGACTGGACCGGCATGAGTAAAGGACGCATCACTGTATGGGCACTGTATGCATTGATGGCAGACGTGTGTTTGTGGAGCGAAGATTACGATGGTTGTGTAAGATATGCAGATATGCTGATTAATTCAACTTCCGCTTTCCGTCCGGCATTTGTGGAAGACCCCGAACAATGGTACAATATCTTCTTCCCGGGCAACAGCAACGGTTCTATATTTGAACTAAACTTTGATCAGTCACGCAATCAATCTCCTGACGATGATGCTACAGCGAGTACATATCCTTCGCCATCTAACGTTTATCCTTGGACACAATCGACAGTTGCCAGTCTTCAATTCTCGAACGCAATGTGTAAGCGTTTGTTTGACGAACAAACTGATCAATGGGTGACTTCCAACACTGTTCGTGGCTATGGCAATACGTTTGTTCTTTCTTCGGGAACCGTTATTGGTAACTCCAATACAGAAGGCTATCTTCCCTTTAAGTTCAGAATCGGCGGAAAGGATGGATTGTCTACGACTCGTTCTTATAAAGATGCCAACTGGATTCTCTATCGCATGGCAGATGTATTGCTGATGAAAGCTGAGGCATTGATCTGGAAAGGCGGCGAAGCAAATTTCGCACAAGCTTTGGAACTTATCAATAAAATACGTACCCGTGCCAACGTCACTACATTAAGTGTTCAGACGAATGCTGTATCACAAGAAAATATGCTCGGATACTTGTTGCAGGAACGTGATCTTGAATTTGCTGCGGAAGGAAAACGCTGGTATGATCTTTTACGCTTCGGCAGGTCACAGAACTTTAAATATAAAGATCAGTTTATCAATATGATCATTGAGAACAATTCTACGGTTAGCGCCAGTTGGATACGTTCGGTACTGAAGAATACCGATGCTTGGTATTTGCCTATTAGTCAGGGTGAGATCGACAGTAACCCGAATTTAATACAGAATCCTTATTATGATGTAACTGCAAATTAATATATACTATGAAGAATATTGTAAGATTTTGCTTAATGATTTTGTGCATCACTTGTTATTCCTGTGATGATCCGTACAAGGATACGGTATTTAAAGTATATGATGTACAACCTGCGGCAACCTATCTCCAGAACCGTCCTGACGATTTCTCCGAATGGGTGAAAGTGTTGAAATATGGAGATTTGTTCAACGCTGTAAATCGTGCAGAGGATGCTTTCACTGTGTTGGCACCTACTAACGATGCAGTTCTCCGCTTTTATGAAAAGAAGGGAGTCACTTCTATCGAAGATTTGGGATATGAATATGCCCGCACTCTTGTTACATATCATGTCATCAATGACTCCATTGATCGGGAGGATTTTGTGAAAAGCGGTGAACTGCCTGGCAGAACACTTTCGGGAGATGCATTGAAAGTATCTTTCGGTAACGAAGGTGGCGATAAATCTGTTTACATTAACAAAGAAGCTCATGTTAGCGAATTAGCTATACGCACAGCCAATGGGCGTATATATGTGCTTGATGATGTGTTGAGTCCGGCAGTAGAGACTATCTACGCACGTCTTTCAGACAAGGGTAATTATAAGATATTCTGTGAAGCGTTGGAGAAAACAGCATGGAGCGATTCGCTGAGTGTTGTGAATTCCGTACTCGAAGGTCCGTTAGGCATGAGAGTAGAATTGCGTAAATATTTCACAGTATTTGCCGTATCCGATGCTGTATTTGCACAGGAAGGTATCACCAGCTTTAGTGCTTTGGCTGCCAAGGTTGGAGCATTGACCGACGATTATGAACTTCCCAATAATGAGTTGAACAGGTTTATAGCTTACCATATAATGGATGGAGAACATACTCTTGAATCTCTTCGCACATTCTCCAAACCTTTTGACAGAGAAACATGGGAATATAGAAAGATGTTGAATACCAGAGCTACAAACGACTTGATCTTGATTTCTGAAAACGGATTAAATAATGGAGTTAAATTCATAGAGGAACAAGCTGACGAGATTGTGAAAAACGGATATATCCAACCAATTGACGGATATCTGCCAGTGAAAACCGATTTTGAACCAATACCTGTTATTTTTGATTTCTGTGATTATCCCGAAGTATCTTCATACATTGCTGCTAAAGGAAAAGGACAACTTTATCAGCAGGTTTCACGTGACGATGATGATACGTACACTGCATTAACGAAATTCATCGGCAGACAAGAGATCGTTCCACAAGTTTCATCCTACAAAATAGAAATGGGACCTAGCGGTACGTTGGCAAGCGACTGGAGTTATTTGTCATATTGCACCAAAGGTGCTAACACTTCGGGCAACTGGACTAAGTTGATGAACAATGATGCCTTGGTGGTCAATATAGGATACAACGGTACATTAGATTTGACTATTCCTCCCATTTTAGCCGGAAAGTATAGAATTACTTTGTATTACGCATACGATCCGTCTATGAAGTTTATCGGTGAAAGAGGAGAAGGGAGTCAAGCTGGTTTGACCAATTTTAGATTAGATTCTAAACGACTGGCAGGTGGTGATAACAAACGTATTTACGATGGAAAGACGGGAGATGTACAAGATTGTTTCAATACACCGTTAACATCCAATTTGAGCGGAGAGGAAACTGCGTTTGAATTTACAACGACTGCTTCTCACACATTGAATGTAGTTGTGGTAGATCCTGCAGCCAGCTCGCATAATAAATTCCGTATGTATTTTGATTATATATTGTTTGAACCTGTAATAGAATAACAACCATGAAGAAAATTAGATATATCATAGCATCAGCTTTGGTTTCGATTGGACTCTGCGCCTGTACGGATACTTGGGATTCGCATTATTCCAAGTGGGAAACGGTGATTGACAACACGGAGATTCAAGCGGTGGATGAGCCGGCAGCCGACTTTTTAAAGACTGCTCAGGATTATAGTAAAATGTATGAACTGTTTGATAAAACAGGCGTGATTAAAACTTGGCAGGAGAAAAACCTGATGTATACTATTATGGTGGTGGGTAATGAATCTACCGCTAATGCCAACCAACCTGTTACAAAAGCAGAAGGTAGCGAAGGACAAGCAACCGCTGAAGAGATATTTAAGGCGGAAGCACACATTACTGATGCTCTTCTTTCACCCAGTAATCTGGAAGATGGACAGCGTCTGTTGATGTGGAACGGTAAGTATGTGACTGTAAGAATCTACGATGAGCCTGTGGATGGCATGGAACCGGGAATTTATTTCAATGGTTCGAAGGTGAAAAAGGTGATTAAAACTAACAATGCCTACATTTATGATTTGGAAGATTATATCAATACTCCTAAGGCATTAATGGAATATCTGAAAGATTTGCCGGATGAAGAATACTCTATTTTTAAGGAAATGGTATTGAGCCGTACACAAAGAGTATTTGATAAAGCTGCAAGTACACCTATAGGAATTGATAAAACAGGAAATACGGTATATGACTCTGTATTCACAGAAAAGAGTCAGTATTTTGCAGATAAGAAGTTAGATCTTTATTCAGAGAACATTACCGCTACATTGCTGGTACCATCTAATGACTTGATAGAAAATGCGTTGAAAGAAGCAAAAGAGAAGTTGAAATCGTGGAATATGGAACGTGAAGACTCTATTTTGAACAACTGGATATTCCAGACAGCTTTCTTTAGTAAAAAGTATGTAAAACAAGACTTTATTTATAATGAGAGTGATCCGGCTTCAACGCAGGACTTCTATTCTGTTTTTGATCAACAATGGCGTACAACAGTTAATAAAGTAGATCTTGATAATCCGGTAGAGTTGAGTAACGGCGTTGCTTACAAGATAACTTCATTGAAAATACCGACCAACAAGATATTGATTTGGAGAATCAAGGAACGTTTTGAGACGTTTGACCAATTGACGGATGAAGATAAAAAGTACTATTATCCCGGATATAATTACATCAGTACTTATCTGAAAGATATCGGCGAGAATGTGCAAATGAATCGTGTAAAACAATATGTAGGTGCCAATCAGCCCAAACCGTGGCTACCGGCTGTTTATTGTAAATCTATGATGTTGTGGGTTGTGGATACCGACAGACCAGGTATTTTTAAGTTCAAATGCTATCGACTGGTTGAAGACAAGGCTTCTACTACAGGCTTTACGGCTGTGCCTTATAAAATACCTGCCGGACCATACAATTTCTATATGGGATTCAACGGCTCTCGTTCGCAAGTAAATGCAACCTTTTATTTGAATGGCAAGAAGATTCCTAAATGTGAAAGCGGCCCTATTCCATCCTCTACCATGAAAGGTTCCAATCATGACCGTAGTGGCGGTGGATATAGCGAACTTTACAAAGATAGCAGGTACGACCGTGACGGATCTACGGATCTTGGGGTTGTCATATTTGACAAAACGGAAGAACTTGAAGTAACGATTGAATTTACGAAAGGTGCAAAAAGTGACATGGAACCCACCACTTGGTGTTTCCGTCCAACAGTAGATTTGTATTAACCTTGATAAACAGGATATGAAAAAGATAAAAAGAATACTTAGTATTTCTGCGCTACTCGTATGTGGGGTGGCAAATACATGGGGACAAGGAGGCCAGAAACTAACAGGTAAGATTTTGTCAGCGACAAATCAGCCGGTTGAAGGCGCCATTGTCACAGTACTGGATACGATGAATGTAACTACAAACAAAGAAGGTGCATTCCAGTTTGAAGTGAAGGATCTTTCTAAAGCTGGCGAGATTTCTGTATGGGCTCCGGGGTATTTCTCCGTGAAACAGCTAATCAGAGAACGTTCGAATATTGTGATTACTTTGATTCCGGAAAATCAATATAAATATAATGAGACTATGATTCTCCCCTTCCGTCGGGAAGGGGAAATGCAGTTGGAAGACTATACGGCTGCTACTAATATCGCTAAGAAAGATTTTATGCCGGGAACTACGAAGATTGATCGCGCATTGACAGGACAAGTTGCCGGTTTACAAGTGAAACGCAGTAGTGGTATGCCGGGAGAAGGCAGTTATTATAACTTGCGAGGGATCCGCACATTGACTGGTGATAACGCTCCTTTGATTGTGATAAACGGTGTGCCCCACATGCCCGATAAAACACCTTCGGCACTGATTGATGGCTTTACACGCGATATCTTCCAGTTTTATCATTTGCAGGATATACAGAATATCACTATATTGAAAGGTGCTGAGGCGGCCATGTATGGTTCAATGGGCTCCAATGGTGTAATCTTGATCGAAACAGACGGTACGGCATCCAATGACTTGGAGACGCGAGTAAGCTATTATGGATCATACGGAATCAACTGGAATGATAAGCGGATGCCGGTGATGGGACTGGATGACTACAAACAGTATCTGGCAGATATGGGAATGACTATTTCTAAGGACCCGCAGAACTTTTATAACAATTTTCCTTTCATGCAGAATCCGAACGATCCACGTTACAACTATCTGTATAACAATAATACAGATTGGCAGGATTTGATTTACAAGAACACCGCTTCCACCGATCATCTTTTCAGAGTAGAAGGTGGTGATAATATTGCTAAGTACGACCTATCATTAGGGTATTACCGCGAGAATGGCCTGATGGATAACACAAGTATGGAACGTTTTCATACATTATTGAATGCTAATGTATTGGTCAATAAACAACTGAATATTTTTGCAACGGTAGGTTTGGCTTATATGAACGGACATTATCAGATGCAGGGCATGGATATTACGACGAATCCTATATTGGCAGCTTACGCAAGATCTCCTTTCCTGAGTCCATATGAAAAAGACCGCGAGGGAAATACGTTAAAGACTTACGCATCGCATTTCTATGGACGGAGCAAGAGCCGAGATTACAGTGTCAGCAATCCTTTAGCTATCGTTAACACGTTGGATTCTCGCAATCGCCAATATGATCTGAATATGAAAGCCGGTATCGCATACAACCCTTTCCGTGAACTGACACTGACCGGAACAGTAGGTCTGTATTATAATTACGATAACGAACATCTCTTTATCCCCGGAGCAAGCGAAGCCACTATAGTGCCGCTAAGCGATAAATATGGTTTGCGAAATAATGCGGTAAGCGACGGAGTAGCTGTAACAACAAACTTTTTCGCCAACTTGAATGCAAGTTATAAGAAAACATTCAATTATGTTCATCAGTTGAATGCAATAGCCGGATGGCAGTTGATGACTACTAAAAACGAATATGATGCAGGAGAAGGGCGCAACACTGGCAATGACTTTTACCAGACATTAGGCAGCACGATTGACGGAAGACGCTTCTTGGGTTATATCAATAGCTGGAACTGGACAAACTTTTACGGACACGCCGACTATACTTACAATAATATGGTACAGGCATCTGTGAATATAGCTGTTGATGCAGCTTCTTCTACCGGTACGGATGTAGCTCGTTTCTATACATATCCGTCAGTAGGAGTAACCTTGCTGGGAAAAGGATGGAAACCGCTTCTTGATGCTACATGGCTCAATAAGTTGAATGTACGTGCCGAATACGGACTGACAGGTAACTCACGCTTCTCTTCACAGATGGGTGGATACTATTATTCTACAGTGCCTTACATGCAGTTGTCAACCATCGTTCGTTCTAATATTCCGAACGTATCATTGAAACCGGAGAAGAATGCTTCTTTGAATCTCGGATTGGATTTGTCTGTATTAAACAATCGCCTGAACGTATCTTTTGATTATTACAACAATCAAATCAGCGATATGATCTCAGCCATGCCTCTTTCATCCGTTTATGGATCGGTTCCTTATTATGCGAATGTAGGTAAGTTGGAGAATACAGGTATAGAGTTGTCAGTGCAGGCTTCATTGGTGCGCACTCGTAATTTCGAGTGGATCGTAGGTGGAAACATCACTCGCTCCAGAGATAAGATCAAGTCATTGGGTGGTGAAGAACAAATTGTGTTGAGTTACGATAATGGTGTGCAGATGGTCAACCGTGTGGGAGAATCTCCTTACCAATTCTACGGTTATCAGGCTGACGGAGTATATTCCACACAAGCTGAAGCTGACGCTGCAAATCTCAGTAACCGTACCGGACGTCGTTATAATGCCGGAGATGTACGTTTTGTAGATCAGAATGGCGATAACCGTATTGACGATAAAGACCGTATTCTTCTTGGCAGTGCTGCTCCCTCGTACTTTGGAGGTTTCTATACACAATTGAAATATAAAGGATTTGCTCTTTCTGCAGAGTTCTCATATTCAAAAGACAACATCGCATACAATGCTGTCAGACAACAATTGGAGGCTGTGTCTACTACCAACAACCAAAGTATTGCAGCCGTAAACCGTTGGACAGTAGAAGGACAGAAGACCGATATGCCGAAGGCAACATGGAAAGATCCTGTGGGCAACAGCTATTTCTCTTCTCGCTGGATGGAAGATGCATCTTACCTGAGAATGAAGAATGTGACATTAAGCTATACTTTCTCTAAAACACTTTGGAATTTCTTCCGTTCGGGAACAATATATGTGACAGGCGAGAACCTGTTGACCTTCACCGATTATTTGGGAATGGACCCTGAATTCTCTTATTCTTATGCTGAGAATATGCAAGGTTTTGATAATGCAAAGCTAATGCAACCCAAAACAGTGAAAATGGGCGTTAATTTAAAATTCTAATGAAAATGAAAAAGTTTAAGATAGAAATAATACTTATGGGGGTGTTGGCGATGATATTCGCTTCGTGTAGTGACTTCTTTGAGCCAAACAATGATACGACCTTGAATGGTGACAGATATATCAAGGAAGGCAGCGAGCTTTATTCCGGTTTTCTGGGTATCATCACAAAGATACAAGCTATCGGAGACAAAGCTATTTATCTGACCGATATGCGTGGAGAGCTGTTGGAACCTACCGAAAATACACCGGCAGACCTTTACAGCATCTATAATTATGATGATGATTTGAGCGGTAACACATACGCCGACCCTGCTAAGTATTATGATGTAATTATTGCTTGCAATGATTATTTGCAGAAAGCAAAAGAATACAGGGATACACATGTTACTACCGTAGATGACGATGATTATAGAGGTCTGATTAGTAGTACGGTGAGATTGAAAACATGGACTTATCTCATGTTGGCAAAGATATATGGACAAGCTATATGGTTCGACGATCCGATGCAAAGCATGAAAGATATCGTCAGCCAGACTCCTAAGAACCTGAGTGAGCTTGTCGATGAATGCGACAAACTGTTGAATACAGGCTTTGATGGAATAAACGGTACATACAATATGTCATGGAATGAGTGGCTTGATCCAGCTAACGGAGCTACTTCCACAAACGATGAATATAAAAGATGGAATATGATGGTTCCCGGATACTTCGTATTACAGGCAGAAATCGCACTTTGGAAAGGGGATTATCAGAAAGCGGCTACAACGATTCTTGGAGAAATGAGCAGAACTTTTGCGTTGGCTGAGTATCAAGGAAATGTTGCTAATATCAAGTATATGCGTTCGGGAAGTTACGGTAGCAATTACGGTCAGCAATATGATTCTGAGATGCCGGTGTTGACAGCAGCTGAATCTGTTATTATGTATGATTACAAATACAATCAGCAGAATTCGTTATTGAATCATTTCGACCGTAGCGGAAGCTATATGATGCGTGCTTCTGTGCCAGGATCAAAACGTTTTGAAGATATTACTTTCAATCCGTCTGCCGATGCAACGGCTATTAAAACATCTGATGCGCGTTTCAGAGCCATTCAGGAAATCGAAAAAGATGTGGAATATGCGATACGCAAATACCGTGGATTTAGAAAGAGCGGACATTCTGTTGCTCATGACGATACATATATAATGATTTATCACACTTCTGATCTTTATTTCATGGCGATTGAAGCGCTGAATAATATGGGACGTTTTGAGCCGGTATCCGTCTTGATGAATACTGGTGTGGATCCCTTCTACGGAGCCGGTGTAGTATTGGGCGAACAATGGCAAGGACTGAATTGCAACTGGGGATTGTGGACAACACTTTATGCGGGATTCCGCCGCACGTATGCCGATAACGGTGTTCGCGGTATTTTAGGACTTGGCAAGCGCGATATGTGGCAGACCCCGGAAGACATCAAAGAGGAGATTGTAGCAGAACAAAAATTAGACGGTTTGAGTGACGAGGACAAGATCAAAAAGCATAATGATATTGAATTGGTGAAAGAAGCCTTCTTGGAATTCCCTTGTGAAGGAAAAACTTATCCGCTTATGATTCGTGTGGCAAAACGTTGGAATGACTATTCATTCATAGCAGATTTTGTCGGGCAGAAATATGAATCCGATCAGGCTAAACAAGCAGAAGTAAAAGCCAAGATTATGAATGGTGCTTATTTCGTACCTTGGGACTTGCAAGGTAAGTCTTCTTCTCATTAAATAGCATGTTTTTCAATCAAAAAAAGATAATTATGAAAGATATAACAAAAATAACGTACTTACTTTTGGGACTGATGTTATCAGTCCCTCTAGCCGCACAAAAGACATATTATATGGATCCTGAGGGAAGTGATTCTAATCCGGGAACTTCAGATAAACCTTTTGCCACTTTAGTAAAAGTGCAGGAAGTGGTAGTTGCGGGAGATGTAGTTTATATCAATCCGGGAACATATGTGGTTCCCGCCAATCAAGTGCCGATGACAACTACCAATAGCGGACTTTATCATTGTGTATTTCATATGAATAAAAGTGGTGAAGCAGGTAAACCTATTTCTTATTTGGCTAATCCGAATAAACAGGGGAGGCCCATTTTTGATCTTTCGCAGGTAAAACCGAAAGATCAGCGTATTACGGTGTTTTATGTTACAGGTTCCAATCTTTATCTAAAGGGATTTGATGTCATCGGTACGCAAGTGACTATTACCGGTCATACGCAATCAGAGTGTTTCCGTATTGTAAAAGGAGCCAATAATAACAAATTTGAAGATTTGAGAACGCATGATGGTATGGCAATTGGTTTCTATTTGCTTGGAGGAAGCAATAATCACATCTTGAACTGTGATGCTTACAACAATTATGATTCGGTTTCCGAAGGTGGTAAGGGGGGCAATGTTGATGGTTTTGGCGGTCACATTAACTCATCTTCAGTTGGCGAAGGCAAAGGCACGGGAAATGTGTTTGAAGGATGTCGCGCATGGTACAATAGTGATGATGGTTTCGATTTGATCAATTGCTTCGAGGCTGTGAAGATAATTAATTGTTGGTCTTTCTTGAATGGGTATAAACCCGGAACCAAAGAAGTTGCTGGTGACGGTACCGGTTTTAAAGCCGGAGGCTATGGAATGGCTGCCGACAAACTGCCTGCCATACCCAGTGTGATCCCTCAACATGAGGTACGGAATAGTTTGGCTTATTACAATAGATTGAGAGGATTTTATGCCAATCATCATTTAGGTGGAATTATATTTGAGAGCAATACGGCTGTCAATAGCGGAGAAAACTATAATATGACAAACCGTGAGTCACCTCTGGCGCTTCCTCCGACTGATGTCAACGGATATGATCATATGGTTAAGAACAACTTATCATTGGTTACAAGATCGGGTAGTAAGCATATTGTAATGGTGAACAGGGCGAAGAGCGAAGTATCCAACAATTCGTTTGATGGTAGCGAGGAAGTGATAGAAACCGATTTTATTAGTTTGGAAGAAGCGGAATTGATGAGAGACCGCAAGCCTAACGGAGATTTGCCTGATGTTAATTTCGGAAAGCTGACTACTGATGCGGAATTACGTTTTTGGGGAATGGGATGTTTTGCTACAGGTGAACCTACTGATCTTGATTTTGGTTGGTTGAAGAAGCCGACAATTGTTGTAGTTGGAAGTAAAGCCAGTGTAGTGGGACCCGAAGCTGCATCGTTCACGAAGATGTATGTGATTGTAGATGGCGAAGAAACGACGGAGTTTGATAAGAACTCAATAGACTTGTCTGATTTTAGCGGCGTGCTTGAAGTGAAGGCAGTCATTGAAGATGCAAACGGAAACATTACAAAATCTATTGCGCTTAAATTTAAAAGATAAAACGGATAAACTTAGAATAATATGAAACAGTTTATTAATATTTATATAATATCTTTTGTCTTGATATTATCTCAACTCAGCCTCTTTTCGTCTTGCAAAGACGAAGATACGGTTGCTGAACTGAAGCTTGATCGTACAGCTATTCAAATCAAAGAAGGAAGTGAAGGTATACTAAAGATTGAAAGCGGAAGCGGTGGATACCAGTTTTCTTTTTCTGAAGAAGGTTATGCTACCGCCAAGTATCGTGAAAATCTGATATACATTCAGGGAGTGAAATACGGCAAAGTCGTCTTGAATGTAACAGATTTGGAAGGACACAGCGTATCACTTGATGTAGTGGTTGTATCAAGTGTATTGAGCACCGATAATCAGCGTTTTGTATGGGGAAACATGATTGAATTAAATAAAGCCAATAATTGGAGTTTGTTCACCGACGTCAATAGTGTTGCTATTACCAACGTAATGGAAGGAAGACAATATGTGTTATCCTGCGACGGTGATTTGTCGGTTGGTGTGAAGTCGAATGCCACGTTAGAGATCTTGAGTAGTAAAACCGGAGCTGAACCGGAGATCGTTCAACTGGCTGGAATGGAAGTGTTGCAAATAAAAGATGGCCTTTGTTCCATAGTCTTTAGTACGGCAGACCGTATGGGTGAGCTTGTGTTTCAAAAATAGATATATACGCTGAAGATAAATGAATCGATCTGATATCAAGTTAGGCTTGGTTATCAGATCGTTTTTTTTGTATTTGTCACTTTTAATACAATCAATGATATTGCTGTTTGCTGGAAGAAGACCGTTTGTTGAACAAATATCCATTTAAATGAATGATATTCTATTTATCATTCGGGTGGTATTTTCTAATTTTGTGATGTGAAACCATTGAGAATGTTCCTTATAATGGAACTCCTTATCCTAAATTAGCATATGAAAAGCATATCTATTTTTTTGTTCTTGCTTATTACTTTGGCATCGAACGCCCAAGATAATAAAACCTCCGGACTCAACGCCCGCCAGTTTCATAAATACTGGAAAGTAGAGTCCGAATCTCCGGATTATAAAGTAACCTTTCGTGGTGATACCGCTGAAATTCTTTCTCCCAAAGGCTTAACTCTTTGGCGAAAAGAAAAGATGAGTGGCAAGGTAACCATTGAGTACGATGCGTGTGTCGTTGTTGAGGCAGAAGGCGATCGCTTGAGTGACTTGAATTGTTTTTGGATGGCTTCGGACCCTCAATACCCCGATAATATCTGGAAACGTGAGAAATGGCGTAATGGCATCTTTCTGAACTGTTATTCCCTGCAACTTTACTATATGGGATACGGTGGGAATCATAATTCTACTACACGTTTTCGCCGTTATGACGGCAACGAAGCGGCTGTTACAAATGCAAAAGCCCGTCCCGCAATCTTGAAAGAATATACAGATGCCGACCATTTGTTGGAGGCAAACAAGTGGTATCATATCAAGATAACGAATGAAAATAATAGGGTTAGTTATTATATAAATGGAGTGCGATTGGTGGATTTCCGCGATGCCGAACCCCTTACGGAAGGTTGGTTCGGCTTTCGTACCACCTTGTCCCGAACTCGTATCGCCAATTTTCATTATGAATGTTCGTCGCAGGAAACTTCTGAAATACCATTACACTGGATCGGTAATACTCCGCAGCAAAACAAAGCGGTAAGTCTGGGAGTTCCCTTCAATGAAGGAGAATTATACCCGGAGCACACTTTGCAGCTGATGACCGATAAAGGTGAAATGCTTCCGACAGATACTTGGGCATTGGCCTACTGGCCCGATGGTTCTGTGAAATGGAAAGGGATAGCCGGAGTTATTCCGAAAAATACGGAGAAACTGCTACTCAAAAAGACCGGAAAAAAGTCAAAAGAAAAAGCATCTTCAAGGACTGCCGATGATCGTAGCAATAAATTATCCCTATCTGTTGTTGAAACACCTCAAAGTATCCGCATAGAGACAGGAATTATTTCCGCTTACATCCCTCGTCAGGGAGATTTTCTGATCGACAGTCTATTCCGTGAAGGAGTGAAGGTCGGTGAAAAAGCACGCCTTGTATGTAACACTCAAAGCGAACCGGTACTTGAAAATACTTCTCAAATCGCTTTTACCAACTATACCGGAACATTGACATCGGCCACAGTAGAACGTACCGGTAAGGTGCGGACACTCGTCAAACTGGAAGGCACCCACAGAAGTGAAACCGGACGGGAGTGGCTTCCGTTCGTAGTCCGTCTCTACTTCTACGCCGGAAGTGAGCAGATCAAGATCGTACATAGCTTTGTGTACGACGGAGATCAAAATAAGGATTTTATTCGTTCCTTGGGCATTCGTATGGATGCTCCTATGCGTGAAGCCCTTTATAACCGTCATGTCGCTTTCTCCTGTGCCGATGGAGGCGTTTGGAGTGAACCGGTACAACCGCTGGCAGGACGGCGTAAACTGACACTCGGCAAAGAGGATACACTTTCTCTGCAACAGCAACAGATGGATGGCAAACGCATCCCGCCTTACGAGGCTTTTGACGGGAAGAATCGTGACCTTCTTGATAACTGGGCTTCATGGAACGATTATCGCTTGTCTCAACTCTCTGCTGATGCTTTCTCCATTCGCAAACGTGCCAATGACAATAATCCTTGGATAGGAACTTTCTCCGGCACCCGTAGCGGAGGCTATGCTTTTGTCGGTGATATTACGGGAGGTTTGGGACTCTGCCTGCATGATTTTTGGCAGTCATATCCTTCATCCCTCGAAATATCGGGTGCCAAAACTTCATCTGCAACGATCACAGCATGGTTATGGAGCCCCGAAGGAGAACCGATGGACTTACGTCACTACGATAATGTCGCTCATGATCTGAATGCCAGCTACGAAGATGTTCAGGAGGGAATGAGTACTCCTTATGGCATTGCCCGCACCACTACACTCACACTTATTCCACAGAAAGGTTATGCAGGAAAAAAGGCTTTTGCCGATGTTGCTGAATCACTCTCAGAACCGGGAATATTGCTGCCCACACCAGACTATCTTCATGCACAGCAGGCTTTCGGCGTATGGAGCCTTCCGGACCGGAGTACTTCTTTTCGTGCGCGGGTAGAAGATCGCCTGGATGCATATATTGATTTTTATCGTAAAGCCATAGAGCAGAATAAATGGTATGGCTTTTGGAATTATGGAGATGTGATGCATGCTTATGACCCGGTCCGTCATATTTGGCGTTATGATATAGGTGGATTTGCCTGGGACAATACGGAACTGGCTTCTAATATGTGGTTGTGGTACAACTTCCTGCGTACAGGTCGTGAAGATATCTGGCGTATGGCAGAAGCTATGACCCGTCATACAGCCGAAGTGGACGTTTACCATATCGGACCGAACGCGGGATTAGGCAGCCGACATAATGTCAGCCATTGGGGATGCGGTGCCAAAGAAGCCCGGATCAGTCAGGCTGCATGGAACCGTTTCTATTATTATCTCACTACCGATGAACGTTGCGGTGACTTGATGACTGAAGTAAAGGATGCCGATCAGAAACTATATGAATTAGACCCTATGCGGCTGGCACAGCCTCGCAGTGAATATCCCTGTACGGCGCCTGCCCGACTGCGTATCGGTCCGGACTGGCTGGCGTATGCCGGAAACTGGATGACGGAGTGGGAGCGTACAGGCAACACTGTTTACCGGGATAAGATCGTAGCCGGAATGAAAAGTATAGCAGCCCTGCCCAACCGTATCTTTACGGGACCCAAAGCGCTGGGTTTCGATCCGGCAACGGGAATCATCACCAGTGAATGTGATCCCAAGCTGGAATCTTCGAATCATTTAATGACTATTATGGGTGGTTTTGAGGTAATGAACGAAATGATACGTATGATTGACCTTCCCGAATGGAAAGACGCGTGGCTGGACCATGCGGCACGTTATAAGCAAAAGGCGTGGGAATTGAATCATAGCCGTTTCCGAATATCCCGTCTGATGGCATACGCTGCTTACCACAAGCGGGATGCACTAATGGCAAAAGAAGCATGGGAGGATTTATTCACCCGACTGGAACATACACCTGCGCCTCCTTTCCGGATCACTAAACTGTTTCCACCCGAAGTTCCGGCCCCTTTGGATGAATGCGTCAGCATCAGTACAAATGATGCGGCACTTTGGAGCCTTGATGCTATCTATATGCAAGAGGTCATTCCGATGGATGAATAATAGCTAGAAGAAAGCGGTTAATGCACTGTCAGTGAAATGCATTAACCGCTTTATGAATATATCAGATGAGTCTGTCTCTTATTTCAAGTTCTGTTTCAACGGGCAATCAGCCATTTTCAGTCCATCTGCGATGCTTTTGGCATTCATGTGCGCTCCTTTCAAAGAAGTATGCGTATGGTCATTGTTATAATAATCTGCCGCTTTCTTGATACCTTTCTTTTCGAGCTTGTCAGCACTTATTTTATTCAGGTCGATAAAATAGGCTCCGGTAGCTTCGGCAGCTTCGCGTGTCCATTTGCCGAAGGAGGCAGTGTTGCGTTCTATCTTTCCGTCTTTCCACTTATTGCGTGGGGTATGGCTTAAAACGATAGGTATCGCACCCTTTTCCTGAACGTCCATGATAAACTTCCTGAGATACCAGCCGAAAGTATAAATGACTTGATATTTACCTGTTTTCTCCATTAAAAATACTTTGCTTTCTTCTCCGGAGCCGGGCAATTCGGCACGGGCTTTTCCGGTATTTATCTCTCCAGCGTCATTGTGTCCGAACTGGATAAGAACAAAGTCTCCCGGTTGGAGTGCATGATATACTTTATCCCAGCGACCTTCGTCAAGGAATGTACGGGCGCTGCGTCCTGCCATAGCACAATTCTCAACAGATATCTTATTCAGATCAAACTCATCTGCTATCACGCTGCCCCATCCCCACATACCGTTTTTATCGTTATCTTTATTTTTAACCGTACTGTCACCGATGGTAAACAATACCGGGCGTCCTTCTTTGCGGCTCGAACCGGTAGCCTCATCCTTTTCAACAGGTTTCAGATACTTTGCCAATTCCAGCCCTTCGCAGGCGCGTATTCCGTCAGCGGCAGATTCGGCATTCACTTTGGCACCAAAAGCGCTGGTATGAATGCGGTCGATATAGAACATATATTTCACTTTATTCTTGCCGAATTTCTCAAACTTGCGGGCGCTGATATCATTCAAATCAATGAAAGGAACATTCTGTTCTTCCGCTACTTGCTTTGCCCACAAACCGAATGTTTTGTTGACACGGGTAATGATGGTGCTGTCTTTGTCTGCCCAGGCATTGCGGGGAGTCAGGGAGAATAAAATCGGGTGTGCTCCTTTGGCTTTTACATCGTTGATGAAACGGCGCATATATTCTCCGTAGGTATATACAGTCTCTTTGACTCCGGTTTCCTTGATTGTCACATTCAGACTGTCCTTGCCGATTCCCGGAATGGAGGCGCGGGCACGTCCGCTGTCATAGGGGCCGTTATCATTGTGTCCCAGTTCGATGATTACCCAGTCTCCGGCTTGCACGCCTTTGATTACATCCGGCCAGAGGCGGTTGTAGAAGGTGCGGCTGCTAGTTCCTCCCAAAGCATGATTCTCAACGGTGATTCGGTTGGAGTCGAAATAATCTCCTGCGTAATATCCCCAGCCCCATTGGCCGTTGTTGCCGTTTCCTAAAGTACCGGTGCGCATGGTAGAGTTGCCGACCAGGAATAAGACCGGATTGTTACCTTTACGGCTTGCTCCGGCAACGGGGCGTGCCGTGCGTGCTTTATTCAGACTGTCCAGTGTGTTGTCTACCACCTGATTCACATCTTTCATTGGAGAAGCAATGTTGTTTTGTGCCTGCATCTGCAAGCTGCATATGATGGCTGTGAGCCAGCATAAGCAGTGAAATACCTTGTTTTTCATTTACCTGATAAATAATGCTCTTATTTTAACTTGTAAACTTCTGTACCTGCTAATAGGAAACATCCTACACCATAATCTTCAAAATCGGGAACACTTTTGTAAGTTACCGGCTGCCCGTCTTTCGGTTCTTTGCCTGTTCCTTGTACATAGCCCAAGAAACCATTCGGATGAACTGCCTCTTTTACCATTGCATTCCATGCTTTCAGTGCAACAGGGAGATATTCTTTACGGTCGAGTAATCCGTTGCGGATTCCCCATGCCATTCCGTATACAAACAAGGCTGTGCCCGAAGTTTCTTTACCTCCGAAATTGCTTTCATCGTGGAGGCTTACGTTCCAGAAGCCGTCTGTACGCTGACATTGCTTCAAGGCTTTGCTCATGGTCAGGAAGTCATTGATATAGTCCTGACGATGTGTTTCGTCAGCGGGGATTTCATCCAATACACGCACAAGGGCTGCATATACCCAACCGTTTCCTCTGGACCAGTAGCAGTTCTTGCCGTTCGGCTCTTTGTAAGGAGGATCAAAATCCTGATCGCGCCACCATAATCCTTCTTTGGCATTGTACATACCGGCTTCTCCTTCTGTGTTGCGGGTATAGGAATACAGATCCCACATTTTGTCATAGTACTTTTGTTCGCCGGTCATCTTGCCAAACTTGGCATAAATCGGCATTGCCATTTGTATAGCGTCAATCCAGTCCCAATCATTTACTTGCGGAGTATTTACGACCATATCGATGCTGGCTTTTATATTCCGGATCATGTTAGGGTCGGAGGGACACATATTATATAGGTCAATGTAAACTTGTCCGCAGCATTGGTCATCCGCATTGCGGGTCGTGTTTCCATTACGCATTCCCCATTTGTGGAAATTCGCCCAATCGTATGTATAGCTATAATAATCTTCGCGCGGGTAAATGCTATATAAAGCTATCAGCCCTTCATAATATACTCCGCGAGTCCAGATATTGCTGGGGCGAACTCTGCCAAAAAACGAGGGTAGGGTATAATCGGCATACTTTTTCATAAAGTAGTCGTTTACTTTTACGATGGTTGCCAAAGTCTCCTTTTGTTCGGGCAACTCTTGCGCACCGGCTGAACCGGCAGACATGCTACTCAGGAGAGTTGCTGTAATAAATGAGAGGAGTAATTTCTTCATGGTATAAAAACTGTTTATAAATAAAATTAGCTACTATAATTGATTTCACGGGCAAAGATAGGGGAATCTTTTTTCCTCTTCAATGGAATATTGTCCACAAGTATTTAAATTTGTCCATAATGCCTTCGGAAAGGGAGTGCGATGGTTAAAAAGGCAATTTATACATAGATTTGTACGATATTCTATTTTATGGGTAGACCATATCGCTTACTTTTGCACGACGTTATTCTAAATATGATAAGAACACTTTGATTAATGATAAAACTATGAAATGTACAAGCATCTTTTTTAGTTTGTTGGTAATAGCGACTTTTGTAGTTGCCCAGCCAAACTATGATTTTACTAAACTGAAACGAGAACATTTAGGACGTGGCGTAATTGCCATTCGTGAGAATCCGTCAACCGTAGTCGTTTCTTGGCGCTATCTTTCTTCTGATCCGATGGACGAATCCTTTGATATATACCGGGATGGTAAAAAGGTGAATAAACATCCGCTGAAAAATGCAACTTTCTTCCAGGATTCTTATCAGGGAACAGAACCTGCACTCTATACGGTAAAAGCTATAAAAGGTAAAACAGAAAGCAATTATCAACTGCCGGCAGATGCTCCGACAGGATATTTAAATATTCCTTTGGTACGCCCCGAGGGAGGTACTACTCCGTCCGGACAAGCATACACTTATGCTCCGAATGATGCCAGTATCGGTGATGTAGACGGGGATGGTGAATATGAGATTATTTTGAAATGGGATCCGTCCAATGCACATGATAACGCTCATGACGGTTATACGGGACCGGTGATTTTTGACTGTTATAAGTTGAACGGGCAGCAGTTGTGGCGTATCAATATGGGACGCAATGTACGCGCCGGTGCACATTATACACAGTTTATGGTCTTCGATCTGGACGGTGACGGCCGTGCGGAAGTGGTAATGAAGACCGGAGACGGAACAGTGGACGGAACGGGAAAGGTGATCGGTGATGCGAATGCGGATTATCGGAATGAGCGAGGACGTATTCTGACAGGCCCGGAGTATCTGACCATCTTTAACGGACTGACCGGAGAAGCAATGCAAACGATTGATTATGTGCCCGAACGTGGCAATCTGATGGACTGGGGCGACGGACGTGCCAATCGTAGCGACCGTTATCTGGCTTGTATTGCGTATTTGGATGGAGTACATCCGAGTGTGGTGATGTGCCGTGGATATTATACACGTACTGTATTGGCTGCCTATGACTGGGATGGTAAGAATTTGAAGAACCGCTGGGTATTCGACAGTAATAATCCCGGTTGCAGAGCTTATGCCGGACAAGGAAACCATAATCTTCGTGTAGGTGATGTAGATGGTGACGGCTGCGATGAGATTGTATATGGACAATGTACGATCAATAACGATGGAACCGGACTTTATTCTACCCGCATGGGGCATGGTGATGCTATGCATCTGACTCACTTTGATCCTTCCCGTCCGGGATTGCAGGTTTGGAGTTGCCACGAGAACAGAAGAGATGGCTCAACTTTCCGGGATGCAGCTACGGGAGAAATTATTTTCCAGATAAAGAGTAATACTGATGTAGGTCGTTGTATGGCTGCTGATATTGATCCTAATCATCCCGGAGTTGAAATGTGGTCTTTAGATTCTAAAGGTGTCAGAAATGTGAAAGGGGAAGTGATTGCTTCCAGAGTCAGAGGATTGTCTACGAATATGGCTGTCTGGTGGGATGGTGATCTCTTGCGTGAGTTGCTGGATCGTAATGTAGTCAGTAAATATAATTGGGAGAAAGGACTTTGTGAACGTATCGCTGTTTTTGAAGGTGCTCTTTCTAATAACGGAACAAAGTCAACTCCTTGTCTGCAAGGAGATATTGTAGGAGACTGGCGAGAAGAAGTATTGTTACGTACAGCCGATAATACAGCTTTGAGGCTTTATGTCTCTACCATTCCTACGGACTACCGTTTCCATACTTTCCTGGAAGATCCGGTTTACCGTATCAGTATTGCGACTCAAAATGTGGCTTATAATCAGCCTACTCAGCCCGGATTCTATTTTGGTCCGGAGTTGCGTGGCACTATATTCAGAGGATGTAAAATACCTAAAAAGTAAATTATGAATTATCGTATGATGACCGTTGCTGCGTTATTGGTAGCACTACCTGCCTGTGCGCAGAAAAAGAAAGCAGTAATCAATGATTCAAATACCCCCTTGCATTTACTGCAGCCTGCTTATCAGGGTACTTATGGTGATTTGACCCCCGAACAGGTTAAAAAAGACATCGATCGTGTTTTTGCGTATATAGATAAGGAGACACCGGCTCGTGTAGTGGATAAGAATACCGGTAAGGTGATTACGGATTATACTGCAATGGGGGATGAGGCGCAGCTGGAACGCGGGGCTTTTCGTCTGGCAAGTTATGAATGGGGTGTCACTTATTCCGCTCTGATAGCGGCTGCCGAAACAACAGGTGATAAGCGTTATACTGACTATGTTCAGAATCGTTTCCGCTTTTTGGCGGAAGTCGCTCCGCATTTCAAACGTGTCTATGAAGAAAAAGGGAAGACTGATTCGCAATTGTTGCAAATCCTGACTCCTCATGCGTTGGATGATGCGGGAGCCGTATGTACTGCCATGATTAAATTACGGTTGAAAGACGAGTCTCTTCCGGTTGACGGATTAATTCAGAATTACTTTGATTTTATCATCAACAAAGAATATCGTCTGGCAGACGGAACGTTTGCCCGTAATCGTCCTCAGCGGAATACTCTTTGGCTGGATGATATGTTTATGGGCATTCCGGCGGTAGCGCAGATGAGTCGTTATGATAAGGAAGCGAAGAATAAATATCTGGCAGAAGCCGTGAAGCAATTCCTGCAATTTGCAGACCGTATGTTTATCCCCGAAAAGGGATTGTACAGACACGGATGGGTGGAAAGCAGTACGGATCATCCGGCTTTTTGCTGGGCACGTGCCAATGGATGGGCGCTGCTGACAGCTTGTGAACTGCTGGATGTATTGCCGGAAGATTATCCCCAACGTCCGAAGGTGATGGATTATTTCCGTGCTCATGTGCGCGGAGTGACGGCGTTGCAAAGTGGAGAAGGATTTTGGCACCAGTTGCTCGACTGCAATGATTCTTATCTGGAAACTTCTGCAACTGCTATCTATGTATATTGTCTGGCACACGCCATTAATAAAGGTTGGATTGATGCGATAGCGTATGGTCCTGTTGCCCAGTTGGGATGGCATGCCGTCGCCGGAAAGATAAATGAAGAAGGACAGGTGGAAGGCACTTGCGTAGGCACCGGTATGGCTTTCGATCCGGCTTTCTATTATTATCGTCCGGTCAATGTATATGCGGCGCATGGATACGGACCGGTGCTTTGGGCAGGTGCGGAAATGATTCGTTTGCTCAACACCCAACATCCTCAGATGAATGACAGTGCCGTGCAATATTATCAGGAAAAGCAGAAGACGACAGCTCCTATCTTTGCGGTAGATAGTGAATAAATAAAAGATTAACTTTAAAATATAGGAACCATGAAACGAGAAGCATTCAAAATGTATCTGAAACCGGGCTATGAAGCAGAATACGAAAAAAGGCATGCCGCTATCTGGCCTGAATTAAAAGCACTGCTTTCAAAAAATGGGGTGTCGGATTATTCTATATATTGGGATAAAGAAACCAATATTCTATTTGCTTTCCAGAAAACAGAAGGAGAAGGAGGTTCGCAGGACTTGGGCAACACAGAGATTGTACAGAAATGGTGGGATTATATGGCAGATATCATGGAAGTGAATCCGGACAATTCACCGGTTTCAATACCATTGCCGGAAGTCTTTCATATGGACTAGAACCCTTAGACAGAATTGATATCAGGGGGATGTTTGATTAAAAAACAAGCATCCTCCTGATACTATTTATGGATTGTTTCTTTATTATTTCAACTATCTTGACTATTTTTGTCTGGCATTTATCATTAATCTTAGAATCTATATGACACAGAGGCGCATATTACTTTTCACATTGTTCATGACTCTTGTTTTCAATGCGGCTTACGGCGGCATTGAACTCCGTTCCAAACAAATGAGAACAAGTGACGGACTTCCGAATAACTCAGTTCGGTACCTGTATCAGGATAGCAAAGGCTTCTTGTGGCTGGCTACCCTAAATGGGTTAAGCCGCTATGATGGCAACTCTTTTCTGACTTTCCGTCCGGAAATTGGTGATAAAGTCTCTTTGGCTGATAATCGGATTTATGACCTTACCGAAGACAAAAATGGTTTTTTATGGATCTCTACAACTCCGGAATTGTTCAGTTGTTATGACTTGCAACGTGCCTGTTTTGTAGACTATACGGGGACTGGTGCGCTGGAAAAGAATTATTCGTCTATATTTGTTGCTGCTAATGGGGATGTATGGCTCAGACATTCCGGCAATGGTTGTCTCAGAATGGTCCATCAGAAAGACAGACAGATGGTGTCTACGGAATTTAAGACGGAGCGTGGAAATCTTCCGGATAACCGGGTACAGTTTGTAAATGAAGATGCCGGCGGACGAATCTGGATCGGGACACAGCGTGGCTTAGTTTCCGTATCCGACGGACAGTATAAGGTAGAAGACAGATTACTCCATTTTACTTCTTCTCTGGCATTCAAGAATGATATGTATTTTCTGACAGTGGACGGAGACATCTACTGCTATCAGACTACAAAGCAAAAACTGACAAAAGTCGGTTCGCTTTCTTCTGTTGCGGGTAAGACGTCACCTACGGGAAACTTCCTGTTGAACGATAAATGGGTCATCCTTACCAATACCGGGGTTTTTAACTATGATTTCAATACACGCAAGATCAGTGTGGACTCTGGTCTGAACATCAGAAATGGTGAAGTGATTTGTGATAATCATGGTGACTTCTGGATATATAATCATACGGGATGTGTCACTTATATTTTGGCCAAGAATGGAGCAAGAAAAGAATTTCAGTTGATACCTGAAGATAAACTGGGATACATTGATTATGAACGTTATCATATTGTCCATGATTCCCGGGGAATCATTTGGATTTCTACTTATGGTAACGGATTGTTTGCCTATGACACGACAGAGGATAAGTTAGAACATTTTCTGGCTAATATAAATGATCAGAGTCATATAAGTTCGGATTTTCTGTTATATGTGATGGAGGATCGTGCCGGAGGTATTTGGGTAAGTTCAGAGTATTCCGGTTTATCCCGTATTTCAGTTCTGAATGAAGGAACCTCGCGTATTTATCCCGAATCCCGTGAATTATTTGATCGCTCGAATACGATTCGTATGTTGACTAAAATGCCGGATGGGGATATTTGGGTCGGAACACGTAAAGGCGGATTATATACGTTTGACTCGAATCTTCATTCCAAAATGTCCAATCAGTATTTCCATTCCAATATTTATGCGATAGCAGAAGATAATCAAGGCGAAATGTGGGTGGGAACCCGTGGAAATGGATTGAAGATCGGAGATTCATGGTATCGCAATGAAGTCTCGGATCCGGCTTCGTTATCAGAAAATAATGTCTTTTCTCTTTTTCGTGACCGGAAAGACCGTATGTGGATAGGTACCTTTGGCGGTGGGCTTGAACTGGCAGAACCGACGACTGATGGCAAGTATAAATTCCGTCATTTTTTACAGCAGAAGTTTGGTCTGCGTATGGTGCGAGTAATAGAAGAAGACGATAATGGAATGATCTGGGTGGGCACCAGTGAGGGTGTGTGCATCTTTCATCCGGATTCATTGATAGCTGACAGTGACGATTATCATCTGTTCAATTATACAAACGGTACATTTTGCAGCAATGAAATCAGATGTATCTACCGTGATACGAAAGGACGTATGTGGGTGGGGACATCTGGCTCCGGCTTGAATCTTTGTGAGCCGGAAGATAATTACCGTTCATTGAAATATGAACATTACGGAACCTCTGAAGGATTGGTTAATGATGTGATTCAATCAATTTTGGGGGACAATAACGGAAACTTATGGGTAGCTACGGAATATGGTATTTCTAAGTTTAACCCGACTAATCATTCTTTTGAAAATTATTTCTTTTCTTCCTATACTTTAGGTAATGTTTATAGTGAGAATAGTGCTTGTGTGGGAGTAGATGGAAAATTGCTTTTCGGTACAAATTACGGTCTGCTTGTCATTGATCCTGATAAAATTCAGGATAGCGAAACTTTTTCTCCGGTGGTCTTTACAGATTTGCATGTGAATGGTACCCAGATAAATCCTACTATGGAGGATTCTCCATTGAAACAATCGCTTGCTTATTCGGATGAAATTACTTTGAAGTATTTTCAGAATTCATTCTTGATAGATTTCTCTACTTTTGACTATTCGGACAGCGGACGTACAAAGTATATGTACTGGCTGGAAAACTATGATAAGGGATGGAGCACACCTTCTCCGTTGAATTTTGCTTCTTTTAAATATTTGAATCCGGGTACTTATGTACTTCATGTGAAGTCATGTAATGGAGCAGGTGTTTGGAATGAAAGTGAAACAACCTTGAAGATTGTCATTGTGCCTCCTTTCTGGAAGACGAACTGGGCTATGTTGGGATATGTGCTGCTGCTGATTGTAACTTTATATTTTACTTTCCGTATTGTGCGTAACTTTAACAGTCTGCGTAATCGTATTAATGTGGAAAAACAGTTGACGGAATATAAGCTGGTTTTCTTTACTAATATTTCCCATGAATTTCGTACTCCGTTAACTTTGATTCAAGGAGCGTTGGAAAAGATTCAACGGGTTGCTGATATTCCCCGTGATCTGATACACCCGCTCAAAACGATGGATAAAAGTACTCAGCGAATGTTGAGGCTGATCAATCAGTTATTGGAGTTCCGCAAGATGCAGAATAATAAGTTGGCGCTCTCTTTGGAAGAAACGGATGTGATTGCTTTCCTTTATGAAATCTTCCTGAGTTTTGGTGATGTAGCGGAGCAAAAGAATATGAATTTCCGTTTTATTCCGTCTATACCGTCTTACAAGATGTTTCTTGATAAGGGTAATCTGGATAAAGTGACTTATAACCTGTTGTCTAACGCTTTTAAATATACCCCTTCGAACGGTACGATTATACTTTCTGTTACGGTAGATGAAGTGAAGAAGACATTGCAGATTCAAGTAGCAGATACAGGTGTTGGTATTCCAAAAGAGAAGCAAAATGAGTTGTTCAAGAGATTTATGCAGAGTAGTTTTTCCGGTGATAGTATCGGAGTTGGTTTGCATCTGAGTTATGAATTGGTACAGGTGCATAAAGGTACGATTGAATATAAAGACAATGACGGCGGAGGTTCTGTCTTTACCGTTTGTATCCCGACGGACAAAAGTGTTTATTCGGAGAAAGATTTCCTTATTCCCGGTAATGTCTTGTTGAAAGAGGCAGGCGGGCAGGCACATCATTTACTGGAACTTTCGGAAGAACTACCGGAACCGGAGAAAATAGCAGAGCCTTTGAATAAGCGTAAAGTATTGATTATAGAAGATGATAATGATATCCGTGAATTTTTGAAAGAAGAAGTAGGAGTTTATTTTGAAGTTGAAGTAGCTGCTGACGGAACTTCCGGATTTGAGAAGGCTCGTACCTATGATGCTGATTTGATTATTTGTGACGTACTGATGCCCGGAATGACCGGATTTGAAGTGACAAAGAAATTGAAATCTGATTTTGCGACAAGTCATATCCCGATTATCTTGCTGACAGCATTGAATTCTCCGGAAAAACATCTGGAAGGAATTGAAGCCGGTGCTGATGCCTATATTGCGAAGCCGTTCAGTATAAAACTTCTGTTGGCACGCGTATTCCGCTTGATAGAACAGCGTGATAAGTTGCGGGAGAAATTCTCCAGTGAGCCGGGAATTGTTCGTGCTGCCGTATGCTCTACTGACCGTGATAAGGAATTTGCCGACCGATTGGCTGTTGTACTGGAACAGAATCTTTCTCGTCCGGAATTCTCTATTGATGAGTTTGCTCAATTGATGAAATTAGGACGAACGGTATTTTATAGAAAACTGCGCGGAGTGACGGGGTATTCTCCCAATGAATATTTGCGGGTTGTACGAATGAAAAAAGCGGCTGAGTTGTTATTGTCTGGTGAGAATCTGACTGTTGCGGAAGTTGCTTACAAGGTTGGCATCAGCGATCCGTTCTATTTTAGTAAGTGCTTTAAGACTCAGTTTGGGGTAGCACCGTCCGTATATCAACGCGGTGAAATGAAAGAACAGGGAGAAAATGAGACGGCAGAAGCTTGAGTAACCAAGCTTTCTAAATGGTAGTTTAAATCTTCTCTGTAGTGCCCGATGTGAATGATCGACCTTGTATTTGTGTACAATAGTCTATGGTCGAATAGTAAAAGTACCCTTATTTTTGCAGGAGAATATTACTATAAAATTAAAGGATCATTGATCATGAGAACACTCTTTTTTATCTTGTTTTTTGTATTAGGCTTTTGTCATATTCAGGCGAGAGGGCAGAAGCCTGCACATGTTATAATAACAGCTGGTCAGTCAAACACGGATGGACGAGTACCTAACAATCGTTTACCGGATTATATAAAGGCAATGGCTGTGGATAGTACGTATACTGCGGGAGCCTACAAATATTGCCATATTGCCCATAATCGTACAGATGGTATGTTTGTTCCATTTTGGCCATTGAGTCATCCTAAAAGTAAGCCTTATACGTGGGGATATGATGCGATTGCTTATTATTGGTTGGAACAGTTGTTTCAGGAAGATTTTTATGTTATCAAGTGGGCTATCGGTGGCACTGCCATAGCTGCTCCTGTTACTACTCCTTTTCGGGGAACTTACTGGTCTGCCGACCCGAAATGGTTGGCAGAGAATACAGCTACCAGTGAGAAAGGAAAATCTTTATTACTTTCTTTGATTGCCAATATTGATGCGAGTATTGATCAGACACTTTCCAAACTAAAGCAAGGTTATCAGATTGATGCTTTCGTTTGGCATCAGGGAGAAAGTGATTATGAGCACGGAAAAGAATATTATCAGAATCTGAAAGGAGTAGTTTCCTATGTGCGTAACCACCTGACAGAGAAAACCGGAAAAGATTACTCTGAACTTCCATTTATATTTGGTACCGTATCCAGGAAAAACAAACGGTATAATAGTGATGTTGAGGAAGGAATGCGTCGCTATGCAAAAGAAGATAAGAACGCTTATCTGATTGATATGTCGGAAGCGGAACTAATGGGAGATAAACTTCATTTTAATCAGGTTTCTGCCGAGTATATGGGTAAACAGGTATATGAACAAATTAAAAAGACTCTTTCGGATGATCCTCATGTATATGTCGCCAAATATAAAGGAGACAGAGCTTGTGCTATCAGTTATACATTTGATGATGGGTTGGCAGAACATTCAACTGTAGCTGCCCCTGAGTTGGAGAAACGTGGTTTTAGAGGTACTTTCTGGGTATGCGGCTATTATACGGAACAAGGTGCATCTGCAAAGGTACCTCGAATGACTTGGGATGAGTTGCGTGAAATGTCAAAGAAAGGACATGAGGTTTCCAGCCATAGCTGGGCACATAAGAATGCCAAACGATTGACTATAGAGCAAGTTAAATCGGAGATAGAAAAGAATGATAGTGCTATTTATGCTAATATTGGCATTGTACCTCGTACCTATTGTTACCCATATAATTATAAGACAGAAGAAATAGTCAGTATGGCTTCTAAAGGCAGGGTCGCTACACGTACTAAACAAATTTCAATCGGAGGAAAGTCAACTCCCGAACGGTTTGACAAATGGTTGAAGGATTTGATGAAAGCGGAAGATTGGGGAGTAGGTATGACGCACGGCATTAATTATGGATATGATGCTTTCAAATCGCCTTCTTTATTTTGGGAACATTTGGATAAAGTGAAAAGTATGGAAAATCAGATTTGGGTAGGTACCTTCTGTGAAGTGGCATCTTATATCAAAGAAAGGGAGGAGATACAATTGAAAGTCTCTAATAAAAAGAATGGTATGACAATTACTCCCAAGTTAAAATTAGATAGAAAACTATTTGCTGAGCCATTGACGATGGTGATTCAAGGGGAAACTATGAATGGAATTCTGGTGAAGCAAGGCAGGAAAGAATTACCTGTGTATATAAATGGGAATAAAGTTATGTTTGACTTTAATCCTTATGGAGGAACTATTAAAATTCATTTTAATTAGGGGTGTGTACGAATAAAGTTTAACCTGATAATAAAATCAATAAAATAATGAAAACAAATTATCTATGTGGCCTCTTCCTTTTATGTGTGCTAGTATGGGGAAGATCGGAAGCACACGCTGAGAAACCGCTGAAGACTCTGGATCTGTATCTTTGCATTGGACAGTCGAATATGGCAGGGAGAGGGAAATTATCACCGGAAGTGATGGATACTCTACAAAATGTATACCTGCTGAATGCAGATGATCAGTTCGAACCCGCAGTGAATCCCTTGAACCGCTATTCTACGATAGGAAAAGGACTTAGCTGGCAACAAGTAGGACCTGCATATGGATTTGCCAAGACGATGGCTACTAAAAAACATCCGGTAGGCTTAATCGTCAATGCACGGGGAGGATCTTCGATTCGTTCATGGGTTAAGAATGCCAAACAGTCCGGTGGATATTATGATGAAGCAATACGACGTGCAAAAGAAGCAATGAAGTATGGTACATTGAAAGCAATTATCTGGCATCAGGGAGAAGCCGATTGTCATCATCCGGAAGCATATAAAGAGAAGATTATTCAGCTGATGACAGACTTACGTAATGACCTGGGAATGCCTGATTTACCAGTTGTCGTAGGACAAATAGCACAATGGAACTGGACAAAGAAACCTTATATTCCCGAAGGTACAAAACCTTTTAATGACATGATAAAAGAGATCTCCACTTTTTTGCCCCATAGTGCTTGTGTGTCTTCCGAAGGACTTACTCCGTTGAAGGATGAAACGGATCCTCATTTTGATGCAGCAAGCCAGATTACTTTAGGCAAACGCTATGCTAAAGAAGTTAAGAAACTAATAAAGAAATAGCTGGTCGTTTCAGACTACACTCATTTCTGTTTAAACATATACATAGGAAATATTTATCCATTGTTATTGTCACTTGTCACTTTTCTGATTTAAGTGTTTTATAATAAAGAAGATAGGGGTGACAATAGAGGGTGATAATAAGGTGACAATAGAATGTATCTTTCATTCTTATTGTCACCTCTCCTTGATGAATCTTTTATTTAAAGTCTTGATTATCAGATGATAGATAGTCAGCTTGAGGGTTTTGCCTGCATGTGTTAAAAACATCATTTTGGGCGTCAATGTACGCTGTTTACACCTTAATGTTTCCAAGGTATGCTGCTTACATTAAGAACAAAGCCCGGTAACCTTAATATGCAAGCAAGGTTTGATTAATCTGTTAAGTCGGTTTTATGTCTTCGTTCCATGTTCATGAACCGTTCGGCTCACGTACGTAAACCCAATGGCTCATGTACGTAGACTGATGGGACCACGTACATGAAACAATCTATTGTTACTGACCGGATACATTAATCTAGCCTGCATAATAGCTTACTGAACGGTTCATTGACGGTTGTTTCTCCGTACTAATCTTTTGTTCCTATGGGGCAATATGGTTTTTGTGACACCTTCTTTTACATATCTCCTTTATGGTGGGAGAAAATGTTTTATTCTATTTGATTGCTTCCAGAAACTCTATTTCAATAATTCTCAGATTAGCATTATTCTTGTTCGCTTTTGCTTCGAGTTCCATATCATTTGCTGCTTTTGCCGCAACTTCAGTGATCTGTCCGAAAGCATCCTGATCGCTGGTATTACCTTTCAGACGGATGGTAATTTGTTTGGAACGTACCGGCTTTTCCACATTAAGATGAACATACCCCAGGCTTTTATTCGTATCTCCACTCCAGATCATAGTATTGCCGGCAAACACTTCCAAAGGATAACTGCGTGAACGCCATCCATTCAATTTGATACAGATATCATCTATTGCAGCTTCTTTTTCGAGCGTATATGTAATCCATGCGGTGCTGAGCTTGCCGTCATTCATCCATTCGCTTCTTTCATTATCGTCGAAGCTTTGGTTTACAGTCTCATTGTTGGCTCCGGCTTTGGCGGATACAATACGTATATCACGTTTTGTGTCTTTGTAAGATGGGGTAAGGGGAGTCTTTCCTTTATCCAGATTACCTTTCAGAGTCATCTGAGGCAAATAAGTACTCAATCCGTTGCTAACTTTGACGGGAAGGGTTTCTAATGTAATTGTAGCGCTGGGGAGCCCTTCTGCCTTAGCGGTCAGAGTGATCTTGCCGGCTTGGGTAGTGCTGCGGATAAGAGCACGGTTAATACCACATTCCACAGGGAGACTGGTATTAAGAATATAATTGTCTTTTCCTTGTGCGATGCCTCCGCGCCATTCGGCATTCCCTTTCAGGTCGAATTGAATGGTACGGTTGTCAAGCGGACAGCGTTTCCCATCCTTATCTACCACTTCTACCTGTATTAATGCCAGGTCAGCTCCGTCCGCATGGAATCCTTCCGGATTTTGTATCGTTGTCAGTTTCAGTCCGGCAGGTTCACCAACCGTGCTTACTGCGTAGCGGCTTATTTCCTTACCGGCCTTGTTGTAGCTGACAGCTTCCAGTTTACCGGCTTTAAAAGCCACATTGTCAAAAGTGAACAGGAAATTGTATTCGCGTTTGCCTTTTCCTAGTGACTGACCGTTCAGGAACAGTTCTACTTCTTCACCTGTAGAAACGACATAGACCGGTTTTACTGTATTTGCGGGATAGTTCCAATGACCGATGATATAGGTATTGTCTTCTTCTGTATCTACCCATCCGTTCCACATGACCTGATGTGCAAAGAAAGCATCTTTTTCGATGCGCATAGGGTCCGTTACTCCACTTCTGCGATAGTTTTCTTCACCACGGTGGTGTGTGTTGGTATCCGAGAAAATGATTTTGGCCCCTCCGGAACTGACTCTGCGACCTGTCCCTGGACGCTCACGCCAATAATCATACCAACAGCGGATCATTGCTATCGCCAGCATGTCCTGATTGTGATTGTAGTCTGTTGCAGGTTGGTTACGATGTAACGGTCCGTCTCCTTCTTTGTGGAAAGGATAGCTGTATTCATCCCAATATTTTCTCAAACCTTCGTCACGACAATATTCTGTAGCCCACATCGGATGATGCACGCTCTTGTTGATATAAAGCATTTCTCCGCCATATTCAGCTTCACGAATGTCCAGCATTTCACGAGAACCAATAGCACGTCCGCCGAAAGGATCGTATTGGTCGCGGATAGCTTTCATTTCTATCATATGCTCTCTGCTGATACCTTTGTTTCCACATTCGTAAAATAAGATACTTGGATTATTACGGTTGTAGATGATTGCATCGCGCATCAGTTCTGTGCGTTGGTCCCATTGGCGTCCTGTACGGTCCTTTTCGGAATCTCCTGCCGGCATTGCTTGAATCAGGCCTACACGGTCGCAGGACTCTACGTCTTGTTTCCATGGGGTAACATGCATCCAGCGTACCAGATTACCATTGCCTTTTACTACCAGGCCATTGGAGTAGTCACTAAGCCATGCCGGAACGGACAGGCCTACCGCCGGCCATTCATTACTGGTGCGCTGTGCATATCCTTTCATCTGGATCACACGATCATTCAACCATATTTTGCCTTCTGCAAATCGTGTCTTGCGAAAACCTGTACGAGTACTTACTTCATCAAAGACTTGATTCTTATTGTCTTTTAGAATCGTCTGGACAGTATAAAGATACCCATATCCCCAACTCCAGAAATGGAGATTATTTACTTTGGAAGCAGCTTTCACTACCCTTGTTTCGCCACCTTGTAAGGTTACTTTCTCACCTTCGAAGCTTTTCACCTGTTTGCCGTCAGCATCCAGCAAGACCACCTGGTAGCTAAATTGGCGTGGTTCACGACTGTCGTTTTTTACTTCCGATTCTGCATGGATGGTGGCAGTGCGTCCTTTTACGTCGATGTCTTTAGCATAAATATAAACTCCGGTAGTTTTCAGATTACTGTATAAAGGAAGAGTCTGATACACTTCATCTGTAACGTACAAGAATACATTCTTGGGCAGACCACCGTAGTTTGCGTTGAAGTTACGGTCGTTCCACTGGAACTTGGAGTTAGTACTTTTTTCGCGATACATCCAGTCATTGTCCGTACGTACTGCCAGTACATTGTCACCTTCTTTAATATAAGGTGTCAGGTCGAAGCCTGCCGCCATTACTCCGTTTTCGTGCTTTCCCAGATATTGTCCGTTCAAATAGAAGTCACCGGCTTGGCGCACTCCTTCAAATTCGATGAATACTTTTTGTTTTTTACCGGAAGCCGGAATCCGAAAGTGTTTCCGATACCATACCACTGTGTCCGTCAGCTGTTCGATGGACACTTTGAAGGCTTCATCTTCATTAAAGGCATGCGGTAAAGTGACCGCTTTCCACCGGCTATCGTCGAATTGAGATTGTTTAGCTTCGGGAAAGTCTCCGATTTGCAGACGCCATTCACTGTTGAAATTGTATTTTTTGCGTTCGAAAGCGTGACTATCAACAATAGCCAGCACTGCAAACAGAAATACAAATAGAAAGAGTTTGTTTCTCATGATTTCTTAATGATTAATTTTTCATTGGCAAAGAAAGTACATCAATGAAAGAAACACCCCTTAAATTAGTACGGAAAACCTGTAAGATCATACGTCGGCATCATTTATGGGTTCATTTTCATCTTCAGACAGCTTTTTCCGATAGGCAGATGGAGATACCCCGAATTGGTTCTTGAAACATTTACTGAAGTAGAACGGATCGTTGATACCTACGCTATAGGCGACTTCGGCTATGGTGAGATCTTCTGTCAATAACATTTCAGCAGCCTTTTTCATCCGCATGACACGTAAATATTCGTAAGGAGAATAACCGGTCACTCCCCGTACTTTTTTATAGAATACAGTACGTCCTAGTCCCATTATTCCGGCAAAGTCATTGACCGAAAAATCGGTATCGGTCATGTGCTCATTCAATACTTCATTCAGCTTTACCGAGAACTTCTGATCCTTGTCATTGGTACAGATAATGGAATGAGCCAATCCCGGTTCGTTAGAATATTTTTGGCGCAGTTTATCCCGTAGCTCGATTAACTTGAAGATTCTTGCCAGTAGTAAAGAGACATTGAATGGCTTCGTGATATACGCATCAGCTCCGGATTCAATTCCTTCCTGATATTTCTCTTCTATATTGAGGGCAGTCAGTAATATGATGGGGATATGGCTGGTGGTAAATTCATTTTTAAGTTTGCGTGTCACTTCAAATCCATTCATTCCCGGCATCAGAACGTCACAAACAATTAAATCAGCATCATACGTACTTGCTTTTTCAAAACCGGATGTTCCGTCAGCAGCTACTTCAACTTCAAAGTAAACTCCTATTTCTTCTCTTAGGAATTCACGGATATCAGTATCATCTTCTATAATCAAAACTTTGCGTTTGTTCAAAGGATCGACAGGAGGCTGGAAAGTATCCTCTGACGTTTCATTTCTGAGAAAATCTTTGGAGTGCTGTTCCTCTTCTTCGGTTAATAACTGATTGGGAATCAGGAAATCTTTCTCCTGATAGATATCAGAATTAGTCGGCAATAGGACGGTAAAGACAGAACCGCCTCCCTCATTTTCATCATAACTGATATTACCTTTATGTACCTGTACCAGTTCGTGTGTCAAGTGGAGACCTACTCCGACACTGCTATGAGAGAAGCTGCTTTGCATGAAACGCTTGAACAGTTCAGAACGTTTTTCTTTGGGTATGCCGATCCCGTTATCTATGACTTGTATACGAAGCTGTTGCTTGTCTTCCTGAATATCTATTTTGAATATAATCTTTCCGTTAGAAGGAGTATACTTGAAAGCATTGGATAGGAGGTTGTAGGTAACCTTGTCTAAATTGCCTTTATCAATAAACATTTTATAAGCAGGTTGTGACGGCTCAAAACTGAAATCGATGTTTTTGGACTCGCTTGTATCCTTGAAACTCAGGAAGATTTCATAAAGGAAAGCAATGACGTCCGTCTCTTCCAAAGATAAGGCCAGTTTGTTTTTCTGCATCTTTCTGAATTCAAGTAGCTGATTGATGAGGCGTAACATTCTCTGAGTGCTTTTATCCATGGTTTTTAAAGGACGTTGCATCTCTTTGGGAGGATTCTCTATATTGATTAGCTTGTTGAGAGCACCTTGAATCAGAGTAAGCGGTGTACGGAATTCGTGGGATATATTGGTGAAGAATTCCAGCTTATATTCGGTCAATTGCTTCTCAACAGCGATGCGATTGCGTAATCTGTTGAAATTTCGTATGATATGGAAACTGAAATAACAGACGATTCCAATGAATACCAGATAAATCAGATAGGCCCAGGTCGTCTGCCAGAAAGGAGGAGCTATGACAATCTCCATAGTACTTTCTTCCCCCCATACGCCGGCTACATTGCAGGCTTTCACTTGCAACTGGTATTTACCGGGAGGAAGATTACGGTACGTTGCCAAATTTTGTGCTGAAGGGATGCTCCATTCCGAATCATATGGAGGCATCCGATAAGAATATTTGGATGCTCCGCTTAAAAAGTTGAATGTTGAAAAGGCAATGACAAATGAATTTTGATAATGTTTCAAGTTTAACTGCCCTGTATAGGACATGGTTTCGTTGAGAGGGGAATCATCCATACCGGGCAACATATGCGCTCCATTGATGTGAAGCCCTGTGAATACGGTCGATGCAAGTTTTTCCATGTTTTCCACTTTATTGGCATCGAGAACGACCAGGCCGTAGTTCGTACCGAAAAGTAATCTTCCGTCAGCATTTATGCAAGCCGTATTTTCAGAGTATACATTCCCCAGTGTATGTGAAGAAAAATAATAATTCTCTATTTGCTTGGTGGCGAGGGTGAAGCGGGAAATGCCATATTCGGTCGCAATCCACATTTTATTGTCCTGATCTTCAACAATCGACTGTATGACTCCGTTGGGCAATCCGTCTTTAATACTATAACAATCGAAAGTCAGATGTTGGTAGTCATTTCCCGGATAGCAGATGGCAAAGCCTGCTCCCGTTGTTCCAATCCACATATTTCCTTCATGATCATTCACCAGACAGCGGATTTCATTGCTGGGGAATGTTTCATTGACATGATTGTAAAGTACGTAATTCTTGGGGGAGTTGATCAGTGAGTCCGGATGGAAGATATAAATACCGTTGTTGGTACCCACCCACATCATGCCGTTGCGGTCTTCCTGTATGACGCGTACCCGTTTTTCTCCATAACTGCCTTGAAAGAAATGCTTGAATTGATAACTGTTGCCTGTTTTGACAGCCAGATTCAATCCTCCGCCAAATGTTCCTATCCACATCCGCCCTTTGCGGTCACGGTAGATTAAATAGACATTGTCGTTTGATAAGGAGTTATTATCCTTACTGTTATATCGGTACCATTGGTCAGCCCCGATACGTAATCCTATACCACGCATACCCAACCATAACTGTCCTTCATTATCTTCGCACATACTGTATACGTTATGTGTAAACTTCTCTCTACGAAGTATATTTTTCAGGTCGGCATCATATTCATATAGGGTACCCATGCGGTTTGCCATATATACATTACCGTTTTTGCCACGTAAAAGCATACGTATCGTGTTGGAGCGGTCAGAAGCATCTTCGCCATTCGGATAGATACGTAACGTTCCTTTATTCAGAATCTCCAGATGAGATAATCCGGAGAATTCGGAACTCACCCAGATACCCCCGGAACGGTCTTCAATGATATATTGCAGATAATTGGAATTGATATGGCTGGAGTGACTGACTTCAAAAGTGAAGTGCTGCAGATCGCCGGTATTCAGATCGTAGGCAAAGAGTCCGTTTCCGTAAGTCGTAATCCAGATGATATCCCGTGAATCATGAATGATAGAGTAACGTTCTACATCGATATATCCCAAATGCTCGGATGAAAGAAACTGAAAATGTTTGATGTCGCCAGTGCTGGTATTGACATACCATACGTTGCCGGTATAGTTGTGTACCCATGCATTCCCTTTATTGTCTCTGGTGACGTTACCGTTTTTAATATTCAGGCGGGAGAACCGGCGCAGCTTTCCCGTTACGGGATCTAGGATGTAACTGCCAGTGGCGGTAAACATCACCCATTGATGTTGCAGGCGGAGGCTTCCGGTGATTACACCTGTATCTCCGAGTTCGGTTAATGAAGCGATTTTCTCCAGTCGGTTATTGGAAAGAGAGTGGCGGTAGATTTCTTTTTTTCCGGTAATGATGCAGGTATATTGGTCATAAGAAAAGATATGTTCCCAGCTTTCTCCCTGTGTATCCATTGCTTCCAGTTTGCCGTCATGGTATTTCCATAATCCTTGCTTGGTTCCTATCCATACATGTCCGGGGCTGTCATTACTTTCGTAGACAAACAGTACCTCGTCAGAAGATAGGTTGCCTAATTCTTTTTTGTATGCCTGCGATGAGAACTGGCCATCCTGATAGACGACACGACGGCATCCGTTATTGTTATCCCACAACCAGATAGACTGGTCGGATGCAATGATTTTTTTCGAATAGCTCTGTTTGTATTCTCCGCAACCGGTGAAATCGACGAAGCGCCCATGTTTTAAATCGTAACAGCTATATAAAGAAGAGAGGGTGGCGATCCATAAAAAACCGTTAGAGTCTTCTTCCATATTCCGGATGCGTGGGTCGGCCAATGAAATCGGCAGATTAGGGTCCGGGTAGATACTGACAAAAGAGTTGCCGTCATAATAGCTTAATCCGTTGACGGTTCCCATCCACATAAATCCCTTGCTGTCCTGAAACATATATCGGATGGAATTATTCGCCAGTCCGTCACCGGTGGTCAGTTTGTTCGAACGTATCTCGACAGATGCATGTACTGAACTGAGATAGAAAGATAAGAATGCGAATATCAGCAGTGCATTTTTCATATTTGATTTCTACGATTCTACATTATTATTAATGGTTACAAAGTTAATTTTCTTTTTAGAATAGAGGATGTAATAGCGTACGGAAAAATAAAGAAACGATGTATTATCGTTCATTCTTGATGTAAATCTCAGGTGAAATACGATTTTCTAGGCTTTGTGTACGCATGTACATTCTAAACTATAAAGAAAGCTGTAATTTAGCGGCATGAAAACGGTAACTGGAAAAAACTTCCGGTTACAGAATATTTGTTTAGAGGTAGAAGATAAGAGTCAGGTAATAAAGAAGCACATTAACAACAGTAAAATGGAAATCAGTTTTCAATAGGTTTTAAAATATAAGCATAATGAAAAAGCATATAGGTATTAGTCTTTTTTTTATGGAGTGTTTCCTGTCTCTTTCGGCTACGAATTATTTTGTAGCTACCAATGGTGATGATTCAAATGCGGGCACGCTTGACAAACCTTTCGCTACTTTACAAAAAGCGCAGTCAAAAGTCGTTCCCGGAGATACGGTATATATTCGCGGAGGCGAGTATCGGATACGGGAAGAGCAGATGATGGGAGGAGATCATTTGCGCGCTTATGTTTTTGAAATGAATAAAAGTGGCACTCAGGCCAAGAGAATCTGCTATACAGGTTATCAGGATGAACGTCCGATATTCAATCTGACTGAAGTAAAGCCGGAGGGTAAACGGGTATCTGTCTTTTATGTATCAGGCTCTTACCTCCATTTCCGCAATTTTGAGATTATCAAAACACAGGTTACTATCCGGGAGCATACTCAGTCGGAGTGTATATACAATCAAGGTGGAAATCATAATATTTACGAGAATCTGGCGATGCACGATGGCATGGCTATTGGTTTTTATTTGGTGCGGGGAAGTCATAATCTCGTACTGAACTGTGATGCTTATAATAATTATGACCCTGTATCTGAGAATGGTACCGGTGGAAATGTGGATGGCTTCGGTGGGCATCCGGCTTCTGCCTCCTATACGGGAAATGTGTTTAAAGGATGTCGGGCCTGGTACAACAGTGATGACGGTTTTGATTTGATAAAGGCACAAGCAGCTTATACGATTGAAGATTGCTGGGCGTTTTATAATGGATATAAGCCCGGAGGATTTGTGGGTGCGGGAGATGGTACAGGGTTTAAAGCGGGTGGCTATGGTATGCGCTCAAAAGTGAAGATGCCGAATGAGATTCCACACCATGTAGTGAAGAATTGTCTGGCATATAAAAACAAGAACAAAGGATTTTATGCCAATCACCATTTGGGAGGAATTTCCTGGTTCAATAATACCGGTTATCAGAATCCGTCTAATTTCTGTATGCTGAATCGTAAGTCTGCCGGAGAAATAGTGGACGTGGACGGATATGATCATATTATTCGGAATAATTTGTCATATAAGCCGAGGGCTGCAGGAAAACATATTGTCGATGTGAATCGGGAGGAATGTACGATTATCAATAATTCTTTTCTTCCTGTAGATATGACCGTAGGTGAGGATGATTTTGTGAGTTTGGATCCTGCTCAGTTAACATTGCCTCGCAAAGCGGATGGAAGTCTGCCGGATATTGATTTTCTGAAGTTAAAAAGAAATAGTAAATTATATGATGCGGGAATCGGTTTTCAATTCTCTGCGCAGAATCTTTAAAATATTGTTCTGTTATTGAAGAAAAATAGCTGCATGATAGATCTATGTTGATATAATCCGCATAGATCTATCGTACAGCTTGAAGAATGAGATCTTTCTGTAGATTCAGATATTAGAGAATAAGACGTTTGACCTCCTCAGCGGTATCTACAATATATTGAGGACTGAATTCTTCCAGTTCGGCACGTGGGCGGAATCCCCATGTTACTCCGCACGCTGTCACTCTTGCATTGGCAGCCGTTTGCATATCCACGCCGGAATCACCCACGTACAGCACTTCTTCTTTGGTTACTTTGGCAACTTCCAGAATATCGAATACAACGGTTGGATCGGGTTTAACCTTTATCCCTTCACGTTGCCCGAACACAGCGGTAAAATGGATTTCCGGAAAATAATGGTCAATCAATTTTTGGGTGGCTGCCTGATATTTGTTGGAAGCCACAGCAATTTGAATACCTGCATCCTGTAAGTATGAGAGCAATTCCGGAATACCGGGATAAGGGCGGCTGTCATCGGCATTATGAATGTCATAGTAAGGGACGAATTCCTTGCGTACGCGCAGTACATTCTCTTTGGACTTTTCTCCTTCCGGCAAGGCACGCTCAAAAAGTTTGTCGATGCCGTTTCCTACCATGAAGTTATATTTCTCGATCTCATGTGTGGGATATCCTAACTTATTCAAGGCATAATTTGTACTGTGTGCAAGGTCGGCAATGGTATTCAGTAATGTACCATCCAAATCGAAAATGACTAGTTTCTTCATTGAACTTCTTGTTTTTTTATGTTAATCCTGTTTTCCTTTCTTTCTGCTTACAAAGATAGGAATAAAAAACGAATCATTTCCTTGTAATTCGGAACCAGTCTACATCTGTCCATCCTCCATCATTGGTGACAATAGCCGGACGGGTACAGAACATGCCGACTTTGGCGCCAATCCATTGTCCCTCCCTTGCCTGAAAAGGGTTGCCTAATGGCAAGAACTTCTTTCCGTCAAGGCTATAACTGAAGTTGCACATCACAATGAGGTCGTTACCTCCTTCACTGGCTTTAATTTTCTTGCCGTCGCAACTGAAACGTACCTTTAGGTATACCGTGTTTTGGGTAAGACCGACAGAAGAGTTTACCTGTTCCGCTTCTCCTTTATCTGCTTTTTTACATTCAATTTGAGACAGCACAAGACCTTTGTCCGTATTTTCCAGAATCAATCCTGCATAATCCCTGCCCATTACTACCAAACCTGTACGTTCACCTTTCAGTTTGGGATTAGGCATGAAGGTCAGTTTCATCGTGGCGGTGAAATTGTCCGAAGGAGTTTTTTGCAACAACAGATTAGCTACATCCCATAAATTCTTATAATCCGCTACTACCGGATAAGAGTATAGTCTGACATAACTTTTGTCTCCGGCATAATATGCCCATTTCTCATTGATATTAGCGTGCCACTGCCATTGCGGAGAGAGTATATATCCGTCGAATTCGTCGCTTTCTTGCGGTGTACAGATGGGATATATCTTTCCTACATTCGGCTTTTTGTAGGTCATTACCGGTTCGCCGCAACCGTCACCATCTTTGTCGATACCGATTACAGGCCAGTCATTCACCCACTTCATCGGTTGCAAGTGAACAAGGCGACCATAAGCGCCTACATCCTGAAAGTGGAAGAACCAGTCTTCTCCGGAAGGAGTATCTACCCAAGCTCCCTGGTGAGGTCCATTGACGGGAGAATCACCCTGCGCCAGTACAGTTCTCCATTCATAAGGACCATACACATTTTTAGAACGGAGTACTACCTGCCAACCGGTTGGCACACCGCCTGCCGGATGGAAGATATAATAATAGCCGTTCCTTTTATAAAACTTCGGGCCTTCACACGTCTGGTGTGCTTCGTGACCGTCGAAGATAATGCGTGAGGGGGTGATGGCTTTGGTCGCTTCCTTATTCAATTCACAGATGGTGATTACACTTTTCAGTCCGGCGCGGCTTCCTGCATAGGCGTGTACCAGATATACTTTTCCGTCTTCATCCCAAAGCGGGCAGGTATCGATGATTCCTTTTCCCGGTTTAACCAGAACAGGTTCCGTCCACGGACCTTGCGGGTCTTTGGCTTTTACCATGAAAGCGCCTTGATCCGGGTCTCCCCAGAAGATATAAAACTCTCCGTTATGGTGGCGGATACTGGGTGCCCAGACACGGTTGCCGTGTTCCGGACGTTCCGGTGTTTCAATAGGGGTGAGGGCATAGGGAACAGCAGCTCCGATAATCGTCCAGTTCACTAAATCCTTGGAATGTAGAATCTGCAATCCCGGCAGACAGTTGAAACTGGAAGAAGTCATATAGAAATCATCTCCTACGCGGCAAGCGTCCGGATCGGAATAATCGGCATAGAGCACCGGATTCTTGTATTTACCATTTCCGAGATCGGAAATCCATACTTCGGATACATAGTTTTTCTGTGCTACCGCAGTGAAAACAGTTAGCAGGCAAAAAGCTAAAGTCTGTGTCAATCGTTTCATGATATAGTTATAATAGTTTGATATTAAAGATTCAGTTGAAGTCTCTCAATGGGGCAAAGGTAAAAAAAAGACTCCGCACAAAGGAGTAATAATTGTGCAGAGTCGGTATAAAAACTGGTAAATACTCCAGTATTTGATTGTTTAACTGTATTTGTATGCTTTGTTTAATGAATATCTTTTATTTTGACCGTTACCGGATGTGCCAATTCTTCTTTCCATTCGCGGAGATAAGCGAACCATGCTTCCGGTGTCTTATAGCCGAAAGTTTCTTTCATGGAAGTGAAAGTGGTGTGATACTGTAAGTATTTGCTTCCCGGAGATGTGATGGTGTAGAGGTAGTTGTCTTTGTCTTTCTCTTCCGATTTCACATATCGTTGGGGAATGCAGGTCCCAAGACCTACTGTTTCTTTGGCATATTTCACGGTATCGTTTACCGGCCAGTCTGTTCCCCAACTGCCGACAAGCCCTTTGTGATCCGAGTAAGATTCTGCGGTACCGACAATATCCTGAACGCCTGTACAGAACACTTCGTTCTTAATCGGCTCGTCGAAGAATGCCTCGATACGAAGATCACGGTGTCCGGCATAGAGTGTGTAACGGGTCATCATGTCCAATTCCGCATTTTGATATTTCCAGCCTGTCACTTCGATTTCTGCGATGACACGCACCGGACCGTAAGAGATGATACGTTCCGTACGGGTAGCCACCGGAGTGATATGAGTTGCTTTCTTTCCGTCCCATCCTTTGAAAGCACCCGGACCGCAACTGTCGAATACCCGGAGGACATCGTCACCGAATCCTCTTGCTAACTGTTCGTCAGTAGGGTAGAACTGAGATTCTTTGATTTCCAGTCCTTTATTGAACTTACCGTAGATATCCGGTGTCTGTTTTTCGTTAAAGTAAAGACGATAGCCTACCAGTTCCGATTCCAGTACAGGACCATGAGGACGGACCATACTATATATATTACTTGTACCAGGGACAGTGATTGCCTGTACTGACTGATGCTTTCCTTTTCTCGGGTCAGCAATGAACATTTCCGCATAAACCCGTGCCGGATAGGTTTTCGTACTCTTTTCAGAAGACAGGGTTACCTGAAATGTTTTTCTTCCGTGAGCAGGGAGGCTGGTAACGAATGCCAGTTCATCCATCTTACGGTCTCTGTTCAGGTCGTCCAGCTGAGAAGGAATTTCAGTGCTTCCTTCCATTACTACGGCAGACTTTACTTTAAATCCGGTATGCAAGTCACGCAAGTTGATTACTACCGGTTCATCCGTCTTGGCACGGTTCCAGTTATTGTTTACTTCTACAGTAATGGTTTTCTCCTGTTTTTGAGCCCAGGCGGACAGAGAGCAGCACCCGACAAGGAGTGTGATGATAAAAATATTCTTCTTCATGATTTTAAGGCATGATATTATACGTCGTATTTCTTTCTGCAAAAGTAATTGAAAAAATAGCAGACCGGCTTATCTTTGGAAGATAAATTAGTCTGCTATTTGAGCTTTTTACTCTATATAATGATTTTGTGGTTTTCTGTGGTGGAATCTCTTATTTGAAATTCAATATCTGTCCTTTGGCGTCAATCTCTTCATAAGTCTCTCCATCGACTTTCAGATTCTTGGCGCTTTTGACATTCAGTATATTCTTTCCTTTGGTTGATTCTACATAAATATTTTCGAGTGTGACACCGTCTACCTGACTGATAACGACTCCGTCAGTAGCTTCCGTCATCACAACATTCTTCACAGTTACGTTACGGATAGGCATTTCCGGAAGTCCGTTGAAGAACATCGCACGTCCCGAACCTCTGCAAATGACATTTGATATATGAATATCACGGAACGCAGGAGTCTCTTCGGTTACAGGAGGAATCGCCGTCTTCATACGGCTCAGCAGATCTTCTTCCGATTCTTCTCCGGCTCCTTTGCCACCATAGAACAGGTCGAAAAGTAACGGTTCGTTCGGTATATTGATCATATTGATGTTATTGATATAGATGTTTTCTACAACACCGCCACGTCCGCGGGTACTTTTGAAGCGCAGACCTACATCTGTTCCCAGGAATGTACAATCTTCTACATAGATATTCTTCACACCACCGGACATTTCACTGCCTACTACAAATCCGCCATGCCCATGTAATACCGTATTATTCTTTACGATTACATTCTGGCAAGGTTCTCCGCGGCGGCGGCCGTTCTCATCTTTGCCCGATTTGATACAGATGGCATCGTCACCCGCATCGAATACACTATTCAGGATCAGTGCATTCTTGCAAGATTCCAGATCGAGTGCATCTCCGTTCTGAGAATACCAGGGATTGATTACCTGAATATTATTCACTGTAAAGTCTTCACATGACAACGGATGCAGACACCAGCTCGGTGAGTTCTTGAAAGTGACTCCTTCCAGCAAAATCCTCTTGCTTTTCACGAAATTCAGTAATACGGGGCGCAACCATGCACGGATTTCATTCCATTCTTCGTCCGTGTTGATGCCTTCGGGCACATTGAAGTCTTTGCAGGCCATTGCACCTTTCAGCGAACCGGCGGTAGGATACCATATTCTTTCCTGTTCATCGAGTACACCACCCGATTTTACCAGTTTATTCCATTGCGAAGCTGTTAGTTTTTCCTTCTTCACCGGGCGCCAGCAGTCTCCGTTTCCGTCAAATATTCCATATCCTGTGATAGCGATATTCTCTGCATTACGAGCAGAAATCGGTGATTGACAGCGGCGTGTTTCCAATCCTTCGAAAGAAGTGGGGATGATAGGATATGCTTCAAAATCACCGGTGAAGAGTATCAGGGCATTGCGTTCTGTATAAAGATTCACGTTGCTGAGCAGTTCGATAGGTCCGGTCAGCCAAGTGCCTTCTGGGATGATAACTTTACCTCCGCCACGTTGGTTTACTTCTTTTATAGCATCGTTGATTGCTTTCGTATTCAGGGTCATCCCATCCCCCTTGGCTCCGAATTTAGAGATATTTACCTCATAGGCAGGAAAAACCGGCTGCTGTACTTTCGGCATTTCGAAAGGTAAATTCTGGTAAATGGTGTCATCTATTGCGTTTTCGCTTATTGCGCACTCACTTTGTTTGCATCCCGAGACAAACGGCAAACAACATACGACCATCCAGAGGAGTCTTCTTGTCATTGTGTTCATTTAGTAACTTTTCTATAGGGTTATACATTTATTGTTTTTCTGGTATTCTCTTTCGATTTCTAAGATGGCTTCTCATAACTCTTATCTCCCTCCGCAGGCGACCTCTCGCAGGCAGCCTGCCGGAAAGGAATAAGACAAATTCATGTTAACCTAATTCTAACCTTAAAATAAATATTATGAAAAAACCTCTTAATTATCATTGGCAAAGATAAGGGGGAAACTTCAGGCAGATGTGGAGTTATTGATAGAATACGTGTATTTTTTGTCATTTATGTCTAATATTTGCACACTTCTCGTGTTTTTATGCAGAAAGATACTATCTTTGCACAAAATTTAACTATTAGAAGATATGAGTAACAACTTGTTGAAAGGAAAAAGAGGAATTATCTTCGGTGCACTGAACGACCAGTCTATCGCCTGGAAAGTAGCAGAGCGCGCCGTGGAAGAAGGTGCAACTATTACATTATCAAATACTCCGATGGCTATCCGTATGGGTGAAGTCAATGCATTAGCTGAAAAACTAAACTGTCAGGTAGTGCCGGCAGATGCCACCAGTGTGGAAGATCTGACGAATGTATTCAAGACATCTATGGATATATTGGGCGGACAAATTGATTTTGTATTGCACTCTATCGGTATGTCTCCTAACGTGCGCAAGAAACGTACTTATGATGACCTTGACTATGGAATGTTGGACAAGACATTGGATATTTCGGCTGTATCGTTCCATAAAATGATTCAGTCCGCCAAGAAACTGAACGCTATTGCGGAATATGGTTCTATCGTAGCTTTGAGTTATGTCGCTGCTCAGCGTACTTTTTACGGCTACAATGACATGGCAGATGCTAAAGCCCTGCTGGAATCTATCGCACGCAGTTTCGGGTACATCTACGGTCGTGAGCATAGCGTACGTGTGAATACGATTTCACAGTCGCCTACCTTTACTACTGCCGGTTCGGGAGTGAAAGGTATGGATAAGCTGTATGATTTCGCTAACCGTATGTCTCCGCTTGGAAATGCAACAGCTGACGAATGTGCGGATTATTGTATCGTGATGTTCTCCGACCTTACCCGTAAAGTGACTATGCAGAACTTATTCCATGACGGTGGTTTCTCCAGCGTAGGTATGAGTCTTCGTGCAATGGCTACTTACGAAAAAGGACTGGATGAGTACATGGACGAAAATGGTAATATCATTTACGGATAAAAGGTTATGAAACTACGGATCTCTCTTCTTACTATATTAATAGGTATGCTTTTCGCCTCCTGCGGCTTAAGCACAGGAAAGGTTGCGGAGCAGAAGGAAGAAGGGATTTCTGTTCTGAGATACGATAAGCTGTTGAGCGAATATGTTCGCTCCAACAGCTTTTCCGCTATGCAGAAACTGACAATGGACTATCGCCAGCCGACAAAGATTCTGATAGAAGATGTACTGTCTATCGGTACGGTGAAGGACGACACCATTTCTCAGCGTTTGCAAAAATTCTACTCGGATAGCACCTTGCTTCGTTTGCTGAGCGATGTAGAAGCTAAATATCCCAATCTTGACGAAGTAGAAAAAGGACTCACCAAAGGATTCCGGAAGCTGAAGAAGGAAGTCCCCGATACGAAAATACCATTTATTTATTCGCAGATATCCGCATTCAATGAATCAATCATTCTGGTAGATACATTGCTGGGAATCAGCCTCGATAAGTATATGGGAGAAGACTATCCTCTCTACAAACGTTTCTACTATGACTATCAATGTACCTCGATGCGTCCGGAACGGATTGTGCCGGATTGTTTCGCATTCTATCTCCTTAGCCGTTACGAAATGAACTATCATGAAGGTACTTGTCTGGTCGATCTGATGATGCATTCCGGCAAAATCAATTATGTGGTGCAGCATTTGCTTGGTTATGACGATATTGGTCAGGCAATGGGATACTCCGATCAGGAGAACGAATGGTGCAGGAAAAACGAAAAGGATATCTGGGAGTATATCTGTGCAAACGATCATCTGCACGCACGTGACCCAATGGTGATCCGCTACTATATGAAACCGGCGCCTACTGTTGATATGCTGGGAGGACAAGCCCCTGCATTGATCGGTTCGTGGGTGGGAGCACGGATTATAGCATCCTACATGAAAAAGCATAAAGATCTTAAAATAAAGGATCTGCTGGAACTTACCGATTATCAGAGTATGTTCGAAGAGTCCGGTTACCTGAAACTCTAGCCCATACCTATTACTTATTACTTATCACCTATTACCTAAAGTGGAAACTGCTCTTTACCTGTTGCCCGTTACATTGGGCGATACACCTCTTGAACAGGTGTTACCTTCTTATAATACGGAGATTATTCGTGGTATCCGGCATTTTATTGTCGAAGATGTTCGTTCTGCCCGTCGCTTTCTGAAGAAGGTTGACCGGGAAATTGATATTGATTCGCTGACTTTTTACCCTTTGAATAAGCATACTTCTCCCGAAGATATATCCGGTTATCTGAAGCCTTTGGCGGGTGGAGCCTCGATGGGGGTGATTTCGGAGGCGGGCTGTCCTGCCGTTGCCGATCCGGGAGCAGATGTGGTTGCCATTGCCCAGCGCCAGAAACTGAAAGTGATTCCTCTGGTAGGACCTTCCTCTATTATTCTTTCTGTAATGGCTTCGGGATTCAATGGACAGAGCTTTGCCTTTCATGGCTATCTGCCGATAGAACCGGGAGAACGGGCTAAGAAACTGAAAACACTGGAGCAGCGTGTCTATGCTGAAAGTCAGACACAGCTATTCATCGAAACTCCTTACCGGAATCATAAGATGATAGAAGATATCTTGCAGAATTGCCGTCCGCAGACAAAACTATGTATTGCTGCCAATATAACTTGCGAAGGCGAGTTTATACAAACCCGCACGGTGAAAGACTGGAAAGGGCATATTCCCGAATTGTCTAAGATTCCCTGTATTTTTCTCTTATACAAATAACATCTTTCAGGTGTTCGTATTCATCTTCGAAGCAACTGCTGAAAAAGCCTTTGCCCATATTTTCTTCTATCTGCTTGAAACTCCATAGCTTACTGTTCTTGAAGCGGGGAGTGCAAAGGATAGAATCATCTTTGATATCGACGATGAAAAGATAGATGAGCCGGTTGGTTGCTTCATTCTCGAAGTGATAGACAATGTTAAACTCTGGCTTGAAGTCTTCCGTTGCGTGTGGAAGCGCATTGTGCACCAAGCGGTTTACTCCTTCGGTGAGGGACTCACCATAACGGAGATAGCATTCCATCGGTATGTCAGTTTTCCCTTTATCAAGGATGGCATTCATCGGTCTGTCACAAAGAAACAGCATCCCGTGAGTAGATACGGCTATTCTTATGACCGGATTGATATAGGCATTCTTATAGTTGAGTGCTTCTATGGCAAGACTTCTTCCGATGACATCTCCTTTCGTATTGACTATGGGCACGTATTCCGTGTGCGACATCAGATGGTTGAAATACCGGATAGCAATCTGATTGAACAGGATACTCATCACAAATACGACAGGGGGAAATACCTTATAAAGTATCACCATACTTGTCTGGCTTAAAGGGTCCTGACTGGCAACGACAATACTGATAATAATAAAATGCAGGATACCGAAGATCAATGCAAAACGGGCCGAAACAACTGCCGCCTCTGCTCCTTGCGCATACAAGCGCTTATTGCAGGAGCCTATCTGTCTCAGAAAGTGGTTGATAAATCTCTTTTTATGCATATAGAGTATCAGCATCGGAATGAGGATACTGACTTCCAGGGTAAGAGGCAGAGCACCTGGCGGAACATAGTCACCGGGAATCAAGGCTGCAAGTGACAGCAGTGCCAGCATTCCGGTGGCAATATAAAGAATAAAATTAGGAATTAGCGCACCTTTACGGTGTAGTAATAGGTATATCCCTACAATACCTATACCAGTACCGATGTAAATAGCCGTGTCTTGCGTTATAAATTCACACAATAAAATGGAAATAATAACGGGGATAAAACCCAATGACATGTTAAACGCGGAAGAAAGTGTTCCTTTATGATCCATCTTTATGTTTATTTGCCGGTTTTACCTATAAAACAAATAGTGAATGTGTTTTGTTTTCTATCGAATGTGTTTCTCTGCATGATAAGACGAACGAACGAGAGGAGCACTCTCTACAATGCTGAATCCTTTCTCCAAACCGATGGTTTTGTATGTGGCGAATTGCTGTGGCGTCACATACTCGGCAACCGGATAATGACGGTGCGTAGGCTGCAAATATTGTCCTATCGTAAGAATCTGGCAGCCGACTGCCAGCAGGTCGTCCATAATGGTTTCCACTTCCTGTGGAGTTTCTCCCAACCCCACCATAATACCGCTTTTTGATTTTGTTCCGCTTCGGGCGATGTGACCGATCACTTGCAGGCTGGTATCATAGTTGGCCGCACTGCGAACCAGGGGACTGATGCGTCTTACCGTCTCCATATTATGGGAAATGATGTCGGGATTGGCTTCTATCACTAGGTCTACCAGTTCCATTCTACCCTGAAAATCGGGTATCAGTACTTCGATTGTGGTCTGCGGATTCAGTCGTTTGATCTCACGAATGGTATGTGCCCAATGTCCGGCTCCCAGATCGGGAAGGTCGTCACGGTCTACCGAGGTAACTACCGCATGATCTAGTTTCATAAGAGCGATAGACTCCGCTACGTGTGTCGGTTCGTTGGCATCCAGTGGATGCGGGCGTCCGGTTTGTGTGTTGCAGAATTTGCAGCTGCGGGTACAGATGTCACCGCCGATCATAAATGTGGCAGTTCCTTTTCCCCAGCATTCTCCCATGTTGGGACAACGCCCACTGCTGCATATCGTATGCAGGCAGTGGGAGTCGACAATTCTTTTAGTTTCGGTGTAACGGTCGTTGGCACCGATATTTATTTTCAGCCATTCAGGCTTGCGCACTCTGTCAGCCATTACAAATTGTTCAGGAAGAAGTTGGTCAATCGTGTATATAGATGCTGACGGGTGTTGCCGCCGTATATGCCATGATTACGATTGGTATATACTTGCATATCAAATTGTTTACCCAACTGCACCAGATGCTCGGCATATTCTGCACAGTTCTGGAAGTGAACATTATCGTCTGCCATACCATGTACCAGCAACAGATTGCCGTGCAGTTTGTCAGCCCGTGTGAAAGCGGATGATTCTTTGTATCCTTCTGCGTTTTCTTTCGGGGTGCGCATGAAACGTTCTGTATATATAGTGTCGTAGAAACGCCAGTCCGTAGGTGCGGCAACAGCTACACCGGCTTTGAATACCGGAGTTCCTTCGCTCATACTCATCAATGTCATGTATCCGCCATAGCTCCATCCCCAGATACCGATACGGTCTTTATCCACATACGGCTGTTTGCCTAAATAGAGAGCTGTTTCGACCTGGTCTTTGGCTTCTTTCACGCCGATTTTGAGATAAGTGCACTTCTCGAACGCTTCTCCGCGGCCTCCTGTACCACGACCGTCTACACATACAACGATATAGCCGAGGCTGGCCATGTAAGTCTCCCAGCTGATTCCCCAAGTATCCAGAACTTGTTGTGACCCCGGACCGCTATACTGGTACATCAGCACCGGATATTTCTTGGATGCGGAGAAGTTGACAGGCTTCATCATCCATCCATTCAAAGTTACCCCGTCCGTAGTCTGGAAGGTAAAGAACTCTTTTTGCGGGATAGCATAGCCGGCTAACGTTTGTTTCAACTGGTCGTTGGTGATAAGCGTTTTTAAGGTTTTGCCTGTGTTGTCATTCAGCGTAACTAGCATAGGAGTATCCAGATTCGAGAATTTGTTCATATAATACTTCATCGATTTGCTGAATAACGGCGTATTGGTTCCTTCACGTTGAGACAACTTTGTCTTTTTGCCTTTCTTATCAATCTTGTAGACTGCTTTACGCAAGGGGCTTTCCTCATTGCTGGTATAATAGAAAGAGCCGTCTGTTGCGTCATAACCCAGAAAATCCTTCACTTCATATTTGCCATTGGTTACTTTCTTGATAAGGTTTCCCCCCATGCTGTACCAGTAAAGATGGCTGAAACCGTCACGTTCGCTAAGCAAACTGAAAGTTTCCGGATAGAACTTGATATTATCGAACACGTTCTCCTTAATATAATAAGGTGACTCATCACGCAACACTAACTTGCAGAGCGTTGAGCGCGGATCGGCAAAATAAAGGTCGAAACGATCCTGATGGCGGTTCAATGTCATAACGGCAAGTTTGCTGGCATCTTTCGTGAAGCGGATGCGGGGGATATATCCGTCTGCATCTATCGGAAGCTTCATGGTGCGGGTCACGTGCGATTTGATGTCGTACGTACGTACTTCTACTTTCGAGTTCGGGTATCCGGCTTTCGGATACTTGTAGGTGTATTCTCCCGGATAGTCTTTCAAAGGAGTAATCTGCGGTGCTTCTCCCGCGAACATCGGAAAAGAATAAGAAGGAACTTCCGATTCGTCGAAGCGGATGAAAGCAATCATGGTATTATCGGCACTGAACTCCAGGGCACGGTTGAAACCGAACTCTTCCTCATATACCCAGTCGGGGATACCGTTGAGAACTGTATTTTGCTTGCCATCTTCGGTCACCTGACTTTCGCTGTTACCGTAGAGCAGCTTTACGAGAAATATATTATTGTCACGCACGAAAGCGATCATCGTTCCGTCGGGAGAAAAGACGGGGACCTGTTGAGGTCCGCCGTCGGACAGCCGTTCAATAATGTTGTTTGTCGTAACTCCCTTATCATTTCGTTTCAAAGGGTATATATAATGCACAGCTGTGTATGAATGCCGGTATATCGGGGTCGTTTTGGTAGCAATCAGCAATTTGTCACCATCGGGTGAGAACTGATAGCTGTCGAAATTCTTGAAGTCACATTCACGTGCCTGGTTCACGTCAAAGATCACCTCTACTTTTTCTCCTGTGCGGAATGAGTATTTGATGATTTGCGTACCGTCGGCGTTCATTTGTGTGTAGTGCTCTCCATCTGGTGTGGGGATGACTCCCTGAATATTTTCCGGGCGGAAGCGTCCGGAGGTAATATCTTTTAAATCAAGTGCCTTTTGTCCTTGTGCCATTCCGGCGAGGCAGAGAAGGCAGAGGAGCAGGGCTAAACTTACTTTTCTCATTTTATAAATCGTTTTATATTTTACTTGTTTAAGGGGGTTAAGTTCATACCCTGCAAAAATAACAATAAACTTAAATACCTCAAAGTACATCCTGTTTTTGTTTGAATTAAACCCTTATTTTCTTACGCCTTTTAAATTTGTTTAGTATCGGATGACTGCTGTTTAGTTAAAAATGATGTATTGCGGAGAAAAAAGAGTCTTTCCCCTTGCATTATCAGAATGGAAAGTGATATATTTGTGATATCAAAATAATATCAAAATTTAGTCCTATGAATGCAAAAGAATTTCAGTACAATGACGTGGTTATTAATGGGTTTGTAGCCTTGTTTGTTAATTTGGCGATACTGCCTCTTCTGATTGTGATGAGCTTTGTCCTTTTTAAAGGAAGTATTGTTTTGTTCCTGCTGCTGATCCTCTTTCTTGCGGCAGCTATTCTGATGATTCCCGGATATTTTTCTCAGGAACCGAACGAAGCCCGGGCTATGGTATTCTTCGGAAAGTACAAGGGTACCTTTACCGAAACCGGTTTCTTTTGGGTGAATCCTTTTATGAATAAGAAAAAGCTCTCTTTGCGTGCCCGTAATCTGGATATAGAACCTATCAAGGTGAATGATAAGATTGGTAACCCCATTCTGATAGGACTGGTGCTTGTCTGGAAACTGAAGGATACGTATAAGGCCATGTTCGAAATCGATGCACAGACGATGGCGGATAATAAAGGAACCGGACAGATGAGCGTAACCGTTGCCGGACGAATGAATGCTTTTGAAGATTTTGTGCGTGTGCAGAGTGATGCTGCTCTCCGTCAGGTGGCAGGATTGTATGCTTACGATGATAACGAAGCGAATTCGGATGAATTGACATTGCGGAGCGGTGGCGATGAAATCAATGATCAGTTGGAACACCAGCTTAACGAACGTCTGGCGATGGCCGGAATGGAAATAGTGGAAGCCCGCATCAACTATCTGGCTTATGCTCCGGAGATTGCAGCCGTCATGTTGCGTCGCCAGCAGGCTTCGGCCATTATCAGTGCCCGTGAAAAGATTGTGGAGGGTGCCGTATCAATGGTACGTATGGCTTTGCATAAACTTTCTGAAGAAGAAATTGTTGAATTGGACGAGGACAAGAAGGCGGCGATGGTCAGTAATCTGCTTGTAGTTCTTTGTGCGGATGAGGCTGCACAGCCGGTAGTCAATACAGGTACGTTGAATCATTAATAAATAAAAATAGAAGGTAAGAAGGTAGTGGCTAAAAAAGAATCTTCAATAAAGAGTTTTGTTTTGCGTGTAGATGCCGAGACAATGGATGCCATTGAAAAATGGGCAGCCGATGAGTTTCGCAGTACAAACGGACAACTTCAGTGGATTATTGCAGAAGCGCTGAGAAAGAGCGGCCGGCTGAAAAAGAAATCCGCTAAGGCAGGGAATGCTCCGTCCGAATCTTCCGGTCAGACATAACCTTTTTTAGATGTAATTGATAAGGATTATTGGAAGATATTCGATATCTTTGTGAAAAGTACTTTAAATATTACCGCTATGAATTCGAAGAGAAAAGATTTGCAGTATGCTTCTGTCTTCCTGTTGGCCGTAGCATTGACATTCCTGATGGGAAAAGGTGATAACCTGTGGCTGATATCATGGGGTGACTTGATTCCGAGTCTGTTTGTGCTGTTCATTGCGGGCGATTGTCTGCATAGTTCCCTGCTTCGTATTAAACGTGGCGAGGAAGCAGGAGGTTCCCGCTGGAGTACCTGCTTCGCTTTTCTGATATTCAGCATTGTTTTCATGGGCGATTTATTCTTTATCGGCCATTTTATCATTGATAAATTACTGGGATAATAGGGGAGGTGTAGCCTTACTTTTCAGATAAACAACCCTATATTCTTGTGTTATCTATCGGATAAGGTCGTGTGATATAAGTTCAATTGTTATCGTGCCACTCGGGTGAACAGATCGTTTCACCCGGGTGGCACGATCTGTTCACTAGAGTGCGCAGGCCTGTGCACTCTAGTGGAACGATGAAGATGTCGGTAAGAAAACAGAGGTATGTAAGGGAGATAAGATAAGGATGTAGGTAAGAGATGCTAAGAATATAGGTAGTATCATCTGTAAAGAACAACCGGATGAAGGTAAGGTAACGGTATACTGTCCGAAAAATCATGAGAGATAAGTTGAAATAGAATGAGAGATAGGTTGAAGTGTGGTGAGAGATAGGTTGATTTTATGTGATTTGGCTGAAAAAAGAATGAGAGATACCGATGATGAAAGTATCTCTCATTTTGTATCTTGTTAGTTCTCTGATATTTATAAGAAAAGAATGAGAGTATGAGAGATAAAAACATAATTCTTTTTTGAGAGGCTGGGAGAATGGATGGATAAATCCCGATAGAATCTGAGTTTAATGCCAATATGTAAATAGGTATACCTTGTTACGGTTGTTGGAAAAGAAGATAAACTAAAGCATTTAGTTTACTTTAACTATGAAAATTAGTTTATGAACTAAAACTTCTCGTTATTTGCAGTAAACAATGTTGTAAATATGAAAGGATTAACAGTAAAAGAAGAGGAATTGATGGGGTATTTCTGGGAGAAAGGCCCTTTGTTTGTGAAAGAAATGTTGGCTTTCTATGAGGAACCGAAGCCTCATTTCAATACGTTATCTACAATTGTTCGCGGGCTTGAAGATAAGGGATTTCTGGCTCATCATACTTTTGGGAATACTTATCAGTACTATCCCGTTGTCAGTGAAGAAGATTTTCGTAAAGGGACATTGCGGAATGTAATCAGCAAGTATTTCAATAATTCATATTTGAGCGCTGTTTCGTCTCTGGTCAAAGAGGAGGATATTTCTTTGGATGACTTGAAAAGGCTTATAAACGAGGTGGAACAAGCTCATCAGAAATAATAAAGAATAACACGATCTAATACAAAACAATACTATGCACATTTTCTTCCTCATATATATGTTGAAAACAGCGCTTTGTCTGTCTGTTTTTTATTTATTCTACCGCTTGTGGCTAAGCAAGGAGACATTTCATCGATTCAACAGGATGGTGTTGATCGGACTTATATTGGTTGCATTTGTCATTCCTTCGCTAAAAGTTTCACAGAACTTCCATTTACCACAGATTGAACAAGTGTTTGACCACCTGAATAATCCGGAAGAAGAAATAAAACAGCAACTGAATCCGCAGGAAACGGAACAAGTCACAACAAATACGGTACAGACACAATTGGAAAAAGAAAAGTCTGACTTCACAATTTTGACCCCAGTCAATTTAGAATTGTTGTATTTGGGTGGAGCATTGCTGGTATTGTTGCGTTATATATTTTCTATAGCATGTATATACCGTTTGATTCGTAACAGTGAGAAGAAGTGTTGGAAAGGAAAAATCAGATTGGTGGTCCATCAGCAAAATGTGGCACCGTTTAGTTGGAGACACTATATTGTGCTATCCCGGCAGGACTTGGAGGAGTATGGCGAAGAAATTATAGCTCATGAGTATGCGCATATCCTGCACAAACATTTCCGGGACCTATTATTGGCGGAGATTTGCCTTTTGTTCCAGTGGTTTAATCCTGCAATGTGGCTATTCAGAAAAGAATTGAAAGCCATACATGAGTTTGAAGCAGATGAATCAGTTCTGAAAACAGAGATTGATGCGAAGAAATATCAGCTTTTATTGATTCAAAAAACAGTTGGAACAAGGTTATATTCTATGGTCAATAGCTTTGATCACAGTTCACTTAAAAAACGTATTACTATGATGTTGAAGAAAAAATCAAATCCTTGGAAGTTATCAAAATACTTGATAGTATTTCCGTTGGCAGCTATTGCAGCTATTCTTTTTGCCCGTCCGAATCTTCTGAATATGAATAATCAGGAGGGAAATGCATTCATACAGGATACACTGGATGTGAGACATTTCGAAGAGATTCTGGTTTCTAAGAGTTATGCAGAATCGGACACTGTACAAATTATAGAAATCGATACTCTAAAAATGCATATCCCTGTAGGATATGCAGGATGGTCAATTTCGGAATCAAGTTCTGATGATAATGTCATCAGTTATCGGAAAGGTGTTTACCAAAAGGAAAATGGAATACTGCGTTTATCTTCGACTACTCCGTGGACAGAAAATGACTTGGCGGATTTTGTTCATCGGGTAAAAAAAGGAATGCTTAAATCATTGAATGAACTCTATGGAGTTAAAAAGCAGCAGAACGCTCATCCTGCACTTGCTCATGAAGTGAAGACCTCTCATACTGTGAAGTGCATTTATTATGTGAAGGATTTCTTTAAGATTTATTGTACGGATGGAGGGGGAACCGGGCATGATGGACAGCTTATTCTTTTGGATGGAAAAGAAATTTCTTACCAGCAGTTGAAGAGCTTATCTCCGGATGATCTGCTGCATGATGTATGGGAAATTTTGCCGGAGTCGACGAATCTGGAATCTAAGTTTGGTAGTAAAGCCAAGAAAGGCATTTGGGTGTTGGCATCTAAAAAGAATCCTTCCTATTTGGAGGAGTTTGAGAAGAAATTGGCAGAGAACTAACTGGAATTAATCTATATATGGGATTCTTTTTCGTCTATATACTAAAATCGGGGGTGTGCCTGTCATTGTTTTATTTGTTTTACAGGCTGCTGTTGAGTAAAGAAACGTTCTACCGTTTTAACCGGATTGCGTTGTTGGGCATTCTCGTGTTTTCTTTGTTGCTTCCGCTGATTGAAGTGACCAAGGCGCCGCAGAATGAAATAAATCAGGCAGTATTGACAATTGAACAACTACTTGTTATGGCAGAGAATCATCAGCAAACCCAGGTGACAGCAGTAGTGGAAGGAGATGATTTGGTAGATACGTGGAGAAGCCCAGTGCATTGGATAGAAATAGTTCTTCTATTTTATATAGCGGGCATATTTTTCCTTGTTTGCCGGAATGTTTATTCTTTATTCCGTCTTGTTCGGTTAATGAATACGGCGCAACGGAGACAGATAGATAAACATACTGTTTTGTTGGTTCATGACCGGAAAGTGGCGCCCTTCAGTTGGATGAAGTTTGTTGTGATTTCACGAACTGATTTGGAGGAGAACGGACGTGAAATACTGATTCACGAATGTGCGCATATCAGAAAGCACCATTCTTGGGACTTGCTTATAGCAGATATCTGTATATTCTTTCAGTGGTTTAATCCTGGAGCGTGGTTATTGAAACAGGAATTGCAGAATATCCATGAATACGAAGCCGACGAAGCGGTCATTAATGAGGGTATAAACGCTAGAGATTATCAGTTATTATTAATAAAAAA